>Ga0209278_1000004_pt1 | contig 782295 bp, 677 predicted proteins | sample JI81BgreenDNA_FD_187504 | JGI IMG/M metagenome (GOLD analysis project Ga0209278, IMG submission 187504) | Wastewater effluent complex algal communities from Wisconsin, to seasonally profile nutrient transformation and Carbon sequestration -... | ecosystem: Engineered > WWTP > Effluent > Algae...
TCTTCGTACTTGAACGGCGGCAGCGATCGCACCGGCTCCAACTTCTTGCCAAAAAACTTCTCCACCTGCTCGCGGAATTTTTTGACCCCCCAATCGTGGATGAGGTACTTCAGCCGGGCATGGCGGCGGTTCACGCGATCGCCATAGTCCCGCTGGGTCGCCACCACCGCCTTCACCAGGTCGTAGACATCCGCCGCCGCCACGAACCCAATCGGATCCGCCGCCCGCGCAAAGGTCTCTTCCTTATTGTGGGTACGGCCCAGACCGCCCCCCGCGTACACATTAAACCCCTCCAACTGACCGTCCCCACTGACGATCACCACCAGGCCCAGATCCTGCGTGAACAGGTCCACCGAGTTATCCCCCGGCACCGTCACCGCACACTTGAACTTGCGGGGCATGTACTGGGTGCCGTAGATCGGCTCCACCTCGCTCCCCTTCAGGGACCCCTTCCCCGGCCCCGCCCCCTGGCGCGCCGCCTTCACCGCCGGATCCTCCTCGGCGGAAATGGCCTTCTCCCCATCGAGCCAAATTTCGTAATAGGCCCCCGTCTGGGGCGTCAGCAGATCGGCAATTTTGTTGGCATAGTCCAGGGCGTAAGCGTAGGCCGGATCATTGCGGAACGGGGCCGGAGGAGCCATCACATTCCGGTTCAGGTCACCGCAGGCCCCCAAGGTCGAACCCATGCTCTTGACGATCGCCGCGATCGTCGCCTTCAGATTCTTCTTGAGCACCCCATGGAGCTGCCAGCCCTGGCGCGTCGTCGCCCGCAGGGTTTGGTTGCCATAGTCCCCCGACAGGCGATCGAGCGTCAGGTAAAGCTCCGGCGGGATATAGCCCCCCGGACTGCGGGTGCGCAGCATCATGCTGTATTTCTTTTCCTGGCCCCGGACGCGCTGATCTCGATCGTCCTGCTGATAGGAGCCGTGGAACTTGAGGATCTGGATCGCATCCTCGCTGAAGTAATTGGTGTCGAGCAATAACTCCGAAGCCACCGGCTCCCGAAGAAAATTGCTGCGTTCCTTGATGCCTTCCACCTTGGAAGGGGCAGCGGCGGTGATGGTCGAACTAGCAGAGTGGGCCATGGATCGAGGGATGCGCTCAGAAAAACGCCTAAATCGGTCGGAATTTCGGTGAATGATCCTTATCGTATCATTCCCATTTTGGCGCGGGCGGGGGGTTGAAAAACTTTGCAATCGTTTCGGGGGCTGCCATCGCAAGGATCGGGGCTGTTACACTTGCATCATCCGGGTTAGGGGCGGGCTGCGAAGACGGGTGAACGGAGAAGGGCCGGGTGGCGGGTGCGATCGCCTGGGTCTTGGGAACTATTCGATTGGGATGTCGAGCATTACTAAAGCCATGGATTCTACGATTCAAGTCGTTAAACCGTCGGGAATTTTGGACAGCACGCAGGCGGGGGAGTTCCGCGAAGAGATTGCCAAGCGGGTGCGCGCTGGCGCGACGACGATTTTGGTGGATTTCCAAGATGTGACGTTTATGGACAGCTCGGGCCTTGGGGCGCTGGTGCTGGCCCTCAAGACGGTGCGATCGTCGGGGGGCAAGATGTTTGTCTGCGCGGCGAATGATCAGGTCAAGATGCTGTTCGAGCTGACGAGCATGGATCGGGTTTTTGTGATGTATGAAGATCGCGAGGCGTTCGAGGCGACGATCGCGGGCTAGGCCACGGATTTGAATTGGCTAAACCCCTCCCGGAGTCTCCCATAAACCGGTTGCAGCAAGGGGCCTAAGCCCCTTGTTCGGCGGCCTTTGGGGCGATTTGATGCCCCCTAGAACACCAACCGCAGGAGCGACAGATCATCCTCAAAATAGCTGAGGGGATTGAGATCGCTGACCTTTTCGACCACCGCTTCGACGGTGCCGCTGCCCCCCTTATGGGCCTGGTCCAGCAGTTCAATGAACGGATCGAGGCCGTAGAGGGATCCGTCCTTTAGATTAATTTCATAAATGCCGTCACTGAAAATGTAGAGACTGCTGCTGGGGTCAATGGTGACGGTGGCATCCTGGTAGTCCGCTTCGGGGAACATGCCCACCGGCAGGCCGGGGGTGCGCAGGGGCTGGGGGGCGGTGGTGCTCGACACGAGGATGGCGGGGGGATGGCCGCCGCTGGCGTAGGTCAGGGTGCGGCTGGGCCGGTGGTAGACCCCGTACCAGGCGGTGAAGTATTTATCGTTGCGATCGGAGATTTGAAAGGCGCTATTGAGGGCGCTCAGGACGGCGCTCGGGCGGCCGTAGTCCAGGTTCGGCAGGGCCTGCGATCGCAGCAAATTCAGCACCGACAGCGACGGCAGGGCGGCCTTGAGTCCGTGGCCCGCCGCATCCACCAGATAGACCACCAGGCGATCGTCATCCAGCCAATAGAAATCAAAACAGTCGCCCCCCAACTGCCGCGAGGGGATGAACCGGGCGCTGATGTCCACCGGGGCCGCGATCGGCGACGGCAGCAGCGACTGCACATAATCCGCCGCCTCCGCCAGTTCATCTTCCAGCAAGCGCTTTTGGTGCTGGAGGTCACGGCTGAGCTGATGGAGCCGCAGGCCCGCCCGCACCCGCGCCTTCAGTTCATTCATCTCAATGGGCTTCGACAAAAAGTCATCCGCCCCCGCATCGAGCCCCCGCACCCGATCCTCCACGGACCCGAGGGAGGTCAGCAAAATAAAAAACGTCGTCGAAAGGCCCGCATTCGCCTTGACATTGCGGCACACCTCAATGCCGTCCAGGTGGGGCATCATCCAGTCGCAAATGATCAGGGCTGGATTTTCCGTTTCGGCCTTTTGCAGCCCCTGCATACCGTCTTCCGCCACGATCGCGTCATAGCCTTGTTTTTTGAGGGTCCGCTGGAGCAGCAGACGGATGGCGGGATCGTCATCGACAATCAGGATGCGAAACATAGGCTGGGGACGTGGGGTGACGCCTGACGGGTCAGGGTCAAGGTAGATTAATGGTCAGATAATTGAAAAACCCGAGTAAGGGTCAAGGGCGAGGCCGATCAAACGCCTCGGGTCCGGGGCGACGGATTCTAGCGCCCCCTCCAAAACTTACCTTTTGATTTTGCCGCTTTTTGAAACGGCGATCGCGGGTAAATTGAGCTAGAGTCTTAGACAAAGTTGCCCACCCGTTATTCAGGGTAACCCCGGCACGGCCTAGGACGCAGACACCCCAGCGGGGTCAACGGTTCCAGATGTATTTTGGCGTAAGGACTCGGTGGTCGAGTGCCGAATTTAACAGTTTGTGGCGATCACCCGTGGCAGAAAGTAATGACCTAACCTTGGCCACCCCCCGGACCGATCGTCTGGAGGTGGAAAGCAACCTTCAGGATCTCACGCGCATCCTGCAATGGTTCGAGGTCTTCAATGGCCCCCATGTGCCCCGGGAGGTTTGGCTACAATGCCAGTCCGCCCTGGCGGAGGGGTTCACCAATGCGGTGCGCCATGCCCATCGATCGCAGCCCCCCGAGACGCCCATTGTCCTGCTGGGGGAGCTGGGGCGCGATTATTTGAAGCTATCGATTTTTGATCGCGGGACCTGGTTTGACCTCCAGGCCGCGATCGCCCGGATGCCCCTAGAAATTGACTGCTCCTCCGGGGGGGGGCGGGGCCTTCAGATCCTAGAGCGGGTGGCCGATGTCCTGAGCTATGAACGCCAGGGGGATGGCCACAACCGCCTCCTGCTGATTCGCTACTTCGACCCCCTCACCCATCCCGACCAGGCCGAAGCCTCCTAGGGCGACACCACCACGGGGGTCCCAATCTCGGCCCAGTTATAGAGCCAGCGGGCATGGTCCGGGGCCACATTGGTGCAGCCGTGGGACACGGGCGTCCCGAACTGGTTATGCCAAAAGGCCCCGTGGATCGCGTAGCCCCGGTGGTAGTACATGGCGTGGGGCACGTTGGGAATGTCGTAGCCCGGACCGCGCATCCGCTCCGGGTGCCGCTTGGCATGGATAGCGAAGACGCCAGGGCGCGTGGGGGTCGAGGCTTTGCCGGTGGAGACGATGACCGCATAGACGGGCTGGCCCCCTTCCCAGGCGATTAGCCGCTGGCGACCCAGGTCAATCTGGATCCAGCGATCGCGGGTTTGCCGCAGTTCCGCCATGCGACCTTCCACCGCCTCGGGTCCGGCGATCATGTGGCTGTGGGCGGCCCTAGGCGTCAGGGGCACCGCCGCGATCGACAGGGCACCGGCCAAGGCCGCCAGGGAAGCCCCCAGGGGACGGAACAGGCCATGGCCCCGCCGGGGGACCGATGGGGGCGGCGGTTGAGGGTTGGGTTGGGTTTGGATGCGCTTGAACATGGTCACGGCTCCCAGGGAAAACGAACGTAGGAAATGGCTTGGTCAATGCAGCCCAGACGGCCCGACGAGGTAGCTCGCGGATCGGGGATCGGGGATCTGGCCTAGGCGTAGAGTTCGCGCGGGACCACCGCCTGCTCAAACCGCTGTAGGCGGGCCTGATCCCCATCGGCGCGGCCAAAACGCTTCGGCAAACGGCCCGTGGTGCTCAGCACCTGCCGCACCTCCCGATTGGTCACCCCCTCCAGGGGACGATTGTCCACCAGGGCGATCGCGGCGGCGATGCCAATGCCCTGACCCACCCCCACATTCAGTTCCACAATGCGCCCAGCGGCCCCGGCCACCCCCACATAGGCCGATGCGGGACTGACCACCGCCAAATTCGGCACCGATTTCACCTGGGCATGGCCGATGCCGTAGTTAAACACCGGCAGGGCAAATTGCAGCGTCTCCCGATAGCCCCGGGCCGTTGCGCGATCGCCGAGCCCCGCAATGCCGCCGCGCACATCGAAATGGTAGCCAAAGGAGCCCAAGGCCTCCGGCTCCGGCACCCCCCCCGCCAGCATTTGAGCCCCCGACAGCGGCGCGATCGCATCCGTAATATTGCCCGCATAGCGAATATAAAGCTCCTTCGCGGGCGTCACCGCCGTCGCCCCGATCGCCCGACCCCAGCGGCCCACCACCTCCATCTCCGTCAAAATGCGCGGACTCGGGCGCGCCCCATTGCGGGCCAGGGCATTGGCCTCAGCCCCATCCACATGGCACAGGAGCGCATTCCAGGACAGCCGCCCCCCCGGCAGCAGGGCAATATTCGGCACATCCAGCACCGCACCACTCGCCTGCAAATCCATGCGCTTACCCCGGCTCGCGTGGTAGAACACCGACAGGGCACGGCAGCGCACATCAATAAAATCTTGGCCCACCACCATCGTCCGGGGGTTGCCATTGGCGTCCACCATCTGCGATCGCCACAGCTTCGCCAAGGACGCATCCTGCCCCGCCGCCATCATCAAATAGCTCTGGGCCGCCTTATCCTTCACATCCGTCAGCCGCTTGATATAGCTCGCCTCGATCTGCCGCAGGCGAGTCACCGTCAGCCCCTCCGTCTCGAAGGTCAAGGTTACCGGTAGCGTCGCATTCGGCAGGCCCATGGTCCCAAAGCCGTCCACCTTGGGCACCTGCGCCGCCGTCGCCAGTTCCGCATTCACCGTCGCATCAATAAACTGCCGCGCCGCATAGACCTCGCCCCGCTCCAGGACGATTTCCCGCAGGGTGCCATCGGCGGGATTTTTGCGGACGGCGGCGATATTCACCAAACTGACCAGATCCGCCGACACCTCCGCGAGCATCTGCCGCAGGGCCGCCCCCGCCTTTTGCCAGTCGAGGCCGATGCTGACGACGCCCGATCGCTCCAAAAATTCCCGATACAGGGCCGCCGGTTCCCCAAAGGTGGCGAGGCCATGCTGCTGGCGCAGGGCGGGGCTCACATGACTGCGATCCAGATAGGCCAGACGCCCCCGCACTAAATGGCCGCCAATGCCATCGGTCGAAAGCCCCTTGAGCATCAGCAGCGTGCGGGGATAGCGCCGCTGGCGTCGATAAACTTCCCGCGCGGCGGCAACGAGGGCGAGCACTCCGGGCACTTCGTCACCGTAAACGATGAGGTCATAAACGCGCGGCTGGGATGTCGTCATGCACTCTCTCTCCTGGGTTCAAGGGGATTCCGTGATCTAACTGGACCCCCTGTTCCAAGATACGCACCGCCCTGGGAAATGTCTGCGGTTCCTGGCGGCCCCTGAACTGGCCTACGGGGGAGATCGCGGCCCCCTAATGATCCAAATGATCCATCCCTAGCGATCCGCGCCCACACCCTCCCACCACCTAGATCCGACGATCGCCCCAGCCCCCCAGGCCAGGGATCCGGGCCAGCGATGAATTCCGAGGGAAAGCTAAAGCCATGAAAAAAGGGACTGGGGACACAAATCATGCCCCGAAGCCCCCGTTTAGATGCGAGACCCGAATTCAGTTCGATACTCCGTTCGGTGTGTATTCTCTAGGTTTTCTTCAGAAAGATGGGGATTCTTGATGTTCTCTTTAGATTTCTGTTGTAATTCAGAACATTTGTTGCGAGACATCACAAATTCGTTGCATTTTGCGCATCGCCGCGCCTTTCTGAGGCCCGCCTCGGGGGGAGTTTGGAGGCCCGTTGGTGCGCCCTAGGATCCTTGGGGGACGGGTTCCGGGAGCGGTGGAGTGGCTTGGAAGTAGGCGATCGCCGCTTCGGTGTGGGCGTGGCGATCGCGGCTGGACCAGTGGAGTTCGTCCCCCATGAGGTCCACCACCCGAGGTAGGGCGGCGATCGTGGCGGCGGTGTCGAGGAAGCCGAGGCGGGTGCGGCGGGCGAGCACGTCCATGGGGGTGCAGGCGGCCTCGTGGCGGACGGCGTAGATTACTTCCGCTTCGAGGTAGGTGAATTGGGGGGCGAGTTTTGCGCCATAGCCGCCCTGGGCAATCTGGGCGACGACGATCGCGCGATCGCCGTAGGCCCGTTTGAGGTGGTGGGCGGTGGCGGCATCGAGGCCATAGGTCGTTTGCAGTTGGCTTTGCAGGTGGGCCGCGTCGGCGGGGCTGTAGGCTTTGGCCCCCACGAGTTTGAGGTGGGCGGTTTGGCTGGCGCGATCGGGATTGAAACCACCCTCGGCGATCGCCACCTTCACCGCATCGGCGGCCATTTTGCGATAGGTGGTCCACTTGCCGCCGGTGATGGTCAGCAGGCCCGAGGCGCTGCGGTTGATCACATGATCCCGCGACAGTTTGGCCGTGTCCGCCGCCTTGGGATCCGCCACCAGGGGCCGCAATCCCGCCCAGGAGGCCAGCACGTCGCTGCGATCAACCGGCAGGGCAAAGTAGCGCCGCAGGTGCCGCAAAATGTACTCAATTTCCCCCTCGGTGGCCTGGGGATGGTCCGTCAGTTCGGCGGGATTGTCCGTTGTGCCGGCCAGGACGCGATCGCGCCAGGGCAGCAGGAATAGCAGCCGCCCATCCTCCGTTTCGGGGATCAGCAGGCCGGTGGCGGGGGGCGCAAATTTTCCATCCAGGACAATGTGGACACCGGAGCTCATGCGCAGGACGGGCGCGGCGGTGGGATCATCCAACTGGCGGATGGCATCACAAAAGGGTCCGGTGGCGTTGAGGATGACCTTGGCGGCGATCGCCCAGGTGTCCCCCGTGAGGTTGTCGCGCACGGTGGCTCCGCAGAGGCGACCGGTGGTGTCCTTTTGTAGCCCCGTGACGGTCACATGGTTGGCGATCGCGGCCCCCTCTTCGGCGGCGGTCAGGGCCAGGGTCACGTTCATGCGGGCATCGTCAAACTGGCCGTCATAGTAGATCACCGCGCCGCAGAGGTTTTTAGGGTTGAGCAGGGGCACGCGATCGCACGCTTCCTGGGCGGTGATGAAACGGCTCGGGGCCAGGTTTGCCCGCCCCGCCAGCAGGTCATAGAGTTTGAGGCCCGCCGTGAAGTAGGGCACCTGGAGGGGGTTATACAGGGGCGTGACGATCGGCAGGGGTTGGGCCAGGTGGGGGGCAATTTCCACCAGGGTGGCCCGTTCCGCCAGGGCATCGCGCACCAGGTTGAATTGACCGCGATCGAGCCGTTTCACCGCCTGTTCCAGGTAGCGGACGCCCCCGTGGATCAGTTTGGTGCTGCGGCTGCTGGTGCCTGCGGCGAAATCGTCCCGCTCCACCAGGGCCACCTTTAAATGGCGGGTGGCCGCATCGAGGGCGATGCCCGTGCCGGTTGCGCCGCCGCCAATGACGAGGAGGTCAAAGTCGTCGCGTTTGAGGCGGGCGATGTGGTCTTCTCGATTCATTAGATTCTTAGGCTTGCGTCCCCTCTGTTGTAGCGCGATCGCTTGCGGGGAGGGTTTGGGGTGAATCTAGGGGCCACCGCGACCCTGCCCCGTAGCTCCCACCTCAAAGGAACACAAAAACCAGACTCTAAAAATCACTCAAAACAAAGAATGCAATCCCAGATCAAGCCAGTCACCCATGCCAAAGCCGATCATTTCAATGGAGCACCAATCGCCAAGACAAGGGGATGGCAGCCCCTTGCCCCAACCGATTGAATGATCATGTAATCAGAGTTTTGACCCGTCGGAGAATACCCCAATCCCATTAATAATGGCTGCCAGATTTGCGGTGGTGCAGGGCCGTCACGCGATCGCCATCGAGCACCGACCCTTGACTGGCGACGGCATAGGTCAACCAATGGTCACCGCACTCCATCCGCTGCTTCACCGTGCATTCTAGATACGCGATCGCCCCGCTGAGGATACGCGCCCCATTGGCCGCCTGCTGGGTTTCAACGCCCTCAAAGCGATCCTGACCGGGAGCGTAATTCTTGACAAATTGCTTCCACAAATCACTCCCCTCCGGCAGGATATTGAGGACAAATTGATCCCCCTCATTGAGCAACAGTTCAATCGCCCGCTCCTTCGCCACCGCCACCGTCAAACCGGGGGGATTAAACGTCGCCTGCGAGACCCAAGATGCCAGCATCGCCGTTTCCACATCCTCCCGCTGGGCCGTCACCACACATAACGCCCCCACGACCCGACCCACCGCCTGGGCCGTGCGATCGGCGGTACCCGTCACGGCGGCGGGCTGGGCGGCGCGGCGTTTGCTGCTGCGCTTGATCTTCTGGGCAAAATCCGTGCCCGCCTCCTCACAGGTTTTGAGCGTGGCGGCGGTGGGGGCAAATTTCACACGGATCGTATCCATGCCAAAGCTGTAGCCCGCGTCCTTCAGCTTGCTTTCCAGCAGGTCGATCGCCTCGCCGCTCCAGCCAAAGGAGCCGAATACCCCAGCGGGCTTGGTTTTCGCCGCCGTGGAAATAATCAGCCCCAGCGCCGTTTGCACCTGGGTTGGCGCATGGCCGCCGAGGGTGGGCGAACCAATAATGAAACCGTCGCAGGCCGCGATCGCGGTTTGGATCTCCTCCGCGCTGGCGTGCTCACAGTTGAGAGAATTGACCGCCACCCTCGCCTTTGTGATGCCACTGGCGATCGCCTGGGCCACCGCCGCCGTATTGCCATAGGCCGAGGCATAGAGCAGCGCCACCGTCTGGGTTTGGCTCGCCTGCTGCTGGGCCCAGGTGCGGTACAGCCCCCTCAACTCCGTTAGGCCATAGCGGACGATCGGCCCGTGGTTCGGGGCAATTTCCGTCGCCGCGAAGCCGTCGAGCTTATCAAGGGCCGCGATCACCTGGTTCACCTGGGCCGCGTGGAGACTGTCGAAGTAGAACCGGCGATCGCCCGCATAGATCTGCCAGCCCTCGTCAAAGACCTGATCGCCGCAGACGTGGGCTCCGTAGAACTTATCGGAGAACAAAATACCGCTGGCCGGATCAAATGTCGCCAGACCGTCGGGCCAGCGGGGCGTCGGGATCGGCACAAACTGCAACCGGTGCCCGTCCCCCAGGTCCAGGGTGTCTTCCCCTTTGACAATGCGGATGGTCGGTTTGGCCGCGCGATCGCCCAGGAGGGTTTCGAGCGATCGCGCGGCGGGGTTCGAGCACACCACCGTGGCCTTGGGGTAGCGATCGAGCAGGTGTACCAACGTGGCGTAGCGGTTGGGGTTGAGGTGCCCGAGGATGAGGTAATCGATCGCGCGATCGCCCACCTGCACCGCCAATGCCTTGAGGAATTGTTCCGTGAACGTCTCCCCCGGCGGGTCAATCAGGGCGATCGCTTCAGCCCCGCGCACCAGGTAGCTATTGGCCGTCGTGCCCTTCTGGAGGGAATATTCAATCTCAAACTTCAGCCGCTCCCAAGTCCGCGATCGCAGCGCCGTTGTCCCCAGACCAATGGGCATGGTCTGCACATCGCGGGACGGGGTAGCCGTTCGGGTGGGGGATGACGACAGCATAACGACGGACCTCTCGGGGGTTGACCTGCTGCCATCCTAGCGGTTGCCGCGATCGCCTTGTCTGATTCTCCCTTTTGAAATTCCCATCAATGCCATTAGTCTTTTGGTAGCCGACTAATCAAATCACCACGCCGGAATGTCGCCGATAGCTGCTGTAGCGAAATTTCCTGGTCTCCGTAAAGATTCCGAAGCGCCTCTTGGACATCCTGAATCGCGTCACTGAAGTAATTCCTACTATTTTTTTCAAGAAGTCGCTGAGCAGCCTCAAAATTACGATGATTCAGCTCCTCTAATTGAATGTTTAGATCGGACAAAAGCTTTCGTCCCATTTGCATGGCAATAAAACATGGGGCATAGCGTACAGAATCAGGTTCATTAGACTTCGGTCGTCCAAGGCGATTTTTCACCATTTTGTAAATCTGGACGGCAATAATAACCTGCGCCCCATTAAGCTGTGCAGTAAAAATTGAATGGTACAACTTTCCAAAATGCTCACGGACAAAAAACTTTGCCTGATGAGGCTTTTCGCGCCACACAGCCAAAATCGCTTCGGCAGCCAATCCCGATGTAATGTCCGTAGGTTCTTTGCTTCTCTCAGAGCGTTTTCGTCGATATCTAAATCCCAATTGTTGAATATCTATTTCTAGCTGCTGCTGTCGCTCATCATTTGCCCGCAAATCCTTGAGATCCACTGGATTTTGACTATTGGTCGCATAGGTTATCTTTTGCACCAAGTCTTCATTTTCGCGAGGCAATTGATAGAGACGAAGTAGAACATAAGCCTGAGAATTTTGGTGAAACAAATCAGGTTGCTTTAATGTTTTATAGATAGTGATACAAGTTTGTCCTCCATTGATAATCTGCAAATCTTCAACTCGAACCTGATAGTCACCATTTTGCAAGGCGTTATAGGAGAAGTTGCTACAAATCAACGTAATTCCATTGTTGTAAAAGTAAAAATTATTTTTCTCGCCACTGGTCAATGTGTCATGAATACTCTTATTGATGCGATTGCCTTGTAAACCCAGATAGCGACGAATGTTTCGCTCCAACAGTCGTTCCCCATGGCGCTCTATGAGTGTGGCAATTTCGGCGACAGAAATTTTGCCAACCAAAACCCTGCTGAATTCCATGTCCTCAACAATTGCTTTGCCATTGAGTTGCAAGGTGTCGTTGATAAACTTAGGAGATCGGAAGATATGAACTAGGCGATCATGATTTACGTGTTCCCACGTAACTTGATCGCCAAATTGAGCACGCTGAATTGCTTCCTGGGCCGACTCATTCCACTTGAGTCCGTTATTACAGGCCAGCGCTCGAACCTGTGGAATGTAGCCGTCTCGAATCAGACTGCGAGCCTCTTCTACCTTTACTAGTAGTCTTTTGTTAATAGATTTAAGTTGGGCGGATGGATCAAATAGATATTGGATCGCATTGATTAGGCTTTCAATTCCTTCTTCAGGAAAATTGGACCTTGCCTCTAGGCTATCTTTGTATTTTGTCTGAAATAGGCTAACTGTGAACTCTCCATCATATTCTTCGGAAATGTGCATGGCATCAACGCCAAAGTCACCGCCACCTTCAGTTAAGCAATCAAAGGCATCGTCGTCATCTAAGTCCAGAATTGTTTTGACGCACAGGTAGACAAACGCTAAAGATTTCAGCTTGTTGTCCTGGATTCGTAATTCTTCGTAGGCCCGTTGACGGATGTTCTTGACGACAGATACGAGGCGCTGGTCAATAATTGAGGCGTTGATGTTCATAGATATGCATGTGCTTTAATTAGCGGCGGGAGCGATCGCGCGGAAAGTCGTCAGGACCGCTTCGAGGACTGCATCCCGATGCCAGAGGGCGTCACTGTCCACCGCGATCGCGTAGGTCAAGCCATTAATTTGGGTGGTCGCCACGGCAGACACCGCCGCCGGATTATCCACGGGGTGAATTTGCCAGGTGCGATCGCCGTAGGTGCGCGATTCGGCGGTCCGGAAAGCGTAGGGGAAGAAATTGAGCAGCGCTTCCGGCGGCAGTTCAAAGCCCCCCAGGGCCACGATCGCGCGTCCGGTGGGGAGGCCATTTTCGCCCAATTCGCTCCAGACGGGGGCGTCATTGTCGTCCTGCTGCCAGCCCTGGGGGATGGCCAACTGGAGGCCCAGGGCGGGAATGGTTAAGGGTTCCGTGGCGATCGCGCTGGGGTAGGTAAATTCCAGCTTGAGATCAGCAACGCAGTCATCGTCGGGGGTGGCGGTGGGCTCCCGCAGAAAATCACCGACGATCGCGGCGGCGCACCTGGAGTTACCGATGAGGGTATGGCCGCGATCGGGGAACACATAGTGGCGCGATCGCGGGAGGGTGGCCGCCACGCGATCGCCAAATTCCGGCGGCGTGATCTGATCGAGGTCACCGCTGAGCAACAGGGTAGGAATCTCACTGCGGACCGGCTCATTCACCCGATCCGGCAGGGAAGGCACCTGCCAAACGTTACAGGTTTCGATCATCCCTTCGGGGGCCTTAATTAAAATCTCCCTTAGGGCAGGATCAATGCCGTCGGTGTCGATCGCATCGAGGGTAAAGGTCATATCCTCAGCGCAGAGGACGGAGTTATACATGCCATCCGCTTGGCTGGTGCTGAAGACGAGGGCGGGCAGGACGCGCAGGACCCCGGCATAATTCCCCTGCTCGAATTCCGCGATCGCCTGGGGCAGTTTAGGGATTTCGGTCGCTACATAAAAGGAGGCATTGAGGGAGGCCAGGAGGGAGTCCCCATCCAGGAGGGCGGGCACCTGATAGGCGGGGCCGGCCACCAATTCCGGCGCAACGCCCGCCGCGAGATCCTCTTGGATTTTGCCGATGTTGGGCAACTGCACGGGGATGGGGGTTTCGTTCAGGAAGGCGATCGCGGTGAACAGTTGCTCCCGCAGGTTGGGGTAGCGATCGCGGCAGGTGGGGTCGGCGTTGCAGGCGTCGAAGAGTTTGCGCAGGACGCGATCGGTGTTTTTGGGGATGCCCTCAATAAAACTGATGTCCAGGGGCGCGACGGAATCGAGGACCACACTGCGCAGGCGATCGCCGTGGTCGCGCATGAGGTGCTGCCCCAGCATGGTGCCGTAGGAAATGCCATAGAAGTTGAACGGCCCGCCATAGCCCAGGGCGTCGATCGCCGCCACCATGTCCGACGCATTTTCCAGGCTGTTGTAGGCCCCCAGATCCACCCCCTCCGCCACCAGGCGATCGCGGCACTGGCCAACGGCGCTATAGAGGGCTGCCTGCAACTCCTCACTATTGGGGCGGCTTGCATTTTCCACCGAAAAATCGTAGAGTTCCCGGCAGAACAAAAAGGGTTCGGAATAGCGCGTGCCCCGCTGCTCGACGAGGACCACATCGCGATCGCGCAGCCAGCCATTTTCCCCCTGCAAATCCGGCAGCAGGTACGGGGCCAGCTCCAGAATCGACGCCCCCGGCCCCCCCTGGGCAATCACCAGCGGATCTGCCGCCGCGTTGGGGTTGGGGCTTTTGAAGACGGCCACCCCGAGACGGATGGTGTTGCCCGTTGGGTTGCCGTGGCGCTCGGGGACGGTGATGCGGCCACACTGGGTTTCCGGGACCGGGCGATCGCCCATCACTTCCGCCACATCAAAGGGACATTCGCCCGCCTCGAAGCGATCGGTGGGGTTCAGGGCGATCGCACCGCCGCCGAGGATCGGGGCCGCCCCCAAAGACACCGCGATCGCCAGGATCCAACGACGCAACATCGGCACGGCCAAGGAGGATTTAGAGGGCAACATCAAATGCTTCCAATGCGGGGGAATGGGTGGATTGGGGGGGCTCTAGGGCCGGATCGGGGGAGGGATGATGGGGGAGCCAGTCCCGCCGCCACTGGGCCAGCAGGGCCGCTTCGCGATCGCGCGGGAGCCCAGCCCGGTGACGATCCGGCGCGCCAAATTGTTCATCCCAGGCCAGCAGATCGGCGACGGTCTGGGCCAGGGGACGGCAAATCAAGCCCGCCCGTTCGATTTTGCGGCAGTCCATCCGCGCAAACCCCCGCAGGCGATCGCGCGCGGGCAGCCACAGGGGCAGTTCAATCCAGGGCTCCACCTTCGCTTCTAGCAAAAATTCTTCGGCGAGCCAATGGAGCTGAACGGCGCTGCCGCACACTTCTTGGATGGTGGCGAGGACTGACCCTAGGGTCCACTGGCGCTCCGGGCAGGCGGCATTGAATTCCCCGCTGCGGCCCTGGGCGATCGCGTCGGCAATCCAGATCGCCAAATCCCGCGCATCCATAAACTGCACCGGCTGAAAGGGCGGAGCCGGAGCCACCACATCGCCCCCCGCCGCCAGCCGCCGCACCCAGTAGCTGAAGCGATCGCTCGGATCGCCAGGGCCAATCAACAAACTAGGCCGCACAATCAGCAGGCGATCGCCCCAGGCCGCCGCCAAAATCCGCTCCGCCTCCGCCTTGAGCGCCCCAAACAACCCCCCATCCGCCACCGCAGACAGGTCAGACGCCCCATCCTCCGGCAGCGATCGCAACGTATCGCTCTCCGTAATCCCCGGCACATTGAGATTCTCGTAGGCGGCGATGCTGGAAATGTAGACATACCGATCCACGCGATCGCCCAACACCGCCACCGTCCGCCGCAGGTGGTCCGGCTGCAAGCCACACAGATCAATCGCCACATCCCAGCGCCCCGTCGCCAGCGCCGCTAAATCCCCGCCGCGATCGCCCTGGATTCGCTCGATCTGGGCATGGTTTTCTAGATCAACGTCTAATCCAACGGGAAGCGATCGCCCCCCGCGATCAAACAACGTCAACCGGTGGCCCCGACGGTGCAGCGCCCCCGCGATCGCCCCCCCCAGGAAACCCGTCCCCCCCAGCAGCAGGATCGACAGCGCCCCATCCTCCCCGCGCTCCACCGAACCCATCGCCCGCTCCACCGCCGCCCCATCCACCACCGCGCCACCACCCCTTTGGGCAAAAGATCGACCTCCATTTTGGCAGCAGTTCGCACCGCCCGCCCGCCGTTCGCCCATTTCCATTCACCGATCCACTAATCCACCGATCCACACCGCCCCATAGGATTGCGCCCCGTGGGATCGTATTATCCGACTTGCCCCTTTTCAGCAGCGCCGTGTCCGCCCCCCTCCGCTACGCCCTCATCCACGAATGGCTCACCCCCCAGGCCACCGGCGGCTCAGAGCTCGTCGTGCAGGAAATTTTGCAGCACCTCGAAGCGGACCTGTTCGCCCTCATCGACTTCGAGTCCACCAACCCCAAGAGCTATCTCCACGGCCGCGCGATCGGCACCACCTTCCTACAGCACCTGCCCTTCGCCCGCTCCGGCGTCCAAAAATACCTGCCCCTGTTGCCGATCGCGATCGAACAGCTCGACCTGCGGGCCTACGACATTCTCCTATCCTCCTCCCACGCCGTCGCCAAAGGCATCCTCACCCGTGCCGACCAATTGCACATCTGCTACTGCCACGCCCCCATGCGCTACGCCTGGGATCTCACCCATCAATACCTCGCCACCAGCCGCGCCGGTCGGGGCCTGCCGGGAATTTTGACCCGCTATCTCCTCCATCGCCTGCGCCAGTGGGATGTGCTGAGCGCCAACCGGGTGGACTACTTCATCGCCAACTCCCGCACCACCGCCCGCCGCATTTGGCGCTGTTACCGCCGCCGCGCCGAGGTGATCTATCCCCCCGTCAATGTCCATCGGTTCTCGCTACAGCCGGACAAGCGGGACTATTACGTCACCGTCACGCGCCTAGTGGGCTACAAGCAAGTTCCCCTGATGGTGGACGCCTTCAACCGCCTCGGAAAACCCCTGGTGGTCATCGGCGGCGGCAAGGCCCTCGAAGCCCTGCGCAAACGGGCCGCCCCCCATGTGCAGCTTTTGGGGGAGCAGCCCGATGAAGTGGTCAATGATTACCTAGCCCACGCCAAAGCCTTTGTTTATGCGGCCCACGAGGATTTTGGCATTGCCCCCGTCGAGGCCCAAGCCTGCGGGACGCCCGTCATTGCCCTCGATCGCGGCGGCACCAGCGAAACGGTGATTGATCTGCGGCGCGATCGCGATCGCGGCACCGGAATTCTCTATGGCGAACAAAGCGTCGAAGCCCTCATGGCCGCCGTCGAAACCTTTGAAACCCTCGCCGATCGCTTCGAGGCCGAGCAAATTCGCCAGCACGCCCTCCAGTTTTCCCCCGAAGCCTTCGCCCAGCGGTACCTAAAATTTATTCAATGGTGCTGGCAAGACTGGCGCGATCGCCCGGAATAGGCCCACCGCGATCGCACCGAAGAATCGCACCAGCAGCGGCCCTACTTTTTAGCCCCGTTCTTTTCCATCTGGGTCAGCTTAATGTGCTTGCGCCCGAGGGTAATTTCAAACTCATCCCCCGGTGCCAGATCCATCTGCTTCGTATAGGCCGAACCGATCAGCAAATTGCCATTCGACTGCACACTGATCCGATAGCTCGCGCTGCGCCCCCCGCGCCCACCGGGCTTCTGGGAATTATCCAACTCAATGCCCTCCGCCTCAAAGAGCGCATTGTAGAACTTCATCATGTTCACCCGCTCGACACCATCCTTCGTCACGGTGTAATAGCCACAAGCCCGTGCCTTCTCTTCCTTGGACAGGGACTCTAGCTCCTTTACCCGATCAAGGAGTTCCTGACCTGCCAGGGGCTTACCTTCGCTTTTCTTGCGCTTGCTCATGGATTGCTGAATTCTCTCAATGACGGTGCAATGGGGGTTTCAGGCGGAGGTTGGCAACGTTAATCAACACCAGACTTCCCCTAGGGCAACAGCACCCTGGGTTGATCATTCCTGATGGGTTTTGGCGATGGATGTCCCGAGGGCAGACCCATCAAACCCGGTGGGGAAACCATCCACCAACGCTCGCGGCCCTTAGTTTTATGCCAACATGCTTCAAAAACTATTTGATTCATGCTAGCACTAAGCCCAATAATATTACACAACAATCCGCTGATTCATGGGGTCTTTTTAAGGGAATTCCACAAAATAGGCAACCCGATCGTTCCCGATAGTTACAATCACCCCGGCGGGGCGCTTCCCCCGAGGCTGGCGATCGCGGATCCGGCTGTTAGCAATCTAGGCCATTTCCACTCGCGATCGCGCCGCCAATTCGCCGTTGCTAAGTGTCCTTGATGGGGGCCTATGAAGCTGACAACTCGCGGTCACTATGGGGTCAAGGCCATGCTCGATCTCTGCTGCCAGCCCCCTGGGGTCGCCGCCTCGGTCCAGAGCATTTCCCAGCGCCAGAATATTCCGGCCCCCTATCTCGAAAAGCTTTTGATTCAACTGCGGCGGGCGGATCTGGTGCGATCGCGGCGGGGCATCCAGGGGGGCTACTGGCTCGCGCGATCGCCCCGGACCATCTCCCTCGGCCAAATTCTGCGGGCCTTGGGGGAATCCATCCCGCCGCTGCCCCGCCAAACCCCCAATGCGGACTGTCCGGAAGATTGGGTGGCCTTTTCCCTCTGGCGGCGGCTGTCGGCCAAGCTCCAAAGCGCCCTAGATGAAATCGCCCTGGAGGATCTCTACTTCGACGCCCGCAGTTGGCAGGCGGCCCGGGGACAAGATTCCAATTTCACCATCTAGCGTTCATCCCCTACGAATTTCCCCCTTTTCCCCCACCTGCGCCCTTTGCCCCACCGGCCATCCCCCGACGCCCCCGAGGCCGACGGGGCGATCGCTCCCTTGCGAAAAAACGACTCAAACCCTTGCCCAGAGGGCCATACGGCCCAATCGACCTCCGCGAAAACGCAAAAAAAAGCAAAAAAACTTCACCACCCCCCTAGTCAGAACCCCAGGGGATGTGTTTTAGTTTAGAAACACTTGTGTTGTTTATCTCGCAAGGTTCCCCAGGCCGACACCCGTATGCTGCCAGCAATAGGGGGCGGGGCAGCGCGGGGGCTGGACTGGGGTTCCACTGCGGGGTAAGGTCACACGAGCTGTTGTTTTCCTCCTGAATCCTATGGACGCCATGGTTCGCGGCAATCCTTTCTTGGGTCTTGACTACGAACTGGCGTTCCAGGGACTGGGGGATGGCTTTTTTGACGTGGTGACGGCGGCAGAGTTTCCGCAACAAATATTAAGGTTTCGCAATGATCGTCTGTTACCCCGGTTGGGTTTAGAGGGGGCGGCGATCGCGGATGAGGATTTTGTGAGGGCGTTTGGGCGCTTCGAGGGGCGCGAACCCCTGTTGGCCATGCGCTACCACGGCTATCAGTTTGGGGAATATAACCCCCGACTGGGGGATGGCCGGGGTTTTTTGTATGGGCAGGTGCGCGGGGTCGATGGGGTCCTGTGGGACTTGGGTACGAAGGGATCGGGCACGACGCCCTATTCGCGCGGGGGGGATGGCCGCCTGACGTTGAAGGGGGGCGTGCGGGAGGTCCTGGCGTCGGAGCTGTTGGGGCGGTTGGGGGTGACGACCTCCCGCTGTTTGAGTTTGGTGGAAACGGGGGAGAAGCTCTGGCGCGGGGATGAGCCGTCGCCGACGCGATCGTCCGTGATGGTGCGGATGGGCCAGAGCCATGTGCGCTTTGGTACCTTTGAACGCCACCACCATGAGGGTCGCCGCGATCGCGTGCAGGCGCTGCTTAATCACGTCATTGAGGTGTATTACCCCCATCTGTTGCCCGCGACGGGGCTAGCGGACGAAGCGCCGGAGGCCGTGGCGGTGCAGGAGTGCTATGGCCGGTTCTATGGGGAATTGGTGGAGCGGGTGGCGCGGCTATGTGCCCAGTGGATGGCGGCGGGCTTTTGCCATGCGGTTTTGAATACGGACAATATGCTGGTGACGGGGGAGAGTTTTGACTACGGCCCCTACGGGTTTATCCCGACCTATGATTTGCGGTTTACGGCGGCCTATTTTGACTATTACGGGCGCTATGCCTATGGCAATCAGCCGGGGATTTGCCATCTGAATTTGGAATTGTTGCAGCGGCCGCTGGGGATGGTGATTGATCGCGCGGCGCTGGAGACGGAGCTGTCGGGGTTTGAGGAGGCGTACCACCGGGCCTATCGGCGCTGCATGGTGGAGCGGTTGGGTCTGCCGCCCTGTGATGACAACAGTCCAGAGGATGAGCACCCAGAGGGTGAGCACCTGGACGATGATCTGGTGGAGGCGACGGTGCAGTTTTTGGCGCTTTCGCAGTTGCCCTATGGGGAGTTTTTTGCGGCGCTGCGGTCTGGGTTTTCGCCCGCTTGGCAGGGGGATGTGGGGGCGATCGCGGCGGAGAAGCCGTTCTGGTCAGGGTTGATGGAAACGCCGCCCGACGCGGAGGCGATGGAGTGGTGGGGCCGCTGGTGCGAGGCGTACCACCGACGGTTACAGGATCTGTCCACCGAGGAGGTGCAGGGGGTGGCGGTGCGGCTGCGCGATCGCAACTCGCTCGTGTCGTTGGTGCGGCCCCAGATCGAGGCGGTGTGGGAGGCGATCGACCAGCGGGATGACTGGGGGCCGTTCCAGGAGTTGGTGGCCCGCATTTGGGAATAGGGGTTTGATCGGCTTGCTAGTTTGCCGTTAGCGGCCAAAGAAAAAGCCCAGGATGCTCGTGGCGATCGACAGGACAATGGAGCCGATCAGGGCCGGAATGAAGCCCGCCACCTCGAAGCCTGCGGGGCCGAAGTAGGACGCCAGCATCAGACAAAAGGCGTTGAGGACGAAGCTGAATAGGCCCAGGGTCAAGATATTGAGGGGCAAGGTCAGCAGGCCCAGGATCGGACGGACGACCGCATTGACTAAACCCACCACCAGGGCCGCTAGGGCCAGGGCCACAAACCCCGTCGGGAGGGTGATGCCGGTGACGACATTTGCAGTGATCACAAGGGCGATCGCGGTGATCAGCCAGGTCAGAAAAAAGCTTTGCATAGGGAATTGGTAGAGTTCGATGCCGAGGGTTTGAGGCCGACGGATGGCCCCATCCTAGCGGCCCCGGGGCGATCGCCGCCGCCGACCGACTGCCGCAATTTCCGATATGCTGCAAGGGGGATTTCTACACCCCGATCGCGGTTTTGAAGCCTCCGAGGGAGATGTGAAATGGTTATGGTATCGCCCCCCGCTAAGGCCCGCATCTGGGCGATCGCGATCGCGCTGTTGACCCTGATCCTGGGGTGGTGTGGGGCGATCGCCCCGGCGGCGGCCCAGCTCAAGGAGTATCCACCGCCCACGTCCTACAGCAATGCGGAACTGAGTCGGCGCGACTTTTCTAAACAGACGCTCCGGGGCGCGGAATTTACCAACGCCAACCTGAGCTACGCCAAATTTATTGATGCCCAGGCCCAGGCGGCGGCCTTCAGCGGCTCCCTGCTCAAGGAAACGGACCTCAGCGGCGCAGACCTGACCTATGCCCTGATGGATTCCGTCAAATTCATCGGCACCAATTTTACGAATACCGTCCTCACGGAAGCGCTGTTGCTCGGGTCGGAATTCCGCGATGTGCAGATCACCGGCGCAGATTTCGATGGGGCGCTCCTGGACGGCTACCAGCAAAAACAGCTCTGCGCGATCGCGTCCGGCACCAACCCCACCACCGGCATCGCCACCCGCGACTCCCTCGGGTGTCCCTAGGGTCCGCTATTCTGATAGACCCCAGTTTCTAAGCACCCACCTATGGACGACACCCGCGATCGCACCCCCTCCCCCCTGAGCCCCATTGGCATCATCGGCGGCGGCCAACTGGCCTGGATGATGGCCGACGCGGCAACGCACCTGGGCCTAGAACTGCGGGTGCAAACCCCCCACGGGGACGATCCCGCCGTCGCACGGGTGGGCACCAACGGCTGGGTGGCCGGGGGCATCGCTGACCCGGTGGCCACGGAGCGGCTCGCCACCGCCTGTCAGGTGATCACCTTCGAGAATGAATTTGTGGACCTCGAAGCCCTGGGGCGGCTGGAGCGGCGGGGGGTAAATTTCCGTCCGAAGCTGGCCGCGATCGCGCCGATCCTCGACAAATACCACCAGCGGCAGTTCCTGCAAACCATCGGCCTACCGGTTCCCCCCTTCGCCGCCCTGACCTACGACGGGGACGAGGACCGCACCACCTGGGAAGATGGCTCCGCGATCGCCTTTCCGATCGTCCTCAAAACCCGCCGCCACGGCTACGACGGCCAGGGCACCTTTGTGATTCCTGATCGCGCCACCCTGGTCCGCGTGTGGGAACGGCTCGATCGCCAGCCCGTCCTCATTGAAGCGTTCATCCCCTTCGAGCGGGAATTGGCCGCCCTGGCCGCGCGATCGTCCGCCGGTGACGTGATGGTCTATCCGATCGTCGAAACCCAGCAGGATCATCAGGTCTGCACGCGGGTCATTGCCCCCGCCCCCATTTCCCCCACCGCCGCCGCCGAAGCCGATCGCATCGCCCGCACCCTGGTGGAAAAACTCGACGGGGTGGGGTTATTTGCCGTAGAACTGTTCCTGGCCCACGGCGATCGCGTCCTGGTCAACGAAATCGCGCCGCGCACCCACAATTCCGGCCACTTTTCCATCGACGCCTGCCACACCTCCCAGTTCGAGCAGCACCTGCGGGCCGTGGCGGACCTGCCCCTCGGGGATGGCTCCATGCACTGTACCGGTGCCGTCATGGTGAATTTGCTAGGGTTCGAGCGCAGTATCGGGGATTACCGCGATCGCCGCGCCGCCATCCTCGACGCCATCCCCAGCGCGCGGATCTATTGGTACGGCAAAACCAGCGCCAGCCCCGGCCGCAAACTCGGCCACGTCACCGTCACCGCCGCCACCGCCAACCCAACAGAACTCCTCGCGATCGCCCGACGCATCGAACAGATCTGGTACCCCAACGGCACGCCCCCGGAAAAATAAACCGCCAGTACATCCCCCTAAGGATTCCTGTCAAGGGCTAGACGCCCTGAGTGATTGCGCTATCATGACTCTCAAGGTTCGCTGCGGTGTTGGTGACTGCCAACAATTGTTTTGCGATCTATGTTTTTCCTTAATCGGGAGCCAACCCCACCGCCGTGGCAGTAGACCGGGCCTAGCACCCGGAAACTTTAAATGGCGGCAATGGTTCCCCCCTGGTTTATCCAGGTCGGAAACTGAGGCAAGACGGCATCGCGGTAGACCTTAAATCAAAAACTCCTTCGGTCGGTTAATGGACGGGGGAGTTTTGTGATTTTTGGGGCTTTCGTCGGCTGGCATCCGTAGGGGCGGGGTTTTCCCGCCCAGCCCCCACCGATATTGATCGCCCCGAGGTTGAACGGGTTTGGGATGATCGGTCGGGCGAGGGTTGGGAGACCCAATCCCTACGGTGACTGAAACGATGACAGCCCCTAGGCTCCTTGTCTGGATAGGATTCTAGGGCACATTTCGGGGGATGGGGTGGGCAGTTCGGCGGCGATTTTGGTATTCCTCAAGGAGCCGGTGTCGGGGCGGGTGAAGTCGCGCTTGGCGGCAGGGATTGGGGCCGATCGCGCGGCGGCAGTGTATCGATCTTTTGTCCTGGACTGGCTGGAGCGGTTGACGGCCTATGGGCGATCGCGGGACATCACGATCCTGCCCTGCCCGAGCCCCGACGGCTGGAGCGAAACCCTGGCCCAGTGGCTCGATGGGGAAATTCCGGGGGGAAGTCCGTGGCGATCGCGGCCATTTTTACCCCAAGGATCGGGGGACTTGGGCGATCGCCTGGGAGCCTGTTTCCGGATGGCTTGGGAGATGGGCATTGATCGCGCGATCGTCGTCGGCACCGACAGCCCCGATTTACCCCTTGGCCACCTCGATCTGGGGTTTGAGGCGATCGCGCGCGGCGACTGCGCCCTTGGCCCCGCCTTGGATGGGGGATATTACGCCCTGGGTTTTAGCGATCGCACCTTCGTCCCCAGCGCCTTCGAGGCGATCGCCTGGAGCAGCGACCAAACCGCCGCCCAAACCCTCACCGCGATCGCCACCGCCGGCCACAGCACCACCCTCCTGCCCCCCTGGGGAGATATTGATCATCCGGAAGATTTGCGCCGCCTGGGCGATCGCCTCCGGGACGATCATCCCCTCGCCCACGACCTGCCCCGCACCGTAGAAACCTTAGCCCGTCTGGGATTGATGGCTGAGTCGCCTTCACCGCGATCGCCCGCGATCGCCCCCAAACCCCACCCATCGCCCTAGAAACCCGTTTGAAGTCCTATTAAGGAACGTTCGGCTAGCACCAGACCAATCGCCAGCGGGGCTTAAGATCAAAACAGTCCACGGGTGCCGGTTCGGCCCCGGCGAGCGTGCCCCCGGCGATCGCCCCCGATCCATCACCCGATCGCGAACCAGAGGAGGGACGGCCGTGAAAACCCTACATATTTCTCAACCGGAAATTGCCACCATGACCGCCGAGCAAGTTGCGGACCTAGCGGCCCGTCTAGAAAAGGACGACTACGGCACCCCCTTTGAAGGGCTTGAGGACTGGCACCTGCTCCGCGCGATCGCCTTCCGCCGCCCAGAATTGGTCGAGCCCTATCTGCACCTGCTGGACGTGGAACCCTTCGACGAAGCCTAGCCGCCCAAGCCGAGTCGCTAGCCCTTCAAACTCACCGCCCAATCCATTAAAACCTTCACCACGTCTTGATTACACCGGCTGGGGCGAGGGGCTTAAGCCCCTTGTCTCACCCGCGTTTTCGGGGCCGTGGTGCCGTTTTGGGTGCTTGGGAACCGTCAAAGAAATCAGGAAAAATTCTGATCGCCTAACCCTGGGGAGAGCGCGATCGCCGCCGTCGCCGCCGCCGCCCCGTCAACCATTTCGCCCCCGCCGTCGCCGCGATCGCCCCCAGCAGCGCCCCCGCCAGCCCCGCCCCAAAGGCCGTCGCCGACGCCACAATCGGTTCAGACCCAATGGCACTGGCAACGGTATAGCCCGCTAGTCCACCGGGAATCGAACCGGTGTAGGCTCCATATAGGCCCAGCTTCAGCGGTGACTTCAGGATCAGCTTCATCAGCACCCCCACCACCAACCCCACCAACCCCACCGTCACGGTGGCCAGGGCCATGATGCTGACAATGGCGATGAATGTATAGGGCTCAAGAACCATTGAATGCGCGATCCCTATCTGGATCGGTACTGGAGAATGGACGATCCTAGTCGCACCCTCGATAGCTGCTTCTGCTGCTGCGGTCATCCACCAATATCGACAACACAGTAGCATGGTCCGCTAGCTTCGATGGCCCCGGCGCGATCGCGGCTCCCCCTCCCCCGATTTTCTCTCCCCGTCACGACACCTTGGCTCGACTGTTTTCTAACCTCGAATGGACGGGCGATCGCTGGCAGCACCGCCCCGGCCGCCTGGGGGAATGTATCGCCCTCGTGGCGGGCACCACCGTGGGGGCAGGCATCCTCGCCCTGCCAGCGGCCACCCAGCCCGTGGGTACGATCCCCGCAACGGTGGTGATGGTAGCCGTGTGGGCCTACATGGCCGTGTGCGGTCTGGTGATGGGGGAAATTGTGCTCAATGCCATGGCCCGAACCGGACGACCGGCCATTGGTTTGCTGAATTTGGTGCGCGATCGCTTTGGGCCATCGGGGGCGCGGCTAGCGGGGGGGCTCTATGCGGCCCTGCACTATGCGTTGATTGTTGCCTATCTCGATCGCGGCGGCGAAATCCTCGGCCAAGCGATCGCGGACTGGGGCTGGGGGTTTGGGATGGCCGCACCGCCCGCCTGGGTTGGCCCCGCCCTGTTCGTGGCGATCTTTGGCGGCTTGCTCTATTTCGGCACCGAACGGTTTGTCGATTCCCTCAATGCCCTGCTGTTTACCCTGGCGTTGGGGGCCTTCGGCCTGCTGGTGGCGGCGGCGGCGGGCCAGTGGGATGGGGCGCACCTGGCGCGGGGCAACTGGGGCGCGATCGGCCAAACGGTGCCCATCGCCTTCGTGGCCCTGGTCTATCAAAATATTGTGCCCACCCTGGCGGTGAAGCTCGAAGGGGACGGCCGCCAACTGCGCCGCGCGATCCTCCTGGGGACGGGCCTGCCGCTACTCATGTTCGTGGTGTGGAATGGGGCGATTTTGGGCAGTGTCGGCGACGGCTGGGGCACGGGGGATCCCTTTGATCCCCTGGACTTTTTGCGGCAACAGTCGGGGATCGAGTGGCTCGGGGCCGCGATCGCGATCTTCTCGGAATTCGCCGTCGCCACGTCCCTGATCGGCCAAGTCTATGGGCTCTATCACTTTTTCAATGACGCGGTGCCCTGGCGGCTGGGGGAACGGGAGCGGCGCTTGCCCCTCTATTCCCTGATTTTTGGGCCGCCCCTGGGCCTGGTGACGGGGGACACGTCCCTGTTTTTCGCCGCCTTGGACTATGCCGGAGCCTTTGGGGTGTCGATTTTGTTTGGCATCATGCCCGCCGCCGTCGCTTGGCAGCAGCGCGATCGCGCGATCGCCGAAGGGGAAGCCCGATCCGTGCGGCTGCTGCCCGGTGGCAAAGGAATTTTAGCGATCACGATTCTTATTGCGGTGGGGATCATTTCCCAGCAAATTCTTGAGAAAATAGGCTAGTAGGACTGGATCAACGCCATTTTTCCCCAGGGAAGCCCCCAGGTGAGATCATGTTCAAACGCATTTTGATCGCCCTCGACAAACCCCAGGCGGACCATGCGGCCTTCCGCGCGGGCCTTGGCTTGGCGGCCCTTGCCCAGGGGCAGGTGCAGCTATTCCATTCCCTGTTTCCGGGGGAGGGGGGGGCTCCCATGCCACCCGGAGGGGATGTGTTTTTTGTGCCGGGATATATCCCCGACGCGAGTACGTTTGACAGCTATCAGCGCAGTTGGGCGGACCATTGCCAGCGCAACCAGGAGGCCCTAGAGGCCCTGACCCAGTTGCCCGAGGCGGCGGCGGTGGAGGGCATCACGGCGGTGCAGATCCAGGGGACGCCGGGGCGTTCGATCTGTGAAGCGGCGGCGGCGTGGCCTGCGGATTTGATCGTGGTGGGGCGACGGCACCAGTCGGCCATTAGTGAATTGTTCATGGGCAGTGTGAGTAGCTATGTGCTGCACCATGCCCCCTGCGCGGTGATGGTGGTGCCGGATTGAGGGCGATCGCGGCGTTAAGACTGTGGCCTGATCGGCTCTATCGCCTGTGGTTGCGGGGGGGCATCGGGGCGATCGCGGGGAAGGTGCGCGATCGCGTGGTGCCGTTGCGGTGGCGGCCCGATGGCTGGCAGCAGTGTTTGCAGGGGGCGCGGCCCGCGCGGCGGCGGCAGTTTTTTCGGCGCATTGCGGCCATGGAGCGGCCCCCTTTGGTGTCGGTGCTGCTGACGGTGGGGTTTGGGGATGGGGTGGGTCCTGGCTCTGGGGGGGAGCGTCCTCGATCGATGCTCAAGGTTAAAGGTGGCCCCGGTGGGGATGAGGTGGCCCTCGCGGCGGCGATCGCGGCGGGGAGCGATGGGGAAGATGGGGCGGCAGCGGGGACGTTGCGGGCGGCGATCGCGAGTTTCGAGTCCGTGCGGGGGCAGATCTATCCCCATTGGGAACTGTGCGTGGCGATCGCGGCGGATTTGCCCGAAAGAACGCGCCTGACCATTGAATCCTGGGGCCGGTGCGGGCTGCCGGTGAATCTCACCCACTGCAAGGGGGAAACGGCGGCGGCGGTGGCCACCAATGCGGCCCTGGCCCTGGCGACGGGGGAGGTGGTGCTGCTGCTCGATGGGGGCGATCGCCTGACGGACTGGGCGCTGTTTCGGGTGGCGGAGGTGTGGCGGCGCGATCGGCCCGATTGGTTCTACTCCGATGAGGCGGTGGCGGTGGGGCCGGAACCCCAGACGGGGCCGGAACCGGCGGGCTGGCGCTGGCTGTTTCGACCGGCCTTTTCCCTGGAATTTCTGCGATCGCGCGGCTACATCGGAGCCTTGACCGGATTCCGGCGATCGCTGCTCGAAAGCCTCGGCGGGTGGCGATCGCTCCCCCTGGCCGCCAGCCGCTACGATCTGCTCCTGCGGGCCAGCGAACGGAGCCAATCCATCGCCCACATCCCCGAAATTCTCTACCTGCGCCAGGGCGATCGCCTGGACAATCAGTCCGGGGCCGCCACCGTGATCGCCGCCGGTCGCCAAGCCCTGGGGGAACACCTGGACCGGTGCGGTGAACCGGCGGAAATGGTTTCCCTCGGCGACGAAAAGAACGGCGATCGCCCCTGCCCCGTCCTCGACCTGCGCTATCGGATTCCCGAAACCAGCCACGTCGCCATCATCATCCCCACCAAAAACTGCGGGGATCTCGTGCGCCAGTGCCTCGACAGCATCGCCACGACGGTCCAGGGCATTTCCTACGAAATCCTGCTCATCGACCACGACTCCACCGACCCCGACAGCATCGCCTACTTCCGAACCCTGGGCCAGCAACCCCACTGCCGCATCCTGCGCTACGAAGGGCCGTTCAATTTCTCCGCCATCAATAACTACGCCGTCCGCCACCTGGGCGATCGCGCCACCCACCTGCTCTTTTGCAACAACGACATCGAAGCGATCGCTCCGGGCTGGCTCGAACGGCTCGTGGCGGCCACCGCAAGCGATCGCGTCGCCATCGCCGGACCCAAACTGCTCTACCCCGATCGCCTCACCATCCAGCACGGGGGCGTGTGCATCGGAATGCAGGGCATGGCCGAACACTTTGGTAAATTCCGCCGAGATCGCACCCCCGACGGCACCCCCGATCCCGGCCCCCTCCATCGCCTCCAGGCCGCCCACGACCTCTCCGCCGTCACCGCCGCCTGCCTCCTGATGCGCCGCGATGTGTTCCACGCGATCGGAGGCTATGACGAAGGATTCGCCGTCGGTTTCGGGGATGTGGATCTGTGCCTGCGATCGCGCGACGCCGGTCACCGGGTCATCCTCTGCCCCAGCGCAGCCTTGATCCACCACGAATCCTACTCCAGGGGCCAAAACCTCGGCGGCGACCCCCACCCCCGCGACACCCGCCGCTTCTTCCAACGCTGGCGGCAGCAAATCATCACCGGCGACCCCTACGGCAACCCCAACTACGCCATCTCCAGCTACGACTGGACCCCCCAAACCCCCCTCGATCTGCCCAGCCCCACGCGATCGCGCTGCTACTGCCCCCGCACCCACCAAATCACCCACCGCCCCCAACGGTAATCACCCCAAAAAATCTCCCCTAAAGCCTCCATTTGACGGCACTCCCCTTTCTCGCCATACTTGAATCACGTACACCAATCAGGCCATCGAGCCTTGAAGGAACAATAGCTATGGCGGGCAAACGTGGCGGTCGGCGGCCAGGGGCGGGGCGTCCTCCGGGCACCGGAAAATATGGAGAGCCCACGCGGGCGGTGCGGCTGCCGGCGCGGATGGTGGATCACTTGCCAGCTTTGGTGAACGCATGGCTGTCGCGGGTGCAGGAGGCGAGTCCAGAAGAAGTGACCCGTGGCCTAGCGGAGGAGTTGCAGTTTGCGGGGCGGGTGGTGGAGCGATCGCGGGTTCCTTTGCCGTTCTACGATTCTCCGGCGGCGGCGGGCTGGCACGTGATCGCCGAAGACACCATCACCCAAGAGGCCATCGATCTCAATTCGCACCTGTGCAGCCACCCCCAATCGGCCTTTCTGGTGCGCGTGACGGGGGATTCGATGATCAATGCGGGCATCCACCCCGGCGACCTCTTGGTGATTGATGCCCAGGAGGAGGCCAATGACGGCCAGATTGTCCTAGCGATGGTGGACGGGCTGGTGACGGTGAAGCGCCTCAAAATTGCCGCCAATGGTCAGCTTTCCCTGGTGCCGGAAAATGCGGACTACGGGGTGACGGTCATCGAAGATGGCATGAGTTTTCACCTGTACGGCGTGGTGCGCGGGGTGACGCGGCGGCTGTAGGGCTTGCTCGTAGGGATTTTTGGGAAGGGCGATCGCGCCCTTCCCCATGGTCAATCCCGTGATCAACTAAAAATTTTTCAGAACGCTTGATGCAGTGGCGAGCAGAACACTAACCCCATGAAGCCCGTTCAATTCATAGGGTAGATATCCAGCCCGCTGGTGCATAAAAACGTTCTGCCAATAATTTAGTCAACCATCCATCCAGATGCAAGGTCGCGGAACTTTTTGCGGCCTCACCTGAGGTGACTGCTGTAGCCCTGCTTTCGAGAGCCAGCAGGAAACACCCCAACATAGCCACTCTTTCTATTCCCACCCCCTATGACGGGACCAACGAAACCTGATTGACTCTCAAAACTTACGGGCATTTTTCTGGAAATTGACGTTGACTGATAGGTGAATTAGGATTGAGTCCGATTTAAGGACATCTACCCTTCATCCAATCACTCAAATTATGTTGGTTACCTCAAAGCCCTCATGGAAGCGGTACAACCAGGTGCCTGTCACACTGGGTGTATCCATCTTTACCGTTCTCGGGCTGGGAAGCTTTACCGCCGTTAGAGCAGCTAGCTTTGTGGACACCGTCAGTTTTTCGACTACGGGCCAGAGCCTGTGGGAACCCGGCGGTGACCCTCTCGCATCTACCAGTTTTTCGGCAACACTTTTCGAGCAATCTTTCAGCAACTTCAGCATTGGGAGTATTGGAACCACCAACATTCCCAATCCACTTCGGGTGGCATATGATGGAGCCCTCGCAAGCTGTAAAGGGATTGGTTTCTCCCCCCAAGACTGTATCGACGGTAAGCAACTCCCTGGCCTAGGCAATGGCCCGAGTAAAACCATTGATCTGCCTCTAGTGGGTGAGGTACCTAACCCTGCCTACTACAACATCTATCTGCCAGCCCTTGACTCCTGTAAACTGCTGGGCTTTTCTGAAAATACCTGTAAATCCGGCGCTAGCACCCCTAGCCTCGGTCCTGCGCCACCGCAGTTCATCAGCGTTGAAAACGGTGCCCAAGTTACGGGAAATGCCAAACTCAAATTTGGATTTGAGGGCGAAGCTACCATTTCCTCTGGCAGCGTGGAGGCCAGCTACACTACGCAGCTTTTGCTCGACCTCATGGCCCCAGAGGCCGTCAAGGCCGGTGACCTCTTCTCCATCAAGGTCTCTGAAATCGGTGCGGGCCTATCTTCTCTGAAAACAACCTCGTCTAACCTAGCAGCGAGCATCTCTGCATTCGGCCAAATCGCAGCCAATGCCATGCTAGAGGCAAAACTCGCCGGTGTCGGGGAAACGATATCCCTGTTTGACTTTGATACGGGGCTGTTCTCCCAAGAGCTTGTAGCCGCTAAGGTTAACCCTGGTGATGGCACCGTTGAAGGACGAGTTGGTGGTTCTGGTGCCGAAACCTCGCTTCAGGCGGGACTGATTCAAAATATCAAGGTTTCTCCTGGAATCGTCTTGGGAGACGTAACAGTTTATGTCCCTCAACTGGATACTCCAGAGACCGTGCGATCAGGTAAAACGGTGACCAGTACCCAGTTGCCGGTTGTTCGAGGGGCTGTAGATCCAGATATTTTGATGGGCGAGGGGGCGGGGGAACATCGAACTGATGTGGTCAAGGTTGATGTTGATCTTGACGGTATGGCAACCTTACTTGGGAGTCTGCCCTTAGGCATTGCTACGGGAATTCCTCTAATAGCCAGCGTCGAGGCTAATATTCTGGATGCGGATATTGGCGCGTTCTTGGGCATTGGGCAAACCCTGTCATTTGAGGTGCAAAATTTGTTTGCCCGGGTCAGGTTTAGTAGGCCAACTGCGGTGGAAACTTTCGCGGGGTCCAATCTTTTTCAGGAGGTGTCGGAAGCGATTATTCCCGTTGGTGAGAGCTTGAATGCTCTCCATCCGGGGGGAGATTTCGCCGTTGAGACTGAATACTTTTTGGAAAGTCAGTTTGTGAATGTGACGGACTTGCTCCTATCTCCAGCATTTGCTCTATCTCTACTGGAGTTTCGACTTTCAGGGACGGCCTTCAGTCAAGCGGGTGTAGCCAACACTTGGGCTCTGTATAAGAATACGGTTCCGCTAGGGGAGGCTATTCCGGTGAAACGTATTAGGGATGATGTATTTGACCTGGTAGGTTTTGCACCGATCGCAGGCACACGGTTGAGTCTAAATGAGCTTTTGGCTGATGGACCAACGGATCCAGAGATACCGACAGATTCGGGCGATCAAGAGGATCCAACGGATTCGGTGTCAACGCCTGAACCAGGTCTCCTAATAGCGTTGGGCACTTTCGTACTTGGCTTTCTAAAACTCGGGGCTAGTGATCGCCATCGCAGATCCGCACAGCAACGTTGATTTCTACATCGAGGATTGCGTCAATAACGCACTACCAATAGAGTGAGTTATCCACGCAATCACCTAAAGAGAAGACAACTGCTGAATCAGCTATAGAGTTGAATCATAACAGCGGCGGCATTTAGGAAAAAGCCGTCGCTTTTCTGTTTTTCCTGTACGCCAACGTTGATTCAAAGCCTCACTGACTATAACAAGGCATAATAAGACCAGCATTCCTCAAGCAGCCATGAGTTACAGCACAGACCTACGTCAGCGGGTAGTGGACTTTGTTCGTCAGGGTGGCTCAAAGACCGAGGCGGCCCGCATTTTCCAGGTGAGTCGCGGGCGAGTCTACGCTTGGCTGAGCTTGCCCCCCGACAACCTAGAGCCCCAAAAGCCTGGACCTAAAGGATCTCACAAGCTAGATTTGCAACGGCTTGAGGAGGTCATGCAAGCCAATCCTGAGATGACCCAAAAGGAACTCGCCCAGCAATTTGGGGTCTGCAATAGCACCATCCACTATGCCCTTAAGCGCCTAGAAAGTAACCGCAAAAGGGAAAAACGGCAGGCCCGTGCGACGTCCTAGGGCAACAGGAATAGGGCATGTGCTTGGCAACTGTCCAATTTACAGACAAGTTGGGGTGGCGCAGACTAGTCCTCAAGACCCTTCCGCAATTTCTGATAGCTCTAGCCACCGCTCCGTGGCCTGATCAATCTCTAGGGCTAGGGCCGCTAGCCGTGAGGATAGGGCCTCTAGTTCCCCAAATTCACTGGGGGGATTTTCGTAGAGTTGGGTTTCGATCGCGGCCTTTTCGGTCTCTAGATCTGGAATTTTGGTTTCTAGGGTTTCCAGTTCTCGTTTTTCCTTGAATGATAGTTTTCGGTTGCGGCCGGAGGTGCGCGCGGTCTCAAGGTTTGCTGTGGCTGGATTGCCGGTTCCTTTGGGGGCGCTGGACTTCGCGATCGCGGCGGTCTCCTTCGCCAAAATCTCCTGCTGTTCCCGCGCTTCCGCTGCCTCCCGGGCTTTTGTATTCAAATAGAAGGAATAGTTGCCGGGATAGGGTCGCAAATGGCCCCCCGGTTCCACACAAAATAGCTGATTGACCACCCGATCTAGGAAGTAGCGATCGTGGGACACCACAATCACGCAGCCATTGAAATTCTCGAGGTAGTCCTCTAAAACCGCCAGGGTTTGTACGTCCAAATCATTGGTCGGCTCATCGAGAATGAGGACATTGGGCGACTCTAAAAGCACCTTGAGCAGAAAGAGGCGGCGGCGTTCTCCCCCCGAGAGTTTTTCGATGGGGGCATATTGCAAATCCGGCGGAAATAGAAACCGCTCCAGCATTTGCGCGGCGGTAATGACCATGCCGTCGGCGGTTTTGACGAGTTCCGCCGTTTCCTTGAGGTAATTAATGACGCGCCAATTTTCCTTGCCCGCCAGATCATTGGAATGCTGATCGAAGTAGCCAATATGGATCGTTTCGCCGATGTCCACACGCCCCTGATCGGGTTCCAGGCGACCGGCAATGAGATTGGTGAGGGTGGATTTTCCGGCCCCATTGCCACCAATGATGCCGATGCGATCGCGGGGGGAAAAGGTATAGGAAAAGTCGCGGATGATCGGGTGATCGCCCCAGGTTTTGCAGAGATTTTCCAGTTCAATGACCTTTTTGCCAATGCGGCGCGAGGCGGTGGACACCTCGACGGCCCCCAAATCTTCCTTAAATTCCGTTTCCTGTAGGGCCACGGCGCGATCAATACGGGCCTTTTGTTTAGTGCTTCGGGCCTTTGCGCCCCGCTGGAGCCAAGCCAATTCCCGCCGCAGCAGATTTTGCACCTTGCGCTGGCGGCCCGACTCGACCAATTCCGCCGCCGCTTTTTTCTCTAGGTAGTAGGAATAGTTGCCGTCGTAGCTATATAAATCGCCGCGATCGAGTTCTAAAATGCGGGTGGTGACCCGATCTAGAAAGTAGCGATCGTGGGTGACTAGGAGCAGCGCCCCCCGAAAGTCACTTAAATAGTCCTGGAGCCACTGCACCGAATCCGCATCGAGATGGTTCGTGGGCTCGTCCATCAGCAGCAGATCCGGCTCGGACAGCAGGGCCGTCGCGAGGGCCACCCGCCGCCGGTAGCCCCCCGACAGTTGGGCGACGGGGGTGTCGAAGTCGTCGATGCCCAGTTTGGAGAGGACAATTTTGGCCTGGGTTTCCAAATCCCAAGCGTCCGCTGCCGCGAGGCGATCGCCCACCGCCGTCAGCCGTCCCATCAGGCGCTCTAGGTCCGGGCCGGTGGTGTGGGGGAGCCGGTGGGAAATGTCTTCATATTCCCGCACCAGGGCCATGCGATCGCCGCAATCGGCAAAGACCTGTTCGAGGACCGTGCGATCGCGGCCAAGCTGCGGATCCTGGGGCAGATAGGCAATCCTATAGCCCGAATTGACCCAAAAATCGCCCCCATCAAACGGTTCGAGCCCCGCCAACATTTTCAGGAGGGTGGACTTGCCGGATCCGTTGGTGCCAATGAGCCCCACGCGATCGCCCGGTTCCACCGTCAGGCTGCCGCTGCGCAGGATTTCCTTGATGCCAAAATCCTTGCGCCCCTCCCGTAATGTGAGAATGCTCATTTCGTCGTCACCGATCGCTCGATCTCTTCAAGGGTGTGCAGCATCAGCCGTTTTGCCTGCAAACGCCAGCCCCACTTTTGTACGGTCCAGGCCGCCGCCACCCCCGCGAGGGTGAACACAAAATCCCCCGGCTGATTGAGCGAAACCCCCAGCAGCAGCCCCAGGCCCGCAATCCCCCAAAAGGGCAGCGCCACCGCCTGTCGCTGGCGTTCCACCATGGATTCTAGGGGGCTCGCCGCCGCCAATTCCTCCGTGAGAGTCTCCCGCGCCGCCCGCTGTTCCGCGATCGGCACCGCGAGGGAGATTTTCCGGCGCAATTTCTCGATTTTGCGCGCTTCGGTGCTGTACTCCGTCAGTTCGTCTTCGGCCATCACAATGAGCCGTTCTACTGTATTCATGGTTGCTGTGCCCAGGGTTGAACCGGAATTAAAGGGACGTCAAACGGGAAGTTAAAGGGCGGGAGATTAAAAGGATACGCGGGGGGGAATGGGGCCATCCTATCGCCATCTCGCCCTCGATCGCGCGGGGCCAGAGGCGATCGCAGCCCCCCAAACCAAAGGGCCGCCCCCAGGGATCGGGAACGGCCCCAGGGGCGATCGCCGGAACGTCGCCCCACCGGCAGGACGTTATTGGGCCGCGTTCGCCGCGTTCGTTTCCGCGTAGCGCTGGTTTCGCTCATAGGTCGGGATGCGATCGCGCGCCACCGCATAATTCACATCCCCCTCCGGCACCGCCTGCATCCCCGCGATCGCCGCCTGCCAAGCCTGGGCCACCGCCGACCACTCCTGGGCCGTCTGAGCCGTCTGGGCCGCCTGGGCCGCCTGGGTCGCCGATCGCACCGCCGTCGCAAAGGACTGGGCCGGACCCGCAGGGCTCGGAGACGCCGCCGGAGCCTCAGGACTCGGAGACGCCGCCGGAGCCTCAGGACTCGGAGACGCCGCCGGAGCCTCAGGACTCGGAGACGCCGCCGGAGCCTCTGCCACCGGAGACGCCGCCGGAGCCTCTGCCACCGGAGCCTCAGGGCTTGGAGAAGCAGCCGGAGCCTCTGCCGCCGGAGCCTCAGGACTCGGGGACGCCGCCGGAGCTTCAGGACTCGGAGACGCCGCCGGATCAACCGGTACAGGCTCCTCCCCCGTCATGCCCGCCTCAGACACCGGCGGCAAGTATTGACGGATTGGCCCCTGCACCGACTCCGGCAACTGGGCGATATAGGCATCCAAACGCCCCTCACGGTACAGGTACCACAGGCCCCCTAGAATCGCCGCGATCAACAGCAACAGCAGCAGCGGCGTCGAACTAGACGACTTCTTCTCCTTATCCTTGCCCTTCTTCTTATCCTTCTTCGCGGCCTTCCCGTCGGTCTCCCCAACGGCACCGTCCTCCTCCTCTAAATCCTCATCCCCATGCATCCCCGCATCCGCCTCATCGTCAAACTCCTCATCCTCCAAGGCCCCATCATCCACATCCTCCAGGGAAGCCCCGCCGCTGGCCGGCCCCATATCCGACAGGGGCACGCTGTCAAACGTAGACGCCGCGCTGCCATCGAGGGGAATTTCCGCCGTCCACTCCGTCAGGAAGGAACCGCGCTCTTGCCATTCCACCTTGACGGTGCTCAGGGTGCGGATGCCCAACTGCATCATGCCCTTCTGGATGAAGGACACGAGGGCATCGCGGTTGACCGCCTGGGGGCCTTCTAGGGTCACGAGCAGGGTTTCGCTACCGTCTGACTCGGCCCGGACACTGATCCCCTTGGCCTCTAGCGATCGCTGCATCAGGGCGGCAATGGCTTCGGGATCGCCTTGCTTTGCTCGTTCGAGTTGCGGATTTTGTGCCATCGAAACACCAATGGGGGCTAGCGTAGAAGGGTCATGGGGACGGCAGACGGTGCATGGGTTTGCCGTCGCGGTTGAGACAGGGGCAACTGGCCCGCTTTGAACGAATTAGGGCGGGCTGGCCGTTTCCAGAATATCCTACTCAAATTCCCTCGGGAATTTTCTGGGCAACGCAGATTTGGTGCTTTGATGGAAACGGACGACGCGCCATCTGTTCCTCAGCCGATACGCGAGTTAGTTGCGGTTTCTATGAACATTCCTTGTCATATTGTGGTCGAAGGTAACCCTGCCATCATTTATTCGAGCCGCAATGGTACACCGGCGAAGATGCTGCCGATCCTGGAGCGGTTCCTGGAGAAGTTCTGGCAGGAGCGGGAGGCGTCCGGTGAGAATGTGGATACGCCCGGTTGTTTGGCGGCCCAGTTGGTGGTGCGCTTTGGCTTCGAGAGCTGCGAGGATGATTATTCCAACCTGCGGATTGGCCCGAATTTTGCGGCGGATGTGCAGTTCCTCTACCGGGTGGGGCTGGATCAGTCCTTGACGGTGTGGCAGCCGGATTCTGCCTATGGGGCGGATCCGTCGGTGGGGCTGGCGGGCTGTCGTCCGCTGGAGACGGCGATCTCCTGAGGGTTGGCGAGGTTTTTCTAGGTTTTTCTGAGCGTATGGATCGGATTTATATCTCGAAGTATCGGTGCTACGGCTATACGGGCTATCTGCCGGAGGAGAAGGTTCTGGGGCAGTGGTTCGAGGTGGATGCGACGATTGATGTGGATTTGGCGGCGGCGGGCCGGAGCGATCGCATTGAGGAGACGTTGGATTACCGGCGGGCGATCGCGTGTATCCGGGAGATTACCTGTGGCTCGAAGGCGGATTTGATCGAGTGGGTGGCGGAGTCGATCGCGGCGGCGATTTTGGAGTTGAAGGGGGCGCAGCGGGTGACGGTGCGCGTGACGAAACCGGCGGCTCCGCTCCAGGATTTCAATGGGACGCTGGCGGTTGAGGTGACTCGCGATCGCGCGGGCGAGGTGGCCTAGAAGATGGGGGCACGGATCGAGCGTATTTATACGGACGGGGCCTGTTCCGGGAATCCGGGGCCGGGGGGCTGGGGGGTGCTGATCCTTTGGGAGGATGGCCAGCGGCTGGAGTTGGGGGATTGCGATCGCCAAACCACCAATAACCGTATGGAAATGCAGGCGGCGATCGCGGGGCTCACCCATCTGCGGCAGGAGCAGGACCAGACGGTGGGGCCGGTGACCCTCTATACGGATAGCCAATATGTGATCAAGGGCATCACGGAGTGGGTGCGGGGCTGGAAGCGCAAGGGCTGGATGACGGCGGCGGGCAAGCCGGTGCTGAACCGGGACCTGTGGGAGGAGCTCGATCGCCTCAATGGTCCGGGCATCCGCTGGCAGTATGTGCGCGGCCATGCGGGGGATCCGGGCAATGAACGGTGCGACGCGATCGCGCGGGGGTTTGCCACCGGACGGCCCCCGGCCCTGGCCCAGCCAATCCCTTCGTCAGCCCTAGCTCCAGCGCCAAAACCAACGCCAAAACCGCAACCAACGCCAAAACCAAAATCTGGACCCAATCCAGGGCCGAATCCGGGACCAACGTCGCCCGCTGCCCCCCCTTCGATGCCCCCGGTGGCGGCGACGGTTGCCGCAGGCGATCGCCCCCGCAGCCACGGCACCCAACTAACCTTGATGGGCGAAACGGACAAGAATCAAGGGGAGGCGCTAGAATCTATCGGTGCACCGGAATCCCTCAAACCTATGGCTGATAATCTATCCGTGAGTCCTAACCCCGAGTTACTTGATGGACTACCTCGCGAATTGCGCGTGGCCCAACTCAAGCACCTCATTGATACCCTCCACATTGCCGATGAGGTGGCCGCCCAAGGCTACCTGATCACTAGCGCCGAGCTAGCGGACCTGATGGATGTCAATGCCAGTGCGGTCACGAGCCGTGGCGACAACTGGGTTTGGCGCAATTGGATTGTGACCCGCGCCCGTCGGGAAGGCAACCAAATTCTGTGGCAACTCGAACGGGTCGAGATCTAAACAGTCTTCGACCGGCTTTGGGCGATCGCCGCGATCGCCCGGAGCGTTCCGATGCTTTAGAGGCCCATTGTTTAGAGATCTTTTCGAGATCTAAGGTTTAAAAATCTAGGGTTCCATTGTTTTAGGTTTCAGGGTTCCAGGACTCTAGATTTTTCCCATCATTTTTCGACACTCTCCCATAACACTCCCTCGGTTCATTCCACTCCTTTTCACATCCTCCACGTCTTCCTCTACACACTCTCCAGCGGTCAGGATGCGATCGCCATGGGCCACCGGTTCCAATCAGGAATTGCTGGCCCTTTTCAAGTTGATGGGCTCCCTAGGGCTGCGCTATGGATCAGGTGACGGACTCGGTGACGGATCAGGTGAAACGGTTGGGGCTCGCCGCTGGGTTCCATCGGGTGGCGATCGCGGTGGTGCCTGCCTCCGGTGCCCCGAGTGAGGGCGATCGCGCGGCCCTAGAGCGGTGGCTGGCGGCGGGCTATCAGGCGTCGATGGCCTGGATGGATAACCCCCGGCGGCGGGATGTGCGGCAGATTGTGCCGGAGGCCCGGTCGGTCATTGCGGTGGCCCTGAACTATTACACGCCCCACCAGCCCAGCGGCGATCGCGATCGCGCCAAAATTTCCCGCTATGCCTGGGGGCGGGACTACCACAAGGTGCTCCACGGGCGGCTGAAGCGATTTGTGGCGGCGCTCAACGGCCAGTTTGGCGGCCATACTTTCCGGTTCTACGGCGACACCGGCCCCGTCCAGGACAAGGCATGGGCCGAGCAGGCGGGCCTCGGCTGGATTGGCAAAAACGGCAATCTGATCACCCGGCAGTACGGCTCCTGGGTTTTTCTGGGGGAGATCATCACGGATCTGGCCCTGATGCCCGATGGCCCCCACACGGCCCACTGCGGCACCTGCGATCGCTGCATCGAGGCGTGCCCGACCGGGGCGATCGCGGCTCCCCATGTGGTGGATGCCAACCGCTGCATCGCCTACCACACCATCGAAAACCGCGACGACACGTTACCGGAGGCCATCCGCGATCGCCTCGGCGGCTGGGTAGCGGGCTGCGACATTTGCCAGGACGTGTGCCCCTGGAACCAACGGTTTGCCCAGCCGACGGATGTGGCGGATTTTACGCCGCGCCCCGAAAACCTCGACCCTCCCCTGGCGGAGCTGGCCACCCTCACGGACGAGGAGTGGGATCGCCGCTTCACCGGGTCCGCCCTGCGGCGCATCAAGGCCCCCATGTGGCGGCGCAATGCCCAGGCTAATTTGGACGCGATCGCCGCGATCGCCCCCGACCCATCACCGCCCCCAGACTCCCCCGGCCCATCCATCACCCCATAAAATCGCCCCACAAAAAAGCCCCGATTCACATCGGAGCCTTAATGTTGAGAATTTTGAGCCCTGGGGCTAGGAGGTTCGTAGCTTCAGCCATTCCCCGTCGCCCGGAACCCTACAGGGACGACCAGCCCAGGGAGCCATTCAGGTGGGGACTCGCGGTCATGTCCGTCAGGATCGTCCCCTCCAGCTCCGCATTGGTCAGTTGAGCCTGCTGAAGATTGGCCCCGTCCAGCTTGGCGTAGCTCAGGTTCGCCCGATCCAGATTCGCCCCGGCCAGGTCCGCCCCCTCGAGCTGGGCCTCCACCAAAGACGCCCGCCGCAGATCCGCATCCCGCAGATTCACCCCCAACACATCCAGGGGATAGGCTTCCTCCGGGTTGGGGCGATTCCAGTTCGCCTGCATCAGCCCCGCCGTGGTCTGTTGGGTGCGCGATAGGTTCGCCCCGACCAAATTGGCGGATTCCAGGTTAGCGCCGATCAAATTCGCGCCGCTGAGGTCCGCATTGTCTAGCTCGGCAATCACCAGCCCCGCCAAACTCAGGTCCGCCCCCCGCAGGTCCGCCTCCGACAGCCGCGCCCCGTGGAGCCGTGCGGCGATCAGGTTGGCATTGGTCAAAATGGCGCGGCTCAGGTCCGCTTGGTTCAGCCGTGCGCCGCTCAGGTTTGCACCGGTCAAATCTGCGCCGCTGAGTTGGGCTTGTGTGAGATCGGCACCGCTCAGATCACAGTAGGTGCAGGCGTTGGTTTCCAACAGTTGCTTGACGCTTTCAGGATCGGCACTGCGGGCGGGACCAGCCAAGAGACCCAGGAACGAAAGCGCGATCGCGGTGCGGGTGATGATTTGAACGCCTTTCATAATTCCTGACCCCTCATTAACCTGCCTCTATTGTCCAGAATACTGGACTCGATGGGGGCGATCGCGTTCCTTAACCACCTGTGACATTTACTGAGGGGGGGTGCGATCAAGATCACAGCCGGGAATTTTTGGCCGTGTATTGAAACAATTGATGGGCCTATGTCGTCGGTACTAACCCATAGATTTTATGCCCATGGAGCCCCATGAATCCTTTTGGGGGCCATGGGCCAAAAACTAATACTCCGAGAAAACCCGAGGGTGCGATCGCATGGCCCCGATCGTGATCTAGGGCGCATCAGTGGAGCGGCCTCCATGGCTTCAAAATAGCGCCCTCAACCAATGCAGCACCGGCTGAGCTAGGGACTTGTGAGTTTAGCCTGGGCGAATTTCCGTAATTCCTCGGCCTCCTGGGTGGCGCTGGTGCCCGGTTTGACTTGATCGAGCTGGTTGATGATTTCCTGCAAATCCCCGAGGAGGGCGGGGTTGGTGTTGTCGGCGGCGGCGCTGCTCCGCCAGCGGGCGATTAGGGTTTTGGCGCGATCGAGGGCTTGGACGGCGGTTTTTTCCTGCTGCAATCGCCCTTGGATTTGGCCGAGGTTGTCGGCATAGGTCGCGAGGAGTCTACGGGAGCCTACGTAGTCCGGATCGTCGGGTTTGATGCGCTCCAGTTCGGCGATCGCGGCCCGCCAAAGATCGGCGCTGTTTTGCCAGACCTCGGCGGGGTGGGGGGGACTTTGGGTGGCTTGGGCGGCCCGGTTCGCAAATTCCTTCGCCGCTGCGATCGCGGTGCCCACCTTTTCATTACCTAGGGCATAGCCCGCCGCCGCCTGGAAGTCCCGCTCATGGGCCTGCACCTTGGCGATCGCCTGTTTCCCGGCCAGGGTTTCGGGGGGAATCGTCCGCAGGGTATCAATGGCCGCCTGCCATGCGGCGATCGCGGCGGTGCCCTCGGGGCCGTTGGGGTTGGTGCGGTGCTGCTGCTTGGCGGCTTGGGCAGCGGTTTCCGCCGCTAGATATGCCTTTTGGGCATTGTCCTCCTGGAACAGGCGCGCTTCGAGGCGGGCGATCCACTTGCGGGCGTTCTCAAATTCATCCAGGGTGAACTTAAATTGGCAGCCCCCCCACAGGCCGCACATGCGCTGGGGTTCATAGCCCAAGGCCCAGACGGGCAGCCGGTCCAGGTGCTTTTGCGCCTCGGCCACCTTGGTGCGCCCCAGGGCCAAATCCGCCGGGGTTGTGGCCTTGTCCACCAACTGATCCGCCTGCTCCACCGCCGCGATCGCGCCGCGATAGGCCGCATCCATCTGAAAGAAACTGGGCAGCAGCAGCACCGGAGCCTTGTCCGCCACAAACCGCCGCACCGGGGGGAAGGGCGTATTGGCCAGGGCCACAAACCCAGTGAATCCCAGCAGGGTCAGGGCGATCGCGCCGCCGGTCCCCCAACCCAGGAGCGTTGCAGCCCGCGCCGCCTGGGGCGATCGATTGGCCTTGGCCGCCGATCGCAAGGTCGCCTCCTCAAAGTCCGGCAGGATATCCTCAACGATCGCCCGCAGTTCCCGGTAACTGGCCGGAGATCCCGCCGATCGCCGCAGCTTTTCCAGGCGCAGCAGGGCCAGATCCCGCCGCGCCCCCGAAATATTCTTGCTCCGGCAATGGCTTTCAATGGCTACCTTGAGTTGGCGGTAGGCGCGATCGCTAAGACGCCCCATGGATGCGGTTACTCCCGTTGTGACTGCCGATATTCGTGCCTGGAACGGTTGGAGCGTTGGGCCTGGATCTGGAACCGGGCTAGACCTAGACGCTCAGCCCTGGGCCGGATGGGTGCGGTTGGGGGCTGCTTTTATCGGTGCCTAAGTTCCTATGCCTAAGTCCGATCCGTGGGGGACGCGGCTCCTCCTGCTAAGGTAACTCCCCGAGCCGGTTTTAGCCCAGTTCCGATTTGTTTCTAGTCTGCCTCCAGTTTGCATCACCTATGGACCCGACCCCTCTCAATGTGCCCCTATCCCCAGACGCTACGGCCCTGGAGCGATCGCGCGATCGGCGATCGCCCACCAACCCCTGGACCGGTTTCCTGGCCCTGCTGCTCGCCTGCGTCCTGTGGGGCAGCAGCTATGTGGTCATCCAATCCAACCTGGATACCCTGACCCCGAGTGTGATGCTGCTGGTGCGGTTTGCCCTGGCGACGGCGGTGGTGCTGCCCTGGATGGGGCCTCGGCTGGGGCGATCGCTCCCCGGCTGGGAGTTGGGCCTGTGGATGCTGTTGGGCTATGGCTCCCAGACCGTGGCGCTGCTGTACACCACGGCGTCGCGCAGTGCGTTCATTTCGTCGCTGTATGTGGTGCTGGTGCCGCTGCTGATTGGCCTGGGGGGCCAGCGGGTGGGGCGGCGGATCTGGGGGGCGGCGCTGCTGGCCTTTGGGGGGATGGGGCTGCTGTCCTTCGATGGATCGCCGCCCAATGTCGGTGATTTGTGGAGCTTGGGGACAGCGATTATCTGGTCCTTTTATATCTGCCGTCTGGAGCCCTATGCCCGTCGCTATGACCCGATGCTCCTCACGTTTTCCCAGGGGGTTGTGATGGGCGGGGGCAGTCTGCTCTGGGCGATCGCGGGGGGTGACCTGATCGCCACGGACTGGGGCCAGGTGCGCTGGGGGGAGTTGCTGTACCTGGGGGCGATCGTCACCGCCGGTAGCACCTGGCTCCAGAGCTTTGGGCAGCGGACGGTCAATGCGGCCACCGCTGGCATTACCTATACCCTGGAGCCGGTGTTTGCGTCGTTGTTTGCCGGGTGGATTTTTGGGGAGTGGTTCGGGCCGCAGGGGATGGTGGGGGCGGCCCTGGTGGCGATCGCGAGTGCCCTGGGACAACTGCCGCGATCGCGCCGCCCAACCGATGATCCAGAGGAGACGAGGAAGCCGAAAAAGTCCCCCTAGCCCTGCCACCACTGCACCAGGCCATAGGCGATCGCGGCGCTACCGAGGGGCACCGTCAGGTTATCGATCCCCAAAATCGCCACGGTTTCTAGGATCGTTGCCCCCGTGGCCACCCCCGCCGCGATCGCCACGACGGTCCAGGCCGGTCCACAGGCGATCGTCAAAATCAGCGCCGTCACCCCAAAGCTCGCCAGCCACATGGTCGCCGTGCCCTCAATGCTCTTGCGGTTGCCCCAGATTTCATACCGATGGCGGCCAAAATTCTGCCCCACCAAAGCCGCTAGCCCATCCCCCCAGGCCATCACACAAATGCCCACCGCCGCAAGATAGGGCCGATCTAACCCCCAGCCCACCGCGATCGCCACCCCCACACTGACGGCATAGAAAAACGTGCCCCAACTGTGGCGGTTCACACTATTGACACTGGGCAGCAGGGCAATGCGATAGGACAGCAGGGCCACCGCCGCCGCCACGATCGCCGCCGCCACCCCCAACCAGGCCGGAATCTGAAACCCCCAGGCCAGCAGCACCACATTCCCCGCGCCGATGTGGACAATCTTGCGCCCCACCTCCGCATCGGCCCCCCGGTGGCGATAGAGCCATTCCGCCAGCCCCAACACCCCCCCCAACCACGCGGCCACCAGCGCGATCGCCCCCCAAACCGCCGGAGACCGCACCGCCCCCAGCACCGCCGCGATCGCCATCTCCCAGAGCGGCCCCAACGGTCCATCCGGCGACTGGGCCAGGGCATGAACCAGCACCCCCAGCATCCCCCCATCGCCCCCGAACCCAACCAGCGGTAAATCCAGCATCGCCATCCCCCATCGCGCCCCCATCGCCATCCCAGGGGCCTCGTTCCAGGGTACGGCACTGGCCACCCCTCCCCAGCGGCCAAGCCCCAAAAGGCTATATTCAAGGGCATTGATCCTGAAATCCCTCGATACAAGGGTTCTACCCCATCACCATGACAGCCCAGCCCCAGCCCACCCTGTCCCTGCTCGATGCGATCGCCCAGCGCCGCTCCGCCCGCGCCTTCAAACCCGACGCGATCCCCACCGCCGTCCTCCACGAAATCCTGCGCCTGGGCACCCAAGCCCCCTCCGCCTTCAACCTCCAGCCCTGGCGATTCATCGTCCTCCAGAGCGCCGACGCCAAGGCCAAACTCAGCCCCTGCGCCTTTGGGCAACGGCAGGTCACCGAAGCGCCCGTGGTCCTGATCTGCTGCGGCGACACCACGGCGGCAGAGGCGGACAACATTGAAGCCGTCATCGCCCTGGGCCAACAGCAGGGGGCCATGCCCGACGCCTTTGCTAACTACATGCGCACGGGGATCCCCCAGGGGATGGGCGATCGCCCCTCCTTCACCCACATGGAAGCCTGGATCAATCGCCAGGTGATGCTAGCGGTCGGCCACATTGCCCTGGTCGCCAAAGCCTACGGCGTCGATAGCTGCCCCATGGAAGGGTTTAGTACTTCAGCGATCCAAGAAACCTTTGGCCTGCCGGAAACGGTCATCCCCTGCTGCTTGCTGCCCCTGGGCTATGCGGCGGAACCCCTGAAGCAATATGGCGGGCGTTTCCCCCTCGATCGCATCTGCTACGGCGATCGCTATGGGGAACCTTTCCCGTCCTAGGGGATCTCAGCTCCAGTACCCCCCCCTCAACGGGCGATCTATCCATCATTCCCAAGAATGGTTGATAGATCGCCATAATCTAGCCGTTGAAGGGATTGAAGGGCTCTTTTTGGAGCTTCTCCAGGTTTTGATTGCGGTTCAGATTGAGTTCTGTTGCCCCCATCATCGGTGCCCTGGTCCATTACCATGGGTACCCCTGCGGCCCTGGGCCATCTGTGCCACAACAGGGGGGCAACCCTAACTCATTCCCATGGTTCGGATTGGGGGAAAGTCTGTGATTCTACTGAGGTTTCGCGGGGATTGAACTGGCCTTTGAAGATCATTGCCGGGGGCCATGGATCTGGGGATGGTTCCGGGCGATCGCGGCCAATACCGGGCTGCTGGCTAGGGCGTACCGCATCTGAAGGGATGCCACCGCTAGGACAGTCAAGAAAGGGACCGGAACAGCAACCGCAGCCCGGACGGGACATGGGACCATCGGGCATCCTTTGGGGGTAGATGGATGGGAACGGTACGGATCGGGGGCGCGGGGGTGGATCGCGATCGCCCTTGGCGGCGGCGGTGGATGGGCCAGGGCCAGGGCGATCGCCCCCAGGATCGTGACTAAAACTAAATTGGTTCCCCAGCACAGAATCCCAAACTTTTAGCCCGGTTTAAGGGCAACTCCCTAGGCGATTGCCCATGATATTTCCAAAGTTCTCCCCGGCACTCCTCCTCCTCCATGTGGACCACGCCCTTCAGCAGTTTCTCAGAACCCCCATGCGTCAGCTAATGGTTCAATTCAAAATGCCGGACTGGTTAATCCAAAAGGTTAATCTTTGGCCCCTTCAGGGGTTAATTTCGCTTCTGTTGGTGGTGGATCTGCTGTTTTTGGCCCTGGGGATTCTCTTTCCGGCCTCTAGCGTGGTGACGATCGCCTCAGACTGTCTCTTTTTCGCCGTATCAGGGCTGCTGATTTTTGATATTATTTCAACCTTTTGTCGCACGGCGCGATCGCCGTTGAACTATTTTAAAAATTTTTGGAACTGGTTAGATTTACTGAGCCTCGTGATGTTGTTGGCCCTGCCGTTCTATCGCTACGCCATTTTTCTGCGCTTTGGGCGGGTGCTGCGGGCGGCGGGGCCGGGGCGGGTGCGCAGCATGGTCAAGAGTGTGCAGTTGGCGCGGGAGCTGTGGCAGCGGCTGTGGGTGTCGCAGCAGCTTCAGGCCCGCGAAGCCCTCTGGGAGTTGATGGCCCGCAGTGCCAATGATGGCCTCTGGGAATGGAAGCCCAAGACGGGGGAGTTTATGCTGTCGCCCCGCTGGCGCGAGTTGCGGGGCTTTCAACCGACGGCGCGGGCGGTGAGTCGGGAGCGGTGGGGGCAGTTGATCCATGGGGCCGATCGCGATCGCGTCCTGGCGGAATTTGCGCGCTATTTGGCGGGGGAGACGCCCTTTTTCCAGGTGGAATATCGCGGCCAGCAGCGGGATGGCTCGTACCGCTGGTTCAACTGTCGAGCCTTGGCCCTGCGCGATCGCCACGGACGCGCCACGGTGGTCCTGGGGGCAGATACGGACATCTCCGCCCTCAAGGCCAGTCAGGCGGAAACGGCGCAGCACCTGGAAACGCTGCAAAAGATCTTTGACCGCATCCCCCTGGTTCTGGCCCTGTGCGACGGGGACGGGCGCATTGAATTCGTGAATCGCACCTTTGAACAGTTGCTTGGGCCAGCGACCGATGCCCCCGCCCCCGCTGACACCGACATCACCGCCCCCCTCAATACCAACGGCCATCTCCAGACCAACGCCCCCACCAACCCCCACGGCGACCACGGCGACGCGGCCCCCCAACGGTGGGAGCAAATTTTCCAGAATCCGCGCGATCGCCCAGAACACTGGCCCCAGGGCACCTGGCACGGGCGGCGGGTGCTCAGCCGCAGCGGCGACTATCTCAATACCCTCTGGACCACGGTGACCCTTTCGGACGGGCGCAACATCGTCCTGGGGGAAGACATCACGGCCCGACGGCAGGCGGAGGAGCAACTGGCCGCCGAGCGGGAACTGGCCCAGGTGACGCTCCAGTCCATTGGGGATGCGGTGATGGTGCTAGATGAACAGCGGCGGATCCAGGGGCTCAACCCCGTGGCGGAGCGGACCCTCGGCTGGAGCCAGGAGGAGGCGCGGGGGAAGGGAATCGAGGAGTTGCTGCAACTGTTTGATGCGGATGGGGCCACGGCAGAACCGCTGAATGTGAGGGCGATCGCCCGGAAGGGGGGCCTCAGCGGTCGCTACCGGTTGGTGTCGCGCCAGGGGCACCAGTGCATTACCGACCTATCCTGCGCGCCCCTGCGCGATCGCGCGGGCGGGGTGGCGGGGCAGGTGCTGGTGCTGCGGGATGTCACCGAAGCCCACTACCTCGAACAGGAACTGATGTGGCAGGCCACCCACGATGTGCTGACGGGCCTGCTCAATCGCCAGGGGTTTGATGCCCAACTGCGCGGCGCGATCGCCACCGTCCGCCAGACCGGCATCCCCCAAGCCCTCGCCTGCCTATCATTGGACTGGTTCGCGATCGTTGACACCACCTGCGGCCACGACGCCAGCACCCGCCTGATGGAACGGCTCGGCAGTTTTCTGAAACAGCAATTTCCCACCACCGCCACCATCGGACGGCTCTACACCGACGAATTCGGCATCTTGCTACCGGAGCGCGACTTCACCAAAGCCGCCGCCCTCCTGGAAGCCTGCCGCAAAAAACTGGCCGAGGAACGGTTCTACTGGCATGGGGCCATCTACACCCTCAGCGCCAGCATTGGCCTGGTGCCCATCGAGCGCAATAGCTCCACCCTGGAGGTGATCCTCGGGGCCGCCGACGCCGCCTGCCAAGCGGCCCGCCGGGAGGGGCCAGGGCACCTCAAAGCCTGTCAGGCGGACGATAGCCAAATCCTGCGCTGGCAGACGGAGCAGCAGTGGATCGCCCGTATCAACAGCGCCCTGGCGGAGGATCGCTTTTGTCTCTATACCCAAAGCATTGCGCCCCTGGGCGGTCCCGGCTCGCCGCCCATCAGCGAGGTGCTGCTGCGCATGATCGATGAGGTGGGCCAGGAGGTGTCGCCGGGTAAGTTTATGCCCGCCGCTGAGCGCTATAACCTGATGCCGGAGATCGATCGCTGGGTGATTGATGCCTTTTTCGCGGCGGTGGAGAGTCGGGGGATGGATTTGCCGGAGCGGATTTATACGATTAATTTGTCCGGCAGTAGTCTCAATAGCAATCGCTTTTTTGCGTTCCTCAAGGAGCGGATCACCAATAGCCATTTCCCGAAACATCGCCTGTGTTTTGAGGTGACGGAGACGACGGCGATCGCGAATTTGGGGCGATCAGCCCGGTTCATGGAGGAGATCCGCGCCCTGGGCTGTTCCTTTGCCCTGGATGATTTTGGCAGCGGCATGAGTTCGCTGATGTACCTCAAGAGTTTGCCGGTGGACTATCTCAAGATTGATGGCAGTTTTGTGCGCGATATTGATATCAATCCGGTGGACCGCACGATGGTGGAGAGCTGCCACCGCATTGCCCACGCCATGGGGTTGAAGACCATTGCGGAATTTGTGGAGCGCGAAACGGTGCTGGAGGCCCTGTCGGCCATGGGGATTGACTATGCCCAGGGGTTTGCGGTGAGCCGCATGGATCGCCTGACGGTGCCGCTGAAGGATCCCTAGGGCGGCGGCGGTTCCGGGGTCGGGGAAACGGTTCAATCCAAGTTCAATCTAAACTGATCGGGGTGGGCGATTGCGATCGCGGCGATCGGCGGCTATAATCGTCTAGCTCAGGCAAGGGCCGGAGCCAAATCCTTAAGGACGCGTAGCTCAGTTGGATAGAGCACCAGATTCCGGTTCTGGGTGTCGGGGGTTCGAGTCCCTTCGCGTCCGTTCTCTTTCTAGACTTCCGTGGCGGGCCGTTCGGAGCCCTGGGAGCCCTGCGTTTGGGGCCAAGGGCCGGGGCGCTGCGCCGGGTGGGAGCCCCCCGGTGGACTGCGCTACCATCAATGGGAAGGGTGTCCGCGCGATCGCGATCGCCCAGCGATCGCCCTGGATCATCGGCATTGGTTATGGGTAGGGCCGGAGCCCCGGTGACCCGCCAAGGTTAAGGGGCGTCACCAAAATCCATCAGAATAGATTGAAAGACTAGGCTTGATCGTTAGGCAGCCCGGCAGCCGTTGCACCGCATCGTGGGGGGTGGTGCGGCTTTGGTGTCCGAGCCATGATCGCGATCGCGCGCCCGAGTCATGCCATCCCGATCCCGCCCCTGGCCCTGTGAATCAAGACTCCATGGCAGTTCGTTCCTATTTCCCCGCTGGCCTAACCGGTCGCCCCGAGCCCCGCGATCGGGAGGTGAGTGCATGAGATTACGCGTCAAAATCCTAACCATCGTCGGTCTGGCCATTCTGTGCCTGAATCTGGTCCTGTTCGCCACCTCCTCAAGCTTTTTGCTGAATGATTTCCGCGCTCTGGAAGCCCAGGAAATGCAGCGGGATATGGAACGGGCCGTGGATGTGCTGTCGGATACGGCCTTGGACCTTGACGCCACCGCCCGCGACTATGCGGAATGGGACGATACCTATAGCTTCATGGCGGACCGCAACAGTACCTACGTGCAGTCCAATTTTGTCGATCGCACCTTTGACTACCTGCGCCTCAATCTGCTGATTCTGTTCGACGGCCAGGGGGAGCCCGTGTTTGAGCGGGGCTATGACCTGCAACGGCGCGAGATCATCCCCATTGCCGACAGTTTCCGTCAGGCCCTGCGCGATCGCCCGGACCTGACCCGTAGCCCCTCCCCCGACGCCATCATTAAGGGCATCATGCTCCTGCCCGAGGGGCCGGTCCTCATCGCCTCGCGCCCCATCGTCACCAGCCAAGGCAACGGGCCGGTGCGCGGCACCCTGGTGGTGGGCCGTTTTTTGCAGGGGCCAGAACTCAACCGCATCGCCAGCTTGACCCAGCTCAATATCAGTTTGGTGCCCCTAGCGACCCTCAAGGATGCGCAGGATCAGTTGGCGGTCCAAACCCTGCTTAGCCTTGGGGATGATGAGGCTACCCTGGCGCGGCCCCTGGGACGCAGGCAAATTCGCGGCTATGCGATTTTGCGCAATATTGACAATCGCCCTAGTTTGCTGGTGCGGGTGGACTTACCTCGGGAGATCTATGCCCAGGGGGAGGTGAGTACCCGCTATCTGTTTGCGCTGCTGTTTATTGTGGGCCTGCTGGTGGGGACGGTGGCCCTGGTGCTGCTGGAGCGGCTGGTGCTGGCGCGGTTGATGCAGTTGAGCGATCGCGTGAGCGCCATCGGGTCGAGTGGGGATCCGTCCATGCGGGTGGAGGAGCTCCCCGGCACCGATGAGCTGGCGGAACTGGCGTCGATTCTCAATAACACCCTGGACCGGCTGGAAAGTTCCCAGGATGCGGTGCGCAATGCGGAGGCGAAATATCGCAGCATTTTTGAGAATGCGATCGAGGGGATTTTTCAGACCACCGCCGATGGCCGCTACCTGAGCGCGAATCCGGCCCTGCTCCAGATCTATGGCTACAACTCCGATGAGGAGTTCCAAACGGTCCATGCCAATGCGGAGGGGCTCTATGTGGATCCCCAGCGTCGCCAAGCGTTTATTGATGCGATCGAGCGCCACGGCTCCATCAAGGAGTTTGAATCCCAGGTCTATCGCCGCGATGGCCGCATCATTTGGATCTCGGAGTCGGCCAGGGCCGTGCGCGATAGCAGCGGCAAACTGCTGTTCTATGAGGGCACCGTCGAGGACATTACCCCCCGCAAGCAGTCCGAGAAGGATTTGCTGTCCCTGCGCGATCGCCTCCAGGCCATCCTAGAGGCGGTACCGGGCATCGTGTCGCGGGTGAGTGATGATCTGCGCTATCTGGAGGTGAACCGCCATTTGGCGGACTCCTTTGGCCGGAAGCCGGAGGAATTCATCGGGCGCGACATTGGCTTTTTGGGCTATGGGGAAGGGTTCCGCAATTTTGTGATGGCGCTGTTTGCGTCCCCCTCTTCGGAGGCGACCCAGGAAATTGAGCGGATGAACAATGGCCAGTCCGAGCATTACCTGGTGGTGGCCCAGAAGTATAACGACAACCGCTCGGCCTTCATTGTGGGCATTGATATTACGGAGCGGAAGCGGGCGGAGCGGGCCCAGCGGGAGACGGAGGCCAAATATCGCAGCATTTTTGAGAATGCTTTGGAGGGGATTTTCCAGGCGGAACCGAGTGGCCGCTGGATTGCGGTGAATCCGGCCATGGCGCGGCTCTATGGCTTTGGGTCGGAGGCGGAGTTGATTGCGTCGTTTAACGATCGCGGCGGGCCGCCCTATGTGGAACGCGATCGCGCCACCATTCTGATGGATCGGCTGCAACGGGACGGGCGCGTGTCCAATTTTGAATCCCAGGTGCAGCGGCCCGATGGCAGCACCATTTGGATCTCGGAAAATGCTACGGCGGTCTGCGATGAGGCGGGCCAACTGCTCTATTACGAAGGCACGGTCGAGGACATTAGCGATCGCCGCCGCTCCCAGGAGGATCTGATGGAGCGATCGCGCCTCTCGGTGGTCGAAGCGGAGGTGGGCATTGCCCTGTGCCGCACGGGGGATCTCGACGACATTTTGCGGTCCTGCGTCGATCTCATCGTCAGCCAAATCGGCTGCGAACTGGCCTGCGTCTGGACCTATCTGCCCAACATCGGTCGGCTCCAACTCCAGGCCCAGGCCAGCCAAGCGGACCCGACGAGCGAGTGGATGGATGCCCCCCTGGTGCGCAGCACCCTCCACCAATCGATCCCCGTCGGCGAATCGGTCATTGGCGAAGTGGTCCACAACCGCTGCCCGTCCTTCTATCAAGATGTCCTCAGCAATGGCCAAACCCTGAGCTTTGCGGGCTATCCCCTGGTGGTGGAAGATCGCCTGGTGGGGGCCTTTGCCGTCTATGCCCTGCGGCCCTTCACCGATCGCGTGCAGGACGTGTTGGGCTGGCTGGCCAATGCCCTCGCCCTCGGCATTGACCGGGCCTGGGCGCGCCAGGAACTCACCAGCCGCCGGGAAGCGTTGCTGTTCCAACTGGCGAGCCAGATCCGCGACTCCCTCGATACGGAAACGGTCCTGGAGGCAGCGGTGACGGGGGTGCGCAATCTCCTCAATGCCGATCGCTGCTGGTTTGGCTGGTATCGGCCGGGGGGCAGCGGCGGCCCGAATCGCCTCGAAATTGTCTGCGAGTCGCGATCGGAACACCTGACCGAGGCCACCAGCCCCATTAATGACAACGATCGCGGCGTGGAATCGATCGTACGGCGGCTGCGCAGCGACAAACTCTGCCGGGTGGATGATGTCAACCGCTGCGATGATCCGCCCCTCCAGGCCATGCTGCGCGATCGCGGCTACACCGCCATCCTATCGATGCTCGTCCAGACCCGCTCCGGCGAACTGGGCATCATCCAGTGCGGCGAAAACGACAATATCCGCACCTGGAGTTCTAGCGACATTGAACTGCTCCGGGCCGTCACCGAACAGCTCGCGATCGCGATCGACCAGGCCGCCCTCTACGATCAAGCCCGCAGCACCGCCCTCCAGGCCCAGCGCCAAGCGGACCAACTCAGCCAAACCCTCAAGGAACTCAAGGCCACCCAAACCCAACTGATCCAAACCGAAAAAATGTCCAGCCTCGGCCAAATGGTCGCCGGCGTCGCCCACGAAATCAACAACCCCACCACCTTCATCCACGGCAACCTCACCTACGCCCGCCGCTACGTCATCGATCTGATTCGCCTGCTGGAACTCTATCGGCAACACATGCCCGATCCCCCCCTCGAACTGGGCACCCTCGCGGAAGAAGTGGACGTGGATTTCATCACCGAAGACCTGCCCAAAACCCTCGATTCCATGCGAATTGGGGCCGATCGCATCTGTCAAATCGTCGCCTCCCTGCGCAACTTCTCGCGGCTCGATCAGGCGGAAATGAAACCCGTCGATATCCACGAAGGCATCGACAACACCCTGCTCATTTTGCAACATCGCTTCAAGGCCAATAGCCATTATCCCGGCGTTGAAATTGTTAAGGAATACGGCAATCTCCCCGAAGTGGTGTGCTACGCGGGGCAACTCAACCAAGTTTTTATGAACGTGGTGGCCAACTCCATAGACGCCCTCGAATCCCAGTACAATCGGCCCCCCGTCGTGTCCTTCGATCGCTCCGGTCGATCCGCCGCCACGCGCTATTACGGCAGCGCCTCCCCCCAAGGTGCGCCGTCCGATGGGGCCGCAGGGAGTCAGTCCGGAGTGGGCGATCGCCCGGTGGTCCTCTCCTGTAGCGTCACGCCCCCCAAACCGCCGCGCCTCACCATTTCCACCGACTTCCTCAAGCCCGATCGCGTCCGCATCATCGTTGCCGATAACGGCCCCGGCATGACCCCCGCCGTGCGCGCCAAGCTGTTCGATCCCTTCTTCACGACCAAACCCGTGGGCCAGGGGACGGGGCTGGGCCTCTCGATTAGCTATCAAATCATTGTCGAAAAACATCGCGGCACAATCCAATGCAAATCTGCGCCCGGTAAGGGGACTGAGTTTTGGATTGAAATTCCCATTGAACAGCCGGAGTGGAATGAGTCCACCTAGGGCTACGGTTTAAATCGGTTAAATCTAAAGGAGATCGACTGAGCCTATGGCGATCGCCGTTGATCCAGGCATCCAACAAAAATTACTGAACCTTGCAGCGGACGACCATGGGACGATTAATGGGTGGTGAGTGATCGACCGCACATCACAGAACAATATTCCCACATCAAAAATTAATGGTAGGGTGCGTTCGCTACAGGTCATTTTCACCGGGATTTATCCCATGCGAACGCACCGTCCCCCTGGGATATCACCGATCAAGATTGCCCATAAACGTCGCCGATGAATGTCATCATAAACCTGGACGGGCATGGGCGATCGCGTTGATTTGGGGCAGTCGGTGCGTTCGGAGAAAGGGCGAGATCGCGTTGAGCTAAACATTACCGAACGCACCCTACCGGTGGTTGATTGATTATTGAATTTCCCATAAAACCTCGGGCGGCATTTGCTATGATTGAGGGAAGGTCAAAAATTGCCTCACTCAAAAGCAGGCATATCGTAAGTATTTTTCAGTCAAATTCCAACTGATCGCACAAAAGAACGCTTCTAGCTGAGAGGTGCTCCGCCATGCTGAAATCCAATACGAGACGCAACGCAGAGGAGGCCCTCAGGGAAGCCTGCATTCAGTATGAATTGTTGCGATCGCGAGTTGAAGCCCTCAGCATTGACCTGTTCAAGCAAAAACTGCGGGCAACCCTTGATGTCATCAGGCCGGTTGAGACCTTTGCCAATAGTCTTGCCAATTTCCCCCAAGAATTTGCCAGAACCATCATCGAATGTCGCATGGAAGTGCAGCGCTTCCATCAGACAATTCGAGACTCAAAACTGACAGCTATCCACACTAAGCAGTTTGGAGCAGCCTCTGGACCTGCTGGAGTTGCCGCCGGGGCTGATGTGGCAGGTTTCGTCCCCGCAGTGGGTGTCACCGCTGGGGTTGGCGCGGCAGCGTTTGCTCCCACGGCGGCCATGGCTCTGGCAACAACGTTTGGCACCGCATCCACTGGAACCGCCATTTCCGCATTGTCTGGGGCGGCTGCAACGAGTGCGACTCTTGCTTGGCTAGGGGGCGGTGCGATCGCTGCGGGCGGCGGTGGCATGGCTGCGGGTAGTGCCCTATTGGCAATGGCGGGTCCAGTGGTTGGAGGCATCGCCATGGTGGGATCTGGCGCATATATCCATGCTTCCAATGCGAAAAAAGCTGAAGAAGCCACAAGGGATCGTATCGAAGTCGAAGCTGAAATTCATGCGCTCGTTGCGATTAAAAGCAAAATTAAGCAAAGGCTTCAATTCCTGCGAGGGCTGATTAGTCAATGCCTGAATGAACTGGCCTATTTTCAGCAGAAAGGGGCAGGCGACTACAGAAATTTCACCCAGGAGGAAACTCTACATTTGGGAATTTTGATTGATGCCATGAGATCGCTGGGCCAACAGTTGAATAGCCACGTGTTCCTATGAGTAAGAATCGCTAGGATTTTGATAGCTTCTAGGGAGTGGATTCTCCCATTTCTGTGCAACTGGTGTGATGGGCCTGACTGATTCTGGAATTTCTGTGGGTATAGATCGAGATCCCCAGACCGCGACAATTCCGACGCTGGTGATTGCGGGAACCCACAGCGGGGTGGGCAAAACGTCGATCGCCCTGGGGCTGATGCGGGCGTTGGCGCGGCGGAAGGTGCGGGTGCAGCCGTTTAAGGTGGGGCCGGATTTTATTGATCCGGGGCACCACGATCGCGCGGCGGGGCGGCGATCGCGCAATCTCGACAGTTGGATGCTGTCGGCGGAAACCTGTCGGGCGTTGTTTCAGCGGGCGGCGGCGGACTGCGATCTGGCGATCGTGGAGGGGGTGATGGGCCTGTTTGACGGGCGGGGCAGTACGGCGGCGGGCAGTACGGCGGAGTTGGCGAAGGTGCTGGGGGCTCCGGTGCTGCTGGTGATTGATGGGCGGGGGCTGTCGCGCAGTGCGGCGGCGCTGGTGGCGGGCTATGGGGGCTTTGATCCGTCGCTGGAGCTGGCGGGGGTGATCGTGAATCGGGTGGGGAGCGATCGCCACGGATCGTTGATTGCGGAGGCGCTGGAGCCTGGGCCGGTGCCGGTGCTGGGCTGGGTGCGGCGGTGTGAGGAGTTCGCGATCGCGAGCCGTCACCTGGGGTTGCATTTGGCGGCGGAGGGGGATGGGGGTGAATCTCACCTAGAGGCGTTGGCGGAGGCGATCGCGGGGGCGCTAGATCTGGAGCGGGTGATGGGGTTGGGGCGATCGACAGTGCCGCGATCGCCGGAAATTGCCACGAATTTATGGGGCTCTGGATTAGCAGAAGAGTCTAGGGCCGATCTCGCTAAGGATCCACCGGGGGCAGCAAGGGACTTAAGCCCCTTGGCTCAGGGATTGACTGAGGTGCGGATTGGTCTCGCCCAGGATGCGGCGTTTTGTTTTTATTACCCGGACAGTTTGGCGATTTTGGAGAATTTGGGGGCGCAGTTGATCCCCTTTTCGCCCTTGGCCGATCGCGCCCTGCCGCCGGATTTGGACGGGCTTTTCATCGGGGGCGGCTATCCGGAACTCCACGGCCCCGCGATCGCGGCGAATGAATCCCTGCGGCGGGCGATCGCGGATTTTTGCGCCCAGGGCGGTCCTGTCTATGCGGAATGCGGCGGCCTGATGTACTTGGGCCAGAGCATTGAAACCCGCGCGGGCGATCGCTATCCGGCGGTGGGTTTTTTGCCCTTTCGGACTCGGCTGACGGCGCGGCCCACCCTGGGGTATGTCGATCTCGAAATCCTGGACTTTTTCGGGGGGCGGGCGATCGGTGAAACGATTCGCGGCCACCGATTTCACTATTCTGAGATTTTCTGGAATGGGATAGACAAGAAAAGTCTCGGGGGCGATCGCGGTCTGACACACCCCTATCGCCTCACGGATTCACGCGGCACCGTGCAACCGGCGGGCTATCGCCTGGGCAATACGATCGCCAGCTACGTCCATCTCCATTTCGCCAGCAATCCCGCGATCGCCCGCGCCTTCGTGGCCGCCTGCCGCCAGGAAGCCCTAAAAGGCCGTTAGGTGCCCGACGCCTGACGATTTTCCCGCGCCTGCTTCCGGGCCAAAATCGCCGACAAATGCCGCCGCACCAGCGCACTGCCCTGGCGATCGCCCCGCTCTAAATACAATTCCCCCGCCCGCACCAGGGCCGCCGTGGCCGTCGTGTCGTCCCGCAAATTCGCCAAACTCAGGCCCAAGTTATGGTGCGCCTCGGGCAGGGTCGGAGTTTCAGCCACCGCCGTCTCAAAGGCCGCCACCGCCGCCCGGTAGCGATCGCGCCCAAAGGCATCGCACCCCTTTCCGTAGGCATCAGAAATTTCCGCAATGTCCGAAGACGGCGGCGCGATCGCCTCGCGGAACAGCACCGTATCAACCCCCTCCCGGCGATAGATCCACGCCATCAGCCCCATCACCGCCGCCAGCACCGCCAGCAATGACCCCACCCCCGTCAGGAGCGATCGCCACACCGCCGTTTCCGCCATCTCCGCCATGCCCGTCAAATCCGCCATCGTCGCCCGCTCCCGCCCCGGCAATATCCGCCTTTCAGCATACCGGCAGTCCCCCAAGGGTGGCCCTAATGCCAAAACAGCCGCAACTCCCGTTCCCGGTACCGCAGGCGATCGGCAATGGAAATCACAATGTAGCGATGGAGGGCCGACGCCAGCACCGTCGATTCCGCCTCGATCTGCTCAAACGCCTGGGTAGACAAGTAATACAGCCGCGTCGGACATTCCGCCACCACGGAGGCCGATCGCGGCGCATTTTGATACAGGCCCAGCTCCCCCAGGATCGTTCCCGCCGTATATTTACGTAGGCGTTTCGTAGAACCATCCGGCAACGTCAAAAACACACTCACCCGCCCCGACGCCAGACAGTACAGGCCATTGGGCGGATCCCCCTGTTCAAAGAGCAACTCCTGATAGTCCAGCCGCACCACCTGCAAATAGTCCATCAGCCGCGATCGCAGCTCCTCCCCCAAAAACTCCCACAGGCTCACGCAATCCGTGCCAATGCCGCCCCGCAACAGCTCCCGCGTCTCCTCGTGGTTATTGCCCAGGGACAGGGTCTCTTCGGCCAGGAGGGCATCCTCGCACCATTCCAGCGCCCGATTCAGCTCCGGGAAACCGCGACAGACCCAATCCTCATCGCTGATGCAGCCCCGCTGCTGGAGCCGCGCCAGATCCGCCGGACGCACCTGGGAAAAGGCCAGCCGAAAGCCATTGTTGGCCGCCAGCCGCCGCAATTTCACAAAGCTCATCAGGGCGGACGAGTCGAGGCCATTGACCATCCGAAAATCCAACACCACCACTTCAATGGGATGGCCCTCTAGCCGCTGCCGCACCAGGGACACGACCTGGTAAGCGGTGCCAAAGAAAATAAATCCCTGCAATTCCAGGATAAAAATTCGGTGGCCGCCCCGTTGCAGCACCCGCTGTTCCGCCGCCGATCGCTCCACATCACTGGGGCGCTCCAGCAAGGTGCAGGTGAATTTGGCGACGGGGACGCGGCTATAGCGGAAGGCAAAAATCGCCACGGACGCCAGCAGGCCCGCCCCGATGCCTTCGAGGAAGCCGGACGATGCGATCGCGATCAAAATCAGCCACACCACGCCGTAGTCACTCGGCGGCATTTCCCGGTAGCCCTCCACCAGCCAGTCCCACAGGAACGACAGGCCCAGATAGATCAAAATTCCGGCGATCAGGGGTTTGGGGATGAGGCCCACCAGGGAACCGCTCGCCACCATGGCCACGGCAAACACCGCCGCCACCACGAATCCCACCAGCCGTTGATTGACCCCAAACCGTTCCGGCAGGGCGGACAGGGCGGCGTCGTGGTAGCTGGGCAACCCCGCGATCGGGGCCAGGAGCAGATTGGTGAGGCCGACGGCCTTGAGTTCCTGGTCGATCCGCAAATCCCCTTCTAGGTTGAGCTCGATACTGCTGACGCTCAGGAGCAGGTCGATGATGCTCAGGGCGACGATGGTGCCGAGGGTGTCGATGTGGCTGAAGAGATTTCCCCAGGCGATCGCGCCGAAGGTGTCCGGCGTGAGGCCCGAAATCTGCAACGGCCCCCCGTCCGGCACCGTGAGTAGCCAGCCCCCGAGCCGCGCCGCCTCCAGACTGGTGCCGGTGCCCCCCAGCAGGCCATAGAAGGCGATCGCCCCCAACAGAATCCCCCCCGGCAGAACGGCCCAATGGCTAGATCGACGCGAGGCAATCAATAGGGCGATCGCGAAGGCAGCACTGGGCACCGCGCGCCAGAGGGGGGTGTCGGACGAGAACCACTGGGCCACCTCCCCCAGGTCCACGCCGATCACCTGGAGCGCCCCCGTGATCAGCAGCCAGCCGGTGCCCGCCAGAAAGCCCCCCAAAACCGGGTAGGGCACAAACCGCACGACGGACCCGAGGCGGAATTTCCCCAGCAGCCAGCAGCCCAACCCCACGAGCAGGGTGCAGGTGGCGATCGCGGCGGCCACATTGATAAACAGCACCGGCGGCGGCGCATCCAGGGGCAAGTCCCCCACCACCAGGCTCGCCAGCAGGGCCAGGATCGCCGCCGGGGTTTCCTGGGGCACAGCGATCACTCGGTTGGAGCTGGCGATCGCGATCGCGCCACTGGCAACGCAGCCGCTCAACAGGGCCAAGGTCACCCCCACCTGGCAAAAATCCGTCAGCGGCCCCGAAAAAATCAGCACCCCAAACGACAAACACAAACTCACCCCAATGCCCCCCGTCACCAGCCCCGCCATCACCGCCGCGATCGTCGAAGGGGGATCGTAGGGATTGAACCGCCAGGGGAGCCGCTGCAACAGGCCGGTGAAATTCATGGGGGAGGGACCCTGCAATGGAACGTGGCGCGCCGCCGGATAGGGACGAAACCTAGCCAGAACCCTGCCGACTGCAACTATATCAAGCTGCTCCGATCGCCGGGGGTGGTGGATCGACCATGGGGCGAGCCTAGGGCGGGGCCGGTGCCGGGCGATCGCAAAACTCGCTATCCTGAGGGGCTAATCCGACACCGCGATCGCCATGCAAATCCGCCGCATCAATCCCAACCCCGCCATCCACGTCGAGCAGGTGACCTACACCAGCCGCATCCCCGATGCGGAACCGCGCCACATCCTCGAAAAAATCGTTTGGCATAAGGAATCGGAGGTGGAACGGCTGCGATCGCGCATCCCCTTCAATGATCTGCGGCTCAAGGTCCGCCAAATGGACGCGCCCCTAGATTTCATCGCCGCCCTGCGGACGCCCCCCGCCCCGGCCCCGGCCCTCATCGCCGAGGTGAAAAAAGCCTCCCCCAGCAAAGGCATCATCCGCGAAGATTTTGACCCCGTTGCGATCGCCGAAACCTACGCCGCCAGCGGGGCCGCCTGCCTATCGGTCCTGACGGATCAGGAATTTTTCCAGGGCAGTTTTGAATACCTCGCCCAGGTGCGCCAAGCGGTCAAGGTGCCGCTGCTGTGCAAAGAATTTGTCCTCTACCCGTTCCAGATCTATCTCGCCCGCGCCAATGGGGCCGATGCGGTGCTGCTGATCGCCGCCATCTTGAAGGACAGCGATTTGCAATACATGCTCAAAATCATCAACAGTCTGGGTATGGCGGCCCTGGTGGAGGTCCACACCCTCGAAGAGCTCGATCGCGTCCTGGCCCTCGATGGGGTGCAGTTGGTGGGCATCAATAACCGCAATCTCGAAACCTTTGAGACGACCCTGGATACCACCTGCGATCTGCTGGCCCAACGGGGCGATCAATTGGCGGAGCGGGATATTTTAGTGGTGAGTGAGTCGGGCCTGGGCGATCGCGCTGACCTTGATCGCGTGGCGGCGGCCGGGGCCAAGGCGGTCCTGGTGGGGGAATCCCTGATGCGTCAGGCGGATGTGGGGGCGGCGGTCAAAACTCTCTTGGGGAATTAGGGGCGATCGCGCTGAAATTCTTAAATTCCGTGCGATCGCCATCAACCGATTCAACCTCAATTCCGTCGCCGTAGGGGTTGGGTCTCCCAATCCGGCCCCACGCGATCGCCATCAACCGGTTCAACCTTGGGCAGATCAGGGATCGTGAGGGCCGGGGGCGATCGCGGTCTGAACGGGGATCGCGGGGGCTGGGCGGGAAAACCCCGCCCCTACGGTGATCGGTTGGGAGAGCGAAATATATGGGGGTTGTAGACTGATTGATGGCAGGCTCTAAGCCCCTTGTCTTGACACATCCCCTGGGTTTCTGGGCTCGATGGTTAAAACTTGATTCGGTGAGATGGAGGCGGGGGATGGGGTTATTTGATGATTTCAACCAGTTCCTAGAGGCGCGGCTTGAGGAGTTTCTGCGGGAGCATCCGGAGCTGGAACTTCAGGCGATCGAGGAACAGTTGCGGGAACAGGAGGCCGATGCCCGCCGCACGCTGGTGGATCTGAAGGGTCAGGAAAGCCGCCTGCAAGCGCAGATCCTAGAGACGGCCCAGGATATCCAGCGCTGGCACATCCGGATCCAAAAGGTGGAGGCGGCGGGGGAACTGAAATTGGCGGCGGCGGCCAAGGAGCGGGAGGCGGCCCTGTTGCGCCAGGGGAATCAGCTTTGGGGCCAGATGGCGGGGGTGAAGGCGCGATCGCAGCAGCTCGAAACCCTCCTGGGGCAAATCGCAACCCGTCGCCAGGAGGTGAAGGCCAAGGCGGCGGCCCAACGAGCCCAGGCGGCCCAGGCGGCTCAACAGTCGCCAACGCCGCCCCCCAGTTGGACACCGACGCCCCCGCCGCGATCGCCCTACGATCCCCTCGAAGACCAGTTCCGCCGCTGGGAGACCGATAGCGAACTCGAAGAACTCAAACGCCGCATGGGCAAAGGTTGAGCAGCCACTAGGTCCTAACTGCCCAGTTCCCGCGATCGCGTGGCGGCGGCCTTGACGGCGGCGATCGCAGCGGCCCGGAAGCCGTGGTTTTCGAGGGCGGTCACCCCCGCGATCGTGGTGCCACCGGGGCTGGTGACCTGATCCTTGAGGACCGCCGGATGGAGCCCCGTTTCCGCCACCAGTTGCGCCGTGCCCCGTACGGTTTGGGTGGCCAGTTGCAGGGCGATCGCCCGGGGCAGCCCCGCCGCCACGCCCCCATCCGCCAACGCTTCGATCAGCAGCGCCACATAGGCAGGCCCCGACCCCGACAGGCCCGTGACCGCATCCATGAGGGTTTCGGGCACGGTCACCACCTCGCCGATCGCTTGAAAGAGGGCCGTGGCCTGCTCCAGTTGCGCCGCCGTGGTGGCTTGGCCCGCCGCGATCGCCGTCATGGCGGCCCCAACGGTGGCGGGGGTGTTGGGCATGGCGCGCACCACGGGCCAGGTGGGGAAGGCGGCTTCCAGTTTCGCCAGGGGCACCCCCGCCAAAATCGACAGGATCAGGGGAGCCGCACCGGGCCGCCCCGCGATCGCATCCTCCAACGCCGCCGCGACGGGGCCAAACACCTGGGGTTTAATGGCCAGCAGGATTGTTTCCGCCTGGGTGATGACGGCGCGGTTGTCGTCGGTGGTGGCGATCGCGTAGCGCTCCTCCAAAACCTGCCGCCGCTGGGCCATGGGTTCACTCACCAGCACCGCCGCTGGCGCGATCGTCCCCGCCGCCAGCAGCCGCGACACGATCGCCTCCGCCATCACGCCCCCGCCAATGACCCCAAATCTCACCATTTCTAGCCTCGCCAACTGGTCTTTCGCTTCAATAATCGCCCGGATTTGTCCACCTACGATCGCCACCCCCACCGCCGATGGGAAGCGCCATTGCTAAAATGCGATCGCCGTCGCCCGGTGCCCCGCCGCCCTGTTGCCATGACCCAGCCGCCCCCTTCGGACCCGCGCCGCGAACTGTCCCCCGCGTCCCTGCGCGATCGCCACCCGCGCCCGTCCGCCACGCCGCCGACGCCCATGGCCGCCATCCCGCCCCGTTCGGTGCCGCCGCGATCGCCGGGTCGCCCGACGCCCCACTGGAGTGAATTGAACTGGCTCCAGCGGGGGGTGGTGTTGCTCGAAGCGCTGATGGTGTCGGGATCTTCGTCAGGATCTGCGGCGCGATCGCCCCGGCGGTCCGAGGCCCCCGCAGAAAAACGTCCAGAAAGGCGACCCGAAAAACGATCCGAGGCGCGCCCGTCGGTCCCCACCCCCCAAACGCCGCCGCCGCCGGTCCTGCCCAAGCCGACCAAGGTGACCGCCCCGCCGCCCCTTTCCGACATTCCCAGCGATCCCCAACCGGCGGGCAGCCATCTGGTGCAGCGGCGCAGCAGTCCCCCGTTGCCGGTGCAGATCCTGCGCACGTCGATTGTGGGGGTGGGCCTCGGCGCGATCGTCGGCACGATCATGCTGGCCTTTGACCCGTCCCTGCGGCAGCCCGCCGCCTCCAGCGGTGTTGCGGTCGATCGCGTGGCCCAGGCGACGGCGGCGCGGCTCGGAACCACGCAAAATGGCGGCAATGGGACATCCAATGCCAATGCCGTCAACGCGGTGCCGGAATCGCCCCTGAAACGCCGCAGCGATGCGTTGCAAAATAAATTGCAGGCTTTGGTGACGAAGCGGGCCGGGAATGTGAGCCCGCGCATCGCCGTGGTGGACCTGGATACGGGGGATTTTGCCTCCTGGAATGATACCCAGGCGTCGATCGCGGCGAGCGTGATCAAAATTCCGATTCTGGTGGCCTTTTTCCAGGAGGTGGACGCGGGGCGGATCCGCCTAGATGAGCAGTTGGTGATGAAAAAGGAATTGGTGGCCGCCGAGGCGGGGGTGATGCAATATCGCCCGGTGGGGACGAAATTCTCGGCCCTGGAAACGGTGACCCAGATGATCATCATCAGCGACAATACGGCGACGAATATGGCGATTGATCGCCTGGGGGGGGCGGCTAAATTAAACCAGCGGTTCCGGGAATGGGGCCTGGAGCATACGGTGATCCAAAATCTGCTGCCGGATTTGGGGGGCACCAATACCACCAGCGCGCGGGATATGGCGGTGCTGATGGGCCTGCTGCACCGGGGGGAGTTGGTGAGTTTGCGATCGCGCGATCGCTTACTCAATATTCTGCAAAACACCAAGGGCCGCAGTTTGCTACCCCGCCCCCTGGGGCCGGATGCGATCATTGCCCACAAGACCGGCACCCTGGCGAAACTGTTGGGGGACGCGGGGATGGTGGATTTGCCCAATGGCCGCCGCTACGCGATCGCGACCCTGATGCACCGGCCCCCCAATGATGGCCGCGCGGGGGACTTGATCCGCGAAACCTCAGCCCTCACCTATCAGCACTTTGTCAGCCTCACGCCGTTCCCCCGCTAGGGCTCGGTTTTGATTGCCCTCTCCCTAAAACCCCATGGCCCATCCCTTTGACGCTGAAACGTTGCTGTTCACCCCCGCGATCGCGGAGGCGACGGCGATCCCGCTGGTGTTTGCCTTTCCCAATTCCTACAGTGTGGGCATCACGAGCCTGGGCTATCAGGTGGTGTGGGCGAAGCTGGCGTCGCGGCCCGATCTGGAGGTGGCGCGGCTGTTTCTGGATGCGGCGGAACCCCTTGATCGCGCGCCGGATCTGCTGGGGTTTTCCCTGTCCTGGGAGTTGGATTATGCCAATATTCTTACATTATTGGAGCGGCTCCAGATCCCGATCCACAGCCGCGATCGCGGGGACTCGGACCCGATTATTTTTGGGGGCGGGCCGGTCCTGACGGGCAATCCAGAACCCTTTGCGGACTTTTTTGACGTGATCCTCCTCGGCGATGGGGAGGTGGTTCTGGATGCGTTCATTGATGCCTACCGGCCCGTGCGGGGGCGATCACGCGATGAAATTTTGCTCACCCTGGGCCAGGTGCCGGGGCTTTATGTACCGGCTCTCTATCAGGTGACCTATCAGGATGGGGATGGGCCGATCGCGGCGATCGCGCCAACCCATGGATCCATCCCCGCCACGGTGAAGAAGCAAACCTATCGCGGTAACCAGCTTTCCGCCTCGACGGTGGTGACGCCCCACGCCGCCTGGGAGAATATTTTTATGGTGGAAACGGTGCGGAGCTGCCCGGAACTGTGCCGGTTTTGTCTGGCGAGCTATCTCACTTTGCCCTTCCGGACGCCGGATCTGGAAACGTCCCTCCTGCCCGCGATCGCGCGGGGACTGGCGGTGACCGATCGCCTGGGCCTGTTGGGGGCGTCCGTGACCCAGCATCCGGAATTTGACGCCCTGCTCGATGAACTGGCGCGGCCCACCTATGACGGCGTGCGGGTGAGCATTGCCTCGGTGCGGGCGGCCACGGTCACGGAAAAGTTGGCGCGGGTCCTCAGCCAGCGGGAGACGCGATCGCTCACGATCGCCATTGAAAGCGGCTCGGAACGGCTGCGGCAAATCGTCAATAAAAAGCTCGATCAGGCAGACATCATCCAAGCCGCCGTGAATGCCCAGGCCGGTGGCCTCAAGGGGCTCAAGCTCTACGGCATGGCGGGCGTTCCAGGCGAAACGGAGGCGGATCTGGAGGCGACGGCGGATCTACTCATTGCCCTGAAAAAGGCCGCCCCCCGTCTGCGGCTCACCTTTGGGTGCAGCACCTTTGTCCCCAAATCCCATACCCCGTTCCAATGGTACGGCGTGGATCCGGCGGCGGAAAAGCGCCTGAAATTTTTACGCAAGCGCCTCGTGCCCAAGGGCATCGAGTTTCGGCCCGAAAGCTATAGTTGGTCCGTGGTCCAGGCCCTCATTTCTAGGGGCGATCGCCGCCTCGGAGCGTTACTAACTGCCGTGCGCGAATATGGCCTAGGGGACACGGACAACCCCGATCGCGTGTCCCTAGGCAGCTACCGGCGGGCCTTCAAGGAATTGCGCGGCACCTTGCCCCCCCTCGATCACTATGTCCATCGTCCGTGGGGGGCGGCGGAAATGTTGCCCTGGCACCACCTCGAAGGGCCGCTTCCCCTAGAAACCCTCGATAAGCACCGTCAGGCCGCGATCGCTCTAGGGGCCACCCCTCTGCCCGATGAAGACCATCAATTTCAGGCCATTTCCCCAAATCCTGAACCCAATGGCCCAGAAACGCGCCCCATGGCCATCCCCTCGGGGACACCTCAGTAGTTCCACGGACCAACCGACCGGACCTGGGGGGCGAGGCGATGGAGAATGGAGAAAATTGGCGCTAACTCGCGCACCGGTCCCGGCCACGGCTCGCCCTAGGCCACAACCCCGGTCGCAACTTGGCTATGGTTGAACCGGCCATGGAACAGGAGAGATCCCGGTGGATGACCAGGTAACCTTGATGGCTAAGCAACACCGACGGCATCGAAGCTATCTAGGGTTGGGCTTGGGGCTGGGGATGGCCCTGGTCCTGGGGCTGCTTTACGCGATCGCGGCCTCGGTGCTGTTGGGCAGTTTGGGGGCCTTAGAACAGGCCAATATCCGTAAAGATGTGCGTCGATCGCTCGATGCGATCGCGGCGGAATTGCAAGGCTTGCGGGCCAACACCTGCGACTATGCCCGGTGGGACGAAGCCTACGACTATATGGCGACGGGCGATCCCCGCTTCGAGCGCAACAGCATGGGCATCAGCACCCAGCAGAACTTGGGTTTAAACATCCTGGCGGCGGTCCTGGCAGATGGGCAATTCCGCTATGGGCGGCAGCTTCCCCTGGGCGCGACGGCCCTGACCCCCCTGCCCCCCTCCGTGCGCGATCACCTGGCCGCATGGCCCCGCCAGCAGCGCCCCCTCTCGCAAACCAGTGAGCAGCGCGGCTGGATCCGCACCGAAGCGGGGCCAATGCTCCTGGTGGTGTGCGCCATCACCAACCGGCAGGCGACGGCCCTGCCCCGGGGGGCGCTGGCCATGGGGCGCTATTTCGCGGAGGAGCAAATCGCCGCCATTGAACGGCAGTTGCGGGTGGATCTGGATCTGGTGCCCCTGACGGATTCCCCCAATGACCACATCCGGGCGGTGCGCGATCGCCTCGCGGCCCAGCCCAGCGGCGACGATGCCACCATTCCCGATTCGGCGATTATTGTGATTCCCACCGATCGCGATCGCGTGGCGGGCTATGCGCGGCTCGATGATGTGCAGGGGCAACCCTTGGCCCTGTTGCGGGTGGAAATACCTCGGGATCTGCACCAGCAGGGCATTTTGGCGAGCCTTTATCTGGGGGGGAGCCTCGCGATCGCGGGGGTTGCCTTTGGCCTAGTGGGGTGGTGGCTGCTGAACCGGCTGTTGCGGGCCAGCCAGCAGCTCGCCCGATCCGAAGAGGCCCTCGCCAAGGAAAGCGCCCTGCGGCAGGCGGATGCACGCTATCGGGAAAAGGCGATCGAGCTAGAAATTGCCCTCGGCGAACTCAATATCGAAAAGGAACGCTCCGAAAGTTTATTGCTCAATATCCTGCCGGAATCCATCGCCCTTCAACTCAAACAAAGCCGCAATTCCATCGCCGAACATTTTGACGAAGTGACGATTCTTTTTGCCGATATTGTGGGTTTTACGCCCCTGTCTGCCCGACTGCAACCCATTGAACTGGTGGATTTTTTAAACCGCATTTTTTCCGAATTTGATGAACTGGTGGAAGACCTCAGGCTAGAGAAAATTAAAACCATTGGCGATGCCTACATGGTCGCCTCCGGTCTGCCCATCCGCCGCCCCGACCACGCCGAAGCGATCGCGGAAATGGCCCTCGCCATGCAGCAAAAAGTTGACGCCTTCCGGGACAGCACCCACGAGGATTTTCAGATCCGCATTGGCATCAACACGGGCATGGTGGTGGCGGGCGTCATTGGCACCAAAAAATTCATTTATGACCTCTGGGGCGATGCGGTTAACGTGGCCTCGCGCATGGAATCTTCCGGCGTCCCCGGCCAAATTCAAGTGACCGCCGCCACCTACGATCGCCTCAAGGATCGCTACGACTTTGAACCCCGAGGCACAATCCACATCAAAGGAAAAGGCGTCATGGAAACCTACTGGCTGCGGGGCAAGAAACCCGCGATCGCCGCGATCGGCCCCCGCCACGGTTCCCCCTAAACGCCTAACGTCCTCACCAAGATCAACCGCCCCAATCCAAACGCTCCACCCAAATCCCCAAGGCGCGATCGCGCGATCGGCCCAAAAAATCAAGTCAAGGTTGTCAAAACTTGTTAATATTCTTTACAATGAGGTCTTTTTAAAAACGGACCCCCGCAGCGGACGCGGTACCATCAGCAACCGGCGTCCCATTCGCGCCCCTCTTTGTGTGTAACCCCGAAGCCCTATGAGCCTTCCGATTCGTAACGTTGCCATCATTGCCCACGTCGACCACGGTAAAACCACCCTCGTTGACGCCCTCCTGAAACAATCGGGCATTTTCCGAGACGGGGAAGACGTGCCCACCTGCGTGATGGATTCCAACGATCTGGAACGGGAGCGGGGCATCACGATTCTGTCGAAAAATACGGCGGTGCGCTACGGCGAAACCCTGATCAATATTGTCGATACCCCCGGCCACGCGGACTTCGGCGGCGAAGTGGAGCGGGTGCTGGGCATGGTGGACGGCTGCATCCTCATCGTGGATGCCAACGAAGGGCCGATGCCCCAAACCCGATTTGTGCTCAAAAAAGCCCTGGAGAAGGGCCTGCGGCCGATCGTGGTGGTCAACAAAATCGATCGCCCCCGCGCTGACCCCATGACCGCCGTCGATAAGGTCTTTGACCTGTTCGTGGAACTGGGGGCCGATGACGATCAGTGCGATTTTCCCTACCTGTTTGCCTCGGGCCTGGGCGGTTTCGCCAAGCGCACCATGGCGGATGAGTCGGACAATATGCAGCCGCTCTTTGACGCGATCCTCGAAAATGTGCCGCCGCCGGTGGGCGATCGCACCAAGCCGCTGCAATTGCAGGTCACGACCCTCGACTATTCCGAGTACCTAGGGCGCATCGTCATTGGCCGCGTCCACAATGGCACCATCTCCGCCGGTCAGCAGGCGGCCCTCACGAAAGAAGACGGCAGCATCACCAAGGGCAAAATCACCAAACTGCTCGGCTTTGTGGGCCTACAGCGGGTGGAAATCGAGTCCGCCGGTGCGGGGGATATCGTCGCCGTGGCGGGCTTTGCCGATGCCAACATTGGCGAAACGATCACCTGCCCCAATGAGCCCCAGGCCCTGCCTTTGATCAAGGTGGATGAGCCGACGTTGCAGATGACCTTCTGCGTCAATGATTCGCCGTTTGCGGGCCGCGAAGGGAAGTTTGTCACCTCTCGCCAAATCCGCGATCGCCTGATGCGGGAACTGGAAACCAACGTGGCCCTGCGGGTCGAAGAAACCGATTCCCCTGATCGCTTCTCCGTATCCGGTCGTGGGGAACTGCACCTGGGCATTTTGATTGAAACCATGCGCCGGGAAGGCTATGAGTTTCAGGTGTCCCAGCCCCAGGTGATCTTCCGCGAAGTGGGCGGCCAGCCCTGCGAACCGTTCGAGCAATTGGTGTTGGACGTGCCCGAAGCCGCCGCCGGTAGCTGCATCGAAAAACTCGGCCAGCGCCGCGCCGACATGCAGGACATGATGACCGATGCCACCGGTCGCACCCATTTGGAATTCGTGATTCCGGCCCGTGGATTGATCGGCTTCCGGGGTGAATTCATCCGCATGACGCGGGGCGAAGGCATCATGAACCACAGCTTCCTGGAATATCGCCCCATGTGCGGAGATGTGGAAACCCGCCGCAACGGTGTGCTGATTTCCTTCGAGGAAGGGGTGGCGACGTTCTATGCCCTCAAAAACGCAGAAGATCGCGGCGTGTTCTTCATTGAACCGGGCACGAAGGTCTACAAGGGCATGATCGTGGGCGAGCACAACCGCAACCAGGATCTGGAGCTGAATGTCTGCAAGGCGAAGCAGTTGACCAACCACCGGGCGGCGGGTGGTGATGAATTGGTGCAGTTGCAGACGCCGGTGGAGATGACGCTGGAGCGGGCGCTGGAATATATCGGTTCTGATGAAATGGTGGAGGTGACGCCGGAGTCGATCCGTTTGCGGAAGCTCGCTAAGAAGAAGGTGGCCGGTAAGCGGTAGGGATAGGAGATTACAGTGTCAGGACTAACTCTTCACAATGTGATATGTGTTCCTGACACTGTGGATTATGTATAATTGATCGGTACTCGTACGACAAAAGCTTCTTGGGCTGGGATGTTACTAGAGCCTCTTGTGATTGCGACCAAAGCTGCTGAGTTTATCGCTCTGGCCGTTGCTAGCGGTGCAGCCCAGAAGCTTGGTGCAGATATGAAAGATGGTTTGACAGAATTGCAAGGCTTGGTATGGACGAAGCTACCATGGCGGTCGGTTGAGGCCCCGGGTGTTCAGAAAGCTCTGGGCGAGGAAATTCTTCAGGCATCTTCTAGCGATCCAGCATTCTACGACAATTTAGAGAGGATTACGCTCAAGCTAATTTCTTTGCAGGGGGACGCTTCTCAAACGAGCTCAATGAAGGTTGATCTCCGCAACGGTGGTGCAAACTACGGAACTATAAACCAGGCGGGGGGGGATATCGATAACAGTCGGCGATTTCACTGAAATTAAAGTTTCTGAAATTAAAGTTTATATTGGCTGTGCTCCTGAAAGAAAAAATCCAGAGTTTCCAGGAAAGATCCTGGTTAGATCAAAGCGACAGAGAGTCTGGAACTACCTGAAAGTATTTTCTTTGTTGCTTATAACTTTGGTGACATGGACTTGTATAGGATTCACGGTTGACTACTCTTTCCCTACTGATACTCTCATCGGCTTGCTGAGATACATGCTCAGCGGACTATCGCAAGACTTGCGAAGTCAAGAAGAACTTGACCATATCCCCACACAAAGGATTAAAGAAGAAGTTGACTCGAAACAGTCTGATACCATAGATGGCCCTTATGATGAGGCATTTCTCGAAAATAGAAGTGATTCAACTGATTGGCTCATTGCCCAAGTCACTGAAATTCTCTCAGATGGTTCAGATATAAGGCAAGGCAGGAAAATAAATTGGCATATTCAAGCACTCCATAATAGGAGAAAGCAAAAGGCAGAGCGTCTTGAAACACTGAGGCAGAAGCATTATCCTAAGTTCTGCCAGCTTCGGAAAAACGCGAATGAATTCTTAGAGTTCACACAGATCAAAAAAATCAAAAAGCTCCTCGAAAGATTAGGTGACGCTTCAAAAACACTATCCATCATCAATAATGAACTGAAAATTCTTATGCTATCCGAATCTAGTGATAGCCAGGAATCTTATTATCAACTCATTGTTAGGTACATTGATCAGCTTGATGAACTGGTTGAAACCTATCCTAAGATTAAAGTTTTCAATTTTATTTCACTCATTTTGTCTGAGATTTATGAAGCTTATCTTCAAAAATCTGAAGATGTCTCAGTGTATGAAAATGAATATGCTGTTTATCCCGTTCGTGCTTGGAAGGGCAGTGCCAAGTACCATATCTCTAACGGTTGTCATCACTACCCACGTGTTCAGGAATCTGAAGATATAGGTAAGATGCGATTCTTCTCAAGTGAAGAAGATGCTATGGCTGAGCAGCTTTCCATTTGCACGAAGTGTTCACGAATAATGATGCGCAAGCCCAAAAGCCATGAAATTTAGCTATGGCCGCGAATTTCATGCCTAGACCTAAAGGCAAGCACAACGGCTCAAGGGCGGCGACTGGCAAAATACTGACGTACCGAATCTCGCCAGCGATCGCCGTAGCCGCAGTTGGCCCGCTGCGATTCGAGCGCTGCGATCTAGATCGCCCCATACATAGAAGATCGCCCCAGCCTCAAAACCTGCTCCGACGACGCGATCGCGGTTTCCCAGCTAAACAGACCGGCGAAATTTTGATGGGCTCGGTGCGTTCGGAGGAAAGGCGCGATCGCGGAGATCAAAACCGTACCGAACGCACCCTACCGCCGATTTTCCCTAATTTTGGGGCGCGTGGAGACCGCACTCTTTCTTGTCGGCGTTTTCCCACCACCAGCGGCCTTCCCGCTCATGCTGTTGGGGCAGAACCGGGCGGGTGCAGGGCTCGCAGCCGATGCTCACAAAACCGCGTTCGTGGAGGCTGTTGTAGGGCACCTCGTAGGAACGGATATACATCCACACGTCGGCGGAGGTCCAGTTGGCGAGGGGGTTGAATTTGACCAGTTCGCGCCCTTCGCTGGAGAAGGCTTGATCCACCTGGGCGACGGGGACGCTGGCGCGGGTGGCGGGGTTTTGATCCTTCCGCTGGCCGGTGATCCAGGCGTCGAGAGTGGCGAGTTTGCGGCGCAGGGGGGCCACTTTGCGGATGCCGCAGCATTCCTGGTGGCCGTCTTCAAAGAAGCTAAATAAACCCTTTTCGGCCACGAGGGCTTCGATCGCGGCGGCGTCGGGATACATCAGGTCGATGGTGATGCCGTAGTGCTTGCGGACGCGATCGATGAATTGATAGGTTTCCGGGTGGAGCCGTCCCGTATCGAGGCTAAAGACCTTGACGGGCTTCCCGAGGCGGTGGGCCATGTCGATGAGCACCACGTCCTCAGCGCCGCTGAAGGAAATGGCGATGTTGTCATACAGATCCAGGGCACGGGCGAGGATGGCCTGGGGGCTTTCGCGGGTCAGTTCCGCATCGAGGGCGGGAATATCGAGGCTGGTTGCCGTTGCCATGGGTGTCGCTAAACTCTCTGCTCTCTTTTTTTCTCTAGGTGCGGGACGGGGCATGGCGGTGCGATGCCGTTGCGCCCAGCTATTTTACCAAGGCTGTTCCCCTTAACTTTGGTTGAAGGTTTGATTGGGGTTGGGTTGCGGTTTGATGGTTGTTTGGGGTGAATTCTGGGCGGATCTCCCATGGGAGGGGCGGTGGGGCGATCGCGGTGAAACCCCAGGGCCACGCCGCGATCGCCACGAAACGTCCTACATCCGCAAATTAATTAAGCTCATGGCCCCCGCTTCAGGGCTCGACACCACAATTTGACGGGTGGCGGGAATAATTTCAATGCCCTCCGGCTCGAATACCGCCGCCTCATCGGTCCCGACGATCGCGGGGTTGAGGATCACCGTATCGAGCAGTTTAATGTCGCGGGGATTGGTGACATCGTGCAGGGTCACCGCATCCGATCGCTCGATCGCCACCGCCGCAATTACGCGATCGCCCACCGCCGCCACGGCCACCACCTCGGGTTCCGGGCCTTTGCTGCTGCACCGTTGGGGCAATTTCGCCGCGATGATGGCCTCTTCGATCGTGTCGCCACTATCGCCGAGCAGTTCCCCCGTGCGGGCATCAAAGGCACTGATACTGCGCGCCCCATGGGGACTGATGGGCATCCCACGGTAGGCTTGGCCGTTGGTTTCCGTGAGGTTATCCTCGTCCGCCGTCACAAAGAAGCTCAGGTCCGGCGCGATCGCGATGCCATCCGGCTCCCGCGCTGACATAAACCCCTGCCGCAGGGAGGCATCATAGGCACTGGAGCGGCAAGCCCCCGTCCCGACGCGATCCTGCGTGAGGCCCAGGCCCGTCCGAATCCCCGCGTCAAAAATTTTCACCTGGAATTCACTCGCCGTCAGGGGCATCGGCAGGGGCATCGGCACATCAATCCGCGCCACCGCATTATTTTCCTGGAGCGTTGTGAGGATGAAGGAACCGTCGGCGGCGATTTTCACCGTCTCCGGCTGCGGATCCTGGGCAAAGAAGGGAATGCCCGCCGCCGGAATCGGCACCGCCACCTGGGCCATGGCCGCCGGTCCCTGGCGCAGATCGATGATCGAAATGCTGCCCGGTCGGTTGTCGGGATTCGTTAAATCTTCTTCGTTTTCCTCGTCCTCATTGGCGACGGCGGCGAACTGGCCATTGGCCGCGATCGCGACGGAATCCGGCCCACGGCCCACGGTCACCGATCCCAGCACCCGCAGATCCGGCAACGAAAAGGCAACGACTTTACCGGGCACCTCATCAAACGTGGCGAGGTTGGCCTCATCATTATCTTTCACCCCCGCCAGGGCAAAGGTACCGTCCGGGCTGATGGCCACGCCGGTAATTTCCGCCGCCGTTGAACCGCTCGGCAATAGATCGGGCGTCAGGGTTTGGCGCTGCTCCACCGTCAGTTGATTGGCCCCAATGGCGACGGCGGCAATGGCATCCCCACCGGCCACCACGGCCCGCTGGCCATCGGCGGAAACGGCGAGCATTTCTGCGCCCCCGAGGCCCTCAAGGGTAAAGGCCAGTTCGCCGTGGAGATGGGGCGACTGGGCCAGGTTGGGCGGTGCGATCGCCACGGTCAGGCCGCAGCTCATCAGGGCGATCGCACCCCAGGTGGTCAAGGAGCGCAGCAGGGGCCGCCTTTGGAACGGCAACCACGATCGCGGGACTAGGTTCAGCATGGGGGTATGGGGCTCATGGCCAGGGAAACCCCGTTAACCTATCGCCGTCACCCGCGATCGTAGGCAAAGGAAACACTAACCTTTGTTTAAAAAAACCGCACCACCCTAGACCACCGCCCCCTACGGCCTACAGATCCGGGCCACCCCCCGGACCGCCGGGACCACCGGGGCCACCGGGACCCCGGCGATCGCCACCGCGCATCCGCCCTTCCCCGCCGCCCCAATTGTTCTGGCGCTCCTCACGCCGCTGGGCCATCCGCTGGGCCACCTCCTGCCGTTGCGCCGCCGTCAGGACCGATCGCATCTCCAACATGCTGTTGAAGCGAATTTCATCCATCCGTTGCTTCGCGGCCAGGAGGGCCTGGTGCTGGGTGCGCAGTTGGGCATCGGAAGCTTCACCGGCCATGAGGCGATCGAGGGCTTCATGGGCAGATCGCACCGCCGCGTGCTGCTGCTCCATTTGGGGGCGATAGGTTTCGCGGATAGTTTCCATGCGGGCGGTCTGCTCTGGGGTGAGGTTGAGATCCTGCAGGAGGCCCATGCCGCCGTCAGGGCCGCCGCGACCGCCCCGACCGCCATCCCGACCGCGCTGCTCGCCGGGGGGCATTTGGCCGTTGGGGCGCTGTTGGGCCAGTTCGGTGGGGGTGCCGTTGCCGTTGGTGGTGGCGGTGTTGGCGATCGCCTGGGGGACGTTGGCCATCAGTTGGGGCAAGTAGGCAGCCACGCCACCCACCGCAAAGGACGCCAAGGCAATGAAGGAAAAACGACGGGGGGACAGGTTCATGGGTCGGTCTCCTGGAATTTTTGAGGATAAGGGGGGCAAAACGGCCATGGGAAATCGGACCGGGGGGACCGGCGGGCCGCGATCGCGGTGGGGCATAGTACTAATCCGTCAAACGAAAGGGAAACTAGGGACCGTGAAACTGGAAAACGAAACCTGAACAACAGCGAACCATCGAAAAAGGGTCAACCCATCGCCCACCGCAGGCGCACCCGATCCCTAGCCACGGATCGGGATGGCCCCAGGTTGAATTGACGAGCGATCGCCCGGCTGCTCCGGGGACGACGAGGGCGGCGGCGACAACTGGACCGGCGTCGCGGCTCCCGGCCCCTCCAGACTTTCCCCAGGGGTAGCAAGGGGCTCCGAGGACATCCAGTCATAGCTAGCCGTTTGGGACAGGCTGCCATTCCAACTGGCCTCAAAAAAGACCGCCAATTCCCGCTCAGGGCCATCCTGGGCGATCGCGGGGGAATTTTGGGGCGGGCGCATCGTCCCCCAGGCCAGGGCAAACCCCGCCGCCAGGGCCGGAATCAGGGTGAACCATTGGCGCAGGTTGGGCACGGTCCCCTGGTTCCCCAACTCCGAAAGCTCAGGGGCCGCCGACGGCAGGGACAGAGGCCGAGGTTCCGCCGCGATCGCCGCCAGTAGATCCGCCTCCAGATCCCGAGCCGGGGGCGGCGGCGACGGTCGATGCTGACGCAAAAAGTCCACCAATGGCCGGTCCTGTTCCGGGAACAAATTGCGCGTCATAGCTGAACTCCTTGGCGCTCCATATACTGCCGCAGACTTGATCGTCCATAGGATAGACGTGATTTCACCGTACCGACGGGAATCCCAAGGATGCGCGCCACCTCCTTTTGGGGGAGATCTTCGAGATCACACAGCACCACCACCGTCCGCGTATCAAAGCTCAGTTGCCCCAGGCCCTGCTGAACCAGTTCCTGATAGTGCAACCGCATGAGCGCTTCCCGGTGCGGGCCGCCGCCGCCGCCGCCACCCCCCTCCTGGAACGATCGCTGCATTGCCGTGAGGCGATCGCGATCGCGGGCCAGATCCTGACGACAATCACTGGCCACATTCCAAGCAATCCGGTACAGCCAAGTGGAAAACTGGGCCGACTGCCGGAATTTTGGCAACCCCCGCCACGCCCGCAGAAACGTTTCCTGCACCAGATCGTCCAGGCGATCCGCGCCGCAGAGTTGATAGAGGGTCGAGCGCACCCGCTGCTGATGGCGGCGATACAGTTCCGCAAAGCTGCGGGAATCCCCCCGCAAACAATCCTGAATTAAGTGCCGATCAGAAGGGACGCGATCGCGCCCATCGGTCGGGTTCACCACAGAATCCACCATGGACGCTCGATCCTCAGACCTGGACTGAACATGAGTAACCGGCACAGAACCCCTGGTTAAATCACTGCCCTGCAAGTACGTTCAAGGCTTTGGACCGGCCACCCCCCCAAAAGGTTCGATCTGAACAGGTCAAGATCCGAAGTTTTCAGTTTGTTTAAGATTCAGGTCGCTCCACAGTCCATTCAACCTTGCCCCCCCGATCCCTGACATGCCCAAGGTTGAACGGGTTTGGGGTGATCGGTTGGGCGCGGATGGGGAGAGGACTCAACCCCTACGGCATCCACTGGGGCCGCAGTCCCTGCAAGGGAAGTTCCTGGGGTTCGATCGCCTGGACCTTGCCCGCCCCATTACGCACGATGGGCAACAGCCAAAGCTGACTTTCCTGGACGGGCGCACCCCCTCGGGTCACCGGACCAGCCCCCTCGGTGGCCCCATCCCCCTGGACCGTCACCACCCGATCGAACAGCAGCGCCAGCCCATCCGGGGCCAAATCCAGCGTCACATCCGGCTGCTCCGGCAAAATCAGCAGGGGCGAAACCGCCTTAGTTTTGAGGTCGATCGCGGCGAGGTAGGGCTGTTCCCGATAGGTCTCCCCATCAATCAATTGGGTGAGCAAGCCGAAGAGCGTGTCGCCATCGGGGGAAAACTGCGCCGCCAGAATCGATCCCGACAGCCGCCCCAACTCGATCTGCTCCCCCTGGTTCGTGATGGCATAGAGGGCGCGGGTGAAGTCGGGGTTGAACTGCACCATGGCGGCCTTGGTGCCATCGGCGGTGAAGTCCAGCAGGGAGCCAAATTTGGGCAGGAAGTCAATGGGCTCGATCACGCGATCGGTGGCCGCTCCCAGGCGACGGCTCCCCCGCTCCGGTAGCGGTAGGATGGCCACCCCTTCCCCCTGGGTCATGGCGATCGCGGCCCCATCCGGCGTGATCTGAAACTCGCCCCCCGGCGCACTTTCGAGGGGTTCCGGCTTGCGGCCCGATCGCAGCACCCACAGGCCAAATTCACCGGGATCACTGCGGCTGACCCGCTGCACTACCACCGTATCGCCATCGGGGGACAGGTCAAACTTGAGGTTTTGATAGTCCTGATTGTCGAGCACCAGGGTAATCTCGCCCGCCTCCACCGGCTGCCGCTGGAACCAACGGCGGTTTTCCGGCCCGTCCCCTAGGCCGGTGGTGACCGTGAACAGTTTCTGGTCGGGGATGGCGCTGGCCCCGTCGCCGCTGTTGCGCCGGTCGATCGCGGCGAAGAGGATGCGATCACGGTTGGGCGAGGGGATAAATTCATTGACCACCAAATCCGGCGGCGTGAGGATCTGCCGTTCCTGGCGGCTGAGGTTATAGAGCACCAGCCGCCCCGCCTCCTCCGCCGCCGTTCCGATGTAGGCAAAGGCGCGATCGCGGCTGCGGAAACTGGCCACAAAGGGCGGAGCGGGCCGCGCATCGGGATCCACCTCCCCATCGGGTTTGGCCGCCCGCATCCCCGCCACCGTCACCCCGTAGCTGCTGCCATAGGGCACCGGTTCATCGAGGGTATAGGCCATGCGCGGCCCGGACCAGCTAATTTTTCCCGGCAGGGGCGGCTCAATTTTTAGGGTGGATTCGACGCTATTGCGCTCCACGGGCCGATTGAAGCTCAAGATGAAGGCGCGATCGCGGGCCGAAATCGTTTGATCCGCCCAGGAAAAATCCCGCACCCCCGCCGCCGTCCGATCGCCCAGCAGCAGCACCACCGCGATCGCCACGGTCGCCACCAGGGCCACCAACGCCACCGCCCGATCCAGCGGCTGCCACCCCCCTAGGAACCCCAACGGCGATCGCCCCGGCCCCTTCGGCGACGGCGACGGCGTTTGGTTCCGATTCAACCCGCCTCTAGTAGTCATAGGGATTTTTCGGAGTCGGAATCTCTTCAACGGTTTCAAGCTGAAAAGCCACCTGACGGCGATCGTCCCACGTCACCGACTTGGCCTGGGCAGTGACCTGAAGCCACGTATCATTGGGCGGAATCGCTCGTCCCGGCGGCATCTTCGCCGTCAGGGTAATCGGATAGGCATCGGCGGCGCAGCAGGTGATCGCAAAGCGCGCCAGCCAAAAATAGCCCGTCGGCAGTTCCTCCGATCGCAGCACAAACCCACTCACCACCGCCTTTTGGCCCACATAGGCATCCGGCTCCGGGTAGGCCGCGATCGTCCGCACCCACTCCAGCAGCGTGCGATCCTCCGGCTTGGCATTACTGCGGAACGCTTGGGGATTCGCCCGGGTGGCAATGATCGTCTCCGACGGGCCACCCCGAGCCAGCACCTTCGTACTGGTAAACGGTTTGGGGGGCACCACCAGGGCCAGCAGGGCCGCCGCCAGCAGCAAACTCCCCGTCATGCCCGCCGGTAGCACGGGCGTATGGTTCGCGGCCCCGGCCTCCTCTAGGGCGCGCGCCGATCGCCGCGATCGCACAATCACCAGCACCGAAAAGGCAAACACACACAGCAAAATCAACCCCGCCGCCACCACCAGACCGTTATAGGCAGGATGGATCAACAGGCCCAACTGCCGGGTGCGCCAGAAGGTCAGCAGCACCGCCCCCCACAGGCCAACGGCAAAAATATCCAGCCACTGCCGCCAGGGCGCAGTCTGCGAAGGACGCGGTGAAGGAACGAGCACAGTGTCGGCACCCTTGCCGGTGCAATAACGTCCCCCCCATCATACCGGGGTGTCCATGGGCGGCCGTCGCGATCGCCACCGCCGCCCCCTGAAAGGCCCTCAACCCCTCATCATCCAGGGCCTAGGGGATGTCTGTTATCATTTCCGTCATCGTAGGGGTTGGGTCTCCCAACCCTCGCCCGAGCGATTACCCTAAACCTGTTCAACCGTTGGACGATCAGTGTCGGTGGGGGCTGGGCGGGAAAACCCCGCCCCTACGGTTGATTGTGGGGAGATTTAACCCCTAGCAATACTCAGAAACATCCTCACCGCAGTCATCCGCCAGATAGGACAAGGCCCGAAACCGCAGGCCCACCATCTGCTCATAGAGGGGATTGATCTTACACATGGGGGGAATGTGGACGATTTTGCGGCCAAACAGGACCACATCCCGCTCGAAGGGGCATTGGGCGGGAATCATCTTGCACAAAAATTTCGCCACCTTCGGGTTATGGACCTCGAAGCCATCGAGCCAATCCCGCACCGGATGCAGCACATCAGGGCCGTGGGGGTGATCATGGGGAGGGTGCAGGGCGCTGCCGACGCCGGAGTTGAGCCCTGCGGTGGGGGCGCAGTGCTTTTGCAGGGCATCGAGGGAGGGCACCTCCTGGTGGAGGGCGCGGCTGAATTGCCGGATGATATGGGCCTCGGGTTCGGAGAAGATGCCGTCGGCGATCGCGACCATGACGGCGGTGCGCAAGAAGTTCTGGGCGGCGATGGGATCCCCCTTGAGTCCTTCGGCCAGGGCTTCGGGGCTGATGGGTTCCATCAGGCTATTGCCGCCGCCCCCATCCTCCTGGGTCACCGTTTCGTGGGTGAGGGCGGCGATGACTTCCCGCTCCTCTTCGTCAAAATGGCCATCGGCCCAGGCAATGGTGAGCAGCCCCCGCAGCCAGAGGTGGGTACGGGCGCGATCGGACGGTTCGGCCACTAAGGTCATGGTGGTTTTCCTCAAAGGCTTTGCTGGGGCTAGCCGATGGATAGGCGGCGGGATCCATTGGGGATCAGTCCCTGGGTGTTGGGGCATCGAGGGGATTGATCGGGCTCCCGGTGCGCCACGGTCCATCGACCGTCTAGGGCTGATCTTAGCCGCTGGGGATGGGGGGCGATCGCAATATTTAGGATGTTGACGGTTTTGGGCGATCGCGTCCTAGGGGGTTTGGATCAGGCGGGGGAGGCGATGGCGGAAGCTGCACAGGATTTCCCAGGAGATGGTGCCCAGTTTGTCGGCCCAGTCTTCGGCGGGGATGCGATCGCCGCCGTCGCTGCCCAGGAGGGTGACCGTATCGCCCGGTTGCAAGTCGGGCTGGGCGGTGGCGTCGAGCATGAGTTGATCCATGGTGATGGTGCCGATTTGGCGGATCCGCTGGCCGCGCCACAGCACGTCGATCTGGCCGGAGAGCGATCGCGGCACCCCGTCGGCGTAGCCAATGCCCACGGTGGCGACTCGGGTGGGGCGATCGGTGGTGAAGCGGTGGCCGTAGCTGACCCCTTCACCGGCGGGGATGGTTTTGATCTGGGTGATGCGGGCGCGGACGCTTAAAACGGGCCGCAGGGTCATGGTGTCCGCCAGGTGCGGGGCCGGATAGAGGCCATACAGACAGAGGCCGGGGCGGATGCGATCGTAGTGCAGGGCGCGATCGCGCAGGGTGGCCGCAGAATTCGCCATGTGGAGCGGCGGCAGGGGCTGGCCGTCCTGGCGGATTTGGGCGATCGCCGTTTCAAAGCGCCGGTGCTGTCGCCGGAGGGTTGCGTCGTCGGGCTCGTCGGCGGTGGCGAAGTGGGAATAAATGCTGGCTAGTTCTAGGGATCGGAGCGATCGCACCTGCCGCACCAACTGGGGAGCCTCGGACCACAGCACCCCCAGGCGGGACATGCCCGTATCGATCTTGAGGTGGACCGGCAGCCGCTGCCCCAACGATTCGGCCACCTCCGCCGCGAGGGCCGCCTGCTGGGGGCAGCAAAGGGTGGGCTGCAACCGCCAGTGCAGCAGGGCCTTGACCTGATCCGGCGTGTGGATGGCCCCCAGGACCAGGATGGGCACCTCGGCGAGGGCGGCGGCGGTGTCCGGCTGGGCGATCGCGGCCTCGCGCAGTTGGCCCCCCTCTTCGATCGTGGCGACGGCCAGCCAATCGGCCCCCGCAGACCGGGCGGCTTGGGCAATGGCGATCGCCCCGTGGCCGTAGGCATCGGCCTTGACCACCGCCATCAGATCCACCCCAGGGCCGGTCCAGTCCTTGAGTTGGCGCACATTGTGGCGCAGGGCCTCGAGATCGAGCTCCACCCAGGCCCGCTGGCGCAGCAGGGCGATCGGTTGGGGGGGCGCGATCGCACCGGGAACCAAACTAGGGGCCGCGCTGGGGTTCGTCAGCGATCGCACCGTACCCATAGACCGAATCGACATAGACGCTTCTCTCCCGTGGGATCCTAGGCCGCGCTCCCCACCCCTCGGGCCGGGGGCCGTGATTTACGCCCCATTAAAGCAAACTGGTCCAACGGCGGCGCGATCGCCCAGTCCCACCCCAGGGAATGGACCTAAGGAAATGGGCAAAACCGATTAGAGTGGAACCTAGCCAGACGGTCCCTGGGCGATTCGCCGCCCCCGCCTGCGCCCGTTCCTCACCCGGCCCCTCGGCTGTAGTTTAGGTCTGCCATGGCTTCCCCTAGCTCCCTTTCGCCGTCCAAGAAAACCCTCTCGGTTACCCTCAATCCCCAGTTGCTCGATCGCGTCCTAGCCGCCACCACGGATCTCGATGGGGCGATCGAAGCGGGGTTGGCCCTCTGGCTCGATCAAGCCCCCGATCGCGCCGTAGATCAGGGTGCGATCGCGCCCATCCAAACGGCCCCCGCCAAATCGCGGCCCCTCAACCTTTCCCCCGCCCCGAGTGAGGCCGACGGCGACGGCGATCGCGCCCTGGCCCTGCGCAAACCCGCCCGACGTCCGAATATGCCCACCAGCGACGGCATCCCCGCCAATCGCCGCATCCAAGGGCTCCCCATCGACAAGCGCCGCACCAGCAATGATGACGAAACCGGCTGGCTGATCTAGCGCGATCGCGATCGCCCCGTTACCGATCCTCGGGCTCGGCGATCGCATCCCCCAACGGCCCAAAGGCGCGCCCTCTTCGGTACGCGATCGGCCCACAAACCAACCCAAAATCCCCGAATAGGCCAGCCTAAGGGCACCCATTCGGGGATCATCGTCGAGCATTACTTAGGTTGGGCTGGATGGCCAGTCAGCGGCTGAAACCCAAGCCCATCGGCCTATCTACAAAAAATCAACCCAGACAGCAGGGTCCTTGGCGAGAGCCTCTGACGAGGATTGAACTCGTGACCTCACCCTTACCAAGGGTTGCAACCTGACCTCCCGAAAGTCTTAGCCTGTAAGCGTTTGAAGTGCCTCTAGCCTCTCAGGTTTGCCCCTTTGCACCGTATACGGATCGTTAATATGAAAAAACCGCCCCTTGGGGGACGGTAGCTGTGTTTTGTAATATACAAATGTAAATTACAAATGTTTATTACATTTGACTAGAACCCCAACTGAAGGTAACCAGGGGTGCGCTCTAGCGCTTTTTTGGTTTTGGTCTCATGCAAGCGCTTGATCCTCCCTATGGCTGCTTTCATGGCATCTAGCTCGATTTTGGCTAGGCCAACAACAGGGTTAGTTCCTTTTGTCTGTTCACCTTCATTGATAAGGGATTGGACATTTTCAATTGCCGCATCTATGGGGCAGACCGGACTAAGGACATCTTTGTATGCGTACAACATTACGCAAGCTTTAAGCAATTCAATGTCTGACCAATCTAATTGGTCAACAAAGCACAGTTGATCCAATTGGCGTACAACTACGACTTGAATGGCATCTGATTTCGTTTTCATTTCGATTAACTCCTAGAAAGGGATAGCGTGATCCAGTTCGGACATTTGGACTAAGCAATGGCCCAATTGATCGTATCTACGGCACTGTTCTCCCCAGTACCTATGCAGTTCCCGATTAATGCGTCTGTGCATTTCCGAGTCATCTAATAGGCATCGATCAGGGACATGAATAAGGCACGGGTCCATTAGGTTGGGAGAATCATCAAAGATTAGAATCCGATGCTTGTGGCTTGGATCATCGATGTATCCCAGGTATCTAATCGTCATCTTCAGAAATCTCATCGCTTAGCTTTGCTACACGCCAAAGGCATTCTTTAGCCACGATAAGAAATCCCGCAATGATTGCCCTCCCTAGTTCATCCTTTGACTCTGATTTGCCTTCAACCATATCCGCCGATGTTCCTACCTTCCATTCAAGTTGGTCGGTAATCGAAACCGTGGAATGCTCAAACAAATGAAGCATTACAGCCATGGTTCTAATTACGCTAGCTTTAACACTTTCGTCATCGTTAATGTCCTCTCCACTGGGGATTTCACCTAAATCGAAGCCATTGGGCAGTTCCATTGCAATCTCCCTTGATTAATTGGAATGGGATAATCTTTAGCGACCGTATCCCCAATGGTCCATCAATTAAATGATCCCCCTATTAATTGCTTCTTTTACCGTGATTGACCCCACGGCAACCTTTAGATACCTCACTGCCATTGATTTGCTTCTGTGGTCTCTGGCCAGTTGTTGGGCACACTCAACTTGACTTTGGGATGGCATTGCCTTTAATCCCTCGGTAAAGGTATGGCCATTGACACACTTGGCAGTCCAATATCCATGGCGCTTGCCCATTGAGGCGTGGCCGCTCTTTAATCCGCAGTAGGGGCAATGGATCGAGTTGGATTGATAGTCTTCAAGGGTTAATCGGCTAAAGGTGGGATTGGCGATGCACTTCCCTTGGGACTTTTTGGGAGCTACTTTCCTAGCCATTTAATTTCCCCGTCTGATGCTTTGCCTAGAGAAAATCCCAACCCTTGCATCTCTTCATTGATCTCCCTTGCGCTTACCCTGCGATCTAATTGCCCCAATGACTCAGCATGGCTCACCGTGTCTTTAATTAGCTTGGGATGGACTTCAAAGGGATCAACACAACCCATCGCTACGTTTTCTTCCCATATTTCCCTTTGGGATTTAATCAGATCGCTCAACAATTGATAGAGGGGAGACTTGGGGGGAATCATTCCCTCCCAGTAGCGCTTAATCATCCCCATTGCACTCAAGTAATTAGGGGCAATTTCATTTGCCATCAGACTTGCTAGGATTGGCCGTGAAATTCTCCACTGGGAGTGACTCAATGTTTTGGGTCTAGATTTTAGTCCCTTGAGTAATTGAATAAAATCTAGACAGGTTTGGTTGTCACTCCATTTCTTATTGAATGTAGACGAAAAGTCTTGCCAGCTTAGGTCTGATGGATCTTCGTACTCAATTGGGTCATCTTTTTTAGAGAAAAAGAACACTAGCGAACGTCTCAGAAGCTCTTCATAGGTAGAGTCAAAAGGGAAATGGCTTACCGTAGAGAACATTTTTGGGCAGAACGATTTAAACTCTAGGTTTTTACCCCCTTCTGTTGCGATCATGATTGTCTCAGTCCCACGGTCATATCCGCATCGAAATAATGTGAATAGATCAGCATTAAAGGAATGCTCTTTCAAGTCGTCAAAAACGAGCATTGTAGAGCGCTCATAAACCTGTTCTTCGTCATACCATCGTGATTGATTAATCGAGTTCCGTACTGCTGCATACGTGCTTGATGCTGCAAGAATCTGAACTTGATGTAATTCAGCGGCAATCTTGCACAGTGTGGATTTACCAGATCCAGATGAACCCATGGCAATAGCGATAGGCGCAATGTTAATTAATGCACTTGGCATTAAAAGGAATGCCTTAATGATTGGCATTTGCCTATCCAATTCATGGATAGAAACGCATTTCTCTATCGCTCGCTCTAGGTTTATGTGGAGAGGTAAATCATCGTCGTAGGGAGAATCATCATCCAATGCCAGGGAGCGTAGGAGCCCGTAATCAAGGCGGTTCTGGGCAGCCCTGGGAACCGGTGGGGTAAATGGCTCATCTTCGGGGGCAAACTCAAGGGAGCCATCGGGATTTTCTTTAGCTTCGAGCATGGGAGGGGGAGACGAAGGAATGAGGGTTTTGGGGGGATGTTTAATACATTTGTGTAAGACATCTTGCACAGCACCCCCCCATGGGACGGAAATGTAATAAACAAATGTTTATTTCAAATGTTTATTACATTTCTCTTAGGGGGCTAGAGCCTAGGGAAGGATGAGCTTGATAAAGCGCTCGAAGCAGTCAGAGGGAGGGGTAGCACCATAGAGAATATCTAGGGCATTGCTCACCCCCTCGGAGATGATCCCATCGGGCGTTGCGGGATCACAGAAGCGCACAATCCAATCAAGTCGTTCCTTTGCCTTGTCACCCTCACTCTTAGCCACGTAGGCACCCTTTGCCCCTTTGGCTCCATAGATGGGGGGTTCTTTTTTCCCTTTGAACTCTTCACTCAAATTAATGGGTTTGAGCTTTGCCATTTTTGCGGAAACCACCGACATATCAATGGACCCATTAGAGGCGAGTTCAATCAATGAGGCATAATCCCCCAAATGGATTTCGCCCTCAAATCCATTCCTAATGGTTTCATCATCCTCGAACAGATCACACAGATAAAGCTCGATATCCGTAGGTTGGATGGTTTGATCTGGCTTGCCATTGAATCCCTTGTTTACCCATTCCTTCGAGTGAATATCAAAGAAGCAATAGGGATGGGTTTCAAACTTGATTTTCTTCCCATCGACTTCTTTGGAATTGTATTCGGATGCGCAATGGGCGATTTTGAGAAGTAATCGATAACCCCCTTCGATTGCTACAGCTTTACCCTCAGCAACCCAAATCGAGCACTTGAAATCATACGGATAAACAACAAATCGACCAAAATCAGTTTTGTCGGTAGGTGCGGCCAAATAGAGTTGAGACATTAGGTTAGACCTTTAGAAGCGATTGGAATTGGTTGGGGAATAGTTTATGGACATAACCCCGTTGGTCCGTTGAATTGACTTGATTTAGCTAAAATTCATTGAAACCCAATAGGGCAATTGTTCTAGATCAACTACATTGCACTTGCATCGACGTTCCACCAACTCGATCAATGTGGTCTTTTTGCCACGTCGTTCTACAACCTTTCGACCATTTGCAAGGGCAATAACGTAGTCTTTCATCAGATTGGGATCGTGTTGATCCATCATTTCGAGCTTGAGAATGAAGTCATCAGTGATGGTCGGAAAGCTCTTTACTTCAATGAGTAAATCGTTGTAGCGATGACAAGTAAGAAGGAAGTCAACAATGTAATGCCTAGGCTTGAATCGTTGGGTTTGAGGTTTAATCAAAACCGGGTAATGTGGCGTGATTTTGATCCCAAGTGAAATACAAGTAGGTTTTAGGTCTCGATAGACTTGCATCTCTGTAAGAGAATCGAAAGTAATTAATTCCCCTTGAGCGGTTTCAAACCTTACCTTTTGTGCCCCGTAACGATTACCCTTCATTGGAATCTTCCCCCATATTAGAGTCAGAATGAGAATGATTCTCATCTGAGTAGATAAAGTTGAGAACATCGGTCAATAATTGCTCTACCACCTCCCTAGATAGTGCTTTTAGGGGAAGTAGCACCATGGACAATTTGGCAATAGCAAATGATCGATCATAGGCAACCTTTACCTGTTCTTTGATTGCCGTCCCGTGCTTGGTAGCTTGACCTTTGAGAACTGCAAGCCTTAGCTCAAGGTATTTCCCTTGAATCATCTGGGGATGCAGTGACCTAAGTAATGCGTTCCCATGTAGCATCCCCCAATGAATCTCCCTAGGCGTTTCCATTTAGTTGATCCTCGATAAATTGCTTGGCAAGCTGTAGGGATGTAGTCGTAGCGGTTTCTGTTTTCCCAACAACCATGGCTAGGTAGATATTTCGATCTACTTTTTCGATTAACGCTCTAGGGGGTTCTCCCCATTGACGTACTGCACACCATGTATCGGGTCTGATTTCGGAGCGATAGAAGATCAAAAGTTAACCATCCCTTTCAAGTTCAAAATGATTCGATTCAATGATGCGATACGAATGTTGTCGGGTCGCAAGCTAAGCCTTAGTTCATCGACATATCGAACTAGGTAACCAATCAAAGCTTTGCCATTATCCCCATTAGATCGAAGTAGATATGACTCAAGGAATTGGGGATAAAGGTTGTAGAGATCATTCAACACATCAATCTGATCCCACCCAATATCATCCATTGCAAGAATGGGATCCAATAGAGCGTTAACCATCCTAGGAGTCATTTTGCTAGTTCCTTGGTTGAATGAATGGGGCAGTTTAGTGACATGCCTAGGTCATGAAAGCTTAGGCGTCGATGATTAGAAGTCGATCAGATGGAATGGAATTAACCATCTTTTTGTTAAACTCAACTGCTTCTTTGATCGTGCCTTCAATTTCACCAATCACCGCTTCTACCGTTTTCTTTAGCTCATCCCAGGAAGATGCGTAGAAAGTTTCAGAACCCTGTAGCTTGATGTCTCCATTGAATTGATGGATGACGCTACCCATTAGCGTTCCCGTCCAGTACTGAGTTAGTGGGGTATTCGAGATGGAGAGCTTTCTGCACTGGATACGGGGGTCTAGATGGATAGTCCCATGGGGTTTCTTTTCCGCTGGTAGAGTGACCTTGACGGTTGCCTTGCAAGGGTTAATTGCCCCTGGGTCATAGCTAAACTTGACGTTGATCTTGTAGCGAACAGACATGGGCCTTTCTCTAGTGGTTGATGGTTGGAGGGATAGTTTTACGCCATACCCCCATCGGGCAATGAGAGGGACTTTCTAGGCGACTAGATGGGTTTCCTCTGCCACAGGGGGCATAGCGTCCATTGCCTCGGTGTTGCGCCGGTAAACCCCCCGAACGGTACGCACACAAGCACTCAAGTAGTCCTTAGCCAAAGCTTGTGCAGATGCCCATCCATAGGCCAGAAAATCAACCTCAGAAACCCTTGCGTTTGCGTCATGGTCGTACTCACCCCACGTCTCATCAAGGCATTCACCACATGCCATTACTTGCGTATTGATGAACCGTTCATGCAAATCTGAAAACTCGCTAGCCGGTAGCCACATTTTCACAATGCACTTGAATTTGCGGTGTGGGCTAGTCGCATCGAACTTGTATTCGATTGTTGCCTTGATTTCGTAAGCGCCAATTTCAGTAGAAAGGTTTTGAGGAGCCATGATTCTCAGGTTTGGGGTTAGGTTGGTAGGTTGAAATTGAATTGAATGGGTGACAGTTTTTAGAAGATCACCGCAGGAAAGTAGAGCGCAAGTACTGAGTCTTGCCAGTCTTCATAGGTTGCGAAATTCTGGGTAGGCTCAAAATGCTTCTGAACCAAATCTAAGGTTTCAATCAATTGAATATGATCGATCCCTCGCAGCACTCGTTCATGCCCATTGGGATGGGTGATGGTTACACGATGGTTTTCGCGTCGAACTTGATAGCGTTTCATTGTGCAAAAGCCTTGAATGGACAAAGGGACTTGATTGACTCAGATCAATAGAACGGGACTGGCTAGATGTGACGACTTACCTCGGTGATCTCTTTAGGGTCGAACGTGAAGCCATGGAAATGCGGTCTAATGCCATCAATCCCACTGTCGCGAAAACCAGAGACACAGATTGTCATTCCGTTGGTTTTTACCCAGTCCCCGATTCTTAGGTCCTTCCATCGAATCCGCTTGGATACGGGGTAGGTCTTTTTCTCGAATGGCATCGATCGATCCTCAAATGGAATAAGGGGGGTTCGCTGTGGGAATGCCTCACCGGGGTTCACCCGTCGTACTTGGCCCCTCAGCAAGGTTCGCTTGCCTTATTGGGTTTCCCTTTAATTGATTCAAATCTGTAGATCGATTTGCTGAGATCAGTATCAGATGCGTAGATCAATAATGTCTAGCCCCTTTTTTCTTATCATTTATTGAATTTGAATAATATTTACTTATATAAAAGGCAAAATAAAAGCGCCCATATATATAGAGCGCTTACGAATCAATTGGGGTGTCTAGCCTATTGACTCTTGGGGGTACGGTATGCTAGTGGATCGACCTCAACCCGTGGGTATGTGGTTTCATCCAACCACCTAATAAAGTCGCTTACCTGATCTTTGTATTCCAGCGGTACTCGAACAGTGGTTGTAGGATCCTGGCTTCTAAATTTCTTATGCCCCTTCCCCTCCCCTGGTTTTTGACTTGACATGGCGATTCACCCGATTGAATCAAATACGACTCAATTATATTAAATCCACGATTCAGATCAATTACCGGGTAATTACCCTTGTCAATCGAGCCAGATGATGATCTAGAAGGTTGGGTACTCAGATCTGAGTAGTCACCCCGCCAAGATGGATGTGTAACAGATTTGTGTAACAGACCCTCCCCATGGGTGCCCCTAAAGTAAATGTGTTACACAAATGTGTAACACAAGGCAAATGGACGGGAACAAAGAAAAGGGAAGCCATGTCCTAAAGTAAATGTGTTACACAAATGTGTAACACATCCTGTTTAGAGGGGGCATCCCAGAGAGCCAACCCACCCCCTAGGAAAAATGTATAAAACAAATGTATTAAACAAACTCCCTAGGGCAGGATTCTCGTAGACCCATGGGTACCCCTAGTCGGGATGTAATAAACAAATGTAATAAACAAATGTAAGTTACATCTTGGATAGAGACTCTACCCCCACAAAAAAGCACCCTCTAGGGGTGCCTCTAGTCTCAAACCCTAGTAAGGGTTACGTCGTCGCTCTAGATCAAGCCTATTGGCCCGTAGATAGCTCTGGTGTAATGCCTTGAACTCAGAGATAGCCTCATTGAGCTTACGGAAATAGACCACTGCTGAAGCGGTACTCAAAAAACAGAGCCAACACAATAGGCCCGTAGCGATTGGATCTTTCATTTACTTGAGTCCTAGGGGAATGATCTGATTCGAGCTTCGATGTCCCCTGGCTGATAGGTTCTATAGAGTTTTACCCATAGCTCCATTGTTGCATTGGGGTTAACCAGCTTTAGTTCTTCGATTGGCCCATTGATTACATTTAAAACATTCTCCCCCGTATTAAGGCTAAATTTCCCGTAGTTGAATGAAATCCCGTTGTGCTTTAGAGCCCAAATACCTGGCTTGTAGACAAAGGGATGGTTGGGATTTGAATCAGAAAGGGCAAGGAAACGGACTGAATTAGAAATTGAGTCATACCCCAACATCGATAACTGGAATATCGCAATCCTATCTAGCTCTAGTCCAATTTCCTTACTACCAATCAACACAGCACTAACCTATCCCGAGTAGTGGCCCTAGACGTAAACCCGACGACGGGGGGTGCGAACGGCGGTGATTTTGTAACTGTCGATATCCTTACCCAGAATCCCGCTAGTGCCATCAGCCGAAAGCACTTCGTCAATCTTATCGGGATCAACCCGAACCCGGAACGACCGCCCCTTTTTGGTCGTGGCATTGTAGCCCGAAAGAATCAACGTAGGGCAATCGGAGGTAAACGTTTGAAGGCTCCCAGCGGGCGGCTCATCAAGCCATCCCAGGATCGAACCAACTGCGGTTTTAACTTTGCTCGAAGCACGGAAAGTAACGTGGGCTCCAGATCGCATAACGATACTTACCCGTTCGGTGCGAGTGGTGACAGTAGTCATTACCTAATCAATCCTTCCCCACTAGGGAGACTCATTTACTAAGCCCACAGTAGCGTTAAATTTTATGCTCTGTACAGAACTGCGATGCTATACCTTCGCGCGGTATAGAACACAAACGCTCAAAGGCTTTGAAGGTAATCCCTTAGGTCCAAAATGTAATAAACAAATGTAATAAACAAATCCCAAAGCAGACCCACCCACGAACACCTATGGCGCACAAATGCATATATGGCGCTCTAGGCGATGGTGCTAAGCTCATGGGGAAATACCTACCATTTAGGCTTTGAAATGTCTGAGCTAACTCTATCCGCCGCTGGCTGGGTGTCTGACGCTGACGGTGTTCTTATCCCCGCAAGCGCATTAACTCAAGCTGGCCTTTCCGTTGGCAAATTCGATAATCTCGATTGCGTTGTAGCGGCAATTATTAAAATGATTCAACCAATCTATCCCGAATCTATTCGAGAAACCAATGATCGAGTATCGGTAACCCTAACCGAGCCATCTAAAGGTACTGATTCTACGATTAACTCTGAGGGGGTTACGGTTAATTGGGATACGGTCAATGTTGGGATTAGTTTCTATACCCCGCAATCAATCCCAACTATTACCCCCGACAGTTACGCTCCCTAGTTGATACCAAAGCAAACCCTTGACCGGTAACACCAATGACGTATTCATCTTCCACTGACCCCAACTACATCGCCCTTGTTAATTCCCGTCAAATGGTGGCCGGTCAAGAGGTTTACCCACCAGCACTCACCCCAGCAAATGGCATTACCTTCGACGGTTCAAAACTATTAATTGATTTACTCTTGTTACCTGGCTGGAATAAAGCATGGTGCCCCAACATTGCATCATTTTTGGTTGCTTTGTTGAGTCAAATTCAATCAATTACTGGGGATAGCCCTAGTCCAGAGGCATTTAATTTTCGAGTCGATAAGGGGCGTCAATCTGAGGTTAGCTTTAACGGAAAAACCTACTTTGAAAACAAGTTAACCTTGACTCTCTATAGCCAAACGACCGCAGTAGTCTCCCCTGTGTCATACGGCAATCAACCTGACTACTTTGTGACTGCAAAGCAGCTTGCTGACCATTTGGCGGCAAATGTCTCTAATGGTTCTTACCTTGGAACGCTAATTAATAACGAATACATCGAACACACATACGCGGGAAATCAGACAAACGGACATACGATCATATTTGGGGCTGGAGCCGTAGCGGTATTGTTTCCCGGCTTAAGCACGGCTAGGGGTAAGTTTACTGTCGAGGTTGATTATTATTCTGATGCTGCAAGTCAAAGAATCACCCAAATAACCCTAGAAACACAACAGCGCCATTATTTGAGCGAAACGTCAACCGCTGGTAGTGTGGCGCGTGTCTGCACCGATGAATTGTTTCGTCAAAAGTTTGGGGGCAGGGACATAGCAAAGGGAGAAGTAATTATATCTAGGGATGTCTCAAACATGACCATTAGAATTGTCTGTAGCCCCATGAGTCGATTTTATTCAATCAAATTCACAAAGCAATCCTAATGCTTAGATTTGAACCACACCAAAGATCAAGGGTAGAAATCGTTCGGCAAGGGAACATTGAAAAAACCTTTAACGCTTCTACCCCGTTCGGTGTTGTATCGGTTTCATTCAAAGAAGACAGAACCCAACAGGTAACCGTATCAAGTAATGGGGGCTATGGGATTAGGTTTTTCATTAGCAAGCCCGCTGGTGGCGGTCCCCCCACATACTCTCGGTGGTTCACGGTTAAGCGCCATTGGGGGCCAGTCACAAGAGAATGGAGTAGGACTACGATGAGCGACGGCAAAGTAGTAATTAACTACCTTGTCGAAATGTTTTTTGAAGAGTGCAATGGAAATACTGGATCAGTAGCCTATCAGCCAGGTTTTTACTCTATTCGTTCGGATGGGCAATATGGTGGTAGCGAGGGCTACTACTATGATTCAATGCAGTTTGACTCTAATCGTAATTGTGGTTCCGTAGTTGAAACTCACAGGTCACGGGTATGGGAAGGGAGAGAATTAACAAAAGATGGAACCATAACCCTAGGAACATTTGCCAGTGCCTTTTATTCACCATCCACATTTGATGCAGAAATAGCTAAGTTCTCATTCCCCTTTTATCCGATTAGATATTGCCCCCAAAATCATGGCATTTGCTGGAAAGATCCAGTAACCAAAAATGCAGAACTAGGATGGTGTTGTCTACCTTGTGCCGAAATTGTAGGCAAATCTAGATCAATCCTCGGTAACGTTAAAATCCCCAAAAGACTCTAATGACTACGCAACCTCAAGAAACCGAATCTAGCTGTAGCGAAATCATGGCTTTGCTTTTGGAAATCCAAAAGGAAACCAAGGGATTGCAAAGTGAAATGTTTAAAGTTCGGGGAATCGCAGATGAAGCATTGGATATCGCCGAAAAAGCAGCGGGACGGGGAAAAGATGAATTAGACAAAAAGAAGGTAATTCAGTGGGTCAAAGAAGCACTTAGTGGCAATGGTCCCCTCGCTTTAGCTGTAGTGGGAATGTTTGGGTACACGTCCGTGATGGGATCCAATGGTACACGGAATCTAAGGGCGTCCCTAGAAAGAAGCTTTAATTTAAGTAGTGAAGCTAGAGAAACATCTAAAAAAGCGCAGTCTTCCTATAATTCATTGCGCTCTGAACAGGGTAGACTTAATAGCCGTATTCGGGCAAACACTGACGGCATTAATGGAATCAGAACCCAGTCGCGACAGTACCAGCAACAAATCAGAGCGCAAGTAGACAGGGTTAAAGGACAAATCAGGGGGATTGATGCAGCTAAAGCCAAAGCACAGCAAGCCGAAACACAAGCACGGGCTGCCAAAGCCCTAGCAGAATCGAGCAACAAAAAAGCTGTAGCGGTTGAGAAAACACTTAACCGTGAAATTGGACCGTTACGGCAATTACCCAAGAATGCAGCCGCCGATAGACGCAAGGTAGAGCAATTATCGAGCGACTTTAGAAAGCGTCAAGCCGAAATGGCTTCATTCAACAAAAGAATGAATGAAGTAAATAGAACGGCACAAGCGACTAAAAAAGTAACCGATAACCTAAACCGAGGATTTACCAATCTAAGCAACACAGTCAAAACCACTACCACAAGGGTCAATACTGCGATCAAAGACGTACCCGCAATTAAAAGAACTGTAGGGGTACTTCAAAAAGATATTAAGGACTTTTTGCCGTTCAAGCGTCAACTAAGTCAATTAGGGGATGTAATCAAGTCACAACCCGCAGTTAAGAAGCTTGTAGAAGCGTCTAAGCCATTGCTTACCCTGGCATCCAAAGCCAGCAATATCTTGGCGGCTGTTTCGTTCGCTGACAGGGTTCTAAGTGAATTTATTAATAAAAAGACTTTTGATGTGATGTCTAGGCGCATTGACACGCTTGAGAAAGCGAACGCAATGCAAGATAAATCATTTACTCAAATCTTTAACCAGCTAACCCTTATTAAAGGCGGTGGGGGTGCCCCTGCGATCAAGCTTACTCAAATCATCCCCAGGTTTGTGACGGTTGAACGCACCATTAAAAGCGTAGAAGTCAAAGTAGAATCGGCCAAAAAAGAAGTTAAGGCTGCTAGTGAAGCATCGAAAAAAGAAGATGCTGCGATTAAACGCGATTTGGCTGCATCCAAAAAAGAGCTAGATGCGACTAAAAAGCAATCATCGGATACGGCCAAAAAACTAGATGCAACCGCTAGGGAGCTAGATGCAGCCGAAAGGAAAATCGAAACAAATGCTAAAGAAACAACAGCATTAAAGTCTGCACTTGAAACGGTTCGCCGTGGCATTGAGTCAGTTAAGTCTGACATCACTAAGCTTTTTAATGAGGCTAAGCGTCTTTCGTCTGAGAATAAAACGCAAGGGGATTATATCCGTGACTTGCAATCTCAGATCAAACAAATCCCTAGCATGATCGACAAAAAGATCAGTGATCTAAGTAGGGCATTTGATGTCAAGGTCAGTCAACTTCGCAATGAGCTAACCAAACAAGTTAGGGATGCTCAAGCTAAGTTTGACGCTGGCTTACAAGCCGCGCAAGTCAAGATTAATGAAATTATCGCCCAGATTAAAACGATGCTTACTTTGCAGCAATTGCGTCAAGAGTTAGGCGCACAAAACGGCGTAGTCCAAGGGATGATTAATGCTCAATCGTCCTTAATTCAAACCATGATTAATCAACTGCTGGGATTTATTAGGGCAGAAATCAAAGATACCAATCAAAACATTGCATCGCTAGGTAATCGTCTCAGTTCTCTTAATAGTCAAATTGCAAATATCCCCGCAAGCCTTGACGCTAAGTTTAATGAGGTACGTCAACACGTAAGCAATCAATCTGCCAATGTAACCAGTCAGGTCAATCAAACTATTGTTAACGTCCAATCAAACCTAGGTAGCTTGGTTCAGAGCGTTAACACTAATTTGCTTAATGTTCAAACCAATCTATCTAGACAGATTGCAGGCATTCCTAGTGCAGTCCAGAGTGTCGTAAGCCTTGGCATTGCACAGGTTAATGCGTCAGTGCAAAACACGAATAATTCAATCGCTCAATTTGCCACTGAAACAAGAAGCGTATTGAGCGGATTAAAAGCCGATGCAGTAAGGACGCTTACAGAAATAGCTGGCATTAAAAACCGTCAAGACTTAAACGCTCAGGTTGTATATGACATCAATAGGGACTTAGACAAGACAATCGCGCAAGCCGATAGGGCCGACGGACGGTTAAGTTCCATCGAGACAAAGCTAAATGAAGCTACCGCCGCCGCTAAGTCCGGGGAAAAAGCCAGCAAAGACGCAAGCGTAGCGGCACAGGCTACTGAAGCGACCGTTAAGGGGGGCGTGAAGCTCGATAACTCCACCATGGGCGCTATTGAGCAAATGATACGTTTCATCATGCCAGGGATCGTTCTAGCTGGCGTTACGGCGGGCCTAGCTGGCGTGTTCCAGTTGCTCAATTCCATCAAAGCTGACACGTCAAAGACTAAGGATACGGTTCTGTCTCCGAACGGCCCCACGTCATGCCGATTCCAAGATGCTGAGATCTTGCGACGCATTGGGGAACCCGGTCCTATTCCTAATGGGTTGTCTGGTGCATTGGTCACTAACCCTGATTCGGTAAAGACTGCGATTGGCAAGCCTATCAGGGGTTTGTTTGGTCAGCCTATTGGATTAACTACTAGGGTCAATTCGATCTTTAATACCCTAGGGTTGGTTCACATCTTTAACGCCATTGGCACAGCGATGAGCATTCATAACGGCGTAATGCTATCGGTTGACATCAAAGAGACCGCCATTGATTTGATTAGCACCGTAGTAGATATTGCTAGAGAGGCTTTATCGTTAAAAGACCCTGATGACAGTGCGATTGATTTTAATGACATCATCAATCAAAACTTTGAGGCATTGATGGATCGACTGTTAGGGGCTGAGAAATGGGAACAGACAAAGATTACCCTAGCTGCTGCCAATAGAATCTATCAAGCTCAGGCTAACGCTCTAAGCGCAATCAATAATGCCTTTAATTCTCTGTTTGATAGCGTAGGAGTTATTGGCACGTATACGGGTCGAATCGGCAATGGGTTAAAGGCTGCGGCTGTAGTGCCTCAAAATGCCTACGATTGGATGGATGAACGTGTATTCGAGACCCTTTCCTATACGGGCAAGATCAGGACATTTACTAGCACACTTCAAAACGTGCAAGACGCTTTTGAGGTGATGACGTCGGTAGCTACTGCGGTCAAAGAAGTCCAAAACGGGGCTAAGGAAATTGCGGACGCACAAAAAGAGCTACTAGAGGCACGTGCTGAAGCTGCATTAAAATTCCAGCAAGCGGAATTTATTGGACGTAAGAACTCATTCCCCGACAGCGACTTTGCTCAGGTTGAGCTAAAGACGTTTGGGGATGAAGACGATGAGTCCACCCCCTAGGCAAAATGTAATAAACAAATGTTTATTACAAATGTAAATTACATCTGACCCAAAGCCATGGCACCCAAAAAAAAGCAGGATATCGTTAACGAGAATCCCCTAGGTAATCCAGATTCTCAAGCCGGACCTACATCTAGATCGAGTGTAGGCAATGCCCGATTAATTAACGAGTTTGGTTCAGTCCACAACAGGCTTGTAAGGCAAGCAATGAGGGATTCAAAGGAATTTCTAGACAAGTATGATGAGTACCTGAAAAGTACAGACCCTAATCGACGTGAACCAATACCCAAAAACGCGAGGGAAAAATTAGCAAGGCTTTGTTTTTTTGATCCTGATGAAAGCGTATCTATTGCACTTCTCAAGGCGACCATTTTTAATAATTACGTCAAACTTAATGTTCCTGACTCGTTTTATGGAATTCCCTACACGGACTTTCATAACACAATTACAATCTATCCGCAGATTGAACTGTACTTTAGGGAGCTAAAATCATCGGCTCGAAACATGGGACGCCAGCCAGTTCATTCGACCATTAACGTTCGATACAGAAAAGACATTGAACAGGTAACTGAAACAGAACTAAGGTCAATTGCCCGCGAAATCGCCAATTTATTCGTAGGCTACAAATTAGAACGGGGAACAGGAAAAGCTACCTACTACGACAAAGTAAACGGCTATCAATTGTCGTATTTCGCTAAGTCAAAAACAGACGCCAAATCATTCTTTACTAAGGTACTTTCAATCCAAAATGATTCATTTGAGGAACTGGCGTTTACATGGTCGGAAAAGGATCATGTATTCTCGGGGAACGATTACAAAACCATCCTAGGCAAACGCCAAAAGATGCCCCGTAAGCGTCCAGTGGCCGATCTTAATTTTCGCCATGCCCTGTTCAAGGCAAACGGCCTAAGACGCGATATTCCCCTTGTAGACACCACAGGAATCTTTGACGATGCTTATGAATCTCGATACCGTACCGGCCCCTAGCGTTCGCATTATCAAGCCCCATGAACACTACTCTAGTGCCGATGTCCATGAATTTTTCAGAGAAGCGTTGTTAGACCCGGACGTGGGAGGGTGGTGCGTTAACAGTTGCTGGGATGATAATTCGGTTTTGGATTACGCCAAGCAAAAGCTAAGTGATAGCACTCAATCCGATAGGGTATGGATTGCGATAGTCAACGGGAAACCAGTTGGATATATCTCAATCGAGGATATGACCCTAGACGGCATTGGCAGGACTTACGGTATAGCCATAGCCGTTCTTAAGAATCACCATAGCAAGGGAGTAGGTACGGCATTGATTCAAAAAATCTTATCAGTCGCAAGCAATCATAAAATGCACATCCATTGCATCACACTTCCCATCAACAAAGCGATGCAAGCCTTGCTACTTAAAAATGGCTTTGATAAGTTAAATCAAATTATTAGATGGAGCGGAATTAATTGGTTCTGCTATAGTTATCCATATAAACCCATTCAACCGGCAAACGAAAATGATCAACGAAGCACCGCAAGGGCAAGCTATCGATAACGGTCATACCGATGGACTGCACAGCCAAGGCAATGAAATCGGATTGACCGCCCCCAGCACTCAGGAACTAATCGATCAAGGTACGCAAGTCGATGGGGCATCGCCGAAAAAAGAGCGAGCGCAAACGAAAGCAGTTAAATATGCGAACGCAAAACCCAGCATCGAAGCGTTGGAAAATCGCCATTCCGACCCTTTGATGAACAGAGATCAGGCAATCAAAAACTTTGCATCGCGATACGTGCAAGGCTGCTTTGACCTCTACGGGAATGAGGGTCTTGATAAAATGATCGAGTTTGTGACTGAGGCTTGGCAAGCTCATCAGAAAACCAAGCTAGGGGCGCTGGCTGCCCTGCTAGAGCAATACAAAGATGACCCCAGTGCGATGGCCCTAATTCAAGAGAAAACCGGCCTAGCAGCCCCTAAATCGCGGGCTAAGACTGCATAACAGGGAAGCAAAGGTCGCATTTTGCCCTCCCAAAAACAGAACCCCCTTGGTTGGCACCTTGGGGGTTTTTTCTGTGCCCTAGAAAATGTAAATTACATTTGTAAATTACAAACTCCTAGGATTCCACGGGGCTTACAGCAAGGGCGCTTAGGCGATCAAGGTAATGCTTTTGGATAACCACAGGACTGGTATCGCACCACAAGGCAATAATCGATGGGCTGATTCCATTGATTACCTGCTCAGTGATGAATGTATCCCTAAGAGCGTATGGAGTAGCACCGCGTTTAATCGGGCCTACTATTCCTTTCCATTCCCTTTGCCTGAAGTTGTGGTAGTTGAATCCGAAACAAAACTGATCTTTATCCCCACGCTTTAGCTGATTGCACAGGCTCTCTAGCTGACTACCCTTGGCAACGGGGAATTTTCGGGTTTTATTGTTTTTTGACCCTTGAGAAAAGATAGGCTTACCCCCTCGATAGCTTACGTTTCTCTGAAAATGAATAAATCGTATCTCTCCCCCTTCTATTACAAAATCACTCGGGAACAACCCTAGAGCTTCCGATGGCCTACAGCCCGTTAGAAGCATGAGCCTAACAAACCTAGCCATTTCCAATAACCTGCCCTCAGTCCATCCTGATTCAATGGCATTCAACAGCCATCGTTTTTCGTCTGGACTAAATGCGTTTGGCTTGGGGTCAATCATCCATTTAGGCTTAGCAAGGGTCTTCATTCCTTCTTTTATCTCAAGAGATAGAGGATGACTGGACCCAATTACTCGAATAATTAATGCAAGGCAATCTCTAACCTGTTTCGTGCGTTGCCCCAAAAGTGAAAAGAGAATCGAATAATCCAACTGATCTAGCTTGATATCGCTCTCATTCAATGAATCTTCAATGAGTCGAACCAAAAGCCGATTTTTTTCTACGGTGTTCTCTTTCCACCGGCCCCTGTTGGCGGCTAGATGGGCATTGAGCATCGTAAGAAGTCCATCGCCGTCCCCGTCGCTTTTCGCGTCTCCATGGACCCGGTAGACGGGGCTCATCACTTTGTAGGCCATGAGGGTATCGTCGTAGTCCCCTACCGCGATATCCGTGGCTATCCGCGCTGCAATGCGTTGGGCAAGCAACGATGAGCTATCACCCCATGGGCCTACCGATAGCGTCCGCTCTCTCCCCTGGTACGTCCACCGCAGGACGCATTGTCCCCGTCGCTTAGTCGCATGGATGCCACCGTGTGCCCTTCTTTTCTTAGCCATGGGTGATCCTACCTAGAACCGTTAACGACCCCAGATTACGATCACCCCCATAGGCTCACCCTATCGGATCACCTAAGACCAATAAGGGAAAAATATGGGCATACACATGACAAAACCCTAGAGCCCGCTAAATCGGATTGCCAGGGATACCATAAAGAGCCTCTGACGAGGATTGAACTCGTGACCTCACCCTTACCAAGGGTGCGCTCTACCACTGAGCTACAGAGGCATGGCTGAAAAGTGGGCCGGGCTGGATTTGAACCAGCGTAGGCGTAGCCAGCGGATTTACAGTCCGCCCCCATTAACCACTCGGGCACCGACCCGTGTTTTTCAGCGCTTAGGAAGAATAACACACTATTTTGATCTGTCAAAGGGGATCTTGAAAAAATCTTGATCGCCGCGATCGCCCCCCCGATCCCCCAGGATCCGTCCCCAAACTCGATCAACGACCCATCAGAATTTCTGATATCAAAAAAATGTCAAAAACCGGTCCCCCATCACGCCTGCCGCGCCATCGATCCCCCATGGCGGCCCAAACGCGGCGGTAAATCACTCTCGTCATAGATTTCCCCCACCAGTTCTTCGAGGATATCCTCCAGGGTCAGCAGGCCCACGGTGCCGCCATACTCATCCACCACGATCGCAATGTGCAGCCGCTGTTGCAGCATCTCCTTGAGCAAATCCGCCAGCCGCTTCGTTTCCGGCACATAGAAGGGCGGTTCCATCGCCGCCGTCACCGATCGCAGCGATCGCCCCGCTTGCCGATCCTCTGCCAAGGCCCGCAGGGCACCCTTGAGGTTAATGATCCCCACGATCCGATCCTTAGAATCCTCCTGGACCGGAATGCGGGAATAGCCCGTTTCTAGGCAAAAATCCAGCAATTCCTGCAAACTCGCCCCGTGGGAAATGGTCTGCATCTCAATGCGCGGCTTCACCACATCCAGGGCCGTCAGGCGATCGAGCATGAGCGCCTTGCCGATCAGTTGCCGCCGGTCCAGATCCAGCTTGCCCTTGCCCCCCAGGATCTCGATCATCAGTTGCAAATCCTTGAGGGTTTCGCCCGTGGGGACGCGATCGCCCTGCACCAGCCGAATCGCCGCCTGGGCAATGCCCTCGAACAGGCGAATGATGCCAATGGAATCGAGGGTCCGCGACAGCCAATAGACCGGCCGCACCGCCAGCCGAAACGTCGCCAGCACATTGGTGACCGCCAGGGATTTGGGCGTAATTTCCCCAAACACCAGCAGCAGAAAGGTAATGGCGGCGGTGGCGACCCCAATGCCGACGCCCGAGTCCCCCAACCACACGGCGAAGATGTTGCTCGTGAGGATGGCGGCGAAGTTATTGACCAGGTTATTGCCCACCAGCAGGGTGGTGATGAAGCGGGTGCGGCGCTCTAGGACCAGCTTGAATAGGCCGGAGGGGTCCCCCTGGTCACGGATGAGCGATCGCAGCTTGAAATTATCGAGGGCGGTGATGGCGGTTTCGGAGCCCGAAAAGAAGGCGGACAGGGTGAGCATACAGATCAGCACGGTCACATCGAGCCACATGGCCCCCAGGAGGGGTTGGGTTTGGGCCAGGACTGATGAAAAACCGGGCAGCAATAAACCGGGCAGCATAGGGGGGAATGGGGTAGGGGCGTGGGGCGCTAGAAGGAGGAGCCGGGTTGCTTGAGGAATGCCGCCTCGCCCGGAGTGCTGGTGCGCCCGAGGAGGTGGTTGCGGTGGGGGAAGCGGCCAAAACGGCGGATGATGGCCCGGTGCCGATGGGCGTAGTCAATGACGGAGGCGATCGCGGCGTCATCCAGGGCATAGGGTTCTGGATCGGCGGACGGATCAGACCGCCCAGGCCGCAGGGCTTCAAAGCAGGCCACGGATTGATCTTGATCCGCCAGGGATTCGGAATGTTCGAGGGGCAAATAGAAAAACCACCGCTGCACGGGGGCGACGGCGCGATCGTAGTCCCTAGCTAGGGCAAATTTCGCCAGCCCCAGGGCGTAGGCATCGGCGGCAAAGGCTTCGGCGCGATCGCGATATAAATTTCGGGAAAACTGATCCAAAACAACGATCAGGGCCAAACAGCCCCTCGGATCCTCCCGCCACCCGTCGCAGGCCCCCGCGATCGCCCGCCCGTGGAGACCCCCAAAGCGATCACCCAAGGCCGCATCAAAGGCCGCATCCTTCGTAAACCAAAAGCGCCGGGGCTGCCCATAGTCCGCAGCATTCGGCGGGCCAAACCAAAAGTCCAGCACCGCCTGGGCGTCCGGATCAATCCGCCCTAGCCCCTCCCCCGGAGGTTCATCGCCATCCATCGACCATCTCCCTAGCGGTGGACCACCACGGGTGTCCCCATGGGAGCCCAGTTGAAATACCAGCGCGCCTCACTGACCCGCACATTCGTACAGCCCTGGCTCACGGGCGTCCCGAAGCTATTGTGCCAGTAGGCCCCGTGGATGCCGTAGCCCTGGTGGTAGTACATGGTGTAGGGCACATTGGGCACGTCGTAGCCCGGACCGCGCATCCGCGTCGATCGCAGTTTAATGTAAGTCTGCCAAACGCCCGGTGGGGTGGGGGTGGACGCCTTGCCGGTGGAGACGATCGACTGCTTCACGATCCGGTTCCCCTCCCAGGCGGTCAGGCGCTGGCCACCTAGATCGATGGAAAACCAGCGGCGATCCAGGCGCTTGAGCAGGGCCATGGCGGCCTTGGGATCCTTGGGGATGGCGGTGTCCTTGACGATCGCGCTGCCCTGGAGCATCAGCCCGCTGTTCGTGGCCCCATGGGTGAGGCTATGCCAGCGGAAGTCCCGCAGTTGCCCCCAGCGGTGTTCGGGCTGATCGAGCGATCGCGTCAGTTCCTGGACATTCACCGCCAGCCGCTCCCGCTCCCAGCGATCGATCTGCTGCTGGATCAGGCCCGTTTGGGTGCCCGTCCAGGAGGCGGCAAAGGCCACAATCGTACCCGCGACGACAAAACCGGGCCGCTGAAACCAGGGATGTACGCCCCCCCCATGTGCCGCACCTGGCTTGCGCCAGCCCAGGAGTCCGATGTTTCCAGCCATGTCCTCACGACCACCGTTATTGCGATTGCTGTGTGCTTACGCCTGATGACTGCGGATTTTTGGCCCAGAAGCCGCCCCATCCGCCGGGGCAAATTTTCCATAGGTTAGCCCATTTCCTTGGCGGTGGGCGCGATCGCGGGGTTTATGGCGGATTTGACACCCCGATCCGCTGCTGCCAGGGGGCGGCCGTTTTGGCGAGCCGTTGGGCTAGGGTGCCCACGGTGGCCCAGTCCGCCGCCGCGATCGCCTCGGGGGGAAAGATGCAGCTCGCCAGCCCCACCGCCGCCGCCCCCGCCGCCCAGAAATCCCCCGCATTGGTTGGCGTAATGCCTCCGGTGGGCACCAGGGGAATGTCCGGCAGGACCGGGGCCAGGGCTTTGATGTAGGCGGGACCGCCCACCGCATCGGCGGGAAAAATCTTCACGGCGGATGCCCCCGCTTCCCAGGCGCTGACCACCTCCGTGGGGGAGAGGGCACCGGGGATGGCGGGAATTTTTGCCTGGACGGCCACGGCGATCGCCGCCGGATCCGTATGGGGCATGAAACAAAACTGCGCCCCCGCCGCGATCGCCTCCTGCACCGCCCCTGGCGATCGCAACGTCCCCGCCCCGATCCAACAGTCCGGCAGCGCCCGCCGCAGGGCCGCCACCAGGGCCGTCGGTTGATGGCACGTCCAGGTCACCTCCAGCGCCCGCAGGCCCCCCTCCGCCGCCGCCTGGGCCATGGCCAGCCCCACCGCGATCGCATCGGTGCGGATCACGGCGATCGCCCGGTGCCCCCGCAGCCGCGCCAAGGCCTCCCCCCGCACCGCCCCCAGGGCAGCGGTCTCCCCCCCCTTGGTCAACCTAGTCCTCCTCGCGGTTCGGTTCCGCCGGTTTGCGCACCCGACGAATGGGCAAATTGGCAATCAGGGCCGTGGTGCGGCGATCGTTTTCCAGGGCAAAGGCCAGCCCCTCCGTATCCAACTCCACATAGCGCGACACCACCTCCAGAATCTCCTGGCGCATCTGCTCCATCATCTCCGGGGTCAGATCGGCGCGATCGTGGGCCAGCACCAACTGTAGCCGCCGTTTCACCACCTCGCGGCTATCGGGTTCTCGGGGAAATAGGCGGTCAAGCAAGTCGCTAATCATGGCCATTTAAAGGGGCGGCGGGCCAGGGGGTGGGCGGTAGGTAGGGTCTTGGGGATCAAACTCGTGGGCTCGCGGGTCAGGCTTGCCCCTGAGGCTTATAAACAAACGGGGGGGCGGCGCGGCCTCGACCTCAGGTGGCGGACCCCCGAAACATGCGCCGCAAACGGGCAAATAGCCCATCGTTGATGGATTCGAGATCAATGAAGGGCACCTTTTCCCCCTCTAGGCGGCGGGCAATATTTTCGATCGCCTGCTTGGGCACCGAGGGTTTATCCGACAGCACCAGGGGTTCGCCCCGGTTGGTGGACGTGATCACGCCCTCATCGTCGGGGATGACCCCCAGCAGCGGCACCGCCAGGATTTCTTGCACATCATCGACGGACATCATGTCATTGGCCTGCACCATGGCGGGGCGCAGCCGGTTCACCACCAGTTGAATATTGCGGATGCCTTCGGCTTCCAGGAGGCCCACCACGCGATCGGCATCCCGCACGGCGGCGATTTCTGGGGTGGTGACGACGATCGCCTCCTTGGCCGCCGCGATCGCATTCCGAAACCCCATTTCAATGCCAGCGGGGCAGTCCACCAGTACATAGTCATAGCGATCGGCCAGGGCACCGATCAGCTCCTGCATCTGCTCCGGATTGACCGCCTCCTTGGTGCGATTCTGGGCGGCGGGCATCAGGGCGAGGCGGGGCTGACGCTTGTCCTTGACGAGGGCCTGATCCAGGCGGCAATCCCCCGCCAGGTAGTCCACCGCCGTATAAACCACCCGATTTTCGAGCCCCAGGAGCAGGTCGAGATTACGCAGGCCAAAGTCCGCATCCACCAGGACCACCTTGCGCCCTAGCTGGGCGAGCGCCATGCCGAGGTTTGCGGTGGAGGTGGTTTTTCCGACCCCTCCTTTGCCCGATGTGATGACGATTGTGCGGCTCATGCGGTGCCAATGTTCGAGGGAGCGTTAGGGACTGGTTGGAGGCCCGCCCAGGTTCCCCATTTTTTCCCATTGATGGTCCCATGGGGCGGGGGGAGAGGGCCGTAACTGGCGATCGCGAGACCCCAATCTACCACATGGGTTGGCGGGGGTCGGTGGGGGATGGTGGGGAACTCCAGGGGCGCGATTTTGGGGCCGGTCGGCCTGGGTCAGACGCCCTTGGCGAGCCGCTGGAACAGGGCTTCATAGCGATCGAGGGCGGTGGCGTAACTGTATTTTGCCTCGGCCCATTGGCGGCCCGCTTTGCCGTAGGCGATCGCGCGATCGCGATCGTGATGAAGGGCCAGGACCGCATCCAGCAGCGCCTGGGGATCCTCCGGCGGCACCACCACCCCCGCCTTCGCCTCCGTCACCGCCCGCGCCGCCGTCCCCGTCAGGGGCACCGACGCCACGATCGCGCGGCCACTGGCCATAATCCCCTGGGTTTTCGAGGGCATATTAAAGGCCACCACATTGCGCTTCTGGACCACCAGCCCCACATCCGCCGCCGCCAACATCTGCGGGCGCTCCTGGGGCGGCACAAACTCCCGCAGGATCACCAGATCCTCCACCCCCTTGTCCTGGCACAGGGTTTGCAACTCCGCCAGCCGCTCCCTCATGCCCACAATCACAAACCGCACCGTTTCCGCCTCGGGCCGCCCCTTCAGGAGGGCCGCCGCCTTCACCACCGTTTCGATGCCCTGGGTGAGGGCGATATTGCCCGCATAGAGGGCGACAAATTTGCCGCTGAGGCCGTTGTCCCGGCGGAAGGGGGTGTCCGGATCCATCGGCACAATGGTGTCCACGTCCGCCCAGTTGTAGATCAGTTCGATCTTGTCGGCGGCAATGCCCTTGCGATCGCGCAGATTGTCCATAAACCCCTCCGCGATCGCCACGATCGCATCGGCGCTCCAGTAGCAAAACCGCTCCAACTGTTCAAAAACGCGAATGGCCTTTTGGCTTTTCACCAGCCCCGTCGCCACCGCCGCCTCGGGCAAAATATCCTGCAAACTCAGCACCGTCGGGCAGCCCTTGAGCTTGCCCAAAATCCAGGCGGGCACACAGACCGGCAGCGGCGGTGAGGTGAACAAAATCACATCCGGTCGCCACAGGCCCAGCGATCGCACAAAACTGGTCAAGACAAAACTGCCATCGAGCACCATCCGCCCCACCAGCCCCAGCTTGGGCCGCACCCGGACATAGCAGCGATCAATGCGCACCCCATTGACCCGCTCGCGGGCATAGAGCTTGCCGCGATAGGCGCGGTGGATTTGCCGTTCCGGGTAGTTGGGCATCCCCGTCAGCACCCGGACCTCATGGCCTCGGGCGGCCAGCCCCTCCGCCAGTTCCGTCATCAGGGGGGCAATGCCGATGGGTTCGGGGGCGTAGTTGTAGGAATAGATCAGGATTTTCATGGCACCGACAGCGCAGGGTGGCAGGGGAAGAACTCGGGAGAGGGGGCGGCGGATTCGTCGGGAAGGGGCAAGCAGGCGACCGTGGCCAAGTCTCGCTAGTTTTAACCCATTCACACGGCGATCGCGGTGGTCCGCGCAAAGTCATGCCCCCAAATCGGAGAACCGCCGAATTTCTCACCCGGCGGGGGTGGGCCAAAGGGCACCTGCCAACGAAAATCCCCTCACCCCCGGCGGTTCCATGGGCTAGGACTAGGGGGGCAAGGGGGACAATTCAGCGCGGCTTGGGGCCATATCAAAGCCAAGACTTAGGCAAAAACCACCGTGCGATTGTCATAGGCCAAGACGCGATGTTGCAGGTGCAAACGTACGGCCCTGGCCAGAACAATGCGCTCTAGATCCTTACCCTTGCGGATCAAATCTTCCACCGTGTCCCGATGGCTGACGCGCGATACGTCCTGTTCAATAATTGGCCCTTCGTCGAGGTCAGCGGTGACGTAGTGGGCGGTGGCTCCGATCACTTTGACACCCCGTTTATGGGCGCGGTGGTAGGGTTTTGCGCCGGGAAAGGCCGGTAGGAAGGAGTGGTGAATATTAATGGTAGGGGGAAAAGTGTTGACGTGATCGGCGCTGAGGATTTGCATATATTTCGCGAGGACGATGAGGTCTACGCGGTACTGGGCCATCAGATCCAGTTGCGCTTTTTCCTGCTCTAGTTTGTTGTCCTTGGCGATCGCGATGTGGTGGTAGTCGATATTAAATTGATCGGCGATGGGTTTGAGGTCCGGGTGGTTGCTGACGATCGCGACGATTTCCGCTGGCAGTTCCCCGGCCCGGTGCCGCCACAGCAAATCGAGGAGGCAATGGTCCTGTTTGCTGACCCAAATGGCAATGCGGGGGACCGGATGGGAAAAGTGCAGTTGCCAGGTGGCTCCGAGGGGCCGGGCGATCGCGGCGAAGGCGGGATCAATGAGTTCGCGGGGCAGGTTGAAGCCGTCGAGCTGCCATTCCACCCGGCTCAGGAAACGGTTGGCCTCGAAGTCGAGGTGCTGATCCGCATGGACGATGTTGCCGCCGTTGGCGTCGATGAAGTTGGCGATGCGGGCCACGAGGCCGCGCTGATCGGGGCAGGAGATGAGGAGGGTGGCGGTGGCTTGGCTCATGGATGGGGGTTACGGGGCGCTCGGGCTGGGGCTGGTGGCTGGACTGGGGGAAGCTTCGGGGGTTGGGCTGGCCGTTGGACTTGGGCTGGGGGAAGCTTCAGGGCTCGGGCTAGGCTCAGGATTCGGGGACGCTTCGGGGCTCGGGCTCGATTCGGCGGCGGGGGCTTCCGCTTTCCATTCCGCGAGGGGGCGGTTGATGGCGAATTCGAGATCCTTGGGGATGAGGGCGATCGCGATGTCGCGGGGTTCTCCCTGGGGATCGATGCGGCTGTAGAGGAAGCGATCGTCAAAGCTGGCGTTGCCCACCAGGAGGGTGTGGGTTTTGCCGTCCTGGAGGGTGAGGGTGACGGTGGCGGCGGGGTTGTCTAGGCCAAATTGCCCGAGATCGGCGGCGGCGACGGTGACTTCGCGATCGCGCTGGCCGGTGGTGAGTTGGTTGAGCAAGAAGGCGACGGCGGCATCGCTGGCCGGTTGGCGCTCTAGGGTTTCCGGCGGTGGGTCGCTGGGGGTGGCTTGCGGACTAGGACTAGCTTGGGGGCTAGGGCTAGATTGCGGACTCGGGCTGGGCTGGGGTTTCGCGATCGCGGTGGCCTCCACCTGCCAGCGGGTTTTGAGTTGGCCTTCGAGGGCTTCGGGCGTGGTGGTTGGCGATGGGGAAGCGGCGGGGGGTTCTGGCGATCGCGTCAGGGTCAGTTTGCGATCGGCCGTGGCGATCGTGACGGACTTCACCTGGCTTTCCTCGAACCCAAAAATGCGTTTCGCCTCGGTTTGCTGTTCCTCCTGACGGCTCGACACCGCCTCATACACCACGGTGCCGCCCGCGATCGCCAGGGCCAGGGCTAACCAAATCCAAGTGGAGCGTTTCAGCATAGGAAATTCACGAAAAAATCTTCCGAAGGAAAGGGAACTGGCGTATTACAGCGAAGGGCCTGCAAGTCAACTTTTAAAGGCGTCCGGTAGCGCGATCACCTCACCCATCGCGACCCTAAATAAAGAAGGCTTTACTCAAGCAGAACAATGTGTTCTGCCTGATGCCAACTTTGACCACAATCATCGTCCCATTGAATCAGATAGTCACAGTCCGGTTGGCTCCACCAACGTTCTTTAACTTCAACGACTGTACCCTTGAAGCCTGGTTTAGGAAAAGTAAAAACCTTTTGCTTCAAGATTTCTGCCGCATCAGCCACAAGGGGCATTGCCACCTTTTCTGTGACATCTCTTATGACTTTTACATGATCATTATGATGCTGCTGATGGGCCAATGCTCCTTCTTCGGTGATTTCAACACGATCTCCAACCGACGGCAATCTATTATTTTTCATATTCAGAAGGCAAACTCTAGACCCATCAAAACTTGGTAGCAAGGATTTACTATCCTCGAATAGACTGCCATTCCAGAGGTGCCACCCAGGAGCAAGGGGTTTAAACCCCTTGTCTGACCCTTGTTCAACCCTTGGCTGGGCATCTGGAAACGTTCGAGATCGCCCTACCGACTGCGCCACCAAATCACCCCAGCGCTGCCGAACCCCAACAGAGGAAAAACCGCCAGGGCCAAGAGCGCAATCAAATTCCCCTGGAGGGCCGTCAGCGTAATCCGTCGATTTTCCGGCTCCCGTGGCCGAACCGAAAGGGCGCTGTCGTCGCGATCGCCCAGCCAGCCGATCGCATTGAGGAACACGTCCCCATTCAACTGCTGATCAAACCAGCCGTCCGCCACGAAGGTGGAGTTGCCGATCGCCACCAGCCGTCCTTGGGAAGGGCGATCGGTTTCGGTATTTGCAGTTCCTCCGGCGGGCGATCGCTCCAGGGCCACCCCGAGGGTCAGGGGGCCTTGCAGATCGCGATCGGCCTCGAACCGCAGGGGCGATGAGGTGAGATCACTTTCCGCCCAGCTTTGGTCCCCCGTTTCCAACAGGCGCGTGGCGGTGATGCCCGATCGCTCGGTGACCGTAATCGGTTGGGCGACGGGATAGTAGGAAATGCCCTGGCGGAAGTCGGCCACGATCGGATGCTCGCCGTATTGGGTGACCACGGGGGTGTCGGGTTTGAGGCCCACCAACTGGCCCACGGGGGAGGCGTCGATCGCCACGCGCCCATCGGGTCGAATGCCCCAGGTTTCCAACAGTGGCCCCAGGCCCGCGTCCACCGGCTCCACTTGAGGATCGAGCAAAATCATCAGATTGCCGCCGCGATCGCTATAGCCCCGCAGCAACGTCACCTCACCGGGCAGCAGGGGCCGCTGGGGGCCAATAATCGCCACAATGGCCGCATCTTCAGGAATTTGGGCATTTTCCGTCAGGGACAGGGGTTTGCCCTCAAAGCCGCGATCGCCCAACGCCGCGATCGCCGTGGCCATGGCCCCCTGTTCTCCTTCGAGGGGCCGCTCCCCGTGGCCTTGCAGGAAATAAACCACCTCGGTGCGATCGCTACTGGCCTGGGCGAGGGCTTTGGTGAGTTCCACCTCCGACAGGCCCGCCGCCGTTGGCCCCAGGGTAGTCAGGAGCGTGCGCCGTTCGCCCTTTTCGATAAACACCGCCCCCAATTCCTTCGCCCCAAAGGCTTGGGCCTGGGTGAGATTTTCCACCGGATCGACTAATTCATAGTCAAATGCCTTGGGGTTTAAGGCCCGGTAGCGATCCAGCAGGTCGCGATCGCCCGTCCCCAGCGCCCGATCAAAAATCCAGATTTTGACCGGTGTCGCCAGGGTTTTGACCACCTCCTGGGTTTGGGGCGCAAGGGTGAAGAGCTGCCGCTCCGTCACGTCGAATTTCGCGGAATAGCGCGCCGCCACGAAGTTCACGGTGCCCAAAATCGTCAGGACCGCCAAGGTGGCCGCGATCGCATTGGTGCCCGCCTTCGTGGACCGACGATTTAATAATTCCGCCGTATTTTGTTGGGTCAGCAGCGCGATCGCCAGCAGCGCCCCCCCCAACGCCAGCAAAAACACCGGCAGCGGCCCCCAATCCCCCACCACAAATCCCGCCGACAGACCGGCGGAAATGCAGATCAAACTTCCTAGAAATAACCCCTGGCGCAGGGTCTTGCGGGACAAGGATCTCTTCATGGCGATCGCGCTGTGGTGCTCTGGAAAAAACAACAGAATCAGACGAAAAATGACGGAATCAAACGGCCTAGGAAAAATACGCGCCCCACACCCTAAGACAAGGGGCTCAAGACCCTTACCCCACCGGTCAATTAGGCCGCATCAAGAGCGCTGGAACCTAAAGGTTTCGATGGACTGGGCCGTCAGGAAAATCCCCGCAAAAATGTAGCTCCCAAACAGCACTAAACTCTTGGTTTCCACGACGCCATTGACGAAGGAATCGTAGTGCTGAAGCAGGGACAAATGGCCCAACGCTTCCCCCACCGGCCCGCCGATCGCGCTCGCCACCAGATCCATAATCCAAAGAAATAGGACCAGGGCAAAGGTCATCACGGCGGCGAGGATGGTGCTAGCGGTCAGGGAGGAGACGAACATGCCCAACGACAGGACCGACGCCGCCAGCAGCACCAATCCCAGGTGGGCCGCGATCGGTAAACCCGGTGCCACGGCGGGACTCGCGCCACTGAAGGCGATCGCCTCATACAGCAGCAGCGGCGCGATCAAGGTGACATAAAAGGTCAAAACCGCCAGCAATTTACCCACCGCCACGGCCCAGTTCGTCACCGGGGAAGTGGCGAGTAATTCCAAAGTGCCGCGCTTGCGTTCTTCGGCATAGAGGCCCATGGATAGAATCGGCAAAATGAAGAGGGAGAGTGAACCCATGGTGCCGAGGAAAATTCGTAAAAATTCCCCCACCAAATCGAACGGCGGCACGGGCACCCCCATCTGTTGACCCTGGGCATCACGCATGGCCGCCTGCTGAATGAGTCCTTCGCTACCGAGAAGAATAGCGCAGAAGAAAAAACCGGCCAGCAGCCAAAAGGCCCCCGCGATCGCGTAGGCGAGGGGTGAGCGGAAATAACTTTGCAATTCGCGCCGATAGATGGCGGTGATATTGGCGAGAATAATAGCCATGGTGGAGTCCGAAACAATGAATCGGGGCGCGGTTAGGACGTCTTAGTTGTTGTGATCGGTCGGTTCCGTGGTGGTCAGTTGCAGGAACACATCCTCTAGGCTGGCCCGCTGGCGGCGCAGTTCGCACAGGCCCAGCCCAGACCCAAGGATTGACGCAGCGATCGCGCGGCCCGGTTCCTGACCTGGCTGGCTCGCAATCCGCAGCCGCAGCCGCCGCAAATCCGGTCGCTCACCCCGGTGGCTCAATTCCGGTTGCAGCAGCGCGACGGAGGCCACCCCCGCGATCGCCCCCAACTGTTCCACCAGGGCAGCCCCGCGATCGCTCAATTTCACCAAATTAGATGGATTCGATGGAGCCGCGATCGCCTCTGGCGTATCCGATTCCGGTTCAGATTCTGATTCCGGTTCAGACTCTTGAGATTCTTGATCCGAATCAGAGTCCTTAGATTCTGTCGATTCAGGATCCGGCGCGGGGACAGTTTCCGATGGCGCTGGATCTGGAGTTGGGGTAGGCGTCGGCGCGATCGCATCCCAGGCCAACAGCTCCGCCTCATCCGCCATCACCTCCACCTCATAGCCCACCCCCGCCACCAGCTCCGCCGTCAAATTCTCCGGCGTATTCGTCGCCACGATCCGGCCCCGGTTAATAATCGCCACCCGGCTGCACGTCATGCTCACCTCCGGCAGGATGTGGGTAGACAGCACAATCGTGTGATCCCCCGCCAAACTCTCAATGAGCTTGCGCACCTCAATGATCTGGCGCGGATCGAGCCCCACCGTCGGTTCATCCAACACGATCGCGGGCGGATCATGGACAATCGCCTGGGCAATCCCCACCCGTTGCCGATAGCCCTTCGACAGCTTATGGATCGCCGTCCCCGCGCGATCGGCCAACCCGCACCGAGCCATCGCATGGCGCACCCGATCCGCGCGATCGCCCGCCGGAACCCCCTTCAACCGCGCCACAAACTGCAAAAACCCCGCCACCGTCATTTCTGGATACAGCGGCGGCGTCTCCGGCAAATAGCCAATGCGCTGCCGCACCGCCATCGACTGCTCATGCACATCAAACCCCGCCACCCGCGCCGTTCCCCGCGTGGCCGGTAAATAACCCGTCACAATGCGCATGGTCGTCGTCTTGCCCGCCCCGTTCGGCCCCAGGAAACCGAGGATCTCCCCCGTCTCCACCGCAAACGTCACCTCCTCAATGGCCGTCGCGGAGCCATAAACCTTCGTCAGTTGGTCAACCTCGATCGTCATGGTGTCCTGTGGAGTGTGCTGCTGTCTCGGGCCGTCTTGGGCGATCGCCCCGGCCACCGGGGGCCATCCCGGCAACCCCATATTATGGCGCAGGCGATCGCCTTCTGGGGGACTCCCATCCGGCCCCAAAACCGCCCCTTCCCCTCCACACCACCCCCGCCCTTCCCCCACCGTAGGGGTAACCGCCCATAGACCCAGCCCCCCACTCCCCTTGCTACAGTTGCCCCAAAGGCCCCGCCCGCCCTAACCCCACCGGAGTTGCTACAACCGGAACTGCGGCCCACCAACTTGGCCCCCCTTCGAGCAACCCATCATCCAAAACATTTCCACTCCAAAACACTACTGTTTCTTTTGGCAAACCTCTAAAACACCATGGCTCAAACCTATTACGTCAACCCCGCCAGCGGTAACGATGGGGCGGCAGGTACCCAGGAGGGCACCCCATTCAAAACCATTGCCACGGCCCTCAACCGCGCCCAAACGGGCGATCGCATCCAGCTCGCGGGGGGCACCTATAACAGCGCCAGCGGCGAAAGCTTTCCCCTCAATGTGCCCGCCGGGGTCACGGTGGTGGGCAATGAAGCCACCAAGGGCAGCGGCATCCTGGTCCAGGGGACGGGCCGCTACCTGAGCCCCTCCTTCGCGGGGCAGAATGTCACCTTTGTCCTGGCGACGGGCAGCCAACTGCGGGGGGTGACGGTCACCAACGTGGAAACGCGCGGCACCGCCGTTTGGGTTGAGTCCGCCAACCCGACGATCGCCAACAATACCCTGCGCCAGTCGAACCGGGAGGGCCTCTTTGTGACGGGCTCCTCTGCGCCGACGGTGGAGGGTAATTTATTCGAGGCGAACGGCGGCAATGGCATCTCGATCGCGCGATCGTCCGCTGGCACCTTCCGCAATAACATCTGCCGCAATACGGGCTTCGGCATGAGCATCGGCGGCAGTTCCACGCCCTTGATCCAAAACAACACCCTCGTGGGCAACCGCAGCGGCATTGTGGTTTCCGACACCTCGCGCCCGGTCCTGCGGGGCAATACCTTCGAGGGCAATACCAGCGATGGGATCACGGTCATTATCAATGCGGTGCCGGATCTGGGGACGGCGGCCCAGCCCGGAGCGAACGTGTTTCGCAACAACACCCAATACGACATTCAAAATGCCACCTCGAACCGCATCAATGCGGCGGGTAACCAGCTCACCGCCTCGAAGGTGACCGGTTCGGTGGATCTGTCCGGTTCCACGAGCCCTGGCCCGAGCCCTGGCCCTGGTCCGAGCCCTGGTCCTGGTCCGAGCCCTGGTCCTGGTCCGAGCCCTGGTCCTGGCCCGAGCCCTGGCCCTGGCCCGAGCCCGACGCCGGTGGATGATGTGACGGGCACCTGGGCGGCGGCGTTCATTAAACCGCTGCTGGAGCGGCAGGTGATTGCGGGGTTTGAGGATGGCAGCTTTCGGCCCAATGATCCCCTGACGCGGGCGCAGTTTGCGGCCCTAGTCGTCAAAGCGTTTGATCGGCCGCTGGTGAATCCGGCCCGGACGTTTACGGATGTGCCTGCGTCGTTCTGGGGGGCGAGCGCGATCGCGAAGGCATCACAAATGGGATTTATTGCTGGGTTCCCGGACGGCAGTTTCCGGCCCAATGATTCCCTGACGCGGGTGCAGGCGCTGTTGGCCCTGACCAATGGCCTTGGCCTCAGTGGCGGGGCGGTGAATTTGCTGGGGCTTTATAGCGATCGCGCCCAGATTCCGAGCTATGCCACAGCCGCGATCGCGACGGCCACGGCGAACCGGCTGGTGGTGAACTATCCCCGCGTGAACGAACTGCGGCCCATGGCGGTGGCGTCGCGGGCAGAGGTGGCGGCGGTGATCTATCAGGCCCTGGTGAAATTGCAGACGGCCCCGGCGGTCACTTCGACCTACATCGTCAATCCCGATCAAGAGGTGCCGGTCTTTTCCGACATTCGCGGCCATTGGGCGGAGGCGTTTATCAAAGGTCTGGCGTCGCGGCAGTTGATTGGCGGCTATCCCGACGGCAGTTTCCGCCCGGACGATACGATTACGCGGGCGCAGTTTGCGGCGTTGGTGAGTCAGGCGTTTGCCCCGGCTCCGGAGCGTCCGGCAAAGACCTTTGCGGATGTGCCTGCGGGCTTCTGGGGGGCGGCGGCGGTCCAGACGGCCTATCGCGGCGGTTTTCTTTCGGGCACGACGGAAACGTTATTTGCGCCGAATGATCCGCTGCAAAAGGTGCAGTTGGCGATCGCGCTGGCGAGTGGTTTGGATTGGCCGGACGGCACGGCGGCGGATCTGGCCTACTTGACGGATGCGGCGGAGGTTCCTAAGTGGGCGATTCCTAAGGTGTCGGCGGCGGCGCGCAAGCGGGCGATCGCGAACCATCCCAATGCCCAGGTTTTCAGTCCGTCCAAGGCGGCGACGCGGGCTGAGGTGGTGGTGGCGGTTTATCAGGCGCTCCGCGATCGCGATGGCAGTTTCGCCGCGATCGAGTCTCCGTTCCTGCGTTCTGCTTAGGCGTTAACCAAAACCCCGGCGATCGGAGGCGCGAGCGTCGGGGTCTTTCCTGCTGTTTAGTCTAAAATCGTCTTTATTTCTTTTATGTTTTCTCTGTATGTATAAAACAGCTCATGCTTGACTAATTGTTTTTCGTAACCGAGCAGTTCAAGAACATTATTAATTATTGCATTGAGGCAAATAATTGCATCAGCAGTTAAACGGCTTTCATCTCCTAGGAACAAGTAGTCTGCCAGATCAAAGCTGCACCAAACAGCAGGCTTTCCATCACTTCCCACAATGAGAAAAGTTTGATATCCCAGCTCTACCATCCTGATAGCGCGCTTTGTCGCGTCTTCTTTTGTCAGCCAGGAATACAGGTCTCTTAAGGACTCTCTGGAAACTCCTAGTTCTAACAATTGCTTTAATACCTCAAGGGCAATTATTTGATAGGCTGTTAGCTTTGCTTTTGACTCTTTAGAAGGAAGATTTTTTAATTCCAATATGCTTACAGTTTTTCTTAATTTCTTATAAAAATCTTGTTCTAAGTAGTTACCATATGCGGTGAACCGCAGCCTTCTCAACTCTTCAATCAATGGTGAGTCTCTAGAGTATCTTCTCAATTCAAATTCTGCTTGTTTATTTAGTTTGTTGAGGTGAGGAATTAAAATTCTCCAAGATTTTAGAGTTTTTGTTATGTGTTTTTGCAGTACAACTTGCCACAAAACCTCCTCCTTCAATGGATTGTAAAGAACGACGACGACAGGCAAGGAGTGTTTTAGCCAGTAGTCTAGATGTTCTAGAGAACCTCGGAATATTATTCCTTCGCTCGTCTGTTCTTTAAACCAACTCTCGCCTGATTTGATTTGTAATGCTATCAATCTGCCTGAAGGATGTCCGCCATCACAAATTTCTACATGGGCATCTATACCCATATCAGCTTTCTGCTGTTCTCTAAATATCCACTTGAATTCCCTATTAAAAATGCGGCCAACTGTGGTAACACCTTCATCTTCAATAGGGTTATACCGAGGTTTTTTCATGGAGGATTCTACGAATTCTTGAACGACCTGTGAAGCCGTCATTTCGGTGTCTAGTGCTATTTTTAATCGCGGAGATCTGAACGCATCATGCAGATTTTCCTCAAATACTAAGACAAGGGGTTTAAACCCCTTGCCCCAATCGGTTTAGTGGCGATGAAATTAGGATCTGTGCCTAATTGACGATGCCTAATTAACGATCGCGCTTCTAGCCTTCGTACTTTTTGAACACGAGGGTGACGTTGTGGCCGCCAAAACCAAAGGAATTGGATAGGGCGACGTGGACTGGCATTTCCCGCGCCTTGTGGGGCACATAATCTAGATCGCAGCCCTCGTCGGGATTGTCTAGATTGATCGTGGGCGGGACGCGATCGCGGGCCACCGCCAACGCCGTCGCAACTGCTTCAATACCACCCGAGCCCCCCAGCAGATGGCCGGTCATGGACTTGGTGGAACTGACGGCAATGCGATAGGCCGCTTCCCCGAGAGCGGTTTTAATGGCGGCGGTTTCCGTCGGATCGTTCGCGCCGGTGCTGGTGCCGTGGGCGTTGATGTAGCTCACCTGATCGGGCGTGAGGTTGGCGTCCTTGAGGGCGAGGCCGATCGCGCGGGCCGCCCCCAAACCACCGGGCACCGGAGCGGTCATGTGGTACGCATCGCAGGTCATGCCGTAGCCGACGATTTCCGCGTAGATCCGCGCGCCGCGACTGAGGGCATGGTTGAGTTCTTCGATCAGCAGAATGCCCGCCCCTTCCCCCATCACAAAACCGTCGCGATCGCGGTCAAAGGGCCGGGACGCGCGGGTGGGGTCATCATTGCGCGTCGAGAGGGCGCGGGCGGACGCAAACCCCGCAATGCCCAAGGGCGTCACCGCCGCCTCCGTGCCGCCGCAGAACATGGCCTGGGCATAGCCCTGCTGAATCAGACGGAAGGCATCGCCCACCGCATTCGAGCCCGCCGCGCAGGCCGTCACGGAGCAGGAATTTGGCCCCTTGGCCCCCACCTGGATCGCCGTCAGCCCCGCCGCCATATTGCCGATCATCATCGGAATCATGAACGGGCTACAGCGATCGGGGCCGCGATTCAAATAAATTTCCTGCTGATCTTCCAGCACCTTCAGGCCGCCGATGCCCGTGCCGATGACGGCCCCCACCTGCTCCGCATTCAGATCCGTAATTTCTAATCCCGAATCCGCCAGAGCTTGCTTACTCGCCGCGATCGCGAAATGGGAAAAGCGGTCCATCCGCTTAGCTTCCTTGCGATCAATGTAGTCCAGCGGATCAAAATCCTTCACCTCACCGGCAATGCGGCAGGCATGTTTCGACGCATCAAACGCCGTGATGGGGCCAATGCCACTGCGGCCACTCATTAGGCCCTGCCAATAGTCCTCAAGGGTGTTGCCAATGGGCGTAATGGCTCCGAGGCCGGTCACAACAACCCGGCGGCGCGCCCCCGAAAACCCGGCGGTCGGTGCAGTGGAGCCATCGGGGCCGATGGGAGTTGAAGTGGTCATGGTGTTGATACGGATGGGCTATGGAAATGGGGCGGCGGTGCCACCGAAATGAACACGGGACGGGGCGATCGCGCGGCAGTGGATCGGGTGGGGCCAACGGGTGTGTGAGCGGTGACGTTGGCCAGCGGCGCGATCCACCAGAGCTACCAGAGCTAATTGTATGGATCGCGTTGGGTGCGGCGTTAGCCCTTGGCGGCGGCGATGTGCTCGGCGGCCTGACCCACGGTGGCGATTTTTTCGGCCTCTTCGTCGGGAATTTCGATGTCGAATTCCTCCTCTAGGGCCATCACCAGTTCAACGATATCGAGGGAATCGGCCCCGAGGTCGTCGGTGAAGCTGGATTCGGGTTTCACTTCCGCCGCATCCACGCCGAGTTGCTCGGAGACGATCGAGCGGACCTTTTCTAGAATGTCTGGGTTCATGGTGGCTCCTAATGCTGTGCCTGTGAGAACGAAGCCCGCAGAACTGATCCGTTCCCTGCGGGCTGCGGTTGAAATTTTTTTCCTATGGCAGAATACCCAAAAACCTGCACGGTGGCAGAGTTTGACGCGATCGCGAGATGGCGTAATTTTGGGCATTTCTTAATCTTATCGGAAAGCGTCACCGGCAACTATGGCGGACAATCTTTCGCGGCCGATTGCTCGCTTCTGGGGCCACAACCTAAGCAAGGGCGGGCTTTTGGGGCGATCGCTCCCCCGGCAATTCCCTGAAAATTCGCCGATGGAAACCGCGATCGCGCCCTGGGGGACAGTGGGAGAATAGAAAAGCCCTGAGCGCCCGTGATGAGCCGTCCTATGGTTACCGCCACCCCCTTGAAATATGCCTACTTCCCCGGCTGCGTGGCCCAGGGGGCTTGCCGGGAGCTGTACCAGTCCACGGCGGTGCTGACGGAGGCCCTGGGGATCGAGTTGGTGGAGCTGAAACAGGCGTCCTGCTGCGGATCCGGCACGTTCAAGGAAGAGTCGCAACTGCTGGAAGATACGGTCAATGCCCGCAATATTGCCCTGGCGGAGTCGTTGGGCTTGCCCCTGCTGACCCATTGCAGCACCTGTCAAGGGGTGATCGGCCATGTGGATGAACGGCTCAAGCGCGCCCGCGATCGCGACCCGGCCTACCTCGATGAAATCAATAGCCTCCTGGGCGATCGCGGCTGCACCCCCTATGGCGGCACCACTGAGGTAAAACATCTCCTCTGGGCGCTGGTGGGGGACTATGGGCTCGATCGCCTTGCGGCGCGGGTGTCACGGCGGCTGACGGGGTTGCGCTGCGCCTCCTTCTATGGCTGCTATCTGCTGCGGACCCAGGACCACATGCCCTACGACAATCCGCGATCGCCCCAATCCCTCGAAAACCTCTTCCGCGCCGTCGGAGCCGACGCCGTGATCTACGACGGGCGCACCCAATGTTGCGGCTGGCCCCTGTCGAGCTACGCCACCGAAACCGCCTTCAAAATGGCCGGGAAACACCTCCAAAGCGCGATCGCCGCCGGAGCCGACTGCCTCGTGACCCCCTGCCCCCTCTGCCACCTCAACCTCGATTCCCGCCAACCCGAGGTCGCCAAGGCGATCGGCGCGCCCCTCAACCTGCCCGTCCTGCACATGTCCCAACTGGTGGCCCTCGCCCTCGGGGCGCAGCCGACGGACCTGGGCCTTGATCGCCACATGGTCTCCGTCAAACCCGTCCTCGAAAAACTGGGCCTCGCCTAGCGATCGCCACCCCCCCAATCGCCAGCCATTCCCATCAAATCCCCCGTAAACTGCTTCACAATTCCGCGATCGTCACCCCCCAAACCCAGCCATTCAGGGGTCATTTTGCGCGATCGCCCCCCACCAAAGGGCCGATATAGCGTCACTTCAGCCCCGCCCCCGCCCTGTTACGTTCTTTGAATTTTTGCTACCGCCATCCCTTTGCCCCAAAAATCGCACGGTACACTAAGCGGTGATTCCAGAGACTAGCAGGCGTTCTGCGCCGTTTGCCCATAGGACTAGAGAGCACTTTTAGGGAGTTTATCTTCAATGGCTCATTCGGTAAAAATTTACGACACCTGCATTGGCTGCACCCAGTGCGTTCGCGCCTGCCCGACGGACGTGCTGGAAATGGTGCCCTGGGATGGCTGCAAAGCCGGCCAGATCGCTTCCTCCCCCCGGACGGAAGATTGCGTCGGCTGCAAGCGCTGCGAAACCGCCTGCCCGACCGACTTTTTGAGCATCCGTGTCTATCTGGGCGCTGAAACCACCCGCAGTATGGGTCTGGCCTACTAAGGCCCGTGATCCAATCGCCCCAAACCCTGACGCCATCTTTGCCGCATCGACGGAGGCAAGGGGCTTAAGCCCCTTGTCTGGGCGGTTGGGGTTGGGGACTGCAAAGTATCGCAAAGGGTAAGGAGTACGCTACGGGGCGTGCTCTTTTGCTTTTTTTGCCCAGATTTATGGCCGGGAATTCTGTTAAAAGGGTCTCTTGGAGGGTCCGGTCACCCGTATCCGTCCGCCTGTCGCAGAAAAGGAGCAGCGCACCGTGTGTGGAATTGTCGGCTATATCGGAATGCAGTCGGCCGTTGGCGTCTTGCTGGAGGGGCTGCGGAAGCTGGAATATCGCGGCTATGATTCGGCGGGCATCGCGGTGATTGAGGAGGGGGCGATCCACTGCATTCGCGCTAGGGGCAAGCTCCATAATTTGCAGGAAAAGCTCGAGGGGCTCGAAAGCCACGGGCGCATGGGTATCGGCCATACCCGCTGGGCCACCCACGGCAAGCCGGAGGAGCGCAATGCCCATCCGCACCTGGATGCGACCGATCGCGTGGCGGTGGTGCAGAACGGGATTATTGAGAACTATCAGGAGTTGCGCGATGACCTGATGGCGGCGGGGGTGGCGTTCCGGTCCGAGACGGATACGGAGGTGGTGCCAAATTTGATCGCGCGGCAGTTGGCCCGGTTGCAAGCGGAGGGGTGCGCGGGGCCGCTGGGGGGGTCGCTGCTGCTGGAGGCGGTGAACCGGGCGATCGCCCAGTTGCGGGGGGCGTTTGCGCTGGCGATTGTGGCTCCGGAGTTTCCCAATGAGCTGATCGTGGTGCGGCAGCAGGCTCCCATTTCCATTGGCTTTGGGCAGGGGGAGTTTTTCTGTGCGTCGGATACCCCGGCGATCGTGCCCCATACCCCGGCGGTCCTGAGTTTGGATAATGGGGAACTGGCGCGATTGACGCCGATGGGGGTGGAGATTTATGGGTTTGGGGGCGATCGCCGGGTGAAATTCCCCCATATCCTCAACTGGAGTTCGACGCTGGTGGAGAAGCAGGGCTATCGCCACTACATGCTCAAGGAGATCTGTGAGCAACCGGCGGTGGTGCGCGCTTGCCTGGAAGCCTATACGGGGGATGGGGGCTGGATTGATGGGGCGGATGAGGTGCCGGGCGATCGCGCCCACCGGCCCTTGCCCTTTTCCCTGGCGGTGCCCCCGAGTTTGTACCGCAATACGGAGCAGATCCAGATCCTCGCCTGCGGCACCAGTTGGCACGCGGGGCTGGTGGGGCGCTATCTCCTAGAGCAGATCGCTGGGATTCCGACGACGGTCCATTACGCTTCGGAGTTTCGCTACGCGCCGCCGCCGCCGACGGCCCACACCCTCACGATCGGCGTGACCCAATCGGGCGAAACCACCGATACCCTCGCGGCCCTGGAGACGGAGCGCGATCGCCGGGAATCCCTCGACGCCAGCCGCCAAGCGCACCTCATTGGCATCACCAACCGCCCGGAAAACACCATTGGCCGGGTGGTGGACTACACGGTGCCGACCCATTCGGGCATTGAGGTGGGGGTGGCCGCCACGAAGACGTTTGTGACTCAATTGCTGGCGTTCTATGCCCTGGCCCTGAATTTTGCCCAGGCGCGCCAAACCCTGGGCGATGAGGCCATTGATCGCCTGGTGGCGGGGTTGCAGGGGCTGCCGTCCCAGATTGAGCGGATTTTGGAGACCCAGGGCGATCGCATCGAAGCGCTGGCCCATGAGTTTAGTGACACGCGGGATTTTGTGTTCATTGGGCGGGGCATTAATTTCCCGATCGCCCTCGAAGGGGCCCTCAAACTCAAGGAAATTAGCTACATCCACGCGGAGGGCTACCCGTCCGGGGAACTGAAACACGGGCCGATCGCCCTGCTTGAGGAAAAGGTGCCGGTGGTGGCGATCGCCATGCCCGGATCGGTATTCGACAAAACCCTATCCAATGCCCAGGAGGCCAAGGCGCGGGATTCGCGGATCATTGGCGTCACCACCGAAAGCCAGGTGGCGGCCACCGCTTCAACCTTTGACACGGTGCTGGTGGTGCCGGATGTGGAGGAGCTGCTGTCACCGGTGCTGAGCGTGATTCCGTTGCAGTTGCTGTCCTACCACATTGCGGCGCGGCGGGGGCTGGATGTAGATCAGCCGCGCAATCTCGCCAAGTCGGTGACCGTAGAATAGAAAACCATCCAAAATTCCGCCAAATCCCGCGATCGCCGGTAGGGTGCGTTCGGTACGGTCCAAATCAACGCGATCGCGCCGCCACCCCGAACGCACCGGCCCCCCAGGATCAACACGGTCAGTGCGATCGATGCGATCGTTGATTCAGGCGATCGCGGGATTTCAACGGTCAACGTGGCATGGTTAATCCCCCTGGATCCAGCCCTTAGCCCGTTCCACCGCCCGCCACCAATTGTTCAGGAGGCGATCGCGCTCCCCCGTCGCCATTTGCGGTTCAAAGCGTTTGCCCTCGCGCCAGAGGGTCGCAATTTCATCGGCGCTATCCCAATAGTCCACCGCCAACCCCGCCAGGAACGCCGCCCCCAGGGCCGTAGTTTCCGTCACCCGGGGCCGCACCACGGGCACACCAAGCAAATCCGCCTGGAATTGCAGCAGCAGATCGTTATTGGACGCGCCCCCATCGACCCGCAACTCATGGAGAGCAATGCCACTGTCCGCCTCCATGGCCTTCACCACATCCACCACCTGGTAGGCAATGCCCTCGATCGCCGCCCGCGCCAGATGGCCCGCCGTACTGCCCCGACTCAGGCCCAGCACCGTCCCGCGCGCGTAGGCATCCCAATGGGGAGCCCCCAACCCCGCAAAGGCGGGCACCAGATACACATCCCCATTGTCCGGGACCGATCGCGCCAACGCCTCCACCTCAGCGGCACTGCGGATCAACCCCAGACCATCCCGCAGCCATTGGATCACCGCCCCGGCCATGAAAATACTGCCTTCGAGGGCGTAGGTGACCGTGCCCTGCCGCTGCCACGCGATCGTCGTGAGGAGCTGGTGGCTCGACGCGATCGCGCGGTCCCCCGTATTCATCACCAGAAAACAGCCGGTGCCGTAGGTATTTTTCCCCTGGCCCACCTGGAAACAGCCCTGGCCGAACGTGGCCGCCTGCTGATCCCCCGCAAGACCGGCGATGGGGATGCGATCGCCCAAAATCCCCGGTACCACGGTCCCATAGAGTTCTGAGGAGGACTGGACCGTGGGGAGAATCGGGCGGGGAATATCAAAAATATTGAGAATATCCTCGTCCCAATCCAGGTCGTGGATATTGAACAGGAGGGTGCGGCAGGCATTGGACACATCCGTGACGTGGACCTGGCCCCCCGTGAGGCGGTAGATCAGCCAGCTATCGACGGTGCCAAAGGCCAGTTCCCCCGCCGCCGCCCGCCGCCGCGCCCCCTCGACGTGATCCAAAATCCAGGCGAGTTTACTGGCGGAAAAGTAGGCATCGAGGACCAGGCCGGTTTTGGCGCGGAAGGTGGGGGCGAGATCCTGGGCCTTGAGGCGATCGATCGCGCTGGCGGTGCGGCGGTCCTGCCAAACGATCGCGTTATAAATCGGTTCCCCGGTGGCCCGGTCCCACACCAGGGTGGTTTCCCGTTGGTTGGTGATGCCGATCGCGGCGATCTGTTCCGTAGTCAGGCCCGCCTGGGCGATCGCCTCGGTGGCAACGGCGGTTTGGCTCGACCAGATCGCCATGGGGTCATGTTCCACCCAGCCCGATTGGGGAAAGAGTTGGGGAAATTCCTTCTGGGCGGCGCTGATGATGTCGCCTGCGCGGTTGAAGAGGATGGCCCGGGAGCTGGTGGTGCCCTGATCAAGGGCCAGGATGTAGCGATCGCTTAGGGGGTGTCCAGAAAAAGTCATGAAATGGGTCGTTTTTGGCCACCCTAGCCCAGGGGTTTGCGATCGCGCAACCGGGGAATCGTCTGACGGGTGGGGCGCGCCTAGGCGGGGTGGGGCGCGGTGGGGCGCGATCGCGCGGGGAATCGGGCGGCCTGATCCGGTGGCTAATCGGGCGGTTGGGCCTCCGCGATCGCCGGGGCCGTGGGGGCTGCGGGGGTGGGGGTGAGGCTGGGGAGCGATCGCTCAAAAATCAACCCCGCCACAATGACCCCCACGCCGGAGAGGATAAAAATCGCCGATTTCAGCAGCAAACCCGTGTCGTACTCGAACGTGCGGCTGGTGACCTGGAGGGCAATCAACAAACCACCCGTCCAGAAGGCGAGGCGATCGCCCTGCTCTAACCCATGGCGGGCGGTGGCGATCGCCAACAGGGCCAGCAGCACATTGAACGAAAACGTGGCGATCGCGGCGATGGGCGTCACCGTCATGTGGACCGTGCCAATAACCACGGCGATCGCCAGGAGGGCCAACAGTTGCCGCGTATTGCGATCGGCCAGAGCCCCCCGCCGCGCCGCCGACAGCCACAGGGCCACCACGGCGATCGCCAGCACCCCCCACACCTGCATCGCCGGATTCATGCGCGATTCAATGCCGCCGCCCACATCCCAGTCAAAATCCCACGGGAAAAAGAACGACAGGCCATAGAGCATCTGCGACAGGCCCAAAATCGCCAGCCGCCGCGCCACCCCCTCGAACCGCTCCGGGGGCAGCCCCTCCCACCCCTGGGACCACCGACTCACCAGGCGATCGCGGTAGCCCCACAGCAGCAGCGTCACCAGCGTCGCCAACGACAGCATCCCCGCGATCGGCCCCAGGCCCCCGGACCCGAGCCCCTCCACCAACGCCGCCGTCCCCATCACGATCGCCGCCCCGAACATCAGCCGCGATCGACAGGCGATCGCCAGCGGCCCAAAGGCAAAATAAAACACCAGCGGAGCCCGCTCCACCAGCACCGTGATCCACAGGGGCAGCGCCTCGCCATAGATCGCAAAACTGCCCGTCCAGGCCACCGCCGCCAAAATCAGCGACAGCCCCCCCAGCGACGCCAGCCGCAGCCCCCAGGCCATGGCCGCCACCCCCACACTCCACACGGCAAACAGGGTCGCGGTGGGACCGTCCTGGTGGAACATCTGCGCCATCAACCCCACATTGGGGCCAATCAAAATGCTCCCCAACAGCAGAAACGCCGCCCCCGTGCGCTGCTGGCCGGGGAAGCGGGGCAATCCACGCCACCAATAAAACCCCAGCACATTGCTCCCCACCAGGGCCGCCAGCAGCAGCGCCATCCGCAGTTCCCGGGACAGATCCTGCCAGTTGGCCGCCACAAACGCGATCGCCCCCAGGCCAATGAGCGTGCCCCCCAACCCCAGCAGCAGGGTCAGATAGCGACTCCGGGCCGCCAGATCCAGCCCCTCGAAGCCGTAGCGCGCCTGGAGCCATGCGTACTGTTCCGGCGCGATCGCCCCCTCATCAAGCCACTGGCGCGCCTCTGTGCGTAAATCCCGTCGAAATCGATCCGATGCCATAGATCCCCCCTGGAATCCCGGTGCAGCCGTTTGGGTTTGCGGTGAATCGTGTTGCTCCCGTTTCCATCGTCGCCGCTGGACGGTGCGATGTCCTCAAACCATGGCATTGGCCCGATCGCGCGATCGCCGCGATCGACCAGTTCCCCCGCTGACCACGGGATCCAGTGCCGAATGTGACCCCCGCCGAGGCGATCGCCCCATCCGTAACCGTACGGATCAAGGGTCAATCCATGCGCAGATCCAAACGAGGGAGCATCGCCACCGGTCCCGGTCGCCCCAAACTACCCACAGCAGTTTGATACGATCGCGTCAGTACGGGTTATGTCCTGCCAGCGCGCATTCGTGCTAGCCCGTCGGGTTCGTGCATCGCCCCTCAGTCCGTCGCCGCGCCGCCATCCCGAATCCTGGGCTTCCAGAGCTCGCTCGTGACCGCATGATTGCTAGGCTCAGGGGCATTGACCCACGAATTGCGATCGCCACCACCTGTCCCGCTACGGCCGAAGCCCTAGCCTCGGTGGTCAAGGCCCTCACCCCACAGGTCCACCTCACCACCGACTTTGACGCGATCGCGGCCCTGGTGGACCAGGTGAAACCCGACGCCCTCCTGCTCGATCTCGCCTGGGGGGACGCGAGCTATGACCTCTGCCGCCGCCTCACCACCCCCCAGGAACCCTCCCAACCCCCACCCGTTCCCGAGCAGCGAACCCTTCACGGCCACCCCATCCCCCTCTCGAAACTGGCGGACGCTGGCCCCCCCGTGGTCCTGCTGTTGGGGCAACGGCTTGAACAGATTGACCGCGATCGCGTCTTCCAATGCGGCGCAGCGGACTATCTATTGGCCCCCTTCTCCCCCCAGGAAACCCTCACCCGGCTGGGCGATCGCCTCAACCTGCGCCGCCTCGAACGCAGCCCCCTGATGCACCCGAGCCACTACCTGATGCACAACAACCGCCCCATCCCCCTGCTGGTGGAACTCCAGAAACGGATGCGGAAACAGGCCACCATTCTTCAAGAAAATTTGTTGCGTTTGGCCCAGGAAGTCGAAGATCGTCGCCAAGCGGAGGCGGCCCTGCGGCTAGAACAGGAACGCTCGGAAAAATTGCTGCTCAATATCCTGCCCCAGGCGATTGTCCAGCGGCTCAAGGAACGGGAAGGATCCATCGCGGAGGGCTTTGAACAGGCCACAGTTTTATTTGCCGATCTCGTTGATTTCACGCCCCTATCCGCCCGCATGGCCCCGATGGAATTGGTGGATTTATTAAATCAAATTTTCTCCACCTTTGACCGCTGCGTCGAAGAGCGCGGCCTCGAAAAAATCAAAACCATTGGCGATGCCTACATGGTGGTGGGCGGCGTACCGATTCCTCGGGCGGACCATGCGGAGGCGGTGATGGAATTGGCGATCGCCATGCGCAAAACCGTCCGCCAATTTCGTCAGCAGACGGGCCACCCCCTGCGCATCCGCATCGGCATCAATACGGGGCCGGTGGTGGCGGGGGTCATTGGCATCAAAAAATTTAGCTATGACCTCTGGGGCGATGCGGTCAATGTGGCCAGCCGCATGGAATCGCAAGGGCTGCCCGGACGCATTCAACTATCGGAGAGCACCTATCAATTGCTCCAGGATCGCTACGAATTTGAGCGCTGGTCCAATCTCAATGTCAAGGGCAAGGGGCGCATGACGACCTATCTCTACGTGCGCCGCACCAGCGAAACGGCCCTAGAGGCGGCCAATGAGGCGGCGGAGGGGGCGGGGGATGGTTTGCCGGATCTGGCGGATTCGACGCGATCGCCCCAGCCTCTCCCCGCGCGATCGCCCATGCCCTGATCAAAATTCAAAAATCAAAACAACATGGTAGGGTGCGTTCGCTACTGTCAAATTCTGCCGTGATGTTGCTACCGCGAACGCACCGCGCTCCATAAAGCGTTACCGGAATGGATTAAACAGGGCGGGATGATCGCGTTGGTCGTGGGTTGCCGGTGCGTTCGGAGCATAAAAATGATCCCGTGACGCGAAGGCTGCCGAACGCACTCTACCTGTGTTTTTAAAAATTCAATTTTGATTGGATTGACTTTATTTTGGTGAGAAGCACTATAATATTTGGTGAAAGCAACCATAATTAAGTTCTAATGAATTCATGGGCGCGATCGCGGGCAAATCACGGCTTAGAGCGGGGGTTGGGGCGATGGATACGGTGGTGACGACGGCAAGACGCGGGGAGTCGGTGGGGCCAGCGATCGCGGCGCGCGGCGGTCCGGGGGCGGCGGGCAGTTGGCTGGTGGCGGCGGCGGATGGGCCGCTGCTGACGGATTTGTATCAGTTCACCATGGCGGCGTGCTATGGGGCGGAGGGGCTCGATGAGCGTCCGGCGGCCTTTGAACTGTTTGCGCGGCGGCTGCCTGCGGGCTTTGGCTACGCGATCGCGATGGGGCTGGAGCAGGCGATCGCGTACCTAGAAACCTTTGAAATTTTGCCGGAGCAGGTGGCGGCCCTGCGATCGACGGGAATTTTTGGGCGGGTGCCGGAGCGGTTTTGGCAACGGCTGACGGGGGCGCGGTTCACCGGCGATGTGTGGGCGGTGCCGGAGGGGACGGCGGTGCTGCCCCAGGAGCCGCTGCTGCGGGTGGAGGCTCCCCTGTGGCAGGCCCAGGTGGTGGAGACGTTTTTGCTCAATGCCCTCAATTACCAAACCCTGGTGGCGACGCGGGCGGCGCGGCTGCGGGATGTGGCGGGCGATCGCGCGGTGCTGTTGGAGTTTGGGACGCGGCGGGCCTTTGGTCCCCAGGCGGCGGTGCTGGCGGCGCGCTCGGCGATCGCGGGGGGGCTCGATGCCACGTCGAATGTGTGGGCGGCGCTGCAATTGGGGCACCGGCCGAGCGGCACCATGGCCCATGCGCTGGTGATGGCGATCGCGGCGATCGAGGGGGATGAAATGGCGGCGTTTGCGGCGTTCCAGCGATCGTTCCCGGATTCGCCCCTGCTGATTGATACCTACGATGCGATCGCGGCGGCGGATCGGTTGGCGGATGGGCTGGCCCAGGGAACGATTAATCAGGTACACGCCGTGCGGCTCGATTCGGGGGATCTGTTGGCCCAGGCGATCGCCGTGAAGGAACGGTTGCCGAACGCGAAAGTGTTTGCCAGTGGCGATCTGGATGAAACGGCGATCGCGGCGTTGGTGGCGGCGGAGGCCCCCATTGATGGCTATGGCCTCGGGACCAAATTGGTGACGGGGGAACCGTTTAATGGGGTCTATAAATTGGTAGAAATTGACGGCAAACCGGTCATGAAAGAGTCGCCGGGGAAGGTGGCCTATCCGGGCCGTAAGCAGATTTTCCGCCGCCGCGATCGCGCCACGGGCGAATTTCTGGGAGATCGGCTGGGCCTAGCGATCGAAACCGGTGAAGCTTCTGCCGACTCGGTGGAAATGCCGCTCCTGGTGCCCGTGATGGCGGCGGGCAAACGGCTCCTGCCCCCGGAGGATATTGATGTCATCGCCGCGCGATCGCGGGCCAGCGTCTTGGCATTACCCCCCGAGTTGCGCCATCCCACCACCCCCGAGGTGCGCCACCCCACCCCCAGCGGCCCATTGGATCAACTGGTGGCCCAAACCCGCCGCCAAACCTCGCCCGCCCAGAGGATTTAGACTAGAAAAATTACGAAAAATTTTCACAACCCCTTCAGCCCCCCTTACCCGCCGCCGTCCGAGCGGCCCCGATTCCATGGCGACCCCGACGACTCCGCGTATCGCCCTGTTTGGCACCAGCGCAGACCCCCCCACCCGTGGCCACCAGCGGATTTTGGCCTGGTTGGCGGACCACTACGACACCGTGGCCGTTTGGGCTTCGGATAATCCCTTCAAGCAGCACCATTCGTCCCTCGATCACCGCATGGGCATGTTGGAGGCCATCGTCGCGGCGATCGCGCCCCCCCGGGAAAATTTGCACCTGTGCCCGGACCTGAGCAGCCCCCGCACCATCGAAACCCTGGCCCGCGCCCGCGATCGCTGGCCCGACGCCGCCTTTACGGTTGTGATCGGCTCTGATTTGGTCACCCAACTGCCCACCTGGTACCGGGCCGCCGATATTCTCCAGCAGGCCGATTTGTTAGCGATCCCGAGACCGGGCTATCCCCTGGGCGATCGCGCGATCGCCGCGATCGAAGCCCTGGGCGGCCACGTGGAAATCGCCAATTTTATGGGCCTCACCGTCTCCTCCACCGCCTATCGGGAAGCCCGCGATCGCGCCAGCGTCCCCCCCGTTGTCGAAGCCTATATCCGCCGCGAAAAACTATACCTATGGCAGGACGCAGGCTAGAGCCATCTCCGTCTACCCTCCACTCCCCCAGCGCCCACCCCGCCCCGCCCCTCGCGGACTTTAAGGTGGGCGTGGACAACACCATCTTTGCCTTCGACGGCGATCGCCAAACCCTACTGGTGCTGCTGGTGAAACGGCGATCGGACCCCTTCGCCGGCCAGTGGAGCCTCCCCGGCACCCTCGTGCGGGTGGGGGAATCCCTCGAAGCAGCGGCCTACCGCGTCCTGCGGGAAAAGGTGCAGGTCCACAACGCCTACCTAGAGCAGCTCTACACCTTCGGTGGCCCCGATCGCGACCCCCGGGAAGCCGCCGACAGTTTTGGTATTCGCTACCTATCCGTGAGCTACTTCGCCCTGGTGCGCCACGGGGACGCGAGCCCCACCAACGGAGACGGCCATGGGGACAGCAGCAGCGACGGGGATTCCGCCCTAATCCGCTGGCATCCTTTTACCAACCTGCCGCCCCTGGCCTTTGACCACGATCGCATCGTCCGCTACGGCCACCAGCGGCTACGGAATAAATTGGAATATAGCCCCATCGCCTTTGACGTGTTGCCAGAAACCTTCACCTTGAGCGATCTTTATCGGCTCTATCAAATCGTTTTGGGGGATCAATTTTCCGACTATTCCAATTTCCGCACCCGTCTATTAAAACTAGGATTCCTGTGCGACACGGGCAGCAAAGCCCACCGGGGAGCCGGACGGCCCGCCAGTCTCTATCGCTTTGACGCCAAGGCATTTGAACCCCTGCGCGATCGCCCCCTAGTTTTTGTTTAATGATTTTCCACATTCACTGAAGATAAACGATTACCCACGTAGGGGCGGGGTCTTCCCGCCCAGCCCCACCGGTTTTCTAAACCCTGGAAAAGATTGCCCGTTTTTTGATTTCAGATTGCGGTTGTTCCCCTAACCTTTTCGCCAATTAAAGTCCCATGAAAGTTGCCCTGGCTCAACTCAATCCCATCGTCGGTGACCTCAGCGGCAATGGCGATCGCCTCGTGGAAGCGGCCCAGACGGCGGCGGCGGACGGGGTGCGGCTGTTGATTGGGCCGGAGTTGAGCTTGTGTGGCTATCCGCCCCGGGATTTGCTGGTGCGCCCGAGTTTCATTGCGGCGACGGAGCGGGCCTTGGGACAACTGTGCGATCGCCTGCCGCCGGAAATTGCCGTGCTGGTGGGGGTGCCCCTGCCCAATCCCCAGGCGGGCGTGGCGGGGGGGCGGCCTTTATTTAACAGCGCCGTGCTGATTGATGGGGGCCGCATCGCCGGGACGGTCCACAAGCGGCTCCTGCCCACCTATGACGTGTTTGACGAAGATCGCTACTTCGAGGCGGGCACCGCACCGGGGGTGATTGAACTCGACGGCCAGCGGATCGGCGTCACCATTTGTGAGGACATTTGGAATGATGAGGAATTTTGGGGGCGGCGGCAGTACGCGATCGATCCGGTGGCGGATTTGGTGGCGGCGAATGTGAGTTGGATTGCAAACCTGTCCGCGTCCCCCTTCGCCTGCGGTAAGCCAAAACTGCGGGAGGAGATGGTGCGCCACTGTGCCCGTCGCCATGGGGTCGCGATCGCCTACGTGAACCAGGTGGGCAGCAATGATGATCTGGTGTTCGATGGCTCCAGCGTGGTGGTGACGCGCACGGGCGAGGTGGCGGCGCGGGGGGCGGCCTTTGGGACGGATTTGGTGACGATCGCCGTGACCCCCGATGGCGAGGTAGCAACCCCCGACGCGACGCCAATTCCCGAGGCGATCGCCCATCCCGAGGCGGAACTGTGGGCGGCATTGGTGCTGGGGGTGCGGGACTATGCGCGCAAATGTAACTTTTCCCAGATTGTCCTGGGCCTCAGTGGCGGCATTGACTCTTCGCTGGTGGCGGCGATCGCGGCGGCGGCGGTGGGGGGCGATCGCGTCCTGGGCGTCCTGATGCCATCCCCCTACAGTTCCCAGGGCTCGATTGACGACGCGATCACCCTGGCGGATGCCCTCGGGTTACAGCGCCAGACCCTCGCGATCGGTGACCTGATGACGGGCTACGATCGCCGCCTCGCGGACCTGTTTGATGGCCTAGCACCGGGCATCGCCGAAGAAAATTTGCAATCGCGCATCCGGGGCAATCTGCTCATGGCGATCGCCAACAAATTCGGCCATTTACTGCTTTCAACGGGCAACAAATCCGAAATGGCCGTCGGCTACTGCACCCTCTATGGCGACATGAACGGCGGCCTCGCCGCGATCGCCGACGTGCCCAAAACCCGCGTCTTTGCCCTGTGCCACTGGCTCAACGGCGGCCAGGAGGGCTGCCCCGACGGATTGCGCCTCAAGGCCCACGGCCTGCCCATCCCGATCAACGTCCTCGAAAAACCCCCCAGCGCCGAACTGCGCCCGGACCAAAAGGACACGGACTCCCTGCCCCCCTACGAGGTGCTCGACGATATCCTCGATCGCCTCGTGGGCCAGAGCCAGTCCCCCGCCGACGCGATCGCCGCCGGCCACGATCCCGCCACCGTCCAGCGGATTTTGCACCTGCTCGCTAGGGCCGAATTCAAACGGCGGCAGGCCCCCCCGGTGCTCAAGGTCACCGATCGCGCCTTCGGGGTTGGGTGGCGGATGCCCATCGCCAGCCGCTGGCAGGTGGAGGCCCCCCAACCGCAGTAGGACCGCCCCAGGGCCGCGATCGCCCCTCCGTAGCCCTCCCCCGATCGCATCAAAAAATACATCAATGCATCAAATCTCCTTGAGTTCCCGCCGATGGGCGTGTTATCAAAACTCCAGGGGATCCGCGATCGCGCCCCCCGCTTCGCCCCGTAGCGATCGCCCCCTGCCCCCCGCCGCCGATCCGTAAACCCCCCGCCCCCCGGCAGTTTTGCCGCCCCTAGCCGTGTCCTACGCTGCCAAGAACTACGCCAAGCGCCTTGCAGCCACGGCCCTATTCCGCAACCGCCAGCGCCTGCTCGCCCTGCTGGGCCACCTCCAGGATCTGGTGCTCACCTTCAACCCCCGCCAGATCTGCTGCGAAGCCAGCCCCGCGATCGAAACCACCCTCCAATGCCCCCCGGCGGCGGTGACGGGCAAATCCCTCGCGGCCCTGGTCCACCCGGATGATCTCCCCGGATTGCGCCAGGAAATCGCCGTGGCCATGGGCAATCCCGATCGCCCCAATGGCAACGTGTGCCGCATCTTTGGTCGCCTGCGGGTGGATGACACCATGCCGTGGCGATCGTTTAATATCACCGTCGCCGCCGTCGCCCTCGATGGCCGGGTGACGGAACTGCTGCTGATCTGCCACGACATCACCGAAAAGCAGCGCAATGAAGCGATTTTGACCACCCTCAAGCAGACGGAGGCCCGCTACCGCAACATTTTTGAAAATGCCAGCGAAGGGATTTATCAGATCGCCCCCGATGGCCGCTACATCAGCGTCAATCCGCGTCTGGCCATGATGCTGGGCTATGGCACCCCCGAGGCCCTGATGATGGATGAGCCCCAAAGCTGCAAGGCGGCGCAGTATTGCGATCCGGGGCGCTGGCTAGATTTCATTTGCGCGATGGAGTCGGCGATGGTGGTGACCAATTTTGAGTCGCTGATCCGCCGCCGCGATGGCTCGACCCTCTGGGTGGCGGAAAATGCCCGCAGTGTGTGCGATCGTTTCGGGTCACTTTTGTACTATGAAGGCACCCTGTCGGACATCACCTACCGCAAGCGATCGGAGGAGGCGCTGCACCGGGCCAATGAAACCCTAGAGCGGCGGGTGCAGGAGCGGACATCGGCCCTGACGGCGGCGAACCAGAAGCTGCGGGTGGAAATCCAGGAGCGGGAGCGGGCCCAGGCGGCCTTGACCCTGGGGAATCAGGCGATGAATGCCTGTAGCAATGGGATTATTATTTCCGATGCGCGGCTGCCGGATGCGCCGTTTGTGTATGTCAATCCGGCCTTTGAGCGGATGACGGGCTATGGGGCCGATGAGGCGATCGGGAAGACCTATGGCTTGCTGATTGGGCCGGGGACGGATGGGGAGGCGATCGCGCGGCTGCGGCTGGCGATCGCGAGGCGGGAGGAATGTCGGCTGGTGTTGCGGACCTATCGCCGGGACGGGTCCACCTTTTGGAGTGAGCTGAGCCTGTCGCCCATCCGCAGTGAACAGGGGCAGGTGACCCATTTGGTGGGCATCCAAAATGACATTACCCAGCGCCGCCAGTTGGAGGAGGATCTGCAAAAGGCCCTGGCGGCGGAGCGGGAGTTGAATGATATGAAGTCGCGGTTTATTTCCACGACCTCCCATGAGTTCCGAACGCCCCTCACGTCGATTTTGTCGTCGTCGGAGTTTTTGCAGCACTATGGCCTCACCCTGCCGATGGAGAAGCGCGATCGCCACTTCCAGCGCATCCAGCGGGCGGTGAAGAATATGACCCAGTTGCTCGATGATGTGCTGCACATCAGCCGGGTGGAGGCGGGCAAGATTGCCCTGAATCCGGAGCCGCTGGATTTGCGGGCCTTTTGTCTGGAGTTGGTGGATGAGTTGCAGGGGTCGTTCCCGGACCATGGGATTGTGTTTGAGGAGATGGCGGCCGGTGAGGTGGGGGGTGGGGCGATCGCGGGGGGGCTAGATCCTGGGGCCTGTCCGCTGGCGGGAGGGCTGCCCTGTTTGGATCCGAAGCTGCTGCGCCACATTTTGATGAATTTGCTGTCGAATGCGGTGAAATATTCGCCCCAGAGTCCGACGGTGTGGCTACGGCTGGGGCTGGGGGCCGATCAGGTGGTGTTCGAGGTGCGCGATCGCGGCATTGGCATTCCCCCGGCGGATCTGGAGCGGCTGTTCGAGTCGTTCCACCGGGCGGCGAATGTGGGGGCGATTTCCGGGACGGGCCTGGGGCTGGCGATTGTGCAGAATGCGGTGCAGCTCCATGGGGGGGCGATCGCGGTGAGTAGCGAAGAGGGCCGTGGGAGTGTGTTCACGGTGCAGTTGCCGGTGCGGCCTCCGGTGCCGGTGGAAGGGCCTGAGGTGTCTGAATCGGGGCAGCCTGAAGCATCTAAACAGCCTGAAGCCCTGACGGAAGGCTTCACGGAGGAGCCCGAAGCCTCTCGATTGCCGTCGCCCTCGGCCGCCGCGATCGCGAATTTGGATCGGTCCACAGCGCGATCACAGCCCTCACCGCCGTAGGTGGATTCAGTGGATTAGCACCTCACCCCGGCCAGGGCCGCCCGTCGGGCCATGGGCAAGCTAGCCTAGAGGTTCCCGTGCCGATTTCCCGTTGGAGCCGCCGCCCATGGTCGCCAGTCCCCAGTCAACCGCCGTTTCTCACCCCTGGATCCCCTTTGGCCAACGCTTGGCGGCCCCCATCACGAAGGGCGCGATCGAGACCCTGCAAATCAACCTCGGGCGGCGCTGCAATCTGGCCTGTGTCCATTGCCATGTGGAGGCGGGGCCGCAGCGGACGGAGATGCTCGATGGGGCCACCTTGGCGGATCTATTGACGCTGATTGATCGATTTCCCCAGCTCAAAACGGTGGATCTGACCGGCGGCGCTCCGGAGATGAACTATGGTTTTCGATCGCTGGTGATTGCGGCGCGATCGCGGGGTTGCGAGGTGATTGTCCGCTCGAATTTGACCATTTATTTCGAGGCGGGCTATGGGGATTTGCCCGACTTTTTCGCGGCCCAGGGGGTGCGGGTGGTGGCGTCTTTGCCCTGCTATCTCCAGGATAATGTGGACAAAATGCGGGGCCACGGTACGTTTGAAAAATCAATCCAGGCGCTCCAGTGGCTCAACCGCCTCGGCTATGGCCGCGATCGCCATCTCATCCTCGATTTGGTCTACAACAGCCCCCTGCCGAGTGGGCGCGATCGCTTCGCCCTGCCGCCGGATCAAGCAACCCTAGAGGCGGCCTACAAAACCCATTTGCGGCAACACTTTGCCATTGAATTTAATCATCTATTAGCTCTGGCTAATTTGCCCGTGGGGCGCACCAAACATTTCCTAGAGCGCCACCAGTTGGCCGCGCCCTACCTTCAGTTTTTGGCCGATGCCTTCAATGGGGAAACCGTGGATCGGTTGATGTGCCGAAACCTCCTATCGGTGGACTATCGCGGGCACATCTACGACTGTGATTTTAACCAGATGGAACACATCCCCGCCCGCGCGGTTGATGGCACCCCCCTGACCGTGGCGGCCCTCCTAGATCATGGCAACCTCGACGCGATCGCCACGGTCCAAACCGCCGACCATTGCTATGGCTGCACCGCTGGCTGTGGCTCTAGCTGTGGCGGCACCTTGACCTAACCCTAACGATTCCCTGACCCATTGATTGATCAGCCCATTGATCACACTTGAAGCCTAAAAATCATCAAAATTCCAGGCTATTGTTCAACGGAAAGATCGCCGCGCAAGGGGAGGGGCAACCGCAGAACCACCGTAGTTTCCTGGTCAGGAATGCTATCAATCCAGTAGCTGCCGCCGTAGAGCTTAGTAATTTCAAAGGCGATCGCCAAGCCCAAGCCCATCCCCTGCTGCTCAAACTGTTTCCGGTCAAACTGCATCAGGGAACCGATCGCCCGCAACTGCTCCGGCTGAAAGCCCCGCCCGTGATTACTAATGCCCAGGTGGAACCCATCATCCTTGACATGCCCCCAGACCTTGACCGGCGATCGCGCGATCGAAAACTTGAGGCCATTATCTAGCAACTCCTCAACCAACAGCCCCAGGTGATAGTCCGACAGGGCCACCCGCGCCGGTTCCAGATCTACTACTACGCGATCACCCTGGGCCACCGCCCCCAATTCATCAATCACCCGCGCCACCACCGGCCCCACCTCCGCCTCGCTAGGCCCCCGCCGCGACCTAGCCCAATCCTCCGGGCTCGCCGCCATCAACTGAAGCTGAACATAGGTCAAAAACCGCCGCGTCAGCCGCTCCAAGCGACAGGTGGACACCTTCAAATCCTGAAGCATTTCTTCCATCTCCGCCGCATCCATTTCCCCATGGTCCAGCAGCAGCAAATCTAATAAACCCAACATGCCATTGAGGGGCGTATTCAGCTCATGGGGCAGCGCCCGCGCCACATTGCCCCGCAGGGCCTCCAGGTTATTTTGCAGCAGATCCACCGTCTGCCGCTGGCTGTCTAGGCGCTCCTGAAGCTGATCCTGCTGTTGCTTAATGCGCAGCATCGATCGCAGCCGCGCCCGCAATTCCACCCCATTAACCGGCTTACTGACAAAATCATCGGCCCCCGCCGCCAAACAGGTGGCCAAATCATCCTTAGAAGTTAGGGCCGTCACCATCAAAATGGGCACCATTTTCCAGGGCTCCATGGCCTTAATCTGGCGACAAACATCAATGCCGCTAATTCCCGGCATCATCACATCGAGCAAAATTGCATCCGGCTGAAATAACTCCAGACGATCCATGGCCCGCTGACCATTGGGGGCATAGTGCAATTGATAATCTTCGTTGGCGAGGAGCGCTTCGATGACATCAAAGTTGGTGGGTTCGTCATCAACAATCAGGATGGACGGGGGAGAATTCATGGGCCAGAAAAATCTAGGATCAGAGGCGGGCAGACAATGGACCGAAGACGGGGGAAGCGGATCAAACCCTAAAACAATGGGTGCAGAGCGGAGAGGTGCAGAGAGGTGGAGTTAGGGGGAAAGCAGGCCCTTGATGGCGTTCACTAAACCGCGCAATTGGACGGGTTTGGTGAGGTATTCATTGGCCCCAGCATCAAGGCAGCGCTGGCGATCGCCAGCCATGGCAAGGGCCGTGAGGGCGATGATGGGAATGGTGGCGCAGGGGCCAATTTGGCGGATCCGTTGGATGGCTTCGAGGCCGTCCATACCAGGCATTTGGATATCCATGAGGATCAGATCCGGCCGCTCGTCCTGGGCGATCGCGATCGCATCTTTCCCATTGTCGGCGAGCAGCAGTTCAAAGCCATGGCTTTCGAGGTAACCGCTCACGGTTTCGATATTAGCGGGGTTGTCCTCAACGATCAGAATCCGGGGGGCGATCGCCGCTCCGCCCTCCGATGGCGCGGTGGGGGCAAGCTGGGCCACCGCTGGATTGGGGTCGGCGCTCTCCGGCAGGGCTGCGGCCTCCAGGGGGGCCGTGGCACCCGTCGGCTCAGCGGCAGAACCGTCACCCGCCGCGATCGCCGCCGCCGCCCGCCGCAGGGACGGAGAGCCCACGATCGGGATCCGCACCGTGAAACAACTGCCCACACTCGGTTGACTGGTGACCGCCACGGACCCCCCATGGAGATCAACGATCCGTTTCACCAGGGCCAACCCCAGGCCGGTCCCGGCATATTGGCGGTTGAGTTTGCTATCAATTTGCACAAAAGATTGGAACAGTTTTGATAAATCCTCCGGGGCGATGCCAATGCCCGTATCGCGGATGGCGAAGCAAACCTGGTGCTGCGCGATCGGACAGGACGCCGCCTCCACCGGCCCCATGTCCTGGGTGGGGGAAAATTCCGCTGGGCTCTCCGCGATCGCCCCAGCCATTGATTCCTCCATCGTTTCCGCGATCGCCCCAGGCTGCTCCGGGCAAGGGTTCAGGGGCGGCGACGCGATCGCCTCCAGGGTCACCGTCATCGTAATCGATCCCCCCTCCGGCGTGAATTTCACCGCATTATTGAGCAAATTAATGAGCACCTGCCGCAGGCGTAAATCATCCCCATGGAACTGAAGCTGATGGAGCTCCTTCGGCATTTCCAAGGTGAGGGTAATGCGCTTTTTCAGGGCCAGTTGCTGCACAAAAATTAGGCTGCCGTGGCACAGATCCCGCACGCCCATCAGGACAGAATGGAGCTCCAGCTTCCCGGCCTCAATCTTGGACAAATCCAAAATGTCGTTAATCAAATCCAAGAGGTGGCGGCCGCTGCGTTCAATGGTTCCCAGGGCCTTGGTCTGGCGCTCCGTGAGGGGACCAAAGGTAAACTCTTGCAGCCCTTCCGCCATGCCCAAAATGGCATTGAGGGGGGTGCGCAATTCGTGGCTCATATTGGCTAAAAATTCATCCTTGAGCCGGGTGGCGCGGGCCAATTCCTGGTTATAGATGGCAAGCTGCTGGTTGTTTTCCCGCAGTTGCGCCTCCGCCTGTTGACGCACCCCCAATTCCGTTTGCAATTTCTGGAAAAGGTCCGACTGCTGAATGGCGATCGCGAGGCTCTCCGCCAGATGTTGCAGGAGCTTGCCCTCCCAGTCCTGCCAGGGACGCGGCCCGGAACATTGGTTCACCACCAGCAGCCCCCAGGGATGGCTCTGGCCAGGGATCGGGGCGATCACCGCCGCCCGCACCGACAGGGTGTCCAGCAGGTGCCCCAGCCCTGGCAGCACCGTATCCTGGCGGGCATCGTCGATGCAAAAATACGGTTCCTGCTGATAGAGCAGTTGCAGGGCCGTGGGGAAGAGGGTGCCGGGGAACAGGGCTCGATGCAGGCTGGGCCAGGGGGGGCTGACGGCTTCGGCGATGACCTCCCGCTGGCCGTCCCCATGGAGCCGACAGATCAAGGTGCGATCAACCCGCAGGATGCGATGGACCTCGGCGACGGTGGTGTTCAGGATGTCGTCGAGGTCGAGGGTGGCGCGGATCCGCTGGGAGATGGACCGCAGGAGCCCTTCCTGGTTGGCCTGCTGCTGCAATCGCCGTTCCGTGGCCTTGCGATCGCTGATGTCGAAGTTGATGCCAATGACCCGCTGGGGAGTGCCGTCCAGTTTGCGCTGCACCATGCCGTGGGCTTTGATGTAGCGGATGTGGCCGTCGGGGCGGCAGATGCGAAATTCCGTGTCAAATTCCCCTTGCCCCTGGACCGCCTGTTGCAGTAGGGCCACGGTGGCGGGGCGATCATCCGGGTGCAGCCGCTCCTGCCAGGTGTCGTAGGCCGTGCGGTCTTCCCGAACTTCGAGGCCGTATAGCTCATACATGCGATCGTCCCAGGTGAGCAGGTTGTGGCGGATGTCCCAGTCCCAACAGCCGACGGAGCCGGATTTGAGGGCCAGGGCGAGGCGATCGGACAGTTCCCGCAGTTGGGTTTCGGCTCGCTTGCGGGCGCTGACGTCCCGACAGACGCAGATGAGGGTGTCGTCCGCCATCAGGGTGAGGGATAAGCCCTCGTTGAAGGTTTGGCCGTCCCGCCGACGGGCGACGGTTTCGCCGGACCAGGTCCGCGATCGCGTCAGGTGGGGCATCACCTCCGTGTCGAAGCGCGCCAGTTCTTCCGGGCCATAGAGGATTCGCCAGGATTGCCCCAGGAGTTCCTCCGGGCGATCGTAGCCAAAGAGCTTGCAGTGGGCGCGGTTGGCGTAGGTGTAGACGCCCCCCTTGAGGATGGCGATGCCATCGACCACCGATTCGATCGCGGCCAACTGTTCCTGGAGGACGGCTTCGGCGCGGATCCGTTCGGTGATGTCCGTGGAGATGCCCCCGAGGGCGTAGGGCTGCCCTTCGCCATTGAGGAGGGGAAATTTGAGGGACAAGAAGGTGTGGACCTGGCCGGTGGCGGGGTCCGTAAGCTGCTCTTGATATTCCTGGGCGTGGCCCTGGGCGAGGGTGGCGCGATCGTTGGTTTGGAAGAGGTCCGCGATCGCGGCGGGGAAGAGCTCGCGATCGGTTTTGCCGATGCAATCCTGGGCGGGAAAGGCGGCGCTGGTGAGCAGATAGCGCCCCTGGAGATCCTTGAGATAGATGGGGACGGGGGCGTGGGCCAGGATAGCCTGGAGCTTGGCTTCGCTGTCCCGCAGGGCCGCCTCGACCCGCTTGCGTTCGGTGATGTCCCGCAAAATGGCGCGGATGGACACGGGGCGATCGCCCTGCCGCCGACAGTTCAAACTGCCCTCGACCAACACCACTTCGCCGGTGCGGGTGAGCAATCGCATTTCCAGAACGCCGATGGAGGTGGTGTGGGGCTGCTGGAGGTGGGCGATCGCCTCGCGGTAGCAGGCTTGATCGTCCGGATGGAGCACCTCGGCCAGGGTGAGGGTTTCCACCGCCACCGCGTCGTAGCCCAGGGCGGCGCACCAGGCACGGTTCACATAGTCAAACCGCCCGGTGGCCAAGCTGACGCTCTGGATCAAATCATTGGCGCTGTCAAACAGATCCTGAAGCTGGGCCTCGCGATCGCGCAGTTGGGCCGTGCGCCGCTCCACCCGCAGTTCCAGTTCCGTATTGAGCCGCTTGAGGGCCGCCTCCGTCTGGATCCGCTCCGTGACGTCCTGGAGAGTGCCCAGGGAGCGCAGGGGCCGTCCGTGGGCGTCGCATTGGGTGCGGCCCCGGTGCAGCAGGTGGTGGAGGGTGCCGTCGGCCCCCTGGACCCGGTGCAGCACTTCGTAGGCGGTGCAGTGGCGCAGGGAATCGACATAGCGCTGGTGAACGATCGCGCGATCGTCCGGATGTAGCCGCTCCAAAAACCCCTCATAGGTGGCGGGAAATTGGCCGCGATCGCACCCCAGCAGCCGATAGAACTCGTCGGACCCCACGAGGGTATTGGTTTTCAGATCCAGTTCCCAACTGCCGATGCGCGCGAGCCCCTGGGCCTCCTTGAGCCGTGCTTCGCTGCTTTGGAGGGCCTCCTCGGTGCGTTTGCGATCGGTAATGTCGGTGATCGTGCTGACATAGCCCACCTGAACCCCATCGGGGCTCGATTCCGCCACGGCCCGCCCCAGCACCCAGCAAACCTCCCCATTGGGCCGCTGGAGGCGATATTCCAGCTCGAAGGGGAGCTGATGCTGGGTGGCGGTGTGCCAACTGGTGAGGACCGCGCCGCGATCGTCGGGATAGATGGCATCAATCCAGCCCATCCAGCGCGCCCGCTCCGGCGACAGGCCCGACAGTTCACACCAGCGCTCGTTCACATAGAGGCAATTCCCCTCCAGATCCGTGCGAAAAATCCCCACGGGGGCCGCTTCGGCGAGGGTGGCGTAGCGTTTTTCGCTGTCCTTGAGGCTGGCTTCCGTCTGCCGCCGCCGCTTGAGTTCCTGTTGCAGTTGACGGTAGGCGATCGCCTGTTGCAGCGCGATCGCCAGTTGCCCAGCAATTTCATCGAGCAATTGCAAATCCGTCGATCGCCAGGGGGTTGCCCTAGCGCAGTGGTGACCGATCAACAGACCCCAGATGCGATCGCCCACCCGCAGGGGCACCACCAGATTGGACTTAACCTGGTAGCGCTCCAGCACCTCCAGATGGCAGTCGGTGTAGCCCGCCTCATAGACATCCGCCACCGCCAGGATGTGGCCCTTGCCGTAGAGCTTGGGAGCCTTCGATCGAAAACATTGATCCTCCAGCCGGTGGAACAGGCAAGAGGTCCACCCTTCCCCCACATCCTCCGCCACCACCGTGCCGCTCCAATCCCCATGGAATTGATAGAACAGCAGGCGATCGCACCCCAGCAGCGATCGCGACTCCCGCACCGTCGCCTCCAGGATGTGGGACAGCTCCAACGACGACCGAATCTGGGCCGAAATATTGGCAATCAACTGCGCCCGCGCCACCTTGTCCTGGAGCAGGGCCGTGCGCTCCGTCACCTGCCGCTCTAGGGCCTCCGTCTGTTCCTGGAGCAGGGCCGCCTTCTGGGTCTCCAGATCCCGCACCCGCTGCTCCAACTCCCGAACCCGCCGCGCCAGGGCCGCCGGATCATCAGGCAGCATTCCATCAGTCGCATGGGGCAGTGGATACGGATCGAGATTGTCCTTCATAGTCAGCTCCGCACCGGAGTATGCCAGGGGTCCCATAGCCCACAATTGCTCAATTCAACGACTTCACTACTCAGCTATTTAGCCACTTAACTAGCTAGTCAATTGGTCCCCTCATCATCGTGAATAAGGGGGCGGGACAAGGTCTTTTTTGAACCCCATTCGACCTTTCCTAGGCGTCGCGTGCCCCCTTGCAATGGGCACCCCCAGACCGTGCGGCCCACCCAGCCGAAGTCCGCGATCGCCGCCTAAGGCCTCTTCAAGTGATCAATTCCTAACTAGGCGCGCTGCCCCCGTTTCTTGCCTCCGTTTCCCCCACAGGCAAACAGCCCTAGCCAATGCACCGCCGGTACGGCCCCCCATGCGCCCACTGATTGGTCCCCCCCATCTAGAACCGTGACCTGAGCCGGTAGCCGGTAGCCCCCATCACCCCAATCATTTCCCTCTGAAACTACTGTAACGAACTCTGAAATCAAACTCCATAGGCACCCTTTAAAAACCAAATTTTTCTACACAAAGTCCCCGCAAATGGATTGTGAACCTTTGGTTAAGTGCTGCGATTTTAGAACAAAAAAACGCCGAGCTCTTCAGACGCCAACGGTCGGCCCCCCAACGCCATCCCCCAGCGATCGAGACCGCCCAACCCATCGCCCCTTCCGACCTAGGAAAAAACCGATTGAGGTAAGCAACCACCCCATCAAAAATTCAAAACAATTGTGGGCCTCGCCGATGCCCCCATCTGACCCCGTACCCTTCCATACCCTGTGGCGTCCGATACCGCGATCATCGCAACCCCACGGTAATCTACAGGGCCTCCGGAGGTGGAATGGGGCATGGGCACCCCCCTTCAGATTCACCCTTCGCCTTGGGAAATGGACCAGGGTTCGTTAAGGTAGAGGGAGGGGGCTCTGTATTTTCACGGGGATTTAGCCCCGGATCGGCCCACCCATTCCCCGGCGGCGGGGCCATTTTTCCGGGGGCCACCCCCCGCAGTGGGCAAGGCTTGCACCCGACCATGCATGGGCAAGGCAACCGGACCCTTCCCTGCCCCACAGCCATCGGCCCCCCCTTGAACCACTACGATCGCGGGAGGACCATCCCCATGAAACTCGGCATCTTTATGACCAGCGTTGCCCTCACCCTAGGCACGATTGAGTATGTCAGTGCCACGGATGGTCCCAACCGATCGCTCATTCTAGGCACCTACCGCGCCGCCACCCATCTGGTCGCCACCCAAGTGATTCCCTACGCCTGCGATCGCCTACCCCAGTTGGGGGGACCGTGTCGGGCTCCGGCCCACCGCGATCGGCTCCACGGCTTCTACCCCTGGGTCTCCCGCTCCGAATCGACGCCCCCTTTTCCATTCACACAAACTAGAGACTCAGAAACGATCACTCAAAAACCAAACCTACCTTAACCTCACCCACCCCAAAAACAGCAGGGTGGACAATAATACCCACCCTGCAAAACCACCCCCCGCCAGCAACGATCCCAAGCTCCCCGACCTTGGGACTTGGAAAACAGGCCCTAGGACACGATCGCAGCCTCGCCCGCCACCCGCTCCGGCGCAACTTCTCGGAATTGGATCGTATCCTGCCTCGGATCCACATAGCTCACCCGCACATGGAGCACCTCCCCAAGGTCCACCGAGCGGTTGAAGCGCATGGTCATTTCAATGCCCAGATCCTCGATCAAAATGCTCGCAAGGCCGTCATCTTCGCGCAGCCAGCGCAGCATCAGCGCCTGCCAAATCCGCTCACTGCCCTGCCGCCGCAGATATTCCAGAATCCAATAGCGGTTGGTTTGGCGCTCCACCATCGACGCCTCATAGGCCGTGGCGCTCACCCCCTGCACCAGCCCCTGCATGGCCTCGACGGAAAAGGGCAGCGGCTCCCCGCGCAAATGGGCCTTGATCTGAAAATGGGACAGCAGATCCGCATAGCGACGGATCGGTGAGGTCACCTGGGTGTAGGTTTCTAGGCCCAGGCTCGCGTGGCCCGTCGGCGTGACGCTCACCTCGCTGCGGGGCATACAGCGGCGGATGGCGCAGGCCCGCACCGGCCCCACCGGCAGCAGCATCAGTTCCTCATCCGGCGGCAGTTCCGGCTGGGTTTGGTTGCGGAACGGGATCGGCAGGCCCGCCGCTTGGCCGTAGCGCCCCGCCACTTCGCCGGTCAGGATCATCATCTCGGCCACCAGTTGCCGCGATCGCGAACTGTCTAGCACATAGATATCAATTTCATCGTCCTTGACCTTAATGGCGGCCTCGGGCATATCAATGCGGATCGCCCCCTGGCTGCGCCGCCACTGGGCCCGCGATCGCGCCGCCCGATCCAGCACCTCCAGTTCCGCCTCCGCCTCGATGCCCAGGCTCAGCATCTCATCCACATCCTCATAGGTGAGGCGATAGGTAGGTTTAACCGTGCTCGGGCAAATCTCGAAGGACTCCACCGAACCATCTTCTGCCAAAATCACCCCAAAGCTCATGGCGCAGCACAACTGCCCCTGCACCAGGCTCATCGGCCCCGTCGCCAGCTCATCTGGGAACATGGGAATGCTGCCCGTCGGCAAATAGACCGTCGTGGCCCGCCGCCGCGCCTCCAGGTCTAGATCATCCCCCGGCACCAGCCAGCGGGTCGGGTCGGCGATGTGGATCCAAAGGCGGTGGCCCCCCTCCGGCAGATATTCCACACTCAGGCCATCGTCAATTTCCCGCGTGCTTTCGTCGTCGATCGTATAGACCTTGAGGTGGGTCAAATCCCGGCGGTTCGTATCCCGATCCGGGGGCGGAGAAGTCAAGCAGGACAGGGCCACGTCGCACACCTTGGCAGAAAATCGAGTCGGCGTCTGGGCCCGACGCAGGGACAGGTTTTCGTGGGGGCTCCAGAGGCCCAGTTCCACGAGCAAATCAAACGCGCCCCGCTCCGTTTGCGGTCGGTCCAGACTTTTCAGTAAGTCTAGCGCGGCGGCCCGGTTGGTCATCTCTTCCCCTTGGATCACGAGCCGCTCGAGCAGTTCGATGCGCTGGCGGAATGGCCCTTCCATCAGGGTGCTGCCCGGTTGATCGCCCGCGATCGCGGCGGCCATGAGGTCCAAAAATTCTTGATTTTCCCGTTCCCGCTGCTGTTCCCGCTGCCGCTGCTGGCGCAGGTCGTCCACCTGGCTGACGGGGCGCGGTTCGTAGCGATCGCCCTTTTGCTTAAAGTACAGTTTGTCGTCCGCCAACAGCACATGGGCCGCATAGCAGGCGGGGGCACCGCGATCGGAGAACAAAATTTCCGCCAATCCGGGCGGATCAATCGACTCCCCATCCTCCACCAGCAGTTCCCAGGCCACCTCCAGGGAATCGGGATCCATCAACGGAGCCGCCGCCGCCCGAAAGGCACCCAAGTCCGCCACGGCATAGCCGCCACCGGCCACCTCGTAGGTGATGTCCCGGGGCCGCAGGGAATGGCTTTTGCCCGTCTCGTCAATGACCACCCAGAGTTTTTTGCCGTCGGGGCGATCGGCCACCGCTAAGACCCGCCTGTCCTCCAGTCGGAGCTCGACTAGACTTCCCTTTTCCATAGCGCCAATTTCGGATTTCAGGTTTTAGTGTAGGCGATCGCGGCTTTGCTACCACAAACTTCAGCCGCGATCATCCCAGCGTTGTACGAAGGGAGCATTGACGTTGGTGCGATCATGGGGTCAGCTTTGAGAGCTACTTTTAGCATGACTGAATTCAACATCCACCCTGCTACCAACCGCGAACAATGCAAAACCATGGCCCGCCGCAACAGGTGGGAATTGGTTGCCGTCCGGCCCACAGGTGTCCCCATATTGGAAGTAGACTGCATTTTCGCTGGCCCCCAGACCCACTTCCCCACGTCCAATTTTGAGGTTGATGACGATGACGACGACAACGACGCACAATCCTGAAACTTGGATCCTCTACAAGGCATCCTCTGATGCGGAGGGATGGCTTGATCGCAAGCTCATGCCCTCGGGGTCGTTGACCGATCTTCTGAGCGAGGTGCATTTTTGGGGGAACCATGCGCTGCCGACACCGGGCGATCGCTTCACCGTCCTTGACAGCCGCGACGGCACCGGGCGCGTTTCCCATGCGGCGGAAGGCAACTGGGTCGTAGCGCAGGTTTATGTCTATGACGCGCCCCATCCCGATGCCCCGCGCATTGTGGTCTGCCAGTGCGACTACTCCCCCATCGAACAGGATTGGCAGCCCATGAATCGCATGGAACCGATCGCCGCGATCGCGGATTAGCCCCAACCCTCCCCCAAAAACCAAAAGAGACGCCCCCATCGGAACGTCTCCTCAACCGTTTCAGTTGAAGCTAAATCTAGGCTTCGCCATTGATGAACGGCAGCAGAGCCACGGTGCGGGCGCGCTTAATCGCCACCGTCAAGGCACGCTGCTGCTTGGCCGTCAGGCCCGTAACGCGCCGGGGCAGGATCTTGCCACGCTCGGTGATGAAGCGGCGCAGGAGATCCACATCCTTGTAATCAATGGGCTCTTCCGGCTTGAGGGGGGATACGCGACGACGATAGTAGGCCATGGGACTGGATCGATGAATGCTCGCTAAAAGGATAAATAGACAGGAAACGAAGGACGGAAAATCCTCGAATCGGGCCTCGAATCGGGTAGAACCGACGCCGTGGAATGGAGCCCTTCGCCGTGGGTCCGGGCTGGCCCAAGGGGGAATCTAGCCTCCCCAGACAAGGGGGTTAAGTTCCAATCCCTTGCCCCACCGGCGACCCAACGCACAGACTTGGACGCCGCTGCTGGGCAGACCCCAAGGACTCCGGGGCCGCGCGCTACTTGATTTCCTTGTGGACGGTGTGCTTATTGCAGTGGGTGCAGAACTTTTTCAGTTCCATGCGCCCGGTGGTGTTGCGGCGGTTTTTCTGGGTGGTGTAGCGCGAAACGCCCTTGGACCGCTTGTCGGGGTTGGTCCGGCATTCGGTGCATTCTAGGGTGATGACTAGGCGTACGTCTTTGCTCTTAGCCATGGGGGAGTTCTCCTGCTAACGCTGCGGCTGCGACTTGCGTCGGTTCGTTTGGATTCGAGGTGCGCGGATGATTCGCGGGACCGAAACGGGACGCTGAATTTTCACGCAAGGGTTCATTTTCGCATAAAACGATCGCTACGATCGCGCAGGAGCTGGTACCACCGCCGGACCTTGAGATCGAGGGAGAAACCGCGCTGGGTTTGGATGATGACGCTACCGATGGGGCGATCGTGCAGGGCGGCCCGCTGGTCGGTGTCGGCGATCGCGGCGGCGTAGTCAATGCCCAGCGGGGCAATCAGCAGCACCCCGGCGGGGTTGATCTGGGCCAGTTGCCCTAACCCCATGAGGGCCAACCACAGGGCGGTGCCGACGATCGCCTCGCGTTTCGTCAGGTCTAGGAAGGTGGGAATGCGCCGCGATCGCCCATCGAGCACCTTAATGTCCATCGCCAGCCGCCCCGGACTTTGGCCCCGGTTATTGGCCACCATCACCACCCGCAGGGCAAACCACAGGGCAAAGAAGACGATCGCGGCAAAGGTATGGAGCGCCGCCCCCAGGATAGAACTGACCATCCACACCAGCAGCCCATCGATCGCCGTGGCCGCCCCCCGCCGCCACACCGGAGCCCGAGGCAAATAGGCACTGCGGTTCGGGTCCGGGGGACCGTAGCCATAGGGCGCAGCGGTTCGGGGGCGGCGGCGGTTTTGGGATGGTGGCGGGCGATCGCGCATGGGCTGGCAGATGCAGAAACGGCTCTAGGTCAAATGGGTGGTGACGGCGGCGGCGAGGCGATCGGCCCAATATTGCGCCAGGTCACCATCGGCTGCCTCTACCATGACGCGAATTAGGGGCTCTGTGCCGGAGGGGCGCACCAAAATTCGGCCCGCATCCCCCATGGCCGCTTCGGCGGTGGCGATTTCCGCCATCAGGGCCTCGCATTCTTGCCAGGTTTTGCGGCGATCGCGATCCTCCACGCGCACATTTTTGAGCAGTTGGGGATAGGTCGTAAAACTGTCATCCACCAGTTTTGACAAGGGCTGCCGCGCCTCCCGCACCAGGGCCGCCAGATGCACCGCCGCCAAGGTGCCATCCCCGCTGACGCCGTAGTGGCTGCACAGGAGATGGCCCGACTGTTCGCCCCCCAGGGCCGCGCCGGTTTCCACCATGCCCTGGTGGACGTACTGATCCCCCACGGCGGTGCGCAGGACCGTGCCGCCCTCCCGCTGCCACGCCCGCTCGAAGCCCAAATTCGCCATCACCGTGGTGACGATGAGGTTATGGGGCAGTTGACCCGCCGCCTTCAGTTTGCGGCCCCACAAAAATAAAATGGCGTCCCCATCGACGGTGCGCCCGCGATCGTCCACCGCCAACACGCGATCGGCATCCCCATCAAAGCCAAAGCCCAAATCCGCCTGATGGCGCAGCACCGCCGCTTTCAATGGCCCCAGGTGGGTCGAGCCGCAGTCCACGTTGATGCGGCTGCCGTCGGCTTCGCTGTGGAGATTGATGACCTCAGCCCCCAACTCCCGAAACACGGCGGGCGCAACCCGGACGGCGGCTCCCCAGGCGGTGTCGAGGACGATCCGCAGACCGGCGAGGGGGCAGCGCTCATGGATGCCTTCCGCGTGGAGGGTGGTTTCGAGCGATCGCGCATAATCCCGCACCAGTTCAGGCCGTTGGGCGATCGCCCCCCAGGCAGGCCCCTCGATTTCCGGCACCGTGGGATAGGCTTCCTGGCGAATGGCCGACTCGATCGCCTGCTGCTGGCCTTTAGATAACTTCGTGCCGGACGCGCCAAAGAATTTAATGCCGTTATCGCCCGGTGGATTGTGGCTCGCGGACACCATCACCCCGCCGATCGCGTTCGTCGTCGCCGTGATATAGGCCACACAGGGGGTCGGGCACAGGCCCAAATTCCAGACCTCCAAGCCCGCCGACGCCAGCCCCGCCCCCAACGCCGCCGCCAGCATATCCCCCGACGTGCGCGAATCTTGACCCACCACCACGGGACCAACCCCCTGGCCCTGGGTCTTGAGCACCTGGCCCGCCCAATAGCCCGCCTGCAACGCCAGGGCCGTGGTCAGCACCTCCCCCACCCGGCCCCGAATGCCGTCCGTCCCAAAAAGGGGAATGCCCAGAGGCACCTCTAGGGGGGACCGGCTGGGCAAGTTCAAATTCTCGACGACGGTGGCGCTGCTCAACTCCGGCTTGCGGTTGGCCGCGCTGGTGCCCAGGGTCGGACGAACGGGCGATGTAACCATATCTACCTAACTCCACTCCACACAACAGTTCACACGGCGGCACTGCGATCGCGCGATCGCGGCCACCTTGCAGTCATAACGCTGGCAATGGGAGTCCTTTCGCCGCCCCAGGCATAAAACCCTGACGGACCGCCGGAGCAATTACCAAACGTCACATCACAGTGGAGAATAGCATGGGCATCTGTTGCAATTCTTAATGGCGATCGCCAGCCCCCGGCCCCCAACCGATCCGGCCCGTAATTGCCGATCGCGGCCTAGGATTTCCTACGTTCCCGTGATCTAGGGGCCTAGCCGCTGTAGCGTTCCTCATCCCAGGGATTGCCGCGCTTGTGGTAGCCATTGCGCTCCCAGAAACCGGGGGCATCGGCGGGCAGCAGCTCCAGGCCGCTGATCCATTTGGCGCTTTTCCAGGCGTACAGGTGTGGCACCACCGATCGCACGGGGCCGCCATGGTCAATGGGCAGGGGCTCGCCGTTGAGGGTGTGGGCCAAACAGTTTTCCGCGCGCAGGAAATCCCCCAGGGGCAAGTTCGTCGAATAGCCGCCGTCGCAGTGCTGCATGATGTGGGTGGCCGTCGGGGCGATCGCCACCTGCGCCATCACATCCAAAATCGAAACGCCCCGCCACACCACATCTAACTTGGACCAGTGGGTAACGCAGTGGAAATCGGCGGTGAATTCCCGCTGGGGCAGGGCCTGCAACTGGTCCCAAGTGAGGGTAATTTCCTGCTCGACGAGGCCCCAAATTTTGAGCGTCCAGTCCTGGGGCGATCGCGTGGGGGTGTCGCCATAGGTCATGACCGGAAACCCTTCAGCCAAATACTGACCGGGGGGGACGCGATCGCGAACCGACTCGTCCGGAGCCTTGAAATACTTCCCTAGCACGATCAATCGCTCCCTAGCGGGTGGGGGACTCGGGGAAACCTGAGAAATCTCGTGGGCCTTGTGAATTCACCCTACCCTACCCCATAAATCTGAGGATGGCCGCGATGCCGCCGCCCCGTAGCGATCGGGCTCGGCAGCGCAGCCGACTGGCCCTTAAGCCTCGTCTTCCGTTGCTTCGTCGTCAGACTCATAAACGAACTTCGAGCGGCCGGTGAGGATCGACTTACCCAAGGACAGGGCGCGTTGGGCTTGCAGGTTGGCCTTGCGGTTCCAGTGGGCGCGGCGTTGATCGCGCTTGGTTTTCGAGGTTTTCTTCTTAGGGACGGCCATGGTGTTGTACTACGGATTGAGCTTCAGACAGCCTTCCCATACTAGGGCAGGTGCGCCGCGATCGCTAGGCAACCCCTCAAAATTTTGCCCCAGGGATGGGCGGATCGCGCGGGGTAAGCACCGCAGTACAATCGTTGGAACCGCACCGTAGACAACGGCATCAACGGCCGTAGGTAACAGGAATTGGCCCTGGCCATTGCCGAATCTAGCCATGGGGGCGATCGGCCCAGGACGGTTGGTTAAGACGGGCTTGTGTTGGGGGAGTTGAGGGATGAATTTATCGACGTTTCACCATTTCTTCGAGTGCTGTGTGGGGGACTGGCAAACGGAGCGCACCTACCATTATTTGACGGCGGCGGAGGTGGAGCGATCGCGCACGGAATTTCAGATTCAGCCCATAGATCTGGTCCAAAAGGCGAAGGTGCTGGTGGATAACCGCATTGACGATTGCGACGCCCTAGAGGCGCTACCGGGCTACCATCTGGAGTTCCAAACCGTGTCAGAAAAGGGGGAACAGGTGGCCCATGGCCTGAATTTTTTGTTCGTGCCGGATCGGGAGGAGGGGGCGGTGGTGGTGGGCCGCTACCTGCGCGATCGCGCCTACGAAGAGTCCCGGGCAATGGTGTCCCAGTTTCGGTTCAACCGCCAGAGCCGGGAGCTGCTGATGACCACAACCTATAGCCAGGTGGTGTCCGTGGACTCGATTACGCTGGTAAATCCGAAATTGCGGGTGCGGCGAATTTTGAACTATTTGCGGCCAGCGGCGGCCAATGATCCCCTAGATACGCTACAACTGGCGGGATTTGGCATTGAGCAAAAGGTCGCCTAGGGGCGGCCCAGAGGGGGCGATTGTGCAGGATCCTGGGCCTTTTTCGGGGCAAACGTCGGGCCAAACTCCGGGCCAGTCACCGGTGCGGGGGGCGTCTGGGCCATCGCCCTTTGGGCGGGTGTGGCTGACCTGCTTTGTGGCGCTGTTTTTGCTGGCGGAGCTGTTGCAGTGGCTCAAGGGCTTCCGGGTGCCGGGGCCGGTGTTTTGGGTGGGCGGGGGGCTGCTGGCGATCGCGTCGAACTTTGATCGGCGGGCGGGGGTGCCGTTCAAATGGTTTCCGGGGTCGGAGGGGACGGAGCCGCCCAGGCCACCCCTCCACGCGCCCGGTTCGACGGGGGGCGATCGCGCCGGTGCCGCGCCCCTAGGCCATTCCACCGAAACCCACCCCAAATAAATCGACTACCATGGGCAGCTAGGGTCACCGGATGGGCGTTTCCGGTTTCCGTAGGGTGCCTTGGGTCTGTGTTTGTTGATGGATCGCCGTTTCGTTTTGAAGTGGATTTCCTATGCTGCGTTTTCCTTGGTTATCCCGCCCTGGGGCCGGATCGGTGCGCCGTCAGGTGGTGGCCCTGGGAACGGCCTTGGCCCTGGAGGCGGTGGCGGGGATCGGGGCGATCGCGGCTCCCCTGCGGGCGGACTGGCTCAATAACGGCGGCGGCTCCGGCGGCGATGCCCTAGCCCTGGGGCCAGAGTGTGAACTCAATGACCGCGATCGCGCCACCCTAGAACAGCTCCACACCGCCGCGATCGCCGCCACCTCCCCCGGCGATCGCAACGACGCCCTGCGCCAGTACCGGGAATTTAACTACCGCCGCGCCCGGGATTTGCAGCAATGTCGCCAGCGGCAAGCGTTTCCCCACAAGGCCCTGTGGCTGAGGCTCTACCCCTGCGATGCCCAACCGGGCGCGATCGACCGGCTGTTTGATGAAATCGCCAATGGCGGCTACAGCCACATTTATCTCGAAACCTTCTACGACGGGCGTGTCCTCCTGCCAGCGGCCAACAACCCCACGGTCTGGCCATCGGTCCTGCGGGAGGCGGGCTACGAAAATGTGGACCTGCTGGCCCAGGCGCTCCAGGCGGGCCGCGAGCGGGGCATCACGGTCTATGCCTGGAATTTCTTGCTGAATTTCGGCGATGCCTACGCCCGCAACCCCAGCCGCGCCGATGCCCTCGCCCGCAATGGCCAGGGGCAGATCAGCATCGAAGCGCCGATTACGGGCCATGAGGTATTCGTTGACCCCTACAGCGACACCGCCCGCCGCGACTACCAAACCCTGCTGGCGGCGCTTTTGCAGCGGCGGCCCGCCGGGGTGCTCTTTGACTACGTGCGCTATCCCAGGGGCACGGGGCCAGCGTCGGTGGCGGCCAAGGTGGCGGATTTGTGGATCCATTCGCCCGCCTCTCGGGACGCCGCGATCGCCCGGGGGACCAATGAACGCAGCCGCGCCGCGATCGCCCTATACCTGCGCCAGGGTTTTGTATCGGCCGCCGATCTAGCCGCCCTCGATCGCCAATTTCCCAACCAGCCCCTCCAATGGCCCGGTCGCAATCCCAACCGCGTCATTGCCGATGACCTCTGGGCCTTTGCCCTCGACCATGCCCGCCAGGGGGTGCTGGACTTTCTGGATACCGCGATCGCCCCCGTGCAGCAGCGGGGATTGTCAGCGGGGGCCGTCTTCTTCCCCGAGGGCAACCAGGCCGTGGGCGAACGGGGCTTTGACTCGCGGCTCCAGCCCTGGCCCGACTTCCCCAAAACCATTGAATGGCACCCCATGTCCTACGCCACCTGCGGCACCCCCACCTGCATCGTCGAGCAGGTGCAGCGGGTCATGGCCCAGGCCAACGGAGCCCGCGTCATCCCAGCCCTGGCGGGCAACTGGCAGCAGCCCCTGAATGGTCGGCCCCCCGTCCGCCAACAGGCCCAGGCCCTGCGCAGCACCGTCCCCAACCTGGCCGGGGTGAGCCAATTCGCCTTTGACTGGCAATATGTCGAAGCCACCCGCCAGCGTAAATTTTGTCAACTGCGCTAGGGACCGCTTCCCAACGCGCTACCTTGGTTGACGGCGGCCTTGGCCCCCCTTGACCGCCCCCGATCGCGCGATCGCCCCCCGCCGCCGCAGCCCCCGCCCAGCGCAAGCGTCCCACCCCCATGGCATCCCGGCTTTCCATCAGCATTCCGAAACGGTTGCTCCTGCGGCTGTCCCCCGGCACGCGCCTGCTGCTGGAAATTGCCAAGCTCAACTGGATTTGGATCACCATCACCGTGATCCTGAGCTTCCTCAGCGGCATTTTCAATGGCATCAGCGTCGCCCTGCTGGTGCCCGCCATTCTGCTCTTTTTTGACAACGGAGCCACCAACAGCGCCCCCGCGATCGTTAAACAACTGGTCTCGGTGTTTGATATTTTTCCGCCGGAGTACCGCACCATTGCCACCGTTGGGGCGATCGTGGGGGCGATTATCCTCAAAAATCTGCTCATGCTCGCCAGCACCGCCGCCAATGGGCACCTGTCGCGATCGCTGGTGAATGAAGCCTCATTTCGGGGCCTGCGGACCATTTTTGGCGTCGGCATTGACTACTTTTCCAACACCAAGGCGGGGGATCTGATCCAGCGCATCGGCACGGAAACCAGCGGCGCGGTGGGCACCATCAATACCCTGGTGCAGATCGTCGCCATTTCCATTACCCTATTCACCTTTGTGGGGGTTTTGGTATCAATCTCCTGGCAAATTACGCTCCTGTCCCTGGGATTTGCGGCGGTGGTGATTTTGGCGAACCGGTGGTTTGCCCAGACCTCGCGGGAGTTGGGGCGTCAGGCGATCATGTTTGGCCGTGAGTACAGCAGCCAACTGGTGGAGGTGCTGGGGGGCATTCGTCTCATCAAATCCGTCAGCAGTGAGAATTTAGAGTACGATCGCCTCACCCAGACGGTCTTTCGGAAACAGCGGGTGGAACTGCGCTCCCAAACCTTCCGGCAGATCATCGCCTCCACCAATGAAATGATGACCGTGGTGGCCCTGCTGGCGATCGTGGCGGTGGGCCAGTGGGTGTTTCGGGGGCAGGACTATTCGGCGGTGCTGCTGACCTATATTTTTCTGCTGTCGCGGGTGTTTGGCCAGGTGACGGCCCTGGGCAAGGCGGTGAATAATCTGGCCCTGTGCATGGTGGCCGTCGATGCGATGGTGAATTTCATCCGCCGCGACAATAAGCACGCGATCGCGGATGGCTTCGAGCCCTATCGCCCCCTGCGGGAGGGCATTCGCTTTGAGGGGGTGACTTTTTCCTACCCGAGCCACCCGCGCCGCAAGGTACTCGATCGCGTGGACCTGTTCATCCCCTGCGGCACCACGCTGGCGGTGGTGGGGGAGTCGGGGGGCGGCAAGTCCACCCTGGTGGATCTGCTGGTGCGGTTTTATGATCCGCTCCAGGGGCGGCTCACGTTTGATGGGCGCGATCTGCGGGACATTACCCTCGAATCCCTCCACGGGGCCATGGGCATCGTCAGCCAGGATACGTTTTTGTTCAACAACACGGTGCGCTACAACATTGCCTACGGCTGCGGCCCCGTCACCGATGAGCAGATCGAAATGGCGGCGCGGCGGGCCAATGCCTATGACTTCATTCAGGATTTGCCGAAGGGGTTCGAGACGCCCCTGGGCGATCGCGGGGTGCGGCTCTCGGGGGGGCAGCAGCAGCGGTTGGCGATCGCCCGGGCCTTGCTGCGGGATCCGGATATTTTGATCCTCGATGAGGCCACCAGCGCCCTCGATACGGTCTCCGAGCGGCAGGTGCAGCAGGCCATTGCGGAGATCTGCCGCGATCGCACCACCATCACCATCGCCCACCGCCTGTCCACCATCCGCGACGCCCATCAGATCGCCGTCTTTGACCAGGGGCGGCTGGTGGAGCTGGGCAACCACGACGATTTGCTCGCGAAAAACGGCCATTACGCGCGGCTCTACGCCATGCAGTTTTCCGGCGGCCAAGCGCGCACCTCGGTCCACTGCGAAAACGCCATGGAAAGTATGGTGCTCCAGGAGGTGCTCGCCCAATTTGCCGGCCGCGAAAACCAGGGGTCGCCGGTGCGCTCAGACCTCAGCAGCGTCATGGCCTTTGCCCTGAACCACCTGCCGCCCCTCTACGCCACCACCAATGAGGGCATTAACTTCCAGCGCCAACATGCCCTCGATCAATGCCGCGATCGCATCGCCGAACAGGTTTCCAATGCGATCACCCACCACGAATCCCACGACGATCCCAGCCGCGATCGCCTCGTCCTCAGCCCCGTCACCCCCCCCATCGGCAACCAACCCCTGCGGATCGTCCCCGTGTCCGAGCGCCTGTCCTACGAGGTGCGGGGGCGACTCAATGTGGTCCTCGGATCCCTGGGGCTGCTGGCGGACGATCTCGTCGATCAGGCCCAGGAACAGTACGACCTGCTGCGGGAATCCTACCGGGCGTCGCTGCAAATGCTGGCGGCCCTGGAACTGCTGGATGAAACCCTGGCGGTGCAGCGGGATCTGCTGCAAGTGAGCGGCCTGGGGGGCAATTTATCGGAGCGGCGCAGCCAGCTTTTGAGGATTTGCCGGGAGTTGCAGGGGCAGGCGGAGCGCTTTTCGCGGGATCTAGAAATTCTGGTGAGTGAGGTGATGGGGGATGTGCTGGTGATGGATGATGCGCCCCTGGTGGATCGATCGCGGACGTTCCGAAGTCTTTACAATCAGGCGCTGGAGCTTCTGGGGCGGATCCAGGCGGTCGAGAAGGGCAGTTGAGGTGTTGAGGGGATGGGACGCGGGGCGGGGCCACTAGGCTGATGTCCGCTGGAGCACGGGGCGGCGCGGCCAGCGGTTGGGTCCCAACAGGGCGATCGCGGCGATTTTGAATAGCATCACGGCCATAAATTTCGGTTCCTGCACCAGCAGCACGGGGCGATGGATCACCGCCAGGGCCAGCAGCCGGAGCGATCGCGCCGCCCGGAGCCGGGTTGCGGGGCCAGCGCTGAAGGCTTTGCAGGCCAACCCCTTATAAAATCGGGCCTTGGCGGGTCGGGCCAGCGATCGCCACTGGGGATTTTTTGCCAGATGTTCATCTAAAACCGCCACGCAGGCCCGCTCCAGGCGATCGAGATTGGCCGATGAAGACACGGCGGACACCCGATAGCGCACTTGGGCCTTGGGCACCGCCACAAAGGGAAATTGACGGGCCAGCCGTAGCCAACAGTCCCAATCCTCGGCGGGAATGAAGCGATCGCAGAAGCCACCCACCGCCTCGATGGCCGACCGCCGCACCAGGGGATTGGAGCCATTTTCAATGAAATTGTTTAGTAGCAGCGCCCGATACACGTCGCCACTGGGGCCGCTGTGGAACCCTGGATGGAGCCGTTCGTTGCGATCGCTCACATAATCCGTCCAGCTATAGGCCACGGCGGCGGCGCGATCGCCCTCCAGGGCCGCCAACTGATCCTGCAACTTCTCCGGCGTCCACCAATCATCCGCATCCAAAAACGCGACATAGTCGCCCTTGGCCCATTGCAGGGCGCGGTTGCGGCTTTCCGCCTGACCGGCGTTGGGGTAGCGAAACACCCGGATGCGTGAATCATGGAGGGCCGCGATCGCCCCGGCGGTGTCGTCCGTGGAGCCATCATCAATCACGATCGCCTCCCAGTTCGTAAAGGTTTGCGCCCGCAGGGATTCCAGGGTTTCACCAATGGTGGCGGCGGCGTTGTAGGCGGGAATGAGGACGGAAATCCGAGGGCGAACCATGGAAAGGCAGGGGTGGAGCTAGAAGTCGGGCGATCGCGGTCGTTGGATATGGCCCAGGAGAGAATCACAATTAAGTGATCGCTTCAGGGGACGCCAGGGGAAGCGATCGGGCCGCTGATCCAGCGATCGCAGCCACGGACCGGGCACCGTCGCCAGGGCGATCGCCCGAACCCACACCTTGACGGAGAGTTTTAGGGGCAGCCAAGGCCGTTCCCTGGGCTGATCGTACCGCAGGAACCGGAGCCAGAGCCGGAACACCAACGGCAGCGATCGCGGCGCGCAACCCCGACGGGGCACGGAGGCGAGGGCTTTGGCCAGCAAATATTTATAGAGATTGCCCAACGCCACGGGCCGCACCGCCACCAGCTCTGGCCGCCGCGCAAAAGCACGCCCCAAACAGGCCCGACAAGATCGCTCCAGCCGCCGCACATTGGCCGACTGGGACTCCTCCGCCACCCGATAGCGCACCTGGGGCCGCGCGATCGCCACAAACGCAAACCGCTCCGCCAGCCGCAGCCACAGATCCCAATCCTCCGATGGCACCAGCGCCGGTTCAAAGGGACCGCCCCCATCCGCCGTTGCCGCCGCGATCGCCTCAAGGGCTGATCGCCGCACCATCGCATTCGAGCCACTTTCAATGAAATTAACCTGCGTCAGGGCCATCAACACCCGCCCCGACAAACTCACATAGCTACCCCGATGCAACAGCCGCCCCGCCCCATCCACATAGTCCGTCCAGCCATAGGCGATCGCCGCCTCAGGATTTTCATCGAGGGCACGCACCTGCTCCGCCACCTTCTCCGGCGTCCATTGATCATCCGCGTCTAGAAACGTGATCAACTCCCCCACCGCCGCCGCAATGCCCCGGTTCCGCGCGATCGCCTGACCGCCATTGGGATACCGCAACAGGCGCAAACGCGGGTCCGCCCGCGCAAAATCCGCAACGATCGCCGCCGTCGAATCCGTCGAGCCATCATCAACAACAATCACCTCCAGATCCCCGTAGGTTTGCCCCAGGGCAGAGGCCACCGTCGCCGCGATCGTCGCCGCCGCGTTGTAGGCCGGAATAATCACCGACACCCGCCCCATGGCCGCGCGATCGCGCCGAACTCCCCGCGTTTGAGGGCCTACAGCTTATTGAGCAGATCCGTCGCCAACAGATCCACCGCCTCACGCACCGCCTCACTCATCATTGCCCCCTCATTGCTGGAGCTAGAGCTCGCGCCGATGCCCAGGAAGCTGCCGCCGCCAGCACTAGCCTCCCGTTCCGCCGCCCCGCTGGCCGTGGCCACAATATCGCCCGTGGCCGTTTCAATCACCCGCACCGCCAGGTCCACCCGGGCCGTTTGGCGCTCAGAGCGGCCCCCAATGCCCCCAATGCTGACGCCAGTGCTGCGGCTTTCCACATTAAATTCCCGCACGGTGCCAATAATCACATAATCCACACCGGCCAGACGACCCGCCTCAATGGCCTGACTGGTGCTCACATCTCCCCAGTTGCGATCGGCCACCACACTGCGATCGGCCACGCGCACCTGGCCGCTTTCAAGCAGCTTTTCGATCAACTGCTGACTGATGCCCACCCCCGCGCTGCTGCCGCTGTAGGAGTAGCCGCTCCAATAGTTGCTGCCGGTGTTGCCGTAATAAAAATCGAGCACCAGCACCCGCTTGCGTTCCGTCTGCTTGTCCCCGGCGATCGCGCTAGCCGTCGCCAATTCGGGAATCGCAGCCATCGCCATCGGTGCGATCGCCCCCGACCCCAACACCAACCCCGCCGCGATCGCGATCGCCGACTGCCCAGGACGCCAACTCGCCATAACCCTCATCTCCCATGCCACGAATTTTAATGAAGCTTCAATCGCGGGAATCCATAACCCCGCCACGACCCACATCTTAGGCTGCCCCAATTCCGAGCGTCCACTGTGGGGCAAGGGCTCCGGTCAGCCCTGGGGACGGGGGGACAGGCCCAGGTGCTGGAGCGCCACCTGCCAGCGGGTGCAATGCCAGTAATCGATGTGGGAGATGATGAGGCCGTCTGGGTTCAAGACCAGTTCGCTCCAGCCGGAGATGGCGATCGCGGGGCTCCACGGCAAGGGGGCGGTCCAGCGGAGGGTCCAGTCGCTGCGCAGGGTGGTCGGGGCTTGGGCGGTCACGACGATCGCGTGGAGCTCTAGGGAAATATTGCGGAACCAGCGATCGATAAAGGCAATGGTTTGACGGTAGCGATCGCGGCCCCGAAATTCACTGGTGGGGTCTTTGAAATAAACGTCTTCCGCGTAGAGTGCATAGGTTTGATCCTGGGGGAAGCGGCCATAATCCGCCTCCAGTTGGGCCAGGACGGCGGCGGCCACGGGATCAGCAGCATCGGGGGACGCGGGCGGCGGCGGCAGGGCCATGGCAACACTCCAGAAACGGCGATCGGCCCCCCTAGCCTAACGGGTTTTTGAAGGGCATTCCCGGGCGATCGCGGCGGCCACGGGAGCGGTCATGGAAGCCAGACTTGCGCCGATCGCGGCTCGCCATACACTAGAAACACCTCGGGAATCCGGGTGGGTGAACGGCCCCCAAAACCGGCGTCGGCGATCGCTTCAGGCGCACCATTTGGGGACCGCCCCCGCCCATCCCAACCCCACGACACCACTCCCCCAGGGTCATCTGCCATGGTTTCCCCCACCTTGCCCAATGCTCGCCCGGATCTTGCCGATGTGCTGCGCGATCGCCGCCGCCGTCTGGCCCATCGCTTCACCGGGGCGGGGGCCGTGGTCCTGTGGTCCGGGCAGGCCCCGGCGCGCAATTTTGCCGCCAACCGCTACCCCTTCCGGGCCAGTAGCCATTTTCTCTATTTTGCGGGGCTGCCCCTGGAGCGGGCGGCAATCCTGCTGGAGGGCGATCGCCTGGAACTCTTCTGGGATGAACCAACCCCGGCGGCGACCCTATGGCATGGGCCAGCCCCCCACCGGGTCGAAATTGCCCGCGCCCTGGGGGCCGATGCCGCCTTTGCCTACGCTGACATCAAGGGGCGGGTGGCGGCGCTCCAGGGGGCTGCGCCGGATTCCGTGGCGACGGTGGGCCTGGTGGATCCGCACCTGCGGGCCATGCAGGCGGAAATCCTGGGGCGGCCGGTGTCGCCACCCGCCGACGGGATGGGGGTCGATCGCGAATTGGCCCTGGCGATTGTGGCGACGCGGTTGGTTCACGATGCCGACGCGATCGCCCAGATCCGCCATGCCGCCGCCGTGACGGTCCAGGCCCACCGGGCGGGAATGCTCATCACCGATCGCGCCACCCATGAGGTCAAAGTCCGCGCCGCCATCGAGGCGGTGATCTACCAGCGGGGGGCCGTGCCCGCCTACAACAGCATCGTCACGATCGCGGGGGAAGTGCTCCACAACGAACGCTACGACAATCCCCTGTTGCCCGGAGATTTGCTGCTGGTGGATGCGGGGGCCGAAGCGGCCAGCGGCTGGGCCTCGGACGTGACGCGCACCTGGCCCGTGTCCGGTGAATTTTCGCCGACCCAGCGGGCGGTCTATGACGTGGTGCTGGCGGCCCATGATGCCTGCATCGCCGAACTGCGGGCGGGGGTGGAATATCAAAAAATTCACCTGCTGGCGGCCCAGGTTTTGGCGGAAGGGTTAGTGGAATTGGGCATTTTGCGCGGCCAGCCGGAGGATTTGGTAGATTGCGACGCCCATGCTCTATTTTTCCCCCACGGCATCGGCCATTTGCTGGGGCTCGATGTCCACGATATGGAGGATTTGGGGGATTTGGCGGGCTATGCGGAGGGGCGGCGGCGCAGTGAACGGTTTGGCCTGGGCTTTTTGCGGCTCAATCGTCCGATTCCCGCCGGGGCGATCGTGACGATCGAACCGGGGTTTTATCAGGTGCCTGCGATTCTGGAGGACCGCGATCGCCGCGATCGCTACGCGGGCCTGGTGGATTGGGAGCGGCTGGCGGAATTTAAGGACGTGCGCGGCATCCGCATTGAAGACGATGTGCTGGTGACGGCCACCGGCTGCGAGGTGCTGACGGCGGATCTGCCCGTGGCGGCGGAGGAGGTGGCGGCCCTGGTGCGGGAATAGGGGCGATCAAGACTCAACCGGCTAGAGGCGATCCTCCACATGGCTGGCCGGTTCGAGCGATCGCACCTGCGCCCACTCGATCGCCGTCAGGGGTTGATAGCGCAAGGTCACGCCAAAGCACCGCTCCGCCGCCGCCGTCAGTTTCTCCGTTAAATAGTCCCGCTGATCCTGCAACGGCCGATCGCCCAGGGGCCGCGATCGCGCCGGGGGAGCCTCCCCATGAAACACCCGCTGAAACAGGGCCGGATCCACCGCCAGCGCGATCGACCCATGTTGGAGCACCACCCGCCGCTGTACCACCTGGGCACTGCCTACTAATTTGGTGCCGTCGGGCAACACCAGATCCGCCCCCGTCGCCAGGGCAAAGCAGTTGTGGACATTTCTCGCGGTCCCCGCCTGGGCCTCGCCGTAGCGCAGATCCAGCCCCAACTCGGCAAAGCCCGCAATCAAAAACTGACAAATTTCCCGGTACGCCTGCGATCGCGCCGCCGCAAACCCAGAGCCTACCACCGCATAGGTCAAATCCCCCTGGTGGAGCACCGCCCGCCCCCCCGTGGGTCGTCGCACCAGATCCACCGGCTCCCCCCCCCACCGCAGGCCGCGCCACGCCGGAGGGAACGATCGCTGGTGGTAGCCCAACGACAGGGCCGGGGGTGACCAGCTATAGAACCGCAGCGCCCCCACCAACCGCCCCGCCGCACATTCCTCCAGCAGCCAGCGATCGATCGCCATCTGCACCCGCCCCGCCGCCGCCAGGGGGGGAATATAGCGCCACAGGGGCCGCTCCGTTGGGTTGCCGTGCCCCAGCCACCCCAGCGCCGCCGTTTCATCCCCCTGTGCCATGGTTGCTTCCCCGCGATCGCCGGGGCGAGATGGTGGTGATGTTGCCGCTGCTACTCCTAACTCCCTTGCCCAAACCGCGCCAGCAGCGACTCATCCTGCTCATCCGCGATCGACGCCACCAGGGTGATAGCCCGAGAAATTTCCCCCGGCGACAGTTCCGCCACCGTGCGGGTCGCCACCACGACGACGCCGTTTTCCGCGATCGCGAAATGGGCCTCAAAGGTCGCCAGCCAATTGAGGGTCAACAGCTCCCGAAAGAGCGCCGCCTCATCCTTCGCGGGCAACGGCAGCACCGGCGACCACACCGTCAGGGTGTCCTCATCGGTCGAGCCCGTCAGTTGTACAAAGACTTCCACCGTGCCATAGCGGAATTTCCACAGGACGCTAGCGCCGCTGCGGTTCACCATGGCGCTGTCTTCGGCGGCCATGCTAGCGATGACCGTTTCAATTTGATCGACGTAATTCGGGGGCGCGGAAAGAGGCTCGACGGTGGTTAGGTTATCCATGGCATTGATCTCCCGAGATAATTCGCCCGAGCGTGGGGGTTGAGGCTGAACCGGGGGGCAGGGGACAGAAATTAATGGATCTTGCGATGGATCCTGCTGCCGCGCCCCCCTGGCTCGTCCTTTCCCAATGTATCCGCTGATTAGCACCAAGGGGCCGTTAGGGGGCCGTTGGCCTAGGCGTCGTTGGGTTTGCGGGCGATCCAGTATTTGCTGACGAAATGCACCTCCGTCCGCACCGCCTCGAAGCCTGCCGCCGTCAGGTGTGCGACCAAATCGTCCGTGATGTAGTGGCGGTAGTAGGGCTCGTGGAACATTTGCGGGAAGCTTTCGATCATGGGGGTCCACTCCGGGCGATCGCCCGCTTGGATCGAGTCACACAGGACCAAAACGGCCCCCGGTTTCGCCACCCGATACAGTTCCGCGATCGCGGTTTTCCGCACCGCCGCCGGTAGTTCATGGAACAAAAACGTACTCGTCACCCCATGGAACGTGCCATCGGCGAAGGGCAACGCCTCCACATTACCGCGCACCAACTGGGGCACATCCCCCGGCACCGCCGAGAGCCACTGGTTCGCCTTGCGCAGGTACGCGGGCGACAGATCCACCCCCACCAGCGACGCCAGCGGCAGCATCGATCGCAAAAACCGCAGCGTCCGCCCCGTCCCGCAGGCCCCATCCAGCACCCGCACCTGGGATGGCGGCACGTCCGCAAAGGCGTTCAACCCCTCCCGCAACGGAGCCAGCACCCGCCGCCGCATGGCATCCGCCGTGCCGTTGAACAGCACCTCCACCTGCAAATCGTAAAGATTGGCGGAAAAATCGCTCAGGTAGCCATCGGTCTGGTGGTGGAAATTTTGGAGGTAATAGGCCGGATAGCCCGCCGTGTCGATCGCGGTATCAAATTCCTGATGGCGTTCGTTCTGGGCGCGATCCCAGGTGCGCCAGGTATCCAAACACATCCACGGGTAGGCCGCCGCAAACTCCCCCCAGGGGCGATCGACCAGCAGGGACAGGGGATAGACCCCCGCCTCCCCATCGGCCCAGTCGCGATCGTTGAGATCCACCATGGTTTGCCGCAGGCTCGCCAGCAGTTGCGGATCGAGCGATCGCTCCTCCCGCCCCCCATTCGTCACGAACCGCAGCAGCCGCGACGACGCCTGCTTATGGGCAAAGGCCGCCGCCGCAAACCCCTGCTGCAACGTCCCATAGGCCGGCCGCAACACCGACGACGGCACCGGCGGCACCGGCAACGGCCCAGGAGCCCCCACGGACCGCACCACCGACTCCACCGCCGACACCAAACCCGGATTCAACACCGTATTCAAGAGGGAATTCAACACAGGATTCAACCCAAAACTCGACACCGGACGCCCCAGCCAGTAACGCCCTTAAGAAATGTAACGAAAAAATCCAGTCCCGGCCCCACCCCGCCCAAACAAAAGCGCAGCCCGTCCGAGAACTAGCTGCGCTTCGATCCATCTATCTATCTTCTAATTATCGACTGATCGCGGAGAAATTGCCGTCCCCCGCGATCGCAGCAGAGTCGTCGCCGCCGCCGTCCAGAGATCCATTCACCCAGGAACTAGGGACTCGGGGAGCAACAGCTTCATCGCCCCCCAAACCCCATCGTTCCCTAGACCGTTCCTAGACTTCGTAATAGAGGGCGAACTCGTAGGGGTGGGGCCGCAGGCGAATCGGGTTCACCTCCGCATCCAGCTTGTAGGTGATGTAGTTGTCGATGAAATCATCGCTCAACACCCCAGACTCCGTCAGGAAGGCGCGATCGTTATCCAACGCCTCCAGCGCCCCCTCCAAAGAACCGGGCGTCGAAGGAACCTTGCTCAGCTCCTCAGGGCTCAGATCGTAGATATCCACATCCAGCGGATCCCCCGGATCAATCTCATTCTTGATCCCATCGAGGCCCGCCAGCAGCATCGCCGTGAACGCCAGATAGGGGTTCGAGCTCGCATCCGGGCAGCGGAACTCCAGACGCTTCGCCTTCGGATTGTCATTGGTCAACGGAATCCGGATCGACGCCGACCGGTTCCCCTCCGAGTAGGCCAGGTTCACCGGCGCTTCAAAACCGGGCACCAGACGCTTGTAGGAGTTCAGGGACGGGTTCGAGAACGCCAGCACCGCCGGAGCGTGCTTCAGCAGACCGCCGATGAAATTCAGGGCCAGCTTGCTCAAATTCGCATAGCCATCGCCAAAGAACAGGGGCTGCCCCTCCTTCCAGATGGACATATGGGTGTGCATCCCCGAGCCGTTGTCGTTAAACATCGGCTTCGGCATGAACGTGGCCGTCTTGCCATATTTGCGGGCCACATTCTTGACCGCATACTTATAGATCAAGACGTTATCCGCCGCCGAGATCAGGTCAGCAAACTTCATGCCCAGCTCGCACTGGCCGGCGGTCGCCACCTCGTGGTGGTGCTTCTCGATGGGCACGCCGCAGGCGGCCATGGTCAGCAGCATTTCCGTGCGGATGTCCTGCAACGTGTCCGCCGGAGCCACGGGGAAGTAGCCGCGCTTAAAGCCGATTTTGTGGCCCAGGTTGCCGCCCGCCTCTTCGCGAGCCGAGTTCCACACCGCTTCCACCGAGTCGATTTCGTAATAGCCCTTCGACTCGTTCTGGCCGTAGCGCACTTCGTCGAAGATGAAGAATTCCGGCTCGGGGCCGCAGTACACCGTGTCACCGATGCCGGTGGATTTCAGGTACTCCAGGGCTTTGGCGGCGATGGAGCGCGGATCCCGCTCATACCACTCGCCGGTGCGGGGCTCCTTGATGGAGCAGATCATGCTGAGGGTTTTGTGCTCCATGAAGGGGTCGATCCAGGCGGTCTTGGGATCGGCCACCATCGCCATGTCAGAAGCCTGAATGCCTTTCCAGCCCCGGATGCTGGAGCCGTCGAAGGCGACGCCTTCCGTGAAAGCTTCTTCGTCGATCAAGCTTTTATGGAAGGTGCAGTGCTGCCAGATGCCGAACAGATCGACGAATTTGAGATCGATCATCTCGATCCCTTCGCTTTCGATCATTTGCAGGACTTCTTGCGGGGTCTCAGCCATGGAGTGCTCCTTAGCAAAACTGGTGATAGGGACGGAGGCTAGATGCAGCGTGGGAGGTCGCTCACTGGCTGGGCGGTTCCCGGGTTTGCGCCCATGCAGCGGTGCCTTCGTTTCATCTGAACCATCCTAGAGAGACGGTTCGGGGGTATTTGTATCGAAAATTACTTTTTGAGGCCCCTGGGATTGCCTTGGAGCTACGGGCGGGGATATGGGATGATGGGGGGTGCCTATTTGCAGTAGCGTGTTGCTTGCCACGGGCTGCGGGTGACTGGCTTGGCTGTGGGTGACCGTTGGTGGTCGCGATCGCGGGCTCGGGCTAGATTCTTTCTAATTTTCTGTCGAAATCCTAAGTCGCTGTTGTTGTTTCGATAAATTCTGTTGGGAGAAGTGCAATTATGCGCGACGCAGTTACGACGTTGATAAAAACCTATGACATCACGGGCCGCTACCTGGATCGCGATGCGATCGACGATCTGAAGGCGTATTTCAGCTCGGGCATGGCGCGGGTGCAGGCGGCGTCGGCGATTAATGCCAATGCGGCGGATGTGGTGAAGCAAGCTTCGGCGGCCCTGTTCGAGGAGGTGCCGGAACTGCTGCGTCCGGGCGGCAATGCCTACACGACCCGGCGCTATGCGGCCTGCCTGCGGGATATGGATTACTACCTGCGCTATGCCACCTACGCGATCGTAGCGGGGGCGACGGATGTGCTCGATGAGCGCGTTCTCCAAGGGCTCCGGGAAACCTACAATTCCCTCGGGGTGCCGATCGCGCCGACGGTGCGCGGTATTCAGTTGATGAAGGATGCGGCCAAGGCCCTGGCGGCGGACGCCGGGGTGGCGGACACGAGTTTTGTGGATGTGCCCTTTGACCACATGACCCGGGAACTGAGCGAAATCGACGTCTAATCCCCGTTGAAGCGCTTTTAAAATCCCCCATTCCTAACGATCCAACGGGATCAAACCCAAAAAAGGATGACCGGAAATCACACGCCGCGTCATCCTTTTTTATGGTCTTTTTTATAGCGTAGGGGTTGGGTCTCCTAATCCTGGCCCGCGCGATCGCCCCGAACCCGCTCAACCTTGGGGATATCAGGGACCACAGGCATATGAGTGATCGCAGGGCGAGAAAACCCCGGCCCTACGGTTGAGACGGGCTCTAGAACCACGCCAGTACACCCTAGAACTGCCGCAGGAAACGCAAATCACTGGCATAGAGCTGGCGGATGTCGTCCATCTGGTGCAGCACCATGGCAAAGCGCTCGACCCCAAACCCCGCCGCAAAGCCCGTGTAGACCTCCGGGTCATAGCCCACGGCGCTCAGGACATTGGGATCCACCATGCCGCAGCCCAGCACCTCCAGCCAGCGGCCCTTCCACTGCACATCCACCTCGGCGGACGGCTCCGTGAACGGAAAATAGCTGGCCCGGAAGCGGATCGGCACTTCCCCAAACATTTGGATCACGAATTCTTCGATGGTGCCCTTGAGGTCCGTGAAGCTGAGGCCCTCATCGACCGCCAGCAGTTCGATTTGGTGGAACACGGCGGAATGGGTGGCATCGACGGCATCGCGCCGATAGACCCGACCGGGGGCGGCGATGCGGATGGGCGGTTCGTTGTTTTCCATGTAATGGATCTGAACCGGGGAGGTGTGGGTCCGCAGAAGGTTGCCGTCGGGTAAATAAAAGGTGTCGGCCATGTCCCGGGCGGGGTGGTCGGCGGGGATGTTGAGGGCTCCGAAGTTGTAGCGATCGCTCTCCATCTCCGGCCCTTGGGCGACGGTGTAGCCGAGGCCGACTAGGATATCGAGGGCTTTGTCGATCGTGCTGTTGAGGGGGTGCCGGTGGCCCTGGGGACGGTACTGTCCCGGCATGGTCACATCAATGGTTTCCGCCTCTAGGCGCGCCTGGATTTGGGCCTGCTGGAGGGCGTTGCGCTGGTGATCAAGCTGGGTTTGCACCGCCTGCTTGACTTCGTTGGCCTTGGCTCCGATCTGGGGGCGATCTTCGGGGGAGAGTTTGCCCATGGCCCCGAGGACGGCGGAAATTTTGCCCTTTTTGCCCAGATAGGCGACGCGGAATTGCTCGAGGGCATCGAGGGTGTCGGCTGCCGCGATCGCGACCTGGGCTTCAGTCAGGAGGGCGGAGAGTTGCGCTTCGAGGTCGCGGACAGGGGTCGTCGTCATCGGTAATGGCTAAAGGGGCTGGAAGGGAGTGGCCCGCCGGGGCGATCGCGCCGCATCGGGGCGGATGCCGGGGGGACGTACAAGCGTACAATTCTAGGGCTGCATCCAGACAGGGGGCCACGGGGGCCGCCCGGAGGTGGCATCGGGGGTGAGATTGACCCTTGCCCAGTTTAGGCGATTTAGGCAATTAGGTAGTCCTCATGCGACTGTTGATCGGCAATGACGATGGCATCTTTGCCCAGGGGATTCAGGCCCTGGCCAATGCCCTCCACCGGGCGGGCCATGGGGTGACGGTGGTGTGCCCTGACCGCGAGCGATCGGCCACGGGCCACGGCCTGACCCTGCACGATCCCATCCGGGCGGAGGAGGTGACGGGCATGTTTGATCCCGGCGTGCGGGCCTGGGCCTGCTCGGGCACCCCGTCGGACTGCATCAAGCTCGGCCTCGGGGCACTGCTCGATGAGCCGCCGGACTGGGTGCTGTCGGGCATCAACCATGGGCCGAACCTGGGGACGGATATTCTCTACTCCGGCACCGTGTCGGCGGCCATGGAGGGGCTGTTGGAGGGGATTCCCAGCATTGCCCTGAGCTTGGCGGATTTTGCCAGCCGGGATTTTTCCGTGGCGGCCCGCACGGCCTGTGAACTGATCGAGGAGATGACCCAAAATCCTCCAGATCGCCCGACCCTTTTCAATGTCAACATTCCGGCGATCGCGGCGGAGGCGATCGCGGGGCGGCAGGTCACCCGGCTAGGCTATCGGCGCTACTTCGACGAATTTGAAAAACGCCTCGACCCCCGGGGCCGCACCTATTATTGGCTCGGCGGCGAACTGCTGACGGAAGTCAACCCCGAAGAGATCTATCCCCCCACCGACCAGCCCCTCCCCACCGACGTCCAGGCCATCCGCGATCGCTATATCACCCTCACCCCCCTCCACTTCAACCTGACGGACCTGGCCGCCCTCGACGGCTGGCACCAGCGCCTGAGCCGCTCCAACCCCTAAAGGATCAACCGGATCAAGCAACCTCCAGGGCCACCGCGATCGCCCCCACTCCCCGCCCCAGTTCCCCATGCCAGTTGCCCACCGTCAAAACTCGGGTTATACCTAATACAGCGTCAAGCCCCCGCCCAGCGCCCCGCACCGCCCTCCCATCCAGCGGCCCCGTTCACCCCCGGCCCCTATACTGATGAGACCCCGGCGGCGCAGTAAACGCTAGACACGTGTAGCGCCCCCATTCCGGCCCTCGACTGGGATCGATGCCCCTTCCGGTGTTCCCCCAAGCCCCAACGGGTTGCCCCAACCGCCTAGCCCCATGAGCTAGGCTAGGGAGCAGTCGGGAGTGTAGCTTCACCCTAGTCCCCCATCACTGGCTAACTAAGTCCCCCAGCGTTACCCATGTCGAGTACCCAAAGCCACTTTCAGGTTCGCTTCTGGGGCGTTCGAGGCAACATTCCTTGTCCGGGCCCGGATACGGTCAAATATGGTGGCAATACCCCCTGTGTGGAGATGAGCACCGGGGATACGCGCCTCATCTTCGATGCGGGGACTGGCTTGCGGGTGTTGGGCCAAGCGCTCCTGTCCCAGATGCCGGTGGAAGGGCATTTATTTTTCACCCATTGCCACTGGGACCATATCCAAGGATTTCCGTTTTTCATTCCTGCTTTCATTAAGGGCAATAGCTTTCACCTCTACGGGGTTCCCTCCCAGGGGGGCCAAACCCTAGAGCAGCGCCTCCATGACCAGATGCTGCATCCGAATTTTCCGGTGCCGCTCCAGGTGATGGGGGCGGATTTGCAGTTTCATAATTTGTCGGTGGGCCAGGAGTTGCGCATTGGGGATGTGCGCGTTGATAGCGCGTCCCTGAACCATCCGGGGGATGCGGTGGGCTATCGGATCAGTTGGCAGGGCCGCTCGATCGCCTATGTGACGGATACGGAGCATTTTGCCGATCGCCTGGACGAAAATGTGCTGTACCTGGCGCGGGATGCGGATGTGCTGATCTATGACGCGCCCTACTCCGATGAGGAATATGAGAAGCAGGGGCGGCAGGGGTGGGGCCATTCCACCTGGCAGGAGGCGGTGAAGGTGGCCCAGGCGGCGGGGGTGGATCGGCTGGTGATTTTCCACCATGATCCGGTCCATTGCGATCGCGAGCTCGATGAAATTGGTGAGCAGGTGAAGGCGCGGTTCCCCAATAGCTGCATGGCGATGGAGGGGATGGCGATCCAGTTGGTGCCCCAGGAGGCGCGGGGGTCGGCGTCGGACGCGATCGTCTCGGTTTAGGGCCGGTTGAGGGGTGAGGCCGCTGCGGGTTGGGGTGGCTTTTTTGATTTAATGGCTGGGCGGCATTGATTCTTTAGCGTTCATCGTAGGGCGGAATTTGCTTGTGTGGGTTACGGCTTCCCTGGGGGCGGTGCGGGTACCGACGGCGATCGCCCTGGGTAATTTCGATGGGGTGCATCGGGGTCACCAGCGGGTGATTGAGCCGATTTTGGTGGGGGCGGCGGGGCCATTGGGCGATCGCGCGGCTCCGGTGCCTACCGTGGTGTCGTTTGACCCGCATCCCCAGGCGTTTTTTAGTGGTCAGTCGCGATCGGCCCTGACGCTACCGGCGGAAAAGGGGGTAATTTTGGCGGAGTTGGGGGTGCAGCAGTTGGTGCTGTTGCCCTTTGATCGGACCCTGGCGGAGTTGCCGCCGGAGGCGTTTGTGCGCTCGGTGCTGCTGGAAGGGCTGCAAGCTTGCACGATCGCGGTGGGGGAAGATTTTCGCTTTGGGCGCGATCGCCGGGGCACCGCCGAAATGCTCCGGGCGATCGCCGCAAAATGGAGTGTACCGGTGACGATTGTGCCGCTCCACTGCGCCGGGGGCGATCGCATCAGCAGTTCCTGGATCCGCCAATGTTTGTGCGAAGGGGACATCGCCACCGCCAACCGCCTGCTGGGGCGGCCCTACTCCCTGATGGGCACCGTCGAGCCGGGGCAGCAATTGGGGCAAAAGCTCGGATTTCCCACGGCGAATTTGGCCCTATCCCCCCAGAAATTTTTGCCCCGCCACGGGGTCTATGGCGTCGAGGTCACCTGGGCCGACGGCCTCGCCGTGCCGGGGGTCATGAATGTGGGGCGGCGGCCCACCGTGGACGGCCAGCGGGTGACGGCGGAGGTGCATTTGCTGGACTGGGCGGGGGATCTGTACGGCCAGGAGCTCACCGTGGCCCTGCGGCATTTCCTGCGGCCCGAGCGGAAGTTTGATGGCCTCGATGCCCTGGTGGCCCAGATCCGCCTGGACTGTGAGGCGGCGCGATCGCGGTGGGCCACGGCCTAGCCCATCCCCGATCATTCCCCAGACTCGATAGGATGTCAGGGATGATTCCAGGGCAGCAGCCCCCTCCCCGCGCGAACGTGTTGGAAAGTGAACGTGTTGGAAACTCATGAAGGACCAGATCCCATGCGCGATCGCCTGGACAAATTGCAGGCCAACCTAGCCAAGGCCGTCGTGGGCAAGGAGGAGGCCATCGAGCTGGTGCTGGTGGCCCTGCTGTCCGGCGGCCATGCCCTGCTGGAGGATGTGCCGGGGGTGGGCAAGACCCTGCTGGCGAAATCCCTGGCCCGGTCCATCGATGGCAAATTCCAGCGGGTGCAATGCACGCCGGATCTGCTGCCGGCGGACATCACGGGGACGAATGTTTGGAATCCCCAGTCCGGGGCCTTCGAGTTTGTGGCGGGGCCAGCCTTTTGTAATGTGCTGCTCGCCGATGAGATCAACCGGGCGACGCCGCGCACCCAGTCGGCGCTCCTGGAGGTGATGGAGGAGCAGCAGGTGACCCTCGATGGGCGATCGCGGCCTGTGCCGGAGCCATTTTTTGTGATTGCCACCCAAAATCCCATTGAGTACCAGGGCACGTTTCCGCTACCGGAGGCGCAGATGGATCGCTTTGCCCTGGCCTTTTCCCTGGGCTATCCGACGGAGGCGGAGGAGTTGCAAATGTTGCAGCGCCAGCAGGCCGGTTCCCTCGTGCGGGATTTGGAGCCCTGCCTGAGTTTGGAGGATGTGCGGGAGTTGCAGCGCAGTTGCGGTGCGGTGGCGGTGGGGGAGGCGGTGCAGCGCTATCTCCTGCGGCTGGTGCGATCAACGCGGCAGGATGCGGAAATTTCCCTGGGGGTGAGTCCTCGGGGGGCGGTGGCGATGCAGCGGGCGGTGCGATCGCTGGCCTTTTTGCGGGGGCGGGATTATGTGCTGCCGGATGACGTAAAAACCTTGGCTCCGGCGGTGCTGGCCCATCGGTTGATCCCGGCGGGGGGCAAGAATGCCCTGGGGATCATCGATCGCCTGCTGGCGTCGGTGCCGGTGGAAGGGGAGGACGCCTAGGGATGGGAATTTGGACGCGGATGGGGCGATCGCGGCGATCGCGGTGGTGGGCCTTAGGGTTGGCGGTGTTTCTGGCCCTGGGGTTGGGGCAATGGGTCGCGAGGGTTGGGGCGATCGCGCCGCCGCCGCCCCCAGCGGATCCCAACGGCTTAACTGATCGCGTCTCCCCCACCCAGGAATTGGGCCAAGAAGTTTACCGCAACCGGTGCGGCACCTGCCACATTGCCCTGCCGCCCGCCGTGTTGCCCATCGAATCCTGGCGACAGCAGTTGATCACCCAGGAGCACTACGGCCAAACCCTAGAGCCCATGACCGGCATTGATCGCCAACTGATCTGGCAATATCTGCAAAGCGGATCGCGCCCCCTGGCCGTCGGCGAAGCGGAGCCCTATCGAGTCGCCAGTTCCCGCTATTTCCGGGCGCTTCACCCTCGGGTCCCGATCGCGGCGGGGTCGGGCGTGGCCAGTTGCGTCACCTGCCATCCGAGGGCGGAGTTTTTCAATTTTCGCCAGCTAACCGCCGAATGGGACGACGCCCCCTAGGACACGCCACACTCCCCACCCCCTGTGCCTCGGTTGAACGGGTTTGGGGCGATCGCGGTGGGCCGGGTTGGGAGACCCACACCCCACAGCGGCTGCGTTCCAAATCCTCGATTGAAAGTCTTTTGGGGCGATCGCTGTGGGCCGGGTTGGGAGACCCAACCCCTACGGTGGTTGTATTTCTTAAAAATCAAAATAAATAAACGGGATGCCCTCCGGCGCGAAGATCCACACCCCCAATAAACTGGGCGGCACCAACAGCAATTTCAGGGGCCAGTTCAGTTGCAGCCGCAGCCCCCGATGCAGCACCGCCAAACCGCCCATGGCGATCGCGATCGCGGCCAAACTCCCCCAAAGCTGAAGCGGATCAAGGCCCAACCCCTCCCCATAGACCTTTTGGATAAACTGGGCATCCGCTGGTCGCCCCCAGAGGTGCCGCACCACAGTTCCCGACACCGCCAAATCCGGCAACCGAAAGAAAATCCACCCCAAAAACACCGTCCCCTGGGTCAAGGTCCAGGCCAACATAATTCCCGGCGGCGTCTGCCAAAAGGCCCGCAACGGCGGAAACCGCTGGGATTGGGCCTCCGCCAGCCGATGGACCGCCAGGGCCACCCCATGGATCACGCCCCACACCATAAAGCCCCAGGCCGCCCCGTGCCAAAGACCCCCCAGAAACATCACTAAAAACAGGTTGAAACAGGTGCGCCACAGGCCCCGCCGGGAGCCCCCCAGGGGAAAGTACAGATAATTCCGCAGCCAGTCCCCCAGGGTCATGTGCCACCGCCGCCAAAATTCAGCAATGCTGGTGGTGAGGTAGGGAAAATCAAAATTCTGCGGCAGTTCAATGCCCAGCAGCAGGGCGCTTCCACGAGCCACATCGACGTAGCCGCTGAAATCGAGATAAATCTGCACGCTGTAGCCCGTCATGGCGAGCCAGAGGTCACCACTGCCCGCCCGATCCAAATTCCCGAGGCTGAGGTTGACCCACAGGCCCGTATAGTCCGCAATTAATCCCTTCTTGACGGCCCCGCAGGCGATGAGCCACAGCCCTTCGGCGAACTGTTCCGGCAGGATAAACCGCTGGCGATGGAGGGTCCGCAGTTTGCCCAGCAGGGTGTGGTAGCGGACGATGGGGCCGGAAATGAGCTTGGGGAAAAAGAGTTTATAGGTAGCAAAGGTGAGCAGGTCCGTGGCGGGTGGGGCACCGCGATAGATGTCCACCAGGTAGGCGATGCACTCGAAGGAAAAGAAGCTCAGGCCCAGGGGTGCCGCGATCGATTGGCTGACCCAACTGGCGGCGTCGAGGAGGGCCGGTTCCCGCAGACCCCACCCGAGGGAGTTGAGGACGAAGGGGACGTATTTGAAGCCAAAGAGCAGCAGCACATTGAAGGTGACGCCTAGGATCAGGATGCGCCGCCGCTTGGCCTGCCGTTCGCCCCCCCAGCGGTTGCGGTGGAAGTGGACGATGCGCACGTCGGGGGGAACGCCGATCGCGAGGCCCAGCCAAAAGTTAGCGAGCATCCCCAGCAGCAGCAGGGGCACGTAGAGGGGTTGGTTGATGCCGAAGAAGGCCAAGCTCGCCAACAGCAGCACCAACAGCCGCCAGCGGCGATCGCGCAGGGTCCAGAACAGCACCACCACGACCGGCAGAAATACGGCGTAGGGCAGCGACAGAAAGTTCATGGGGGTGCGAGGGGGGGGTGTGCGGTGGTGGGGGGCGTGGGGCGGCTGAATTTTAGCACTGGCTTATCTCCCTGGTTTACAGGAGGCGCAGTTGCTCGGCGGGATCAGCCTCAGGGTCGAGGTCCAGATCAAGATCCCCATCATCGTCTGGGGGTGCGGCTGGAGTGGCGATCGCGTCTCGGTCAGCGTCTGGATCGAGGGTGGCGGTGGCGGTGGCGGGGCGATCGCTCCAGTCAGCAGGGGCGTCTTCCCCCAACAGATCCTGGGCGGCCCGGAGGAGGTCGGTGCGCAGGGGGGCCAGGTCTTCGCGGCTGTTGAGATAGACCCCCAGGGCGCTGAGGGGATCGAGGCTGCCCCCGCTGCCCCCCAGTTCCGGCAGGCGCGGGCGGGCCAGTTGACTCACCAGGTCCGGGCGGATCGAGTAGGTATGGGCGATCGCGAGGCGTTCATGGATGGCGCTCAGATCCAGCAGGGGTAAACTCTCGGGGCGAATGCGATAGATCAACCGCACCACCGCATCTTCGATCTTCTCCGGCGCGATCGCCGCCAGCAGGGTTTCCTGGGGATCCGCCGCCTCGGTCAGATCCACCCGCAGGGTATGGAAGCGCCGCACGGGCAGCGGGCAAAAGGTCCATTGGGTTGCGCGGCGATCGCCCTCCGACGGCGGCGGCTGAATCTCGATCAGCACCACGCCCTTTTCTTCAAGCTCTTCACTAAAATCCACCCGCTCAATACTGCCGGGATAGACCACCGGCGGCAGGCGATCGCCATTGAGACTTTGGTGACAGTGGACATGGCCCAGGGCCACATAGTCAAATTCCGGCCGCGCCAAAATCCCCAAAGGCACAACGAATCCTGTCCCCACCCCCAGGAGCCGCTCCGCCCCCAGCCGCGCCGTGTCGGTCATCACATGGGCCAACAGAACCGTGGGAATTTCCGGATCCAATCGCCGGATTTCCCCCTCCAGGGCCAACCGCAGGCGATCGAGCAACAGCCGCGACACGGCCTCCATGGACAGGCCCTCCGTTTCCCGCTTGGTCAACAGGGTCGATCGCGTCAGCCAGGGCAGGGTCACCACCTGGACCGGCCCCGCCGCCGTGGTCAGCCGATGGGTGGCGAGGCGATCGCCCACCACAAACCCGCGCACCCCCAAGGTCCGATAGATTGACAGGCTCGCGCCCCCCTGGCCCTGGGCATATTGGTCATGGTTGCCCACCAGCAGCACCGTGGGGATTTGCGCATCGGCGAGGCGGCAAAACTGTTCCGCAAAGGCCCCCTGGATCAACGGTGCGGGGGTGGCATCCGGGAACGCATCGCCCCCAAACAGCACCAGATCCACCGGCTCCGCGATCGCGCGATCAATGCACCGGCCCAGGGTCGCCACAAAATCCTGAAGCCGCGTATTCTGGCCCGTATGGGGATCCACGCGGCCATGGGCAAGGCCCCCTCCGAGGTGAATATCGGAAATATGTAGGATTTTGACCATGCCCTAATGCCCTATCTACAATGGCGATCGCCCCCGACGGCAGGCGCGCCCCCTCGAACTGGCGATCGCCGCCCCAACTCCATTTCCCCTGACCCCGCCGGAGGATCCTGAGTCCCATGTCCTGGGGGCCAGATCCTGAGCCAACCACCGCCCACGAAGCCCCGCGCCGCGATCGGGGCAACGCCCCCACCCATCGGGGCAAAGCCCCCACCCATCGCCCCCGCCCCCAACGCTACCCTATGGCACCCAAAATCGTCCTATTTTATCCACTGTTCACGGGCGGGGGGGCCGAAGCGGTCGCCCTGTGGATCCTCGAAGCCCTCAAGGATCGCTACGACCTGGAGGTGATGACCCTGGTGCCCATCGACCTGGCGCGGCTCAATCGCATGTACGAAACCCAGGTGCCGGAAAATCTGCCCGTGCGGACCCAATACGGCGCGATCGCGCGGCCCCTGGTGGAATGGCTGATGGCCAACAGCGGCACCCTACGGAAAGCGTTTTTGCAGGGATTTATTCGCCATTTCAAACGCCACGCCGACCCGCGCGCCCTGCCCATTTCCGGCTATAACGCCGTCGATCTCGGTCGCCCCGGCGTGCAGTATGTCCATTGGGTACGGGTGCTGGAACACGAAAATTTATATTGGCTCTCGCAATTTTCCCAGGCACACCTGCGCGCCAACCTGTCCCTGGCCAACTCCCGCTACACCGCCGATCGCTTCGCCCAAACCAACGGCCTCGATGCCCAGGTGGTCTATCCGCCGGTGCTGGTGAATGCCCCCGAAATCCCCTGGGAGGAAAAGGAAGAGGCATTTATTTGCAGCGGGCGGCTGACGGAGGCGAAACAGCCCCACAATGCGATTTTGGTCCTGCGGCGGGTGCGCGATCGCGGCTTTCCCGTGAAATTGCATCTGACGGGCGGCGGCGGCGGCGTCTACGGCTGGCGGTATTTGAAAAAACTAAAACGCCTCGTCGCCGAAAATGCCGACTGGGTGACGCTCCACGAGGGCCTGAGCTACCGGGACTACATGGCCCTGATGGCCCGCTGCCGCTACGGCCTGCACCTCAAACCGGAACCCTTCGGCATTTCCGTGGCGGAGATGATGAAAACCGGGGCGGTGCCGTTCGTGCGCGATCGCGGCGGCCAGGTGGAAATCCTCGGGGACGAGCAGCGATCCCTGTGCTTCCGCCACGCCAGCGACGCCGCCGATCGCATCAGCGCCGTCCTAGCCGATCCCAACGAACTGAACCGCCTGCGCGATCGCCTCGCCCAGCGGCGCAACCACTTTTCCCCCGAGCAATTTATGGCGCAAATGGAGCAGGCCGTCGCCCAGGCGATCGCCCAGAGCCCCAACCCAGCGCCCTGATCTGGAGCCTTAACCCCGAGCCCTAACGCAAAAAATTACTCGTCAACCACAGGGCCAGCACCGTCACCACCGCCGACACCGGCTCCGGCCCCATCGGCAAACTCGCCAGCAGCGGAATCGACGCGATCGCCGTCCCCAGGATCAACCCCACCACCAGCCCCAGCACCGACAGCAGCACCGATCGCCCAAAGCGCCGCTCCTTCCGGTTGAGGAAATACACACAAGAGCCCACCCCCACCGACAGCAGCAGTTGCAGCAGCGCCGGATTCCCCGCCCCCGCCAGCACACTCGCCCCCGCGATCGCCCCATAAATCACCGACGGCCACAGCAGCTCCGCCCGCGTCGGCCGATCCAACAGCCCCCGCAGCCAACCGGGCATCTGCCGCGTCGTCTCCTTCGGCATCACCGCCGCCGGCTTCGGCTCCACCCGCTCCGGAAACCGGATGCGATCAGGCACCTTAATGCGCCCCTCCTGCCGCAGCCGCAGCCGATCCATCAGCACCGCATCGTAGGCCATCTCCACCGCCTCTGATCGCTTGCGATCGCTCTCATGCTCCTGCAATAGCCGATCGCGCGCCCCCTGAATCTCATCAAAGGACGCATCTTCAGTCACACCAAGCTGTTCGTAGGGATTCGGGGTACTCATGCGCGATCAATAAGGCGATCAACAAGGGTTTAGAGGCGGGAGCGGCCCCAGGTTCAAAATGCCCAATTTCAGGACATCCGGGGCAGATTTAGGCTAACAAATCTTTCGTCAAATCGAACCGGACGGACTGCTCAGCGCGATCGCGTCACCCCACACCCCCAATCCCCCCAGATCCACCAGCCCCGGCAGCCTCCCCCGCCTCCAGGCTATAGATCGGAGATGATTATTAACAAATCACCCTGACTAGGGGCCATCATGATTGGAGAAACACCAACAAATTCACCGCCAATGTAACACATCCGCAAAATCGTTGTGTTGCCCGTCCTGACTGGGTTAGGTTGCGATGGTTTGATAAAATACAAGCCAGCGTTTCAGGGAGTTTTTGCCCCCGCGATCGCCTCCCACCCCCACCCCCCCCTGGCCCAACCCCCCCGGTCCATTGGGGCAGTCCCGAGACCGGTGCTATCTTTGGCTTGCGCTGGCAACGTCGCGGAACGGTCGTTTGCAGTTCAAAGACTTGTCCCCATCCCCGTGCATCCGACGTCCATCACAATTCTGGCAAAAGGGCGATGACCGAAACTCCAGCAAAACTACTCGTGGTGGACGACGATCCACCGATCCGCAATCTGGTGTTTCGTTACCTGAGCCAGCAGGAGTATGAAATCCGCTCGGCCGAGGATGGACGGACGGCGCTGGAAATTTTTGAGCGCTTCAAGCCGGACCTGGTGATCCTGGACGTGAACCTGCCGGACACAACGGGCTATGAGCTTTGCAAAACCATGCAGGCCCGTACGGGGGTCTACGTGCTGATGCTCACGAGCCTCTCGGACGAGGGCGACAAGATGAAAGCCTTTTCCCAGGGGGCGGATGATTACCTCACCAAGCCTTTTAGTGTGTCGGAGTTGGCGATGCGGGTGCGGGCGATCCTCAAGCGGGTCCGCATTGCGCCGGTGGCGGAGGAGCCCAGCCAGCCGAAGCTGAAGTTTGGGGCGGTGGAGATTGACCCGGACCTGCGGGAGCTGTCGATCGCGGGGGAGGCCATTGTTCTGACGGCGCTGGAGTTTAATTTGTTGCATTTTCTGGCAAGCCATCCGGGGAAGGTGTGGACGCGCCAGGAGTTGCTCCAGCGGGTTTGGGACTATGACTATGTGGGGGATCACCGGGTGGTGGATGTCCACATTGGGCAGATCCGCAAAAAAATTGATACGAATGCGAGCCGCAGTAGTTTTATCCAGACGGTGCGCGGGGTTGGCTATCGGTTTAATCCACCGGAGGAGGGCTAGGGGCGATGGGGGCTGGGCAATCGCAACGGGGTGGTGGGGAGGCGCTGCTGTGGCTGATGGGGGCGGCGATCGCGACGGTGGTGCTGTGGCAGGTGCCGTTGGGGGCGTTTGTGCTGTATCCGTTTTCGATTCTGGCGACCTGGTTCCACGAGATGGGCCACGGGCTGATGGCGATGCTGCTGGGGGGGCGCTTCGAGCGGCTGATGCTGTATGCCAACGGCAGCGGTTTGGCGTTCCATAGCGGTGGCTTGTGGCTGGGGGGTGCGGGGCGGGCGCTGGTGGCGGCGGCGGGGCTGGTGGGGCCGTCGTTGGCGGGGATGCTGCTGCTGCGGCTGTCGGTGCTGCGGCTGCCCCGGGTGCAGTTGGGGCTGTTTGGGCTGGGTTGTTTGCTGCTGCTGTCGGCGGCCCTGTGGGTGCGGACGGGGTTTGGGGTGGCGATGATTGTGGGCCTGGGGGTGGCGATCGCGGCGATTCCCCTCTATGCGCCGGTGTGGATGCAGTATTTTGCGCTGCAATTCCTGGGGGTGCAGGCTTGCATCAGCAGTTTTCACCAGTTGGATTATCTGTTTACGGAGCGGGTGGTGATCGGCGGGCAGGCGATGCTGTCGGATACGGGGCGCATGGCGGAGCAGTTGCTGTTGCCCTACTGGGTTTGGGGGCTGCTGCTGACGGCGTTGTCGTTGGTGCTGCTGGGGTCGGGTCTGCTGACGGTGGCGCGATCGCGCGACTAGACACCGCTGCCTAGGTGCCCGAATTTTTTACGGGGCCTTGAATCGAGATCAATCCGATTGGGTTGTTTGGCGTTGGCGAACCCCTTCATAGAGCAGCAGGGCCGCCGCGATCGCCACATTGAGGGACTCGACCCCCGGCGCGAGGGGAATCGACACCCGCCCATCCGCCGCCGCCATCAACGCCGGCGACAGGCCCGCCCCCTCATTGCCCAACAGCAGCAGCACCGGCCCGCGCAGATCCGCCTCCCAGTAGGACATGGCCCCAGCCACCTCAAGGCTCGTCGTCGCCAGCACCGTCACCCCCGCCGCTTTGGCCTGCCGCACCAGGGCCAACGAATCGCCGCACACGCCGCAGGGTACCCGGAACCACTGACCCGCCGTCGCCCGCAGCACCTTTGGCTGATCCAGATCCACACTGTCGGCGCTCACCCAGAGGCGATCAACCCCCGTCGCCGCCGCCGCCCGAATGATCGTGCCCAAATTGCCCGGATCCTGCACCGTTTCCAGCAACAGCCCCACCCGAAACGGCTCCAGGGCTCCCGGTTCACCAGGGTCAGTTTCAGCGTCCCCCAGACCAAAGCGCACCGGATCGCGCGGCGCAAGGGCAATCACCCCGTCCGGCGTCACCGTCGTCGCCATGGCCGCCAGCACCTCCGGACTCACCAGCTCCAGCCGCGCCGCGATCGCCCCCAACCGCCCCCACAATTCCGGCTCGCGATCGCACCACCCCTCCGTACAGCACACCACATCCAAAGGCTGCCCCACCGCACAAGCCTCCTGAAGAAGATGGGTCCCCTCCAACAAAAATTGACCCGCCTCCCGCCGCCCCTTCGCCCGATGCAAACGCCGGATTTGCTTCACCAAAGGATTCTGTAAGCTGGTCAACATTAGCCGGTAATTCCTGAGGCAATGCCCAGGCAAAAAAAGATCACCTGGAGTTTAGTCAAAATCCCAACCCTTTGAAAAAAGACTTAGGATTTACGTCCCCAGGTGATGCGGTAAATCGATGAAATCTGGCTTAATGCGGAACCCGGGACTTGAACCCGGAAGTCTCGAAAGACACAAGAACCTGAATCTTGCGCGTCTACCAATTCCGCCAGTTCCGCAGAAGTTGTTTTGTTTTTTTGGACGAGTTCAATAGTAGCCACGTCGCCCCGAAAAAGCAACCCCCAACGGCAAAAAAGTTTTTGGGGAAGGGGAGCGCCCCACCGCGCCGCGAGCTATCAGAAAAGTGGGTCGCTTGTCAATCGGTGAGATTTGGGTAAAATCTAGACGAAAAATAAATCGACACAGTTAGCAACTCGGCGCGCTTGCTGGAGGATACAGCCATTAATCCCCTGCCTGAAATCAACCCTGTCTCCGGATCGCTCCCCACGGACGGTCCCGTACTCGAAATCTGGGGCGGCCACCGCCTGTCTGGCCTGCTGCCCGTGTCGGGGGCGAAGAATGCGGCCCTGGTGGTCCTGGCGGCGACGCTGCTGTGTTCCGATGAATGCCGACTGCGTAATATTCCTGAACTGGTGGACGTGGGGCGGATGGTCCAGGTGCTCACGTCCCTAGGGCTGAAGTGCCGATCGCAGGGGACCGTGTGGGATATCGACGGGCGGACGGTGGACCGGGCGGAAGCGCCCTATGAAATTGTCAGTAAGCTGCGGGCGAGTTTCTTCGCGATCGGCCCGCTGATTGCGCGGATGGGGGAGGCGCGGGTGCCGCTGCCCGGGGGCTGTGCCATTGGGGCGCGTCCGGTGGAGTTGCACGTGCGCGGGCTCCAGGCCATGGGGGCGCTGGTGCAGATTGAGGGGGGCATTGTCCATGCGGCGGTGCCGGGGGGCCGCCTGAAGGGGGCTCGGATCTATTTGGATTACCCCAGTGTGGGGGCGACGGAAACCCTGATGATGGCGGCGACGCTGGCGGATGGGGAGACGGTGCTGGAAAATGCGGCCCGGGAGCCGGAGGTGGTGGATCTGGCGAATTTCTGTCGGGCGATGGGGGCGGAGATTCGCGGCGCGGGGACGGATACGATTACGGTGGTGGGCCGCGATCGCCTCCATGGGACCGATTACGCGATCGTGCCGGACCGCATCGAGGCGGGGACGTTTTTGATTGCCGGGGCTATTTCTGACTCGGAGCTGTCCGTGGGGCCGGTGGTGCCGGAACATATGACGGCGACGGTGGCGAAACTAGAAGCGATCGGCGTGAAGATCATCCAGGATGGGGCCGATGTGCTGCGGGTGGTCCCCGGCGATCGCCGCATCGGCACGGATATCGAAACGCTTCCATTTCCGGGCTTCCCGACGGACATGCAGGCCCAGTTCACGACCCTCTTGACCCTCAGCGAGGGCAGCAGCGTGGTCACGGAAACGGTGTTTGAAAACCGGATGCGCCATGTGGCGGAACTGAAGCGCCTAGGGGCCAATATCCGCGTGAAGGGGCGCAATGCCATCATCGAAGGGGTGCCGTTTTTGTCCGGTGCGCCGGTGATGGCGACGGATCTGCGGGCGTCGGCGGCGCTGGTGCTGGCGGGGCTGGCGGCCCGGGGCAAGACGACGATCTTTGGCCTGCATCACCTCGATCGCGGCTATGAGCGTCTGGAGTTCAAGCTGCAAAATGCCGGGGCTCGCATTGAGCGCCTGGACACCCCCGATAGCCAAGCCCCCGTGCCGGAAACGGCGGCAACCCTGTCCTAGGGTCTGGCAACGGCGGCGGTTAGGCCGGTTCAGCCCGCCCCTAGACCGGGCCAGTGCGCTATAAAGAAAACTCCGGGGGCTCGGGTTAGCTTCCGGGGTTGGCGGCTTGATTCGGGGCGTTGTGGGGTAGGGCCATGGTGATGAAAGGGCAACGGCAGGGCGAGACGGATTTGGGGGGCAGCCCGACGGCGAAGGTGCGGCTGCTGGGGCTGCGGGCGGATGGGTTTCGCCACCCCCTCGATCGCGAGTCCACGCGATCGCTCAAGCAGGTGCCGGGGCTCGATGCCCTGGTGCGGAGTCTCCTGGGGCCGGTGGCGGAGGAGATGCTCTATCTCGAAAATATTGCCGCGAGCGTGCTGGTGGGGCCAACGCAACTGCCGGATCTGTACGGTCTGCTGACGGAGGCGTGCCGGATTTTGGATCTGGAGCCGCCGGAGCTGTACGTGCGCCAGCATCCGGTGCCCAATGCCTACACGTTCGCCATGCGCGGTCGGCGGCCCTTTGTGGTGCTGCATACGGCGCTGATTGATCTGCTGACGCCGCCGGAGATCCAGGCGGTGATTGCCCATGAGTTGGGGCACCTCAAGTGTGAGCATGGTGTGTATTTGACGTTGGCGAATTTGGGGGTGCTGGCGGCGGGGCAGTTGCCGTCGTGGGGCCGCTGGGTGGCCGAGGGGATGCAGGAGCGGCTGATGGAGTGGGTGCGCTGTGCGGAGTTGACGTGCGATCGCGCGGCCCTGTTGGCGACCCAGGATCCGATGACGATGGTGTCGGTGCTGATGAAATTGGCGGGCGGGTCGCCGACGCTGGCGGGGCGGCTGAATCCGGAGGCGTTTTTAGCCCAGGCCCGGGCCTATGATGCGGTGGATGAGTCGCGGTTGGGCATGATGCTGAAGCAGGCGCGGACGGCGGGCCTGACCCATCCGGTGCCGGTGCTGCGGGCGCGGGAGATCGATCGCTGGGCCCGCAGCCGGGAGTACCGAGATTTGTTGCAGCGTTTCCGGGAACAGCGTGTATAATGGCTGAACGCTAAATAACAGGCCGTTTTTCGGTGACTTAGACCCTAGGTCGTCGGTGAACGAAAACCTGTGGGCAAGTGGCGGAATGGTAGACGCATCACACTCAAAATGTGACGCCTTCGGGTGTGAGAGTTCGAGTCTCTCCTTGCCCATTGATGGAAAAATCTGAAGCGAATGCGGCGGCGCTCCTGGGGATTTCTTCGGGGGCGCTGCTGTTTTTGATTTCGTTTATGTTGGGGGAAGGCGATCGCGGTTTATTCCTCGGGAGTGTGGGTAATGGCGGGTCTAGGGCGAATTTGGCGGCGGTGGGGGGCGATCGCGGTATTGGTGCTGCTGCTCAGCGGTTTGGGGGCGGGCCGCGCGATCGCGTCGGTCCATGAATATCCGCTGGATCCACCGGGGGCGGGGCGGGTGATGTTTCGCTCCCTGCAACCGTTGCGCGATCGCGAGGATCGGACCTGGCAGGTGGTGCTGCTGACGGAGGGGGACGGCCAGCAGGTGACGGCGGTGCGGCTGCGGCTGTCGGCGTTTCCGGGAACCGTGGTGGATCGCGATCGCCCCTTGCAGGTGGCGAGCGGTGGCCAAAGCTGGTCCCTGGCGGATGACTTTGCCCTGGCGGCGACCTCGCCGAATGTAGGGGAATATGACCTGATGGCGGCCCTGGGGACGATGGATAGCCGCGCGCCCCTGACCCTGACGGTGCCGCTGGTGGTGGGCGATCGCGCGATCGCCACGACGATCCCCGTGCCGCCGTTTGCGGTGGGGGAATGGTTCAAAATGCTCGATCAGGCCACGGGCCAGGGCTAGGTCTAGATCTAGGGATCTTGGCCCCGCAGTTCCCGCATGTAGCGCTCAATATCCGCCGCCGCCTGTTCCAATTCCGTGAGCCCTAAGGGCAGATCATCATCCACCGGTAGGTCCGCTTCGGGGGGGGGCTCGGGCGATCGCGCCCCGCTAGTTCCCGGGGACTGCTCATCCTCCGTGAGGGTTTTTTGGAGCAATTCCAGGGACTCCACAAACGCTTGTAGGGCCGCGAGGCGCATTTCGTCGGGAGTTTCCATGGGCGGTGAACTGGCGGGGCGGGGACCGTTGCGCTCCTAGTCGTATGCTAACCCGCTGGGCTGATCCTTGGCGAATGGGGGGTGGCCCCTGAAGCATGGACGGGGCTCCAGGGGCGAGGGAACGTCGGTGGGGGAGCTCCTCGGAATCCTCCCCCTGGGGCGGCCCTAGAGGAACTGGGCGGCGGTCAGTTGGCTGGGGATGACGGAGCGCAACAGGGCAAAGGTGCGATCGCCAGTGCGCAGTTCCGTTGCGCCGCCGCCGTCCACTTCCCGCAGGGTGAGGTCGCTAAATTGCAGCCCCCCGAGGAGTTCGATCGTGTCGAGGCTCACTTCAAAGTCGAGGAGGGTGTCGGTGCTGCCGTCGCCGCGATCGCCCAGGACAAAACGATCGCGCCCCGCCGCACCGGAGAGGGTGTCGTTGCCGAGGTCGCCCGAGACGATATCGTCACCGGTGCCGCCGATCAGGAAATCATCCCCCTGGCCGCCCCGCAGGAGATTGTTGCCGGCGCTCCCCGCGATCGTGTCGTTGCCGGAGCCCCCCAGGAGGGAGTCGTTGCCCGCGCCGCCGATCAGGGTGTCGTTGCCGCGATCGCCCGAGAGGAAGTTATCGCCGACACTGGCGAAGAGGATGTCGTCATCCTGGCCGCCGTAGAGGGTGTCGTTGCCCTCACCGCCGATCAGGGTGTCGTTGCCGCGATTGCCCAGAAGGAGGTCGTCCCCCGCTGCGCCATCGAGCAGGTCGTCGCCGTCGCTGTCGAGGTTGGGGTTGTTGTTGCCGCCGTAGAGGGTGTCGTTGCCTGCGCCGCCCTGGAGGGTGTCGCTGCCGCGATCGCCCAGGAGCAGGTCATCTCCTTCGTTGCCCCAGAGTTGATCCGTGCCGTTGCCGCCGTGGACCGTGTCGTTGCCCTCGCCCGCTAGGAGCAGATCGTCGCCCCGGTTGCCAAAGATTAGGTCATTGCCCGCACCGCCGTTGATCAGGTCGTCGCCGTCGTCTTCGGTGTCGGGGTTGCGGTTGCCGCCGTAGAGGGTGTCGTTGCCGTCGTTGCCGCAGAGGGTGTCGTTGCCGCGATCGCCAAAGAGCAGATCCTCGCCGTCGTCGCCCCAGCCGTAGTCATCGCCGCTGCCGCCGTGGATCGTGTCGTTGCCAGAGCCCCCCAGGAGGGAGTCGTTGCCGCGATCGCCAAAGACATCATCGTTACCGCCGCCGCCAAAGAGCAGGTCCGCACCGTCGAGGTCGGGATCGTTGGGGTTGCCGTTGCCGCCGTAGATCGTGTCGTTCCCCAGGTCGCCGGAGAGGGTGTCGTTGCCCTTGTCGCCCAGGATCAGATCGTCATCCTTGCCGCCGAACACGAGGTCGTTGTCTTCGCCCGCGTAGATGATGTCGTTGCCCTGGCCGCCGTTGATGCTGTCGTTGCCGCGCCCGCCGTAGATCAGGTCGTCGTCCGGGTCGTTGCCCTGCTCTTCGGCGCGGCCGACGCCGCCAAAGATGATGTCGTCGCCGCGATCGCCGTGGAGGGTGTCGTTGCCCTCGTTGCCGAAGAGGATGTCGTTGTCCTGGCCGCCAAAGCCGCGATCGTTACCGATGCCGCCCACGAGGGTGTCGTTGCCTTCGTTGCCAAAGAGCAGGTCATTGCCGCCGCCGCCCAGGAGCACGTCCGCGCCGTTGGGATCGAGGACGCCAAAGAAGCCGGTGCCGCCAAAGAGGGTGTCGTCGCCCAGTTCCCCAAAGAGGGTGTCGTTGCCGCGATCGCCAAAGGCCAGATCGTCCCCCTTGCCCGCGTGGAGGATGTCATTGCCCTGGCCCCCGAAGGCGGTGTCGCGGCCCTGGCTGGCGAGGATGACGTCATCCCCTTCGTTACCAAAAATCAGGTCGCGGTCTTCGATGGGTTCGTCCAGGTTGCCGTCATTGCCGACGCCGCCGATGAGGGTGTCGTTGCCCAGGTCGCCCTCGAGGGTGTCCTGACCGCGATCGCCCAGCACCCAGTCATTGTCCTGGCCGCCGTTGAGTTCGTCGTTGCCGTCGCCACCGAAGAGGACGTCATCGCCAACGTTGCCGTTGAGCTGGTCATTGCCGGTGCCGCCGCCGACGCGATCGCGGCCCGCCCCCCCAAAGAGAGTATCGTTGCCGCCATTGCCCAACAATTCATCGTCACCCCCTTCACCCCGCACAAAATCGCCCAGGGCAGAGCCGACCACCAGTTCATTTTCAGCGGTGCCGACGATTTCCCCTTCGCCACCGAGGGCAAAGATGGCGCGGCTCGTGGCGGGGACGGGGGGAATGATCAGCGGCGGGCGATCGGGCTGCACCGGCGGCACAAGGAGGAATCCCGCCAGGATCGGCTGTGGCGCGCAGGTCGGGTCGCGATCGGCCACCGTCGGCGTCAATACATTCAACTCCGGCGGCAGACCGGGAATCGGCACATTCGGAAACTCGCACACCACCGCCGCGATCGGGAAGTTGAAGACCGGATCCCCCGTGTTGTTGCTCGACAGGCTGAAGATCCCGGTGACGACGCCAGCGCGGGTGGGAGTGAACGCGATCGGGATAAACGTTTCTTCGCCCGCCCCTAGGGTCCGTTGGTAGTCCCCCGCCAGGACAAAGCCCTCCGGTAGGTTGGCATCCCCGAGGCGCAGGACGCCCGTACCGGTGTTGCGAATCCGGAACCGCTGCACCACCGTTTGGCCCGCGTCGATGCAGGGCACCTGGAGGCCAGGGAAACCGGCGGCGTTACCATCCTTAATTTTGTTGCCGGGGAAGAAGAAGAACGCTGGATCGCCGTCGCGCACTTCGCCGTCACGGCTGCCTTCGAGACCCGGAAGGGGAACAGCAAACACGGAAATGCGCGGCTCATCCGGCGTTTGCGGCGTTGGCGTCGGGGCACTGATCGGCGTCAGCTGAGCCTTACCAAAAATTCGCAGTTCAACCCTAGCCGGGAGCGAAGACGCATTGCTCGCACCACTGTTGTCGATGACGCGGTAGGTAAACTCTGTAACGAGGTCCGTTGCACTCGCGTTGGGGGTAAAGACCAAATTGCCAATATTCGCGAAAGGAAGAGGCTGCCCTACAACTACAGGGTTGCCATTGAGGGTCAACGTCCCGCCTTCCGGGAGCTTATCGATGACGAAGTTAACCAGGGTGTCATTCGGACCACCTCCCACATCAGGATCATCTCCTCCTAAAGGTGATGAAACACTTGCGCCCGCGAGGGGAATCGGGCCACTGCCCGCAATGATGTTGGCGGAAGAGTTAAAAGCAGATGGGGGCTGGTTTGCCGCTGGGTTGAAACTGACCGTTGCGGGTGCGGATTCGGCCCCAAGATTGTCAACAGCAACGTAGGAGAAGTCTGCCCCAGCGAAGCCTGAAGCGGGCGGAATGTACTGCAAACTTAGAAAAGCTGCCTCGCTGAGGTTGGCGACTTGGCTGAGGTTTGTGACCAGGGTTCCATCCGCGAACCGTAGCTGTCCTGTCGTCGGCAGCTTCGTCAGCCTATAGCTCGCAACTGTTCCATCATCCGTTGCAGGCGCTGCGGGGAACAAGGCTGAAATGAGGATTGGGGCCGTTGGATTGGCAGGATCAGCTGTGAAAGAAGCGCTATTCGCATCGGGGATTTGGTTGGCAGGGATTCTAGCGATCGTAACCGTTGCAACGGGGGAAGTATTGTTGGGCTGACCGCTGCGATCGCGGGCGACATAGGTAAAGCTCGTCCCTGTAAAACCAGCCGGAGAATCATACTTTAATTTATCAACATCCGCCTCGGGAAATGTGCTGCCGGCTGTCAGAACCGTATCACCTGCTGAAAAGACATCATTGTTGTCGTTGTCCAGGTATAAGGTTCCTTGATTAGGCGGGTTTTGAATAACATAGTCGAGGGTTCCTGCCGCTCCTACATCAGGATCATCAATTGGAATTTGACCAGTTAAATTAACCGTTACGTTGTCGCCTGCGCCAGTAGAGAATGATTGGGAAACTGGAGGTCGATTTTGTCCATCTATGAAAGAGATGGTCGCAGGAGCCGACGTATTATTCGCAGCGCCACTACTATCTAGTAATCGATAGTTAAATCCTAGGCCATCTGGCAGATCACCACCCAGTGTCGTGTAGCGAATCTGAGGTGCAGCCCCTAGTAGAAGAGTAAGTCCTTGAGTGATTGGAAGCCAGTTTGCTCCGCCATCGAGCGAGTACTCTAGGCTTCCAAAAGCAGGAACAGAATCAAATCTAACTCGCTCTAGATTATTAGGATTAGCAAGTCCCGTATCGGGATCGCTTCCAGTGATACCAATGGCGGCCAATGAGGGATAGACAATAGTCTGAGGTGCAGCACTCGGCGGAATTGTATTGGTTTTACCTTGGGCAACGGGTGGGCGATTGAGAATCGTCGTATCCGTAGATGTAAAGACCTGGGGACCTAACTTTTCGGCGGTAGTAGTGGAGTCAGGGTCAAGGATTCCATCAGGCAGAGTGGCTTCAAAGGTATTGGATAGGACAGTTGTAGTTGGTGTGGCGGAAATATTTCCCTTAATCGTGAATGTGACGCTTGACCCTGCATTAAGGGTCAATTTTACATTCTGGAGATCAATGCTGCCCTCTTGATCTGCGATGGGATCAACTGTTCCGACTCCCGTAACATCTGCTTTCCATTCAACGGGAAGAAAATCTACTGGAAAGGTGTCGGATAGGGAAACAGGGAATGGAGCCTTGATGTCACAGCCCGGTTTTCCGTTGGTGAGAGTCGCCAGGTTTTCTATGGTTACGGTGTAGGTGATTGCTTGACCGGGCTCAGCAGCATCAAGACCATCACTTTTACTGACCTTTAACTGAACCTCTGGCGTTTTCACTGGCAGTGTTGCCAAGTCGCCAATGGTGCTATTGAAAGGTGAAGTGCCACTAAAAGCGCTTTGGATTTGAGTACCCAACGTGCCAAAATCAGCTGCAGCAGTGCTGATTGGGTAAAGGTTACGGTCAGGATTGTTGTTGACGGAGGCGTAGAGTCTGCCATCTATCCCAAAGGCAAGACCTGCCATATTTCGAGAAACTTCCGCGTTGCGTTCAATGGTAAAAGGGTCAATATTAGGTCCAGGACCACCAGGGTTACTTTGCTGAGTTTCTGTTAAGAGCTGAGAGACTCCCGTAGTCTTAACTTCCAGTATGCCGATATCATTATCGTCGAACCCACCTCCGTCTTCGTCTTGCTGAAAAGCAACATAGAGTCGATTTCGCGCTGACGGATCGGCTTCTACATTGGGATCGAAAGCAAGATCACCAGTACCGGCATTGAGATTGATATTTCCTACACCTGTTCCCGCCAGATCTTTGGCGTAAACTGCTCTACCCGTATCAGGATTTACAATGATGATCTTGTTGCCACTACTGATAAAAAGATTTCCATAAGAGTCAAATGCCATACGGCCAACGTTAGATATATCTGATATGGAAAGAATTCCATTGGCGACAGCGGTTGCATTGGCAACCAGACTTACGCCGTTGTTCGCAGCAGTGACAGGCGGTGACCATTTATAGAGGTTTCCGGCGGTGCCAGTTGCAGTTGACAAGAAATAGAGATCATTAGTGCCGGGACGGCGGGCAAGGCTGTTCGTAGAAAAGCCTAAACCACTGTTGTTGGAAATGACACGCGTGATTGCACCATTAGATAGATTGATGGTGACAAGATCGTTCTGCAGATCACTACCATCAATGCCGCCATTGCTGTTGTCGTCATCAAGACGCATGACGGCATAGAACTGGTTGGGGAAGCATTCAGCAAAAATGCCCCCATAGGCCGATCGCGCCTCCGGCCCAAACACCAACGGAGCCAAGACAGGGCGATCGCCCGCACCCGCCACAAAATCCAGCGACCAGGAACCACCCCGAGCCACCTGGCCCACAAAAGACGTCGCCGCCCGCACCACACTTCCGGATTGCGCCGCCAGCGTCCGAAGGAAGGATTGACCCGCATCCGTTGCCGCCACCCGGCAGCCATAGATCACCAACTCCGGCGATCGCCCCAACCGATCGCGCCAACGGCCCAACACCTCCCCGAAGCGGAACCATGAGCGCCCATCCACCGTCGAAGCACCCAAGCGCAGCGCCCCCGGACGACCATGGGCAACCACATGCAGCGACGTGGCCCCCCCAAAACGCTCAAGCAACTCCGCCACCTGGGTCAGGCCATCGCGATCGCGCTCCAGCACCACCGCCACCGTCCCCGGCTGCACCTGGTCGCATAACCACTGGGCATCCATCACCCGAGGATCAATCACCGCGATCGCAGTGGAAGCCGTTGAAATCATCGGAGCCGTGGAGAAAGAAAGAGCCATGGTTCAGTCTGCCGCTAGGGGTCTGGGTCGAAGGGTCAGAATTGAAAGCTTTTTGAGAGCTTAAAAACGGTCAAAAACGGTCGAACGGAGCTAGGGGTGCTGAATCAGTACCGCCAAAAGTGGGGTGTAATCCGGATGGATCGGGTTATGGACCCATGACGCTCAGCCTAGACCCAAGGGTTCCAAGGATCGCCCCATGGATCCCCCAGGGCCGCGATCGCCCAGGGACGGACAGGGGCCAGCCCGTTCCACCCGTATCAGTAGATGCACCGCCGCAACGGACGGGGTAGATACACCAAAAGCTCAGCAGAACAGCGCGATCGCAGTGCAGCACAGCCTTTAGGTCGATTCTCGGGCAATCCGTATTTGTACGGAATCAATCCCTAGACTTTCTGAACGGAGTCCCGAGAATCGAGCCATTTTCGAGCGACCTTATCCTGTTATTTCATGGAAAATACGGAGCTTTCCAAAGGATATGCCATTCCAGCCGGGGTCGCCTAGGGGTGCCGCATGGACTCTCCCCAGGGGGACAGGGCCAAACGCCGCCCCAGGGGACGGTATCGAGGCCAACCTATGATAGCAATTGATTATGGATAGCACCCCCCAGGCCGCTAGCCCAGGCGATCGCGCGCCCCATCGGAGCCCAAACGATCGCCCAGGATCCTGTGCGGGTCCGTGGGGGGGCAGCAATGGGCGAAAATCCTAGAAAACTTGCATCAATCCGTAAAATTGTGACCTTAACGCGGGAACGGCTGCGCTATGCGGTGGTGGGCACTGGAGCCCTTGGGGGCCTCTATGGCGCGCGATTGGCGCGGGGGGGCCACTCCGTCGCGTTCTTGACCCGTCGCGATGGGGAGGTGCTGCGATCGCGGGGCCTGACCATCCGTGATTCTACGGGGGAGTGGACCCTGACGGACGTGGCCGCCTACGATCGCGTGGACGAAATGCCGCCGGTGGATGTGGCGATCGTCGCCCTCAAAACCACCCAAAATCATCTGCTGGAAACCCTGCTGCCACCTTTGCTGGGGTCCACGGGCATCGCCCTGATGCTGCAAAATGGCCTCGATGTGGAAGCGCAGGCGGCGGCGGTCCTCGGGCGCGATCGCGTGGTGGGGGGCGTGTGCTTCCTGTGCGCCGCCAAGGTCGCCCCCGGTCTCATCCACCACATCGACTACGGCAAAATCATCCTCGGGGACTATGGCAAAGGGTATGGCCCCCGTGGAATTACGGAACGTCTGCGGCGGATCGCCCGGGACTTTGAGGCGGCGGATCTGGAAATTGAGCTTTGTGAAGATTTGTTACTAGCCCGTTGGCGCAAGCTGGCCTGGAATGTGCCGTTCAATGGCCTGTCGGTGGTGCTGGATGCGGCGACGGATGAACTGATGGCGGATGGGGCGGCGCGATCGCTCATTGATGCGCTGATGGTGGAGGTGACCCAGGGGGCGGCGGCCTGCGGGCGGGAGTTGACGGCGGCGTTTTTGGCGGAATTGATGGCCCTGACGGAGACCATGCCCCCCTATAAAACCAGCATGAAGTTGGATTTTGATGGGCGGCGGCCCCTGGAGGTGGAGGCGATCGTGGGGGCTCCGCTGCGGATGGCGGCGGCGCGGGGGGTGGCGCTCCCGCAGATGGAGATGCTCTATCGCCAGCTAAAATTCTTGGATGCCCGCAATGTAGGGTCCGTCATCCGATAGCTAAAAATCCTGATGCCACCGTGGCCAAACCGGCTGGGGCAGGGGGCTGCCGTTCCTTTGTCTGATGGGATTTTGGGGAAATGTGGGGGCGTTTATGGCCTGCCCCGGTTCCCGCCCTGAAGGACTAGAATTCTTGCGGATGACGTGCCCTCAAGTTGTAAAAATTCGCCCCTAAAATTCTGCAATTTTGCAATGGTGAAGCGATCGCCCTTTGCGGCCCAACCCACGCCGGATCCGGATCCCAATCCTGCCCCACTCCAGGGGACTCAACCTGCGGTGGATCCTGGGGAGGAGTTGATTCAGGATGCCGCGATCGCGCCGCCGATCCCTGAGCGATCGCGGGCTGCCGTTCGTGTCATGCCCCTGGGGGATTCGCTGACGGAGGGGGATTGGGTGCCGGGGGGCTACCGCATGACCTTGAAATCGTTGGTCGAGGGGGCGGGCCACGGGATCACCTATGTGGGATCCCAGCGCAATGGACCGGTGGCGGAGTTGGGGGGCGATCGCGCCCATGAGGGCCACAGCGGCTGGCGCATTGATGAACTGCGGACGGAGGTGCGTCGGTGGCTCGGGCGGGCGGAGCCGGAGGTGGTGCTGTTGCTGGCAGGCACCAATGACATCGCCCAGGACTATGCGGTGGATCGGATGGTGCGGCGGCTGGCGACGTTGGTGAATGAAATTGGGCGGGTGTGTCCGACGGCGACGGTGCTGGTGGCGACGCTGCCGCCGATCGCGGAGGCGCGGCTGGATCGGTGGGTGCGGGCCTACAACGAGGAGTTGCGGGATTGGGTGGCCCAGGAAATGGGGGCGGGGCGGGCGATCGCGCTGGTGGAGCTGTATGACGCGGTGGCCTGGGAGGATTTGCCGGATGGGTTCCATCCCAATCGCCGCGCCCATGACCGAATGGCCGAGCGGTGGGCGACGGTGCTGGTGCCGATTTTGAAGGCGCGCCAAGGGATGAACCCGTGACGGGGTTGACGGTGGCCTTTGGGCTCGCGATCGCCCTGGTGGCGCTGTCGGTGCTGGCGCTGGAGGTGGCGGTTACGGGGCGCTATTACCAAACACTCCATCGGGGGCTGCCGCAGCGGATTGGGCGGTTGGAGGGGCTGGTGGCGATCGCGGCTCCATCCCCAACGGTTGTGCTGCCCTGGGATGATGTCACTCCGACGGAGGCGGCTTGGCTGGCGGCGCACCTGGACGGTCAAGGAACGGCGGCGGGTTGGGCGGTGGCGCTGCGGGGCGATCGCGTTCCCCTGCTGGCCTATCCGGCGCTGCTGCTGCGATCGGTGCCTGCCAATCCCGCCGCCGCCGCGCCGACGCTCCTGACGGCCCTGGGGGTGCTGGGGACGTTTGCGGGCATTTCGGCGGGGCTCCAGGGGCTGGATTTGGGGGCGATCGCGGCGACGGATAACCTGTTGCGGGCCAGCGGCACCCTCTTGGCGGGCATGAGAACGGCGTTTTTGACGTCGCTGTGGGGGTTGGGCAGTGCCAGCGGCGCGATTGTGGTGTTGGCCCTGGGCGATCGCCTGCGACGGACCTGGCGCGATCGCCTGCGGCAACGGCTGGATCGGGTGGCGGTTCTGGTAACTAGTCCGCAACTGTTGGGCCAAATCCGCGATCGCCTCAGCACATCCGAAATTCCTTCTGAAGGACCAACTGAAAATTCATCTGCCCTGCCGCCCCTAGACGCGATCGCCCTGGCCCAAACCCTCGCGGCGGAACTGGACCGCGCCTTTGCCCAGCCCGCCCTGGATCTCTTGCGTCAACACCGCGATCGCGAAGCGGACCTCACCGCCCTTTTGCAGAAATTGGGCGATCGCCTTGCCAACCTGGATCAGCAAATTGGCCGCTCGAACGACGCGATCGCCACCTTCCAGGCCACCACCCTAGAGCGCCTCGAAACCCTCGATCGCCAGCAACAGCAGCGGCTTCAGGACACCTTCACGCAGCTCAATCACCTCCTCGCCGCCACCGGCACCACCCTCGCCCAACAGGGGGACGCGATCGCCCAGATCGGTGACGAAGCCGCCCGCACCATGGACCGGGCCGCCGACGCCCTCCGCCACAGCCTCGATCAGGTGGCCGACGCCGGGGATCAGCAGCGCCGCGCCATCCTCCGCGAGATCAGCGCCTTTCAAGATCAGTACCGCGCCGCGATCGAAACTTTCCTCAGCGAAGAAAATCAACTCCTGCGCGACCTCCTCCAGCGCCACCGCCAAGAACTTTTGAGCCTCCTGCGCGATCGCCCCCCCGATCCCTAACCCCCCCCGCCCATGGATCCCGACCTCGATCCCCAGACCGATCCCCACGAACCGGACGCCCTCGACGGCAGCATCCTGCTCTCCATCGGCGACCTGATGGCGGGTCTACTGCTCTTTTTTGCCCTGCTCTTCCTCACGGTCCTCGCCCAACTGCGCAGCTACCAGGACGCCCTTGATCGCCTCCCCCTCCTAGTCCTGCAAACCCTGGGCGATCGCCTCGGCCACGACGGCCCCGACAGCGCGATCGCCATCGATCCCGCCACCGGCGACATCAGCATCCGCGATCGCATCCTCTTCGACGTGGGCAGCGCCGACCTCACCCCCAGCGGCCAAGCGTTTTTGAACGAATTCGTCCCCCTCTACAGCAACCTCGCCTTTGGCAACCCCGACATCGCCCCGCGCCTCGCCCGCATCATCATCGAAGGCCACACCAGCAGCAGCGGCGACGATCGCGCCAACCTCGACCTCAGCCTACGCCGCGCCCAGGCCGTCGCCAACCGCATCGCCACCGCACCCCCCTTCCCCCATCAAGATCAATTCATCGCCGCCCTCCTCACCGCCGGCCGGGGCGAACTCGATGCCAACCGCGATCGCGATGATCCCCGCGATCGCAAAGTCGTTTTCCGCTTCCAATTCCAGCGCACCGACTTCACCAAACCCTTTCAAGCACCCGGCCAGGGCACCGCGATCGCCCCCACCCCGCCCCCAGCCCTAACCTTGAAACTTAGTGAAGATCGGCAAAATTGATCGATCCCAACTTTACCCGGCCCAAAATGCCGCCTACCATTGGCGATGCCACCCGCAGTGCGTCCTAGCCAGCGCGCCCAGTCGGGCATCGGGGCTCGACCCCCAACGGCACCACATTCCGCAATCCACCGTTCACCGGGGCATGAGCTTATGGGAGAAACCAAGCGCATCGGCATCTTGACCAGCGGCGGCGACTGCGCGGGCCTCAACGCCGCCATTCGCGCCGTCGTCCACCACGCCGTTGGCACCTACGGCTGGGAAGTGGTGGGCATCGGCCATGCCACCCAGGGGCTCATGAACCGCCCGATCGAAGTGGTCGCCCTCACCCCCGGCGGGGTCGATCGCCTGCTGATCCAGGGGGGCACCATCCTCGGCACCACCAATCGCGGCAACCCCTTCGCTTTTCCCATGGCGGACGGCACCACCAAAGATCGCTCCGCCGACATCGCAGCGGGCTATCACCTGCTGGGCCTCGATGCCCTCATCGGCATTGGTGGCGACGGCAGTCTGGCGATTTTGCACAAGCTGGCGAAGCAGGGGGGCATGAATTTTGTCGGCATCCCCAAAACCATTGATAACGATGTAGGTTCCACGGAACGGTCCATTGGCTTCGATACGGCGGTGAATATTGCCACGGAGGCGATCGACCGGCTGCACTTCACGGCGGCGAGCCACAACCGGGTCATGATCCTGGAGGTGATGGGGCGCGACGCGGGCCACATTGCCCTGAATTCAGGCATTGCCGGGGGCGCTCACATTATCCTGCTGCCGGAAATTCCCTACGACATCGACGTGGTGTGCGAGCAGGTGCGGAAGCGTCAGGCCAGCGGCTCGAACTATTCGATCGCGGTGGTGTCAGAGGCGGTCTGCACGGTGGGCGGCGAGGTGGTGACCCACCAGCAGCAGTTTGGGGAATGTCGCCTGGGGGGCATCGGCCAGCATCTGGCGGACGAGATCGGCAAGCGCACGGGGGCAGAAACCCGCGTGACGGTGCTGGGCCATGTGCAGCGGGGGGGCATTCCGTCGCCGCTCGATCGCGTGTTGGCGTCGGCCTTTGGGGTGGCGGCGGTGGATCTGGCGGTGTCGGGCCAGTTCGATCGCGTGGTGACCTGGCAGCAGCGGCAGGTGGTGAGTGTGCCGATCGAGGAGATTGTTTCGACCTATCGCACCATTTCGCCGGAGGATACGTTGGTTAAAACGGCCCGAGGTTTGAATATTTGCCTGGGCGATCGCATGGGCTAGAAAACTTGATCTTGTGAGTTTTCTATAGCTATTTACTAGCAATTTCCTAGCTGATTAATGGCTAGGTAATGGGGCAAGGGGCTGAAACCCCTTGTCTTATCTTTTGGTTTTTTTTTGGGGGGAATCCTCAGGCACAACCGTTGGCCCAGGTCAGTTCTGGGGTTCGACCGGCGCGGAATTGGCGAATTTGGTTGCTTTCGTCGAGGGTGAAGAGCCAGTGGTTGAGGCGGGTGCCGATCGCGGCGTCGGCTCGGGGGGTGACGATCGCGTTGTGCCAGCGGGGCAGGTGGGGATGGGGTTCGAGGCGCACCTGGCCGGGGTAGGCCCGTTCGAGGTCCCGCAGGGTGTTGCCAATGCCGAGGCCAGCGGGGGTGGTGATGGCGGCGGCGGGCTCCCAGATGTCGATCCGCGCGATCGCCCCGTTGGACTCCATGAGGCCCACCCCCTCTAGGCCGGGGATGCCGTGGAAGTGGCAGGTGGCGTTGGGGTTCGTTTCCCAGGGATCGAGGGGGGTGCCGATCGCGGCTTCGGCGGCGGCGGGACTGGCGTTGATGCGGAGGGGGCCGAGGCCGTCGGGGGTGAGGGTGACGTTGGCCAGGGCCGTGGGGCGATCGCGGGGATCGGTGCCGGTGCTGGGGTGGGCGATCGCGCGATCGATCAGGATCGGGGCCAGGGTATGGAGGGCCAGCACCACGGCCAGGGCGCTCAGGAACAGGCTGAAGCTATTGAGGAACGGGCGACGCTGGATCGGGATCATGGGATGGGCCTGGGGAGGGAGGATAGTTCCTCATTCCCGGCGCGATCGCCCAAAACCGGGTAGCGATGGAGGGTCTTGATCCGGCGATCGCCATCCAGACGCACAACGGCATGGATGCGCGGATTGAGCGGATGGGGGGCGCGATCGCCGGGGGGTTCATCGCCCGGAACCGCCAACGGGGCCACAAAAAGCTCCGGGTGGAGGGCCATCCAGAAATAGTCCACAAAGGCGTCCACCTCCCCATCGGCCATGGCTCCGGCCCCCCGATCGCGCTGGCGCTGTTCCGCCTCCCGCCGCCACCGTTTCGAGGCGCGGTAATCTTCGGGACACAGGACCAGCAGGCGATCGCACTGATCCCACAGGGGTTGATAGGCCCGCAGCCGTTCATTGCAGCGGCGGGCAAAGGCGCGATCGTCGTCCGTGGCGATCGGGTCGGGGGCCTGGTCAAACAACTCCGGCGCAATGGGTTGGGTGCCCACAAACCACCCTTCAAATAAAACGATGTCAACCGGGGCCGCAATCCACTCCGGCGCGGTGCGATCGCCCTGGCCCCCGTGGCAGGTTTTGTCGAAGCGCGGCAGGGCAATTTTCGTCAATTCGCGATCGGCCAAATCCTGAAATACCCGCAGCCCCAACGCCACATCATGGGTCCCCGGCGGGCCGCGCCAAATCAACCGCCGATCGCGCGATCGCAGGGCCACGCGATCACCATAGGGCAAATACAGATCATCAATGGACCAACTGAGGACCGATCGCCCCGCCGCCCGCAGCAGCACCGTCAGGGCCGCCCCCAACGTCGTCTTGCCCGTCCCCTGGAGCCCCAAAATCCCCTGCACCAGAGGTTTTTCACCCGGTGGTTGCAGGGCTCTAACGCCGTCTAACTCCAGCGCCAACGGCAGCCACAGATCCCACAGCAGCTCCCACGGCCCCGCTCGAAACTCCCCCGTCAGCAGCGGCCCCACCGTCGGATCCGCCGCCAGATCCGGCCACGCCCGCCCCAATAACCCCAGCCGCCGCCCGACCACTTCATCCCCGTGATCCGGCCCATCCCACCGCGATCGCGCGATCGGCCCCAAGCCATCCCCCAGGTCATTGATCGATCCCGCCGCGATCGGAATGCAGTTCCTACCCATCGCCCCCACCAGCCGCCGCAAAAACCCCAGCCGCTCCCACCCCTGATCCCCGCCCGCCATCGGCACCCCCATCGCGACTGTTTTCCGGTCAACTCCTGTAGTACCCTAACTGCTGAACGGCAGTGCAAAAAACTGCCCCAGGCCAGACCAGCTCCCCAGACCAACCATCCACGGTTATCAGGACTCCTCCCCCCATGAAGATCTTATTTGTGGCCGCCGAAGCGGCACCGCTGGCAAAGGTTGGTGGCATGGGCGACGTGGTGGGCTCATTGCCCAAATATCTGCGGGCCATGGGGCATGAGGTAGCCATCTTTTTGCCCTACTACGGCTTCCTCGCGGACAAGGTAAAAATCCCCGCCGAACCCATCTGGCAAGGGGATGCCATGTTCCAAAAATTCTCCGTCTATGAAACGGCTCTCCCCGGCAGCGATGTGCCGGTCTACTTATTCGGCCATCCCGTCTTTTCCCCCCGCAAAATCTACGGCGGCGAGGATGAATATTGGCGATTCACCTTCTTCTCGAACGGCGCAGCAGAATTCGCCTGGAACTATTGGAAACCGGACCTGATCCACTGCCACGATTGGCATACGGGCATGATCCCCGTTTGGATGCACCAAACGCCGGATATCTCCACGGTCTTCACGATCCATAACCTGGCCTATCAGGGGCCGGGGCGCGGCCAGTTGGAACAAATGACCTGGTGTCCTTGGTACATGGAAGGGGACAACACCATGGCGGCGGCGCTGCAATTTGCCGATCGCGTGACCACCGTTTCCCCCACCTACGCGGAGCAGATCAAGACCGCTGAATATGGGGAAAAACTCCACGGCTTGCTGTCCTATGTCAGCGGTAAGAGCGTTGGCATTTTGAATGGCATTGATGTGGAGTCCTACAATCCTGAAAAGGATGTCTATATTCCCGAAAACTATTCCGCCGAAACCCTAGAAAAGCGCCGCGCCAATAAAATTTCCCTCCAGGAGGAAGTGGGCCTAGAGGTCAATGCCAATGCGTTTTTGGTGGGCATTGTCACCCGCTTGGTGGAGCAAAAGGGCATTGATTTGGTGCTCCAGGTAATTGATCGCTTTTTGTCCTATACGGATTCGCAACTGGTGCTGCTGGGGACGGGCGATCGCTATTACGAAACCCAGCTTTGGGAATTGTCCTCGCGCCATCGGGGCCGCATTGCGGTGTATTTGCTCCATAACGACACCCTGGCGCGGCGGATCTATGCGGGGGCGGATGCGTTTTTGATGCCGTCGCGGTTTGAGCCCTGCGGCATCAGCCAACTGCTGTCGATGCGCTATGGCTGCATTCCGATTGTCCGGCGCACGGGGGGCCTGGTGGATACGGTGGAGCACCACGAACCGGCGGAGGCGGCGGGGACGGGCTATTGCTTCGATCGCTACGAGCCGCTGGATCTGTTTACGTGCCTGGTGCGGGCCTGGGAGGGCTATCGCTATAAGGATGCGTGGCAGGCGCTGCAACGGCGGGCGATGGAGCAGGATTTCAGTTGGGCGAAGTCGGCGCGGGCCTACATTCAACTCTATGGGGAGGTGCTGGGGCGATCGCCGGAGGAGTTGGCGGATCTGGCGGCGGCTCCTGGGCCTGCGGCAGTGCCGGAACCGTCAGAAGTGGTCCCGTCGTAGGGGAGATCGCGGCCCCAGTCCCCTTTAGAGAACACCATGGATTCCCTGGCACCACCGCCCCCCTACCATCCGGATCTGCTGCGGACGATCGCGGGGGCGATCGCGGCCTCTGCCGATCGGCGGATTACGTTTGCGGAGTATATGGCGATCGCCCTGTACGATCCGGCGGCGGGCTACTATGCCACGCGGGCGGCGCGGGGGATTGGGCCGGGGGGCGATTTTGTCACCTCCCCCCACATGGGGCCGGATTTTGGGGAATTGATCGCCGAGCAGTTGGTGGAGTTTTGGCAGCGGTTGGGCCGCCCGGATCCGTTTGATTTAGTGGAAATGGGGGCGGGTCAGGGGCTTTTGGCGGCGGATATTTTGGCCTATCTGGGCGATCGCCACCCGGTCTGCTGCGGCACCGTGCGCTATCAAATTATTGAAAAGGCCGCCGCTGCGATCGCGGCCCAGCGCCAGCGACTGTTGCCTTGGGGAGAAAAAGTCACCTGGACCACCTGGGACGACATCCCCAGCAAATCCATCCGAGGCTGCTGCTTTTCCAATGAACTGGTGGACGCCTTTCCGGTCCATCGCCTCCGGTGGGGCGGGGATCAGTGGCAGGAAATTTATGTGGCCCTGGCCCCGGAGGATTCCCCAACGCCCTTGATGGACACCCTGGGACCGCCGTCGTGCGATCGCCTCGTCCCCTACTTTGACCTAGTGGGGATTGATGTCACAAAGCTACCGAAGGGCTATGTCACGGAAGTGAATCTGGCGGCCCTCGATTGGCTAGAGGTGGTGGGCGATCGCCTAGAGCGCGGCTACCTGCTCACGGTGGACTACGGCTACGACGCAGCCCGCTACTACCAACCGGCGCGGGAGGGGGGAACCCTGCGGTGCTACAGCCGCCACGCCCACCACGGCGACCCCTATGCCTACATCGGCTACCAGGACATCACCGCCCATGTGGACTTCACGGCCCTCGAACGGTGGGGCGATCGCGCGGGCCTCCAGACCCTCGGACGCACCCAACAGGCCCTATTTTTGATGGCCCTGGGATTAGGCGATCGCCTCAACGCCCTCGCCAACTCCCCCGATGCCACCCTCCTTGACCTCAACACCCTCCTGCGCCGCCGCGACACCCTCCACCGCCTCATCGATCCCCTGGGCCTCGGCAACTTTCAGGTGCTCATCCAAACCACCGAACTGGACGATCGCGACACGCCGCGCGGCCTCCGGGAACCCCGGTTCTAATCACCCACCCCCAGCCCCCGTCCGGCGATCTAGGATAGAAAACGGCCCCCCGACAAAAACAACCCCCCCGTTGTCAATCCAGCCCCCGACAGCGGACAATGCACTCCAGTCCTAGCAATCATCCCGGCAGCCCAAGGCCCGGAATGGAGAACAATCGCCCTATGGTTACGCCCGATCGCGTCCGTGCAGCCATCGAAGCCCACCTCCCCGATGCCCAAGTGGCCGTCGAAGACCTCACCGGCGGCGGTGATCACTATCAAGCCGTGGTGGTGTCCGCCGCCTTCGAGGGCAAAACCCTGGTGCAGCAGCATCAGCTCATTTATCAGGCCCTGCGGGAGGATTTAAAAAGTGAGGCAATCCACGCCCTCGCCCTCAAGACCTACACCCCCGAAGCCTGGGCCGCTGCCCAATAGCGATCGCGCCCTAGACCGGCGATCATCCAACCCCAACCCCTGGGAAGATCAAGGGGCGATCGCACGGCTTCCGCTGCCCACTTTCCCATCACCCCATTGGGGTGCTAACTTTCCGCCATTGCCACGAGAGGAGTTTACGAACCCATGAATCCCGAAACCGAAGCGCGCATCAAGCAACTAATCAGCGACAACAAAATCTTTGTCTTCATGAAGGGCACGAAACTCATGCCCCAGTGCGGTTTTTCTAACAATGTGGTGCAAATCCTCAACAGTTTTGGGGTGCCCTACGAAACCTGCGATGTGTTGGCGGATCCGGAAATTCGCCAGGGGATCAAGGAGTTTTCTAACTGGCCGACGATTCCTCAGCTTTATATCAATGGCGAACTGATCGGTGGCTCGGACATCGCGATCGAGCTATACCAAAAGGGTGAACTCCAGCAAATGCTCGAGGTGGCGCTGGCCTCCTAGGGAATGTTTGGACCTTGGTAGCCTAGCCCTGCGTTGCCCTGCGCCAAGACAAGGGGCTTAGGCCCCTTGCCCCCGCGTCGGTTCTGGCCAAGGTTCTGGAGGGCCGATGGTGGCTTGTCCCCTGGTCCCTCCAGTGCCTAGCCGTTGATGACCTTTGGAGTTTCCGCGATCGCGTCCCCGATTCCCCCCGATATCCCGATGCCGATGCCGCCCTTTGCCTTTCTCGGTTTGCCCTTGGATAGCCTCTTTTCCACCCAGGGGATCATGGTGCTGCTGCTGCTGGCCTACGCCGGCGCAATGTGGATGTTCCTCAACAGCACGCCGAAGGTGCATACGATCATGGTGTCGGACTTGGAAATTGCGCGGCGTTTTTATGAGGAAGACCTAAAATTTCCCGTCGCCGATGTGCCGTTGCAGTACTACTACAACTATGAGCAGACGATGGGGGTTTCGAGCATTGATCCGATGTACCTCTCGCCGAACAGTTTGGGCCAAACGGCAACGGCAGCGCCGCCGGAGGGCCTGTGGTATCAACTGAAGAAAAATGTGCAGTTACATGTGATCGGCGGCGCGAATTTGGGCAATAAAAACCGCCAGCGCCACGTGTGTTTTGACCGCGATTGCCTAGAGGCGATTTTGATGCGGGTGCAGTTGCGCGGGGTGCGCCATAAGGTTCGCCGCGATCGCCCCCTGAATTTTTTGGTGAAGGATTGGATGGGCCGCACGATCGAAATGGCGGAACCGGACGCCTAGGGGGTGCCGCCGTGGGGGGGCAAATCCTGGTGCTGGAAGGGTTTGGCATCGGGGCCGCTGTAGGTGGCGGCAATGTGCCCCTGGCCAACGATTTGATATTTGTAGGTGACCAGCCCTTCGAGGCCGACGGGACCCCGGGGGGGCATCTGGGCGGTGCTGATGCCCACCTCTGCGCCGAAGCCGTAGCGGAAGCCGTCGGCGAAGCGGGTGGAGCAGTTGTGATAAACCCCGGCGGCGTCCACTTCGGCGAGGAATTGGGCGGCGACGATCGCGTCTTCCGTAACGATCGCATCCGTATGGCCGGAGCCGTAGTGGTTGATGTGGGCGATCGCGTCGTCGGGGCCATCGACAATTTTGATCGCCAGGATCAGATCCGTATATTCGGTGCTCCAGTCGTCGTCCGTGGCGATCGCGAGATTCGTGAGGCCCGCCGTTTGTAGAGGGGGGTAGGCGGCTTCATCGGCCCGCAGTTCAACCCCCTTGTCCTGGAGGGCGCGGCCCACCTGGGGCAAAAATTCCGCCGCGATCGCCCGATCCACCAGCAGGGTTTCGATCGCATTACACGCCGACGGATATTGGGTCTTGGCATCCACCGCGATCGCGATCGCCCGGTCCTGATCCGCCGCCCCATGGACATAGAGGTGACAGATCCCATCGGCGTGGCCCAGGACGGGAATGCGCGTATTGTCCTGGATATAGCGCACAAATTCATTGGAGCCGCGCGGCACGATCAGATCAATATATTCATCCAGTTTGAGGAGGGCGATCGTCTCCTCGCGGGTGGTCAGCAGTTGGACCGCCTCGGGGCTCACGGCGGTGGCGGCGAGGGCCTGGTGAATGGTCTCGACGATCGCCGTGCAGGTGCGCGCCGCCTCCCGGCCCCCCTTGAGGATGACCCCATTGCCGGACTTGATCGCCAGGGCCGCAATTTGAATGGCCGCATCCGGGCGCGCTTCAAAAATCACCCCCAGCACCCCCAGGGGACAGGTGAGCCGCTTGAGGATCAGCCCCTCATCAAGCTGGCGATGGAGCTGCACGGTGCCGATGGGGTCCGGCAATTTCGCCACGTCCCGCACCCCCGCGATCGCCCCCTGGAGTTTGACCCCATCCAGCTTCAGCCGCCCATAGAGCGCATTCGAGAGGCCATCGGCGATCGCCGCCGCGCAGTCCGCCTCGTTCGCCGCCACAATCGCCGCCGCTTGGTTTTCGAGGGCATCCGCGATCGCCATCAACGCCCCATCCCGCGCCGTCGGGGGCAACACCGCCAGGGTACGGGCCGCGCGGCGCGTTTGGCGGGCAATCTCAAGGGGCGTCGGCACGGCGGTGAAAGAAGCAGTCATGGCCAGGGCAGATGGGGGTAAAAAATTAGGATAAGCGCAATGATCCCAGAAAACTTTGGACCATCCCTTAAACATCCTCTGGGATTTCCTATCTTGCCATAGAATTTCAGCTTCAAACTCAACCTTAGCGGGCGGTATTGTCTAGCCATTCCCTCAGGTGGGCAAACCATTTCGCCAGCGGGACACCAGTACGGGGAAACGCTTTATGAATAGACGAATCCAGGCCATCCGACTCGGCCAATCGCGAAATTTCCCCAGCAAAAACCACAGGGCGGGGCCATTGAGCCAAAGCTTTTTGCGATCAAAGAATTGGGCAAGCGCTTGGCCCGTCAATTCCGCCTGGAGACTCGGGGCAAGCTCAAGGCTGCTGGGCAAACGATTCGGGGAGAAATTGCAATCGTAGCGGGCATTGGCCCAGGCGGGTTCGCGACCCCGATAGGTTTCCGATTCCTGGTGCCCAAAGCCAATATTTCGGGTCAATGAAGCCCTCGGTGCGAGGTGAACTTTGCCCTGGGCTAGGGCCGCTAGGGTGGTGCTGATGACCCAATCGGTCTTGCGATTTTTTTCGAGCCAAAATTGATTAATGGCCGTTAATTTCGTTTGGGCGGTGGCCGGAATTTTGTAGAAGGCTCCGAAGGGATTGGCCTGGGGGGGCTGGCCGATCAGGTTAATGGATTGCCAGCGATCGCTCCAAATGCCCCAACCGTAGGTAAAAAGCCGTTGGGAAATGGCAAAATCCGCATCCATTTCCCCATAAAATTCCTCGGGGAAGCTGGAATAGGCGCTGACGGAAAAGATCTTGGGCTCGTCGCGGTAGGCCACGAGCAGGCGACAGATGCAGTCAAAAAAGTTGGGATTGGGGCGCACGTCATCCTCTAGGTAAACGATCGCCTCAAATCGCTCTAAAATTTCCGTCATGCCGAGGATGACGTTGCGATCGCAGCCTAAATTTCCAGGGCGTCGGATGAATTCAATCGTGGTGCGGCCCTGGGTCGATGCTACAAAATCTTCTAACAGTTGAATGCAGGCTTGGATGGGGCCATGGTCCTGGGGCGATCGCGGACCATCCACCAGCACAATCATCTGGGTCGGCAGGAGGGACTGGTGCCGGAGGGCCTCCACCACCTGCGCCAAAAGATCGGGTCGGGTAAAAACCGAAAGTACCAGGGGCGGCAGGGGATTCGGCAGGGGAATTTCCGTTAGGAATTGGGGCAGGGGATGGGGAGAGGGCTGGGGGTTTGACATGGGAATAGGGGCAAAAACATTGGCTTTTTAGTAATTTTTTAGGGCAACCTTTTCGGGCAAATTTGAAGGGAGCAGTCTGCTGATCGTTTGGGGCGATCGCCTCGACTCCAGGGGGTCTTATCAGGGGAATTCCGTCAGGGCTTGGGCCAAGAGATCCCCGTGTTGCCCTGCGCGATCGCGGTAGTCTCCCCGAACCTGGGCGCTGAGGGGACGTCCCTGACGGTAGGCATCGGTCCAGGCTTGGGCGATCGCGGCGGGATCCTCGGGAAAGGGGGGTAAATCGGTCGAAATCGCCGTTAAATCAAAACCGGGCCAGCCCAAATCCATCGCCAGGGCCGCCACCTTGGGATCATAGCTCAAGGCAAATCCGTGGCACCCTTCGGCGGCGGCGGCGATCGCCCCATGGAGACGCATGGCGATCGCAAAACAGCAGGTGCGGAACTGGGCCTTGAGGAGGGTCGGATTGGGTTCCTCAATAATTTCAAAGGATCCCTGCCGCAGCCGGGGCAACAGATCCTCCAGGGGCGGGCGATCGCGCGACGGCTGAAACGGCAAAAACACCAGATGGGCATCCGTCTGGGCCTGGAAGCGGGCCAACCCTTCCCCCAACGCAGCCCAGCGGGCGGGCGACAAACTGCCATGGGGCCGCAGGGCCACCGCCACCCGGCGATCGCGATCGTGCGGGCGGGTCACCAGATCCGGCGTCCGCAGCGCCCAGACCGGATCCGGAGCCAGCAGTCCATCCGATCGCCCCCACCGCTGCAACTGCTCCAACGACGGGCGATCGCGCACACTCACCGCCGTGCAGCCCCGAAAGCAGCGGCGCGCCAACCAGCGGCTCAAACCCCGGTTCAGCGGCCCAATCCCCTGCCCCCAGGCCACGGTTTTGAGCCCCAACGCCTGGGCCATCAGCATCAGCCCCCCGTAATACACCGGGCTCCAGCGGCTCGTGGCGTCCTGCATCAAACTGCCGCCCCCCCACACAAACCCCTGGGCCGATCGCAGCGATCGCAGCACCGCCCAGCCATCCTTGCGCGGCACCGCCCACACCCCATAGCGCTGGCGTGTCTCCGTTGGATTCCCCGACAGGACAATGGGCGTCACTCCGGGCGGCAACCGTTGCAGCAGCGTCGCCAGGAGCGCCTCATCGCCCCCATTGCCCATGCCGTAATAGCCGCACAGCACCACCCGCATCGCCAGATCCCCAAGTTGCATCTACCCAAACATACGGGCAAACCCCACGGAAACCACGGGACTTTGGCGCGGCGGGTGGGGTCATCCGGGGTGAGGGCTGCCGCAGGGCCGCGATCGCGCCAGGATCAAAACTCGCCCTACGAAATTAGCGGAAGTTGAAAGGAAATTTGGGCCGCCGCCCCCCCCGAAGCACCTTGTCCCGTGGACCGGGGAGCCGCCTTCGCCTCCAGGAGGGTGTGGGCCGGGATGATTTCGCCCTCAGCAATATGATCCAGCAGGGCCGCCTGCTGCGGTTCCAGGTCAACCAAAAGCCCCAAAACATTGAGCAAATTGAGCAGTTCCGTTGTGTATTCCGGTAGCCAATGGTCGGGGTAGATTTCATTGAGGGGAGACATAGGGCGGCGATCGCCAATGACCGGTCGCTCGCGGGTCTTTTTGCGATAGCTAAACCAGTGCAAAACTGTCTTTTTTCCGGATACTTCATAGGCCCAAATCGCCCCTGACACATGATCGATATACCCTTCACCCACCAGGAGGCGATCGCGCTGGGCATCGTGGTCAACCGTGTCAGGCATTCGTTCCGGTTCGCTCGGAATTGCGCCGCCTTTTGGAATCCTCGGTCGCCGCTGGGCCGGTAAACGGGGCGGTCCCGGCGGCCGATCCTGGGCCGGATCCACCATCCGTTCCCCAAAGGTATGCAGCCAAATCACCCGCTGACCAATCCTAACCGCCTCGCGGAATCGAGCCCCATCCGCCGTGATCGGAATGCGAATGCCGGGGGTCACTAAATCCTGGCGAAATCGCTGGGTGAAATGGGGGTGGGCTGCGATCGCAACGACATAGGCCATCAAATCCTCCGGCGTCACGGTGAATCGATAATGGCTGCTCAAAAACGCCAGCCCATTAGGCTTGAGATTAGAAACTTGAGCCACCCCATCATTCCACAAAGGAAAAACGCGCCCACCGAATGAGCCCTTATAATGATGGAGATCGGGAATCAGCGAAGTTACCGTAACGGCAGGGCCAGAAGAAGGGGAAGTTCTTGAAAAAGCGGTCAAATAAATCTGCGCTGGCGACTGAATTTCCCACAATTTAGGGTTGGGGCGATTAATCAATCGTTTATCGGGAATAATCCATTGCCGATCAAAGGAGCGATAGGCACATCGAATCGGCGGTACGATTTCCGCGCGATCGTCGGCCACGGCAGCGGGCCGTTCGGGCTGGCCGCTCAAGGGAGTCTTGATTTGTTTCTTGACGTGGCGATCGCCCGATCCATGGGGATGAAATAGGGTTTCTTTTTCATCATTGGGAGCTTTGATTAACGCATTCCATCGCCGTTCAAGGGATTCGGGATCGGGCGCAATGATCCAAGTGCGTCCCGGCATAACCCCAGAGCCGCTGTAAAGGAAGAGATCTGGCAGGTCAATATAGGTAGACCAGGCCCCACGCAAAGCAGGCAGAAAGGGCGATCGCCCATCCATGGGGCAGTCTAGCCAGTCATCACCTTGAAGATTAAGCTTCTGGAGCGCTTCAAACTTGGTTGCTTGTCGCCCCGCAGGCAGCATCCGAAATTTCACCGTTGCCAGGGTGCCCTCTTGCTTATGTTTAGAGCGACTGGCAAGCACAATACAAACCGGCTGCTGCACCCCTTGGAAAATGCGCGTATTCACCTCCGGCTGGTGGCCCTCGGGGGAGCAGTCAATCACCCAGATGCGATCGCAGGATTGCCGCAGATATTCACGCATTCGTTGAAAACCGGGGCCATTTAAAAAGCCCGCAACGGTAATAAAACAAACAATTCCATGACGGTGATTATCATGACAATCAAAGACTTTCCAAGTCGCCCATCGCCAGAAATAGACATATAAATTCCGCAGATGCTTGGCATGGACCCCCACGCCCCAATTGGTCGGCGGCATCCAATCCAAGAGCGGGGCCGATGTATTCGTTTGGCTATTGCCCACCTCAATCCAGCCGCCGCGCCCCTTGGCCCGTTCCCGGTAAGGCGGATTACCAATCACCACCGTCACCGGCTCCTCCCGCTTAATTTTGCTGGCATCGCGGCGGGCTTTGACGATCAGCGCAAGAATCTGCGGAATCCAGCCCGTATCATCCTCTGGATCAGCAAGGGTATCGGTTACAAACATGCGCAATTCTGCGCTGGGGGTGGTGCCGGTGAGGGCGATCGCCTCGGCCAAAATCCGCAACTGCGCCACCGCAAATGGCCCCAACTGAAGTTCAAAGGCAATCAAACGGGTTAATGCCTGTTCAATCTTGGCGGCAACGGCCCCTTCCCCCTGATCTGCCCGGACAAATTCAGCGATTTGGCGCAAAACTCCGAGGATATAGGTGCCAGTGCCCGTGGCCGGATCCACAACCGTAACCTGGGATGAGGCTAAGCCTTCCTGAAGGCCAAAATCCTGGGTTTTTAAAACCTCATCCACCAGACGGGTCATGGTTTCAACGACGACGGGCGGCGTGTAATAGGAACCGGTTTCCTTGCGGAGGCTAGGGTCATAGACCTCTAGAAAATCCTCATAGAAGTAGAGCCAGGTTTCAGAATTCTCCTTGCTGATCAGGGACCAATCAACGGCGTTTAGGACAGAAATTAGTGTTTTTAGAGATGTTTTAAGAGTGGATTGATTTTCGGTTAATAACCGCAAGGCAGTCCCGATGAGAGAATGGGCTCCCTTTAATTTTTTTAAATCCTCTGAAATGCGATCAAATTCCTGAGATAATTCAATGCCATTGACGCGGGCCATCAAGAGTCCAAAGGTGACCGCTTGGGCATACCCATCCGCAAAGCGGGAATCCGTTGCGTCGGGAAAGAGTAGTTTTCGCCAGTCAGTGGCTAGGGCGGTCAAGGCGTCGCTACCCTGGGCCAGTTGTTCGGTTACTTCGTCGCGCAGGAGTCGGCAGAGGCGGGCGCTGATGCGGGCGAGTTCCTTGGTATTTCGGGGGGCGATCGACTGCCAGAGAAAGAAGGCTTGGAAGAGATCGAGAAGGCCCACCGGTGGCTTCAAATTTTTCCCGGCGGATCGAATATCTTGATCGAAGGAAAGAATTGATCCGACTAATTCGCCGTCTTGCCATAGGCTAAAACTATTGCCGTCGGAGTAAATCAAGTTAGGTAAGGATTGCAGTTTTTGCCATTGGGCACGGTCATGGCGGTCTTTAAATTTACGCGGATCGGCTCCTTTGCCGGGGGCCTTGAGTTCTATAAACCCAACTAGGGTTTTGCGGACTGTGATGGAGTAATCGGGTCGCGTTTTGAGATCTTGAATGGATGATTCGGCGATCGCAGCTAGGTCCGTAAGTTGTAGGAGGGTTGCCAGGTTAGTTAGTAGCTGTTCAAAGGGTTCCCTTAATTGATCCTCCGGTTGATCGCTGGCAGCGGGGGTCGTTAATTTTGCTTGGACAGATTGACCAAAGGCGGAAATGATGGAGTCTAGGGTGGCCATTGATCAATTGACTCAAGGAAGCTGCTGAGTAATTTGCTGGGTAATTGGTTGAATAGTTTTTGAGTAATTGGCTGAGTAATTTCTGTGGGGATAGATGGGCGAATTTGAGATGCTTCAGGGGGTGGTGCCGCAGGGCCGCGATCGCGCGACCTCCACCAAAAATTCATCCATGGCAGCGCGCAGGACTGGGGCGGGCTGATCCGATTGGTTCACCAAAATCGCAAAGCCCAGATCACCCAACTGGGGGTGGGGGAAATAGCCCGCCAGGGCCGAGACGCCGGTCAGGGTGCCGGTTTTGGCCCGCAGTTGACCGGCGAGGGGGGTGCCCACAAATCGATTCGCCAGGGTGCCGCTCTGGCCTGCAATCGGTAGGGAGTTACGGAAGACTTCCCCCTGGGGCGATCGCGCCATGGCCCGCAGGAGTTGTAGGAGGGCTTGGGGGCTGACGAGATCCTGCCGCGAGAGGCCGGATCCATCCCGCAGCCGGTAGGTTCCTGGATCAATGCCGAGCCGCCGAAGGGAATCACTTAGCAAATCTTGAGTGACCGAATTTTGATCGCCCAGGCTGCTCATTTCTAGGGCACTATAGAGAGCTTCGGCGTAGAGGTTGTTGCTCTCTAGGTTGGTGCGGGCGACCAATTCCGCGAGGGGCGGTGAGGGGACGCTGGCCAGTTCCACGGTGCGGCGGGGGTCGGCGGCGGGCGGATCGCGCCAGAGAATTTCGACGCGATCAACCTCAATGCCCCAGCCCCACAGGGCTTCTTCCATTTTGTCCGCCAGGTGTCGGGCGGGGTTGGGGATGGCGATTTGCAGTTCGATGGGGCCGCGATCGCGGGGGTGGCCGCCGCTCAGGTGCAGGGTGGGGCGATCGGCATCGAGGCGGCGGGTCAGGGTGACTCGGGGGGCGGTTGGGGGCGTTTCCGCTTCGGTGGTCGTGAGAACTTGCGTGTGGTTTTCAATCTCCCACTGCCGTCCGGCGAGATTGTCGGACCATTGAACGGCGAGGGGCTGCCCCGGCGCGATCGCGGTGAGGGTAAGGGTAACTTGATTCCCATTGACGATCGCGGGGCCGTGGGGTGCGCCGTAGCCGTAGTGCAAATCGTCCCATTCCCAGGAGGGCCGCACGGGGGGCCGGACGCGATCGCCCCCATAGACCCGCAGGGTGCCGATGTGCCGCAGGGGCGTATCCAGGAGGCTGGCGCGGGCCGCGAGAATCTGTAGCCCTTCCCCATCCAGGCTCGGGTCACCGCTGGGGATGAGGCTCACTTCCTCTAGAAAACCGTCCTCGGGCAGGCGATCGCCCCGCAGTTGAGTGTGCCAGCGGTGGTCGGGGCCAAAGTGAGCCAGGGCGGCGGCGGTAGTGAGTAACTTGGCGGTGGAGGCGGGGGTGAAGAAGCGATCGCCCTCCCGATCCACCAGGGGTTGGACATTTTCTGGATCAAGGGGAGCAATGAGGACGCCCCACCGCGATCGCGCCAGATCCGGCCGCTGGGTCAGGGTGTCGAGCCGTTGGGGCAACTGCTCTAGGCACAGGGCCTCCTCCGCCCGCGCTGGTTCCAGACCAAAGCCCAGAAGACCGAGGGGCACCAGGGCGATCGCCATCCCCAGGCCCCAGAATTGGCGCGATCGCCCCCGGATCGTCCCCCTCACCATTCCCCAGGCTCCGGCCCCAGATCGTCATCTGGCTCGGCCCCAGGATTGGCGCTGGGATCGCGATCGCCCCCGGATTCATCCCGCTCCTTGAGCAGATCCGACGGGGGCCGCTCATCGCTCCAGGCCCACCAACTGGTGCCGCAGGCGCAGGCGTAAAATTCCTGCCATTTGCGGCGATACCGTTCCGTCATCACGGGCGATCGCCGGTTGAGCCAAACACCGGTCGCAGCGCGCGGCCCCTCACCGCAGCGGGGACAGCGGAAACCGAGGCCACGGACGGCGGCTTCGGTCCAGGGGGGTGGGACGGGGCTGAAGGCATCCACGGGCCGACAATCTCCTGGGCGATGAAAACTCGGGGGCATTCTCCAGCATTCTCGCACGGGGCCATGGGGCCGCTAGGCGGAGAGTCCGGCTAAGCCCGCCCCTAGAACCATCACCTCCACCGGATCGCCCGCCGCGATCGCCCCCGCCCCCACGGGAACAATTGCCAACGCCGTCGTACCCACCAAATTCACCAAATTCCCGGAATTATGGCCCCCAGGGGCAGGAATGAAGTGATATTGACCGTCCCGTAGGGCAATGCGCCCCCAGAGATACGCCTCCCGCTGGCCCGCGCCGGGGAGCATGGCAGCGGCGATGCAGCGCAGCCGTCCCGCCTCTGGATTGACGGTTTCCCCCGCCATCTGCCGCAGGGCCGGGGCCACGAACCGCCAACATCCCACCAGGGCCGACGCGGGATTTCCCGGCAAACCGAAGTAGAGACAGGGATTGCCAGAATTTTGAGCGTTCTCTCGATCGGCTGCTTTCGGGACCGTGGCGACCGTGAGGGGTTTGCCCGGTTTGACGGCGACGGAGCGGATGGCGATCGCGGCCCCCAGATCCCCCAGCAGGGTTTCCACGTAGTCATAGGTGCCCACGGATACGCCGCCGGTGGAGAGCACCAGATCGGCGGTGGCGATCGCCCGTTCCATGGCCTGCTTGAGTACCTCGCGATCGTCAGGAATGATGCCCAGGGCGATCGCCTCGCCCCCCATCTGCTGAATGAACGCTTCGAGGGCATAGCGGTTGGAATCGACAATTTGCCCCGGTTTGAGGGACGGTTCATCCACAGAAACCAGCTCATCCCCCGTGGATAAAATCCCCACCCGAGGTTTTCTAAACACCGTCACCTGGGCACATTGGGCCGCCGCCAGCAGGGCCACCTCCGCCGGACCCAGGCGCGTCCCCGCCGCCAGGATTTCATCGCCCGATCGCCCAAACGCCCCCTTTTTACGCACAAACGTATCCGGCGCGATCGCCGTAGGAATCGCCACCCGCCCATCGGGCAACACCGTCACCTCCTCCTGAATGGCGATCGCATCCGCCCCCTCCGGCAGCATCGCCCCCGTATAAATCCGCACCGCCTGCCCCGGCCCGAGCGATCGCATCGGAGCCCGCCCCGCCGGAATCTCTTCAATCACCTCCAGGGCCACCGGCTGCTCAGGCCGCGCCGCCGCCACATCCGCCGCCCGGATCCCGTAGCCATCCATCGCCGAATTGTCCCAGTGGGGAAAATCCAGCCGCGATCGCACCGCCTCCGCCAGCACCCGCCCCGCCGCCAAATTCAGGGGCACCGTTTCCCGCCGATCCACCGCGATCGCCAACGCCAAAATCCGCGCGATCGCCTCCGAAGCCTTTAATAGCCTCGTTGATTGCCCTTCCCTGTCCCACACCGGTGCCATCGTTAACTCAACCTCCTCCAAGCCCATCAACCGATCATCCCCGCAATCATCCCCGCGATCGCCCCCAGCTATCGGCAGGCAGGTCCAGGACAACCCTTGCGCATCGCCCTAGATTTGCCGATTCTTATCCCACCACCAATAATCTAGGTGGTGTATTGAATTGATCTAAACCGTCCCACGACTAGGGATCTTGGCCGTGCTCGTCCCCCTTGACTACTACCGCATCCTTGGCCTGCCCACCCAGGCAACGCCAGAACAACTCCGTCAGGCTTACCAAGATCGGGTCAGTCGGGGGCCACGGCGGGACTATTCGCAACTGGCCGTCACCGCCCGTCAAGATCTCCTCGACGAAGCCTACCGCACCCTCGGTGACCCCCTCACCCGCCAGGACTACGACGCCGCCTTCCTCAACAAAACCTATGGCGTCGAGGCGATCGTCCCCGAAGACACGGGCCGCAGTGGCAGCGGTTCCACCTCCCAGTCCCCCGCCCTCGACATCGACGATCGCCAATTCGTCGGCGCGATCGCCCTACTCCAGGAACTCGGGGAATACGAACTGGTCCTCAACCTCGGCTATCCCCACCTGAGCAATCCGGGCGACATCGAAGGGGGCCGCTTCGGGGAACCCAAACTCGTCCTAGCGGATGTGGTCCTGTCCGTCGTCCTGGCCTATCTGGAACTCGGGCGCGAGCAGTGGCACCAAAACCAGTCGGAGCAAGCCGCCAGCTCCCTCAAAATCGCCCAGGAATTGCTGCTGCACCACGGCCTGTTCGCCGGTCTGCGGGGGGAAATCCAGGGGGATTTATATAAATTGCGCCCCTACCGGATTTTGGAACTGCTGGCCCACCCGGATCCGGCGGGCGTCGCCCATCGCCAGGGGCTGCAACTGCTGCGGAGTATGCTCAAGGAGCGCGAGGGCATCGACGGCCACGGGGACGATCGCTCGGCCCTGAATGTGGAGGAATTTTTGCGCTTCATTCAACAAATTCGCCCCTATCTGCTGGTGCAGGAACAGTTGGCGATTTTTGAGGCGGAGGCGCGGCGGCCGTCGGCGGTGGCGACCTATTTGACGGCCTACGGGTTGATTGCCCAGGGCTTTTGTCTGCGGCAACCGGCGGCGATCCAGCGGGCGAGCGTGATGCTGCGGCGGTTGGGCAGCCGTCAGGATGTGTTTCTGGAGCAGGCGGTGTGTTCGCTGCTGTTGGGGCGGCCCGATGAGGCGTGCCAGTTGCTTGAACGGAGCCAGGAACAGGAGCCCATTGAAGCGGTGCGGCAACTGTCTTTGGATCCGGCGGATCTGCTGCCCGGATTGTGTTCCTACTGCGAGCGGTGGCTGGGGACGGAGGTGCTGCCCTATTTCCGGGATTTGGCGGCGATGGAGGCGTCTTTGACGGCCTATTTTTCCGATTCGGATGTGCAGCGATACCTGGAGGCCCTGCCCGATCGCGAGGAGGAGCCCGGCGATCGCTGGACGGTGGTGCCCCCGGAGCCAGAACCGGGGGTGGCGGAGGTGCTGATGGGCGATCGCGCGGCGGTGCCCCCCCTGGCGGCCCTGGCGGCGGATCGTCCGACCCTGGAGATGCCGTCGTTTGGTTCGCCGCGATCGCTCCCGAGCCCAGGGGCCGGATCCGGATCGCCCTTGCCGCCGCCCCTGCGTCCGGTCCTGTCGGGGCCTCTGGGGGAACGGCCCAGCGTCAGCCCTGCGCCGCCGGTGCCCCTGTCTTCTGCGCCCCCTGCGCCCGTCCAGATGCCCGCATCCCGGCCCATGGCCCTGGCGGAGGAAGCACGGTTTAGCCGCGAGGGGGGCGGTTTGGATGAGGTGGGGCGGTCCCCCGCGTCGCTGCCACCCCTGGGATCTACCCCGAGGCGACGGTCGGGCCTGCGCGATCGCCGGGGCCGGTCTGGGGGTGGCGATCGCCCCGGTCGCATGGCCCTGGTGGTGGTGGGCGGTGTCATCGTTTTCGGCGTTGCGGGCTGGCTGGTGCTGCGGGTGTATGGGGCGATCGCGTCCCTATTCCAGGATTCGGGGCCACCGATCGAGGCCGGTTTGCCCGCCGTGCAGCTCGATCGCCCCCCCATCGAAATCCCCGATCCGCAGCAGGCGGCCCCACCCCCAGCGGCCACCAGTGTGGAATTGACGACGGAGGCGGCCCGCGATGCGATCGAAGGCTGGCTCGCCGCAAAATCCGCCGCCATGGGACGGGACTACGCGATCGCGGCCCTCGATGCGGTCCTGGTCGATCCGATGCTCACCCGCTGGCGCGCCCAGGCCCGCGAAGCCCAGGCGGAGGGCGTCTATTGGCAATATGAACATTCCCTAGAGGTGGAAGAGGTGATCCCCGAAGCGGCGGGCAATCTCGGTACGGCGGTGGTGCGGGTGAACGAAAAGGCCACCAAATATCGCGGCGAAACCGTCCTCACCGCCGACTCCTACGACAGTGCCCTCCAAGCGCGATACGCCCTCGTGCGGCAAGATGGTAAATGGCAGGTTAAGGATGTGCGGGTCACCAATTAACCCCAGGTTAAGTGGCTACCGCTTCGGGACCGTCGTCAATGGGGCTGAAACCCCTGTGAACCCATAGGACTGGCGAAAGCAGGGGGCTTAAGCTCCTTCTCCCAGAGGTTCTAGGAACGGTTGACGATGCGCCCCCGGCCCCGCGCCCTTGCCCGCCGCCGTTGGACAAGCTGGGGAACAGGGCCATTGACCGCACGATTGACCGGAGCCTTTGGGCCGCTGCTGTTTTGGGTTAGCACGGGGCTGGTGCTGTACCGATGGTTGCCGGAGTCGGTGGTGCGGGGGCTGGGGCGATTTTTATATTGGATCGGCATTCCGCTAGAAATCTATGCCCTGTCGCGCCATGCCCGGTTCACTTGGCAGGTGGGCCTGGGGCCGATCGCGGCGATCGCGGCGGTGGTGACGGGGGCGGTGCTGATGGGGATATTGTGGGGGCTGCTGCGCTGGCGATCGCCCCGCCAAGGGACATCCCCCGATCCAACAACCGCTTCAGAATCAGCCGCTTTAGACTCAAACATTGCAGAGGTTTCAGGACACTCGACCGAATCCTGGTGGTGGCGATCGCCGTCCGTGGGCAGTGCCGCGATCGCGTCGATGCTGGGCAACACGGGCTTTGTGGGATTAGCGCTAACGCCCCACCTGCTCGATCCGGGCTGGATGGCCCTGCCGGTGTTCTATAACCTCACCCAAAACGTCCTGGGCACCTACGGTCTGGGGGTTTTGGTCGCCAGCACCTTCGGCAACCACGGCGGCGATCCCGAGCGCGATCGCCCCTGGTGGCAGCCTTTGCGGGATGTGGTGACGGTGCCCTCCATCTGGGCCTTCGTGCTGGGCACCGCCACCCAACCGATCCCCTTTTCCCCCTGGGTGGAACAGGCCCTCGACGCTTGGGTGCCCCTGACGATCGCGATCGCCTTTGTGCTGATGGGATTGCGCCTGAGTCAGTTGCGGGACTGGCGACAGCTCAAACCCGCGATCGCCCCCGCCTTCATCAAAATCTTTCTTGTGCCCCTGCTGGCCGGACTCTTTGCCACCGCCGCCGGCCTCGATGGACAACTGCGCCTCGCGATCGTCCTGATGGCCGGAATGCCCACCGCCTTCGCGGGCCTGATCCTCGCCGAAGAATACGACCTTGATCGCCCCATGATCTCCGCCAGCATCGCCCTGAGCACCCTCGCCATCCTAGGCACCATGCCCCTGTGGCTGTGGATTTGGGGTTAGGGATCACGATCCCCCCCCCGTAGGGGCGGGGTTTCCCCGCCCAGCCCCCACCCAAAAATCGCCCAGCCCCCACCGAAAATTCACCCCAGCAAAAACCCGGCCCCAGTTTCAAAAAGTCGAGAACTGGACCGGGCTTAATTGGTGTTACTTCAGCAGGCTAAGGGCCAAAGGCCAGAGGCCAAAGAACTTCTAGCTCATGGAAGCGGCGCTGGGCTCATGGCTCCAGGCCACATCATGCTGCATCTTGCCTTGGATGTTGCTCACGGCGGTCATCACACCCCCGAGGCCGATCGCCTGGGCAGCGCGGGTCAGGGAAACGCGATCGCGCTTCTCCATCCGAACGTGGCGCTTCATCATCAGGGCGCGGGCACGGCTCGCCATGGACGGACGGGCCGCCTCCGGCGCAGGAGCCGCCACCGGGGACCCATCGGTCCGGTAGGCCACATTGCGATATTTCAGATCCAGCGTCGGTTGCAGCACCAACGGCTTGGCCGGGTTGCGGAAACGCACATCAACACCGCGATAGGTACCCGTTGCCGGGGCCGGGGTGGTGGAGACCGCAGGGGGGTTGTAGTCGTAAGTAACGCCGCGATAGGTCAGTTTCATCACTTCGCCTCCAGTTTCTAACTGAGTGAGAGGCGCGTTCCTTCGGGTGAACTTCCCTACTTCCGTCCCTACTGAGGGCCTTTCTCAAAACTTAACTTTGCGTTAAAGGCGCGCTTTAGGAGGGATGAACGATTTGCTTTTCTGTATTCATTGTTACTGTTTTGTCGGGAGACTGTCAAGGTCTCTGGAGATTTTTCTTGGCGGCGGCGGCGGGGCGGGGTGGGTCTGGATCGATTCCGGGGCGATCGGTTGATAATGGATATCCCACCGCCGCGATCGCAGCCAACGGGGAAGTTAGAGCAGCAGGAGTTGAACCGATGGCGAACGAGCCCGCAAACGGCTACAAAATCATTGCCGACAACCGCAAGGCCCGGTTTGAGTACGAAATTTTAGAAACCTTCGAGGCGGGCATCGAGCTCAAGGGCACGGAGGTGAAATCGATCCGCGCGGGCAAGGTGAACGTGGGCGAGGGGTTTGTGCTGATCCGCGACGGGGAGGCCCTGCTCCACAATGTCCACATTTCGCCCCACAGCACCACGGGCAATTATTTCAACCACGAGCCGCGCCGCACCCGCCGTCTGCTGCTGCACAAGAAGGAAATCCAGCGGCTCCTGGGGCAGGTGGAACAGAAGGGGCTGACGCTGGTGCCGTTGCGGCTCTATCTCAAAAATGGCTGGGTGAAGGCGCTGATTGCCCTGGCGCGCGGCAAAAAACTCCACGATAAGCGCGAGGATCTGAAGCGGAAGCAGAGCGATCGCGAAATCGCCCGCGCCATGAAGCAGTTGTAACGATTACCTCAACCAATTCTGAGCTGCATCACAGACTAGCCCTGGACGACTGGACTATAGTACCCAAGGGCGACCTGTGGCCCCTGTGCGGATTCTTTTGGGAGTTTGGGTGAGGTATACCCATGGACGATCGCGCCAATTCGGAACCGGTTCTGCATTTGCTGGTGGGTAATACGGAAACGGAAGAAACGTCGCCTAACCAAGATGGGGGGCGCGGTTTTCCGACCAAAGATCGGGTCAAGACCGCTGTGAAGTCGCTGCTGAAGCCGGTGGATGTGCCGATTTCTAAGGTTCGTCCCCACATGGATGAGCTTTTGAAGGTGGTGGATCAATTGTTTACCCAGACGGGCGATCGCAGCGGTTTGGGTTTGGAGCTCGATGAGGTGGAACTGACGGTGGAGATCAATGCCAAGGGGCAGGTGCGAATCCTGGGCAGTGGCGTAGAGGCGGGCACCATGGGATCGATTAAGCTCAAGTTCAAGCGATCGCCCCAGGATGCGGGCTAAAATCCCCTAACGCGCCCCCTCCATTTCACACACTCTTCTCCCCATGGGCAGTCGGCATTACGCGATCGTAGTTGGCATTAATCAGTACTCCCATGGGCAGATTAGTAATCTGAACTATGCCGAACGCGATGCCCTAGAACTCTATGGCGCAATGTGTCGGGCGGGATTTGAGCATGTGGATCTGATTACCCATTTTTCGCATCGGTTGAATGATGATCGGGTGCGGCTGGGGTCGCTGTCGCACTATATCGATGAGGTAATCCCGACCTATCAACTCAATCCTGACGATGTGATCTGGTTTTTCTTTGCGGGCCATGGCAAACGTACAGAAGATCCCAATCAGGAAGGATGCTGGGAAGATTATTTATTGCCCCATGATGCGGGGATTCAGGTGGGGCGGACCTGGATCAAGGTGCAGGATGTTGTTAGGAGACTCCGAGAAACGGGCGCTAGCAATATCATCCTTTGTCTAGATGCTTGTCGCGACAGTGATGGGGGGCGCGGCTTTGGCGATGGGGGATTGCAGGGAAATTATGAAGGGGTGGTGACCCTGTTTGCCTGCGATAAGGATCAAAAGTCCTATGAAATTGACCATGAGAAGGTCCGCCATGGGGCATTTACCTATGCGCTCCTGAAGGCCATGGATCGAAAGGATGCCTATCCAACAATTCGAGAGTTGAGTGACTACTTGTGTCAAAAGGTGCCTCAACTTTGTCGAGAATATGGAAAGCCGGATCAACGTCCCATGGTGCAGGTTGAGGGGGATTTATTATGGCAACTTCCGGCTTTGCCTAATGTGCAGAGTTCGCCGCAACTGCCGGATTTGACAGAGTTGGTGCAACGGGCGCGGCGAGCGGAACGGGCGGCGTTTGATCTGTTCAAAAATCAATATAATCTTGAGAGATTAGAGATAGCGAAAGCGTATTGGTGGCAGGTTCTAGAGGCGAATCCGGCTCATGAGGAAGCCCGTCAAGAAGTTGAGGGAATTATTCAACGAATTACGAGAATTACCTTAGAAGAAGGTCTTCAGAAAAAAACAATTGAAGACATCAGGAAAGAAGAAAAAGAAGCTGTCAGAAAAAAGTCAATTGCGGCAGCCATGAAAATCCGTTCTCGCAAGATTCAACCATTGCCGAAGCCGCCGGACCCGTTTGATGGGTGGGATTTGAAGGAATGGTGCTTCGAGACGGTGCGGGTGGATGCAAAGGGCCAGGTGGTGGAACGGCTGCAAAAAACGGCCCGGTCCCACTTTGTAGATTTGGGGGAGGGGGTGTCGCTGGAACTGGTGGCGGTGCCCGGTGGACAGTTCCAGATGGGTTCACCGGATACGGAAGCGGGGCGCGATGGTGGTGAGGAGCCAGTGCGGACCGTAACGGTGCCGCCGCTGCTGGTGGGGCGCTATCCGGTGACGGTGGCCCAATGGCGACGGGTGGCGGGCGATTTTCCGGCAGTGCTGAATCCGCAACTGAAGGCGGATCCCTCAAACTGGAAAGACCTAGGGGGGCCGGTGGAGCGGGTGAATTGGTTTGATGCGCTAGAATTTTGTGCCCGTTTGGCGACGGCGACGGGAAAAACCTATCGCCTGCCCACGGAGGCGGAATGGGAGTATGCTTGCCGAGGCGGCACCAAGACGCCCTTTGCCTTTGGGGAAACCCTCACCACTGGCTTGGCGAACTACGACGGCAACTCCACGTACGCCAACGGCCCCAAGGGAGAATACCGCCAACGCACCAGCCCTGTGGGCCAGTTTCCGGCCAATGGCTTTGGCCTCCAGGATGTCCACGGCAATGTGTGGGAATGGTGCCTGGATGATTGGCACAATACTTACACCAATGCTCCCAGCCATTCGGAAGCATGGCTAGACAAGAATAATCATTCTCAAGCTTTTTGTGAGACAATTAAACTTGAAGGCTACTTAGAGTCTTTTTTCAAGGCTTTAGGAAGCACTAAGAAAAGTCAAGAAAAGCTCCTGCGCGGTGGTTCGTGGTCCGACGATCCGTTGGGTTGCCGTTGCGCGGCTCGCCTCGGGTGGGGGGCAGGCGACATCTTCAACTCCTTCGGTTTTCGGGTTGTGTTGCTGCCCTAGCCAGGACCATTTCTCTCTATTTCTTTTTTCTCTTCTTTCCCTCTTCCCACCGCGCTTTGCGCGGACAATTTTAGACGAATGGTAGGGTGCGTTCGGTGCCGTTGATATTTTGCGATCATCTCCCTATTCCGAACGCACCGTCGATGTGGAATCATCACCAGAGATTTCGATTAATTTAAACCGTGCCGGTGCGTTTGAAATAGATGAATGTTGGTTCATCGCGATCGCGGTTACCATCGACAACATTTCGGTGAATTTAAACGGTGCCGGTGCGTTCGGAAAGGAGGCGCGATCGCGTTGATTCAAACATGACCGATCGCACCCTACCGCAGGGCATCGGCGGGACCGGGCACCAGAGATAAATTAAACCGCGCCTCAAACGATCGCTCCACCGCCGATCGCACCGCCCCCATCTCAATGCCGGGACAAAACTGCTGCAAACTGCCCACCGGGCGATCGCCAATGCCACAGGGCACAATCCGCCCAAACCCCGCCAAATCCGGGCATACATTCAGGGCAAAGCCGTGCATCGTAATCCAGCGGCTCACCTTGATACCGATCGCCGCAATTTTATAGCCTTCCACCCACACCCCCGTCAGGCCATCGATCCGCTCCCCCCGCAGGCCAAAGGTCGCGATCGCATCAATAATCACCCCTTCGAGCGATCGCAAATACCAGTGCAAATCCGGTCGATGGCGCTGCAAATTCAAAATCGGATACCCCACCAACTGCCCCGGCCCATGGTAGGTCACCTCACCCCCCCTTTCGATCCGCACTAAATCTAGATTTTCCGCCACCGGATCAAACTTCACAAAGCTCTCATCCGATCCCTTCCCCAACGTATAAGTCGGCGGATGCTCCAACAGCAGCAGCCCATCCGGCAACATTGCATTTTCCTTACGAAGGGCCAATAAATGCCGCTGCCAGCCCCAGGCCACGCGGTAGGGCACCACCCCCAGCCGCCAACACCAACAGTCTTGACATTTGGCGCGATCAGACTCCCCAGGCCCCGCGATCGCCCCCCCCCGCGCCGTTTCAGCCCCCATAGCAAAAAGCCCGCCCCCCCGCCGTCAAGAATTATCAAGCCATGCAAAAGATTCTAAAGGAGCCTATCGCCCAAAACCGCAGGTGATACGGTGAAGGTATCACCCACATCCACGGGGAGGAAGCTCTATGAAGCTTGTCATCCAGGGTAAAAACATCGAAGTCACCGATGCCCTGCGCGAGTACGTGCAGCAGAAGGTCGAAAAAGCCGTCAGCCATTTCCATCACCTCGCGATGGAGATCGACGTCAACCTGTCTGTGGCGCGGAACCCCCGGATCGAGCCGAAACAAACGGCTGAGGTGACGATTTACGCCAACGGTGCAGTCGTCCGGGCTGAAGAAAGCAGCCAAAACCTCTATGCCAGCATCGATCTGGTGGCAGACAAGATCGCGCGTCAACTGCGCAAGTACAAGGAGAAACGCCAAGACCGCAAGCACACCGCAGTTAAAACGGCGGACGTGCTGGGCGAAGGGGCCGTCACCGATACGGTGGTTCCCGATCGCGAGCCGGCCCTACCGCCGGAGGTGGTGCGGACCAAGTACTTCGCCATGCCGCCTATGACTGTCGATGAAGCCTTGGGACAACTGGAGCTGGTCGATCACGACTTCTTCATGTTCCGTAACGTGGAAACGGGCGAGATCAATGTGATCTATGAACGGAACCACGGCGGCTATGGGGTGATTCAACCCCGCAGCAACGGCCAGGAACAGAGCAAGGCTGCCTAGGCTCAGATCGTCGGGGGGCGACGCTAGCCCAAAGGTTTCAGAAGGTTACGGCCCCCCCGATTTGCTATTGACCTAAACCATTGGTCTAAAACTTCGATCTAAACTTCTCACTTTTTGCGCCGGAGTCGGGATTTCCTCAGGGGGATCAAGGCTCCGTTTTTTGTGGGGGAATTTTTGGTTTTGGTCTGGGTGTGGGTTGGGCATGAATTTGGGCAGCGGTTGGGAAAAGTTGGGGCAGCTTTGGGGGAGGGCCGTGCGGCGGGGCGGCCAATCCCTAAAATGGGGATAAGGCATGAATGGACCTGCGGACTGGCTGGGGAGTGCCCTGGCGATCGCGCATCCGTTGCCGCCCCCCTTTGAAATAACCGATTTGCTGACCCCTCGTAATCGAACCTATGGATCTCGTTAGCCTTCAAAATTGGCTGGATAATTGCGCCTTTGCCGTGCTGCTGGTGACCATGCTGGCCTATTGGATCGGCGTGTCGTTCCCGACCTTGACCTGGCCGGGGGGGGTGGGGACGACGGGCATGGCGATCGCGAATTTGGCGATGGCGACGCTGTTGGGGGCTCGCTGGATTGAGGCGGGCTATTTTCCGTTGAGTAATCTCTATGAGTCGCTGTTTTTCCTGGCCTGGGGGGTGACGGCGGTGCATTTGCTGGCGGAGCGCATGACGGGGAGCCGCTGGGTGGGGCCGTTTACGGCGACGACGGCGTTGGCGATCGCGGCCTTTGCCACGTTGTCGCTGCCGGATACGATGCAGGCGTCTGCGCCCCTGGTGCCGGCCCTGAAGTCCAATTGGCTGATGATGCACGTCAGCGTGATGATGCTGAGCTACTCGGCCCTGTTGGTGGGGTCGCTGCTGGCGATCGCCTTTTTGGTGGTGACGCGGGGGCAGGCGGTGGAGTTGCGCGGCAGTTCCGTGGGGACGGGCAGTTTCCGCGATCGCGCCGATCGCCTCCGCCTCGCGCAACAGGTTAATGGGGCCACCGCGATCGCCCCCTCGACCGAAACCGGCGGCGTAGCGGTGTTGGAAGCGCCCCAAACGGCGGCGGTGGCCCTCTCGCCCCAGCGCCTCACCCTCGCCGACACCCTCGACAACATCAGCTATCGGATCATTGGCCTGGGTTTTCCGCTCCTGACCATCGGCATCATCGCCGGGGGCGTATGGGCCAACGAAGCCTGGGGATCCTACTGGAGCTGGGATCCGAAGGAAACCTGGGCGCTGATCACCTGGCTGGTGTTTGCGGCCTATCTCCACGCGCGCATCACGCGGGGCTGGCAGGGGCGGCGACCGGCCCTGTTGGCGGCGGCGGGGTTTGTGGTGGTGTGGGTGTGCTATTTGGGGGTGAATATTTTGGGTAAGGGCCTCCATTCCTACGGCTGGTTCTTCTAGGGGCATGGCGATGGGGGATGGGGAGCTGCGCAAAAAATCCCCCTGGACGGATTTTCACGGTCGGCTGCACGGGTTACTCCGTCGCCGACCGTTGCTGTTGGAGCGATCGGCGGGGATTGTGGTGGCGGTGTCCGGCGGCCAGGATTCGGTGGCGCTGGGGCGGCTGCTGGCGGATTTATCTCCCCACTGGGGCTGGCGGCTGACGATCGCCCATTGCGACCATGGCTGGCGGGTCGATTCGGCGGCGAATGGGGCGGCGGTGGTGGATTTGGCGCGAACGTGGCAGTTGCCGGTGGTGGTGCGGCGGGCGGATGGGGCGATCGCGCGGACGGAGGCGGCGGCGCGGGCGTGGCGCTATGGGGAACTGCTGGCGATCGCCCAGGAGACGGGCAGTGCGATCGTGGTGACGGGCCATACGGCGAGCGATCGCGCGGAAACGCTGCTGTTTAATTTGGTGCGGGGCAGCGGCGGCGATGGCCTCGGGGCGCTGGGGTGGCGGCGATCGCTGGGGCCGGGGGTGGATTTGGTGCGGCCCTTGTTGGAATTTGTGCGGGCGGATACGGCGGCCTGCTGTGCCCAGTTGGGGTTGCCGATTTGGGAGGACAGCACCAATCAGGACCGGCGTTACCGGCGCAACCGGCTGCGGCTGGAGGTGTTGCCCCTGCTGCGATCGCAGTTCAATCCCCAGGTGGATCGGGCGTTGGCGCGGACGGCAGATCTGCTGCGGGAGGATGGGGACTGTTTGGAGGCGATCGCGGCGCAACTGCTCAACCAAGCTCGGGTAGACGATCTGGGATTTCCGGCGATCGCGCGGCAGCCGTTGGCGATCGCCCATCCGGCCCTCCAGCGGCGCGCCCTGCGGCAGTGGCTCTGGGAACAACTGGGCGGAAAAATGCCCAACCGCGATCGCGTCGAAGCCCTGCGTTTTTTATTGACGGCCCCCAATCGCCATCGAACGGATCCCTTTCCCTGCGGCGCGATCGCCCAGGTGTCCGGCCCCCATATCCTGTGGATTGCCCCCGAATCTTCGCCCGAATCCACGCCCTAATTCCTGTGATCTGTCGGTTGATTGGCTGGATCCGCGCGTTTTTCCGGGGGAATCGCCGCCACCAGCCAATAGGTTTCCAACGTACCCTTCCCCTTCACCTCAATTTCGCCGCGCCGCTCGAACACATACCGCGATCGCAACCGTTCATAGACCGCCGCCGTCACCTGGATCCGGCCCGGTCGCCCGTGGGATTCCATCCGGCTCGCCACATTCACCGTATCGCCCCACAGGTCATAGCTGAACTTATTGAGGCCAATCACCCCCGCCACCACCGGCCCCAGGTGAATGCCCACCCGCAGTTGGGGCCGATGGCCCGTGTGGGTATCAAACGCCTCCACCGCCTTCAACATCGCCAGCGCCAGATTCGCCATGGCATCCGCATGGTCCGTGCGCGGCGTCGGCACCCCCGCCACGGCCATGTAGGCATCGCCAACGGTTTTGATCTTTTCCACCCCGTGGCGATCGGCGAGGCGATCAAAACTCGAAAAAATTTCGTTGAGCATTTCCACCAATCGATCGGGCGGCACCAGGGTAGCCAACTGGGTAAAATTCACCAGATCCGCAAACAGGACCGACACTTCCTCAAAGCGATCGGCAATGGTTTCCTGCTTCGCCAGTAGGCGATCGGCAATGGGGGCCGGCAGAATGCTCAACAGCAGCCGCTGCGATCGCCGCCGCTCCCGCCGGAGGGTGCGATAGGTGCGGAACTGCATTTTGGATAAACGCTCATAGAGATAGGCCACCAGCGTCGCCAGCCCCGAAATCCAGGCCATATCGAACATCAATTCCCCCGGCGTCGGCGTTGCCGGGAACAGGGGCTGGCGCAGGATCGCATTGATGGCGAAATAGTAGCCATAGGCCATCCACTGGCACAGCAAATGCAGCCGCCAATGGAACGGCGTCACCGTGGCAATGCCGAAAAAGATTAAATTCCAGCCCTTGATATCCGGCGGCACCGGGCGATCGAACTGGTTCGGAAAATTGGTGATGATGCAAACGGACGCGAACAGCAGCAGCAGGGACAGGCGCGGATGGCGACGGCCCGCCGGGGTATTGAGCCACCGAAACCCCAGCACCATCGCCAGCAGGGCCACCACATGCTTGGCGGTGCGGATATAAAACAAGCCCCCTTCCTGGAGGGCATAGAGGGCCAGGATGCTGGAGTAGCCGGAAAAATAAAGCACCCCCAGGGCAAAGGCCAACCGCAGCCGCTGACGGACGAATTGCCGCCGCCATGCGCCATAGCTGATGAATTTGGCTTCGCTGGGGGGGCTCAGGAGCCGCGAGAGCCGCTGGGCCAGGGGCCGGGGGACGCGTGGGGGCAAGGGAATGCCCATTGGGGGGTCACCATGGGGGCGGAAGGGCCGATGGGTGGGGGGGGCGGTGGAGAGTGGAGTTCCCGCAGGAGTCCTCTGGTTTATTCGGCGGTGGGGGGGCGATCGCCGGATGGGGCTGTGGCGGGTTGCGGTGGGGGGGCGATCGCGCGGATTTCCGCCAAGGTAGCTTCAATGATTTGCGGGACCGATCGCGGATTCCAGCCCAGTTCCCGCCGCGCCTTGTCGCCACTGACCCGGACGCAGCGATCGTAGATGTAATACACCCGTTCCTTGCTCAGGGGCGGCTGCCAATTGAACAAACGCCCGATGGGATCGAGGACATTGCCCAGGAGGCGCACTACCCACTCCGGCGCTTCCCCAGGGGCGGGAATTCCGGCGGCTTGGCCCAATAGGGTAAACATTTCGGCGGTGGTCAGTTCCCCGGCGGAGAGGATGTAGCGATCGCCCACGGTGCCCCGCTCCACCGCCAGGATCATCCCTTCCACCAAATCATCGACGTGGACAATGCCGGTGATCCGCTGGCCGCCTGCCCAGAGTTTCAGGCCGCCCTTGAGGAATTGGCGGATGACGGGGCCGAAGTGGGGATCATCGCCGCCAAAAATCCCCGAGGGCAGGACGCTCACCACGGGCAAGCCCTGGCTGGCGAGGCGATCGACGATCGCCTGGGCCTCGTATTTGGTGCGATCGTAGGGGGAATCAAACCCGACTTGGGAGCGCTGATAGGTTTCGTCCGCCACCTCCCCCTTGGTGTCGCCGATGATGCCGATGGTGCTGCAATGGAGCGCCCGCTCGACGTTCGCCAGTTTGGCCGCGCCCATGACATTGCGGGTGCCTTCCACGTTGATGTGCCACATGCGATCGCCATCGACGATGCCCAATTCCACGTAGGCGGCAGTATGAAAAACCCACTGGCACCCCTTGATGCCCTGGGCGATCGCGGCGGGATCATTGAGGTCGCCGTAGACGAACTCCACCGGCAGGCCCGCGAGGCGATCGAGGTTGCTAGATTTGCGGACCAAGGCCCGCACCTGGTGGCCGCGATCGACCAAGGCCCGCACCAGATGGGAGCCGGTGAAGCCGCTGGCTCCGGTCACGAAGACGGTTTTGCCGGGGTTGACGCTGGAATGGGTCATGGTTGCAAGGGGCTCGGTTTACGTTCGATTGGGGGGGTCGGTTTTGGGGTCGGTTGGGGTTGAGGTCAGGTTGATGGGGGACGCGATCGCGCCGGGACGCAAGGGGCCAACGCAAGCCACTAAGATTTTTCCATGGACCTTGCCCCAAAATGCCCCATTATCCCCCTGTCGGCGGCGGCGATCGCGCGGATTGCGGCGGGTGAAACCATTGATTCCCCGGCGGCGGCGGTGCGGGAGTTGATTGACAATGCCCTGGATGCGGGGGCGACGCGGCTGGATTTGGCCCTGGATCTCGAACGGGGTTCCCTGCGCGTGGCGGACAATGGCGCGGGGATGGATCGAGCGGATCTGGAGCGGGCGGCCCTGGCCCATGCCACCAGCAAAATCCGCGATCGCGCCGACCTTGATCGCATCATGACCCTGGGGTTTCGGGGGGAAGCCCTCTATAGCTTGGCCCAGTTGGCGGATTTGGCGATCGCGAGCCGCCCCATCGACGGCACCGGCTGGCAGGTCCAGTACGACCACGGGGGCCGCCCCACCGCGATCGCGCCCATCGCCCTGGCACCGGGGACCGTGGTGACCGTCGAAAATCTATTTGGTCAATGGGCGGCAAGGCGGGCGGGGTTGCCCGCGATCGCGAAGCAGTATCAACAGGTGCAAACGGCCATCTGGCGGGCGGCCCTGGGCCATCCCGGCGTGGGCTGGCGGGTGCTGCGGCGCGATCGCCCCTGGTTTTCCCTGTCCCCGAGCGAAACGGTGGTGGGGCTCCTGTGCCAGGGCATCCGGGAGGCGCGATCGGGCGATTTTCAAACCTGGACCGGCGCGATCGCCCTGCCCGATCCGTCTGAACTTGAAGCACTTGAATCGGAACCTGCCACAGCGGATCGAGAGCGCGCGCGTGGGGCCGCCCACCTCACGGTCACCGTCGGCCTGCCCGATCGCCTCCACCGCCGCCGCCCCGACTGGCTGTATGTGGCCGTCAACGGGCGTGTGGTCAACTCCCCGGACCTGGAGCGCGCCCTCTACGACGCCTTTGGCCAAACCCTGCCGCGCCACCGCCACCCCGTCGCCCTGGCCCATCTGCGCCTGCCGCCCGGTTGGATCGACTGGAACCGCACCCCCGCCAAGGACGAAATTTATTTGCGCAACGCCCCCCACTGGGCCGACCAGGTGCGGCGGGCGGTGGAACGGACCCTGGCCCTGGGGACCGCCGCGCCCCTGATGAACTCCTATGGCACCCCCCGCGCCCGCCAACTGGTCCGGGCCGCCGAAGCAGCGGGCTCCTATGGCTTCGGGAAACTCACCGCCTATCCCCTGAGCGATCGCCTTCCCACGGATCCCCACGATCCCCAAACGCCAAGCGACCCGGACCACGGCCCGCCCCTGCCGACCCACCTCAAGGCGATCGCCCAACTGCACAACACCTACCTGGTGGCGGAGAGCCCGGACGGCATCTGGCTGATCGAGCAACACATTGCCCATGAACGGGTGCTATTCGAGGAATTGCGCGATCGCTGGCAACTGGTGCCCCTGGATCCGCCCCTCGTCCTGGAGCATTTGTCCGATCGCGATCGTGAGGGCCTGCAAACCCTGGGCATCGAACCGGAACCCTTTGGGGAAAACCTCTGGGCCGTGCGCCTCATCCCTGAACCCCTGGGCGATCGCCCCGACCAGGCCGACGCCCTACGGGAACTCGCCCGCGCTGGCAACTTGAATGCGGCCCAAGTCGCGATCGCCTGCCGCACCGCCATCCGCAACGGCACCCCCCTCGACCTGAGCGCCCAACAAACCCTCCTCGATCGCTGGCAGCGCACCCGCAACCCCCGCACCTGCCCCCACGGCCGCCCCATTTACTTACCCCTCGAAGAAACCGCCCTCGCCCGCTTCTTCCGCCGCCATTGGGTCATCGGCAAAAGCCACGGCCTCTAAGGCCCCACAGCCCGCGCCAACAGCCCGAATCCTGCCCCCCACCAGGGCCGTCGCCAGGGGTGGTCGAATCGGAAGCAAGTGTGAATAATTAAGCACAGGATCATTCAGCACAGGGTTCTCCGCGATCGCCCGCAAACGCCCCTCAACCCCCGCCCCCAGCCCCAGATCCGCCGCGATCGCCCTCGCTGTCCGGGAGCGCATCTACCCCCCCTTTCCTCCCCACCGCTCCTCCCCATGGCCCTACTCCCCTCCCCCCCCGTCGATCAACCCGCTCCGCCCCCCCAAGCCCCCGCCGCCGCCAAACGATTCAGCTTCCTCGATGCCCTGCGCGGCCTCGCCGCCGTTTGGATTGTGCTCTACCACGCCGCGTCCGGCGGCCACACGCCCCTGATGCAGCAGACTTGGCCCACCTGGCTCTTCGAGGGGCTGCTGGGGCAAGGATTTTTGGGGGTGCCGATTTTCTTTGTCCTCAGCGGCTTTGTACTGAGCTACACCACCCGCAAGCTTCAGCTCACCTGGCCCCTGTTCAAAAATGCCCTGGCCCGCCGCTGGACGCGCCTGTCGCCCCCTTACTATGCGTCGATGGTGCTGGTGTTGGTTCTGGCCCTGGCGGAGGCTAGGATCCGGGGCCAGGAGCTGTGGCTGCCATCCTGGGGGAATGTGCTGGCTCACGTTTTATACCTTCAGCGGTTGCTGGAGATGCGAGATATCAATGCGGCCTATTGGGCCTTGTGCATTGAGGTGCAGTTTTTTCTGGTTTATTTTGCCCTGGTGGCGGTTCAGCAGCGTCTGGGGCGATCGCCACGGCTGGCCCCGTGGGCGCGGGGGATGGTGTTTGGCCCTTGCGCGGCGATCGCGATCCTGTGGCCGTTGGGGGTGATTGATCCCCACTGGCTGTCGCAGGTTTGGTTTTTGCCCCATTGGCACGCGTTCCTGTTGGGGATGTTGGCCCAATGGACCCTGGACGGGCGCATCCGCAGTGGGTGGTTTTATGGCTATGGGACGGTGATTTTGGGGGTGGGCCTGGGCCATCAGTACTGGTTTGCGGTGACGGCGGCCCTGACGGCGATCGCGATCGCGGCCCTGGGGCAGATCAACCGTTTGAATGTGCTGAACTGGCGCTGGCTGCAATTTTTGGGGTTGATTTCCTACAGCCTCTACATCACCCATCCGCCGGTCAGTGGCGCGGCCCTGTTTGTGGGGCGCACCTTCCTGTTTGATGTGTCTTCCGCGACGGGCGAGGCCCTCAATATTGCGTTCCATTTGGGGGTCTGCATTGCGGCGGCGGCGGCCTTTTGGTACCTCATTGAGCGGCCGTCAATCCAGTGGAGCCAGCGGCTGCGGCCCAAGCCGACGGATTCCTAGGGTCGCGCGGTGGCCGTAGGATACGGGGGTATTCCTGGTTTCCCTGTTGCCCCCTGGTGATGCCCTATGGCTGCCCCTTCGCGATCGCTCCCCCCCGCCACCCTCAAACGGCTCCAGCATGTGCGCCGCTTCACCCGCTGGCTGGATCGCGCCGTCACGGTCCCCGGCACCCGCATCCGTCTGGGGCTCGATCCAATCCTGGGGCTGCTGCCGGTGGGAGGGGACGTGGTGGGGGTGGCCCTGTCGATCTATCTGGTCATCGAAGCGGCGCGGCTCGGGGCTCCGGCGTCCCTGTTGGGGCAGATGGTCATGAATGTGCTGATCGATCTGGGCCTGGGGACGGTGCCCGTGGCGGGGGATGTGGCGGATGTGTTCTGGAAGTCCAATTCCCGCAATTTGCAACTGCTGGAAGGGTTTTTGGCCCTGCCGCCCCAGGAGGAGGCCCCGATGGTGCCCTGGTGGGTGGTGGTGGGTCTGGTGGCGGTGCTGATCGCGGTGGCGATCGCGGCGATCGCCCTGACGGCCACGGTCATTGGCTGGGTGTTTGGGCTGCTGTTTGGCGGCTAGATCGGTTGCTAGATCCGGGTAGCCACGGCGACGGTCCCCAGTTATGGCACCCTAGAAAACGGCTGCGCCCCCGCCGACATGCCCGAAAACTTGTCCTGAAAGTTTCCTGAATTTTTTGCCCTAAAGTTCACGCCAATCCCATCGCCGCCGACCTATGCAGACCCTTTCTAAAGCCCCTGAACCCCAGGATCTGTCCAACGATCCCCGCTTCGATACCACGATCGTTCGTCGCAAAACCCGCGCGGTGCCCGTGGGCGCGATCGCGATCGGCGGCAATAACCCCGTCGTCGTCCAGTCCATGATCAACGAGGACACCCTGGACATCGACGGATCCGTCGCCGCCATCCGCCGCCTGCACGAAATCGGCTGCGAAATCGTCCGCGTCACGGTGCCCAGCATGGCCCACGCCCGCGCCCTGGCGGACATTCGCAAAAAGCTAGAGGACACCTATCAGCCCGTACCCCTGGTGGCCGATGTCCACCACAACGGCATGAAAATTGCCCTCGAAGTGGCCAAGCACGTCGATAAGGTCCGCATCAATCCCGGCCTCTACGTCTTTGAAAAGCCCGACGCCCAGCGCACGGAATACACCCCCGACGAGTTCGCCGCGATCGGCCAAAAGATCCGCGAAACCCTCCAACCCCTCGTGGAAACCCTGCGGGATCAAAACAAATCCATGCGCATCGGCGTGAACCACGGCTCCCTGGCCGAGCGCATGGTTTTCACCTACGGCGACACGCCCCTGGGGATGGTGGAATCGGCCCTGGAGTTCATCCGCATTTGCGAGGATCTGGATTTCCGCAATTTAGTTGTGTCCATGAAAGCCTCGCGGGTGCCGGTGATGCTGGCGGCCTATCGTCTGCTGGCCCACCGCCTCGATTCCCAGGGCATGAACTATCCCCTCCACCTGGGGGTGACGGAGGCGGGGGACGGGGAATATGGCCGAATCAAGTCCACCGCTGGCATTGCGACCCTGTTGGCGGACGGCATCGGCGATACGATCCGCGTGTCCCTGACGGAAGCGCCGGAGAAGGAAATTCCCGTGTGCTACAGCATTTTGCAGTCCCTGGGCCTGCGGAAAACCATGGTGGAATATGTGGCCTGCCCGTCCTGTGGCCGCACGCTCTTTAATTTGGAAGATGTGCTCCATGAGGTGCGCGAGGCGACGAAGCATTTGACGGGCCTCGATATTGCGGTGATGGGCTGCATTGTCAATGGGCCGGGGGAGATGGCGGATGCGGACTATGGCTATGTGGGCAAGACGCCGGGGACGATCGCGCTGTACCGGGGCCGCGATGAGATCAAGCGGGTGCCGGAGGCGGACGGGGTGCGTGAACTGATTGATCTGATCAAGGCGGATGGCCGCTGGGTGGATCCTGAGTAGGGATCAAAGGGGGTCCAACTCGATACTCACCGCCATTGCCGCGATCGCGGGGGCAGAGGCTTAAGGATGCGTCCTTGCCCCCACGGCCTGAATTCGGTATCGTTCTCCCACCGATTCAGTTCCGCGTAAATACGCAGATAACGTTCAGCGGCCCGCCATTTGGGAAATGGGCCGTGATTTTGCGATTTTTTAGCTTGTCCTGGGATTGTCTGGGGATTTTTCAAGCTATCTCAGTCGTTCGTGATCAGCATCATTATTTTGGGGAGAACAATCCATGACTGGACCGAAACGTGGCCTGGGGGGGCTGCTGGGGGAATTCCGCGACTTCATCATGCGCGGCAATGTCCTTGATCTGGCGGTGGCGGTGATTTTAGGGGGGGCCTTTGGCAAGATCATTGAGTCCCTGGTGACGGATGTGCTGACGCCGCTGGTGCTGGCACCGGCCCTGAAGGCGGCCCAGGTCGATCGCCTGGCGGAGCTGAGTGCGGCGGGGGTGCAGTACGGCCTATTTTTAGCGGCGATCCTGAACTTTTTGGTGATTGCCTTCTGCATTTTTCTGCTGGTGCGATCGTTTGAAACCTTCCAAAAGCGCCTGGAGCGCAAGCAGGCCCTAGCGGACGCCGAAGCAGAGGCCGCCGCACCGCCGGATCCGACCCTGGTGGCCCAGGAAAATCTCACCCGCGCGATCGAACGGCTGACGGCGGTGATGGAGGAACGCCCCTAGGTCTTGGCCCATGGCCGCGCGATCGCGCGGCCCCAGCACCCCCTTGGGACCAGTTCCCAGCCAATCCAATTCGTGGGGAACCCTTCGCAGGCGGCCCCAGCAACGGCAGCGGCCACGGAAGCGGCCAGGGAACCGCCCCGATTGGCCCATCAAGCCGCCGAAGTGATCCTTAAGGCGAGCCTAAACCCTGGACAGAATCCGCGATCGCGGTGGCAACATTGCCCCTAGGCCCCGCGTCCCAAACAGCATAGGATCATCACGGACGACCCTGTATTGTTTGGCACCGATCCAGAACTCGGTAGCAGAGCCCACGGTGAAGCCCAGTGGTGGTGCCTTGCCCCTGGAAGCACCCACAGGATCCAGGTTCGCCTTGATTTGACCCAACGAATTGGATTTTGACCCATGGTCCTCGTCACCTCCCTCGCCGATAGCGGCCCCGGCTCCCTGCGCGAGGCGATCGCCAACGCCCCCAACGGCAGCACCATCACCTTCGCCCCCGCCCTCGCCGGCCAAGTCCTCCGCCTGACCAGCGACACCATCAGAATTTTGCAGACGAGCCTCGCGATCGACGGAGCCGACGCCCCCGGCCTCGTCGTCAGCGGCAGCGGCCTCCTGAGGCCCCTCACCATGGAAACCGAACGCTCCACCCTGAGCGTCCGCAACTTCACCCTCGCCGACGGCAAAACCACCATCAGCGGCATCAACGGAGCCGGTGGAGCCCTCTACGGCAGCCTCTACAGCACCCTCAACGTTGACAACATGAACTTTGTCAACAACGAATCGGCCGGACGCGGCGGCGGAGCCATCTACAGCCACTTCCAAACCACCCTCAACGTCACCAACAGCCGCTTCGACAACAACCGCAGCTTTGGGCGCGAGCGCGACGGCGAAGGCTTTGCAGAATCAGCGGGCGGCGCGATCACCATCTGGAGCGAAAGCCAGATGACCATCCGCAATAGCGTCTTTGAAAATAACCAGGGGGTCAACGGCGGCGCGGTCTACAACCTCCTGACGGACCTGCTGATCGAAAACAGCATCTTCCGCAACAACGACACCAGCAAGGGCTCCGTCGGGGAACAGACCTTCGGCGGCTTTGGCGGCGGTGTCTACACGGACGGGGCGGGCACGGGCACCGGCACCATCACCATTCGCAACAGCCGCTTCGAGGGAAACAAGGGGGCAGGCCAGGGGGGCGGCGCGTTCCTCAATGCCTACCGGGACGGCAACCATCGGTTTTTGGTGGAGGATGTGCTGTTCCTCAACAACAGCCTGATCCAGGACCAGCGCAATGTGGCCCTCGGGGGCGGCCTGACCCTGCAACGGGTGCCAGCGACGGTGCGCAATGTGTCCTTTGTGAATAACAGCGCAGTCCAGGGGGGCGGGCTCTATGTGGATGAGCGCGCCCAGGTGGATGTGTCGAACAGTACGTTTTCCGGGAACCGGGCGGTGACGCCGGACGGGACGCGCGGTGAGGGGGGCGGGGCCTTTTTCTCGGTTAATAGCAATCCCCATACCCTGACGAATGTGACGATGGCGGACAATGTTGCCGGGTTCTTTGGGGGGGCGACGAACCTGGTGGGCAGCAGCACGCGGGTGACGGCGGCCAATAGTATTTTTGTGAATAACCGGGCGGGGAATTCCTTTGGCATTAAGCAGCAGAGCAATGAGCCCCTGGTGGATGGGGGCAATAATCTCCAGTTCCCGAACCGGACGACGACGCGGACGGATGATCCGACGATTGTGCCGGGGGTGACGATCGCGGATCCGCTCCTGGGGCCGTTGGGGGACTATGGGGGCGGGGTGCTGCTCCACAGTTTGCAGCCAGGAAGTCCGGCGATTAATGGGGGCCGCGCGATCGCGGGGTTGGCCGCCGATCAACGGCAGGTGCCGCGCAATGACGGCGCGATCGATATTGGTGCCTTTGAGGTGTCCGCCACGGCGGGTCCGGCGGGCATCATTCCGGGCGCTGGGGTCACGCCAACGCCGACGCCGCCCCCCACGTCGGGCCTGTTTACGGCGGGGAATGATGATGTGCTGCTCAATGATTTTCCGAACATCATCGCGGCCCTGGCGGGGAGCGATCGCGTCCTGGGCCTCGGGGGGGCGGATACCCTCTTTGGCGACGGGGGCAATGACACCCTCTTTGGCAATACGGGCAATGATGTGCTCTACGGCCTTGATGACAATGACGCGCTCTTTGGCGGCAAGGAAACTGACGCCCTCTACGGCAACCGGGGCAATGATTCCCTCTTTGGCGACCTGGGCAATGACACCCTCTACGGCGGCCAGGGGGATGATCTACTCAACGGCGGCGAGGGGGATGACCTGCTGGGGGGCGATCTGGGCAATGACACCCTCATCGGCGGCGCGGGGGGCGATCGCTTTATCCTGCGGGCCGGGGCGGAGGGCAATGTGATTGGGGACTATGCACCGGGGATCGATCGCTTGGCCCTGGCCGGTGGTCTCCAGGTGGCGGATCTGGCGGTGACGGCGAGCGGGGCCAATGCCCAGGTGACCCGCATCAGTACGGGGGAGGTGCTGGCGACGCTGCAAAATGTGGCGGCCACGGCGATCGCGGCGACGGATTTCGTGCCGTTGGTCTAGCCCCCCTCCACGCCCCTATAGGTCCAGGGAAGCCGGAGCGATCGCGCGATCGGCCCCCAGGGCCTGTTGGAAATCCGCAATTTCCTGGGCCACCCACTGGGGATCAAAAAACGGAAAAAAATGGCGGCCCGTCGGATGTTCCCGCAGGCGATCGCCCGGTTTGAGGTGGGATCGCCAGCGTCCCATTTGGCTCGGGTCCGCGATCGGATCCTGGGCCGCCCCGCACACCAGCAGGGGCATCGCCACCCCGCCACTCCCACCCTCCGGCGTCCCCACCAAAGAACTGGGGGACGGCGAAGTCCACAAATCCCGATCCAACAATTCCACCCACCCCCGCAGGCGATCGCGCTCCTGACACCCCGTGAGGGCACGGGCCAACTGGGCCAAAATCCAGCGCCGCTGACAGGGGCAGGCCCGCAACTGGGCGTAATATTGCGCCTGCCAGTCCGCCGCCGGTGTCGCCCCCACCGCCAGCAGGGTCAGCGATCGCACCTGGGTCGGATAGGTCCGGGCAAACCGCCACGCCAAATGGCCCGCCGTACCGTGGCCCACCAGATCCACCGGTCGCCCTAGGGACAGCACATAGGACCGCAGCAGGGCGATCGCCTCATCTAGAGAAGCCGGTTCATCCGGATCCTGGTCATAGTCCCACACCGCCACCCGCCGTCCGGGGCTGCAATGCTGCAAATGCACCTGCGTACTGCGAAACAGCGGCCCCAACGACGCGCTCACATTCAGCCACAGCACCGCAGGCCCCCGCCGCCAGATCCCCGACCCCAATTCCCAGGGGCGCGGCCCCACTGCCCGTTGAATCATAACCAAAGCCCTAGAGTTGACCGAAATTCGCCCCGACCTGGGCCGGGATTTCCTAAGCCCCATCAAAACACAGTTGAGAATCTTTCGCAATATTGAAAGCGGGAATAGGTCCGATGCCGGGGGCGATCGCGTCCTACCAGGGGCTGCCGATCGTGGTGAAGGCGGCCCAGAAATAGGGGTGTTGCGTCATCAGATCCCCCTGGTTGAGGAGATTGTCGGGGATGGGGATCGAGCCGAAGGATCCCACCAGCGTATTGCCCTCGAAGCGGGCGGTGCCCCGCAGGAGCGCAAGCTGGGCCTGCCGCAGGGCTTCGGCTTTGATGGGGGCGGTCTTCTGCTGCTCATAAAATTCCCCCATCAGGGCCAGGGTGCCCGTATCGCTGACGTACCAGAAGCTGGCGAGGACCGTGCGGACCCCGGCGGCCACGGCCAACCCCGCAAACCCCAGCTCCGCGTCGCGATCGCCCAGGGCCGTGCGGCAGGCGCTGAGGGTGAGTAGATCCACCGTGGGATTGTCCCAGCCCATGTCGCGGATGCGATCGAGGGGCAGCCGGGTTTGGTCCCAAAGCTGGATATAGGATTCGCTGGGGCTGCCCGGTTTAAATTCCGCGTGGGTGGCCAGGTGCAGGATCTGGGCGCTGCCGCGATCGCCCGTCTGCTTGAGGGCATCCAGGGTCAGGTCATTATTGAGAATGATTTCTCCCGAGCGGATGCGCTGGATCAGGGCCAGCTCCTCCGGCACCGCTGGCAGGGCGGGCAGTTCCTGAAATTTTGAGGCCCCCAGCAGGCGCACGGGGGTTTTGGACAGGTCCACATAGCGGGCGTCCGTCAACGATAGGCTCGGCACCAACCCCACGCTGTAGGTTTCGATCAAGAAGCGATCGCCATCGTGCAGGGCGGCAATGGGGAGCGATCGCAGGCCCTCATCCATCACAAAGGCGATATTTTCAATGCCCAACGCCTCCAGCCGCGACGCCATGGGGGCCAGGATCCAGCGGTAGAGCAACTGGGCCCGGGGGAGATAGTTATCGGTCGTGCGCTCTAGGGGGCTCGTCAGGCTGCCGCGCAGGGCACTGACGGTCCGCAGCACCTCTTCGCGGCGGGTTCCGGCCACGGTGCCGACGACGGTGGGGCCGTTGGGGGTCACGAGCATTAGTTGCAGGGGGGCATTGGCCGCCGTTTGCTCGTCCGCATCGTCATATTGGAAACGCACATAAAGCAGGGCGGGCCGGACGCCGGTTTCCCGTTCGATGCGCTGGAGGGTTTCCCGCGCCTGGTCCATGGCGACGGCGATGGGGCGATCGCTGCTCAGGTAGGTGGCGTATTCGTCGATGTAGGCGGTCTCGTCCCTCTCGTAGGTTAGGTTGAGTTCCTGGGGGCTCAGATCCAGGGGCGCAAAGGCGAGGGACGATAAATCCCCAAGTCCCAGGTTGGCCCGCGCGATCGCATCCTCCGGGCGGAGGGGGATTTCGGGGCGATCAAGATCCTGGCTGCGGGGCTGCGGTTCGCCATCGTCCCCGGTTCCCGGCCCCAGGGGGTCATTGCCGTCCCCATTGCCGCCGTTGTCGCCCGGTGGGGAGGGGGATGGCTCCGGGGGGGTGACGGCGGTGGCGATCAGGGAAATGTTGCCCTGCTGGACCGGGCCGAAAAATTCCGCCACCGGTTCGATGGTCGAGGTGCCGCTCGATAGGCTCCCGGCGGTGCCGTTGAGGGTGGCGTCGCCGACGGTGAAGGAGCGCGGCGGCTGGAGGTCGGTGCTGCCGTGGGCGATTTGGATGGTGCCATCCCCGGTGCTGCCCCCGGCGGCGATGCTGGTGGTCTGGCCGGCGCGATCGCGGAACGCCTCCCGCAGGCGAATGAAGCGCTGGGCCTCGAGGATGGCGGTGCCGCCGATGGTTTCCCCCTGCACGTCGATCGCCGTCAGGTCGATGTCATTTTCTGGATCGATGCGGACGGTGCCGCCGAGGCCGCTGAACCCACGGGCCGAGAGAAAACCGCCGGTGTAGCGACTGCGGGCGGTGATGGCGATGGTGCCGCCGTCGGTGCCGTTGGCCGCCAGGTTGCCGGTGATGATTTCCCCGGCGATGCGATCGCTCACGAAAATCGGTTGGGGGGCGGCGCTGGCGGGGTTGGCTGGATTGGTCGGATTGGCCGGATCGGCGGGGGGCATCTCCTCAAAGGTGAGTTCATTGAGTCGGGCGATCGCGGCGGGATCCAGATTCGGGGCCGGGGCCGTGAGGGTGATCGTGCCGCCCGGACCGTTGGTGGCGCTCACGTCCAGATTGCCGGTGGTCAGGGTGCCGTTGGCGCTGGTGAGGTCGATTTGGCCGCCCGCGCCGGTGCCCGTGGCCGCCAGGTTGCCCGTTGTGAGGTTACCGCTGGCCCCCATGGCGATCGCGCCGCCCACCCCCGTCGCGCTGCTGACATCGACGTTGGCCACCGCGATCGCGCCGCCGCTGGTCAACTCCAGCCGTCCCCCCGCCGTCGGGCCAAAGCTGCGCAGATCCACCGCCACCGTCAGATCCCCGCCACTGCGCAGGCGAATCACCCCCGGAATGCCGTCCCCCGTCCCCGCCGCGTCCGCCGTATCGGGGGGAGCCGTGAGGGTGAAATTGCCCGTGGCCCCGAGGCTCAGATCGCCCCCGGCGGTGGTCAAGGACGTCCCTAGGGTGCCATTTCCCGCCAGGGTGAGATCGAGGGCGCTGCCGCCGCTGTCGAAGCGATCGCCCAGAACCACCCCCCCCAGGGGCACCGTACGCCCCAGAATCACCGCCCCATCTACGCCACCGACCAGGCGACTCTCCCCCGTCCAGGTGAGGGTGCCGGGGGTGTCTAGGGTCAGGGTACTGGGGGAATCCGTGGCCGCGCGATCGCCCTGCTCGGTCCCTAATCTCACCTGGGCTAGGGAAACATCCCCCTGGGCCGTGAGGGTCGCCGCGCCGCCAAGGCCCGTCTGGGCGGTCAGGTCCAGCGACTCCACCGCCAGGGTGCCCCCCGATCGCAGGGTTGCGTTGCCCCCCGCCCCGCTGCCCAGGGCATTGAGGGTCACGTCATTGAGGGTGAGGCTGCCCCCCGCGATCGCCGTGAAATCGCCCCCCGACCCGTCCCCCGTGCCACTGGTGAGGATGCTATTGGTCACCCGCAGATCGCCGCCACTGGTCAGGGCGATCGCGCCCCCCGGCCCATCCCCCGACAGGGTGAGCAGCGCCTCCACCGTCATCTGCCCCGTGGGGGCGCTCAGGCGAATGGCCCCGCCGCTGCCCTGGTCCGCCGTGGTGTCGAGGCGTCCGGCGGTGAGATTTCCCGTGGTGGCGGTGAGATCAATGGCACCGCTGGCCCCCGTCAGGCCCGCCGTGAGGATGTCCCCCACCTGGATGGAGGCCCCATTGATGGTGAGGTTGCTCTGGGGGGCGACGATCGCCTGGGTGGGATCCATCCGAAAGGCCCCGGCCCCGTCGCCGTCCGCATCCGCCTGGAAGGTGATGGTCCGCAGGGCGCTATCTCGGGGGGGGCTAAAGAGCAGGGAAACGCCGTCGGCAACGGTGATGTCATTGGTGGCCTCTAGGCGCACGTCCCCGAGGATGTCCTGGAGGCTGTCGGCTCCGAGGGTGAAGGTGTCGCCCCCTTCGGTGGCGCTGAGGGTGCCGTCGGCGAGGAGGGGGGCGGGGTCCGTGTTGGGATCGGCGCTGCTGACGATGAGCAGGTTGGTGGGGTCGAGCAGGAGGGATCCCCAGGGGCCTGCCGGGGCAGACAGATCCACCTGGCCGCGATAGGTGAGGGTCTGGCGACCGGAAATTTCGGCTTGGCCGCCGCGATCGCCCGGTTGTGTACCGCCCCGGGCCGTGAGGGTGCCTAGAAACTGGGTGGTGTGGTCGGCCCAAACGACGATTTCGCCGCCGGGACCGGAGCCGAGGGCGTCGGCGCTGAGGTGGCTGCTGGGATCAATCTGGGTGAAGCGGGCCGTGGGCAGCAGGGGACCGCCGCGCCAATGGCCACCGATGAAGATCTGGCCGCCGCCGCGATCGCCCGAGCTATTGACCCCGCCGCCGAGCAGGACCACGCGATCGCCCAGGAGCGCCACCGTGCCGCCCACCCCGTCCGCCGCCGTCGAAATTTGGCCCGTCACCTGGGTGGTGCCCGCCGCGATCGCGATCGTCGCCTCCGTCGGGGCCGCACCGGTCAAGAGCCTGGGCAGGGTGAGGGGATCGGCGGGCGCGTTCAGGGCCAGGGTTTCCACCTCCAGCCCCAGGACACCGCCGGGGGAAGCGAGCCGCACCCGCGCCGTTCCCGGCACCGCCAGCAGGGCCACCGTGCCCCCCGGTGCCGTCAGGGTGCCATCCTGGGCGATCGCGCCCCCCATCAGCGTCAGGGTTTGGCCCGGATTCACCCGCAGGTGGCCCCCCTGGGCGATCGCCGCCGCTGGACCCAACTGGTACGCGATCGGCTCCCCGAGGAAGCGGCCCCAATCCGTCATTCCGGCGGGATCCATCGACCACCAGGCCCCCGTCCCAAAGCCAACTGCATTCGCCGTAGTGACCGTAAAATCCGCCGGGACATTCAGGGCGGCATTAGGACCAAAGACCCAGCCCGCCGGGTTCATCAACACCAGATTTGGGTTGCCCCCCAGCACCTGGAGCAGGCCATCGATCGCGGAGGGACCGCCCCCCACCACCCGGCCAAAAATATTGCGCAGGTCCGGGTCGGCCAAAAAGGTGGCGGATTCCCCAGCATCGAGGCCAAAGCGCTCAAAACTATGGAACAGGTTGCCGCGATCGCCCGATCGCTGGCCCCCATCAATCGTGGCATTCGAGCCGTCATAGGTCACCCGCGTCCCCGTGCCGTCCGGAGCCGGGGCGATCGCCTGACCCCAGGCCAGGTCCGACAGGCCCAGACTGCCCCCCGCCGCCAGGGCCACCGCCGCCGAAACGGTCCCCGCGATCGCGCCCCACCGCCGCCCGTGCCCGCCCTTGATCCTGCCCATCCGCGATCGCCCCACGCACGCATTCTCTCCAACCCTAACGCCTGTTTTAGCCCACCGCCCACCGGTCAACGCGGGTCCGGGGCCATCGCCTCCCCAAAGCCCGCCACCTCCGACAGGGTGTAGACGGGACGCCCCTTCACCTCCTCATAAATGCGGCCCACATATTCCCCCAAAATGCCAATGCACACCAACTGCACCGCCCCCAGAAAAAATACCAGGGCCGTCAAGGTCGCCATGCCCGTCAGGGGGGAACCGGGCTCCAGGAAGCGCCAGTAGAACACCAGCAGGATCGACGCGATCGCCACCAGCGCCGCAAACAGCCCCAGGTAGGTCGCCAGCCGCAGGGGCACCTTAGAGAAGGAAATAATGCCATCGATCGCCAGGGACAGGGATTTGAGGAAGGTATATTTCACCTCCCCGGCGAAGCGGGGATCGCGGCGAAAGGGCAGGGCAATTTGGCGAAACCCCACCCACGATCGCAGCCCCCGCAGGTAGCGGCTACGCTCGGGCATGGCATTGAGGGCATCGACGACCCGGCGATCGAGCAAACAAAAATCCCCCGCATCGGTGGGAATATCGATATCCGACAGGCGGCGCAGGATGCGATAGAAACAGTAGGCCATCAGGCGCTTGAACCAGTTTTCCTGCTGACGGGCGATGCGCTGGGCATAGACCACCTGGTAGTCCTGCTGCCATAGGTGAACCATATCGAGGATCAGTTCCGGTGGATCCTGGAGGTCCGCATCGAGGATGGCGATCGCCTGACCGCGCGCAAAATGGAGCCCAGCGGTGACGGCGGTCTGGTGGCCGAAGTTGCGGGCAAAGCTGACATAGCACACGCGCCGATCGCGATCGCGCAGGGACCGGATCAGCTCCAGGGAGCGATCGCGGCTGCCATCATTCACCAGGATCAATTCCGTCGGCCCATCGAGGCGATCCATCAGGGCCGAAATCCGTTGGTAGAGTTCCGGTAGGTTCTCCTCCTCGTTATAGATCGGGACAATGAGCGAATATTTCGGCATCATGGGTCATGCACTGGGCGCTAGGGGCGATCGCGCGATCGTAGCGGGTCGCCCGGTCCTTGCCAAATCCCCCCGCCCCCGCCCGCCCGATTTTTCCCTCCCTCCCCGTTCGATCCGCCCATGAGCACCCAACCCACCCCGGAACCGACCTCCCCAGATCCCGCCCCCGCCCCTGCCCTGGACACGCCGCCGCCGGAGCCGATCCTGTGCCCCCACTGTCGCCGCACCGCCACCAATGGCATCAAATGCAAGGGAATTTGTGTGGCCGATAGCGATTATTAGCGCCCGTTCAACATTTCAATGTGTTTAATTTCTAAGCCTGAATGATCTAGCTAACGGCGTTGGTGGGCCAGGGAAAAGATGTCTGCGATCGCCACATCCAGACCAAACCCAGGGACCGATAGGCGATCGCCCTCGGTGTAGCGAGTTGGTAACTCGTCCCCCTCCCAAACCCAGATTTGTTGACGATCTAGGTCAATGAGCCAAGCTGCTTGGGTGCCGTTTTGGAGACAGTGCAAAATTTTGGCCTGTAGGTTCAGGGTACTTTGGTCCGGCGATCGGATTTCGATGAGCCAATCCGGCGCACCATAAAAAGGACCGTCCTCTTCCGGGATGCGATCGCGGGCGATCACCACAATATCGGGCACCGGGGAATGGGGTGGAATAATGCAACGCAACTCTTGAATTGCTTCAAACGCCTCGCCGTGGGCATTGAGCCAGTTCACTAGATTTCGCTGCAACCGCGAGTGAAATAGGGTGGGAATCGGCTTTTGGATTTTGCGCCCATCAACGAGTTCCCACGCTGGAGATTCCTCTAGGTCAGGGTGAGCTAAAAAATCTTCGAGGGTGACGCTGGTGAGGGCGAGGGCCATGGGAAATTCGAGGCAATGGATGGGACGACAATTGGCTCCAGTCTAGCAAGGGCGATTGTGCCCCCTTCGACCGAGCAAGAACACCATTGAATCACCCAATCAACTCAAGCTTTGGCGAAACTCGCGAAGGGTACGGGCACTACCGATCGCCTGGGCCTTGATGAGTTGCTCCGCGATGATCGTCGGCAGATCCAAATCGGGGAATAGTAAACCGCGATCGCGCGGCTGGTACTGTCCCGCCTCCAGCACAAAAATCTTGAGCACGCCCTCGGCATAAATCCACACCTCCGGCACCCCTAAAGCCGCATAGGCCGCGAGGGAGGTTTTGGAAGTCACATCCGCTTCGATCGCCAGATCCGGCGGTGGGTATTGATCCACGTCCACCCGCCCTTGGCAATCGCGCACTTGATCGGCATTGCCCACATAAAAACAGGTATCGGGTTCCAATCCGGCTAGGTTTTCGCGCTCAAAACGGGTCGAGCCAAAGTCTTCCCAGTCCAAATTTCGGGCATCGAGCAGGGCCGTCACCAGGTAGCCAATCAGTCGATGGGGGCGCTCATGGCGAGCAAGGGGCGACACAATTTCGAGTTGTCCTTGGTAGTAGGTCAAGCGGGTGTGGCGATCTTCCCCCAGGTCGGCGGCAATCCCCTGGAAGGCGGCCCAGTCGAGGTCGGCGATCGTGATCGCGCTGCCGGGACGCAGGGTAATTCGATGGAGGGGGACGGTAACGGTCATGGCAAGGGCGCGATCGGGCGTTTTTCAGGGTAGGGGAATGGTGCGGGGCGATCGCGGGGCGATCAGTTCATATCGAGATGCGTAAATTCAGTGTTAGGGAAGATCCAATTCATTCAAGATTTCAAGAATTTCTTGCGAACTGACATCGGTGCGATCACTTTTGCTATAGATCATCAGCAGAATAATTTGATCTGCCAATTCTGCGTAGTAAATCAAGCGATAGCTAGCACTTTTGCCTTTAGCGATATCGCTATTTTTGAGCCGCAGTTTAAAAACGCTGAACGATAAGCCTTGAAGACGATCGCCAGGACGTTCCCCCTGTTCCAGTTGCTCAAGAATAGGCTGTAGATCCTGGCGCAGACTGCGGTAGCGTTTGAGTAGGGTACGAACATTGCGTGCGAAGGTGGGTGTGACCTCAATTGCCATAGCTCGCTAATCTATCTCAACGGCCAGCCACATTTGCTCGATGGGAAAAGTTTGCCCAGAGCGCATTTCCTGGAGCGCCTGCCGCAGATCGTCGGTGGGCGATGGTTGGGCGTCCGTTTCCGCGACACTGAAGAGATCCTCACTGAGAAATTTCCACAGTTGTAAGCGATCGCCCTGATCCCAATGGGCGATCGCTTGCAAAAGAATCTCTAGGGAAATTTCTAGGGTTAGCAGGGCCATGGGACTGCCTCAGCATTGAATGGGAAAATTACCTATGGGCTCTAGTCTAGCAAGGGCGATCGCGCCCCCCGCCCAGCCCCCTTTCGGCCCCTGCTTCAGCCCCTGGGGTGCGAGTGAACACCGACCATTGACCGACAGTTATCAAACTGCCCCAGCCCCCCGCGATCGCCCCAATCCCCCGTGCTAGGAGTGAAGCATGGGCATCGATCAAGCCCCCTTGACTGATCGCCCGCCGCCCTTGCTGAGGTTAGAGCCATGCTGCTGCCCATCCATCTCCGTCCTATTCCCATGGCGATCGCTGGGGTTGTGGTGCCCCTCAGCCTTGGCCTGTGCGCCGCGATCGCCCCCGCCGCCGAAGCCCCTAAACCCATCGAAGCCCAAGCGATCACGCGATCGCCCCTTACCAAACAGAGCGCCACCGACGCCAACCTGCCCATGCCCGATGACGCCCGCAACATCTCCCGCCTGCCCAGCCCCGGCACCGGCTCCCTCAACTTCCAAACCAACCTCAGCCTCCCGGATGCCCTCGCCTTCTACCGCCAGCGGATGACCCAGCGCGGCCTGCGGGAACGCGCCGCCCACACCACCTTGAGCGCCAGCACCTTTACGATCAGCTTTGAAGGCTGGCCCAACAGCAATGCCCTGCTGATGGTTGAAGGCGCGGACCTGGGGGGCGTTGTCACTAATGTGAACATCTACTTTGCCGCCCCGTAGTCCCTGGACCGCCCTGGGCGATCGCCCCCTAGTCGAGATCCGCCTCCAGAATGGTGCCCAGGCGCGTGTCCGTATCCCGCTGGAACTGGCGCACATTCACCCGCTGCAACAGATACACCGCCAGGAGTAGTGCCCCGATTTGGCTGGCGAACACGAGGCCATAGGCCGCCACCAGATCCGCCTTAAAGATCACTTTTCCTAGGTCGAGGATTGCGCCCCCCAGCACGGTGGACAGGGCGCGGGAAAGGGCCTGGGCAACCCCCCACGCGCCGATGAACGTTCCGGCGGTTTCCGCCACGGTGAGATCGAGCATGAGGCTGATGGCTCCGGTGGTGGCGACGCCGGAGGCAAATCCAAAGAGGCCAACGCAGGTTTTTAAGAGGGTTTGGTCGCCGGAGTAGCCCGCCGCAATGATGAGGACGAAGCAGGCGGCCACGGCGAGGCAGCCCACCTTGGTGGTGAGGGTTTTGCCCAGGCGCGGGGCGATCGCGAAGCCGGTGCCGCTCAGGCCCAGGAGGGTTCCCATCCCAAAGAAGGCATTGAGTTGGGTCGTCGCCGCGATCGGCATGTCAAAGACTTCCGCGCCGTAGGGTTCCAGGACCGCTTCTTGCATGAACAGGCCCGCCGTCATGGCGACGAGGAAACTGAAGAAGATGGCGGTTTGGCGGCTGCTGGTGAGGATCGCGATCGCGCGGCCCAGGTTAATTTGATCCTCGCGCAGGGCCGTGCGGGTCCGCTGGCCGTAGCGGGAGAAGCGCCGCTCCATCCCCAGGGTCGCCGCCACGGTCAGACCCATCACCACCAACGGCACGATCGCGAAGAGCCCATTGATCTTGCCCTGCACCAGGGTAATGGCGCTGGCGGTTTCCACCTGCTTGAGCAAAATGCCCGTGGCGATCGCCCCAATCACAATGCCCACCATCAGCATCGACCAGACAATGCCCACTAAACGGGGGCGATCGCCCTCATCGGACACATCCACCAGCAGGGCCGCAAAGGGCGTCGAGCTAGAACTGAGGGCCAGCCCATAGACCGCAAACAGGCCCCCCAGCACCCCCGTCCACAGGAGCGTCCCCGACGTCCACTGCCAGCCCGTCGCCGATGCCTCCCCCAGCCGCCACATGGCCTGCACCGCCAAAAAGGCCACCGTCGAAAACACTCCCGCCCCCAGCCACACATAGCCCGTCCGGTGCAGGCCAAACAGGGGCCGCGTATCGGACAGTTGCCCAAACCACACCCGCGCCGGGGCCACAAACTGATGCAGGGCGATCGTCCCCGCCGCGATCGTCGCCGGAATGCCCAGTTCCCCGATCATCACCCGGTTGAGCACCCCCAACGTCAGGACCGACATGATCCCCAGCCCCATCTGGAACAGCCCCAGACGGAACATTTCAGGCAGCTTCAGCGATCGCGGCAGCCCCGGCTCCGGCGGCACCAGCGCAGGACTCGGGGAAGAGGGGAGCGTAGACATGGGCAGCAAAACTCAATCCAAAACGCCATTAAAAAGCTTAAAAGCTCGCTCAGGGAACCGGAGGCCCTAGGGCCATCCCCAGACCAGACGGCGCAGCCACGGCCCCCAGCCAAGCGAGTCCATGATACGGGTCGCCCCCGCGATCGCCCAGAACCGGGGCACAAAGTTGGTTTTCCCCGTCCCCCGCAGGTCAAAAGATTCTTATAATTAGGTTACAGAAATTAATAGATACCTTAGAGGATCTGGCCCCATGACTGGATTTATTCGCGGCCTATTCGGCGGCAAGAAAGACAAACCCGCCCAGCCGACCGCCTCGGCCGGCAGCTCCTTCTTCCTAGAGGCGGACGAAGCCAAAAGCCTAGGGGATCTCGATTACATGCGAACCCCGAAAGCGATCCGTCGCACGTTCCCCAAGGGCGTGAAGGAGCTCAACACCTCCGTCTCGGCCATGAAGGTTCAAGATAATAGCTCTTTCCAACAGCCCCAGTCTGGGTTTACGGCCCCTAGCGAGCCCACCAGCACCGGCAATGCGGGCACCGCCAGCGGCTTCAGCGCTCCGGACCCGACCCTGGGCAACAGCAGCCGTGTGAAAACCGACACGAGCATGAATATGTTCCGCGATATGGCGAAGAAGATCCGCCGGTAGGCGCTTCAATTCCACAGTTCAAAGGCAGTTATTTGAAGGGGGGCAGGTTTGCCCCTTTTTTTGTGCTTTTTTGGGGAATTGTGTCGTCGGTGGCTCTGGGGGCGGGGCCGTCGATGGGGGCCGCGTGGGTTGGTATGCTGAGCTTACGGGGGGGATGATTTTGGGTTAATCTGAACCGTTACTTTCCGACGTTTCTATGCCCCACGCGGAGGGGTGATCGCCGACGGACTATGGCCTTGGTATTTGATCTTTTGGTGAAAGGGGGGCCGGTGATGTGGCCCCTGCTGGGGCTGTCGATCGCGACGGTGACGATCGCGGTGGAGCGGTCCATTTTTTGGGTGCGGTTCCTCAGCCGCGAGGGGCGGGTGGTCCACGATGTGCTGGCGGCGGCGCGCTATAGCCTTGAGGATGCCGCTGAAATTGCCCAGGGGGCGCGCAGTTTACCGATCGGGCGTTTTTTGGCGGCCCCGCTCCAGTTGCGATCGCCGTCGCCGGAGACCTTTCGGCTGGCCCTGGAGGCATCGGGCAGCCAGGAATTTAGCCTCATGCGGCGGGGCGATAAGGTGCTGGAAACCATCGTGGCGATCGCCCCCCTGCTCGGCCTGTTGGGCACCGTGACGGGGCTCATTAATACCTTTGGCAACCTCAACATTGGCGGCGGCGGCACGGCCCAGTCCGCCAGTGCGGCGGCGGCGGGCATTGGGGAAGCGCTGCTGACGACGGCCTTTGGCATGGTGGTGGCGATTTTTGCCCTGGTGGTCTTTCGCCTGATGGTGATTTTGCAGGGGCAACAGTTTGATTATTTTGCGACGGTGGGCAGCCGCCTGGAGTTGATCTATCGCCAGGTTTGGTATGAGCCGTCGCTGCCGGAAAACCGCGATCGCGCCCCCATCTATCCCAGCGGTCAACGGCGATAATGGACCATGTTTTCAAGGGGACTTTTGGGCAGTTTTCGGGTCACTTTCGGGTCACTTTCGGAGAAGATTGGGGGCAGTTTAGATGAACGGTCAGCGGCCATCCCAGGGGCTATTCCGGGGACACGCCTCCCCCTCCGATGCGGCGCAAATGCCGGAGGTGAATGTGCTGCCCATGCTCAATGTGCTGATGGGGGTGCTGGGTTTTTTTGTGGTGGTGACCCTCTCGCTCAATGGGACGCAACCGGCGGGCATTGCCCTCCCCCAGGGTGGCGGTTCCGCGATCGCGGGGAATTCATCCCCAGGGGCGGCGGCGGCGGCGATCTCCAGCCTCAACATTGGGCTTGATCGCACCGGGCAACTGTCCATCAGTGGCCGCCCCATCCCCCGCGAAGCCCTAGTGGCGGAAGTGAGCACCTATCTTAGGCAAAATCCCCAGGGCCAGGTCGTCCTCCAGGCCGATCGCGGCCTAACCTTTGGGCAACTGTCCCCCACCCTTGAGGCCCTCCAGGGGATTGGGAGCGATCGCATTGGCCTCGCGATGCGGCCCTAGGGCAAGAAGGCGGGGAAAAAAATCGAGGGCGTTCAAGTACACCACAGGCCCAACCGAGGGCGACAGGTAAACCATGGATCAATCCAAGTGGCGCGGGCCGCAGCGATCGCCCGATGTGAATTTGGTGCCGATGATTGATGTGCTGATGACGATCCTGATCTTTTTCGTCGTCCTAACCTTAGTGATGGGTGAGCAAACTACCCTGGAGGTGAACATCCCCGCACCGGATGGGGCCACGGCCCCCGCAACATCGGCGGCGGCGGCGGATCCCCTGGTGATTGTGGTGACCGGACGGGGGGAATTGCAGGTGGCGGGCCGGGGAATGACGGAGGCGGAGGCGATCGCGGCGGCCCAGCAACAGTTGGCGACCCCCGAGGCGATCGTGGTGGTGACGGCGGAGGTCCAGGCCCCCTATGGGCGGATTTTGCAGGTGATGCAGCGGTTGCAGCCCCTGGATCCGGCGCGGGTGACCCTGGCCCTGTCGCCCAACTGATTGGTTTTAGGGGCGGGTTTTGGGGGCTTGGGTTCTGGCGCGGGGGCGATCGCGGGTTTTGGCACCCTTGGGTTTGGGGCGAGGGGCGGGCCGTCGGACCGGTTTGGCTGATCGCGGTGCATGGGCCTTGGGCTGGGGCGATCGCCTGGGGGAACGCCGCGATCGCGTGGATTTTTTGGAGCCCTGGCGCGATCGCTTGAGGGCCGTACTGAGGTGATCGGGGATATAGTGGCTCGCCGCCCCCACCTCCAGCCCCCCGAGGACGGACCAAATCCAGATGCGCTGCTCCTGCCATAGCCACTGGATCGCCGCGATCGCCCGGATCGCCCCCTCCCGCGCCAGCATCGGCGACGGCCGCCCCGCCAACCACTCCAGCCCCGTTGCGATCGCCCCCAGCACCACCGCCAGCACCAGCAGCCACGGCAGCAGATACAGCAGCCGCACCGCCGTCCCCAACAACGGCCAATGGGACCAGGGGGAACGATGTTTAACCAACCCCTGATAGGGCAGCCAAATGAACTGGAGCGGCCCCCAGCGCTTCACCTGGTTGGAATAAATATCCAAATCGGGGCCAAACATCAGCCCCGCCGCCACAAAGGCCAGGGTCGCCGCCAGGGTCACATCCGCCCGCTGCCACAGGGCCAGGGAACCCGCCACCACCACCGGCGCACAAACCCCGGTGATGCGATCATGGGTGCGACCGGACGGCATGGCCCTAGAACGCCTCCGCCAAGGGTCGCCGCCGCACGTAGAGGCAGTGGCGCTCCCCCTGGGTCAGGGGCGTCTGAAACGCTTCAATATGGACCAATTCGCCCCCCAACTCCGCCAGGACCGGCTCCAGTGCCGCCGCCTCCTCCTCCGTCCAGCGGCCCCGATACAAAATGGCGAGGCCCCCATCCTTCAGCAAAGGCAGGGCGTAGTGGGCACACTGGGTGGCCGGGGCCACGGCCCGCAGGGTAATCAAATCAAAGCTGGGGGGCGGTCCACCGGGTCGGCGGGCAAACTGTTCGGCGCGCTCCGCGATCGCGGTGGTATTCGTCAAACCTAGATCCGCCGCCAGCTCCGCCACGAAGCGAATTTTTTTGCGGGTGCTATCGAGCAACGTCACGGACCACTGGGGCTGCACCAGGGCGATGGGCAAACCGGGAAAACCGCCGCCGGTGCCGATATCTAGCAGGGTGGCCGATCGCGATCGCCAGGGCTCCATCGGCGGCGCAAACAGCCCCCGCAGGGAATCCCAGAGGTGCTTTTCCCAGAACTCCTCCGGCGCAACGATGCGGGTCAGGTTCAGCCGCTGGTTCCCCGCCAGAATGCCGTCGTAGAGCCGCTGGAATTGCCCCTGCAATGGCTCCTCTGGCCGCCAGCCCGTGGTCTCCAGCCAGCGATCGCCCCAGTGGGGCAAGGTCGTCGGATCCGGTGGGGGGGTCATGGTCAGATCGGCGGGATTGGGGACGGCGGCGGTCATGGCATCCGGGGCTAGCTGCGACCACTATACCAAGGTGCCCCCAACACCCAAACGCTCCAATGGCCTAGGCCGTCTGGACGATCGCGCGATCGGGGCGCAACTGGTCCGGCGCGATCGCCTGCACCTGCCCCTGTTGAATACTCCAGCAGCGATCGGCAATCTCCACCAAATCGCTGGCATCGTGGGTCACCACCAGCAAACTCCAGCGCTGTTTGAGATCCGCCAACAGGGCCGCCAACTGCCGCCGCATGGACCAATCGAGCCCCGCCGTCGGTTCATCCAACAGCAGCAAACTGGGCTGACGGATCAACTGCACCGCCAGGGCCAGCCGCCGCTGCTGGCCGCCACTGAGGGCCTGGGGGGCCGTCGCCAGGGGCAATTGCGCCAGACCCACCGCCTCTAGGGCCTGGTAGATTTGCTCAGACCCCAGTTCCGGATGCCCCAGCCGCAGCTCATCGAGCAGGGTGCCGCAGCAGAAATGGCGCTCCGGAAACTGAAACACCAGCCCCGCCAACTGTTGCAAATCCTCCTGGAGCAGGGCGCGATCGCGCCAGAGCACCTGCCCCGCCGTCTGGACCGCGAGGCCCGACAAAATTTCTAGGAGCGTGGTTTTGCCGGAGCCGCTCGGCCCCACGATCAGGCTCAATTGCTGGGGGTGGATTTCGAGATTGGCCCGGTCCAGGATCGGGACTTCGGCGGCGGGGGGATGGTAGGACAGGTTTTTGAGGATTAGCATTGAAACTTTGCGTGGGAGCCGGAGGCCCTGGGGCGATCGCCTATATCCACTATACGGGGCGGCGTCGGGGCCATCGGTGCGGGGGCGATCGCATCGGGGTGATCGGCCAAAAAATTTACCGTCCCCCTCCCCATCCAGGGGCTGCGGGATTCACCATGGATGGATGGAAGGGAGGACGCCCCGGCCTAGGTCGCTCCCCAGGATGGGGCCGATCGCCGCAACCGCACGCCAGCAGCCCATGATGATGTTTTCCCAGCGCTTGAATATGAATGGCCCATCCCCTGCCCTGACGCCTAGGGGTCTTGGGGGAAGTTCGCGGCCCCGCCTGCGTCACCGGGCGATCGCCCTGGCCGTGGCGGCCTTGACCCTCTGGAGTGTACCGGTCCTGGCGGGGGATCCATTCCGCGCCACCGATCCGTATCCCATTAGCGATCGCACGGAGGCGGCCTTCAGAACCCTCTTTGAGCAGGGCAACTATCCCGAGGCGCGCCGTTTGGCGACGGAGGCCCTGGCCCAAGAGACCAATGAACCGCTGCTGCCCGCCATGCTCGCCGCGATCGCCTATCTCTACGAAGACCGCGCGGCCATTAGCACCTATGCGGACCAAACCCTCAGCGCCGCCGCCCAACTGCGCCAGAGTGCGCCCCTGCGGGCGGAACTGTATCAGGCGGTGGGGCAATTCATGCAGGGGGCGGCCACCTTTTCGGAGGGGGGGCTTGAGGCGATCCCCACGGCCCTCGGCAAGGTGGGGGAGGTGCGGCAATCCCTGGCCCAGGCGAGGGCGATCGCGCCGGACGATCCGGAACTCAATCTGATTGCGGGCCTGATGGATATCGTCCTGGCGGTCTATCTGCCCTTTGGCAACGTGGAGCGGGCGCTGGCAACCCTCGATCGCGGTGCGCCGCCCTATTTGGTGGAACGGGGCCGCGCGGTGGCCTACCGGCGACTGGATCGAGAGACCGATGCCCTGGCCGCCGTGGACCGCGCGATCGCCCTGACGCCGAACAATCCTGAGCTTTGGCACCTGAAGGCCCAACTGCTCTACAGCCTCGGCGAGGCCAGCAAAAACGTCGGGCAACTCCAGCAGTCCGTGGCCCTGTTTGAACAGGTGCTCGCCCAGGAGGCAACCCTGCCGCCGGAGTTGATCGACCACCTCAAGGACAATGAACTGCGCCGCGCCCGCCGCGCCATCTGCCGAATCCAGACCGGGGGCGATCGCTGCTAGGGAATATCGTCAAAATGGCCTGAAACTCTTAATTTCCCGTTCTCTCAACCGATCATTCGTAGGGGCGGGGTTTCCCCGCCCAGCCCCCACCGACCTTGATCGCCCCAAGGTTGAACGGATTCGGGGCGATCAGTTGGGCCAGGGTTGGGAGACCCAAACCCCCTACGGGAACGGAAATGACGCCCCCCCCTAAGCCCCTGGCCTCCACCGGCCAATGCACGCCGCCGCAAGGGGTTCAGCCTAAACGCCCCTACCCGGCGAGGGCTTGCAGGCGCATCTGGGCTTCGCGGCTGTCGGCCAAATCGCGGCGGATCCGATGCAAGCCCCAGCCCCGTTCCATCATGGTGCGGTAGGTTTTGATGCCCCCTTCGTCGGCGCGGCGGGCCAGCACTTCCTCATACAGCCGATGGATGGCATCCCCCGCTTCAGGGCTTTCCGCCAGGGCTTCGCGCACCTTCGTGAGGGACCACCCCTCCACCAGGGCAAGGCTATAGGTCCGCAGTCCTTCCGCGTCCGCCTCGCGCCCCAGGACCGAGCGGTACAATTCCTTGATCCCTTCCACCTTTTCGGGGGGCAGTTTTGCCAATAGGGCCGCATCATCCCAGGCGATCGCGGCGCTGAGGTGGTCTGCCCCATCTCGCAAGCAGGCGGAAATGCTCAGATCGCCCACACAAAGGTTGGCGGCCTGCGCAGAATTGGGGGTGGCCGCGATCGCTGCGGCAGATGCCATTAGTGCCACGATCCAGGGTTTCACTGCCATCGCCCTTGCCTCTTTAAACGGATTCTGCTGTTCGGTATTGACTGCTGGAGGTGCCCCGATGGGCGGCCTCGATCTCTTCCCTAGCTTAAGAGGCGCTCCGGACGAACAGCAAGGGAATTTATACGGGTTGGGGTGGCTCGCCTGGGCGATCGCGGTCAGCGCGATCGCGGATCGAGGGCATCCCGCAGCCCATCACCGAGGGCATTGAACGCCAGCACCACGGTCACGATCGCCACCGCCGGAGACCACACCAGCCACGGATGCAGCACCAAAATCGACGCATTCGTACCCAGGGATAGCAAATTCCCCCAGGACGGATCCGGCTGCTGAATCCCCAGGCCAATCAAGCTCAGCACCGCCTCGGACATGATGAATCCGGGCACCGCCAAGGTGGCCGAAATGGCGAGATACGTGACCGTCTGGGGCAGCATGTGGCGCACGATGATATGCAGCGGGCCAGCCCCCATCACCCGCGCCGCCTGCACATAGTCCTGCTCTTTGATCGAGAGCACCTGGCCCCGCACCACCCGCGCCAGCCCCGCCCAGCTAATGAAGGAGATGATCACAATGATCAGGGCGAACCGCTGGCTGCTGCTGAGGCCGGGGGGCAGGGCGGAGGACAGGGCCACCAGCATATAGATGCCGGGGATGGTCATGAGTACTTCGGTGGCGCGCATGATGATGGCGTCGATCCAGCCGCCGAAGTAGCCGGAGATGCCCCCCATGAGGGTGCCGATGGGGAAGGCGATCGCGATGCCCAACAGGCCAATGCTCAGGCTAATGCGGCTGCCGTGGATCAGGCGGCTGAGCTGGTCGCGGCCCTGCTCGTCGGTGCCCAGGAGGTTCCATTTACCCGGTCCACTGGTGCCGAAGAGGTGGCGATCGCCGGGAATCAGCCCCAGCCACCGGTAGGGTTTCCCCTTCACGAACAGGCCCAGGGGGGACGGTTGGGTGCGATCGACCTTGAGCTCCTGCTCGCCGGTTTCGAGATCCGCGCCGCCGAGGGTGGTGGGATACACGTGGGGGCCGATCCATTGGCCGTCGGGCGATCGCCAGTGGATCGCCGTGGGGGGCAGCAGGGCACCGCCCGGTTGGGCCGTGTAGGCGTCATAGGGGGCAACGAAGTCCGCCGCGATCGCCATGCCATAGAGCAGGATCAGGGCGATCGCCGCCACCCGGGCGAGGGGATTTTTGCCGATCTGTTGCCACAGGTGCCGCATAGCTTCAGGTCTCGCTCAGGTGCCACAGGGAATCGTTGGATCACTCGCGCTGGATCACCCGTGATCTGCGGGACCAGCGCCGCACTAGCATCCATCCGCCCAAATCTTAGCGTCCCCCGCGATCAGTCACCCTGTTAGCCATCGCATCGGCCAGCGCGGCTGAACCGGTCTAGATCCTGTTAAGCTGCCCATACGAGACAGCCCCAGACCCAGCCATGACCGCTCCCACGGATCTTGACCGCGCCCCGTCGCCGCCGATCGCGCCCCCCGCGCCGGACCCGGAAAATGAACTGCCCGATGATCTGGAAATGTCCCTCTTCGATCACCTCGAAGAGCTGCGGATGCGGATTTTCGTCGCCCTGGGGTCCGTGGCGATCGCGATCGTGGGCTGCTTCTTCGCCGTGCGGCCCATCGTCCGCTTCCTGGAACTGCCCGCCGGGGACGTGAAATTTTTGCAACTGGCACCGGGGGAATTCTTCTTCGTTTCCCTCAAGGTCGCCGCCTACTCGGGCCTGGTGCTGGGCAGCCCCTTTGTCCTGTACCAAATTGTGCAATTCGTCCTACCGGGTCTCACCCGCCGAGAGCGCCGTTTCCTCGCGCCGGTGGTCTTTGGTTCGAGCATCCTCTTTTTGCTGGGGCTGCTGTTTGCCCATCAGGCCCTCGTGCCCGCCGCCCTGAACTTTTTTGTGAGCTACGGGGCCGACGTGGTGGAACAGCAATGGTCCATCGAAAAATATTTTGAATTTGTCCTGCTGCTGATGTTCAGCACCGCCCTAGCGTTCCAGATCCCGGTGCTGCAATTTTTGCTGGGGGCCTTGCGTCTGGTCAATGCCCGCCAAATGCTCTCTGGCTGGCGCTATGTGGTCCTCGGGGCCATGGTCCTGGGGGCCGTCCTGACCCCTTCCACCGATCCCCTCACCCAAAGCCTCCTCGGGGGGGCCGTGCTGATTTTGTACTTCAGCGGCATTGGCCTGGTGTCCCTAGTAAATCGTTAGGGCACACATCGCCCAGGCTTTCACACACCGGTTGGGACAAGGGGCTTAGGCACTGTCGTCAAATGGCCTGAAACCCTTACTTTTTCGTCCTTCCAACCGACCATTCGTAGGGGCGGGGTTTTCCCGCCCAGCCCCCACGATCCCTGATCTGCCCAAGGTTGAACGGGTTTTGGGTGATCGGTCGGGCGAGGGTTGGGAAACCCAACCCCTACGGAAAATCCAGCAGCCATTCCGACGCCCGCTCCCCGAGATCGATGGGAATATTCACCGCCTTGCCGAGGCGTGGCTTTTGGCGCGTTTCCTGGAGGAACGATCGCACCTGGTCCGTCGCCCCCCAACCGCGCAGGTAGGTCGCGATCGCGTCGAGATGCTCAAAATACTCCGCCTCCGACAGGGGGAACGACACCTGCTCCAGGTAGCGCCACATCACCTGCAAAAACAGCTTGTCCTTCACCCGCTTGATCTGCACATCAAACGAATAGCCCCACTTCTCCACCAGCAGCCGGTGCAACTCCTCACCCGTCATCCCCATCACCTCTCCTGACGACTCCATCTACCCGCCCAGGGCGCATCCCGGCCCGCATCCCAAGCGATCGCACGCCCCGCACCCCAACCTGAAAATGACCCGCCGTCTTTGGGCTGTCACGCAATATCTTGATATTATTTGAAATAGACCTTTACATTGTTCCCCTAGGGCGGCGGCGGCGCAAAACCGCTGCCACAAGAGATGCAATAATACCCTAGCGAATACTGGCGAACCGATTGCTGCGGCTGTTCGGGCAGCGTAATCGATCCCCCGCCCGTGACGTTTTGTATAGGTCTCTTTAGACAAAAAAACTTCGGCAGTACGGAACCATGGCTCAAGCTTCCAGTCCTGCGGACGTGCCCTCGATGGGTCGCCGCCAGTTTATGAACCTTCTGACGTTCGGCTCGGTGACGGGGATTGCCCTCGGGTCGCTGTATCCGGTTGTTCGCTACTTTATCCCGCCCTCGAAGGGGGGTGCTGGCGGCGGCGTTGCGGCCAAGGATGCCCTGGGCAACAGCGTCACCCTCAATCAGTTTTTGGCGGAGCACAATGTGGGCGATCGCGTCCTGGTGCAGGGCCTGAAGGGGGATCCGACCTATTTGGTGGTCGAAAGCAAGGAGGCGATCGCGGACTACGGCCTCAACGCCGTCTGCACGCACCTGGGCTGCGTGGTGCCCTGGAACGCCAGCGCCAACAAGTTCATCTGCCCCTGCCACGGCTCCCAGTACAACGCCCAAGGCAAGGTGGTGCGCGGTCCGGCTCCCCTTTCCCTGGCCCTGGCCCATGTGAACGTGGACGACGATGCGGTGTCCCTGACGCCCTGGACGGAAACGGACTTCCGCACCAACGAAGAGCCCTGGTGGGCCTAGCGCCTCGGCAGGATCCGTTTCCCTTGGCCCCTGGGGGAGTGGGGCGGCGCGCGCGATCGCCCCGGCCCGTTGGCAACAGCCTTCCCCTAGGCCCCCTGAGTTTTATTAATTAATCATCCATCCCGAGCGATTTCCCGCTGAGTCGATCGATATCCCCATGAAAGCAATTCTTTCCCCCGCCAATCCTGCGCGTTTAACCGGCGCGCTGTCTCGATTTCTAAGTCGCTGCGCGGTCGTGGCGATCGCCACGGTGGCCCTGCTGCTGTCGGGCGATCTGCTGCTGCCCCAGGCGGCCTCTGCCTATCCCTTCTGGGCCCAGGAAGTGGCCCCCGCCAGCCCCCGGGAAGCGACCGGGCGTATTGTCTGCGCTAACTGCCATCTTGCCGCTAAGCCGACCCAAGTGGAACTGCCCCAGTCGGTTCTGCCGGATACGGTGTTTGAGGCGGTGGTGAAGGTGCCCTATGACACCGCCGTTCAGCAGGTGGACGGGGCCGGTGGCCGTAGTGGCCTGAATGTGGGCGCGGTGCTGATGCTGCCCGAAGGTTTCAAAATTGCGCCGGAGGATCGCCTGACGGACGAGCTGAAGGAGAAGACCGAGGGTCTGTTCTATCAGCCCTACGCGCCGGATCAGGAAAATGTGGTGATCGTTGGCCCGATTCCGGGAGATCAGTACCAGGAGATTGTGTTCCCGGTGCTGTCGCCGGATCCGAGGACCGATCGCAGCCTGCGTTTCGGTAAGTATGCGGTCCATGTGGGCGGCAACCGGGGTCGCGGCCAGGTGTACCCGACGGGCGACAAGAGCAACAACACGGTTTATAACGCTTCCGCCGCCGGTACGGTGATGGCGGTGACGGCGACGCCGGATGGGGGCGCTACGGTGGCGATCCAAACCGAGGGCGGCGCGATCGCGGAGGATACGGTCCCGGCGGGTCCGACGGTGACTGTGAAGGAAGGGGATGTGGTGACGGCCGGTCAGGCGATCACGAACGACCCGAACGTGGGTGGCTTTGGCCAAGCGGATAAGGAAATCGTGCTGCAAAGCCCGACGCGGGTGGCTGGGATTCTGGCCTTCTTTGCGGCGGTGATGGTTGCCCAAATCCTGCTGGTGCTCAAGAAGCGTCAGGTGGAGCGGGTGCAGGCGGCGGGTCTGGAGCTGTAGACCTGTTGCTGGGCCGCTGGGGGGCTGGGTTTGACGGCTCCCGAGGGCGGTTCATCTGCCGATGATTTCGATGGGCGGTTCGTTTGCTGAACGCCATGGCTGAAGGATCCGGGGTGTCTACCTCGGGTCTTTTTTTTGGGGTTGTCGGGCATGTCCTGAGGGGGGGCGATCGCGGCGGAATTGAGTGGTTATGCCGTGATGGTTTGGTTGGTTTTGCCCCGCTGTTTTACCCCGCTGGAGATTGGCCCGATGGATGGATTGGTTGCCGTTTCGCCGACCGCTGCCCCGTGGATTCGGCCCTATCGGGCGGTGGAGTGGGTGTCTGGCCCTCGGGAGTCTGAGCCAGAGGTGGCGGCGATCGCGCGATCGCGGACGGGCCTGGAGCTGCTGGAGGCGGGGGTTAATAGCTGCGTGGTGCTGGCGGAGGTGACGGCGATCGTGGCGGGCTCCTGGGCGGCCCAATCCCTGCTGATGCCGCCGGTGGACCTGGGCGATCGCGGCCCCTCGCTGGCGGACCTGGAGGCGTCTTTCCTCACGCCGGAGGCCATTGAAAATTTGGACCTGGGGGAGGAGCTGCACGAGGCGATCGCAGCGGAATGGGCACAGCATCGGGAAACGCCGCCGCCGCCACCGCGATCGCAGCCAATCCCCCTAGCGGAACCATCGGAAAATGCCCTGGCAGCCCCCGAATGGATCCCCCAGCCCTAGGGCCAAAGGATCCTCAACTGCTAGGCCAATTAATTGGCGGGCGGCGGCGTCACAAAAGCTTCAAAACTCAACTCATTCACCCCATTCCAACGGCGCACATTGTCCCGGAACTGTTTCCAGGGATCGTAGAGTTTTTTGAACGCCGCATCTTGGCCCGCATTCTCCTCAAAGATTTCCTCCGTCGCCCTAGCCGCCGCCTGCAAAACATCCTGGCCGTAGGGCCGCAATTGGGTACCGCCCGCAATTAATTTTTGGAGGGCTTCCTGATTGCGGGATTCATACTTCGCCAGCATCACCGCATTGGCCTGGAATGCGGCGGCGGTGAAAACTTCCTGATATTCCTTGGGAAGCCCCTGCCATGCGCTTTGGTTCACCATAGCATGGAGGGTCGCCCCCGGTTCCCACCAGCCCGGATAGTAATAAAATCGGGCGGCATTTTGCAAGCCTAATTTTTCATCATCGTAGGGGCCAACCCATTCCGCCGCGTCAATGGTGCCGCGATCAAGGGCTAGAAAAACTTCGCCACCGGGCAACACCTGTACATTGACCCCCAAACGGGCCATGACCTCGCCACCGATGCCGGGAATTCGCATCTTTAGACCCTGCAAATCCTGGATGGTGTTCACTTCCCTTTTGAACCAGCCGCCCATCTGCGCGCCGGTGTTGCCCGCCGGAAAAATGAGCACATTAAAGTCGCTATACAGTTCATTGATGAGGTCACCGCCGCCGCTGTAGAGCCACGCATTTTGCTGCTGGGCCGTCAGGCCAAAGGGGACGGCGGTGGGAAACCCAAAGGCTTTGTTTTTGCCCACATAGTAATAGCTGGCGCTATGGCCGCATTCGACGGTGCCCCCCTGGACGGCATCGAGAACTTCGAGGCCCCCGACGATTTCTCCGGCGGCAAAGGGGGTGATCCGAAAACGATCGCCGGTCATGGCGGCCACGCGATCGCACAGATCCTGGGCACCGCCAAAGATGGTATCGAGGGATTTGGGCCAACTGGTGACCATGCGCCATTCGAGGCGGGGTAGATCGGTGCCGGTGGCGACAGTGGTGGTGGGGCGGGCGCAGGCGGCGGCGATCGCGGCGGTGGAGCTACCGATGGCGAGGTTACTGAGGAGTTGACGGCGTTTCATGGGGTTAGAAATCGCAAAAATTCAAGGGGGAAGGATCGAGAATTGGACGGGAAAAGATGGTTTTAAGTTGGGTTTAAATGATTCTGAAAGGGCTTTGAAAGGGGTTTGGGCCGTTGGGTTTTCGTAGTGTACTACGGTCCCTTGGCGGGGGCGGGGCGCAGTTCCGTGAGCCAGAGGGCGGCGTGGCGATCGATGGGGGGTAGGTAGGGGTAGCGGCGGGGGGCGCGGTAGCGATCGCGTAACCCATACCCCTGGGCGGTGAGGCGATCGCGCAGGGCCTCGGCGGGGCGGTAGAGAAAGATGGGGCGATCGCGGGGCAGTTCTGGCATCTCGGACGACTCGGGCAAAAAGGCGATCGCGGCATCGGGGCGCAGGTCGTAGCTGAGGGAGAAGAGGCGCGGCCAATAGCGATCGCTCAGGACCAAGGGCCGTTCCGTTTGGTTGACCAGGCGGGCGATTGCGCTCTGGTCGTAGCTGCCCTGTTTGGGCCACCAGGTGTCGGCGGGGTAGCTGGTGGCGCAGGACAGCAAACTGATGCCCAGGGCGATCGCGGTGAGAATTTGGCTAGTTTGGCGCGATCGCGGTTGCCCAAGGCCGACCCCAAGCCACCCGGCGATCGCGATCTGGACAGCCAGGTACCCGGCGATGGGATAGCGGGCGATGGCGCTGCGGCAGCCCCCAAACAGCAGATCCGCCAGGATGAGGGGGACCACGGCGGCGGCGAGCCACAACCCTAGAAAGATCAGGGGGCGGCGATCGCGCGATCGGCCCAGAAAGACGGCGCTGGCGGCCACGGCGGTTCCACAACTGGCGATCGCAACCCATCGCAGGGCGGCGATCGCGGGGCCGGTGCCGGGGAGCAATTCCCCTGGCCCATCAAAATCCACCCACAGCCGCGCCAGGTTCAGGCCCCAGTTCCACACCAGGAGCGGCAAGGGAAGAGAATCCGCCGTCCAGCCATTGGTTTGTGAGATGGTTTCCGTCCCCATCGCCACGGCCCACAGCCACGGGCAAAATGCGACAACCGCCGCCCCCGTTGCGATCGCAAAGTGCTTCAGCGGCCCCCGGCGATCGCGCCACCAGAGCACCAGCCCCAGGGTGATATAACCCGCCACGATCAAAAGGGAAAACAAATGGAGGTATAAAAGGGCCGCCGTCAGGATCCCATAGAGCAGCCAATCGCCAGGGCGATCACGCCGCCACGCCCGCAGCAGCCCCCACCCGGTCAGGGCGATCGCCACGGTCCAGAGGGAATATTGCCGCACCTCCTGGCCGTAGAGGACGTGAAAGGGCGAAGTCGCCACCAGACCCGCCGCCACCCACGCCGCCCCGCGCGATCGCCACAGTTCCCCCGCGATCGCCGCCGCCGCCGGGATCAACAGCACCCCCAGCAGGGCGGGCAACAGCCGCCGCACGGTCACCGAATTGCCAAACCACACCTGCCACTGGCGGGCCATCAGGAAATAAAGCGGCGGATGCTGGGGATCGTCGATCGCCAGGGCGCGGATGGTTTCGGCGGGGCCGCGCGCCTCCTGGGGAATTTGAAACGCCTGGAGATCCTGGGGCGATCGCGGCTGCCCATCATTCACCGCCGCGCGCACCTGGGCCAGGGTATAGCCCGCCACCCGAAAGGACGAAAACACCTCATCGCCCCAATAGGGTTTGCTCGCCAGATTCCCGAAGCGGAAAAAAAGTGAGAGGCCAATGGCGATCGCGATCGCCCCGATCATCGGACGGGCAGGGCCAGCAGCGGGGCCAGGATTTGTCACCATCTAGGCTCCCGTGGTCCGGTGCCGCACCGCCGCGATCGCCGCGAGCATCACCTCACATTGCTCCCCGTCGTAGCGCCATTTCTTCAAAAATTCCCCATAGTCCCCCGCCAGCGTCCGTAAACTATCTTCCATGGCCGTCAGGGTCGCGATCGCGCGGGTTTGGGCCGCTGAACCGATGTCATTCGTCAGCAGATGCCGCAACAGCACCGCCGACTGCTCGCTCGTGCGGCGGGAGCTGGCCGCCATCTCCGGATCCCCCTGGCGCTGATGGGTCAGGGCCATCGCCGCCGCCATCACCAAATTTTTCACCAGCAGGTCCACCGTCACCCCCGGCACCGTCGCGATCGCCGCCACCACCGGTTCAATGGGCGTCGCCGCGATCGCGCGATCATCCGTCAGATAGGCCACAAAAAAGCCCCGCGCCCCATCCACCGTCTTCACCAGTTGCCCGATCGCATATTCCACCTCCGACGGATCCAACTGCCCCGCCCCCACCTGGGCCAACAGCCGCTCCGTCAGGGCGATCGCCCCCTGGAACGAAATTTCCCCCAGGCGATCTTCCGCCGTTTCCATGGCCGCTGTGCCTCCTGAAGCGCGCTGAACTCCCCCGCGATCGTATACCACCGCCCGGACCACCGCCCGGACCAACGCCCGGACCAACGCCGCCCAACCCCCAAAACAACGGGCCGACGGATCCGGCCCCAAAAGCCTTCACCGCCAGCCCAATGTCAAAAAGCGTCAGCAACACCCGAAGGCGTCAATTACGCGCCCTTTTCGGTCTCCGATTCCCCGTCCTTATTCTTGAGCTTCGCCATCACATTGCCCATCTTGGTCCTCATCGACCCCCAGGCCGACTCCACCCCATCCTTGAGGGACTCCCACGCCTCTTCGCCGGACTCCGCGATCGCGGCCAACTTCGCCTTGCCGTCCTCGATCTTGGCCTCAAGCTCCTGCAACTGTTCATTGATCTCTAGCTGCGCATCCGCCCCCGCCGACGATGCCTTGGCCTTGAGCTTGCCCAGATCCGCCTTCCATTCGTCCAACTGGGCCTGCATTTTCTGTTGATACAGCTTTTTGTCATCCATGGTCGTAATTCCTTAAAAAATTCAGTGTCTACAGCAACAGGTTGCCCGTGGGTTAGGGGTCAAAATTGGGCTATCTCACGGTCCATGGCCCAAACCCTAGCGGCCCTCATCAATGGCGAACCGGTTGATGGCGGCGGCGGTCATCCCGTTCGTCGCCATGGCCCCATGCTGGCCCAGGGGACCGGCGGCCACAAGGGTAGGGTATTGCGGCCTTTGGGGTACGGCGATCGCCCTGTCCAGTGGCCCAAATCCACGGGGCATCGGCGGTTCAGCGGCCCCGCGATCGTCCAACTTTCCCTCAAAATTTCCTAAAAAATTGCCCAATCACCCTAGAAATCGCCCCTAAAATGACCGCATCCCCCTAGATTTTTTAGATCCTTAGCCTGATCGCCCGTCGATTTTTCCAGATCCCCATCGTCCATCCCCGCCGAAGCCCATGCTCAGCCGCGTCGCCGACTCTATCTATTGGCTCAATCGCTACATCGAACGGGCGGAAAATGTGGCCCGCTTCATCGATGTGAACCTCAAACTTACCCTCGATGGCCCCAACGGCCTGCCGCAACAGTGGGCACCGCTGATCGAAACCACCGGCGATCTGGACCGGTTCACCCAGCGCTACGGCACCGTCACCGATGCCAATGCCATCCAATTTCTGGCCTTTGATCGCGACTACCCCAACTCGATCGCCAGTTGCCTGCGGGCGGCGCGGGAGAATGCGCGATCGGTGCGGGAGATCATTTCCTCGGAGATGTGGGAACAGATCAATGCGTTCTATCACCTGGTGCAGGATGCCGCGATCGCCAATTCCCAAAATCCCGTAGATCTAGATCGTTTTTTCACGGAAGTGAAGTCCGCCAGCCACCTGTTCAGCGGCATTATGGACGCCACCATGACCCACGGCGAGGGCTGGCACTTTGGCCGCGTCGGGCGATTTCTGGAGCGGGCGGACAAAACCTCACGCATCCTAGATGTGAAATATTACATTTTGCTGCCGTCGCCGCAGGATGTGGGCACCACGCTAGATCAGTTGCAGTGGATGGCCCTACTCAAGTCCGCCAGTGCCTATGAAATGTACCGCAAGCGGACGTTCCATCGGATTACGCCGACGGGGGTGGTGGAATTTTTGGTGCTGGATCGGACGTTCCCCCGCGCCATTCAGTTTTGTTTGATCGAGGCCCAGCGATCGCTCCACCACATCACGGGCACGCCGGCGGGCACCTGGCGCAATCCGGTCGAGCGGCCTTTGGGGCGGCTGCTGGCGGAACTGAGCTATGTGGCGGTGGATGAAATTATCGATCGCGGCCTCCATGAGTTCCTCGATGGGCTCCAGGGGCAACTCAATGAGATTGGGCGATCAATGGATTCGACGTTCTTTGCCCTGCGATCGGTGGCCTAGGAGACACCACCAGCTTAGGGCAACCAGGATTGATGGTGTCGGTCTTGGGGGTGGGGGTTGAGGCGATCGCATCCCCACAGCCCAGTCACCTCAGAAACCGTATTTCCCCTCCTGTTGCGCCTCATCAATTGCCGCGAGGTTGCTCGCCGAACTATTGATATAGACCGAGTTTCCCTCCGGGTCATAGACAAAATTGTGGCTGCCATTGCCAAAACTCGCCCCATAGCGATCGCCGCTCAGGCGCTCATAGCCCATAGCCTTGGTCCGAGTCTCATCAGCCTTGAGCATGAGACCGGCCTTAGCATTCAATGAACTCAGGTTTTGAATGGTTTTCTCTAGGGTGGCCGGGTCAGCAGAGTTGATGAAGTTGATCTGATTGAGGATCCCTGGCAGCGGATCTTGCCCCAAGACTGTGCTCAACGGCTGGAAACCATAGGGTGCAAAAAGCTGATCGATCACTGGAGAATTCGCGGGGTCCACGGTTCCACTGGCGATCCCGGCAACCTCGGTCATCAAAGGGGCAAAAAATGTATCGGTGATGGGGGTACTCGCAGGAACAATAGAACCGTTGGCGATCGCAGTGGCCTCAGCCAGCACAGGGGCAAAGAATGTATCGGTGATGGGGGTACTCGTAGGGATGATGGAACCGTTATAGATGCCGAACGCGGTTCCCAATAGCTCATCCACAAGCGCCAGATCCGGGTCCACCGAAGTGGATACCGGTGCGCCACCAATAATGCCCCGGGCCTCTGCCATCAACGCATCAATGTCATCAAAGGCACTAGATCGTATAGCCCGCTTTGGCATTCCCCCAGGCAGTGTGATGTCCAATGGCGTGCTCACCACATTCAAGCTATAGGATGTCTGGCCAGCGATCGTGCTGACACTGGCAAAGTACTCGCCAGTCGGCAGGTCCAAGCTGATGGCCTCTGGCGCTGTCCCCGTTTGGGCGGGAACGATCAGGATTTCGATGGGGTCAATGCGCCCGTTGTTATCCGCATCCCGGGCTAGGGCCAGGTCCGCATCTGCCTGTAGGCCATCTAGGCGCAGAAGGGTATGGCTAGGGGCCATGATCGAAAAGCGGTAGACATCCGACGGGTCGAAGGGACCGACGGTATCTGCGATTGATTGAGGTACCTCGATCCCTCCGAGGGGGCGGGCGTTCCTCAGATCGTTACCCGCACCGTCAGGCGGCAAGTCTTTTAGGGGGGAGACCTTGGCGGTTAGTCGATAGGGCGTCGTACCGTCGTATTGTGAGACACCCAGATAGTAGGTACCGGCCTGGAGGATGCCTTGGAAGCGCTCGGGACTGGTGCCGTCTTTTTGGGCAACGGCGATCGCCTCATCAGGGGTAACTTGGCTATCTTGATTAAAGTCCATGGAGATGGATAGGTCCGCATCATGATCTAGTCCATCAAGGCGAAGGTTCACTTCCCCTACTTGGGTGACAGTCATGCGATACAGATCGCGGCGATCGGTATTGCCCACGGCATCCCAAACTACGCGGGGGGTCGCGTTTTCCAATGGCCCTAAATCAAAGGCCCCTAGATCAAAGGCTGTCGTGGCTGTCTCCCCGGCCCGATCGCGGAGCGGTTGCGATCGCCCCTCCTGACGGCCCCATTTCACATAATGCTCGATGCCCGTCAAGTGATCGCGTCCGAGTTGAGCGGCCACATCGGGGTTTTGGATTCCATAGAGCACCGGATCAAACAGGGGACCAGGGGAGCGTTCTTCCCCCTGGCCCGTTTCGAGATAGTGATCGATTCCGGTCAGATCCACATCAGCGGCGACGGCGGCGGCCACGTCCGGATAGGTGGCCAGGTAAAAAGCTGGATCAAATAGGGCGGAGGGCGATCGCCCTTCAAATTTTCCCCATTGCTGAAAGTGCTGAAGTGGATCGGCAACAGTACCCAGAACAATGGCTTGGGCCACATCTGGATAGGTGGCCAGATAAAACTCAGCGCTAAAGAAGCCACGGAGGTCAAGCATGACAACACCTCGACGGATGCTCGGTGTCGGCAATTTCAGAACTCCAGGGTTGCAGAGATTGGCCTCAGGCAGTGACCGTAACCGGCCCTGGAACATTCGCCCTACCCCTGAACCCGGCGACGCGAGAGCTGCATATCCCTTGATCTAAATAGGGGGCATAGGGATGAAGTTGAGGTTGAGCCACCCGGTGACAATCTCAATTGCGACAAGGCGGAAACTGTCCCCTGAAACAGACAACACCGTTAAGTATTTATGCTCATCAAGATCTAGCATGGGAACCATATTGAAGGGGCCGATCTAACCCTATTGCTCAATCAATCTTCATGGCCTGTGATGGTTTTTAGGCTGCGATCGCGTCCAGCCTTCTGCCCCTGGCCCCTCAATCCCCCAGATCCAAATAATTACCAGAACTATCCTGGGGGCGAGCATGGAGATAGCGGCCCGTAGTGGCGATGCTGCTGTGGCCGAGGGTGCTTTGGACCAGGTGGATCGGCGCACCGCGATCGAGGGCATGGCTCGCGTGGGCATGGCGCAACCAGTGGGGCGACACCGGCTCCATCAGCCCCACCCGCCGAGCAGCCGCCCTCACAATCCGCGACACCTGCGACGGATCCAGGTGGCTACCCTTTTGGCTACGGAACACAGGCCCGTTGCGATCGCCCCGCCCGGAACCATGTTGCTGCTGCGCTTGCAGTTGCTGCACCTCCCGCCAAACCGCAGGCGGCACCAGGAGCACACGGGTTTTATTGCCCTTGCCATAGACCGTCATCTGCCCCCCATCCCCCCGCCCCTGCAAATCCCGCCAGCGCAGGCCACACAGCTCACTCACCCGCAACCCCGTCCCATACATCAACCGCAGCAGGGTCCGGTTTCGGCCATTGGGCTCCCCATCGAGCATTTCCTGCACCGCCCTTTCACTTAGGATCCGTTCCGCCAGCGTATCTTTGCTGCTGGGTACCTTGAAGGCAGCGGCAGGATTTTCCGCGATCGCGCCCATGCCGTGGGCAAAGCGCAGCAGGGATTTAATGGCGGCCACCTTGCGACCAAGACTGCTCGGGGCGAGGCGATCGCAGCCCAACTCATCCAAAAAATCCTGCACATCCATCGCCGTCACCGCCGCCAACGGCTTACGGACAAAGGCCAAAAACCGCTCCGCATCCCGCTGGTAATAGCGGCGGGTGTGGCGGCTCTTGCCATGGAGCCACAGGGTGAGCAGGCGTTCATCGGCGATCGCGGCGGCGCTAGCGGAAACGGCGGCCATGGGACAAAACGTAGGGTCAATAGGGCAACACAACCTTAACCCTAACCCACCGTTCCCTTAGTCCAGCCGTGGGACATTGGCCCGTAGGCTATTGCCAAAAACAGTGGACTCCAGGTTTAGGGTTGCGACTCATGGTTTATCAACTGCAAATTTTGCACGGCTCAGACTTTGAGGCTGGGATTCCCGCGATCGATGATGCCGTGGGCTTTTCGACCGTCCTCAATGCCCTGCGCGATGACTTTGCCAATACGCTCACCCTCTCTTCGGGCGACAACTACATCCCTGGGCCATTTTTCTCGTCGGGGAGCGACAGCAGCCTCCGCAGTGTCCTGGGGCGCGAGGGGGTTGGCCGCGCGGACATCGCCATCCTCAATGCCATGGGCTTTCAGGCATCGGCCCTGGGTAACCATGAATTTGACCAGGGCACCGGGACAATTGATGCCCTGCTGACGCCCGATCGCGGCTATGCCGGTGCCCGTTTCCCCTACCTGAGCGCCAACCTAAATTTCGCTAACGACAGCGCCCTGCGGGATAATGTGGTCGCCGATGGCCAGGACTTCACGACGGTTACGACGGACGATCGCGTGGGCAAAATCGCCAAATCCGCCGTCCTGACCGTAGGCGGCGAACGGATCGGCATCGTCGGAGCCACCACCCCCACCCTGGCGCGGATTTCTTCCCCCGGTTCCGGCGTCGCCATCACCCCCGCCACCTTTGGCAATGTGCCCAGCGCCGCCGAACTGGACGCCCTCGCCGCCGAAATCCAGCCCGCCGTCAATGCCCTCACGGCCACCGGCATCAATAAGGTGGTGGTGCTGGCCCACATGCAGCAGCTCGACATTGAGCGGGACTTGGCCAAACGGCTGCGGGATGTGGATGTGCTGATTGCGGGGGGCTCCCATACCCTGCTAGCCGATGGGGGCGATCGCCTGCGACCGGGGGACACCCGCCCCGATGGCCTCACCTATCCCATCATTGAAACTTCCCCCACCGGCCCCGTCGCCGTCCTCAACACCGCCGCCAACTACCGCTATGTGGGGCGCTTCGTGGCGGATTTTGACGACGCGGGCCAACTGATTCCCACCAGCCTCAACCCCGCCATCAATGGGGCCTACGCCACGGACGCCGCCAGCGTTCAGGCCCTCACCGCCACCAATCCCGGCCAGCCCAGCCCCGAGGTCACCGGCATCACCTCGGCCCTGCGGAATCTCATCACCGGCAAGGACAGCAACCTGTTTGGCTTTGCGCCGGTTTATCTCGAAGGCAACCGCAACGCCGTGCGCACCGAGGAAACCAACCTGGGGAACCTCACGGCGGACGCTAATCTGGCGGCGGCGCGGCGGGTGGATCCCACCACGGTGATTTCCATCAAAAATGGCGGCGGCATTCGCGACGCGATCGGCACGGTTGCCGGGGGCGGCGGCCAGGTGGGCGGCCAACTGGAGCGGCTGCCCGTGCCCGCGAACCCGGCGGCCAATAAGCAGGCGGGCCAAATTTCCCAGTTGGATATCGAAAATTCCCTGCGTTTTAACAACACCCTCAGTCTGGTGACCGTGACGGCGGCGCAACTGAAGGAGCTTTTGGAGCATGGCCTTGCCGGTTCTGGGGCGGGGCGGACGCCCGGTCAGTTTCCCCAGGTGGGGGGCGTTGCCTTCAGTTTTGATCTGACGCGCCCCGTGAATGATCGGGTGCGGTCGATCGCCCTGCGGGACGAGAATGACCACATCACGGATTTTATTGTTCGCGATGGCCAGGTGGTCGGCGATGCCAGCCGCCCCTTCCGGGTGGTGACGCTCAATTTCCTGGCGGGGGATGCGACCCAGGAGACGGGGGGCGATAATTATCCGTTCCCCCGGTTTGCGCGGGAAAATCCGGCCCTCTATAACCAGGTGAATCTGGTGCCTGGGGGGGCGACGGCCACCTTCGAGACGGAGGGTAGTGAGCAGCGGGCCTTGGCGAATTACCTGCGTGATATTGGCACGTTCAATGCACCGGAGACGCCGATCGCGGGCGATCGCCGCATCCAAAACCTGGCGGCCCGGACCGATGAGGTGCTGCGGGCGAATTTCTTTGCCCTCGGGAGCCAGAACGATAATTATGTGCTGGTTCCCGGCGCGATCGATGGCACGGGCGGCCTCATTGGCATGAACGGCAACGACACCCTGACGGGCACGGCGGGGGATGATTTCCTGGCGGGCAACCGGGGGGCGGATGTGCTGTTCGGCGGCGACGGCAACGATGCGGTGTTCGGCGGCCGGGGCAATGATGCGGTGTTCGGCGGCAACGGCAACGATCTGCTGGCGGGGGATTTTGGCACCGATACCCTCACCGGCGGCGCGGGGGGCGATGCGTTTGTGCTGCGCCGCAATGCCCCCGGTCAGGCCCCGGATGTGGTGACGGATTTTAGCCTAGTGGAGGGCGATCGCCTGACCACCGTGGGCTTCAACGCGGGCGATTTGGTCATTACCCAGCAGGGGGCCAATACCCAACTGAATCTGGGGGATGGCACGGCGATCGCGATTTTGAACAACGTGACCGCCAGCGCGATCGTCCCCAGCGCATTCGTGACCAACGTGCTCTAGGGCGCTGGACTGGCCGCCCCCCCCGATGCACTGCCCGATGGCCCCAGTTGCACATTGGGCGCTTGGATCGTGGGGGCTTGGCGGCCATCCCACTTTTGTACCCGCGCCTGCTCGACCCGCAGCCGTTCCATTTGCAGCAGCGCCGGTGTAATCGAACTGGATCGAATGCGATTGGCCTCCGCTTCCGCCCTAGCCCGCTCAAGGGTCACTTGGGCTTCGCCCCTGGCGCGGGCCACATTGGCGGCGGATTCCGCCTCGACCTTGCGGCGATTGGCTTCGGCGGTTTGGGCCGCTTGCTGGGCGGCGAACTGTTCATTAATGCTGTTTTGGATGTCCTCCGGCAGCCGCAGGGGCGCGAGGAGGGAAATGTCTTCGATGATGATGAATTCAAATCGTTTTTGCAAACAGTCCCGGACGCCGCGCACGAGTTTCTGTTGACTCAGGGGCAGCATGGATGGGGTTAGGCGTTGGGTTTCGGCCACTTCAGAAAAGCAATTTCTTAGGCCATTTCGTAATTCATTGGCGCGGAATTCGTCGGGGCTTTTTCGATAGGTTTGGTAGTAGCGATGGAGTTGGGTTTTGGGGGCTTCATTCGCGATCGCGGTGGCGGAAAAACCAAAGGACAGGCCCACATCCGCAGAAATGGGGCTGCCCCCCACGGAAAACACGATCGCCTCATTTTCCGGGGAGCCCTCGGTGGGTGCCTGGGTGAAGGGATAGGTATTAACAAACGTTGGGAAAATCACCACCTCTTCGGTGTAGGCGTTATACCAAACGCGACCAGTGACGAGGCGGGCGTTTTCGATGCCCTTGTCGCCCCCATAGAGCTGAATTTTGAGGCCCGCATAGCCCGGTTCGACGGTGGTGATACTGGTGCCGGGGATGAGGCCGCAGCTACTGAGCAGGGCGGCGATCGCGATCGCGCCACCGGAGCCGATCGCCCGGAGCCAGCGGTGGGGTATGGAACACGGGGGTAAGGGTGGGGGGAATAGGAGGGCCATGGTCTAGGACTTGGGGGGTCTAGGGCTGGAGGGGCTAGGGCGGGGAAAACGGCGGCGGCGGCGCGGCGGTTGGAGCAGATCGAGGGGAGAAAGGCCCAACTCGCGGGCGGCCGGGTCCGTGGCGATCGCGCGGAGATCCGCACCCCGTTGCCGCACCCGACGGGCGGGAATGGTCAAAAAATCCACCCAACTCAGGTGGGCCTGATCCGGACAAAGGGCGAGCAGCAGATGGCGGGCTCGGTGGGCATCGACCACGCGCCACAGGCCATAGGCCACGGACCCGATCAGCATCATCGGCACCCCCACAAGGATCGCGAAACCCAACGCCGGATGGTCAGAGTTCAGCCAGTGGGGGGCGATCGCCAGGGCCACCACAGCCACAATTCCCTCAAGGGCGGCCACCAGGATTGCGGTGCGGATGGGATCCATGGGCTCAGGGGGCAAGGCCATGATGCGGGAGATGGGGGAAGGGTATCAGGGCGATCGCGGCGACTCCCATGACCTGTCCTAACATCGGCGGCAGCGCGATCGCTAATCGGCCCTCGGCGTTTTGGCATGGGCATCCGCCGGATCCGCTGGCGAAAGGGGCGCATCCAAACGATTTTGCAAATCCTCCCGCAGACGATGAAGAATCGTATCCGGCTCCAGCCGCGCCAAAATTTCCCGCGCCAGGGTGTCCGAGCCGTCAATCCCCCAGGTGCAGCCGGACTCCAGATAGGTTTGGCTGGCCTTGCCCACCAGACGGCTCCCCAGGGCCGCCATGATCCCCTGGAGCAGCCCCGCCCCCAGGTAGCGGCCAAAGTCGCCGCCGCCGCTCAGGGCCGCCGGATCTAGCCCGCCGATCACCCAGGACATGATCTCACTTAGCAATAGCAACCCCACACTGGTGGCGGCGCTGAGGATCGGTTTTGAGAGGTTATAGCCCGTCGCGGGTAGGCCATAGAGCCCCGCCAACCCTTTTACGAGCCACACATCCAGGGCGATCGCGGCGATCGCATCCACCGACAGCAGGGGGCTGATGGCAATAATCGCCGCCTTCAGACGGATGCAGCGCCAGATTAATAGATCCGCATCATCGCGCAAATGGTGAATGGTTTTCTGGGCGATCGCCCGTTCCGTCAGCCGCGCCTGCAAGAGGGCATTGAGGGCCAGGAGCGATCGCCCCTCGCGATCAACGATTTTGAGAATGGCCGCCCGCAACGACTCCACCTCCGGCGGCGGCGATTCCCAGCCATAGGTCACCCGCCCATCGGGCCACTCCTCACGCACCTGGAGCGGGGCCGGTTGCGCCGCCACCGACACCACCTCATCCACCGGCAAAACCGGCTGCCAGTCGGTCTCATCCGCCGCCGTTTCCCCGGACTTGACCGCCGCCTCCAGGGCCATCAACGCCCGCAGCCGCTGCACAATGGCGGGGCGATCGCCCTCGGGAATCAGGTCGATTTTATTGAACACCAGAATCAGCGGCTTATGGGCGCGGCGCAGTTCCGCCAGGGCGCGCTCCTCCGTGCGGTTGATGTCCCCCGCCACGATGAACAGGATCAAATCCGCCTGCTGGGCCACCTCCTTCGCCAGATCCGCCCGCAGGTGCCCATCAATTTCATCGAGACCGGGCGTATCAATCAGTTCAATCTCCAGGGGGCGATCGCGATCGCTCGGATCCGGCCGCCACTGCACCGATCGCGGCACCCGCGTCACCCCATTGAGCGGCCCCGTTTCCAAAAGCGCCTCCCCCAGCAGGCCATTGAGCACCGCCGACTTGCCCCGACTCACCAGGCCAAAGGCCGCAATGCGCACCACAAAGCGATCTAACTTATCAACGGTTTCCGCCAGCTTCGCCATGTCCGGCTGCAAAATCTGGGCCAGGGCCGCACCGCCCCCCCGCGATCGCTGGTAGCGCGCGAGAACTTTCTGTAAACCCGTGCGGGCTCGCTCGAATTGGCGATCGCGATCGCCCGTCGGCGCGGCGGGGGGCTGGGGATCAGGGGAAGAAGCGTTCAACGGTCGTCTAACGGGCGCTCAAGGGCCATGGAATCGGTGCCTCTAGCTTATCGGGGTTTGCACCATGGCGGATCGACCCCGGCAATCGCGAGGGGCTCCGGTCAGGGGCGGCGGTTGCGCGTCAAAATGACGGGATAACCATGGCGCTAAGTTATTAGGATATAAAGCAAAATGCCCACAACTGAGCAAAGTCAAACGGCGGTGGTCTTTGGGGCGAGTGGCGGCATCGGTTTAGCGATCGCGCGGCAGCTTCTGGCACGGCCCGAAATTGAACGGGTGTGGGGCACCTACCGCGATCGCGATCGCGCGGCGGAACTTTTACAACTCGCCGAAACCCAGGGCGATCGCCTCCGAGCCTTGCCCATGGATGGCACCGATGAACGGGACATTGCAGCGGTAACCCAGGCGATCGCGGCGACCACCAATCATCTAGATCTCGCCATCAATTGCATCGGCATTCTGCACGATCAAGAACGCTTGCAGCCGGAAAAAAGCCTGCGCCAAATTGACCGCGATCGCCTCCTGCGCTACTTCGAGATCAACAGCATCCCCAGCTTGCTCATTGGTAAACAATTGATTGATCTATTGAAGGGCGATCGCCGCAGTGTCTTCGCCTGCATCTCCGCCAAAATTGGCAGCATCAGCGATAACCAACTGGGGGGATGGTATGGCTATCGCGCCTCAAAGGCCGCCCTGAATATGTACCTCAAAACCCTGGCCATTGAATATGCCCGCCGCTGCCCCAGGGCGATCGTCCTGTCCCTCCACCCCGGCACCACAGACACGGCCTTATCTAAACCCTTTCAGCGCAATGTGCCGCCGGAAAAACTCTTCAGCAGCGATCGCACCGCCACCCAACTCCTGGCCCTGTGCGATCGCGCCACCCCCGCCGACAGCGGTTGCTTCTTCTCCTGGGACGGCACACCGCTCCCCTGGTAGGGGCTGACCTCTCACCAATTGACATAGATTCTCAATTGACCCATGATCAATCCCAAGACATGCACCCTTGGAGATTGACACCATGGTCCTTGGCCGTTTTACGCAATGCGCACTCCTGCTGGGTTTGGCCCTCGGGGCGATCGCCTGCGATCGCCAGCCCGCCGCCGAAGTTGCCCCCCCTAGCCCCGCCGCCGCCAGCCCCGTGGCCAGCCCCGCCGCCGAAGCCGCCCCCAGCGAACTGAGTCCCGGCGAACAGGCCAATGCGGACTTTCAAGATCGCCTCAGCGGCCCAGACCTCCTCGCCCAACTGCGCCAGGGGGGCCACATCATCTACCTGCGCCACACCCAAACCGTGAAGGACTACGCCGACCAGGCGGACCCGAATATGCGTCTGGATAACTGCGAAACCCAGCGCAAACTCAGCGAGCTGGGCGAACAGCAAGCCCGCACCATCGGGGAAGCGTTCACGGCGAAGAATATCCCCGTCGGTGAGGTGATTGCCAGCCAATATTGCCGCGCCTGGAAAACCGCCGATCTCGCCTTCGGTCGCCATCGCCAGGAGCCGAAGCTCAATTTCCTGCCCGTCGAGGACTACACCCCCGAACAGGTGCAGATCATGAAAAATAATTTGATGCCGTTGTTGACAAAGATTCCGGAGGCGGGCACCAATACGGTCATCGTGGGCCATGATGATCCCTTCGAGGCGGCCACCGGCATCTACCCCGATCCCCAGGGCATGGCCTATGTGCTGACGCCGGGCGGGAATGGGGGCTTTGAGCTTCAGGCCAATTTGGTGCCGGAGGACTGGGGTAAGCTCTAGGGTCGGGCGATCGCGGCCACCGCGTTTCCTTCTGGGACGGCCCTCCGGTGACCCGAGTCTTGCCTAGGCCGTGCCGCTGGGGTCCGCATCGGGGAAGCTATCGGGGGGGTGTTGATCCTGGAGCAGGGCGATCGCGCCGGTGGTGCCATCTAAGCTCAGCCGCTGGCCGGTGGTGATGTGGTTCAGCGCGCCGGGTACCCCCAACACGGCGGGAATGCCATACTCCCGCGCCACGATCGCCCCGTGGGACAGCAGACCGCCCACCTCACAAATCAGGCCGCCAGCCTTGGCCAGGAGGGGAGCCCAGCCCGCGTCCGTGTGGGGTACCACCAGAATGGTCGAGCGATCGACGGCCACATCCACCCGCAGTTGATCCAAAACGAGGGCAACCCCTTCAATTTGGCCGGGGCTCGCACCGATGCCCTGGAGGCGATCGCGGGGGGCCACGGGGCCGGTCAGGCTATGGGCGGCGGCGGCGGCGGCGTTCACATTGGGGGGATCGTTGCCATAGACCAGGTAGGGGGCGGCCAGTTGGCGATCGCGCTCAAAGACCTCCCGACGGCGTTGGGCGATCGCCTGGATTTTTTTGCCCTGGTCTGTGTTTGGGGATTCTTGACCGGTCTCGTCCGGTTCGGGGGCGATCGCAAATTCCCGCACCTCCGCCAGTTCCAGGAAGAAGATATCCGCCTCCTCCTTCAGCCAGCCCCGCGCCGTCCACTGCCGCGCGATCGCCACAAAACACCACCGCAATTCCGCCAACAGGCGATCATAGACCGTCGCCACCTGCCCCTTCAGCTCCAGCCGCCGCCGCACCGTGCGCGGTGCCCGACGGGGATTTTTCCCCCCCTGGGCCTTGGTGAAGGTTGATGGGCCGTCCCCCTCGTCCAGGGCACCGCTGCCATCCCCCGGCCGCAGGGGCTCCGTGGCGTATTGGGCAAAAATGCTCTGGGGCACTTTTGGGTCTTCGCGCCAGGTGGGGACGGCGATGTCGGTGCCCACCTCACTCAAATAGCCGTAGGTTTCCAGGAAATAGGCGAAATTCTCTAAAATCTCGCGCCCCGTGGCCGTATCCGCCAATTTGCCAAATAGGGAACTGCCCTCGCGGATGGCGGCGCGATCGGCATTGTCCAGCAGGGGGCGCGCCCGTTCCCCGAGGCCCTTGAGCCAGCGGGCGGCGGCCACCTCCGGTACGGCGCTGGCGTCGAGATCCGCCGTCTGGGCCTTAAAAATGCTCTGGCGCAGGGCAAAGCTCAGGGGCGCGAGGATCTGATACATGGTCACGGCGGTGAGCAGATCCATCACCAGATCCGCCCGCCCCATCAGTTCCTCCGGCGAGAGGGGGTTGGGATCATTGAGGACATCGCGATCGCCCAGGGTTTCTAGGGCCGGTGCGAACCGGGTTTTGTAGTCGCGCCGCCACCGTTGGGGGAGGGTGATCTCGCGCCCCACCAGCCGCAGGAGCCCCGGCAAATTCCGCAGCATCCCCGCCGTGGAGGGTTTACCCATGGGGGCTCCCTGGGTGAGAAATTCTAGGCTGCTGGGGGGCAGGCCCATGCGCTGGAAAATTTCCCCCATCAGGGTGGCGTTGAAGTAGGCGCGGCCGTGGTGCAGGGTGGCGGTGGCCTGAAAATCGAGATCCGCCGCGCGATCGCCCAGGACCAGCCGGAACAGATCCCCCCAAACGCCGCAGGTGAGGGGTTGATTAATGGACCAGGTGAGGGGTCGGATGGCACCGGGGATGGCCTCCGCCGCCAGTTTACGGGTCCAGATCGGAAGGAGTGTGGTCACGGGTCTTGCCTGCAAAATCCAAAGCTGCTGCCCATCGAAGGTCCATTCCACATCCTGGGGCACGCCGTTAAATCGTTCTTCTAAATCCCGCGCCCAACAGGCCGCTTCCCGGATCAGCCAACTGGGGACGTTGCCGGCGGTGGGGGTGCTGCTGCTGCGCGCGACTAAATGGGCGAATTCCGCTTCGATGCTGGGGGGTGCCGCGATCGCCCCCTGGCGTGCCTGCCGCCATTGGGCCACGTCGGTTGCCGTCAGGTCAATGCGGTAGCTTTCGGGGGACACCTGACCGGACACAACCGGGGCCGCGCCACCGGGCAACGCTTCAACCACGGCGGCATCACCACAGCGGCTGATGGGGTCACGGCTGAAGGCGACGCCGGAAAAGATGCCCTGGATCTGCGGCTGCACCAGGACGGCCATGGCTCCGTCGTGTACCTGGCGATCGCGGCGATAGGCCACGGCTCCGGGGCGATCATAGGATTCAAACACTTGCGCGATCGCTTCCACCAACTGATCGGGGGTGTAGAGATCCGCGATCGAGTCATATTGGCCCGCCGCCGAGCCGCGATCGCTGTCTTCCCCCACCGCCGACGATCGCGCAATTAGGGGCGGATCAAAGCGCACTTGAGCTAACCCTTCCACCCGTTCATCCTGGCCCGCCAAATGGTTCGCCAGGAGCATCGGATCATCGCCGGGACGCAGCACCCAGCCCAGGGGCACCGGATAGCCCCAGCGCAGCAGCCGTGACAGGGTGGCGGCCTTGGGGCCAACGATCGCGCCGTCGAGGGGATCCGTCAGGGCCAGGGCCGAGCGATCGCCCCGAAAGAACCGAAACGCCCGCCGGGAACCGGGATGCCCCTGGCGCTCCGTCAGGTCCAGATCATCCGGCACCCGGCGATAGATCATGAACAGCAGCCCCGCCAGCCCCGCCGCCGCGATCGCCCGCATGGGCCGATGGGGATCTAAAAGCAGCAGCAGCAACGGATAGAGCACCAGCACCACCAGCCGCCCGGTCTGGCGATCGCGCACCAGCGTAAAACCAATAAAACTCAGGAACCAGGTCAGCAGCGCCACCACCGGCCCATGGACAATGCAGCCCCAGGTGGCATTGGTCGTCCCCGCGCCGCCGCCCACCCAATAGCGCCCCATCACCACCGCCGCGATCGCCACCAGCTCCCACGGGGACCCCATTTCAAAGAACTGCCGCGCCAGCAGCACCGCCCCAATGCCCTTACCCGCCTCCGCCAGGGCCGCCCCAATGCCCACCAACTTCCCCCCGTGGTAGAACGCCGCCGACACACTGGGATTGCCCGTCCCGAGCGATCGCAAATCCTGGCCCGTCATCCCCCGAAACAGCCACGGCACCAGCGGCAGCGCCCCCACCAGCGGCAGCAGCCCCAGCAGCAGCAGAACGCCCCAGGTTTGTTCTAAGGTCAGGCTCATGGCAAAAACTCGATAGGACGTAGAGGGAACCCCGGCGAAGTCCACCGCCGCCGATTCATGGATGGCACTAACGATGGCACCAACGGACCCCTCCAGCATAGGAACCGAACTCCCCCAAGGGTAGGGTACGATCGCGGCGGATTCCCCCGGAGCCGTCGGCGCGGCGGTCCATGGCAGACCCCAAAATCCCGTGGCAGAATGAAACGCGGGCCGTTGTGGCACTTCAGCACCCCTGCCGCCGCACCCGCCCTGTTCTGGACCCATTTTCCCGCTGACTCCGTGACAGAATCGAACGAGTTTCCCAATGGGCCGCTGCCGTCCGAGGCGATCGTCCCCAATGCCGCATCTACGCCCGAATCTAAGGCCGAAAATCCCCCAGAATCCACGGACTTTACCCTGTCCCGTCGCCAAACCCTGAAATTGCTCAGTGGGGGCGCGATCGCGGCGGGCCTGGGCTATTCCCGCTTCAAAAAGCCGGAACCGACGGTCTATCAACCCGATCGCCTCGCCCTGCCCCAAACCCTAACGACGCCGAAGACCGTGGCGATCGTCGGCGGTGGGTTGGCGGGGTTGGCGGCGGCCTATGAACTGAGCCAGCGGGGCTTCCGGGTCACGCTTTTGGAGAAGGGGCCACAATTCGGCGGCAAAATCGCCAGTTGGCCCATCAACGTCAACGGCGAAACCCTATGGATGGAGCATGGGTTCCACGGCTTTTTCCCCCAGTACTACAACCTGTGGAGCCTCGCGGAGGAGGTCAATGCCCGCCAGGATTTTGTATCCCTAGAGCGCTACAGCGTCCTCTATCGCGGCGATCGCTACGCGCCGGAGGTGTTTTACCCGAGCCGCTCCTCCTTCCCGTGGAATATTGTTGATCTCACCTTTGCGTCGGAAAATCGCTTCAAGTGGGGCCTCAACCTCGCCAGTCCGGGCCACTGGGGCGTATTCCACGCCATCACCAGTTTCCATCCCCAGAAAACCTACGCCCAGCTCGACAACCTTTCCATGGTGGAGTGGGCGCAGGCGGGGGATTTTCCCAAGGGGCTTTACGATCTCTATTTCCTGCCCTTCGGGAAATCCACCCTCAATTCCCCCGATGTCCTCAGCGCCGGGGAGTTGATGCAGTTTTTCCACTTCTATTTCTTTGGCAATCCCGAGGGGCTGGCCTTCAATGGCTCGAAGCAGGACATGGGCCGCACCCTCGTCGATCCCATCGCCCAGGCGATCGCGGCCAACGGCGGCCAGTTGATTACCCGTGCCCAGGTCGATCGCGTCGAGTGGAGCGGCGATCGCGTGACGGCCCTGAGCTATCGGGAAACCGGCAGCGCCAGCCCCACCCCCTTCTGGGTCGATCGCCACGCGGCCCTGACCCCCAGCGAGGACGGGATTGCCTACTTCGGCGGCGGCGATGAAACCTATGCGGTCAGTGGCGATCGCGCCCTTTCGTTGACCTGCCCCCACCAGGGCTGTAGCGTCGTGCCCCAGGCGGACGGCTCCTACCGCTGCCCCTGCCACGGGGCCTGTTTTGATCGCGCGGGCAAGGTAACCCAAGGCCCCGCCACCGCTGATTTGGCCGCCTATCGGGTCGAGGATCAGGCGGCGGAGGGCGATCGCGTGCGCCTTGCGCCCCTGGTGGCCGATGCGGCCCCGGCCCTACAAACCCTCACCGCCGACTATTTTGTATTCGCCGCCGACGTGCGCGGCATTCGCCACCTGTTTGACCTGGCCGAAGGGGACGTGCCCCCAGCGCTGCATCAGCAGGTGAGCGAACTGGTGGTGGCGGATCCCTTCGCCGTGGCGCGCCTGTGGTTTGATCGGGATTTTGAGTGGGATCAAAGTGAATTTACGTCCGTCTCCGGCTATCGCTTAACGGACAGCATCACCCGCTATCACAAAATCCAGGAAGATTACCAGCGCTGGCATGAGCGCACGGGGGGCAGTGTGGTGGAACTCCACGCCTATTGCTATAAGGAAGCGGAATTTCCCACCCAGGAGGCGCTCCTGACCACCTTCGAGGCGGAACTCTACGAACTGGTGCCCGCGTTGCGGGAGGCGAACTGTTTACATCGGGAATTGGTGAACCAGAAGAATTTTTCGGGGTTCCCGCCCGGTAGTTATCCGAACCGTCCGGAAAGCCGCGCCGCCGGGGCTGCGAATCTGATGTTTGCGGGGGATTGGGTGAAAATGCCGTTCCCCTGTGGCCTGATGGAGCGGGCGGTGAGTAGTGGTTTCCTGGCGGCCAATGAGGTCTGCGCGATCGAGGGGCTCCAGCGTCGTCCGCTGCTGACGGTGAAGCCGGAGGGGTTGCTGCAAATCTAGGGGTGGCTGGGGCTCGGCGCGATCGCGGCCATGCCCAAATCAAAAATTAACGGTAGGGTGCGTTCGCTACGGGTGATTTTCACCGGGATGGGGCTAATGCGAACGCACCGCCCCCTTTAGGCATCCACCGATGCACATCACCGGAACGCTGGTTCAGCATGGGCGATCGCGTCGGTTTGGGGCGGGTCGGTGCGTTCGGGAGGGCAGGGCGATCGCGTTGAGCTAGAAATTACCGAACGCACCCTACCGGTGCTTTTTTAATTATTGAATTGTCTGTGGGTAGACCTGGGCTGGGAGGTTTGGCGGCTTAAACCTAGGTGAGCTATGGTTAAGTCGTCAACCCATTCGGGAGATGGTGATGGTGGAAGCGGCGTTGGTGGCGGCGGGGACGATTCTGGCGACGAAGGCGATCGAGAAGACGGGCGAAAAGCTGACGGAAGAGGTCATTGATGCGGTGTTGCCCAGCGCGAAGGCGTGGCTGGCGACCCAAGGGGATGGGATGAAGGCGAGGTTAACGGCCCTGGGCGATCGCGTTTTGGGGCGTCTGCCGGATGCGGCGAATCCGTTCCATGATCCGGTTCTGTTGGCGGAAATTGTGGCCGATGAGGTGCGTGATCCGGCGGTGGCGGAGGTGGTGGATGCGATCGCGGCTGTCCCCATGCCTGCCCTGCGGATCCAAAAGGGCAATATTTGCAACGACAATGCAACCATGAAGATTGATACGCTCACCCAAAATTTCTGAGTTCTGAAAAAACAAAGATTGCCCTGTCATGCTCCCGTCTGGGCCGTGAAGAGAAGGGACTGCCATCCCCTGAGGCGGTTGTTCAATTGGGGTGATCTCGATGTGGCGAGCGGGCATCGAGGCGATTTGGGAACTGCTCACGAATTCTGAAATTAATGGTTTGGAGTTGCACGAGCCATGAGCGATCGCGCCCCGGAGCAAAAGGGCATTATTGCCAACGATCAAGCCAAGATCGAGATTGGTGTCGTTAATCAGACATACCAGTCCGCCCCGCCGCCGGAGCCGACCGCCGATGGGCCGCCCAATAATCTGAGGGTTTCTGGTCTGCCGCGCGATCGCTTCTTTGGTCGCGATGACGATTTAGCCAAACTCCATGGCCTGTTGCAGCAGCAATCAACCGTGGCCGTGGCGGGGGTGAGCGGCCTGGGGGGCGTGGGCAAGAGCGAACTGGCGCTGCAATATGCGCGGGAGCATCTGGCGGACTATCCCGGCGGGGTGGTGTGGTTGCGGGCGGCGGCGGCCTGCGGGGAGTTGGTGGCCTTTGCCCAGCCCCGTTGGTTTGCCCAGGTGGATTTTTCTAATCTGGATACGCTAGAAAAACAGGCGACCTTTTGCCAGAACCATTGGCCGACAACGGCGGCAAATCCGCCCGGTCGGGTGCTGCTGATCTTGGATGATGTGACGGATTTTGCGGCCCAGGTGAGGGGGTTTCCGGTGGTGGATGAGCGCTTTCGGGTGCTGTTGACCAGTCGGGAGCGGTGGCTAGATGAAAAATCGCGGCTGGATTTGGGGGTGTTGGATCCGGCGGCGGCCCTGGAACTGTTGACGAATTTGGTGGGGGCCGAGCGGGTCGCGGCGGAACGGGAGGCGGCGGCGGGCCTGTGTGAATGGTTGGGCCATTTGCCGCTGGGGTTGGAGTTGGTGGGCTGCTATCTGGCGGCGGATCCGGACCTGTCGCTGGCCAGAATGCAGCAGTGGTTGGAGCAAAAGCGGTTGGCGGCGCGGGCGTTGACCCAGGTTCCGGCCACGACGACGGCGGAGCGGGGGGTGGCGGCGGCGTTCGAGTTGAGTTGGCAGGCTTTGGGGCCTGGGGCGCAACGGCTGGCGGTGCTGCTGGGCTGCTTTGGAGCGGCTCCGGTGCTGTGGCTTTGGGTGGCGGGCTGTTTACCGGATGATGACGAGGAGGATCTGGAGGCGGCGCGGGCGGAACTGGTGCGACTGAGTTTGGTGGCGCGGATGGCAACGGGTGAATATGACCTGCATCCGCTGATTCGGGAGTTTTTTGCCCACAAGCTCACGGATCGATCCGACGCCCTTGATCTCAAAACTGCCGTCGCTGGGGAATTGCTGCGGGCAACGGAATCGATCAGCCAAACCATGACCCTCGACCAAGTACAGGATCTAGGGGCGATAATCCCCCATGCCCGCGCCGTGGCCGAGTGGCCGGATCGTGAAGAAGTGATCGCTGGCTTACTCGCTCGACTGAATAGTCATTTATTCTTTTTCTACTACGCTCAAGGACTATTTGGCTTGGCGGAGGCTTGGGCCAAGCGATCGCTGGAAATCTGTGAGCAAGTGCTGGGGGCCGACCATCCCTCTACTGCCTTCAGCCTCAGCAACTTGGCAAATCTCCACGAATCCCAGGGCCGTTACGAGGAGGCGGAACCTCTCTACCGACGATCGCTGGAAATTAGTGAGCAAGTGCTGGGGGCCGACCATCCCTCCACCGCCTCCAGCCTCAACAACTTGGCAAACCTCTACTACTCCCAGGGCCGTTACGAGGAGGCGGAACCTCTCTACCGACGAGCGCTGGAAATCAATCAGCAAGTGCTGGGGGAAGAGCATACCTTGACTGCCACTAGTCTCAACAACTTGGCAGAACTCTATCGAGGACAAGGTCGTTATGAGGCGGCAGAACCACTCTATCGGCGAGCGTTGGAAATCAATCAGCAAGTGCTGGGGACCGAGCATCCCCATGTCGCCCGAATTCTCAGTAACTTGGCAGAACTCTATCGAGGACAAGGTCGTTACGAGGTGGCAGAACCTCTTTATCGGCGATCGCTAGAGATTCGTGAGAAAACTTCGGGGGCTGATCATCCTGATACTGCGACTAGCCTTAACAACTTGGCAGAGCTCTATCGAATACAGCAAAGGCATGCAGAGGCGGAACCGCTTTACTTGCGCTCCCTAGAAATCAACGAGAAAGTCTACCGTCCGAATCATCCTTATATTGCCATTAGCCTAAGTAATCTAGGATTACTCTACTATTCACAGGGCCGGTATGAGGCAGCAGAGCCACTTCTCCAACGATCGCTAGTAATGTGTAAGCAAGAACTGGGAACGAACCACCCCTACACCGCCACTAGTGTCAATAACTTGGCCAACCTCTACAGCTCCCAGGGCCGCTACGAGATGGCGGAACCCCTCTACCAGCAATCACTTGAAATCGATGAGAAGATCTACGGGCTAGATCATCACCAAGTTGCCACCGACCTCAACAATTTAGCAGTACTTTACTCATCTCAGGGAAAGTACAAGGCAGCAGAATCCCTCCATCAACGTGCTTTAGTCATTCGGGAACGGCAACTGGGATCTGACCATCCTGATGTCGTCCAAAGTCTCAACAATTTGGCAGTGCTGTTTTTTCATCAGAATCGCTGGGGCGAAGCGGAGCGATTTCTGGTGCGGGCACTGCTGATTCAAGCGCAAACCCTGGGCGAGGCGCATTCCGACACGCAAGACTCGATTCGAGGTTTGTTCCGTCTCATCGATGTAGCCCTGAACCAGGGACGCGCCGCTGAACTCTCCGACCATCCCCACACCCAAGCCATCCTGACCAAACTACAGAACACCCACGAATAATTGAGCATCCTCAACTTGCCGCATGACCCAGTTTTTCCCCTGTCCGCATCTCAATGCTGATGTGGAACTCAGGGAAGATCGAATCGATCACATTCAAACTCGGCACCCTGGCACCTGGCCTGACTTCGAGACCGAAATTTCCCAAGCCCTTGCCTGCCCTGACCTAGTGCGCCGTAGCGATTACGATCCACAAACCCGCCTATTCTCGAAGTGGTTTCAATCCATCCGCACAGGACGCCATTTGGTCATCGTCACCGTCAGCGAAACCCATCCCCCTCGCCATTGGGTCATCACCGCCTATACCGCACGCACAATCACCGGAGGAACCGTCGAATGGCCTCAACCCTAACCCTCAGCTATGATCGCGCCAGCGATAGCCTCCTCATCGCCCTTTGTCCACCCTATGCCGATCAAGAAACTGAAGAACTCGGTGACGGCCTCCTCGCCCGCTTCAACCCCGACACCAACGCGATCGAAGCGATCGAAATCTTCTTCTTTTCCCAACGGATCCAGGGCGATCTTTCCCTGCAACTGCCCATCTTGGCGGACCTGCGCCCCGCAATCATGCCATAGCCCCAAACCGCGATCGCGCCACCAACGCCACTGCGCCACGGACAGCCGAGACATGGGCCACCGCGATCGCGCCCCGACCGTCCCCATCCTCCGTAGCGCAGCCATCAAAGTCGCCCAGAACTTGATCGAATTGCCCTTCAATTCAAATCAAATTCTTGGCCCTTGAACCCTTAAGACATTGTCCGGTTATACATCATAAACGCGGGCTTCGAGGGCGGCGGGATTCTCCTCGCAATATTCCTCAAACGCCGTTTTAATCAGGGGTTTCGCCTGTTGGTGGGCCGCCTCCGCCTGCAACTCCTCCACACTATCCCAGGCGGACGCACATTCCTTCGACCCTGGCCCCTTGTCGGCACAAATTTGACGGGCCTCCGCGATCGCCTGCTCGATGCGATCGGCTAGCATTATACTCTTAGGCTGTTCGATACACTGGCTCTTATTGAGAATATCGGATACCGAAACAATGCCCACCAAACGGCCATCAATCACCGGCGCGCGGCGAATTCCCGTATTAGCAAATAGGCGGGCAATATATTCCACCTCCAGATCCGCATTGACAACAATGCAGGGTTTGGTCATGATTTCGTGGACCCGCACCGTTTTGGGATCGGTGCCATAGGCCACCACCTTATATACAATGTCCGTTTCCGTCACGATTCCGTAGGCGTCGCGATCGTGGCGGCGGTTGACAATCAGCGCCCGCAAACTCCGCGATCGCATCAATTCAATCGCATCGGCCACGGTGGCGGCCCCGCGAATGGTGACAACATTGCTGGTCATGATGTCGGAAGCTTTCATGGTGGGTTCACCCGGTCAATTCAATTAGGATGGGAAATGAAATCGATCAGAAAAATAAGGAAAATACAAAAAGTCTGATTTTGATGGCACAGATCCTGTTTCTATGGAAACATTAAATCGGCCATTTATTGAAAGGATTTCACAGGTTTTTACACCCCCTGGGGCGGTGGGGCCGATCGCGGCGCATCAAGCTGAAGTTGCTCGCTAATGAATCGCTGCACCTGGGCGATCGCGGCATCAATGGCGACTTGACCGGCGGCGGAGGGGCGATCGCTGAAGCAAAAATCCGCCACCGGAATCGGCAAAATCCAGGCGGCGGGGGCGCGATCATAGAGGGCCTTCGTCAGGGCCAGCAGATCCAGCGGCTGGGAACCATGGCCGACGGTGGGCGCGGTGAGGTCAGCAACATTCCCGAGATCCAGGGGCACCGGGGCCGCCACGGGGGGCAACGCCGGATCCGCCGCCGCATCCACAAACAGCACCGCCGCCGCGATCGCCAGGTCCACCGCCAATTCCGGCAACAGTTGATGGGCGTCGAGGACCGTCACCCGCCCCGTCAGGCCACGGGTTTCTACCCACCGGGCGATCGCGTCCGCCACCGCAGGCCCCGCCCCATCATCGCAGCGCAGCCGATTGCCATAGCCGACGATCAAGAGCGGTCCTGTTCCCAATCCCTGGCCCGATTCCTGCACGATGGTGATGGGCTTTAATCCCGCTGAACTTGGGCAATAAGGTTGCGATCGCGGTCAAACAATTGCACCTGCAACGGCATTTTACCGAGGGCATGGGTGGAGCAACTCAGGCAAGGATCAAAGGCCCGAATGCCCGCCTCCACCCGATTTAATAGCCCCTCCGGAATCTCCGGCCCGTGGATATAATGCTGGGCAATTTGGGTGACGGTTTTATTCATCGCCAGGTTATTTTGACCCGTGGCAATGATTAAGTTCACCTTCTGAATGAGGCCATCTTTGTCCACGTTGTAGTGGTGAAACAACGTCCCGCGCGGCGCTTCACTGACCCCAACTCCTTCCAGGGCATTAATATCCGCCTTGGCGCGGCAGCGATCGCTGGCAATGTCCGGATCATCCACCAATCGCGCGATTTCCTCAACCCCCGCCAGGATTTCAATCAACCGGGCATAGTGATAGAAAAAGGACGAGGTGGCACAACGGCCCCCGGCCCGCTGACGGAATTCCTGCAACTCGCGATTGGCCCCTTCCGTGCCCATGAAGTCACACACATTAAGCCGCGCCAAAGGCCCCACGCGATAGATCCCATCGGGATAGCCCAGGGGTTTGTAGTAGGGGAATTTCAGGTAGGACCAATTCTCAACCGCTTCTCCTAGAAAGTCCTGGTAGTCCTCTTCCCGCAAACCATCGGCAACAATATTGCCCTGGCTGTCCACAAACCGCAGATGGCCGCCGTAATGTTCCCATTCTCCCGTGGGGGAAACAAGGCTCATGAACAGGGAATCAAACTGACCGAAACTGGCGACCTCTTCGCTAAAGCGATCTAGCAAATCCTTAAACAGGGCCAGGGCCGTTTGGATCGTATTGAGGGACTCAGGCAGACGATCGCGGATCCAAGCGCGTCCTTCTTCGGACAGGGGCGATCGCACCCCACCGGGCACCGCCCAGGCCGCATGGATTTTGCGCGCCCCCAGCAGTTCAATCACCGTCTGGCCAAACTGCCGCAGACGAATGCCCGCCCGCGCCAAATCCGGATCCGCCGCCATCAGGCCAAACACATTGCGCGTGGCCGGATCACTATCCCAACCCAGCAAAAAATCCGGGCTACTCAGGTGGAAAAAACTCAGGGCATGGGATTGGATAATTTGCGCCAGATTCATCATCCGCCGCAGTTTTTCCCCCGCCGGGGGCACCTGGACGGCCAATAATTTATCGCCGGTTTTGGCCGAGGCGAGCAAATGGCTGACGGGGCAGATGCCGCAAATGCGCGCCGTGATACCCGCCATTTCCCACATGGGCCGCCCTTCGCAGAATTTTTCAAAGCCGCGAAATTCGACCACATGGAAACGGGCATTTTCCACTTCCCCCTGGTCATCCAAAAAGATGGAAATTTTGGCGTGGCCCTCAATGCGGGTGACCGGATCAATAACAACGGTTTTACTCATGGGATCGCTCCAATTTGCGTCGAGTCACTGGGTGTTAGGGCCTGGGGGCGGATGATCTTAAGGTTGGGGTAGATCGCAACAATCATTAGGGTCAACGGGCAAATCAGACAGGTCTAGAAAAGGGCTTAAGCCCCTGGTCTAGGACTCTCGGGGGAGGCAATCATGGCAGTCCGGGAAAACTGGTGACATATTTGATTGTCAGATCCGGGAACGAGTCCACAAATTGAACCTTAAAGTCCGGGAACGAGTCCACAAACTGCCACTTACCACAGGCATCGGGAAAACTGGTGACCACCTGCACTTTCAGGTCCGGAAAGCTGTCTGCAATCTTGATCTTGAGATCGGGAAAACTGTTGACTACTTTCACTTTTCCCTGGAGGGAAATGCCCTGAAGGGTGCAATCTGCGGTGACAGCCTGCGCCCCCTGAAGAACAATTCCAAGGGACAGCATCAGCGCGATCGCGGCTCCCCAAAACCACCTCATCACCCTAGCCAAACTTAATCATTTCACGGCCTTCCATCAGGGGCGTATTGCCATGCAACAGCGGTTCAATGGCCGCCTGAATGCGCGGGGCCGACGGCGGACAACCGGGAATGAATAGATCCACCGACACCACCTCATGGACCGGCAATACGCGATCAAGCAGCGGCGGCACAATCCCCGGCTCATCCGGCAATTTGTGGCTCACCCCATCGCTCAATTCCAGATAGCAACGGCGCAACACCGGCTCAGCGGTCCCCAACATATTCCGCATGGCCGGCACATTCGCCGTCACCGCACAATCACCAAAGGACGCCAAAATGCGCGTGCGCGATCGCACCTTCAGCAGCAGTTCCAAATTCTCCTCATTGGCAACGGCCCCCTCCACCAAACACACATCCACATTCTCGGGATAATCCTTAATGTCCGACGCCACCGGACTAAAGACAATATCGGCAAACTTTGCCACCTCAAACAGCCATTCATCCAAATCCAAAAACGACATGTGGCAGCCGGAACAGCCCCCTAACCACACCGTCGCCAGCCGAACCTTTTGGGTTACCGCGTCCATTGTTGTTCCTCCCGAGCCTGGGCTAAAAATTCCAGCTTGGCGCGATCGCGCTCCATCTCTGCTACCGTAGCGCCCCGGCGGAAAATTGCGCCCGTGGGGCAGGCATCCACACATTTCCCACAGGAGGTGCAGGCATCCACCGTTCCCCAGGGTTGATCGAGCCCCGCGATCAGCTTGGCATGTTCCCCCCGGTAGGCAATGTCCCACACGTGAGCCCCCTCCAACTCATCACAGGCCCGGACGCAGCGGGTGCAAAGGATACAGCGGTTGCGATCAAGGCCAAACTGCGGGTGGGAAACATCCACCTCCCGCTGGGGATATTGATAGGGATAGGTGACGTGGGTCATGCCCGTGGAAATGGCCGCATCCTGCAATTCACAGTTGTTATTGGCCACGCACACGGCGCAAACGTGGTTTCCTTCGGCGAAGAACAGTTCAACGATCGTGCGGCGATAGTCCTGCAAATTGTCGGTATTGGTGTGGACCACCATGCCCTCGGCGGCGGCGGTGACGCAGGCGGGCAGGAGCTTGGGGATGCCCTCCACCTCCACCACGCACAGGCGGCAGGCCCCCACAGGGCTCAATCCCTTGAGGTGACAGAGGGTGGGGATGGCCGCGCCGACCTCTTGGGCCGCCTCCAGGAGGGTGGCCCCCTCTTCGATCGCGATGGCTTGACCGTCAATGGTCAGGGTAATGACAGACATGGACAACTCCTCTCTAGGAATGGAGGCTAGGGGGCGATCGCGGGGTCGCGGGCCTCGAAGGCGTGGGCGATCGCACTGATGGGCCGTCGGGGCGATCGCGCGGTGGGGCGGCTGGGGTAGCCCAAACCCAGCAGAATCTGTGGAATGCGGGGCGTTCCACCGTCGGGGCAGGTGGTCAGGGTAGCCAGGGCAAGGCGGGTGGTGGGCTCCTGGACGGCGGCATTCCAGAACTGGGCCGACACCCCCTCGGCGGTGGCCGACAGCAGCATTCGCTCCAGGGCCAGCCCCGCCCGCAGCCAATGCTCGTCATCGTCCTCGGGGGTCACCAGCAGGGCCACCGCCGGAGCCCCCAGCAGGGCAGCGCGATCGCGGCGGATCTGCCCACCCCCCAGGTTTCCCCAGCGGGTCAGGGCCGCCAGGGCACCGCTGAGCCCCCCATCGAGGCCATCACCCCAGCCCAGCAGGGCCGCCCCGCTGAGGCCATCCCCCGCCGATCGCGGCCGGATCCAGTGGGCCAACTCCTGCCGGAACGCGCGATCGCGCCACTGGCACCGCAGCGCCCGCTCCTGCTGATCCGCCAAAAACTGCCGCGCCGCCGCCCCATTGATAAACACCAAATCCGCCCCAAATTGGCACGCCGCCGCCTTCAGGGTGCCATAGAGCCGCTCCGGCAGGGGATGGTGCGGCACCAGGGGATGGCGCGCCGTCTGGCGCAGTTCAATGGCCCCATGGAGCTTTTGGGACACCGCATCCGCCGGATCAATCGGACAGGCATCCACCCCCACGCGGGCCACCCAATCGGGCTCCGTCCCATCCGGCCACAGGAGCGTCGTCACCCCTAGGCCCCCATGGCGCGCCGCCAACTGCAAATTCAGCAGGGCCGCCCCGCAGGCAATGGTCAATTCCCGATCGCCCGGATCCGCCTGGGGGAGCGATCGCGTCCGATCGCGCCACAGATCCACATGCCTTGGCCCCACCACAAACCGCCAGGGCTGCGTATTGTGGCCCGACGGAGCCCGCGCCGCCGCCGCCAATAGTGGCCCCCAACCGGACAGGGGATCCCCCACCGTCGGGGTATGCTCCACCGCGATCGTCACGGTGGCCCCGGCCCCGGCCCCGGCCCCGGTCGGTCCCGCCGCCGACTCCCGTACAAAATCCTGGGGATAGAATGCCTGACTCGCCATCGCTTGACTCCTCTGGGCAAAGGCGCGATCGCCCCGGCCCGCTCAGGTGAACAGTAGGGATCAGAGAATCACACCCCCCTAACCCCCATGGCCCGCCGCCATCGGCGATCGCAGCCGCGACTCATACTCATGGCGGAAATAGCGCAGGGTACTAATCACCGGATTCGGCGCAGACATGCCCAACCCGCACAAACTCGTATCCTTGACCACCACACAGAGCCGCTCCAACGACGCCAAATCCCGCTCCGTCGCCCGCCCCTCCAAAATGCGATCGAGCAACTCATACATCTGCACCGTCCCCGCCCGACAGGGCACACACTTCCCGCAGGACTCACTGCGGCAGAAGTCCATATAGAACCGCGCCACATCCACCATGTCCGTCTCGTCATCAATGACGATCGCGCCGCCGGAGCCCATCATCGTCCCGAGGGCCAGCAGGGAATCATAATCCACCGGCGTATCGAACAAATGGGCGGGAATGCACCCCCCCGACGGCCCCCCGGTCTGCACCGCCTTCACCTGGCGACCCCCCGGCACCCCGCCCCCCATCTCCTCGACGATGCGCCGCACAGTCGTCCCCATGGGCACTTCGATCAAGCCCGTATTTTCCACCTTCCCCGTCAGGGCAAACACCTTCGTGCCTTTGCTCTTTTCGGTGCCGATGCGGGCATACCACTCGCTGCCCTGGCACAGAATCGCCGCCACGTTGGCGTAGGTTTCCACGTTATTGATCAAGGTGGGGGACTGCCACAGGCCGGACTGGGCGGGATAGGGCGGGCGCGGGCGCGGATTGCCCCGTTTCCCTTCGATCGAGGCGATCAGGGCCGTTTCTTCCCCGCAGACAAAGGCCCCGGCCCCGACGCGGATATCCACCTTGAAATCAAAATCCGTGTCGAAGATTTGGCTGCCCAAAATCCCCAGCCGCTTGGCCTGCTTGATGGCGGTTTGCAAATGGGCGATCGCCAAGGGATATTCCGCCCGCACATAGACATAGCCGTGGTTTGCGCCGATGGCATAGGCCGCGATCGCCATCCCCTCCAGAATGCGGTGGGGATCACTTTCCAGGACGCTGCGATCCATGAACGCCCCCGGATCCCCCTCATCCGCATTGCAGATGACGTACTTTTGATCCCCCGGCATTTTCGCCACCGTCGCCCACTTCAGGCCCGTGGGATAGCCACCGCCGCCGCGCCCCCGCAGGCCCGACGCGGAAATTTCCTTCACCACCGCCTCCGGCGACAGGTCATGGAGCGCCCGATAAAGCTGCTGGTAGCCCCCCACGGCGATGTATTCTTCAATGCGCTCCGGGTCAATATTGCCGCTGTTTTCCAGCACGATCGGCATCTGGTGGGCAAAGAAGGGGTGGTTCCAATCCCCCAGGGTGGCCGTGGCGGGCTGCCCCTGCAACGTCCCGACGATCGAGGCGGCATTCTCCGGCGTCACCCCCTCATAGAGCTGCGAGGTGCCGTCCTCATGATCCACCGCCACCAGGGGACCGCGCCCACAGAAGCGCATACAGCCGACCCCCGCCACCGCCACGCGATCGCCCAGGTCCGCCGCCGCCACCGCCCCATCAAGCTGTTCTTTGACCGAGCAGGCCCCCGATGACTGGCAGCCCGCCGCCGTGCAGCACCGGATCCGCACCGGCTTGCGGCGATCGCGCTCCTGTTGGCCGATGTCCTGAAGCTGTTGCAAATCAATCATGGCTCTTCTCTCTCCTCTCTCCGCTCCGTTGGCTCCCTCGCTGGCCCCCCGCGATCGCGGCGATCCCCAGCCCCCCCGGCCCTAGCCCTCCGCCTGCCACTGGCGAGCGCAGGTCAGCACCATCTCCGTCGTCTGCTTCCCGGCCACCTTCCCGTCATAGACCGTCGCCGGCGCAATGCCGCAGGCCCCAATGCACCGGGCCGTCACCACGGACATCAGGCCATCCGCCGTCGTTTCCCCCGGCTTCACACCAAATTCCGCCTCCAGGGCCGCCAGCAACTCCCCCGCCCCCTTCACATAGCAAGCCGTGCCCAAGCAAACGGTGCAGGTGTGCTTACCGCTGGGCTTGAGGGAAAAGAGGTGATAGAACGTCGCCACCCCAAACACCCGACTCACGGGCAGCTTCAACTGCCGCGCCACATAGAGCAGCACATCCTCCTCCAGGTAGCCAAACAGCTCCTGGGCCTTGTGGAGAATTTCAATCAGGGCATCCTGCTGAAAACGGTTGCGCTTGAGGGTGGCATCTAGGGCCTTGAAGCGCTTGTCCCCGCTGGGGTGGCTCCCCTTGGCGGACGGGGCAGCGCCGTTAACGGCACCATTGGCGGCGGCGGTGGATGGGGGGGCAGACATGGCGGCACGATCTCCTCAGAAAAAGCCAGAACAAGCGGCTGTTTTTCGATGGGTTAATGGTTGGCGGGGGGGGTAAGACATCCTGGGCCGATGGGCGTCCAACCTTCAAAGCGGTTCAAAACGGCTGGGTAGGGGGCTGGCCTCGCGATCGCCCCGGACCATGGCCAAGGCCCCGACATTTCCCAACCTGGATACACCTTCGAGCCATTTCTAGCGGTTGCTGAACAAACTTTTTTTGGGCAAATTCTGGTGGGAATTAACAATCAGGGAGTTGCATTTTAGGCGGTCTTTAGCATTGCCTTTACTGGGGATTTTGGTCCATTTCAATTGCCCAATTGGAGTCCAATCCTAATGGAGGTTATAGCACAGGGATGACTGGAACAACTCCTAATACAAAATGCGCGGGGCGATTGTGCTTTAACCTACAGACCGCAGGGGGCGCTGGGCGGGGGTTCAGGGCACTTCGGTTGATATTTTTCCATGCCCATGTTAATGGTGAGTTAAGCAACCTCAGGGTTGATTTTGTGGGGGCTAGCCATGGGGCGATCGCGGCCCCAGCTCGGGTAATCCAACGGGACTTGGGAAGGATCTTGGGCCTGAGGCTAGCCTATCGTGAAGCCCTAGGGCGATCGCGCGGAGCTAGTATTTTTTAAGGTTACCGTAGCAATTATTAACGGCCCGTGATCTTTGGCCATCTTCGGCTCAGGAAACTTCCCCGCACGGACTCGGTTGGGGGGTGTCGGCGATCGCCCCGGATCCCATGGCCGCGAAAAAGCCGCAAAAAAGGGGCGCGATCGCCCCCTTCAGCACCTTGAATTTAGTCCCTTGCATTGTGAGGCCGCGAGCGATCGCCCCCCTAGCCCAACGATTGGGTGTAATAGTCCCGCGTCCCCTTCACCTGGATCGCATCACTCAACCGCAGCAGGGCATGGACATAGGCCGCCGTCCGCAGGTCAATGGCCTCCCGCTGGGCCACCTCCCAAATGGCGTTGGTTTCCCGCACCATGCGATCGCGCAGGCGCGCCTCCACCTCCTCGATCGTCCAATAGAGGCCACTGCGGTTCTGCACCCACTCGAAATAGCTCACGGTGACGCCCCCCGCATTGGTCAGGATATCGGGCACCACATGGACGCCGCGATCGTTCAAAATCCCATCCGCCGCCGAGGTCACCGGCCCATTCGCCACCTCAAAAATCCACTTGGCCCGCACCCTGGGCGCATTCTCCGCCGTAATCTGATTTTCCAGGGCCGCCGGGATCAACAGATCCACCTCCAGCTCCAGTAGCTCCTCATTGGTAATGTGATCCGCCGCCACCAGTTCACAAACGGTCCCCTTACAGTACACCGCCTTCATATGGCGACTTTCCGCCTTGTGCTGCCGAATACTGGGCACATCGAGCCCCCCCGGCGCATAGATCGCCCCCCTCGAATCGCTCACCGCCACCACCCGATAGCCCGCCCGAAACAGCAGCTCCGCCAACATCGCCCCCGCATTACCAAAACCCTGGATCGCCACGGTGGTGTCCTCCGGGCGGCGATCAAACTTCGGCATCAGGGTTTCGATGGTGTGGAATGCGCCCGTGGCCGTGGCCGTCTCCCGCCCGACGCTGCCCCCCAATGCCAAGGGTTTACCGGTCACCACCGCCGGGACAATGCGCCGCTGGATGATGCCGTATTGATCCATCATCCAACCCATGATCGTGGCATTCGTATAGACATCGGGGGCCAAAATATCCACATCCGGGCCAATAAAATCCGCGATCGCGTCAATATAGCCCCGGGTCAGCCGCTCTAGCTCCATCTTAGAAAGCTGCTTGGGATCAACCGTAATGCCCCCCTTCCCTCCCCCAAAGGGCAGATCCAACGCCGCGCATTTAAAGGTCATCCAAAAGGCCAAGGACGTCACCTCATCCAGCGACACCCCCGGATGGTAGCGAACGCCTCCCTTTGCCGGTCCGCGCGTGTCGTCATAGCGCACCCGATAGCCCTGGAAAATGCGGAGCGCCCCATTGTCCATCCGCACGGGAATCGACACCTGAAGGCAGGCTTTGGGATATTTCAAATGCTCGATCGTGTCTTCCGCAAGGGTGACATACTTTAGTGCCCGTTCAAGGCGAAGACTGGCATCATCAAAAAGGGAAGCGCCCATGGCAGTATCCTTCACGGTTGAGGGGAAGCGAGCGATTAGTCTAACTACATTTCCGGAAAACAATCAATGAATTGATCAATTTTTCTAGGGCTATTTTTAGTTTTTTGGGTCATTGAGCCCACGCTAAAACTCGATCAGTTCATGAAATTATCGTGGTGGCTTGGGGATTTGGGGCGATCGCAACGGACGGCGATGTTTTAATCGATAGGATCGACCCTTGGATCAACAAATTGGATCAATGATTGGGCAACCGCACCCTTACCGATAGCGATGCTTTCTAGGCAAAAACTTCAAGTTTTAATGAATCAAAGATCTCGGTAAAACTTGAGCTTTTAATCCCCAAAGATCTAGCCACCACCTTAATTTTGAGTGTACCCCTTTGGGCTAGGGGGAGTTTTTTCCTGAGAAGGCTAGACACAAATGTTTACACGGGCAAAGGAGATGGAGCAACGGCCCGTGGCCCGACCGTCGTTCGGGAAACTTTTTAGAATGGAAGGCGAGATAAACCTGGGGGTTACCGCTGAAGCATGGTCCCAAGGGCCGATACCCCCGTGGTTGGCCGGGTGGGGCAAGGGGCGGTGGGGTGATTGGAGGGGGCGTCCTATGCTTTGATCCTGGCGCGGGCTGGGGATTTCGCGCAGGGGGCGGCGGGGGCGGACGGCATGGGGAACGGGATTTTGTACATGGGCGTGGGGATACGGGTGTGACGATCGAACTCTTGGCGGCCTTGGCGGCTTCGGCGGCGGGGGGGCTGCGGATTGCCCTGCCGCTGCTGTTGATTGGGCTGTTGCAGGGGGCGAGTTTGTGGTCCCAGGTGCCGCTGCTGTCGGCCCTGTCGCCCCAGGTGGTGCTGGGGGTGCTGGTGAGCTGGTCGCTGTTTGAGCTGTTTGCGTCGAAGCGGCTGCTGGGGCTGCGGATTTTGCAGGTGGTGCAGTTGGCCTTTAGTCCGGTGGCGGGGGCGGTGATGGGGATGGCGATCGCGACGGCGATGGAGATTGCCCCGTGGATGCTGATGCTGCTGGGGATTATTGGGGGGTTGTTGGCCCTGGTGCTGCAATTGGTGCAGGTGGGGTGGTTTTTTCGGCTGCGGGGGCTGCCCCTGTGGGCGATTTTTGCCCAGGATGCGCTGTGCATTTTCCTGGTGCTGTTTGCGTTTGATGCGCCGACCCATGGGGGCTTGATTGCCCTGATGCTGCTGTGGCTGGCGATTCGCAGTTCTAAGGAGTGGTATTTGAGCTACCACCGGCAGGCGGGGGGGCCGCGATCGCGGCGGCCATCGCGATCGCCCGCACCGGAGGAGGATTGACGGGGGAAATGGCAAAATAGGTCTGTTTTGCGGTTGCCGTTCCCCTGGGGTTTTCTGGTGTTGCCATGACTGATTCGGTGGATGCGTCCCTGTTACAAACCCCGCTCTACGACGCCATTGTGGCCCAGGGGGCAAAGATGACGGCCTTTGGGGGCTGGGCGATGCCGGTCCAGTTTGCGGGCCTGAAGGTGGAACACGGGGCGGTGCGATCGCGGGTGGGGGTGTTTGACATTTCCCACATGGGCAAGTTTGAGCTGGTGGGGGGCGACCCGATCGCGGCGATGGATCCCCTGGTGCCGAGTGATTTGTCGGTCCTGACGCCGGGGCGCGGGAAGTATACGGTGCTGCTGAACGATCGCGGCGGCATTATTGACGATTTGATCCTCTATGGGGCGGGGCCGGAGCGGCTGGTGGCGATCGTGAATGCGGCCACGACGGCGAAGGATCGGGCGTGGTTGGAGCAGCGGCTGGCGGGCAGCGGGACGGAGTTGGTGGATTTGTCGCGCGATCGCGTCCTGCTGGCGGTGCAGGGGCCGGGGGCGGCGGCGATGCTGCAACCCTGGGCGGCGGCGGATCTGGGGGCCGTGAAGCGCTACGGCTTTGTGGAAACGGATCTGCTGGGGGCTCCGGCCTTCGTGGCCCGCACGGGCTATACGGGGGAGGATGGTTTTGAGATCATGGTCGATCCGGACGCGGGTCTGGCCCTGTGGCGATCGCTCCTGGAGGCGGGGGCGCAGCCCTGCGGTCTGGGGGCGCGCGATACCTTGCGGCTGGAGGCGGCCATGGCCCTCTACGGCCAGGATGTGACGGAGGACACCACCCCCATCGAGGCGGGGCTCGGGTGGCTGGTCCACTGCGATCGCAAGGGGGATTTCATCGGGCGCGCGGTCCTCGAACGGCAGCAGGCCGAGGGCTGCGATCGGCAATTGGTGGCCCTGCAACTGGAGGGGCGTCACATCGCGCGATCGGGCTATGGGGTTTTTGTGGGGGGCGATCGCGTCGGCACCGTCACCAGTGGCACCCTGTCCCCCACCCTCGGCGTCCCCATCGCGATCGCCCAGGTGGCCACCGCCCAAGCCCAGATCGGCCAAGTTCTAGATGTAGAAATTCGCGGGCAACGGCATCCCGCCCAGGTGGTGCCGCGCCCGTTCTATAAACGCCCCAAACCCTAGAGCTTGAGGAATTTTTCGAGGGCGGCGGTAACCGTGGGGGGCCAGCGGCGCACCTGCCGCACCCAGTCAATGTCCCGGTAGCGGCGATCAAGGCCCACCACGGACACCCACTGGCTTTCCGCCTCCCCCTGGCTGCCGTTAATCCATAACAGGGCCGTCAGGGCGGCGCGGGCATCGGCAAAGCCGGGATATTTACGGACGAGGTTCCGCAGGTGGCGCAGGGCCTCCTGGCGATCGCCCACCTCGTAGAGGGCCAGGGCGTAATTCTCCCGCGCGATCGCGAAGTCGGGCACCAGTTCAGCGGCCTTCAGAAAATACTCGATCGCCTCCTGCCAGCGCCCGAGGCCCCCCAGGGCATTGCCGCGATTGTTGTGGGCGGCGGCGTCGTAGGGATCTAGGGCCAGCACGCGATCGTAGTCCGCGATCGCCGCCCCATAGTCCCCGCGATTTTCCAGGGCCGCGCCGCGATTGAGGTAGGGATCCGGCGCATCGGGGGCCAGTTCAATGGCGCGGTTATAGTCCGCGATCGCCAGGTCCAATTTATTTTGGCTGGTGCGGGCATTGCCGCGATTGCTCCAGATTTCGGCGCGATCGGGGTAGCGTTCGAGGATTTTGGTCCAATAGCGCTCCGCCGTGGCAAAATCTCCGGCATTCGTCGCCTCAAAGGCCCGATCCACCCAGGTGGCCGTCGTTTCCGCCTCCGCCTCCGGTCCCGAAAGCTCCGTGGGGGCCGTCTTCTCCGGGGAGGGCAGCGCGATCGCCGGGGCCGCCACCCCCAGCACCAGGGCCAGCGCCAGCACCCAAATCCACAGCCCCCGCAGGCTCCGCCTCACCTCCCTGATCGTCCCGCTGATCGCCCCCATAGGTTTATGACAAATCTTTTACAAAAATTGATGATGGGCCGTTGCCATTGGCATCCTAACGCGATCGCGATCGGCGGGGGCGGGGATTGTGGATTAACTGTCGGCCCCAGCGATCGCCCCAAACCACAGGGCTTGGGTTTCGGTGACGATCCCCTGGAGCGGCTGATCCCAGGATTCCCGAGGCAGGTGATCCACCAGGGCAAAGTCAAAGGCAAGGCCGATCGCGGGGGGCCGTCGCCAGTTGGGATCCGCGAGGAGGCGATCATAAAAACCGCCCCCATAGCCCAGGCGATACCCGGCGCGATCGCCCGCCACCAGGGGCACCAGGATCGCATCCACGCGATCGCGGTCAATCAACGGCGCATCCGGCAGCGGCTCGCGAATCCCAAAGGCCCCCGAGACCAACGGCTCCCCAGTTCCCCATTGGTGCCAGATCAAGCGCGTCCCTTCGCAGCTTGGCAGGCCCCAGATTTTGGTCTGGCCCCAGGGGGAAGCCATCAGGGGCAGCGGATCCGGCTCCTGGCGATGGCTAACATAGGCGAGGATGGTCGTTGCCTGTTCCAGAATTTCGAGTTGCATCAAGCGATCGCAAATTGCACCACTGCGATCGCGCCACACCTGGGGATCGAGGGCCAGCCGCTGGGCCAGGAATTGACGGCGCAGGTGTCGTTTCTCTTGCCCGAGGGAATTGGGATTCACCGTCCCCATGGCCAAGGCCCTACACCTCCACGCGATCGCGATCGCCCTGGGGCAACTGCGCCGCAAAGCCACTGGGCACCTCATCCATCTCGGGGCGGAGCGATCGCATCAGCCAGTGGTTGAAGTTATCCACATAGGAAAACAGCACCGGCACCACCACCAGCGTCAGCACCGTCGCCGTCAGGAAGCCCCCGATCACCGCAATGCCCATGGGACTGCGTTCCTCGGCCCCTTCCCCCAACTCCAGGGCGATCGGCAGCATCCCCGCGATCGTCGAGAGGGACGTCATCAAAATCGGCCGCAGGCGCGACGCCCCCGCCTCCACGATCGCATTGCGCTGGGACATGCCGTGGCGCTGACCTTCGAGGGCAAAATCCACCAGCAAAATCGCATTCTTGGTCACCAGCCCCATCAGCAGCACAATGCCAATCAGGGCAAACAGCCCCAACTCCTTCTGGGTCACCAAAAGCCCCAGCAGCGCCCCCCCAATGGAAAAGGGCAGGGCCGCCAGAATGCTCAAGGGATAGAGGAAATTGTTGTAGAGCAACACCAAAATCGAGAAAATCGACAGGATCGCCAGACTCAACGCCGCCAGGAACCGCGAGAAAATATCCCGCATAATTTCCGCATCCCCCGCCGGTTCCTCCACAATGCCCGCCGGGAGCGGATTCATCTCCGGCAGCGCCCGGATCTGATCGAGGGCCTCCCCCAGGGCAATGCCGGCCAAATTGGCCTCTAGGGTGATCTGCCGCGCCCGGTCAAAGCGATCCACCCGCGCGGGGCCGCTCACGAGACGGATCGACGCGACGGAACTCAGGGGCACCAGGGTATTGTTGCGACCGGGCACCTTGAGATTTTCCAAGGTGGCGATGTTCCGGCGGGCGGCGGGGGCGAGCTTCACTTCGATGGGAATTTGGCGATCGGGCAGGTTGAATTTCGCCTGGTTCGCCTCAATCTCCCCAATCGTCGCTAGGGAGGCGGTCCGCGCGATCGCCTGGACCGACACCCCCAAATCCGCCGCCCGTTGCAGGTCGGGAATAATCGCCAACTCCGGCTGCACCAGACTGGCGCTCGATGCAATGTCCACCAGGCCAGAAATTCCCCCCATGCCCCGCTCGATCGCGTCGGCGGTTTCCTTGAGCAGTTGGGGATTTTCCCCCTTCAGCACCAGGGTCACATCCTTGCTGCTGCCCCCCGCACCGCTGCTCTGGAAGGCCACGCGGGCACCGGGAATGGCGCTGAAGCGATCGCGCAGGGTCTCCTCAAATTCCGCCAGGGTATAGTCCCGCTCCCCCTTGGGCACCAGGTTGATGTAGACCTTGGCCGTGATCGGATCACTCACATGGATGAATGTATTGCGCAGTCCGGGCTGCGATCGCGCCGCGATCGCCACCTGCTGGCTCACCTGCACCGTTTCCGCCAGGGTCGAGCCGGGGGGCAATTCCACATTCACAATGGCCGTGCCGCGATCGCCCGACGAAAACAGCCCCTTCGGCAACAACGGCACCAACTGCAAACTGGCGATGAACACCACCACCGCCGTCACCACCACGATCAACCGATGGCGCAACGCCCAGCGCAGCACCCGCCGGTAGGGGCCATTGGGGGAACCGGTCAGGGCCGTCTCCCGCTCGAACTGCGATCGCGTATCCCCCGCCTCGATCACCATGTCCGCCAGCACGGGCCGCTCAGAACGGCGCAACAGCCGCGCCGCCAGCATCGGCGTCATGGTCACCGCCACCAGGGTTGAAACCATGGTCGAAGCGGCAAAGGTCACCCCAAAGGGTTGAAAGAACTGGCCCGGAATGCCCCCCATGAACGCCACGGGCAAAAACACCGCCACGATCGTCGCCGTCGTCGCCACCACCGCCAGCCCGATCTCCCGCGCCGCATCCAGGGCCGCCCGGAATGGCGCTTTGCCCATATTGCGGTGGCGATCGATATTCTCGATCATGCAAATGGCGTCATCCACCAGGTTGCCGATCGCCAGGGTCAGGGCCAGCATGGTCATGCCATTGAGGGTGTAGCCCAGGGTCTCCATCAGGACAAAGGTGGGCACGATCGACAGGGGCAGGGCCAAGGCGGTGATCAGGGTCGGTCGCCAGTCCCGCAGAAACGCCCCCACCACGAACACCGTCAGGATCGATCCGGCGATCAGGGCCTCGAAGGTGGAGCGGTAGCTGCCCCGCACGGAGTCCGCCAGGGTGAAGATTTTTTCAATTTTGATGTCCTCCGGCAGGGTTTCCCGCAGGCGGGCCAGGGCGCGATCGGTGCCCTCCTCCACCTGAACTAGGTTGCTGCCGGTGCTGCGCAGGACGGAAAAACCCACCACCGCCTGATCGTCAAAAAAGGCCACCTGGCGCGGTTCCGAGTAGGCATCTTCAACAATCCCCAAATCCCCCAGGGCGACGGTGCTGCCATCGGGCAAAGGCAGGCGGTAGGCCCGCAGCTCGCTGACGGTTTTGGCGCTGCCTAGGGTGCGGATATTTTGCTCGCGATCGCCCAGGTCCGCCCGTCCCCCCGGCAGGTCAATGTTCAAGGCCCGCACGCGATCGTTCACCTCACTGGCGGTGAGGCCATAGGCATCGAGCCGCGCCGGATCAAGATCAATGCGAATGGCCCGATCCACGCCCCCGAGCCGCTCGACCCGGCCCGCCCCCCGCACCGACAGCACCTCTCGGGCAATGGTGCGATCGACCCAGTTGCTCAATTCCGTGGGCGATCGCCGATCCGACACCACGGAATAGATCGCCACCGCCCCATCGCTAAAATTCAGCCGTTCCACCACCGGCTCTTGGATCCCCTGGGGCAAATCCATGCGCACCTGGGCCACGGCATTACGCACCTCGTTGGTGGCGCGATCGCTATTGGTCCCCAGTTCAAAATTGATAATCGTCAGCGATCGCCCATCGGTCACCGTGGACTGCAACTGATCAATGCGCCCAAGGCCCGCCACCGCGTCCTCAATCTTGCGGGTCACCTGGGACTCCAGCTCCGACGGCCCCGCTCCGGGCTGCACCACCGTAATCGACACCGCTGGCACATCGATATTGGGTGTGTCATCAATGCCCAGCCGCGTAAAGGACAGCATCCCCGAAAACATCAGGACAATGAACAGCACCACCACGGGCACGGGGCGGCGGATCGACCAGGCGGAAACGTGAAATCCCTCATTCATAGACGGTTGAGCGCGCCCCCCAAGGCGATCGCATTAATGGCTACAAGCTAGACGGCTGCAAGCTAAACGCTGAATTCGCTGAAACAACTGGAGCCATGGCCGACGCCAAGGACCAACACAACACCCCAGGCGATCGCCCTACTGGCCCGCATCCGGCACCACCCGCACGCGATCGCCATCCTTGAGATAGGCCGCCCCCTTCACGATCACCCCTTGCCCCGCATCGAGGGGACCGCGCACCGCCACCAGATCCCCCGGCAGCAGCGAACCCGTCTCCACCGTCACCGCCGCCACCCGGTTGTCTCCATCCAGGCGATAGACCACCGCCGTCCCATCCGCCTGGGGCAGCACCGCCCCCGAAGGAATCGCCAGCCCCTCCCGGAGCCCCGTCGCGATCGCCCCCCGCAGGAACATCCCCGGCTTGAGGCCCCGAGGACTTTGCAGCGCCACCTTCACCGTCGCCTGCCGGGACTGGGCATCCACCGTAGGCTCCACCTCGCGCACCTGGCCCATCAACCGAAAATCCGTCTGGCCATCCGCCGTCACCTGCACCGGCTGCCCCGGCCGCACCATCTGCACCGCCGTCGCCGGAACCTTCAGGTGCAACTCCAGCACCCCCGCCTCCACGATCGTGAATGGGGGCGGCCCATCCTGGCCGATCGTATCCCCCACCTTCAAGTTCCGCTGGGCCACAATGCCCGACGCCGACGCCACCACCTGGGTATCCCGCAGGCGTTCCATCAATTCGCGCTCGCGCCCCTGGGCCCGCAGTTTCCGCGCCTCCGCCTGGGTGATTTCCTCCGATCGCGTGCCCGCTTGCAGCAATTGCAGCCGCTGCTGGGCCTCCCGCAGGCTTGCCCGGGCGCTGTCGAGATCCGCCTGGAACTGCCGCGCCGACGCCATCACCTCCATCAGCCGATCTTCGGAAATGGCCCCCTCCTCAAACAAAAGCTGGTTGCGCTCCACCCGCTGCTGGGCCAGCACTAGCCCCGCCTGGGCGCGATCGGCCGCCGCCCCCGCCTGGGCCACCGCCTCGCGGGCCTGGGCAATTTCCTGGGGACGACTCCCGGCCAGGGCCGCCGCCAAGGCCGCCTCCGCCTCCATCAGGTCCGCCCGAGCTTGAATTAATTGGGTCCGCAGGATGGAATTGTCCAGCAGGGCCATGGGCTGATTGGCCTGCACCGGCTGCCCCTCGTCCACCAGGAGCCGCATCACCTGCAAGCCCGTGGCGGTGGAGCGGACGGGCACCAGTTCCCGCGCTTCGACGGTGCCGGTGGCGGTGAGCAGATCGGGTACCTGGGCGGTCTGGACTGTGGCGACGGTGACGGCGGATCGGTTGCCACTGGGGGCTTCTGCGCCGCTTGGATCCGCCTGGGCTGCCGCGATCGCGGGGGCGGGGCCATCGGTGGGGGTGCGTCCAAGGAGTTGCCCGCCCACGAAGGTCATCAACACGCCCAGGCCAAGGCCCACTAACAACCCACGCGGCCCCATCAACCAAGGGGGGAGCGATCGCGGGGGAGTCGCCGCCATCGGCTGATCGAGGGATCCGGGGCGGGACGCTTCGGCACCGGAAACCGTCGGAGGGGTGGGGGGAACGTCCGTAGACTCGGTGGGGCAGTCGGCAGAGTTAGGGGCCATGGCAGCGGCGCGATTCCTTGACGTAGAAATGGCGGCAGAAAATCCTGTGCCCCCACGGGATCACGGGGGCCGCAAGACTGTTAACAAAAATTACGATTCCCTCAAGCCTAGCGTAAAGCCTGACGGGTCGGCGCAATTTCGCGGGGGGCAGGAAAACCCACGGCGCGATCGCCCCAGGACAACCGTCGGGGCGTGGTTTCCCCGTCCAGCCCCCGCCCAGCCCCCGCGATTCCTGCTCCCAAAGTTGAACGGGTTAGTGATGATCGGTCGGGTTCGGCTTGGGAGACCCAACCCCCACGGCGACGGACCAGATGACGTGCCCTGATCCCCTTCAAAAACCCCTATGAAATCCTATGAAATTTAGATAATCGTGTCGGACTTACGGCTTTCGAGCCACAGGGGCACCGCCAACCACAGGGCAATCACCAGCAGCAGCGCCAGCCCCAACTGCCCCACCCATTCCATGAGGGTTTCCAGGGGCACCAGCCGACCGGCAAAGAAGGATAAACTCACGGTCGCAGAGGCCCAAACCGCTGCCCCGGCGGCGTTATAGAGCACAAAGCGCCAGTAGGGCATCTGGGCAATGCCCGCCATCGGCCCCGCAAAAATCCGCAGCAGGGCCACGAAACGCCCCAGGAAGACGGCCTTCCCCGCATTGGCCCCGAAGCGATCGCGGGCCTCGATCAATTTCTCTTCCCCCAGGCGAAAGAAGCGCCCCAACCGCAGCAGCAGCGGCCAGCCCCCCCAACGCCCGAGCCAATAGCCAAAGTTATCCCCCAGGATCGCCCCCGCCGTCGCAGCCCCCCAGACGCCCCAGTACTCCAACTCACCACTGCCCGACAGAAATCCCCCGATCAGCGTGATCGTCTCCCCCGGTAGGGGAATGCCCGCATTCTCCAAGGCAATGCCCGAAAAAACTGCCCAGTAGCCATACTCGCGCGCAATTTCATGGAGGGTTTCTAGGGTGATCAGTTCGGGTAGCATCGGAGTCCTGCATCTTTGAAGACGGACGGCGGCCAGGGGCGGCCTCAACCTAGCGCAAGCCTAGGCCCGTCGGGGGCGAAGGTGGGGCGCGATCGCGGGGGACGGAGGCCGGGGCGGTTACAAGTTGTAAAGAATTTCTCAGTTTAAATCCTGTACTTGGGGCGGCGGTCCTGTCAAGGGTTTAGTGATGGCTTTTCGCCTCAGGGGCGCGATCGCCGCTTCAGGGGGCCGCGCAGCAGCAGGGCGATCGCCCCGAGACCCACCACGGCCGACGGTTCCGGTACTGAAACGCGATCGCCCGGATCGGTCGGCGGCGTCCCAGGGGTTGGCTCCGGTTCCGGCTCCGGTTCTGGATCCGGCGTCGGCGTCGGGGCGGGGCGCGGCACCGTCACATTCACCGTCGTGCGGCCATAGCCCGTGGCCGTGAGATAGAGGGTGTCATCCCCCGTCAGGCCGTCGCCCGATCGATCCTCCAGGGTGATCTCAAACCGGGCGCGATCGCCGGAGGCCACCCCCAGATCGGTCCCTTCCTTTTCGCCGCTCAGGTCACTGCCCACCCGCCGCACATAGTCGTAGTCATCATCCTCGACGAATAATTTCACATCATTGAGGGCCGCCCGGAGCCCCTGCTGCACGGCGCTCACCAGGTTAGAACTGTCGGCGCTCAGCTCCACCACCTGCCCAAAGCCCAGAATATCCACCAACCCTTGATAAATGGATTGGACGGCGCTGGTGACGGCAAAAATCGGCACAATGCCCGCCTCCAGCAACGTTTGGCGCACCATCGCGATCGCGGGGTAATCCTCCTGGGTATCGAGCACCGCATCGCCATTATTGGCCGTCAGACCCGACACCCAGGACAGGGCCAACCGCTCATAGTCCAAAACCCCAAAGGGCGTCGCATCCGGCCCAATGCCATAGGGATCCAGGCGATCGCCCCCGCCATAGCAGCTATCCGGCAGGCGGAAGGCCGTCTCCCCCTGGGCCACATGGAAGCAGGCATCCGTCTGGAGCACCACCGCCTTGAACGCCTCCTGCCTAAAGCCCAACTCCGTGCGGCTGCGCACCGCCACCTGCAACAGCGCCTCCAGTTGCGACTCCGGCGCATCGAGTCCCCAGCCGGTTTGCAGGCCATCCACCGCCGTTTGCAGGGCGGCGCGATCGTCCGTCAGGGCCAGATTGGTTTGGTAGCCATAGTCATCAAAGGCATAGAGGAGGCCATCCGTGTGGCGATAGAGGCCCCCAAAGGGATAGATCGGCTTATCGGTGAAGGACCCCACCCCCACGCGCACCTCCGGGGCCAACGTTTCCAGCACATCCACCAGTTGCCCCGCCGCCGTGCGCACATTGGGCAGGTCATCATCAAAGGAGGCGGACAGGTCATTGAGCAGGAACAGGTCGATCGCCCGGGGATTGCCCACGGCCACTTCGACGGTGAAGTTGACGGGATCATCCGGCTCTAGAAACGCCTCCACAACGGAGGGGGTCACAAACTCACCGGGGCTGCTGCCGGAGATGAAGCTGCCGGCCTGGGCGCTGCCGCCTCCCATGAAGGAGGTCGCCGTGGCGATCGCGGTGGCCGTACTGGTCATCATCCACCGTCGCAGTTTCCGGCTCCGCGCGATCGCCCGAGGGTTCAACGCCCCACCGGAACACGGAACACCACGGGAGGCCAGGAAAGCAACCACAATCTCAACTCCTTATCAGCTCAGGCATTCGCTAGTTTCACGCTATCATTGACCCGAATCGGACGCCCCCCATCCAGCATCGCGTCCCATGAAGATTCCATCAAGGGGCCATCAAGTTTCTATAAAGCTGCCATCAAGTGCTGATAAAGTTGAGCTTTTTTTGAGATCATCTCCGGCCCTTGATCCCCCTTTCACGTTCCGTTTGACGTTCTATCGTTCCTGATGGTTGCGGTTAGCCATGACCCTTTTTTCCCTAGAGTCTGTCCGGGTTTTGTTCGACGGTGCCAATGTATTTGTGCTGCCCTTCTGGGCGCTGATGGTGCTGCTGCCCAACTGGGGCATTACCCGCAAAATCATTGGGTCAACCCTGCCCTTTGTGGCGCTGGCCCTGGTCTATGGCTATCTCTTTGTGGCCAGTCTGGACCCATCGAGCGCTGAGGAATTTGCGAATCCAACCCTGGAGAATCTGGCCCATTTGTTTTCCCAGGAGCCGGTGATGGCTACGGGCTGGGTGCATTATTTGGTGATGGATTTGTTTGTGGGCCGCTGGATCTATTGGGAGGGACAAAAATCCGGGGTTTGGACGGTCCATTCCCTAGTCATTTGTCTCTTTGCGGGGCCGTTGGGGCTGCTGTCTCACCTGCTGACGGACGCGATCGCGGCTCGCTGGCCCAAGAAAGCCACGGAAGCCCCCGTCCAGTAAGCCGGAAGCCATGGGAAGGGAACGTCATCAGGATGGCGGCGAGCGTCTTGAGGATTTTCTTGGGCATATTTTGGTCGTTTGTCCCCGCTGCGGCCACCGGGCGGAGGTGATCCCCAGGGGCGATGCGATCCCGGAGGCGGCGCTCAATCCCCCGCTCTTCTCGCCCCGTCGCTTGATTTGCCAATCCTGTGGCTTCACTCGCGATTGGCAGGGCCATACCGTTCGGCTGCACGGCGGGTCGGGGCCGCCCAGGGATGCCTATTTCCAGTGTCCCCTATACCTGGTGGATGCCTGCGGCGGACAGGTGCTCTGGGCCTATAATCTCGACCATTTGAGTTTGATCGAGCGCCACGTGCGGGCGAAGTTGCGGGGGGATCCGGCGGGGTGGGGCCATGGGGGCCTGGTGAATCGCCTGCCGAGGTGGATGATCCTGGCGAAAAATCGCAGGCGGGTGCTGGCCGCGATCGTGCGGCTGAGGGAAAAGGATGGGCTCAAATCCTAGGAACTGGGGCGCTTGGCTCCTGAACTTACAAGCCTTCGCCTGGATTTTGGGCTGACTTTTAGAGGGGCAGCAGGTCGTGGAAATAGTCCCCCAATTCCACCCGAGGCACCACCAGACAGCGGTTGGGGCGGCTACCGTAGTCCTGGCCAGCCACCAGGGGGAAGGGGGCATAGTCCTCCAGAGGCACCCAGGTCACCCCGGCCCCGTGGGCGATCGCCCAGATGGCGCTGAGATCCCAGACCTTGGGGTTGGCCTCTAGGGCTCCGAGGGTTGCGCCCATGGCCACCGTCAGCAGGTTATAGGTCGAAACCCCCAACATGCGGACCTTGTGGGGGAATTTTGGCGGCAGTTGTGAGACGCTGCGGGTACACACGCTGAAGGTGTGGTTACCGTTGGGCTCCTCCGCCGGGGGCACCGCGATCGCGCAGCCATTGCAAAAGGCCCCATCCGGCGGCAGATCCGGAGCCCCCGACGCCCCCGCCCAGAAGCCATGGAACCGCTGGCGCGTCGGCGGAAAGTAGAGATAGCCAAAGACCGGCCAGCCGCGATACAGCAGCCCCAGGGAGATGCCCCAGAGGGGAATGCCCCGCGCAAAATTAGTCGTCCCGTCAATCGGATCAATCACCCAGCACCAGTCCCCTGCCGGGAAGAGGTGGCTGCCCTCCTCACTCAAAATCCCATGGTCCGGAAACCGCGCCGCGATCGCCGCCACCAGGGTTTGATCCGCCCACTGATCCGATCGCGTCAGCAGGCTGCCATCCGCCTTCTCCTCCGTCCTTTGGCCCCCCATCGCCCCCTCAAAATCCGCCAGCAGGCGATCGCCCACCGTCGTCGTCACCGCCGCCGCAAACGCCAGCACCTCATCCCAAAACCCGGCCATCGAACCCATGGAGCCATCCTCGAAACGGTATTCACCCCGCGATCGCCCCCATGCCCAAACCGGCAAGCAGGCCCACGAACGCAATCATGCTACGCAAAAACGCCCCCTCCCCAACACCCCCTTCGCAACCCCCACTAAAAAATCCCTTCCCCCACCGGAGAAAGGGATCCTTTTAAACGCACCCGGCCGCCGAAACAATCACCGGGAAGACCGCACAGAACCCTGAACCGGCCCCGTCGATCCACTCAGCAGGCCCGTCAACCGAACCAGGCAGCAACGCCGCAAAACCGCGATCGCGCCCCCCTAGCCAAACCGGCCGCTCACATACTCCTGGGTCGCCTGCTCCCGGGGATTGTGGAAAATATTCTCCGTATGGTCATATTCCACCAAATACCCGATCTTACCGCCGCCCTCCGTCGCCTCCGCATTGAAGAACGCCGTATAATCACTCACCCGCGACGCCTGCTGCATATTGTGCGTCACAATCACAATCGTATAATTCTGCGACAGCTCCTTAATCAACTCCTCCACCCGCAGCGTCGAAATCGGGTCCAGGGCCGAACAGGGCTCATCCATCAGAATAATCTCCGGCTGAATCGCCACCGCCCGCGCAATGCACAGGCGCTGCTGCTGACCCCCCGACAGGGCCAAGCCACTCTCCTTGAGCTTATCCTTGACCTCCTCCCAAATCGCCGCCTTCTTCAGGGATTGCTCCACCAGCTCATCCATATCCCCCTGGTAGCCATTGATGCGCGCCCCAAAGGCAATATTTTCGTAGATCGACTTCGGGAACGGATTCGGCTTCTGGAACACCATGCCAATGCGGCGACGGACTTCCACCGGATCCATCCCCTTCCCATACAAATCCTGCCCATGGAAGAGGATGCGTCCGCGAATGTGCGCCCCCTGAATCAAATCATTCATGCGGTTAAAACACCGCAAAATCGTACTCTTACCGCAGCCGGACGGGCCAATAAACGCCACCACCTGATTGCGGGGAATTTCGAGATAGACATCGCGCACGGCGGGCGTCGAGCCATAGAGAACGCTGACGCCCTCAGCGGTTAGGGCCGCATGATCCGTCGTCGCCGGGGTGCTACTGCTGCTGCTCACCATGATGGATTTTGATCTCAGTTCGTGAAGGTTGAAGGGGGTCAGGGGCCAGCCGGAGCCGACCCAAAAAACTGGAATAGTCCGTAATCCGTAATGCCCTGGGCGTTTCACCCGCCGCCCCCTGAGCCCAGCCCAGGGGATAGGGGATGGCCATTCCCCAGGGGAGGACTACATCCGGCGCTGGAAACGGTTACGCAGCAAGATCGCGGTGGTGTTCATCAGCAACAGCACCACCATCAGGACAATAATGCCCGAGGCCGACAGGTTGTGGAACTCCCGCTGGGGGCGAGACACCCAGTTAAAGATCTGGATCGGCAGCACCGTAAAGGGGCTCTGGAGGCCATCGGGCAGGAATGAAATGAACGTCAGCGCCCCGATGGTAATCAGCGGAGCCGTCTCGCCGATCGCCCGGGACAGGCCCAGAATCGTCCCCGTCAGAATGCCCGGAAACGCCAGGGGCAGCACATGCTCGCGCACCACCTGCCAGCGGGTGGCCCCCACCGCAAACCCCGCCTGACGGATGCTCGACGGCACCGCCCGCAGGGACTCCCGGGTGGCCACAATGATCACCGGTAAAATCAGCAGGGCCAAGGTCAGCGCCCCGGACAGGATGCTGCGGCCCCCCGTGACGGGCTCAAACCAGCGCACAAACACCTGGAGCCCCAGCAGGCCGTAGATAATCGACGGCACCCCCGCCAGGTTGCTGATATTGATCTCGATCGCGCGGGTGAGCCAGTTATCGGTCGCGAACTCCTCTAGATAAATGCCCGCCCCCACGCTGATGGGGAATGACACCACCGCCACAATCACCATCACCCAAATGGTTCCCACCAGGGCCGACAGCAGCCCCGCATCCTCGGCGCGGCGGGACGGGAAACTGCTCAGGAAATTCCAGTTGAGGGTGGGCAAACCATCGATCAACACATCGGCCAGGAGCACCGCCAGCACCGCGATCGAGAGGGCCACGGCGGTCCAGGTCAGGGATTGAAATACCGTATCCCAGCGGTAGCGGCTTTCGAGCTTGGGCTGGAATGGTTCCGCCGCGCGATCGCCATTGGAAAACTGTTGAGTCGTCATGGGGCCTTAGTCGTACTTCTCGCGGAAACGGCGGACAAACCAGAAGCTGAATACATTCAGCACCAGGGTCAGTAAAAACAGGGTCATGCCCACGGCGTAAATGGTCTTGTAGGCCAGGGAACCGGCGGGGGTATCCCCCAGGCTCACCTGCACAATGAAGGCCGTCATGGTCATCACCGGCACAAAGGGATTGAGGCCCAAGGTGGGATTCTGACCGGCGGCCAGGGTCACGATCATCGTTTCGCCGATCGCGCGGGAAATCGCCAAAATCACCGACGACACAATCCCCGACAGGGCCGCCGGCAGCACCACGGACACGATCGCCTCGCGCTTGGTGGTGCCCAGGGCATAGGCCCCATCCCGCAAACTTTGGGGCACCGCCGAGATGGCATCTTCACTCAAGGACGCCACCAGGGGCGTAATCGACACCCCCAGCACCACCCCCGCCGAGAGGGAGTTAAAGCCCTGGAGACCGGGGACAAAGGACTGTAAAAACGGCGTCACCAGCAGCAGGGCGAAGTAGCCATAGACCACCGACGGCACCCCCGCCAACACCTCCAGCAAGGGCTTGAGGATGGCGCGGGCCTTGGGGCTGGCGTATTCACTCAGGCAGATGGCCGACAGCAGCCCCAGGGGCAGGGCCACAACGATCGCGATCGCGGAGGTCATCACCGTCGCGCTGATCAATACAAAAATCCCAAACTCCGCACTGCTAAAGAGGGGAGTCCAGCGGCCGTCCGTTAAAAACTTGAGGACGGGCACTTCCTTAAAAAATTCAAAGGTTTCGTAGATCAGCGTCAGGACAATGCCCGCCGTCGTGGCGACGGAAACAAAGGCAAACAGGGCAAAGATGGCCTGAACGATCCACTCCACCCGCTGATTCAGTTGCCGCTGGGGTCGCCAGAGACCCTGGGGATCATCATCGGTGGAAATTCCGGCAGTCATGGGCTTGTGGGGAAATGAACGGTAATGGAGAGGGGAAAGCTGAACATCGCACGCATCACCAAGCAGGATAGGACGAGATGGCCCCGTAACCTACGCCAAAGCAGCCGCCTGTGAAATCCGCAGGAAGGATTACTGGCGACTGCTTGGAAGGATGGACGGTGACATGCGGCTGGGGTTGAACCATCGGCCGGTGGGGGCGAGCCTAGGGCGCTCTGGGGGGAGAAGGGCGATCGCGCCGTATCCCTTGCGGGGACACCATCGACGGCACCGCGATCGCGCCCCTGCTCCTGGTCCCATGACCCTAGCACCCGCCCCCTAGGGATTCAGCGGATCCCTAGAGCTTGTCCACCAGCTTCACGCCCACGGAGGACTCGCCGCCGAAGATGCTGCCCACCGTCAGGTTTTGGACACGCGCCTGGGCCTTAGCCTTGATGTCCATCGGCATGGGCACATAGCCCGTCTCGGTCACCAGGTTGGCATTGGCCGGATTCAGGTGAAATTCCGCAAATGCCTTCACGGCGGGCTTCTCTTCCAGGGCCTTCTTGCTGAAGTACACGAAGATGGCCCGGGACAGGGGGTTGTAGGTCCCGTCCGCGATCGTGGTGGCGTTCGGCGCGACGCACTGGCCCGCAGAGTTCTCGATTTCCACCAGCTTCAGGCGATCGGCGTTTTCTTCGTAGTAGGCAAAGCCAAAGAAGCCCAGGCCGTTGGGATCCGCTTCGACCCCCTGCACCAGCACGTTGTCGTCTTCGCTGGCGGTGAAGTCACCCCGGCTTTCGCCCTCGGTGCCGTTGATGGCGTCGGTGAAGTAGTCATAGGTACCGGAATCGGTCCCCGGACCATAGAGCCCCAGGGGCTGATCGGGGAAGTCGGAGCGAATCTGATTCCAGCTCGTGACCGTGCCTTCAGCGGCGGTTTCCCACATCTTTTTGAGTTCGTCCGGCTTCAGGCAGGCGGCCCAGGTGTTTTCCGTGTTGACCACCACCGAAAGGCCATCAAAGGCCACGGGCACTTCGACATATTCAATGCCGTTCTGCTCGCACAGTTCGATTTCCGACTGTTTGATGGGGCGCGAGGCGTTGGACATGTCCGTTTCGCCCGCGCAGAACTTCTTGAAGCCGCCGCCGGTGCCGGAGACGCCGACGGTGACGCGGGTGTCGGGGTTGGCCTTCATGAATTCTTCGGCCATGCCTTCGGAGATGGGGAAGACGGTGCTGGATCCATCGATCATGACGGCTCCGCTGACGCCGCTACCACCTGCGGCGGCGGTTTCCGTGGCGCTGCCCCCTTCGGTGGTGGCTTGGTTGGTGGCTCCGCCACAGGCGGCGATCGCGGTGGCCGAGACGGCGGTGGCGGCCAACAGGAGATTACGAATGGCGCTGCGTTTCATGGGGTCGCTCGTTTGAAGTGCTTGAATGGTCGTTCTTTAAGATCGGGAAGGGTGCGTCGGCGGCGGTTGCGTTGGGTCGGTGATGCGTGGCCATCCATGGACGGAGACGGGCTCCGTTGACGCTTGGGTAGCGATCGCGGCAACCGGACGGACGGGCCAAAGTCTTGGGTCTGTTGGCGCTAAACGCAGCCGCGCGGGCCAGAAATGACGGATCCAGCGCTGGCGACAGAGCCAGAATAAGGGATGCTCGGCCGCCGTGATTTAAGGGCAGGTTAAGCCTCAGCCAGTGGCGGTTTAAGTTCTGGGGTGTGCCAGTAGCGCACGGCGGCGCTGGCGAGGGTGATGACACCGGCGGCGATCGCGGCTTCGTTGGCCTCAAATTTAGGATGGTGGAGGGGATAGTTGGGGCGATCGCTCCAGCCCACCCCAAGGCGGAACATGCTGCCGGGGCATTCCTTTAGATAAATGGAAAAATCTTCGGCCCCCAACGACGGTTCCGCCAGCACCTCCACGGCGCGATCGCCCAGGGCCGTCCGGGCGCTGGTTTCCAAGAGGCGGGTGAGGGCGTCATGGTTATGGACCGAGGGCACCCCTGGGCGGTAGTTCAACTCATAGCGCGCCCCGTGGGACCGACAGATGCCCCCGACGATGTTGTCGATCCATTGGGGCAGATCTGCCGTGGTGTCCGGGTGGAGCGATCGCACGGTGCCCACCAGCCGCACGCGATCGGCGATGACATTGGGCGCGCGGCCCCCCTGGATTTGGCCAATGGTCAGCACCACGGGCCGCAGGGGGTTATGGGTCCGGGCGATCGCCTGTTGCAGCGTCGTCACCACCTGGGCCGCCAGCCAGATGGCATCCACCGCCTCGTGGGGCCGCGCCCCGTGGCCGGATTCCCCCCGGATGATCAGTTCCAAATCATCCGCCGCCGCCGTCAAGGCCCCATAGCGCACCCCCACCGAGCCCCCCGCGATCGTCGGGAACACATGGAGCCCCAGAATGGCGCTGACCCCCTCCATGGCCCCATCCGCCACCATCCACCGCGCCCCTTGGGCCACCTCCTCGGCGGGCTGAAACAGAAACCGCACATCCCCCGGCAGGGCTTCCCCCGGCAGGGTTTTTCTTACCTCAGCCAGGACCATCGCCGTCCCCAGGGCCACGGTGGTGTGGATATCGTGGCCGCAGGCGTGGCACACTCCGGGCCGCAGGGAGCTATAGGCCAAGAGGGTTTCCTCCTGGATGGGCAGGGCGTCCATATCCGCCCGGATCGCCAGCCGCCGGGGATCGGCCCCCGTCCCCGCCAGGTCCGCCACCAGGCCCGTGCGGCCCACCCCCTCGCGCACCGGGCAGCCGATCGACGACATCACCCCCGCCACATAGGCCGCCGTTTCGGTTTCCTGGCCGCTCAGTTCCGGATGGGCATGGAGGTGCCGTCGGATATCCCGCAGGCGCGGCAGGAGGGCTTCGGTGATGGATTTGATCAGGTAGGGGGCCACCGGGGGCGCGATCGCGGCGTTCATCACAGCATCCACAAAATCACCTTCAAAACAATCGCCATCCAGGGGCGCAATGGGCAGGCCCAACGGCCAGGGAAACGGAGCGAAGAACCGGGAACCGAGAAAAATTATGACGGTGTTTCCGATCCCTCGAAATTTATAGAAGGATTCGGATATATATGGGGGAGTCGGCTATACCTAATGAGGTGTTGTCACCCGTCAATCGGTACCCAATCACTGGGGTGCATCCATCGGTTTCGTGCGGCTACGGCCCCAGGTCCGATCTGTCCATTTTGACTGGTCCCTGACCCCTAAGCCCCCGCGATCGCGGCCTATCCCCCCAAGAGCATCGTCCATGGCTACCCAGTCGTCCTCCCCCGTGAACTTTCCCATCGCATATTCCGGCACCGATTCCATTGTCCGCATCACCGAGCGCCTCTGCGTGCTTGAGGCGGTGGCCTTCAAAGAAGCTTGTCAATCGATTCTCGGGGCCAATCCGCGCCCCAAACGGCTCCTGCTGGACTTTGACCGCACGGTTTTTATGGACAGCAGCGGCGTCGGGGCGCTGGTGGGGGTCTATAAGCTGGTGTCGGGCCAGGAGGTGGAACTGGTGCTGCAAAATGTGCGGCCGCCGGTGATGTCGGTGCTGGCCCTGACGAGTCTTGATCGCGTCCTGACGGTGGAGCTAGCCCCCGAAGCCCCCGAAACCCGCGACCAGGGCCGCCCCAGCCGCCGCGACCAGAACCGCCCGCCGGAAACTCACCCCTCCGTGCGGTCCTGGGTGAAGCGGGCGATGGATATTGCTGGGTCACTGGTGGGGTTGGGGATTACGGCGATTTTGTTTGTGCCCATTGCGATCGCCATTCGCATCGACAGCCCCGGCCCGATTTTATTTAGCCAAACCCGCTGCGGCTGGATGGGGCGGCGGTTTCGCCTATGGAAATTCCGCTCGATGGTGGTGGATGCCGAAGCGCGTCGCCATGAAGTAAAAAACGAGGCGGAAGGGGCCATTTTCAAGAATTCCAACGATCCGCGCATCACCAGCGTTGGGCGTTTTTTGCGGCGCACGAGTTTGGATGAACTGCCCCAATTTTGGAATGTGTTGAAGGGGGAAATGAGCCTGGTGGGGACGCGTCCGCCGACTCAAGATGAGGTGGATCGCTATGAGGTGCCGTCGTGGCAGCGGCTGGACGTGCGCCCTGGGATGACGGGGGAGTGGCAGGTGAATGGCCGTTCAACGGTGAAGAATTTTGAAGACATCATCCAGATGGATTTGAAGTATCAAAATAGCTGGAGTTTGCGCTACGACCTTCAGCTCATTTTCAGGACGATCGCGGTGGTGTTCAACAAGAACAGTGGGGCGATGTAGTTGTGGTCTCCCGGTTCAATTGGCGGTCCCTGTGGCGGCGGCTGGTCCGTGCGCTCAAAGCCACCCTTAAGGCCATGGTGAAGGCGGTGGGTGCGCCTTTTGGGATGGGGCGATCGCGCGATCGCGGCGCTTCGGTGGCCCAGGACCATGGGGAGTCGTCGGGGGGCGCGTCTTCGGCGGCGGCGGCGGGCCAGTTTCCCGAATTTCAGCAGGGCTGTCTGCGCAGTCCGTCTCGCCTGGAGGAGTTGCCGACGGTGCAGGCGTGGTTTAGCGACTGTGTGTCGGGCCTGACGGGGGAGCAAATGGCGAGTTTGCAACTGGCGATCGCGGAGGCGTTTACGAATGCGGTGCGCCATGCCCACCGGGGGCTTGATGAACGGACGCCGATTGAGCTGCATGTGATCCAGCGGCGGGAGCAGGTGGATTTGCAGATTTGGGATCGGGGCCAGCCCTACGATTTGCTGGGCCAGTTGGCGACGACGCTGGAAAAATTTGCGGGCGGTGATCCCCTCGAAAAGGAATCGGGGCGCGGATTGCTGTTCATCCATCGCATGGTGGATTCGATGGACTATCAGCGGGTGGGCGATCGCAACTGTCTGCTGCTGTCCAAATCCTTGATGCCTTCGGTGCCCCCGGCGTCGGCGACGTCGCGATCGCGTCCCGGTTGAAAATTCCCACCCTGCCCTCGCGATCGCTGACATTCCCAAGGTTGAACGGGTTTGGGGCGATCGCGGGGGGCCGGGTTGGGAGACCCAACCCCTACGGGGACGGAATTGGCGACATTTCCTAGGTTTTCCTGTTTTTTTCCACCGCGATCGCGCCAGCGGCCAAGGTCAGCGCTATTCTCTTGGGTACGGAGAATCCAGAACGGCCCCCATGCAAAAACTGCTGCGCCTATCTCGGCTGATTGATCGCGCCATAGAACAACTTGGCCGCCTCACCTATTGGCTCGTCCTGGCGATGGTGGCGATCGGCGCATGGAACGTGGTGGGGCGCTACCTGGGCCGCGCGATCGGCGTCAACCTCACCACCAATACCCTCGTGGAAGCCCAGTGGTATTTATTTGATCTGGTCTTTCTCTTCGGAGCCGCCTACGCCCTCAAGCACGATGAACATGTGCGCGTGGATGTGTTCTATAAAGGCTGGCCCATCCGCCGCAAGGCGATCGCCAATCTCATCGGCATCGGCCTATTTTTGATTCCCTTTTGTCTCCTGGGCATTTACTTTTCCTGGACCTGGACCTTCAATTCCTGGAAAATCTTTGAAATGTCCTCTGATCCTGGTGGCCTGCCGCGCTATCCCATCAAAACCGCCGTCATTTTGAGTTTCATTTTGCTCATTATTCAAGGCATTTCTGAAGCCATTAAACAGGTCGCCTTCCTGCGGGGCGCGATCGCCCAACCCCAGGAGGATCACCATGGCGGGCTATGACTGGCTAGGGCCACTGATGTTCGCCGGAGCCCTGCTGATTTTGGCCCTGGGCTACCCCGTCGCCTTTTCCCTGGGCGGCACCGCGATCGCCTTTGGCCTCGTGGGGTGGGCCGTCGGAGCCTTTGACCCGATCTTCATGACCGCCCTGCCCGGTCGCATCTTCGGGATCATGCAGAACTACACCCTCCTGGCGATCCCCTACTTCATCTTTCTGGGGGTGATTCTCGAAAAATCCGGCATCGCCGAACAGTTGCTCGAAACCATGGGCATTCTGTTCGGTCGCCTGCGGGGGGGCCTCGCCCTGGCGGTGGTCCTGGTGGGGGCGCTGCTGGCCGCAACCACCGGCGTCGTCGCCGCCACCGTCGTCGCCATGGGCCTCATTTCCCTGCCGATCATGCTGCGCTACGGCTACGATCGCGGCCTCGCCACGGGGGTGATCGCCGCCTCCGGCACCCTCGGGCAAATCATTCCCCCCAGCGTGGTTTTGGTGGTCCTGGGGGATCAGTTGGGGGTGTCCGTCGGGAGCCTGTTCGTGGGGTCAATTGTGCCGGGATTGATGATGACCGGCGCGTTTGCAGCATACGTGGCCCTGATCGCGTTCCTAAAGCCCGATCTCGCCCCCGCTCTGCCGGAATCGGTGCGGGACGTGGGGGGCCGCCGCCTGCTGCTGCGCCGGGTGATGACCGTGATGGTGCCGCCGCTGGTCCTGATTTTGCTGGTGTTGGGCAGCATTTTCTTTGGCATTGCTACCCCCACGGAGGCGGGCGCGATCGGTGCGCTGGGGGCCATGGGCCTCGCGAAATTGAATAACCGCTTGGATTGGCGATCGCTGCGGCAAGCCTGCGACAACACCCTGCGAATTTCGAGCATGGTGATCTTTATTTTGATCGGCTCGACGGCCTTTAGTTTGGTGTTTCGCGGGGTCCATGGCGATCGCTTCATGTTCGATCTGCTGGCGAATTTACCGGGGGGTCAAGTCGGCTTTTTATTCGTCAATATGCTGACGATTTTTATCCTGGGCTTTTTCATCGACTTCTTTGAAATTGCCTTTATCGTGGTGCCCCTCTTTGCCCCCGTCGCCCAAACCCTTGGCATGGATATGATTTGGTATGGCGTGATTTTGGGGGCCAATCTCCAGACCTCATTCCTAACGCCACCCTTTGGGTTTGCCCTGTTTTATTTGCGCGGGGTGACGCCGCCGGAAATCAAAACAGAAACCATTTATCGGGGCGTAATTCCCTTCATTGGCCTCCAGTTAGTGGTCCTTCTGGCGGTGATTATTTTCCCTGACCTAGTTAGTTTCTTACCGTCCTTGAGCAAGGTTCAGTAGCGCCATGCGGGCCATTTCGATTCTGGGCACGTCATCGAATGCGGGCAAAAGTTGGCTGACGACGGCCCTGGGGGCGTGGCTGCGGCGGCAGGGGGTGAAGGTGGCCCCCTTCAAGGCCCAAAATATGTCGAATAATTCCTTTGCGACCCTGGAGGGGGGGGAGATAGGCCGTGCCCAGGCGGTTCAGGCGATCGCCTGTGGGTTGCGGCCCGTGGCGGCGATGAATCCGATTTTGCTCAAACCCTGCGGCAATGGGCTATCGCAACTGGTAATCCTCGGGGAGCCCGGTGAGGTGATTGCGGCGCGGGACTATTACCAAAAAATTGAATACCTATGGGAGATTGTGGCGGCCACCCTCGAAGGCTGGCGCGATCGCTGCGATGTCCTGCTGCTGGAGGGGGCGGGCAGTCCGGTGGAATTAAATTTGATGCACCGGGATTTAGTGAACTTGCGCCCGGTGCTACACCTCGATGGCCGCTGGCTCCTGGTGGGGGACATCGAGCGGGGGGGGATCTTTGCCCAGGCGGTCGGCACCGCGACGTTAATGCCTCCGGAGGCGCGATCGCGGGGATTGGGGCTCATTGTCAATAAATTCCGGGGGGATTTGTCCCTGTTTTCGACGGCGGGTATTCACTTTAGGGAACATCTGCCGGACCTGCCCTACCTCGGCACCTTGCCCCATCGGGACGATCTACAGCCAGAAAGTGAGGATAGCCTCTGTCAATTGGCGGAAACGGGGGGTGATGGACCCGCAATCGCCTGGATCCGTCTGCCCTTTTTGTCCAATTCCCAGGATGTGCAGCCCTGGCTGGGCGATCGCGGCGTGCGGATCCAGTGGGTGGAGCGGGCGGCGGACCTGGCCGAGGCGCGGGTGATCGTCATCCCCGGCAGCAAGAACACCCTGCGGGACCTGCAATGGTTGCGGGAGACGGGCCTTGCGGCGGCGATCCAGCGGGCGGCGGCGGCGGGGGTACCCGTGGTGGGCATCTGCGGCGGTTACCAGATGCTGGGCGATCGCCTCATCGATGGGGACGGGGCGGCGGGCGATCGCGGCGACCAACCGGGCCTAGGTTTACTACCCGTCACCACTACTTTTAAAACTCACAAAATGATCCGCCAGGTGGAAGCCCGCTGGCCCTCGGGCGATCGCGCCCCTTGGCAAGCCTACGAAATCCACATGGGCCAGACGATCGCTACGGAGCCCCTCGATCCGCTCCTGTGGGTCAACGAATCCGATCGCGATCGCCCCGAAGGCCACCGGCAAAGCAACATTTGGGGCACCTATCTCCACGGCCTGTTCGAGTCCCCGGCGGTGCGTCAGACCCTCGCGATCGCCGCCGCGATCGACAGCCACCTCGCCAATCCCCTCCCCTGGCAGGAGCAGCAGCGCCAACAGTACGACGCCATGGCCGACCTGCTCGAAGCCCACCTCAACCTTGAGCCCATCCGCCAGTACCTTGATCTACCCCAATGATCTAGAAACGGCTCTCTCCAGAAGAAGGTCTAGCGGGATATTGGCATCTAGCAAAAGCTTAATCGACATTTTTATAGGTTCTGCCCATCATATTTTTTCTGTCGATAATCCTCCAGCATCAGAGAAACTTCATGATCGCTTGGGGGCATTTGATCGGTTTTGGCGAGACCAATGAGGCTGAGGGCGCTGGGGCGAGTCTGACTAATTGGAGGTGCGGCCTGGGATTCAATGAAGCGTTCAAGCAGGGCTAAAAGCTGTTGCCAGACGCTCAAATCTAAAACGATCGCGGTGGGCCGACCATTGGCATCAGTTAGGAAATGGGCGTTGAGCTTGAGCCGTTCCAGCAATTCACGCATGATAATTTGAGTTGATTTTTAGCGGGAAGTTCTAGTTTAGAAAGCTGAAAGAGTATCCGTTGCTAGCGTTCATTCCAGTCCGCCTCCGCATCCGCGATCGCCTGATCGATGGTCTTCTCCCCCAGCATCGCCGCCTGCAAGTTTTCGTAGAGGATTTTTTGTAGATTTTGGATGCCTCGGATCGGGGGCAGCAGGGGGCGCGCCTCGGTTAACTGCTCCGCCGCAATTTGCCGCGATCGCAACAGGGTCGCCTCCACCCCCTGGCCCACCGCGCGCGATCGCCCCAGTTCCGCCGACAACTCCGCCAAAGCCGCCCCCGTCGAAGGCAACACATTCGCCTCCCGGGCAAAGGCCAACTGGTTATCGTTATTGGTCACAAACAGGGCAAACTTCACCGCCGCCTCCGGGTGGTCCGTCCCCTTGGGCACCGTCAAATTCATCACCGCCACGGATCTTTGGCCCGTTTCCCCCACAATCTGTGGAGCCGCCTGGGATTGGGCCGCCACCGTCGGCGCATTGGTGGCGATCGCATTGATAAACTCCGGACTCGACGCCACCAGGGCCAACTCCCCCGCCTGATAGAGCTCGATCGCGCGGCGATGGCCCTGGGTCAGCACCTCCGGCGGCAACAATCCTTCCTTATATAGATCCACCCAATAGGCAAAGGCCGCCCGCCCCGCCGGGGTATTAAACGCCGCCCGCCCGCGATCGTCCACTAGGACCATGCCCATCTGCACCATCGATTCGAGCACCTCCGCCGAATCCCCCGGCACAAAGGTGGCAAAAATCGCATACTTGCCCGTCCTTTCACGGATGGTCCGCGCCGCGATCGCCAACTCCCCATAGGTCGCCGGAGGAGCCGTCAGCCCCGCCGCCGCCAGAATCCCCTGGTTATAGATCGTCACCCGCGTCGTCAGATACCAGGGCACCGCAAAGGTTTCCCCCTCCAGGTCACTGGCGCGCCAAATCTTGTCCAGGTAGCGCGATCGCGTCGCCTCCGGCACCACCGCCGCCAGATCCAGCCACGCCCCCCGAGCCGCCAACCGCGCCGCAAAATTCGGGTTCAAATTCGCCACATCCGGAGCCGTCCCCCCCAGCACCGCCGTCAGCATCTTGCGCTCCATCGCCGCCCAGGGCACATCAATCCAGCGCACCGCCACGGACGGATTTTGCTGCTCAAATTCCCCGATCAGCCGCTCAAAATAGGGCGTGAATTTCGGCTGAAGCTGCATCGTCCAAAATTCCAGCTCGATCGCCCCGCCGCGATCGGAGCGAAGCTTCCACCCCTCGCCCCCCCGGCCCCCATCGCCACAGCCCCCCACCGCGATCGCCAGCAACAGCAGCCCCGCGATCGCCAAGCGGCCCCCGCGTCCCATCCCCATCCCAGTCAACTTTGGCACCGTCTCACCTGTCCCAGAACCCAGCCCGCACCCGCCCACCCCCCCAGCCTTCAGCCAACCGAAATCCGAAACCACCGTCCCATTGGAAGTATGGCGATCTTAATTTAAATTGGTTACCATGCGTCGTAGCCCGCCGCCACCGCGCCAATAGCTTAACCATAGAGGGTTTGAGGCGATCAACCACCGGACCATCCCCCTCGGGATCCGCGCACCCAAATCCCCCCGCCTCAGCCCCCATCCACCCACCGCCCCTGCGATCGCGAGGCCCCCCCGGACATGGACAGCATCAGCAACTTGATTTCCCCCATCAGCGGTGCCATCGGCGGCCTCCTCGGCGGCGGGAAAAAAGGAACCGGCATCGAAATTTGCCCCGACCGCATCAACCTCGCCCAAGTGCAGCGGGTCGGCCAGCGCTACAAACTCAACGTCCTCTCCTCCGTCACCGTCCCCGAAGGCATCATCGAAGAGGGCAGCATCATTGACCCCCCCGCCGCCGCCGAACTGATCCAAGCCGTCATCCAAGACAGCCGCCTCAAGGTCAAACAGGTGGCCACCGCCATCCCCGGCGGCGAATCCGTCATCCGCATCATCCCCGTCCCCGCCGAGCTCAACGACGCCGAGCTCCAGGAATACATGAACCAGGAAGCGGGCCTCTATCTCCCTTTTCCGAGGGAAGAGGCGGACGTGGACTATCAAAAATTGGGCTACTTCACCGACGAGGACGGCATCGAAAAAGTCCAGGTGCTCCTCGTGGCCACCCGCCGCGAAGTCACCGACACCTACCTGGCCACCTTCGAGCAGGCGGGCATCGAGATCAAAACCCTCGAAATTGGCAGCTTTGCCCTGCTGCGCACCATCCGCGACCAACTGAGGGCCTTTAGCCCCGAACAGGCCGCCGTCTTGATTGATATTGAATTCGACAGCACCGAAATCGCCATCATTGTCAACGGTGTCCCCCAGTTTTCCCGCACCGTCAACATCGGCACCTACCAAATCCAAGAGGCCCTGCAACGGGCCATGAACATGGCCCCCAGCCGGGATACGGATCTGCTGCTGGAGATGAGTGTTCCCCTGACCCCCATTGACTCGGTGGACAGTACGGGCATCAGCGAAACGAATCCCGGCACCAATGCCCTGGTGAAGATGGTGGGGGAACTGTCCGATGAGCTGCGGCGCTCCATCGATTTTTATCTCAACCAAAGCGAGGATCTGGAAATTGCCCAACTGCTGCTGGCGGGGCCGGGGGCCGCGATCGGCGATCTGGATGAATTTTTTAACCAGCGCTTGAATGTCCCCGTTACGTTGGTGGATCCCTTTGATGCCTTGAGCCTAGAGGGCAGCAGCAACATTTCCACCATCCAACGGCCAGGGTTGGGGGTTATCCTCGGGTTGGGTATGCGTGAAACCCTCGATGAACGGGCCCAGGCTTCGTAGGGATGTCCTGTCCTAGGGGGGTGACGCCTGTGCCGCCAGGGTTTGGCCCCCGATTTCGCCACTGCTCGATTCGTCAACGCTCCATCCCCGCATCCGGACCATGTATAGCTTAAACATCAATTTTCTAAAGGATCGGCCGGAGTTCCAAACCGGTAAGCAGGCCGCTGAGAAGAAGAAGGGCGGGGGCTCTGCCCAGGGGAGCCAGTTGCCGCTGGTGCTCGGGGCGATCGTGGGGCTGGCGCTGCCGGCGGCGGCGTTGGGGGCCTATGGCTATCTGATTTGGGATATGGGGAATTTGAACCGGAATATTCTGGCGCTGGATCAGAATTTGAGTGATCTACAGCAGGATCTGGATCGCGCGGCGAAGGCGGAGCGAACGACCCAGGTGATCCGGGAGCAGACGGATGCCCTGACGGGGGTGTTTAATCAGGTGAAGTCCTGGGCGGCGGCGCTGGAGGATATTCGCGATCGCCTACCCCAGGGGGTTCAGCTCCAGTCCGTGACGGAGGTGCCGCCCCAGGCCAGCTCCAGTGCCCCCGCCGCCGCCAGTTCCAGCGCGACGCCGCCAGCGGATGGGGCCGCCGTGCCTCCGCCCCCCCGCAGCGTGATTACGATCCGGGGCTATGCCAGTTCCGTGGAAAGTATCGGTGAGTTTCTGCTGCTGTTGCGATCGTCCCCATACCTGGATCCGGACTCCACGGTCCTGGTGGGGGCGGAGATGGTGAGTAATCCCGCCCAGGTGGAGAGCGCCCCGGCGGGGGGTGCCCCCCAGGAACCCCAGGAGGGGTCGTCCTATACGGTGGTTAATCCGGAGGCCCTGGAGGCGGCGGCGGCCCAGGTGGGTCAACTGCCCCAGTTGCTGGAGTACACCATCACCACCACCTACACCAGCAAACCGGCGGAGGAGTTGATCCAGGCCCTAGATCGCAGCAGTGCGACGGGGCTGGTGGTGCGCCTGGAGGCGATTCGCAATATCCGGGCGGCGGCGGAGGGGGCACCGGCGGCGGCGGATCCGGTGCCCGCAGGTTCAGACGGTAATGTGCAACAGGAGGCTCCTTAACCATGGCCTACAGTCAGACTCAAGGTGCGGCGGGCGGCGGTGGGGACGAGATGGTCCTGTTCGGCCTGACGGTGACCCCCGGGGTGATTGGGGGGATTATTGCGGTGGCGGGTTTGGCGGGGGCGATCGCGCTGACCGTGCAGCTTGTTTTGCCCAAGAATGAGGAGTATGTGGCCCTGAAGACCCAGCTCCAGGAGAAGCAGGAGCAGTTGGCTCGGGTCGAGGAGGAGCGCAAACGGGTGGCTGATATTCTCCAACGTCTTGAGGATGCGAAGGCTGTCCAGGAGCGGGTGCTGGCCCTGTTCCCCAAACAGGAGACGGTGGCGGTGCTGCCCATTGACCTGAACCGTATGATTTCTGAGCAATATGGCCGCCTGACGAGGTTTGAGCCTTCGGCGGAGGGGCCGGTCCTGGTGAACGATAGTTCCTGGGGGGCGGCGGTCAATGGCAAGATCAAGCAGCAGACGGTGAATGTGGCCTTTGAGGGGGATTTTGACCAAACGGGCAATATTCTCCGTAAGATCGAGCGTTATCAGTCCATGCTGGCGATCGATAACCTGTCGTCAGAGCTGCTGATGTCGAATCAGCCGGTGCGGTTCAATCCCGCCAATGGTCAGATTGAACCCCAGGGGGCTCCGAAGGTGCGGTTGAGTACGGGGTTTACCCTCAAGGTGCTCACGCCGGTGTCCGCTGAGGAGTTGGCGGCCCAGGCGGAGGCGAGCGAGGCAGCGGCTGAGGGGGCACCGGCGGATGGGACGGCTCCGGCGGCGACTCCTTCCCCGTCTCCCTAGGGGCGATCGCGGGGGGCCGTGGCGGGGTGGGGTGCGGCTCTTTGGGGCCATGTCGGCGATCGGTGATCGTGATCTATAACAGTTAGGCAACCTGGTCAGGCAAACTTTCGAGCAAGCGTTGGATTCGGAAACTGAGGAGATGAGTGGTGAAATACGATCGCGTCATTGGAAGCCTGCTGTTGGGTAGCGGGGCCGCTGTGGCCCTGGTGCAGCCCGCCTGGGCCGCCGATATTATGGATGTCCGCATCAATCCCATGGAGGGGGGGGTAGATGTGGAGTTGGTGACGTCGGGCGGGGCGCGGCCCCAGGTCTTTTTGCTGCCCCCCAGCGGTAACGATCTGGTGGCCCACATTGCCAACTCGCGCCTGATGGTGCCCGGTCAGCGCATTGATCGGCGATCGCCAGCGGCGGGGATTGACGCGATTGAAGTGATCCAGCTTGATGCGACGACGGTGCAGGTGACCGTGCGCGGGGCCGGGAGTCGGCCGGCGGGGCGCATTCGCCCGTCGAGTTCTAATAATGTGGTGCTGAGCTATATGGGCACCGGTGGCGGCACGACGACGGCCCGCGCCCCCCAGGCCCAGCCCACGCCCCAGGCCCCCCCACCGAGCGCGACCCCGAGCTTTGACCCGACACCGGGCCAGGTGATGGTGCCGAATCCGACGATTACGGTGGATGGGCAGCCGATTCAGCCCCGCCAAGCCGCCGTGCCGCCGCGACTGCCCCGCGCGATCGCGCCCCCGGTGGGCGACATTGCCACCTCAGACATTCCCATCCGCTTCAACCGGGTCCAACTGCAAGCCAACCCCCTCATCCCCCGCCTCGTCCTGCGGGAAGCCCCCGTCCGTGAAGCCCTGTCCCTCCTAGCGCGGGCGGGCGGCGTGAGCATCGCCTTTGCAGAAGATGCGGGCGGCGGCGCTGAAGGGGGTGCCGAGGGGGGTGCCGGGGCCACCTCTGGCGGGGGGCCGTTGATCAGCCTAGACGTGGAAAATGAACCGGCGGAGGACGTGTTTAACTACGTTCTGCGGATTTCCGGGCTCCAGGCCAACCGCATTGGCAACACGGTCTTTGTGGGCCAGCGTCTGCCCAACACGGCCCGCAACGTGGTCATGCGCTCCATCCGCCTCAACCAGGTGACCGCCGATCGCGCGGCGGCCTTTTTGGTGACCCTGGGGGCCGAGAGCGCCTCCCCCGCCACGGAGCGCCGCACGGAGGTCATTCAGGTGCAGGCCGGTGGGGGAACCCAGCAGGCCACGACCGGACAGGTGACCGCCGCCCCCCTGACCCAAACCACCACCACCGAGCGCACCACCATCAATGAATTGCGCTATGACCCCCAGGATTCGATCCCCATTCTGCGCGGTCTTCAGGTGGCCCCCGACGCTCGCACCAACTCCATGACCCTGGTGGGGCAGCAGGATTTGGTGGCCCTGGCGGCGGAACAGCTTTTGCGTATTGATAGCCGCCTGCGGCAGGTGGCCGTGAATGTGCGGGTGGTGGACATTAACCTCAACCAGGAGGATCGCCTGGGGACGAGTTTCTCGTTTGGGGTCAATGGGGGCCGCATTGTGAATACCGGCGGCATTGGCATTATCAACTGGAGCGATCGCGGCTCGCCCTTCTCGTCGCCCACCATCAGCGTGGATAACCTAGGGGAGTCGCCCATTTCCATCGGCGAAGGTGCCAACGGCCCCTTCAATTTCGCCAGTGATTTTCTGGCCCAGCTTCAGGCGACGATTATCAATGGCAATGCCAAAATCCTGACGGATCCCACCCTGATTGTTCAGGAGGGCCAGGTGTCCCAGGTGGAGCTGACCGAGGAGGTGCCGGGGAACGTCGAGATTGAGCGGGATGTGACGGATGTGGGCATCAGCACCACGCTGACGATTACGAAGGAAAAGGCGGGGTTAATTCTCGGCATTTCCGTCGATCGCATCGATGACAACGGTTTTATTACCCTGTCGGTGTCCCCGTCGATTCGCACGCCGATTGAAGCGTTCTCGGTGCCCAATAGTGAGGCATTCGTGACCCTGTTGGCGGAGCGGAAGCTGTCGTCCGGAACGGTGCGGGTACGCGATAGCCAAACCCTGGTGCTGGCGGGGATTATTCAAGATAGCGATCGCTCGGATGTCCGCAAGATCCCGATCCTGGGGGATCTGCCGCTGCTGGGGGCGCTGTTCCGCCGCACGGAGCGCTCCACTGAACGGCGCGAGTTGGTGGTGCTGGTGACGCCGCAGGTGTTGGATGATTCCAATGCGGCGACGGGGGGCTATAACTACACCCCCAGCCGTGAGGTGCAGGAACTGCTGCGGGAGCGTAATGGCGGTTTCTAAAAGAGTCTAGCGCCCTTGGGATGGGGAGTTGAAATCGCCCCAGCAGCGAAAACTCCCCTAAAAGGCCCCCGCGATCGCCACTGGATCGCGGGGGCTTCTTCGGTTCATTCAGTGCGGGTGGGGTGCGATGGGTACGGCTGGAAGGCCGCGATCGCCCCCCTATCCCTAGCGCTTCGGTTCAATCCACACGCGCATGGCCTCGACCACCATGGCCTGACCGCGAATGCCGCAGAATTCCCCATTGCTCACCACGCTGGAGTCGCCAAAGCGGGCAAAGTGGCCGAGGTAGTTGAGGTTATATTTGTGGGCTTCCGGGCCGGTCAGTTCCAGGGCGAAGCCCTCAAGGCGCAGGTTTTGGCCCCGGGTGCCCACATATTCCCCCTCGCCCACCCAGGGGGTATCGCCCTGGTTTTGGACATGGCCCATGTAGCGGATGCCCAGGCCGGGGACGCGGCTGGCGAAGGTGACCTGAAACCCTTCGAGCGATCGCGACTCCCCTTTGGTTCCGGCATAGTCACCGCTTCTGAAGCGCAGATCGCCAATGCCCGACACATGGACCATGATTTCCAGGGGCACGGACAGGAGCGCGGGGGTCGAGGTGGCTCCTGGGGTCGGTGCCGTTGAGGTCGTCGGCGCGATCACGGTCTGCCCAGAGGCCACCAACCGCCCCCGCAGGGCCGCCGCCGTCATGGCCCGACCGAGAGAAGCCGTCACCGACTCCTGCAACGCCAGCCAGCGATCGTCATCCAGATTGCCCGCCCCCTCGATCAGTTGCAGCAGGTGGACCACCGGATGGTTCCCCTGGGCCAGCGCCTCGACCGCCTGGTTAACCGACGGTGACAGCGGCCCCGTGGCGGTTTGCAGCACCTTTTGCAGCTTCGCCGCCTCCTGCTGGCAGGTCACCAGGGGCGCAAAGGGTTGATCGTCCCCCGTATAGGTGAGTCGCAGCAGATGATCGATCACCGCGATCGCCCGGTCCTGGGGGGTGCCAGAGGCCGCGATCGCAGGGTCCTTCGGAGCCAACGATTGAATAAACGCCTCCAACTCCCGCACCGACACCAGCTTCACCGGCATCGCCGCCGCCGGGAGCCCCGCCTCCTTCGCCAGGGCCAGCGCCCGGTGACACAGGTCCACAAACTCCGATTGGTAGCCCTTCAACTCCTCAATTAAAGTAGCCATGGGCGGCGTCCCCAGACTTTTTAGCTCACCCGCCGCCAACGATAGACGAGTTCCTAGGCCGGGGAACCGTTCCGCCAGTTGGCTCACATCCCGAAGCAAATCTTGATAGGTAGGCATGGGTTGATCGGTGATAGATCGGTGGGGAAAGCAGGTGCCCAGGTCAAACGAACAACCTAGGCCGGGGCGCTTTTCAGCGTATCAACATACCACGTCACCGGATCCGTCCTGCCCGGAATTGCCCGATCGCCCTTGATGCCATCGGGGGCCGTCGAGGGTGTTCCCTGGCCCCCCTAGGCGTCCACCAGCACCCAGGTATCCTTCGAGCCGCCCCCCTGGGACGAGTTCACCACCAGGGAGCCGCGCTTGAGGGCTACGCGGGTCAGGCCGCCAGGGTGTACATAAATGTCTTCGCCGTAGAGCACATAAGGCCGTAGATCCACATGGCACCCTTCAAACTGCCCGTCGATCAGGGTGGGTACCCGCGACAGGCACAGGGTGGGCTGGGCGATGTAGTTGCGGGGGTTGGCGCGGATGCGATCGCCGAAGGCCGCCCGCTCTTCCGCCGTGGATTGGGTGCCCACCAACATGCCGTAGCCCCCCGCCTCATTGGCCGCCTTGACGACTAATTTATCGAGGTTTTCTAGCACATATTCCAATTCCTTGGGTTCCCAGCACAGGTAGGTGGGCACATTGGGGATAATGGGATCCTCATCTAGGTAGTAGCGGATCATTTTGGGCACATAGGCATAGACCGCCTTATCGTCCGCGACCCCGGTGCCGAGGGCATTGGCGATCGCGACGCGGCCGGCCCGGTATACGTCCATCAATCCGGGCACCCCCAGGAGCGAATCGGGGCGGAAGGCCAAGGGATCAATAAAATCATCGTCAATGCGGCGATAGATCGCATCCACCCGCTGGAGCCCTTTGGTGGTCTGCATTTGCAGGTAGCCGTCTTCCACCACCAAATCGCGCCCCTCCACCAATTCCACCCCCATTTGCTGGGCCAGGAAGGAATGTTCAAAATAGGCGGAATTATAAATCCCCGGCGTCAGGACCACCACGGTGGGATCCATCAGCCGCTCCGGGAGCAGGTTTAGTAGCGTTTCCAAAAGGTGAGAGGGATATTCGTCCACCGGCTCGATCGCGAGGGTTTGGAACAGGGCCGGGAAGGTGCTTTTCATCACCCGCCGGTTTTCGAGCACGTAGGAAATGCCGGACGGGCAGCGCAAATTGTCTTCCAGCACATAAAACTGGCCGTCCACATCCCGCACCAGGTCCGTGCCGGTGATGTGGCACCAAATGTCCTTGGGGGGCTTGAGGCCCAGGCAGGGTTTGAGGTAGCCCGTGGCGGATTCGATCAGTTCGAGGGGGATGATGCGATCGCGGATGATTTTGCGATCGCCATAGATATCCGACAGGAAAAGATTGAGGGCGTGGATGCGCTGCTTGAGGCCCGCTTCGAGGCGTAGCCATTCCCGCGCGGCGATGATGCGGGGAATGATGTCGAACGGGAAGGTGCGTTCGGTGCCCTCCGCCGCGCCATAGACATTGAAGGTGACCCCCAGCTTGAAGAGGGCCGCCTGGGCCGCCGCCTGCCGGTGGTGCAACTCTTCAATGGGCAAGGTGGCGAGCTTTTCCACCAGCAGTTTTGCCTCGGGGCGGGGCTGGCCGGGGCTGGCGAAGAGTTCGTCGTAGAAGTCTCCGGGATTGTACTGGTCCATGGCGATCGGGTCACGAAGGGGCAGGGGCAACGGGGGCACCCTCGATTGTCAGCAAAGGGTGACGCGAAAAATGTCGGCAAATTGACGGTTTCTGGGCGGCCGATGGGCGCGATCGCCTCGGTCAGCCTCGGCCAATCGAGCGCCAAGCTAGAATTCGATGCCCATCTGGGCGGGGATGCCCTGGGTGATGGGGTGCTTGAGTTTGGTCATTTCCGTGGCCAGATCCGCCAATTCGATGAGGGCGTCGGGGGCGTAGCGGCCCGTGCTGGCGACGTGTTTCTGGGGGGGGCGATCGCGGATGGCGGCCATAACCGGTTCGAGTTCGAGCTGCTGATTTTTCAGGGCAATGTGCAGTTCATCGAGGACCACCAGGGCGATCGCGGGATCGTTGATGTAGGTGGCGGCCTGGTTCCAGGCTTCGAGGGCCATTTTGCGGTCCTGCTGGGGGTTTTGGGTTTCCCAGGTGAAGCCGCCCCCGAGGGTGTGGACCTCGACGGGTAGCCCCAGTTCCTTCAATTTCGAGAGCATGAGGCGATCGCCATCGGGATAGGCTTCAGCATTTTTGACGAATTGCACCACCGCCACGGGGCGATCGTGGGCCAGATGGCGATAGACCAGGTTCATGGCGCTGCTGGTTTTGCCTTTGCCGAGGCCGGTGAATAGCACATACAGACCCTTTTCATTACCCTGGCGGGCTTCGCGCGATCGCGCCTTGGCAGCTTTGACCTGTTCGAGGCGGCGGCGGGTGGCGGCATCGGCGTCCGGGGCATCGGCGGGGCTATGGCTCACCTCAGTCACATCAGCGGAAATCTGGGTCATGGGCGATCGCGATCGGCTGTCCGACCGTGCAAGGGTTCGCCCACGATTGTACGGGTCACCACCGGGGAGCGGGGGGGACGGAATCGGGCCTAGATGGGCAAATTGGCGCGAGGCTTGAAGGTTTCGCGATCGCGGAGCTGCTGATAAAGCAACGTTTCCTCGTCACTCAGTTGGGTGGGCAGGGCGATTTGGATTTCAACGATTTGGTCCCCCCGGCGATCGCGGTTGATGGGATATCCCTTGCCCGAGAGCCGCAGCCGCGTCCCGTGGCGCACTCCCTGGGGCAGATTCATCTTCACCCAACCATCAAGGGTCGGCACTTCGATCGCACTGCCCAACACCGCCTCCGCCGGGGTCACGGGCACGGGGCACAGCACATCCACCCCATCCAACTGGAACAGGGCATGGGGCGCGACGGTAATGCGGATATACAAATCTCCCCCATCCACCCCCTGTTCCCGCAGGCGGATCCGCTGGCCGGACACCAAACCGGGGGGCATGTTGACCTCTAGCGATCGCCCGTCCTCCAGGCGAATCCGTTCACGCCCCCCCGCGTAGGCCGTTTCGAGGGGAATGGTCAGGCGGGCTTCCGCATTGCGCGGGGCCTTGGGTTTGACCGTATAGGCCGTGCGGGTGGTGCCGGGGCGGAAATAGTCCCGAGATCCCGGTTCCGGCGGGGGGCTCGGGCGGCTGTTGCGGCGGTCCAGGAGGCGATCGACGAAATTATTAAAATCCGCGAACTCGCTGTAGTCCATCTGGTCCGGCGTCGGCTCGGGGGCGCGATCGCTCGGCGGCGGTGCGGTGCGGGTGGCGGCGCGGCTGGTGGTGGCGGTGCGTCCGGCGGTGGGCCAGGGGGCGCTAGGGGTGCGGCGGCGGCCCTTGGCTTGAAATCCCTTCTGCTTCCAAAAATGGCTGAATTCGTCATATTGGGCGCGCCGCACCGGATCCGAGAGCACCTCATAGGCTTCCCCGAGGGCCTTGAAGCGTTCCTCGGCGGCCTTGTTGTCGGGGTTGAGGTCCGGGTGATATTGGCGGGCGAGTCGCCGAAAGGCCCGTTTGATGTCCTCGCCGGTGGCGTCTTGGGTGACCCCGAGGGTGGCGTAGTAGTTACGGAAATTCTGCATGGGGCAGGGAAGGGCGGGACCGGGGCTGTGGGACGGGGCAGGGCGGGGGCTGCTGGTGGGGGCAGGGCGGGGAAACCCCGCCCCTACGGTGGATCGATTGGGGGAGTTGGGATCATTGGGGTTGGCGGCTATTTTGGCGATCGGCCCTAGAGCCAGTCGTCGTCGTCATCCCAGTCGTCATTGTAGGGGGCGCTGCTGTAGGGGGCGTTGGCTTGGGGGCGGCGATCGCGGCTGGGTTCTCGGCCCACGTCGCGGCTGGGTTCCCGGCGATCGCGGGGGGGGCCATAGTCATCGGGGCGACTGCGGCGGGATTGGCCATTGCGATCGTCGGGGGCTGGGCGGGGGGCGGGTCGATCGCCGCGATCGCCCCAGCCGTTGCCCGTGTCCCCATAGGCCGGTCGGCGGGACTCGCGACGGGGTTCGCCATTGCGCCCGTCACTGCGCCCATCACCCCAGCTTTCACCGCGCCCGTCACTGCGCCCCTCGGGCCAACGGTCATTGCGGGGGGCGGCGGGCCGTCCGTCGTAGCGATCTCCCCCATAGCCACCACCGCTGCCGAGGCCCCCAAAGCCGCCGCCGAGGCCGCCGCTAAATCCACCGCCGGAGCGATCGCGCCCATAGCCCAGATCATCTTGGTTCCAGGCACTGGCCGCCGCATCGCGCCCTTCTTGGAAGGTTCGGCGGATCGAGCCAAAGAAATCATCCCCGTCCTCCTCCTCGTAGCGCAGGCGCACATCCCGCTTGAGGTTATAGAGGGCGTCCTGCAATTCCACCTGGGCGCGGTCGATCGCCATGTCGTCATCCCGCGCGATCGCATCCCGCAGCAGGCGACTACTGGCCTCAATCAACCGGCGATGGCCCTCGACAAACTGCATCCCAAAATCCAGGGTCGCCTCCCGCAACTGCCGTTCCGCCTGGAGGGCCAACGCCTCCGCCCGGTTGCGCTTCTCCACGCGATCGCGCTGCTGCCGATCCGCATCCGCAAACTGTTGGGCCTCACGGATCGCCGTTTCCACCTCCACATCGCTCAAGGTGGACGCATTTTGGACAATAATGCTCTGCTCGCGGCCCGTGGTGCGATCCACCGCCGTCACCTGCAAAATCCCGTTGGCATCAATATCAAACGCGACTTGGACTTGGGGCACACCGCGCGGCGCGGGGGGAATGCCCGTCAGTTTGAACCGGCCCAGGGATTTATTGTCCGCCGCCATTTCCCGCTCCCCCTGGACCACATGGACCTCCACGAGGGTTTGGTTATTTTCCGAGGTGGAAAAAATGTCCGATCGCCGCACGGGAATCGTCGTATTGCGCGGAATCAATTTCTTCATGACGCCGCCAATGGTTTCGAGGCCCAACGACAGGGGCGTCACATCCAGCAGCAGAATATCTTTGACTTCCCCATCGAGGATGCCCGCCTGGATCGCCGCCCCGATCGCCACGGCCTCATCTGGATTGACCGTCTGGCTCGGTTCTAGGCCAACGAGCGATCGCACCACCGTTTGCACCATGGGGATCCGGCTCGAACCGCCCACCAGCACCACCTCATCGATTTGATTGGGGCGCAAATTCGCATCCATAAACGCCCGCTTCAGGGGCGATCGCAGCCGTTCGAGCAGGTCACCACATAGCCCTTCAAAATCCGCCCGGGTGAGGCGCGTTTCGATATGCTTTGGCCCATCCTCCGTCGCGGTAATGAACGGCAAATTAATCTCCGTCACCCCCACGCCCGACAGTTCAATCTTGGCCTTTTCCGCCGTTTCCAACAGCCGTTGCAGGGACTGGCGATCGCGCCGCAGATCCACCCCCTCCCGCTCTAAAAATTCATCGGCCAGCCAATCGACAATTTTCTTATCAAAATCATTGCCCCCCAACTGGGTATCGCCGCTGGTGGACTTCACCTCAAAGACCCCATCCCCCACCTCCAGGATCGACACATCAAACGTGCCGCCCCCCAGGTCAAACACCAACACCCGGCGGTTGTCCAGGCGATCGAGCCCATAGGCCAACGCCGCCGCCGTCGGTTCGTTAATAATGCGTTTTACCTCAAGGCCCGCAATGCGCCCCGCATCCCGAGTCGCCTGCCGCTGGGAATCGTTGAAATAGGCGGGCACCGTGATCACGGCCCCGGTCACCGGCTGCCCCAGGTAGCGCTCCGCCTCGTCCGCCAGTTTGCGCAGGACCATGGCGGACACCTCCTCCGGCGCAAATTCCCGCTTCAGGCGCGGGCAGCGGATCCGCACATTGCCGTCATCGTTGCGGCGGATGGTGTAGGGCACCTGCTTAGATTCCGGCGACAGTTCCGCGTATTGGCGACCGATGAAGCGCTTGACGCCAAAAAACGTATTTTGCGGATTGAGGATCGATTGCCGTCGGGCCAGTTGCCCCACGAGCCGCTCCCCATCTTTGCTAAAGGCCACCACCGACGGCGTTGTGCGGGTGCCTTCGGCATTGGCAATGACCACGGGTTTGCCGCCTTCGAGAACGGAAACGACGGAGTTCGTAGTTCCCAAATCAATTCCAACGACTTTGCCCATGCGCTGGGGTCTCTCCTCGCATCCCTCAAGTGGTCGGTGTTGATGCTACGGGTGGGGCGGGCGATCGCGGGGCGACTTTAATAAAATGGCTCCCTGAATCGCGCGCGGTCCGTTCGTTGCATTTCGTTGCGTTCATTCTATCTCGCTTCGGCGGGGGCCTCGGGTGAGGCGATCGCGTTGGGCGGGACTGGCTGGAATTCTAGATGATAGCGGTAGAGGGCGACGGGGCGATCGCGCACGCGGGGGTAGTCGTTGTCGCGAGCGTTGAGGAAGATGGCGGTCATTTGGTCCCCGAGGATGGGGGGCTCGCCGGCGGGGGCGTCGGGCCGGTGGCGGTAGACCGTTGTGGTTTCGACGAGGTTGAGGTACGCGATCGCGCGGTCACCGGGCCGCACTTCAGGGGGATTATCGAGGCGGCGGAAGGCTTGCTGGCTCAGTTCCGTGGTGATGAAGGTGTCGGGGTCGGGCGGTTCGACGGCGCGGCCAATCACTTCCGAGAGCAGTTGGCGATCGCCGCTGAGGGTGGTGATTTGGCGGTTGGGGTTGGCGCTGTCTACGCTGACGCGGATTTTTGTATCTTCTCCGAGGTAGGCGCGGCTGATGTTTTGGCCGTTGAAGGCGCGATCGGCCACGATCGGCGGGGCGCTGGGGCGGGCCTGGACGGGGATGGGGCTGGCGGCGGGGGCGATCGCCTGGGGGCCGAAGCGGACGGTGAAGGTGAGGGGATGATCTAAAAATTGGCGATTGCTGTCGTAGCCCGGTGACATCACCTTGGGGGCCAGGGGGGCGACCATTTCGATCAGGGTGCTTTCAACGCTCCAGGTGCCCGCCATCCAGTCGGGATAGGTCAAATCTCCGACGGCGCGGCGGACGGGGGGTTTATTCAGCCACTGGGGAAAGGCGGCGACGCGATCGCCCAACGGCCCCGCGATCGCGGCGGGCATCCCCAGAACCAGCGCACCGATCAACACCAAGGCCACCCACGCGCCTCGGGACAAGGGGCTTAAGCCCCTTGCTACAGCCGGTTTCGGGTTACCAGGGTTTGCCGCAACCGGTTCTAAGCCAGTCGTTTTTTTATCCGCGATCGCCCGCCCCATCTGCGCCACCGGCCCTACCACCCCACCTGATAATTCACGATCAGGGCAAAGAGGAACGACAGCAGCCCCGCAATCACGAACAAATAGGCAACGGTGCGGGGCTTAAAGATCGACAGCATCAGCCCCACGGCCTTCAGGTCAATGGTCGGCCCAAAGATCAAAAACGCCAGCAGCGAACCGCTCGTGAACGTGCCCGCAAACGACAGGGCAAAAAATGAATCCACCGTCGAGCAAATGGAAATGGTGGCCGCCAGCAGCATCATCGCCAGGATCGACGTGACCGGCCCCTGGCCCAGACTGACGATCGCCTCCCGAGGCACCGCCACCTGAATAAACGCCGCGATCGCACTGCCGATCACCAGCACCCCGCCCAACTCCCGCAACTCCCGCACCACATTGTCCAAAAACAGGGGCAGCTTTTGGCCCCAATCAATGGACCGCTTCCCCGTCGCCAGGGCCGGTCGCTCCGTCGCCAACGCCTGCAACGTTTGCAAGGATCCTTCCACCGGCTGGGCGCTCGCCTGCCCCAGCCAATAGGTGCCCGACAGCAGCGGACTGCCGCCCCCCTTGCGTTCCAGCGTCGCCCGTTCAATGCCGCTCATCTCCCGCGCCCGCAGCATCGATCGCGCCAGGGCCGGATTGAGCAACGGCCGCATATCCTTCTGGGCGCTGAAGGTCCACCCCGCGATCGTCGCGATCGCCAGGGAACACAGCACCCGCAACACAACCAGCTCCGGGCGATCGCGGAACGCCGTCCAGGTCGCCCAAATCACCACCGGATTAATCGTCGGGGCCGCCAATAGAAAACCCACCGCCACCGGAGCCGGAATCCCCTGCACCAGCAGCCGCCGCGCCACCGGCACATTGCCACATTCACAGACCGGAAACAAAAACCCCAGCGCACTGCCCGCCAACGCCCCCAGGGCCGGATTACGCGGCAGAATCGACACCAACTTCGACTCATCCACAAAGATGAGCAGCACACTGGAAAACAGCACGCCCATCAGCAGAAACGGCAACGCTTCCACCAGCAGGCTCAGAAATAGGGTGAATCCAACTTGAAACGAGTCTGCCATCTGCAATCTCGGGTGCGGGCGTCGTTGTGGTGGGCGAACCCTTGACGCTTACCAGTTGTACCGTATCAGTTTTTGGATTTCTGGATACTTCCTAGGACCGCCCCGCCCCCCGGAGCGTTCCCCGAGGGGCCGTGCGATCGCCCCTTTAGCGATCGCCGGGGGGCCTAATCCTCGAAATGGGCCACGATCGCCTCAGCGAATTCCGAACACTTCAACGGCGGATCCACGGGCGGATCCATCAACCGGGCCAGATCGTAGGTCACCTCCTGATTAACGATCGCCGCCCCGAGGCCCTTCTTAATCAAATCCGCCGCCTCCTGCCAGCCCATATATTCCAACATCATCACGCCGGACAAAATCACGGAGCCGGGATTAATGCGATCGAGGCCCGCATGTTTCGGAGCCGTGCCGTGGGTCGCTTCAAAAATGGCGCAATTGTCGCCAATATTTGCCCCCGGTGCCATGCCCAAGCCCCCCGCGATCGCGGCGGCCGCATCGGACAAATAATCCCCATTCAAATTCATCGTCGCCAGGATCGAATATTCATCCGGGCGCGTTTGAATCTGCTGGAAAATGCTATCGGCGATGCGATCATTCACCATCACCTTCTCCTTCCATTGGCCGTTGCCGTGGCTCTCCCCAATGGCCGCCAGCACCGCCTCCACTTCCTGACAAATGGCCGCCTGTTTTTCCGGCGTCAAACTGTCATAGCCCGGATCAATCTTCCGCGCATTATCCTCCACGGAAAGATCCGGATTCCCATCCAGATTCGACAAAATCCACGACTCGCGCTCCGTCACACATTCCGCCCGAAATTCCGTCGTCGCCACCTCATAGCCCCAATCCCGGAAGGCCCCTTCCGTATATTTCATGATGTTGCCCTTATGGACCAGGGTCACCTGCTGTTTTTCCTTGGGCAGGCGCAGGGCATTTTGGATGGCGCGGCGCACGAGGCGCTGGGAGCCGGTTTTACTGATGGGCTTAATGCCAATGCCGGAATCGAGGCGAATTTGCTTTTTGCCATGCTCCGGCGTGCCGGGAATCAGGTCCGTATTGAGCAGTTCAATCAACCGCAGGGCCGTGGGGTCACCCGCTTTCCATTCAATGCCCAGGTAGATGTCTTCGGTGTTTTCCCGATAGACCAGCACATCGAGTTTTTCCGGGCTTTTGTGGGGCGACGGGGTGCCGGGATAGTACTTGCAAGGGCGCACGCAGGCGTACAGGTCAAAGATTTGCCGCAGGGCCACATTGAGGGAACGGATGCCGCCGCCCACGGGGGTTGTGAGGGGGCCTTTGATGGCGATGCCGTAGGTGCGGATGGCCGTGAGGGTGTCCTCGGGCAGGTATTGATAGGTGCCGTAGAGGTCGCAGGCTTCGTCGCCGGCGTAGACCTTGAACCAGGAGATTTGCCGTTTGCCGCCGTAGGCTTTGGCGATCGCGGCATCGAGGACGCGCTGGGAGGCGGGCCAGATATCAACCCCCGTGCCGTCGCCCCGGATGAACGGCACGATCGGGTTATCGGGGACGATCGGCAGGCCGTTCTCGAAGGTGATGGTTTCGCCGACGGTGGGGGGTGCGATCTTGTCGTACATGGAAACACCAAGTCCTTAAGGCAGAGTGCAGGGAGGCTCCAGCGCGCGCGCTCGGAAAAGCCAGTGCCCATCCTACCGTAGCTGTCTAGGCGCGATCGCTATGGGGGCTACGGGGCCGCGATCGCCCTGGCGGTGCCCTAGGAGGAGGCGGATTTTTGCCTTTTGCCTGTAGAACTCTTCTGTAGAAAATCCCTAGATAAATCCCTAGATGAACCAAAGGCTGCTTTGGCTGGGGTCAAGGGCGGCGCGGCGCTGGAGGGTGGCGATCGCCTCGCCGGTGGTGCGATCGCGCAGGATCAGCCGTCCCTCTGCATCGATTTCCGTGATGAAGTCGGCGGGGGTGAAGCCAATCAGCAAAATGCGATCGTCACCGGGATCAAAATCAGCCAGGAAGGTAGGCCCCTCGCCCCGCCGCAGGGTGAACAGATCGCTCCCCTCGCCCCCCTGGAGACTGTCGTTGCCCGCGCCGCCATCGAGGGTGTCGTTGCCCGCGCCGCCGAGGATCACATCCGCCCCCGCGCCCCCCAGGATCAGGTCCGCCCCGGAGCCGCCGTTGAGGCGATCGTCCCCGTCGCCGCCGTCGATCGCGTCATCCCCATCGCCCCCAAGGATCGTGTCGATCCCCGAGCCCCCCCAGAGCACATTGGCCCCGGCGCTGCCAAGGATCAGGTCATCCCCCAGGTCCCCCAGGAGCGTATCGTTACCTTCGCCGCCGCCGAGGGTGTCGTTGCCGTCGTTGCCGAGGATCAGGTCATCGCCCGCGCCGCCGTCGGCGTAGTCATTGCCCAGGCCGCCGAAGAGCAGGTCGTTGCCGCCGTCCCCGAGGAGTACGTCATCGTCCGCGCCGCCGTTGAGGATGTCGTCGCCGTCACCGCCGCTGAGCCGATCGCTCCCCCGTTGGCCGCTGAGGATGTCGTTGCCGCCGTTGCCGTCGAGGCGATCACCCCCCCCAAGGCCGTAGAGGATGTTGTTGCGATCGTCCCCCACGAGGCCATCGGCTCCACCGCCGCCCACCGCTGCGGTGCGGTTCGGGGCAACCTCAAGGGGGATGGCGTCGAGGGCGATCGCCGGGGGCAGCGGCAGGGCAGCATCCACGGCCAGGTCAATCACCAGGGAATCGCGCACCCGACCCCGCAAGGTGAAGTTGTAGGGGGCTTCGTCGGGGGTGTCGTTGTTGATCAGGATGACGCCGCTGAATTCCCCTGGGGCAGTTGCGGTCAATTCCACCATGAGCGCGGCGCTGGTGCCCGGTGCGAGGCTGCTGGGGAGTCCTGGCCCAATGACTTGGAAACCAGCCGGGACGGTCACGGATCCGAGGGCGATCGCCACGGCCCCGGCATTGGTCAGTTGGAGCATCACCCGGCGCGGTACCCCCACAACGGTTTCGCCCAGGTCCACGGGGGTGGGGGTGCCATCCGCGATCGCGGCTCCATCGGCAAAAATGTCGAGATTCGCGATCGGCGTTGGTGGAATGGGCGGCGGCGCGATCGGCGCTTGCACCTCCACCGCCCCGATATCAATCCCCGAACCCGCGATCCGCGCCAGCCCCCGCTGATCCGTAGCCACCGCCACCGACGCATTATTCCCCCCATCAATCGCCAGGGAACCGGGCTGGGGTGCGTGGGTGGGCGTCGGTCCCCCATTGTTCGCCAACGGCCCCAAAAGCGGATTCACCACCCCCACATAATCCCCATTGGCATTAGGACCGGGCGACGTGGGCAGCGGAAAGACCGCCAACAAACCACCGGGATTCTGAATTAAATTGCCGCCCCCGGTGGTAAAGTTACCGCCGGTGACATCCACCACATTGCCCGCCACAATCGTATTTCGCAGGTTCACAATCCCGCCATCAGCACTAGTAATTCCCCTATTACCATTAACAATGGTGGAATGAAGGATCGTGGCCCCCGCTGCCGGTACACTAATTGCGTCGTTGGCGATGCCGCTGAAGGTACTGTTGATGACTTCTAAAACCGGATTGTTATTGAATAGAAAGCCCGAGTCACTATTGCTGATGGTGCTATTGAGGATGCTGACAGGGCCATCGGCGACACTGAAAACCGCATAACCGGACGGATTTTCAATGGAAACACGATCAAGGGTAAGGCGACCGTTGGAATGGTTTTCAACGGCGTTGTAGATATAGCTACTGTTACGGATAACGAGGTTTCTGATGGATAAATCGCCCCCTGCATTGACGATCGCGGCGCTCAAGTTATCAGTAAATTGCAGCGTCAGACCTCCGGCTTCTGGTCCAATCAGGGTTGCCCCACCGGCATCAATGAAGGTGGGCAGTTCGACCGGCAGGTCAATTTGGCCCGTGAGGCTAGATAAATCAATCGTGTCGGCAATGCCCACGCCATAGTTACCGCTAATGGCGGCCTCTTCGGCGGCGGTGGGGGCTCGGGTGCCAATAACGGTATTTTCACTAAGCTCGATCGCCTCCCGCAGGGTGAGAAAACCATCTTCCGTGGTGTTGTCGGCGGTGCTGTTGACCCGCAAAACGCCGAGGGTATGGTCGTAGCGATCGCGGACCTCCTCGCCAAAGAGCACTTGCGCCTCCACCGGGCCGTGCTGCACTTCTAGATCCCAGTTCGCCCCCACCAGGGAGCCGCCCGTCGCATCGTCCGACGCCGCCACATCCGCCCCGGTCCAGTCCGACAGCCAATCCGCCAAACCGCCGCTGGAGTCTTCACCGCCGCCCACGTCGCAGCCATAGAGCACAATATCGCCGTCCGCCGTGAAGGCATCGCGCCACTGTTCGATGCGATCGCGGTAATTCCCCAACGTCGCCGAAGTGACCACCGCGCTGCCCAGATAGAGCGTATTGGCCTCCCCGTGGGACAGCACATGCAGGGCGCTCACATTGCGCCGATCGCGCAGCAGCCCCGTCAGTTGGTCAATGCCATCGCGATCGCCCTCGAGGATCACCACCTCCACCGCCGGATCCAGCCCCGCCAGCAGGGCATCATAATTCGGCACCCGTTCATCAATCGCCAAAATGGTTCGGCCCGCCGCCGCGATCGCCCCCACCCCAGCAGGCTCCCCAGACAGCCCCCAGAGGTTGGCAGCATTCCCCCCCGGCAAACCATCCAACGCGATCGCGGGGGCCATCGGATCCATCGGCAGCGACTCAAAACCCATGGGGAATTCCACAAAACACAACAATCAACCCGCAACCCGCACCCATCCAGCCTCCGTCCTAGGGGCACCCACCCTAATCCAACAGTAGCCGCCCCCCAAGGGCCATGGCAGCCGCCCCCACCGCCCCCTCACGAAATCTTCAAAATCCACCCCCTAAAATCAAAGACCTAGGCCCAACCCCATCAATCCCCTACCCCCCACCCCCATCCAGCATGTATCTACTCCTTGGCGGAGCCGGTCTCATGGGCTCAGAACTGGCCAAAACCCTCCTCGAAGAGGGCCACACCGTCGCCGTGGTGGACACGGATCCCGTCGCCTGCCAATATGCCCGCGAAAAAATTGGCGTCATGGCCTTCGAGGGCAGCGCCGTCAACACCACCGTGCTGATTGAAGCGGGTATTCGCAAGGCCGATGCGGTCATTGCCGCCCTGCGGGAAGATGCCCTCAATCTGGCCCTGGCCACCCTTTCTAAACACCACGGGGTGCCGCAAATCATTGTGCGGATGCACGATCGCGACTTCGCAGAACCCTATCGCCTCGCCGGAGCCACCCACATCATCAGCACCGTTGATCTGGCCATTACCCGCATCGTCAACGCGATCGAATATCCCCAGGTGGATGCCATGATGCACTTCGAGCAGGGCCAGGTGGAAGTGCTCAAACTGTCGATTCCCCAAAACTGCAATATCGTAGGCCGCAGCGTCGCCGCGATCGCCCAGGATCCACGCTTCCCCGCCGGTACCCTCATCATTGGCTACCAGGCCCATCCCCAGGATGATCTAACCATTCCCAACGGCAGCACCATCCTCGAAAGCGGCTCCACAATCCTTGCCGTCACCAAACCCCACTTTGTCCGTCAAATCATTGACTTTATGGGGCTCTGTTCTTGAATCTTAGCGTTGATTCGGGAGGGCCGGGGCGTTCGGGAGGGAGACGCGATCGTGCTGATTTGATCGGCACCGAACGCACCCCACCATTCATGATTGATTTGACGACAAAAGGCGATTTAGTGCTACGTCTCATCCTTCAGACGCAATAGCTTCTCATCGAGATCCTTGAGATAGGATTGGCTGACATTGTCCGACAGCAACCCCTTACGAACCGCATCGCCGATCGCCCCCTTCTCCGCCAGAAACAGTCGCCGCCGCAGCCCCTCCAGGTAGCCAGAATTGCTTTGGTCCGCATTGAAGCGCTGGGCTAGCCGCTGATTATATAAATCCCGCAACTCCCGCTCCGCCGCCGCAATGCGCGCCTGATAGGTGGCAAACAGTTCCTCATAGAGGGATTTAGACAAACTGCCGGACTGGGAGAGGTTATCTAACTCCTGTTGGGCAGCCTTAGCGGCAATGAGGGTCAGTTGGAGCGACTCCATGCGCTGCTGCGACTGGGAAAGGGTGGTGAGTTTTAGGCGCTTCACGAGCCAAGGCAAACTCAACCCTTGGCCAATGAAGGAAACAAAAACGGTGCTGAACACCAGGGCAATCACCTGGGCTCGATGGGGCAGCGTCAGGGGCAAGGTGAGGGCGAGGGCCATCGATAGGGAGCCCTTGACATTGCCAATGATCAGCACATGCTGCCAGCGCAGGGGAATTTTGCGATCAAAAAATCCCAGGATAAAGAGGAGGGGATAGATGGAAAAAATGCGGCCAATTTGATACATGCCAATGACGGCGATCGCGGCGGGAATAGTCGCCCAGAGCACCTGGGGATCCACTTCGAGGCCCACCAGCAAAAAAATGAAGGTATTGGCCCCAAAGCCCGCATATTCCCAAAAGTTGAGCAGGGTAACGCGGGTGGAAGCGGAGGTTTCCCGAAAGCCCAGATTACCAATCACTAGACCGACGATCACGACCGCGATCGCGCTGGACACCCCTAAATTTTGACCAATTTGGAACGTCCCGAGGGCCACGGCAACGGTGAGCAATAAATTACTGAGGGCATCATCATTTTGGCGAAACAGGCCCACGCAAAGATAGCCCAGCCCCAGCCCCAAAACCGTACCGCCCCCAAAGGCAATCACCAGTTGTTCCAGGCCCTGGGCAACGGTAAAGGTTCCCTCCAGGTGAATGGTGGTAATCATGCCCAAAAGGACCAGGGCAATCCCGTCATTAAATAAACTTTCCCCCTCCACAATGGTGGCCAAACGGGCGGGGACGGGCACACTGCGGAAGGCGGCAATGACGGACACCGTGTCGGTAATGGTGAGAATCACCCCAACGGCGCTAGCGGTAATCCAAGCCAGATTCAGGCCAAATTTGAGGAGACTAGAGGTGATCGTTGCTGCCAATAAAACCCCAGGCCCCGCCAGTAGAAGAATTGGCTTTAGGGTGCTTTTGAGGCGGCTAATATCCGTATTAATGGCCGCTTCAAAAATTAGAATGGGCAGGAAAAGATTGAGCACCACATCCGGATCGAGGCCGATGGATTCCGGCAGGGCCTGTTTCGTGATGGCGAGACCCGCAAGGACTAAACCGACCACGTAGGGAATGCGGAGCCGTCGGGCAATGAGGGCGCAGATGGTGGCCACCAGCAGCAGGGCGATGAGGGTGCTCATCAGGCCCGAAAAGTCGCTGGGGGGGTCCGCCACGAGGGGCGCTAGGGGTGGGCTGGGGGTGGGATTCACGGGCACCGGTGGAACGGAGGGCGATCAACTGCTGCGAGGATAGCGCGATCGCGCCGCCGCCCCCCGAAGCCGCCCCCGCGATCGCTGATACCATACAAAACCGCACCTGTTTGTCCCCCTGCTCCTGATCACCCCGTCCCTTTCACTCCCCCCCACAGCCCATGGGCAGCACCTTCGGTCACCTGTTCCGCATCACCACCTTCGGCGAATCCCACGGCGGCGGCGTTGGCGTCGTCATTGACGGCTGTCCGCCCCAGATTGAGCTGAGCGTGGACGAGATCCAGTACGAATTAGATCGCCGCCGTCCCGGCCAGAGCAAAATCGCCACGCCGCGCAAGGAAACGGACACCTGCGAAATCCTCTCCGGCGTGTTCCAGGGCAAAACCCTCGGGACGCCGATCGCGATCCTGGTGCGCAACCAGGACACCCGGCCCCAGGACTACAGCGAAATGGCCACCACCTATCGCCCGTCCCACGCCGACGCCACCTACGACGCCAAATATGGCTTCCGCAACTGGCAGGGGGGTGGCCGGTCCTCGGCGCGGGAAACCATTGGCCGGGTGGCGGCGGGCGCGATCGCCAAAAAAATCCTCAAACAGGTGGCCAACGTCGAAATCGTCGCCTACGTCACCCGCATCCACACCCTCGAATCGGCCCCCATCAATCCCCTGGCCGTCACCGTCGAGCAGATCGAGAGCAATATCCTGCGATCGCCCGACCCGGCCTTTGTGGAGGCGGCGATCGCGGCGATTGAAGCGGCCCGCGATCGCGGCGACTCCCTCGGCGGCGTTTTAGAATGCGTCGCCCGCAACGTGCCCAAGGGCCTCGGGGAACCGGTTTTCGACAAACTCGAAGCGGACCTCGCCAAGGCCGTCATGTCCCTGCCCGCCACCAAAGGGTTTGAGATCGGCTCCGGCTTCGAGGGCACCCGCATGACCGGCAGCGAACATAACGACGAATTCTATACGGACGACACCGGCACCCTACGCACCGTCACTAACCGCTCCGGCGGCATCCAGGGGGGCATCAGCAACGGCGAACCGATCATCATCCGCGCCGCCTTCAAACCCACCGCCACCATCCGCAAGGAACAGCGCACCGTCACCGCCGACGGCACCGCCACCACCCTCGCCGCCAAGGGCCGCCACGACCCCTGCGTCCTGCCCCGGGCCGTCCCCATGGTGGAAGCCATGGTGGCCCTGGTGCTGTGTGATCATCTCCTGCGCGATCGCGCCCAGTGCCATACCCTCTAGGGCGATCAGCCCCCGCCACAATCCCCGGCCCCACCGGCGCGATCGCCCATCCCCACCGTGGGGTGCCCGCACCGGCAGATTCAGGCTATCCTGTGGAAAGTCGCCATGGACCCCCCGCGATCGCAGCCCCATCTCACCCCCGCGATCGCCCCCCCAGCCCCATCCGAGCCACACCACCCACCGCCCGTCCGGATCGCCCACACCGGCCCGCGTTTAACTGACCAGTATGGAAACCACCTCCTCAACCGAATTCAGCGTGCGCTTTTGGGGCGTTCGAGGCAGCATTCCAGCACCGGGAAAAAGCACCATCCGCTATGGTGGCAACACCTCCTGCATCGAAATGCACGTGGGGGGACGGCGGCTAATTTTCGACGGCGGCACCGGCCTCCGCATGATGAGCAATACCCTACCCCCCGGAGAACCCTTCGAGGGGTATATGTTTTTCACCCACTACCACTGGGATCACATCCAAGGGGTGCCCTTCTTTAAACCCCTATTCCGGGAAGACGCCACGATCGCCGTCTTCGGAGCCAAGACCAACACGGGCGAAGAAATCGAGCACCATTTCTCCCACCGCATCCTCCACAATAACTCCCCCATTCCCCTCTCGCGCCTCAAGGCCAACCTAACCTTTGAAAACCTCACGCCGGGGGATAAGTTCACGATCGCGGGGGACATCCACATCGAAACCGGCCAACTGAACCACCCCAACGGGGCCATGGGCTACCGGGTCACCTGGAACGGCAAAACCATCGTCTACGCCACGGACACGGAACACCTGCCCGATCGCCTCGATGAACAGGTGGTGAACCTGGCGCGGGGGGCGGACGTGCTGATCTATGACGCCATGTACACCGACGAGGAATACCACAGCCCCCAATCCTCCAAAGTCGGCTGGGGCCACTCCACCTGGCAGGAGGGGCTGAAGGTGGCTAAGGCGGCGGGGGTGAAGCATTTTGCCGTCTTCCACCACGAGCCCAACCACAGCGATGACTTCCTAGACAATCTGGAAATCCAAGTGAAGGCGGCGGACGAACATGCGTTCCTGGCGAAGGAAGGTATGGAATTCTTCGTGCAGTAGGCAGCGATCGCCATGGCATCCCGCGACAATTTAGGCGACGGTTCAGGGCATGGCCCCAGCCCCCACCCCAAGGGCGTCTACATCCTGGCCAATGATGTGGTCTATGACCAGGTGATTGCCCTGATTAATAGCATCGAGGCGAATGTGAGCCCGGAGTTGCCCATCGCCCTGATCCCCTACGATGAACGGCTAGATCGCTTCCGTCGGGAGGTGGCACGGCGGCCAAACCTATCGATTTTTGAGGAGGAGGAACCCATCCGCCGGTGGGAAACCTTCGCGCGGGAGGTGTGGGCGGCGCACCCGCTGGGGGGCCAGAAAAAATATGCCCGGTTGGCGCGGGTGCGGATGCGCTACCAGCGGCGCTATGCGGCCTTTGATGGTCCCTTTGAAAAATTTGTGGTCTATGACGGCGATTGTCTGGCGATGAAGCCGTTGGATGATTTGTTTGATAAGTTAGATCACTACGATTTTGTGTTTGACGATTGGGAACATGCGAAGGGGGATGCGGTGGCGGCCCTGAAGCTGGAGGCGATCGCGGCGTCGGGGGCCTTCACGGCGGCCCAGGTGCGGCCCAAGCTCCACTGCGCCAGTTTCTTTGGCTCCCGGCGGGGGCTATTGGATCGGGCGGAAATGGATGAACTGCTGGGGCGGCTGGTGCGCGATCGCGAGGTGGAGTGGATCAATGGCGTGTCCGAAGCCTTTTTGTTTTGCTACATGACCCTGCGGGGGGGCGGCGGCACCTATCGCCTGTTTAACTACACCCTCAGTCCGGAGGGGCGCGATCGCACGGGAAACTGCGCCGACGCGGATCCCTTTGTGAGCATTGACAACGTACTTTATAACCAGCAGGGCCAAAAGCCCATCCACCGCATCCACTACATGAATTTTCCGTCATCGGCCTTTACGCGGCTTGCGGCGGGCGAAGCGGTGGATGTGCCGTTCCGGGATGTGTTTTTGCACTATCGCTATCTGCGGGAGCCGGACCAGCGCCCCGCAACCCTGGCGCCGCCCCCCCTGAAGGAGCGCGCCCTGCGGCTGGTGCAAAAAGCCGTCAAAAAACTGAAGCGATAGGGATCTGCGGGCCAGTGGGGCGCGATCGCGCGGTTGGAGTCATTGGGCCGTGAATCCTAGGGCATCTTGCCCCCCTGCTGATAAAAACTCGCCAGCCGCGCCGCATATTCCACCTTTTTGCTCGTGGAGGCCGTTTCCCGCACCAGCCGCCGCAGCAGATCCATGGCGCTCTGGAGCAGGTAGCGCATTTGGTGGGTTTCCCCCAGGGATCGGCACACCGCGATCGCGTCCTGGAGCACCTCCAATCGCCAGTGGGGAAACGCCTCCGCCGTCAGCACATCCAGGGCCTCAGAAAAATGTCCCCAGGCTTGCTGCCAATGGACCTGGGCCGCTGCACCGGGGACGATCGTGTCCGCCGTTGCCCCGTGGGCGCGCCCCTGGTGGTATTGGAGCAGTCCCCGCGCTAGGGTCCCCTGGGGGTGGTCTGGGGCCAAGCTCTGAAGCCCCGCCTCCCAGTTCGCCAGGGCCGCCTCCAACCCCTGGCAGGCGAGCAAGGCCCAGCCCCGGTTCACCCAAGCCCGCCAATATTGCCGCTCGGTCAGCAGGATCGCACGATCATAGGCCGTGACCGCCTCCCCGTGGCGACCCGTGCCCGCAAGGGTGAGGCCATAGTTATTCCAGGCGTCGGGGTTGCGATCGTCGTGGCGCAGGGAGATTTGAAAGGCTTCGAGGGCTTCGAGGCTCTGGCCCTGGTTATCGAGGGTGATGCCCCGGTTGTTCCAGGCTTCGGCGTAGTCCGGCTCCAGGGCGATCGCGCGGTCATAGGACGCGAGGGCCTCCCCATGGCGACCAAAGGCTTCTAGCAGCACGCCGCGATGGTTCCAGGCCCGGGGCTGCTCCGGCGCGATCGCCAGCGATCGCTCAAAGGCCGCCAGCGCCTGCTCATCCCGCTCCAGCTTGCGAAACACCTGGCCGCTCCAGAACCAGATCAGCGCATCCTCCGGTGCCAGTTCCCGGGCGCGATCGCAGGCCGTCGCCGCCTCACCGTAGCGGCCCATTTCAAAGAGCACCCGGGCGCAGTTGTACCAAGACAGGGGGGCCTCGGGCACCAGGGCCAGGGAGTGGCGATAGGCCGCCAGGGCATCCCCGTAGCGTTCGAGGCCCGCTAGGGCGTGGCCATAGTTGCCCCAGGCGTCGCCATTGAGGGGGTCGGCATCCAGGAGCTTTTCCAAGGGCGCGATCGCATCCGCATGGGCCCCCACCGCATTGAAGGCAATCCCCAGGCCATGGAGGGCCAGAGGGCAGTCCGGCAGCAGGGCCAGGGCCTGTTCAAAGGCATCGATCGCCGCCTCGAAATTGGCCGCCTCGCAGCAATCGACCCCCAGGGCCAGCCATTGGCTCGTCAACCAATCCATGGTGGGAGCGGCAGCGGAATCCATCGGTGCGGCACTCGTTTTGATCTCCATGCTGTACCTAACGCTTGGGTCCGGGGAGCATCCCCCCAGCCGGAGCCAGCACGCGGAGGTGCTGAAGAGTCGCCCTTATCCTAGCGTGGCGGTTCTGGTCCCGGTTAGGGGCCTTAAACCCCCGTAGCGGTGGGTCATTCTGGGGGAATGGGGCGACCTGCGGGCGGTGGGGATCCGTGATTTTACCCAATCGCCATTCCCTTAGGATTCCCCAATTGCGGCGATTTCCATCAGGGGCGATCGCGGCGGACGGGCCACCCGTTCTCGGGGCAGGGGGTGGGGGCACTGGAACCAGCGGGTTACAATAACGTCGGGACACCAAAGGTCTAAGGCATCGCCATGGTTCGCACTTCCCCCCCGCCCCGCTCCACCGATCGCACTGGCCGCGGCGATCACCCCCCGGAGAGCTCGCCGGAGCCAATTATTTTTGAGCCTCGACCGTCGCGGCCCCGCAGTTTGCTGGCCCATGCCCGGACCTTTGTGGCCGGTGGGGCGATCGCCGGGGGAGCCCTGCTGCTGGTGGGGGCGAGCCAGTTCGGCCAGGGCATCGGCGCGTGGTTTTCCCAGACTTTTCGGGTGGAGACGACGCCGCCAAAGGTGGATGTGCGATCGCTGACCATTGACAAAATCCGCAGCGCCAGCGACCTGACCACCACGGTGTTTGCCATGGAGGCAATCGTGCCCACCGGGAGCGATACGGTGCTGGGCAACCTGGTGGTGGGTTCGACGAAATTGCTCTACATCGCCTACGGGGAAGTGCGCGCGGGCATTGACCTGTCGCAGTTGCAGCCGGAGGCCGTGACCTGGGATGAGGCCAGCGGCACCCTGAAACTCCAGCTTCCGGCCCCGCAGATTTTGGATCGCAAGATCGACGTGGAGCGCTCGAAGGTCTATGACTACAACCGGGGCTTTTTGGGCCTCGGCCCCGATGCGGCCCCCCAACTGCTGACCATGGCCCAGCGGGAGGCCCTGCAGAAGGTGACCGCCGCCGCCTGTGAACGGGGTCTGCTGACGGAGGCAAATGATCGCGCCCGCGACACCATGGCGCGCCTGTTGGGGACGGCGGCCCCGAGCACGACCCCCAATAGCAATCCCATTCAGCGGCTGGAGGTGGTGGTGACGCCGCCGGATCCGGCCACCTGCGCGATCGCGCCCCAGCCCCAGGAGCCCGCCGCACCGACCGCCAATGCGCCCCAACCGACGGCCCAAATCGCGCCCCAGCCCCTGCCCGTCCCCGCACCGGCCAGCGATCGCCTCCCCGTCCCCGCCACCCCCTAGATCATCCAATCGCCCCAAATTCCCTCCCCCAACCGATCATCCGTAGGGGCGGGGTTTTCCCGCCCAGCCCCCACCGATATGGCTCGTCCAAAGGTTGACCGGGTTTGGGGTGATCGGTGGGGCGAGGGTTGGGAGATCCACCCCCTACGGTGATGGGAAGATCGAACCGTCTAAATCGGCAGCAATTCCGTGACGGCGTAGCGATCGCGGGGGAGATAGGTCCGCGCCACCCGCACCAGATCCGCCACCGTCACCGCCTTGACGTGCTCCACATAGTGGATGGCCTCATCAAAATGGCCCATCAGCGTGTAGTAGCCATAGCAGCTCGCCAACTGGCTGGGGGTTTCCGTCGAGAAGGCATAGTCATTGCACAAGAGCCGCTTCGCCCGCGCCAGCTCAAATTCCGACACCGCCCCCCCCTGCACGTCCTCCAGCCGATCCAGGGCGATCGCCTCCACCGTGGCCATGTGGTCCCCATCGAGCCACGCGGTCAAGAAAAACACCGACGCCTCCCGCTGGGTGGTGCAGTCACAGCCGATGGACTGGACCAGTTGCCGCTCCTCCCGCAGTTCCCGCACCAGCCGCGAGGTGCGCCCCTCCGACAGCAGCACCGACAGCAAATCTAGGGCGTGGGTATCGCCAATGGGCACCGGTCCCGGCAGCAGCCACGCCATCATCAGCCGCGCCGTTTCCAGGTAGGGCAAATGGAGTCTTTGGCGGCGCACCTCGGTGATCGCATCGAGGCGGCCCGGTTCCGGCGCGGGGCAGGCGCTCGGGGCCACGAAGGACGAAAAGGCCGAAGTCACCAAATCACAGGCTTCCTGGCGATCAATGCCCCCCGCGATCGCCACCACCGCCCGCTCCGGCTGGTAGTAGCAGCCGTGGAATTGGCGCATGGCCTCCGGCGTAATTCCCATCACCGACGCGATCGTCCCTAGGACCGATCGCCCATAGGCATGGTGGGGGTAGAGGCTCTCTAGCAAACTCTGGAACGCCACCCAGTCGGGATTATCCTGGGCCTGCCGCAGCTCCTCGATCACCACCGACCGTTCCCGCTCAAACTCCGCCACCGGCACGATCGCCCCCTGCAACAGATCCGCCAGCAGGGGCAGGGACACCCGCGCATCCTGCACCGCCGAGGTCACAAAATAGTGGGCATAGTCATGGCTGGTGGCCGCATTGGTCATGCCGCCGCGCCCCTCGACGGCCAGATCAAATTCACCGGGGGCGATGCGATCGGTGCCCTTGAAGATCATATGCTCCAAAAAGTGAGCCATGCCGGACCAGGCCGACGGCTCCACCCGCGCCCCCGCATCGAGCCACACGTCCATCACCACGGCGGCGCTGGCGGGCAAATGGTGGTGGACCAGGGTCAGCCCCTGGCTCAGGGGGATGCGCTCGACGGGGGAACGGGCGACCTTAGGGACGGGGTAGGAGGGGAGCAACACGGGGGACTCGACTGGGGGAATGGGGGGCCGATCGCGCGGGGCTTCAGCGGGGGCGCGGCCCGATGGATGGGGGGGATCTTAGCGGGGTGGCATTCCTGAAACTGCATCTTCCGTTACGGCGATCGCGCCGCCCAAACCCTTGGACTGCGGGGGAAGATCGGGGCTCGGGTGGAACGCCACGGCGATCGCGGTGGCCCTGGGGTACGGGCTGGCAGCGGCTCACGGGCAACGGCCAAGGGACCGCAGGGGACCAAGGGAATGCCCATAGCTGGGGGAATGTCTTCAGGATATCCTGGGGCTGGCCTAGTCCCCCTAGGGCGGTGGCTTAGGATCGGCCCCTAGGTGCAGGCCCTTGGCCTTTAGGTTGCTTTTAGGTTAAGGAGCCCAGGGGCGCGATCGCCAGAATTCTAAGGAAAGGTTAACGAACGCTCGGGTGGCCCGAGGGAAACCCCACCGGACAGGCGGCGGTTGGGGGCCTAGGATTGGCGGCATCTCCAGCCTGTTTGGCCCCCGTCCGCGGCCCCCCGGCCTTGGGGTTGCTGCTGACATGGCCCCCCAGGATGGGCTAGAACGGCCCCCAGGGATCCTTAAAACTTTCAGGTGCCCTTGCAGCGGCCGGGATGGCCTCCGGGGAACCCCTTGACCGGCACTCACCCCAGCGCTGACCATGGGGAGTAATGATCCCCCAACGCCCTGGCCCATGGTTTTTGACCCGCCTTAGTTGGTGCCCGCGTTGTCGATTCCCTAAAGCTTTCCGCGCGATCGCGTCCTGCGCCCCCCTGCCCCCACCCCCACCATGGCTGACCGGTTGACTTCCCTAGGATTAGGTTCCGTGCCCCCGTCCCACCGCCTCTCCGCAGGGGCGCGATCGCGGTTGATGCGCTGGGGGATGGGCGCGATCGCCATCCTGCTGGGGAGTTGGGCCGGACCAGGGGCAGCCAATGAACCGATCCCCTTTGGGCAACCGCTGCCGGGGCGGCCCCCGACCCAGCCGACGGAAACGGTCGAGGCGGCGGACCCGGAAACGGTGACGGCCACCTTTGAGCCCCTAGAGGTGCGGCCCGGTGACGTGGACGAGGCGGTGCGGGTGGAGTTGCGGTTACCCACCTCGGAGGGCCGCGCGGGGGATTCCCAACGGACCGCTCCGGACGATGGTTGGGCAACCCGTCAGCCCCAGCCCCAGGCCGCCGCTAGCCCTGATCCGTCGCAGGTGGGGGGCTGGCTGGAGGAGGCGGCGATCGCCCCAACCCCGCGCGACCCCCGCCAGAATCCCCAAGGGGGCGGCTCGACCGGGACAGATGCCGCGATCGCCGCCCTGGGGGCCGGTCCCTACGGGGTCTATGTGATGGACGATCGCCTCAGTACCCTAGAGCAGGTCAGCCGCCTGAGCGCCAACGCCACCTTTGCCACCTATGGCAGCCGCACGGCCATCCAGGCGGGAGTTTTTGAGCGCCAGGGGGATGCGATCGCGCGGGTGCGGGAGCTGGGCCAACTGGGCCTGACGGCGGAAATTGCCCCCGTTCCCCCGATGGCGAGTCCGGCGATCGCGGCGGCCACTGCCCCCACCTCAGCCAACGGCTCCAGCGATTTCGTTGATCCCAGCCTATTTTTTGCCAACTTCAACCCGGCCCCCAGCGAAGCCGCCCCCATTCCCGAGCGGGCCGGTCGCCCCCCGGTAGCGGATCCTGACAAGGCGCTGCCCCTGCCCGCCCCCCCGCCCCTGCCCACGGCAACGGCCCCGGCGGCAGGTTCCACGGAAACCTGGACCTGGGCAACTCCAGAGGCCCAACCCCAACCCCAGCCCCTCGCCCGCCTGAACTCCACCCCCCCGGCGATCGCCCCGGCCCCCTCGGAGGCCATCCCCTACGCCATCCGCCTAGTGGGCAGTGCCCAACAGTTTGCCCAATGGCAGGCGAGCCTTCGGCGGGCGGGCATTCCAGAGGACAACACCGCCCTCTTAAACGACAACGGCACCACCGTTCTGGAGGTTGGCCCGTTCCTCTCCTTTGCGATCGCGGCCCGCTGGCGGGACTATCTGCGGCAGGAAACCGGCCAAGCGGTTGAGATCTATGCCAACGGCTGGGTGGTCGAAACGGATCTCGCTAATCCCTAGGCCCGTCATCGGCGATCGCCCCGTCCGCCCCCCGCCATTGCAGGTATTGCCGCAGGGGATCAAGGCGATCCGCCATCTGTTGTAGCCGCAGCCGCAGGGTATCCGGCCGCTTCGCCATGCGCAAAAACTGCCCATCGAGCTCCAAAAGGCGCAGTTGCCGGTGCAGTTCCACCGCGATCGCCCGCCACCGCCCCTCCCCCATGCCCTCCGGCGCTTGCAGCGTCGCCGGGTTCAACTGCGCCCCCAGATCCGCCACCGCCGCCGCGATCGCCCCCAACTCCGCCGGAGAAACCGCCGCCGATCCGGGCTCCAGCCGCGCGATCGCCCCCTCAATCAAACGCTCCAGGGCTTGCAGCCGCGCGATCGGCCCCGTCCCCCCATCGCCCCCCCCCATCGCCGCCGCCCCGGATCCCAGATCCGCCCCCAAACCCGACGTGAACCTTAAATTTGCCACCAGCGCCACCCAAAAGTAGACAAAAAACCGCCTCTTAAAGCACAATACCTACAACTTTTAATTAAGTTTGCATTAATCACCCCATAAACTTTCCCAACGGTTTCGGATTGTTGACCCCAATCCCACCGTTCCCGACGGTTCACGCCATTAAGAACCGTTGCCATATACAACCGAACTTTGACCGGGATTTCCACCCCGCGCAATCAGCGTTAGGCTAGGGCTATCACGGAACCAACGATCCATCAGCAGCAAAGGGCGGTCCCCGCGCCGTTCTAGCCCTTGGACCTGATCTGACGGATCCCCCTTGGCGATCGCCCCTTGATACCCTCCACCCGCGCGATCGCGACCTTGAGATTTCCCCCTCAGTTCCCCGAACGGTACCGATTCCAACCGCGATCGGTCACCGAATTTCCCCATTTCCCTATCCACCCCCGTCGGACCGCGATCCCCATGGTGCTCACAACCTCCGAACTCATTTCCCCCTGCGACGCCTTCAGCGACGTGCAACTGCCCCTGTGGCTACAAACCTGTCTGATCTCCCGCAGCGGCAGCCCCGACGGCAACGGTAGCCCCGCCCCCGTAGACGACACAGATCTGGTGTGCCGCGCCTTTCAGTTCGCCTATGACCTCCACAAAAACCAGTGCCGCGCCTCCGGGGAGCCCTACATCGCCCATCCCATCGCCGTGGCCGGTCTTTTGCGGGATCTCGGCGGCACCAGCGCCACGATCGCAGCGGGCTTCCTCCACGACATCATCGAAGACACCCAAACCACCGGCGAAGACCTCGAACACCACTTCGGCGCTGAAGTACGCTTCCTGGTCGAAGGGGTCACCAAACTCTCGAAGCTCAACTTTTCTAGCAAAAAGGAACAGCAGGCCGAAAGCTTCCGGCGCATGTTCCTGGCCATGGCCCGCGACATCCGCGTGATCATCGTCAAACTCGCCGATCGCCTCCACAACATGCGCACCCTCGAACACCTGTCGAGCGATCGCCAGCAGCGGATTGCCCTTGAAACCCTCGAAATTTTTGCCCCCCTCGCCAACCGATTGGGCATCGGCCGCATGAAATGGGAACTGGAGGATTTATCATTCCGCTACCTGCACCCGGAAGCCTATCTAGAAATTGAAGGCTTGGTGGCCGAAAAACGCACCGATCGCGAAGCCCGCCTCGATCGCGTCATCCAAATTTTGCAGGAGCGCCTCGGCCAACTGGGCATCACCAACGCCGACATTAGTGGCCGCCCCAAACATCTCTATGGCATCTACCAAAAGATGCAGCGCCAGAACAAGAGTTTCTGGGAAATTTACGACATCGCCGCCGTCCGCGTCATCCTCAATTCCGTCGATCAATGCTATCGCGCCCTGGCGGTAGTCCACGATGAATTTCGACCGATCCCCGGCCGCTTCAAGGACTACATTGGCCTGCCCAAACCCAACCGCTACCAGTCCCTGCACACCTCCGTCATTGGCTTGACCGGTCGGCCCCTGGAGGTGCAAATTCGCACCCAGGACATGCACCGGGTGGCGGAATACGGCATCGCCGCCCACTGGAAATATAAGGAGAGCGGCACCAGCGCCCTAGCTGTGGGGAACGATGATGAAAAATTCATTTGGCTGCGGCAACTGCTGGAGTGGCAAAACGATCTTAAGGATGCCCAAGAATATCTAGAAAACGTTAAAACCAACCTGTTTGATGAGGAGGTTTATGCCTTTACGCCCACCGGGGATGTGATTTCCCTTGCCAGCGGCGCGACGCCGGTGGATTTTGCCTATCGCATCCACACGGAGGTGGGCAACCACTGCGCGGGGGCGATGGTCAATCGGCGCATTGTGCCCCTCGATACGCCGCTGCAAAATGGCGACATTGTGGATATCATCACCCAGAAAAATGCCCACCCCAGTTTGGATTGGCTGAAGTTTGTGGTGACGGCGACGGCCCGTAACCGCATTCGCCAGTGGTACAAGCGATCGCACCGGGATGAAAATGTGGCGCGGGGTCGGGAACTGCTCGAGCGGGAAATGGGCAAGCAGGGGTTTGAGAGTTTCCTGCGCTCGGAGGTAATGCAGTCGGTGGCGGAGCGCTGCAACTACCACGGGGTGGAGGATTTGTTGGCGGCCCTGGGCTATGGGGAAATCACGCTGACGACGGTGGCGAATCGGATCCGGGAACTGGCCCGGACGGATCAGGAGAAGGACAAGGGGACGATCGCCCAGGAAGTCACCACCGTTGCCCGGTTGCCGGAGCGATCAGGCCACTCACAAAAGTCGAGCCGTGCGCCCATTGAAGGGGTGGAAGGGCTGCTGCACCACATGGCGGGCTGCTGTACGGCGATCCCCGGTGAGGCGATCGTGGGGGTGGTGACCCGGGGCAGCCACGGCATTGCCATCCACCGTCAAAACTGCGCGAATTTGGCGTCGGTGCCGGGCGATCGCCTGATCCCCGTCCGCTGGAATGTGTCCGATGAGGGGACGGGCCGCGCGCCCACCTATCCGGTGGAGGTGATCGTGGAGGCGCTGGATCGCGTGGGGCTGCTCAAGGACATTTTGACGCGGCTGGCGGACTACAACATCAATGTGAACGGAGCCCAGGTCCAGACCCGGCGGGGGGAGATGGCCACGATCGCCCTGGGGATCGACATTCAAGATCGCGCCCAGTTGGATCGGGTGTTCACGCAAATCCGCAAAATTGGCGATGTGATGGCCCTGCGGCGGGTGACGAATGGGGGCTAGGGGTTTGGGCCTAGGGGTTGTGGTCCCTTAAGCTGCAACCCCTGTGGCATCATGCGTTCGCCGGTGGGAGCAAGGGGCTTGAGCCCCTTGTTGAGCCCAGATCCGGGCCGATTTATGATCACTCCCTAGGCTGTGTGGTCTAGGGCTTGATGTCCACCTGGCGGGTGGTCACCAGTTGCCGATCGCCCTGGCGCGGAGCCTGGAACAGCCGCACGCGGTACGGTCCCGGCGCGAGGTTTTGGATCGTACCCGTGAGGTTGAAATCACACAGGCAGCGGCAGAGGAGCCCCCCGCTGGTTTCAATCACGTCGATCGTATTGCCGTCGCGGTTTTCGGCCAGGTCAAATTCAAAGCAGCAGTTGGCGGTGCGCTCGTAGGCAAAATTCAAGGTGCCGCTGCCCCCCTCCAGCACCAGGTTCAGCACCCCCATCTCCGGCGCGATCGCGGCGGGATCCTCCTGGGACGCCCCATAGACATCGCTCCCCTCCGACGGGGCAACGGATGGGCGATCGCCGCCCTTGGATCCACAGGCTTTATCGACGCAGCCCCCCACCCGATAGGTCAAATTGCCGCGCACCACCGCCGGGGCCACAAACTCGAAGTCTTCGAGTCCGCTGAAATCCTCCGTCGCGATCGCGGGGATCACCGCCCCCACCCCCACCAGGGCCACCATCAACCCCCAGGGCCACTGCGCGATCGCCGCCGCGCCCCTCAACTTCACCATATCCCTGTCCCCTGCCTTCGCGCGTCACCGAACCAATGGTCAAAAATGCTACTAGCCTAACCGCACCCATCCCGCCGGAGGACCATCACCGTCCCCGCCGCCGCCGCTACCCCTCCACCACTCTAGCCTGCCCTACCCATACGAGCGGCGCGATCGCCCCCCGTGACAGCCCCACCCAAAGGTACCCCAGCAAACATTACGAAAGATTAAGAGACACAACCAGGGGTTGACCTATCCTAAGACTTTCGATAAGTTAAAGGGCGTCCGGAAAGCAGGCCCCCATCGTCTAGAGGCCTAGGACACCTCCCTTTCACGGAGGCGACGGGGATTCGAATTCCCCTGGGGGTACTTTCCGCAACAAGTCCCGTTTAGGCTAGCCTAGGCGGGATTTTGTTTTGGGCACCTCAGGGGAGGCGGCGCACAAAGATTCATGGGCACCCTTGACTTTTTTTGGATTCTTGGCTAGATTAAAGATCGTCTGAAAAACACGCCCCCATCGTCTAGAGGCCTAGGACACCTCCCTTTCACGGAGGCGACGGGGATTCGAATTCCCCTGGGGGTATTTTGCAGACGGCGGCGCGATGGGCGCTGTGAGCCAAGTCTAAAATCCCGAAAGCCCCGGTTAGGTTAGTCTAGCCGGGGTTTTTGGTTGGGCGAGGAGGCTGGTGCCCCAGGGGAGGTGGGGGTCTGGCCGAGTCAGCTATGGTATTGCGTGGGTGTTGATCGCGCGTTGGTCTGGAGGGGTGACATGCCGGAGTGGGTGGCCTGTTTGGAGTGCGGCGGCTCGGTGCCACCGGGGGCGATCGCCTGTCCCCATTGCCAGACGCGGGACTACGGCGGCCTGACCTGCGCCGTGTGTTTGCAGCCGGTGCGCCCGTCGGCGGTGGCCTATCGCCCTGAATTAGGCAAATTTTTTCACTTGACCTGCCTCACCCTGGTGGAGCAAGCACCGCGTCCCTGCGGAGCCTGTGGGGCATTGGTGGTGGATGCAGCCCGCCGGGACTGCCCCAACTGCGGGGCGGCCATGGAGGATCATCGCTGCCGGTTTTGCAGCCATCCCTTCAGCCCCGCGATCGAGGACTATGACGATCGCGTTTGCATCGACCAGGTGGGGGGCATTCAGATCTACCGTGACCTGGTGCGTCAGGGGGAGGGGCACCGGATCTGTGCGGCGGCTCGGGGTGGTTTTTTGCGCAAGGATCTCTATCGGGATTTATATGAAGCCCTCGTCGCGAAGCATTGGCGGGCGGCGGACATGTCCACCGATCGCCTGATTCGCTACTTTGCCGCATCGGGGCCGTTGGCGGCGGTGCCCCTGGTGGAGTTGCAGCAGATGGATGACCTGTGGGCCAGCTATAGCGGCGGGCGGTTTGGCTTTCGGGTGCAGGCCCAGCTTTGGCAGTCCATGGGGGGCCGACCGGGCCAAGAGGATGGCGTCACCTATGGCACCTTTGCGGAGGCGGTGGGCTGGCAGCGGCCCCTATTTGAAACGCCGCCGGTCCAGTGGTGGGAGCGCATGGGGCAATGGCTGGGGATCAAGGGGCGATCGCGGCCCCAGACGTCGGAGGAGTTGGACTATGACGAATTGCAGTTTGATCTGACGGCCCCGCCCGGTCATTTGCCGTTTCCGGGGGCTGACACGGGCCGCAATTGGGCAATCGGCCGCGAACCGGGCCGCGAGGACAGTTGGGATGTGCCCCTGATGGCGGCCCGCTGGGGAGAAATGGAGCCCTAGGTGTGCCTTTGACGGTTTTTGACGGCCCCTAGGCGGCTGAAATTGAACCTAAACGTCTATTTTTGAGATTGATTTGAGATTTTCTTGAGGTTTGTGAGGAGGTTTGTTTGATGGTGGATGATCCCCGGCCAACCCTAGATCTGACCACGGCGGAGATGCCGATCCTGTTCGAGCTGAGCCGGGGGGAACTGGCGAAGGGCACCCTGCGGGATCTGGCGGGCGGCCCGAATCCGGTGGAGATGGCGAAGCAGTCCGCTGAGGTGCTCAATGGGGCGATGCGGGCGATCGAGGGCATGGCGAACCGGACCCGCGAAACTTTGGCGCGTCTGGATACGCCCCCGGCGGCCCTGGAGGTGGACTTTGCGATCAAGATGGATGCGAAGTTGGGGGCGATCGTTTCGGGGGATGCGTCGGAGGGGGCGCTGCGGGTGAAGTTGGTGTGGCGCAAGGAGGATGGGGATCCTGGGCCTTCCGGTGCGTCTTCTGGGGCTTAGCGGCGGCGGCCCCTGCTGCGGCGACGGCTGGACCCACCGCTGGAGGAGTCGCTACTGGTGGCGCGGGTGGAGAAACGAGGGCGGATACGCAGGCGATCGCGGTCTTGCCCATCCTCATACTCGTTGTAGGGATCCGTTCCCGTGCTTATGAAGGGTTGGCTAGAGGCGGCTTGGGAGGATGCAAGGGCTCCGGTGGGGTCCACCTCCTTGAGGGCCATGAGGGCGGTGGCTTGGCCGCTGCCGTGGCCCTGCTGCTGAAAGAGGGTGGCGGCCCGCTGGAGATCGGTGACCGCCGCGATCGCGTTGCCCTGGCGATGGTGCTCGATGCCCCGGGCGAGGTAGGCACGGGCGTGGTCCTTTTGCAGCGTGAGGGTGCGGTTGTAGTCATCGATGGCGGCGTTGAGGCTGCCGAGGGCGCTGTAGCTGCGGCCCCGATGGTAAAAACCGTCGGCGAATTGGGGATCGAATTGGATGGCGCGGCCGTAGTCCGCGATCGCGGTGCGGTGGCTGTTTTGGGTCGCCAGCAGCAGGCCGCGCCCAAAGTAGGCGGTGGCGAGGGCGGGGTTGGACGCAAGGGCTTGATCGAAGTGGCGGCGCGCTTCGCGGTAGTTGCCCCGATCAAAAGCTTGGACGCCGCGATTATTCCAAGCCACCGCCGTCTGGGCGAATCTCACCCGCTGGGCGATCGCGGCCTCGTTCCGTTGGTAGTTGGGTAATTTCGCCTGGGCGATCGCCGCCGCCTGGGTTTGGGGGGGCACCCTCTGGAGTTGCGCGATCGCCCCCTGCCACTGCTGCTGCGATCGCTGCCACACGGCCAAGGGATGGGGGGGATTTTGGACCGTCACCGCCGCCGCGAATGCTTCCGTTTCCGCCGCCGCCAGGGCCGTCGCCCCCGCCAACTCCGCCGCGATCGCCGCCTCCCGTTCCTGCCAGCGGGCCAGGGTTTGTTGATCGGCCCCCTGATCTAGCCAAGCGGGCAACCAATCCAGCCCCAGGGACGGCCCCCGCATATCCGCCTCCAACCGTTGCCAAGTCCCCAGGGGTTGCGCCGTCGTCGGCAAGGGTTCCGCCAAAACTTCCTGGGCCTGGGCGATCGCCTGTCGCCGTGCCGCCACAGTTCCCCCCACCGCGATCGCCCCCAACAACCCCACCGCGATCGCGCCCGTTTTCAAACCCATAATCCATCAGCCCGTCCCCACCGATAGAAGCACTCGGGAGACTCACATCATCTTAATCCAACCCCCTCACAAAGTTTCGTGTTTTTTAATATTTAAGCGGTATCTTTACCCAATGCCCCACCGCACACCCCTAGACAACTCACGCAACCCATCGGTTTTCGCAAAGCCCCAGCACCTCCAACCACCGCCCAGCAAAAAACAGCCAATAGAAACGGGGCCGACCACCCGAAGGCAGCCGACCCCATTTCGCAGATTCGAGTTTTTTTTAGCGCAGTCCGGCGACTTCCAGACCCCTCAGACCTGAGGAAACCTTAAAACACCTCGACTGCTCCCCTCGAATCATCAAGCTTTAGCCCATAAAGCTTTAGCCGTTGATGGCAGGCGCTTGCAGGGCCACCGGAGCCGCATCACCCGCCGCCAGATCCAGCGGGAAGTTGTGGGCATTGCGCTCGTGCATCACTTCCATCCCCAGGTTCGCGCGGTTGAGCACGTCCGCCCAGGTGTTCACGATGCGCCCTTGGGAATCAATCACCGACTGGTTGAAGTTGAAGCCATTCAGGTTGAACGCCATCGTGCTGATGCCCAACGCGGTGAACCAAATGCCCACCACCGGCCAAGCCCCCAGGAAGAAGTGCAGGGACCGGCTGTTGTTGAACGAAGCGTATTGGAAGATCAACCGACCGAAGTAGCCGTGGGCCGCGACGATGTTGTAGGTTTCTTCCTCTTGGCCGAACTTGTAGCCGTAGTTTTGCGATTCCACCTCGGTAGTTTCCCGCACCAGGCTAGAGGTCACCAGGGAACCGTGCATCGCCGAGAACAGGGAGCCGCCAAACACCCCGGCCACGCCGAGCATGTGGAACGGGTGCATCAGGATGTTGTGCTCCGCCTGGAACACGAACATGAAGTTGAAGGTGCCGGAAATCCCCAGGGGCATCCCATCCGAGAAAGAGCCTTGGCCGATGGGGTAGATCAGGAACACGGACGTGGCGGCGGCCAACGGTGCGCTGTAGGCCACGCAGATCCAGGGGCGCATCCCAAGGCGGTAGGACAGTTCCCACTGGCGACCCATGTAGGAAAAGATGCCGATCAGGAAGTGGAAGACGACCAACTGGTAGGGGCCGCCGTTGTAGAGCCATTCATCGAGGCTGGCCGCTTCCCAAATGGGATAGAAGTGCAGGCCGATCGCGTTGGAGGAGGGCACCACGGCACCGGAGATGATGTTGTTGCCGTAGAGGAGGGAACCGGCGACGGGCTCGCGGATGCCATCGATATCCACCGGGGGGGCGGCGATGAAGGCGATGATGAAGCAGATGGTGGCGGTCAGGAGGGTGGGGATCATCAGGACGCCGAACCAACCGACATAGATGCGGTTGTTGGTGCTGGTGACCCATTCGCAGAAGCGCTCCCAGGGGCCGCCACGGTTGGCTTGAAGGGTGGTTGTCATGGGTTAATGATTGCGTTTGAGAATGGATAAACTCATGGATCGTGGGCGATCGCGATCGCGGTGGATCGGGACGCCAACGGTAAGTTCTGGGGCAATGAATGGATGAAACCACCAGAAATTACTTGGTTTACATGCTAGGAATCTGCCTCAAGAAATGTCCACAAAGTTAGCTTTCTTTTTGCGATCGCCTGTGGTCAATTCTTAAGATATGAAAATCCTAGAAAATATTTGTTGATATTCGTTTTCGCTTCTTTACAAATGATGCCCAAAGATCCATCGAATCGGGCCAAAACCTTTAACCCCAGAGGCGGACGGGGGCGGCGGGGCGATCGAGGTAGTGGGGGCGCAGCGATCGCCAGAGGGTCTGGAGCCAGTGCCGCGCTTCGAGGCTAGAGGGGCCGCGATAGCGTCCGAGGAGGCCATGGGGCAGGCGGGTGAGGCCAAAGTTTGCCTGGGGGGATGGATGTTCGGGAATGGTGGTGTGGCGCAGGTGGGGGATCAGGTCGCGATCGCAGGGGGCTCCCAGCAGGGCGAAGGTGGCGATGATCGGGCAGCCCTTGAGGTGGTTGGGGCTGTGCCAGGTGTCGTCGCTGCCTTCCAGGGTTTGCAGGTCCACCCAGAGGGGCTGATCGTCCTGCCACACCTCCAGGTGCGATCGCCAGCGGCCCGCCGTGAACTGTTCCCCCCGGGCGGTGCGGCCAAAGCGCAGCAGTTCCCAGCCGCACCAGCGGGCTCCGGCGGCCAGGTCAATGCGGGTGGTTTGCTCAAAGTTGCAGCCCCGGAAGGCGATCGCGTCCTGGGGAAACCATTCCAGACAGGCCCCTTCGCCGACGGTGAGGTGGGTGTGCTGCCGCGCGATCGCGCCGGTGCTGCGGTAGAGCTTGGTGGCGGCCACGGTGGTCAGCAGGGCATTGGTGCTTGGCCCGAGGTGGATGTCGATGTCGAGGCGATCGCCCCCCACCACGCCCCCCGCCGTGTGCAGCAGCGCCCCGTGACATAAATCCGGCCCCTCGGGATAAAAAGGCCGCTGGAATTTCAGGGGAGCCACCGCATGTTGATGGGTCACCGCAACAGATCCAGGGGTGCCGCGATCGCCCCGCTGCCCAAAGGCCAGTTCCAAACGCCCCCGCCACGGAGCCCGCTCGACCATTGCCATTGATCCTTGCCGCCCCAGGTTAGTTATCAAAGACCTCACCGCTGCCGGTCCAATTGAAGTCAGAAATTCTCAGGAGCAGCGAGGCCGACTCCCGTTCGGGGCGCACCCGCAGGGTAAGGCCATAGGTGCGGCGGCTATATTCCAGCGTGAAGCTCGAATCAATAATCTCCTCGCGATCGATGCTGTAGACAATCTGGCCGCCAATGCGCACCGGCCCCGCAATCTGCTGCGTGAGGCCCACCACTAACACCTGGTTTTCCCCCACGCGATCGAACAAAAAGGGCGAATCCCCATCCCGCCACCGCTGCACATAGGCCACATTGAAGGCCGTGTAGTCCAAAAATGGCCGCGAAAAATGGCCGAAATTCCCCTGAATGCCGATCAGCGCGTCAAAATAATTCTGCTGGTCGCCGTTGCTGTAGTCCGCCAAAACCCCCCGCACCCGCGTACTGACACTAATGCTGGGCACCACGGGACTGGGGGTGTAGCGCAGGCCCTCGTCGCGGGTGGCGGGCAGGGGACGACCGCGCCACAGCAAAAATCCCCGCTGGAGGGTGATGGCCCCCTGGGCCCGGTTGAGGGTGGTTTCGTCGCGATCTTCGCCCGGATCCAAAAATTCCGGGCGATCGGTGCGGGCGGTGATGCGCTGCCAACCGGCCTGGTAATTCAATAAAATGCCGCTGCGGCCTAGGCGGATGGGGGGTGATTCAAAAATGGCCCCGAGGCTGCTCTGGACCGTCTGAAACCCAAAGGCTCCGTTGAAGAGGCGATCGCGGTAGCTCTGCTCCAATGTGAGACGGTGTGGCCCCCAGCCGGTGGGGATCACCTGGCTCAGGCGCAAACTGCCCCGGAAATTGTCTTCGATGCGATCGAAATCCAGGGACGTGAATTGGGCCACCCCCACCACGGTGGTCAGGGGCGTCAGTTGGGCGCTCAGGCGGCTCTTGAACCCGAAGGCGTGGGGATCAATGGGGCTGTCGGCCTCCCCGGACACCACCCGCTGCACGTAGTACTGGGGCGTGAACCGCAGCCGCACGCCGGGGCGACGGATCAATTCAAAATCCTTTTCGACAAACAGGCCGCCGCGATCGCGCCCGTCATAGCCAAAGCGGAACGGTTCCGGGGGCCGCTCCCGGCGATCGATCACCGTACGGCGGGCCAGCAAGGGTAATGTGAACCGGTTATCGAGGACAATCTTGCCCCGCTCCGCCACCACCTCATCCCGCAGGGGCGACAGGCGACGGAAGCGCAGCCGCTCCGCCCGGATTTCCGCCTCCGGGGGCGAGAAGGGATCATTGGTGATGCGGGCATTGGTGGCGGTCCAGCCATTGGGATCAAAGTCCAGGGCATCCGCCTGAAAACGGAATCGGTTCACCTCCCCCGTCTGGCCCGGTGCCGGTTCCAGCAGCCCAAAGTTGCCCGTGCCCACCTCTAGGCCAAATTGCCCCGCCAGCACCACGTTATTGATCGGTTCATTGGCGCTGATGCGATCGCTCAGGGGCCGGTCGAGGGCGGGATCATAGCCCGGGGGGATCGTCCCTGGGGGCACGGATCCATCAGCATTGGCACCGCCGGGAGCAACGCCACCGGGCACCAGATCCGGCCCAGCGGTGGTGCGATCAATTTCCCCATAGGCCCCCGCGATCGCCCCGTCCCCCTGGATGAGGTTATATTCCAGGCGATCGCCCCGCAGCACCTGTTGGCCGCGCGTTAGGGCCACATCCCCCTCGGCCAGGGCAATGCGGCTATTGAGGTTGATCTGAATCCGCTCGGCATTGATCACCGCCCCCTGATAGCGCAGGACCGCATTGCCCGTCGCGATCGCCACCTGCCGCCGCTCGTCATATTCCTGCTGATCCGCCGTCACCTCCAAACTGCCCGTGATGCCAGGGGGCAAATTCGGATTCACGATCGCTTCAGGGGTTGGCGTCGGGGCCGGGGCCGGTACATCCGGGGCCAGATCGAGGCGATCGCGCGGGGCCGGTCGCACTTGGGGAGGCCGTGCCTCAGCCTCAGGGGTAGCATCCGGATCAGCCTCCGTTTCCGACCGATCCGCCCCATCCCGCTCGGGTTCAGGCCCTGGATCAGTTTTGGGGCCGGATGCGGGCTCTGGCTCTCCCTCTAGCCCTGGGACTGGCCGATCCGAATCCGTCTCTGGCCCCAGGGGAGGCACATCCCTAAAGGGATCATTCCCCTCATCCTGGCCCCTGGGCGGCTCCCCACTGGCCGATTCAGCCCCCCGCAGATCGTAGACCGCGCGATCTCGGCGCAAATCTGCCGCCTGGGAGACAGACGCCGTCGGAGTCGATTGTTTAAATTGCTGGAGCGTGTCCGGTCGCCCAGGGACCACAGGCACGGCGGCGGGCGAACTAACGGCAACGGAAACCGCCGGAGTCTCGCGTGAAGGGAGCGACTCCAGTTTCAGAAGGGGACGCACCGTCGGCTGGGGCGGCACCTCCTCAGCGGCTTCGACCGGGCGAATGACAGCGGGCGGCTCAGGCGGAAGAACCGGATAGGGCATAGGGGCGCAAACTCAACTCACACCAGCTCAAGGTTGGCCAGATTTCAGCCTATCAGGCTCCGAAGAAAACGGCTCCTGTGGGGCTGGGGCTTGGGTTGCACCCCCGGCTTTAACAAACCAATCGGCCCCCAACGGGCACCGACGGTTGGCCCTAGGTCAAATGGCCCTATTCAAAGTCGCGGCGACCGGGGTTCCGGGACGGGTCGTTCGACAGGAACCCGAACACAAACAGACCGATGAAGAAGAAGACAACGATGTAAACGGCGATCTTAAGGGTGATCATGGGAACGGCTCCAGACCGATGACAAGGGCTTGATTATGGCGGCGGGACTCCTGCGCTGTGTGCCGCCCGTGGGGGGCATGGCCGGGGCCGGGGCAAGAGTCGCCTCAAGTCTTCCTATGATACCGAATAAGTTTCTAATAACTTGCCAATAAATCGCGCTTCCCCCATAAGCTGCCAGGGGGGTGTTTGGGCCGGGGCGGCTGGGGCGGACTGGCCTTGGGGGGCATAACTTTGGCGATGGGACTTGATAGTTCTGGGGGGGGTGGGGATAGTGCTGTGCGGGCTGGAGGGCTGAGGGGATGGCGGATACGGAGGGGATAGCGATCGCGGGGGCGGGTTCTCCAGGGCGGCTTGAGCGGGCGGCGTGGCTGGCCTGGTCCCAGGTGGCGGGGGTGGGGCCGGTGCTGCTGCAACGGTTGGGCGATCGCTTCGGCAGTTTGGGGGCGGCCTGGACGGCGGCGGCGGCGGATCTGCTGACGGTGGAGCGGTTTGGGCGGCGGGCGCTCGATGGGCTGGAGGCGGCGCGATCGCGGGGGGACATTCTGGCGCAGTTGGCGGCCTATGAGGCGCAAAATCCTGCCTTTTGGACGCCGAATGAGTTGGCCTATCCAACGCTGCTGCGGGAGATTCCCGATCCGCCGCCGCTGCTGCATTACCGGGGATCGCTGGAGCCAGATGAGCTGACGGGGGGGCGATCGCTGGTGGCGATTGTGGGGACGCGATCGCCGTCGGAATATGGGCGGCGGTGGGCGCGGCGGCTGGCGATGGTGCTGGCCCAGCATGGGTTTGTGATCGTTTCGGGGCTGGCGAAGGGCATCGATGCGGAGGCCCACTGGGGCGCGATCGCGGCGGGTGGGCGCACCGTGGCGGTCCTGGGGACGGGGGTGAACATTTTGTATCCCCTCGAAAACCGAGACCTATACCGCACGATCATCGGGGCCGACGACTGCGCCGCCCACGGCCTCGCCCTGAGTGAATACGCCAGCGGCACGGCCCCCAACTCCCGCCACTTTCCCCAGCGCAATCGCATCATTGCGGGGCTCTGTCGCGCCACGATCGTCATTGAAGGGGGCGTGAAGTCCGGGGCGATCATCACGGCGCGGCTGGCGATGGAGCAGGGACGAGAGGTGTTTGCCCTGCCGGGAACCCTCGACAATCCCATGGCGGAGGGCTGTTTGCGGCTGCTGGCGAGCGGTGCCCAGCCGGTCCTGGGGGAGGCGGATCTGTTGACGGCCCTCGGACGGTTGCCCCAGCTCGATGAGGTGCCGGGGACGCGGGTTCATGCCAGTGCCGTTAACCATGCCGAGGCCGGTGCGACTTCAAAAAATGATCTGGATCCGGCGCTGGGAGGGCTATCGCCCGAGCCCCCAGAACCCCAAGCAACCAAATCCCCGGAAAAAGCCCTCGAAAAAAATTCTGCCCGCGTGGCGATCGCGGCTCCCCCCATCCCCCCGGTCGTTGCCGTGCCCGATCGCCTGCGGCCCATCTATGACGCGATCGCCCCGACGGAAACCGCCAGTTTTGAAGCCCTCGCGATCGCCACCAACTGGGCCACCCATGACATCTCCGTCGCCCTGCTAGAGCTAGAACTCCTCGGTGCGATCACCCAACTGCCCGGTATGCTCTATCGCCGCTGCTGATCCCCGAGTTGCCCCCCTACTCCAGGGCCGATGAACCATTATTTTCAGCGCTGTCCCGGCGATCGCGGCGCAACTTCCGAGCCCGGTAATGGCGGCGATAGCGCACCACCTTCCCCTTCACCAATTCCCAGGACTGCTCCGTAGGCGGGAACCCCAGCCGCACCGATCGCTCCAAATAAATCTGCGCCGCGCGATCGCCCGGATTCACGCTCAAACATTCCTCAAACCGCGCCGCCGCCGGACGATACTGCCGCCGGTGGAACATCATCACCCCCTCCTCAAACCGGCTCGACGTGGCTAGCTTCAACTGGCGCACATCCGGCGGATCCGCATTCAGCACCTCATAGACCGCCACCGGCTGCTTGCGGCCCCGCACACTCAGGCGATCGATAAACCGCATGAAATAGCGCCCCGGATTTTCGATCTGCCCCAGGATGCGATGGGACACCAAAATCGCCACGCCATATTGTTTCGTCAGCTCCTCCAGCCGCGACGCCAGATTCACCGCATCGCCGATCGCCGTGGTGTCCATGTGGTGCGTCCCGCCAACGGTGCCCAACATCAGCGGCCCCATGTCAATGCCGATGCCAATGCGGATCGCCTCGCGCCCCATGTCCTCCCGCAGCCGGTTATAGGCCGCCAACTGATCCAGCATCGCGATCGCCGCCTCGATCGCCTGGTCCGCGCTGTGGTCAAACAGGGCCATGATCGCATCGCCAATGTACTTATCAATAAAGCCATTGCTATCGACGATCGCCTGCTCCATCCGCCGCAGGTAGGCATTAATGAAGCCCAGATTATCCTCCGGCGTCATGGCCTCCGACAGCCCCGTAAAGCCGCGAATGTCCGCAAACAGCACCGCCATGGTCTTCTTGACGCGATCGCCCAGTTCCACATCCACGATGCTGTCCCGGGCCAGGAGATTGAGGAATTCGCGCGGCACAAAGCGGCTATAGGCCAGGTTCAGGGCCGACAGTTGCAGGTGGGTTTTGAGGCGGGCGAGGACCTCCTGCTTTGAAGCGGGCTTGGTGAGGTAGTCATTGGCCCCCGCGTCGAACCCGGCCACCAGATCGGCGATTTGGTTTTTGGCCGTGATCATCAAAATGGGCAGTTCGTGGGTGGGGAACCGCTCCCGCAGTTTGCGCGCCACCTCGTAGCCGCTCATTCCGGGCATCATCACATCGAGCATCACCAGGTCCGGGCGCAGGCCGTTGTTGATCAATTCCAAAACGCTGGGGCCGTCCTCCGCCTGTTCGATGCGGTAGTTTTCCAGGGCTAGATAGTTCCGCAAGACCTGGAGGTTGATGGGCTCGTCGTCCACGATCAGGATCGTGAAGCGGTTGCCCTGGGGCCGATCGCGGGGGGTCGCCCAGATGGGACCGGCGGCATCGGTGGCTGGGTTGAGGGCGCGGTCGGGGGGGTGCGATCGCGCGGGGGCCATCACCTCTACCGCTGTTGGGGGCTCGGGTGGGGGCTCGGTTGAAGGACTGGTTGGGGTCGGGGCGATCGCGCGATCGGCCGTGGGTAACAAACGCTGGACGGTGCGGCCATCGCCCCCAGGCAGCGGGGGGGCCACGGCCCTCGGTTGCTCCGCCGTGGTGGGCAAGATCAAGGTGAAGGTTGTCCCCTGGCCGACGGTGGAGGTGACCTCGATGGTGCCCCCCTGCTGGATCGCCAGTTGCCGCGCGATCGCCAGCCCCAGCCCCGTGCCCCCCGCCCGCCGGGTGTCGGAGCCGTCCACCTGTTCAAAGGCATTGAAGATTTGGTCGAGCTTTTCGGCGGGGATGCCGATGCCCGTGTCACGGATGCTCAAATGCAGGGGGCCGGTAATTGGATCTTCCGCCGCCTCCGGGCGATCGCGGACCGTTGGGAGTTGGGCTTGGATCGTGATGCCGCCGCGATCGGTGAACTTGAGGGCATTGCCGATGAGGTTATGCAAAATCTGCTGGAGGCGGCGCGGATCGACCCAGAGGGCGGGCAAATCCGGCGGCAGCTCCACCGTGAGGGTAAGCCCCTTGGCCTGGGCCGTGGCCTGGTGGATCGCCAGCACCGCCTCCAGTTCCGGCGCGATCGCCACCGCCCTCGGTTCCAGCCGCAGGTGCCCCTGATCCAGGGCCGAAAAATCCAGGATGTCATTCACCAACCCCAACAGGCGATAGCTACTGCGAGCCACCGCCGCCAGATTCTCCCGCTGGAGGTCCGTCAGGGGGCCAGCGCTGCCATCGAGGGTGCTCTCCACCAGGCCGATGGTGCCATTGAGGGGGGTGCGCAGTTCGTGGGACGTGTTGGCGAGGAATTCATTTTTGAGCCGATCAAGCCGCTTCAGTTCGTCGTTGTGGTCCTCTAGCCGCTGGAACGAGTCGGCAATTTGCACGGCCATCCGCTGAAACACCAGGGCCAAATCCTCCAGTTCCCGAGGCGATCGCACCGCCGCCGTCACCTGCCACTGGCCCTGCCCCCAGGCCCGCGCCGCCCGCTGGAGTTCCGCCACCGGCTGGGAAATCCGCCGCGCCGCCATCAGCCCCGTCGCGATCGCGATCGCGATCGCCGCAACGCACACGGCCACCGTCCCCCAGGCCCCCGCCTCGATCTGGCCCATGAAATCCGATCGCGGCACCAGGGTCACCACCGTCCAGGTCAGGCCCCCCGGATCGCGGATCGGCATCGTCTGCACCCAATGCCACTGGCCATCGAGCTTCAGATCCAACTGCTGCGGTTCCGCCAGCCGTTCATAGGTGCCGTAGCGCTGGCGCAGTTGCCGCACCGCCTCGCGCACCGCCGGGACCGGAGCCGCGATCGCCGCCAGCCGCTCCACCTGCTCCCCCCGCACCACAAAGGGGCGATCGCCCGACGACAGGGCAATCAAATCCCCCCCGCGATCCACCACAAACATCTGGGCATTGGGGCTAATCTCCAACTGCTCCAGAAATTGCCAGATGTGGGACAGGACAAAATCCACCCCCAACACCCCCAGCAGTTGATTCTCGCGATCGTAGAGCGGACGCGCCAGGGTCAGCTTGAGGCGCTTCTCCTTGAAATCCACATAGACCTCACTCCAGGTCGCCCGCCCCGCCGCCACCGCCTTCCGGTACCAGGGCCGCCCTGTCGGATCATAGGCATCCCCCCGCTCCACCAGCGCCGTCGGCGTGCCGTCCCCAGCGGTGGCGTAGCTAAAAAAACGGCCCCCCGTCTCCGGCCCCGCGCGGCCCACCTGCCACCGTTGATTATCCTGAAACCCCAGCCCCGTAAAGCGCCCATCCTCTAGACCTAGATAGATCGCCGACACCTCCACCGGGTCAAACAACTGCCGCTGGGTCCAAAAACGCCGCGCCAGGGCCGCCGGATCGTCTAGCTCCAAACTCCCCAGGGTCAGGGCATCCGCATCGATCTGGGAAATCAGCCGGGGGGCCGCCAGATAGGTCTGGATCTGACTAACAATACTTTCGCTAATTTCGCTGCGCAGCCGCGCCGACAGGTCATCCACCGCCGATCGCCCATTGCGGTAGGACAAAAAGCCCACCAGACTCACCGCCGCCACCACCTGCACCACCAGCGGTGCAATCTGTAGAGTCCTCAGGGAGATGGGGCGATGGGGTTTGGCGGGGCGGCCCCGGCCTCGGTGCTGGCCTAACTGCCGCAGAAATTTAGCAACCATGGGACGGCACGACTACGGCAATAGATTTTGAAGCGAACGTTCCCCCAAGGTGCGATCGCGCCCTAGGTCTCGGTATAGACGCTGGCGGCTCCGCTTCCACAATCTAGCCTGTTTTTGGGGGACCGGCGATGGGGGGAACGCCTGGGGACGGGGGCGGGGCGTCCCTAAAGGTTTGTGTGGGGAAATTGGACTTTTCTAAAGCTTGGTTAACGGTTGGGGAAGGTTTGCCCCCATCGGGGCAGATGGGCACTAAATGGAGAAACCATCGCCTTCGGTGATGCCCAACGGCTGCCCGATCACCGGGGGGCGCTGAACCGCCACCGGTCAGTGGGGCCTAACCATGGGATTGTTGCTGAATTGGATTTGGATTTGAGTAGGGTTGGACGGCTTTGACGGATGTAACTGATTTCAATCGGGCTCCCCAGGATGGCGATCGCGCGGCGGAGGTGGCGGAGATCCGCTGGCCCGATCGCCAACGGTCGAGTGTGCGGCGTATGGCGCTGGACCTCCAGATGCAGTGGGCGGCGCTGTTGATCTATGGGGATGTGTTTGAGGATGAGCCGGGGCGATCGCTCCTGGCCCTGATCGAAACCCTGGCGGCGACGGATGATGGGGGGCCGCGATCGCTTTTGGCCTATGGCCGCTGGTTCCGATCCATGGTGGCGGTGGGGGGCTCTCCCCAAACCTGGCTGGGCGATCGGCTGCGGCGATCGGCCAATGACCTGAGCCGCCGCGCCCGCCATCAACCCCTCGCGGCCATGGCCGAGCCCCTGCGGCAGGCGGCCATCCAGGATCTGCGCATTTTGCAGGGGTTCTATGACCTTTGCACCGGCCCAACCCTGCGGGACTGGACCCTGGCGACGTTGCCCCAGCCCCTGTCCCTGGTAGCCATTGCGCCGATCGCGCCGGAGGATCTGACGGATCCCTGGCGATCGCGCCTCGCCACCACCGCCGACTGGGGCGATCTGCTGCCGGATTTGGTGGACCATTACCGCACCGTGGGCACGGGGCCGGCGGTGGACTGCTGGGCCTTCCGCTGGCGGCGCGATCGCCTCGAACCCATCCCCCACCCGGACCCGATCCGCCTCGATGACCTGGCGGGCTACGATCGCCAAAAAGCCGACCTCGTTGCCAACACCGAACGGCTCCTGGCCGGGGGCTGCCCCCTCAACGTGCTGCTCTACGGCGCACGCGGCACCGGCAAATCGTCCCTAGTCAAAGCCCTCCTGACGGCCTTTGGCGATCGCGGCCTCCGGCTCATCGAAGTGCTCAAGGCCGACCTGCGCACCCTGCCGGACCTGGTGGAACAGGTGCGGGACTGGCCCCAAAAGGTCATTATCTTCGTCGATGACCTGTCCTTTGAGGAGGACGACGACGACTTCAAAGCCCTCAAAGTCGCCCTCGAAGGCAGCCTCACCGCCCGCCCGGACCAGATGGCCATCTACGCCACCACCAACCGCCGCCACCTGGTGCGCGAATTTTTCGACGATCGCCCCCGCCCCCAGGACGCCGACGAAATCCATAGCTGGGATACGGTCAACGAAAAACTCTCCTTCGGCGATCGCTTCGGCCTCACCCTCACCTTCGAGCCCGCCGACCAGGACCGCTACCTGGCGATCGTCACCCACCTGGCCACCCAGCGGCACCTCGCGATCGCCCCGGACACCCTGCGCTTTCAGGCATTGCAATGGGCCACCCGCCACAACGGGCGATCGGGCCGCACCGCCCGCCAATTCATCGACACCCTCACCGGCCCAGACCCCACCCCCCCCAATCCCATAGAATCCCGCACAACAATCAACCCCAAAATCCCGTAGCCAGCGCTACCCAAACCCCCAGGGGGGTGCTATAATTCCCTAGCTGAAACGCGCTAACCCCAGTGTTTCAACCCTTTGCGGATGTGGCGGAATTGGTATACGCGCACGTTTGAGGGGCGTGTGGCTTTGCCTTGCGAGTTCGAGTCTCGCCATCCGCATTTTTCATCACCCAACGGCAGCGGCGATCTCCCCAGGGAGGTCGCCGTTCTCGTAGGGGCGATCGCCACCCCCCGGCCAGTCGATTCGGGCGCAATCGGGGGCAACCGGGGCCAAGCCAGACAAAACGGCCCTACCGCAACGTCTCCACCGCCAGCACCTGGGGCGGCGTCGCATCCGGCGGATAGATCAAATCCACCCGCACCGATCGCCGTTCATTGGGGGCCAGATTCACCTCCACCAGCGGTTCCCCCCGTTCGCCCCGGTGGTGGACCACATGGATAAAGCGCTCCTGCCGCTGCCCCTGGTCATTCACATAGCGCACCCGCACGGTACCGCGATAGAACACCCGCTCCTCCGGCGGCGAGAAAAAGCCCAGCCCCCCCGCCAGCCGATCCTCCTTGAGGGGAGTGTGGAGCAGAACCGCCACCCGCTTCGATCGCCCGGAGCGGTTTTCGAGGGGAAAGGTCAGGTCATAGTGAATGCCATAGTTCCCGTGGGCCTGGTAGGCCGTATCGGGATAGCGGGCCACCATCGCAGCGCTTTGGCTCTGGCCCGTCCCCAAGGTGCCCCGGGGCAGGGACGCGATCGGATAGCCAATACCCTGACCGGGCTCCGGCACCCCCAGGGTCTCGCGCCCCGGATCCGTGGCCGTCGCTTCCCACTTGGAGCCGATCGCCACCCCCGCCACGCGGCCATAGAAAAACTGCGGCGGATTCTGACCGGGCGGCGTCGGGCGCGCATCCCGAGGACCCGACAGATCACCATTGACCAGCAGCACCTGCCACGCCCGCAGGGGGGGAATCGTTTCGCGGCCATCGGGGGTTTTGGGGGAAAACATCGCCATGGCCGCCAGGTAAACCGGGGCGCTGCTGCGGAGACGCACCAGGGTCGATCGCGTATTGGACGACGGGGTGATGCGCCCAACGGGGATCGGCACATTGGCAATCATGTCCGCCTGACGCGGTTCGAGGGTCATGGGGGTGCGCCAAAGCCCCCGCCGCCGATTCCGCAGAACATCATTGACAACGCGGCTCCCAGCGCCGGAAAAGACCGTTCCGTTGGGATCTTCGATATAGGGCAACAGGGGCCGGAAGGGGGCCTCGAAGCGGCTGATGTAGCTGGCGGCATCGAGGATTTCGACGGTGGCGGGGCGGGGGCCGGGGTTATAGACCAGAATGCCGTGGAAGAGGGTGCGCCCCTCTTCGGTGGCGCTGGCCCGGGAAATGTGGTGGGAAAAGATATCGAAGCGGCCATCAAAGGCGTAGTTGAGGTGGGCGCTGGGGACACGCATCCCGCGATTGGGGAAGGTGGAGAGCAGGATGCCTTCCGTGCGGACCACCTCGGGGCTGTTGCTGTTGAACACGGGGACGCCATCAAGCTGGCCGGGGAGGGGCCGCATGTCGTAGGGCAGGCGGATGAGTCGCCGGGGCTGGCTGGGGGGCGCGAGGGGGATTTCGTCTTCGGGGCGATCGCGGTTGCGCAGGGCGTCCGGTTCCGCTTGCTGCGGGCTGGGGAGGGCCTGGGCGAGGGGGGCCGCCGGGACCGACGGGAGCTGAGCCGCAGGCAGGAGCAGGGCAGCAAGCAGTGACAGCATAGGGACTGGGGGTAGGAGGCGGGGAGATGGGCTAGGGGCAACCGTCTACTGTCGATGGCTGGGGGGGTTTTGTCAAATGGTGGCTTTTGGCGCAGGGGCGATCGCGGTGCCCTGGGGGATGGTTTGGCGGTGGGTTGCCCCGATTCCTGTGCTATTTCGACCGGCGGGGGGGTAGATCCGGGTAAAACCCCTGGAAGGGGGGCCTAGGGGGTGGGCGGGGGATGCAGGCGGGGGATTTTGGTGTGGTTGAGGGGGAAGGTGTGGATGCGGGTGAGGGGGGGGGCGATCGCGATCGCGGCGCGGGCGAGGGGGCTGGGCAGGAGGGCGGTCAGGGCAATCCGCAGCAGGAGCAGCAGGATTTTGTGGCCCTGGCGCAGCAGGCCGCGATCGCCCCAGAGGATAATGCCCAAAAACCGTAGGGCGGTCCATCCCCGGCGAGGGGTTGGGGGCGCATCGAGGGCTTTGAAGAGGAGATATTTGTAGCGGTTGGCGAAGATGAGACGGCGGTGGGGCCGGAGGCGATCGCGCCCCGGTTCGCGCCCCAGTTCCCGGTTGAGGATGGTGCGGCTGACGCGCTCCTGTCGCCAGACATCATCGGAGGAGGAGGCGGGCCGCTGGCGATAGAGGATGTGGGGGTGCGGGACGCAGATGAGGTCAAATGCTGCCGCGATGCGCAGCCACAGATCCCAGTCTTCTGAGGGAATCAAGGCCGGATCAAAGCCCCCCACCCGCGCGATCGCGCCGCGCCGCACCAGGGGATTCGAGCCACTGCTAATAAAATCCGTCACCAGCAGCGGCCCATGGACTGCGCCGCTAAACGGTGCCTCGACCCGCCCGCCGAGGGGTTGGCGATCGCCATTGACCAAGACCGTCCAGCTATAGGCCAGGGCCGCCGCCGGATGGGCATCGAGGGCGGCCACCTGGGCGGCGAGCTTGTCGGGGGTCCACCAGTCATCGGCATCAATGAAGGCAAAAAATTCCCCCCGCGCCGCCGCCATGCCGTGGTTCCGGGCGATCGCTTGGCCCCCATTGGCCTGGTGCAGCACCCGCAGGCGATCATCCCCCAAATCCGCCGCCAGGGCCTGGGCGATCGCGCCGCTCCCGTCCGTGGAGCCATCGTCAACCACCAGCACCTCAAAATCCCCAAAGGTCTGCGCCAAAACCGATCGCAACGTGCCCGAGATCGTCGCCGCCCCGTTATACACCGGCACAATCACCGACACCCGAGGGGCCGCCGCCCGCCGCCCGTCCCGTTCCTGCCCCGCCGCGATCGGAGCGAAGCTCCCACTCCTCGCCATGGCCCGCCCCTCCCGAGCGCCATCCATCTCCCAAACTGCCCCCATGGTGCCCCGATCTGGGGAGCGCCCCCACCCCCCTCGGAGATCGGTGCTACGATCTGAGAAAAGATTAAGATTTGCAAAGACCTTGATTTCCCCTGCCCAAGTTTCTACTGGTCCCCTCGGGGGGGCGGATGGTTCCATGGCCATTGGTGCAGCCCCCTGGCATACCCTCGATCTGCTGTGGCAGGGGGGTGCGGAGGTGGTGCAGGGGGGCCTTCCCCACGATTGGCTGTCCCCCACCTGGCAAATGTTGATCCTGGGGGATGGGTCGCCGACGCGCCATCTGCAACTGCTGACGGGGGAGCCGACGGAGGTGGATGTGATTGATATGGCGGCGATCGGGACGGATCCGGATTTTGCGCCCCCCGCGATCGCGACGGTGCCCGGTCCTCGGCTGCGGCGGCAGGTGTGGTTACGGACTGCCTCGGGCCAGCGGCTGGCCTATGCCACGTCCTGGTGGGAGGCGAGCCATGTGGATGAATATTTGCAAAATCGATCGCTGCCGATCTGGGCCAGTTTGGCGCGGCTGCGGACGGAGCTCTATCGCGATATTCAAGGCATTCACTACGGCAGTTCCCCGGATCTGGAGCGGGCCTTTGGGGAGTCTGGGCCGTTCTGGGGGCGATATTACCTGTTTTGGCATGCGGGGCAGCCCCTGACGCTGATTTATGAGGTGTTTTCGCCCTATTTGCGTCGCTATCTGGGGCCGGTGGGCTCGGCGCTGGATTGGCATTGAATGGTGGTGTGAATAGCGGCGGTTTGAACCCTGAATCGAGGGGTGCCGTTGAAATTTCCGTTGTGATTCCGGTGCTCCATGAGGGGGCGGCGATCCTAGAGACCCTGCGATCGCTGGCGGCGGCGGCGGGAGGGGTGGCCTACGAAGTGATCGTGGTGGATGGGGATGGGGCGGGCTCGACGATCGCCCACCTCGCAACCATGGAAACTCCTTTATCCTCCGTGCCGGTGCGGACGGTGGTGACGGATCCAGGGCGCGGGGGCCAGTTGAACGCGGGGGCGGCGATCGCGCGGGGGCGGTTGCTGCTGTTTTTGCATAGCGATGCGCGGCTGCCCGATCGCGCCCTGGCGGATTTAGTCAAAACTCTCCCGGCGGACATATCTCAACCGGCGGCGGCGGCCTTTGATCTGGCGATCGCCCATCCCCGTCTCGCCCTCAAAACCATTGCCACGGTGGCGTCCTGGCGATCGCGCCTCACCCGCATTCCCTACGGCGATCAGGGCCACTGTGTCCGGCGGGCGGTGTTCGAGGCGATCGGCGGCTATCCCCCCTGGCCGCTGATGGAGGACGTGGGCCTGATGCAAACCCTCAAGCGGCGCGGCGATCGCCTGGTGATTCTGCCCAGGGCGATCGCCGTATCCCCCCGCCGTTGGTTGCGCGAGGGGGTGGTGCGCTGCACCTTACGAAATTGGCTGCTGCTGGGGCTGTACTATGCGGGCGTCAGTCCCTCGCGGTTGGCGGCCTGGTACCGTTCCGAAAGGCCAAAGGCATCGTGAATGGCCTGGAGCGCCTCGACCCCGCGATCGCGATCCACCGCACAGCTAATTTTGATTTGCGACGTGACGATCGTTTGGATATTGATGCCCCGATCCGCCAGGGCCGCGAACATTTTGGCCGCGACCCCCGGACAGCCCACCATGCCCTTGCCGACGGCGCTCACCTTCGCGATTTTTTCCGTCACATCCAGCCGCTCCCAGCCGATCGCCGTCCGGGACGCTTCCAGTAAATCGCAGGCCCGCCCCAGATCCGCCTCCGCCACACTGAAGGCAATATCCCGGCAGGTTTGGCCCGCCACCACCCGCCGCCGCTGGGATTGGATGATCATGTCCACGCTGATGCCTTCCGTTGCCAAAAGTTGGAAAATTTGGGCCGCCATGCCGGGGCGATCGGGCACGTGGCGAATGGCGATTTGGCTCTGGCTGGCATCGAGGGCGACGCCGCTGACGGGGGCTAGGTCTTTCTCCGTCGCCGCCGCGATCGCCACCCCCGCGTCCGCCTCTTCGGGCAGATCAAAGGTTTTGCGCAAAGCCGCCACCGCCCGCTGGCACAAAGCTTCGAGATCCGGCTCAGGGCCATCGGGATCCGGAGCCTCGCCGGGGGCGATGATGCAACCCACCTGCACCTCCGACGTGGAAATGATTTCGATGTTGATGCCCGCCGCCGCCAACGATTCAAACATTTGCGCGGCCACGCCGGGACGGCCAATCATCCCCGCCCCATGGATGCTCACGGCGGCCACGTGGCGATCGCTCAGCAGTTCCGCCTCATCCCCTTCCGTTTCCGTCGGGCGCAGTGGCCCCTGGCGCAGGGTCGGCGCGATCGCAGCGGTGGTGGCCTCGGCCCGGTTGAGGTCGCGTTCCTGGACCGTGAAGGCAATGTCATTACTGTCGCCGTCGTGGATCGACTGGACAATCAAATCCACATCCACCGTCTGCCGCGCCAACTCCCCAAACAGTTTGGCGACAATGCCGGGGCGATCGGGGATCCGCAACAAACTCACCTGGGCCTGACTCGTGTCGTAGGTAATGGCATCCACCGGGCGGGCAATTTCTAGATTCTCCAGCGATCGCCCCGCGCAGGGCGGCGACACCACCCGAGTTCCCGGCTCATCGGTCCAGCTAGAGCGCACCACCAGATCCACCCCATAATTCCGGGCAATCTCCACCGCGCGCGGGTGCAGCACCTTCGCCCCCAAACTCGCCAGCTCCAGCATTTCATCGGAGCTGACGGATTCCATAATCCGCGCCTCCGGCACCAGCCTCGGATCCGTGGTCAAAATCCCCGGCACATCCGTATAAATCTCGCAGCAGGACGCCTGCAACGCCGCCGCCAGGGCCACCGCCGACGTGTCCGAACCGCCGCGCCCGAGGGTCGTAATTTCCAGATCCGCCCGGTTCGCCACCCCCTGGAAGCCCGCCGCCACCACCACCTTGCCCGCATCGAGCTGACGGCGGATGCGATCGCTCTCCACATGCAAAATCCGCGCGCGACTGTGGGCCGCCTCCGTGACAATGCCCATCTGCGCCCCGGTCATCGAGATGGCATCGCAGCCCAACTCATGGAGCGCCATGGTCAGCAGGGAAATGGACACCTGTTCACCCGTCGAGAGGAGCATATCCATCTCCCGGCGGCTGGGGCTGTCCGTGATGTCCTTTGCCAGGGCCACCAGGGCATCGGTGGTTTTGCCCATGGCCGACACCACCACCACCAGTTCATGGCCCGCCTTCACCGCCGCGCTCACCCGCGCCGCCACCGCCTGGATGCGTTCGACGGACCCGACGGAGGTGCCGCCATATTTTTGGACGATTAATGCCATTGCTCCCTACTCCCTTGATTCCCTACCCCAAACACCTGATGCGCGAAACCCCTGATTTATGCTGTGCGAGCAACCCCCAGGGGCGATCGCGGTGGCGGACGATGGACCGGCCCGGATTCGGGAACCGCGCGATCGTCCGTGACAAGGGATTCTATCAAGACCCTTTGCGGCCCTAGCGTTTTCTACGGAACGATTCTCAGGATGAACGCGCGGCGATCGCCGCGATCGCCCCTGGGCCGGTTCCCAAGACCTAGCCCCGGACCCCATAGGCGAGCAGGTGGGCCAGCATGTGGGCCAAGATGGCGGCCTCTAGGCCATAGCGCCAAAATAAAACCCCGGCCACCAGACCAAAGGCGGCATTGCCCAGGGTGATGTAGGCCACGATCGCGGGGGGCACCGGATTCAGGGCGATCGCCACGGCGGGCACATGGGCCAAGCCAAAGGCTAGGGCACTCAGGACAATGGCAACGGCGATCGCGATCGTTTTTGGACGGCCCGATCGCCGCCCCAGCAACCGCCAAAACCCCCAGGCCAGCAGCGTCATCAGCCCCCAGCGGATCAGCACCTCCTCCGTGATGCCCCCATAGAGCACCCTCGCCAGCAGGGGAATGGGAGCCCCTTGCGCTTCCCGCAGGGCCGCTGGCAACAGGCCATAGAACGCCAGAATGACGCCCGCCCCCAGCAAACCGCCCACCGCAGCGGGCACCAGTTGAGGTTTTAAGGAGTCTCCCCAGCGATCGCCGCGATCGCCCCCCACCCATGCCGCCAGCACCGGTGCCCGCAGGCCCACCCGAGGCCCCAGCAGGGTTCCGAGCCCCGCCGCGATCGCCGCCAACACAATCCCCTGGACGGCGCTAACCAGTTGCAGGGTCGCGAGCGGCACGGGCAGATCGGTCGCCTCCACCAAAATCGGCAGGGCCAGGGCCGCGATCGCGATCGGTCCCGGCGTCGCGATCGCCCCCATCAGCAGCGCAAGTTTCCAGTTCATGGCCTCAGGAAATGTCTAAAACATGGCTGGGATATCTGACTGACAATCAAAACTCAGCCTAGGTTTTCTTTTATAAGCCCGCCGATCAATCGACAAAATTTTTGGCAGGATGCAGGATGAAAACGCGCCATTCTTGAAAACACATTTCAGAGATTCTCCCAAAGGATTTACCCTGTTTCCTCCACCCCCTCACGGCTCCTCAGGGGCAGTCCAGTCGGGGCAGTCCGTGCCATCCCAACCATGGGGATGGATCGCGCAGACCAGAATCTGGCCGCCATAGATGTGCCCATGGTAGTTAGCGCAACCGATGCAGGCCCCATAGCGATTAGGGGCCGGGTCCACCTTGGGGGTGAGATGCTCCCAAACGTGATCGGGCCTCGACAGGGCAAAGGGACCATCACCGGACACCGAATTCGGGTCTGCGTCCGGATCAGGCTCATTAGGATCCCCCTCCCAGGTCAGCCACTCGCGGTTGAGGGTGTCCGCCAGATCGCCGACGGGGCTCCAGAGCAGTTCCAGGAGCGCCTCCCAGTCTCGTTGGGCGCTCTCGGTATCCCAGTTCCAGGTGTCCCGCAGTTCTTGCCCCAGGGCGCGTTGCCATTGGCCGATCGCGCGATCGCAATCCGCCGCCGTTTGATCCAAGTGATCCAGCCACCCTTCCACGGTCTGGGCCGCCTCTTCAGTGGCACTGTCCAGTTGCTGGTTGAGATCATCGAGCCAGCGCTCTAGGTTCTGGAACCAATCATTCATGGGGATGCCCTAGGGTACCTACCGATGGCGCGATCGCCCGTCATTCCTCATTCCCCTAGGGGCGCTGGATCCGACGAAGCTCATCTTCCAACTCTCGCACCTGCTGGCGCATCCGTTCCAGTTCATCGGGGGGCACCGACGCTTCAGCGTTAGCCCCCGCCCCCGCCGCCGATCCCGTCTCCCCATCGTCCAAAATCTCAATTTCAATGGGGCGCGGTCCCCCCGCAGCAGGGCCGTCTCCCCCAGGGCCGGGGGCAGTGGGGGCCGCCATGCGCGCCTTAGCCACAGCCTCATCGACCATGCGGCGGGCCTCCTCCGCCGACATCTCGCCCCGTTCCACCAGCTCATCGGCCAACTTCTGCATCCGCCCCTGGAGGTCGGCCAAGGTTTCACCGGCCTTTTCCCCCGCGTAGGACGCCAGCCCCAAGCCCATATAAACCGCTTTCTGCACGAAATCGCCGAACACAGGCAACCTCCCCTCAGATAGATTGGCCAATCGCCACAATGATCTTGATGGCTGATGATGTTGATGGTTAATGATCGCCCCTGCCCCAAGACGGGGAAGCTGGATCCTGGACCCATCATGGCAAATAATCGCGGCGGTCTGGGGAGGAGGCCGGGGCGAAAAATCCGAACCAAGGACGATCACCCCCTGCCCGACAGGATTTTCCCTAAACCGTACCCATGCCAAAAAAATAGGATTTGGGCCAGAAGCGATCGCAGCGACGCCCCACGAACCCTAACAAAAACTTAGCTTAAACCCACCCTGCGGTTCGTCCTAGTCCAATGGAGCGGCGGACTAGACTCGAAAGCCGTTGAATTATGGGGAGAGGACTTCCGGAGACCCGGAGACCACGCCTATCACGAGCATCCCTTATTGCTGCTACCTTCCGGTCCTGACAAGGTTCGGGCGTCGAAATCGCGCAGTTCCGAGTCCTGTATACAATACCACCATTTGTGGGAAAAGACGCGCCTTGGGCAGCGAGGCCCTAAAATTCCCGTCGGCCCGATCGCCGTCCCCCCGCCACTTCAGCCCCTTGAGGAAAGATCCGCCCCCGAGATCCCATGAACCATCCCCGCTGGTTTATCGCCCTGCTGTCACCGCCCCCCATCGCCACGGCGGTGGAGGCCCTCGCCCGCGAGTCGTGCCGCTACTGGGGAGATGGGCGAGCCCTGCGATCGCCGCCCCACGTGACGCTCATTCCCCCCTTCCGTCGATCCGAGGACGAGATCGCGCCGGTGAAGACCTGGCTGCGGACCACGGCACAGGAATACCAACCCCTTGAGATGACCTGGAGCGGCTGGGACTGCTTCGCGCCGCGCGTCATCTATCTCGCCGTCCCCCCCACGGAGCCGTTGCGGCATCTCCGGCAGCAGCTCATGGATGGCATCCGGGACGAATTTGCCATTGACCACCCGCGCGATCGCGATCGCCCCTTCTGTCCCCACGTCACCCTCGCCTACACAGGCCAGAAGCACCGCGACTTTGAACCCCTGTGGCACACCATGCCCAAGGAACCCTTCGCCGCCACCTTCACCGCCCATAGCCTGACGCTCCTGCGGGACAGCGGCCATGGCTGGGATGTGGATGGGCATTACCCCTTCGCCACCGAGATTGCAGAGCCGTAGATGCCCCCTGCGCCCCCGCGATCCGCGATCGCCCCCTGCCTCGCCCCTGGGTCCGGAGTACCAGATCCTACGCCTGACCGCTCAACGCAGGAAACGGAAGACGATCCGCCGCCGCCACCTCCGTCTCATCAAAAACCGTTAATACCGTCGGCTTGCACCGCTTGACCACCACCTCAATCCCCTGGGCGCCCTCGCCCCGAAGATCCTCGAGGTAGCCATCCACGGATTCCTCCGCCTCTGCCTTGCGCTCGAACGGTCCGAAGTAGTAGGTGCAGCGGGGGTTTTGGGTTGACACTTCAACCCAGTAGTCAGCGCCAAAGCTCAGCAGCTTGCTCAAAAACTCTCTCATAGACCTTGAATTTTTATGAAAGGGTCACGGTGTTTGCACGGGGCCTGAAGCCATTCTGGATCGAGCAGTCAGTTCAGAACTGAAACGGGCGATACCAGACTTCAGCAGATCCTAAGGAAGGCCACGGGTGCCCATGCCTTACGGGGCCGGAGGTTCACATGTCTTTATACTTTGTCAGTTTAGATTTTCCAAGGGGGATTGGGGGGCGATCGCGTCGGGATCGCGGTGGGGATCGCACCCCTATCCCAATGCAAGGCTTGCCATCTAAGTCTTTGGGGGATTTTGGATAAAAAACAAATTTTTTTGGGGATCAAAGCCCCCCAACCGGTGATTTGTTCCGTTTCCCCATGGGGCCGATGCGAGAGATGCAAGGGCTAACCATGGGGCAAGGGTTCAATCGAAGGTCTGGGGGGCTGCGATCGCGGATCCGCCGACGAAAATGGACGCCCTAGGGGACCGTTTGGGGTTGAGGCTGGGGCTGTTGGAGTCGCCCGTCCGCATCGCGACCGGGCAGGGAGAGGGCACTCTTCCAGCGCTGGCGGCAGATTTCATAGGTCGCCATGCCCAGGGCCACGGAGGCATTGAGGCTCGGGGTGCGGCCCTGGAGGGGAATGGAAAGCAGCAGATCGCAGTGCTTTTGCACCAGCAGGCTCAGGCCCGCCCCTTCGGCCCCCACAACGATCACCACGGGGCCACCGAGGTCGGTGCTGTGGATGGACTGGGTGCCGTGGGCATCGATGCCATAGACCCAAAAGCCCGCCGCCTTGAGGGTTTCCAGGGCCTGCACCAGGTTCACCACCCGCGCCACGGGCAAGTGTTCCAGGGCTCCGGAGCCGACCTTGAGGACGGTGGAGGTGACGCCCGCCGCCCGCCGCTGGGGAATGACGAGCCCTTGGAGGCCCATGGCTTCGATGGTCCGCGCGATCGCGCCGAGGTTATGGGGGTCCGTGATGCCGTCGGCCACCACAATGGTGGGGCGATCGCTGGCGGCCTTGGCAGCGGCGATCAGGTCATCAAGTTCCGTATAGACATAGGGGGACACCTGGGCCGCAACCCCCTGGTGGGTGGCCCGCTGGGTGAGTTGATCGAGGCGGGCATAGCTCACTTCATCAATCACCGTGCCCGCCCCCTTGGCCCCTTGGATGAGGCGATGGAAGCGCGGGTCGTAGCGCAATTGGGGCAAAATCCACAGGCGGTGGAGCGATCGCCCGGACTCCAGGGCCGAAATGACCGCATGGCGACCGTAGATCAGATCCTCGCGCTCGCCGTTGGGATCATCCCCGTCCCCCTGCTCCGGCAGCGCATCCCACTGGCTTTGCTCCCGGCGGGGGGGCGCTTCCCGGCGGTGGTGGCCCTTGGCATCGTCGGGGCGGAAGGGGGGCCGTTCCCGGCGATCGCCCTCCCGTTGGAACCGTCCTTTTTTCTCCCGTCGCTCCCCTGAATCCTGATAATCCCCCTTGGGACGACCCCCAGGGCCACCGGGGCGACCATCGGGGCGACCATCGGGGCGACCTTCTGCGCGGCCTTCGGCGCGATCGCGGTAGGGCGGTTTACGAGCCCCATCCCGAGGCACCGGCCCCCGGGACTCGCCCCCTTTGCCCTGGCCGCGTCCCTCTTGGGAACGACCTTCATAGCCACTGCCCCGATTGCCGTCGCGGCTGTCCTCGCGGTTGCCATCGCGATCGCGGTAATAGCCACCGCCTTTAGGTTCCGGACGCCCCGGCCCCGGCCCATCCGGACGCTCGCGCCGTTTACGATCCTCATAGCGGGGGAACGGGCGCTTGCCGCGATCGCCGCCCCCCTGGGTTCCACCGCCCCCTTCGCCGCGATCGTCACGCCGCCCATAGGCCGGTCGGTCCCCGCGATCGCTCGGACGATCATCGCGTCGTCCATAGGCAGGCCGGTCACCACCAGCCCCCTGGCCCTCACGCGGCGGCCGGGAACGCCCCTGCGGATCGCGGGACGGCTTGCCACCCTTTTTGCCGCCACGGCCGAACTTGGACGGGCGGCGGTCATTGGAATCAAAATCACTCATGGAGCGTGCAGATCTCGATCTGAAGAGGAAGAATTCAAAGCCACAGCGCCCATGCCGATCTGCTCCAACAAAAACAGCAGCCGCTCAGGCGCAGTCAAATACAAATAGCCCACCAGGGCCTCAAAACCAGTCGCCAACTGGTACGTCATCGGGTCAAGACGCTTCGGATGCTTCCAGGGCGCATTGCGGCCGCGCTTCACCACATCCCGCTCCGTCTCGGTCAACAGGGGTAGCAGGGCCTCTAAATTCCGAGCCTGGGCCTCCGCCCTCACCCGTTCAACCACAGCCCCATGGTAATCCTTTGGCCGCCGTAGGGGGAATAACAACTGGCGTCGCACCAAAAGTTCATAAACCGCGTCCCCCACATAGGCCAGGGCCGACGGCGACACGGTGCGCACATCTTCGCCACCGGCAACCCCATCCCAAGGAAAGGGCAGCCAAGCCGCAGATGATGGGATCGGGCTTGGCTGCGGAAGGGGTGAAACCGTGTCGGCTTGGGAATCACTCGCCACGGGGATCACCCATCCCCTGGCAGAGGGATACGCGCAATCGCCACATCGACGGATTCCTGCAAGGACAGGAAGTTTTCTAAACGCACCAGTTTGACGGTTTGGGTTACGCGGGGATTGGTGACAATCTGCGAGGAGCCGCCGTCCGTCTGGGCCTGTTTGGTGATCTGGACAAGGGCTCCCAACCCCGAACTATCGACAAAGTCGATCTGCGAGAGGTCCAGCACCACATGGGGCGGCCCTTCGCTGACGAGTTTAGACAGGACCTTCCGAAAGGTGGGTTCGGAGAAGGCGTCGAGTAACCCGGTGAGGCGAAAGAGTTGGTAATGGTCCCTGACTTCGCGTGTGCCTCGTAAACTGACGGTCAGGGTGAGTTGCTCGGGGATAGAGCCCTCCTTTGGCTAGGCAATATCGACAACTTATCAATATAGATAGTGCGCCCCTGGTTTGTCCACCGCCCCAGACCCCGCGATCGCGCGGCCCAGGGCAAGGGGGATCTGAAGCACCGAAACTCCCTAGCGACTGGTGGCCATGGTGCGGCGGGCGTCCCACATGGCGCGCACGAATTGCTCGAAGAGGTAGTCGGCGTCGTGGGGGCCGGGGCTGGCTTCGGGGTGGTACTGCACGGAGAACAGGGGCAGTTGCCGGTGGCGCAGGCCGGCGATGGTGCGATCGTTCAGGTTCAGGTGGGTGATTTCCACGTCGGCATCGGGGAGGGAGCCCTCCGCGATCGCGAAGCTGTGGTTTTGGCTGGTGATTTCCACCTGCTGACTCAGGCCCGCCGGTTGATTGAGACCCCGGTGGCCAAACTTGAGCTTGAAGGTTTCGGCCCCGAGGGACAGGCCCAGCACCTGGTGGCCCATGCAGATGCCAAAGATGGGCTTGTCCGCCCCCAGCAGTTCCTTAACCGTGGCGATGCCCTCGACGACGGCGGCGGGATCGCCGGGGCCGTTGGACAGGAAAATGCCGTCGGGGTTGTGGCTGAGGATCTCCTCCGGCGTGCTGGTGACGGGCACCACGATGACGCGGCAGCCAAAACTGGCGAGGCGACGCAGGATATTGCGCTTGACGCCAAAGTCGATCGCGACGACCGTTAGGGGCGTTTCGCCCGCATCGGGGCGGGTGGCCTCGGTGGCGGGGTTAAATTCCCATTCGGCGGCGGTGGTTTCGGCCCATTCGTAGGGCTCGGGGGTGCTGACTTCCTTCGCCAGATTGAGGCCCGCCATGGGGGGCGCTTCCTGCACCTGACGCAGCAGTTCAAAGGGATCGAGAATTTCCGTGGAGATGGCCCCGTTCATGGCCCCGACGGCGCGGATTTTGCGGACGATCGCGCGGGTGTCCACCCCATAAATGCCGGGGATGTGGTGGCGGTCAAGATAGTCCGGGAGGGATTCGGTGGAGCGCCAATTGCTCGGGCGGTGGCAGATGTTCCGCGCGATCGCACCGCAGGCAAAGGGACGGCTCGCCTCCTCATCCTCCGGATTGACCCCCACATTACCCAACTCCGGGTAGGTGAACAGGACAATCTGGCCGCAGTAACTCGGATCCGTGAGCACCTCCTGATAACCCGTCATGCCGGTGTTGAACACCACTTCCCCGATGGTGGTCCCGGCACCGCCGAAGCTATAGCCCCGGTAGGCGGTGCCGTCGGCAAGCACCAGGAGGGCGGGGCGGGCTGCTGCAATGGCCATAGTTCTTTCGATCGCGCGAGTAAAATCATCAATAATAGAACCACTTCTGGCGGGGGGCTGCCATCGATCTCGACACATTTCGAGCAGTTTCTTAGGAATTTTTTGGGAACTTTTGGAGAACGTTTGGGCCAGGGCCATGGGATTTCAAGGGTGGGCATGGATCGTGCTGGTGGCGCTGGCGAGCGGTGGTTGTGCCCTGCTGCCAACGGCCCCATCTCCCCCGGCGGGGGCCAATGCGGTCGATTCCGCCGGATCGCCCCCGGATCCAGCGACGGCATCCTCGGCGGAGTCGTCGGGGAGTGCTGCCCCCGCAGCGGTTCCGCAGGCGGCTCCGGATCCTCCGGCGGTCAAGGCGCTCCAGCCGAATCTCCCGAGTCGGGGGGTGGGTTTATATCAATCGGCCTTGGATAAGGGCTATGGGGCGGCGCGGCTCACCCAGTCGGCGCGGGTGCCGTCGGATTGGGAGTTTGTGGCGTCCCGGTGGCAGGAGGCGATCGCCCTGCTCGAACAGGTGCCAGCGGGGCATCCTCGCCATGGGGAGGCGCGCCAAAAGCTTGAGGAATACGGCCAAAATCGTCGCTATGCGATCGCGCGATCGCGCCGTCCACCCATGCCGCCCCCCGCCCAGCAGCCCCTGGCCCTGCGGCCCGCTTCCCCGCCGAATGTCCCCAATTCAGATCCGGCGGTGACCGGGGAGCCCGCGATCGCCCCGGCCCCGGACGGCACCCCCCGCAACGAACCCGCCCCCCCCACAACCCCCGCCGACGCTTCCACCCTCCTGGCCGTCGCCCCGATCATCAATCGCATGGGCGGGATCCCGGTGATTGGCGTTGAACTCAATGGCCGCGAATTTGCCATGGCGATCGACACGGGGGCCAGCCTCACGGTCCTGACCCCCGCCATGGCCGCCGCGTTGCAGCTCCAGCCCACGGGCTCCGTCCGCGTCAATACCCCCAGCGATACGGCGGTGGAGCTGCCCATCAGCCAGGTGCAGCGCCTGCGGGTGGGCAATCTCATCGCCAGCGACCTTCAGGTGGCCGTGTCCTCCAGCATGACCATTGGCCTGTTGGGGCAAAATTTCTTTGGCAATTATGATGTGACCCTGCGCGGCGATCGCGTGGAATTCCACCGCCGCTAGGGCCACCGGGTCGATCGCTTTAGGACTTTAGGTTTAGAAATTTAGGTAGAGATCTAGGTCGCCTCCGCCACGGGGAAGCGGTCAATCAAATCCCGTGCCCGACCGGCATTGGCCTTCAATTCCTCGGGCACATGGGGCATGTGGACCACCTGGGAGAGCAGATCCAGGGTGCGCCGCAAAATCCGCACCACGTCCCCGTCATCGAGGCTGGTGCGGCCCACCAGGTCGGCCCATGTCATGCCCAAGGCCCAATGTTCCACCAGGCCGATCAGTTGATCTTCGAGGCACAGGGGAATCAAGACCCGGTGGCTGCGCTGGACCCCGACGATATCGCGCCGCAGATCCTGGAGGTTGCCCACCACCTCAAGGACGCGGTTGGAGGGGGGGGCGTCGGTCCAGGTGTCCGGGCGGGGCTCTTCGATGAGCAGGGCGGCGCAGGCGGCGGCCAGGTGGTGGGGATCGAGGTCGTCAAAGTCGCCGGAGGTCAGGGCGAGCCCCAGCCACAGTTCGTTCTCGCCCCGCAGGGTGGCGATCGCCTCGCCGAGGGACGTGGGTTTGTAGTCCACCAGGCAGTCAAAGTCCGTGAGGATGTCCATCAACTGCACGAACTCTTGCCAGTAGCGATCAGACAGTTGGGCCAGGGCGGCCTCGCGATCGCGCAATTCCTCCCGGAGGCTATCCAGGCGCTGGACCCGCTTGAAGAGATTTTTGCGATTTTGCCAGTGGTGGACCGGGTGGGCCTCGATCAGCTCTTCCACCTCCTCGACGCGATCAAGCTGATCGAGCACCTCCGGCGCTTCCTCCGGATCCGGCACGGCGGGCATTTGCCGGACGATCGCCAGGGTTTCCTCATCGCCCCGGCGGCTTTGGCCCGGTTTGAAGGGAAATAAATCCTCCGGCGGCGACAGATCATCCACGGCGCGGAGGCGGGGATATTCCCCATGCAAACTCACCACCTCCTCCGTTGCGATCGCGTACCAGCGGTTATCCGCCGCCAAGCACACCAGCCAAGGGAATTGGCCCGATCCCTTCACCTTCGTCACCAGGGTCGCCGTGAGGGGTTCGGGGGCCTTGCCCTGGATCTGCAAAATCGTCCCCGCCACGGCAAATTGCAGGGCCGGAGCCAAATGCTGCCCCCGCACCACCTCCGCCTGATCCCGCAGGGTTTTGAGCAGCCGCTGTTCCGCCCGCAGCCGCTGGCGCAGTTTTTCGTAACTGGCCAGTTCCCCCGCGTCCACCTCATCGAGCTGAGCCCGCAGGCGCGCCACCTCATCGCGCAGGGCATCGAGCTCCCGCTGCTGGGGGATTAGGTGCAAGGTCGAGAGATATTGCCCAAAACTGCGCTCAATCAAACTGCGGGCCTCTTCGAGGCTGTGGGTTTGCAGCAGGTTGAGCACCATGCCGTAGGTGGGGGTGAATTGGCTGACGAGGGGATCCGCCTGGGAGGTGGCCAGGTGGGCGGCTTCCTTGGCCCCTTCAAAGGGGGTCTGTAGGGCGACGACATAGCCCTGGATGTCCATGCCCCGCCGTCCGGCCCGCCCCGACATCTGCAAAAATTCCGAGGCGTTTAGTAGCCTGTGGCCGCGATCGGTGCGCTTCGAGAGGGAGGAGATGACCGTGGTGCGGGCGGGCATGTTGATGCCGGCGGCCAGGGTTTCCGTGGCGAAGACGACTTTGATGAGGCCCGACTGGAACAGTTCTTCCACGAAGGCTTTCCAGGCAGGGAGGATGCCCGCGTGGTGGGCGGCGATGCCGCGATAGAGGGGATCGAGTTGCCCTTCGCGGATGGCGCTGGGGTTTTCGGCGATGAAGTGGTCAATGCGGCGCTTGAGTTCGGCGGCTTCGGCGGCGCTGACTAACGACAGGGGGCCAACGCTGCTGACGGCGCGATCGCAGCCCCGGCGGCTGAAGATGAAGTAGATGGCCGGGAGCATGTCCTTCTGCTTGAGCTGGCTCAGGACAAAGGCGATGTCGGGGGTTTCGGCCCGCAGATCGCGGCGGATTTCACCGGGGGCCTTGCGGCGGCGCTTGCGATCGCCCTTGAACTGGGGATGGAGGCGGGTGCCGGTTTCATCGAGCAGGGGAAAGAGGCCCTTGTAGTTGCCGAAGCTGAAGCGCAGGGGCACGGGGCGATAGTCGGAATCGATCAGCTCCGTGGGGCCGTGGACGTAGTTGAGCCAGTCCGTGAGTTGATCGCTGTTGGCGACGGTGGCGGAGAGGGCGACGATCTGGACCTGATTGGGGCAGTAGACGATGGATTCTTCCCAGACGGTGCCGCGCTGGGAGTCGTTCATGTAGTGGCATTCGTCGAGGACCACCACTTCCACATCCCGCAAGGAGGTGCCCACCTGGCCGATGGGGGTGCCGTAGAGCATGTTCCGAAAGATTTCGGTGGTCATGACGACGATGGGGGCGTCCCGGTTGATGGAGATGTCGCCCGTGAGCAGGCCCGCGCGATCATTGCCGAATTGGTCGCGGAAGTCGCGGAATTTTTGGTTGGAGAGGGCCTTGAGGGGGGTGGTGTAGAAGACCCGTTTGCCACGGCTGAGGGCGCGGTAGATGGCGTATTCGCCGACGAGGGTTTTCCCGGATCCGGTGGGGGCGCAGACGACGGTGGATTTACCGGCGTTGAGGGCGGCGATCGCGCGGAGTTGGAATTCGTCGAGGTCAAAGGGGAAGAGTTCTTTGAGATCGAGGTCGATGGCCGGGTCTGCGGAGGAGGGGGAAACAGTCACGCGCGCTTCAGTCCAAATGGGATGGGGTGGGGGGATTTTCCCCATGATAGAGGGTTGCGCTGCGATCGCCGGGGGGCGGGGGGCCTAGGGGCGGGTGCTGGCGCGGGCGCGGGAGAGGGGGTCGTCGTATTCTTCGTCGTCTTCGTCGTCCCAGTTGCTTTCCCAGGGGGCGGGGCGATCGCGGGGGTCGTCGCGCCATTCGTCTGGATCGGGCCAGGGGTCGGCTGGGTCGGTGGGGGGGGCTTCGTCGGTGGGGGGGGCGGGTTCTTCTTCGGGGTATGTTTCGTCGTCTTGCCAGTGGTCGGGGACGACTTCGGCGTCAACTACGGGGACGGGGGTGGGAGTGGGGGCAGGTTCGGGGGCGATCGCGCGATCGGTTTCCCCTAGGGCGTCTGATGGGTTTTCTGGTTCAGGTGCCGGTTCCGGTTCGGGCGATCGCGCGATCGCGTCTTCCGGTTCCGGTTCAGATTTCGCTAGGGGTTCTGGGGTGTTCTCTTCTAACGGGGGTTCTGGCTCGGTGGGGGGGGCGGCGATCGCTTCAGTAACCGGTTCGGGAGTCGCTTCAGTAATGGGTTCGGCGATCGCTTCAGGAGTCGGCTCAGTAACCAGTTCAGGAGTTGGCTCGGTAACCGGTTCGGCGATCGCGTCAGCAGCGGCCTCAGCAGCCGGTTCAGTGATGGGTTCGGTGATCGCGTCAGCAACGGCCTCAGCAGCCGGTTCAGTGATGGGTTCGGTAATCGCTTCAGGAGTTGGCTCAGTAACCGGTTCGGCGATCGCTTCAGGAGTTGGCTCAGTAACCGGTTCGGCGATCGCGGGCTCAGGCGGTTGCCGGAAACGCTTACGCACATAGACCGGCTTCCCAGAAGAACCCACTGGCGGCGACTCCACCGGTCCGGGCGCTGGACGGGGAGTCGGCGGATCCGAAAACTTACGGACATTTTTGCGCACATACACCCCCGTACCAGCAGCGGGCGGCGGCGCGATCGCCGGTTTCGGCCCCCCAGGGGATTTCGCCACCGGAGGAGCCATCGGTTTTGCCGCCGGTTTAGGGGCCACCTTCTCAGGAGCCGGAGTCTGGGCTGGTTTAGTCACCTTGGGCGCAGCAACAGGGGCCGATTCACCAGCCGCAGCGGGCGCTTTTTCCGCCGTTGCCGCAGGAGCCGGTGAAGTCTTTTGTGCTGGTTGCGCCTGCGGATCCTTCTGCGCTGATGCTTTCACAGCCTTAGGTACCGGAGTCACCCCACCAGAACGACGGCCCGCGATCGCCGCGATCGCCCCCACCATCCCCTGGCCCACCACCCGCAACAGCCCCAACGGATCCTCAAACTGCGGCACCGCCGACCGAGCCACCTCATCATTCGCCGCCGCGATCGCCACCTGCTGCCGCAACCGCAACACCTGCCAGCCCAGCCCCAGCAGCATCACCACCGCCACCGACTGCCCCAGCAACACCCCCCCCGAAATCCGCCGCCCACACACCGCCAGCACCAGCCCATAGAACAGCGCCAGCCCACTCCAGACAAAATCCTGCCGCCGGGAAATCACCGGCAACAGCAGCGCGATCGCATACAGCAGCCCCCCCGCGATCGCCACCAACCCCGCCAACCCATACGACAGCATCACCCACCGCCCACACTCACCACCATCCCTAAAACCCTAGCCCGAAACCCCGCCCGCGATCGCGCCCCGCATCCCCCCTAAACCATCTCCAGCTCCGCCACCCGCTGACATTGCTGGGGATACAGCAGCGGATCCGTCACCATCCCACTCCCCCCATGGCCCACCCGCTTAGCGAACCAGCACACCTGATTTTTTCCCAGGCGCTTCGCCTCGTAGAGGAACCGATCCGTCAACTCATAGTTCCCTTCCGCCGACAGTTGCGGATCCACCTCCGCCATGCCAATGCTGCTGGTCACCGGGCGAGCCGTCAGGGGCGTCCCCTCCACATTCACCTGGGCAATCTCCCGGCGGATCGCCTCCACCAGCGGCCGCGCTTCGATCGCCGAGCAGTTCGCCCACAGCACCGCAAACTCATCGCCCCCCAGCCGCGCCACACAATCACTCTTGCGGCTATGGGTCTGGAGGATTTCCGCCACCCGCTGCAAGATGCGATCGCCAACCAGGTGGCCGTACTGGTCATTCGCCTGCTTAAACCCATCCAAATCAAACAGCGCCAGGGTAGACTGGCCCATCCCCGCCCGGGTCGTCGCCAACGCCCGATCAAACGCCCGGTTGAACCCCTGACGATTTTGCAGCCCCGTCAGCGGATCCTGGGTCGCGATCGCCCGCACCTGAATCAACTCCCGCCGCGTATCGAGCCACTCCGGCGCATTGCGGCACAGTTGCCACGCCGTCACCGTGCAAATCGCCGCCACCAGCCACACCCACACGGTCTCCAGCAGGGCCGGAGCCGGAGCCACCGACAGCGCCGATCCCAACTGCTCGCTGCCCAGGGCCATCAGACAAGCGGCAATCCAGGCCAGCACCGGACGGGTGCAGTCGCTCGCCCGCCGGTAATGCAGGGCAAAGGTGACCGGCAGGGCAAAGCACGCCAGGGCCGTCACCCCGTGGCCTAGGCTCGCCACCCCCAGAGCAAGGTGGGAAAAACCGAACCCCGAGGCCAAGGTCAGGATGAGCGCGGGTAGATGCAGGCTGAGAAACGGAAGGGACAGGGCAAACATGGGTCTAGAACTTTACGGTTCGGGGGAAGGTCTGCGGAGCCGCTGCCAGAGCGCGTCGTGCGGGTCGATGGGGGATTTCCCCCCGTTGCTGTTTAGTATCCCGAGAATTTCCGTTGGGGGCCGTGATACTTGACGGACGGCGGTGGCGATCGTTATGGAGTTCGGGGGCGATCGCAAAACCCGATGGCCTGTGATCTAGATCAAGCGATCGCGGTGCCCCTAAAACCTTCCGCCCTGTCCGATCCATGCCCCACGAACGGGTTCCGTGGACGGGGCTCGGGAGCGTGCCCTAAACCATCCTTACGTGTAAACACGGACGGATCGGGAAATGGCGAAACCACTTCAAGACTTGTAAGGTTTTCTTAAGATTGGAAATGTAGATTTTCTGTGATTTTTAAGTGAGGTGATAATTTAGGTTTTATGTTTTAGGGAATTTGGGGCGATCGCGGGCTGATTCTGGCGGAGTCAGGGCCGTCAAGACGGCCCCCGGATCGTTGGAGATCAGGGCATCAACGCCCCACCGGTTCAACTGCGCGGCGCGATCGCGATCATCAACGGTCCAGGCCCAGACGGCGCGATCGCGGCGATGGATTTCGGCAATGGCGGCGGGGGTGAGGTGATCCTGGGCGATCGCGTAGCAGCAAAAATTTAATTCCGGGGCCGGATCCGCCGTGAAGGGGGCCGCCGTCAGCCAGCCGAGGGCCGCTTGGGGAAGTTGCGATCGCACCGCCCGCAACAGGTCCAAATCAAAGGAGGTCAGGCAACAGCGCCGGAGGCGATCGCCCCGAGCCAGCAGGGTCGCCAGGGCCGGCAGCGATCGCACAAAAGGATCCTCCCCAGGGTCAGACTCCCGCCCAGCGCCGGGGCAATCTTCCAGTTCGCTCAAGTAAGAAAACTTAGGGCCTGGAGGGGAATTAATTGCGCAATCCTGTGGGGCTTTTAGGAGATTCTGCCCCGGATCATGGCGCTTGAGTTCCAGGTTGAGCAGTCCGGGCCAGGAATCCGTGAGGCCCAATAAATCCTCCAGCAGGGCCATCGGCTCCCCCCGAAACTGCTCGCCAAACCAAAGGCCCACGTCGGTCGATCGCGCCGCCGCCGCCGTGAGGCTCCCGGTGGGTTGATCACGCCCCGTCAGCCGCCGCAGGTTGAGGTCATGGCACAGGGTGATCGCCCCATCCGCCAGGGGTTGGAGATCCACCTCAATGCCATCGGCCCCCGCCGCGATCGCCAACCGCACCGCCGCCAGCGTATTTTCCGGCCCGTGGGCAGAATCACCCCGGTGGCCCAAAATCAGAGGCCGCTCCGGCAGGCGGCGAACCGCAGGCATTGGGGAAACATCAGCGGCCATGGGAAGGTGGGGTCCGCAGAACCCTAGGGCGTGGTCACGGGGGCCGTGGCGCGATCACAGCGTCCCCCCAGCCCCTCCGCGATCGTACAGGTATTTTCTATGAGCATGGCCTGATAGGTGGAAATGTCACTGTCGGGGCCATTCGGACCTTCCACCAGGAGCGCCGCCGCCGCCACGGGGATGCCCGCCTCCCGCCCCAGCCCTTCGATGCCCTGGCGATTGCTCGTGGTTTCCGCAAAGAGCGCGGGCACCTGTTCCTGCCGCAGGCGATCAACCAGGGTCCGCAAATCCTGGGCGGAGGCGCGGCCCTCCGGGGCAACGGCCCCCAGGGAGCCCACCACCTCTAGGCCGTAGGCCCGGGCCATGTAGCGGAAGGCATCGTGGACCGTCACGAGCTTGCGATCGCCCTCGGGAATGGTGGCCATCTGCTGCCGAATCCAGCCGTCGATCGCCCGCAACTCCTGGGCCAGGGCCGCCCCGCGATCGCGCCAGTAGGTGGCCGCCTCCGGATGCGCTTCCCCCAGGGCCGCCGCGATCGTTTCCGCTAGGGCCGCCCCCAGGGCCGCATCGTGCCACACATGGGGATCCCCCGCAGGGGCCGGGGCTGACTCCGCAGGGGCTTCAGCGACTTGATTCTCACCCCCGCCGCCGCTTTCTGCCTCGTTTTCGTTCCCATGGTCATGATCGTGGTCATGCTCATGGTCGTGGTCGTTCCCATGCTCATGGTCGTGATCATGCTCGTGGTCATGATCGTGGCCGTGGGGTCTTGCCTCCAGGGGCTCCGGCACCGCCCGTTCAATGATCGGGATTTTGTGGGGGGCGGGCGACGCATCCACCAGCTTTTGGAGCGTCAGATCCAGGCCATAGCCCCCATACAGCACCACCGATGCCGCCTCGAAAGCTTGGCGATCGCTCGGCTTGGGGGCGTAGTGGTGGGGATCTTGTCCCGGCGGGATGGCACAGGTCACGGTCGCGCGATCGCCCGCCACCTGCTCGGCCAGGTCACACAAAACCCCCACCGTCGCCACGATCTGAATGGGGGTCGCGGTCTCGTTTTCGGCGGTTGCTTCGCGTTCTCCCGTCCCGCCGCCGCAGGCCGCCAACAGGATCGCCGTGATTGCCCCCAGGACGCGCGATCGCCCCGGGCCGCCGTTGCTCTGTATTCCAAACACGCCCCAATCGCCCCCAGATCTTCCAATAGCTGAACCTGGGATGGATCACCAGCCCCAGAATTTGAGAATGATTATCAATCTACATCTGGAGGTCCGTCAAGCCATGGCTTCGGTTCCGGGGGGCGGTGGGGGGTGCGATCGCCCTAGGGCCAGAGTTCGCCGAGGGGGACGGCCCGCTGGGCTCCGGTGACGGCGGGCAGGTTTCCCGGCAGGCCCAGCCAGCGCCAGTAGCCCAGGACGGCGAAGGCGATCGCTTCTTTGCTGTCGGCACACAGGCCCGCTTCGGTGGTGGATTGGACGGGGATTTGGCCCCCGAGGCGCGCGGCGATGCGATCGCGCAGGACCGGGTTGCGGCTGCCTCCGCCACAGAGCAGGACGCGATCGGGCAGGGTGGGCAAAAAGCGTTGGTAATTCAGGACCACGGAGGCGGCGGTCAATTCCGTCAGGGTGGCGATCGCGTCATTTTCCCCCAGGCCCGCCGCGATCGCCTCATCGAGCCGCTGCTCCAGGTAGGCCACGCCAAAATGTTCGCGCCCGGTGGATTTCGGCGGCGGTTCTTCAAAAAATGGATCCCGTAGCCATTGATCGAGCAGGGTTTCATCAACTCGGCCCGCCGCCGCCCGCTGCCCGTCCCAGTCGCAGCGATCGCGCCCGCCACTAAATCGCTGCACCGCCAGATCGATGAGCACATTTCCCGGCCCCGTATCCCAGCCGCGCACCCCCGTTTCCCACTGGCGATCGTCGCCGGTCCCCTGGGGGGGCAGATAGGTCACATTGCCGATGCCGCCGAGGTTCTGGACACAGCGCCGCTCCGTCGGATGGCCCAGCAGATAGGCATCCACCCGAGGCACCAGGGGCGCACCGTGGCCCCCCGCCGCCACATCGGCCATCCGAAAATTGCTCACCGTCGGAATGCCCGTCAACGCCGCGATCGCCGCGCCGCGCCCCAACTGCCAGCTATAGCCCAGGGGTGCGATTCCGTCCGGGGGCCGATGGAACACCGTCTGGCCGTGGGAGCCGATCAACGTCGCCGCCGGGAGCCCCTCCCCGATGCGCTGGGCCGCCTGGGCAAAGGCGATCGCGATCGCATCATCCAACATTGCCCAGTCCTGGGCCGCCAGGGGAGCCCCACCACACACGGCCAAAATCTGCGATCGCAGGGCATCGTCATAGGCATAGGTTTCCGCCCGCAGCACCTCCACCGCCAAATCGCGATCGCCCCCCGTCAGCCGCACCGCGATCGCATCAATGCCATCCACCGACGTACCGCTCATCAGGCCGATGGCGATCACTTCCTGTGCTACCTGTCCCATGCCGTTGCCTCCTCCTACCGCGATCGCCCCTCGGGCCGATCAAACACCGTCCCCAACAGATTCGCCTGGGTCAGATCCACCCCCGCCAAAATCGCCCCCTCAAAGGCCGCACAGAGGCAATTGGCCCCCACCAGCACCGCCCCCGACAGGTTCGCCTCCGTCAGGTTCGCCTCCTCCAGGTTCGCCCCATTGAGAATCGCCCCCTGCAACTCCGCCCGGGACAGGTTCGCGCCGCAGAGGTTGGCATTGGTGAGGTTGGTGCCCCGCAGGTCCGCCCCCCGCAGGTCCGCCCCCATGAGGTTGGCCCCCGTCAGGCCCGCCCCGCCCAGGAATGCGCCCGCCGCCGTCGCGTGGCAGAGGGTGGCCCCCATGAGCATGGCCCCCCGCAGGTTGGCCCCCCGCAGGTCCGCGCCGGTCAGGTCCGCCTGCATGAGGTTCGCCCCCCAGCCGTTGCCCCGCAGATCCGCCCCCTGGAGCCGTGCCCCCACCGCGATCGCGCCGACCCACTGGGCACGGGTCAAGGTGGCCCCCCGCAGATTGGCCCCCGTCAGGGTCGCCCCCACCAGGATGTAGCCGGTGAGGTCTACGCCGGCGAGGTCGGCGTCTTCGAGGTCCGCACCGGTGAGGTTACGCAGTTGGCCGGTACGGATGGCGTCAAGGTCCATGGGCTCGGGGGAAGGGGGGACTGGGAACAGCAGAGGGGGTGCGGTTTGGGGGCGGCGCGCGATCGCGGCGAGCTGGCCCTTAACCCACGGGAGCGGATAGGTCCAAGGTGGCGGGGGTGAGGCCCCGTTCGTCATCATCGAGCAGCCACAGGCCCGAGGCCACCTTCACGGGCAGCACCGGCAGGGACCACCCCTGCTGCATCCCCCGCACCACTAGGGTTAGGATCTCCAGCAGTTTAGGATCCCAGCGGTTGGCATCGTTGCTACAGGTTTCTAGGATGGCATCCAGGTGCGATCGCTGCTCCTCGGACGACAATCCCACCAGTTGGGCCTGGAAGTGGGCCGCCAGGGCCAGCAGCCGAGATTCTAAGGGAATCGCATCCCCCGCCAACCCCGCCGGACCGCCCTTGCCGTCCCACCGCTCCGTACGATGGCTGACGATTTGGGCGATCGCCCGGAGCCGGGGCATCGAGCGCAAAATCTGGGCCGCCGGATCCAGGGTGCAGGATTGTCCCACCGCCCCCCCATCCGGTTCCGCCGCCAGGTCCGCCTCCACCTCATCCCAGTAGGGCTCGGTCGGTTGCATCAGCGCCACCCGATGGAGCAGCGCCGCCAGCCGCAGCCGCTTCAGTTGCCACGCGGGCAGGTCTAATAATTCCCCCATGGCCTCACAGAGGGTCGCCACCTGGGCCGCTCCGGCGGGATTTTCCGGGTCATTGAGGTCCACCAGCTCCGCCAGCCGCAGCATGGCCTGCAATTCATTGGACACCAGGTTTAGATCCAGCGATCGCGCCGACTGGCCCGCCGTGGCGATCGCGGCCTCCTGCTGATGGTGGGCCTGTTCGAGGTAGCTCACCACCCGCGCCACGATCTCGCCCGGATTATCCCGAGGGGTGTCGGGGATCGCCGCCGCAATGGTTGCCATGCGCGATCGCAGCGTTGCCGCCAGGGGATCATCATGCTCCGCCACCTTCTCGATCAGCAGGGCGATCGCCTCCTGCACCAGACCGGGCTCAAAGGTCCACAGGCCATAGAACTTGCGCGCCAGATCCTCCGTCGGCACCCCCTCCGGCCCATAGTCCGCCGCCGTCAGTTCCTGGCACAGCACCATCGCCTGATAGGTGGGCGAAAAAATCGCCAAATGCCACTCCTGGGCCACCGGATCCGCCGGATCGAGCCCAATCAACGACACCTTGGGGTGGCTCGCGGTGGGATGGTCCCCAAACCCCGCACAGGGGGCCGCCAAAATGGTCGTATGGCAGGCGCGATCGGCCAGCACCCGGTAGCGATCCGCCTCCTCCAGGTACCATTTCCCCATCTGAAAAGCCGCCACCACCAGCGGTTCACTCGTGGTGGTTTCGATCGAATCCTCCAGGGCGTGGCACAGGGCCACCAACGTATTTTTGTAGTAGGTACCGAACTGGAGGGGGCTGCCTTGCCCATCGCGGGACTCGGCCAGTTGTTTCAGGATGGAGCCTGGGAGCATGACACCGGGGCCGACAACGCGGCGGCCTGTAAAACTTCAGGGGATCGTGGATCGTAGGGGGGCACCCTCGGGCGATCGCGGATCCCTGGAGGACGGTTGGGGGGGAATTTTGAGGCCAGGGCGACGCGATCGCCTAAACCAGTTTTACAGACCTAGGACATGATTGGGGCACCTGTTCTGGGAGGGCGGGGCCATGGGCCGGGGGGCGGCGGCAGCGGCGGCGGGGGGGATCAGTCGGGGGGCGACCTACATATTGGCCATAGGGAAGGGCAAACATGGCACGGACATCAACCATTGTGATCGTAGGGGCGGCGCGGGGCATCGGGCGGGCGACGGCGCTGCTCTTCGCGGAGCGGGGCTATGACGTGGCGCTGCTGGCAACCCAGGAACGGGCGACGGAACAGTTGGCGAAACAGTTGCGGCAGATGGGGCGGCGGGTGGTGGCGATCGCGGTGGATGCGACGGATGTGGCGGCCCTGCGGCGATCGATCCGCCAATGTTTGCTGGAGTTGGGGGCGATCGATGTGCTGGCCAATTGCAGCGGCCTATACATGGGCGGTTCGGCGGAACGCAGCGACCTGGAGGACTGGCAACGGGTGCTGGATGTGAATTTCTGGAGCTGTGCCAATGCGATCCACTGTCTGCTGCCCTATTTTGTCGGGCGCGGGCGCGGCGCGATCGTGAATGTGGGTTCCTTTGGCGGCCAGGTGCCGTTGCCCCGCATGGCGGCCTATTGCGCCAGTCGCTACGCGGTGATGGGCCTGACGGAATCCCTGCGGGTGGAACTGGCCCCTAAGGGGGTGCGGGTGGGGCTGGTGCATCCGGGGCTCCAGCGGGTGGAGGATTGGTCCGCCCCGTCGTCGGTGTCGGCGGCGGCTTCGCAGGATTTGACCGATCGCCCGACGGCCTCCTGGTTAGGGCGTCCGGAGGAGGTGGCCGAAGGGATCTGGCAGATTGTGGCGGAGGAGCGATCGGAGGTGGTGCTGGGGCCAGATCAGCCGGTGCCGGAGGAAGCCTATCACCTGCTGCCGGTGCTGCTGCAACGGACGGCCCAGCATCCGGAGTGGTTTTCTGAGGAGGGCTAGGGGCTTTCGGCGGGGGCGGTGCTGTTGGCGGTGGTGCTGTTCAGTTGGGGCGATCGCGGCGATCGCAGGGCGCGGAAGTAGAGGGTGCCAATGCCGATCAAAAAGGTCAGATAGCCAATGGCCTGGACCATGAACAGTTGATCGCGGTAGCCCACGAGGGATTTGAGCAAAATGCCGGGGACGGCGCGATCGCTCAGGGTGGCGGACCAATCCCACACCTGCGGGCCAAGGATGCAGGAAACCGGGGCGCTCAGGCAGATCGGCGCGATCGCACTATTCAACTGCGCCCAGAGGTTCAGGCCGCGATCGAGGTGTTGCAGCGCCGCCACCACCAGCCCCGACACCACCAGCAACAGCAGCGCCCCCATCACCGTAAAGAAGCGCCGCACATCGATCTTGGCCCCCCAGCGGAAGAGGGCAAACCCCAAAATCGTCGCCCCCACAATGCCCACGGCGGCCCCCAACGCCGGCCACCAGCCCCGCTGGAACTGGGCCGCGACAAAAATCGCCGTTTCAAAGCCCTCCCGCAAAACGGAAACGGTCACCAACCCAAAGACGCCCCAGCCCGCCGCCGCGCTGGTGTCGAGGGCGGTGCCGACGGAGGCTTGCACCTCACTTTTGAGGGATTTGGCCTGGGCGGTCATCCACACGAGCATCCACCCCAGCAGGCCGATCGCCAGGATCCCCAACCCCCCTTCTAGAAATTCCTTGAATACGGGGGCATAGGGGCGGGTGGAGCGGTCCAGGGCGGCGATTCCTCCCAGCAGGGCACCGCCGACGCCAATGCTGGCGAATAGGCCCGCGATCGTGCCCCCCAACACCCAGGGATAGAGGGCTTGGCGGTTGGCTTGGCGCAGGCAGGCGGCGACGATGCCGACCACGAGGGCCGCTTCAAAGCCTTCGCGCAGGGTGACAAAAAAGGTGGGCAGGGCGGCGGTCAGGTTCATGGTTCCAGAAGGCTTCAGGGATAGGGGACCGGGGATGGGGGCCGGAGTCGAGGATGCGCTCTTTTGAGTGTAGGGGGCGATGGGTGGGGGCGCTGCCCCGATCGCGGGGGCGGTAGAGTTTGGGGGTGGTTTTTGGGGCGGTGGGATGGTGTGGGGGCCGCTGGTGGTGGTGTGGCTGGCGATCGCGGCGATCGCGGCGGGCAGCGGGGCCGATTGGCTGCAACCGATTGTCACCCAGGGGGATGCGGACCTGTGGGAGGCGATGGGCTATTTTTTTGCGGAGCGGTTTCGCCTGTGGCCGTGGCCCCATCTGGAGTTGTTCGGAAATGGGTCGTTTTTCCCGGTGGGGGTGAACCATGGGTTCCAAGCCTGGGGGGTGGAGCGGGATTTGTTCTATGGCCTGCTCTATCGTCTGGGGGGGCCGGGGCCGTGGCTGCGCTGGTATTACCTGCTGTCGGTGGCCCTGACGTTGGGGGGGATGGCGCTGCTGCTGGAGCGGTGCTGGGGGTTGCCCAGGCGGCGGGCAATCGCGATCGCGGCGATCGCGGTGATTTTCAATGGCTACGGCCACGGCGACAAGTTTCCCTTCCACGCCAATATTGCCCTGATCCACTGGACGGTGCTGGGGCTGGTGCTGGATGGGGCGATCGCGCGGCGGGCGGTGCGGGGCCAGGGGATCGGTCTGCGGTGGATTTTGGGGCGATTTTTGCTGCTGATCCTGATTCTGGGGCAGGATTTGGGCTATATCGCCGGGTTTGGGCTCCTATGGGCGACTTTGACGGCTCCCTATGCCCTGGGCTGGTGGCTCTGGTGGGGGCGATCGCGTCCTCTGATTCAGCGACTCCAATTGCTCAGGAATCAGTGGGGGGGTCAACTGCGGCGCGATCGCGGGGTGTGGCTGCTGCTGGGGGCGATCGCGGCCTTCGCGTGGCTGTATTTGCCCGTGGTGGCGCAGATTTTCTTCACGGCCAAATCCTTCGACTTCAGCGGCACCTATGGCCGCGACTGGTGGTTTAGCCCCTGGCGGCTGCTGTTGCCCTGGCTGCCGGGGGTCGATCCGATCCGTTTGGCCCCGGAATGGTCCGCGTGGCTGGGCGATCGCGTGGAATCGAGCCGGGATGGGGCCGTGGGCTGGTTTTTGCTGATCCTGGCGGCGGTGGGCCTGGGGCAGGGGGGGCGATCGCGGTGGGCCAGTTGGGTGCCGCTGCTGGTGGGGTTGGCCCTGGCGATCGCCTATCGACCGCTGGAGATGCCGACGCTGCAACTATTTCCCTGGTTTTCGTTCAACCGGGTCGGGGGCCGGGTGACGGTGCTGTTGCCGACGATTTTTGCCCTGTTGGCGGCGGAGGCGCGCTGGCCCAGGTTGCTGCAATCCGCGCGATCGCGGCCTTGGTTTATTCAGCGGACGATCACGGTTTTTCTCCTGCTACTCCTCGGGGCCGTGGAACTGGCGACCATGTACACCCCCGCGATCGCCCAGCGCCAGAGCACCGCCCCCGATCCCGCCCTGCTGAGCTACCTGGAAGTGGTGCGTGATCGTCCCGGCAGCGCCGTTTTGGACTGGCCCTTTTGCGCCACGGGGGGCAACGGCGTCGGGGCCGACGGGGGATTATGCCCCTACTTTGGCCGTAACCCCAGCCTCCACAGCCTCGCCCGCTTCCATCGCAAAAAGGTGATGGGGCACTACTTCGGGCGGCTGCACCCGGACCAGATCGCCCCCTATCTCGCCCAGGGCTGGCAATATCTCTTTCTGCCCAACAGTCCGGATTACCTGGAGGCGACGGCCCAGCGGCGCTGTTTCCGCGACGACGAGTGGGATTTTTTTGAAGGGTTTTACCGCGATCGCGCCCACGACTTCGCCGGGATCAACCTCTACGTGGATCTCCTGCCCGCCGGATGCGCCGCCCAATTCCATCAGCGCTTTGGCCCCGCGATCGCCACCGCCCCAGTCCCCGGCATGGGTCAGGTGGAATTTTTAGCCATGGCGATCGCGGGGCCCGCGCCCCCCTCTTCAAACTCGCCAAAATCACCGCCGCCCCAAACCCATCAATTCCGCCCCCCCTACGACGGCCAGGACACGGATTTAGTCACCTTTGGCCCCGTGCGCGGCATCGTCACCGAAAATCTTGATCGCCCCCGCCGCGATCACACCGGCACCCTATTTCGCTGGAGCCTCGAATCCGAAACCCGCCTCACCGTCACCCTCGATCGCCCCCGGTCCCTCGAACTGGTCCTCGACGCGATCGCCATCGCCCCCAAGTTGACCCTCACCGTCACCGTCAACGGCACCGCGATCGCCCCCCAAACCGTTGCCAACCCCGGCGATCGCCTCACCCTCAGATTGCCCCTAGAACTCCCCGCAGGCCCCAGCGCGATCGCCCTGAAACACCCCAACCCCATCCGCCGCACCGCCACCGACCCCGCCGCCGGCGATCGCCCCCTCGCCCTGCGGTACCAGCGCCTCGACCTACGCCCCCGCACGGGAAACGCCCCGTGATAGAATCCACAACAGCTTTTTTATAAAAAAACTGTGTTGGAGAGGTCCATCCATGGAAGCAGCGCTGTTGCTGGCCAAACTGCCCGAAGCCTACGCCGCGTTTTCGCCCATCGTTGACGTGTTGCCGATCATCCCCGTCTTCTTCCTGGCCCTGGCCTTCGTGTGGCAAGCGGCGGTTGGTTTCCGCTAGAGTGCCCCAAACAAAAGGTTGATTGACGTCAGGCGCGATCGCGCAATTGAGATCAAACCCACCTTGAGCCATCGGTTCAGAAAGGGCGTGCTGCTGCGGTGCGCCTTTTTTCGGCCCTGCGGTACCCCCGACCTAGCCCTCCCTTGGGGTAGCCTCTCCAGCCGGTCCCGGCCAATTGACGGCATACTGAAACGGGGGCGCGCTCCCTCGCGATCTGGATCCCCAGCGCCCGGTTGACCGACTCGGACGCGATCCTCGCCGCCCCACCATCCTGTCATTGGCCCCCGGCTCCCTAGCCCATGCCCCGCAAACGGACTCCCCCCCGCGACCCGTACCGCGATCGCTACTCGAACGACTACGGCAACGACTACGGCCCCCGCAGCGGCTATGACGACTACGGCGACTATGGCGGCCCCACCGGTTCCGGCGGCGGCTCGGCCCAGTCTTCCAACAAAAAATCCTCCGGCAGCGGTGGTGGCCCCCTCAGCGGCATCAACTACACCACCCTGGCAATCCTCGGGGGCGTGTTCATCCTGGGCATCGGCGTCGGCATTGGCTTTAGTTCCTCCGCCAGCGTCGATCCGCAGAACGTGGCCTCTAGGGAATTTATTGACCGCGCCGCCCCCAACCCCGAACTCTGCGTGCAGTACGGGGCCAGCGCGATCGCCATGGACGCGCGTCTGTTTGTCACCTTCAGCCCTTTCAGCGTCTATGTGGCCCAGCCGCGAATGCAGCCCGGATGCGTCATGCGCAGCAACAACTGGTCCGTCCTGCAACAGAAGGGCGTGGTCACCAGTGATCAGGTGCGCGACTGCAAAAACCGCATGAATACCTTTGCCTTCACCGGCTCCGTCGAAAGCAGCCCCAAGATCGACTGCGTGTACCAAAACGACTCGGCGGGGAACCTGTTCCTGAATCAACCGGGTGTGGTGCCGACCCAGGAAAGTGAGCGCTTTTAGGGAATTCAGGGATTTTTGGGCCTGAGGACTCCCTAGGGCTAGGGTTTGGGACACCTCCTTGGCCCTGGGCAGCTAGGGGCACTGCCAGGGGATGGGGGGACGGTGGGGGCGTGGCCCTGGGTCTGCTAGCTCTTGGGCTTCAGGTACGCGATCGCGTGCCGCCAAACGATAGTAGGCTGGTCATAATGATCCACCAGGCAAATGCAATCGGGATCTTGCCACTTCACCTTGCCCACAATTAGATCATCCGTGACAAGCTTGAGTTCCACCTCCTGCTTTTCCTTGATGGCATGCTGGAGTTGCCGCGTGCTGGGCATACCGGTTTGAAGATCTGACATGGGAGTTGCCAATGGGAATTGCGTTTTCTAAGTATCACGGTCTGGGTAACGATTTCATTTTGATCGATAACCGGTCCCAAACTGAACCGTTGCTGTCGCCGGAGCAGGCGGTGCGATGGTGCGATCGCCATTTTGGCATGGGGGCCGATGGGGTAATTTTTGTGCTGCCCGGTCAAGGGGGCACGGATTACACCATGCGGATTTTTAATTCCGATGGGTCTGAGCCGCAGATGTGTGGCAATGGGATCCGCTGTTTTGCCCAGTTTGTGGCGGCCCTAGAGGGGCGATCGCCCACGGCGGACCACGGCTATCGCATCTCGACGCTGGCGGGGGTGATCGGGCCGAAGCTGCGGGGGGATGGGCAGATTGTGGTGGATATGGGGGAGCCGATTTTGGCGGCGGATCAGGTCCCCTGCACGCTGGCTCCGGCGGGCGATCGCGCGATCGCGGTGCCCCTAGAGGCGGCGGGCCAGACCTTTGAGGTGACGGCGGTGAGCATGGGCAATCCCCATTGCATTACCTTTGTGGAGGATGCGGCGGCGGTGGACCTGAGCGCCATCGGTCCCCATCTGGAAACCCATCCCCATTTCCCGGAAAAAACCAATGTGGAGTTCATAGAGGTGCGATCGCGCGATCAGCTGATCATGCGCGTCTGGGAACGGGGGGCGGGCATCACCCTCGCCTGCGGCACCGGTGCCTGTGCGTCATTGGTGGCGGGCGTTCTCAACGATCGCTGCGATCGCCGCGCCACGGTGGAACTCCCCGGCGGCCCCCTGGAAATCGAATGGTCCGCCACCGATAACCACCTCTACATGACCGGCCCCGCCACCCACGTCTTTAGCGGCATCGCCGTTGACGGGTTCTAGGGTGTGCATCCCCTAGGGCGGTTAGCTCGATTCAGTCAAACCCAGTCAAATCCGGTTCAACTCCGTCAGACAAGGGACTTAAGCTCCTTGCCCCCACCGGCGGCCCAAAGCGTCACATCGCAAGGGTCTTCGGTGAACTGACCCCACCCCCCATCCCTCTCCCCCCCGGCCCCCGCTATCGGCCCCGCTGCCCCCTAATCTCCCCACCTCCCCCCATGAGTGCAGGTATCTATCTCGTCCGCGATGACGGAAAACTGGTCGAAATGACCGAGCAACCCTACGAATCGGAGTCCCTGCTTCAGGAATTGCTCGAAGCCTATCCCGGCCTGCTGTCGGCGGAGCGCGATCGCGGCGACTACGGCACCGACTGGCTGACGGTGGTGCGCCAAACCTCCCTGAGCCTAGAAGAGGACCGCATCGATCGCTGGTCCCTCGATCGCCTGTTCCTCGATCGCGACGGCGTACCCACCCTGGTGGACATCGACTGCTCCAGCGACAGCCATGTGCGCAGCGAGGCGATCGGCCATCTGCTCAACTACGCCGCCAACCTGTCGAGCTACTGGTCCCTGGAAACGATGCTGGCCCAATTTGAGGCCAACTGCCGCGAAACGGGCCGGGATCCCGAGCAAATTTTTGAGGATTTTATTGGCCCCGACGAGGACGAAGAGCGCTTCTGGCAGCAGGTGAAAACCAATCTGCAAGCGGGCAAAATTCGCCTGGTAGTTGTGTCCAATGAAGTGTCGCCTGCCCTGGGGCGCATCGTTGAATTCCTCAATGAACAGATGGATCCGGCGGAACTGATCGCCATTGAAATCAAGCAGTACGCCAGTCCGGGCGGTTTCAAAAATCTGGTGCCCCGCTCCATTGGCCGCACCGCCGAAGCGAGCAAGAAAAAGGCCCCCGCCGCCCTGGAACGTCGCCGCTGGGATGAGGCGTCCTTCTTCCAGGAATTTGAACTGCGCCAAGGGGAGGATGAGGCCGCGATCGCGACGCGCATCTACCGCTGGTGCCAGGAACATGAGGCGATCGACGTGGTGTGGCGCACGGGCGACAGCTACGGCGGCTTCATGGCCCAGTGCGACCTGGAATGCAGCCCCAGCGGCGGTGCCCATGAGCTCTTTAAGGTGGGCATTGATGGCGGTTTTGAAATCGTATCGAGCGCCTATGCAAGCTGGAAACCTTTCCGCCGCGCCGATGACTGGACCGCCCTGCGCAACCGCCTGAGCGCCATTGGCCTCGCGCTGCCCCCCAACCCCACCGAGCGGCGATCGCCCAACTTCAGCCTCTCGACCCTGCGGGATCCGGTGGCCCTGCAAAAGGTGTTTGAAACCTTTGATTGGATCCTGGAAACGGCGGCCACCTTCGGCGATCGCGAGGGCACCGGCCGACGCCCCCGCCCCGATGCCTAACGCCCCAAAACCCTAGCTGGCGGCCACCACGCGATCGCCCGCCGCCGGCAACTCCAGGCAATAGCCCGCCCCATAGACCGTTTTGATGTACTTCGGATGGCGCGGATCCGGCTCCAGCTTCGTCCGCAGGTGGCGCACATGGACGCGGATCGTCTCGATATCATCATCCGGATCGTAGCCCCACACCTCCTTGAGGATCTCGCTGGGGGACACGGTTTGCCCATGGCGCTGGAGCAGGCAATGGAGCAGCTCAAACTCCAGATGGGTGAGCTTCACCGTGCCATCAAACCAAATGGCCTCGAACCGCTCCGGCACCAGCGTCAGCGGCCCGTAGTTCAAAATCTCGCTGTGTTTGGCCGCCTGGGGGATGCGATCAGTCCGCCGCAGCAGCGCCCGCACCCGCGCCAGCAACTCCTCTAGCTCAAAGGGTTTGGTTAAATAATCATCCGCCCCCGCATTAAACCCCTCCACCTTGTTTTGGGTTTGCCCCAGGGCCGTTAGCATCAAAATGGGAATTTCCGCCGTGCGCTCATCGCGCCGGAGCCGCTGGCAGACCGTGAAGCCGTCCACCTTCGGCAGCATGACGTCCAGCAGAATCAGGTCCGGCAGCAGTTGCAGGGCCATCGCCTGCCCCTTGATGCCATCCACCGTTTGGCTAACGTCATAGCCGGCCATTTCTAAATTGATGGAAATCAACTCAGAAATGGCAACGTCGTCATCAATAACTAAAATTCTAGGCATATGACCATTCGAGGCGGCGCGACAGGGGTCGGGGGCGCGCCCATGAATTCGTAAATGTATACGAAATTATTAACATTTGATTTCCAAAGTTCACCTGGATTGTAAGGGAAACTTTAGAAACATGAAGCGGCGGGCGGGGCTGTTCGGGGGGGCTTGGCCTTGGGGGGGGTGCTAGAGGTGGACCTGGCCGAGGATGGCCCGCAGGCGATCGTAGTCATCCTTGAGCAGGACGCTGAGGGCGCGGCCTGCCCGCACGAGCCAGGGGCGATCGCCCGATCGCAGGCGATAGATTTCCCTTAAGGTGGCGGCGATCAGGGCATCGGTGGGCATACCGGACAGTTGCAGCAGGGTGCGCAGAAAGTCTAGTTCTTCGGTGAAGGCGATGGTTTCTTCGGCGGTGCAGGCGTAGACGCTCTGGTGGATTTGCGGGGGGCGGGGGGGCAGGTGCTGATAGATGCGCCCGACGATCGCGCTTTTGCCATTTCCATTCCCAGTTCCGTTACCCTTGGGGCGGCCATTGGTTGCGGCGGGGGCGAGGGCGGGCGATCGCGGATCGACAAATCCAACGATCGCGACGCGAAATTCCGGGCGCAGCATCGAAAAAATCTGCGGCTGCTCCTCGCGCAATTCCTGGAGCGACATGCCCAGCGCCCGCGCCCGATGGACGGAATCGATGGGGCTTGTGGTGACGTGATACACCACCCCATAAATGCCGTTGTCCGATTCTTCATCGTGCGATCGCACCCAACTGCCAAAGGCGGGAATGGGTGAATAATTCAACTCCTCCGGCTCTAAACATTGGGCCACATATTCCGCCGTCGAACATTCAATCGCCTCCGCAATATGCAGCGGATCGCGATCGCGGTGATTGAACTGGGGTAAGGGCAAACGCATCAGATTAGCAATTGAGATCGCAGGGAATTAGAGCGCAGAAATGGCCCAGATTGAGGCCCTTGCAGGGGCATCGCCTAAGCCGTTGGGATGGCCCTCCCATAGCTTATCGGCTATGGCCTCAAATCACCGCCTCGTCCTAATATTTTGGGGAGATTTTTGCGCTGAGGCGTGGGATCAAATCGCCCGTTGCCCCCTAATTCTTGACCGCTGCGTTTCAAGGCGGATGGGGGATTGGCCCCAGGGCAGGGATCCGATATCCGCCATTTCCTACGCCTCTTTGATGAAGCGAACCAGCAGCCGGGCGCGATCGACCAAATCCGAGTAGCTGCCAAATTGGGTAATGGCTTCCGTGGCTTCCCGCTCGATGCGATCGCGTTCCGCCTTGGCCTCCGTGGTCGCCGTTTGTAGGTCAAACCGGAGGGTATTAGTTGTGTTGCTGAGGACTTTGATCTGTCGATCAATGCCGCTGCCCCAGGAGGTTTCTTCCTTGAAATCCAGCAACTCCATAAGGGCTTTGAGTTCCCCTTCGAGCTTGTCCACCTTTTCCCGCAGGGTGAACACGTCCTCGCGGGGGTAGCGCAGGGTTTGGCGGATGGCGCTGACCCGCTGGGCCACGTAGCCATAGAGCCGCACCGCTGGCCGCAGCCCCGTCAGCAGCAGGGCGACGATCGAACCGAGGTAGCCGACGCCGCTGATGCCAAAGATCGCCAGGGCCAGCAGCACCAGGACGGATAGCCCATGGAGCGCCAGGGCCACCCAGAGCGATCGCCGCGCCAGCAGGGCCAAATACGCCACATCCTGGGGGTCGGTTTTGAGGCCGCGCCGATCAGACTCCGCCGCCTCCGCGATCGCGCCCTTGGCCTCGAAATGCACATTCCAGGGCACAACGGTGACCGCCACCAACCAGGCGAAACTCAGGCCCCCCACGAGCCAATCGAGGGCGCTCCCGGCGGGCACCTGCAGCCACTGCAAAATGCCAAAGAGTGCCGCCGCCGCCAGTAGGGCAGAAATACACGATCCGAATACGCGCATGGCCGCAAATCCTCCTGCGATCGCCCGGAATGGACGTATCGATGGGGCGATCGTGGCTTGGGGGCCGAGGCGATCGCGGGGGATCGGGTCAGTTTGCCAAGCGCCCACCCACCGATCCCTGAATCGGGCGATCGAGCCGCACGGGGGCAAGGGCGGGCGGCATTGTGTATAGTCACCAATGGCTAGGCATGGCCCACGATTCCTTGGCTCCGGAGCGAAATTCGATGGCTTTCATTCGTCAATATCTGCTGCCCTTCGCGATCGTTTTGATTTTTAGCGCTGCCCTGTTGGCCGTGAGCGCCCGCATTTTTCTGCCGACGGATTTGGCGGCTCCGGCTCCGGTAGGGTCGATGGTGGTGCCCTTTGGGTTTGATGGCCTGAGCCTGGAGGGGATGGACCTGCGGGGCATCTGGGCGGGCGTGGGTGTCGGCGTTTAGATGGGCTATCACATCCTGCGGGGGTCGCCGCGCGATCGCGCCCTGCTGCTCAAATTCCTGACGCGCACCTATCGGGAACTGCTCCCGGCGGGTAGCGCCCAGGGGGATTTGGCGGCCTTTGTGGAGGATTATTTGTCGTCCCGGACGCCCCTGTGGTGGGCCTGGGGCGATCGCGAGGGGGCCGCATCCGGTCATCCTGGAACCCCCTGGGGGGGCCTGTGGCTGTCCCCCACCCGCGATCGCGCCACGGGAGATCAATGGGCGCAGATTCTGTGGCTGTACGTGCGGCCCGAGCACCGCCGCCAGGGCATCGCTACGGCATTGCTAGCCGCCGCCGAAGGGGAAGCCCACCGGTGGGGGAGCGATCGCCTCGCCCTTCAAGTGTTTGACCACAATGGCCCCGCGATCGCCCTCTACCGCCGCTACGGGTTTGGCCCCCATTCCCAGGTGCTGACCAAGGCCGTGCGATCGGATGGCTGGGGCGATCAGGCGATCGTTAACTAGGCTGAAATCATGGGACTGAAACCCTTGCAGCACATTGAATCAGGCCGACGGGGGCAAGGGGCTTAAGCCCCTTGTCTCAAAGGGTTTGGGGAGCATTTGATGACACACCCTGAGCCCCCTTATCGGATCCGTGGTCTGGCGGGCTTGGGAAGGTGAGGAAATGCCCTAGGCCCAGGACATATAGGGCAACCGCGCCGTGGCCGCCTGCACCGCCGGGAGCCCCGCCACCAACTGGCCGCAGCTATCCCACTGGCCCGTCAAAAATGCCTGCCGCGCCCCTTCCTTCATGGTCAACTGGCCCCGGAAGTCGCCGCACTGCACGGTCAACTGTTCTAAATCCACCGTCACCGCCGCCGTCGGATCCGCCGCGATCGCATCCTGGAGCGCCACCACCGTTTCATGCTCCCCCGTCAGACAGGGCACCCCGATCGCGATGCAGTTGGCAAAGAAAATTTCCGCAAAACTTTCCCCCACAATCACCTCAATGCCCCACCGGGCGATCGCCTGGGGCGCATGTTCCCGGCTCGATCCACAGCCAAAATTGCGGTTCACCACCAGCACCTTCGCACCGCCATAGGCCGCCTGATCAAACGGATGCTCACCGCCGAGGGGGGCGCGATCGTCCGCGAACACATGCTCCCCCAACCCATCAAACGTCACACAACGCAGGAACCGCGCCGGAATAATGCGGTCCGTATCAATATCATCCCCCCGCAGGGGTAGGCCCGTTCCCGTCACCGCGTTCACTTGGCTCATGTGGACAGTCGCCCCCGTTTGCTCAATGCTTAACTGGACCCCCGATCATAACCGCGATCGCCCCGCCATCGGCCCCCCTTTCCCCCGTCCCCCTGGATCTCCGTAAATCTCCTGAAAGAGTTGCCAATCCGTCGCCGCTGAACCCCGGAAATTGGCATACCATAAAGCCTATCGCCCAGGAACGCCCCCATGCAGTACCTTGCCTGTGCCAGCCGCCAAAGCGAGTCTTCCGAAGTTTGGCTCAAACTCTTGGCCGTCCAGACCTCGGACTATACCTGGCAGGTGATTGCCGAGGAAGACGCGGAGCCCATGCTCACCATTGATGAGGCGCTCCTGCCTCGGGATGGCCATTGCCAATTGGTGCTGGTGAATCTGTCGTCGAGCGATCGCGCGGTCAAGCAGATCTATGACGCCACGGACTGGGTGATGACCCTGGTGCGGGACTATCTGCAAACGGGCGTCACGCCGGACTTTTTGCGGCAGGAGTCGGAGCGCGCGGAACAGTGGCGGCAATCCCTGACCCTGCAAAATCAGGAGCTATCGCGGCGGATCATGGAATTTGAGGCGCGCCGTGAGGAATTGCGCGATGCCCAGGAATTGCTCAAGATCGAGCAGGCAAAACTTGCGGCGGCGAAGGATGAGGAGGAGCCCACGGCCCCTGGGAATCAGCCGGTGATGGCGGAAGCACCCCGCACGGCCCCCGCTGCTGCTACCCGGAGTCGGGGGGGGGATACGGAGGAGGCCCTAGAGGAGTTGCGGCGACAGTTGCAGGGGCGGGCGGCGGAGTTGGAATTGTGGGAGAAGCGGCTGGAGGCTCGGGAGGCGGTGGTGGCGTCGATGGAGGCGAAGTTTGGCCTGGATGATGATGATTGATCTGGGGCTTAACTCTGGCCGTAGTTCCCTGTATTGCTAATTTGTTGGCTGGGAGGCGCGATCACGATGATCCTGGCTTGCCTACCTGAGGATGCTTGCCATATCGAACTTGTAAGCATCATAGTTCGTCCAACCCAAAAGGCGAACCACCTGCATTGCAAGCGACCGAGGTACAGTTGCGGGAAGTTTAAAGTCTGAGCAGAAGTCGCTTGCCAAATTGGTGAAACAGGCAACAACTCTTCGATTGAAACTGTTTTCCTCCCAGTGCATGGATTGATTGCGCCCTTGCCATATCACATTGCTGAGAGTTTCGCGACCTACAGGCCGCCCCGGTGGGCAATTGTCAAGACCACCGTGGACAATCGCAATGCCTTGTTTCGCTATCTGAAGAATAGCCCCAGCAAGAGCCTGAAGCGACGCTTCCTTTGCAGCGATTATGAGTTCGATCTGGGTGATCTCAATTTTGACCCTCTCAATCTTTGCGCGTGCATCACGTACCTTGTTCTCGAAGTATGGTGTTGTATTCTCACCGAAAGCACTGGGTGGGGCCCCCGCGTAGAGAATAGACTGCGCATTCTGTCGTGCGGTCATGGCGCTCTTCAACTCAGCCCTCTTGCACCCTAAGACAAGATCATCCTGGCCGATGAGATCGAAGACCCCGCTTGCCGCCAACTCTGTTTCACAAATATATTTGTTCATGGAAGGATGGCATTGTCAAACAGTCGGCCTAACGATTCGAGTCAGAGTTTTCCAATGATGGCACCAATAACAGCTCCAACTATTCCACCCAAAATATAGTCAACAGTTTTTCTCTTCCAGCTTCCTGAATCGTCTATTTGTTTATGCAATTTCTCTATGGTTTGAGTTAATTGTGAAACCACTTCAGCCAGATGCTTGACCGAATCTTGCTCGTCGCCTTTCTTGATAGCTGCAACAATAGCAGATGCCTCCATCGCCTGAACCGAAGCACCTAAGGCATTAAATATGCCCTCCTCCGACATAATGAGTTGATCACTTTTCTCAACCTCAATAACACCAACAGTTTTATCATTGACAGTCACCATAGATAAAACAGTTTGAGGTTGCGGATTCACCTGCTTAAGTGCTGTCTTATAAACACTTTTTAGGCGTGCCGGATTGACACCAACAACTGTAGGAACTGAGTAGCGTCGTGGGTCTTCATCAACACCAACTAAAATGTGACCGCCGTGCGAATTAGCAAACGCACTGATCCATTTTGCAAGTGTCTTAGGAGAAACATCGCGCCTGTATTCCAAGACTTCGCTTTCACCCTTTGTTAAAAAAGCAGCCACATCAGATGCTGTGTATTCCATGTCTTTGCCAAGTAATTAGAGGTCTGTCTTAAGGATGACTTTTTGCAGAGAAGCCTGAAGCTTCACAGCCTGTAACTCAAGCCATACAGAGTACTGTAATCATACTATGCACGTAACCACCCCAGAATAGAGAGGTTTATAGAAAAAGGGCGTAGCGATCCATTTGACCGTGCCAACTGCTGGCGACCCAAAGATCGCGATCGCGCGGGTCCAGCGCCATATCCGTAATATCACCATTCGGTTGATCCAAGTGAGCCAGGGATTTACCTGTATCCGCATCCCAGAGACGAACGGTGCGATCGCGGCTGGCGGACAGGAGACGATTGCCGGGACGGTTGAAAGCCAGGGCAACAATTTCGCGGCGGTGGATGTGCAGAACTCGTTTGAGGCGACCATTGGCCCCATTCCAGAGGGCGATCGCGCCGCAGGGGGTACCGCTAGCGAGGGTGTGACCGGCGGCGCTGAACTGGAGGGCCGTGATGCCGTCGGGGACAAGGCCGCCCTGGGGTGGGGCGAAGCGATCGAGATGATCGCCCGTGACCGGATGCCAGAGATCCAGGGTGCCGTGGGGGCTGCCGGTGGCGATCGCGCGGCCATCGGGGGTCCAGGCCAGGGCTCCGAGCCAGAAGGGGGCGGCGGCGATCGCGTACCGTTTCTCACCCGTGGGCAAGGTCCAGACCATGAGGGTTCCGTCGGCTCCGGCGGCGGCGATCGCGCGGCCATCGGGGGAAAAGGCCAGGGCCAAAATCCAAAAATCGTGGGGCAATTGGGCGATCGCGCGGCCATCGGGGAGCGATCGCACCTGGATCTGTCCCGTAGCTCCGGCGGTGGCGATCAGGTGGCCCGCTGGATGGAGGGCGATCGCCTGAAGGCGGGGGACAGCGGCGGTGCGATCGGCGGGGAATTGACGGATCAGGGGGCAGGGGGCCAGCGATCGCCGCTCTAGGCAACCATCACGACCGGCCATTAATAAACCGTGGCGCTGGGGGGGCGCGATCGCCTGGGGCACTGGGGACGATTCCACAAAGGCGATCGCCGTAACCTGGCGATTGGTGCCCGCAAAAACCGTTTCAAATTGATCCCGCTCCAAATCCCACAGGCGCACATATTCATCGGCCCCCGCCGCCGCCAGCCAGCGCCCATCCCGGCTCAGGGTGGCGGTCCAAAGACTGTTGGTATCGCCCGTGAGGTGGCCGATCAGTTGACCGCTGGGGAGATGCCAGCGGCGTCCGGTTCCGTCATCGCTGATGCTGATCAGGGTCTGGCCGTCGGGGCAAAAGATGACGCCATAGACGCCGCCGCCGTGGCCCGTCAGCCGTTGCGGTGATTTTTGGGAGGCTCGTAAATCCACCAGGGCGATCGCCCCGTCACTGAGGCCCGCCGCCAGGGTGGATCCATCCGCAGAAATCGCCACCGCTAAAACGTAGGCATCGGTCACGGCGATCGCGCGATCGCGGCGGCCCCCCCGCCGATCCCAGCGGGTAATCGAGCCATCGTAGGCCCCCGCCCACAGGCCGCCCCCGTCCGGCTCGAAGGCCACGGCGCTGTACCAAATGTCCCCCGTCGCCAGGGAGCGCCCCCGCCAACTGCGCCGCCGATCCCACAGGCCCACGGTGCCATCGGCCCCGGCACTGGCGAGCCACCGGCCATCGGCGGAAACGGCTAAATCCATCACCCAAAATCCATGGGCGCGCCACCGGTGCAGTAACGTTCCCGTTGCCAAATCCCACAGGGCGATCGCCCCGTCATTGGCCCCCGTCGCCGCCCACTGGCCCAGGGGATCGATCGCGATCGCCCGAAATTCTGGCCCCGCCGTTTGCCATTGGGTCGCCGCCGGTCCTAGGGCCAAATCCGCACTGTCCACCAGGGCCGCCGTATCCCACGCGGTCGCCGTGCCATCGTGCCCCGCCGCCGCCAAAAGCTGACCGTCCGCCCCCAGGGCGATCGCCGCCACCGGCCCGCCGCAAACCCGCCGCCGTTGCTTCCACTCAAACCCGGATGGCATGTTGTTGTCCGTTATTGACCCGCGCGATCGCGCCCCTCGGCCCTCCACTTTCGACGCGCGCCGCCCCCACCGTCAAGGGCAAGTTTTTTGGGGCAATTGCCAAGGAATCTATAAACCGATCCGGCAATTGGCCCCCCTGTTCCATGGGGATCGGAAACTTTGGGAAAATCAGAGCGGATCACCTCGCTGACCGTTCACCGTTCCCATAACCGTTCCCGTCGCCCCAGGAGTTGCCATGGTTGCTGCTATCCGTTCCTATGATCTGATCGGCTATGGCGATGAGGTGCCCGGTGTGTTGGCTCTGGTGGCGGCGGCGCGGGAATATCGGCGGCGGACGGGGGCGCGATCGCGGATTCTGCTGATGGCGAAGGGGCATTTAGCGCAGGGATTGGGGGGCCATCTGGTGCGCGGCCAACTGTCCTATCTAGATCGCTCTCACATCGCCCCCACCCTGCGCCAAACCCACGGCCTGCCCCTATTTGGGGAACCGGCGACCCTGTATCGAGAATTTTTGCAGCGGGCCGATGTGCAGCAAATTGCCCTGGATTGGCGCAAGGGCGATGCGGCCCTGCGGGCCATGGTGTCCGGGGAGGGGATTGATCTGCTCGATCGCGTGGGCCTCGCGCGGGTGCAGAAAACGGGCGATCGCCTGGACCACATCACCCTCACAAACGGAGAAACCTACGGCGCGAAGCAGTGGATCGACAGCACCGTGAATGGGGAATTGGCCCGGACGGCGGGGGCACATCTCACCCAAGGGTTTGGCTACTTTGGCCTGCCTGCTTCGACGCTGCCCGTGACGCTGGTCTTTGAAACCCAGGGATTAACGGTGGCGCGGCTCCAGCAGATTGAACGGGCCGCGATCTCGCGGTTCCTCGACCCCAATGACGCCGTTGCCAACCAATACCTCCAGGCGGCGGCCCGCAACCGCGATGGCTCCATTGACTATCCCCTGATCCAGCAGTGGCGCGATCGCCTGCGGGACGGCAACGGCAACCCCCTCACCTTAGCAACGGGCCGCGATTTCATTGACGTGCGCTGCTCCGCCCTGTCGATCCTCTACCACGCCTATCGCCAAACCAAGCTGGATCTAGAAACCAGCGGCGCAATCCTCGATATTCCCAATATTGCCGTCCTCCCCGGCGATCGCCTGTCCTGGAATGCGCTCCTGGGTTTTGTGACCGGTCCCGAGGCCGACGCGATCGCCCAGGGCAGCGCCCAACCCACCGAACGCCTGCGCCACGAGGCGAAATTCATTGAACGGTGGCTGGTGGCCCTGGGGGCACGCTCCGTCACCTTTGCATCGGAACTTTATGTGCGCTATGCGGGCAGCCTCATGGACGCGGTGCAACCCCTCTCCGGCGCGCAAATGTTGGCGGGGGGCGTCGCGGCCAGTGAGGGTTTAGGGACATTTTCCTATCGTTTTGACGTGCGCGGCGGCATTCCAGGGCTCGGGGCGCGGGCGGCGGAAAAGGGCTACAGCCGGGTGGGGTTCCTCTCGGAGGTGGTGCCCACGTTTAATTTTGGCATCCGCCATGCCCTGCCCCAGAGTGTGACAAACCTGGCAATTGTGAGCCCCGCATCGGGCTTTACGGGCATTGCCCCGGCGGCGGGCCGGATCGTGGAACTCAATGCGGGGGTGGGCCAGGGGCTGGGGATTGCCGCCGCGATCGCCCTCGCCAGTGGCCGAAATCTCGGGGCGATCGCCAACCGCGAGGTGGTGCAGGTGCAGCAAACCACGGGCCAACAGCCGAAGGTCTACGGCCAGGGCTATGGGGCCGCCAAAACTGTGGGGGATTTTGAATTGGCCCTACGGAAAATTGAAGGGTTACCGACCACACCGACCGATGATATTGCGGGCCATTGGGCGGAGGGATTTATTAAAGGGCTGAAGGCGGCCCAGATCGTGCGGGGCTTCCCGGACGGCACCTTTTTGCCCGATCGCGGCCTCACCCGTGCGGAATTTGCGTCGCTGCTGATGGGGGCCTTTGGCGATCGCCCCGATCGGTCGGCGGGCCGCACCTTCACCGATGTACACGCGAGTTTTTGGGGGGCCAGCGCGATCACCGCCGCCAGCCGCAAGGGATTTTTATCAGGTTTTCCCGATGGCAGTTTCCGGCCCCAGGATCCCCTGACCCGCACCCAGGCGCTCCTAGCCCTGGCGAGCGGCTTATCCCTCGGGGAAGGTTCAACTCACGTCTTGGAGATTTACCGCGATCGCGACACCATCGCCCCCTACGGTCGCCCCGCGATCGCCGCCGCCACCGCCCGCCGCATCGTGGTGAACTATCCCCAGCGCGATCGCCTGGAACCGAACCGGGCCATTTTGCGCGGGGAAGTGTGCGCCCTGGTCTATCAAGCCCTGGTGGCGATCGGCCGCATGGGGGCGCTGGAGTCCGCCTACATTGTTGACCCGGCGATGGCTCCCGTGGCGGCGCAGCCCGCGATCGCAAGCACGGTCGCGCAAACCTTCACCACCGCCACCCCAGAAGCAGAGCCCGAAGCCACCACCACCTCACCCCTGACCAATCCCTTTAGTGATACGGCCAACCACTGGGCCGTGGACTACATCAGCGCCCTCGCCGCCGATAACCTCGTGGGTGGCTTCCCCGATGGCCGCTTCCGCCCCGACAACACCATGACCCGCGCTGAATTTGCCGCGATCGTCGTCAAAGCCTTTCAGCCCGCCGCCGTTGGCCTGCCCGCCACCTTTAAGGACGTACCCCCGGACCATTGGGCCGCCACGGTGATCCAACAAACGTTCCAAAGTGGCTTCTTAGCGGGCGTCGGCGATGGGCGATTTTCCCCCAGTGGTCCCCTGCTGCGGGTTCAGGTGCTCGTCGCGATCGCCAGTGGCCTCGGGTGGCCCGCCGGGGATGCCAGTTTGCTGACCATGTACGACGATGGCGATACGGTGCCGACCTGGGCAAGGGATCGGGTGGCCGCCGCGATCGAACGGGGTTTGGGCATTAATCCCACGGATCCCCTGCGGTTCGAGCCGAATCGGGCGGCGACGCGCGCGGAGGTGGCGGCGATGGTTTATCTGGCCCTGGCGGCAGAAGGACGGATTATGCCCCTCCATCGGCTCTGATTTGCGATGGAATCTCTGATTAAACACTTTCTGACAGGTGCTGGGCGCATTGACTGAATAGGCTATGGAGCGCCCCGAGAAGTTCATCAATATTTCGATTGGAATAGAGGCCCGTTTCGTACCCTTGGCCGGATGGATCAAGGCGATAAAATCTCCAGCCGTCGCCATTGGTGACGATGCCAAAAACGACGATCGCGCGATCGCGGTTCAAGACCTGGCAAGCTTTCATTTCCACCAGGCATTGGGCAAGCCCCTGTTCAAAGTCATCTTTCTTCGCTTCGACAATGCACAGGAATGGGGCGGCCACATAATCGCGCCGTTCAGTAATTAGATAGTCCGCGTTGCCGGTGATTTTTTCCGTTTCAAGTTTGACGCCTTTCCAGATTTTGAGGCGTTCTAGCCCCGCGATCGCCTCTTCGCAAAACGCATCAATGAGCAATTCCTTGGATTTTTCGCAGTAGCGCAGGTCAAAATGGGCCTGCAGGCGGCGCAGCCGTTCACGGAAAAATTCGCTGGGGGCTTGGGTAGCATTGCCTAATTCCCAGGGTTTCAGTTCGCTAAGATTGAGGTGTTGATAGGCTTCGGCAAGGGTGAAGCTAGAAAAGTTTTTGCGTTTTGAGATCATGGGTAAGGACAGCTAAGATGGTTAATCTTTGATTTTTAGCGATGGTAGGGTGCGTTCGGTACCGTTGAATTTAAAGCGATCGCTCCCTTACTCCGAACGCACCGGCCACCTCGCGATCGCAGCCATCTCAGGATCAGAAGGACAAGCCAATTAGATTGATACCTAGTCTGATTTTGTGGAGTTTTTAGGACAAATTCAGGAGCATCAAGCCAGCCCATTGACCGCAGATGCTCGGCAAGGGAATCAGGAAGGGTGATGGTGATACGTTGCATGATCTTGACTACTCCATGGTTTAGTACGGGCCTGTCGATAATTATGTGATGGGGAACTATGTGATGGGGACGATCGCGATCGCCAAGAATCCAGAAAGATTAGGGAATAACGATCGCATCCTACCGACCAATCTAAATCTACGCGATCGCCTGGAGGCTGGCATCATACCAATGGATCTCTTGGGTAGTCGGATCTTGGTAGGACAGCAATAATCCGGCCCCTTCGAGGGCTTCGATCGCCTGTTCAATGTTTTGCCGTTTGGCTTTGGTGTTTTTGCCGCTGAACCGGCTGGCGGCGCGATCAACTGTCCATTCGCCTCCTTCGGTGCGGAACAGGTCGCGAACGGCGGCGACACGCTCTTTGAATCCCTTCGGTAGGGCGAGCGGCTTGGTACTGGTGGCGACGGGTTCGGTGGATTTGATCGCGATCGCGAGGTCGGTTTGTTGGGTTTGGGTTTGGGTGGGGGCTTGATAGTCGGGGCGCAGCCAGCGGATGTGGCCGTTGCGTTCTTCTTCGGCCCGTTCGGCGTTGAGTTTCACCAGCCGTTCTAGGATCTGTTCGTCGAGGGTGTCGGCGCGGGTTTCCCACTGGGGAATCAAATCGTCCCAACCGTAGGCGCGGAAGACGGCGCGATCTAAATCATCGTGGATTTGTTTGAGGGTGGAGATGAGGGCGCGGTTATTAAATTCTCGATCTTTGTCGGTGAGGGGTTGCTGATGGCGGATTTTTTCGAGGAGGTTATACATCCCGGTGATGGTGATGTCGGGATGGTTGGTTTGGACGGTTTTGCGATGCTGATCTAATCGTTCGCCTAGGTCTCGTATTTCTTGTTGTAGGCGCTTGTCTGAATCAGGAAATGGAAATGGGAAAAAAGTATCTTTGCTATTATATCTTGGCCTATCCTCAAGAGTCCCACCTGTTTTTTTAGACCAGAGAGTATGACACTTACTCGAAAGGACTCCTAAAACGTAAGCGTCACTTGATGCAATAGCGTAAGCCATTGCATCAGGCAATGTATCTCCAGAAATAAATATAAAGGGTCGATATTTCGCAGTGTACGGTGTGACGATGAATCGCCTTAAATTAGATAGCGCTCGCCTTAGGGCTGGTCTCGGCTCAGCAAATATCCACCATTTTTCTCTATAAGAAGTGCGTTTATTTTGAGTTCTCTCTGGGTAAACCCTATCAAGAATCCATTGATATAGATCAGGATAACTTATTTTTATGTCTTCCTCAGTCAAACCAAAAAAGTCAATGATATATCGCTCTTGTTTTATTTGAACCAAGTCTTTCCCAATTAAATATGGCTTCAGAATCGCAGGTAGCTTATTCTTATCTACAGCTAAACGGCATAGATCTTGAGAGGACAGCTTGAAGCCACTTCCTGCGGGAACTACACCTTGAAAGCAAAGACCTTCATTTGATTTTAGTGGTTTTAGAGTTTGCGTTTCCAGTTCTTTTTGAAGCGAGGAACCGATAAAATCAACTTTCTCAAATTTCAAATAAATTGACTCTGGACTTGCGTTCTCTTGAGTGAGATGGGCAATAGTAGCTTCTCCAGGAAGAGCTTTATATTTCCTAGCAACTGTCATGGCCACACGAACAGCAGCTCCATCTGAAGATTCAATCCAGGGGTGATCAGGAATAGCAAAAATAATTGAAATGTCTTGTTTCAGAATATGCTTATCTATTAGACCTCTTGAATAAGACTGAACAATACTATTGGTCGTGATAAATCCATATCTCTTCACTTTATTTTTACTCGTTAAGCGTGCGGCTTTATGCCACCAGTACATTACATAATCAACTGTGTCTGGCACATCTTTATAGGCTTTTCTCAGAATTTCAATATATTCGTCATCTAGCAGTCTTCTAGCAATTCTTGCGCCTAGAAAAGGCGGATTGGAAACGATATAGTCCGCCTGGGGCCACTCAGCCGGATGGGGATTGAGATAGCGCAGAATCACCCTTTGATCGCTCGGATCCGGCACCTCCTTCCCCGTCACCGGATGGATCATCATGCGCCCACCCCAGCGCGATCGCACCTGCCCTGTCTTTTCATCCATATCCGGCACCACCCCGTCATAGGCCAGCACCGCATCGCGGCATTCAATATTGTGATAGGCCCGCAACACCGGCTCAATCGGCGGCACATCCCCAAACCGTCGGAAATGCCATTGCAAATAACCAATCCACACCACCAAATCCGCGATCGCCGCCGCCCGTGGATTAATTTCAATTCCCAAAAACTGACTCGGATTCACCTGTTCAAAATCCAACCGCAACTGATCGCGCCCCGACACCTCCGCCAGCCGCTTCAACACCTCCGACTCCAACTCCTTCATCAAATCCATCGTCACATACAGAAAATTTCCCGTCCCACAGGCCGGATCCAAAACCTTAATGTCGCGCAATTCCTTCAGGAAACTTTCTAGCTCTAGAATTGCGCGATCGCGGGATTTTGAAGTCGGCTCATCCCCCTCCTCCATCAGCGCCCGATCCACCGCAATTTGCACCAACCGCCACCGTTCCCGCAGCGGCTCCAGCACCACAGGCCGCACCAGCCGTTCCACATAGGCCCGTGGCGTATAATGCGCCCCCAACTTACTGCGTTCTTTGGTATCCAGCGCCCGTTCCAACAGCGTCCCAAAAATCGCCGGTTCCACCTTTTGCCAATCCCGCTTCGCCGCCTTCAACAGCGTCGCCAACTGATCCCCATCCAACGGAATCGCCGACGAATCCTCAAACAATCCCCCATTAAATTTTAGTAGCCTGCCATAATCCCAGAACGGCTTACCCTCATTCATCGCCGCCCACAGCGCCTCAATTCCCGCCTGAAACTTATGGGGATTGAGTTGCCAGCGCTCCAAATTCTCCGTAAAAATCTTCTCCTTTCCCAACAGCCCCACATCCTCCGCAAACATCGTAAAAATGCAGCGCATCAGAAAATCCGCCACCAACTTCGGATCGCGCCCCTCCCCCTCCAAAGACCTTGCCAACTCTGCCAAATCCGCCGCCACCTCCCGCGTCACCTGCGCCGCGATCTTTTCAGGATTACGCCGTTGCGGATCCGTAAAAATATCAACAAAAAGCGCCCGAACCTCCGGCTTCACCAAATCCGCAAACGGAATATCCTGACGCGCATCATAGCTGCCATAATCCAGCTCCGACGCCGCCCCAAAATCCGACCAAACCTGAAAACTCTCGCCAATATCGCAAGTAATCAAAAATGGCGGCGGATTTTTGAACGTCCGCGCATAGGCCACCGCCTGATTAAACGCCCCCTGCATCGCCTTTCGATAGGTTTCCGTGCCGCGCTTGGCCGTCCCCACCTTGCCGCCGCTAACGCCCCCCTGTTTCGCCTCTAAAATGAAGCAATTTTCCTTATATAGATCAATAAAACCCGGCATTTTTTTACCGCTCGGGCTATACATTGTCACATTGCGATCAAAGCAATAGGAATCCCCCGAGATCGCGCCCTTCGGCTCCGGCCTCGGCACCCCCAACAGATCGCACCATTCCGCCAAAAAAATCTGATAATTGCCCCGCTCACTGCCACTCGAAGGCTGCCACCGTTCAATGAACCGCGCGATCGCAACAGCATCCAACTCAGCCATGACATAACCCCCGGTCAATCAGCAGCACGACCCATCGCCCCCTCAGGCCATGAATCATCACTTAACCATCATAGACAAGCGCTCACTGAAAAACTCAGCCCCAAGGATCGCGACACCCCAGCCCAGGGACACGGATTCCGTGGCAAATTCTATGGCACAAGTAGAAATAAACCTTCCCAGAGCGCAGAGGCGTTATCCATGGCTAGCGACACCGATACTGAGACCGAAAACGCCCCCGCCCCTGTCCTGATCCGCGACATGGCGATCGACGACCTCGCCCCCGTCTTTCACCTGGGGGAACAGCTTTTCCAAAATGAGCTCTACCCCACCCTCTACCGCACCTGGGATGAGTGGGAAGTGACGGGGCTCTACAACACGGACCCGGAATATTGCCTGATCGCCGAAATTGACGGGGAATTTGCGGGCTTTGTCCTCGGGACCGTCATTGAAAAACAAATGACCTACGGCTACATCAACTGGCTGGGGGTCGATCATCGCTTCCAGCGGCGGGGTGTGGCCGATTCCCTGGTCGATCGCTTCGTGGAGCGCACCATCCACCAGGGGGCCAGAAGTCTATTTATTGATACGGATCCCGCCAATGAACCGGCGGTGAAATTCTTTACGCGCAAGGGATTTGATAACGTGCGCCGCCATGTGTACATGTCCCTGGATCTGGCGCAGCATCCCTACTTCGGTCGCCTGATTGACTATGAGCAGGATCAGGTGGACCGGACGGCCCGTAAACATCACCGCCGCCCCAAGGGGTAGGGTCCACCCAATACCCCTCAAAATCTGATTCCACCGCTGATCGACCGGTGGGGGCTGGGCGGGAAAACCCCGCCCCTACGGTGACGGATTGGGTGACGGATTTGAGGATGTGCCCTAGGCCGTGGCGGCGTCCGCTTCTGGCTTTTTGGGCTGGTAGGTGGACGCCACTTCCAACTCCTTGAGCTGCTTCGGATCCACACCGGCGGGCGCATCCGTGAGCAAACACCGGGCCTGCTGGGTTTTCGGGAAGGCGATCGTGTCACGGATCGAGTCTTCGTTCGCCATCAGCATCACGAGGCGATCTAACCCGTAGGCGATGCCGCCGTGGGGCGGGGTGCCAAATTCAAAGGCATCCATCAAAAAGCCGAATTTGTCGCGGGCTTCCGACTCACTCAGGCCGATCGCGGCGAAGACCTGTTCTTGAATCTGCCGTTGATAGATCCGCAGACTGCCGCCGCCCACCTCGGTGCCATTGAGGACGAGATCGTAAGCCTGGGCGCGGGCGTTGGGGATATCGGCCAAATCTTCGGGATTCGGGGCCGTGAAGGGGTGGTGGAGCGCTTCAAGGCGCTTTTCGTCGGCGTTGTACTCGAACATGGGGAAATCGACGATCCACAGCAAATTAAGCTGCTCGTCGTTCACCATGCCCAGTTGGCGCGCCACCACCTGCCGCAGGCGATCGAGGGTTTTGTTGACGATCGCGGCGGGACCGGCCCCAAAGAGGATCAAATCGCCGCCCTTTGCCCCCGTACGTTCCAGGAGCGTCGCCACCACCTCCGGCGTCATGCTGTCCTTGAGGGCTCCGATCGTGTCAATTTCGCCACCCTCGCGCACGCGGATGAAGGCCAGACCCTTGGCACCGGCATCCGTCGCTTCTTTGAATAGATCGCCGCCCGGTTTGATGCGGACATTGGACACGGCGTCATTGCCGCCGGGGATGGGCAGGGCCTTGACGATGCCGCCCGCCTTGATCGAACCGGAAAAGACCTTAAAGCCACTCTCGACAAACAGATCCGAGCAGTCCGCCAACTCCATGCCGTAGCGGGTGTCCGGGCGATCGCAGCCGTAGCGATCCATCGATTCCGCATAGGTGAGACGGGGGAAGGGGCGGGGCAGGTCAATGCCCTTGACGGTTTTGAAAATGTGGCAAACGAGGCGCTCATTCAGGTCCAGAATTTCCTCCTGGTTGAGGAAACTCATTTCCATGTCCAGTTGCGTAAATTCCGGCTGGCGATCGGCCCGGAGATCCTCGTCGCGGAAGCAGCGGGCGATTTGGTAGTAGCGATCGCACCCGGCCACCATCAGCAATTGCTTAAACAGTTGGGGCGACTGGGGCAGGGCGAACCATTCCCCCGGATTCACCCGAGACGGCACCAAATAATCCCGCGCCCCCTCCGGCGTCGAGCGGGTCAGGATGGGCGTTTCCACCTCCATGAAGCCCTCTTGATCTTCGAGGAAGCGGCGGATCGCCTTGACCACCTCGTGGCGGGTGCGGAGATTTTGCTGCATCCGCGATCGCCGCAGATCCAGATAGCGATACTTCAGGCGCAGTTCTTCCCGCACCGTTTCCCCTTCGAGGGCCGACACCTGGAACGGCAACTGGCGGCTGACGGCATTGAGCACCTCGATCTGCTCAGCGGCGATCTCGATCTCCCCCGTCGGCAGTTTCGGGTTGAGGGACTCGTCCGGGCGGCGGTTCACCGTCCCCACGATCTTGACCACATATTCACTGCGCAGGGCATCGGCAGCCTCGTAGGCGGCGGCAATGTCCGGATTTGAGGCCACCTGAACGACCCCCGTGCGATCGCGCAGATCAACAAAAATCACACCGCCATGGTCGCGGCGGCGATCGACCCAACCGTAGAGGGTCGCGGTTTTACCAATGTGCTCAGCGCGCAGTTGACCGCAGTAGTGGGTTCGCATGGTGGCTCGATAGAACTGGACGATTTCTGACGGAGTATTGCAGCGTGCTGCCCCCGGCTAGGGACCACCCAACGCCAAGGGCCGATCATCCCCAGGGACGACCGGAAAATAGGGAAACTTTCCCATTGTATTTCAACTGTTTCAATTCTTAACGGCCCCATTCCGGAGGTGGGACACCAGCGCCCGCAACCCCAGCAAATAGCTATCCGCCCCAAAGCCCGAAATCTGGCCGATCGCAACGGGGGCGATATAGGAATGGTGGCGAAACTCCTCACGGCGATGGATATTGCTCAGATGCACCTCCACCGTCGGCAGGGCAACCCCCGCGATCGCGTCGCGCAGGGCCACACTCGTATGGGTATAGGCCCCCGGATTGATCAGCAGCCCCTCGAACTGGCCCCAAGCCTCCTGGATCCAATCCACCAGCACCCCCTCATGGTTCGACTGGCGACAGTCCAGCACCACCGGCTGGCCATCCAAATCTTCCCCGAGGCAAACCGCCTCCTGGGTCAGCAGTTGATTGATCTCCGGCAGGGTCAAAACCCCATACACACCCGGTTCCCGGCGACCCAACAGATTGAGGTTGGGGCCGTGCAGCACCAAAATACGCATCAATAAAGCTCGACTTACCCTTTCAGCGGTCTAATCGAGCATTTTATTATGGGGAACCCCAGGCCCCCCTTTCACCCAGGCCGTGGCCCTGTGGGCTAGCGTCGCCGCTGGGGAATGCGATCGTGCACGGGCACGGGGATCGGTTCCGGCTCGGGCTGGGCCTCGGGGCCGAGGATCGCCTCAACGATCCGGCGCGCCCAATCCTTGATCTGTTCCAGCACCTTTTCGATATAGTCCATCGAATCGACAGCTCCTTAAGTCAGCGATTCCCTATGCAATGTCCGACGTCCTAGGGCGGGGCCAAACATTTTGAAAGCTTGTCTCCCTAGCTTAACGTACCCGTCGGGGATCAGTCACGATCGCCCCTGATCCCATAACCCTTTCAGGCTCCAGAGGCAGGCCGCGATCGCCCCTCCCTGAGGGGATTGTAGCGAAATGTAAAGATGTTCTCAAATTTTTATTTTTTAGGGGCCAGGGACACGGGGGGCAGCCCAATGGGAGCGATCCGTCGGGCGATCGCGGCCACCGAGCGGCGATTTGAGGCCAGCGGTTGCAACGGTCAACCGAGCCCCTAGAATGGGTAGGCTGTATTGAAACCCGGTCGTTTGAGCGATCGCAGGGGCTATGTTCTGGGCTGACAAAATCGCCGCCGACGTGCAAGGACCGCAGGTGGTCAACGATTCTAAGACCCCTTCGGGCCGCGTCCACGTGGGCTCCGTGCGGGGGGTCATTGTCCATGACACCATCTACCGCGCCCTCAAACAGGCCGGCAAGCCCGTCAAGTTCCTCTACGGCACGGACGATTACGACGCCCTCGATACGGTGCCGCGCTATCTCGATCGCGATCGCTTCGAGCGGTACCTCGGTTGGCCCCTGTGCAATGTGCCCTCCCCCGACGAAGATGCCCCCGGCGATCGCGGCAGCGACTACGCCAAATACTACATGGGGGAATTCCTCGACGTCTTTGACTACCTGGGCGTGCGGCCCGAAATCTATTATTTGCGGGATTATTACCGCTCCGGCCAACTCAACCCCTACATTGACCTATTCCTCAAAAACGCCCACCTGGTGCGCGAAGCCTACTACCAAGTCAGCAAGGCCCAGCGCCCGGATAATTGGTACCCCTTCCAGGCCATCTGCGAAAACTGCGGCAAAATCGCCACCACCCAGGTCACGGACTACCAAGACGGCAAAATTTTCTACACCTGCGACCCCAACGCCACGGATTACACCCAAGGGTGCGGCCACTCTGGCTGGAGGTCGCCCTTTGATGGCAACGGCAAACTGCCCTGGAAGGTGGAATGGGTCGCCAAGTGGCAACTGCTGGGGGTGACGATCGAACTGGCCGGCAAGGACCATTCCCAAAAGGGCGGCTCCCGGGATGTGGCGAACGCCATTTGCCGCAAGGTGCTGCAAAAAAATGCGCCGTTCCATTCCCCCTACGAATTCATTTTGGTCGATGGCACGAAGATGAGTTCCTCGAAGGGCATCGGATCGAGCGCCCGGGCCATGGCGGATCTGCTGCCGCCGGAGCTGTTGCGCTTTTTGATGCTGCGGACGCCGCCGCGCACAGCGATTAATTTTTCGCCCAACTATGAGACGATTACGCGCCTGTTCCGGGACTATGACGGCTTGATTGAGCGCTATCGCCAGGGGGCGGCGGATGGGGATGGAGGTCTAGCGGAGGAGTTTTTGCCGCTGCTCTATGCCCAGCCGGATGGGGAAATTTCGCCCTATCAGCCGTTCGAGTTGAGTACGTTGATCTCGTTGCTCCAGGTGCCCCATTTGGATCTGGCGGCGGAGGTGGAGCAGCGGGCGGCGGAGGCGCTGACGGACCGCGATCGCGCGATCGTGGAAGAGCGTTTGGCCGTCGGTCGCCACTGGCTGGAGAACTACGCGGACGAGGACGAAAAACTGGTGCTGTACCTGGAGGACGCGCCCGCCGCCGCCGCCACCCTCAGCGCCGATCAGATCACCTATGTGGAATCGCTGCTGGAGCGGTTGACCGCCCTGGAAAGCTGGGATGGGGAGACGTTGCAGAGTGCCCTGTTTGCCACAGCCAAGGCCCTGGACCTCAAAATGCCGGTGGCGTTCCAGTCGATCTATCGGGCGTTTTTGAACCGCGATCGCGGCCCCAAGGCGGGTCCCTTGCTGTCCTATCTCGATAAACAACTGGTGTGCGATCGCTTGACCGAGGCGATCGCCCTGAGCCGCGCCGCCGCCACCGCCTAGGGCAACCCTGGGCAGGCCACCACGATCGCGCCCCCCTGTCCGTTGGGAAAGAGCCATTTCTCGCAGTCCGGTCGGCTATGGTGGGGAGCGAAGGATGGGGAACTCGCGGCCCAAAACCGGCGCGGGCTTGCCAGAGGGGGAATTGGGGCCATGGGCAACGGGGCGGGACATTGGACAAGGCAGGCGGTGAATCGCCGTCGCTTTTTGCAATTGGCGGCCCTGTTTTCCACCTCGGCGGGCCTTGGGGCGATCGCATCGGGCTGTGATCCGGGGGCCGGGAGACCCAGGCGGTGGCCACGCCCCGGCGATCGCGTGCGCCTAGGATATGTCCCCATCACCGATGCCTCGGCCCTGCTGGCGGCCTACCACAAGCGGTTCTTGGCGGCGGAGGGGCTAGAGGTGGACCCGCCCGTGCAATATCCCTCCTGGGCGGCGATCGCGGCGGGGTTGCAGGCGGGCGAAGTGAATGTGGCGCATCTGCTGATGCCAGCGGCCCTGTGGCTGCGCTATGGCGAGAATTTCCCCGGCAAGGTCATCGCCTGGAACCACACCAACGGCTCCGCCCTGACGGTGGCCCCCAACATCAATCGCCTAGAGGATTTGGCCGGTCGCACGGTGGCGATTCCCTTCTGGTATTCGATCCATAATCTGATTTTGCAGATGCTCCTGCGCGATCGCGGCCTCATCCCCATCCCCGCCGATCCGGACCCCACCAAGGCCGTCCCCGCCAACGCCGTCGCCCTGCGGCTGATGCCCCCCCCCGAAATGTTTGCGGCCCTAGCCAATGGCGCGATCGCGGGCTACATCGTCGCGGAACCCTACAACGCCGCCGCCGAAAGTTTCCGCGTGGGCAAAGTCCTGCGCCTGTTGGGGGACGTGTGGCGCGATCACGCCTGCTGCGTCGTCGTGGTGCCCGAAGCCCGCGCGATCGAGCACCGGGACTGGACCCAAGCCCTGGTCAACGGCCTCGTGAAGGCCCAGCAGTGGTGCCGCTCGAACCGCCTCGAACTGGCCCATATCCTCTCAAGTGACGGCGGCCAATATATGCCCTATGCCCAGGGGGTGCTCGAACGGGTGCTGGCCCAGTACGATACGGTGTTTTATCGCGAGCAGGGCACCCTGGTCCACCCCGAGTGGCGATCGCGGCGCATCGACTTCCAGCCCTATCCCTTCCCCTCCTACACCGAGGCCCTCGTGGCGCAACTGCAACGGATCTTCCTGGGCGATCGCGATCGCCCCAACGGCCAGCCCCCCTTCATAGATGCCCTGCGCCCGAGCCAGGTGGCCGAAGCCCTGGTGGATGCGTCCTTTGTGCGATCAGCCCTACCGTTGGTGGGCGGCCCCCAAGCCTTTGGCCTGCCCCTGAGCCTGACCCGCTCAGAAGTGATTGGGCCTTAGGGGAACCATGCGGAAGCGGTTTGAGAGCACGGGCGGTCAGCAGTTGCCGCCATTCCCTCCCCCGGCCCCCCCAAGGCCCCCCTGGGCAGCGCCCCTGGACTGGTGGTCTTCCCTGGTGGCCCAGCTTTCCATCACCTCCCTCCTGCGCTATGGCCTGGTGGGGATGGCGGCGGGGGTGGGGCTGGCGGTGGGGGTGCCCCTGGCGGTGCTGACCTACCAGCGCAGTCTGGACTCCGTGGAGGCGCTCCAGGTGGCGCGGGCGGCGCGGACGGCCAAGGAGGTGGAGTTCCATCTAGCGCAGCTCCAGGTGCCCCTGCGCTATCTGGCCCTGGTGCCGGGGCTGGTGGAGTTTCCGGCCCGGTCCCTGGAGAATCTGTTGCGGGGGCTGGCGCGCGAGAGTGATGCCTATGAGGCGATCGCCCTGGTGCGGCGGGATGGGGCGATTTTGGCGGCGGTGGCCCCCTTTGATCGGGCGACCCCGACGGCGGCGGTGCGGCGGCTGTTTCCGATGGCGTTGCTGCGGGAGGTGATTGATCAGGGGGCTCCCTATGTCGGTTCGGTGGCCCATAGCCCATCGGCCCAGGCTCCGACGCTGATGGTGGTGCTGCCCGTGCGCGATCGCGCGGACCAACCGGCGGCGGCCCTGGTGGCGCGGCTGAATTTGAATTTCCTCAATTTCCTGATGGCCCAATCCCAGATCGGCACCGATGGCTATCTCTATATCGTTGATCGCAAGGCTACGGTGGTGGCCCGCAGCCTGAGGCCGGAGGAGGCCCAAACCCAAGGGGGGACCAGTCTGGGGCGCATTGATCAACCGGACCTGCTGCGGGCGATCTATCAGCCGCGCGATCGCACCCTCCTGCGCTACCGGGGGCTGCGGGGGAGCGAGGTGCTGGGGGCCATCTCCCCGATCTATTCGATGCAATGGCTCGTGGTGATCGAAAAACCCCTCAGGGCGGTCCATCGTCCGGTGCGGCAGGCGATCGTCCTGGTGCTGACGGTTCTGGGGGGCAGTCTGGGGCTGGCGATCGCCCTGGGCATCGACACCTCCCGGCGGCTGGTGCGGCCCCTGCTGGCCCTGACGGAGGCGGCCAAGGCCATCAGTGAAGGGAATTTTCGCCGCCGGGTGACGATCGCCGCGCGCAATGAATTGGGCACCCTCGCCGCCGCCTTTAGTGCCATGGGCGATCGCCTCCAGACCTCCTTCAATACCCTGGCGCAAAAGAACCAAGACCTCCAAACCACCCTCCAGGAACTCGAACAAACCCAACTGCAACTGGTGCAGCAGGAAAAAATGTCCAGCCTGGGGCAGTTGGTGGCGGGCATCGCCCATGAAATCAATAACCCCATCAACTTCATCCACGGCAACCTCAGCCACGCGGACCAGTATGTGCGGGATCTGCTGATGGCCCTGGAGCTCTACCAGCGCCACACGGGCGATCCGCCCCCCGCCCTCCGGGAGGCCCTGGCGAATTTGGATCTGGACTTTATCCGGGAGGATTTTCCGAAGGTGATGCAGTCCATGACGGAGGGCTCGATCCGGGTGCGGGATATGGTCACCTCGTTGCGGAATTTTTCGCGCCTTGATGAGAGTGACCACAAGGCGGTGGATCTCCACGAGGGGCTGGAAAACACCCTGGTGCTGCTGCGCAACAAGTTGAAGGGGGATGGCGATCGCGCCCCCATCCAGATTTTGCGGGACTACGGGGCGGCTCCGGGAGTGGAGTGTTACCCGGCCCAACTGAATCAGGTGCTGATGAATTTGCTCGATAACGCGATCGCGGCCCTAGAGCCCTACCGCACCGCCAGCCCATCCAAGGCCGATGCACGCACGCCGACCCTGGCGATCGTCACCCAGGATCTGCCCCCCACCCCCGAGATCTGCCACGGCCAAGCCACCACCTTGATCGAAATCCGCGACAACGGCATCGGCATGGACGCCCTCACCCGCGATCGCATGTTCGACCCCTTCTTCACCACCAAACCCGTCGGCCAGGGCACCGGGCTGGGCCTCGCGATCGCCTACAAAATTGTCACCGACAGCCACGGGGGCCGCATCTCCTGCCGTTCCGTCCCCGGCGAAGGCACCACCTTCTATATCCGCATCCCGCGATCGCGCCGCGACCACCCCACCCCACCCCGCCTCACCAACCCCCTCTAGGGCCGATCAACCACCAATCCCCGCAACAACAAAGGACAAGGAGCCTCAGCCCCTTGCCCCAAGTAGATCTCCTAATAGGCCGAACTCAAGGCACCGCAAGCACTTCAGCCCCCTTGAGCATCGCCCCGAACCAAATCGCCCTAATGGAACATACTGCTGACCGACGTATCCTCATGGACCCGCCAAATCGTCTCCCCCAGCAGATTCGCCACCGAAAGCACCGTCAACTGCGGGAAGCGATGATCCTCCGGCACCGGGATCGTATTCGTCACGATCACCTCCTCAAACAGGCCACTCGACAGCCGCTCAATGGCCGGCGGCGAAAACACCGCATGGGTCGAACAGGCATAGACCGCCTTCGCCCCCTCTGCCCGCAGCAGCCGCGCCCCCTCCGTCAGGGTGCCCCCCGTATCAATAATGTCATCGACAATAATCGCCGTCTTGCCGCGCACATCACCGATCACATTCAGCACCTCCGCCACATTGTGCATCTGGCGGCGCTTATCAATAATCGCCAACGGCGCATCGTTCAGCTTCTTGGCAAAGGCCCGCGCCCGCGCCACACCCCCCACATCCGGCGACACCACCACCAGATCCGCCAAATTCTTGCCCAGGATGTAGTCCAGCAGCACCGGCGACCCATAGACGTGATCCAGGGGAATATCAAAATAGCCCTGGATCTGGGACGAATGGAGATCCATCGCCAGCACCCGATTCGCCCCCGCCTCGGTGATCAAATTCGCCACCAGCTTTGCGGTGATCGACTCGCGCCCCGCCGTCTTGCGGTCCGCCCGCGCATAGCCGTAGTAGGGAATCACGGCGGTCACCTGACGGGCCGAGGCCCGACGGCAGGCATCCACCATGATCAATAATTCCATTAGGTGAGCATTGACCGGGCGACAGACGGGCTGGATTAAGTAAACATCACAGCCACGAATGGATTCTTGGATCTGAACGTAGAGTTCACCATCGGCGAACCGTTTGCGAACCATCGGTCCCGGTTGCAGCCCCAGATAGGCGGCCACCTCCTCCGCCAGCGGCGCGTTTGCGGACCCCGAAAAGATGCGTAAACGACTTTTGGAGGGGGCTTCAGTTGGCGATACCGAAATGGTAGAAGTCGCAGAGCAAATCACGGCAGTCCCTCGAAGCGCATTCATGGCAATACTAACATTCTTGCTTGCTTTTCTCTGGATTTTGAAGGGGGGGTGGGGGGGGAGGTCCGGGGGCAAGTTTTTGGCTAAATTCTGATAGGGTTAGGGGCTGTTCGCGGGCGGCGGCGGCGCGGCGGGGACCGGTTTGAAACCTGCCCCCACGGGGGGGACGGGCGATCGCGCGATCGGCTAGGATCAGAGGCGCTGGTGGCGGTGATGGGCGGCCAGCGGGTCCATAGGATCCACCGCCATAGCTGAGGAAGGGGCAATTGGTGCTTTTTGAAGCCGCTTGATGGGCCAATTGGGTATGTTTATGGCCAGTTGTGGCCGGTTGTGGCCAGAATTTGATGGATTAGGTTGAGTTGTCGTTGTCCGCTGCCATCGTTTCGGATGCTTGCTAGTTGGGGCCTTCTGTATGCAATTGCCGCTTCCCGCCGGGACTGTTTTACAAAATCGCTACTGCCTGATCGAAGCCTTGGGGCAGGGGGGATTTGGTCGCACTTATCTAGCGGAAGATCGGGGGCGTTTTAATGAGCGCTGTGCCCTGAAGGAGTTTATTCCGCCCCAGGCTGATCGCTATGCCCTGGAGAAGGCGCGGGAGTTGTTTCAGCGGGAGGCGACGATTCTATACCAGATTGACCATCCTCAAATTCCGAAGTTTCAGGCGACGTTTGAGGATAATGGTCGGCTGTTTTTGGTGCAGGACTATGTGCAGGGCAGTACCTATCGGGCGCTGCTCGATCGCCGCCTAGGGCAGGGGATGGCGTTTGGGGAGGGGGAGGTGGTCTATTTCCTGCGGCAGTTGCTGCCGGTGCTGGGCCATTTGCATGGGCTGGGGATTGTGCATCGGGATATTTCGCCGGAAAACGTGATGCTGCGGGAGCGCGATCGCCTGCCGGTGCTGATTGATTTTGGGGTGGTCAAGGAGTTGGCGACCCGGTTCCAGGTACCGGATGCGACGGTGGTGCAGGCGACGACGGTGGGCAAGACGGGCTACTCGCCCAGTGAGCAGATCCAGACGGGGCGGGCCTATCCGAGTAGTGATCTGTATGCCCTGGCGGCGACGGCGGTGGTGCTGCTGACGGGCCGCGAGCCCCAGGATTTGTTTAACGATCGCGAGTTGACGTGGCATTGGGAGGCGTATGTGCGCCTGTCGCCGGGACTCGATGGGCTGCTGCGGCGGATGCTGAGCTATCGACCGGGCGATCGCTACAATTCGGCGGCGGAGGTGCTGCGGGAGTTGGGGGCCTTGGGCCTTGAGGGGCAGCCCACGCCCTCGCCGGTGCCGCTGGGGTTGGGAAATGGTCCGGCGGCTCCGGGGCCAATGCCACCGGCGGCTCCGACGGCGACGCCGACCCCGACGCCCTATCCCCAACCGGTGCCGCCCCGCACGGCCCCGAATCCGTCGGCCTTGAGGACGGTGGCGGTGGGGCGATCGGCTCCGGCTCCCCAGCCCTCGACGGGGCCGGTGGGGGGGAGCGCTGGCGGGGGGGAGGGCTATCGATCGCGGCCCGAGACCCCATCGGATTTTGAGGGGCGATCGTCCATTTGGGACAACCCCTGGGCGGTGACGGCGATCGGCGTGCTGGTGGTCTTTGGGGCGAGTATTGGCTCCTGGGCCTTTGTGAATCAATGGTTGGGGAGCTTGGGGGAGGTGTCCGCCCCAGGGCCGATCGCGTCACCATCCCCCGAAACCCCTGAGGCCCCAACGGCAAGCCCGAGTCCGAGCCCGAGCCCCAGCCCGACCCCCAGCCCCACGGCCCCGGCCACGGTGGAGCAGCGGCTGGGGTTGCGGCCCGGTTCGCCCTTTGAGGATTTGCAGACCTTGCAGGGGAACGAGACGCGGATCTATCGCTTCACGGCGCGGCCCGGTCAACTGCTCGATGCCCAGCTCACGGGGGCGGGGGTGCTGATGACGGTGCTCGATCCCAATGGGCGGGCGGTGGCGGAGGGTGCCCTGCGGACGGCCCGCTGGAATGGGCCGCTGCTGATGGGGGGGGATTATGCCCTGGTGGTGCGTCCTTCGGGGGGGCGATCGGGGACGCCATATCGCCTGTTTGTGTCCCTGGGGGATGCGCCTCGGGTGCCCCAGCCGTCGGGGCCGATCGATGGGGGGCCGGGGGGCCAGATTCCGCTACCGGATCCGGTGCCTACGGTGCAGCCCCAGCCGTCGCCCGCGCCTGCGCCGGTGCCGCGCCCCGCCCCGGTACCGTCGCCGCAGCCGGTGCCGTCGCCCCAGCCGGTGCCTTCACCGCAGCCGGTGCCGTCGCCTCAGCCGGTGCCGTCGCCAGAGCCGGATCCGGGACCGCCGCCGGAGCCGATCGCGCCGCCGCCGACGGAGGGCCAAGCGGGGGAAGGCTAGGGGGTCTGGGGATAGCGTGAAGGATTTGAGCATTGGAGGACTAGAGCAAACCATGGGCAATGGCGTGATGGCGGGGCAGGGGGACCGGATGGCGACGACGATCGCGATCGCGGGGACCGATACGGACGCGGGCAAGACGATTGTGACGGCGGCGATCGCGGCCTACTGGTTGCGGCATGGGGGGCGGCGATCGCTGGGTTTACTCAAACCGGTGCAGTCGGGCCTTGGCGATCGCGAGCGCTACCTCGATTGGTTTGGGGCGCAGGTGAATCAAACGGCTGAAAGTATTAATCCCCTGTGGTTTGAAGCGCCCCTCGCACCGCCGATCGCGGCCCAGCGGGAGGGGAAAACCATTGATCTGGCCGTGGCGTGGCGATCGCTCGGGGAACTGCAACGGAGCCGGGATCTGGTGCTGGTGGAGGGGGCCGGGGGCTTGGGGTCGCCCGTCACCTGGGAATTGACCGTCGCCGATGTGTTCTATGAATGGCGGCTGCCGACGGTGTTGGTGGTGCCGGTGAAGCTGGGGGCGATCGCGGCGGCGGTGGCGAATGTGGCCCTGGCGCGGCAGGTGGGCGTGAATTTGCGGGGGATGGTATTAAACTGCACGGCCCCGCGATCGCCCCAGGACATTGCGGATCTGGCCCCGGCGGACTTGCTGACCACCCTCACGGGGGTGCCGGTTCTGGGTTGTTTGCCCCACTTTGCGGATCTAGAAACCGGCGATCGCCCCGCCCTGGGCACGACCCTAGCGGCGGCGGCGGCCAATCTGGATCTAGAGCGGCTGCTGGGGGCGGCCCTGCGGCCCGGTCCCGCCCCCCTCGGTGCCCTGGCCGGGGCCAATCCGTCCCCTTGATCCGTAGCGTTTGAAACAGACGGCTAGCTATAGTGATCCTCAAGACCAAACCCTTCACCCCGCTGCTGTCCATGCGCCTGCCCATGAGTCGTCCTTTTCACCGCCGCCTGTCCGCCCTGTTGATTGCCGTCGTGGCGATGGTCCTCTGGGCGATCGCGCCGACCCCGGCCCAAGCCCTCACCAGCGTCCAGCTCGAGGATGTGGCCTATCGCCCCTGCCCGCCGGAAATGGCCGAGGGCACCGTGTCCCCCGGCGGCGTCACCCGTCCGGCCAACTGCTTCCTGGTCTATGGCATCGCCAACAACACCAGCGGCAAGCCCGTCATCAATGCGGATGTCTTTGGCCGCATCTACGACGCCAACAATAATCCGACGATGGAAAACCGCACCCGGGTCGGGGCGATCGAGGAAATTCCCCCCGGCCGCAGTGAATTTTCCTTCCGCATTTCCGTGCCCGCCACCCAGCCGGAACCGCTCCAGTTGAAGCAATTTAAGGCGTCGGGCTTCACGGGTAAGGTGCGCCGCTAGGGCCGGGGCGATCGCATCGAATGGGTCCACCGGGGCCGGGGCGATCGGCCAGGGCGATCCGTTAGGGCGGCCAAAGAGACATGGTATTGTCGAGCTTGCATCGTCCGGTTCTGGGGGGGAACAGCCCCCGGAGGTAAGGGGGAAAGTCCGGTGAAAGTCCGGCACTGTCCCGCAGCTGTGATGGGTGAAAACCGCGATCGCGCGATCGCGCCGCCCCAGTCAGAATGCCCGCCGGTGATCGTCCCCATGTCCTTTGCGCCACTTCTGCGAGGTACAGATGGCCCCTTCCCGTTCGTCCATTTCCGTGTCGGAGCGCCCATCGGGATCGCCGATCGCGTCGGCCAGTGCGCCCAGTTCCAGCCCTGCGGCCCCGGAATCGCGCCATGTTTTGTTTGTTTGCACCACCTGCAATGGCACCTGGGAGCAGGGGAAGCGGGTGGGTACCAGTGGCGGCGAGCGACTCTACGATCATCTAAAGGAGGCGGTGGCCGCGTCGGCGATCGCGGATCGCTTCGAGGTGCAGCCGGTCAGTTGCATGTCCGCGTGCAGTCACCATTGCGCGGTGGCGTTTGCGGGGCCGGGTAAGGCAAATTATCTCTTTGGCGGCGTTGATGCGTCGGCGGGTGATGCCCTGGATGCGGCGATCGCGGCGGTGCTGACCTGCGCCCAGCGGTATTGCGATCGCCCGGATGGCCAGTTGCCCTGGGCGGAGCGGCCGGAACCGTTGAAGGGGGGCCTGTTGGCAAAAATCCCCCCCCTGGAGCCCGCCGCGATCGCGCGATCGGTTTAGGCCAGAGGGCACATCCCCCCAAGGCATTCCAATGGCCCAGACGGGCACCAGGGGCCGCCGTAGCCAGGGCCTCAACCCCTCGCCGTTGCGCAGCGGACCAAATTCAGGGCATCCCCCTGAGCGTCCTAGGCCCATGGTCGCAGCGGCTGCCATGGCCGGGATCCGCGCCCTAGGAATTCCCCAAAATTTCTTGAAATTGGCCGCTCCGTTCCCCACCCAGGTTTAAGTTTTGGGGGGCTGGGCAACCTTTTTGGCTCCGATGTTGCCATCATTTCCACCCTTTCAATTTCATTCACGAGGTTTTTCCATGCGTCATCTTCCCCTCTCGAAACCGTCCCTGATCGCGATCATTCGTTCGGTGCGGGCGGCCCTGCTGACCCTGCCCGTGGCGCTGCTGACGGCCCTGCCCGCCCTGGCCCACCACGCCATGGGAGGCCGTCCGATCGCAACGGGCTACGAAGGATTCATGTCCGGTTTGGCCCACCCGGTCATTGGGCTCGACCACTGCGCCTTTGTGGTGGCGTCGGGGCTAGTGGCGGCGCGGCGTCCCTGGGGGTTTGTGGTGCCGGTGGCCTTCGCGATCGCGGCGCTGGCGGGTACGGGTCTGCATCTGCAAGCGGTGGATTTGCCCCTGCTGGAGGGGACGATCGCCCTGTCGGTCCTCGCGATCGGCGTTCTATTGGCGTGGCCGAAACCGTTGAAGTCGGGCCTTGGGCAAACGGTGGCCCTGGCGATCGCTGCGATCGTCGCCGGCATTTTCCATGGCTATGCCTACGGCGAAGCGGTGGTGGGGGTTGAGGTGGCCCCGATCGCCTTCTATTTGAGTGGATTTACCCTCGTGCAGTTGGCGATCGCCCTCGGAGCGCGCACCCTGGCCAATCGCCTCACCCCCGAAAACGCGATGCCCCTGCGGTATGCCGGTTTCGCGATCGCGGGCATCGGAGCCGCCTATCTCGCCAGCGCCCTCGGAGCCTAGCCTCCGCCGCCCGTTCCGGTCCCTTCGCCCATCTGCCCTTCCCCAAGCTGAACCATGCACAAAATCCCCGTCACCGTGATCACCGGCTTCCTCGGGGCCGGTAAAACCACCCTCATCCGCCATTTGCTCCAAAACAATGGCGGCCGCCGCATCGCTGTCCTGGTCAACGAATTTGGCGAGGTGGGCATTGATGGGGAACTCCTGCGATCGTGTCAGGTGTGCGACGAGCCGGACGGGGACGGGGATTCCAATGGCGCGCCGGGGAATGAACCGGACGGCAATATCCTCGAACTGGCCAACGGCTGCCTCTGCTGTACGGTCCAGGAGGAATTTTTGCCGACGATGCAGGAATTGCTCAAACGCCGCGATCGCCTGGACTGCATCGTCATTGAAACCTCGGGGCTGGCGCTGCCGAAGCCGCTGGTGCAGGCGTTCCGCTGGCCGGAGATCCGCCACGGGGCCACGGTGGACGGGGTGCTGACGGTGGTGGACTGCGAGGCATTGGCGGCGGGGCGCGTGGTGGGGGATTTGGCGGCCCTGGAACGGCAGCGGCAGGCGGATGACACCCTGGAGCATGAGACGCCGTTGGAGGAGTTGTTTGAGGATCAGTTGGCCTGCGCGGATCTGGTGCTGCTAACGAAGGCGGACTGTGTGGATGGGGCGGGGCGCGATCGCGCGATCAACTGGCTCCAATCGGAATTGCGACCGGGGGTAAAAATTCTGCCGTGCGATCGCGGCCAGATCGATCCGGCCATTTTGCTGGGGTTCAATGCGGCGGTGGAGGATGACCTCGCGGCCCGCCCGAGCCACCACGACGGCCACCACCACGATCACGGCGATCACGAGGATGGCCATGACGATCACGATCATCACCACGACCATGATCATGATCACGATGACGAAATCGAATCCATGGCCCTGCGGCTCGATGGCCCCTGCGATCCGGCGGCCCTCGTCGAGCAGTTGCAGGCGCTGGTGCGCGATCGCGAGATCTATCGCATCAAGGGATTTGTGAACGTGGCGGACAAACCCATGCGGCTGGTGTTGCAGGGGGTGGGGCAACGGTTCGAGACGTTTTATGATCGCCGGTGGCGGCCCGATGAACCGCGCCGGACCCAGTTGGCGGTGATTGGCCGCAACCTGGACCCGGAGGCCATCCGCGCCGCGATCGCACCCTAGGGGTTTGGGCAAGGGAGAGGGACTTAACCATGGTTCAGCAGTCTAGAGCGGCGGGCATGACCCCCCTAGCGGATCGGATTGCGTCCATCCAAGCCGGGTTAGTGGCGGCGATCGCGGCCACCTGGACCACCGTCCTCCTGGTCACCGTGATTTTGACCCTGGCGACGGGGTTGTCCCTCCCCTTGCCAACGGAGCTGACGGACGCGATCGCCCTGCCCCACGGTTTCGGCCTCGATCAGGTGCGGCCCTGGCTACGCATTGGCTTCAGCGGCGCGACGGGGTTTTTGTTTGGCATCACCTACCGCTACGCCGTCCGCAGTGACCCCGCCAATCCCCACCTCAAATCCGGCGCGATCGGTGCCTTTGCCCTCACCCGCACCTTCGCCGCCGTAGAACGGATGCCCTTCGACCCCGCCGCGATCGCCCTGGCCGCCCTCACCGCCGCCATCCCCCTCGCGATCGCCGCGATCGCCGTAGAGCGCACCCTCCTCAACCCCAACCGCCCCCAGCCCTAGCCATTTCACGTCCCAACCCAACCACAAAAAACAACAAAAATCCCCGACCCACCGGGCCAGGGATCCCATTAACCAACTCAAGCAGTAGGCAGATCAGATCCAATCAGGTCCATCAGCCAACCAACCGCCTGACCTAGGGCACCACCGCCACCTCGCGATCGCCCACCGTCGGCGCGATCGCCGCCGCACTCGCCGAAGACCCATAAATCCCCGGATTCCGCTGGGCCAACTGCCCATAGGACTGATTCACCTGGGCATTCACCGCCACCAGCGTCGAATCATAGGTCTGGGTCATCAGCTTCGGATACAGCCCAATCCCCAAAATCGGCAGCAGGAAGCAGAACGCGATCGCCACCTCCCGCGCCGACGCATCCCGGAACACCGCCTCACCGGGCAGCACACAATCATTCCCGAAACACACCGCCGGATTCGAGTCATCCGCCAAGCGATTCGCACCGCCGCCACCCAGCTCACAGGTCGGAGCCTGCCCCGTCCCGTAGAACAACTGGCGCAGCATCGACAGCAAATAAATCGGCGTCAGGATCAGCCCCACCGCCGCCAGGAAAATCGTCACCGCCCGGAACGGCATACTGTAGATCGTGCTCTGGGTCAGCCCCACAAACACCGCCAACTCACTGGCAAACCCACTCATCCCCGGCAGCGCCAGCGACGCCATCGAACCCGCCGTAAACAGGGCAAACGTCTTCGGCATCAACTTGCCCATATCCCCCATCTCCGACAGCACCATCGTCTTCGTGCGGTCATAGGTCACCCCCGCCAGGAAGAACAGCACCGCCGCAATCAACCCGTGGGAAATCATTTGCAGCATCGCCCCGCTCACGCCCAAATCCGTGAACGACGCCAGCCCCAGCAGCACAAACCCCATGTGGGATACAGACGAATAGGCCAACCGGCGCTTCATATTCGTCTGGGCAAAGGAATTGAGGCCGCCATAAATAATATTGACCACCCCTAAAATCGCCAGCACCGGCGCGAAATAAATGTGCGCATCCGACAGCAGCCCCAGGTTGAACCGAATCAACCCATAGCCCCCCATCTTCAGCAGCACCCCCGCCAGGATCATCGACACGGGCGACGACGCCTCCCCGTGGGCATCCGGCAGCCAGGTGTGCAGCGGGAACACCGCCAGCTTCACCCCAAAGGCAATCAACAGCCCCGCATAGAGCAGCAGCTCCATCCCCAGGGGATAGTTCTTCAGGCCCAGTTCCGCAATATCAAACGTGGTGATGGGTCCATGGAGCGCCATCGCCAACGCCGCCACCAAAATGAAAATCGACGCCGCCGCCGTATAGAGCAAAAATTTCGTAGCTGCATAGCGGCGCTTCTTGCCGCCCCAAATGCAGACCAATAGATAAACCGGCACCAGTTCCAGTTCCCACATGATGAAGAACAGCAGGAAGTCCTGGGCCACAAAGACGCCGATCTGGGCCGCATAGAGCACCAGCATCAGGAAATAAAACAGGCGCGGCTTCCGATCCACGGGCCACGCCGCCAGCAGCGAGAGGGTCGTCACGGCCCCCGCCAACAGCACCAGGGGCATGGAAACCCCATCGACAGAGAGCGCCCAGCTTAGGCCCAGGGAGGGGATCCAGTCGTATTTCTCGACCATTTGGAACCCGGATTGGCTGGGGTCGTAGTGCTGCCAAAAGACCACGGCCATCAGGATAAGGTCGAATAAACCAACCCCGAAGGCATACCACCGTAGGGTTTTACCATCTTTGTCCGGCAGGATGGGAACCGCCAGGGCCGCAATCAGGGGAATAACGAGTATTGCGGTCAGCCAAGGAAATTGAGCCGCCATTGTGATCAATGTTTTTGCCTGTGTTCGTTCAGTTATTGTATGGAACTTTTGCGGCAATTGTTTACAAAAATTCAGAACGTGAATCTATTTGAATAATTAAGAAAATTTATTGAGTTTTAAGCAAGTTTATTTACGTTGATTGTCCGTTTTGGGGCGGTTCGGTGGGGGGCGATCGCGGGGGATCCTGGGGAATTGTGCCGCTAATTTTTCAATGGATTGGGGGCGGTGGGCGGCCATGCAACAAGCCCCTGGCTCCGGGGGTGGGAACCAAGGGCTAGGGGTTTGGGACAATGGCTGGAAAGCGGACGATGGGACTCGAACCCACGACGTTCAGCTTGGGAAGCTGACATTCTACCACTGAATTACGTCCGCGCTGGGCAACGCTTCGCGCTGCGGTGGTGAGTATCATAGCACCGCGTGCGACAATATCAACCGCGATCGCCCAGGATTCGCAACTTTTTTTGGGCTGCCCTGACCCCTGTACTGTTCTAGAGTCTCCCCTTGCCATGAGTGCTGCTGCGACTGCGTTTGATGCTTCGGTGCTGCTGCAAACCCTGCTGGAGGGCGAGTCCCTGGAGGCGGAGCAGGCGGAGGCCCTGATGGAGGCTTGGCTGGCGGAGGCGATCGCGCCGGTGCTGTCGGGGGCAATTCTGGCGGCGCTCCAGGCGAAGGGGGCCAGCGCGGCGGAGTTGGCGGGCATGGCGCGGGTGTTGCAGGGGCAGGCGACGGCGGTGACGGGGGGCGATGACCTGCCGAAACCGCTGATCGACACCTGCGGTACGGGGGGCGATGGGGCGTCCACGTTCAATATTTCGACGGCGGTGGCGTTCGTGGCGGCGGCGGCGGGGGTACCCGTGGCGAAGCATGGGAATCGGGCCGCGTCGAGTAAGTCCGGGTCGGCGGATGTGCTCGAAGCCCTGGGGATTAATTTGGGGGCGAGGCCGGAGCGGGTGCGGGCGGCGGTGCGCGAGGTGGGCATTACGTTTTTGTTTGCCCCTGGCTGGCATCCGGCCATGAAGGCGGTGGCTCCGCTGCGCAAAACGTTGCGGGTGCGGACGGTGTTCAATTTGCTGGGGCCGCTGGTGAATCCGTTGGGGCCGACGGGGCAGATTATTGGCACGTTTGACCCGGCGCTGGTGGAGACGATCGCGGGGGCGCTGCAACTGCTCGGGCGCGATCGCGCGATTGTGCTCCATGGCTATGAGCGGCTGGATGAGGCGGGGCTGGCGGATCGGACACGGCTGGCGATTGTGGCGGGCGATCGCCTGACGGTGGCGGAGTTGGATCCTCGGGAGTTGGGTCTGGCCCCGGCCCCGACAGCGGCGCTGGTGGGGGGCCTGCCCGCTGAAAATGCGGACATCCTCAAGGCCATCCTCCAGGGCAAGGGAACCCAGGCCCAGCGGGATGTGGTGGCCCTAAATGCGGCGTTGGCGCTCCAGGTGGCGGGCGATCGTGGGGAAATCGGGGAACTGGACACCCACCGGCGCACGTTGGCACAGGCCCAGGACATCCTCGCCAGCGGGGCCGCCTGGGACAAGGTGGAAGCCCTGGCGGCATTCCTGAAGGAGGGCTAGGCCAAAAATCCCGCTAGCCAATCCTTAATGGCCCAGGTGGCGCGGCAGTCGTCTTCGTTATAGACCGCGATCGCGTCGAGGGCAGCGCGATCGCCCAGGCGCAGCCAGCGATCGTACCAATAGACCGCCTGGCCGCCATCCGCCGTCGGGTCGCGCCACTGAAAGCCCAGGTAACCGGCAATCTGCTTGAGGGCGTAGCCTTCCACCGGCAGAACCACGGTTTTGACCGTCCAGGCGTGGATGTCCACACACCGGGTCACGATCCGTTGCAGGCGATCGCGATCGACCCCGAACTGTTCCCCGAGGCGTTGGATGGTTTCCACTTCGTATTCACAGAAGTGAAAAATCGGCGCGTCCCCGTAGGATTCCACCAGGGCCAAAAATTCCGCCCAGGCTTCCGCCTCCTGGTCCGGCGACTCCGCGAGGCAGGGGTGGAACGTGGTGCGATCGGCCTCGCGATCAACCACCAAAACCCCAAAGAGGAAATCCACCCCCCGTTCCGGCTCCGCTTCAATGTCGAAATAGAGCTCGATGGGGGCGCTGGGGAAGCGATCGCCCGTGAAGTGGGGGTGGGCTGCGCGGGGGACGGGCTGGGCGTCCCGGTGGGCGCGGGCCTGGGCCTGGATTTGGGGGATGACCCCGTTGCCAAATTCCGGGAAGGGGGCGAGGCGCTCGGGATCGGCGTCGGCGAGGGCTTCGACGGTGGTGAGGCCAAGTTTTTCCAGAATCCGGTAGCGGTTGAGGGTGACCCCCGGTAGCAAACACAGGTGCCGATCGCTCCGGGCGCGATCGCGGCAATCATTCAGCCAGGGGCAAAGGCTACAGCGGCTGCGGGAGATGAAGTAGGGGGGTGGTTCCGGGCGATCAAGGGTCGCTAGCAGCCGTCCGAGCACCTTTTGCATCTGCGGCACCCGGTACTCTAAATCCACCCGATGGGGTCGAGGCGGCGATCGCAGGACAATTTCCGCGCGATCGCTCCACATGCACTGGACCATCGACAGCAATTCCGCGTGGAACGCCGCAACGATTTGATATTCCTGTTTCGGCTTCTTGCCCAGGCGGATGTCAATGGGCGTATATTGCCAGTCCCCGAAGCAGGACACCCCCTCCTCGCGCACCAGCACATGGGGATAGCCCACCAGGGGCCGCCCGTCCGCCGCCTCGCTCACCAGGACGCCGCCGCTGATGGCCGCCGCCCCTTCGGCCATGTGGTGCAGGGTTTCCTCGGCTCCGGTGCGCCAGTCGTGGGGGGAACTGGCGATCGCGGTGATGTCAAACCGTTTGAGGATTTCCGCACGATATTCGAGGGCATCGGCCCGCAACTTTTCCACAAAACCGCCGGGGCGATCGCGCCGCCGGGAATCCCCATGGGCATCGAGATAGACGCGGCGGGCGCAGCGCAGGTAGAACAGCAGATCGTCAGTGGTAACCGGGGGAGCGTCGGAGCGTTTCATAATTCCAAAGCCTAGCAGGGCCAACGGTCCCCGCGATCGCGCGATCGCGATACCATAACCCCAGTTCGGTTTTGCGTCATCGTTCCCCGTCGGCAGCTCCCCCCATGAAATTTGGCATCATCGTTTTCCCCGGTTCCAATTGCGATCGCGATATGCAGTGGGTAGCCCAGGGCATTTTGGGGCAGCCGACCCGGGCCATTTGGCACGAGGAAACGGACGTGGCGGACTGCGACGTGATCGTCATCCCCGGCGGCTTCAGCTACGGTGACTATCTCCGCTGCGGCGCGATCGCCCGGTTCTCCCCCGCCCTGCGCGCCACCGTCGAAGCGGCCCAGCAGGGGCGATACGTCATCGGCATCTGCAACGGGTTTCAGATCCTCACCGAGAGCGGCCTGCTGCCCGGTGCCCTGATCCGCAACCGGGACCTGCATTTCATCTGCGATCGCGTCGCCCTGCGCATCGAGCGGACGGATCTACCCTGGACCAGCGGCTACGGCGCGGGCCAAGTCATCACCCTCCCGATCGCCCATGGGGAAGGGCGCTACTTCGCCGACGAAGACACCCTCAAACGCATCGAGGATAACCATCAGGTCGTCTTCCGCTACTGCCCCGCTCCGGGCCAAGCAGTTGATTCTTGGCAAAATCCCAACGGTTCCCTCAACGACATCGCCGGTATTTGCAGCGATCGCGGCAACATCCTCGGCATGATGCCCCACCCGGAGCGCGCCGCCGACCCCGCCATGGGCAACACCGACGGTCTGGCCTTGTTTGAAGGACTAGTGGCGCAGGCCCTCGCGATCGCCTAGGCCGCCCCAAGCCGGCTGTGATGGGGGAAGCAACACCGATCCCCATCGCAGCTACCCAAACACCAAAAAACTGGACCCCCAAGGGAGCAGTGATAACACACCGCCCCCAGAGGAGATCCAGTTCCATAGATAGAAGAATCGAAGGGCGACCCGAGCAGGGAACGAATCGATCAAGCGACCAACCCCCAGCCGAGCCCCAGCGGACTAGAGTTACTTGATCGCGACCTTCGCGCCAGCCTCTTCCAGTTCCTTCTTGGCCGCTTCCGCATCGTCCTTCGACGCGCCTTCCTTGACCGCCTTCGGAGCCGACTCCACCAATTCCTTGGCTTCCTTCAGACCCAGGCCGGTCAGACCGCGCACCACCTTCAGGACGGCGATCTTCTTGTCGGCGGGAACCTCTTCGAGGATCACGTCGAACTCGGTCTTCTCTTCCACCTCTTCAGCCGCCGCCGCAACGGGAGCCGCCATCATCATGCCGCCCACCGGAGCCGCCGCGCTGACGCCAAAGGTGTCTTCGATCGCCGTCACGAGTTCCGCCGCTTCCAGCAGGGTCAGGCCCTTGAGCCCTTCGATCAAAGCTGCAACTTTTTCAGACATGATTTGCTCCTAAAGACAATGCTTGAAACTCAAACAATCCCACGCCCCAAGGGCGAAAAGGTAAGCCGCTGACTGCGCAAAAACAGCCCCGCAGCCCGAAACAACAGGCCCTAATCCGCCCCGTTGCCTTCGCCGTCGGCAATGGCCTTGATGCCCCGCGCGATCGACGCCGGAACCTCCTTGACCCCCACGGCAATCTTGGTCGCCAGGGAGTTGATGGCCCCCGCAATCTGCGCCATAAGCTGTTCCTTAGACGGCAGATCACCGATCGCCTTCACCTCGTCCTGGCTCAGGGCACGGCCCTCCATCACACCACCGCGAAGTTCCGTCTTCTTGGTGGCCTTTTGGAATTCTTGGTATGCCTTGATGCCAGCACTGATGTCCCCTTTCAGCAGCAAGAAGGCGGAAGAATCCTTCAAAAACTGCGTCATCGGTTCCCAGTTTTCATCGCCCGCAATGGCGATCCGCATGAGCGTATTTTTGGCAACTTTGCAAGAACCGCCACTTTCGTGGAGGCGATCGCGCAGTTCCGTAATTTCAGCTACGCTCAGGCCCTTGAAGTCAACCACAACCGCCAAGCTGGTCGTGCTCAACTGTTCCTTGAGATCAACAACGATCTCCTTCTTATCCGCTAATGTTCGACCCATGAACTCACCTCCTCGGTCGATTTCAGCCCCCACAAACAACAACACCCCGAACCCAAGGCCGGAGTGTCATCAAGAGGTAGGAATCAACCCAGACAACTAGGTTTGTTTAAAACCCAATCGTCCCATCCTCCAGCAACCTCAGCAGGACATTAAGCCATAGGCACCTGCTTTCTCCGGCACGCTGATCTTCAGTTGTGGCGCTCAGTGGGGATGTGTCGAAACCTCAAATTGAACTGAAAGCAAACGGGTTGCGTTTCACGCGCAAGCGAGATCTAAGATTAGCACACTTACGCCCAAAACCAACGACTGAATGATGAAGATCCTAGAAGTTTTTAGGCAGGTCTTAGACAGCGATCGCGCACCGAAACCCAAGGCAAGGAACTTAACTCGCCCCTTGCCCCCACTGGCCCATTAGCCGTGGAATTCGGGTCTTTGGGACTCGCTGATGGACATCCTCAGCGCGATCGCGCCCAGAAACTTCCCCTAATCGACTTCTAGGAAATCCTAAGCCGCATCCAGCTTCAGATCCCGCAGCGCCGCCACATCCACCTCAACGGACGGCCCCATGGTCGAAGACACATACATCGTCCGCCAGTAGCGGCCCTTCGCCCCCGACGGCCGGTTCCGGTCAATCGTCTCCTGGAGCGCCTTCAGGTTCTCCAACAGATCCTCAGGGCTAAAGGACACCTTACCAATGCCCACATGGACGATCCCCGTCTTATCCGCCCGGAATTCCAACTTACCGGCCTTAAATTCAGAAATCGCCTGACCAATATCAAAGGTCACCGTGCCACCCTTCGGCGACGGCATCAACCCCCGAGGACCAAGCAAGCGGCCCAACTTCGCCACCTGCGGCATCATGTCCGGCGTCGCCACCAGCACATCAAAATCCAACATCCCCTGCTGAATTTCCCCAATCAAATCCTCGGACCCGGAAATATCCGCGCCCGCCGCCGTGGCCTCCGCCACCTTTTCGCCCCGGGCAATCACCGCAACCCGCACCACCTGACCCGTCCCCTTGGGCAGGGCCACCGTCGTCCGCAGTTGCTGATCCGTATATTTCGGATCAATCCCCAGGCGCACATGGGCCTCCACCGACTCAACGAACTTAGCCGTAGCCAGTTCCTTCACCAGGGTCAGCGCCTCTAGGGGGCCATAGGCACGCGGCTCAACCTTCTCCAGCAGCGCGCGCATCCGACGCGACGTTTTACTCGACATAACTTACTCCTGCGGGGTACCAACGAAGCCTTGCGTAGGGCCGCTTCTCCCCCAATCGGGTGGACAAATCGTAACTAGAACGGGGATCACAATGCGGACCTTCGGCAATTGGGTCAATCCCCATCAGCCCAGCCCCATTGGCCACCAACGTTCAACCAAAGAACTCGAAGCAAACACCAGAAGACTTTAACCAGCCTTCTAAGGTCCTAATCCGTGATGGTGACACCCATATTGCGGGCGGTCCCTTCGATAATGCGCATGGCCGCGTCCACGTCCCGAGCATTCAGGTCGGGCAGTTTGGTCTGGGCAATGTCCTGCAATTGGGCGCGGCTGATGGAGCCGACCTTCTTGCTGTTGGGCTCACCGGACCCACTGGCAATGCCAGCGGCTTTTTTGATCAACACCGATGCGGGAGGGGTCTTGAGAACGAAGGTGAAACTCCGATCCTCATACACCGAGATTTCCACCGGAACCACCAAACCGGCCTTGTCGGCGGTCTTGGCGTTATATTCCTTGCAGAACATCATGATGTTGACGCCGTGCTGACCGAGGGCAGGGCCGATCGGGGGGGCCGGCGTGGCTTTGCCCGCGTTGATGGCGAGCTTAATAAGGGCGACGACTTTGCGTTTTGCCATGGGCGTTCCTAGCCTTGTTTTTCAACCTGATTGAACTCCAGTTCCACTGGCGTATCCCGCCCAAAGATTGAGAGCAACGCCTTGAGTTTGCTCCGTTCGGGGCTAACTTCAATAACTTCGCCTTCAAAGTCTTTGAAGGGGCCAGACAGAACCACGATTTTATCCCCGGCCGCCATGTCAATCTTGACGACGGGTTCCTGTTCCTGGGCCTGCCGGAAGATGCGTTCCACTTCGGAGGCGCTGAGGGGCACTGGCTTGACGTGTCCCCGTCCGCGCCCGTAGCGGCGGCGTTGCTCAGCACCCACAAAGTTAATCACGTTGGGGGTGTTCTTCACAACCATCCAGGTTTCGTCGTCAAGGGCCATGCGGATTAGGACATAGCCGGGGAAAACTTTTTCTTCGCCCTGGGCGCGGCTGCCGTCTTTGCGCAGCTTGACGAGGGGCGTTTGGGGAATTTCAACCTGCAAGATCCGATCGGCAACGTCTAGGGTGGTCAGGCGCTGCTGTAGGTTCAATTTGACGCGGTTCTCACACCCGGATGCCACCTGCACGGCATACCAGCGGGGCTTGCGGGTGACACCGGCGGTGGGGGATTCTTCGCGATCGCCCCCTTCGCCCGTATAGGCCGCTTCGTCTTCAAAACTCATCCGAACACCTGCTTGGCTAACCAGCCGAAAAGATTATCCATGAGGTAGATCAGCGTCGCCGAAAGGGTCACCATCAGGACCACTGCCACGGATTCGCTGATCAACTGTTGGCGGCTGGGCCAAACGACGCGATCCAGTTCTTCTTTGGTGCCACGCAGGAATTCGGTGGGGTTAAAGCTTTCACTTTCCGCTGCGGGGGCATCTGCTTTCTTGGCCACGGCTGGAAACCTCTTTACGGGAGCGACTGGGCATGTTCGCCAAGGGGCGATCGCGCAGACCGGGCGCTGGGCGTCTGCGGCGGTGGGTTGAGGGCGGCCGTTGCTCCAGCATGGGTGACGACAGCCCCTCAAGAGAAGTCTACCCAAAAGCGTTTTCCTTGCATTGGCAATGGAAAGTTGGCTCTCGGGTAGACTTCTTTATGTTGGCTGCTTAGCGCGCCCTGGAGGACTTGAACCCCCGACATCCGGTTTTGGAGACCGACGTTCTACCAACTGAACTAAGAGCGCACGCAACGTTTTTTCCGCTTGACCAGTTTACCACTCGGTTGGGCGATTTGTGCGCATCCATTCCGGAGAAGTTCTTCGCAAAATCGCCGCCGATGGTTCCGGGTCTCTACTTGGCGCGGTCAAAGCGTTCTTTGATGCGCGTGGCTTTGCCAACGCGATCGCGGAGGTAGTAGAGCTTAGCGCGGCGCACCTTACCACGGCGCACGATTTTGATCTCGGCGACGCGGGGGGAGTTGAGCAGGAAGACCCGCTCGACGCCGACCCCTTGGAAGGTACGGCGCACGGTGATGGTTTCGCTGATGCCGCCGTTGCGCATGGCAATGACGGTGCCTTCATAGGGCTGGACCCGCTCTTTGCCGCCCTCTTGGATCCGAACGCCGACGCGAACGGTGTCGCCAACGTAGATGGTGGGAAGGTCGGAGGCGGGTTTTAGATATTCCGCTTCAATGGAGCGGACGATCTCTTGTGCGTTCATGGTGTTTCAAAAAGCCACAAGAGCTAATCATAGGATTTACTGAGCTCTTTAGTCTAGAACTTGCTTGGGGGGTTCGGCAAGGTGGAGCTGGGGATTTTGGCGGGTTGGGGGAGGGGCTTTTTAAGATGGGAGGGGTGTGCTGCGGTGGAGGGGGCGGGTGGTGTTGTGGAGGATGAGGGTGAGTGATGGGGTTTGATGGGGTGTGGGGACGGCGGACGGCGCTGTTGATCTGGGGGCGGCGATCGCTGCCGCTGTTGGGATCGTTGCTGATCCATGGGCTGGTGCTGGCGAGTTTGTCGGCCTGGGGGGGGCGATCGCCCGAGGCGACCCAATGGCAGGTGGAGACGGTGGAACTGACGCCGGAGGAGCTGGCGCGGGTGCCGGATCTGGAGCCGTCGGTGGAGCCGCCCCTATCGTCGCCGGGGGGGGTGGGGGGCTGGCAGGGGTTGCCGGTGCCGTCGGAGGAAACGCCGCCGCAGTCGGGCAGCCGTGCGGCGGATCGGTGGCAGTTGCCCTCGTCTTCGGATGGTGGGTTGGCGGAGGAGCGGTCGGGACGGGCTCTCTATGACCGATGGCTGCGCCAGCAGGAGCGCGATCGCCTCCAGGAACGGGCGGAGCAGCGGCGGTTGCAGGCCCAGCGCGATCGCATCCGGGCGCAGGAACGGCGGCGGCAAGAGCAGGAACAGGCACGGCGGCGGCAGGAACAGGGTGACCAGGGCGATCGCGCCGACGGCTCCGGGGAAACTGAAGATCAGAAAAATGCGCGGGGTCAGGGCACCCAAGGCCAAACCGAGGATCAAAAAACGGGCGGTTCCGGTAGTCAAACCCAGGGGACTAACCCAGGGGGCGATCAGAATCAGGGCGATCGGACCGATGGCCCTCGGGAGGTGGCCGGTCCTTTGGCCCAGTTGCCTCCTGTGGCGAGCAATCCACCGGCGGCGGGCGATCGCGGCCAATTCACCTTTGACGGTCGCCAGGTGGGCACGGACACGGCGGGGGTCACCCTGGGCAATCTCCTCGCCAGCGACGCCCCCTGGGGCAAACTCTACGGCGAGCAACCCATGCGCGACGGGGACGGCAAGGTGCCCGAGGCGATGCAGGGGGCGTGGCTCCTGGTGAATGACGGGAAACCCCTCGACAGCCCCTATCGCACCCCGGTGGCCCTATGCAGCCTCAGTCCTGCGCCGGAGGTGGTGCGGCTGGCGGTGCTGATCGGCCCCGATGGGCAGCGGGCCACGGGTACGCCTCCGGAAGCTTTTCAGCCGCAGGTGGTGACCAGTTCTGGCTATCGAGCCTTGGATGACTACGCGATCGCCCAGCTCGATGCCGCCCTCACGGCCCAGCAGGAGGAGGGCAAAAAACGCCTGACCCCCTTCAATGGCTACGGCGTCTTTGTCTATGCCATTCGCTATGCCAAATCCGCCGAGGTGTGCGGCCCCCAAGGGAATGGGGAGGGGGGCGGCGATCGCGGCGATGGCCCTAACCCCTAGCCCCCCAATCCTTGATAGGCTCAGGATCAAAGACCGAGTACCCCCCCTTGCCCCAGGAGCGATCGCGCCGTGGCCTTTTCCCCCCCCGACTCCCCCACCTCCCTTCAGCGCCTTGCCCATCACCTGGCCGGAGAATTTGAAAACCAGCAGCAGGCGATCGCCGACCCGGTTTGGTACGTCCATCTGCGCCTGTGGCACCAGCCCCTGCCCCACCTCTGCGACGCCGACCACATTTATTTCTATGCCGAACAGGCCAGCCTCGTGCGCATGGAATATCCCTATCGGCCCCGCATTTTTTGCCTCACCGCCCCCGATCGCGCCACCCCAGACGCCCCCATCACCGTGCGCTACGCCATGCTCAACGAAACGGAGCGCTGGCGCGGTGGCGGCACTGACCCCGATCGCCTGCGGGAAATGACCCCCACTGATTTTCAATTCCTTGAGGGCTGCACCCTGGCGATCGCCCCCGGCCCCAGCCCCGATCTAGAATTTCAGGCCCGCCCGGATCCTGCCTGCCGCTGCTGCTTCACCATTGATGGTCAAATTCGGCAGGTCTCCCTAGGCTTCGATGCGGGCCGCGATCGCTTCAACAGCTACGACAAAGGCATCGATCCCGACACCGGCAAGAACCTTTGGGGCGCGATCATGGGACCCTTTCAATTTTCGCGGCGGCAGGACTTCCGCGATCGCCTCGGGTTCTAGGCCAGCAGCCACAGCGCTAGGCCGATGGCCAAGGCGACCACCGGCCCACGGGAGCGCACCACCCTCCCCCCAGGTCTAGGTAGGTCTAGCTCGCCACGCTGCGGGACTCCCCTTCGAGGGCCTGCTCCTCAGAATCGTAGATATCGAAAACCGAGTCCATCATCGTCACCTCGAAGACCAGCTTCGCCTCCGGGTGGACATTACACAGCCGGAAGGTGCCCTCCACCTTGTCCGCATCGCGCATCCCGGCCACAAGGGACGTCAAACCCGAGCTATCGATAAAATTAACCTGGCCGAGGTTGACCACCACATGGTGACTCAGCTTGGAGATGCACTCCTGTAGCTTGAGGCGAAACTGCCAAGCTGTCGTGATGTCCAGGCGACCGGACGGTGTCAAGACGATGACCGTGGTTCCGTCCTTGGTCGTGTATGTTCTTTGCTCCATGGTGGATCGCTCGTTTTCCCCTCGGAACGTCGTGACGACGAAGATTGCAGTGATTGCAGTTGCACTCCCGATATCCTATTGCACCGCGCGGGGCTGCCAATAGGAAAGCGCCCTAGCCCGTGGGCAGATTGATACGCCGCAGATACGTGGAAGTGGCGACAAAGCTGCGCTTACGCCAAGTATAATGTAGCCCGCTTTGGCACCGAGGCTACGACAAAATCAAGTTCTCGGATTTTTTGGCCGCGATCGCGTGACCCGACGGAACGCGCACCGCTGCCCTGGGAGCCCTGTCCCCCTCCCTCGCCACTTTGGAACAAGGGAACATCGGGGTGGGGGGAGATCCGATGGCGGCCCCCTAAACCCCTAGCCAGGGCTGGGGCTTGAGGTAGCGATCGTAGAGCTTGGCTTCGGGGCTGCCCGCTTCGGGGCTGTAGGCATATTCCCAGCGCACCAGGGGCGGCAGGGACATGAGGATCGATTCGGTGCGCCCGTTGGTCTGGAGGCCGAAGATGGTGCCGCGATCGTAGACGAGGTTGAACTCGACGTAGCGGCCCCGGCGATAAAGCTGAAAATTCCGCTCGCGATCGCCGTAGTCGCGATCGCGGTGCTGGTCAATGATGGGCGTATAGGCCGGGAGGAAGGCCCGCCCGCAGCCTTGAACAAAGCCAAACAAATCTTCCCAATTGCGCTGGGGCGGCTCACCGACGGCCTTGCTGTGGGCGGCGGCGGGGCCTGCGGGATCCGGGCCGCGATACAGTTCCCCCGTCCCGTCCTGGTAGTCAAAAAAGATACCGCCCACCCCACGGGTTTCCCCCCGGTGCTTCAGATAAAAATATTCGTCGCACCACAGCTTGAAGGTGGGGTAGTACTCCCCGTGGTGGCGATCGCAGGTGTCCTTGAGGGTTTGGTGGAACTGCACCACATCCTCCTCGAAGGGGTAGTAGGGGGTCAGGTCAATGCCGCCGCCAAACCACCACACGGGACCCGCCTCGAAGTAGCGATAGTTGAGGTGGACCGTCGGAATGTAGGGATTTTTGGGGTGCAGCACCATGGAGGTGCCGGTGGCATAGAACCCATGGCCCGCCGCCTCGGGGCGCTGGGTGAGGATCGACGGGGGCAGGCTCTCGCCCCACACCTCAGAAAAATTCACGCCCCCCTGCTCGAACACGTTGCCGTCCCGGAGCACGCGCGATCGCCCGCCACCCCCCTCGGGCCGCTGCCAGGAATCCTCCTGGAACCCATTGCCGCCATCGGCCACCTCCAGGCCCGCGCAGATCTCATCTTGGAGCTGCTGCATCCAGGCCCCAACCCGTTCGCGCGAGTCGGCCGGCGGAGTGGGCCGTGCGGCGGGTTGCGTCGAGCGTTCACGGGGGGAGGTGGCAAAGGCGGTCATAACTATCCCGAGGGGTAAGCGTCAGCAGGGAAAGGCAAGGTAGGGTCAAAAATTCCGCAGCAACGGGGGGTATAGGCGATGGATTGGGTTTGACGGAGTTTTGTCAAAATTTCGCCAAAGCGCCACCGGGAGGCTGTTTGACGGTTGCTGATGGAGTATTGATAAATGTGCCTAATTGTTCGACAAGGTTACCGCGATCGCGCGGATGCAAATCTGGGCGGCTCGAAAATTTAACATTTCGACATTTCTTAAGGAGAGGGCAACAATCGAGGCGGGGCGCGGGTTGGAGCCTTTGATGCTCCGGCAACTGCGGCAATCAACGGGACGGGCAGCGGGGACGATAAGATTTCAGAATGTTGCCCGTTGCTCAACCCTGGTGTTGTCGAGGCTGCGCCATTGGCCCCCGGATCCCCTAGAGTTGATTGCCCCCTGAGTCCTTCGTCATTGCATTGCACCGGACTTTTACGCCGGACTGTTGAACCCTATGCCCACGACCCTAAATCCCCAAGCCATCCTTGATGTTCTGCGGCCGGTGCAGGATCCCGAGCTTCAGAAGAGTCTGGTGGAGCTCAATATGATTCGCAATGTGCAGATCGAGGGGGGCACCGTGCGCTTCACCCTGGTGCTGACGACGCCGGCCTGCCCCCTGCGAGAGTTCATTGTGGATGACTGCAAGCGGGCGATCGCGCCGTTGCCCGGAGTCGAGGCGGTGGAGGTGGAAGTGACGGCGGAAACGCCCCAGCAGAAAGCCCTGCCCGATCGCGCGGGCATCGATGGGGTCAAAAATATCATCGCCATCTCCAGCGGTAAGGGGGGCGTGGGCAAGAGCACCGTCGCCACCAATATTGCCGTCGCCCTAGCCAAAGCAGGGGCCAAGGTGGGGGCGATCGACGCCGATATCTACGGCCCCAACATGCCCACCATGCTGGGTCTGACGGATGCCAAGGTGGCCGTGCGCCCCGGTCCCCAGGGGGAAATCCTCGAACCCGCCTTCAACCACGGCGTCAAAATGGTGTCCATGGGCTTTTTGATCGATCCGGATCAGCCGGTGATCTGGCGCGGCCCCATGCTCAATGGCATCATTCGCCAGTTTCTCTACCAGGTGGAGTGGGGGGAATTGGACTATTTGATCATTGATTTGCCCCCCGGTACCGGCGATGCGCAACTGACCCTGGCCCAGGCGGTGCCCATGGCGGGGGTGGTGATTGTGACGACGCCCCAGACGGTTTCGCTGATTGATGCGCGCCGGGGCTTGAAGATGTTTGAGCAGTTGGGGGTGTCGGTGCTGGGGATTGTGGAGAATATGAGCTATTTCATTCCGCCCGATCGCCCGGACGATCGCTACGACATTTTTGGCTCCGGTGGCGGTGAGCGGACGGCCACTGAATTGAAGGTGCCGCTGCTGGGCTGCATTCCCCTAGAAATGCCCGTGCGGGAGGGGGGCGATCGCGGCGTACCCATCACCGTATCGCAGCCGGAATCCGCCTCGGCCCTGGCCCTGACGGCGGTGGCCCAGCAGGTGGCGGCGCGGGTGTCGATCAATGCCCTGACCTAGGCTCTAGAGGTTTGTTCCGGGGTGCGCGATCGCGCCGCCCCACCGTCCGTCCCAAAAAATTCCATCCCCCTCGCCGATCGCCCTGCCCTATGGCCGCCACCTCCCCCTTCAGCCGCCTGTTCAAATCCCTCTTCCTGAAGCGGCTCATCGCCCCCTGGCAAAACCTGGACTGGATTTTGATGGCCGTGACGATCGCCCTGACCGCCCTCGGGAGCGTCGCCATCCGCAGTGTGGAAATGAAATCCGGCGGCATCAACTGGCTCCAGCACGCGGTGACCGGCGCGATCGGCGTGGCCATGGCCCTGGGAATCGCGCGATTTCGCTACGATCTGCTCCTGCGCTGGCGCTGGTGGATCTATGGGGCGACGAACCTATCCCTGATTGCGGTGCGGCTGGTGGGCACCACGGCCCTGGGGGCGGAACGCTGGATTTCCATCGGCGGCTTCAATGTGCAGCCGTCGGAATTTGCCAAGGTGGGCCTCATCTTGACCCTGGCGGGGATGCTCCATACGGAAACGGCTTCGACGCTGCCGAGGCTGTTTCAGGTGCTGGGGGTGACCCTGTTGCCCTGCGCCCTGGTGTTCATCCAGCCCAGTTTGGGGACGACCCTGGTGCTGATTTGCATTTGCCTGGGGGTGCTCTATTGGGGCAATGCCCATCCGGGCTGGCTGCTGCTGCTGCTGTCGCCGTTGGTGGCGGCGATTTTATTTAACGTTTATCTGCCCGCCTGGTTTGCCTGGGTGGCGCTGATGGGCTATGCGGCCTGGTGCAGTTTGCCGTGGCGGGTGCCGTCGGCGTTGGGGGCGGTGACGGTGAATTTGGTGTCGGGGGGGTTAGGAAAAGCGTTTTGGGATGTGCTCCAGGATTACCAGAAGGCGCGGATTACGATGTTCCTCAATCCGGAGCAGGATCCGATGGGGGGCGGTTATCACTTGATCCAGTCGCGCATTGCGATCGGGTCGGGGGAGCTGTGGGGCAAGGGGCTGTTCCAGGGGACCCAGACTCAGTTGAATTTCATTCCGGAGCAGGATACGGATTTTATTTTTGCGGCGATCGGCGAGGAGTTTGGGTTTATTGGCTCGCTGCTGGTGCTGCTGGGGTTTTGGCTGGTGTGTTTGCGGCTGGTGCGTATTGCCCAGGGGGCGAAGGATAATTTTGGGTCGCTGATTGCCATTGGGACGCTGGCGATTGTGCTGTTCCAGGCGTCGGTGAATATTGGCATGACCATTGGCCTTGCGCCGATTACGGGGATTCCGCTGCCGTGGCTGAGCTATGGGAGATCGGCGATGTTGACGAATTTTTTGGCGATTGGGCTGGCGCAGTCGGTGGCGAATAATCGACAGCGCATTAAGTTCTAGTCGTTGGGGTTGGGGGGCGATCGCGCTTCAAGGGGCCTGGGGAATTTCCCAAGGGGGTCGAAATTGCTATGGTTAGGGGGCCGTTTCGTGTTCTTGATGACGCCACAACCATGCCAATTCTGCCGGGTTCCGCCGTTTGTGTGACGAATGCAGCCGACATCTACTACGGCTATCAGGGGCTTGTCCAGCGGGTGAGCGATGGGAAAGCTGCGGTGCTGTTTGAAGGGGGCAATTGGGACAAGCTGGTGACGTTCCGGCTGTCGGAAATTCAGGCGGTGGATGCGACGGCGGGTCGCCAGAAAAAGTAGGGGGACTGCGCCGCGATCGCGATCGCCCCTAGTTCACAGCCCTGCCCTAGGACAAACTGACTGACAAAACACGCTAGCCGTTGGTCGCCATGGGCTCAAAACCCTGGTCACCAACGGCCTAACTCAAACCTTTTCCTAGGCAATTACTTCGCGGACAAGCCAGGGGCCACCATTGACAGAGCCCATGCTGGCGTTGCTAGGTCGATAATAACCGCGCACGATCTTCCTAGGAACAGGCCGCCTCGCCATCTGGGCGGGTGATGGACATGGCGTCAAATTCACCCCACTCGAATTCACCCGTAACTGTTAGTTGATCCCCCACATTGATATACCTTGCGGTAGCGTCACCGCAAAGGTCCCAGGAATCAACCCGGATAGTGCGATTACCCGTATTCAGTCGAAAGCCGTCTTCCCATACCCGCTGCACGGTTCCCGTAAACGAATTATTACCCTGCTGAGCATTGGCATTGGGTGCCATGGTGACAACGATCAAACCACTGACAGTCACCAGTGCGGCTTTTCGTAGGTTCATTGAGATTGCTCCCCGTTTTCGACGATTGATGAATTGGGCCACGCAGCGCCATTGCTTGCCGATGTGATTGGTTAAAGTCAATCCCCAGAGGCAGAAGCCAATGGTTGCTTTGGTCGATTCAGCCTTCTGTTACACACTAATTTCAGAATACGAGTCTTGATACAAAAGTGTGGGGCTGGGAGGACACCTGAAAAACTGGATGTGGCTTCCATTGATCTTCCGGTAATCCAAGATACTTATCGGGCCTTCCGTTGCAGTATTCCCCAGCAAGACTGGAATATTTGGTCTGAAAAGTTTGTGGGACAAAGCGTCGCCATTTCGTCCGCGATCGGATCTACCCATAGACGGTGATCGCGCCACAGGCCCAAAAAAACCGGGGTCATGCCCCGGCTTCTAAAGATCTGCATTTTAAATCTGCATTATGGCAACTTAGCAGCCCTCTGGCCCGCAGAACGTGTGGGCATACAGCACTTCCGCATCGCAGATATAGATGATGCCCGCGTAATTCAAAAAGAACTCCGCCGCAATCCGATCCGCGATCGCCTCCGCCAAAGTGCGGGTATCAGTCAACACCTCAAACTTGATATTCGCCTGGGTGTCGGAAACATGGGGTTGTCCCGACGAGCGCACGTTGCGGCTACCCTTACCGCCCGTTTCCAACACCGTATAACCGGTTGCTCCACACTCTTCAATGATCTTGGCGACCTTCTTCAGCAACACCTTTTCGGTGATGATGACAAGCTTCTTGGCTGGTTTAGCCATGTTGGTTTACCTCTTTTTTCACTAATCTAACGAGTCTGTCGGGCCATTAGAGATCAACGACAGACCCCACCTACTCGGGCTAATTAGCCACCAATTGCCTGGGCCAGCCCAATAAAGAATGGAATGCACAGGCCGATCGCGACCGGCGTACCGACGGCCGTGGAAGCACCAATATACGCGGAAGGGTTAGCGGATGGAATGCCAGCCCGCAACGTGGGCGGACCCGAAATGTCCGAGCTAGAGGACGCAATGACCGCCAAAATAACCACGCCGCCCATGCTGAAGTTCATCGTGTAGTGAGCAATCATGCCCAGACCAAAGGCAATCAACCCATGCAAGAACGGGGCCACCACACTGTAAACAACGTACCACTGGGCAACCTTGCGCAGTTCACCAATCCGCGACCAAGCCTCCATCCCCATCACCAGCATCAGGATTGAAAGCAACCCCCGGAAAGCCGGATCGAAGAAGTTTTCATAGACGCTTTCCGGCTTGGTGAGAATCCCCAGGGCCAGACCGAGCAGCATGGCGGACAGGGCAGGCCCACGCAGGCTTTCCTCGACGATCGGCCAGATTTTGACCTTGCTATTACCCTGCTGCTGATCGCGATATTCCTGACGGGTGCTGGGGGGCTCTTGCGAAAGGGCAGCGGCACTGCGCTTTTTCTTGTTGAGGTAAATATTCGCCACAACAATTGCCGTGACCAGCGCCGGGATATCCATGAATGGATACAGTGCGCCCGCCCATGCTTCGTATTGAATATTTTGTTCCTCTAGCAGGGTCAAGGCTGCGGCCATGGTGGAGCCACTGACTGCCCCAAACAAACCGCCCGTTGCGATCGCATCAACGGTTTTGACCTTTGGCAATTTAGCCAATGTAAAACGCGCGATGAAGACCACCAGAATCCCTACACAGGCTGCAAAGACGATGGGCAAAACCATCTCGGTCAGGTTGGAATTACGAATTGCAATCCCACCGGTTAGACCGATTTTGGTCAACAGCATGAAGACGATGATGGTACAAATCGCCTCTGGAATTACCAATTCGCTACCCAGGGCAGCAATGACCATCCCACCGATGAGAAAACCCAAGGTTGGCGATTGCAACTGGCCAACAAAGTCCTTTAAGAAAAGGGTCAAGAAATCCACGGACACCTCCCTCCGCTTCCCCTGACGGGGAGCAATAACTATGAAAAGTGAGAAAAAATGAGGTCAGCCAGGGCAAGGGACTGCCCTGGGGGCACTGTACTTGCGCGGGACTTGGTTAGCGGAATCGCCGGGAATGACGGATCGATCCCTGGGCGGTTCCGAAGGGGGCTACGGTCCCCCAGTGCCTTGTATCAGTAAGGGCCGACTGGGCCTCGAACCTCTACGGGACTCAGTTTATCCTGAAGTGCTGGGATTTTTTCATGACCTGGCCCGGAGTTGAAACGCAATGTTCAATCTGATAGATAAGTTTTTCTTTTAGTTTTTTTGTTTAATGTTCCTGCGGCCATATGGGTGGCGATCGCGGCCTTTTTCGACCACAGCAGACCCGAAATTTCTAGGATCAAGGGTGCTTGATGCCGCGATCGCACAGCCATGACGCCTATTCATGCCATTGATCAATTCCCTGGATGGGTGGAATCCGTTGGCCGAATGGATGGGAAGGGGAATGGAGATTAGGGAGAGTTATCGATCGCATCACTTCAGGAGGGGGAATGGACGCCATCGGTTGCCTCCCGCCCCTCAGTCCACCTGCAAAATTGGTGATTCGGTTGGGGAAGTCGGCACTAGGGGGGTGCTGTGGCGGGCAATATTGAACCAAACAATCGCCAGCAGTAGCCCAACTCCGCAGCCAATCAAAAATACCCAACCGTGGGAGGGTTCTAGCACGCAGAGTAGACGGCGATTTCTGCTGTAAATTTGCACAGCCCATCCCTCATCTGCACCTAATTTTGACTGCGTTTGCGGCGATTCAAATTTACCCATGGTATTTACTCCAGGTCGATGATGTGGATCGTCAACGATCGCCTTTGCCAACCGCCGCAGCCCGGATGCTGAACATCCACCGACCTGATGGGGGCGGTGACTCCAGGGCAACTGACGGATCGTAGATGGCGCGGGGCTCAGGGACTAGGGATAAGCCGATGTTTTGAGCAAGGAGCATCTCCCTAAGTCTAGGCAATATCTAGGCGCTTAAGGACTTTTGGGGCGTCGGGGGGTTTCAAATTTACTGAGACGCACAATAATCAAATCTTATAGCTTGTCATGGCCGAATTTTTCGCCTACGGGGCGATCACTGGGGGAACTCGGGGGTGGGATGGCCGGAGCCGCGATCGCACTGACTAACCACAGGGAAAGGAATATACCAGAAACGGACCATCAAACCCCAGCCGCAACGGAGGAAGAAGCTGGGGACATAGGGCAACCCCTAAAGCTATAAGCAGAGCTTATGCAAAACCTTCGCTAATCTGAGCCCATTTTGTCCAGTAAAAGGTGGCCGGTTAGGCGATGGTTGCCCTAGACTGAAGCCAATCGTCCAAGCGACACAAAGGGTGAAATTCTAAGAACTTGCCTGGACTAATCTTGGGTGATGATGACAGATGTGGAGAGGTTATTGGTATGTCTAGGAAGACAAGAAAGTTGACCATTGTCGCGTGCCATTGAAGCTGATTTCCAAAAGCATTCTTGTATTTGGATCTGAAGAGCGGTGGGCTAGGCGATGGTGCCCGCCGACGGCAGTTGTTGAGTGAGATTGCTTTTGATTGCCGTGGTGAAATGCCCCCTGGAAGTGGTGGTGGCTCCAATTGCCCCCTCGGATCGGTGGCCAAGACGCGGCGATCGCCCTGGCGATCTGGGCTTTACACAAGCTTGATGAACGCGATCGCCAATCTTGTTTGTTTCTTTACAAACTTTTTGGGGGAGTTTCCTAGCCTAGAGATGGACTAGGTTCCCGGAGTGGCCGCGGCGCTCCTGATCACTGCGCCCTGGATGGGTACGTCCTGGGTGAATGTGCTTGCTGTTGCTGTATTCGTTTTGACCGGTTTGTTATTGATGCCCCTGGTGATGGCCAGCGGCGAATCGCAGTTCCCCTATTCCCTCAAGCGAGGTACCGTCAGCCCATGCTGAAGTGGTTTGCACAGTGGCTTGAAGAACAGCTTAATCCTTTGAAACAGTGGCTCGATGCGATTGAAATGACCAGTCCCCAGCAGGCGCGCCTGGTCTATCGCCTGATTCCGGGGCAATGCCCCTTTGAACGGACCTTCAAGTGGGGCGATCGCGTGCTGATGCGCATTCCGCCCCTATGTAAGCTCAATCCGGTCTATGACCAGTTGGTGGCCCTGCGGTTCCGGGCCGCGTGCTATCTGGTTGAACATTGCAACTTCGATTTGGCGGCGCTCCAATAGGTCGGACAGTTCGGGTCGTTCGATTATTCAATTAGTCCAGTTCGTTCCGCCGCGTCCGCTGCACCTGCACCACCTTGGCTATCCGGCGCGATCGCGGCCCTAGGGACCGTTAGGGGCGGGCTAATTTTGCAGTACCATCTTGCAGGCTTTTGCACACACCAACGCTTGCAGGCAGGGGATGAGGTGACCATGGGCACCACGACACCGAAGGTGATTATTCATGGGGGGGCGGGCAGTTCGCTCCAGGGCAAGGGGGGCGTCGAGGCGGTGCGCCGGTTGCTCTATGGCATTGTGGAGCAGGTTTATGGCTGCGTGACGGGGGGCGGCACGGCGACGGAGGCGGTGATCCTAGGCTGTCGTCTGCTCGAAGATGAGCCCCGGTTTAATGCGGGTACGGGGTCGGTGCTGCAATCGGACGGGCAGATTCGCATGAGTGCGGCCCTGATGGATGGGGCGGCCCAGCGCTTTAGCGGCACGATCAATGGCTCGCGCATCAAAAATCCCATTGAGGTGGCGGCGTTTTTGCAGGGGCAGCGCGATCGCGTGCTGTCGGATGTGGGGACGGCGGAGTTGGCGCGGGAGTTGGCCCTGCCGATCCATAACCCCTTGACGGATCTGCGGCTTCAGGAATGGCTGAGCGATCGCAAGACGGATTTCCAGCGGCGCATGGCGTCCACCATTGCGGAAGCAGAGCCTACGGCAGAGGATCCGGAGGCGGGGCGCGGCACGATTGGCGTGGTGGTGCTCGATGGCGAAGGGAACATTGCGGCGGGCACGTCCACCGGGGGCAAAGGCTTTGAGCGCATTGGCCGGGTGAGTGATTCGGCCATGCCAGCGGGCAATTATGCCACGGAGATCGCGGGGGTGAGCTGCACGGGCATCGGCGAGGACATCATTGACGAATGTCTGGCGGCGAAGATCGTGATCCGCACGGGGGATGGGCTGCCGTTGGCGGCGGCGTTTGAAAAATCCATGGCGGAGGCGGCGTCCCGCGATCGCGACCTGGGGGCCATTGGGCTCGACCGGCGCGGCGCGATCGCCTGGGGCAAGTGCAGTGAGGTGCTGTTGGCGGCCTACCACACGGGCGATCGCCTCGGGGACACCCTGGAACTGCCGGATGGGCTCCAAACGGGCCACGCCTAAGGGTTTGAGGTTTTAGGGATGGAGTTGGGGGCGATCAATTGGGTTCGGGGATCGTGATCGCCCTCGCAACCATCAGGTCAGCCCCAACTCCCGGCGCAGAAGATTCATGGACTGGCTGCCGATATAGTTCTCACAGCAGATCACCTGGGGCGCGCGGATGATGTCCTCCCGGGCCGCCGCCACCGCCGCCTTCACCTTCGGGAAACTGTCGCGATCGCAGCCCACATAGCGCACGGTTTTGACCATCGCCGCCAGCTTGTACGGGTCATTGGGCTGGGAGGTCATCACCAGCAGCTCCTCCCCCCGGAAACTGTGGACAATCACCTCCGACGCCCGCAGCCAACCGGGACTGATGCTCACGAGGCCCATGCGGCTCCCGGCGGGCAGGTTTTTGACGAACTCGATTTCTTCGGCGTAATCGTAAATATCCACCGGGATCACGCGGGCGCGGGTGGGGGCAGCAATCCGTTCCGCATCGCCGATGAAGTAGCGGCTGGTGACCACCGTCGCCGAGGCCATGCGCTCTAGGGCGTCCCCCAGTTCCTCCAGGGGGATGAGCTGCACGGGAATTTGCAAAGCCTGCTCAATTTCCGAGGCCATGATTTCGCCAACGCCCAGATCCTGCTGGGGGGCCGTGACGATGACCCGCGCGCCGCACCGCAGCCGCCAGTCCACTTCCCCCAAAAACAGTTCCCGCGCTTGCGAAAGGCTGCATCCCCCCTCCAGGAGGCGATCAAGGCTTTCCTTGACCAGATCGTAGGCTTCGGGGTTGGTGTCGAAGACGGGCGATCGCAATTTCGCGCCCCCCTCATGGCCCAGGGCACGCACGTAGATGCCCGATCCCGCCTGGGCTTCCACGAGGCCCGTATCCTCCAGTTGGCGGTAGACCTTGCTGACCGTGTTGCGGTGTAGGCCCGTTTCCATCGCCAGTTGGCGGGTGCTGGGCAGGCGGTGGCCCGGTGGAAATTGGCGCGAGGCGATCGCGAAACGAATTTGATTAAACAGTTGATTCGAGGCGGGAATTTCGCTGTCGGGCTGGATGCGGAACCGAACCATCTCCTGTGTCCCCTGGGGCTGATATGACGGGTTAATTGATATGGATTGACATGAATGGACGGGCGTGGGGCGATCGCGGTGGGGCAGCCTCGGGGACTCTGGAGCGCGGGGGCAGCTAGGCAGGGGGCCGTAGGACGTCTCAGGCGCGATGCACCGGTTGTTCGATGGTACACCGGCCCTTGGGGTAGCGGCAGCGGGGGGCAAGGCCAGCGGGGGGGCGCGCGATCGCGATAGGATGACAAGCCGAGTGGCCCCCGTTCAATCCCCCTCCCTCTCCGTACTTTTTCTAGGACATTTTCATCATCACGATGGCTATTTCACCGATTTCCCCGAGGACGGCGATCCCGACGCTGCAATCTTTGGACCGGCCCTGGGGGGCGATGGTTCCGCCCGGATTTGGGGGGCGACGGGCGATCGCGGCGGCACTGCTGGGGATGCTTTTGACGGTTGCCCTGTGGGCATTTGCGGGGATGGCTCCGGCCCAGGCGGCCCTGACGGACGATCGCTTCGATGGCAATATCTTCGCCCTCTATGCGGGCAACGGTTCCCTCGTGCCGCCGCGCACCACCCTGGCGGACAATTTGGCACGGCAGCGCCCCGCGATCGTGGTGTATTACGTGGACGACAGCAGCGACTGCAAACAGTTTTCGTCCACCGTTTCCCGGCTCCAGGCATTCTACGGGCGGGCGGCGGAGATTTTGCCCATCTCCCCCGATGCGCTCCTGCCGGAGAAAAAGGACGATCCGACGGATCCGGCCCACTATTACCGGGGATTTGTGCCCCAGACGGTGATTTTTGATCAGAACGGTCAGGTGGTGCTCGATGAAATCGGCCAGGTGCCCTACGAAAAGCTGGACGATCGCCTGCGGGCAGTCTTTGATCTGGTGCCGCGTCAGGAGTCGCCGGAGCTGCGGCTGCGGTCCTTTAATGAACTGAATTCGGAGTTGGTGCCCGGTTCCTAGGGCGTCATTCAAAACTTGGGAACGTCGGGGGCGATCGCGGTGCGGCCCATTCCCCCTGGTTTTGCTTTAACTTTTATGAAGGGGCGGCGATCGTCGGCGTACCCGGCCCTGCTGCGCCCCCATCCCATACCGGAGAAGAGTAGAGAAGATCCATGGCCCTAGTGATTCCCGATGCCCTCAAACCCGTTGTGACCTTTGCCCATCCGGCCACCATGTGGATTCTGCTGGCCCTGACGCTCTATGCGGGCTATCTGGGCTGGCAGTCCCGCCGCACCCGCACGGCCACGGGCGAGGAGAAGAAAACCCTGGTGAAGGGAAAATTTGCCACGAAGCATTTCCAGGTGGGGTCGCTGGTGCTGGCGATTATGGTCCTGGGGTCGCTGGGGGGCATGGCGGCGACCTATATCAATAACCAAAAGCTGTTCGTGGGGCCGCACCTGCTGGCGGGTTTGGCGATGACCGGTACGATCGCCCTGTCGGCGGCGCTGGCTCCGGCGATGCAGAAGGGGAATGATCTGGCGCGCTATGCCCACATCGGCCTGAATACGGTGATTGTGGGCCTGTTTGGTTGGCAGGCGGTGTCGGGGCTGGAGATTGTCCAGAAAATCCTCAGCAACCCGTAGGGGTTGGGTCTCCCAACCCTCGCCCGACCGGCCATCCCAAACCCGCTTAACCTTGGGCATACCGGGGATCGCGGGGGCTGGGCGGGGAAACCTCAACCTTGGGCATATCAGGGATCGCGGGGGCTGGGCGGGGAAACCCCGCCCCTACGGTTGATCGGTTAAGGGGACGAGACCGTAGGGGTTGTAGGCCATTTGACGACGCCTCCTCAGTCCCTTGCCTTAGTTGTTTTTTGCGTGGCTCAATCAACCTTCCCAGAAGTGGATCAGGGCGTTTGTAAAGGCGTCTGGATCCATCAAAAAGGGCCAGTGGTTGCCGGGGACGCGGACCTCCGTGAGGTTGGTGAGGTATTGGCGACAGGGGGCCAGTTGAAAGTCGCTGCGGTTGAGCCCCTGTTCCGGCAGCACTAACAAGCTGGGCAAGGCGATCGCGTCGGTGAGGCCCGCCACCCGCATGGATTCCCGAAAAAAGCCGTTCCGGGCCGCGATCGCGAGTTTGCTGCCCCAGGTGCCGTCGGGCTTTTGTTCAAGGTTGTCCGCGAGGGCTTGCCGTTGCAGGGGCGTCCAGTCGGCATATTGGCGCAGCGATCGCGCGCAGGCTTCGGCGGCCTCGCGGCTGGGGAATGGCCCCAAGAGTTTCAGGAAGGGCAAGGTGCGATAAAGCAGCGGAAAGGTGAGCCCCAGCCAACTGGGCATGGCATTGATAAAAAACGGGTCCACCAGGGTCAGGCTCAGGAAGGCTTCGGGCCGCGATCTCGCCCACACCGGCAGAATCTTGCCCGAGAGAGAATGGCCAACCCCATGGAATTGGGACCAGCCCAACTGCGCGATCGCCCCCTCCAGCCAACCAATCACCGCCCCGAAGCCATAGGCCGCCGGGTCCGTGGGTTTGTCGCTGTCCCCGTGGCCCAGCAGATCCAGCGCCACCACGTCATAGCGCCCCCCCAAGCGATCGCCCACGCCCCGCCAGGTGGCCCCGCAGTCCCCGAGGCCGTGGAGCAGCAGCACCGCCGGTTTTCCGGGCGATCGCCAGTGCCATGCGGCCAGGGAAAGGCCATCAACGGTCAGAATGCGTCGTTCAGGGGTCAAGGCCATGGCTGGGAAAATTGACTGCGGTTAACGGCCAGATTGGGTCACGACTGGCTGGATCGCTCATAGACCCGCCAGCGCAGGGACACGGGGGGCACGCGATCGCCCGGTAGCTGGAACAGGCGACTGGCGGAGGCCCAGCGATCAAACCAGGGGCGAGCCTGACGCGCTTCCGGGCTCAGGTGCTCGCGCTCATAGGCCAGGGCATCTTCGTCGGACACCAGCACCAGGGGCAGCCCCGCGATCGCCGCCGCCAGCTCCGACATGGCCAGGGGATAGGCATCCGTCACCCGCCCCCACTCCCGCACCAGCCGCGTCGGCACCCACCCCTCGACCCCCACAAAGGCATCGAATAGCAGCAAGCCCCCCGGACGCAACGCCGGGGCCAACTTTTGGAACAGGAGCCGCAACTGATCCACCTGGTCAAAATAGGGCACCACCCCCGTCAGCAGGATTGCCCCGTAGCGATCGCGGGCCAGGTCAAACTCCCCATCGAGGATATTGCGCTCCAGGATCTGCACCGTCTGGCCCGATCGCTCCACCATCGTCCGCAACTGTTGGGCCATGGCCCCATTGGGCTCGATCGCCACCACCGGATGGCCCCGCCGCGCCAGGGCGATCGCATTGCGCCCCGGACCGGCCCCCACGTCCAAAATCGGCGCATTGGCCGGGTCCCCCAGGGTCGCCGCGATCGCCTCCACCTTCGCGTCCGGGTAGCGATCGTGAATCTCCGGCGGCCGGTAGCGCAAAAAGTGGCGGGCCTGCTGCTCGGAAGACACCACCACCGTTTCCACCTTCCAGGACAGTTGCGGCTCCGGACCGGGCACCGTCTGGTAGCGCACCAGCAGTTGGGAATAGGGCGACGCCCCGTAGCCTTCCTCCAGCCGCTGGGCCACCAGGGTCCGCAGCCGCTCCAGGGCCGCCGCATCAAAGGGTTGCCCCAGGGTCCGCGCGAGGCCCTGCACCTGCTGGGTGTAGCGATCGGCCAGGGTGGGAATGCAGGGGAACGTGACCTCGCCGCGCATGGTTTGCCAGCTCAGTAAACGGCTCAGAATGGCCCGTTCTAGGCGCTCTGGGTCCGTTTCCGGGGTTGGGGGAGCGGCGCTGAAGGAAGTGTCGTTGGGGGCCATGGCGTCAGGGAATGGGGCAAAAACGGCGGGCGATCGCGGCGGGGCAGCGGGCAGGCGCGCCATGGCGATTGTACACAGGGGCGGGCCTTTGGGGATGGGCCTTGGGGTGGGGGCGGGGTCGAGGGGGGGATGGGGTGCGATCGCGATCGCAGGGGGAGGTCGGTTGCGATCGCGGGGGGGGGCCGTTGCGATCGCCCAGAAACGCCCGAAAGCTCACGGGGCAAGCACGGTCGCGATCGCCGCACTCCCTTGGGATTCGCGGGATTCTATGACTGCACGGCGGCGGCGGTTTTTGAGCCCCTCGCCCCGGCCCCCGACCCAATCCCCTAGCACCCCCGGAGGACATTTCCCCATGACTGGTCAACGCACGGGCAAACGGATGCAGTACGAACTCAACCCCACGGAGCAGAAGGTTTTGGAACTGGTGTTGCACCTGTCTTTGGCGGGGCGATCGGTGGATAGTCGATCGCTGGCGGTCTGCCTGTCCCTGTCCCAGGAGCGCATCCAGGAGGCCATCGGCAACCTCACTCGGGCAGGGCTGGTGCAGCTTGATCCGGAGGTGTTTTAGCCATGGCAGCCCGCCGCGATCGCGCACTGATGTCAAATCCGTCTGTGACCAATCCCCCGCCCAGGGGAGTCGGCGGCCCACAACGGATCTCAGATCAAATCGGGATGGTGGCATGGCGGAAGCGATAGCCCGCCGCCTTGAGTTTTTCGTTCGAGACCCGGGCGTTGTAGGGGCGCAGCGGCCCCGCTTCGGTCGGATTCCAGTTCACCGGATCTAACCCATGCTGATGAAAAGTACGTTCCAACAGGTCTTTCTGGGTTTCGGGGCGGTCATGGACCAGGTTATAAATGCCGTCCAGCCGCCGCTCCAGGGCAAAGGCGATCGCGCCCACGATGTCGTCCAGGTGGATCCAGTTGCTCCAGTCACCGCCGCTGCCCGGTCGGGTGGTACCGGCATAGGTGCGGAAAATTTTGACAATTTCGCGACCCGGCCCGCAGATGCCCCCCAGGCGAAAAATACATACGCGGCGCTCGGGGGTGGCGATCGCGGCCAGGGTCTGCTCGGTCGCCAGGAGGATTTCGCCGTTGGGGTTGGCCGGTTGCGGGGGGGTGTCCTCGTCCACCCAGGCACCGTCGCGATCGCCGTAGACCACATAGCTGCCGGTGTAGATAATCTGCTGAATTTGCGGATGGTGGGGCACCAGGGCCACCAGGGTTTGGGCCGTTTGCAGGTACGCCCGCCGGTAATCGTCCTTGCCCTTGGCCCCGACGGTCAGGATCACCGCGTGGCTGTCCGCGATCGCGCGGGCCACCGAATTGGGGTCGTCACCATGGGCCACCTGGGCGCGATCGGCCCCGGATCCCCCCGCCGCCGAAAGCAACGCCGTCAACCCAGGCAGCTTGTCCGGTGAAGTGGTGGTCACCGTCAGGCCATAGCCCGCCGCCCGCAGGGGTGCGATCGCCGCGCGACCCCCATAGCCACAGCCCAAAATTGTTACCCGCCTTTGATCCATGATTTTTTTCCCCGTTTTCAATGCACACCATTGGCAGCTCGGCCTCCCCAAGGGGCGATCGCCCCCCGCCCCCGGCCCAATTGCTGAATCGCTTCCGCCGACCGTGACCCATCCTTCATTTCAACGGCCATCCCCCATGAACCACCCTAGCCCTGAACCGCCCCCCACCGCTGCGGGCCGCGATCGCCGGAGCCTACTCAGTGCCAACGAAGACTTTTATCGAGCCTTCGAGCGCAAAGACCTCGACGCCATGGGCCAAATCTGGTCCGCTGGCACCGACGTCCTGTGCATCCATCCGGGCCGCGCCGCCCTCCAGGGATGGGATAGCATCCGCACCTCCTGGGGCACGATTTTCCAAAACATTAGCTACCTGGAGGTGGAAATCGACCCGATCTCCAGCCAGGTCAACGGCTGTTTTGGCTATGTCGTCACCCTAGAAACCATCCTGCAAGTCAATGGCCGCAAGCGGTTCAAGGCCCAATCGATCGCCACGAACCTCTTCGAGCACATGGGGGGCCGCTGGTACTTGATCCACCACCACGGCAGCCCGCTCCTGCGCTAGGCACGGGTTGCCCCCATCAACCCCAAAAACCAAGGCCGACAGCGCGATCGCCCCGGCCTTGGTTTTTATCTAGTTTGAGATGGATGGGTATTGAGAGCCTGCACCGTCCTAGGGAACGATCACCGACTCCTCCGGCGCGATCGCATCCGCCACCGTCACCCCAGCATCAGGAACACTCGACACCGGCGACGCCACCATCAACGACGCCTGCAAAATCGGCGTGCGGACCACCGAATCATTGGCGATCGTGAACAGCGGATTAGACAAAATGCCCGCCAGCGACGTCGCGATCGTCGCCACCACCAAACCAAACCGCAGGGGCTGCAATCCCGGCACCGACCAGTCGATGGCGGGATAATTCTTCACCGCCTCCGACATCTCCTGGGGCTCCTTGACCACCATCATCTTGACCACACGAATGTAGTAGTAGATCGACACCACACTCGTCAGCAGCCCCACCAGCACCAGGGTATATAGCCCCGCCTGCCAGCCCACCCAGAACAGGTAGATCTTGCCGAAGAAGCCCGCCAGCGGCGGAATGCCCCCCAGCGACAGCAACGCAATGCTCAGGCACAACGTCAGCAGCGGATCCTTCTGGTATAGGCCCGAATATTCACTAATCTCATCCGTCCCCGTCCGCAGGGAGAACAGAATGATGCAGGCAAACCCGCCCAAATTCATGAACAGATACACCAGCAGATAAAACACCGTACTGGCATAGCCATCCGTCGTCCCCGCCAGCAGGCCGATGGTCACAAAGCCCGCCTGACCAATGGACGAGTAGGCCAACATGCGCTTCATGCTGGTTTGGGCCAGGGCCACCACGTTCCCCAGCACCATACTCAAAATCGCCAGGGCCGTGAACACAAAGTGCCACTGCTCCGACACCAGCGGGAAGGCCGTCACCAGCAGGCGCACCGCCAGGGCAAATCCCGCCGCCTTGGACCCGACGGACAGAAAAGCCACCACCGGCGTCGGCGATCCCTCATACACGTCCGGCGTCCATTGGTGGAACGGCACGGCGGAAATCTTGAACGCGATGCCAGCCACCACAAACACCAGGGCCACCACCAACGCCAGGGGCGGGCGATCGCCGGAACTGACGATCGCGGCGGCCAAATGATCTAAGCGGGTTTCGCCCCCCGAGAGCCCATAGAGCAGCGACGCCCCGTAGAGAAAAATCGCCGAGCTCGACGCGCCGATGAGGAGATATTTCAGGGCCGCTTCATTTGATCGCGGATCCCGCTTCATGTAGCCCGTCAGCAGGTAGGACGAAATACTCAAGGTTTCCAGGGCCACGAACACCATCACCAGTTCATTCGCCCCGGACAAAAACATGCCGCCGACCGTCGCCGTCAGCAAAATCACCAGGAATTCCCCCAGGGCTGTTCCCGTCCGCTCCACGTAGGTGATCGACATGGTGATGGCGATCGCGGAGGACAGGGCGATGATGCCCCGGAACAGGGTACTGAGGGGATCGCTACTAAAACTCCCCAGGAAGGCAACGGGATCCGGCGGGGCCCACTGTAGCCACAGGGCCGCGATCGCGCCGAACAGACCAGCAATGGCTAGGTAGGGGGTCCAGCGGACGGACGATCGCCCGACGATGAGATCGACGAGCAGCACCGCAATCAAGGTGAGAATCACGATGCCTTCGGGCAAGATCGTCCAAGCATTGAGCTGGGAAGCTACGGTTGAAAAATCCATATGTCCTCAGTCGAGCGCTCGGCACTGCCAGGACTCGTCGGGATCGACCGAGCCTAGGCGGTTCTCATTGTAGGTTGTCTTGCTAATCCTAAGGGCGCGGGGGGCAGAATTTCCCAGGGCAAGGTCCATTCTTTGCCCCAATCCTCCCCCAATCCTCGCAAACTCGACCCCGGACCAATTTGCGCCCCACCCCAGGAGTTGCTACAACCCAAGGCGAGTCGTCCCCCACCTGCCCCCACCCCATGAGCGATCGTTCCAGCCGCATTGCCCTGCTGATTGACGCGGACAATGCCCCCGCCGCCAAATTCCAGCCCATCTTGACGGAGTTATCTAAGGATGGGGTCACCAATATCCGCCGCGCCTACGGCAACTGGAAAAATGCGACCCTCCAGAAGTGGGAGCAGATTTTGCATGAGTACGCCATTCAGCCGGTGCAGCAGTTTGATCTGACGAAGGGCAAAAATGCGACGGATATGGCCCTGGTGATCGATGCCATGGATCTCCTCCATGAGGAAAAGTTCGACATCCTGGCGATCGTGTCGAGTGACTGTGACTTTACGCCCCTGGTGATGCGGGTGCTGGCCAATGGGGTGCGGGTCTATGGCTTTGGGGAGCAGAAAACCCCTGCGCCGTTCGTCAATGCCTGCTCCCGGTTCCTAGATCTCAATGCCCTGGGCGAGGAGCTGGAGGATGCCCCCAAGACGGAGAAGAGTGGCTCGGCCCCGATCCGCAAGACGGGCCGCGAGATGAAGGGGGATGCGAAGTTGATTAAGCTGCTGCGCGGGGCGATCGATAATGCCCAGGGGGAGGATGGCTGGGCGGATCTGGGGACGATGGGCCAGTTCATTTCCAATCAGGCGTCCTTTGATTCGCGCAATTATGGCTATCGAAAACTGCTGGATCTGGTGAATGCGATCGATCTGTTCGAGGTGCGTCGCCAGGGGTTGCAGGTGTTTGTGCGCGATCGCCGCGCCAATCCGTAAAGGTTTCAGGGAATGTCGTTAAATCCCCAAAAGACCGCCAGCCTCCGCAGTTGCAGCAGGTCATGGCCCGACAGCAGCAGGGCTTTGCCGGGGGCCGGATCGAGGGAAATGGGCGTGGGCGTGGGGTTTTCGATGACGTTGGTGTTGCCGCGATCGGGCAGCTCCAGGGCAACCAAATTCGCTTCCCCAAGGCGCAGGGCCAAATCCACCCAGCCATCGAGGGGGCGATCGCGCTGCGCCTCGACGCCCTCGCCGCCGGAAAAAAACTTCCCCCCTCCCCAGCACCCCAGACCCAAAAAAAACCTAAAACTTCACAAAGTCTTCCCCAAAACCCTAAAGAAATCTAAACAAATGCGATCGCGCGATCGTGCCCCCAGCCCCTTTGTAATCGAACTGTTAAGCATCGCAGGCGGGATCAAACCCGTTGCTTAAACTAGCCCCTAGAAGCTTCAGCGACCCCTCAAAACCCCCGCTATGGACTTTCCCTGGCTAACAACCGTCATCACGCTGCCCATCGTGGCCGCCCTCCTCGTCCCCCTCTTACCCGACAAGGACGGCCGCACCGTCCGCTGGTTCGCCCTCACCGTCGGCCTGATCGACTTTGCCCTCATCGTCTATGCGTTTTGTAACTACTACGACTTCGGCAACCCCGACCTCCAGCTCGTCGAAAGCTACACCTGGATCGAACAAATCGACCTGAAATGGTCCGTCGGAGCCGATGGCCTCTCGATGCCCCTCATCCTCCTGACGGGCTTCATCACCACCCTGGCCATCCTCGCCGCGTGGCCCGTCACCCTCAAACCCAAACTCTTCTACTTCCTAATCCTGTCGATGTACGGTGCACAGATCGCCGTCTTCGCCGTCCAGGACATGCTCCTGTTCTTCCTGGTGTGGGAGTTGGAACTGATCCCCGTTTACCTGCTCCTGTCCATCTGGGGCGGCAAAAAACGCCTCTACGCCGCCACCAAATTCATCCTCTACACCGCTGGCGGCTCCCTGTTCATCCTCGTGTGCGCCCTGGCGATGGCCTTCTATGGCGACACGGTGACCTTCGACATGAGCGCCCTGGCGGCCAAGCCCTACACCCACAATCTGCAACTGCTGCTGTATGGGGGCTTCCTGGTGGCCTACGCCGTTAAACTGCCCATCTTCCCCCTCCACACCTGGCTGCCCGACGCCCACGGGGAAGCGACGGCCCCGGTGCATATGCTGCTGGCGGGCATTTTGTTGAAGATGGGGGGCTATGCCCTGATTCGCATGAATGCGGGGATGCTGCCCGATGCCCATGCCACCTTTGCGCCGATTCTGGTGATTTTGGGGGTGGTGAATATTGTCTATGCGGCCCTGACGTCGTTCGCCCAGCGCAACCTGAAGCGTAAGATTGCCTACTCGTCCATTTCCCACATGGGCTTTGTGCTGATTGGCATTGGCTCGTTTACGGATTTGGGCATGAGCGGCGCGGTGCTGCAAATGGTGTCCCACGGGTTGATTGGGGCGAGCCTGTTCTTCCTGGTGGGGGCGACCTATGACCGGACCCATACGCTGATGCTCGATGAGATGGGCGGGGTGGGTCAGCAGATGCCGAAGATTTTTTCGATGTTTACGGCCTGCTCGTTGGCGTCGTTGGCGCTGCCGGGGATGAGTGGGTTTGTGGCGGAGCTGACGGTGTTTATTGGCTTTTCGACCAGTGATGCCTACAGTTTGCCGTTCAAGGTGCTGGTGGTGTTTTTGGCGGCGGTGGGGGTGATCCTGACGCCGGTTTATCTGCTGTCGATGCTGCGGGAGATTTTCTACGGTCCGGAGAATAAGGAACTGACGTCCCATGAGGTGCTGATTGATGCGGAGCCTCGGGAGGTGTTTATTATTGGCTGTTTGCTGGTGCCGATTATTGGCATTGGCTTCTATCCGAAGATTCTCACGGAGGTCTATGATTCGACGACCTCGAAGCTGACGGCGCGGCTGCGGGATGCGGTGCCGACGCTGGCAAATCAACGGGCTGATCGGGCGATCGCGGTGGCTCCGTTGACGGCTCCGGCGATTGATGGCCGCTGACCTGGGGGAATCCGTAAAAGTAACTAAATTCATGGTTTAGTTGCTATTTTTCGGCCTTGGGTGGCGATCGCGGTGGCGCTGATCGCGATCGTTTTTCGATAGACTGGGAGCTGGGGATCTCTGGAAAAAAGTGAGATTCCTGGCTCCTTTGCCTTGGCTGTTGGAGGTCTGGGACTGAAGGGGCGGTGTCCCAAGGGGCAAGGCCCAACCCGCAGGGCTCGACCGATAACCTAATGGATGGCGGCAAGGTAACCAGAACGGCATGGTGGATGAACAACAACGGCGGCCGCTACGGCCATTGCTCCGGCGCGGGGAGGGGCATCGCCAGCCGCAGGATCTGGAGATGCTGCTGGGGGCATTTCAGGCCCTTTCGGAGCCGCTGCGGCTGGAGACGGTGGAGCTCCTGCGCGATCGCGAGCTGTGTGTGGGGGAGCTGTGCGATGCGCTGGCGGTGGCCCAGTCTAAGATTTCGTTCCACCTGAAGGTGTTGCGGCAGGCGGAGTTGATCCTGGGGCGTCAGGAGGGACGCTGGGTGTATTACCGGCTGAATGTGCCGCAATTTGCGCGGGTGGAGCAATATTTGGCGGAATTGCGCTGTTTTTCGCCGATGGTGCCCCCCGGTTCCAGGGATGGGGGCGATCCCTAGGGGGGGTGATGGAGGATCTGGCGGCGCGGGTGATGGCCCTCTATGGGCAGGTGGATGGGGCGATCGCGGCGTTTCAGGCGGCGGTGCCGTTGGCCTGTCCGGCGGGCTGTGGGGTGTGCTGCACCTACCCGGAGGTGGAGGCGACGCCGTTGGAGATGTTGCCCCTGGCGGTGGAATTATTCCGGCGCGGGGAGGGGGAGCTGTGGCTAGGGCGCTTGGAGGGGGAAGGGGCGGCGGGCGCGGGCGCAAACGCTGAAGTCTGTCAATTTTTCGCGCCGGATCCGTTGGCCCCCACGTCCGGTCGGGGGCGCTGCACGGTCTATCCCTGGCGTCCGGCCCTGTGCCGATTGTTTGGCTTTGCGACGGTGATGGGTAAATACGGTGTGCCGGAGCTGGCGGCCTGTGCGCGCCACAAGGAGCAAACGCCGGAGGGGGTGGCGGCGGCGATCGCGGCTTTGGCGGCGGATCCTAATTGTTTGCCGAGCTTTGGGGCGATCGCGGAACAGATCATTGCCCTTGATCCGAGTTGGGGACGCGATCGATTACCGATCAACGGGGCAGCGAAAATCGCCCTGGGGCGCGTGGGATTCTGGATGCAGTTGTCAGACCAAACAAGGCTGGAGTCACTAGACGCTACGTTCTAGGGCATCAAGATCCGCGCCGCAGATGGCCTTGACATTCCGGCTAATTTTTTCAATCTCCCAATCCCACCAGGAGATCGCCAGGAGCCGCGCGATCGCATCCTCATCAAATCGTTTGCGAATTTCCTGGGCCGGATTGCCCCCCACGATCGCATAGGGAGCCACATCCCGCGTCACCACCGCCCCCGTCGCCACGATCGCCCCATGGCCAATGGTCACACCGGGCATCACCGTCACCCCATGGCCCAGCCACACGTCATGGCCCACCACCGTATCCCCCTTATGGGGCCAAGCTTCGGGCATGGCGCACTCCCAACCGTTACCAAAAATCGGGAACGGATAGGTGGCTAGGCGATCGGTCAAATGGTTGCCGCCATTCATGATGAACTTGGTCTGGGCCGCGATCGCGCAGAACTTGCCAATGATGAGGCGATCGCCAATGAAATCGAAATGGTAGAGCACATTCCGCTCAAAATTGAGGGGATCCTCCGGGTCATCGTAGTAGGTATAGTCCCCCACGGAAATGAGCGGACTTTGGATCGCATTCTTGAGGTAAATTAACCGCGTTTGGCCCGCCAATGGATACAGTTGATTGGGATCAGGGCCAAAGATGCCGGGACGGGCCATGGTGGAACTGGGGACAATGGATTGAAATGGCTTGAACTAAAACCCTAATCTTCCAGGAGACTGCGCAGCATCCAAGCGGTTTTTTCGTGGATTTGCATCCGCTGGGTCAGCAGATCCGCCGTGGGTTCATCGCTCGCCGCATCCACAATCGGGAAAACTTCGCGGGCGGTGCGGACAATGGTTTCTTGGCCCTCCACCAGCAGTCGAATCATGTCCTTCGCGGATGGCACCCCTTCCGTTTCCGCGATCGCGGTGAGTTCCGCATATTCGCGATAGGTGCCCGGAGCCGGATAGCCCAAGGACCGGATGCGTTCGGCGATACTATCCACCGCCAGGGCCAGTTCTAGGTACTGCTGCTCGAACATCAGATGCAGCGTTTGGAACATCGGCCCCGTCACATTCCAGTGGAAGTTATGGGTTTTGAGATACAGGGTGTAGGTGTCCGCCAGCAGCCGCGAAAGGCCATGGGCGATCGCCTGACGATCCGTATCATTAATGCCAATATTGACCGATAAAGTTGTAGTCATAGGATCCGTAGAAACAGGTGATTATTCCCGGCATTGCCCATCAATTAGCCAGGGAAAGATTGGGTCAGGGGCTAGTCTTTGGATGAGCCCAATTCGACAGCCCTGACCTTCGCAGGGACTTGAACCATTTTAAAGGTTGATGGGGCCGTGGGGCGATCGCTTTCGATTGCCCGATCGCCCCCATGGCCCAGGGCGGGTGCAATGGCCCCTAGCCATCAATCCAGGCCAAGGTAAATCCCATCGCACATTCAAAACAGGCGGGCTTGCTGTCCGAAGCGCCGCGCACGCATTGGCCGCAATGCAGTTGACCGTCTCGCCAACGGGGCTGTCCGGCGCGATCGGCCATAAGACAACCGCAGCAAACTTGACCGGGCGACAATAGGCCGCTTTCTGCAATGATGACCAACATGCGGACACCTCCTACTTCCCCAAGGGGATACTTCTATTGTATGGAGGGACCGGTCCTGTAAGGCAAAGCTACAGGAGTTGTTACAGTTTTTGCCGTATCGCGCTTAGCGATTTTTCCATCTTGGGGAATGAAATTTGGCGTGTGGCTGGGGCCGCGATCGCGGGGGGTGAGTGTTTGGCGTTCTGGATTTGGTAATGCCCACCCCCCCCTAGAAAAAGAGGCCGCGATCGCGGCCCCATGGCCTTCAGACTAGAACGAACTCTCGAAATGAATTAGCACCTAGGGCATCTCGGAACGGGGTCACCATCCCGTAGGAAACATGGCCGCCAAACGCTCCGCCAGCGTCAGCTCGGCCCAAGCAACCTAGGAGCCCAAATTCACCTTCACCACCGTATTGCGCTCCTCATCCACCTTCGGCAGCGTCAGGGACAAAATGCCCTGTTCATAGGTCGCCGCCGCCTCCGAGTTTTTCACCCGTTTCGGTAGGGGAATCGTCCGTTGGAAGGTGCCATAGCGAAATTCGCTGCGGTAGATGCCATTGTCGCTCACCCGCTGGGGAGCCTTGCGATCGCCACTGATCGACACCGCCTGGGGCGTCACTTCAATGGACAAATCCTGCTTCTCAAAACCCGGTAGCTCAATGCGCAGCACCAACGCTTCCGGGGTTTCCTCCAGTTCCGCCGGCGGGACGATCGCGAGACGTTCTTGATCCCAAACCCCATCAAACAGCGGCGTATCAAGCAGGCGATCCACCTGACGGCGCAGGGAATCCAACTCGCGGTGGGGGTACCATTGAACCAGTGCCATGATCTGAGTCTCCTTTTTCTTTAGGGGGCAACAATCGTCGGGCTAAATCGGGTAAAATTCCAATGCGATTGGGGCATGAATTCAGCCCATGGCTCAAGCTATAGGACTCTAGGTTGACGGTCCCACAAGCCTAGGACGAGGCCAAGAAATGCGCTCCCAAATGGTGCCCTGCCGCTGAAGATTGTCGCCGGATTGCTGTTCCTTGATTTACAGAATAGTCAATCAAAACCGCGATCGCGTTCGGCTAACCGCCCCGCAACCATTCCTGCTTACCGAATGGTCCCGAAGGTGAAAAAAGGCCCGCCTAAAGGCACCCCCAGCCACGAATGGGGGGGAATTCAGGAACGCCCATGCCCTTAGAACAAGGCCCAGTCGCGGCTGGCGAGGCGGCGCAGTTGGGACAGGCGTCGGGAGAAAAAGGAATCATCCAGGCGGCTGTAATCGTGGCGGCGGGCGGAGTCGGTGGCAATCCACCAGGCCCACAGGTGGGCAACCTGGGCCATGGGCTGGAGGGCGTCGAGTTCCCACCGCTGGAGGGGCGCGATCGCCTGGTACCCCTCCAGAAATGCCTCACGGATGGTGCGCGACAGGCCCGTGCGGACGGCGGTTTCGTAAAATTTCGCCAGGTCAAAGGCCCGCCACCCGTGGCCGCATTGGTCAAAGTCAAACAGGGTGGGGTGCCCCTCGGCGGTGAAGTGGACATTGCCGCTGTGGGGATCGCCCCAGCAGACCACCCAGGTGTCCCCGTGGCGATCGAGCGATCGCAGGGCCGCCACCGCATCCGCCGCCAACGCCTCAAACGTCCGCCGACAGTCGGGCCGCTCCTTGAGGAAGGGCACAATCGTCTCCACCGCCTGCTCCACCAGCAGTTCCGGGGCGAGGGGCTGCCGCTGGCAGGGGCTCGAAAAGTCCTGGGAGGCCCGGTGGATCGCCGCCAAAATGCCCCCAAGCTGCTGGGCGCGGCGCACGTCGAGATCCCCCACGGCCACCTCCCCCGGCGCAAAGATAAACAGGGCACCGTAGCGCGGCCCCTCCGGCGCTTGGATATCCACCCCCAAACGGCCATCGCGGCTGCGGATGGGGTAGGCGATGGGCAGATCCTGGCTTCGCAAAAAGTCGAGGAACTCTAGCTCGAAGTAGACATCATCGCGCGATCGCCAATGGTGGTGCGACACCCGAAACATGTAGGCGCGATCGCCCGCCTTAACCCAATAGACATCACTGAGGCCCCGGTGCCAAAAGTAACAGGCTTGCACCTCCCCCAGGGCATACTGGGGCAGAATTTCGCGCACCAGGGCCTCGGTAGAAAGGGTGGAATAGACAGCCGGAAAAGCCATTGCGGCCCCGTTAATTTGGGCGACCATAGGGTAAAGTACCTGCGCCCCACGGCGGCCAACCCCCCGGAACGATGGGGGCCGCCGTGGGAGAAATGGGGGGATAGGGAGGGTTGACCATGCACCTGGCTCGTATCTTAGGAATCGAGGGGACGCGCCGTTTGTAACGCAGACTACGGGAACTGGCGGCGTTTCTTAACCGGTGCGATCGCGGGCGGCCGCGCCCCATTTTCCCCCCTTTGCTTGCCCCCCAACGGCCCCGATGGCCCCAAAATCATGGCGAAATGTTAACCTTGCCCCCTGGCGATCGGCGCTACACTGAATCCTTAAATTTTGGCGGCATTCTGGCGGGACGTTGTGGCGGGGCCTCGGGCCGGATCTGGGGTCAATTCCCCCAGTTATCGCCGCCATCGCCGCCGCCGCCGCCCAAGCGCCCCCTACCCCAGTTCTCCTCGCGATCGAGCTTGCCACCGTGCATTTGACTTCAGCTAGTAAGGTTTTGATCCAGGGCATTACGGAACCGCTCGGCCAAACCTATGCCCCCCTGATGCGCAGCTATGGCACGCGGGTGGTGGCGGGGGTGTCCCCCGGTTGGGGCCAGACGGAGGTGGCGGGTATTCCCGTGTTTGATCTGGTGGAACAGGCGATCGCCGCCGCGGGGGAGGTGGATGTGGCGGTGGTGTTTGTGCCGCCCTATGAGGTGCTCGATGCGGTCCTCGAGGCGATCTCGGCGGGCATCCGACAGATTTTGATCACCACCGGCGGCGTCCCTCCCATGGACATGGTGCAACTGGTGCGGGTCGCCGAGGCCACGGAAACCCTGATCGTTGGCCCCAACTGCCCCGGCATCATCGTCCCCGGCGAACTGCTGCTGGGGATGCACCCGGCGGAGTTCTATTCCCCCGGTCCCGTGGGCCTCATCAGCCGCAGCAGCACCCTGTCCTATGAGGTGGCCAATCACCTGACCCGGGCGGGTCTGGGGCAATCGATCGTGGCGAGCATCGGGGCCGATCGCGTCCTGGGGTCGTCCCTCCAGCAGTGGCTCCAAATCCTCGATGAGGATGAGCGCACGGAGGTGATCGTTCTGCTGGGGGAAGTCAGTGGCAACAATGAGTTCGCCGCCGCCCCCCACATCGCCGCCGCGATCGATAAGCCGGTCATCGCCTACATCGCCGGACGCTATGCCCCCATCGATCGCACCATGGGCCACGCCAATGCCATCATCGCCGCCCGCCTCGCGATCGCGGGACGCGGCCAGGGGGATGTGACCGAAAAGCTGGCGGCCCTGAAGGAAGCGAAGGTCAAAATCGCCGAAACCCCATCCCAGATCCCCACCCTGGTGAAGCGGGCCTTAACCCAGCGCCGTCGGGCGGCGGCTCGCCCCACCCCGGCCGATCCGGCCCCCTAGCGCCCGCCCTGGGAATCGCCCGATGGTGCCCGCCACCGCCGCACCGTCTCCGGCCCAGCCCCCCCCCCAAAAAGCAGGCCAAAAAGAACGCCGCGTCCCCCTTAACAGGGAATGCGGCGAACTTAAAATGCTCTCGTCTTGTTTACATAGACCTAGCGGCAGGGTCATAGGTAAACAGGCGCTAATCTAGCCATGGTCAAGCCATAACTAAACCTTTAAGGGTTTTTAACGTCTAGAGTCTTTATAAGAATCGACTCCATTCAAATTTATATCTTTAAGTCTATTTGTAGAGGGGACAAAGATCGAGACCCTCCCCCGGATTTCTTCGCAAAAGTATAGAAAAGTCCCCTTGGATCGACGATCGCCCTAGGACTAGCCAGAACTGCGGTCCCCACGGCCCATGGGGAAAGGGGCGATCGCGGCTAGATCGCAGGCCCTAGGATCGCGGTGGCGGGGTGGGGCGATCGCGATCGGTGCGTTCCGCCGCCCGCTGTTCCCACCGCCAGAGGCCGACCATCAGGGCCACAACCCCCAATTGCAGGGCCAGGTTCGGCAGGGTTTCCGCCAGGTCGCGTCCGGCGATCGCCTTGGCGAAGAAGACAAATGCGCCGATCGCACCGGAGGCGGCAAAGGTGAGGTACAGGGTTTTGCGCAGGCCGCGATAGGGGTTGGCGGCTTCGCGGCGCAGGCGGGCCAGTTGCTCGCGATCAAGGGGACGGGGCATGGCGGCGGTGGGGCTAGGGCCAATGGGCCGAAAGGGGGATTTTTCCATTATCCGGTGCGCCGCGATCAAGGGGACATGTCATCGGGGGCAGCGATCCAAAAGCTACAGATTTTTTTCGCGATCGCGCGATCACTTTCCGCACTTTGTTGCTATACTGCTTAGGCGCATTCGGGGACGGGCCAAAACGCCCCAAATCCACCCAAGGTAAGCCTTGAGGTAACCCCTGAAACCGTGCGTTGCCGATGTAGCTCAGTGGTAGAGCATTCGATTCGTAATCGAACGGTCGGCGGTTCAAATCCGCCCATCGGCTTTCAAAACAACGCCATTCCCTGAAACAGCGTCGCCGCAAAGATTTCAGCGCGATCCACCGTAGGGGCGGGGTTTCCCCGCCCAGCCCCCACCGATCCCTGAAATACCCAAAGTTGAAGATCGATCAACCCTCTGGGCGGGTGGCGCTTTCGTGCCAGTCCTTGAGCAGCCAGTGGGACAGGGCCGACAGGGCGGCGAACACGGCCACCCCCAGCAGCGTGACCAACAGCAGGGCGGCGAACATTTTAGGGATCTGTAGGTTGAAGCTGGCGATCAGGATTTGGTAGGCAATGCCGGATTTGCCGCCGCCGCCGCTGCCCGCGACGAATTCCGCCACGACGGCCCCGATCAAGGACAGGCCGCCGCTGATGCGCAATCCCCCCAGGTAGTAGGGCAGGGTGCTGGGCAGCCGGAGGTAAATGAGCCGCTGCCAGGGGGAGGCGTTGTAGAGCTTGAAGAGGTTGTTGAGGTTGCGATCGACGCTGTTGAGGCCCAGTGTGGTGTTGGCGACAACGGGGAAGAAGGCGGCAATCCAGGCGCACAGGACCAGCGCGGCAAAGGTGTTGTCCTTGAGCCAGATGATGATCAGGGGCGCGATCGCGACGAGGGGCGTGGTTTGGAGGATGACGGCGTAGGGATACAGGCTCCGTTCAATCCAGCGATCGAGGGTGAACAGCACCGCGATCGCGAGGCCAGACACCGCCGCCGCCAGGAAGGCAAACAGGGCAATCTGAAAAGTCACCCACAGGGACGCGAGGAGTTCGCCGCTATTTTCCACCAGGGTGGACAGCACGAGCAGCGGGCCAGGGAGCAGATAGGGCGGCAATCCCGTGACGCGCACCAGGAGATCCCAGCCGATCAACACCACGAGTCCAACGATCGCGGGGGCCAACACATCGGCGGAGATGAGCTTTTTGAGGAGCATGGAGCAGGGAAGTTAAGGCGATGGACACCTCCATAGGATAGGGCTTGGGGATAGGGCCTGGTTCGTGGGGGCGGAGGACAAGGCAGCGCCATGGCTCCACCCCCAAAGGCCGCGCCTCGGTAACCGTTTAGGAAACCTTGGCGGTTTTGACGGCCCGAGCCCGGACGGCATTGAGGTCAGCGGGGGTAGCCGGGGCGATCGTGGCGGCCAGCAGACGGCGATAGAGATCGCTCAGGTGGCCGCTGACGCCGGACCAACTGAAGGTTTGCTGGACGCGATCGCTGGCCCGCGCCTCCAACTGCTGCGCCCAGACGGGATCCTTGAGGATGCGGCCGATCGCGATCGCAAACCCCTCCACATCCTGGGGCGGCACCAGCAGACCCGTCTCCTCCGGCACCACGGTGAATTTCAGACCACCCACATTCGACGCCACCACGGGCGTACCGCAGCCCATGGCCTCGATCGCCACCAGGCCAAAGGGTTCATAGTGGCTCGGCACCACACACACATTGGCGGCGGCGTAGTAGAGGGGCAGGCGATCGTGGCCCACCCGACCGGCAAAGGTGACGGAGGACTCTAGCCCCAACCCCTGCAAAATGTCGCCAATGCGCCGCCGCTCGCGCCCGTCGCTGCCCTGGTCATCCCAGCCGCCCACCAGGACCAACTGGGCATCGGCCAGGTTCGGGTCGCGATCGCGCAGCCGCCCAAAGGCCCGCACCAGGGTTTCAATGCCCTTGCGGGGATCGAAGCGTCCCACATAGAGCACCACCGGGCGATCGTCCCCCATCCCCAGCACCTGCCGCGCCGCCCGCCGGGACAGACCCGTGCTGAAGCGATTCACATCCGTCCCGCAGGGGATCGTGTCAATGCGGCCCAGGGCAGACACCAGCGTTTCCATGTGCTCCTTTTCCTGGGGGCTGGTGGCGACCACGCGATCGGCCCGCTCCAAAATCTCCCGTTCCACCCCAAGGCGGGTCGTGGCGATGGGGGGCAACTGGGCGATCGCCCCGTACTTCACCACCCCCAGGGAATGATACGTATGGACCAACTGAACCCCGTGGCGCTCCTTGAGCCGCAGGCCCACCCAGGCCGACAGCCAGTAGTTGGTATGGATCAGGGGATAGTGGTTGCCCTCAGCATTTTGGAAGCGCTCAAACGCCTCCACAAACTCCGGTAAGTGATCAAACAGGGCATCGCGCGGCACGAAGGCCACCGGCCCCGCCTCCAGGCGAATGGTGCGGCAGTGGGGACCATGCTCGACGATCGCGGGGGCCTCAGGATCCGTGCGGCGGGTGAACAGATCCACCTGCCAACCCAGACGGGCTAAGGCTTCCCCCACCTCGCGCACGTACACATTCTGGCCGCCCGCCTCCTCCTTACCGATGTCCGCCGCCGGGTCACCATGGACCGAGATCAGGGCAATCGCCTGCCGCTCAGGACGGCGCGATCGCGGGGTGGCAAAGGACGGCGGCGCGATCGGGGGAGTCAGGGCCAAGGGCCGCACCGTACGCATCACAGGCCGATCAAAATTAGTCTTCATGGTTGCAATAAGCCTCCTTGTGAGAGGGATGGAACCGACGGAGCCCTTACAACGGGTCCAGCGGCCCCAATCCGGCCGATCGCAGCCGACGGGCTACGGCCAGGGGCAGGCGGCAGGTGGCCAACCGCAACGGGCAGTTGGCGTCAAGGCATTGGGCAAAGCATCCAGCAAACCTGCGGCACCGCCGACGGACGGACGTAGCCAAGAACAACTGGGATCGGGGCGGGCTGTCAACGGCGGGACCAGTGTCGAGAGCCGGACAGTCCAGGCCATGGGTTGATGAGAGAACTGAACTGCGCGACCGGCAACGGCTATCACCCGGACAAATCGGCACCGCCGCTGTAACCAAGGGTGAACCTTAACCACGTCCATTACGTACCTCCCGATTGCGTGGGGGCCGGATCGCGAATCGCTGCGCCAAGGGGCGAAGCTCCCTATAGTTTTAGACAGCCTCCGTCAAGAACCTATGCCTTCCTTAACAAAATCTTTATGTTTATCCCGGAGCCGATGGGGGCCGATCGCGGAGGTTTGGGGGTCGATCTAGGTGGGGCTAAAAATCCTTGAATTGCTTTTGGTATAAGAATTTGATCAATTTGGGGAAGTTGCCAAAAATTCCGCGATCGCCCCAGGATCGACGGGTGACTTTGTAACGGTTTGTAATGGCAGATCGAGGCGATCGCGGCCTAGGGGCTGGGTTATTTTTGTTAGGCGCGGCGATCGCGGGGGGCTCCGATTGTGAAAAACATCCTGAAAGCCCGTGGGGGCCTTGGGTTTAGATTTTCTTCCGGTGGGGGGTCTTCGGCCCTGCGGTCACCCCACGGTTACCGGCCATCGCCATCGAGGAGGCGGGCGGTTTCGGGGTTGTACAGCCGCAAATAGTTCCAATAATTTTCAAAGACCGATTCCACATAGCCGCGCGTTTCCCCAAAGGGGATCGCTTCGACGAAGGCATCGAGATCCGCCGTGCCAAAGCGCCGAATCCACTGGGACACGTTGCCGGGACCGGCGTTGTAGCTCGCGATCGCGAACATGGAATTGCCGTCATATTCCCGGTGGGTGTAGTCCAAGAACCAGGTGCCCAGGGCGATGTTGTCGTCGGGATTGTTGAGGTCATAGGTATCAATGCCCGCCTGGGGCGCGACCCATTTCCCCGTGGCGGGCATCACCTGCATCAGGCCCACGGCCCCGGCGACGGAGACGATTTCCCGCTCGAAGCGCGATTCCTGGCGCATGAGGGCGGTCACGAGCATGGGGTTGAGGTTGCGCTGGGTGGACCATTTCACCACCAAATCCTGGTAGGGAAAGGGGTAGAGGGCCTGCCAGTAGGCGTCGCGTTTTTGCAGTTCGTCAAAGGCGGCGCGATCGCCGGGATCGTCGCGCCATGCCAGGTTCGAGAGCATGAAAATGCCCTGGAGATTGTCGCCCACCCCCAGGCGCATGAGGCCATCGGTGAACTGTTCGGCCACGGTGGGTTCGGCCTTGTTGACCAGTTCCACCTGCCAGCGTTCCCAGGCGGCGCGGTCCTGGTGCAGCAAATACAGTTCCTGGAGGAGGTCGGATCCGGCGGGGAGGCGATCGCGCGGGGGGGTGGGGATGACCTCGGGCTGGAGGCTGCGGACGGTGGTGAAGTCGCCCACCGGCAGGCCCAGTTGGGTGGCGGCCCGCCAGGCGTAGTAGGTGCCGGGGCGATCGCGCAGCAGTTGCCGGTAGAGGGTTTGGGCCGTTTCGGCTTGGCCGTTGGCAATGGCCCATTTGCCCGCCCAGTAGGTGGCCCGAGGCCCGAGATCCGTTTGGATGGCGTTCTGGGCGATCGCGGCGGCCTGGTTTTGGGCTTCGGCGAGGTTCTTGGCCTGGGCGGCGGCTTCGGCCAGTTCCCAGCGCAGTTCGGCGGCGGCTTCACTGGTGGGATGTTGACTCAGTAAAGTTTGGCGCACCTGGGAGGCACTGGCGGCGCTATTGAGGCCATCGAGGATCGTGGCTTTGCGCAGCAGGGCGCGGGGGGCTTCGTCGGGGAAGCGGGCAATGGCTTGGTCTAGGGGGGCGATCGCCTCGGTCGGTGGCAGCAAAATCGCCAAATTCACCAGGGCGGTGCCGGTTTCTGGAGCCTCGGGAAACGCTTGGATCAGGGTGCGGTAGGCGGCGATCGCCTCGGGCCGTTTGCCCGCCAGTTGAAAACCACGTCCCGCCCGGAACCGATGGAGGGGCGTTGGGGGAGCTTTGGCATAGGCTTTTGCGGCGTTTTCGTACTGCCACTTGCGCCAATAGACCAGGGCGATCGCCTGCCAATCCTCGGGAGTGGCCTGGGCCGTAAACCCCTTTTCGAGCCGCACCAGGTAGGTGCCCACATTGGGATCATCCGGCGCATTGCGGACAATCAGCGACAGCAGGTCCGGGCGCTGGGGATTTTTTTGGAGTAATTCCTTCGCCAGTTGGATCGTGCGCGGGTGGCGCTGGAGGGGGTTGGGGCCAGCCGGGGCATTGCCGGATGAATTCGCAGCAGCATCACCGGGGGCGTTGGCGGCGATCATCCGTTCCCAGTGGCGGCCGTCCTGGCGACCGAGAGCGTAGAGGGCTTCGGCCACGGCGGCATCGTTGGGGTGTTGATCGAGGAGGGTTTGCCAGGTGGCGATCGCGCGATCGCCCTGCCCCGCCTGTTCATAGGCCTGGGCGCGCAGGACCAAAATCTGGGGCGCGAGGACGGGATAATCCGCCTCTAAATTTTCAAGCCAGGGCAGGGCATCGGCTCCCCGGTTCGCCGCGATCGCATCCGCCGCCAGGAGATACCGCGCCCGCTGGCGATCCAATCCCGACGCCGTTTCCGCCAGTTGTGTCAGGGCCGTTTGGCGATCGCTTGCCCCCAGCGGCAGCAGCGGCAGCAGGGGGGAATCCTCAGGAATCGCGATCGCCTCCGACTCCATCGCCACCGGAGCCGACCCCAGACGCGCCTCCAGCCAGTTCCCCAGCGGCGACATCGCCACCCCCACCCCGGCCAGCAGGGCCACACCACCGGCGGCGGCCACCAGTTGCGATCGAGTCAGGCGCAGGGGCATAGCTTGAAGGGAATCCCGTTCCAGTGCAATTTCCGTCCCAGGGTAGCGAATTCCGCGCGATCGCGACCCCACCCACCCCTCGGTGAAATTCCCCCAAAATCAACCCCAAAAAGCCCAAAACTCCCGTAGGGGCGGGGTTTCCCCGCCCAGCCCCCGCGATCCCTGACGTGTCCAAGACCAAACAGGAAGGTTGAACCGGGCCATGGCGATCGCGAGGGGCAAGGTATTCAGCAGGGTTGGGAAACCCAACCCCTACGGCAACGGATTCAATGAAGGACGTTAATCCTTGCGGTTAAACGTATCGAGCCACTGGCGCATCTGTTCCGCCGCCAAATCGCGACCTCCCAAACCAAACGCGATCGCCACGGCCACCGCCACCGCCCCGAGCAACAGCCCAAAGGCCAGATTGACAATATCCGTCGCAATGCCCATCTGTTGCAGCGCCATCGCCCCACTCAGGGCAATGATCGCCACCCGCGCCGCCTGGGCCAGGAAATTTGCCTGCCCCGTCCCCGTCATGGCAATCAATCGGAAGGATAGGTTCGCCAGGTATAGACCCACCGCGAACACCAGCACCCCAACCAACACCTGACCGAGGATGGCAATCAGCGCCGCCACCAGGGCCGTCAGTTCCGGCACCCGCAGGCTATCGATCGCCGCCACCGCCGCAAACAGCATCACCCCCACCAGGGCCACGGCACCGGCCACCTCCGACGGCGTGCGGGCGCTGTAGGTCGGCTGGGGCAAGCCCAGGGCGCGGAAGATGTTATTAAAACCCATCCCCGACAGGACATTCACCACCAGATCACTCACGAAGCGACCCACCAGGTAGGCCACGATCAAAATCGCCGCCGCCCGCAGAATGTAGGGAATCGCCAGCAGCACTTCTTGCAACGTCGCGATCGCGGGGTCCGAGATCGCCGCAATCTGGAGCTCCTGGAGCACCGAGATCGCCGTCACCACCAAAATGACCGTATACACCAGCGTCCCGATCAGCCAGGACACGCTCTGGGACCCGGTCAACCGGCTCAGGCCCAGGCGATGGCCCACCCGGTCCACCCCCACGGAACTGAGGAAGTTCGAGGCGATCGATCGCACCACCCGCGCCACCAGCCAACCGCCAAAGCCAATGGCGATCGCCTTACCGATGCGGGGCAGGGCCGACAGCACCTGGGCGATCGTCGCTTGGATCGGCGCAAGCGGCCCCTGTAATTGCAGCGCATCCAGCACAAACGGCAAAAACAGCAGCAAAATCAGCCAATAGAGAATATTCCCCAACGTTTCATTGAGGGGAATCGCCGGGGCACCGCTGCCATCCGTCGCCATCTCCTGGGCCAGCAGATCATCCACCTGGAACCGCTTCAGCAGCCGGGTGAACACCAATTTCACCAACGTCGCCATGCCCCAGGCGATCGCGCCCAAGACCAGGGCACTCACCAGACGCGGCGCATAGTTAAAGATGCTCCCCAAAAATCCCTGGAGGGGCGTCGAAGCGCTTTGCAACCCCAGGCGATCGAGGGCAATTAAAATCGCGAACAGCATCACCAGCCAGAAGGCCCCATTGGCGATCCAGTTCTCCACCGGAAAGCTCTGGCCCTTGGCGGGGCGGCCCGTGGCCCAGTTGGCGATGCGATTATCGAAGTCAAACTTTTTCAGAAAGCGGCGCAGCCCTGACGCGAGGATCAGCCCTGCAATCCAACCGGCGATCAGAATGACGACGCTGATGCCGAGGTTGAGGACAAAGTTGGCCGCATCTGCCCCAAGCAGGTCCGCCATGAAGCCGGGGGCCGCCTGGGCCAGGGGGAGACCATCGGGTGGCCCGCCGCTGGCGTTGAGTAGATAGGCAGGTTCAAACATGGTTTTGAGTCATTTGCAGATTAGACGCCGTCTGAATCGAGGATTTGGGTCCGCCGCCTCAGACACGGTAAGCCTAGCAAACCCATTTGGGGCCTACGGCTAATTTTTATGGGTCGATCGCGCGATCGCCGATGGCCGTCGGGGAGTGTGTCACCATGGGGACCGGCGGGTGCGGCCGGGGATCTGGACGTTTGCCCTGCCCTAATCTGGATCCTGGAGATTGCCGCGATCGCCCCTTCGGGAATGGCTCGGCGATCCCCAAACCCTATTTTTGCGTTCATATTTGTTCATAGTTGATCTGGATTTTGATGGATCCGCGATCGGTTCGTGACCCGTTTATTTTGATTGGTGCCATGGCTTTACATCTGACCTGGTTTGATAGCAACAGTTGGCTGCTGGAGTTGGGGGGGCGGCGGATTTTGCTGGATCCGTGGCTGACGGGGCCGCTGATGTTTGGCAATGCGGAGTGGTTTTTCAAAGGGGAGCATCCGGCCCCGATCGCGCCGCCGCAGGATTTGGATGCGATTTTGCTGTCCCAGGGCCTCGAAGATCATGCCCACCGGCCCACGCTGGAGCTGTTTGCGCGATCGGTGCCGGTGATTGGGTCGCCGTCGGCGGCGGCGGTGGCGCGGGAGTTGGGGTTTGAAACGGTGGTTGCCCTGGCCCACGGCGATCGCCACTGCATTGGCGATGCGGTGGAAATTGTGGCGACGGCGGGGGCTCCGGTGGGGCCGGGGGCGCTGGAAAATGGCTATGTGGTCCGGGCGATCGCCTCCCAGGGCGAAGACGCACCGGGGCCAAGCGTTTACTACGAACCCCACGGCTACCACCCGGCAAATTTGGCGGACCTGGGGCCGATTGACGTGACCCTCTCGCCCCTGCTGGACCTGTGCATTGGCTTTTTGCCGATTCTGCGCGGCGGCAAGACGGCCCTCCAGTTGGCGCAGCGGGTGCGGCCCCAGGTGATGATCCCCACGGCGGCGGCGGGGGAGGTGCGCTACAGCGGCCTGTTGGTGAAGGCCCTGCGCCAGGGGGGCACCCTCGAGGGGTTTGGGCGATCGCTGGCGGCGGCGGGGCTAGACTGCCAGGTGCTGCAACCGGCGGTGGGTCAACGGTTAACGGTGCCCCTCACCCCCCGCGCCACCCCCGCGATCGCGGGCTAAACCATGGACTAATCATGGGCTAACCACGGGCTACAGATGGGCTAAGCAGGAGAAACGGCCATGGCCGATCGCACCGCACCACCGGATGAGCGGCCAGACTGGCTCGACGACCTCGAAACCGAGGAGGATGTGGGCTGGGACTATTTCCCCGAGCGGCCCGGTAGCCTGCCGGGGACGCTCCATGTGGATGTGGATGCCCTGCCGCCGGAAATTTTCGGCATGGACTACACGGAAACGCAACTGAGCCAGTACGTGTTCCGCCACCCCCGCGAGTGCATCCCCCACCTGCAAACGCCGTCGATGACCTGGTTCGATGTGCGCGGCCTCGGCCATGAAACGGTCCTGCGCCAGTTGGGGGAGGTGTTTCAACTGCATCCGCTCACCCTCGAAGATGTGGTCAATGTGCCCCAGCGGCCTAAGGTGGAAATTGATGGCGATCGCATCATTGCGATTCTGCGGATGCTGTCCCCCCGGATGCGCGGTGAGGGCTGCGTCAGTGAACAGGTCAGCATTATCTTTAGCGATCGCTATGTGCTGACGGTCAAAGAGGATAGCGAAAATGATGCCTTCGAGCCGGTGCGCGATCGCCTGCGGACCCGCCGGGGCATTATTCGCAGTATGGGGGCGGACTATTTGGCCGTCTCTTTAATTGATGCGATTATTGACGGTTTTTTTCCGATTCTCGAAGCCTACGCCGATCGCATCGAGCGCCTAGAAAATCAGGTGCTTTTTGATCCCAACCGCAAAATCCTAGAGGAAATCTACGATCTGAAGCGGGAGTTGCTGGGGATGCGCCGGTTCGTTTTGCCCCAGATCGCCGCGATCGCCAAGCTCTTGCGCGAAAGCGATATCCGCCTGAGCCGCGAAAGTAAACTCAGCCTCCAGGACTGCCACGAACACGCCACCGACGTGATGGAAATCCTGAATTTGTATCAGGAAATGACGGTGAACCTGATGGATTTGTATATGTCCTCCATCAGTAACCGCATGAACGAAATCATGAAATTGCTGGCGGTGGTGTCCACCATTTTTATTCCCCTGACTTTTATAGCGGGGGTCTATGGCATGAACTTCAACCCTGACATTTCCCGCTGGAATATGCCGGAGTTGAATTGGGTTTATGGCTATCCCTTTGCCCTGATGCTGATGGCCGCGATCGCGGCGGGACTGCTGTTTTATTTCTGGCGGCGCGGCTGGTTCAAAAATTTAACTTGACCCGACCTAACCTAGCCCCCACCGGGACCTACTCCAGGGACGACAGATCGATCGCCGCGACGCCCCCCCGCTGGATCTGGCGCAGCACAATGCCAAACTGCCACCAAACCGCCAGCGTCCCCCCCACGGTCACCGGCACCGAGCACAAAAATGCCCACTTCGGCGTGAAGGAAAACACCTGGAGCGACGCCCCCAAAAAGGCACAGGCCCCGCTCGCCATGCCAATGAACGGCAGCCACACCTCCGGCAGCGATCGCAGCGCCGCCGGATCCCGCGCCTCAGTCCGCAGCCACGCCGCCGCCAACCGCCGGAACGTCGCCGCAAAGGCCAGCCCCGACGTTAGCCCCATAAAAATGCCGATCGCGAGGAGCACAAACGGCCCCTGGGGTGCATAAAAAAACATCATAAAAACAAGGGCGGCGCGATCGCCCTAGCGAAAGGATGATTGAAGCAGTGGCTCAGGGGGCAACCCGCCAGACCCTAGGGCCATAGCGGCAGCAACACCCCCGGCCCAAAACCGTTAGGCATTATCGCGCAAAGCGGCCACCGGCGCGATCGCCCCACCGCCCCACAACTGCGCCACCCGGCCCAGGGAATATTCCGCAAACGCATCCCACGCGGTCCCGATCGCCGCCTGCATCAGGGCCTGCGGATCCAGATCATCCTTCACCAAATCCCACAGGCGCTGCACCTCCTCCCCGTGGAGGCGATCGTCTTCCACCAGGGCCAGCAGCAGGCGATCGCGCAGCACCTGCCCCTCCTCCGAGAGCAAATAGCGCAACCCCAGCCGCGCCGTCGGCACCAGATCAAACTGCGTATCCGTCCGGGCAATCCTCAGCAAATTCTCCAGGCGCGACCACTGGAATTTGCCATCCTCAAACAGCACTTCAATCAACCGCCGCCGCAACTGGGCCGACTCACCCGCCAGCAACCGCCGCGCCACATAGGGATAGGCAATATCCACAATCTTGAACTGCGGATTTAAGCTCAGGGCCAACCCCTCCTGGGTTACCAAAGATCGGATGATCAACGCAAATTTTGACGGCACCCGAAAGGGATAGTCATACATCAGCTCCGAGAAGCGATCGGTGATGGTTTTGAAATTAAACGTCCCCACATCTTTGCCGATCGCATTGCCCAACACCGACTCCAGCGCAGGCACAATCGGATAAATATCCGTCTCCGGCGTCAAAAAGCCCAGCCGTACAAAATCCCCCGCCAGGGCCTCATACTTGCGATTCAGGAGATGCACCACCGAATCCACAATGGTTTCCTTCGCCACCTCCTCCAGTTGATCCATCATGCCGAAGTCGATATAGGCCATCCGGCCATCGCGCAGGGCAAACAGATTTCCCGGATGGGGATCCGCATGGAAAAAGCCAAATTCCAACAGTTGCCGCAGACCCGAAGTAACCCCAATGGTGATCAGGGCATCGCGATCGAGCCCCGCCCCACGGATCGCGTCCGTATCGGTCAATTTGATGCCATCAATCCATTCCAAAACCAGGATGCGATGGCTGCAATAGTCCCAGTAAATTGTCGGGACCTTAACGGTGGGATCATCCTTAAAATTTTCCGCAAACCGTTCGGCGTTTTGTCCTTCGTTGATGTAGTCAATTTCTTCAAACAGTTTGGTGCCGAATTCATCGACAATTTCCGCCAAACCGTGACCCAATTTCAGGGGCAGCAGGGGACCAATCCACCCGGCGATCCACCGCATGATGTAGAGGTCAAGGGTCAGGGTGGGCAGGAGATTGGGCCGCTGCACCTTGACGGCCACCTCTTCGCCGCTGTGGAGCGTGGCGCGGTACACCTGGCCGAGGCTGGCGGCGGCGATGGGTTCCGGCGCAATGGTCCGAAAAATATCCTGGGGTGCCTGCTCTAGGTCCGCTTCGATGAGGGCAAAGGCCACGTCGGAGGGGAAGGGGGGCAGGCGATCTTGCAGTTTTTCCAGCTCGATGAGGTAGTCGGCCCGCACGAGGTCGGGGCGGGTGGAGAGGGCTTGGCCAGCTTTGATGAAGGTGGGGCCGAGGTGGATGAGCATGTCCCGCAGTTGGGCGGCGCGCCTGCCGATCTGGGCGCGGTTTTCGCCGAACCAGCGATCGCGCAGCATCCCCAGGGCAAAGGCGGCGACGGACAGCAGCACTTGGACCGATCGCGCGAAGGGCAACCAGGGTCGCCATCGATACTGCTGACGGATGGTGTCCGCGTCGTAGCGGCGGGCGGGGCGCACTCCGGCGGCGGTGGGGGGAATGAAGGTGCCGCGATCGCGGGGTCGGGGTTCGGAAAAGTCCAAGTCTGCGTTCACGCTAACCTGCCCAGTCGTAAGGGAAACACTCGGAGAAGGTGGGGGACGGTGCTGTTAATCTGCTTTTAATCCTAATTCCAGTATAGGAAAGTACAAAGTATGAATTAAAAGTTTACGGATTTAGATCGGATTTTCGCGGGGGATCCGGGGGCATTGGGGGCGATCGCGGCGATCGCTCGGTGGGGATCAACCCATGGCCCCCAACGGAATCGATCCACCATTATCAACGTTTCCTGGGGCGATGATCCGCTGACCTGGAACACCGGGGAGAACGGCGCACGCCCACAAAAATCGAGGGCCGACCCCCGGTACAGAGATCGGCCCCATGGATTCAGAGACTGTCCGCCCATCAACCGCATGGTCGGGTTTTCCCCGCCCAGCCCCCCCCGATCCCCCCCGATTCCTGAGGTTGAAGGGGTTTGGGGCGATCGCGGTTTAGCTGGCAGGAGATGACCTGGCTCTAGCGATCGCTGCGCCCCTCCGACAGGCCAATTTGGACATAGTGGCGGGTGGCGGCCACCAGATCATTGCCAAAGGCTTGGCGCAGATCGGCGAAATTGTTCAGGTAGCCGACGGGGTTGAAGCGATCGTCCGTGCGCCCCTCGGATGCGCCGACGCGGATGAAGTGGGCGGTCGCCTGGGTGACATCCGTGCCAAAGGCCCCGATCAGATCCGGGTAGGACGCCAGGTAGCGCAGTTCATCAAATTGGTCGATCGCGCGGTTCTCGGCGCGGCCAAACTGTTCAAAGTGCAGCGCCCCGGACGCCGGATTCACGCCAAAGGTGCCGATCAAATCGTCGTGGGAGGCGATATATTGCAGCGGATCGAAGGGGCCGGTGCCGTCGCCGTCGAGCCGCCCGTTGAACTGGCCCGTGCCCCCCGCGATCGCGAAGCCCTGGAGATTCGTCGCCTGCCCATCGCCCACGGGACCGACCTCAAAGGCTTGACCCGTCAGCAGATCAATGGAATAGAGCGTCGAGTTGGACACGGCGTAGGCCAGATCTTCCCCCTGGGGCGTCCGCAGGATATCAAACCCCGCGATCGCGTCGAAATCGACCCCCAAATCCCCCACCGTTTGCAGGACGCCATCATTGGGCGGACTTTGCAGCAGCAGCCGATCTTCCAGGGGATCAATGACATACAGGGCCGTCGTCGTCGCCCCCGCCACGGAATTGGTATAGGCCGCCGCCGTCACGTTCGGATCCAGGGCCGCCAGGTCGCCGCCCGCCGCAAAGGCCAGCGATCCGTCCACAATCACCGCCCCCGTGTCCACATTGATGCGGAAGTTGGTGTTGGTGTCCCCCACCAGGCGCAGGCGATCGGGCACGGGGTTGAAGTCAAAGCCGGAGATCGCCCCCGCATCAAAGGGCTCCGACAGGGTGCTCACCAGGGTGGCCGCGCCGGAGGTCGGATCAATGCGGTAGACGCCGTTGGTGGTGGTGATGCCGTAGAGTTGGCCGTCGGCGGGGCGCACGTCGATGCCCAGCAAATTCCCCTCTAGGCCGCCGATCGCGATCGCGGTGGTGGCGCTCGGATTCAGGGGACTGAAAGCCAGGATCGTATTATTCCCCGCCAGGGCAAAGGCCCGCGTATCCACGGAAGTCCTCGGGGCGATCGCCCCCGCCGGAGCCTCGGACAAGCCCAACAGATTTAAAGACCCATTGCCAATCGGCCCCAGGACGCTAATCGCCCCATTGGTCAGATCGAGGCTGTGGAGGCGGCCATTGCTGGCGACCAGGGGCGCATTGCCGCCACCGGGACCGGAAATGATTTCAAACCCCGCGATCGCCCCCAGGTCCGCACTCAACGGCGCGATCGTCCGCAGGCCCCCGTCATTGGGCGGATCCTGTAACAGCAGCGTATCCAGCAGGCCATCGAGGTTAAAGAGCTGGGTCGCTGTCGCCCCCGGCAGAGAATTGGTGTAGGCCGAAGCGGTCACCTTAGCCGGACGGCCCGCGTTGGCATCCGCCATCCCAAAGGCGATCGCCCCATCAACAATCACCGCCCCCGTGTCCACATTGATCCGAAAATTCTGGCCGTTGTCCCCCACCAGGCGCAGGCGATCGGCCACCGGATTGAAGTCAACCCCCGACACGGCCCCCGCCCGGAACGGCTCCGACAGGGTGCTCACCAGGGTGGCCGCGCCCGTGCGCCCGTCGATGGTGTAGAGGCGATCGGTGGTGGTGAGGCCGTAGAGCATGCCATTGGCCGGACGGCGATCAATCCCCAGGAGCGTGCCGTCGAGGCCGGTCACCGGGAGGAGTTTCACCTGGTCGGGGGTCCGCTGGTCGAACAGCGCCAGTACGTTGTCGTTGGTTAAGCCCGCTAGAATTGCCACGGTATTTGATGGGGATAGGGGTTGAGGCGATCGCGGGAATCCCAAGGCAGACCCGAGCGCGATCGCGCATTTCCCCTAGTACGCCGCCGGGGGCAATTCGGATGCAGGGTCACCCGCCCAAGGATCCGGGTTCTGGCGATCGCGGCGATCGCGCCGGTGCAGCCCGGTCATCGCCACCGCCATTTGGGTCGTCGCCATGGCAATTTGGGCGCGATCGAAGGCCAGCTTCAGCCGCCGCCGAAACTCCCGCGCCACGTCCCACTGCTTCAGGGGCAGCGTTTCGATCCACACCCGCACGATCAGGCCCGTGTCCGCAAATTCATCCACCCCCAAAATCTTGGGCTCCGACAGGATCAGCGGCCGCCACGCCGGATCGATCAACAGGGTGTTGTTCACCGCTTCGATTTCCGCGATCGCCGCCTCCAGATCACTGCCATAGGCGATGGGAATTTTGAGATCCGCCTGCGATCGATGGCTCGACAGGTTCGAGACGATGCGAATTTCGCTATTGGGAATCGTGATCAGCCGCTGCTCCGGATCCCGCAGTTGGGTCACCCGCAGGGTAATGTTTTCCACCTGGCCGTAGATTTCGTTGGCCTTGACGACAATCACATCCCCCACGGCGTATTGATCCTCCAGGAGAATCAGGCAACCGTTGATGGCATCTTTAATCAAACTTTGGGACGCCAGGGACAGGGCCACGCCGATCAAACTCGCGCCCGCAATCAACGGGCCAATGTCCACCCCCAAAAACAGGAGCGCCACCAGCATCCCCGCGATCGCGAGGGTGACGGTGACGATGCTTTTCACCAGGCTAGAGATCGTAAACACCCGCTGCTGCAACCGGGCCGGGGGGCGAGTCGATAGCTGCGTACCCACCAACACCGCCCCCACGAAGCGATCGGTGGCCACAAAGCTCAGGCGGATCACCGCATAGGTGCCCAGGGCGATCGCCCCCAACCCCAGGTAGAGGTTGAGGTTTTGGGTACCCCAGGTTTGCAGCACCCGCGTTTGGGGGAACCACCCCGCGATCGTCAGGCCCGTCACCAGCCACAGGGTCGGCGGCGTCAGGGTCAGCAGCAAATCCCGCAGGGCAAGCCAATTTTTCCGCCGCAGGGCGCGCAACTGGGTATCAAGCAACGTACTGCCCGGTTGGGGTGGCCGGGGACGGCGATCGCGCCGCTGGAGCCACCGCCGCACCCCCTCTAGGGCCACCGTCGCCCCAAATGTGGCCGCCGCCAGGGCGATCGCCTGTCGCTGGGCCTGGGCCTGTTGAGTTGGCCGCCGTTCCCGTCGCCCCTGTTCGAGGGCCGCCCGCAGCCGTTCCCCCTTCGAGACCGCCCACGCCTCCGGGGACAGCCGCTCCAGTCGCGCATCCGACTCGAGAACCGTCATCAGGTAGCGATCGTTTAGGTACAACGTCGGCAGGGACGCTCGCTGGCGGATCTCGAAGCGGATCGGCTCATTTGGCTGGTCAAAGAGGGCCGCCGCCGCCTCATTGAGCGCCCCTTGCACCTCCCGACGGCGATCGCCCAACATCGTCGCGTCCGCCGTAATGCGAAACAGGGGCCGCCCATCCAAATGCACCCACGTCTCCCGCAGGGATTCCTGGGGCGGATTGGGCCAACCCAGGACGGACGGCAGTTGCAGCAGGGGTCCCGGAGCAGGGGCGGGGGCCGGGGCCGGGGCGGGATCGGCGGCGGCATCCGGGGGGGCCGGGGTTGATCCCCTGGCCGGGAAGGCCCCCAGCGGCCCCAGCCCCATCCCGAGGGCCAGTACTAAACCCAGCGCCAGGGTGACGATCCCCAACGGGGCCAGCCGCCGCGATCGCCCCATCCATCCCGAACAACCGAGAAAACGCAAAACATCCAGACACACACGCTGACTCATGGCTCAAGGGCTTTGATTGCTAGTCCATTAGGGTTTTGGGATGGCGCGATCGCCCCTGCCCACCGTAGCGCCTCCCCCCGGCACCGCCCCCACCCCAAAAGAACGTCCATCCTTAATCCCGCGTTGCCCCCAACCCCGCCCGCCCTGGCCCACTCCTGAAATTGGCACCGCCGCCCCGCGCTCCCCTAGCCTTTGGTGCAAACTCTCAGACGTTTGTTCCCCCTTCGCAGGAGCTTTTGATCCGAATGCTTGGTCTAGCCCTAAGGCCGGGGCGATCGCTCCCCCTCCTCCTCAGCGCCACCGCCGCGATCGCCAGCGCCCTGCCCCCCACCGCCGCCCAGGCCCAGGAACTGAGCACCAACTGTTTCGCCACCCTTCGCGGCAGCGGCCCCGTTAACCTGCGCTCTGGCCCCGGCACCAACCACCCCATCGTCGCCACGGCCCCGGCGGGCAGCACCGTCATCCTCCTGAACCGCATCGGTTCCCCCGGCGGCCCCGATCCGGTCATGGGGAGCGATCGCCAGCAGCAAACCTGGTACATGGTCGTCCAATCCCGCCGGGGGCTCGATGGCATCGTGCCGCAAAACCGTCGGGCCTGGGTGCGCGAAGATCTCGTATCCCTAAGCTGCCCGCCCTAGGTCAGGCGGTCAGGGTTAGGAGGTCAGGGGCAGCAGAATCACAATGCGGGTGCCGCCGCCCGGTTCCGAGTGGCAGCGGATGATCCCGTGGTGTTCCTGCACGATGATCTGGTGGCAGATGGACAGCCCCAGGCCAATGCCCTGGCCGATGGGTTTGGTGGTGAAGAAGGGGTCAAAAGCCTTTTGGCGGACGGTTTCGTCCATGCCGGGGCCGGTGTCGCTGATCTGGATTTCGGCGAATTGGTGGTCCCGCTGCTGGGTTTGGATCGTGATCGTGGGGGGCCGCTGGGGGTGGGTGGGGGCACTGTGGAGGGCTTCGATCGCATTGGCGAGGATGTGGGCGATCGCCTGGTTGAGGGCTCCGGGGTAGCAATCCACCTTGGGCATGGGGCCGTAGTGGCGTTCGATGGCGATCGCGCCGCCGTCGGGTAGGCGCAGTTGGTGGCCCAGGGTCAGGAGCGTATTTTCAATGCCTTCTTGGAGATTGGCGAGTTTGCGGCCACTCTCGTCGAGCCGCGCAAAGTTCCGCAGGGACAGGACCAGGGTGCGGATGCGTTCGGCCCCGGCCTGCATGGAATCAAAAAGGTGGGGCAAATCCCGCGCCAAAAAGGGCACATCCACCGCCGCGATCGCCTCCTGCACCGCCGGGGGTAGCGCCTCCCCCTGCCGCTGGCAGCAGTCCACCACCGCCAGCAGATCATCGACGTACTGGCGGGCGTAGCTGAGGTTGCCGTAGATGAACGTGACGGGGTTATTGAGTTCGTGGGCGACGCCCCCCACCAAGCGCCCCAATCCCAACATTTTTTCCCGCAGGACGAGCTGGGTTTGGGCGGCCTTGAGTTTGGCTAGGGCGATCTGGAGGTGTTCCGCCTGCCGTTTCAGGTTGCGGCGCGACTGCCGGAGGTTGCGCTCGGCCGCTTCGCGATCGCGGATTTCCTGCTGAAGTTGTCCATTGGCGGCCATCAGTTGGGCGGTGCGATCGCGGATGCGCTGTTCGAGGACCGCATACGATCGCGCCACGGAATCCTCAAATCGCCGCCGTTCCGTCAGGTCGCGGATCACCTGCACAAAGCCCCGCAGCCGCCCCGCCTCATCCCGCACCGCCGACGTGTCCACCACGGCCCAATAGCGGCTGCCCCCGGCGCGCACCAACCACCCCTCGTCGGAAAACCAGCCATTGCGGGCCGCGAGGCGCAGGGCCAGATCGGGACGGCCTGTGAGGGTGGCTTCGGGGGTGTGGAGATAGGTGATGGGGCGATCGCGCATCCGCTCTTCCCCATAGCCCGTAATGCGCGCGGCTCCTTCGCTCCAGCCCACCACGGTGCCCTCGGGGGTCAGGGCGATCGCCCCATAGTCCCGGGCCGTTTCAAACAGCGCCCGCAGCAGTTCCACCTTGCCCAGGGGCCGCACCGCCACCGCCAAATCCTGCGGCTCGGGCGCAACGGGCCGCGCCGTGGCCCACACCTGATGGCCACCGGGTCCGGGCACCAGCCGCCACGCCAGCCAGCACACCCCATCGCCGATGCCCTGCCAACGCACGCGGCATTCACCCACATCCCCACGGCCGAGGGTCGCGTCCCAGGCCGCCTCCCAGCGATCGCGATCGCCCGGCTCCAGACCACTCACCACCCGTCTACCCAGGGTCGGCACCACCGCAGAACCCAGGGTTTCCCAGCCCCGCCCCAGGGCCACAAACCGCCCCGCCCGATCAATCACACAGGCTAGATCCTGACTCGCCGCTAGGAAGGCCGCGATCGCCGCCGATCCCCGCTCCACGCGCCCCCCATCGGTCATGGTCAATGGCCCTGGAGCTTGCAAGGTTTTCGCGAGGTTGACTTTCATAAATTCCGCCGTCTCCCCATCCTCCCCCAGGGCCACCCGATCGCCAGTCTCCCCTGGCTCCATCGCACCCAAAACCTGGGCAAGGCCACCTAAATCTGAAAATTGCTACATCAACCCCTGAATTAACCATCACAATTACGCGCGCTCCGGGTCGTGTCAATCAGCGCCCAGGGCCGCCCAAGTCGCCCGTGGCCCCAAACCCGCCCCCGCTGGCGCGATCGCGCCCTGATGGAACTGATTTAGGTGTTACATTTCGCAATCAATTTTCATGTCCCTTTAATCTTTGCTAGGGCAACTGGTCCCGCGATCGCGCCGCCTAAAGTTCGCCCCACCTGCGCAGTAAATTGGCATAGCTTTTCGACAGCAAATCAAACTCCGCCGTCTTACCATCCTTGGCAAAGATCCCTTGCCGCGCCGTTTCCAGGTCAAACAACAGCTCACGTTCCAGGGGATCTTTCACCAAGCTCTGGACCCACGCCACCGCCACCAGCCGCACCCCCGACTCCACCGGCTCCACCCGATGCAGCGTCGAGGAGGGATAGAGTACCATGGCCCCCGCCTCCAGCTTAAAAGCCTCTTCCCCCTGGGTGGTTTCGATCACCAATTCCCCGCCGCCGTAGTGGGTGGGCGATCGCAAAAATAGGGTCAAGGACAAATCCGATCGGATCCGAGGATCACTGCCCATAAACGCATTGTCCACATGGCGGCCATAGGCCATGCCCACGTCGTAGCGGCTAAACAAAATGGGGCCGATCGCCTTGGGAATTGCCGCCATCTGGAAGAGCGTATTGCGGAGCAAGGCCCGCTGTACGATCGCGCGCAACTGGGGCAGGGCGGGGTCATCGCCGGCCAGTTGGGCATTGTGCTTCACCAGGCGCGCGTGCCAACCGGCGGTGTCCTTACCGTCGATGAAGTGGCCGTCCGCCAGTTGGGCCTCAAGGGCAGCAAGCTCGTCTTCCCCTAGGACGTTAGCAATAGAAATAATCATCAATTCTTAGGATCGGTTTTCCATCTGATCGATCTGAAACGGCGTAGCTCCGGTGGATGCTGGGGGGCGATCGCCCTGGGGGCAAGGGGGAAAGGAGCCATGACCCCACTGATCCGAGTGGTGATCGGGCGCGATCGCGTCGCCCCCATCCCCGGCAGCCCCCTAGGCGATCGCGGGGCACCTGCTATACTCTTGCAAATCATTTGCAATTAAATCACACCCTGACCTCAGCCCAGGGTGACGTCTCCGCGCGTCCATGCGCCCCTTGCCATCCCATTCACCGCGCGCCCCCAGGCCGCTAGCCACAGGACATTTAGCCATGAAACGAACCGCAAAACTCTGGGTCGGAATCGGTGCCTATCTACTCACCAGCGTCGGTTCCAGTGCCTACGGCTCTACCCCATCCTCGACGGCCCCAGGCCCCCACGCGGCAGAAGCAACCGGGGCCACCCTGCTCGCCTTCACGGCGGATCCATGCCGTCGCGGGGGCGGTGGCGAAGGCGGCGAAGGCGGCGAAGGCGGCGAAGGGGGTGAAGGCGGCGGAAGCGCCAGCCCCCTCACGGGATTGAACCCTGCCATTGATCCAGCGGAATTGGATCGCGCTGTCGAGGGCTATCAAACCTATGTCGCGCAGGAGGTGGACCGGCTGCTGACCGATGCGGCAGCGTTCACCGATCGCGTCCTAGCCGGTGATGTGGAGGGGGCCAAGGCCCTCTATGCCCCGTCGCGGCTGGGCTGGGAGCGCATTGAACCGATCGCCGAATCCTTCGCGGCCTTGGATGGGGCGATCGATGCCCGTGTGGATGACTTCAGGGGGGAGGATGATCCGGCATTCACGGGATTCCATCGCCTAGAAATGGGGCTCTTCAAATACAACACCACCGAGGGCTATGAACCGTTTGCCCGCAACCTGATGGAGGATCTGCGGAGTTTGCAGGTCTGCACGAGCTTCCTGACCATTGAGCCGAGGGACATGGTGCGCGGCGCATCGGAACTGATTGAGGAGGTGGCCCAGGGCAAGATCACGGGGGAGGAGGAGCGCTACAGCCACACGGATTTTTGGTCATTCCAGGCCAATGTGGAGGGCTCCCAGAAAATTGTGAGTTTGGTGCGGCCCCTGGTGCAGCGCATCGAGCCGGCGCTACTCCAGGAGATCGATCGCGACTTTGCGGCGGTCAATGGTGTCCTGGAGCGGTATCGGCTGCCGGGGGGCGGTTTTGAACCCTATACCACCCTGACGCCGAGCGATCGCCGCCGGTTGCAGTCGGATCTGGCACGCTTGGCGGAAAACCTATCGACCCTGCGGGGGGTGATCGGCGTTTAGTCCAGGTGACGAGATGAGGCGCTGCGATCGCCCCTAGTCCTGATGGATTAAAACACGGCGGAAATCCCCCAGCGGTAACCAGAACAACCCAGTAGAAGAGAAGGATCAAGGTCAGGATGACGACACCATTGCGCCCTTGGGGGCGGCGGCAACTGTTACGGGGCGGGGCGGCGATCGCGGCGATCGGAGCCTTGGGCCTCTGGCGCGGGGGGGATGGGCGGAGCGATCGCGCCCAGGCCGCCACCCCCGATCCCGATCGCGACTCAATTCCCTTCTTTGGCCCCCATCAACCGGGCATCATCACCCCCGATGTGGCCTCGGCCCTGGTGGTGGCCCTGGATGTGACCGCCCGCGATCGCCCCGAACTTGATCGCCTCCTGCGCACCCTCACCGGGCGGATTGAGTACCTGATGGCGGGCGGCACCTTGCCCCCCCTGGACCGCCGCTATCCCCCCAGTGGCTCCGGCATTCTGGGCGATCGCTTCCCCGCCGACCAGCTCACGGTCACGGTGGCCGTCGGGGCATCCCTCTTTGACGATCGCTACGGCCTCGCCGCCGCCAAGCCCAAGCACCTGACGGAAATGCCCAACTTTCCCAACGATCGCCTCGACCCCCAGCTTTGCCACGGCGATCTGCTGTTGCAATTCTGCGCCAACCACGCCGAAACCAATATCCACGCCCTGCGGGACATCCTCAAACACCTGTCCGGCCTCGTGGTCCTGCGCTGGCAGATCACCGGGTTTCAGCAGCCGGACAGCGACCCCCACCCCCACCGCACCACCGTCCGCAATTTGATGGGCTTCAAGGACGGCAGCGCCAACCTCGATCCCAAGGACCAACGCCTCATGGACCAGTTGGTGTGGGTGAATCGCACCAGCGGCGAACCCGCCTGGGCCGTGGGGGGTACCTATCAGGTGGTGCGGGTAATTCGCATGTTTGTGGAATTTTGGGACCGCACGCCCCTCGATGAACAGGAGGAGATTTTCGGGCGATCGCGCGCCAGTGGAGCCCCCCTCGGCCATCGGCGGGAGGAGGATGTGCCCAACTATGGCCGCGATCCGCAGGGGAACACCATTCCCCTCGATGCCCACATTCGCCTCGCCAACCCCCGCACCCCGGAAACCGCCTCCAGCCGAATTCTGCGGAAGGGCTTTCACTATGCGCGGGAGATCGATCGGGCGGGTCAATTGGACATGGGGCTGGTGTTCATGGCGTTTCAGCAGGACGTGAAGCGGGGGTTTGAGGCGGTGCAAACGCGGCTCAATGGGGAACCGCTGGAGGAATATATCAAGCCGATCGGGGGGGGCTATTTCTTTGCGCTGCCCGGTGTCCGCGATCGCGGGGGCTATCTAGGGGAGGGGCTCTTAAAAGCTTGAGGACGGATTCTCAGCCCTTTGGTAGGATTTGAGGCGAATGGGCGCGGTTTGGCCCGCCGTGGCTGTGCGCTCTGTTTTGGTTTGCCCCTTTCCCTTTCTCCCCCTTTTGCCCGTGAAATTTAGTGCATTGGTGGCGTTTCTAGAGCAGCACCTGGGGGCAGCCCTGGGCGATCGCGAGCTGCGGTCGGATCCGGATTTGTCGGGGGTGGGGCCGCTGGGGGGGGCGATCGCGGGGCAGTTGACCTATGTGGAGTCGGCGAAGTTTGCCACGGCCCTGGACCAATGTCAGGCCAGTGCGGTGATCCTGCCGCCGGATGCGGAGTTGGTGGGGCGATCGCGCGATCGCGGCCTTGCGTTTGTGGTGGCCCGCCATCCGAAGCTGGCCTTCGCGATCGCGGTGCGCCAGTTCTATCAGCCGTTTTTGCCGGAACCGGGCATCCATCCCCTCGCCACGGTTGATCCATCCGTGACCTTGGGGGCGGGGGTGTCCATCGGGGCCGGGGCGGTGCTCTACGGCAACGTGACCGTGGGGGATGGGGTGTGCATTTTGCCCAATGTGACGATCTATCCGGGGGTGACCCTTGGGGCCGGGTCGGTGCTCCATGCCCACTGCACCATCCATGAACGGACGGTCATCGGCGATCGCTGCGTCATCCACAGTGGGGCCGTGGTGGGGGGCGAGGGGTTTGGCTTTGTGCCCACGGGCAGCGGCTGGGTGAAGCTGGAGCAGACGGGGCGGGTGGTCCTAGAAAACGAGGTGGAGGTGGGCGGCAACTGCACGATCGATCGCCCCGCCATGGGGGAAACCCGCATCGGAGAAGGGACAAAACTCGATAATTTGGTCCACATCGGCCATGGCTGCGTGGTGGGGCGGCACTGCGCGATCGCGGCCCAGACGGGGCTAGCGGGGGGTGTGGTGCTGGAAGATCATGTCATCTTGGCCGGTCAGGTGGGGGTGGCGAATCAGGTGCGGCTCGGGCGCGGCGCGATCGCCTCGTCAAAATCCGGCATTCACCAGGATGTGGCCCCCGGCGCGATCGTCTCGGGCTATCCCGCCGTCGCCAATGGCCTGTGGTTACGCACGTCGGCCTTGGTGAACCGTCTGCCGGACATGAACCGCCTGCTCAAAAGACTCCAGCGGCAAATCGACCACAGTAACGACGACCCAACCCCATAACTCGCATGTTTCCTACGCGCTGGTGGGCAACTCCTGGACGAAATCGAGGGTATAGGCGGCGCGGTAGTCCACGGACGACTCGAACACCCCCGCCTCCACCATGCTGTCAAAAAAGTCCTGCCACCGTTGATCGCTCATGTGGCCGATGCCCTTGGCGATCGCATCCCCCGACAGGACAATGCCGTATTCCTGCATGGTTTTGAGGCCGTAGGCGAGGCGATCGCTGGTCATTTCGGGATAGTCCTTTTGGATCAGGGCATTCCCCGCCGTCGGATCCTCCAGGTAGCTATACCACCCCTTCGCCGACGCCTGCACAAACCGCTTCACCACATCCGGGCGCTGTTCGATCATCGTGCGGGTGGTGTCGATCGTGGTGGCGTAGGGGGTGTAGCCGTAGTCCGCCAGGAGAAAGACCTGGGGCTTGAAGCCGCCTTCCGTTTCGATCGTGTAGGGCTCCGACGTAATAAATCCCTGCTGGACGGAGGTGGGATCCGCCAGGAATGGCCCCACATTGAAGTTATAGACCCGGCGGTTGCTGTCCTTGAAGCCGTAGCGTTTCACCAGCAGCCCCCAAAAGTCCACCACTGCCTGCTGGATGATGAAGATGGGGCGATCGTTCAGTTCCTCTAGCTGGCTGACCTTGGGTTCGGGGTGGGCGATGAGGCAGCGGGGATCCTTTTGGAAAAATCCGGCGACGGTGACTTTAGGGGCTCCCTGGGTGACGGCGTTGATGGCGATGGTGCCGTTGCTCATGGCGAAGTCCACCGCGCCCCCGAGGAGGAGCTGGGTGCCGGTGGCGGCCTGGGCTCCCCCCATGCGGATGGTGACCTCTAGGCCGTAGTCCCGGTAGATATTGAGGGCCTGGGCCTGGTAGAAACCGCCGTGTTCCGCCTGGGCAAACCAGTCGGTGCCGAGGGTGACGCGATCGCGCCCTTCTGGGGTTTGCTGGGCGGCGGGATCGTCATTGCGGCCAGCGCAGGCGGACAGCAGCCCCGCTCCGGCGACCAGGGTTCCGTATTGCAATAGGCGGCGGCGGTTGAAGGGGAGGGCGGTCCAGGACATGGGCGATCGCGGGGGAAAGGGCGTGCGGTCCCTATTCTAGGGTTTGTTGGAAGGTGCGGGCGAGGGCGATCGCGCGATCGCGGGCCTGGGGATCGTCGCTGTCGAGCCAGTGGATGGTGGGGTCGGCGCGGAACCAGGTGCGCTGGCGCTTGGCGAATTGGCGGGTGTGGCGGACGGTGAGGGCTTCGGCTTCGGCGAGGGAAATTTTGCCGTCTAAATAGTCCCCCACTTCCCGGTAGCCCAGGGTTTGCAGCAGGGGCAGATCAGCGCCGTAGCGATCGCGCAGGGCCACCACCTCCGCCACCAACCCCGCCTCGAACATCGCCCTAGTCCGCTGGCCAATGCGCACCGTCAGGCGATCGCCCCGGCCTGGGTCTGGGTCTGCGGTGCGGCGATCGCGCGATCGGCCTGATTCCATTCCATCGAGGCAATCAATCCCTATTTGCAAAATCGGATAATCCGGCGGCGCTTCCCCCTGCTGCTCGGAGGCGGGCCGCCCGGAACAGTAGAAAATTTCCAAGGCCCGCACCGTGCGCGTCACATCATTGGGATGGATTTTCGCCGCCGCCGCCGGATCCACCTGCGCCAAACAGCCATAGCAATAGACCTGTCCCTGGGCCATCAACTGCGATCGCAGCGCGGCCTGGGGAGCCACCCGAGGAATTTTCAGGCCACGCACAATCGACTTCACATACAGCCCCGTCCCCCCCACCAGCACCGGCACAGTTCCGGCCCGCTGCATCGCCTCCAGGTGCGATCGCGCCAATTCCTGATAGTCCGCCAAGGTTTTTTGACAGTCCGGCTCCCAGCAGTCCACCAGGGCATGGGCCACGCGATCGCGATCGGCCGCCGTCGGTTTCGCCGTCCCCACATCAAAATGCCGATAAATCTGCCGCGAATCCGCCCCAACAATCCCCGTCCCCAACGCCTCCGCCACCGCGATCGCCAGGGCCGTCTTCCCCGTCGCCGTCGGCCCCACAATCGCGATCAACCCCATCCCCATGCGCCCCGCCCCCGCCATCGCCACCGTGGCCCAATCTCGGGCAATCATGCCACAAAAATCACCCCCTCCAATGGCCCCCAAAACTCACCGCCAAACGGCGCTAGAAACGGCGGCAACCGTTTCGTGATAGAATCTTGGAGCATTTTTGACTTCGGGGGTCGCCAGCCCCCACCCCTCAATTCCCATTTGGTGGAGTCCGTATGACCAGCAGCTATGGCGCAGAGCAAATCCAAGTTCTGGAGGGTCTAGAGCCGGTTCGCAAGCGCCCCGGTATGTACATCGGCTCCACCGGCCCGCGCGGTCTCCACCATCTAGTGTACGAGGTGGTTGATAACTCGATCGACGAGGCTTTGGCGGGCTACTGCTCCCACATTGAAATTAGCCTCAATGGGGACGGCTCCGTCACGGTGGTGGACAACGGGCGCGGCATTCCCACGGATGTTCACCCCCGCACGGGCAAGTCGGCCCTCGAAACGGTGATGACGGTCCTGCACGCCGGGGGCAAGTTCGGCGGCGGCGGCTACAAGGTCTCCGGCGGTCTCCACGGGGTGGGGGTGTCGGTGGTCAATGCCCTGTCCGAGTGGGTGCAGGTGGAGGTGCGGCGGGACCAGCGGCGCTTCCTGCAGCGGTTCGAGCGGGGGGTGCCCATTGGCGATTTGGCGAGCGAGGCGGCTCCGGATATTGAAACGGGCACGACGGTGACGTTTTTGCCCGATAACCAGATTTTTACGGAAACGACGGAATTTGACTATGACACCCTCTCGCGGCGGATGCGGGAGTTGGCCTATCTGAATGCGGGGGTGAAGATCACCTTTTCGGATCTGCGGCCGGAGGCGACGCGGACCGATGAACCTCGGGTGGAAACCTACTACCACGAGGGGGGCATTCGGGAATATGTGGAATATATCAACCGCGATCGCCAGCCCCTCCACGAAGAAATTGTGTTCGTGCAGGCGGAGCGCGATGGGGTCCAGGTGGAAGTGGCGATGCAGTGGTGCATTGATGCCTATACGGACAATTTATTTGGCTTTGCGAACAACATCCGCACGGTGGATGGGGGCACGCACCTGGAGGGGCTCAAGGCGGTGTTGACCCGCACCATGAATACGGTGGCCCGCAAGCGCGGCAAGCTGAAGGAAGGGGATGCGAACCTCGGCGGTGAACACATTCGGGAAGGGGTCACGGCGATCGTTTCCGTGAAGGTGCCGGATCCGGAATTTGAAGGGCAAACGAAGACGAAGCTGGGCAATACGGAGGTGCGCGGCATTGTCGATTCCCTGGTGGGGGAAGCCTTTTCGGAGTATCTAGAATTTCGCCCCAATGTGGCCGATGCGATTTTAGAAAAGGCCCTGCAAGCGTTTAATGCGGCGGAGGCGGCGCGGCGGGCGCGGGAGCTGGTGCGGCGTAAATCGGTGCTGGAATCGTCGCCGCTGCCCGGTAAGTTGGCCGATTGCAGCAGCAAGGATCCGTCCGAGTCGGAAATTTTTCTGGTGGAGGGGGATTCCGCTGGCGGCAGTGCGAAACAGGGCCGTGATCGCCGGTTCCAGGCCATTTTGCCGTTGCGCGGAAAGATCCTGAATATTGAAAAAACCGACGACGCCAAGATTTATAAGAATAACGAAGTTCAATCCCTCATTTCTGCTTTGGGTTTAGGGATTAAGGGGGAAGAATTTGACGCTTCCAACCTGCGCTACCACCGCATTGTGATCATGACCGATGCGGACGTGGATGGGGCGCACATTCGCACCCTGCTGCTGACCTTTTTCTATCGCTATCAGCGGGAAATTGTCGATCGCGGCTATGTCTACATTGCCTGCCCGCCCCTGTATAAGGTAGAGCGGGGTCGCAGCCACAATTACTGCTACAGCGATCGCGAGTTGCAGCAACTGCTGGCCACGTTCCCTGCCAATGCGAACTACAATATTCAGCGCTTTAAGGGCTTGGGAGAAATGATGCCCGAGCAGCTTTGGAATACGACGATGAATCCGGAAACCCGCACGATGAAACGGGTGGAAATTGATGATGCCGCTGAGGCCGATCGCATCTTCACGATTCTGATGGGCGATCGCGTGGCCCCGCGCCGGGAATTTATTGAAACCTACGGCCCGAAACTCAATTTGGCGGAACTGGATATTTAGGATCTTGGGACTATGTGATGGGGATGGACGCGATTTCGATGCTTACTCTGATGGTGCGAAAAACTTAGAGTACTTCCTGTTCTTGTGGAGATCCTTCTTTTTAACCCCAAAGATTATTGAGGGAGGTAGTACTATGCCATGATTTCAGATAGTGCTTTAATCTCTGTTTCGTCCCTGATAATACAGCACTATCTAGCTGGCTCATCACTAGAGAAGCGAAGAAAGTGCTTCTCCAGCGACATCAAAAAGTCTGTAGCTTCAACAAAAATTCTCTTCAGAACATCGGCGCGATTGTTATCTTTTAAGCCTAAACTCTTAGCAATCTTCTTGTAATTGTCACCCTTACGATGAGCTACGCTACTTGAGCGAAGACTTTGCAAGCTGCGCAAGAATTGTATGAGCTTCTGGCGGCTTGGTTGCCGATAAGCATCGAGAAATCGGTCAAGCTTGGATATTCCCTTTGTTTCAGCGTTACCTCCTGGTGTTGCTTTCGCAATTTCCCCCTCGTTTAGAGAATCAATCATAAGTTTGGTCAGTGCAAGGACTTGAGAATCAAATTCCGCTTGACTATTTGTTAGAGGAATATGCAAAGCCTCAAAGAGATGATGATCAGCTTCAGTTAGCTTGAGAAAGAGACTCCATCCCATAGCTGCTTCCCAATTCTCTGAGAATCTAATAAAGTAAGTCTTAAATATCAGGTCAACTTGTTCAGGATCAGCGGGTTTTGCCAGAAAGCTGCGGACAAGGCTGGTTTTGCTCATCGTTCCATCGGGCGGAATATTATAGCTACGCCAATACATCTGCTCATCTAATGGCAGACTTCTACCTAAATCTCCAAGAAATACAACAACATGTTCATGGTGATTATTGTCAATCATCAATCCCCATAGTTCTTGACATCTTAAAAATCCATCTTCAACTGAGTACCGCTCTGGATGAGCGAAGTATTTCGTAAGTACTTCACGACGAAAGAACACAGGCGTAAGATAATTTGGCGCGTTTGGGTTCGCACCAAAAAAGTTTGCAAGTTGATCTGGATCACAAGAGTGTTTTGCCAAATTTCCGTTTTCATCACTTCCAATAATAAAATCGACATATTCTCTTTTCTTTCTGTCAAACGGCCATATTCCGCACTGTTCAAGTGGAAATGGAGGAATCAGTTTCTTTCCACGCAAACATGAAAAGGACTTATATTTATCTAAGCCTAAAAAATTCTCTGAATTTGCACGAATCTCATAGCAGGTTAAACTTTCTCGGTATTCTGATTTATAACAAATCGACTCCGTCTTGCTTTCCCATTTCATCAAGGAGTCATCAATTAACAAATCTGAGTGTCGTGTTAAGTCAAAATAAACTGCTAAGTGCATTTCCTTAAGGGCAAGAAATTGACGCAAAGCTTGAAGTCTGACTTCGACCTTGTTGGCTTCAATCTTTGCTATTACAATCTCATTTCCGCTTTCGTCGAATTTAAGAAGCTGTTGTCTCTCAATGTCATGATACAGATGATGAAAGTGTCGAAATTCCTCAAGGATTTCGTTATAGGATTCACGAATTCCATGAAAGCTACGATGGATTACAAAAGGTTCTATCTGATCTGTTCTCCCAAATCGCAGATAGGCAACTTCTTTATTTCCTTGATTGTATTGAAAAATACAAGCTGGGTGACCATCTTCAACATGAAAATCCCAGGAAATATTATTGAGTGAAGTTTCAATATGTTCATTTGGAATCAAGGCTGAAAACACACCAAGATTCTCGTCTTCAGTAACTTTATTCAAATAAACGATGATCCAAGTCTCTCTGCCTAAACCAGGAATGAAGGTTTCTCGCCAGTCATATTGAAGCAGCCATTTCAACTTTTGATCGACACTTTCGGGATTCATACCATTAACAAGCTATAGATGGCTTTTGTTTCAGTAGATTGAATGGGGCTTGAATATGGGGACACGCTAAAGTAGACGTACTTGCACAAGTCTTTGAAATAAGAATCTTCAGCCCCTTGCCTCCTACAATTCCAGCGGCAGTGATTAAGGGGTAGGCGATCGCGTCCAATCCACATCCGGCACATCATCAAACGCCTTCCGAAGCGCCTCCGCCCAGATCTTACCCACCTTCGTGAGATATGGATCGCGCGGCTCCAGGGTCAACTGGTGGCGAATTTCAAAACTATCCCGCTGGTAGAGCACCACATTAATGGGCGGACCAACGGAAATATTCGATTTCATCGTCGAATCCAGGGACAAGATCGCGCACTTCGCCGCCGCCTCTAGGGGCGTTTCGTAGGTGATCGTGCGATCTAAAATCGGCTTGCCATATTTGGTTTCACCGATTTGTAAAAATGGCGTTTCGACGGTGGCCTGGATCGAATTCCCTTCGGAATAGACCAAAAACAATTCCGGATCTTCGCCGCGAATTTGGCCCCCCAGCAGCAAACTACAGTTGTAGTCAATGCCCGCCTTTTTGAGCCATTCCGCGTCGCGATCATGGATTTGCCGCACCTTGTCGCCCACATACCGGGCCACCTCATGGAGGCTCGGCAGGTTGTGGAGATTGACATCGGCCCCCACCTTTAAATCCTTGCTCAGGCTATTAATCACCGCCTGGGTCATGGACAAATTCCCGGACGTACACAGCAGCAGGACGCGATCGCCGGGGTGGGAAAAATCAAACAGTTTGCGGTAGGTGGACACATTATCAACTCCCGCATTAGTGCGGGAATCCGCCGCAATGACTAAGCCCGCTTGGGTCGAAATGCCGAGGCAGTAGGTCATGGGAAAGGGGGGGAATGGGGGATGGGGAAAACGGCTAGGGGCGGCTGATGATCGTATCGCGCAGGCGGGTGCGGCGATCGGGGTCGATCGCAACGAGCCTCACATAACCATCAGCATTCTCCCCAAGGCAACGCTCCACCTGGGCGATCGCGGCCCCCTCCTGGTACGGATCAACGATGCCATAGCACTGCCAGGAATTCATCTTGAAATGGCGGCGATCGGCATACTCAATCCCCAGCCGGAACCCATTGCTAACGATCGCCCGCACCTCCGATCGCGTCGCCGGAGTCAGGGGCCGTCCCACCGTTGGATCTTGATCCCTTGGATCTTGATGCCCTGGATCTTGATTTTTTGGATCTTGAGCCATTGGCTCCTCGCGATTGCCCGGAACCGTCGCCACCGTCTCCAGCTCAGCATCCGTCGCATAGGCCCGCGATCGCCCCCGCCCGTTCACGGAACCATGGGCCGAACCGTTAGCAGAACCGCCCTGTTTATCCGATCGCGACTCAAAATGCGGATTATAGCGACTCGCCAAATGCAGCGACCCAATGCGCTCCTGCTCCCGCACCAGAGCCGTCCCAATCTCCACCAGCCGCTCCATCGAAACCGTCGGCTCCGCGATCGCAGGCAACCCCTTGCTCCTATTCTTCACCAGCGCATCCGAAATCCCCTCCACCCCCACCTGGGCCAACAGTTGCCGCACCGACTCATCGTAGAGCCGCGACTTAATCGCCCCAAAGAAATCAATCGACTGCTCCGGGAACCGCTCCACCAACTGCGCCCCCAGCCCAGCCCCCTCAAAAATCCCATCCACCACCGCCGCCCGCTCCTGGGGCAACGGCTCCCAATAGAACTTCTCCATCCGCCCATCCCGCGTCAGCGGCGCATAGAGCGTCCCAAAATCATTCCCCGTCACCACAATCGGAATCCGCTGCACCGGCTCCGCATCATAGCTCCCCGGCAACTGCACATTCGTCGGATTGTCCGCAATATTCATCAGCGTCGCATTCACCAACTGCGTATTCACCGTGTATTGCGTCAGCCCATCAAACCGCCCCGCCCCCGCATCCAAATCATTAATCAACAGCACCGCCATGCGGCCCCGCACTTTTACCAGCTCCGACGCCTCCCGGTAGCGCAGCCGCAGCAGCCGCGCCGGATCCCCCGCGTCCGGGCTCTCCAACTCACCCCCCGACACATGGACCGCCTCGATGCCCATGCGCTCAAACACCAGATTGCACTGGAAGGTTTTCCCTTCACCCTTCTTGCCATGGATGCCCAAAATCAACGGCACCGGCACCTTCGGCAGGTTCAGATAATTCTTGGTGATGTGCAGCGCAATTTTGTCGAGGTAGCGCGGTGAGAGGTAATAAGTCATCGGCGATCGCGGCGGGCAAGTGAAAACAATACAGACAGAAAAATTCAGACCATCTTAAGGGCTTAAGGGGACAGGTAACCCTAGCGGGGATTATTTAACTGAATGCGTGGATCCACCGCCTTCAGCAGCAGATCCGCCAAAAGGTTACCCACAATCAGCAGCACCGCCCCCATCATCAGACTGGCCATCGTCAAGTATAGGTCTTGGACCTGCACCGCCTGAAGGATAAGGCGTCCGAGCCCCGGCCAGTTGAAAAAATATTCCGTGATGAAGGAGCCCCCCAGCAGGCTAGAAAATTCAAACCCCAGCAGCACAATCAGGGGATTAACGGCATTGCGCAGGGCGTGGACATAGATGACGCGGTGCTCCGGCAGGCCCTTGGCGCGGGCGGTGCGGACATAATCCTGGCGCAGCACATCGAGCAGTTGGCCGCGCATGAGCCGCTGCAATCCGGCAAACCCGGTGACGCTCAGGGCCAGAACGGGCAAAAAGGCGTGCCAGAGAATATCCAGCAGTTTGCCGAGGGGGGGCAGGTCGCTGTGGTTGAGGCTGGTCATGCCGCCGATGGGCAGCCAGGGGGAGAGGCTCTGGGCGACGAACAAAAACCCGAGGGCGGTGATGAAACTAGGGAAACTCTGGCCGACGTAGCTAAGGATGACCAGGGCGCGGTCAATCCAGCGGTTGTGGTTGATGGCGGCGAGGATGCCCAGGGGAATGCCGATCGCCCAGGTGAAGACCAGCGACAGCAGGGCCATCAGGAGGGTGGCGGGGATGCGCTCGCCGATGAGATCGACGACGGGGCGGCGGTAGGCAAAGCTTTCGCCGAAGTTGCCGTGGCGCACAATCTGCCAGATCCAGCGGCGGTACTGCTCCCAGATGGGGCGATCGAGGCCGAATTCTTCCCGGAAGCGATCGAGGAGATCCTGGGAAATTTGGGGATTTTGGCTGAGGGTGTCGAGGTAGTCGCCGGGGGTGATGGCGGCGATGAGGAAGCAAAACATGGAGGCCAGCAGCAGGGCGATCGCGGCTTGGCCACAGCGTTTGAGGACATAAACGGCGGTGTCGCTGGTCAGGGCGGACGCGATCGCGCTGAAAAGCTCTTGGGGGGTGGGGCGGCGCAGAAAAGTTCGGAGATTCATGGGCCAAGTTGGAGATTCAGCCCTAGTTTAATAAGTCTGGGGCCGGGGCCTGATGCCATCATGCTCTAAATCCCTCTGCTGAATCGTTTGAATCGTTCAATCGTCCCCGTCTCGGCTCTGCTGCGCTCCCATTCCCATTGGATCTTTGATCGCCCGTTATACCGCCATGGCGCGTCTACCCAAACTCACTTTTGATCGCGGCACCCTGCTATTGCATCCCCCGCCGCGCGGCCAGGGCTGGCTGGAGTTCGCCGTTTGGGACGATCGCGTGGAAAAATTCCGCATTCCGGCGCGGCTGTATCGCCCATTGGTGGAGCGGTTGCGGGCGGATGGGGTCACCTTTGAGGATGGGGCCTGCGGCTTTTCGCCCCTGGATCTGCGCCCCTGCCTGGAGATGGAACCCTATGCTCACCAACGGGAGGCGCTGGCGGCCTGGAAGCGATCGGGCCGGCAGGGGGTGGTGGTCCTGCCTACGGCGGCGGGGAAAACCTATCTGGCGCAACTGGCGATGGAGGCGACGCCGCGCACGACGCTCGTGGTGGTGCCGACGCTGGATCTGATGCACCAGTGGTATGCCCACCTGGAGGCGGCGTTTCCCGATGTGGCGGTGGGGCTGCTGGGGGGTGGATCGCGGGATGAATCGCCGATTTTGGTGGCGACCTACGACAGTGCGGCGATCCATGCGGAGCGCTGGGGGGCGAATTACGCAACAATCATTTTTGATGAATGTCACCACTTGCCCAGTGATTTCAATCGGGTGATTGCGGAATACGCGATCGCGCCCTACCGGTTGGGTTTGACGGCCACGCCGGAGCGGGCGGACGGTCGCCATGCGGATCTCGATGAATTGATCGGCCCGGAGGTCTATCGGCGATCGCCGGAGGAGCTGTCGGGGTTGGCCTTGGCGGATCATGAGGTGGTGCAAATTTCGGTGCATTTGGCCCAGCAGGAGCGCGATCGCTACGAGGCGGCGATCGCCCTGCGCAACGAATTTTTGCGATCGCATCACCTGTCCTTCGGGTCCATTGACGGGTGGCAGCGGTTCATTCAACTGTCGGCGCGATCGGCGGCGGGGCGTCAGGCCATGCTCGCCCACCACGAGGCCAAGGCGATCGCCCTGGGGACCGATGCCAAGGTGCGGGTGTTGACGGATTTGCTGGCGAAACATCAGGATCAAAAGATTTTGATATTTACGAACGACAATGCCACGGTCTATCGCATTTCCCAGGATTTTTTGATCCCCGCCATCACCCACCAAACGCCGGTGAAGGAGCGCCATGACATTCTCACCCAGTTCAAGGCGGGGGTTTACCGCGCGATCGTGGTGGCGAATGTGCTCGATGAGGGGGTGGATGTGCCCGATGCCAGTATTGCGATTTTTCTGGCGGGAACGGGCTCGACGCGGCAATTTATCCAGCGGTTGGGTCGCATTCTCCGTAAGGGAAAACACGGGCAAAAACGGGCGATTTTATATGAAGTGATCGCGGCGGATACGGTGGAGGAACGCACGAGCGATCGCCGTCGCGGCCAACCCTTTGGGGAGCCGGTTGGGGATCCCCCTGGGCCGGGGGTGCAATTGGATCTGATGCCCAAACTGAAAAAGGCGCGATCTCGGTTTCGGGCGGCGGAAGCAACGGGTGAAGGATATAACACCGCTTCAGAATCTTCTGAGCCCGACGGCCAGGATGAAAATTTCGATTTATCTTAGGGGGAATTGGATGCGTTTATTTCCCCAGTTCTCCTATGGATCTTTCCCTACGTCAGCAGGATTTGCGCGATCGCCTGATCCGCGTGCGGCAATTTTCGGAGCAACTCTGTCAACCCCTAGAACCGGAGGATTGCGTCGTTCAGCCGATCGCGGACGTGAGCCCCCCCAAGTGGCATTTGGCCCATGTGACCTGGTTTTTTGAGCAATTCATGTTGCTGCCCCAGGGCTATGAACCATTCCATCCGAAATATACCTATCTGTTCAATAGCTATTACGAGTCCGTGGGCGATCGCACGGCGCGGCCCCTGCGAGGATTCATGACGCGGCCTACGCTCAAGGAAATTTTGGCCTATCGCCACCACTGCGATCGTGGACTGTTGAAACTGTTGGAAACGCCGCAACGTCCAGAGGTTTTGGATCTGCTGGAGTTGGGCATTCACCATGAGCAGCAGCATCAGGAATTGCTGTTGACGGACATTAAATATATTTTGGGATTGAATCCCCTGTTTCCGACCTGTCGAACGGACCTCAAGGGCGTGGCAGACCATGTTAATTCCGCGCCCAATACCGTTGACAATACTCCCCAGGAAAAGCCTAATCAACCGCTCAGTTATATCACCATTGAACCGGGCCTCTATGACGTGGGCCATCGCGGGGACGGCTTTTGTTTTGACAATGAATTGGGCCGCCATTCGGTCTATTTACCGGGGGCGGAGGTGGCCGATCGCCTGGTGACCAACGGGGACTATTTGGCGTTCATTGAGGACGGGGGCTATCAGCAATTTCACCATTGGTTAGCGGACGGTTGGGATTGGGTGAACCGCACCGGGGCGATCGCGCCCTTGTACTGGCATTACTTGGAAGGGCAATGGTTTGAGTTCACCCTGGGGGGCCTGCGATCGCTGAACTTGACCGCCCCCGTTAGTCATATTTGCTACTACGAAGCGGATGCCTACGCGCGCTGGGCGGGGCACCGGCTGCCGACGGAGTTTGAGTGGGAGGTGGCGGTGCGATTGCAGGGGAAGGGGGCGCGATCGCGCGATCGCGGTCAAAACCCAGACAATCCCGTTTCAGATGACGCGATTTTAAGTGAAGTCACATCAGAATCAGCGGGTTTTGTAGATGGGGACGCCCTCCAGCCGATGCCGCCACAACCGGGCGATCGCCAATGGTTCGGGCAGGTGTGGCAATGGACCGCCAGCGCCTATTTACCCTATCCCGGCTTTCGGCAGGCGGCCGGAGCCGTGGGGGAATATAACGGCAAATTTATGTCGGATCAGTGGGTATTGCGGGGAGCCTCCTGCGCCACCGCCAGAAGCCATGCCCGCCTCACCTATCGCAACTTTTTCCAGTCCCCGAAGCAGTGGCAGTTCACCGGCCTGCGGCTGGCGCGATCGCGTCCGGCCTAACGAATACCTAGACCAACTTGCCAAGGGCGCTGAAACCCCCGTGGGTCTTGGCGTTGAACCGGTGGGATCAAGGGGCTCAATCCCCTGGTCTGGCGGGTTGCGGGGCCGTTGATGGGCCGGTCTGGCGGTGCCGGAAAGTCCCGGAATCCGGACCTGGGGGGCGCGATCGCGAAATCTTGAGTAGTCCCCTGGTTGTCCCTGTAGTTGTTCTGTAGGAATCGCCCCCTAAACCGTGCCCGAAAGCACCGCGATCGCACCGGAAAAATCCCGCAATTTTGGGTACGATCGCGGAGTAGGGTGCAACAAATGCTGCAATGTCTTTGCCCATGCACCCGCCCGCGCCCCCAGGGGCCGCCGCATGACCCCAGCATCGACCGGCATTTACGGGCATCGACAGGCATCTACTACGACCGACCGTCTAGATTCCCCATGAACGAGCAAGCGCCATGCAAAACTATCCCGACAGCATCCACGATGCCATCAATACCTCCGAACTGGGCGCGTTGATCGCGGATCATCGCAACGCCTTCCTGTGCGATTTGCTGCGCCCCGTGCTCGATACCCTCGATCGCGAAGGGATCCAACTGTCCGCCGTGCTGCGGGCCTTGGGGACCATCGCCCGGGAACGGAGCAGCACCCTGCCGGATACCAATGGCTCGAATCCGTGGAATCAATGTGACGGCTGGTTACAAAAGGCGCACATCGCGGCGATCGAGGCGGAACGGGCCACCCGCCCCAAGGGCACGAAGGCCAAGGACTCCCCATTTCCATCCGGCGGTGGCGGCACCAGCGCTCCCCCCGCCAATCGACCCCCTGAGGCGCGATCGCGCTCCTTTGACCCCGACGAAGATGCCTGGGCGAAGGAACTGCTGACGGAAGCCTAGGGGATGTTGTCAAATCGCCCCGCCCTGGCCCCGAATCCCCCTTAAACCCAGCGATCCTGGGGCACTGCCCGATATCCTGAAGGCGTCAAGGCATGTTCAGGATGCGGCCCCATGCTCGAAAGCTGGCTGTGGATTTTGCTGATGGGCTTCTTCGTCGGGCAGATCGCTCGGCGGCTCAAGCTCCCGCCCCTGGTGGGCATGGTGCTGGTGGGCATTGTCCTGGGACCGCAGGTGGGCAACGCGATCGCGCCGTCGGTCCTCGATTCAGCGGCGGCCCTGCGGACGATCGCCGTGATGGTGATTTTGATGAAAGCGGGCCTGGGGCTCGATCGCGACAAGCTCGCCCAGCAAGGCACCGTCGCCCTGCGGTTGGGGATCTTGCCCGCCGCCGGTGAAGCGATCGCCGTGGCCGTCGCCGCCGTCGTTCTCCTGGATTTTGACTGGGCCACGGGCCTGCTGTTGGGCTGCATTCTGGGGGCGGAATCCCCCGCCGTGATTGTCCCTGGGATGCTGCGCCTGAAGAGTTTGGGCTGGGGCGTGAAGAAGGGCATCCCTGACGCGATTTTGACCGGTAGCGCCCTTTCGGATGTGCTGCTGCTGCTGGTGTTTAGCCTGCTGCTGACGTTTTTGAGCCGGGGGGAGGTGCCGCCGATTGTGCTGCCCGGTGGGGTGGCGATCGCGGCGGCGGCCCTGCTGCCGGTGCAAATTATTCTGCAAATCGGCCTTGGGGTTCTGCTGGGGGCGCTGCTGGCGCGGGTGCTGGTGCTGCTGTTGGCGCGGCAGAACTGGACCCAAACGGCCCTGCAGGATGTGCTGGTGGCGGCGGGGTTTGCCCTGCTTTTAGTGGTGCTGGCGGAGCGGGTGCCGATTTTTTCCGGCTATTTGGCGGCCATGGGGACGGGGTTTTTCCTGATTGAATTGGATGCGCCGTTGGCGCGGCGGCTGCGTTCGGGGTTTGATGGCCTCTGGGCGATCGCGGAAATTGTTCTGTTTGTTTTGCTCGGGGCCAGTTTGCAATTGCAGACCCTGGAGAACACCCTCGGGGTGGGCCTGGTGATTCTGGCGGTGGGGACGTTGGTGGGGCGATCGCTGGGCTGGACCCTCGCCACCCTGGGGAGCAACTGGACCCGGCGCGAGCGGCTGTTTCTCCTGCCCGGAAATTCCGCCAAGGCAACGGTGCAGGCGGCCATCGGCGCGATTCCCCTCAGCCAAGGGATTGAAGGGGGTGAAACGATTTTGGCGATCGCGGCCCTGTCCGTCCTGGTGACGGCACCGTTGGGGGCCTGGGCGATTCCGATCTGTGCGCCGCGCCTGCTGCAACGGGATGCGGTGGATCCGACCAAGGTGGCGATCGCGCGATCGATCACCCTCCTGGCCGCCGTGGACACCTCCCCCCTGGCGATCGCGGTGCTCACCAAGGCCGCCGACCTGGCCCGCCGCAGCGACGCCACCGTCATCGTTCTGCATGTCCAGCGGGAAGAGAATCCCGAGGGTTTGGAGCAGTTGCGATCGCACCTCCAAAAAACCCTCGCCGACATCCGACACCAACTCATCCTCCGCACCGACCCCATCCCCGAAGCCATCCTCACCGCCGCCGAACAATATCAAGTCAGCGAAATCATCCTCGGCAAGCGGGGCGATCGCGCGATCGACCAGGTGCTCGTGGGGTCCGTCTCCCAGGCCATCCTAGAAACCAGCCCCATCCCCGTCCTGCTCGTAGACCGCGATCGCCAAGCCGCCACCGTTGCCTAGGGCCAAATACAAACAAAAGCAAACAACAGCCCCCAGGTGCCAATTCCCTAGGGGCTGTTGTCAATTGGGCCAAATCCCTCACGGAGCCTTGAATAGAACCGATGAGGGCAAGGGGCTTAAGCGGGTTTTAGGGCGATTTGACGACACCTCCTAGAACGTAAACGTCGTCCGCAGGGTCGTAATCACCACATCCTCGTTGTCATTGTTCTGCTGGGGAGCCGTCAGCCAGATCAATCCCGGCGTCACCATGATGTTGTCATTCACCTTGAACTTGTAGCCCAGCTCAAAGTGCAGGGGCACATCCTCAGAAATGTCAAAATCCCCCGACGCATCCAGCTCCGTCATGTAGGGCTCAGCCCCCGCCACGAGGTAGCCCATATTCCCCTCCTTAAACAGGTCCGGGAACACCAGCGCCGCCGCATAGGTCCACACGTCCGCCCCGCCGCGATTGACGAGGATCGCATCCGTGTAGCCCCCCCAGGCCCGCAGGCTAAACTTCGGGCTGAAGTCATACTGCATCGCCAGCCCGTAGGTATTCGAGACGATGCCATCATCCCCCGGCACCCCCCGCAGGTTCCCCAGGCCCGTGCCCGTGCCGCCGATCGCGAAGCGCGCCGGTCCCGGTTGCGACGGATCATAGCCATGGATATAGGTCGCGCCGATCTTGAACCGCTGGGACGGCGAGAACACCAACTGGGCCAGGGCGGAATAGTTGCCATTGAACAGGCCGCGCCCCTGGCTCGGATCATTGCCCCCCCGCGCCAGGTAGCCCGCTTCGAGCTTCAGGCTGTTGCTGAATTGGTAGCGCAGGCCCACCCCCTGGCCCCCGAGGCCGTAGCGGTAGATGGGGTTGCGTTCGGCGAAGCGCGACAGGGCACCGGTGCCGCCGCCGCCCGCTTCGAGGCCGGGATTGAACGTGTCGGCGTAGAAGTGGTGACCCCCCAGGCTGGCCATGGCGGTGACCGTTAGCTTGTCGCCGACGGGGAAGACGTAGTGCAGGCGATCGAGTTCAAAGACATTGCCGCTAAGGCCGTCGTAGGCGTAGCGCCCCTCGTCCGTGCCCAGTTCATCGGCGAAGGAGTTGCCAATATTACCGGTGGTCAGGCGGGTGAAGAGGCGATCGCGCCCCGTAAAGCTCGTGACCAGTTGCAGGCGCACCCGGTGGGAGAAGGCCGTCTGGGTGTCGTAGAGGTCATCATTGCCGAAGGTATCCCCCAGGTTGAAGATCACCTCCCCTTGCAGTTTGGTGGTGGTGGAGAATTGGTTGGCCTCCAGTTCCGACGCGCGCGCTTCGAGGGCATCGACGCGGCCCCGCAGGACGGCCAATTCCGCCGCGAACTCTTCCTGGAGCCGTTGCAGGGTTTGCAAATCCTCCTTGGCGGCCAGGTCGCCGGTGGCGGTGCCGATCAGTTCTTCCACCTTGGCGAGGCAGGCGTTCAAACCAGCGGCGAATTCGTAGCGGGTGAGGGCTCGGTTGCCGCGAAAGGTGCCGTCGGGGTAGCCGGCGATGCAGCCGTAGCGCTCGACGAGGGATTGCAGTGCCTGAAAGGCCCAGTCGGTGGGCTGCACGTCCGATAGCTGGGAGACGGAGGTGACCTGCTCGAAGGCGATCGCGTCCGCGTCCTCTTCAAAACTGGTGAAATCCTGGGCGATCGCGGGGGTGGCGGTCGTCAGGGCGGCGATCGCGCTCACGGTGGCCGCCAGGGCAGAGGGCTGTCGCCAGATCCAAAGGCTAGGGTTCACGGGAAATATACGCTCCTCACGATGGTAGCTCCCGCCCCATCGGCCTACCTTGCGGGGCATTGGAGGCCATCGCGCGCTCTAGGGTCGGAGAAATGGGGCCAGGTGATCCGACAACATTCCGAGGGTTTTCGAGATCACCCAACCCCGCCTAGCCAACACCTCAACCGGCACCGGATGCACCGAGCCCTGTCAAACCGCCATTGCTCGCACGGACCGATAAGGATGGGAGAGTTGTCGGCAATCTATCAGTGGCCTTTTGCGGGAGTGGTCATCCAGCACACAGTTTCTAGGGGGTGTGCATCAACCCTATGCAAAGGCTGCAAGGGTGAACACCTGCGGAACAGTTGGGGCGGGGGTGGCGATCGCGGGCGGCCCAATTCCCTTAGGTTGAATTTGGCGTAGGCGCGCTGGAATGGGGGGGAGTGAATGGCCCGCGCTAGATTGGGGGAATTCTAGGGTTTTGGTGTTATTGATCGAGGGTTTCGCCATGGTGCCGCCGCCGTCTGTTCCGCCCCCGCCCGATCCGAAGGAGATGGAGCGTTTGGGCTATGTGGTCCGGTTTGGGTGTGGTTTTGGGGTGGGGGTCTTTTTTGCCCTGGCGTTTGGTCTGGTGGATTTGAGTGGATCCTTGGGCCATATTGCCCTGGGGTTGGCGCTGGTGGCGGTGATTTTCGGTGGATTGTCGGCGCGCTTTGGCGATCCGTTCTGGAAATTTCTGGCGCGCTTGGCCCGGTTGTCCTCGGGAAGGTGGTGATGCGCATTGGCATTGTGGGGTTGGGGGGCATTGGCGGGTCGCTGGCGGCGGATTGGCGCGATCGCGGGCACCACATCCTGGGGGTGAGTCGGCGCGCTGAAACGGTGGACCGGGCGATCGCGATGGGGTTGGTGGACGAGGCCAGTGTGGATCCGGCGATTTTGCGATCGGCCCAGGTGGTGGTCCTGTGTCCGCCCATCGGCCAGATGGCGTCCGTGGCGGCCCAGGTGGTGCCCCATCTGGCGGCGGGGACGGTGCTGACGGATGCGGGCTCCGTGAAGGGGGACATTGTCCGGGCGATCGCGCCCCTGTGGCCCGAATTTCTGGGGGGGCATCCCATGGCGGGCACGGAAAAAAGCGGCCTAGAGGCGGTGCAGCGGAATTTATTTGTGGGGCGGCCCTACGTGTTGACCCCCACGGCCCAAACGCCGCCGGAGGCGATCGCCACCCTCAAAACCTTGATTGCGGATCTGGGGGCCGTGGCGATTGACTGCGATCCCGATGGGCACGATCGCGCCGTCGCCTGGATTTCCCATCTGCCGGTGTTCGTGAGCGCCGCCCTGATTGATGCCTGCTTGACCGAGGGGGATCCCGCGATCGCGTCCCTAGCCCAACGGCTCGCCAGTTCCGGCTTCCGGGACACCAGCCGCGTCGGGGGCGGTAACCCGGAATTGGGGCTGATGATGGCCCGCCACAACCGCGTCGCCCTTTTAAATGGTCTGCAAAAGTATCAAGAGGCGATCGCGGGGCTGATGGGCGCGATCGCAGCGGACGACTGGGACACCGTTCACAACACCCTAGAACGCACCCAAACCGCCCGCCCCAAGTTCGTCGATCCCCCCGAGGGCCAACCACCCCAACGGATTTCGTAAACTAGAACCATCCATTTACCGGAGAGACGGGGCAGGCCGCGATCGCCACCCCACAGGCACGCACCATGGCCAAACAATCCGGCGGCGAAACCCTCATGCTGCTCCTGGCCCTCTTCCTGACCCTGGGGACCGTCGGCGTGGGCGTTTTATGGATCTGGGAACGGCTCCAGAGCCCGGACGCGCCCCCCCTAGCCGTCAACGGCACCGCCGCCCCCCCGGCCACCGCCCCCACAGCCAATGGCACGGCCACCGCCCCCACAGCCAATGGCCCCACCGCCACCCCCACGGCCCCGCTACCCAGCGCCCCCATCCTGCCCGCCCAACGGCCCGAGGGCGATCGCGCCGTGGCCCCCGGCACCGTCCTGCGGATCGTAGGATCCACCAGCATGGCCCAGATCAATCGCCTACTGGAGCCGAGTTTGCGAACCGCCTATCCCCAAATGCAGATCAGCGCCCAGGCCGGCGGCACCGAGCAAGGTCTAGCGGCCCTGCTGGACGGCAGCGCAGACGTGGGCGGCATTTCCCGGCCCCTCGAAGCGTCGGAACTGGCCTCGGGGTTGCAGGTGGTGCCCCTGGCGCGGGACGCGATCGCGATCGTGGTGGGGGTACAAAATTCCTTCCGAGGCCCCCTGAGCAGCGCCCAAGTGGCCGCCATCTTCCAAACCACCCTCACGGACTGGGGTCAGGTGGGGCGATCGCCCGGTGGCCCCATCCGCGTGATCAACCGCCCCGCCAACAGCGGCACCCACCAAGCCTTTCGGGAACTGGCCCTGGGTAGCGCCCCCTTCGGCAGCGGCCCCGGCCTGCAAACCCTCGATCGCGACGCCACCACCCCCCTGCTGCGAGCCCTCGGGGCCGACGGCATCGGCTACGCCACCTACGCCCAGGTGGCCAACCAAAGCACCGTGCGCGTCCTGGCGATCAATGGCCGCGACCCGAGCGATCCGGCCTACCCGTTCCAGCGCACCCTGTCCTATGCCTACCGCTATCCCCCGTCGCCCGCCGTGCGCGCCTTTTTGACCCATCTCCAGTCGCCGGAGGCCCGCGCCGCCCTGGGGGCCGAGTAACCGTCGCTATCGTCCAAACCTTTCAGCCCGTCCAAGGCCAATCCCAAAGAAAAGCCTAAACCCCCGCGATCGCGGCGCATCCTCCAGCAACCTAAGCGACAATCGAGGCAGTGCGACGAACCGCGCGATCGCTCGATGTAGTCTGGGTTACAGGAGAGGCACCGCATCCATGGGACTGTTCGACAAATCGCCCGCCAAGACCGCCGTCCTGCTCGATGGGGCAGAAGCCTTCGCAGCCATCCTCGTCATTGCCATGGCCGCCGACGGCTACGCCACGGAGGAAGAGATCCGCACCCTCCGCAGTGACCTGTATCGGATGCAGCTCTTCAGCCGCTACGACGCGGAGGAGATGACCAAACTGCTCGAAAAGCTCCTGCATTTGCTGCAAAAGAAGGGGACTGAGGCCCTCTTCGAGGGGGCGCGCAACTCCCTGCCGCCGGACCTGCGGGATACGGCCTATGCGGTGGCGGCGGATTTGGTCCTCAGTGACGGCACCTTTGCGGAGGAGGAGAAGGAGTTTCTCGATCGCCTAGCCGCTGGCCTAGGGGTGGAGTCGGAGCTGGCGGAGATGCTCGTGAAGGCCATGGTGATCAAGAACAAAGGCTAACGGAAATTAGCGAGGCAGGCGGCGATCTAGGGTCGCGCAGGTGGTTTGCAGGGCCGGGGCGATCGCCTCGAGGGGCAACACCCGCTGCACCACCCCCAGGGCGATCGCCGATCCCGGCATCCCAAACACCACTGAAGTGGCCTCATCCTGCACCATGGTGACCCCCCCGGCCTTGGCGATCGCCGCGAGGCCCGCCGCCCCATCGCTGCCCATGCCCGTCAGGAGCACCCCCACCGCCCGATGGCCATAGCACCGCGCGATCGACTCGAAGGTGACCGTAATGGCCGGACGATGGCCCGCCACCGGCGGCGTGGTGGTCATGCGGAAATAGCCCCGCCCATCGAGCTCCAGATGGCGCTGCTCCGGCGCAAAATACACATTCCCCGGCTGCGGCTGCTGACCGGGCTGGGCCACCTGCACCGCCAGGGCACAGTGCGATCGCAACCACGTCGCCAGCCCCGTCAAAAAACCCTCGCTAATGTGCTGCACACACAGCACCGGCAGGGGAAATGTGGCGGGTAAGCGGCCCAAAATCGCCTGCAATGCCTGCGGCCCGCCGGTCGAAGCCCCCAGGGCCACCACCCCGCCCCCCAAACCGGCCCCATTCCCTGGCCCCACCGGCGGATGGGTCACCGGTGGAGCAAGGGTGGTGGTTGACTCCGACGATCGCCGCGATCGCTGGACCGCCCCCTGGGGAACCTCTGGGGAGGCGATCGCCCCAGATGCCGCCGCCGCCCCCCGCCGACTGAACACCTTCACCCCCGCCAGAATCCGAATCTTTTCGAGCAACTGCTGCTGAATCGCCTCATAATCCTCCTGCAAACCGCTCTGGGGCTTCGGGAACACATCCACCGCCCCCGCCTCCAGCAGCGCAAAAATATTCGCCCGATCCTCCCCCGCCTGCACCGACGCACTGATCGCCAAAATCGGGCGCGGCATCGTCGCCATCACCGCCCTCGTCAGCTCCAGGCCATTCATGCGCGGCATATGCAAATCCGTGCAGATCACATCCGGCCGCAGTTGCTCAATCTCCACGATCGCGCGATCGCCCGACCCCGCCCAGCCCACCACCTTCACATCCGGCGCACTGGCTAGAATGCGCTTGAGCAGCGCCAGGGCCACCGGTGAATCATCCACTAGGTAAACTTGTATGGGCGATCGAGACATAGGATACTTTTTCTCAATCCTAATCAGTCGTAGCCTCGGGGCGCGCGCCCTAGGGCTAGAATACTGGGACATTTGAATTTTGTACGGAGCGGTCCCCCGGCAAGGCTCCCCACCGCGACCCTGAGCCCAAAGGAGGTGTCGTTAATCCCGTCGCCGTATTGGGTCTCCCAACCCGAGCCCGACCGATCACCCCAAGCCCGCTCAACCTTGGGAATGCCGGGGATCGTGGGGGCTGAGCGGGGAAACCCTGCCCCTGCGGCTGATCGGTTGAAAGAACGAGGCCGCAAGGGTTGTAGGCCATTCGACGACACCCCCTATGTTTTCCTATCCACGTTTTTTAGATCACTGCCATGGGCGCAACGCTAGAGCAAATTGCTGGCTATCTCGATGGCCGAGGCTGGGACTATCGCATTGATGAGCCGCGATCGTGCATTGTGACGGCGGTGCAGGCGGAGCATTTGGACGATTTCACGATCGTGGCCCAGCTTGATGAGGACGGCAGGTTCTTTAAGCTCTTTGCGCCCCAGATCATTGCGGGGGTGAAGGATCATCCCCACAAGCTGGCGGTGCTTCAGGCGATGCTGAGCATTTCCTGGGAAACGAAGATGCTGCAATGGGAGTATGACCCGTCCGATGGGGAGATTCGGGCGATGATTGAGTTTCCCCTGGAGGATGCGCCCCTGACGGAGAAGCAGTTTAATCGCTGCCTGACGGGGCTGGTGCAGATTGTGGATGATTTTGCGATGCCGCGTCTGCGTCAGGTGATGGAGACGGGGGTGGATCCGAATGATGAGGAGGCGGGGGAGCGGCTGCTGCTGGCGTTGCAGGAGGAGATGCCGGGGCTGTTGGATGTGCTGGAGCGGGCGATGGAGGCGCGCAAACGGCGGGGCCAGTTTCCCTGGGATGGGACGGAGCATTGATGATTGGGTGATGGTTTGGGTTGCCGTTGGGTTGCTTGGCGGGGTGGGTGCTGATTTGAGGAGGGCTCCAGGGTATTCTATCCGGAGGGCTGCTGCCTCTAGTGTGAGGATTAGGAGGAGCTAGGCGCTGGATGTTAGGTGTTGGGCTCCGGTTGCGATGTTGAGTTGAGTTTGGATCTCGATGCCATGGCTGCTGCTGAGGGTTCCCTGTCTGTTGCTGAGGCGGTGCGGCGCTACCGTCGCTTGGGGTGGTGGGCGCTGCGGCGGGGCCATGTGCGGGGGGCGTTGCGCCTGTGGGGGCGATCGCGGCGGTTTGATCCGCACTATGGGCCGCTGTGGCTGGAGCTGGGGGAGTTGCTGGCGCGGCGGGGGGATGCGGCAGGGGCGATCGCGGCGTTGAGGGCGGCGATCGCGGTGGATGGGGAGCTGGCCTGGGCGCACTACCATTTGGCGAAGGTGCTGGCGGCCTGTGGGGAGGGGGCGGCGGCGATCGCGCACTATGAACGGGCGGCGGCGGGGCTGCCGGATTTTTTCTGGGTGTTTCAGGAGTGGGGGGAGTTGCTGGGGCAGATGGGGCAACCGGCGGCGGCGGCGCGGGCGTTTGAGCGGGCGGCGGCGCTGGATCCGAATTTTTCCTGGACGTTTCACCACTGGGGGGTGGCCCTGGCGGGGGGGGAGGATGCGGCCCAGTGGACGGCGGCGGCGGAGAAGCTGGAGCGGGCGATCGCCCTGAATCCGGAGTTTGTCTGGAGCCATGTGCAGTTGGGGGATGTGCGGGTGAAGTTGGGCGATCGCGCGGCGGCGGAACGGGCCTATCAAGCGGCGGCGGCGATCGCGCCCCAGTTGCCCGGTTTGGCGGAACGGACGGTGGATTTGTATGTGCAGCGGGCGGCGGCGGCGGTGGAGGATCAGGTGCGCCGCGATCGCGCCGTGGCCCTGCCGAGCGATCGCGACATTGCGGCGGCCCAGGCGGCGGCGGAGGCCCAACCGGATCAGGCGGAGGCGTGGGCGCATCTGGCGAAACTGTGGCAGCGGCGGGGCGATCGCGGCAAGGCCCTGGCCTACTATCAACGGGCGATCGGCCTGCGGCCCGCCGATCAAGACATTCAACGGCAATACGAAACCCTGCTAAACACCCCGGTGGTGCCCGGTTTTCCGCCGGATTTGGTCCTGCCGCCCATCGTCGGGGAAAACAATGACTACAGTTTCATTGAACAGAAATTGCAGGATTTTGTGGCGAGCGGCACCCCCTACAGTCGCCCGGTTTCGATCATTATTCCCACCTACAATCGCAAGGATGCCCTAGGCCGAACCCTCGCCGCCTTTGTGAATCAAACCTATCCCAAGGAATTAATGGAAATTGTCATCGCCGATGATGGCAGTTCTGATGGGGTTGAGGAAATCATCCGCCGCTATGAGGATCGTCTGGAGTTGATCCATGTGCGCCAGAGCGATCGCGGCTATCGCCTTTCTGCGGTCAGAAACTTGGGTATTCGTGCGGCCCGCCATGATGCGTTGATTGTGCTCGATTGCGATGTGCTGCCGGTGCCCGGCTATGTGGAAGCCTATATGCGCTATCTCCACGTGAGCGATCGCGCGGTCCTCATCGGCCATCGGCGGTTTGTGGAAGCGTCTAATCTTTCTGAGGCGGATATTTTGGCGGATCCCGCCGCGATCGCGGCCCTCCCGGACATCTGTAGCCGCAATGAACTGTGGGAAGCCCAGGAGAATCAGCCCACCCTCGATTGGCGACTCAAGATCTATGAAGAAACCAATGATCTAAAGGACGAAATCTTTCCGTTTCGGGCGTTTGTGGGGGCCAGCACTGCTTATCCGAAGGCCGCGATCGCCCGGGCCGGTTTCTATGACGAAGAATTCCAAGCCTGGGGCCGTGAAGACACGGAAATGGGCTATCGTCTCTACAACGAAGGCTACTATTTCATCCCCGTCCTCGGGGCCGTTGGTTTGCATCAGGAACCTCCGGGCGGCAAAAATGAAACTGATCGTGTTGTCGATTTCAATATAACCAAACAACTGTCCCAGGAAAAATGCCCGATTCCCACCTACTATCGCCCCTATCAACCGGGCAAACTCTATCGAGTACCCAAGGTTTCCGTTTATATTCCCGCCTACAACGTCGAAAAATACATCAAGGAAGCCATTGATAGCGTCCTCAACCAAACCTACACGGACCTAGAGGTTTGCATTGTCGATGATGGCTCCACCGACAGCACCCTTCGCGTCATCGAAGAAAACTATCAAAACAATCCCCGAGTCCGCTGGCAAACCCAGCCCAATGGCGGCATCGGCAAAGCATCCAACGCGGCGGTGCGCCTCTGTCGCGGGGCCTATATCGGTCAATTGGACGCGGACGACATCCTCAAACCCGACGCCGTTGAAACTTTAGTTAATTACCTTGATCGCCACAACGTCGGCTGTGTTTATGGCACCCGGGAAATGATTGATGGCGACGGCAATTACACGGGGGAAGCCTACAATTGGCCCGTTTTTTCCCGCGAAAAACTATTACTCACCATGATCGTCCACCACTTCCGCATGTTCCGCCGCCGGGATTGGATGCGCACCGAAGGATTCGCGGAGGATTTAGTTAATGCGGTCGATTATGATATGTTCCTCAAGCTCAGCGAAGTTTGCACCCTGGTCCATGTGGATAAGGTGATGTATTCCTATCGAATTCACGGCAAAAATACATCCGTCCTCGATAAGGATGCCCAGGATCGCAATGATACGATTGTCCTAGAGCGCGCCCTAGGGCGGATGGGCCTTGCCCAGGAGTGGGAAGTGTATATTCCCAATCCCCAGGAGCCTCGGAAAACCTCGTTTCGCCGCAAGGATTCGGCGTAATTGCTGTGAATTTTGCGCCCACGTCCCGTCCCCATGTGCCCCCTACGGTTCTGCTGCGGCAGGTGGATAAGGTGTTTGGCAATGGCACCGCCGCCCTACAGGGGGTGGATTTGAGTGTGGGGACGGGGGAGTTTCTGAGTTTGGTGGGGCCGTCCGGGTGCGGTAAGAGTACGATTTTGAGCCTGGTGGCGGGCCTGACAACGCCGACGCGGGGGGAGTTGCTCTGGAGTGATCCGGCCCTGCGGCAGGAGTTGGCGTTTGTGTTTCAGGATGCGGCGCTGCTGCCCTGGGGGACGGTGCGGGACAATGTGCGCCTGCCCCTGAAACTGATGGGGCGCGATCGCGGCGCTGAAGCAGATCGGGCGGTGGCGGAGGCGATCGCCCTAGTTGGTTTAGAAGGGTTTGAAACGGCATTCCCACGGGAGCTATCGGGGGGGATGCGGATGCGGGTATCGATCGCGCGGGCGGTGGTGGCGCAGCCGAAGGTGGTCCTGATGGATGAGCCGTTCGGGGCGCTCGATGAAATTACCCGCAATCAGTTGAATGAAGAGGTGATGCAGCTTTGGTTAAAGAAAAGCTGGACGGCGCTTTTTGTGACTCACAATATTTATGAGGCGGTGTACCTGTCGTCGCGGGTGGTGGTGATGGGGGCGAAACCGGGACGGATTGTGGCGGATGTGTCGATTGATGCGCCGTTCCCCCGTACGGAGCAGTTCCGCCGATCGTCGGAGTTTGCGGCCTACCGCGATCGCCTGACGGATGCGTTGGCGGATGGGATGGCGGGGCGACTGTAGGGGCAGTCCGCACAGCTCATGTTTGGGGCGTTTAATGGGAACTTCTCAAGTTTTGCAGCGACTAGAAGCCTCCCTAGAATTCGCCTCAGTATACTCAGGGGAGTGGTGAGGAGTGATCGGCGATGTTTGCAAGGGATGAGCTGGCTAATCTCGAAAAAAATATCCAACGCTTGCGGCAACAGCTTCAAAGTAAACGCGATGTTTTGGTCACGATCGCGCCGGAAGAACAAACCCGAATCGAGCAGCAGATTGCTGATTTGCGGGAGAAGATCGCCAAGCTGGAGCAGGACTATTGGGAACTGCTGAATCAACAGACGATCACTTGGGCTGTCACGGATGATGAGGCGGAACCGATTGTGGCGGAGTGGGTTGAGCGTGCCGGTCAGTTGGCAAACAATCCCCCCTCTGATGTGCCCGCCGAGGTTTTGGAACGGGTGCAGACGGTGGCCCAACAGGCCGCTGATCCCGGCCAGTCCGCTGCCATCAAGGTTAAGGGGATGATTTCGGCCCTGCCGCCGTTTTTCTCGGTGGGTGTGGAAACTGAGTTGGATGTGGCAGCGTTCTTGCAGCGCAATTTCCCGACTTTTTGCAATTGGGCGGGGGCGCTGGCAAAAAAGTAGATGGCCCGGTTACTCGGCTGGGCCAAAGTCCTCCGAATAATTTGCAGGCCCGTGGGGTGCCGCGCGATCGCTTCTTTGGCCGCGATGAAGTTTTAGAAGAATTGCATCAAAAGCTACAAACGGGCGATCGCCGGGTGGCGATCGCGAGTGTGGCGGGCATGGGCGGCGTGGGCAAGAGCGAACTGGCATTGCAGTATGCGCGGGAACATCTGCACGAAACCTATCGCGGCGGGGTGGTGTGGCTGGCGGGGGAACGGGCGGGGATTGAACTGCTGGGGTTTGCCAAGGCGCAGTTTTTCCCAGATGTGGATTTGGCACAGTTGGGTGATTTGCGCGAGCAGTTGACGTTTATTTGGTCGCGCTGGCCGTCGGCTGAGGTGCCGCCGGAGTCGGTGTTGTTGATTTTTGATGATGTGACGGACTATCGCAGGCAAGTTGAGGCGATTTTGCCGAGCGATTCGCGGTTTCGGGTGTTGGTGACAACGCGGGAAAAGATCCAAGGGATTGATCGGCTGGATTTGGCGGTGTTGGCTCCGGCGGATGCGCTGGCGTTGCTGCGATCAATCATTGGTGAGGTGAGGATCGCGGCGGAACCGGACACGGCGGCGGCGATATGTGAGTGGCTGGGCTTTTTGCCGTTGGGGATTGAGTTGGTGGGGTACTATCTCCAGCGCAAGCCGCGTTTATTCCTGGCGACAATGCTGGAACGATTAAATGGAAAGCGGTTGGCGTCGAAGGCGCTGATGGATATTCCGGCGACGCTGACGGCACAGCGGGGGGTGGCGGCGGCGTTTGAGTTGAGTTGGGAGGCGATCAGCGCGCAGGATTGGGGTGGGTCGGCGCAGGAGTTGGCGATGCGGCTGAGTCTGTTTGCGGCGGCTCCGATTCCTTGGGGATTGATGGAGGGCTGTTGGACGGCGGCGGATGGGGAGGATTTAGAAGATTGGCGCGATGAATTGGTGGCGCTGCATCTGGTCGAGGAAATGGAGAGGAATCGCTATCAGCTACATCCGCTGATTCGGGAATTTTTTGCGGCGAAGTTGGCGAACTCGACGGCGGCAACGGCGTGGCGGACGGCCTTTGCGGTGACGTTGACGAAGATTGCTAAACTTCCACCGATTGTGACACTGGAACAGCAGGCCAAGGTCCGCGAGGCGATGCCCCATCTAGAAGCCGCGACGGAATACACCAACCTACTGGGCGATGATGATTGGAGTTGGCCGTTTGAAGGTTTAGCCCGATTCTACAAAACCCAAAGTTTTTTCGAGGATGCCGAGCGTTGCTATCAGCAGTGCCGCGCGATCAGCGAAACCCGCTTCGGGGCCGACCACCCCCATACCGCCACCAGCCTCAACAATTTGGCGCTTTTGTATCAATCGCAAGGGCAATATGATCGCGCGGAACCGCTCTACCAACGGGCCTTAGCCATCTGTGAACGGCAACTGGGGGCCGACCACCCCAACACCGCCTCCAGCCTCAACAATTTGGCGGAACTGTACCGTTCGCAAGGGAAATATGATCGCGCGGAACCGCTCTACCAACGGGCTTTAGCCATCAGGGAACGGCAACTGGGGGCCGACCACCCCGATACCGCCTCCAGCCTCAACAATTTGGCGGCATTGTATCAATCGCAAGGGCAATATGATCGCGCGGAACCGCTCTACCAACGGGCCTTAGCCATCTGTGAGCGGCAACTGGGGGCCGACCACCCCGATACCGCCGCCAGCCTCAACAATTTGGCAGGATTATATCAATCGCAAGGGCAATATGATCGCGCGGAACCGCTCTTCCAACGGGCCTTAGCCATCAGGGAACGGCAACTGGGGGCCGACCACCCCGATACCGCCGCCAGCCTCAACAATTTGGCGGCATTGTATCAATCGCAAGGGCAATATGATCGCGCGGAACCGCTCTTCCAACGGGCCTTAGCCATCAGGGAACAGCAACTGGGGGCCGACCACCCCAACACCGCCACCAGCCTCAACAATTTGGCGGTGCTGTATTTCCATCAAGCTCGCTGGGGCGAGGCGGAGCGGCTGCTGGTGCGGGCGCTGCTGATTCGGGCGCAAACCCTGGGGGAGGCGCATCCTAATACCCAAAGCTCGATTCAAAGTTTGTTCAGCCTGATCGGTGCAGCCCTGGAGCAGAGACGCGCCGCCGAACTCTCCGACCATCCCCTCACCCAATCCATCCTGCAACAACTCCAAACGTCTCCTCCAGAGAGCGATTAGGGCCAAGCTACGATCCATCTATCCCCATCGCACCACAGCCCAGATCATTCTCTCGGTTCCCATGCTGAAAACCACACGATATTTTGAAGAGAATGTTCTCGCGAAGCGCCCCGAAATTCAGCGCGAGTGGTGTAGCCGTGTGCTTAAAGACCCCATCACCTCCATTGAACAGTTGGATGGACGATGGCGATTTTGGGGCGCAATTCCTGAACGGGAAAACCGCATCTTGCGCGTGGTTACCCTCAGTGATCGCGAAACCGTTCACAACGCCTTTTTTGATCGCAAATTTCTGCGTCAAAACCCTCATCTTTCACAACTATAAGCCATGAAAATTACCTACTACGCCGAAACCGACACCCTCTCGATTCAACTGCGTTCAGGCACCAGCGATCGCACTGAAGAAATCTCGACCGATATCACCCTTGACTTTGATATAGACGGCAATCTCCTGAGCCTAGATTTAGAAGCTGCCTCCCAAAAAGTGGATCTCAAAACCGTTGAACTGGTGGGGCTATTGCTGCAACGCTTTGCTGCCGCCTAGGAACCTGACCATACCGCCCATGAACTATCCCAACCTAATCCAGCAAGCCCTTGATTATCACGATCGCCATAGCCACACCAGCACCGACCTCGAAACCCACGCCATTTATGACCCCCAGCGCAACCGCTATCAACTGCTGCGATTGGGTTGGCAGGGGAGCGATCGCACCTTTGCCTGCGTAGCCTATGTCACCATCGAGGACGGCAAAATCTGGATTCACCGCGACTTCACCGAACCGGGCATCGCCCATCAACTGCTCGAACAGGGCATCCCCAAAACCGATATCGTCCTCGCCTTCCACGCCCCCGCCCTTCGCCCCTACACGGACTTCGCCATTGGATAAGCCCCTAACCCTCCGTTGCGATCGCGCCAGCGACAGCCTCCTCATTACCCTTTGTCCACCCGACGCCGACCAGGAAACCGAAGAACTCGGCGACGGCCTCCTCGCCCGCTTCAACCCCGACACCAACGCCATCGAAGCGATCGAAATCTTCGGTTTTTCCAAACGCCTCCCAAGCGATCGCCCCCTGCCCCTGCCCATCCTCGCCGACCTGCACCCCGCGATCGCCCCGCCCCATGAAACCCTATAGGGGCAGCGGCCCATCAGCGCGCACCTCCGTCAGATCCGCATCGGTCAAAATCGCCCCCGTCAGATCCGCCCCCCGCAGATCCGCCCCCCGCAGAATCGCACCGGTTAGATCGCAATAGCTCAGATCCGCCCCCCGCAGAATCGCACCGGTTAGATCCGTCGCCAGAAAATCCTGGCCCACCCCCCGCCGCAGATTCGCCCGACACAGGCGCGCCTCCGTCAGATCCGCCCCCCGCAAAATCGCCTCATTCAACTGGGCATAGCTCAGATCCACCTCCCGCAGATCCGCCCCCGTCAGATCCGTTTGGTGCGTCGTACTCGCCCGCAAATCCGCCTCATAGAGCCGCGATCGCCGCAGCCGCGATCGCCGCAAGAGCGCCCCATTAAGATTCGCCTTGCAGAGATTCACCCCCTCCAGCCGCGCCTCCGCCAAGATCGCACCGGTTAGATCCGCCTCCCGCAACTGGGCCAGATCCAGATCCGCCCCCGTCAGATCCACCCCCCACAGCAGCGCCTCACTCAAATCCACCCGCCGCAAATTACAGCCCCTCAGATTCGCCTTACCCAAACGCATTTGGCGAAAATCCGCTCGCTCAAAGTCAGCCCCCTCCAAATTCACATTCGTCAAATCCGCATCCCGCAACACCAGACGGGCAAAGTGGCGATCGCCTGCCCCATAGCGCTCGATTAACTGTGCAATCACATCCGCAATATCCATGGCATCGGTCAGGAAAACCCTGGGGAGAAGGTCAAACAAATAGCTGAAAAAGCCTGAAATGGCTGAAAAAAACCAACACCAACTGAACGCGATCGCAACCGCCCAAACCTCTAGCGATCGCCCTGGAACGCCTGAAACTGCCGCGCCTGCTGCCGGAGGCGATCGCCAATGCCATCACACACCGTATGGCAAAGCTGAAACACCTTAGGGTCCGCGATTTCATAGTAGGCACTGACCCCCCGAGGCTGGCGACTGAGAATGCCCGCCTGGGTCATGATTTTCAGATGTTTCGACAAATTCGCCTGACTGTAGCCCGTCGCCTCCGTCAGTTCCATCACATTCATCGGCCCCGATCGCAGGCAGTTGAGAATCTGCAAGCGGCTCACCTCCGACAACACTTTGAAGTACTCGGCGATCGACGCCAGCACCTCCGGGGGCAACGGTGAAAAACCAGGTTCGGACATGCCAGGTACGACATCCAACTAAAAACGGCACCGGCGCGATCGCCCGGCCCCTCCATGGCAGCTTACCCCATCCCCGCGATCACCCCCTGAGACCCCCGCCCCATTGGCCAAATTCATAAGCAAAACCTATGCAAAAGCAGAAACCCATGAGTTATTGCGCCCTCCCCTTGTTGTTTTATAGATATATCGCTGTATAGTTATCAAAACAAGCGCGAAATCAGTCAAGACTGGGGCTACTGTTCTCCCCAGCCCGCCCCGAGGGAAGCCCTGGCTTACCGATGGCCGCGCTGAGTTCCGTCGCTTGCGGGTTTCTGTTATGAATTCCTTCCTTGATTCGAGGTAAATTTCCATGACCACTGCCCTCTATTCGGTCCGAGGCCCCAATGCCTGGGAGCGATTTTGCCAATGGATCACCAGTACCCAGAACCGCATGTATATCGGTTGGTTTGGGGTGTTGATGATCCCGACGATGCTGGTGGCCGCGATCGTGTTTGTGTTGGCCTTTGTGGCCGCGCCGCCGGTGGATATTGACGGCATTCGTGAACCGGTTTCCGGATCTTTGCTCTACGGCAACAACATCATTTCGGCCACCGTTGTGCCCCCGTCGGCGGCCATTGGCCTGCACTTTTATCCCATTTGGGAAGCGGCGACTTTGGATGAGTGGCTCTACAATGGCGGCCCCTACGAGATGATCGTCCTGCACTTTTTGATTGCCATCTATGCCTATCTCGGTCGCCAGTGGGAGTTGAGCTATCGCCTGGGGATGCGCCCTTGGATTCCGGTGGCCTTTTCGGCTCCGGTGGCGGCGGCAACGGCGGTACTGCTGATCTATCCCATTGGTCAGGGCAGCTTTTCCGATGGCATGATGCTGGGCATTTCTGGCACGTTTAATTTCATGCTGGTGTTTTCGCCGGAGCACAATGTGCTGATGCACCCGTTCCATATGTTGGGGGTTGCGGGGGTGTTTGGCGGGGCGCTCTTTTCGGCGATGCACGGGTCCTTGGTGACCTCTTCGTTGATTCGGGAAACGTCGGAGGCGGAGTCCCAAAACCACGGCTATCGGTTTGGCCAGGAGGAGGAAACCTACAATATCGTGGCGGCCCATGGCTATTTCGGTCGGTTGATTTTCCAATATGCGAGTTTTAATAATTCGCGATCGCTCCATTTCTTTCTGGCGGCGTGGCCGGTGGTGGGCATTTGGTTTGCGTCCTTGGGGATTGCGACGATGGCCTTCAATTTGAATGGGTTTAATTTCAACGGGTCGATTCTGGATACCCAAGGGCATCCGATCAATACCTGGGCGGATCTGTTGAACCGGGCAAATTTGGGGATTGAGGTGATGCACGAGCGTAATGCCCACCAATTTCCTTTGGATCTGGCCAGTTCGACGGACTTTGAATCCGTTAGCTTCTTGGCTCCGTCGATCCTAGGGGAAGCCAGTTCGGCGGACTTTGAATCCGCGTCTGGGGTTGGCAATTTTTCCTAGGGATTCCCTTAGCTCAGAAGGTTTTCCGTAAACCTCTTTGGGCTGTTGTTTGAAATTGGCTGCTAGGGATGGGGAGTTCGTTCCACGATTGGGTGGCGGCTCCCCTTTATTGCGAGCATGGCTGATTTGAACGGATTACGAATTGGTTTTCAACTGGCTTTGAATGTGGTGTGAGGTGTGTATGGATCGGTCAAGTTCTGCGCAAGGTTTTCAGGATGAGCGCGATGAGTGGGGGCTTTGCCCCGATCGCGGGGGGCGTTTCAGTTGGGGGACGGCGCTATTTTTTGGGGCGTTCCACGGGCTGGCGCTGCTGATGGTTTGGCACTTTTCCTGGGGGGCGCTGGGGGTTTTGGTGGGGCTGCACTGGTGCTTTGGCAGTTTGGGCATTTGTCTGGGCTATCACCGGCTGCTGAGCCACCGCAGTTTTCGGGTGCCGCGACCGTTGGCCTATGCGATCGCGACCTTGGGGGCGTTGGCGCTGCAAGGGGGGCCAATTTTCTGGGTGGCGGGCCACCGGCTGCACCATGCCTACACGGAGGATGAGGAGCGCGATCCCTATTCGGCGCGGCGGGGGTTTTGGTGGAGCCATCTGCTGTGGATGCTGTACCCGAAGCCGGAATTTTTTGAATTTGACCGCTATCGTCGCTATGCGCCGGATTTGGCCCGCGATCGCTACTATTGCTGGCTAGATCGCTATTTCCTGCTGCTGCAACTTCCCCTGGCGATCGCCCTCTACGCGATCGGCGGGTGGTCCTATGTGATTTATGGGATTTTTGGGCGGGCGGTGCTCCTGTGGCATTCCACCTGGCTGATCAACTCCGCCACCCATCTCTACGGCGGCTACCGCAGTTTCGGCACGGCGGACACCACCCGCAACCTCTGGTGGGCGGCGCTTCTCACCTATGGGGAAGGTTGGCATAACAATCACCACGCCTATCCCCAGGTGGCGAAATGCGGCTGGCGCTGGTGGGAGGTGGATGTGACCTGGTGGGCGATCCAGGGGCTGGCGTGGCTGGGGCTGGCGCGTCAGATTGTCTATCCCCCGACGACGACCCAGGATCCAACGGCCTAGGGGGTTTGGGGCGGTGGGGAAGGGTCGGGCAATAGGGTGAGTTGGGCCGCAATCGCGGGGGGCGGCTCATAGCCCAAATGTCTCCAGGCGGCGGCGGTCACCACCCGGCCCCGGGGGGTCCGTTGCCAGTAGCCAATCTGCATTAAGTAAGGCTCATACACTTCTTCAATAGTTTGGGCATCTTCCCCCGTCGCGGCGGCCAGGGTTTCGAGGCCCACCGGCCCGCCCCCAAAGGCTTCGATCGCCACGGTCAACAACCGGCGATCGGTCCAGTCCAGGCCCAACGGATCCACGCTGAACAGTTCCAACGCCGCCGCCGCGATCGCCTGGTTAATCGTGCCGTCGTGGCGCACCTGGGCATAGTCCCGCACCCGCCGCAGGAGCCGATTCGCCAGCCGGGGGGTGCCGCGCGATCGCCGCGCAATTTCCGCCGCCCCATCGGCTTGCAGATCCACCTTCAAAATCGCCGCCGTCCGCAGGACAATCGCGGCCAACTCCTCCACGTCATAGAACCGCAGCCGCTGCACCAGGCCGAAGCGATCGCGCAGGGGCGCACTCAGGGCACCGGCTCGGGTGGTGGCCCCCACCAGCGTGAACCGGGCGATGGGCAGCGATCGGATCCGCGCCGTCTGGCCCTTGCCGATGGTGATATCGAGGCGAAAATCCTCCATGGCCGGGTACAAAATCTCCTCGGTCATGCGGGGCAGCCGGTGGATTTCATCAATAAACAGCACATCTCCGGGCTGCAAATTGACCAGCAATCCGGCGATATCCCGGGGCCGCTCCAGGGCCGGGGCCGTGGTGATTTTGCACTGGGTACCCATTTCCGCCGCCAGGATCAGGGCCAGGGTGGTTTTCCCCAAACCGGGGGGACCGTACAGCAGCAAATGATCCAGCGGTTCCTGGCGATGCTGGGCCGCCGCGATCGCGATCGCCAACACCTCCTTCAAAGCCCGCTGGCCCGCATAGTCCGCCAAACATTGGGGCCGGATGCGCCCGTCCGGATCCTGGAGATTCGTGCCCGTTGCGCCCGTGGCCGTGGGCAGCGTTTCCCCGTCCTCCGGCTGCACCAGGGGATCAAGCAACGATTCTGATGCCGGCTTGGATGCCGGTTTGGACGGGGGGCGATCGCGATCGGGCGGCGGTGACTTGGACGAAATGATAGCCATGGTCCCTAGCCTAGCGGGCGATCGCGATCGCGGTGACCTCGCCAGCCCCCTAGCTCAGCACCCAATTCACCAGGGTCCGCACCCCAAAGCCCGTGGCCCCCGCCGGATCAATGCCGCTTTCCTTGTCCACCCAGACCGGCCCCGCCACGTCCAGGTGCGCCCAGGGGGTTTTATCCACGAACTTTTTCAGGAACAGGGCCGCCGTAATCGCCCCGCCGCCGCGCGGTCCCGTATTTTTCATGTCCGCCACCACGGACTTGAGGCCGCTGGCGTAGTCCTCCTCCAGGGGCATGGGCCAGAACTTTTCGCCCGCCGATTCCCCCGCCCGTTGCAGGGCCGTCCCCAGGGCCTCGTCGCTGCTCCAGAGCCCCGCAATCTTGCCCCCCAGGGCCACCACGCACGCCCCCGTCAGGGTCGCCAGGTCCACCATGGCATCGACCCCCAACTTATCGGCAAACACCAGGGCATCCGCCAACGTGAGGCGACCCTCCGCGTCCGTATTATTCACCTCAATGGTTTTGCCGTTCGAGGCCGTGAGGATATCCCCCGGATGCATGGCCCGTCCGCTGATCATGTTTTCCGTGGCGGCGCTAATAAAATGCACCTCCACATCGGGGCGGATCTGGGCGATCGCCTTCGCCGCGCCAAAGGTAGCCCCCGCGCCGCCCATGTCCGTTTTCATCATTTCAATGCTGCTGCCGGGACCGGCTTTCACGTTCAGGCCGCCACTGTCGAAGGTGAGCCCTTTACCAATAATCGCCAGCTTCTTGCGCGGTTCCCCCTCGGGGCGATAGGTCAGGTGGATGAATTTGGGGGGCAGATCCGACGCTTGCGCCACGCCGAGGAACGCCCCCATGCCCAGGGCTTCGCACTGCTCCCGCTCCAGGATTTCTAGATCGAGGCCATAGTCCTGGGCCAGCTCCGTCGCCAACTGGGCCAGGGTGACGGGGGTGACCACATTCGCCGGGGCGGCCACCAGTTCCCGCGCCAGGACCACGCCGCTGACGACCTTTTGCCCCAGGGCGATCGCCTCCGCCAGGACATCAGCTTCAGCTTCAGCGGCCCCCCGGAACGGCAGAATTTGCACCGTGGTCAGGTCCGGGCGCTCCTCATCGTCCTTTGATTCGGACTTGAAGCGGCGATCGCGGTACAGACTCAGTTCCACCCCCTCCACGATCGCGCGGGTGGTGGCGGCTTGGTCCGCGATCGCCAACGGCAGCGACAGGCCCAGATCCGTACAGCGATGGCGACGGGCAAATTTCGCCGCCGTCCCCGCCGCCTGCCGCACCCCATCGAGGGTCAGGGCCGCCGGTTTCCCCAGGCCGATCAATTGCAGCTTACGGATCGGAGCCCCCGCCAGCCGCATGGCCTCCGCCGACCCGGCCTTCCCCTTAAACCCCGTCTCCTCGATCAATTCCGCGATCGCACCCCCCAGGCGATCGTTCAGGGCCGCCAGATCATCGCGCAGGGCCACCTCCCCCTCGAACAGGCCAATCGCCAGCCCGCCGCCCGACCACTCCAACAGCGGCACACCAATCGCTTGAAATTCCATGGGGATCCTCGCAAACGCTCGCAAATGAACGGACTTTAGGGTAATCAATCTAACCCATTGCCCCCAAAAATTCAGATTCAGCCCGCCCCGACCCGCCCCCGCCGCCCTAGTAGGATAGAAAGCGCAGGCAGCGGCCCCGGCCCACCCTCGACCCTTGACCCACGTTTCCTAGCTCAGACCCATGGCAGACGTTTCTGAAAATCCCTTCACCCCCGCCGTCAGCGATCGCATCTGCGGCCACATGAACGACGATCACCCGGATGCGGTCCTGTTCTACGTCCACCACTACGGCAACGAACCCACCGCCACCGAAGCGCGCATGGACGCGATCGACTGCGACGGCATGGACATCACCGCCACGGTGGACGACGGGCCGCGCCCCCTGCGGATTCCCTTCGCCGCGCCCCTCGCCACCGCCAAGGATGCCCATGTGGTCCTGGTGGATATGCTCAAGGTGCCCCGCCCCGCCGACGCCCCCACCGCCTAGGGCCATGGGCCTCAATTTGACGAAGCCAAAGGCGGTTCAATAGAATCAGGCGCAAGAGAATCCGGCGCAGGCGCAGACCATTTCGGGGCCACCAACCGTCGCACAACCTCAGGGACACCCCCCGCGCCAGCCTCCTCCGCATCAGCACTCACTTCGGGAATTTGGGCGAAACAGCCATGGTCATTAGCGTCTCCTCCTCCCCTAAACCCCTCGACGCCGACGACGCCGCGATCGCGCCCGAGTCACCGATCGCCTCTGGCCCTGCCAGTTCTGGGCCCGCCGCCCCCCGCCAAGGCACCCTCAATTCCGGCTCCCTCGTGGGGGATTATGCGGATCAGTTGATGGATGACCTGTTCGACGATCTGGAGCGATCGCTCGATGAGGGGGTTGATGTGCTGCCCATGGTGGAGGCGGAACCGATGGAGGAGGACGAGGTGCTGGCCTTGACCCCCCTCGAAGTGCCGCAACTGGTGGTGCCCGAGTCCCTGCTGCCCCCCAGGGTCGATCGCGCCGCCCGGGAAAAGGCGATCGCCGATGCCATCCGGGAGCAGGAGCGCCAGAAGCAATCCCGCCAATCCCACGATCGCCTGCTGGTGGGCGGTGCCCTAGCGGCCCTGATGGCAACCGTCGGCCTGTGGTACCTCAACCGGCGCGGCGAGCTTCAGCAGGCGGCCCGCGAAACGGAGGTGATCACCGCCACGGCGGCCCAGGATCCCAATGTGGATACGGCCTTTGTGAACTATATGCAGCGATCGCTCGATACGATCGCCGCCAATGAGCAGGCCCGCAGCGGGGGATCGAGCAGCCGTCAGCCGTTGCCCGTGGTGCCGCTGCCCATGGTGCCCATGCCGCCGGGGACGGCCCTGCAACCGTTGCCGGTGCCCAATGGGACGGCGGTGGTGCCCCCTGGGACGGCGGCGGGGTTGGATATTCCCCTGGCGAGTAATCTGACGGAGGCGATCGAGCGGCTGACGGCGTTGATTGAACGGATGCCTGCGAATGCCCCTGGGGCGGCCAATGGGGCGAACCCTGGCAATGCCGGTGGGTCACTGCCGTCGCCGAGCAATAATCCCCCGCCCGGACCGGTGGCGATGGAATCGCCCGCGCCGACGGCGTCACCGAGCCCTGGGGAACCGCCCGCCAACACGGTGGCGATCGCGCCGAAGCCGACCCAATCGTTGGTGGGGCTGTTGGATCTCGGGGAGCGATCGGCGGCGCTGTTCGCGATCGATGGGGTGACCCGCCGGTTCAATATCGGCGAAACCGTCGGCGGTAGCGGCTGGACGTTGGTGGAGGTGACGGCGGATTCCGCCAAGATCCGCAAGGATGGCGAAACCCGCACGATCTACATCGGTGAACGCTTCTAGGGATCAAGGTTGTTCCCGGCCATCCCATCCGTCGGGTTTTCCCCGCCCAGCCCAGCCCCCGCGATCGCGGTTCCAGGGTTGAACGGATTTGTGGAGATCAGTTGGGGCAGGGTTAGGAGACCCACCCCCCACGAGATCCCATGTTTGTCGATTCTTTGCCCTAGGTTGGTCGGGGGGACAGGGCGGCGATTTGGGCGGCGGCTTTGCTGAGGGATTCGTGCCATTCCCGGTCGGGATCGCTGTCGGCGACGATGCCCGCCCCCACCTGACCCCAGGCGATCGCGGGGACATCGGGCGTAGGGCGACGGGGCAGCAGCAGGGTCCGGATCAAGATATTGAGATCCAGCCGTCCGGCCACGTCTAAGTAGCCACAGGAGCCATAGAACAAATTGCGGCGCACCGGTTCTAGCTGCTCGATGATGTCCATGCAGCGCACCTTGGGGCAGCCGGTGATGGTGCCGCCGGGGAACACGGCCCGCAGGGCGTCGATGGGGCCGCGATCGCGACGGAGCCGTCCGGTCACATTGCTCACCAGGTGCATGACGTGGCTGTAGCGCTCGACGGTGAAAAATTCATCCACCACCACGGATCCCCAGTCGCACACGCGCCCCAGGTCGTTGCGCTCTAGGTCCACCAGCATCGTATGTTCCGCCCGTTCCTTGGGGTCGGCGCGCAGTTCATCGGCCAGGGCGCGATCGCGGGTTTCATCATCACTGCGGGGGCGGGTGCCGGCGATCGGGCGGGTGCTGGCGATCGCGGGGCGGCCCGTTTCATCCGGCCCCAGGTGCAGCAACCGCTCCGGCGAACAGCTCACCACTTCTCCCCAGGGTGATCGCCAATAGCTGCCGAAGGGGGACGGATTGATGGCCCGCAACCGGCGATAGGTGTCCCAACCGCTGGCGGCGAGGGGGCTACTGAAGCGCAAGGTGAGATTCGCCTGAAAAATATCCCCCGCCCGGATGTGCTCCTGGGCCTGACGCACGGCGGCGCAATAGTCCTCGCGATCGCGGCCGTAGGCAATGGCGCTGGGGCTTTCGGCGGCCTGGGGCGGCGGATCCCCATCTAACGACTCCCAATCCGACGATCGCGCCAACTGCCGGTCCATCTCGTCCAAATCCTGTGGAGCCGTCGCCGCCAGCCACAGACGCTGTTGCCCATGATCCAGGACCGCGAAGCGATCGGGCTCGTACCAGTAGGCCACCGGAAAGGGCAGCGGATCCGGATTGCGCACCGGCAGCCGCTCGATTTCCCAGGCCAGGTCATAGCCCAGCCAGCCCAGCCAGCCGCCGCGAAAGGGCAATTCCTCTAGATCCGCCGCGATCGCCGGTTGCCCGTCCAATAATCCCGTCAAAAAGGGCAAAATTTCCCCCAAGGCTGGCGTCCACAGTTGCGCGCGGCCCCGGTGCGATCGCGGCGACCCGGCACAGATGGAATAGCGCGAGAGGGCGGCGGCGGCGGCGCAAAATTGGTGGGTGGGGTAGGGGCTTTCCAGGAGCGTCGCGATCGCCTCATCCCGAAACAGGGCGGAAAAGATAGCCGCGCCGGTGCGATCGCCCAAAGGCCGCGATCGCCAGTGCCAGGGAACGGTTGCGGTGGACGGGGCGGGCGACGGAACGGGGGGAGAGATGGGTCGGGCCATGCGGGGTACGGGGAAGACAAACCCCCTCAATCTTGCCACTGTTCCGCCGTGGTGCTGGCGGTGCCTAGGATCCCGGCTCGGAGCGCTCGGCGGCCGGTAGCTCGTCGCGGCTGGCCTGGAGGGGTTGCACGACCTTGGCGATCGCGTCCTTCACAAACCGCTGCACGAAGCGATCGCGGCGGTTGAGTTGAAATTGCTTTTGCACCGCCTCGGCAATGCCCCCATCCCCCCAGTCCTGATCGTTGCGGAAATATTCAATGAAACTGCGGCCTGCGATGCGGGTGAGGTAGGCGGCGGTGACCCCTTGAATGGCCTTACCAAAAATGGCGGTGGCGATATTAAATTGCAGGGCGGTACTCAATAGGCCAGCGGCTCCTTTGACGATGCCTAAGCTGGTGAGGGTTTTGGCGATCGAGAGGGCCAACTCCTGGGCGCGATCGCCGCTGAGATCGCAGCCATAAATGCGCCCCAATTCGATAATCATTTGGGCATTGACAGCGGCGGCGGCCAACAAATCTAAACCGGGCAATGGGGTCATGGCAACGGCCCCGGCCCCCACCCACTGGTACCGTTCCACAATCTTTTCCGCCTGCCGTCGCCGCTGGGCATCAATCAATTTTCTGGCCCGTTTGCCGAGGCGCTGGGCCTGGAGCAACATATTATCGGCGATGAGATCTTCCCCCTCGGCCCGCAGGACGGCGGCCATGCGGCGGATGAGGGGCAAAATGTCCGGATCCGGCTGGATCACTTCCCCGTCCGGCAGTTCAACGGCCCTGGGGTTGGCGGCGATCGGCACCACATCGGCGGCGGGAATCAGGTCCGCAAGGCGCGATCGCAGCCGCTCCAGAATGGCATCTCGATCTTCCGGCAAATAGCGATCCACCTTATTAAAAATCACCAGCGATCGCTTACCGATCTCCGCCAAAGTTCGCAGGGGATCATATTCCGACTGGCGCAGATCATCATCAACCACAAATAATAGTAAATCCGCCTCCGTGGCCAACTGCCGCGCCAGCCGTTCCCGCCGGGTGCCCGCCGTTCCAGGCTCTAGAATTCCAGGCGTATCCGCAATCAAAATTTCCCGCTGCAAGCCGCGAATGCGCAGGGTATAGGTGGTGCTCACTTCCGTGGTGCCCATGGGTGCCCCCACATCCCCCACCACGCGGCCAATGAGGGCATTAATTAGCGACGTTTTGCCCGCCGAACCGGTGCCAAAAATGACGACGAGCAGTTCACCGCGCGCCAGGTTTTCTTCAATCTCCCGCGATTTTTCCAGCAGCGCCTTGCGGGCAATTTCATCCTGAATGCGGTCCACCTGTTGCCGCACCGCCTTGAGGGTTTCCCCCGCCGCTTCCGCCTTCACTTCCGACACTTTCACGGTGGGGCGTGATCGCCGTTTGCCCCCTTTACCCACCTCAAAAAAGTTGAAGTAATAGACAAAGGCCGCCACCATGGCCGCCAGCAGGGCCACCGTCAGCAGCACGACGAGCCCCCCGAGCCACGGGGCGGTCCAGGTGACCTGCCAGTAGAGCTGTTGGATGGCCTGCACGAGCCACAGCACCATGCCAAGGATGACGCAAAGGCCCACCAGCAGGGCAATGAGACGGGGCAGGGGCATGGCGTTGGCGCGGGGAAAGGCGGGGGGATCGGGGCCGCGATCGCGCGAAACTCGACCGCGATCGTAGTGCGATCCTATCCGAAGGGCGGCGGCCTTGGCCGGAGGGGCGGTTTAATCGGCCGCGAGGAGTTGGGCGACCCGCTGGTACACCTGATCGCGAATGGTGCGGAAGGTGTCGAGATCTCCGCCTTCGGGATCCTCTAAATTCCAGTCTTCAAATTGCTCGGTTTCTAGCCATTCCGGCGGCAGATTAACGCCACAGCCGCACAGGGAAATGACCACATTAAAATCCTCGGGCAAAAAGTCGCTGAGGGGCTGCGATCGCTGGTCGGAAATATCCACGCCCACCTCCGCCATCACCTCAACGGTCAGGGGATCAATTTCGCTCCCGGCCAAACCGGCGCTGGCAACGATCGCGCGATCGCCCGCCATCTGTTTCGCAAAGCCCTCCGCCATTTGGGAGCGGCGGGAATTTTTCTTGCAGACAAATAAAATCCGTTTCATGGAGTTCAGAAAGTAAAGTCAATCGTCAAGATAAGGAGATAAGACAAGGGGCTTAAGCCCCTTGCTATCGCCAGAGAAATGATTTGCAAATTCTTGCTAATTTCCTAGGGGAAAACAGCGGGGATCCGGCAACGTTGCGGTTTCCGGCTGGCGAGGAAACAAGGGGGCCGTCCGGCGACACACCTCCACCAACATCAGCATCACCGGCACCTCAATCAACACCCCCACCACCGTCGCCAGCGCCGCCCCAGAATTGAGCCCAAACAGGGTCACCGCCGTCGCGATCGCGACTTCAAAATGATTACTCGCCCCAATCAACGCCGCCGGGGCCGCATCCTCATAGCTCAACCCCAGCTTGCGGGCAGCCGCATAGGCGATCGCGAAAATCAAATTAGTTTGGATGAATAGCGGCACCGCAATCAACACAATATGGAACGGATTATTGACAATCAATTCCCCCTTGAACGCAAACAGCAGCACCAAAGTAATCAACATCGCCGCGATCGCGATCGGGCTCAAATATTTAAGAAAATGGGTTTCAAACCACTCCCGACCCCGGTGGCGCAAAATCCACTGACGGGACACCACCCCACAAAACAGCGGCAACCCCACATAAACCAACACCGAAAGAACAATCGTCTCCCAGGGCACCGTCAAATTATTCGACGCCAAAAGCCACCGCCCCAAAGGTGCATAGAGAAACAGCATCGCCAGGGAATTAATCGCCACCATCACCAGGGTATGGCCCTGATTCCCATGGCACAAATAGCCCCACATCAGCACCATCGCCGTACAGGGGGCAATGCCCAATAGAATCGTCCCGGCAATATAGGAATCCGCCAGGGGCACCGATATCCCATTAATCACCTCAGAGCCCTGGATCAATTGGCGAAATAACCATCCAATAAAAAATTGGGAAATGGCCACCATCGTAAAGGGTTTAATCAGCCAATTCACCACCAGGGTTAATAGCACCGGCTTCGGTGTTTTGGCCGCCGCCTTTGCCCGACTAAAATCAATCTTCACCATGATGGGATACATCATGAAAAAGAGACAAACGGCAATGGGAATGGACACCTGGGCCACACTGATCCGGTCCAGGGCGATCGCCAGATCCGGAAACGCCCGCCCCAAACCAATGCCCACTCCAATGCACAGCACCACCCAAACGGTTAAATAGCGCTCAAAAAACGAGAGATTGCCCCCCGCCCGCACCGCCCGCGACCTCGCCGCCCCAGCCTCGCCCATCCCTGCCTCCTGACGGGATCGAGATCACCCGACCCACAATTTCAACTTATATCGACGATCATCAATATTTGCATCCACCAATACCTTATCAAGTCCCACCGCCATGTCAAGATGGGCCTATGGAATCCCGTACCGCCGTCACCTGCTGTAGGCCCCTGCTGGCCGGTCGTCTCACCGCCGATGAGTCCCAGGCGATCGCGCCGGTCTTCCGCGTTTTGGGGGAACCCGCGCGGCTGCAAATCCTCAGCGCGATCGCCGCCCAGCCCGCTCAAGAGGTGCGCGCCTGCGAACTGGTGGAATCCCTCGGTTTGGCGCAACCCACCGTGAGCTATCACCTGAAACTCATGTTTGAAGCGGGCCTTCTGGCCAAGGAACGGCGCGGCACCGCCATCTATTACCGCCTCGTGCAGGAACAGCTCGCCGCCCTGCGGGCCGTCCTCGGGTAGGGGCGATCGCGTCAGAAGCCCTCAAAAATTCGAGAACAATCCCCTTTAGACCCAACTCAAACCCACAGAATCAAGGCCAAGCCCCCTTAAAATGTGGGGGTTTGCGGAGGAGTTTTTTAGATGAGCGACTTTTTTAACAACGTCCTGCGCTACCCGCGCTTTTTGATCAGCTTCAGCCTCGGGGTGGTATTGACCCTGCTGTCCCCCTTCACCAGCATCGTCAAGGATCGCAAAAGCGCCGTGGCCGTGGCGGCCCTGTTCATTTCCATCCTGGTCTTTGTGATCTTCACCCTGCGCGGCATGTTGGGCTTGAGTACCGTTTAGGGCCGAGGGGCGATCTTCGGGCTATCATCGGGGGTCTTGCGCACTCTGTCGCAGGGGGTCGCCCGTTGCCCCAAGCCTAATCTTTCTGGTCTAACGGTTTCGTGCGGCTGAACATACCTTCGCGGCGATCGCGATCGCCCGGAACCAGCGGCCCCACAGGGGGCAAGGGAGGACAAATCAATGGCAACCAATCGCCGAGTGGCGCGGGTGGCGGAACTGATCCGCCGGGAAGTCAGCCAGATGCTCATGGGGGGCATCAAGGACGATCGCGTGGGGATGGGCATGGTGAGCGTGACGGATGTGCGCGTGTCCGGCGACCTCCAGCACGTCAAGGTTTTTGTGAGTATCTACGGTTCCGACGAGGCCCGCACCCAAACCATGGAGGGGCTCCAGTCCGCCACGGGCTATGTGCGCCGGGAACTGGGCCAGCGGGTGCGCCTGCGTCGGACGCCGGAGGTGCTGTTTGTCGAAGATCTATCGATCGCGCGGGGGGCGGAGGTGCTGTCCCTGCTCAGTCAGCTAGAGGCCAAGCGGGAATTGCAGGGGGACGCGATCGCGGCGGCGGACCTCGACCCCTCGGACGATGATGACGACGACAACGAATACGACGACGAATTCGAGGACGATGACGAAGAATAACCCACCGTCGTAGGGGCGGGGTTTCCCCGCCCAGCCTCCACCGAAGAGCCCGCCCAGCCCCCGCCGAAGAGCCCACCCAGCCCCCGCCAAAGAGCCCGCCCAGCCCCCAGCATCCCTGATAAAAAACCCGTCCCATACCGCCCCAAGGTTGAACGGTTTTAGGGTGATCGGTTGGGCGAGGGTTGGGAAACCCAACCCCTACGGTGATGGGATGGATGAACAAGTGGCTGAACAAAATTGATCACAGGCCCTAATTTTTTCCGGTTCCGTTGCCCGTCCTTATCAGAGCAATCCCCATGGCTACCTACCTTGACGCCGCCGCCGAGTTCTACCGCGAAGTCGCCGAAACCCCGGACGTGGGCCTGTGCTGCGTCCAGAGCGGCGCATTCAAAATGCCCGGTCTCACCCTGCCCGATCGCATGGTGGCCATGAACTACGGCTGCGGCACGACGGTGCAACCCCAGGAATTGATGGACGAGCCGACGGTGGTCTATGTCGGCGTGGGGGGCGGCCTGGAGGCCCTGCAATTTGCCTACTTCTGCCGACGACCGGGGGCCATCATCGCGATCGAACCGGTGGCGGAAATGCGATCGGCGGCCCTGGAAAATCTGCAAGAGGCGGCGCGGCTCAATGACTGGTTTGACCCGTCCTTCGTGGAAATCCGCGCGGGGGATGCCTTTGAGTTGCCCGTGGCCGATGGGGTGGCGGGGGTGTTCGCCCAAAACTGCCTGTTCAATATCTTTGAGCCGGACGATTTGACGCGGGCCTTGCGGGAGGCGTACCGGGTGCTGCGCTGTGGCGGGCGGCTGCTGATGAGTGACCCGATCGCGACGCGGCCCATCCCCGAGTCGTTGCGGCGGGACGATCGCCTGCGGGCCATGTGTTTATCCGGGGCGCTGACCTATGACGAATACGTGGGCCACTTGACCGGCGTCGGCTTTGGCCAGGTGGAGGTGCGCGCCCGTCGGCCCTATCGCCTACTGGATCGGGCCACCTATGGGCTAGAGGACGATCTGCTGCTGGAAAGCCTCGACTGCGCCGCCTTCAAGGTGCCCATGCCCGCCGATGGCCCCTGTATTTTCACGGGCAAAACGGCGATCTATAGCGGCCCCGACGCGGCCTATGACGACGGCAAGGGGCACCGGCTCCAGCGGAGCATTCCGGCGGGGGTGTGCGACAAGACGGCGGCGGCGTTGGCGGCCTGCGACGAAAATATTTTGATTACGCCCGCCACCTGGCATTACCAGGGGGATGGCTGCTGCTAGGACGCGATCGCGGGTCGATCCATAGGGAAACGGGGAAAGGCGATGGAGTTTGCGGATTGGCTCGGGTGGCCGCTGCGGCGGCGGGTGGCGCAACTGCTGGTGGTGCGGGCGTCGGGCTTTTTGCTGGATGGTCAAATCCGCTACCCGGTCTGGGAGCCGACCCGCGATCGCCTGCGGCATCTGGTGCAAACGGAGGGGGTGGGGGGCGTCATCCTGCTGGGGGCCAGTGCGCCGGAGCTGGCCCTGCGGACGGCGGAACTGCAAAGCTGGGCAAGGTCCGGGGATTTCGGCGAACATTCGGCGGGAATTCCCCTGTTGCTGGCGGCGGATGTGGAGGAGGGGGTTGGTCAACGGTTTGCGGGGGGGACGTGGTTTCCGCCCCTGATGGCCTTGGGGGAAATTGCGCGGACGGATTGCGATCGCGCGATCGCCCTGGCGCAGGGGATGGGGGCCGCGATCGCCGGGGAATGCCGCGCGGTGGGGCTCAATTGGCTCCTGGGGCCGGTGGTGGATGTCAATAACAATCCCGACAATCCGGTGATTAATGTGCGGGCCTTTGGGGAAACGCCGGAGGTGGTGGCGGATCTGGCGGCGGCGTTTGTGGCGGGGGCGCGGTCGGGCGGGGTGCTGACGGCGGCGAAGCATTTTCCCGGCCATGGGGACACGGCGACGGATTCCCATCTGGAGTTGCCGGTGATTGACCATGGGAACGATCGCCTCCAAAGCCTTGAGTTGGTCCCGTTCCGGCGGGCGATCGCGGCGGGGGTGGATGCGGTCATGAGCGCCCATTTGCAGATTCCCGCCTGGGATCGGGAGTATCCCGCGACCCTATCCCGCGCGATTTTGACCGATCGCCTGCGCCATCAGTTGCGCTTTGGGGGGTTGATCGTCACCGATGCCCTGGTGATGGGGGCGATCGCCAACCGCTACGGTGCCCAGGACGCGCCGCTGCTGGCCCTGGAGGCGGGGGCGGATATTTTGCTGATGCCCGCCGATCCGAGCGGGGCGATCGCCGCGATCATCGAGGCCGTCGAAACCGGGCGCGTGGGTGAAGACCGCATCAACGAATCACTAGGGCGCATTTGGCGGGCGAAGCGACATCTGGGGCTGCTGGATGCGGGGCAAGCTTCTGCCGGGGCGGCGGCGGTGGCGAATGACCTCAGTGAAACCCTCGCGACTCAAAAATCCGTGGACTTGGCCGCTGCGATCGCGGTCCAGTCGAACCGGTCGGGCAACGGGGTTTTGACCTATGGCAGTGCCACCGATTCGGCGCGATCGCCCGCTGGCCTAAGGCTGGCCGGGGAAGACGCCGTGAACCTGGGCACCCTGGCCCCGGACGCGCCCCCGGACGGTGCCCAGAATTTGATCCTGCTCGATGACGCCCTCAGCGCCGACATGCTGGGCCAGCACACCCCCGCGATCGCCCTGCCGCGCCAGTGGGGATTTTCGCGCCTCACATTGATAGATCGCGCCAGCCCCGACGGGGACGAACTAATGAAAACCCTGGGCGATCGCCCCACCCTCCTACAGCTCTTTGTGCGGGGGAATCCCTTCCGGGGCAGCGCCAATGCCGCCGATCGCGCGATCGCCTGCTATGAAACCCTGGTGCGCCGCGATCGCCTGTTGGCCCTCCTCATCTACGGCAGCCCCTACCTACTCGATCGCCTCCGACCCAACTGCCCCTACGTGTTCAGCTACAGCCAAACCCCCCAGGCCCAGGCGATCGCCCTGGCGACCCTCAACCCCGCCGCCCCTAGGGCCAAATGCTAGACTAATCCCCTTAAATGGACCCGATCGCCCCCTTCGGTTCCCCCTTTGGTCCACCATCGCCATTCCTGGGAGAATATCTAAAAAAGTAACGATGGTCTTGCTCTAAAAATTCCCCGCCGCCCGCGCCAGAGACGAGGAGCTTTAAGCCCCTTGTCCCACCGGCATCCAAAGGAAATCCAAGGCCCCAGAAGCACTTTTTTAGATATCTTCTAAAGACTATTTCTAACAAAAACTTCCCCCGCATTTCCCATGGCTTTTTCGTCCGTCATCCACGCCCTCAAACGATCGCCCCTCACTGAGGAATTGCTGAGCAAATGCGATCGCCAGGGGCGGCTGGACCTGTCGGGCTTGGCGCGGTTGCCTAAGGGATTGGTGGCGTCGGCATTGGCGAAGGCCCGCGATCGCGACTTGCTGGTGGTGACGGCCACCCTAGAGGAGGCGGGGCGCTGGGCGGCGCAGCTAGAGGCCATGGACTGGGCCACGGTGCAGTTTTATCCCACCACGGAATCGTCCCCCTACGAGCCCTTCGATCCGGAGTCGGAAATGCTGTGGGGCCAGTTGCAGGTGCTGGTGGATCTGCTGGAGCGGCGGCGGGCGATCACCACCCCCGACGAGGAGGCCAAGGACAGCAAAGCCCATAAACCCATGGTGATCGTGGCGACGGAGCGATCGCTGCAACCTCACCTCCCCCCCCCGGCGGTGTTCGAGGGCCAATGCCTGACCCTGCAACCGGGGGTCACCTGGAATCTGGCGGATCTGGGGCGATCGCTGGCGAACCTGGGCTATGAGCGGGTGAATTTAGTTGAAACCGAAGGCCAATGGAGTCAGCGGGGCGATATCGTCGATATTTTCCCCGTTTCGTCCGAATTCCCCGTCCGTCTGGAATGGTTCGGCGATGAGCTCGAGCACCTGCGGGAATTTGACCCCAATACCCAGCGGTCCCTCGACGCGATCGCGCGGGTCAAGCTCACCCCCACCGGCTACGAAGCCCTCATCCGCGACGCCCTAGCCGAGCGGGATCTCGATCCGCAAACCCTCCTGGGCCTCGATGACCTGGGGGACGATGACGACGGGGGCCGCACCAGCCTACGCCCGGACGGCCTGCGGCGTTTCCTGGGCCTCGCCTTCGCATCCCCGGCCTCCCTCCTGGACTATCTGCCGGACCACGCCCTCATCGCCCTCGATGAACTGGACCAATGCGCCGCCCACAGCGATCGCTGGGTCACCCACGCCCAGGACCATTGGCAGAGTCTCTACGGCCCTGAAAGCAACCCCTTGCAGATCGCGCCGCCGGTCCTCCATCGCCCCTTCCAGGACAGCCTCGATCAATTGGCCGCGTTCCCCTACCTGACCCTCGCGGAACTGGCCACGGACGCCGCGATCGCCCCCGCCGGCCAACCGCGCCCCGTGAACCTGGCCTCGCGCCCCGTCCCCGCCATCCCCCACCAGTTCGGCAAACTGGCCGCCACCATCCGCGACGAAATTGATCGCAAATTTGCCGTGTGGCTCGTGTCCGTCCAGCCCAGCCGCGCCGTGGCCCTGCTGCAAGAGCACGATTGCCCCGCCCAATTTGTCCCCAGCCCCAAGGACATTCCCGCGATCGAACGGCTCCAGCGCCAGCGACAGGCGATCGCCGTCAAATACTCCGGCCTTGCGGAACTCGAAGGGTTCAGCCTGCCCACCTATCGCATCGCCGTCATCACCGATCGCGAATTCTTCGGCCAGCACACCCTCGCCACCCCCAGCTACGTCCGCAAACGCCGCCGCGCCGCCTCAAAGCAAGTCGATCCCGACAAACTCAGTCCGGGCGATTTTATCGTTCACCGCAACCACGGCATTGGCCGCTTCCTCAAACTCGAAAAACTCAGCGTCAATGGCGAAACCCGCGAATATTTAGTCCTGCAATATGCCGATGGGCTTTTGCGGGTCGCCGCCGATCAAATGGGCAGCCTTTCCCGGTACCGCGCCACAAAAGAAGGGCCGCCGCAACTGCATAAAATGACCGGCAAAGCCTGGGAAAAGGCCAAGGCCAAGGTCCAGAAGGGCCTCAAAAAAGTTGCCCTCGATCTCCTCAAACTCTACGCCGCCCGCGCCGAGCAGATCGGTTTTCCCTTCCCGCCGGATATGCCCTGGCAGCAGGAACTCGAAGAATCCTTCCCCTATCAACCCACCCCCGATCAACTTAAATCGATCCAAGAGGTCAAGCGCGACATGGAGAGCGATCGCCCCATGGATCGCCTGGTTTGTGGGGACGTGGGCTTTGGTAAAACCGAAGTGGCCGTGCGGGCCATTTTTAAAGCCGTCACCGCCGGGAAACAATGCGCCCTCCTGGCCCCTACAACGATCCTCACCCAACAGCATTACCACACCCTCAAGGAACGATTTGCCCCCTATCCAATCCAGATCGGTTTGCTCAATCGATTCCGCACCGCCACGGAACGGAAAGAGGTGCAGCAGCGCCTCGCCAGCGGGGAATTAGATATCGTGGTGGGCACCCATTCCCTGCTCGGCAAAACCGTCAAATTCAAGGATTTGGGCCTATTAGTCGTCGATGAAGAGCAGCGCTTTGGCGTTAACCAAAAGGAAAAAATTAAGGCCATCAAAACCCAATTGGATGTCCTAACCCTCAGCGCCACGCCCATCCCCCGGACGCTGTATATGGCCCTCTCCGGCATTCGGGAAATGAGCGTGATTGCCACGCCGCCCCCGGCCCGTCGGCCCATCCAAACCCATTTGGTGCCCTACGATCCCGAGGCGGTGCGATCGGCCATCCGCCAGGAACTCGATCGCGGCGGCCAGATTTTCTATGTGGTGCCTCGGGTAGAAGGCATCGAAAAAATTACGGAACAGTTGCGGGAAATGGTGCCCGGTGTGCGCCTCGCGATCGCCCATGGGCAGATGGATGAGGGGGATTTGGAAGCAACCATGCTCGCCTTTGGCAACGGGGAGGCGGACATTTTGGTCTGTACCACCATTGTCGAATCGGGGTTAGATATTCCCCGGGTGAATACGATTTTGATTGAACAGGCGGAACTATTTGGCCTGTCGCAACTGTATCAACTGCGCGGGCGGGTGGGGCGATCGGGCATTCAGGCCCATGCGTGGCTGTTTTATCAAAATAAGGGAACCCTCAGTGAGGCGGCGCGCAAACGGCTGCGGGCGATCCAAGAATTTTCCCAGTTAGGGTCAGGCTATCAGCTCGCCATGCGGGATATGGAAATTCGCGGCGTCGGCAATCTTTTCGGGGCAGAACAGTCGGGCCAGATGAATGAAATTGGCTTTGATTTGTATGTGGAAATGCTCCAGGAGGCCATTAATGAGGTGCGCGGCCAGGAAATTCCCCAGGTGGATGAAACGCAAATTGATCTGCCGGTGACGGCGTTTATTCCCAGTGATTACATGCCAGATCTTGATCGCAAGGTGGCGGCCTATCGGGCGGTGGCGGCGGCCCACACGCGGCAGGAGTTGGCGGCGATCGCGGCAGACTGGAGCGATCACTATGGCCCCTTGCCCATGGCGGCCCAGCAACTGTTGCGGGTGATGGAATTGAAACAGGTGGCGAAACGGGTGGGCGTGTCGCGCATCCGCCCCGAAGGCAAACAGCATGTGCTGCTAGAAACCCCCATGGAGGAACCCGCCTGGAAACTGTTGGCGGAAAAACTGCCGGATCACCTCCGCAGCCGCTTTGTCTACACCAGCAAAAAAGTGATGGTGCGCGGCCTGGGCATCCTCAAACCGGATCAGCAGCTTGAGAATTTAATTACTTGGCTTGGGGCCATGGCCGGGGCGCTACCGACGGAGGCCAAAGGCTTAGAGCCCGTCATCCATTAGCCCGTAACCCTTATGATCTCCCTTTTCCTCAAACCATAAATCCCGTAGGGGCGGGGTTTCCCCGCCCAGCCCCCACCCGCAACCCTCAACCCGCAATCCCCACCCCGAAATCCTCAACCCGCAATCCCTGATATTCCGAAGGTTGAACGGGTTTGGGGTGATCGCGGGTATGCCAAAGGTTGAACGGGTTGGGGGCGATCGCGTGGGGCCGGGTTGGGAGACTCAACCCCTACGATGACGGGATGGATGACTGATCTCAAGTCCCTGATTTTTTGAGGCGATCGCGGGGGGCCGGGTTGGGAGACCCAACCCCTACGACGACGGAATGGATGACTGATCTCAAGTCCCTGATTTTTTGGGGCGATCGCGGGGGGCCGGGTTGGGAGACCTAACCCCTACGACGATGGGATGGGGGTTTGGGGCGATCGCGGCTTAAGGGCACAGAACACCACGTGGCGACCGAGGCCACTGCTGATCAAGGGATAGAGCACCCGGCCCGCCTGGATATGCTCATCGTGGACCGCCAGCCGTTCCGCGTCCGATGGCTTACCGCTGCGCCAATCCTTCCACCAGCGGACGGGGTAGCGCAGGAGCGGATAGAGAACGTGAGACACCCAGTACATGCGCCGCAGGGACGGCAGCACCGATTTACTCTTGTCCCAAACCCGCACCTGCTCGAACCCGGCCCCCGTCAGTAGATCGTGAAAACTGTTGAGTTCCAGGACATCCGGCACCGCCATGCCCGTTTCAAAGTCGTGGACCTGCCGCCATTCCCGCTTTGATCGCGTGGTGCGGCTCAGGAAAACATCATTGACCACCAACCGGCCCCCCGGAGCCAGCAGACGATAGGCTTCTTCCACGAAGGCGGCCTTGCTGGGGGCGTGGCACATGCTCTCTAGCGCCCAAACCACATCAAAGGATTCGTCCGCGAAGGGGGTTTGGCAATAGTCCGTGCAGAGGAATTGCACGCGATCGCCCAGGTGGTGATGTTCCGCCAGCCGTTTGGCCTCTTCGATCTGCGTCGGACTGATGGACACGCCCGTGGGGGACGCCGCGATCGCCAACGCCAGCCACAGCACACTGCCCCCCACCCCACAGCCCGCATCCAGCACGCGATCGCCCGGTCCAATGTCCGCGCAGGTCGCCAGGAAGCGATCGGCATTTTTCAGGGCCTGGTCGAGGGTTTTGGTATTCCGCTCCCAGAATCCGCAGTGGAACCCATAGCTCGTGGACTTGCCGTACCAATATTTGCGGTAGGTGGCCGTGATGTTTTCGTAGTAGCGAATGACCGCCTGCTGTGGGTTCATAGAAAAGCTGCAATGACGGTCACGGCCCGCCACATCATAAGATTGGGGGAAATTATCCCACCCCATGGCCCGTCTGGTCCCCTCTGAACTGGCGAATTTAGCCTAGACCGAGCCGGAACTTGGCCCCGATGGGATCCGCGATCGCGCCGCCGCCCCCGTCCGTTATCCACCCCTAGTCATTTCCCTGGTAACCCGTGAAAGCAATTACCCTCCTTGGTTCCACCGGCTCCATCGGTACCCAAACCCTGGACATCGTGGCGGAATATCCCGATCGCTTCCGCATTGTCGGTTTGGCGGCGGGCAGCAATATTCCCCTGCTGGCGGCGCAAATTCGCCAGTTCAAGCCGGAAATTGTGGCCCTGCGGGATGAATCGAAGCGGGAGGAATTGCTGGCCGCGATCGCGGACGTGACGCCCCAACCGATCCTGCTGACGGGGGCCGATGGGGTAGTGGAGGTGGCCCGCTACGGCGACTCGGACGTGGTGGTGACGGGCATTGTGGGCTGTGCGGGGCTGCTGCCGACGATCGCCGCGATCGAAGCGGGCAAAGATATCGCCCTCGCCAACAAGGAAACCCTGATCGCAGGCGGCCCCGTCGTCCTGCCCCTGCTGGAGAAACACAACGTGCGGCTGTTGCCCGCCGATTCGGAGCATTCCGCCATTTTCCAATGTTTGCAGGGGGTACCCAGCGGCGGCCTGCGGCGGATTTTGCTGACGGCCTCCGGCGGCGCATTCCGCGATTGGCCCGTGGAAAAACTCCCCGAGGTGACCGTCGCCGATGCCCTCAAGCATCCCAACTGGTCCATGGGCAAAAAAATCACGGTGGATTCCGCCACGCTCATGAATAAGGGGCTGGAGGTGATTGAGGCCCACTTCCTCTTCGGCATGGACTACGACGCGATCGATATCGTCATCCACCCCCAGAGCATCATCCATTCCCTGATCGAGTTGCAGGATACGTCGGTCCTGGCCCAGTTGGGCTGGCCGGATATGCGCCTGCCGATTTTGTACACCCTGTCCTACCCGGAGCGGCTGTATACGGCCTGGGAACCGCTGGATCTGGTGAAGGCGGGCAGTCTCACCTTCCGGGAGCCGGATCACGATAAATATCCCTGCATGGATTTGGCCTACGCGGCGGGGCGGGCGGGGGGCTCGATGCCAGCGGTGCTGAATGCGGCCAATGAGCAGGCGGTGGCCCTGTTCCTGGAGGAAAAGATTGGCTTTTTGGATATTCCGAGGACGATCGCGCGGACCTGCGATCGCCACCGGGCGGACAACTGCGCGACGCCGAGTTTAGAAGACATTTTGGAGGCCGATCGCTGGGCGCGGCAATGCGTTGTGGAAACGGCGGCGGCCCTGGTTTAAAAAACACCCAAAAACCGTCATCGTAGGGGCGGGGTTTTCCCGCCCAGCCCCCAGGATCCCTGATATTCGCGAGATTGAACGGGTTTGGGGTTGATCGATTGGGCGAGGGTTAGGGTTGATCGGTTGGGCGAGGGTTGGGAAACCCAACCCCTACGAGGAATCAAATCTTTGACCTAGAGCACGTCAAAAAGCACTTGGGTCATGTAGCGTTCCGCCCATTCATCCCCAAAGGCTTTTTCGAGGACGCGGCGGGTTTTGTCGTTCTGCAACTGTTGTTGGCAGTAGCGTTTTTGGCCCGCCATGAGTTCTTCTTCGCGATCGCGGGTTACCGGCTGGGCGGCCCGGGCCTGTCGGCAATGGATCGTGAGGAAATCGCCGATGCGGTCAATGATTTTCTGCTCTTCTTCCGCACCGGCGGGCCGCACAAACAGGCAATCGCTCGAAAAAATATCGCCCCATTGGGGAAAGGTGCGCGGCTGGGAAAAGGTCAGTTCCGGCAGTTGATCGAGGGCCGTGCGATAGGTCGGCAGTTGCTCCGATCGCGCGATCGGCGACAGATCCGCGATCGCCATGCCCAGTTGCCCCCGACCGCCCACCAGATCCGCCCCGAACATGGGCAATTCAAACTGCGATCGCGGGAACATGACACAGTGCAAAATATCTAAACTTTGGCCCACCTGCGCCAATTCCAGATGCAACTTACGGAATTCGCGGGTCTGGAAACAGCAATTTTCAATCGTAATCCGCTCCCCCTCTAAGGTGCCCTCCACATAGCCCAAATCCTCAGGCATTTCATAGGGCTCTAGATCCAATTCCGTCCGCCAGATTGACTCGATGCGATCAGCCAACCGGTGAATCGTATCCAACTGACGAAAACGGAGGGATTCCGGGGGCGTTTGGGTAGCCATAGGACATTAAAAAACAGGTTTACAACAGAATCAAAGCATCGCAAAAAACGATTAACCGTAGGGGCGGGGTCTCCCCGCCCAGCCCCACCGGTCCACCTCACCAGCCCAGCCCCACCGACCCACCCTCAACGTTTTGTGGTCATCGGTTGATGGTCAATCGGTTATGGTCATCGGCTTGGAACCCATTAAAGGGCGCGGCTGAGGTATTGGCCCCAAAGGGTTGCCGCATTGCCGCTGGAGCCTCGGGTCGGCTTATTGTCATCATTGCCCAACCAGACCCCCGCCACAATGCCCCGATCCGGCACAAAGCCGATGAACCACAGGTCCACATTGCGATCGGTCGTACCGGTCTTGCCCACCGCACCGGGCACGATCGCGGCCCCCCGCGCTGTCCCCCCCGTCACCGCCCCCCGCAGCAGCGCCGTCATCGTGCGGGCCACCTCCGGGCTGACCGCCGGGCGGTTCGCCTCCGGGTCATCCTGGGCATAGTCATAGATCAGGCGGCAGGTGGATAGATCCTGGGGCTCGGCGCAGTCGCTCGTGTCGAAAATCCGCGCGATCGCGTGGGGCCGATTCCGCTGGCCGCCATTGGCGATCGTGCCGTAGGCCCCGGTGATTTCCAGGGGCGTCACCTCACTTTCCCCCAGCACCAGCCCCGGCGATCGCCGCAGGTCCGACTGAATCCCCAGACGGTTCGCCATCTCGATGACGCGATCGATCCCCACCGCCTGGGCCACCCGCTGGGCGATCGGATTCTCCGACTGGGCCACCCCCGCGTACATATTCAGACTGCCGCCGCCGCTGCGACAGCCCCGGTAGCGCTGGCCCATCCAGGTGACCGGCGCGCAACTGTAGGCCGTATCCGGGGAAATGCCCTCCCCCAAGGCCGCCGCATAGGCAAAGAGTTTGAAGGTCGATCCCGGCTGCCGTTTGGCATTGGCAGCGCGGTTGAACTGGCTTTCTTGAAAATCCTTGCCGCCGCTCATGGCCACGATCGCGCCATTGCCCGTATCGAGGGTGACGATCGCCCCCTGGGAAAAATTCAATTGAGCGCCGGTCCCTTCAATCGCTGAGCGCAAAGCCGCATCGGACGCCCGCTGTAGACCTAAATTCAGTTGGGTTTCAATGAGGAAATTACCCTCCGCCGCCACCGCTGGCCCCAACTGTTCTTCGAGTTCCTGAAAGACATAGTTGAAAAAATAGGGCGCGATCGTACTGCGCAGGCGATCGCGGGCCGCCGGACTGACGTTTAACCGCGATCGCCGCGCCCGGTTGCGATCTTCGAGGGAAATACTGCCCTCCTCCAACATGCGATCAAGCACCAAATTGCGCCGTTCCAGGGCCTTCTGGTAATTCGCCGCCGGATTAAACGCATTGGGGGCTGGCAAAATTCCCACCAACGTCGCCGCCTCCGATAAATCTAATTCCGCCGCCGATTTATCAAAATAAAACCGCGCCCCATCCTCGAATCCCGCTAGGCCATTGCCAATAAACACCTGGTTCATATAGGCCAGCAAAATGCGATCTTTGCCGTAAAACGTTTCCAGCTTCAGGGCCGCGATCGCCTCGCGCAGTTTGCGCCCCGCCGAATTATCCCGCCCCACATAGGACGTGCCATAGAGGGTCCGGGCAAGCTGTTGCGTAATCGTACTGGCCCCTTCCCGCGCCGCCCCCGCCCGCAGGTTCACCACCGCCGCCCGCGCCACGCCAATCGGATCCACGCCAAAGTGCCAATAGAACCGCGCATCCTCCGACGCCAGCAGGGCCTTGGGCAACGCGGGGCCAAATTCCCGCAAATTCCGCAATTCCCGGTGGGATTGGGTCAAGGGTGGCTGCAACGGCGTTTTGCCATCCCCCGCCCGCACGATCACCGGGCCGCGCACCGCCTGGGGCATGGGATAGACGGAAAACTTGGTCCATTCCACCGCGATCGCGGCCCCCACCAGCACCAACACCCCCGCCAGGGCGATCGCCCCATAGCGCACCGTCGTCACCCAGCGCGGCCAGGGGTGAATATATTCCAGCACCGGCGCATTCACCAGATCCGGCGGCCCCAGGGTCACGCGATCGCCGTGGGCCAGGATCACCCCCCGCACCCGCTTTTTGCCCCAAAACGTGCCATTCGTCGAGCGCTCATCCTGGAGGATATAGGTCGGCCGCAGCAGTTGATTTTTCTTGAGCAGCGACAGGTGCTGGGTGCTCACCAACTCATTGGTCACCGTAATATCCAGCTTCGACGATCGCCCCAGCAGGTAATAGTCCCCCAGCAGGGCATAGTCCCGTGGCCCTCCGGGCTCGCGCGGATCCGTCACCCGCAGCTTGGGCGGACGGGCATTGGGATTGATCTTCAGCCGCGAAAAGTGGATCCGCGTCACCTGGGCGAACCGGCTCGCCGCGCGGCCCAGTCTAGTCTTGGGCGGAGATTTGGGCGAACCGGACGGGGCTTGGGAAGCGGGCTGGGGGGACGACATCGGCTAGGGGCAATGAAACTAGGACATCCAAATGATCAGGCCAGAAGGGAACCGCGCGATCGCGCCCTTCCCGCGCCCTTCCATTGTTATATGTTCCATCCCCCAGTTGCTAATCCCGCCCCCCGCCGACACCCCGCGCCGACCCCTTGAAAAAGCCGTACTTTTTGTTAAGCAACGGTTATTGCATTGATTGCTCAGGATTATTATTGGGTCAGGTGGACCGCTCCAGATGTCTGCCGAGGGAGGTCGAGGTCATGAAAGTGATGCAATGGTTCCGCAACGCCACCCAGTACTTGATGGAAGCGGCGAGTCGATTGTTTTCCCCCACCGATGATTTTTATCCCGCTACGGGAATGCAGCCCTTTGATGGCGATCCCTATGATGGTTCCGCCTGGGATGACTAGGGTTGGTTGAGGCGGCCCATGAATCGCACGACCGTTTTTTGCGTGGGGTGCATTCGGTTCCGTTGCAATCCTAAGTGATCCCTTGTAATCCCGTTCTTCGATTTGAACGCACCGCTCCTTTGATGTCCATGGCGATCGCTTTATTGAGGCGATCGCTGATGGCTTTGGGGGGCGGTGCGTTTGCGTTTCGGGGGCGTTTTTGAAGGGGTGAATTAATGGGAGGGGGTGGGGTCGCCGATCGCGGCGGGGCTGAGGGGCTTGGTCCAGAAGTCGCGATCGAGATCCTGAAAGCCCATGCGTTGGTAGAGGGCGCGGGCGGTTTGGTTGGTGCGGCCCACCTCGAGGCGTAGGGCGACGATCGCGCGATCGCGGCAATCCTGCTCGATCCGTTCGAGGGCTTGGCGACCGAGGCCCTGGCCGCGCCAATTTGGATCAATCCAGAGTTCGTCGATGAGGGCGACGCGGCCGCCGAATTCGAGGCTGTAGAGGTAGGCCACGATGCTGTAGCCCACGATGATGGGCGGATCGGCGGGGTTATCGGCGGGCCGCTGGAGCAAAAAAACGCTGCCCCAGTGGGGGGATTGCAGCAGGTGGTCGAGGGAGTCCCCCACGCGATCGCCGTCGAAGGGGATGGTTTCGTGGTCGTAGAGTTGGGCGATGAATTGGAGAAGGGGGCCGCGATCGCGCTTGGCGGCGGGCACGAGCTGGAGGGCGGGGGACGGGGCAGCAGTAGAGCACATGGATTGATCCCGATGGTTATTTCAAAAATCGTTTCAGAAACCGTCTAGGGGGACTGGCGGTGGGCGGCGATCGCGAGATACTCCGCCACGGTGCGGGCACTGACGCCGAGGGCGGTGCGATCGCGCTCGGCCAGACGGGCGGCCTGGGCGTGCCATGCGGCGCAGTGGGCCACGGTGGCGGCGATCGCGTCGGAGTTGAGATGATCCCGTTCCTGGCGGCATCGGGTGGCGAGGCGACCGGCCACGAGACCGGCCAACACATCGCCACTGCCACCGCGTGCAAGGGCGGGGGTGCTGTCGGCCACGATCCAGGTGCGGCCCGTGGGCGACGCGATCGCGGTGCGGGCTCCCTTGAGCAGGACGATCGCGCGGGACCGTTGGGCGGCGATCGCGGCGGCGGTGAGGCGATCGCCCTGGGGATCGAGATCCGGGAAAAGCCGCGCAAATTCCCCCCCGTGGGGCAACAAAACCGTTGCGGCGGATCGGCGGCTGAGAATTTCCATCCCATCATCGCGACGGGCCAGGATCGTGAGGGCGTCTGCATCTAAAACCAAGGGGCGATCGCTCGCCACCAGGGCCATCACCGGTTCCAAGGCGGCGGTGCTGAGGCCGCAACCTACGGCGATCGCGTCATACCGGGACAGATCCAGGGCTGATAAATTCGCGATCGCCCCCTGAGCATCCATCGGGCAGGGGTGGGCGATCGCCTCGGGCAAATGACTCAAAAGCGGCAACTGCAACGGTTCCGGCACCGCCAGCGACAGCAGCCCCACGCCGCTGCCCATGGCCCCGAGGCCCGCCAAAATCGCCGCCCCCGGATAGGCCCGCGACCCGACGACGAGCAACCCATGGCCCTGCTGATATTTGTGGGTCAGGGGCGATCGCGCCGTGGGATAGGCGATCGCGTCGGGCGGCACCCGCACCAGCTCCGGCATGTCCCCCAAAACCGCCCGGATATCCGCCGCCGGAATGCCAAAGTCAAGCAGCCGCGCCCCGCCGCACCAGGGCAACGCCCCATCCTGAAGCAGCCCCCGTTTCCACAGGCCCAAGCAGTAGGTCCGCTCCGCCCGCAGGACCGCCCCCAACACCTCGCCGCTGTCCGTGTTCAGGCCCGACGGCAGGTCGATCGCCACCACGGACTGCCCACTTTCGTTCAACCGCTCGAAGAGGGCTAATAAAAAATCCCCCGCGATCGCCCGCTCCAGGCCAAAGCCAAACAGGCCATCAATCCATACTTCTGGATCAGCGGCCAGGGCATCTTCGACCGTCGGCGCGATCGCCAGGCCCAGACTAACGGCATAGCGCCAATGGTCATCGGTCAGCGGTTTGCGCCGCTCGAAGGGGTGATGCAGCACCACGCGATCGCCCGCCAAATGCAGCTCCCGCGCCACCACCAGGGCATCGCCGCCATTGTGCCCCGGCCCCACCAACACCCCCCAGGACCGCACGGTGGGATAGTCCCGCCGCAGTTGCCGCGCGATCGCCCCGCCCACCTTTTCCATCAGCGCCGCCACGGGCATCCCCGCCGCAAAAATCCGCCCCTCGATCGCCCGCATCTGGGCCGCCGTCACCAGGGCAGTCCCCGGCGTCATGGCCTGGGGCAGCAGCAGATCATCAGGCGCGGCCATAGGGCAACAATCCTTGCTCCTGAAGGGTTTTGAGATCCAGCAAATAGGGGGCCGGCCCTAGCCCCGTCGCCGCACAGGCCGCCAGATCCACCGCCACCAGCTCGGACCCGAAGGCCACTTGATTTTTAGCAATGCCCGCCTTGGCGCGATCGGGCTTCCAATCGGGGCTGTCGTAGAGATAGGTGGCATCCACCACGCCGCCGTCGAACCAATGGCCGATGCAGCCGTAAACATCCCGCAAAATCGCGGGCACCGACGGGCGATGCAACTGCCCCCTGGAGTGGGCGCTGCGGGCTCGGTAGCGATCGCGCGGGAACAGACCGTAGAGATTTTTGAGGGACGCCGACAGCAGGGGCGTAGCCTTGAGGCTCGTTTGCTTGAACGCCCCCACGGAAATGCGGCAGTCCACCTCCTGGAGCAGGCGCGGGGCCACCATGGTGCGATAGCGCGTCGGCGTAGGTAGGACATTTTCATAGTCCGCCATGGGCAGCGTATCCGCATCTAGGAGCCGCACCCCCTCATCGAGCAGGCCATGGACCCCCAGCTTCGCCGCGATCGCCTCCAGCGGCACCGGTGAGCACACCCCCTCCACGATCAAAATCTCTGCCCCAGGGCTCGCCGTTCGGAGCGATCGCACCACCGCCCCCAGCACCCCCATCCCCACCGTCACCGGCGGCCCCACGGGATAGCCCAGGTTCGGCTTCACCAAAATCCGCGTCGCTCCGATCGCGCAGGGCGGCGGCGTATAACAACTCCCCTCGCTCAAAAATTCCGCCGACGGCACCGCGATCGCCCGCACCGCCCCATCCCCCACCCCACCGCGCAAACCATCACCCATGACCACCCCCCGCCCACCGGAGCTCAAATCGCCGTGCATAATTCTAGGAGGCCCACGGCGCACTCGGGGATCCACGGAACCGGACGCCGCCGGGATCAGTCCCAACCCCCAGGCCAGTCGTCCACCAAAACCAGACAATCTACCCTAAAATCCCAGAACTCCCGTGGCGATCGCCCCATAGTGCCGATCGGGGGCAAGGGGCTCAAGACCCTTGCTTCAGCGGATCTAAAAAAATTTGACGACACGCCCGCGATCGCTGTCCGCCCGTCTTTTCGCCCGTTTTTGTAATAGCTCCAGAAGGAATCATGTCCACCGAAATCCAGCCCCTCGCCGGTCGTGCCACGGTCCTGATGCGCATCGGCGGCAACGTCCTCGAAATCGCCCTAGATGGGGACAACGCCCCGATCACGGCGGGCAACTTTGCCGAACTCGTGGATTCGGGTTTCTATGACGGCATCCCTTTCCATCGCGTCGTGCGAGAGCCGTCCCCCTTCGTGATCCAGGCGGGCGATCCGGCGGGGAAAGATCCCAATGTGCCCCTCAATCGCCTGGGGGCCGGTGGTTTTATTGATCCGCTGACGGGTACCGAGCGCCGCATTCCCCTCGAAATCAAACCCCAGGGAGCCGCAGCGCCCACCTATAGCCAAGCGGTGTCCGGCGTGCCCCTGGCCCTGACCCACCAGCGGGGGACGATCGCCATGGCCCGTGCCCAGGCGCTGGATTCCGCCTCGTCGCAGTTTTATATTGCCCTCGCGCCCCAGCCGTCTTTGGATGGCCAGTACGCCCCCTTCGGTCAGGTGGTGGGCGGCCTCGGTGCCATTGATACGGTGCAGCAGGGCGATCGCATCGAGTTCGCCAAGGTGGTGGATGGCACCCTAGCAACCCGGCGCTCCGCGATCGTGGGAGATACGGCCCTGCTGAATGCGGCCACGAATTTTCTGAACCGGGCGGATCTGCCGGTGGCGGGCGGTTTCGCCTTCCTGAGCGATGGGGCCGAAACCAAACAGGTGGCCCCTGGGGAACTGGCGAATGCGCCCAATGGCCTGCGGGGCCTCGCGGGGGATGACACGATCGCCGGGTCCGACGGGGCCGACATCATCTGGGGCGACGGGGGCAACGACTCCATCACCGGCGGCGCGGGCAATGATTACCTGCGCGGCAACGAGGGCAATGACGCGCTCAACGGTGGCGAAGGCAGCGATTTCGTCAACGGCAACCAGGGCGATGATCTGGTGTCGGGGGGCGCGGGCAATGATTTCGTGCGCGGCGGCCAGGGGAATGACCAGCTTCTGGGGGGCGCGGGCGATGATGTGCTCTGCGGCGACTTTGGCTCCGATACCCTGACCGGTGGCCTGGGGGCGGATGTGTTCGCGATCCGGGTGGCGACGGTCGTGGGCAGCACGGCGGAAACGGCGGATGTGATTGCGGATTTCAGCCGCACCGAGGGCGATCGCATCGCGATCGTGGGGAATTTGACCCTGGCGGATCTGACGGCGGAGGCCAGCGGCAGTGATGTGCTGTTGCGATCGGCCAGTTCGGTGCTGGCGCGGGTCCAGAATGCGGCGGTGGCGGATGTGCAGGCGGGGCTCTTCGTGACGGGGACCAATGATGCGGCCCTGCGCCTCTAGATCCCCGCGCAATCAACCGGAATCCCCGTAGGGGTTGGGTCTCCCAACCCGGCCCCCCGCGATCGCCCTAAACCCGTTCAACCTCCTAATCAATGGCGGTTCCGCACTGGCTGCAGAAGCGATCGCGACCCTCCAGCCGATGGCCGCACTGGGGACAAAAGTTGGGGCGTTTTGCAGCGTGATCGCCCTGCCGCTCCGGTGAATTCATGCTGAGGGTGCGATCGCCAATATTCATGGTCATGGTGTTGAGATCCATGGTCATGTTCCCCAGGGTCATGGGCGGTAGGGGGGCCATGGGCTCCATGGGTTTCATCGGCTCCATCGGCCTCATGGGCTCCATTGGGGGGGCTGGGGCCGGGGAATTCTCTGGGGTGAGGGGCACCGCGATCGCACCCAACAGCAGCGGCGGCTGGGGACATTGGCGGAGCTGACCGGGGCGGCAGTCGAGCCACACCTCGCGATCGCGCCCCTGAATCCTCAAGCCATAGTGCTGATCCGCCAAGCAAAACAACTCCGGCGGCGATCGCCACGGCCCCGTCTGCACCGTCACCGTTTGCTGCTGCTGGCTACCCGCCGAGGTCTGCGACAGGGTCACCCCCGTTTGCGTGCCATCCCCCAGGGCCACCAAGCTCAGCCGCCACCCGGCCCCGAAACTTGCTCCATATGCCGCTGCCATCCCGCGATCGCCCCCAAACGTCGATAGACTTGAAACCTACCGGAGCCGCCCGAATCCGCATTTTCAAAGATCCGGCCCCGCGATCGAGCTTAACCAATCCAAACGCCCATGAAATCCCCCGAAACCCTCGCCGACCTCGCCCGCGCCGTGGGTTGGGAAGCCGCCGACATCCTCCATCGCTACTACCGGGCGGAGGAATTTGGCCTCACCCTCGATGCTAACGAAAAAGCCGACGGCCCCGTCACCGCCGCCGATCGCGCCGCCAACCACCACATCCTTGAGCGGCTCGTGGGGGAACTAGGCCACCAGGACTTTGGGTACCTCAGCGAAGAAACCTATCAGCAGCACCTCCAGCAGCACGGCCCCGTCCCCATCGATCGCGACTGGGTGTGGATCATCGATCCCCTCGACGGCACCCGCGATTTTATTGATCAGACCGGCGAATACGCCCTCCACATCGCCCTCGTTCACCAGGGCCGCCCCGTCGTCGCCGTCGTCGCCTGCCCCGAAGCCGACAAACTCTACTGCGCCGTCCGGGGCAGCGGCACGGAAATTTTCCATCGCGATGGCCGCATCGAACCGGGCCGGGTGAGCGATCGCGCCGACGCCAGCAGCCTCGCCGTCGTGGTCAGCCGCACCCACCGGGATGAGCGTTTCAATAAACTCCTCGCCGCCCTGCCCTGCCAGCACCAAACCGCCGTGGGCAGCATCGGGGGCAAAATCGCCGCGATCGTCGATCGCCGCGCCGACGTCTACCTCTCCCTCTCCGGCAAATCCGCCCCCAAGGACTGGGACATGGCCGCCCCGGAACTGATCCTGACCGAAGCGGGCGGGCGCTTCACCCACTTCGACGGCCAACCCCTCCGCTACAACCAAGGAGACATCAGCCAATGGGGCGGACGCATCGCCACCAACGGCCCCTGCCATGACCTCCTGGCCGATCGCGCCCAAGCCCTCCTGGATTCCCTAACCCCCTAGGCATTCTTGCTTAGCCATTGCGCGATCGCGGCGATCGCCCCCACCCCGCTGGCCCCAGCTCCGGCGGTTTTTTTATGGCCGCCCCCGATCGCCCCCCAGGAAAGCCCCTCTTTGACCCCTCCCCAACCCACCCCAAACCCATCCAAAACAGGCGCGATCGCGGCGGGGAGCAAACCACATCCCAAAAGTCATTAAACCCTGACAAAGCCATCCATCGCCGCCCGCCACGCCCCCCAGAATGTCATAGACTCATGACACAGCGATCTCGCGATCGCGCCAAACCTCGTCACCCCCTTAGAAATCCGTTGCAGAAAGCGCCCCTGCGGCCTCGATCCATCGGGATAGCTCCGTTAGGATATGGAGCCAACGGGCTCGGAACGCGATCCCTGCCCCCCCAGGTCCGGCGATCGCGGGGGCCTCTTCCGCCTCGGTACGCCAATAGGCTGTGTGATGTGATGACGCACCAGGAGAAAGCGACTTATGAGTTTAGACCGGCCGCCTCTTGAAGAGATGACCCTCCGCCAACTCCGTCGGGTGGCTAGCGAGCTAGAAATCTCCCGCTATAGCCGAATGCGTAAAGACCAGCTACTGGCGGCGATCATGGCGAAAAGTCCGGCCCCCGTCAGCACCCCGGCGGTCAGCGACCCAGGGCCTAGCGCCCCGGCGGTCAGCGACCCGGTGGAGGTGGTGATCACCCCTTCGCAAGACATACCCGAACAACCTCAAATCGTGGAGGCTCAGGAGCAAGTGGAAGCGGCAAAGTTCAATCTCGGCCAGGATGACAAGACCCTCGATCCCGAAGTCCTAGCATCGGTCGATGAAGGGCTACCGGATCTTCCGGGGGGCTACGGCGAAAGTCGGATTGCCCTATTGCCCCGCGATCCGCAATGGGCCTACGCCTACTGGGATGTGCCGAACGAGCATAAGGAAGACCTGCGCCGCCAGGGGGGTCAGCAGCTCGCCCTGCGCCTGTGCGATGTGACGGATATCGATGTCAATCACCAGCGCCCCCACAGCGTCCAGGAATATCCCTGCGATGAACTGGCTCGGGAGTGGTACCTGCCGATTCCGGTGAGCGATCGCGACTATGTGGCCGAGGTGGGCTACCGGGCCTACGACGGCCGTTGGCTGCTGCTGGCGCGATCAGCCCCCGTCCGCATTCCCCCCGTCTACCCCTCCGATTGGGTGGAAGACATTTTTGTGACCGTGCCCTGGGAGCGCGACCTGCGGGGCGTCACCGTCGCCAAGCTGGTGCCCCCGAGCCAGAAGGCAGCGGCCCCCGGCATGGAAAGCACCATCTACGAACAGATCTTTGGCATGGCTGCGGGCGTCGAGTCCCAGCGGGTGGCCGGTTCCCTGTTCGGGTCGATGCAGCACGTGCCCGCGTCGATTCCCGCCTCGATCCAGCACCTCGAAAGCCTCAGTTCCTACGTGTTCCCGTCCGGCGTGGGCCAGTGGGCGGTGCCGACGGCCTCCGGCATCAACATGTCCGGGGTGGGGATGTATACCGAATCCGGCGCGGGCTGGAGTGCTTCCGCTGCGCCGCCGCGCCCCCGCAAGTTCTGGCTGGTGGCGGATGCGGAGTTGATTGTTTACGGGGCCACCGAGCCGGATGCGACGGTGACCGTGGGGGGTCGTCCGATTCAACTGAATCCCGATGGCACGTTCCGCTTCCAGATGTCGTTCCAGGATGGGGTGATTGATTACCCGATCGTGGCGGTGGCGTCGGATGGGGAGCAGACGCGATCGGTGCATATGACCTTCGAGCGGGAAACGCCGTCGCGCAATACGAATACGAAGGACGAGGCGGTGCTGGAGTGGTTTAGCTAGGGGGTTAATCAAACACCTGGCTCCAATCCAGTGAGACAAGGGGATTCAGCCCCTTGCCCCCTCACCATTAAGCACGACCGTCAAGACCAACCGTTACGCGATTAGTTCAAAAACCAAAAGTCGCCGGTTTCCTTTCCAGGGACCGGCGATTTTCTTGGGGGCGACTGGAGGGCTGGGCGATCGCGCCCTATCCGGCGGTGCGGGTCAGCAGGACGGGGCAGGGGGTATAGACCCGCACATAATCCGACAGGGAGGTGCCCAGGAGGCGATCGAGATCCGGGAGACCCTTGGCGATCGAGGGGCGGCGATCGGGCGAACCCAGCATCAGCAGGTCAATATTTTTCTCCTCGGCGAGGCGGCAGATGGTGGGGCCGGGTTTGCCGCCGGAGGAGATGGCCGTGTATTGAATGCCCAATTGCTTGGCCTTGGCGATCGCGGTAGCCAGCACCGGATCCGATTCCGCGGCGGGACCGGCGATCGCATCATCCGCCCCCTTCGACGGATCCACATGGAGCAAATAAAGCTGCCCATTGGGGATATTGCGGGCAAAGAATAGGGCCTGTTCCAGGGCATCCGCCGCCGCCTCGGACTTATCGATCGCCACCATCACCCGATTCAGGCGCTTGACGTAGATATCATCCTTCACCAGCAGCATGGGCCGCGCCGAAAGCTGGAACACATACTGGCTGACGGAATTTTCGAGGATCGACTGGAGCCGCTTCAGGCCCCGCGACCCCATGATGATCAGGTCCGTCTTCTCCTCCTCGGCCACATCGCAGACCACGGTTTTCGGATCCCCCTGCTTGAGGCGGGGCGACACCTGCTCCCCCTTGAGCCCCAACGATTCCACCGCCCGCGCCAGGAGTTTGCCCCCCTGCTGGATGCGCTCGGCCATTTCATCGGAGGACACCCGCTCGGGCACCACGTGCAGAACGGTCACCTTCACGTCCTTGAGGGCGGGCAATTCCAGGAGGAATTTGAGCATCTCTTCCGAGTTGCCGGCTCCGGAATCGGCGAGGAGAATTTTGTTGATCATTGGGATACGGCCTTAAAAACGCTCGATGGACTAGATGGAATTTTATGGTGCGGTGGAACTGGCCCTGGATCCGGCGGTGGGGATCAGAGCCACTCCTGAAGCTAGGGGCTGCCGGGGCGATCGCGCCGAAATTTTGCCCAAAATCAGGGCCGTTTCGTAGCGAGATTGACGCCCATTATGGCACCCAGCCACCGCCCCCTAGGCGATCGCGCCGCCGCCGCGATGGGTTTAGAAACGAACATTCATGAACAGTTACAAAACCACGGGCCGGTGCCGTACCCTGCTTAAGGATTCGGCGTATGGATTCGGTGTACGGAGGCGGGGCAGGGCCATGGCAAGGGAACCGATCGAGCAATCATCAGGGGCGATCGCGGCGGATCAGGCGGATCCAGCAATGCCGTGGTTTGAGCATCAGGTGCGGGTCCATCCGCAGCAGACGGACTACGCCGGGGTGGTGTGGCACGGGGCCTATGTGGGCTGGCTGGAGGAGGCGCGCCTGGAGGCCCTAGAGGCGGTGGGCATTCCCTACGGGGCGATCGTGGCGGCGGGCTGTGATCTGCCGGTGGTCACCCTGAATCTGCACTATCACGTGCCCCTGCGGCTGGGGGAGGTGGCGGTGGTGCGATCGCGGCCCACGGAAACGAGAGGGGTACGCTGGCGGTGGCAGCAGCGGATCGAATCGCGCGATCGCCAGGTGCAGTACCTCTCGGCGGAGCTCACCCTCACGCCGGTCGATCGCGCCACGGGCCGGGTCATGCGCCGTCCCCCCGCCCCCGTCCAGGATCTCCTGCACCGGCTGCAACGGTTCGGGGAGACCTCCGCCTAAATCCCAACCGCCCCAATCCTGCCGCCGTTCCACAAGACGGGGCGATCGGGCTCCTATAATTGGTTCGACAATTGGTTCAACAATTGGCCCAACTTAGTTCGACAGTTCGGCTAAGTGACTTGATTCCCTGCGATCGCGCCATCCAGCGAGGCGGCTCACCATGGCTTTAGAGTTTCCCGATACCCTGCTCTACCAGGACTCCCACGAGTATGTGCGTGTGGAGGACGAAGACGATGGGGTGGTCACCATTGGCATCACGGCCTATGCCATCGATGAGTTGGGCGATCTGGTGTTTCTGGAGTTGCCGGAGGTGGATAGCGCCGTCGAAAAGGGGGAAGAGTGCGGCACGGTGGAATCCGTGAAGGCGGTGGCGACCCTCTATTCGCCCGTGACGGGGACGGTGTTGGCGCGCAATGAGACGTTGATCGAGTCGCCGGAGCAGATTGCCGATGATCCCTACGGGGATGGCTGGCTGCTGCGGGTGAAGGTGGAGGATCCGGGGGATCTCGATGAACTGCTGTCGCCGGAGGAATATCGCGGCCAGTTGGGGGCGGCGTAGCCTAGGCCGCATATTTTGAACCGTGGCGAGGGAAGCTTGGGCCAGTTGCTCAGGTGGCTCCCCCCACGGCAATCGGGGTCGCTGATCCAAATGCTCCGAATCCCGGACGCTGGCCTGACTAAACCGGTGGGGGCAAGGGGTTTTGGGGGGACTGGTGGGGATGGGCGATAGGCGATCGCGGAACTGGTGACCGGGGCCATGGCTGAGGGGCGCATCTCGGGTAGCGTAACCGTAGATTCCTTTAGCGCGAAGGCGGGTGTGAAGGCCCGCTGCCCTGCCATGGCTGCCCCCCTGAGTTATTTTTCTGGTTTTGATGCGATCGCCCCGACCGATCGCGCCCGGTTGATGGCGGACGCGGTGCCCTTTGCCCTGCTGCACGGGAATTCTTCTTCCCAGGCCCAAAATCCGCAGGAACGACGGGGGGCGATCGTCTGTCTGCACGGATTCACGGCCATGCCCTACGGCGTGCGGCCCGTGGCGGAGGCGTGCCATGGCCAGGGATTTGACGTGATTGTGCCCCTGCAACCGGGCCATGGATTTGCGGCGGCGGCGGATCAGGGGCGGGAATTTTCGCGCATGACGGCGGCGGCCATGCTAGCGGCGGCTCGGGAGGAGGTGAAACGCGCCCGCGATCGCTACGGCTGGGTGGGGCTCTATGGGGATTCCATGGGGGGCGCGATCGCCCTGATCCTAGCCAGCGAAGGGCTCATCGACGCCTGCGCCACCACCGCCCCGGCCCTGAAATTGCCCTTCCGGGGCGAGGTACTGTGCGCCCTATTTGGCTGGCTCAATTTCTCGATTCCGAAGCGGCGGGAGATGCGCTTCTATGCCCCCTGCTATCCCTTTGAAAATTCCAGGGCGGGGCGGGCACTCCTCAAACTCTCGAATCAGGCGCGCCGCTGCCTCGATCGCGTCACCTGCCCCACCTTCGTCGCCCATTCCCGCAACGATCGCACCATTTCGCCGATCGTGGTGGACTGGCTGCGCGATCGCGTGGCGGGGCCGCTGGAAACCCAATGGTTCGATCGCTCCGGCCACGTCATGCCCCTCGATGTCTGTGGCCCCGAGGTCAGCCGCGCGATCGCCACCTTCTTCCAAGAGCAATTTCAAGGGCATCATCCCACTCAAACAACCGCCTAGGATCGGCGCGATCGCGGTGGACCATTCCCTACAGTTTCGAGAACCGCTCCACCGCCCCCAGCAGCGCCTTCGTAATGCCCAACTCCCCCATGGAATGGCCCGCATTGGGAATGATCTGAAACTCCGCCTCCGGCCACGCCCGGTGCAAATCCCAGGCCGATCGCATGGGGCACACCATGTCATAGCGCCCCTGGACAATCACCGCCGGTAGGTGGCGGATGCGGTCAACGTGGTGCAACAGGTAGTCATCGCGATCGAAAAACCCCCCATTGATGAAGTAGTGGCACTCAATGCGGGCGAACGCCTCCGCAAAACTCACCTCCCCAAACCGATCCTTCGCATCGCGATCAGGGATCAGTTGGCTGGTGCTGCCCTCCCAAATGGCCCAGGCCCTGGCCGCCTCGTGGCGCACGGCGGGGTCCGGGTCCGTCAAACGGCGATAGTAGGCCGCCACCAGATCATGGCGCTCCTCCGGCGGAATTGGCGCGAGGTAATGCTCCCAGGCATCGGGGAAGATATGACTGGCCCCCTCCTGGTAGAACCAGTGGATTTCCTGGCGGCGCAGCATGAAAATGCCCCGCAAAATTAGGCCCAGACAGCGCTCCGGGTGGGTTTCCGCGTAGGCTAGGGCGAGGGTGCTGCCCCAACTGCCCCCCAGGACGAACCATTGATCAATGCCCAGGTGGGTGCGCAGTTTTTCGATGTCGGCGACGAGATCCCAGGTGGTGTTGTCCGTCAGGTCCGCGTGGGGGGTGCTGCGACCACAGCCGCGCTGCTCGAACAGGACGACGCGCCAGCGTTTGGGATCAAAGTATTGTCGGTAGCCCGTTTGGAGCCCGCCGCCCGGTCCCCCATGCAGGAAAACGAGGGGTTTGCCGTTAGGGTTGCCGCATTCCTCGAAGTACAGGGTGTGGCGATCGCTAACGGCCAGGTAGTCGCGCCGGTAGGGTTCGATGGGGTTGAAGAGAACATCCATGGCGACGGGGTGAAGGATATTCGCTCTATGGTGCCATGTTCCTTCAGCACAAAAACCGAGTTTCTGGGGGAAACCCGGCTTCTGGCCTTCTCGTTTTGTTAACCGCTCACGCCTCACGGGCCAACCAGGGGCGATCGCGCGGGGCTCCGATGGGGCGATCGCGCTTCGCTCGATGGAAGACTGTCTTTCATGTTGATCCCTACGGGGCGATCGCGGGGGCATCAGGACGCTGGCAAGGCCAATGGGACCGGGAGATCGCGGCCATAGGATCCAAAAAAAATCCCCAGCCGAAGCCGGGGAAAATTCGTCAGGGTGCATCTACTGAAATCGGTTTACCCCCCGCGATCGCCCTCCCCCGGACAGTGGCCCCAAAATTGCCAAAATTGTCCGATTCCCCAAAATTCCAGAAATTTTCAGCAATCCAAAAAAAATCCCCAGCCAAAGCCGGGGAAAATTTGTCAGGGTGCATCTACTGAAATTGGTTTACCCCCCGCGATCGCGCCCCCCCGGACAACTTGCTAAAATTCCCCAAATCCTCGCCGCCCCCCATCCCCCCCGCCCCCTGTCACCCCATCACCCCCCCTCAATCCGCATGAACCGCGACCACCTTGTCAATTAGGGAGTTTGCGCCCGTTCCCCACCAAACCTTCTTGATATCCTTGGTACATAAGCCCTATTTAGGCGCAAGGTCCAGTAATGGCAAACCCGGAGCACCTCGCTCTCATTCAACAGGGGGCAGAGGTTTGGAACCGATGGCGGCGCGCCAACCCCGCGATCGAGCCCAACCTACGCGAAGCCGAACTCAGCGGCGCGGCCCTCAACCACATGGACTTGAGCCGCGCTGACCTGTGCATGGCCAACCTAGAACGGGCCAACCTCCACAAGGCCAACATCCGCAAGGCCAACCTCTACACCGCCAACCTCAGCCACGTCAACCTCCGCGAAGCCACCCTCAACCAGGTGGACCTCCGCGAAGCCAGCCTGCGCCAAGCGGACCTGTGCATGACCACCGTGCGCCAGTCGGACCTGAGCCGCGCCGACCTGCGGGAAGCCAACCTCTACACCGCCATGCTCAAAAGTGTGCGGATGCGCGAGGCGGACTTTAGTAAGGCGGACCTGCGGGAAGCCAACCTCTGCATGACGGACCTGCGGGAGGCCAACCTGCGGGAAGCGAACCTCAGCCTGTCGATCCTGTGCATGGCCAATATGGTGGGGGCCAACCTCTACCGCGCCAACCTGTGTCTGGCCAATATGAGTCTGGCGAACCTTTGCATGGCAAGCCTGATGGGGACGGATCTATCGGAGGCGACGCTGATCGGCGCGAACCTCATCGGCGCGAATCTCTATACCGCCAAGCTCCACGACACGATTCTCAAGGAGGCGGATCTGCGGGAGGTGACCCTGAGTCAGGCGGATCTAACCCGAGCGAACCTGAGTTTAAGTAATTTGAGTATGGCGAACCTAAGGGAGGCTAATTTCCTGGGGGCGAACCTGGAGGGGGCGAATTTGCACAAGGCGAACCTGTGGTCAGCGAATCTGGAGGGGGCGAATTTTGATGAGGCGATTATGCCGGACGGCAGTAAGCACGCTTAATAAACCCTGAATTCCCCAGCAAATCTCTGGGGGCTAGGGCATGTCATCAATTCCGTCACCGTAGGGGTTGGGTCTCCCGACCGATCGCCCCAAACCCGTTCAACCTGGGACCATCAGGGATGACGAGGGCTGGGCGGGTAAACCCCGACCATACGGCGTTTTCCTGGCTGCCTAGAAGAAGAGTTCTGGGCGCGATCGCGCGGAGACGCCACCGGGTAGGTAGAGATGGCAGTCCGTTTCGTCGCCGTTGCTGGTGCAGGCGTGGGAACCGAGGATATCGCCGCGAAAGTTGCAGATGCGGACGCTGTAGCCGTATTGGTGGGCGACGCGGCCAAATTCGCTCAGAAAGTCGTACTGGCCGAGGTATTCGAGGGTTCTCCACATTTGTTGGTTCACCACCACGTCCACCTGGGGCGATCGCGGGCCATCGGATCCATAGACGCGCCAATGGTGAACGACCTTGCGCCCGAAGAGGTCACGGGTGAACCACAGGCTGGGGGCGGTGAGGTCGTCCTGGCGGATGTCGGCGTCCGTGGCGATCGCCTCGCCGTCGAAACATTGGGGCCGGGGGGCGGGGGCGTCGTCGTCGGTGGCCCAGCTAGGGTTGCCGTGAATCATCGGGGTCAGCAGGGCGATCGCGGCGGCCAAGGCCCCACGCCGCACCCCTAGGGAGACGCTGGGGGGAAACATGGGACGTTTTATACAACCTCACAACGACATCAAGATGGGGGTCACTTCCACCTTCAGGGATGCCCCGAGCCGCTGGACCGTTTGGCGCAGCAGGCTGACGGTGGCCCCCCAGGCGGCGCTCCGGCGATCGCGCGGCCCCAGCAGCGTCAGGCCGGTGGGGATCAGTTCCCCGTGGAGATAACTAAACCACTGTTCCTGGGACGGTTCTAGCCACAGGTCCAGGCCAAAGCGATCGCCCAATTCCACGAGCCGTTCCACCGCGTCCAATTCCTCCAGGTGGATCGGCGGCACCTCCGGGAGGGGGTGATCGGTTTCGAGGGCCGCGATCGCCCCCTGACTCGCCGCCAGCAATCGATTCACCAGGGTTGCGATCGCCCGTTCCCCATGGGGCCGCGCCGCCGTGAGGTTGAGCTTGCAGTGGAGTCGGGCGGCCTCATCGGCGATCGCCTCCAACTCCGCCAGGTGGCCATTCCGCAACAGGAGATCACTGCCCCTCGGGTCACTCAGATCCCGCTCCAGGGCCTCGAAGGCCGCGATCGCCCGCTGGCCCAGAGAAATGTCCGCCGCCACCTGCAATTCCTGGGGCACGGGCAGCTCGTCGCGGTTGAACCCGAGCAGGACGCCGTAATTGTTGCGGTAGACGCGATCGTAGAGGCGATCGAGCCCCGCCAGGGTGTCCCGCAACAGCAGTTTAGTAATGCGCTGGCGATCCTCACAAAACAGATCATCGAGGCCAAAGCAGGGGCCGGTTAATTCCCGATTGAGGGTGAGGACGGCGTTGGCGGTGCTGGCCTGGGCGATCGCGGCGAAGAGTTTTTCCTTCGTTTGGGTGTAGTGCAGGCGGCTGCGGAAGGGCTCGATGCGCCCGTGGAAATCCCAGCCCCCCAGGTGCAGGACCGCCACGGTGAAGGCGGTGGTTTCCTGGGTAATGTCCGAGGTGAGTTCCAGATGGCCCACCGCCAACGCTAAATCCCCCATGCGCTGGAGGCGATAATCCTGCAAATTGGCCTGGTAGCAATAGATCGGCTGCTGGCGGGCATTGCCCCCCAGGAGGGACTCGATCGCGTAGGCGGCAGCCACCTGTTCGAGGGTCACGCGATCGCTCACCACCAGCTTTTGATAGATCGTTGCCCCGTCGCCATACTCCGGCACATTGCTCGGGGCGTCTTCGAGCCGCTTAATAAATTCCTGCTCCAGGGAAACCCCCGTCACCTCCGCCGCCAACTCCATCGCCCGCCCCGCATAGCGCAGGATTTGGGTGCCCTCGGGCCGCGACAGTTCCTCAAAAAACCAGCCGCAGCTCGTAAACATCAGCAGGCCATAGCGCTGCATTTCCAGCAGTTGCAAGGCTAAAACCCGTTCCTTGGCCGTGAGCGATCGCCCCTGATGATCGGCTAAAAACTCGTCCGTGCGGGTGCGATCGCGGATCACATCCCCATAGGCATCCCGCGCCGCCCAGGGATCGCGGAAATACTCCCGCCCCTGGGTCTCGAACAGGGCCGCCAAGCGATCGCGCAGCCAGTCCAGGGTTTCCCGCAACGGTTTGCGCCAGCGCTGGTGCCACTCGCCGCCGCCGCCACAGCCGCAGTCATCCTGCCAGCGATCGACCCCGTGCATACAGCTCCAGGCGGTGACAGGTTTGATTTGCACCTCCCAGGTGGGGGGATTTTGGTGGAGATAGTAGGCAAAATTGCTCGGCAGCCAGCCCCGCTTGGGAAATTCGGCGATGAGGGCGTAGGCCAAGCACTTTTCCTTATCTTTTTTGTGGTGGCCGAAGGTTTCGCCGTCCGTCGCCAGGGAAATCACCTGGGTGTCGCGATCGCCCCGCACCGCCTGCCCAATCCGCGCCGCGAAGGTTTCCGACGAAATCAGCACATCCCCAAAGCCAATCTCGCCGGAAATGGGGCCGTCATAGAAAAACAGATCAATGTGGCGATCGCTGCCCGTTTCCCCCTGGGGTAGGTAGCAGCGGTAGGGCTGGGTCGGGTCGATCTGGCCGCCGCCAACTTCCAGCCACTCCGGTTCCGGGGCGTCCTCCGTGGGCAAAGGCCGACAGCGCAACGCCTGGGACGGGGCCAAAATGATAAATTCAATGCCCTCGTCCGCCAGCACCTCCAGCGTGGCGTAGTCCACCGCCGCCTCCGCCAGCCAGAGCCCCTGGGGATTGCGGCCAAACCGCGCCCGGAAGTCCGCCACCCCCCACCGCACCTGGGTCCGCTTATCGCGATCGCTCGCCAGGGGCATGATGATGTGGTTATAGACCTGGGCGATCGCATTGCCCCGCCCCGAGAGCCGTTCACAACTGCGGCGATCGGCCTGGAGGATGCGCTGGTAGGTGCGCAGATCGTGGCGTTCCAGCCAACTCATCAGCGTCGGCCCCACATTGAAGCTGATGAACTCGAAGGTGTTGACGATGCCCACCAGGTTGCCGCGATCGTTAAACAGCCGCGCGAAGGCATTGGGGCGATAGCATTCCCGATGAACCCGCTCATTCCAGTCATGGCAGGGGGCCGCGCTGGGCTGACGCACCACCGTTTCCAGGTAGGGATTTTCCCGAGGCGGCTGATAAAAATGCCCGTGGACCACCACATGCACCCCCGTCGGCGCTTCGTTGCCCGTGGCGATCGCCCACCAGTCCGCCATTTGCTGGGCCGTCGCCGGGGGAGATTGGGAACTCGCCAGCCCCGCCCCGGAGCCCGATGACCCAAGGGCCAGGGCCAGATCCGCCGCCCCAAGGGGCCGATCAAGGGCGCTACCGTCCGCTGAACGATCCGCAGAAACCGTCATAGGTCAAAGAAAAGCTAAAGAACGCTGGGGCAGGGGGCAAGGGCTGGCATTTAGGGCGGCCCTCGGGGCTATTGGGCCATCGGCTCCCCCCCAGTCGGCCCCAGTCGCCCCCACGGTAGCAAACTCCCTTGATCCCCGCCGGAGGGCGCTAAACTGCCACAAAACTTCATGGTTCGAGCCCCCGCGATCGCCCGAAACTTGCTAGAACAGCGAGGAATGGTCGGCCTAGCGCCCCATTTCAAGACCCGTTTCAAGCAAGCGCCCTATTTCCCCTCTACGCCATTTCCCATGGTCAAGAACCTCATCTTTTTCGGACTGCTGATTTTTGTGCCCCTCTCGATCGCGGCGGAGTGGCTGGAGTGGGATGCCCTGCTGATTTTTGGGGCGGCGGCCCTGGCGATCGTACCTCTGGCGGCCTGGATGGGCACCGCGACGGAGGAAATTGCGGGCATGGCGGGGCCGTCCCTCGGGGGGTTGCTCAATGCCACCTTTGGCAATGCGACGGAATTGATCGTGGCGATCGTCGCCCTCAAGGAAGGCTACGTGGGCGTCGTCAAGGCCAGCCTCACCGGCTCGATCATCGGCAATTTGCTGCTGGTGATGGGGCTGGCGATGTTTTTGGGGGGCCTGCGGTTTAAGGAGCAAGTTTTCAAGCCTGACGCCGCCCGCATGAATGCGTCCCTGATGAATTTGGCGGTGATTGCCCTGCTGCTGCCCACGGCCATGAATTTCAGTTCCGTTGGCGTTGCGCCGGAGATTTTGCGGAACCTGTCCACGGCGGTGGCGGTGGTGCTGATGGCGGTCTATGCCATGACGCTGCTGTTTTCCATGAAAACCCATGCCTATCTCTATGAGGCGGCGGTGGTGGATGAAATGGTGCCGGAGGGGGGCGCGATCGCGGAAGGGGGCCACGGGGAAGCGGGCCACGAAAAACCCAACCTCTGGCTATGGACGGGGATCCTGCTGGGGGCGACGGTTCTCGTTGCCGTCGAGTCGGAGTTGCTGGTGAAGTCCCTGGAGGTGGCGACGGAGCAGTTGGGCCTGACGGACCTGTTCACCGGGGTGATTTTGCTGCCGATTATTGGCAATGCGGCGGAGCACGCGACGGCGGTGACGGTGGCCATGAAGAACAAGATGGACCTGTCCGTGTCGGTGGCGTTGGGGTCGAGTTTGCAGATTGCCCTGTTTGTGGCTCCGGTGCTGGTGCTGGCGGGCTGGGTGTTTGGGCAGCCGATGGATTTGAGTTTTCAGCCGTTTGAGCTGGTGGCGGTGGCGGTTTCGGTGCTGATCGCCAATTCCATTAGCTCCGATGGCAAGTCCAACTGGCTCGAAGGGCTGCTGCTGCTGTCGGCCTATGCGGTGCTGGCGTTGACGTTTTTCTTTTTGCCGGTGGCGACCTAGGCACTGTCGTCAATTCTGGCTGAAACCCTTGCTGCATTGTGCATCGGCTGGCTGGGCGGGGAAACCCCGCCCCTACGGGGTCGATCGCGAGATCGTCGGGGCCATGGCCTACAGTTTGGGGGTTGATCCTGAATTTTTAGACGAATCCCCGATGCTGAGCGCCCTGTTGTTTGATCTCGATGGCACGTTGGTGGATAGCAATCCGGTCCACTACCGCGCCTGGAAACAAATCCTGACGGAGTTTGGCATTGATCTGGATCAGCCCACCTACGATCGCCAGATCAGTGGCCGCACCAATGCAGAAATCGTGGCGGACCTGTTGCCCCAGCTATCCGTTGCCGAAGGGGCCGCCCTGAGCGATCGCAAGGAACAGTGCTACCGCGACTGGGCGCGGGAAACCTTGGCACCGTTGGCGGGATTTGATCGGCTGTGGCAGCGGCTGGGCGATCGCGGCTGGCGATCGGCGGTGGTGACCAATGCCCCACGGGCCAATGCGGAACTGGTGCTGTCGGTGGTGGGGGCCGGCGATCGCGCTTTCCAATCCCTAGGGCCAGTCATTTTGGCGGAGGACTGTCCGGCGGGCAAACCGGATCCAGCCCCCTATCGCATCGCCCTGGAGCGGGTGAATGTGGCGGCGGAACAGGCGATCGCCTTTGAAGACTCCCCCGCCGGGATCCGCTCCGCCGTGGCGGCAGGAATTGAAACGATCGCCCTCACCACCAGCCATCCAGCGGCACAATTGTATGGAGCGGGGGCAACACTGGCGATCGCGGATTTTCATGATCCGGCCCTCTGGCGGCGACTGGATGAACGGGAGGCATAGGGATGGCAAAGCAGGGTGTTCAGGCGGATCCGGGCCGGGGTGCGGCGGGACCGCTGGACTTTGGCCTGACGATCGCGGCGCTGGAGTTTGCGGCGCGGCAACACCGGGATCAGCGGCGCAAGGGGGCCGACCATGCCCCCTACATCAACCACCCCATCGCCCTGCTGCACCTGCTCTGGACCGTGGGCGGCGTGCGCGACTCGATTACCCTAGCGGCGGCCCTGCTCCATGACACGGTGGAAGACACCCCCACCACCGCCACGGATCTCGTCAATCGCTTCGGCGTCGAGGTGGCCGCCGTGGTGGCGGAGGTGACCGATAACAAAAATTTTCCCAAGCTCAAGCGCAAGCAAATCCAGATCGAACGGGCGGCGAACCTGAGCGATCGCGCCAAGCTGGTCAAACTCGCGGACAAGATTTGCAATATCGAAGATGTGACCCACGCGCCGCCCACCACCTGGCCCGTGGAGCGGCGGCGGCAGTATCTCGACTGGGCCAAGGCGGTGGTGGATGCCCTCGGGCCGGTGAATGGTCCCCTGGGCGATCGCTTCGAGCGGGCCTACCACACGGGCCTGTCGCTGCTCGATCGCGAACCCCCGTCCCCCACGGCAACCCAGAAGCTCTATGTGGCTGCGCCGCTGTTTTCCGCCGCCGAACGGGCCTTTAATGCCAAGGTGGCGAGTATGCTGCGCGATCGCGGCTACCAGGTGTTTTTGCCCCAGGATGAGGCCGCCACCCTCAAGGATCGGGGGGCAATTTTCCGCTGCTGCCTCAGTGGTCTCAAGGAATCCGCCGCGATCGTGGCAATCCTCGACGGGGCCGATGCGGACTCGGGCACCTGCTGGGAATGTGGCTACGGCTATGGGGCCGGGATTCCCGTGGTGGCGGTGCGGACGGATTTTCGCCTCAGCGGGGACGCGGGGGGATTTAATGCCATGCTGGCGGGCGGCGCATCGTCCGTGGTGGTGGGGACCGATCGCCTGGAGGCGCGGCTGTTGGGGGCGATCGCCACGGCCCTGAATACGGAAGCAACGTTGCCGCCACCCCTCCGGGATGGTCGCTAGAGCCTGATCCCATCGTTGCCAAACCGTTGGGGGCAAGGGGCTTAAGCCCCTTGTTGCAGTGGCTGGAGCCCCATCGGATCCATCGTTCTATGCCTGAAAGTTCATCCATGTCCATCGACGCCCCCGCGATCGCTCCGGCGGCCCTGCACCGCCAGTTTTTAGACGCCTTTGCCCAGGTCCACCAGGGCCATGGCTCCCCCGGAACCCCGGCCCTGCGGATTTACGAGCATTTGCCATCCACCAATGAATGGCTGTGGCACCTCGATCGCACCGTTGGCCCCCTCCCGGACGGCACCACGGCGATCGCCCTGAGCCAGAGCGCCGGTCGCGGCCAGTGGGGTCGCCAGTGGCAGTCCCCCGAGGGGGGGTTATATCTGTCCTGGTTCGTGCGGCCCCAAACTCCGGCGGACAACGCCCCCCAGCTCACCCTCTGCGCCATCTGGGGCGTGGCAGCGGCCCTGCGCGATCGCGGCATTCCCGTCTGGATCAAATGGCCCAATGATCTGCTCCTGGGCGATCGCAAACTCGGCGGCATCCTCACGGAAACCCGGCTGGGGAGCGATGGCCGAATTAACCGCGCCGTCATTGGCATCGGCCTCAACTGGCAAAATCCCACCCCCGACACCGGCATCTCCCTCGATCAATGGCTTAAGGACAATGGCCCGATCCCCAGCCTCGACAGTCTCGCCGCGATCGCCGCGATCGTGTGGCATGGCCTGTGGCACGGCTACCAAACCTGGGAACAGCAAGGGATCGGCGGCTTCCTGGCGGACTATTTGGAACTGCTCGCCCACCGGGGCCGTCCCGTAACCGTGGGCGATCGCACCGGCCTCGTCATCGGCATCACCCCCCAGGGGGAACTGCGGGTGCGCTTCCCCGACGATCCCACCGCCGACACCCCCTTCCCTCCGGGCAGCCTCAGCCTCGGCTATGGCCGTCCCACCCCCTAGCCATCCCGCGTCGCCATCCTGAAACCGACCGGGCGACGGCGAAACCCTAACCCATCCCCCGCAACCAAGCCCCCAAAACCCGTCAAAAAAAACACGGGCCAATGGCCCCATCTCCCGTAATATTTCTTAGTATTGGAGACCAGGACACCGCCCGCCCCTCCCCCCAGGGTTCGCATCAATCCCCCAGGTCCCTTGTTATTATGGCTGAGTTGTTCGGGGGGCCTTAGGCGATCGCGCCCCAGTCCAGTTGAAATTTTCCCTAAATCCACGCCGTCAGAAAACCATGAATCGACCCAATCGACCCACCGCCGCTTCCTTCTGGATGACTTGGCTAACCGGTCTCGGGTGGGGCAGCACCACAGTCGCGATCGCCAGTCCCCTGATTCTCGGTCTTGCGGCTCCCCTGCGGGCTCAAGAGGTGACGGCGGAGAGCGCCGGGGCCGAAGCGCTACAAATTGAAGCCCCAGCACCCCAGGCAGCTCCAGAAGCCCCCGCCTCCAAGGCACCCCCGGCCCCCATCCGCGCTGAGCCCGTGCGTCCAGCGGCCCCGGCCACCCCTCGGGTGAGGCCCCAACCGGCCCCCAGCGTCTCCCCGGCCCCGGAACGCACCCCCCTGCCGGAGGTGCCCACCTTTAGCCCCACCGTCGGCGCGGGCACCATCGATAACACCAAGGACTACGACCTCGGGGCCACGCGCCCTGCGGCCCCCAGCGAAATTCAGTTTTCCCAGCGCGGTAAGGGCTGCACCGCCACCGCCAGCGGAGCCGCGATCGCGTCCTGTGGCCCCAGCCAGCCGGGAGTAGTGCCCCCCCCCGACGCCACCGGCCCCGCCGGTAATATCAGCGCCAGCCGCAGCGGCCCCCAGCGGGTCAGTGGCGGCCCCAGCGGTGGCGGCAGTGCCTTCGGGGGTGCCCCCGTGCGGGAGGCGGCGGCCATTCGCATCGGTCCCCTGAGCGTCAGCGCCAGCGGCGTCACCCTCAATACCAACTTCTTTTTCCGCTCCGAGCGGCCCAGGGCGGTCCAGGGCAATGGCGATCGCGCCATGCTGTTCCCCCTGACGGCCCCGGCGGCCATCTCCTCCTCCTTTGGCTGGCGCACCCATCCGATCCTGGGCTACCGGCGGTTCCACGCCGGATCCGACATTCCCGCCCCCATGGGCACCCCTGTGGTGGCCCCCCTGTCCGGGCGGGTGACGGTGGCGAGCTTCCTGGGGGGCTATGGCCTGTCGGTGGTGCTCAGCCACGGGGACGGCACCCAAAAAACCCTCTATGCCCACCTTTCGGAAACCTTTGTGAAGCCCGGAGAGGTGGTGCGTCAGGGGGAAGTGATCGGCCGCGTGGGCAGTACGGGCCTTTCGACGGGGCCACACCTGCACTTTGAGGTGCGGGAATATCGCAACGGCCAGTGGATGGCCCTCAACCCGAAGGATTTTCTGAAGGAGACGACCCCGGCGGGGCCGTTGGCGACTCTAGCGGCGGCCACTCCCGCGAAACCGGGGGAAATGACCCTGGATGATTGGCTGGCGAGTCTGATCGCGGCGGCGAAGGAATCCTATGTGGAGCAGTATGATTCTCCGACGGCGGCGGCTCCGGGCGCGAATGGGGCGACGGGGGTAGCGGACGGGGCGATCGCGGTGCCCGCCAAACTGCCGACGCCGCCAACGGTGCCCATCCGTTAATAGCCGCGAATAGTCGCCGCGAATAGTCGCCGCGAACAGCGGTAGCCGCCCAGTTCCCTAGGGGGAGAGGGGCAGATCCAGGGACGCGAAGGATCCAAAGGGGCGATCCTCGAGGGCGCGCATTTCCCGCACCACCCCTTCAATGGTCTGCATTTCCGTGTCGCTGATGTTGAGCGATCGCTGGGCCAGTTTGAGGGCGGCCAGTTCCATCGGGTCCAGTTCCTCATTGGCCCAGGAGGTGTCCACCAGGTTCACCATCAGGCCAAAGCGCAGGGACTCGTCCGCCTCCGCCAGCCGTGCGAGGCAGTCCACCAGGGGGGGCGGGGCGTGGCGGTAGCTGTCAAGCTGGTCGCGGGCGGCGGTGGACAGGCCGCTGAGATCGACGATCGCCGCGATCGCGGAGGCTTCCCGCTCGTCAATTTCCCCATCCGCATGGGCGATCGCGTAGAGGGCTCCGTAGTAGGCCAGGCGATCGGCCTCGGGTACCCCCGCCAGATCCAGGGTACCGGCCCCCCCATCCCCCCCCGCAGCGAAGGGGGCCGTCGGGGGGGCAGCGGCGGGAGAATCATCGGGCAGGGCTTCGGCATCGGGGGGCGGCGGGGGGCTGACGATGGGCTCCGCCGGGTTTGCCCGAAAAATGGCCGCCGTTTCCGCCGCCGAGGGCACCTCAAGGGTGGTTTGGTGGATCCAGGTGGGGAAAAGCTGGCCCGGTCGCCACGCATAGACCCGCAATTCCTGCACCATGGGCGCTTTGAGGGCCTTGAACCAGCGGCGCAGCCAGTCGATCATCGGGCCTTCGGGGAGCGATCGCTTGCAGTCGAGGCGCACCTCCAGCACCCCCCGGTGGTCAAGCTGCACCGCCACGGCAATTTTCTTGGCCTGTAGCTTGCGGGCCATCATCGCTTCGATCGCGCGGACATCTCCCCTGCGGGCTCGGTCGATCGCCTTCATTGCAGATGCAGCTTGTTCCATGGACCGACGGTTGCGAGTCCCGAGGGACTGGGGTCAGGGTTTAGGTTGAATCAAGATTAGTCTGAATTTAGCCTGATCTGGGAACGGCTCCGGTAACCCCCCTTAAAAATCAAAGGTTCTCAAAATTACGCCCCCATTAGCCCCCAAGGTCGAGGGAACTCGCCGATCGCGCGGGCCGCAGATACACAGCCCCAGACACCACCGAGAGCAGGGCCGCCAGGGCGATCGCCCCATCCCCCAGGGCGGGAAGATCATCAAAGGCTGGGGCCAGGAGCACCGCGATCGCGGCAATCTGCACCACGGTTTTGAGCTTGCCGAGCCAGTTGGCCCCCGAAATGGTGGTTTGATTGACCCGCCAACCCGCCACGGTCAGTTCCCGGCCAATGATCACAAAGGCCAGCCACGGAGCCACCCGACCCCAGGCCACCACCACCAGCAGCGGGGCCACCACCAGCAATTTATCCACCAGCGGGTCGAGGAATTTGCCCAAATCCGTCACCTGGTTCAGCCGCCGCGCCAGGAAGCCATCGAGCCAGTCGGTGCCCGCCGCCACCAGAAAAATGCCCAAGGCCCACCAGCGATGGCCCTCCGTGGGGGACGCCAGCAGCGCCAGCACCGCCGGTACCCCCAGCAGCCGCGAGACCGTGATCCAGGTTGGTAAGTTCATGGGTTGAAGGGGGGGAGTAAGGGGATGGGCGATCGCGGGGGCCATGGCGGCGATATCACCCGGTTAGGGTGGGCGATCGCAACCTCGCCAAGCCCTTGCCTATCTAAAGATATTTCTGCACCACAATCCAGCCGGAGGCCCCCACCCACGCCAGGGCCAGCCCCAGCAGCAGCACCACGGCCCCATGGCGCGATCGCGCGTCCTCATCCGTCCCCAGGCCAATGGACCAACCGCTCAGGGCCGCCCCCAGGGTCAGGGTCACCACCACCAGCCCCGCCAGCAGGTGCGGCGAATGGCCCAGGCTACCGAAGTGCCCCAGGGTGCCCACAATGCCGATCGCCAGCAGCAGCAGCACCAGCAGCACCAGGGCCACCCCCAGCCCCCGATGGACCCAGCCCCAAGGCCCCCAGGGCAGCCCCCGCGATCGCCGCGATCGGATCGTCAACCCCACCGCCGCCAGCAGCCCATAGGTCGCGATCGCCAGGCCCATGGACCAGGCCGCAATCCGCCACAGCCAAATAAAATCCGGTAAATTCACGCGCCCCCTCGGCGATCGCCCCTGGACCCTGCGCCCAGGCCATCGGCTCCATCATAAAAAGTTCTGCCCCCCCATCCGCCCCAAACGATCCGCCGCCGTCGAATCCAAGGACCTAGAACCTTAGGCACCCCACCCCTCGGCTATGACATTACCAAGGCCATCCGTCAAGGGGGAACCCCCACCGCGATCGCAACTTCCGCATTGGCCCTAGCGCATTTCTCCATACCCCAAAAAGTTCACCGGAACCGATCTCCAATCCTCCACCAATGGCACCGATTCATGGGACAGCCCAGCCATCAACTGTTCAGGTTAAACATTTATGATCGTCAGGAATTTCTTAGAATCCAGCGCAGCCGTAACAGCTCCCATTTCCGACCATTGACCCCAGCCCCAGCCTCGGAAAACACCGCCACCAAATTCCTTGAAAAATCTGTCCCTTATCCCCCTTCAAGCCACCGTCAATCCATCAAAGCCAGCCCCATCTCTCCCCTTTGATCTTATTTCCCCTGATCCATAGTTCCCATAAAAAAATCGCCCCCCTCGGGAGCGATCTCATGGCGGCTTGGGAATGCACCCGAGCCCCTACACTGGAAACCGCAGAATTATCCTAAATCACGGACAGGATCATCGCGATCGCCCTCAAATCACAGCCCGCTTACACCTTAGCTGACGCGATCGGCGTTTCTTGGCGTTCTTCCGATGGGATCTCTAGGGTCACATTCAAATCCTCCTGCATGGCCAATTGGGGACAGGGAATGCGATCTGACAAAATTGCGCTGGCCATCATGCCCGAATGAATTTCGAGCTGCGCTTCCGGCAATGCCTCAAAGACCAGTCGTTGGCCCGGAAACACAACCCGCTCAAAATACCAATTGGGAATATTCGTAATGCGAGCAACCTGAATCTTGCTCGTGGCATTTACGTAGCAGCACAACAGATGCTTTGAGCTATCTGAAGGGATCGGATCAAGAATCTGAGCCATATGTTAAGAGGAGCGTCATATATTGGGCGATGTGATCCCACCGTAACACTGATAAATCCAGATCGGCTGTAAACGCGATTACCGATCGCCTCGGGGTGTGGCGGACCTTGAAACCATGGCCCTAAAAAATGGGCGAGGAACCGTCGATAGATCGCAACATTCCGCCCGGATTTGCGGTAGCTAAGCCTGAGTTCTCAAGGGCCAAAGAAAGACAACGATCGCGCCATCGGACGCTGAAGTTCTGACCTGCGCGCCGGTGAACCTGGGAGGGGATGGGCCACGGCCCTCGGGGGAGTCCCAGGGCAGCCATGGAGCCGTGCTTTGGCCCAGGGGCATCTTCCCCAAACCTAGGCCCCGCAACCGAGAGGGCGGATCCGCCGCGATCGCAGCCCCACCGGAATCGATGGTATCCTAAGATCTGTAAAGATATATGACGCGATATCAGAATTCCCCCGCCCCGGATCCTGGCATCGTGCGTTGCCCCGCCTAGTTTGCAGATCGCCGCAGGATTTCCCATGGCAAACCGGACCCTTGACCCGAGTTCCCCCGCCGCCCCTGGGGTGCGTTCTGATCGCACCGCCCTAGACCGCATCCTTTATGTGCGGCTGCCGTGCAATCCGATCTTTCCGATTGGGGTGGTGTACCTGTCGGACCACATCCACAAGCAGTTTCCGATGGTGGAGCAGCGGATTTTTGACCTGGGGACGGTGCCGCCGCTGGATTTTCGGCGGGCGCTGGATGCGGAGATTGATGCCTTTCGGCCCACGCTGCTGGTGTTTTCCTGGCGCGATATTCAGATCTATGCGCCGGTGGGCGGGCGCGGGGGCAATCCGCTCCAGAATGCCTTCGAGGTGTATTACGCCAAAAATCCGTTCATTAAATTGCGCGGGGCGATCGGCGGGTTGCGGGTGCTGCTGGCCTACTACACGGAGCTGTGGCGAAATGAGGGCTTGATTAAGCGGGGCCTGCGGCGGGCGCGGCGCTACGCTCCCCAGGCGCGGGCGGTGGTGGGGGGCGGGGCCGTGAGTGTGTTCTATGAGCAGTTGGCCGGGTCGCTGCCCAAGGGGACGATCGTGTCCGTGGGGGAGGGGGAGGCCCTGCTGGAAAAGCTCCTGCGCGGGGAGGATTTGGCCCAGGAGCGCTGCTATGTGGTGGGTCAGGGGGCTCCGCGATCGGGGTTGATCCATGAGCCGCCCGCGCCGATCGAGAAGACGGCCTGTGATTACGGCTATATCCAACAAATTTGGCCGGCGTTTGATTACTATTTCCGCGATCGCGATTTTTATATCGGCGTACAGACCAAGCGCGGCTGCCCCCACAACTGCTGCTACTGCGTTTATACGGTCATTGAAGGGAAGCAGGTGCGCATCAATCCCGCCGAGGAGGTGGTGGCGGAAATACGTCAGCTTTATCAGTTGGGGGTGCGGAACTTTTGGTTCACCGATGCCCAATTTATTCCGGCAAAACGTTTCATTGAAGATGCGAAGGACCTGCTGCGGGCGATCGTGGCGGCGGGCATGGGGGATATCCATTGGGCGGCCTATATTCGCGCCGATAATCTGGACCCGGAACTGTGCGATCTGATGGTGCAGACGGGCATGAATTATTTTGAAATCGGCATCACCAGCGGCTCCCAGGAGCTGGTGCGCAAGATGCGGATGGGCTATAACCTGCGGACGGTGCTGCAAAACTGCCGGGATTTGCGGGCGGCGGGGTTTGACGATGTGGTGTCCGTCAATTATTCCTTCAATGTGATTGATGAAACGGAAGAAACGATCCGCCAAACGATCGCCTATCACCGGGAATTGGAGGCAATTTTTGGGGAGGATAAGGTGGAGCCTGCCATCTTCTTCATTGGTCTCCAGCCCCACACCCACCTAGAGGACTATGCCCTGGAGCGGCAGATTCTGAAGCGGGGCTACAATCCCATGAGTTTGATGCCCTGGACGGCCCGGAAGTTGCTGTGGAATCCGGAGCCGATGGGGTCATTCTTTGGATCCGTTTGCCTGGAGGCGTGGCGCACGAATCCGAATGATTTTGGCCGCGAGGTGATGCGGATTCTGGAACGGCGGGTGGGGCGATCGCCCCTGGAGGCGGCCCTGTCGGCACCGATCGCGGCGCGGGCGGGCATGGGCAGCAGCAGCGGGGCGTTGGTGAAACCCGTGGCCTAGGTGGGGTAAGGCGTTGGTTGGTTTTGGGCATCCCCCCCCGGTCGGCGCGCGATCGCGGGGGCGGTCAGGGCGGGGCTCGGGCTAATCCACGAGGTTGAGCCAGCCGCGCCGCACGGCATAGAGCAGGCGATCGATGGCGGCCCGTTCGTCGTCGCCCAGTTGGCCCTGGAGCAGGGCATTCATGAGTTGAAAGCGATCTTTGCGGGTCACGCAGCCGGAACTCCAGACGGTTGAGAACAGGTCTGCGATGGGGTTGGGGGGGGCTTCAAGGGGGAGTCGCATACTGGTTTCCGGGGCGATGTATTGCCACTTCTAGTATCGACTCTGGGGCCTTGGGGCACTGTGATGGTTGTGGCGGCGCGGGGCGATCGCGCTCTCCCGATTGAGCGATCGCGGGGGGGGTTGGGGTGCGATCGCGATCGCAGGGGGTCACGATCGCGATCATCGGCCGAGGGGAGCCATTTGCGGCTCGAAGGATTCAAAAAACTGCTGGATTGCGATCGCCGTTTCCGCATCCGCCCGCCCCTCCGGAGCCGCCAACGCCGTCAGCACATAGACGCGATCGCCCAGCCGCACCAGCCGCGCCTCCACCGCCAAACCCGCCCCGGAGGTGCCCGTAATGCGCTGGCCGTTGCCCCCCCACGCGGGCCAAGACTCCACCGCCCCGGTCGGCCCCAGCCGCTCCAGCCAACCCCGCACCATCCCTTCCATGGGCTCAGGATTGGCCTCAGAGGGCTGCGATCGCAGCGGCCCAGGGCTGCGCGGGTCCGGGGCATCGATCCCCTGGGGGAGATCCATATAGGTCACCCCCAAGGCGAGGTGGGCGCTTTCCCACTGGTAGCCCTGCACCTCGATCACGCGATCGCCCCAGGGCAACGGATGGCGAATCGGGCGGGGCGGACTTGGAAACTGCACCCGAAAGGTCTCCGTCTCCACCGGCGATCGCCCAGCGGCCCTGCCCCCACCCCAAACCAAACCCCACAGGATCACCCCCGCGATCGCCCCCTGCCACACCCGCCGCCTTGTCCCCGCGATCGGCATCGATTCCCTCCCTCCATTCCAGAACCTACGGCAACGATGATACGTCGCCCCACCCCCCTCCATCGGCCCCATTCCCGGCCAGCATCCGGGATAAGCCCTAAGGAATTTCACGGAACGCCGCGATCGCCCCCCAGGCCCCATCGATAGCCAAAGAAGCTCACCAATCCGCCAGCCCACGGCCCAGGACGCAGCCCCCCAGCGGATACGGAAAAATGTAACCTGGACCGCTGTGACATAAATCACCTTAACAAAGGGCAACAATCACCGCAGACCTACGCCGCGATCGCAAGGGAGCCCCCAGCAATAGCCCAGACTGGAGATCATCCGGTCCGCTGCATTGCCATGGAACCGCCGATCCTGCTTCTCCCCTCAGCACTCTCTGAACTGTTTGCCCAGTCTTCCTCCTCGGGCCGTTTAACGGTGGCCGACCGTTACGGCCTGTTGGCCGCCCTGCTGGACGACTCGCTGAACCCAGAAGAGCGGGCATCCATTGATCGCCTGCTGCGATTGGTGCGCCGTGGCAAGGTCGTCGTCGTCGAGGATGTGCCCAACGCTTGTTTTATCTATCGATAGTTCACGTCGATGGCTAAAGCCGGTGCTGGGTAGGCATATCCCAGGGGCCGGGGAGGGCGGTTGTCCAGGGGTCCTAGGGGCCTATGGCAGCCGTTTTTTGTGGGCGGGTGACGGCGGCTTGCAGGGGTAGGGCGATCGTGAATTCGGTGCAGTGGGGCACGGAGGTGACCGTGAGGGTGCCCCCATGTTGCCGCACGATCTGGTGGCTGCTGAAGAGGCCGAGGCCGGTGCCCTGGCCGACGGGTTTGGTGGTGAAGAAGGGGTCGAACAGTTTGGGGATCAGGTGGGGGGGGATGGGGGGGCCGTTGTTGGCGATCGCGATGAGGGCCTGATCCTCCCGTTGCTGGAGCCGCAGGGTGAGGGTGGGGTGGGAGCTGCCGCCGTCGGGGGGGCCGTCCCAAGGGGCGCGATCGAAGGCATCAAGGGCGTTTTCGAGCAGGTGGGCAAAGACCTGGTGAATGTCCCGCACGTTGCAGGGGACGGGGGGGATGGGGTCGTAGTGGCGGACGATGCGCACGGCGGGGCGATCGCCCTGGACACTGGTGCGGTGCTGGAGGAGGTCGAGGGCGCTGTCGAGCCCCTGATCGAGGGGGACGGACTGGCGCGGCTCGCGATCGAGGTGGGCGAAGGTGCGCAGGGACAGGACGATGTTGCGGATGCGGTTGGTGCCGTTCTGGGCGGACTGAAAAGCTTCTTCGACCTCGGCGATCGCGTCCTCGAAGCCTAGCTCATCGTCCCAATGCCGCAGGGTTTCCGCAAAGGGGGGAGATTCAGCGGCGGCCCGCTGGAGGTAGGCGATCGCCTGGAGCCAGGATTCTTGCAGATAGGCGAGATTCCCCATGATGAAGGTGGCGGGGTTATTGATTTCATGGGCCACCCCGGCCACCAGTCGCCCGAGGGCGGACATTTTTTCCGTATGGATGAGCTGCCCCTGGGTTTGGCGCAGGTCATCGAGGGCCTGTTCGAGTTCAATGGCCTTTTCCCGGTAGCGCGCGTTGGTTTCCCGCAGGGCGCTTTCGCGGGCGAGGGCTTCTTCGGTGCGGGTGCGCCGTTCGCTTTCGGCCCAGAACCGCTGCAATAGCCACCAACTGACGCCCCCAAACAGGCTCCCGGCCATGAGCAACACCCAACCGAAGGTGCGGCTGGCGAGGATGCCTTCCCGGTGGAGCGATCGCCCGGTGGCGACTTGGATCAGGGCGAGGGGGTTGCCGTTGAGGTCGTCCTGGCGGATGTAGCTGGTGAGGCGATCGCTCCCGTCGGGGATGATGACGATCGCGCGATCGGGGATGGCGGAGTTGCCGTAGCTGGGCTGGCTGCGCAGGCGATCGCGGATGACCTGGACAGCGGGGGGCAACGCCTGGGCGGGATTGAGGGGAATCAGGGAAACGGAAACACGCAGTTGCCGTTCAATGGCGGCGAGGCGGGCTTGGTTCACATATCGGCCCATCACGAGGACACCGCGCGGGGGGGCATCAACATTGCGGGTGGTGATGGCGCAGAGGCCAAGGAGCATGGGGCCGCGTTCGGTCTGAAGCCAACCGGCGGCTTCGCTGTCGGGCCGTAGGGGTTGCTGGCGCTGGGGCCATGCGGTGAGGTAGCGCTCTAGGCTAGGGGCCAGGGGTTCGAGGCGATCGCCCGTGGCGGTGCGCTGCTGGCCGTAATAGTAGGTGCCGTTGGGGGTGAGGACGGCGAGGACATTGAGGTCCAGGTTTTTCTGGGTGGCGAGGACGAGGCTGCTGCGTTCAAATTCATGGTTGCCGCTGCCCGGTCGTCCATTGACCATGTAGTCATAGGGCGAATCCCAGCGGGCGTAGTCGCACACATTGGCCCGCACTTGGTTCCGCTCCGCCGCGATCGCGTCGAGGGCGCGGCGGGTATCTTGCCGGATGATCGAGGCTTCCAGGTCATTGAGCCCCTGGAATAGGAAGAAGGTAGCGATCGCGAACAGCAACGCCAGCAACATGGCAATGCCGCCTGCAATCACAATGCCAAGCAAAAGGCCCTGACGTCGCCGGATGGGCGGAGATGCAGGAGATGGATCGGGGGCGACCATGGGGTCTGGGAGGGGGAGGGGGCGGCGGCGGCCATCAGCCCACAGGGCAGTTGCACCGATGGCTTCAACAGTATGGTGTCATTTTAGGCGCTCAATCTGACCAATTTCCGTGGCGATCGCCGCGATCGGGGGGATTGTCGGGGCGCGGCTCCTAGAACCAACCAAAGGGATTTTCGTAATCAGCGGGCAGTTCGTTGCGCTTGCGGCGGCTTTTGGTCAGGGCAGTGTAGGCCACCTTAAACCCTCCGGCGGTGACGGTGCCCGGTAAACCAAAGAGCGCTCCAAGAATAGCCGCTGTGCCGCCAGATCCCCCACCGCCGCGCAATCCCCACAAAAAAGCGAGCCGCCAAAGCGACCCGCCAATCAAACTCACATGAAAAAGCTTAGGGACTTGCCACCCGCCCCACCTCCAGGGCACCACTCCAGAGGCGAGCGAACCGTGCGGTGGCCGCAGGGTCTCGGACTAGCCGCCCATCAGGAGGCATCGCCGAAGACCCCAGCGCGGGATTGAGGTGCCATGCCATCCGGGCGAACCCAGCGGCGCAACCCCAATCCCCAGTCATCCTAGATGGCGCGCTTCTTGCCACCCTTGAGCATCGCCGCAAAGGCCAGACCCGACAGACCCAGAACCATCCCCGGTTCCGGCACATCCGCCGAAGGCATCCCCTGGGCCGTCAGACGGAACAGCACCCCGTCGCCGGTCAGTTCCTTGCCATTCGCGCCCATGGTCTGCACATCATCACCGATCTTCAGGATGATGGACTTCACGTCGCTGTAGATACGTTGGTGGAGCTGACCGTCAACGGAAGCACCGCGCGCATCGTACTGGATCTCGCGCCAGCCGATCATGTCGTTGGCGTTGACCACCGTGCCGTCACCCCGCACGTAGGACAGGATTCCGGTCTTGCCGGAGAATTCCACATCAAAGAAGTCCACCGTCAGGGATGCCACCGCCTGCGCGAAGTCCACCTTGAATAGGCCCGTTTCTAGCTGGCCCTTTTCTTCCGGGTCAGAGGCGCGGAACCACAGCCCTTGGCCGTTGGTGCCCACGTCCTTGGCGTCAAATTGATAGCCTTCGGAGTAGTAGTTGGCCGTGCTGGTTTCGTCCACGAACAGGCGGCTGCGGGTGATGTTGTCCGAGCGGCCTAGATCAGCGCTGCTGAGGCTGGTGATCGAGAAGCCCTTGACGGAGGCCGATTGGGCCGGATCCACGAGGCCAAGGCCCACGTTCACTTCCCCTTCTTTGTTGGGGACCAGGGAACCGGCCATGGCGCTGGGGGCGAGGAGGGTGATGGCCCCTAGGCTCAGGGCGGCGGCGGTTAATTTGGAAACGATGGAGGTGTTCATGGTGCTTAACGTGCTGAGTTCGGTGGGCTGGTTGGTGGGGCAATCCCGTTCCAAGCTTTCTGTACTCAGGCTATCAGGATGCCTAGGGGGAATAGGTGAAGGGTCGTTGAAGATTGCTTGTTCATATTTGAAGCTTGCGTAAACCTGGCTGAATTCCTCTGTACGCAAGGGTTTCAAGATTTAAATTTTGCGTTTTGCAGGGCGTCTTTGAGGGGAATTTGGGGTGAACTTGTGGGGGGTCTGAAGGGAATTTAGGGGGGCTGTGATTGAGGTCACTTCCCCCTGGTGAGCTGCGGGTGGGGTGGGGGCGATCGCGGGGCGGCCCTGATTTGGTCCCCCGGATGAGGCGCATTGCCTGGGGAATTCCTAGGGCTGTATGGGGGTGTCGCGCGATCGCGCGGGCTATGGATTGAAAATGGAGAATAGGAGATTCGAACTCCTGACCTCTGCAGTGCGATTGCAGCGCTCTACCAACTGAGCTAATTCCCCGGTCCGCCGTTTAAGCGACATCTATAGTAGCATCATTTTCCCGTTCGCGCCCCTCGAAATAAAATCTCAGCCGTTCGACCTCGAGCTGGTGCAGAAAATCAACGGCCCAGTTGGCGTGGCGCTGCATCATCTGGAAGGGATGGCTGTTGGCGACGCCGATCGCCACGAGGCCAGCGGCTTTGGCGGCGGTGAGGCCGGGGTAGGTATCTTCGATCGCGGCGCAGTTGGCGGCGGTGAGGGTGGCGTCCCCCGTGACGGTGGCCATGGTGGCGATCGCCCGCTGGTAGCCCTCTGGGCTGGGTTTGCCCTGGGCCACATCCTCGCCGCCGACGATGAACCGCACGCGATCGCCCAGCTTCGTGCGGCGGAGGACGCGCTCCACCTCCTGGCGCGGCGCACCGGTGACGATCGCGATGGGCACATGGTCCGCCGTGAGGCGATACATCAAATCCTCGACGCCGGGATAGATGGGCACCTTGGGCTGGGTTTCGAGCCAGTGGAGATAGGCGGCGGACTTTTGGGCCACCAGGCGATCCAGCGTCACTTCATCCGCCACGCGCCCCCGACGGGCCAAGACCTCCCGCAGGCAGTCGCGATCGCGCCGCCCGAGGCAAATTTCGCGAAATTCTTCAATATCAGGCCGCAAATTTTCGCTGACGAGCACCCCCTGGAGCAACTCCCGGTGGATGGCCTCATCATTGATGATCGTGCCGTTGAAATCGAAAAAGACGGCTTTTAGGGTCATAGGATGCGGGCAGCAACGGCAAGGGGGCGATCGCGGCGGCCATCGGCCTAAAAAATTGCCCCCCATTTTAAACGAGTCTTTCCCCGGAACCGAACCAAGCCTTAACCCAAGGCCGGCGTCGCCAAGGGCCGCGCAAAGCCAAACCCCTCCGCGCGATCGCCCAGCCCTTCGGCCACCGGGTGCGGCTTCATCGCCCGCGACACCTGATGGATGCCCCAGTGCAAATCACTGTGGACCGCCTCAAAGCCCGCCGCCCCCAGCCACGCATCCAAATTGCCGCGCGCATAGGCTTCCATATAGGGCTCCTCGAAAATGTGCTGGAGCGCCGAAAACTGTCGCAGCACCAGTTGCGCCCCATCCAGGATCACAATCTGACCGCCGGGCACCAGCAGCCGGAACGCCTCGCGCAAAATGGCCTTCGCGATCGCCGGGGGCGTTTCATGGAACAGCAGCGCCACGGAAATCAAATCAAAGCGCCCTGCCGGAAATCCCGTCGCCTCCGCCTGGGCATGGACCCAATCAATCGCCAGCCCCGCGCGATCGGCCTTATCCGCCGCCACCGCCAGCATATGGGGGGACAGATCCAGCCCCACCACCGCCGCCTGGGGGAACCGCCGCTGGAGCGCCAGGGCCATCGAGCCGGTGCCGCAGCCCAAATCTAAAATCCGGCGCGGCTCGCCCCCCACCGCCCGCAGCAGCCCATCGCGCACCCAATCCTCGTGGGGCGGCAGGGCATATTGCGTAATGGCGTCATAGGTGGCCGCCGCCGTAATGGTGAGATAGCCGCCCTCGATGCCGTGGAAATTTTCCGCCAGGTAATAGTCCGGGTAGACCGTTTGGGGATTTTCGTGGGTGCGGCGGGCCGCCTCCCAGTCAATGCGTTCCGCCAGATCGCGCACCGGGCGATCATCCAAAATCAGCCGCGCCAATGGGGCGAGGTATTGGGCAAAGAGGGTGTCCTTGCGGGGGGGCTTGGCGGGGCCGGGGAGGTCGGGGCGATCGCGCATGGGTCCGGGGGGCAATTTCTGAACCATGATAACGCTCGCAGCGGAGGGCCGAAGGGCATCAGGGAATGGGGGTGGGGGGAATCGGCGGGCTGTCTAGGCCGCGATCGCCGCCACCGGGAAAGGGTCCCAAATCACCGCCATCCTGGGGCATTCCGGGCTGGGGCGCGCCGGGGACCAGGGGCGTTGTCGGCTGTTCCGGCAGGGGCGGCGTCGCCGGAGCGCTCGGGCGATCGAGCCCCCCCCCAAAGGGATTGAAATTATCCAACTCCCCCAGCGGTTGATCGTCCGGCGGTCGGGTCGCCAGCACCACGCGATCGCCCGCCACCTCCCGCAGCAGATCCAGCACCCCAAGCACATCGCTATAGAACGCCAGATTCGAGCCATAGAGCGCCACCCGTCCCTCGGGCTGCTCCTGCACAAAGCGTTGGATATAGGCCACCAGTTCCGCCTCCGTCACCGGCTGCCCCTCCACCAACAGTTGCCGCGAGGGGTTAATGACCACGATCGCCAACTGGCGCATTTGGGGGCGGGCGGTGCTGGAGGCGGGCAGATCCACCTCGATCGCCTGCTGACGGGTGAAGGTGACGGCGGCGAGGATAAAGAAGGTCAGAATGCAAAAGATGACATCAATGAGGGGCACGATTTCAATGCGAACCTCATCATCACCGGCGCGATCGAGGTGAAGTTTCATCGGTCGGGGCCGTCCTGGGCATCCTCATCATCGTCATCGCGGCCGTGGCCCTTGGGGGCGGGGGCACCGTCGGGCCGTCCCCAGGCTTGGCGGTAGATCAGTTCCAATTCATTGCCCGCCCGCCGAAAGAGTTTCGCTTGGCTGAACAGCATCCCCTGGAACAGGCGATAAAAGGCCAAGCTGGCGATCGCCACCACCAGGCCCGTGGCGGTACTGATCAACGCTTCCCCAATCCCCAGGGTTGCGCCGCTGGTGGCATCGGTGCCCAGATCGCCAATGCGGATCGAGCCGAGGGAATTGATCAGGCCCAACACCGTCCCCAACAGGCCCAGCAGGGGGGACAGGGCGATCGCCGCTTCGAGGATTTTTTCCCCCTTGCGCATGGCCGCCAATTCCTCATCGGCCGCCGCCTCCAGGGCAAGACGAAACAGATCCGGATCCGGGCGATCTAATTTCAGGGGAGCCGCCAAAAACCGGCCCATGGGCTGATCCTTGGCCTTGCGGGCCGCGATCGCCGCCGCCGCCCAATCCGACCGGGCCGCTTCAAGGATGCGATCGACCACCGCCCGTTCATTGAGCAGGATCCGCGCCCAAAAGCCGACCCGTTCTACGATCGTCCCGACAGACAGGACCGACAGCACCAGCAGCGGCCACATGGCGACGCCACCCTTGTCAAAAAATTCTCCGACATTCACAGGCGTTTGCGGGGGATAGGGATGGATGGGGATGGGACTGCAACCCCGCCCCCGATCATAGCCATGGTTGGACCGTTCAGTCCCAAGGGCACCTCGACCCGCCCGTGGGCATGGCACCTCACGCCGGGGGATCCGCTCAAGGGCCAGATCCAAGCCCCGTGGACCATTCAGCCATTCCCCTCAGGGGTGAGCAGTGGGCTGCGCTGGCTTGGACAATGCCCAAGGGCTAGATCAGGCGCGTCAGTTGGATGCGATAGCGCTCCTTTTTGGTCACCGCCACCTCGCCAACTTCTAGCCGTCCCTTGCCGCTGACCGCCACCAAATCCCCCGATTGCAGGGCGTGGCTCGCGGTGGTGATGGTTTTCCAGTTCACCCGCACGTCCCCCGACCCGATCAGATCCGCCATCTTGCTGCGGGACATTCCAAACCCCGCCGACGCGATCGCGTCCAACCGCATCGACGCCTCCACCGTGGTCAACTCCTTCCGTTGGGGGGGCCGCACCTTGAGGTCCGTCAACGCGATCGGCGACACCTTCACCGGCACCGATCGCACCTGCACCAGCGTCGAACCGAGAAATTCCGCCAACTCCGGCACGATCAGCACCTGCGCCCCCCGTTCCCCCAGCACCACAATGTCGCCCACCTTATCGCGCGTGATGCCCGTCCCCAGGATCGCCCCCAAAAAATCCCGATGGGTGGCCGAATCAAACAGAAAATTCCCCGCAATATCCAGCGCCGCCACCTCGATTTGCTCCGGCAGCAGGCCCAACTCACTGCGGTTGAACCCCACCCGCCGCCGCTCCGCCTGGGGATAGCCGCCCCCCGTCACCACCGCCACATCCGCCAGCCCCTGAAACAGCCGCTGGGCCTCGAACTGCTCCGGCGGCGACAGAAAATGACTCAGGGCCGGTTCCCAGGTTTTGAGGGCCTGCTCCGCCAGATCCACCAGCCGCGCCGCCAATTCTCGATTTTCCGACCGTTTCAGCAGATCTTCCCGAGGCAACACAGGAATTTTTCTCCTAGGTATTCAAGGTTCTAAGGGTTTTGGAGGTTGTGAAGGTTAAGCTTGCTCCCCCTCAAACTGTAAAGCGCCAGCGGTGGACAAAAAGCTCCACGGCGCAAATTAGCGACAGGATTGCCAACGGCAGATTGCCACTCGATTGCTACCGATGGCTTCCAGGGCGCGATCGCGGCTCGAAAAACCCAAGGTTAGCGGTTAATCTAGAGGCTAGTCGTTTGAAGGCGATAGGTCACCGTGAACCAAGCTGAATTTACGAGCCCCCAGGGGATGCAGGCCGAGGTCATGCGGCTGCGCGAAGAACTCAAAATGCGCGACCAGCTTGTGCAGCAGTTGTCCCAGGAACTATTTCGCCTGGTGAAGGGCAATGCGGGCCTCGTGCCGGATCCGCAGGTGTCGGAAAAGCACCAGGTGGAAATGCAGGCCCTGCGGGACCAACTCCATGAGGTGGAACAGCAGGTGGCGTTCTACCAGGGGCAGCTTGGGGAGCGGGACAATGAAATTTATCAACTGCGCCAGTCGGTGCAGGAATTGGGCGATCGCAGCCGCATGTTGGAGCAAGTGATCCAGGATTTGCCCAACGTGTATCGCCAAAAATTCGAGGAGCGGATGGAGGCGGTGCGCGACAAGGTGGCCCGTCTCCAGCAGGAAAACCGCAACCTCCAGGCGGAATTGCAGAGCGTGAGCTATCGCCTCGCGGTCAATAGCCGTCAACCGGGGGCGCTAGATCTGCCGGATTTTGCGGAATCGGCGGCGGCGGGCGGCGGCGGCGGGCTACAGATGCCCTCCTTTGGTAAGGCGTAGGGGGCGGGGCGTCCTCGGTGAAGGACTCCGTGAATGCCCCCCCTGAATGCGGTGAATGATATTGAGGTGGAGCCCGAGGGGGCGCAGGGTTGGCCGTGAGTGAAATTTGGTTGGCCGTGGATGCGGAGCCGGTGCCGCCGGACCAGAAGCGCCCGGATCAGGTGGAGTGGCACTGGGGCGATCGCAGCCTTGCGTTGGCCATTGATGCGATCGCAACGGTGTCGGGGTTTCCGGTGCGGGTGGTGCCCGTGGCCGATGCCCAGTCGCCCCTGCCGCCTGATCGCAATGCGGTGACGGTGTTGCCCCTGTCGCTCAATGTGCCGCCGACGCTGCTGGATCCGGCCCTGGGGGAGGTGCTGACGAAATGCCGCGATCGCGCCCAATTCCGCACCTGGGTCGAGGACACCCTTGATGTGGCGACTGGGGATGGATCCTGGTGGCTGCCCATCGCCCTCACCGCCAAGGGGCCGCTCTACGGGGAAGCGATCGCCTTCGATGAGCAGCGCAACGGCTTTGCCCAGCCCTGGCACCTGAGCGATGCGGAACGTCAACCCGCCTACCGCACCGGCCTGCAACTGCTCCAAGCCCTCGATGCACCGCCCAGCGTGTACCTATTGCAATTCAGCCTGGATGGGCGCGGCCGGATGGTGATCGATCGCCTCTATCCCTTCCCCGCCCGCCCCGCCCTCGCGAGCCACGGGGTCCAAAAGCCCGACCTCTTCGCCTGCTACTGGACCTGCACCCTGGGGGCGCGCCTGCGGGATTTGGTGATCCTGGGTTAGGGCGGCGCGCCAAGAAGCTGCACGGTTAATTTAATGGTTGTTAATGGTTGATTTACAATTAGCCATGATTAGCCACAATTCCACACCTCCCCACCAGCGGCGGCTGCGGTGACGGGCGCGATCGCCCCTGGGCCGCCTGGGCATCGCAGGTGAGGGGGGTGGCGGTGGGCCTGTTTCAGATCATTTCGGATGGACTTAAAGGTTTATGAGCGCTAGCCTGTGGCTCCAACCGCTCCTGGGGATTGGGTCGATCGCGATCGCGGAGGTGGTCCGGGATTGCTATCACGTGGCGGGTCACCAGTGGCAGCCGCTCCAGCGCTGGCATAACCTGCACCACCGGGCCTTCCGGCGGGATTTATCAATCACCAGTTTTGAAACCTTCGCCCAGGCGCAGCTTTATAACGATGTGCCGGAGGGGCTGTTCATGGCGGCCATCGGCGGCGCGATCGCCATGGGGGCAGCGGCGGCCTACGGTTGGGGCCAGACCTGGGGCCTGTGGGCCGGGAGCCTCTATGCCCTTAGTTTTGTGGGGGCGGCGATCGCGCGATCGCGCGGAGCCCTGATGTGGACCGACCTGACCCACGAACCCGGCCCCCTCACCGCACCGCCATCCATCTGGAGCGTCAATCGCACCTACCATTGGCGGCACCACTTCGATTCCGGCAACGCCTACTTTTGCGGCACCCTCACCCTCGTGGACAAACTCCTCGGCACCGCCCTCTCCCTCCAGGGCAAAAAAATCGCCATCACCGGAGCCTCCGGCACCCTCGGCCAAGCCCTGATCCGCCAACTGCTGGCCGCCGGCGCAAAACCCATCGCCCTGACCACCCGCGCCGATCACCCCTTCGGCGACACGATCCCCGTCTGGCAGTGGCAACCGGGCAATGAAGCGGCCCTGCGCGATCGCCTCGCCAAGGTAGACATCCTGATCCTCAACCACGGCACCAACGACCCCGGAGCCCGCAGCCCCGCCGCGATCGCCCAAGCCTACGAAGTCAACGCCTTTTCTAGCTGGCGCTTCCTGGAAACCTTTTTAGAAACCGTCACCGACTCCGAACACCGCGCCCTCAAGGAAGTCTGGGTCAACACCTCCGAAGCGGAAGTGCAGCCCGCCTTCAGCCCCCTCTACGAACTGAGCAAGCGCACCATCGGGGATATCGTCACCCTGCGGCGGCTCGATGCCCCCTGCACCATCCGTAAACTCATCCTTGGCCCCTTCAAAAGTAACCTCAACCCCATCGGCGTGATGGATGCCACCCTCACCGCCAAGGCCATTGTGGCCCTCGCCAAGCGGGACATTCGCAACATCATCGTCACGATCAATCCCCTGACCTACCTAACGTTTATGCCCAAGGAAGTGATCAAATCCCTCTACTTTCGCCTCTGCACCCGCCGCCCCTGAAGGTAAGGTCAAGGACCGGAGATTTACTTTGGAATTGCTGAGGTTTCTTAGGATTTGCTGACTTTGCTGTAAACCCGGCCAGGATGCCAAATCGCAACGATTTCGGGCGATTTGGCACCCTAATCCTGATCCATGTCTAACTTCATGTTTGATTTCCTAGTCTCAAAGTAACCTTAGGATAAACTGAGGCCACTGTGATCGCCATGGCCCAAGGGCTCCACGTCGCGATCGCCAGGGTGCCGCCCCGTAAACCGCCGCCGCTCGGGACCGATCAAACAGACCCTATGGACCTTAGCCCCCTGCCCTCTAGCCCCCTCCAACTCTCCATCCTGGCACTCATCTCCGGTGGCATGGCCATTATGTGCCTCGCCATCCTCAAGACCCGCACGGTGTTGCGGCTGCTGTCGGGGCGCGAGGGCCTGCGGGAATGGCAAATCCTCTATGGCCTCATGATTTTCTTTCTGGGGGGCTACTCCCTGGCGGCCGTGGGGATTTGGGAGGCGCTCTACCAGGCGATCGCCTTCCTGACGGGGCTGATCTTTTTCTTTGGGGCACTCTTTGTGCTCTTTAGCACCAACACCTACTACAAAACCCTGTTCATCACCCAGGAAAAATACCTCAAGGCCAAGGACAAGGCCGAGGCGGCGCTCCATCAGCTCCAGCAGACCCAAATTCAATTAATCCACCAGGAAAAGATGTTGGGCCTGGGCAGTTTGGCGGCGGGTATCGCCCATGAAATTAATAATCCCATCAGCTTTATCCACGGCAATTTATATCACTTGGAGGAGGGGGTGAGCGCCCTGCTGCGGACGGCCCGGGCCATTGAGCGCAACCCCCAGCAGGCGGCCGCCCTCGTGGCGGATCTGGAGCTGGATTTTTTTGAGGATGATTTGCCCAAGGCGCTGGGGTCCATGCGCAGCGGCGCGGAACGGATCCGCGATACGGTCAAGGATCTGCGCTCCTTTTCACGCCTGGATGAGGCCCATTACAAGCTGGCCTGCCTGAATTCGGATCTGCAAAGTACGCTGCGGATTTTTGCGGCGAGTTTGGAAAGTCGTCTGGGGCCGGGACGCATTGCCCTGGTGACGGAGTATGGGCCGCTGCCGAAGGTGGAGTGCAATCCCCGGGAGGTGAATCAGGTGGTGGTGCATCTGCTGAATAATGCGGTGGATGCGATCCTGGAGCGCGATCGCGCGGCGGTGGGGCGATCGCGGCGGGCGGGGGCGGCGGAACCCCTCGGAACCATTGAGATCAAGACTCGCGTGGTGAATGGGAATCAGGTGGCCATTGTGATTGCGGATGATGGCATCGGCATTGATGGGGCGACGGAGCATCGCATTTTTGATCCCTTTTTCACCACGAAGCCGGTGGGCAAGGGCAGTGGCCTGGGATTGGCGATCGCGCGCAATATCGTCGTGGGTAAGCACCAGGGGCTTTTATCCCACGGGCGGCGACCCGAGGGGGGCACGGAATTTCAGATCATTTTGCCGATCCATCTGGGCTTAGCCACCCTGGCGCACCAATCGGGCACCCTGGCGATGGAAACGGCCCGTTCCACCGGTCGCGGCGGCCCCTCCGTTTCCGCCTACGCCATGCCCCATTTCGCCTAGGGCACCGGCTGCGAGACCTGGGGGGTTCCCTGGGCGATCGCGGCGAGGCAAGCCTGCACCGTCGTAGCCAGGGCCGCCGGGGTCAGGGTCGTCGGAGCCGCCACGATCGCATGGGGCAGGCCGCTGGAGCGCAGATAGTCCGCCGTTTCGGGGCGATCGCCCACCAGGATCACCAACGGCCGCCGGGGTGGTCCGCCATAGGCCCGGATCGTCTCTAGCTCCAGGGAAAAAGTCCCCGGCTGAAAGCGGGGATTGAGGCCGCCGTCATATTCAAACTTGCTCAGCATCAGTTGGAACGATCGCAGGGCCGCCACCTCCAGCGGCGGCGCATCGGTCACGGTCCGCGCCCGGAACACCGGCACAAAATCCCGGAAGGGCAGCCGCACGGTCATCCAGGTATTAAACACCGTATCGAAGGACTGGCTGTAGCCCATGCCGTCCCACTGGGCCTGCGATCGCGCAATGAATTTGTAGCGCTGGCCGTCCCCCCGCAGCCGCAGTTCAAGGCCCTGGTAGCCCGTCAGATCCAGGGGCGTTTCAAAATTGCGCGTGCGCACCGACACGAACCCGCCATTATTGGCCGTCGAAACCGTGCCGGAAAACAGCGCCGCCCCCATGCCCAACTGCAATTGGCTATCGCTGACGCCGCCCATCACCACATCGTCCACGGCCCCCCACACCCGCGCGATCGCGTCCGCCGCCGCCGGATCCGCCTGCCGAAAATCAAACAGGGTCAGCCCGCCAAAGCGCCCCACCGCACCGGTTGTCCCCTGGCTAATCTGGTCAATCAGCCGCTCCACACCGCGATCGGAGCGAAACTCACCCCCCACGGGAACCCCCACAATCACCGCCGTCGCCCCCGCCAGGATCGACCCCTCCAGGGGCAGCGTCGCCGTCCGCCGCACCGGCCAGCCGCGATTGCCCAGGGCCGCCACCAGCGCATCCCCCAGGGCCTCACCGGGGGGCGGTGTCACCACTACAATCGCTTCCGTCATGGCATCGATTCCATCGGTCACAGGGTTTGGGCTTTGCGCGCCCATTAATTTTGCCATCCAACCATTGCCATCTAGCACCGGCAACGTGCCGAAATACAGCAGGGTTTTGAACAATCGACAGGGATTCCAGGGGGCCATGGGACATGCTCAGCCCGCACATGGGGCCAGATCAAAACCAATTTGCCTTCAGGGTAGCGCGCCACCCCCAGGAACGCGATCGCGCGATCGCCAACCCCACGGACCCAGAGGGCGTGGCACAATCGGCATGGGCGCTTTGGGCAGCCGGCTCCAGAGCGATCGTCAACCTTGCCCTTGAGCCATGCGTCAACTCAGCTTCATTTTTGTCTTTCTGCTGTGCCTTGCCTTCGGCCTCTTCAGTATTCGCAATTCTGCCCCCGTGGCGATCGAACTGTTTCCGGGCCTAGAGATCGAAGCGCCTCTCTCGGTGCAACTGCTCTTTTCCCTCGGCTTTGGGGCAATTTTGTCCTGGTTAATTGGCCTGTGGGGCGGCGTCCAAAACCTCTTCAATCGCTTCAAAAATGCTCGGGAACTGAAAAAACGCGACCAGCAAATCGAAGCGCTGGAGGCGGAACTATCGCGGCTGCGGTTCGAGCTAGAGCAAAAGAAACAACTGCCCGCTGGGGCGGAACCGGCGACGGTGAAGGAATTGCCCCTTGCGCCGGTGGATGAGATCCATGACGCGGAATTTGAAACGGAATCGAGCCCGCCATCCCAAGAATCCGAGGTTTCGTCCTCTCCCTAGATCCTTGAGTTTCCAGACTGCCCCTGTTGCTAGGTTAACCCCCGTCCCTTAGGGCAACTGGCCAGACCTTTGGGCTTCAGGGAATCAACTAACATAAAAGAAGTTGAACGGCCATCGGACAGTGGGATCTGGAATCCATGGATTATGAGGAAAGTTGCCGAATTCTGGATGTGCTGCCTTCCGCCTCTCCGGCAGAGATCAAGCTGGCCTACCGTCGCCTTGCCAAGGTTTGGCATCCGGATCGATTCGCGGAGGATCCGGAGCTTCAGGCCATGGCAACGGCAAAGCTGGCGGCCATCAACCAAGCCTATGCTTACTTAAAGGACGCGAAGGGATCATTCCCCAACCCTGGCGCAACGGCCAAGAGGGCTACGGCTTCGCCGCCCCCGCCGAACCGTCCGCAGTCGCCTCCCCCTGGCCCCAAAGTTCAGGTGACGACCCACAGGCACGACAGCTCCCCTGCCGAGATGTGGTTTAGCTATGGTTTAGATTGTTTTCAACGGGGGCAATATACGGCGGCGACACAATATTTGGCTGATGCGATCGCGTGCGATCGCGACTATTTAGCGGCCTATGAATTGCGCTATGAAGCGTTGGTGCAATTAGGGTTTGAGTATCGCGCGAAGCAGGATTTTCTGAAAATTCAGGAATTGCGAAATCGCTTTCAGCGGAATCAGCGGGCGGCGCGCGATCGCTGGCAACCGGTCCAGCCACCGCCACCGCCGCCCTCTAAATCCCCTGACCCCTCAAAACTGCCGTGGAAATTTCAGGTGCGCTGGCTGGCGATCTCGGAGCCCATTGCTGGAGTCCATGGCCTTTCGCACACTAGGCAAGTGGTAGTCATTAGCCAACGGGGCACCATTTTAGTTCTTGACAAGGCGGCGGGTCGATTGATTTGGCGGCAAACTTTTGGTGCCTCTAAGGTGACCTGTACCGCCTTGAGTCCGAACGAACGAACCCTTGCGATCGCCCATCCGCAGACCACTTCTATCCTGTTGATCGATCTCAAAAAAGGGAAGCTAATTCGTCGTCTGCTAAGTCCCGGCATAGAGGCGAGATCGCTCCTGTTCGATCCCTCTGGAGAGCTGTTAGTTGCGGGGTGCGATGATCGCCTTATCCGCTGTTGGGAGATTCGTTCTGGCAACTTGAAGTATCAGGTGGCGGGCCATGGGGCGGTGCCCGCAAGTTTGGCACTCCATCAGCGGGATAAACAAATTTGGTGCGCCGGTGCAGAAATGCCCCTGCGGCTGCGGCGCTTGAATGACGGCAAATTGGTTCGGTCGTTGCGGGGCTATGAAATCAATACCGCAATTTCCCTGTCTAGTAACGGTCAGCAACTTGCGGTAGCAGGACCGGCACAACTCTCAATCCTGAATCTTGCCAATCGCACTTGCCTGAATGACTTGCCGCTTTTGGGGCCAATCAAGCAGGTCAGTTTTGCGGGAACAAATCACCTCATTGCGCTGTTGAAAACGGGCGGTCTTCAGATCTTGGATCTGACCTCTAGGACCGTAGTGCAACGGATCAACGGACCCCATACGGCCTTTACGCTGGCTCCGGGTGGGCGTGAATTAATTCTGGTCAATCGCGGTGGGCATCTGGAAATTTGGACTCCAGACGCGATCGCCCCCTAGCGCCCGAGGGAGAGCTCATCCTTCGAGCCGAGGATGCCCTGGGGACGAGTCATCATCAGCACGATCAAAATTAGGCCGATGGTCATAACCCGAAAGGCCCCCTCGCGATCGTCCGTCATGGGCATCAGATAGGGCAGGGCAAAGCGGGTGAGGGCGGTATAGGCCCAATAGATCACGGCCCCGAGGATGGTGCCCGCATTGTTGCCCGCGCCGCCCACGACGACGACGATCCAGGCTTGGAAGGTGAGCAGGGGCACGAATACATCGGGATTAATAAAACTCTGCTGCCACGCGAAAAAGGCTCCGGCTAAACCCGCGATCGCGCCGCCGAGCATCAGGGATTGGAGCTTGTACCAGAAGGCATTTTTCCCGAGGGCCTTGGCCACCTCCTCATCTTCGCGGATGGCCTTGAGGACCCGTCCCCAGGGCGATCGCGCCAGCCGTTCGAGCTGCCAATAGACCACCGCCAAAGTCAAAAACACCAGCAGCAGCAGCCGCGCCCGGTAGGAGTTTTCCCACAGGGCCGCCACCCCAACCCCATAAAATCCCGTCGCCGCGATCGCGGACACCACCGCCAACGCCAGCCGCCCCACGGACACGGGCCGCCGTCGCCGCACCGGTTGCCCATCGGTCCCCAGCTCCGCCACCGCCGCCCCATGGCGCGATCGCACCGCCAGAGATCGCCGGAACCACCGCACCCCCTGCCACAAAGACAGGCCAAAAATCCCCGTCCACACCGCGATCGCGATCGGCGGAAACCACGGCCCCGACCCAACCTCACTCAACGGCAGCGGATAGCTATAGACCCCCCGAGGCCCCCGCGTCAGCCACTCCTCATTGAGGGCCACCAGGCGCACCACCTCCGACGCCCCGATCGTCACGATCGCCAAATAATCCTCCCGCAGCCGCAGGGTCGAAGCACCAATCAGCAGCCCCAGCAGCGCCGCCAACCCCACCCCCACCGGCACCGCCACCCACAGGGACACCCCCGCCGAACTCAGCAGCACCGTCGCATAGGCCCCCATCGTCATGAACGCCACATGGCCAAAATTAATCAGCCCCGTCAGCCCCCATTGCAGGTTCAGCCCCAGGCCAAACAGGGCATAGGTGCCCGTCAAAATCATCAGCAGCGTTAGATATCCGACCATAATCCCCGGTTGATGAAAGCCCTCAAGTCGCCGCCCTCGGCCTTGGCTGGGACTATCCTACCGGCATTATTCGCCGCAAACGGGTCAATTCATCACCCAACCGGATCGCCGCTACTGGGCCGTGGCCGCCGCGATCGCGCGGGGGAACAGCCCCGAACACCACCAAATCCCCACGGACGAACAGTAGGGCAAATGGCCCGCCGGAGCCTTCAGGCTAAAGGTCAACGACTTATTCGCGTGCCAACCCAGGGCATCGCCAAACTCACACCACGCCTCCACCGGACTGGTGGACCGGGCCACAATCTGCGTCCAGAGGCGGTTCTGGGTACTAAATCCAAAGCGATTCTTGCTGTAGCGGCTCCAGAGCTCGTCCAGCATCTTGAGATCCTGGGGCGGAAAATTTTCAATGTCCTCCACCCGCAGCCAGCTCGCCTTCTCGCGCCCCACCACCTCCAGCATGATCTGGGTGGTGGCAATGTCCGCCTCCCGCCACTGGCCCTGGGCGAGCAACTGCTCTAGCGCCTGATAGGCCCCCGCCAAGGCCCCCTTGCCCCGATCCACCGCCATGGAAAAGCTCGGCAGGGGCGATCGCGGGCCAGAGTCCGCCCCCCGCACCGCCCCATTGGCCGCCACCGGTTCAAATTGCAGCAGCGTCACCTCCTCCGGATCCGGCGGGAAGGGACTATTCGGCGTCGCCCCCCGAGGCACCGAAGCCGGGATGGGGGCCGGGGCGGGGGAAGGGTATGCCGTCACCGGAGGACTCCCGGACGGGATGGCGGGGGGCACCGCGATCGCCGACAGCGCCGCCGGAGACAGGGAAGCCCCCCCACTGGTCCCACCGGGCACCGGATCCGCCGCGATCGCCCCCCCCTCCACCAAATCCTGCAAGCGATTCACCCCATCGAGCACCTGCAACAGCGTCTGGGCCATCAGCTCCAGCCCCCCCTCCTGCTGGCCCCGCAACACCTGCTGCAACTGGGAATGGATCTGCGCCCGCTCATGGCGCGCCCGCTTCAGTTGGGCATGGACCTGATTGAGCTGCGTCGTCAACTGCGTCTTGGACCACGCCTCCCGCGCCCAGGCCAGCCGCACCTGCTCCCGGGACGCCAGCACCGCCGCCGCCGCCCCCGTAAAGTTCGACGGCAGGGGCATCAAATACCAGCCGCAGGTGAAACAGTGCATCGTTTCCCGCTCGGAATATTCCGACTGGCAGACGGGACAACAACTGATGGCGGGCGGACCCGCAGGGGGCGACGGAGACGGGGGGGGAGGAGTTTTCCCGGCGCTCATGGCAGTGGGGGCAAAGGGTGAAGGGAATCGCGGGGCGGGACCGGCGCAACCAGGGCCGAAGGTCTTGCTCCAGTCTATCCGAGTCATCGGGGTGAGGGGTTATACCCCCCAAGGTCGAGGGTGCCCAAAACGCTACGGATCGGCTCTAGGGGCGTTGCGATCGCCCCCTTGGGGGACGGGCCTGGGGGGACTGTTCCTCGAACGCTGCTCCTACGGGTACAGCGCGGGACCTGTGGCCTCTCGCCCCCCCCGTTGGGTTAAACTGCACACCAACTGCGGCTTGGGGTTGCAGTCCGCGCCGCCAGCACGGATTTTGAGGGATTTTTCGCAAATTCCGCCTGTGCAATCTGAGTTACCCAAAGGTCATCACGAGGGCTATGAACGCGAATACGGCGCTGTGGCAACGCTACCAGGATTGGTTGTATTACAACGGGGAGCTGTCCCTGTTCCTTGATATCAGCCGGATGCGTTTTGATGCGGGGTTTGTGGAGGCGATGGCCCCGAGGTTTGACCAGGCGTTTGCGGCGATGGCGGCCCTCGAAGGGGGGGCGATCGCGAATCCGGACGAGGGGCGCATGGTGGGCCACTATTGGCTGCGCAATCCGGAGTTGGCCCCCACGGCGGCGTTGACGGCGGAGATCCGATCGGGGGTGAAGGCGATCGCGGATTTTGCCAGCCGGGTCCATGGGGGCCAGATCAAAACGCCGACGGGCGATCGCTACACGGACGTGCTTTCAGTTGGCATTGGCGGATCGGCCCTGGGGCCGCAGTTTGTGGCGGAGGCCCTGGCCCCGAACTCGCCGCCGATGCGGGTGCATTTTATTGACAATACGGACCCGGATGGCATTGGGCGGGTGCTTGATCGCGATGGCGGCTGTGGACCCCTGCGCGATCGCCTCGCCACGACCCTGGTGCTGGTGATCTCCAAGTCCGGCGGCACCCCAGAAACCCGCAACGGCATGGTGGAAATCCAAACGGCCTTTGCGGCGGCGGCGGTGCCCTTTGCCCCCAACGCGATCGCCATCACCAGCCCCGGTAGCGCCCTCGATCAGCGGGCCGTTTCGGAGCAGTGGCTCGCCCGCTTCCCCATGTACGACTGGGTGGGGGGCCGCACGTCGGAACTGTCGGCGGTGGGTCTGGTGGCGGCGGCGCTCCAGGGCATCGACATCCACGCCATGCTCGACGGGGCCAAGGCCATGGATGAGGCCACGCGGGTGGCGGACCTCAAAACCAATCCGGCGGCCCTGCTGGCCCTGGCCTGGTATTGGGCGGGCAACGGCAAGGGGGCAAAGGATATGGTCCTGCTGCCCTACAAGGATCGGCTGCTGCTGTTCTCGCGCTATCTCCAGCAGCTCGTGATGGAGTCCTTGGGTAAGGAGTTTGATCTGGCGGGCGATCGCGTCTATCAGGGCATCGCCGTCTATGGCAACAAGGGCAGCACGGACCAGCACGCCTATGTGCAGCAACTGCGCGAGGGCATCAATAACTTTTTTGTGACCTTCATCGAAGTGCTCGAGGATGGCGGCCCCACTAAACCCGTGGCCGTGGAAGCGGGGGACATCACCTCGGGCGACTATCTGTCGGGGCTGTTGCAGGGCACCCGCAAGGCGCTCTATGACAACGATCGCGAGTCCATTACCCTGACCGTGGCGCGGGTGGACGGGCGCACGATCGGGGCGTTGATTGCCCTCTATGAGCGGGCGGTGGGCCTCTATGCGTCCCTGGTGAACATCAACGCCTACCACCAGCCGGGGGTTGAGGCGGGCAAGAAGGCGGCGGCGGCGATTCTGGAGTTGCAGAAGCAGGTGCTCGAAACCCTCAAGGCGGCGGGCTCTCCCCTGGGGCTGGCGGAACTGGCGGAGGAAACGGGCCAACCGGCGGAAATCGAAACAATCTATTTCATCGTGCGGCACCTGGCGGCCAACGATCGCGGCCTGACCGTCGAAGGGAGCTTGGCGGAACCGGCAACCTTGCGGGTGGCGTGGCGCGGCTAGGGGCAAAACCTAGACCCACCGGACTCGTCAGGTTGCTTAGGCGGACTGGCCCTGCGGCGGAATATGGCCCGCCCCCAGGTACAGTTCCGCCACCTTGGGATCGCTTAATAAATCTCGACCGGCCCCGGTGAAGCGATCGCACCCCGCCTCTAGAACGCAGCCGCGATCGCACAACTCCAGGGCCTTCTGGGCATTTTGCTCCACCAGGACAATCGCCGTACCCGTGCCATTAATCGCCTTGATCTGGGCAAACACATCATTCACCAGCAAAGGCGACAGGGCCGCCGACGGTTCATCCAGCAGCAGCAGCTTCGGCTCCAGCATCAAAGCCTTCCCCATCGCCAACATCTGCCGCTCGCCCCCGGAAAGGGTGCCCGCCCGCTGGTGCCGCCGCTCCGCCAGCCGGGGAAACATGGTATAAATTCGCTCTTTGCGCTGTTTGAGGGCACCGTCGAGGATATAGCCCCCCATTTCTAGGTTTTCGGCAACGGAGAGCGACTTAAAAACATTGGCGATCTGGGGCACATAGCAAATGCCGCGTTTCACAATCTCGTTGGCCTTGAGCCCCGCGATCGACGCCCCCTGAAACAAAATGTCGCCCCGGTTCGGCGTCAGCAGCCCCGCCACCGCCTTAATCAGCGTCGATTTACCCGCCCCGTTGGGGCCAATGACCGCCACCAACTCCCCCGCCGCCACCGTCAGGGATGCCCCCTGGAGGATGTCGAGGCCCTGGACATAGCCCGCGTAAACGCTCTGGATTTCGAGGATGGGAACAGCCATGGGCGGGGGGAGAGTTTTTGAGGGCTGGATAACGACAGCCTATTGTACCCGCTGGTTTGCGCCCCCTTGGCTGAAGGGTTACCCCCGAGGGCAATTTCAAGGTTGCAATTGCTGGCCCACGATCGCGGTCAAACAGCCCAAAACCTCCCGGAGGGGATTGAGGTAATAGCGATCGCGATCCACCATCAGAACGCGATCGCGCAGGCGCAAAAACTGCCAGACCTCCCCCGTCGTCACGCACCCAAAAATCTGGGCCGACGGTTCCCCCTGGGCCGCATTGAACAGGGCCGCGCCCACCATCTGAGCCGCGCACTGCCCGATCCCCCCCTCCACATCATCCCGCTTCGCCTCCACAAGGCAAAAAATAGGCGATCGCACCGCCAATGCTGTCGCCCCTTTGCCCAATAAAAAATCACATTCCCCCGTCAGGCCGCGATCGCAATCCACCTCAAAATTACGCCCCGAATAGATCGCCAACTGGCCCCCATAGGTGCGCTCCAACTCCAACAAAATCGGCACAATCAAAAACTCAGACCGCGCCTTTTCACTGCCCCCCGGCACCGCCAGAGCACGACTAATCCCAAGGGTTTCCAATAGCCAAGGGCTCGGGTTCACGGGCTCCAAATCCGGGAAAAGATACCCATACTCATCGCACAACTCAAACCGCCTCAGCACTTCCGCCAACGAAAAATCTCCATAGGCCATAGTCGCTGTTCACTCCGTTCCGGTTGGGTTGAAGATTAGAGAAGGGCACCCTTCCTTATCCTAATTTCCCCCCGGTTGACCCGCCTGAATCAGGGGAATCAACTCCTCCCGCAGGGCCATCCAACGGGGCAGCACCTCCGGATCCGACGGCACCCCCCGCTGGAACAGCACCACCCCATCTTCGAGGGCCACCACCCCATAGCTGCCATCCGTGAGGGATTGATCAAAGAGGGGCATCGATTCCGCCAATTCGATCCACTCCTTGCGGAATGCCTTCAGGTAGCGCCGCAGATGCCACGTATCCGCCAGCAAATAATTCACCGCCTCCACCTCGCCCCCATCCTTGAGCACCTCATGCCAGGGCAACCGCACGATCGCGCGGCGGCTCGACAGGGGCGGCACCATATAGGTCGTGGCGGCAACGCTAGCCTCCGGTTCAATGCGATCGCTCACCCGGCGAATGTGGCCCGAGTGGCTCCACTGTTCCGGCAGCGACACATGCACCCAAGGGTCAATGGAATCGGGAATAGCAAAATAAAAAACCCGATGGGGACTCGACACAATCGAGAAAAAGAGGGACAGGCCGAGGCACACTTTCCAGAATTGTTTGAAGCGCGGCGTCAGGGCGCTGCCATGGCTCGACCACCACAAAATCGCCCCATAAAACATCCCCGGCACCACCGCGATCGCGTAGCGAATATTGATCGACATGGCCGCCTCCCCCTGCTGCAAAAAGATTTTGAGCAATGGGAAGCCCGCGATCGCCCAGGCGGCGGGCGAGAGGGCAGGAATCAACCCCAGGGGCAACCATTGGCCCAACAAATACTTCATCGTCGGCAGGGGGGGATTAATCAATTCGCCAATTAAAAGCCACGGCTGAGTCAGCATACCCCGGAGCAGATCTAGGGTTGAAGCTTCATCGCCATCGACATATTGCCCGAAGCGTTCAATGGCAAATCGCTTAGAAATATCGGGCGAAAAGATCGGCATGAAAATATTCGTGCAGACCAGAATGTAGAGAAATCCTAGGGTACAAGCGCCCAAACCCGCCGCCGGAAAACGACGGCTCAGGACCATATAAACCCCAACGCCAAAGAGCACAAATCCCGAATCTTCCCGCACGGCCAAAATGGCAAGGGCAATGGGCCAAAACAATGCCCACTTCCGCTTTTCCATGGCGAGCAGGAGGGAAAAGGTGTACAGGGGAATCTGACACAAATCGTGGAAGTTGGAGAAGGTGGGGCCGATGACGGCGTTGGCGGCGTAGTAGCTGCCCGCAATCCAGACCGACAGGCCACTGCCCAAATGCTGTCGCGCTAGGGCATAGAGCACGAGGCCCGCCGCCGCGATCGCGGAAACCTGGATCCACACGAGGGTGACCGCCTTGGCATGGAGGGCGTAGATCGGCACCCAAAACAGGAGCGCGGGGGTGAAATGCTGGCCCAAACGGCGGTAGAACACCTCCGGCGGCAGATCATCCTGCTTGACGGCGCTGGAGAGGGACGACGACAGGGAACTTTCAAACCAGCGCCCGTGGAGATTATTCCAAAACACCTGATTGAAAATGCCCTGGTCATAGGACGCGTAGAACGTCCAGTAGCGATGGAGGGCAAAGGTGAGGGCGATCGCCCAAAAGATCAGGGCAATGGTCAAAATCCGCCGCAGTCCGGGCCGCTGGCCAAGCCACGCTTTCCATGCACCGGGGGTCCAATCCTTGGGCAGGGCCACCATACGCCTAATACCTGTTAATACCTATGCGAAACCGAGGGGAGCAAACGCGAAGGGGCGACCTTGAACCACGGGGGCGCGATCGCGGGGGGCGCTGCGGCCTGGAGACGTGCCGCCACTGCCGACCGCCCATTGTTGCATATTGATCCGCGTCTCAGTCGCGCCCCGGCCGCCCTTGCACCTGCACTCCGCCCCGTGGCCCCGTCAACGTAAAGAAACCTGAAGAAGCGCAACGACATCCCGGCGATCGCGGCGGCGGATTATTAACTTTTTGCACAAAACCGGGGAATTTTGCAGGAATTACCGGCAAGATATGCACTAATTTCCAAGCATCTCTTGGCTTGCGGAGCTTAGCGGGGACGGCCCTGCGGATTTTTTTATAGACCTTAGGATCAATTGAAGCGATGTTTATGACCCTCCTCTCAACCCTGGCGACGGTGCCCGCCACCCTGGAATGGAGCCCGAAGGTGGCCCTGGTGATGATTATCTGCAACGTCCTGGCGATCGCCATCGGTAAGTACAGCATCAAGCACCCGAGCGAAGGGCCTGCCCTGCCGTCGCCGACGCTGTTTGGGGGCATGGGCTTCCCGGCGCTGCTGGCCACCACGAGCTTTGGCCACATCCTCGGTCTGGGGACGATCCTCGGTCTGGCGAATATGGGTGCCCTGTAGATCGGCCAGTCGGCTTGAGGATCTAGTCGCAGCGATCTAGCGATTTCAAAGCTGTCCTGGGGGCGCGATCGCGTCCTGGTTCCCCACTTTTTTGTTGATTTGCCCGTGAGTAGCCGGAGGCCCTGGGACCACCTCCGGTTTTTTAGCGCCTAATTTTTGTGCTTATTTCTTGTGTTTGGTTTTTACGTTTGGTTTTTACGTTTGGGTCTGGTGATGGCGTTTTTCTAGGGGGGCTAGTTGGCCACGATGGGGGGCGGAACGGGGCGACCGTCGGGCAGATCTAGTTCAACGCCGGGGCCGCGATCAAAAATTTCCACATCCCACTGGCCGCGCCGCCCGCTCTCGAACACCACAAAGCGACCGTCGGGGCTGATGTGGGGCGATCGCACCCAACCGCGATAGCCCTGGGTGAGGATTTGCACCTGGCCGGTGGCGCGATCGTAGAGTTCCACCTCGGGGCGGGCATAGTCGCTGGCGAGGTAGACCAGATAGCGGCCGGTGTAGCTGAGGCTGGGCTGCTCCGCGATCGCATCGCGGCGGTTGAGGTGGGGCAGGTCAATAAACTGCCGCCGTTGCAGGTCAAACATCAGCAGGCTGCGGCTGCCGTTGCGGTTCGACACCAGGGCCATAAAACGGCCATTGCCGCTCAGGGCGGGCTGTTCGTCGTTGTAGCGGGAGTTGAGCCCCGTGGGCAGGGCAATGGGCTGGCTGGGGGTGCAGCCGCCCAAAACGGTGATCGCGGCTAGGACACCCCAAACCCGCCCCACTGGCCACAATAACGGGGCCATGGCCCTAGCGATCGCGCGGCGATCGCCCAAAATCGTCCCCTAGGTCATCGTCCGCGTCGAGGTCGTCATAGGCCCCGGCCCCGTAGGATGGCACCCGGCGATCGCCCCTGTCATCGTCATCCTCGTCATCGCCGTAGGGATCCCCGTAGCGATCGCCATACTCCTCGTCATAGTCATCCTCCTCGAGGGCGCTCGCCATCCGTGACGATCGCGATCGCTCGGACGGGGGACGTTCGGACGGGGGACGCTCGGGCGGCGGCGTTCTCAAATCCAGAGGTCGGCCCCCCGCACCGGCAGCCTGGGGCGATCGCTCCGGCCCCCCCGACCGTTCCGGGCGCTCATCGAGATCCAACGGTGCCACCGCCGCCGGATCCGCCGTATCAATCGGCTGATAGTCCACATAGGGTTCCTCCGCCGTCGGGGTCGGCCCAGGGCGGCCCGTGGTGGTCCGGATTGGCGGCTCTTCCTCATCCAGGTAGGGCGTGCCCATCTCCTCTAGGGAAACCCGAGGCGATCGCGGCGGCCCAGAACGGTCAACACCGCCACGCTCCATCCGATCCCGGCTAGGGCGGCCCCCGGAGCGATCGCCCTGGGGCGCAGGGGATCGCCGTTGGCCGCGCTCAGGGGCACCACGCTCGGGGGTACCGCGCTCAGGACCACGCACCGGGCGGCCCGATGGCGATCGCATCGGCGGCCCCGCCACATCCTCCTGATCCCATCCATCCGCCTCCAGGGGCGATCGCGGCGATCGGCTCGGGCGGCTGCCAGGGCGACCCTCAGGGCGGGCACTCGGCGGGCGACGGCGCGGCGGCTCATCCCCCACCCCCTCCACCGGCGGACGCGATCGCACCGGGCGACCCCCACTGGGCGGACGGCGACGGCCACCCCGGCCCTCATCGGCCCCGCCATAGGCCCCATAGGCATCCGGCCCCGCTGAAGCCCCGTCATCCGTCCCCCGGATCCGGCGCAAAAACGGCTGGGGCGGCGGCGGCGGCTCCAATTCATCCAACTCCGCCCGATAGACCCGGCTCACGGGGCGATCGTCCTCATAGGACACCGGCGGCGCACTGCGCTTCGCCTGCTCCGTCGCCACCCCCCGCAGGCGGATGCTCTCGTAGGCAAAGAAAATCGTCGAACCGGCCAAGAGGAACTGGCTGAACTGCAAAATCGGATCGAGTCGCCAGCTATTGAAAAACAAAATGCCGCCGCACAGCAGCCCCACCGCCGCGAAAAAGATATCGTAGTCGCGCGCGAGGCCCGGTCGAACCGATCGCAAAAAGTAGAGGGCAGCACCGGCCACGGCAAGCACAATGCCGATCAGGCTGCCCCAACTGAATCCAACGTTAACCATCGTCCCTCCCCAAAGCCTGCCTTCATCCTAGCGGCCCGAGGGGTTGACGCCCGTGGCCGCTAGGGTTGCCCGATGCGGAAACGCTTAGGAGCGGGTCACCTTGTCCTTCTGGCTGATGAATAGCAGGGCCACGGTGGCGGGGATAACGACGATCACAGATCCCCACAGGAGGCTCCAGAGGAAATTGGCAAGAGAAGGCGTCATGGTTATCCTCGAATTGCTATAAAAATAAACTCGACCCTTATTTTATCGGGCAAGCCGGACCTTGAGAAGCAATGGGCGATCGCCTCTTGCCACGGTGCCCCCGCCCTAGATTGTTTTGCCACCCCACCGAGGACGCCCTTAAGCCCATGGATGCCGCCGCGATCGCCGCCTTGACCCTGAGCCTGCTCCTGGGGGTCTATATTTTCCTATTCATTTTCCGCATTGTGCTGACCTGGTATCCCCAGGTGGAGGGGGACAAGTTCCCGTTCAATTGGATCGTGATGCCCACGGAGCCGCTCCTCAAGCCCACCCGCAAGGTGGTGCCCCCCATCGGTGGGGTGGACATCAGCCCGATCGTCTGGGTGGGGATCATGAGCCTGATCCGTGAACTGCTGTTGGGCCAACAGGGATTGATCACCATGGCCCTGCATTAAAAACCACCACCAATCGTAGGGGCGGGGGTTCCCCGCCCAGCCCCCAGGATCCCTGATAGGCCCTATCCTTCGCCCGGTTCGGGGGGGATCGATGTCGCCGTTGCGCTGGGATCACCCAGGAGGGCAAAGATGGCCTGGACCGCCTCCTGGGATTTTTGATCGAGGCGATGCCAGTCCACTTCGCCGGTGGTTTCGTCCAGGAGGTCGCGATCGATTTCCACTTCGACGATCGCGCCATTGGCCAGGGCTGCGCGGGCGGCATAGTCCCGGAAGCAAATGCGGAAACATAGCTGCCACAGGTCGATGCTGGTGCTGCGATCGCCCCGGCTCAGGTGGAATTGGTAGGCGGGGCTCGGGGCAGGCAGGGCCGCTAGGGCCTCTTCGATCGCGGCGGCCTCCTCCGGCTGGGCGGTCGTAAGCTGCTGCTGGAGCAATTTCACCCGCATTTGGGTTTCCTCCGGCGTATCGGGCGGAAACACCCAGGATTCCTCATAGCGCCCCCGCCAATCCGACGCCTCAAGCTGCTTGCGAATATTATCGACCGTGCGGATCAGGGCCGGTTGCAGCAGCACATCCGCGAGCTGCCAGTCCGCTTCGGTTTTAGGCTGGGGTCTGAGCATGGTGGGGCTAGTCAACGGCAAATAACGGCAAATACGGCGAATTCAGAGTTGGGCGCTCGCCCATCGGGCCAGAAACCCATCTAAAAACCCATTGAATTCATCTTACGAGCCCCGTCCCTGCCCCGGCCCTGCCGCCGCCGGAATGGGCGCGATAGGATACCCCTAGCGGGGGATGAGCCCTGCCCTTGCCGATTGCCGCCCTTCTGCCATGCCTTCGATCGCCCGCAAGAATTTATTTGAAGACATTCCTCGGTTTTTGGTGGCCCAGGCGGGCATCGCCTTTGCCGTGAGTTTGGTGACGATCCAGACCGGGATCTTTCGGGGGTTTTTGGAGTCGGCGTCGGTGCTGGTGGAGCGATCGCGGGCGGACCTGTGGATCACCTCGAAGGATTTTGTGCATCTGGAACTGACCCTGCCGATTCCCCTGGAGCTGGTGGTGCGATCGCGCGAGGTGGCCGGGGTGGCGCGGGCGGAGGGGCTGCTGTTGCGAAAAGTGCTGTGGCGCGATCGCGACGGGCAAATCGACACGGTTTCCATGGTGGGCTTTGATCCGGGCGGGCGGCTGTTTCGCCCCTGGAACCTCGTGGGCGGCGACCTCGACAGCCTGCGCCAGCCCTACCGCGCCGCCGTGGACCGCACCAAACTGCGATCGCTCGGCCTGCGCCAGGGTCTTGGGGAATTGGGCCGCGTCAGTGACCTGCCCATGGAAGTGAGCGCCCTCACCCAGGGAGCCCAATCGATCCTCTTTAGCCCCTTCCTGTTCACCTCCCTGCGCACCGCCGGAGCCTACCTGCGGGCGGGCCAACAGTCCGAACTCAACTGCCAGGTGTCCGCCGACGGCGGCCTCGACTGCCTCGCCCAGGCCCAGGGGGCCAGCGAACCCAGCCAGAGCAATGATGGCGCGCAAAAACCAGCGGAACCCCTCCGGCCCGACGACGCCCCCGTACCCCGGCGGGCCGCCCTCGCCGACCCAATCACCTTCGTCCTGGTGGAGGTGGCCCCCGATGCCGATCGCGAAACCGTCCGCCAAGCCCTCGCCAAAGCCCTGCCCAACGTCCACGTCTTCACCCGCGAAGAATTGATCGAAAAGGCCCAGGTCCACTGGCGCGATCGCACCGGCGTTGGCTTTGTCCTCGCCCTCGGGGCCGGGGTGGGTTTAATTGTGGGCGTCGCGATCGTTGGGCAAATTCTCTACTCCTCCGCCAGCGATCGCATCCGCGAATTCGGCACCCTCAAGGCCATGGGCGCATCCAACTTCACCCTACGGCTGATCATCATTGAACAGGCCCTGTGGATGGCCGTCCTGGGCTACCTTCCCGGCATGGGCCTATGTCTGGGGGTTGCCGCCTGGGCCGCCGCCGAAGCGGGCGTCACCATCGCCATCACCCCCCTGAGCGCAGTCGGAATTTTCGGCGTTACAGTGATGATGTGTACGGGTTCCGCCCTCTTCGCCATCCAAAAGATCGAACGGGTCGATCCCGCGATCGTCTTCAAAGCCTAAGATTCCAACGTTTTCCGCCCCATGGGGGTCTAAACCGTCAGGAACCGCGATCCCCCAGGGGCATGGGGATTCCTTTCGCTCAACCTCGCCCCCCACCGCCGGATTGATCTTTCCACCTTCGCGATCGTCATGTCCCACACCACAGTTGACCGGTGGTATTGATAGGGTCAACGTAGGCATTAACGGTAGGCATCAGCAGGGGCATTCGCCGATCGCGCCACCGCCCCCCATGGATTTGGAGCCACCTCCCGATCACCAGCGGCTCACCGGGCTGCTACCCTGGGCTTTCTCGACGGTTATCCTATCGTTGTGCCGCCGTTTTCAGACTCAAGCTCCACCCCCGTCCTCCTTTGCAACGGTTTTGCAAACCCATGACTGTTTTTTCCATTGGTTCGGCCACCAGACCTGTTTCCCAGAGGCGCGCTAGTCGGGTTGCAACGGCCCGGACTGCGGCCCCGGATGCCCCGTGCGAGGTGGTGGTGTCTGCCCGCCGGGTTGAGATGAGCTATCGCTCCTGGGGGCAGGAGGTGCAGGTGTTGCAGGGGGTGGATCTGGAGGTCCGCCGGGGGGAGGTGCAGCTTTTGATGGGGCCGTCGGGATCTGGCAAGACGACGCTGCTGTCGATTTTGGCGGGTATTCTGACGCCGACGGGGGGCTCGGTGGAGCTGATGGGCCAGGAGATTACGGGGATGGATGGCCGCCAGTTGGCGCGGTTCCGCCTGGAGCATATTGGCTTTATTTTTCAGGGGTTTAATTTGTTCCCGGCCCTGACGGCCCAGGAAAACGTAGAAGTGGCCCTGAATTTGAAGGGGATTCCGGGGCGATCGGCGCGGCGGATGGCCGGGGAGTTGCTCGATCGCGTGGGGCTGTCGGATAAGGCATCGAGTTTGCCTAAGCAGCTATCGGGGGGCCAGAAGCAGCGGGTGGCGATCGCGCGGGCGTTGGCGGCCAATCCGCCGCTGGTGTTTGCGGATGAACCGACGGCGGCCCTCGATGCCCACAGCGGCCATGCGGTGATGGATTTGCTGCACGGTTTGGCGAAGGAGGATGGGGCGACGGTGGTGATCGTCACCCACGATCCGCGCATTGTGGATGTGGCTGATCGCATTGCCTACATGGAAGACGGGCAACTGCGGGAACGGGCGCTCTAGGGGCTAAAACGGTTGCGGGGCAAGGGGCTTAAGCCCCTTGTCTTTGCGATTCTGGGGTGATTTGATGGCGCGGCCTAGGGCTCGGGGGTCAAGAGCGATCGCAACTCCGCCTCAGTAATGCAGGGGATGCCGAGGGCTTGGGCTTTGTCGAGTTTGGAGCCCGCCGCGTCCCCCGCGACGACATAGTGGGTGCTGCGGCTGACGGAGCCGGTGACCTTGCCCCCCGCCTGTTCGATCGCGGCCTTGGCGTCACTGCGGGACCAGGTGGGCAGGGTGCCGGTGAGCACAAAGGTTTTGCCGGTGGCTCGGGTGGTCGGATTGGCCTTGGGCTGGGCGGTTTGGGGGTCCGTGGCGAGGTGGATGCCGCGCGATCGCAGCCGTTCAATCAGGTCCAGGTTGGCGGGCACCTCGAACCACTGGCGCACGGCCTGGGCGATTTCCGGGCCGATGCCATAGACCGCTGCGATGTCCGCCTCCATGGACCGGGCGAGGCGATCCACCGTCGGGAAGCGATCGGCGATCAGTTGGGCATTGACGGCCCCCACATGGCGAATCCCCAAACCGTAGAGGACGCGGCCCCAGGGTTTGGTGCGCGAGGCGGCGATCGCGGCCACCAACTTCTCAGCGGACTTCTGGCCCATGCGTTCTAGGGGCAGCAGCGCCTCCACCGTCAAGTCGTAGAGGTCCGAGAGCGATCGCACCAAATTCGCCGTCACCAACTGTTCAATCAGCCGCTCCCCGATGCCGTTGATATCCATCGCATCGCGCCCCACCCAATGGCGCAGGCCGCCGCGAATAATCGCCGGACAGGAGCCATTGACGCAGCGGGTGACCGCCTCCCCCGTGGGCCGCACGAGGGTCGAGCCGCAGTCGGGGCAGTCCGTAGGCATGGTGACGGGCCGCGCGTCGCGGGGCCGCAGATCCGGCAGCACCCGCAGCACTTCGGGAATGATTTCCCCCGCCTTGCGGATGGCCACCGTGTCGCCAATATGTAAATCCAGTTCGGCGATGCGATCGGCATTGTGGAGGGTGGCGCGGGCGACGGTGGTGCCGGCCAGGGGGACCGGTTCCAGCTCCGCGACTGGGGTGATCGCCCCCGTGCGGCCCACCTGAAATGTGACGCCCAGGACGCGGGTGGGGGCCTCTTCGGCGGGATATTTGAAGGCGATCGCCCAGCGGGGGAATTTTTGGGTCGAGCCCAGGGCCGTTTGCAGGGCCAGGGAATCGAGCTTCACGACGACCCCATCGGTCATGTAGGGCAAATCATGCCGTTGGCTGGACCAGCGATCGCAGTAGGCCCCCACCGCCGCCAAGGAATGACACCGTTCACGGTTGGGGTTGACGCGGAATCCGAGGTTTTGTAGACGCTCTAGGGTTTCCCAATGGCTCTCGGGCAGCCAGGGGCGATCGCCCGCCGTCGGCACCTGCAACGTATAGGCAAAGAAGTCCAGACCGCGCTGGGCCACCACCCGAGAATCGAGCTGCCGGAGGGTGCCCGCCGCCGCGTTGCGGGGATTGGCAAAGGGGGCTTCGCCGCGCCCTTCGCGATCGCGGTTGATCTGCTCGAAGCTGTGGAGGGGCAAAAACGCCTCGCCGCGCACCTCGATCCACTCCGGCAGGTTGTCCCCCTGGAGCCGCAAAGGAATCGAGCGGATGGTTTTGACATTGGGGGTGATGTCCTCCCCCTCCGTGCCGTCGCCCCGGGTGGCCCCGCGCACCAAAATGCCCCGTTCATAGGTCAGGGCCAGGGCGTTGCCGTCGATTTTCAGCTCGCACACATAGGCGCAGTTGGGTCGCGATCGCGTCGGTTCCGGGGCCGGAGGCGGTGGCGGCGGCGCTTGAAACAGGGGCAGGGCCGCGATCGCCCCATCCGCGATCGGTGTTTTAGGCTCGGGGGCAGGTGCTGGGGCCGGGGATTTTTTCGTAGTCTGCGTGGCCTGCGTAGCCTCCGCCTCCGGATCCCCCATCAACCCATCCAGGCCCACCTGCTGCCCATAGCGCCGCCAGCGTTCCTCCCAGGAGCGCAGTTCGCCGAAATTAAAGGCATTTTCGAGGCTATAGAGGGGAATGCGATGGCGCACCGACGTGAAACGCTCCGCCGGGCGATCGCCCACCCGCTGCGTCGGGCTATCCGGCGTCACCAGTTCCGGAAAATCCGTCTCCAGATCCTGCAACTCCCGGTAGAGGCGATCGTAAACCGCATCCTCCATCACCGGCTCATCCAGGACGTAGTAGGCATAGCCCGCCACTTGCAGTTGATGGCGCAGTTGGGCCGCGCGATCGCGTATTTCCGCCGCGATAGTTCCCATCGCCATTCCTCCTGATCCTCTCGCCTACCCCCTACTCTAGAACGACTCTAGGGCCGCGCTAAATCCCCCGCCCCATGGCCCCAGATTCCGGCGCGATCACCCGCGATCGCGCACAATTGAACCAATCGCTGCCATTCGTCCGAGGGAAACCCAACCATGGCCCGCCTCGACCTGCCTCCGACAGTCGATCGCGATCGCGCCGACATTCCGCGCGTCTACCCGTTTGCAGTGGCCGATTTCCAGCGCATGTACGAAGTCGGCATTCTGCCACCGGAGACCCGCACGGAACTGATTGAAGGAGCGATCGTCGAAATGTCACCCATCGGAGCCCGCCACGCCGGTTGCGTCAATCGTTTGTCTCAGCTCTTTTGGGAAGCGCTGGCCGGAACTGCGATCGTCAGCGTACAAAATTCCGTGCGGTTGAATGATCGCAATTTGCCACAGCCGGATGTGGCCTTGCTGGCCCCACGCGCCGATTTTTATGGCAACAGCCACCCAACCCCCGAAGACGTGTTGCTAATCGTAGAAGTGGCGGAGACGACGGTGCGGTTCGATCGCGACACCAAGGGGCCGCTCTACGCGATCGCAGGGATTCGCGAATATTGGCTGGTGGACCTGGCGGCCAACCTCGTGGAGATCTACCGCGACCCCAGCGACAGTGGCTATCGCACTAAACTGACCGTTGAGGCTGGCGAGATGATCGCGCCCGTTGCCATGCCCGATCGCGCGATCGCGGTGGCAGCAATGTTAGGGGCCTGCTAGGACTTTAAATTACGCGAAACTCGGGCGACGGTTCCCGCGATCAGTCGCTAAACTCGAAAGGCCCTGCCCCAAGTCGCCCCCTTTGCAGCCGCCCAATCCCACTGCCACTGCCCATGAGCGTTGTCGCCGCCCGTAAGTACCCCGATCGCCTCGTGTTCGCCTCCGATAGCATCCGCGTGAGCGGCCATTTACGGGAAACCTCTCGCGTGACCGACGAGCGGGGCAAATTATTTGAAGTCAATGATCTGGTCATTGGCGGCGTGGGGCTGATTATGGAACTCAGCTTCATGCAAATCTTTGCCCGCAACCACAAGCCCGCCGCCGCAACGGTGGAGTCGGTGCTGGATTTCATGGTGGAATTCTATAGCTGGGCCACCAGCAAAGACAGTTCCTTCGGCAAGCGCAATGAGTATTTGATTGGCATTGAGGGGGAAGTTTTTCGGATTTGCGATAGCTATCTCGTGGAAAAGATCAATGAGTTCAGTGCGATCGGGGCGGGGGAATATTTCGCCCTGACGGCCATGTATCTCGATAAAACCCCTGAGGAAGCGGTTAGTATTGCCAATGAACTCTGTGTCTATTGCGCGCCGCCGATTAATACCATCGTCAAGCCAATTTAGCGGGATCAAGGGCCAATTAGCTACGGCCCAAACGCCAGGAGCCAGGGGCTAAGTTCCCCCATGGGCAACGGCTAGGACCGGTGGCGGCGGACGGTTTTGTGATGTTGTACAAGTGCGTTGAAGTCTGGGGGCAATGAAGATTCGTTATTTTTGGGTTCGATGGGGTGTGGGCGCGATCGCGGTGCTGCTGAGCGGCTGTGCGGGGGGGCCATTGGCAGAGCGGCTGCAAAATTCCCTCGCGCCGGATCCGCGTCTGGTGGCATCCCCGGCCCCGGAAGGCACGCCCACGCCGGTCCCAAACCCGACGCCTAGCCCGACGACTGGCCCAACCGCTAGCCCCAATCCAACGCCCACGGCCTCCCCAACCCCGACGGCGGCCACCGACCCCAGCGCGACGGATCTCGAAGGGGCGATCGCGGCGGCCCCGGACCCCCTGCGGCCCTACCTGAAGGACTGGGCGGCCCTGGGCACCCTGGCGATCGCGGAAGGGGCCGACGCCAAAACGGCCCTAGGGTTTGAGCCGAACCGCCCCATCAGCCGCCGCACCTTTGCCCGCTGGCTGCTGGCGACCCACAACCGCCTCTACGAAAACCGCCCCGCCGAAGCCCTGCGCCCCGCCCGCCCCAATGCCACGGCGATTTTTAAGGACGTGCCCACGGGCGATCGCGACTTTGCCACCATCCAAGGGCTCGCCGAAGCGGGCATCCTCCCCAGTCCCCTGGCCGGAGCCGGTGGCCCGACGGACTTTCGCCCCGAGGCCCCCCTAACCCGCGAAACCCTGCTCACCTGGAAAGTGCCCCTTGATTGGCGGCAGAATTTGCCCATCGCCACGGTGGATACGATCCAAAAATCCTGGGGTTTTCAGGATGCGGCCAAAATTGACCCGTCGGCCCTGCGGGCGATCGCGGCGGACCACCAAAATGGCGAACTGTCCAACGTGCGGCGGGCCTTTGGGTTTACGACGCTCCTGCAACCGAAGGCCACGGTGACCCATGCCGAAGCGGCGGCGGCCCTGTGGTATTTCGGCCTCGAAAACCAGGGCATTTCCGCCCAGGACGCCCTAGCCGCCCCCCAGGAGCCGACTCAGGTGAACTAGCTCCGGCAGGATCAGCGCCTCCATCGCCAGCCGACACGCCTTAGCGGAACCGGGCATGGAAAAAATCAAGGTGTGATCGCGCACCCCCGCCACCGCCCGCGACGCCATGGCCCGCGACCCAATTTCCTGAAAACTCAGCGATCGGAACAGTTCCCCAAACCCCGGAATTTCCCGATCCAGCAGCCCCGCGATCGCCTCATAGGTCGTATCCCTCGGGGCGAGGCCGGTCCCCCCCGTCAGCAAGATCGCTGTCAAATTTCCCCGCGCCACCCACTCGGCCACCGTCGCCGCGATCGCGATCGGTTCATCCCGCAGCACCACCCGCTCCAAAATTGCGTGGCCCGCCGCCGCCAACCCATCCACAATCACCTGGCCGCTGCGATCGTCCGCCAGGGTGCGCGTATCGCTCACCGTGATCACCCCACAGGGCAGCGACGGCAACGGTCCGGCGGGATCCGGATGGGGAACGATGGGGGGTGGGGCGGCCATGGGCACCTCCAAACCAGCTTGAGTTTGACCAGATGATTTGTCGTGGCGTAATTCTGAACGGCCCTTGGGTCACGTCACCGATTCCCCAAGGCCACCATCAATACCGTCATCAATCCCATAACCAATCCCATCACCGTAGGGGTTGGGTCTCTCAACCCGGCCCCCACCGGCCACCCCGAACCCCGTCCAACCTTGGGCATATCAGCGATCGCGGAACAGGCCAGGGCAAACCGGCATGGGGCGGGGTGAAACGGGGCGAGGCAATGGGGGGTGGGGCTGGGCGGGGAAACCCCGCCCCTACGGGGTTGATCGATTCAATTCCCTACTCGGACTTCGAGAACCCTAGGCCATTCTTCTGGGCATAGCGCTCCATAAAGCGCATGAACCGATCCCAGGCCGCCGGAGTCTTCATGGAGTAGAACGCCTCCAGGCCCGCCGGCTGCCCGTTGACAAACTTGGCATTCACCTCGCGGGTCACCAGTTCCCCCTCCTCGTCGATCATGTACATGCCCTGGATTTCCTGGGACACGGACTGGGGCAACGACTTCGGATCCGCAAAATAGAAGGTTGCGCGGCCGGTTTGACCATCCTTGGACCGGGTGAGCCGCACGTCGGGGATCACTTCCTCGTCAATGCCGCGAATGAATTGGATAACCGCCATAGGTCTTAAACGCTATTATTACGGGATTTTTACGTTGTTCCCCATCATCCCATAGAGGGAGCCTCAGGGCTGGCTGACCCAGGTGACGATCGCGCGGCGCAGGCCATCAAGGGTATATTCTTCGGCTTCGAGATCCACGCGGCCAAAGGCTTCGCGGCAGGCGTCGGAGGTTTGGGGGCCAATGGAGGCAATGCACACCCCCTGGAGCAGGTCAAAGCTGCCGTTGTGGCCCCGGTCGATCGCCCGGAGCAGGTGGGCGAAATTGTGGGCGGTTTTCGAGCTAGCAAAGGTGACGATATCCACCTGGCGCGCTTCGAGGGCTTGGCGGGCGGCGGGGGCCAGCTCGGCGGGGCAGCGGGATTCGTAGGCGGCCACCTCATCGACGATCGCGCCGCGATCGCGCAGATTTCGCACCAGCACGTCCCGGCCCCCCGTTTCCACCCGGGGGAAGAGGATGCGGCGATCGCTCGGATCCTCGGGAAATTCCGCCGCGAGGCGATCGGCAATGAAGTCCGTGGGGATGAAATCGGGCCTAAGGCCGCACTGTTGCAGGGCATCGGCGGTTTTTTGGCCCACCACGGCGATCTTGACCGTCGCCAAGGCCCGCACATCCCGCCCCGCGATCGCCAGGCGATCGCGCAACGCCTCGACCCCATTGGCGGAGGTCAGAATCAGCCAGTCATAGGTTTCGATCGCCGCGATCGCCCGGTCCAGGGGCTCCCAACTGGTGGGCGGGCCAATTTCCAGGGCCGGCAGTTCAATGGCCCGCGCCCCCACCGCCGTCAGTTGCTGCACAAACGATCCCGCTTGGCCCGCAGCGCGGGTCACCAACACCGTACGGCCAGTCAAGGGTTCCATGGGTCGATCACCGGAGGATTGAAACAGGGGCGCGGCGGGGCCGAGGGGCATCGGGGGGGCCGCCACCGCCAGATAACGATGCAGATGAACCACCTCCCCCACCACGATCACCGCTGGCGACAGGCGAATGCCCGCCGTCTGCACCGCGATCGAAGCCAGGTTCCCGATCCAGATCTGCTGCTGGGGTTGCCCCGCCGATCGCACGATCGCCACGGGGGTATCGGGCCGTTTGCCACAGCGCATCAGCCGTTCCGCAATGACGCCGAGCGATCGCCCCCCCATCAAAAACACAAGCGTCTCCAGTTGGGCCAGGGCTTCCCAATTGAGGGCATCGGGCTCGTGGGCGCTGGCGACGGCGAAGCAGCGACTCAGGACCGGATCCGTCAGGGGAATGCCCGCCACCAGCGGGGCCACCAACGCGCTCGACAGGCCAGGGACCACCTCCACGGGGCAGCCCGCCGCCGTCAACGCCTGAATCTCAGAAGCGCTGCGGCCAAAGACGAACGGATCGCCCCCCTTGAGGCGCACCACCAGCCGACCGGCTTGGCAATGGTCCACCAGCAGGCGATCGATGGCCTGTTGCTGGGTGGAGGGGCGGCCCCCCCGTTTGCCCACCTCGATACATTGGCAGGCCACGGGGACGCGATCGAGCAGGGCGCGATCGACCAGGGCATCGTAGATCAGCACCTCCGCCTGGGCCAGTAGTTCCCACGCCCGCAGGGTGAGATAGGCTCCGCTGCCGGGACCGGCCCCCACGAGGTAGACCTTACCGGTGGCACGGGCGGGGGGTTGGGCGGTGGCTTGGGCGGGTGCGGGTGCGACCGGCGATGGGGCGCGATCGTCCACGGGGGCTCCTGGGGAATATCAACGGGCTTGATTGTCCCATGGCGCTGGCCCGCTGGCGTTGGAATTAGACGAGGGTGCGGGGGTTGGCGCGGGCGTCCCGCAGGAGGGTGTCGTAGTCGCGCGATCGCACCACATAGGCCCCGAACCGTTCCAGGTGGGGATTCATCATCTGGGCATCGAAGAAGCAAAAGCCGCGATCGCGCAGGCGCTCCACCAACTTCACCAGGGCCACCTTCGAGGCATCGGGCACCCGGTAGAACATGGATTCCCCCACAAAGCCGCCGCCGATGGTCAGGCCCAAAATGCCGCCCGCCAACTCATCCCCGTCCCAGGCTTCAAAACTGTGGGCAAAGCCGGCGCAGTGCAATTCCCAATAAATTTCCTTGAGTTCGTCGGAAATCCAGGTGGTTTCGCGGGCGGCGCACCCCTCCACGACCGATCGAAACGCGCGGTTAATGGCGATCGCGAACCGCCCCTGATTGAGCACCCGCCGCAGCGATCGCGGGTACCGGAAGCGATCGTCGAGGGGAATGAGCGTCCGCTGGCGACTGGAATACCAGCCCAGATCCTTGCCCTCCTCATCCGCCATCAGAAAAAAGCCCCGGGCATATCCATCCACAATCGCGGGAATGTCATACCGCGCCCGCTCGATCGCCCCGCCCATCCCCATATTCATCGGCTCTCCGCCCTCCTCAGAACTGCTTTTCTTGCCATGGCTGCCCTCCGAATCGATCCCAGGGCTTAGGTTTGGGTCTTGGCTGAGGCATGGGCGATCGACGGCGCGGCGGCCGGCACGGGGGGAACAACATCGGGACGAACCAGGGGACGGATCCAGCGCCAATCGAGGGTTTGGGGAAAAGGTGGGGAGAATTTTTTAGGAAAGATTGCGGCCCAAACGTCGATCGCGGGATGACTAAATTTTTCCACACTGTGGCGGGCCGTTGGGGACCGGGAGAATCCCGGCTGGGGTCTAGAATGGGCCGGGAAAGATTCGCTATAGTAGCGATCTAGAGCGGTTCGCCGCCGTCCATCGCCGTCCCGGTGTCCGAGGTGTGCGATCGTCCGGCCCTCGACCCGTTTCTCGATTGATTTCTTGATCTTAGCGAGTGCGATTGCCCCGCGATCGCCGCGACCGGAGCAAGGTCCATGGCCGAACCCATTCCCCCCATCACCCTACCGCCCCCCGACGATGTGCAACAGGAGCGGGAGTGGCTCGAGGCGACGCTCCTCGACTGGCTCGATCGCGAATATATCCCCGAGGCCATCAATGCCACCATCGCCCAGAAGGCGGCCCAAGCCTACGTGCGGCAGCGGATGGAGGGGGAAAATGACCTGGGCTCCCTGGTGCTGGCGATCGTGATGGAAATGCGCGGCTTTGATTTTACGGAAAGTTTTTTTGGCGAGTTTGCGGTGGCCAATGCCATTAGCGATCTGCTGATGTGCCGCTTGGGCGTCGATCCCTGCTGCGGCTAGGGGCCGATCGCGGAGGCCATCGCCTAGATTTCGTCACCTAGATTTCGCAGCCTAATGCCGTAGCTTGATGTCATCGATTCCCTAGGCCATGACCTGGGGTTGGGAGGGGGTGGAGGCGATGGAGAGCAGCTTAGACGCCCTGGCCCAGCAGGCCCGCGATCGCGCGCGGATTGCCGGGAGTTTGCCCACCTACATTCCCCATCTGGCCCAGGTGGATCGCCAAGCCTTTGCCGCCGTGTGGTGGCCGCGCGATCGCACCCAGCGGATCTGGAGTACGGGGGCCATCCACCGGCCCGTGCCCCTGATGAGCGTCATCAAACCCTTTGCCCTGGCCTACTTGCTGCACCTGGGGGAGGGCGATCGCCTGCGCCAGTGGCTGGGGGCGCGCCCGTCGAAATTGCCCTACCATTCCCTCGAACAGCTCCGGGCCGATGGGGGCACCCCCCGCAATAGCTGCCTCAACAGCGGCGCGATCGCCCTGTGTGCCCACCTGCCCGGTCGCGGTGCGGTCGATCGCGGTGATCGGTTCGCCCACTGGCTCGAAACCCAGGGCGGGGCCGATGTGACGGTACATCTGGATCACGACACCCTCGCCTCCGTCCAGGCAACCCCCAACAGCCGCAACCGGGCGATCGCCCAAACCCTCGCCGCCGCAGGCCACTGCCCCGACCCGACCGCCGCGATCGCCACCTATAACCGCATCTGCTGCCTCGCCGCCGACGCGATCGCCCTCGCCCACCTGGGATTGCAATGGATCGCCCCGCGACGGCCCTTCCCCCAGACCGCCGACGAAGCCTTTTTACGCACCACCCTCGCCATGGGCGGCCTCTATGAAGACTCGCCCCGATTTTTCCAAGCCACCGGCTGGTACGCCAAATCCGGCGTCAGCGGCCTCATCCTCGCCGCCCATCCCCACCACGGCGCGATCGCGGTTTGGTCGCCCCCCCTCGACGGCCACGGCCATTCCCTCGCCGGTCGGTGGTTCCTCGACCAGGCGATCGCCCTGATGGCCCCCTAGCCGCCCCCTAATCGCCCTCAGGCCCTAGATCCTCAGCGGGAGACGTGGGCGATCGCCGCCGCCGACAGCGATCCGAGCAATATTTCACCTCCTCCCAGCAGTCCGCCCACTTCTTGCGCCACACGAACGGGCGATCACACACCGGACACACCTTGCTCGGAAAATCCGCCTTCTTCCGCTGCCGTCCCATCGCACTCCCCCCGACAATCCCCCAACAGCGCCCTAGGCCGGCCTCGGCACCGACACCTTCGGACCAGGAACCACCCGCGTCCCGTGCAGCGCCGCCTTGCGACTGTCGAACAACTTGCCTAAACCCTCCGTCACATGGGCAATCATCTGGGAATCGCACTCGCTCAAAAACTCCTCCCCGGAAATTTCCCCCGAGAAAAAGCGCCGCCCCTCATCCCGCAAACGCACGATTTCATCAAAGCCGATCGCCTTGACCATAAACGTCGTCAGGGGCGAATTTTTGATGTCGTACTCAAAATCCTGGAGCCGTCCCACCTCCACCAGGGTCAGCACCTCCTGCTCCACCGCGCTCTGGGGCACAAAGGGCTCCTCCGGCTCCGGCAAAAAGTCCGCCAGCACCGACACCGCAAACCCCTCCGTGGGCATTTCCCCCATCAGCATCGACAGGGGAATGTCCTTGCCAAAACGCATCGACAGGGCTTCTAGGAACGCGATCGTAAAAAGCTTGCTGCCCAAATACAGCCGCCCGATTTCCATATTCGCCCTAGCCTGGTTCACCAGCTTTTGGTAGGTTTCATCGTCCGGCTCCCCCCGGAACTGATGAAAAATCCGCTCCGGATCCAAAAAGCACATGAACCCCTCCATTTTCTCCAGGGCGATGCGGTATTGATGCACCGTGTAGGAGGTGGCGTAGCGCAAATTATGGTTGGTTTCCGGCAGCAGGCTCCAGGTGTTGTCTAGGAAACGGGCGGGGCTCGGGTTGGCAAAACTGCCCACATCCCGGTTGGACAGGCGCACCGATCGCTTCACCGTTTCCTCAACGGCCATATCATCCAGCTCTAGGCCGTAGCGATCGCGCACCAGCAGCAGCCGCTCGAACAAAATATCGCTATTGCTCTTACCCTCCGCATTCTTGGGACGGAAGGGGATCGTCGCCTCAATGCAGGCGGAAATCTGGGCGATCAGCGTCTCAGGGCAAAACTCCTCCAGGATCTTGGCCCCCGCCAGGGCGCTCAAAAATTCATTCATGCCCACATAGGGCGAGAGCACCTGCCCCGGCTCGAAGCCAAAGACATCCATCACCATCGACAACATGCGATCGCTCGGCAACTCCCCCTGATCGCGAATAATCAGCGACTCCCCCTCCTCACGGATGAACGGAGCCACGTAATAGCTCAGGTTGAAATTGACGCTGCGATCGACCTGCACATACACCAGATCGTGGAAGAGGGCCGAGAGCACCTCCAGGGGATCCTCATCGCCCCCCACCTCGAAGATATGGTCCGGGGTATGGAAATAGCGCCACGGCCCCGTCATCGTCTGGACGATAATCGATGCGGTCTTATCAAGCTTGTCAGGGGGAACATTCAGGCCCAATTCCTGGGTGGCCCACCGCAGCTTGCCTAGGCATTCCTCGCGAGCGTGTTCTCGACTCATGGCGCTTCCTACCCCGATACCTTCACCCGATTGTGCGACATAAACCCTCAGTGAAGCAGCCAAGCAAACTGACCTCTCTGTGTATCTTTCCAAAAAAGTAAGCGCTGCGCTGGTCGCTTGAGGGGTCTGGTGTCCGGTGGCCCGATCTGCCAATCAATCGTTGAAGAATGGATTGGAGCCCGTCGGGGCCGGACCCGCTGCCTGATGTGATGATGGAGCGTCGCCCCGCTAGGGACACTCCAGCGACTCGCGCGTGTCTGCACCCGTTTTGGGATTGGTGCCGGTCGCGTGTTTGCACAGATTGCTGATCTGCACGCGATCGAGGACAGCGAATGTAAAGTCGGCTCCCTCAATTTTGGCACCATCAAACCGCGATCGCAGCAACATCGCAGACGCGAGGACGGCGTTGGTGAGGTCGGCCCCCTGGAAGTTGCTCAGGTAACCGATGCCGTCACTGAAGTCGGCGTTGGCGAGGTTGGCTCCCTTGAGGCTGCTGCCGTTGAAGACGACCCCCCGCAGGTCGGCTCCGCTGAAGTTGGCTCCGTCGAGCTGGGCGTCGCTGAATTCCTGGGCGGCGAGGTTCTGACCGGCGAAGTTGAGATCGGCGATCGCGGCGTCGTCATAGGCCCGAATGGCGGCGGAGCTGGCGGCCAGGGCGGGGGCCATGGGATCCGCTAGCCACAGCAGCAGGGCGATCGCCCCGCAGGCGACGAAGGTTCGCAGTTGGTTCAGCATCATCAAGGACGAAAGGATTCGTGACCGACTAATTATAGGAAGAGGGGACCCGAGGGGGGTCGGGGGTCTGAGGATGCCCCAGGGCGATCGCCCCTGGGAACGCCCAGACGCCCCTGGGGGGGCCATTGGCCCTGAATTGCGAGAATATTGCGAATTGTGACATATTCCCCGCAGGTGGGGGGCCATCGCCTAGCGGAGGGGGCGTCGGGGCCTTGGGTGGCTCATCCTGGCCCCTGGGTTTCCGCATGCGGACCTTGGCCCGGTCCCTAGACGAGGGCGGCGAGGAGGGCTTGCAGTTTGAGCTGGATTTCGGCCCGTTCCCGCTGGGGGGTGGATCCGGCGACGATGCCTGCGCCGCCGTAGAGTCGGGCGCGATCGCCATCGAGCAGGGCGCAGCGAATACCCACGGCAAATTCGGCGTTCCCCTGGCTGTCGATCCACCCGAGGGGGGCGGCGTAGGGGCCGCGATCAAAGGCTTCATACCGGGCGATCGCCGCGATCGCCGCGTCCCGTGGGGTGCCCGCCACCGCTGGGGTGGGGTGCAGGGCCGCCACCGCCGCCAGGGGATCGAGGGGATGCTTCAGGTGCCCCGCGATCGGCGCGTGGAGGTGCTGAATATTGGCGAGTTTATGCAACTGGGGCTGGGGCGGGCGATCGACGGTGGCCCCTAGATCCTGAAGGCAACCGACGATGAAATCCGCCACCAAAGCATGTTCGTAGAGTTCCTTGGGGCTGCGCAGGAGGCGATCGCCAATGGCCCGATCCTCCTGGGGGGTGGTGCCTCGGGGGGCGGACCCGGCCAGGGCTTCCGTATACAGGCGCGGGCCGCCAGGGCCGGTTTGGTCGAGGCGCACGAGCCGCTCGGGGCTGGCCCCCAGGAAGGTGCGTCCCTGGCCGTCCCCGAGGGCAAAGCTGTAGCAGTTGGGGTAGCGATCGCGCAGGTTCCCCAGCAGGGTAGCGGGGTGGCCCACGGACGGATCGAGCCCCAGGGCACGCCCCAGTTCCAGATCCAGCGCATGGGCCAGGACCACCTTCCGCAGGCGCTGGCGCTGGATGTCCTCGAGGGCCGCCGCCACCGCCGCCTCAAAGGTTTCCCCCCGCAGCAGGGCCACCGGCACCGGGGCCACCGATCGCAGGGGCGGCGTCACCATTCCGGGCCGTCCCCCCCGCCAGGGCACCCCCACCGGCAGGCCGTGGCGCAGGCGATCAAGCTGCTGCAAAATCTCATGGCACAGGGGTTCCGGGGCCGTCCGGGGATCGATGCGCCGGACGGCCGTAAAAATTGCCCGCAGGCGGCCCTGGCGATCGGGGCGGTGGCCGTAGCACCAGCGGGGCACGGTGACGGTCCCTTGGCTGAATGGCCCCTGGCCCTGGGGGGAATCGAGGAAGGGAAAATTGCAGATGAACGTGGGTCCGCAGAAGCCGCGATCGCCAATGCCTACGCCGAAATGGTGCGATCGCCCCCGGCAGTGGTCCACAAAGGCTTGGGCCTCCTGGAAGCGACGGCCCCCCGTCACCGTTTGGGTTGCCGCCTCATCCCAGGCCACGATCGCCTCACCGCGATCGGGTTTTTCAAAATAAAAATTCCGCCCATCCACCGCCGTCAAGGCATCAAAAACCCCGAGGGGATCAACCGGTGAAATGTCGAAGGAGATGCTAAATAATTGCCAAGAAACGCTGCGACGGGCGGCTTCAATCGTCTCTTTTATCGCGCGGTAGAGCGTTTTATGGCTCTCAAATGCAATCGTTCGATCCGGTGCGCTTAGCATTGAGCTGCGAGGTCTCGACGGGGATTTAAAAAAAGTTAATTTTTATCCGCAAATGGATAAATTTCAAACTATGGCTATCTTAATGGAATCTTTTGATCCCGGCTCTCTGGCCCTGGGGTGCCTGGGGGCGCGGGGGCGGCGGGGCGCGGTGGGGCTGGGTTTATGTCAACTTCTTTCGTGGGGGCGGGGGCGGGCGGATCGTCCCCTATAATTTAGGGCGCTTTGGGGGTGCTTCGGGGCGGTGCGTGGCGATCGCGGGGCGACTCCGGGGGCGGTTTTGAATTTTTAAGTGTTTTTAGGATGCGTGCCGCGCCGAATCGAGGGCGCTGAGGGGAGTTTTTTATGGATTTTTCAACGCTTCGCCCGCCCCAATCGACGGATCTGAAGGGGCGATCTACGATGCCCGCTCCGGCCCCAGGGACAGGGCCAGAAAAAGTTCAGCCAGGGCCAGCGGTGGATCGGCGGCGGCTGTGGCTCGCGGCGATCAAACCGCCCATGTATACGGTGGCGGTGGTGCCGATTTGGGTGGGGACGGCCCTGGGGGCGATCGCGGCGGAAGCGGTGGATTGGGGGCGCTTTGGCCTGCTGCTGGGGGCGGCGATCGCGATTATTGCCTGGGAAAATCTGACCAATGATGTGTTCGATGCGGCGACGGGCATCGATGTGAATAAGGCCCATTCGGTGGTGAACCTGACGGGGCGGCGGGATTTGGTGTTTTGGATTGCCAATGGGTTTCTGGGGGCGGCGATCGCGGCGATCGCGCTCCTGTGCTGGGGCCAGGGGGATCCGACGGTGTTGGTGCTGCTGTTGGTGGCCTGTTTTGGGGGCTATCTGTACCAGGGGCCGCCGTTCCGGTTGGGCTATCTGGGTCTGGGGGAGGTGATTTGTTTTGTCACCTTTGGGCCGTTGGGGGTTCTGGCGGCGGCCTATGGCCAGACGGGGGCGTGGGTGGTGCCGGTGGGGGGCGCGATCGCGGCGTCGAGTTTTGTGGGGATCACCACGAGTTTGATTTTGTTCTGCTCCCATTTCCATCAGGTGGCGGATGATCTGGCGGCGGGGAAGCGATCGCCGGTGGTGCGGTTGGGGACGCGGCGATCGGCGGAGTTGCTGCCCTGGCTGTGCGTTTTGGCCTTTGGGCCGGTGGGGGTGGCGGCGATCGCGGGGGCGCTGCCGGTGTGGACGCTGCTGTGTGGCCTGAGTTTGCCCTGGGCGGTGCAGCTTTGCCGCCATGTGGGGGTACACCATGACCAACCGGCGGCGGTGAGTAATTCTAAGTTCATTGCGGTGGCGCTCCATTTCTGGAGTGGCCTGCTGTTTGGCCTGGGCCTGTTGCTGCCCCTCTGGGGAATTTAGGGAACGATGGCGGCGGCGCAATATCCTGGGGATCGGCGATCGCGGCTGGCGGTGTTCCCCTATCGGCGGCGTTTCCCAAAACCTCTGGTGACGGCCCATGGCCCCTGGGCTTGGCGGGAGGGGGCGATTATTCGTCTGACGGATGGCCGAGGACGCGCAACCTTTGGGGAATTGGCCCCGGTGCCCTGGTTCGGGACGGAGACCCTTGAGGCGGCGATCGCGGCCCTGGAGCCTTTCAAAAATGGGGTAGATCGGGGGGCGATCGCGGCGATCCCGAACCATTTGCCCGCCTGCCGGTTTGCCCTGGGGATGGCGATCGCGCCGTGGCCGCCGTGGCCCCTGGGGGAGGATATAACAATTGCGCCGGAACGGGTGGCGGGCCTGTTGCCAGCGGGGGTCGGGTCGATCGCGCGGTTGCCGCAGCTATGGGATCGGGGCCACCGCACGTTCAAGTGGAAAATTGGCGTGGCGGATCCTGGGACAGAATTGGCCCTGTTTGAACAGATTTTGGAACCGTTACCGACGGGGGGGCGGCTGCGGCTCGATGCCAATGGGGCGCTGGACGAGGAGGCTACTCGCCAATGGCTGACGGCCTGCGATCGCGCGGGGGATCGTGTGGAATTTTTGGAGCAACCCCTGCCGCCCGGTCAAGAAGGGGTGATGCAGGGGCTGGCGGCGGAGTTTGGCACGGCGATCGCCCTGGATGAGTCGGTGGCGACGGTGGCGCAGTTGCGGCGGTGCCACGATCGCGGCTGGGGCGGGCCGATGGTCGTTAAACCGGCGATCGCGGGGGATCCGCTGGAATTGGTTCAGGTAATTCGCGATCGCGCCCTGGATGTGGTCCTGTCGTCGGTCTTTGAAACGGCGGTGGGGCTGGGGGCGATCCTGGCGATCGCGGACCAGCTACCCGGCGATCGCGCCCTGGGGATCGGCACGGCGGCGTGGCTCGAACCGCTCCCGGACAACTGGTGGCAAACCGTGCGGGAGGCCCCATGAACACTTCCCCGATGGCCCTAACGGATTTATTGGATCAGTTGCGATCGCGCCCTGCCCATCTGGGGCCGTGGATTTGGGGGGCCGATGGGGATGGGATTTTGGCGGCGGCGATCGCGCGATCGCCCCAACTGCGGCCCGGTCAGCGGGTGCTGATCGCCAGGACCGATCCTCAGGAATTTCTCAGGGATTTCCTGGCCGCCACCGCCGCCGGAGCCACCGTCATCCTCGCCGATCCCCGCTGGAGCCCGTCGGAACAGGCCCAGGCGATCGCCCTCGCCCAGCCGGAAGTTCTATGGATCGATTGGATTAGTCACCACCCCAATCCCCACTCAAATCTCCAGGGGCCAATCTTTCCCGGCGCGATCGCCATCCCCACCGGCGGCAGTTCCGGCCAGATCAAATTCGCCCTCCATGATGGGGCCAGCCTCGGGGCCGCCGTCGCCGGATTTTGTGACCATTTCGCCGCCGATCTCCCCGAGGGCCGCGTCAACGCCCTTTGCACCTTGCCCCTACACCACGTCAGCGGCCTGATGCAACTGTTGCGCTGCGCCTGGTCCGGCGGCTGTCTGGCCCTGGCAAAGCGCGATCGCGCGCTCCGATCTCCCCTCCCCGGCGGCCCTGGATTTGCATCCCCCTTCCTCTCCCTGGTGCCCACCCAACTGGCGCGCCTCTTGGCAGATCCCGGCGGCGCAGCGTGGTTACGGCAATTTCAAACGGTCCTCCTCGGCGGCGCTCCCCCATGGCCGGACCTGCTCGATCGCGCCCGCCACGCCTCGATCCGCCTCGCCCCCACCTACGGCATGACCGAAACCGCCGCCCAGGTCGCCACCCTTCATCCCAACGATTTTTTAGCCGGAGCCGCCAGCGCCGGTCCACCCCTGCCCCACGTCACCATCCAAATCTGGGATCTAGACCGCGATCGCCCCGCCCCCCCCAACCAACCGGGCGCGATCGCCATCCGCAGCCCGTCCCTCTGCCGGGGTTACCTCAGGGCCGCCGGGGATCAGCCCGATCAACATCAAAACCAAAGCCAAAACCAAAATTTAGGGATTCCAAACCGCGATCGCCCCTGGCTCACCGACGACCTGGGCTACTTTGACGACGCGGGCCACCTGCATCTGCTCGGTCGCCGCAGCCAAACCCTCATCACCGGCGGCGAAAAAGTCCACCCCCAGGAGGTCGAAGCGGCGCTCCTAGCCACGGGCCTCGTCAAGGATGCCTGCGTCCTGGGCCTGCCCGATCGCGACTGGGGCCAAGCCATCACCGCCGCCTACGTCCCCAGCGATCGCTACCAATCCTGGGACCACCTGCGGGCCGCCCTGCGCGATCGCCTCAGCCCCTACAAATGCCCCAAACACGGCTACGCGATCGCCCAACTCCCCCGTAATGCCCAGGGAAAAATTGAGCGATCGCGCCTCCTCACCTGGCTTCAGCGGGAGCGGGAATCTCAACAACCCCACCCGCCCCCAGCCTCAGCCAGCTAGCGAACCAACGGGTAAACCGACTAGCGGGCCGCCACCATCAGATCGCGATCAAGGGTCAGATCCAGCCCCGTCGCCGGTTGCACCACCACCACATCGACACTGTTGCGGCCCAGGAAGCGCTGAATCAAGCTCAGCACCCCGCCGCCCGCCGCGCCGATCAGCAGATCCTCCGTGGCAATCACGCGATCGCCCGTCACCGCCGCGATCGCAGCCCCCGCCGCCGTACCGATGGCCGTATTCTTCAGGAAGCGGCTCAGGTTAGCCCCCTCCCGAATCGTATCCGTCGTCGCCAGGGCCGCCGATCGCGCCGACAGGGTGCGCTGGGTGCCATTCGGCTCCACCAACGTTTGGGCCACAAACTGGGTACGACCCTCGCCCGCCGGACGGAATTCACCGCTCACCTGGCTCCCCGCCGGGATCAGCACCCGCCCATCCGGCGTCGTGATATTCGCGCTCAGGCGGAAGGTCACCGGCACCGTCTCATCCGGCATCAGCACAATCTGATCCCGCTCATAGGTCACCGGCAGCGACGTCCCCGCCGCAATGCGATAGTCCGTCATGCCCCCACCGGGCTGCTGCTGGTAGGACGCCACATAGGCCGACGGAATCGCCCCCACGCGCCCCTCGCTCAACAGCGCCTGGTAGAGGAACGCCGCCACCTCCGCCCGCGTGGCATTGCGCCCCGGATTCAGGGTGCTCGGGCTGGGGTAGTTCACCACCATCCGCTTCTCCGTGGCCGCCGCGATCGCGGGGCGCGCAAAATCAGAAATGGCATACCCATCATTAAACGTGCCCGAAATCACCTGATCCACCGGATTATTCGCCCGATAGTTCAAGCCATTAGCCAGGGCCACCAAAACCTGTTCCCGGGGGATATTTTGCTCCGGCAAAAAGATGCTGTCGGGATAGCCCGAAAGGAAGCCCAACTCATAGGCCGTGCGGATCGATTGGGAAGCCCAATGGTTACTCGGCACATCGCGGAAACCAATCGCATTGCGCACCATCGGCTTATTGCCGCGATAGACCGCCTGGAGCATCGAAGAAAACTGGGCGCGGGTCACGGGCGCATCGGGACGGAACGTACCATCGGGGAAACCCGCCAATACATTTCTGGCCACCAGGGCATCGATATATTCCTTCGCCCAATAGCCGCTGGGCACATCGGGGAAACTAAAGGCTTGGGCCGCCGCCGGCTGGGGCATCACGAAGGGGGCAGCCACCAGCGGAGCCAGGGTTGTGGCGTTCATGCCCAGGGTCAGCAGCAGGGCGGTGGTGGCTTTCCAGCGTTTGATCAGTGCCATGGGAATTGTCCTCGTCAGGGGTAGTGAATCAGTTAGAAACGGGATGGAAGATAGGAAAATCTTTGCGGAAATTTGATTCATGGATGGATATTCAAAGGTTTAGGAATGCCGACTACTTTTTACGCTTCAGCTAGATTTCCTAAAACCCCATAGACCATGGAATGAATCGCTTTTTTCCCGGCGTTTGTTCTCCTAACTGTCCCTTCCTTCCTGCCTTGACGAGGGGGTTCCGGAGCGAGTTTCTGCCCTTGGTCCAGTTACGAAGCTGGCCGATGGGGGAGCAATAAGTTGATCGAGCGGTCCCGGATAGGAAAAAATGCCATAATGCTAGCCCTCGGGGGTATTTCTAAAGGGGGATGCCGCGATCGCGCATGTGGGCCAATAGCCAACTGACGGCGGTGGCGCGGCGGGTCTTGCGGGGGACCAGTTCACCAATTGGATAGCCCTTGAAGCCTAATTCCGTCTTGAGCAGTTGCTTATGCTCCGGGGGAATGGACCGGGTGAGTTTGACGGTGGCGGGGCGGCTCTCGATAAAATCCGGCGGCTCGGGGTAGGTTTCGCACCAGTCGGCGGCGACGTTGCCTAAATCCCACTGGCCGATCGCGCCATCCCAGCGGTAGCCCAACCCCTCCCACAGCAGTTGGTTGACGGTTTCGTCCGCGATCGCGTCATTCAAAATCCCCCAGAGGGTCTCGCGGGTCAGGGGCGGCAACGCATCGGCGGGGAGGGGATTGTCCGTAGTCATGGCTTTGGTCGGGTCAAGGATGGCAAGGGGGGGCGGTTGGGGGATGGCTCCAGCGATCGCGGTCAGATCGAATAGTGCAACGGAAACGCCTTCACCCCCTTGGGTTTGACGAACACCCGTTGGCGCGGCTCTAGCTTCAATTCATCAAAGCGATCGCGGGTCAGATGGGCCGTCACCACCTGGCCATCATCCATCACCAACTCCGCCTGCACCTCCCAGCCCAGATGGATCACCCGCTGCACCCGCGCCGGAGCCGTCGCACTATCCGGCACCAGTTCCACCAACACATCATGGGGCCGCAAAAAAACCTCCTCGCGCTGGTTATGGCCCGTCTGCCCCCCAAAAATCTGCGACGTACCCGGCAACACATTCACCGGACCAATGAACTTCATCACAAACGGCGTCGCCGGATTGTCATAGATCTCCGCCGGTCGGCCCACCTGCTCCACCTTGCCGTGGTTCATGATCGCAATCTCGTCGGACACCTCCATGGCCTCCTCGCGATCGTGGGTCACAAACACCGTCGTCACATGCACCTCATCGTGGAGCCGCCGCAGCCAATCCCGCAAATCCTTGCGCACCTTCACATCCAGCGCCCCAAAAGGCTCATCCAACAGCAGCACCTTCGGCTCGACGGCCAGCGCCCGCGCCAGGGCCACCCGCTGCCGTTGCCCCCCCGAAAGCTGGGACGGATAGCGATTGCCCAACCCCGCCAGTTGCACCAAATCCAGCAGCTCCGTCACCCGCTGCTCCACCTTGGCGCGGGGCTCCTTGCGGATTTCTAGGCCAAAGGCAATATTCTGCCGCACGGTCATGTGCTTAAAGAGGGCGTAGTGCTGAAACACAAAGCCAATGCGGCGCTCCTGCACACTCTGGTGGGTGGCGTCCTTGCCCGTCAGCAAAATTTTGCCGCTGTCGGGATTTTCGAGGCCGGCAATGATCCGCAGCAGGGTGGATTTTCCAGAACCGGAGGCTCCCAAAAGGGCCACCAGGGAACCGGATTTGATTTCTAGGTTGACGTCTTGGACGGCTTGAAAATCCCCAAACCGCTTGGACACGTTCTCAACGACGATACCCACGAGGCGGCTACCTCTCCTTATTAACTGTGATGGTGCTCATGGATAATATTACGCCCATAATCTCCACTTTGCCGGTGGGATTACCGGAGTTTTGAAAAGACGGGGGTGGCTGGGGGTGCTTGTCAGGGGTTGGGGGGTGGGGTTGAATGGGGAGGAATTGGCGTGTTTTGGCGCGTTATGGGGAGTTTTGGTGATGAATAAGAAGTGGATTTGGTACCTCAAGGCCCAGGCGGGGGTGCTGTTGTTTCCGTTGGGGCTGTGTTTGTTTGGGGAGGCGGTGACACGCCGGATTGCGGGGGAGTCGTGGTTTTGGTGGGGGACGATCGCGCTGGCGGTGATTAATGCGGGGGTGGGGTTGATGATTGAGAGTGGGCTGATTGGGGGGTTTCCGCGCGATCGCGATGGGGACTCAGCGGGGGAATAGCAACGAAATGATGGGGGACTGGTGACGGGTAGGCCGGGGATTTTGGCCCTGACGGGGGGCATCGCCACGGGCAAGACGACGGTGGCGGAGCGGCTGCGATCGCGGTGGCGGTTTGCGGTGGTGGACGCCGATGAGTTGGCGCGGCGGGCGGTGGCTCCGGGCTCTGGGGCGATCGCGGCGATCGCGGCTCGCTATGGCTCGGACATTCTGTTGCCGTCGGGGCAGTTGGATCGATCGCGACTCGGGGCGATTATTTTTGCCGATCCCCAGGAGCGGGCGTGGTTAGAGGGACAGATCCATCCCTTTGTACGGGACCGGTTGGCCGCCGCCGCCGATGCCTGGAAACGGGGCGACGGGGAAAGCGAATGGTTCACGGGGGGCGATCGCGCGATCGTTTTGGTGGTGCCCCTGCTCTATGAGACGGGGATGGAAACCTTGGCCGATGCGGTGTGGGTGGTCGGCTGCGATCGCGAAACCCAACTGCGCCGCCTGATGGACCGCAATCACCTCGATCACGCCGCCGCCGAAGCCCGCCTCAATAGCCAATGGCCCCTAGGGGAAAAAATCGCCCGCGCCGATCTCCTGATCTCGAACGATGGCACGGAACAGGACCTGCGCGATCGCGTGGACCAAGCCGCCGCCACCTGGTTAGGCCAACCCTGACCCCCATCAACCATTCGCCCAACCATTCGCGCAAAAAACGGCCCCCGACGGGAACCCATCGGAGGCGTTTTTCTGAATGTCGAAATGCCGGGTCGGTTGACCGCGAAATCCTAGCCCTTACGGGAGTAGTATTCCACCACCAGCAGTTCATTGATTTCCAGGGCCACCCACTCGCGATCGATGACGCTGTTGACCTTGCCCTCCAGCTTGGTCTTGTCGAATTCCAGGTGGCTGGGCAGGTTCGCCAAACCGGGGTACTGCAAATTCGCCTCCACCAGCTTGCGGGACGCATCCTTATTGCGGACGGTGATCACCTCACCGGGGCGGCACTGGTAGCTCGCCACATTTACCCGGCGGCCATTGACCAAAATGTGGCCGTGGCTGACCAACTGACGCGCCGACGGAATCGTCGGGGCCATGCCCAAACGGAAAACCGTATTATCCAGGCGCATTTCCAGCAGTTGCAGCAGGGCGGTACCGGTGGAAACCGTCGAGCGGCGGGCCTTGCGCACATAGCGCAGCAGTTGGCGCTCGCTCACGCCGTAGTTGAAACGCAGCTTTTGCTTTTCTTCCAAACGCACCGCATATTCAGAGCGCTTGCGGCGGGCTTGGCCGTGCTGACCGGGGGGATAGGCGCGCTTCGCGGTTTTGCGAGACAGGCCGGGCAGCTCGCCCAGGCGACGGGTAATGCGGAGGCGCGGACCTCTATATCGAGCCATGGTGTCCTTCTAGAAAGTGTCGAACGAACGGATTGCGATGAACAAACAAACGGACTGCACGGGGAGCGCGGGGCCTGCCGGTTGGGACTGACCGACGGGGGCCGGGGCACTCCATCAATCTTTCACTAAAGCTCTGATGCGGTTGGCCAGCCGCGGCGCAACTGCGTTTCCAGACTCACCAGTATAGGCGCTGTTGCGCGGATCTTGAAGGGGGTGGCGGTATTTTCTGTGGGATTGGGGGGGGCGATCGCGTCCCAAGCCGGTCAAAGGGGGGAAAAATCGGGGTCAAATCCTCTGGGATCACGCCCCTCCGGCGGCCCTTGGGGTTAGGCAAGCTACCATTATCCGTTAGGGCTCCGGCTAGAGTTCCCTTAATGTTGACCCCATCTGCCATTAACCTGCGCGCGATCGCGATCGCCGCCACCGCCCATGGATCCCACCACCCTGCCGACGGAAGTGATCGTGACCCATCCGCGCGAATCGTTGGGGGAGGTGCGCCTCGACTGGACGCCCCAGCCCGGTAACCAGGTGGATGTGGCGGGCAAGACCTATACGGTCCTGGAGCGGCGGCACCGCTACCACCTCAAGGCGGGGCGCTATCGGCTCCATCAGGTGGCGCTCCATGTGCAGCCGACGGAACGGCCGACGGAACAGACGAAGTTGGGCGATCGCTGGGTGCTGGGGGATGCCCGGTGCCGCTATAACGCCCATTCGGAACTGTTGCGCTGTGCGGTGCAGCCGTCGGGGCCGTGCGCCGGGTGCCATCAGTTCGAGCTAGATCCCCATTGGCAGAGCCGGGGCGATCGCGACAATCTTTAAATGTTAAATATTGCTACCAAAAGGCTAGATTTCACCCAGGGGGCGAATTCAAACCAAAGGCAATCTCTTCATACACCATCGCCAATGGGCCTTTGAAATCTAGACTTTTCAACTGAAATTCAAGGGCCGCCAAATCAGCAATGGTTACACTCCCATTGGGATCTGGGGGACCATAGCTTTCAAATTCCCAGACCCTTGACTCACGGCGGTAGTAGCAGTCCAGGGCGGGGCGATCGCTAGCCACTAAAACATATTCCTGCAAAGAATCCAGTTTTCTGTAGTGGCGAAATTTTTCGGAGCAATCAAAAGCCTGAGTCGAGGGGGACAGCACCTCAATAATCAGGCAAGGGTGCCGTAATCCCTGGGTTTCATTGAAGTCGCGCGGATCGCAGGTGACCACCAAATCGGGATAGAAAAATGGCCCCTTTTCACTAATAAAAACCTTGGCGTCATTGACATAAAGGCGACATTTTCTTTGCCGCACCCAGTCACGCAATCCTGCCACGAGGTTCACCGCGATCGCGTTGTGGGGCAAGGTGCCCCCGGACATGCCATAAATCTGCCCATCGAGATACTCGTGGCGCTGGGCCTGCTGCGCTTCCCATGCCAGAAATTCCTCGGGGGACAGGGGCGGCTGATCGGACAGGGCAACCATGGCAATAATCTCCAGGGCAGCGTTGGAACACTAAAGGCGGTCGGCGCGATCGCGGCGGTCACCCCCTCAAAATTCCGCGATCGCCCGACGGCCCCCAACTAACTCTCGCTATTTTTCACGGCGGCATAGAAACAAGCGCCGCTCAGGGGGACGCTCAGGGCCAGAATGATGGCCGTGGCCGTGGTGCCCCAGTCCGGTGCGCCGGAGGTCAACTCAAAAACCGACCCCACCGCCGCGATCGCGGCCACGCAGGACAGGCCCAGAAACAGGCCACTTTTCGGCGTCATTCCCATCGCTCAAACCACTCCTCAAAATTCCAACGGACTATCTGACCGAAACCCTGACGAGCCCTCGCTAGGCCCGCACCGGCTGCACATCCTGGCGCGCAAAACCATTCTTCCGCAGGGCTTCCGTCAGCATCAAATCATTTTCGACGCGATCGACAAACATCACCCCCTTGAGGTGATCGATCTCGTGCTGAATGCAGCGGGCCAGCAGACCGTCCGCCCGCAGGGTTTGGGGCCGACCGGCCTCGTCCTTATAGGACACCTCAATTTCCGTGGGGCGGCACACGTCCAAATACACCCCCGGAATGCTCAGGCAGCCCTCTTGGTCCGTCTCCAGGTCCTGGTTCGTGGCCTTGATCACGGGATTGATCAGGGCCAGGGGCGGCTCATCCGGCTCATCCGGGTGGCAGTCCACGACGATGACCTGTTTATTGATCCCCACCTGGGGGGCCGCTAAACCGATGCCGTCGGCGCTGTACATGGTTTTGAGCATGTCAATCACCAACTGCCGGATGCTGTCATCCACCTTGGCGACCCGTTTGGCGGGCTGGCGCAGGACGCGATCGCCGAGGGTGTGGATATCGAGGGGGGGATTTTTGAGCTTTTTCTTTTCAACGAGGACGGCGGCAGGCATGGGTCAAGGGATCGCAGTAGATCGAAGGAGGTCAACAACAGCAACGGGGGCAAGGGTTGGGCGATCGCGCGGATGCCCACCCCCTCCATCGTAACGGTTTCCTTGGATCGCGCGGTGGTGGAGTTAACCCCAATTGCCCCCCATGGCCCTAGGCGATCGGCGGCGGGCTGGCCCATTCCGTGTGGAAGGTGCCGTCGCGATCGGTCCGCTCGTAGGTGTGCGCCCCGAAGAAGTCCCGCTGGGCCTGGGTGAGGTTTTGGGGCAGGCGATCGCGCCGGTAGCTATCGAAATAATCCAGCGACGCACTGAAAGCCGGCACCGCGATCCCCACCTGGGCCGCCGTCGCCACCACCTCCCGCCACGCCGCCTGGCGATCGAGGATCGACTGCTTAAATTCCGGAGCCAGCAGCAGGTTCGGCAGGGCCGGATTTTCCGAAAACGCCTTCTTGATTTTGTTCAAGAAGCCCGCCCGGATAATGCAGCCCCCCTTCCAAATGCGGGCCATTTCCCCCAGATCCAACTGGTAGCCATAGTCCGCCGACGCCTTCGCCAGCAGGGCCATCCCCTGGGCATAGGAACAAATCTTCGAGCAGTAGAGCGCGTCGCGCACCTTGCCCACGAACGCCGCGCGATCGCCCGCAAACGCCGTCGTCGTCGCCGTCAACTCCTGGGCCGCCGCCAGCCGCTCGGGCCGCATGGACGACAAAATCCGCGCATTCACCGCCGCCGTAATCGTCGGGATCGCCACCCCCAACTCCAGGGCACTGATCACCGTCCAGCGGCCCGTCCCCTTCTGGCCCGCCGCATCCACAATCAGCTCCACCAGCGGCGTGCCGGTCTCGGGATCCACATACTTAAAAATGTCCGCCGTGATTTCCACCAGGAACGAATTCAACTCGTCCGTTTCGTTCCATTCGGCAAAAATTTCCTGAAGGGCCGCCCGCTCCAGCCCCAGGACGCTCTTGAGCAGGTCATAGGCTTCGGCAATGAGCTGCATGTCGCCATACTCAATGCCGTTGTGGACCATTTTCACGTAGTGGCCCGCGCCGCCGGGGCCGATGTAGGTCACACAGGGGCCATCATCCACCTGGGCGGCGATTTTCTTGACGATCGGCTCGATGGAATCGTAGGCGGCCTTGGTGCCACCGGGCATGAGGCTCGGGCCATTGAGGGCACCCTCCTCGCCGCCGCTGACCCCCATGCCGATGTAGGTGAGGCCCGTGGCTTCGAGGTCCGCCGTGCGCCGTTCCGTGTCGGAGAAGAGGGAGTTGCCCCCATCAATGATCGTGTCCCCTGGGTCCAGGAGGGGTTTGAGCTGTTCGATGACCCCATCGACGGGGCCGCCCGCCTTGACCATCACCAGGATTTGGCGGGGCCGTTCGAGGGTTTTGACAAATTCTTCGAGGGAGTAGGTGGGTACCACATCCTTGTCACCGGCCCGGTTGGCCATGAAGGCGTCGGTTTTTTCACGGGAGCGGTTATAGACGGCGATCGGAAAGCCGTTGCGTTCGACGTTCAGGGCTAGGTTTTCGCCCATGACGGCTAGGCCGATCACACCAAAGCTTCGCTTCATGACACTTCCTTTTCTGTCAACTGCTGGGGGTTGGCTGGGGCGGTTTCGGCGGGGCGAGGGGTCGTGGAAAGGCTTGGCTCGGATCGCGGGCAGGGTTTGGGAGGGGCCGATCGCGGGCTTCTCCGGCGGCGGCGATCGCGATGGGGCGCAGGTCAAGATCTAGGTCGCTGCCGAAACGTCTGGGGTGCTCCATACGGTGCCGACGCGATCGCGCGGGCAAGGGTGTATCAGAGCCACATCAGGTGCCAGTCCAACTTGTCCTACAGGGTAGCTCGATCCCACCGGAGCCCCCGTGAAAATAAGATAAAAGTCCCGCGATCGGTCTACAGTTGCTGACAATTGAGGGCCTTTAGCTCCCCTGCGGTGGCCCAGGGGGGCGACGTCCCCCTGCGTCCCCTTTCCGACAATCGACGTTAATCTAGATACACGCCGTCGTTCTAAAAGTACGGACTAACCGGCTAGATCCGGGTGCAACTGTGATGGACTGCCCGCCCTGCTCCCCGTGTTGGCGGTGGGGTTGGCCCAGGGCTTGCTGACGATCGCGCCAGTAGGAGTGACCGCAATTCATGGCTAGTTCGATCAAGTTGCGTCTGCAAATCCCCGGCAGTCCCGATCGCGTGATTGCCATTGATCGCCCCACGGTGCTCATTGGTCGGGCTAGCGACTGCGACTTGATTTTGAATTCCTTCGGCATCTCCCGCCACCACGCCCGCCTGTCCTACCGCAACGATGGGGGCTGGTGCGTCGAGGACATGGGCAGCAAGAACGGCACCCGCCTCAACAATAGTCCGCTCAATGGCCTCCATCTGGTCCACCACGGCGATCGCATCCAGCTTGAAAATATTTCCCTCGTGGTGCTCGGGGGCAGCGATCGCGACGACGCCTACGGCCACCATTCCCTCCAGCAGGCGGCCTCGGCCCTCCCCGGCCCCCCCAGCGCGATCGCCGCCCACCTAGCCACCGCCGCCCACACCTACGCCCAACCCCCCGTCGCCCCGCCCCCCTTTCAGCCCCCCAATCCCCCCGCACCCCCAGCCCCCCGCCTCCCCAGCCCCGGCAGCGTCCCCAACGAAGCCACCCAGCTCAATGTGGCCCCCCCCACCAACCCCCGCCAGGGCGCGCCCACCCTCTCGGCCATGCCCGACGGCAAACTGCGCATCGCCCGCAACGCCCGCGACCTCCAGCAGCAGTGGCTCGACCATGGCAGCGCCACCGACCCCAACCGCGATCGCACCATCGCCCGCCTCAAGGACCTCGTAGAAATCGCCAAAGCCCTCACCTCCGCCGAATCCAGCGACGCCATCTTCGAGCAGGTCCAGCAGGTCGTCTTTCGCTACCTCACCAACATCCAGCGCCTCGCCCTCCTCGTAGACATCGACGAAACCGGCCGCCTGCGCCTGCTCAACGCCGCCTCCCGCGACGACGCCAAATCCCAAGGGCTCACCCTCGACGGCACCTGGATCGGCCGCAGCATCTGCCAAAAGGTCTTCCGGGAAAAAATCGCCCTCCAAACCGCCGACGCCCAGGCCGACAACCGCTTCGGCGAAGAAAAAAGCATCCTCAACAAAGGCATCCGCAGCGCCATGGCCGTCCCCCTCTGGAACGACGACAAGGTGGTGGGCGTCCTCTACGCCGACGCGGACCTCTCCGCCGCCAGTTGGGTGGAAGAGGGGGAAGAGGATCTGAGCTTTTTCTCCGCCCTCGCCAACCTGGTGGCCGCCAGCGTGCAGCGGTGGCTCCTGTCCCAAAAACTCCAGCAGGAGGAGCGCCTGTGCCAAAAGCTAGAGCGCTACCTCTCGCCGTCGGTGGTGCAGCAGATGATGGCCACCGGAGCCTTCGAGCAGGGGCGCATTCCCCCAAAGGACGGGGAAATCAGCATTTTATTCGCGGATATCGTCGGCTTTACGGCCCTGTCCGAGCGCATGAGCCCGTCGGAGGTGGCCAGCCTGCTCAACCATTTTTTTGAGGAAATGCTCCAGGAAATTTTTGAGCTGGGGGGCACCCTCGATAAGTTCATTGGCGATTGCATCATGGCGTTTTTCGGGGCACCGGAACCCCAGGAGCGCCACGCGGATTTTGCGGCCCAGGCGGCCTGCCGTATGCTCGATCGCCTGGCGGATTTGAATGCGCGGGGGGGCCTCAGTGAGCCGCTGCAACTGCGGATTGCCATCAACAGTGGCCGCGCGGTGGTGGGGGATGTGGGCAGTCCCCAGCGGATGGACTACACGGTGCTGGGGGGCTCGGTGAATTTGGCGTCGCGGATGGAGAGCATTTGCCCGCCGGGGCGCTGTGTGATTAGTGAGGCAACCTATGCGCTGCTGTCCGATCGCGCGGGCTGGAGCCCCATGGGGGACTATCGCTTTAAGGGCATTGAACGGTCCATTACGGTCTATTGCAATGGGCCGGTGGATCCGGCGATCCAAGCCAAGTGACCTCCCAAGGGCGCAAAGACCTAACTAAAGACTCAACAAAGACCTAACGCTGTGGGGAGATTGGCGATCGCCCATCGCCGCTGCGTCATCAACCGTCGGACCACAGGGGCGCTAGGAGGCGATCGCATGCCAGTCGGTCCCCTGGCGGTGGAGGGAGCAGGGAATGCAGGTGGCCCTAGCCCCCCGCACATCGGCAAGGTCGTCGTAATAGCCCAACTCGCTTGCCAACAGCACCACCTGGGACCAGGGGAGGGACTGCTCCGGCGCAAGGGCTCCGATTTGATAGAGGAAACAGGTCATCTGTTCGGGGTCCGGTTCCAGGAAAGGGTAGCCGCTGCTGCTGCTGCTGTTCACGATCAAAACCTCCGGTGCGGATCAGCGTTACCCCTGGGATGGTGCCGATGGCCCCAGTTCCAGTTGACCGCCCCTGGAACTGGGGACTGAAGGGACTCGTGGCGGGGGCTGAAACGGGAGGGTTTCACCCCGGTCAAGGGCGGTGCTTCATGAACGCTGCTGAAGGAGGACAGCGGTGTGTGGTGTAAGGGACTGGTGCCGTGGGCTCTGGGGGCGATCGCGCGGTGGAGCGGTCAAGTGGGGAGGGGCCGGGACGCGATCGCAACTCCCCCGGCCAAGGAATTTAGGGGAGCCCCTAGCTTTTCTTTAGCCTAGCAAGGCCTTGCCCAAATCTAAGAAAAATATAAAATAAAGATAAATAAATATATGGGCCGTCGAGTTTCCACTGCCGTGGGCACCGATTAGCTTGATCAAATCGGGCGATCGCGGGGAATCCAATTGCCCTTGAACCCCTGAGGATCGGCGATAAAAGGGAGATCTTCGGGGCGATCGCAGCGGCAAGCCCGGAACTTAATTAGGGCAAAATCGACCCCTAGGGTAGAGGCCACGGGCCACGGGAGGGCCATGAATTGTCCCTGAAACGGCATCGCGGCGGCGAAGAAAGCCCCAGGTTGTTGCCCTCAGGGACGGCTAAAGGCCACGGCGGCCGGTTGGGCCGTGAAGCGAATACAGATGGGGGCGCGGCTTTTGAGATCGGGGGCCAGGGTGACAATTTGCCGCAGGACGTGATCGTTCACCCACAGCACCAACGGGAAAGGAAAGGCGCGGCTAAAGGCGTTGAACACCCGATTGGTGGCCACCAGTAAATCATCCAGGTGCTCCACCTGATCGAGCCCGTGGATCAAGAGGGCGCTGGGGGTGCGGGGGCCGAGGAGCTGATGGATACTGCGGTAGAGGGTTTGGGTCTCCTCCGGTAGGGTGATGGCGAGGCGATCGCACCCCCGCGCCAACAGCAGTTGGGTCATTTGCGCCTCGATGGCCGAATCATTGCAGTGGGCCAACATGAGGGCAAATTCGCCCCGTTGCAGATCAATCGTGCGATCTAGGAGCGCTAGGGCCGCGATCGCGTCATCTGAGGGGGTAGAAATCAGGGGTCGGGCCATGAGCCTAAACCTATCGTGAATGTCTGGCGATCGCTCTTCTCTTCAATGCGGTTCACAGGCCCCCGGAAGTCCGCAGCCCCTGGGGGAACGATTTCGGGAAACGGGGCCACCGGGGGGAGAAACTATCGGATGGCGCTCCCCAGATCTCCCGGAAACAGAAGTTGCCCCCAGGGAAAGATGGGGGCGGACGGGGGGGATCTAGGGCTGGGGGGTGGGGTTGCGGGTTACCTAGCCACGACTCGCTTTCCAAGCTTGGAAACGTTCGGTTTCTTCCAGGGCTGGGTTGATCCCAAACCAACGACCACGGGCATCGCGATATTCGTAGACTAACATGCTCCGCAAAAGCCGTTGGTAGTCCTCCTCACCGCGAATGCCCTCGCCGCCGGCCACCTGGAGCAATAGATCCCATTCGTTATTGTCGATCGAGAGCACTAAATCATCGCGATAGTCGCGGATGGCGTGTTCGAGGCTGTCGCGGGTGAGGGGCGGATCCTCCTGCTGGAGGCAGCGGTAGACCAGGCCCAGCAGGGTGCGCGGGTGGCCACCACTGACGCGGCAGAGGCGATCGAGGGTGTCCTGGCTGTCAAAAATGCGATCGAGGGCGGCGAGGCGCTCGGCCTCGGGCAAGTCCGGAAAGGCCCGGGCAAGGATGGCTTGGCGCAGGAGGGACATGCCGGTTTCAAAGGGGGCTCCGTCGCGATCGCGGGCCGGCACCATGGGCAACACCTTGGGGGCCACGCCACCGCCGAGGCGATTTTTTAAGGTTTCGTACTCGTCGGAAAACAGCAGCGCCAGGGGAATCGTATAAACCACATGGCAGTTCAGCCGCCGCAGTTGGGCACCGCGATCAATGAATAGATATTCCGGCTGCGATCGCCCCGACGGCATCGGGCGGTTGTCCACGCGATCGAGGTTATCCACAATCACCACCAGCCCCTGCTGACCGCGCTTGGTCAGTTCCCGATTGGCCCTAGCCAGCACCTCTTCATTAATGGCCCGCAGGATGCCCTCGGCGCGCGGTTCAAGATATTGGCGCAGTTGGTTGCGGAGCTTGGGATTGTCCTGGGTTTTCGCCGTCAGCTTCGCGATCCCCAACGACAGTTCCGCCTCCGCCGACAGGTCAATGGGCGTTTGCAGAAAATCCCCCACCTCCCGGAACAGGTTACTGAAGTAGCTGGGCTTGAGCTTGATGCCCATGGTTTCCAGGTTGTCGCTAACCTGGTGGGTGATGGCCAGGAGAATGTCGCTAATGTCCACATCGGCCATGTCGAGGTCTTGGCTAGACTCGAAGTAGACCACATAAAACCCTTCCTGCTCCAGTTCGTTCTTGAGGCGGAGCAGTTCGGTGGATTTGCCGCAGCCAATGTGGCCGGTGAACAGTTGGCAGGTGGGATCCTCGGGCGAGATGCGCGAGATGGTGCGCTTGAGTTCGCCGATGATTTTTCCGCCCCGGACGGGGGCAAAGTCTATATAGTATTTGCGATCGCCTTCGTCCCCCATGTCGAGGGTTTTGGCGGGGTTACAGGCTTTGAAGAATCGGGATAGGTCTAAGGCCATGGGCACCGGCTATCGATGGGGAACTCGGAAATAGGCGAGGTTGGGCGCGGCTTGGGGCGCGGCTTGGGGGTGAGGGGGTAATGGTTGTGTTTCTGTCTGGATTTTATATAACGGATGGGACCGATTGGAGGCGGGGTGAAGGCCCGTGGCGGTCCTGGGCCTTGGGGCGGGTCTGGTTTGGGGGGGGCAGCCCAGGGACACCCAGGGGAGACGGCCACCATGGCTAGACGCCGCCGCCGATCGGGGAAGCCCCCCAGCCCTCCGACGCAGGAATCCAAGCGGGGGGTCAGCCAGCGATCCAGCGGACGATCGGCCCGCCCCGCCCCGCCGTCCCCCCCATCCTCGCCCGCCGAGGCGCGATCGCGGCCCCAGTCCCCCAATGCCGCCCGTCAAGCGCTTTTACAACGGCGGGCCGAACTGCGCAAACGGCGACGGCTCAAGGTGGCATTTGGGGGTTGGCGGGTGCTGGCCACAGGGGCGATCGCCGCCGCCACCGCCTGGGCGATCGCCTCCCCGGTCTGGGTGCTGCGATCGGGGGCCGATGTGCGCGTTGAAGGCAACCGTTTGATTGATCGCGACACCATCCTGCGCCTCGCCGCGATCGACTATCCCCAATCCCTCTGGCGCATCCAGCCCGACGCGATCGCCGCCGCGATCGAAGCCCGCGCCCCCATCGCCGAAGCCACCGTCCGCCGCGAACTGCTGCCCCCCGGCCTCACCGTGCGGGTGCGGGAACTGGTGCCCGTCGCCGTCCTCCAAAACCGCCCCGTCCCCCTCGCCAACGCCGCCGGCAAGCCCCCCAGCCCCCTGGGCCTCATCGACGAGCGGGGCCGCTGGATCGACTTCGAGCGCTACCGATCGCTCCAGCCCCCACCGCCCTTGCCCCCCCTCAAGGTCATCGTCGATCACTACCGCCAATTCCAGCCCCTCTGGCCCCAGCTCTACGCCCAGATCCGCCTCGCCAGCGTCCCCATCCGCGAAATCCATTGGCGCGCCCCCAACCAGCTCGAACTCGTCACCGCCACCGCCCGCATTGATTGCGGCCCCTACGGCGATCAGTTCGTGGACCAGCTCAACGCGATCGCCCGCCTCGGCAACCTCGAAGGCCGCCTCCCCCAGGGCCAAACCGCCCGCATCGACCTGCGCGACCCCGCCACCCCCATCCTGGACCTGCAACCGCCCCCCAGCCCCACCGCCAATTCCCAAGCCAGCCCCCAAGGCACCCCCGCCCCACCCCCCTAACCCCCTCCGAATTATCAATAAACTAGCCATCGATAGGCTTTACTTAATTCAGTCGCCCCAAATCGGTCAAACCAGCCATTGAGCGATTACGCTGATGGGGATTTTTCATCATGGCCCTAGACACCATCCCCCCAAGGCGGATACAACCAAAGCGGCAGTCGCCTCCGGCGATCGCCCCCCCTGCCTAGGATTCATGCCCAATCGCCATCAATTGGTTTTTCAAACGACTTACCCTATAGTTGACGTAAAGTCGTTCGAGCTAGGCAAAAACACACCGGAACTATCCTGTCAAACCCTCTTTTCCCCCATGACGCTGAATGATCGACCGGGATTCGCCCAATCCAACGTTTATCCCCCCGATTTTTCTAGCCTCGCGGGTGTCGATGGCAATAGCATGATCGGTGGGCTCGGCCAAGGGCAATACGCCAACGGTAATGTGGGACGGCAGTCCGATCGAGACAAAGAAGGTAGCGATATCGTGCCAGGCAACGTTGCGCGGATAAAGGTCATCGGGGTCGGTGGCGGCGGCGGCAATGCCGTCAATCGCATGATCGCGAGCGAGATCACTGGCATTGAATTTTGGTCCATTAATACGGATGCCCAGGCCCTGGCAACGGCGGCGGCTCCGAACCGGCTACAACTGGGCCAAAAGCTGACAAAGGGCCTCGGGGCGGGGGGCGATCGCGCCGTGGGCAAAAACTCCGCCCAGGAATCCCGCGAAGAGATCGCCGCCGCGCTCCAGGATACGGATCTGGTGTTCATCACCGCCGGGATGGGCGGCGGCACCGGCACGGGGGCAGCTCCAGTGGTGGCGGAGGTGGCCAAGGAACTGGGGGCCTTGACGGTGGCGGTGGTGACGCGCCCGTTTAAGTTTGAGGGGCGGCGGCGCACCACCCAGGCGGAGGAGGGCATCGCGGAACTGAAGGCCCATGTGGACACGCTGATCATCATTCCCAACGATCGCCTGCTGGCGGCGATTCCTGAACAAACGCCGGTGCAGGATGCGTTCCGCTTTGCCGATGATGTGCTGCGCCAGGGGGTGCAGGGCATTTCGGACATCATCACGATCCCCGGTTTGGTCAATGTGGACTTTGCCGATGTGCGGGCGGTGATGTGCGATGCGGGGTCGGCCCTGATGGGCATTGGCATTGGGTCCGGCAAATCCCGGGCGCGGGATGCGGCCAATGCGGCCATTTCGTCGCCCCTGCTGGAGTCCTCGATTGAGGGGGCGAAGGGGGTGGTGTTCAACATCACCGGCGGGTCGGATCTGACGCTGCATGAGGTGAATGCGGCGGCGGAGGCGATCTATGAGGTGGTGGATCCGAATGCCAATATCATTTTTGGGGCGGTGATTGATGACCGCCTGCAGGGGGAGATTCGCATTACGGTGATTGCGACGGGGTTTGCGACGGATGCCCCCGCGCCGATGAAGCCGCCGACGGGCCATGGGTTGGGCTTGCCGCGATCGCAGCGATCGCCCCGTTCCGGGACCTTTGCATCGCCGCCCCCCCCTGCGCCCCTGCCGGAGCCGGAAGATCCCAGTGGGGGCAGCGGCGGGGGCGGGTTAGATATTCCTGAGTTTTTGCAGCGGCAGCGCAAGAAACCCTAGGCCATCTGGAGGGTCACGCCATGGGTACCCCCTCATCCCCCAATCAACTGACGACCGAGGCCATCCGCCTGCTCAAGGCGTTTGAGGGGCTTTACCTGCGGGCGTATCAGGATTCGGTGGGGGTGTGGACCATTGGCTATGGCACCACGGCGGGGGTGCGGTCGGGCATGGTGATCAGTGAGGCGGAGGCGGAGGCGCTCCTGCGGAAGGATTTGGATCGGTTCGAGGGGGTGGTGCGATCGCTGGTGACGGTGCCCCTGACGGATGATCAATATTCGGCGTTGGTGGTGTTTGCCTACAACGTGGGGGATGGGGCGTTGGGGGGATCGACCCTGCGCAAGCGGTTGAATGGCGGGGATTATGGGGCGGCGGCGGACGAGTTTTTGCGCTGGGATAAGGCGGGGGGGCGATCGCTCCTGGGGCTGTCGCGGCGGCGGCGGGCGGAGCGGGCGCTGTTTTTGGGGGAGCCCTGGGAGGGGTTTTTGACCTGGGAACCGTCGGCCCCCGCCGATCTGGCCCAGGGGGCGGCGGTGCTGCGGTTGACGGTGCCGCCGATGGGGGGCGATCGCGTGCGGCAGGTGCAGCGGGCCTTGGGGGAGGCGGGGTTTTCGGTGGCGATCGATGGCCTCTATGGTCCCGGTACGGCGGCGGCGGTGCGGCAATTCCAGGGGCAGCGGGGGCTGGTGGCGGATGGGGTCGTGGGGGCGGAAACCCTGGCGGCCTTGGGGCTGTAGGGGGCGCGATCGCGGCGGACTCTGCGGGGCGGCATTGGTGAACGGTGAGGAGCTATGGCAATTTCCCAGGATTTCCCGGCGGGGGGAGACGGTGGCGCTTCGGTGGATCGCGATGGGCTGGCGGTGCCGATCGCCCTGACGGTGGCCGGGTCCGACAGCGGCGGCGGGGCGGGCATCCAGGCGGATCTGCGCACCTTTGCCATGCACTGCGTCCACGGGACCAGTGCCCTGACCTGCGTGACGGCCCAAAATACCTGCGGCGTGAGTCGGGTGGATGCGTTGCCCCCGGAGGCGATCGCGGCCCAGATGGATGCGGTGCTGGGGGATATGAAGGTCGCGGCGGCGAAGACGGGCATGGTGCTCAATGGGGCGATCGCCCGGGCGGTGGCCCAGCGGCTGGAGCGCTGGCAACTCTCGGCCCTGGTGGTGGATCCGGTGATGGTGTCCCGGACGGGGGCCAAGCTGCTGGATGGGGACGCGATCGCGGCGGTGCGCGAGGCCCTGCTGCCCCTGGCCCTGGTGGCGACGCCGAACCGCTATGAGGCGGAAATTTTGGCCGGGATGCCGGTGCAATCCCTGGCGGACATGGAAACGGCGGCGGGGCGGATTTTGGCCCTTGGCCCCAAAGCGGTGCTGGTGAAGGGGGGCGGCATGGGGGGCGACCTGCGGGGGGTGGATGTGTGGTGCGATGGCGACACCCTGCACGTCCTCAAAACCCACCGGGTGGACACGATTCATACCCACGGCACCGGCTGCACCCTCTCCGCCGCGATCGCCGCCAACCTCGCCAAGGGGATGGGGCCGCTGGATGCCGCGATCGCCGCCAAGGATTACGTCACCGGAGCCCTGAACCACGCCCTCGCGATCGGCCAGGGCCAGGGGCCGGTGGGGCACTTCTTCCCCCTGCTGCCCCCCAAGGCCCCCTAGCCGCGATCGCCCCCTATGCCCCTGCTAGGACTGGGACACCACAATCACCGAGTCCCCCGCCTGAAACGCGATCGGCTCCCCCTTCGGCGGATTGAGCACCACCCCATAATCCTGGGCCATGCTGCCCGCCTGGGCCTGACACCGATAGCCAATGGCCGATTCCCCCCGCTGGCGCGCCGCCTCGACCACCGTATAGAAATTGACCGGACGCTCCAGGGTCACATAATGTCCCACCGGCTTGAGATAAATCTCAGACCCCTCGGGGCTAAACAACTCCGTCAGCACCGCATTCAGGCTCTTTTGCTCCGCCACCTGGGCCATCATCAAACTAATAATTTGTTCGCTAATGACAAAATCATCGGGGCGGGCCACCTGGGCCAGGGCCTGGTTACGCACATCCAAAATCTCCGTCACGATTTGAAGATCGTGCCCCCCCTGATTGCAAATATCCCGCAAATGTAAAAGGGTCACCAGGGTTTGAGCGTCCGCCTGTTGGGGATCTAGATCCAGGTTACACAGCACCAGGGCATGGTCGTAGCGCTTCAGATCAAGGCGATCTAAAACCTCGCGATCGGTTGGATCTCCGGGGTAATAGTCAATCGTTTGATGTTGCAGTGGAGGTTGCCCCTTATGGGATTCAGGATCCAGCTTAAGGAGCGAATCGGCGGACTCGGCAATGATGGTCGCCGTGGAACCGGGGGCAACGTATTGATCGAGCAATTCGAGAATGGTATCGAGGCGATTATTGCAGCCCAAAATCAAGGTATTTTCCGCAACATCGGCCCCTGAATCGGTCAGTTGAATGGCGACTGGGTCGATGGAGACTTGGCCCTGGTTGAGGACCATTGTGTCATCGTCTTCGCTGATTATAATGAGGCGATCGCCCGCCTGGATGAGGCGATCCATGGGGGCATTAATATGAATTGCGCCCTGCGGATCCTGGAGGCCAATTACCGAGGAATTGTCATAGGCCAAAAGCGCCTGACCATAGGTTTTTCCCTGGAGGGCCGGTTCCTCGCGCAGGTAGATTTCAACCCCCCTGAAGCTGAGCAGGTTCATATAAACGGTGGACAAACCCGACTGGCGACAGGTCTGGACCACAATGCGTGAAATCAGGTCATTAATCAGCAGCGGTTCAATCACATCCTGGGCCACCAGTCGCAGCACATCCAGGGTTTTCTCGGACTGGACCTGGGCGACGAGATGATAGGGCTGGGGGTGCGATCGCGGAATATTGGTGATCGCCAGTAGGGTTTTGACCAGGGAGGCATCGCCCCCTTCCTGGGACGGGTGAAGAATGATCACGGAGCGGGCCGTTTGGACACTGACCATGCCCAAATCCGCCATGTGGCTGGGGCTGCCGGTGCGGCAAACGAGGCGGGTTCGGGACAATTTGCCGAGCATTTCCGCCAGGGCATTTTCCATTTCCACCTTGTCCTGCTCACTCAGAATGACGATGCAGGTGTCCGGTTGATTGGCGTTGGCTAAAACCAGTTCGGAAATGAGGGTAAAGATCTGTAAAGACCAGCCCAAAATGACGATGTGATCGCTTTCAATGACCCGCGATCGCCCCTTGCGCAGGTCATCCAGTTTGGCTTCGATGCCGCTGCTGAGGAGACCGATGAGGGTACTGACCACGAAGATGCCGCCGAAGGTGACAAACAGCATGGTCAGCCGGAAGCTCCAGCCGTTGTCGCCGCCGACGGTGCCGGAATCGAGGGTGCGCATCAAAACCCCCCACAGGGCTTCGGCCAGGGTGAGGCGATCGCCCCCTTCCGGCGTGACGCCCAAAAGGCTGACCAGGGCGGCCATGAGGAGGATGAAGACAAAGGAGACCAGGGCAAGGCCGCTGATGAGGGCGACGGTCCCCTGGGCCATGAAGTTATCAAATTGGTAGCGCACCTGTTCCGCGAGGGTGCTGTTGTGATCACGGCGGCGGGCGGACCGGGCGCGGGGCATTTTTTGGGCCATGGGTTGCGGTTGGGCCAGCGCTGGACTGGCTATGGAGAGTATTTAGTATTATTCACCGTTCGGTTTTGATTCCTACGGGGATTAAGGAAATCCTTCGGGAGAGAATTGTTGCGGGGCAAATTTGCCCTTAGGGGAACTCAAGGGCGAGCTTAGGTGTTAGCCACTTTTGCCTTTTAAGACGGCCCTAAGGGATGACCTAGGGGATTTTTAGGGGATGATTTTGGGCGGTTTTTGGGGCTGACCTTGAGTATGGCTTTGGGGATAGCTTTAGACGGACTTTAACCTTTCCTTTAAGGTTCCTTAAGGTGATATTGGGCGATCGCGGGGGACCGCTGGGCATGGGCGGGACGTTGGCGGGGAGGCAGCCTTGTTAAAATGGGCGTCGCCTTCTCCGCGTCCGTGGCGCGATCGCCCTATGCAACCCGTTGACTACACCACCTTTGCCGCCGCCGTGGCGGAGTTGGGGCGAGATTGGTGCCCTGCCCGGTTGGAACAGGTGTTTCAGCGCGATCGCTTCACGGTCTATCTCTGTTTGCGGACCCTGGAGCGGCGGGGCTGGCTGGCGATCGGCTGGCACCCGGAGGCGGCGCGCATCCATATGGGGGAAGCACCGCCGAAGGAACCGGATACGTTTACGTTCAGCCAGCAGCTTTTGCACCAGTTGAAGGGGCTAGCAATTGTGAAGTTTGACCGGGTTACCCCCTGGGAACGGGTGGTGGATCTGCAATTTACGCGGCGGCCGGGGGATCCGGTGCAGTGGCATTTGTATGTGGAAATCATGGGCAAATACAGCAATGTGATTCTCTGCACGGCGGAGAATGTGATTGTGACGGCGGCCCATCAGGTGAGTTCCCAGCAGTCCCGCATTCGGCCCATCCAAACGGGGCAGCCCTACGAGTTACCGCCGCCGCTGGTGGATACGACACCCCGGATCGAGGAGCCCTTTGAAAGCTGGCGCGATCGCGTGGGGCTGGTGCCGGGGGCGATCGCGCGGCAGTTGGTGAAAAGCTATCGGGGCCTCAGTTCGACCTTGGCGCGATCGCTGGCCCAGATGGCAGACCTGGACCCGGATCAGGTCACGGCGGACTTAACAGAGATTGAATGGCGGCGACTCTTTGACGCTTGGCGAGGCTGGCTGAAGGCCCTAGAAACAGAAACCTTTGATCCGGTCTGGACCGCCATGGGCTATAGCGTCGTGGGGGCACCCCAGGGGCAGGCCGCGCCGACGGTGCAGGAGCTATTGGATCGGTACTATGGCGATCGCCTCAATGGGGATACATTCCAGCGGCTGGTGCATCAATTGCGCCAGAAGGTGGCGAACCAAACGGCGAAATTGACCAAGAAACGGGATGAATTTCGTGATCGCCTCGCCCTGTCCAACGAAGCCGATCAAATGCGCGCCCAGGCGGATTTATTAATGGCCCATTTGCACCATTGGCAGCCGGGAATGGCGACCATTACCCTGGCGGACTTTGAGACGGAAGCGCCCGTTTCCATTCCCCTCGATCCGGCTCTCGACGCGGTGAGTAATGCCCAAAAATTCTATAAAAAACACCAAAAACTCAAGCGATCGCGCCAAGCCATTGAACCCCTTTTGGCGGCGGTGACCGATGAACTCAATTATCTAGAGCGGGTAGAAACGGCTTTGCTTGACTGCGATCGCTACCGCCACCCGGACGACCTCGCCGCGATCGAAGAAATCCGCGACGAATTAATCAGCCAAGGCTATCTCGCGGATCCGGGCTATCGACGACCCGATCGCGATCGCGCCGAAGGGTTCCACCGCTACCAAACCCCCAGCGGCCACGACATTTGGGTCGGGCGCAACAACGGCCAAAACGATCGCCTCACCTTCCGCCTCGCCGGGGACTATGACCTGTGGTTCCACGCCCAGGAAATCGCCGGTAGCCACGTATTGCTGCGCCTGCCACCGGGCACCGCCCCCACCGACACGGACCTACAAACCGCTGCCGACCTCGCCGCCCGCCACAGCCGCGCCCGCCACAGCGACGCCGTACCGGTGGTCTACACCCACCCCCGCCACGTCTACAAACCCAAGGGCGCTAGCCCCGGCACCGTCCTCTACCGCCGCGAAACCGTCCTCTGGGCCAACCCCCAACGGGCGATCGCGATCGCCCCCACCGCCCCCTAGGGGCCACACCGTAACGATCGCTACACAATGTCAGGGAACCCTGTTAACTTTTGTTGCATATTTTTCGTATCCGCCACTACAATCAGTCCAGCAGGAGCAGCACTGACGGGTCGGACCCACCCTGTGCCGTGGTCAGATTGTGCCGTGGGAAGCGCGATCGCCCCGTCCCCCAGAATTTTTCCGAGCTTCTTGCGAAATGCAGTAGACAACCAGTTTTTTAGCATCACCGCCGACCCAAAGAGGTCGGTTTTTTTTGGCGATGTTTTTTTCGACGAAGAGCTGAAGCCCTTCTGTGGCGAGGCTTAGGTTCCCAGGAAAAGCCCCAGCCCTAGAACTGTTCAAGCCCCTTAAACTCAATCCCCGCCGCCTTCGCCGCATTGGCCGATTCCCCGCACAGGCGCGGCGTCGGAAAAATCTTGCCGGGATTGGCGAGCCCCTCCGGGTTCAGGGCCGATCGCACCCACTGCATCGTCTCCAGGTCCACCTCGGAAAACATCTGGCCCATGTAGCACTGCTTATCGGTGCCGATGCCGTGCTCCCCCGACAGGGCACCCCCCGCCGCCACGCACCGCTGCAAAATCTCGCCCCCCAGCTTCTCCACCGCCTCCAACTCGCCGGGAATGCGGCGATCGTAGAGCACCAGCGGATGCAAATTCCCATCCCCCGCGTGGAACACATTGGCAACCCGGTAGCCATATTTCTCACTCAGGGCCGCGATTTCCTCCAGCACCCAGGCCAGCTTCGTGCGGGGCACCACCCCATCTTGCACGTAATAGTCCGGGCTGATGTGGCCCGCCGCCGCAAAGGCCGCCTTGCGTCCCTTCCAGAGCTTGAGCCGTTCTGCCGGATCCGTGGCCGCCGTCACCTGCCGCGCTCCGTTAGCGAGACAAAGGTCGGTCACCTTGGCGCTGTAGGCTTCCACCTCTACTTCGAGGCCGTCCAGTTCAATGAGCAAGACCGCCGCCGCATCCCTGGGATAGCAGTTGGTTTTGGCCACATCTTCGACGGCATTGATACTAAAGTTGTCCATGATTTCCATGCCGCCGGGGACGACGCCCGCGCTGATGATGTCGGTGACGGCTTGGCCTGCGGCGGCCATGGACGAAAAGTCCGCCAGCAGCACTTTGATGTATTCAGCGGTTTTGAGGATTTTGAGGGTGATTTCCGTGGCGATGCCCAGGGTGCCTTCGGAGCCGACGAATAGGCCCGTGAGGTCATAACCGGGCATTTCGGCAATGGAACCGCCAAAGTCCGCGATCGCCCCGTCCGGCAGCACCACCTTGAGGCCCAGGACATGGTTCGTGGTGACCCCGTATTTGAGGCAATGGACGCCGCCGGAATTTTCGGCCACATTGCCGCCGACGGTGCAGACGATTTGGCTCGATGGATCAGGGGCATAGTAAAACCCCGCGCCGCTGACGGCCTGGGTCACCCAGTTATTGACCACACCGGGCTGGACCGTGATGCGCTGGTTCTCCAGGTCCGTCGCCAGGATGCGGTTCATGCGGGCGGTGACGATGAGCACGCAGTCGGGCACGGGCAGGGCTCCGCCGGACAGGCCGGTGCCAGCCCCACGGGCCACGAAGGGGATGCGGTGGCGGTTGCAGATTTTGACGGCGGCGGCCACCTGCTCGGTGCTGGTGGGCAGAACCACGATCGCGGGCCGTTCGCAGTAGCTGGTGAGGCCGTCGCATTCGTAGACCAACAGTTCTTCCCTGCGGCGGATGACGGCGCGATCGCCCAGGGCAGCGATCAGATCCGCAACGATCGCATCCCAGGGGATCGGCTGGGGTCGAGATTGGGGAGGGATGGCAGTGGCAGTCATGGGGGGAACAGGGGACGACGGGGAACGCAGGGGAAACGGCGGGGGCGTCCCCCATTCTAGCGAAGGGGCGCAGGGCAAATCGCCCCAAACACCGGGGATCCTAGCGGCCAGCGCAGTAGCCATTGAGGCCATTGACTAGCCGCTCCTCACGGATCGGAATTTCGTCAAAGGCGCGTTCCGCCTGGGCCACCTGTTCGAGGATGCGTTCCGCCTCGGCGCGGCCTTCGGGGGTGCGGGGAATCGATTCAATGCGGCCAATGGCGTTGGCGAGGACGGCCATGGCACTGCCGAGATCCCGATAGAGGGTGGCGAAGTCATTGCGGTACCGCAACAGGGTGCGATCGCCCAGGGGCACGGTGCCAATGGTGCCCGCGAGGGCGGTGGCGCGGGTGGCCAGATCCGACAGTTCGCGGGCGGTGGGCTGCTGGTCGGGGGTGAGGCTGCTGTCGAGGCCGGTGCGGCGGTTCAGCACCTCCACCAGCCGGTTGCACTGCTCGACGCGATCGCGGTTGACCTGTTTCAGGCCGGGATGGGCAACGGCCCCAGCCCCCAGGGGAGCCTCGGGCAGGGCGATCGCCGCGCGGGCTCCAAGGGCAACGGGTAGACCCGCGATCGCACCGACGGCCAGGGCAACGCAGCGAACGGCAAAGCGACTCCGGGGGCAGCAAACAGTCATGGTGGCTCAAATCTCCATGGGGCATTGATTCGTTAGCCCCACCTTAAAACCCCCCGCGCCCCCATCCCCCCAACCGTCCCCCAGATCCCCCCCATCATCAGCATTTCACCAGCATTTTCGATACACTCAATGGAAATCCATAGCCGCTGCTCCACAGCCCTATGGATCCGTCAACCCTCTAAAACCACCACCATTCATCGTGCCTAATTGACCGGACCCTTCGGGCATCCGGCGAACGGGGGACCCACCTGATACTTGGGGCGCATTTCCAAACCCTGGAAAAGGAAAATCCCATTTCCTAGCCCGCCAGCTAACCTCGTCGGCCATTGGGATCAAACCTATGGAAAATCTACAAGCGGTCGCCTCCGCCACGGTCTTCGTGGCGGTCATTTTCGTAGTAGCCACCGACTCCGTTCACCTCACCGTTGCTGCCCTGATGGGGGCGCTGTTGCTGGTGTTCGGCCATGTGCTCACCCTGACGGAGGCCATTGATTTCATCGGGCGCGGCTACCCCACCTTGACCCTGCTGTTTGGGGTGATGGTGACGGTGCGGGCCTTCCAACCCACCCGCGTGTTTGACTACCTGGCGGGGCGCATGGTCCAGATGGCCCAGGGCAGCGGCCGACGTTTGCTCCTGGCGATCGTGGGCATCACCGCCCCCATCTGTGCCGTGCTGCCCAACGCAACCACCGTGGCCCTCTTAGCTCCCCTGCTGCCGCCCCTGGCGATGGATTTGGGGGTGGATTTTGTGCCGCTGCTGATTTTGCTGGTGCTGGTGGCCAATAGCGCGGGTCTGCTGACCCTGGTGGGGGATCCGGCCACCTACATCGTGGGGGATGCGGTGAATGTCACCTTTCTGCAGTATCTAGAGCGGCTGGCGATCGGCGGGGTGCTGTCGATCGCGGTGATTGTTGTCATGCTGCCGTGGCTGTTCCCGCGCCTGTGGCGGCAGAAGCTGGAGCATCCGGAAGACATTCCCCTGCCCACCATTGAGCATCCGCGCATGTTGATCGTCGGCAGCGCGATCGCGGCCTTCATGTTCACCCTGTTCGTGGTGGGGGAACTGCTGCCGAGCCCCGTGCCCCCCGCCGCCGCCGCCCTGATGGGGGCCGCCCTGGCCCTCTTCCTCGCCCACCACAGCAAAATCGATACGGTCCATCGCATCCTGGCGGATGTGGACTGGAGCACGCTGCTGTTTTTTATGGCGATTTTTGTGCTGATCGGCTCCCTAGAAAAAACCGGCGTCCTGAGCCAACTGTCGGGGCTGCTGGCCCTGGTCCTGGGGCAGAACATTTTCATCGGGTCGATTCTGCTGCTGTTTCTGATGGGGGGCATTTCGACGCTGATCCCCAACATTCCCCTGGTGGTGGCCGCCGTGCCCCTGCTGAAGGAATATGTGGTGCAGGTAAACCTTGCGCCGCCGGAGATTTTGGCGACGGATTACAGCGGATCGCTGCCGCCGGCGGTGCTGCCTTTGTTCTACGCCATGATGTTCGGCGCGACCTTGGGGGGCAATGGCACCCTGGTGGGGGCATCGTCGAATATTGTGGCGGCGGGGATCGCGGAGCAGCACGGTCATCCTATTTCCTTTAAGCGGTTTCTGCGCTACGGGATGCCGGTGATGCTGGCCCAGTTGGGGATTTCGGCCCTGTTTATTGGGGTGCGTTTTCTGCTGTAGGGCGATCGCCTTGCCCCGGACGCAAACTGCCGAGCAGGAGGGTGAGGTCATCGTCGGTACGGGCGGTGACCTTGGGCGATCGCAGGAAGTTCGTGAGGGTTTCCTGGGCCGCTGCGGGATCGTCGCTGGCCTGCACGAACTGAAACAGGGGGGCAAAGAAGGGGCCAAAGGGATCGCCGCTGGGCAGTTCGAGGGCGAGGCGCTGGAGGCCGTCGGAAAAAAGGGCCACATGGGCGAGGGTGCCTTGAAATTCCCCATAGACGATCGCGGCGATCGCCCCCTTGCCGGTCAAGAACACCGTTTCATTGGCATATTCCCCCTGTTGGGGGCGCGTGAGGGTGCGGCACTGGCCCGCGAGGTCCGCCACCACCGCCGCCCCATCGCCAATTTGCGCCGCCACGGCCAGGGTCGGTCCCGCCGCGATCGCGATCGTCGTGCAGGCCAACTCCCGCAGGGGAATATTTTCTTGCCGCGCTAGGGTTTCGAGATCCGCGCGGGCCAGGGCCAGGGAGGTTTTGAGGCCATCACGCAGGCGCGCCGCCAGGGCATTTGGGGGATCTGGGGGCTCTGGATCCAGGCGATCGCCCCCCGCCCTTGAGGTCGCCAACGCCGCCGCCACCTGCACCCCCAGGACCGCCGTCACCGTTTCCACCGCCCGCTGGGCACCCCAGCGCGATCGCGCCGCCGACCCGGCCCCATCCGCCACGGCCCCCCACAGCCAGCCCCCCCGCGATCGCCACGCCACCGCATCCTGGTTCGGCAGCGATCGCCGCTCATGGCCCGTCCCCGCCACCGACGCCGCGATCGCCCGCCAAGCCTGCCCCCTTTCCACCGTCCCTAGCCGATCCATCCCCCCTACACCTCACCCCAGCCCGCCGGCGACGGCAGGGGCACCTGTTCATCCGTCCGGGACTGGGACACCCGCTGCATACTCGCCGACAGCCACAGGAACAATTCCCGAAACTGCAACCCCCGCAACTTCAGGGGATCACGCACCGCAATCTCCCGCAGTTTCCCCATATCCGCGTCCTCCACCCCCACCGCAAAAAACGCCAGGGATTTCGCATCCTCCGCCGCCCGGATCCGCAGCGCCGCCTTCTCCACCGTCCCCGGCTCATCGGACGGAGCCCCATCCGTAATCAAAAACACCCACGGGCGATAGTAGGCCACCCCATTGGCCCGGTACTGGCGCTTGCGGGCCTCAAGGGCATCGAGGGCCGCATGGATCGCCGCCCCCATATAGGTCATACCCCCCGGCTCCAGGGTGGGCGCTTCAAACCCATCCGCCGTTACAAAATCTTGCAGAATCTGCACCCGGTCATCAAACGTAACAATGGCAATTTCCACCCGTTTTCGGGCCAGATCATCGCGATTGAGATCCGCCTGAAAGGTGCGTAGACCTTCATTCAACGCGGCCATAGGAGGGCCTGCCATTGATCCCGATCGATCCAGCAATAAAACACAGGGGCAGCGGGGTTCCGGATTCTCCGCAAACATCACCGCCTCGTCGAGATTAAAACTTTCAGACACAATCGCAAGCAGTCCTAATAACTCAGCTAAACTTGGGGGCAGCTTCGGCAACGGGCCGTTGCCCATCCCCGCAAAACGTCGGAACCACGCCCACACGACGGCGGAGTCGCGGCCCCTGCGGAGCCCTTGCCCCTTCGACCGGTGCGATCGCCCCCCAGCCCCATTTGACCGGTTGATCGACCCCACCGCCGGAGCCCACGGCTGAGGCCACCATTGCCCTTGCAGCGTACCACCATCCCCCAACGGGATTTGCCCCAATCCGCCCGCCGCCGCCCCTGGGGAACCCCAACCGTTGACGCGATCAGCGGTGCCGTTGTTTCTCTGCCCTGGGCGATCGCCGGGGGGTGGGTGGTCCGTCCGCCGCGATCGCAACTGCCCCTGGGGGACAAGGGGCCACCCCGCCCACGCCGCAGGGCCTAGGTCGCCGCCGCCTCCACTCCAGCCCCTTTTGCCTTAGGTTTCCATGAATTCCCCTTGAATTTTAGTTGGATTTTACCGTTGAATCCCCCCTAAATTTCCCTTGAATTCCCCTTGAATTTCCGCTGAACTTGTTGACAGTTGTCCGTTATTTCAGAGTATTTCGGAGTCGGTTATGACCACGACAGGGAACCCCCTTTCCAATTACGCCAGTTCCTTTGAAATGCAGGCGAATGCCGCCTGTCCCATCACCATCCACGTGGAGGATGATCGCACGGGCATGACGGTGGAGACCCTGCACCGGGCCTTTGCCGATAACCTCTACTACATCCAGGGCAAGAATGAACTGACGGCGACGCCGTTTGACTACTACATGGCCCTGGCCTACACGGTGCGCGATCGCCTGCTGCACCGCTGGATCGCCAGCAACACCACCTATATGAAGCAGGACGTGAAAACCGTCTGCTACTTTTCGGCGGAATTTTTGCTGGGGCGACAGTTGGGCAAAAACCTCCTGAACCTGGGCATGTATGACCGGGCGGAACAGGTGGTGCGCGAGTCGGGGCTCGATTTTAAAGCGCTGATGCAACTGGAGCCGGAACCGGGCCTGGGCAACGGGGGCCTTGGGCGTTTGGCGGCGTGCTTTATGGAATCGCTGGCGACGTTGCAGATCCCCGCCATGGGCTACGGCATTCGCTATGAATTCGGCATTTTTGACCAGCAGATCAAGGACGGAGCCCAGGTGGAGCGGCCCGACAAGTGGCTCCGCTTCGGTAACCCCTGGGAAATTCGCCATCCGGAACTGACGGTGGAAGTGGGCTTCGGCGGCCACACGGAAACCTACACGGACGAGGAAGGGGAACTGCGCAGCCGCTGGATGCCGAGCCGCAAGGTCCTGGGCACGCCCTACGACATTCCCGTGGCGGGCTACAACACCAATACGGTCAATACGCTGCGCCTGTGGCGGGCGAGCGCCAGTGAGGTGTTCAACTTCGAGGTGTTTGATCGCGGCGACTACACCGGCGCGGTGGCCGATCAGATCACGTCGGAGAACATCTCCAAGGTGCTCTATCCCAATGACAATACGGAACAGGGCAAGCGCCTGCGCCTGGAGCAGCAGTATTTCTTCGTGTCCTGTTCCCTCCAGGACATCATCAATCGCTTCCGCCGCGATCGCCCCAACAAGCCCCTCGATCGCCTGACGGAAAACGCCGCCATCCAGCTCAATGACACCCACCCCGCGATCGCCGTCGCCGAGATGATGCGGCTGCTGATGGACAAATACCGCATGGGCTGGAACCGCGCGTGGCACGTCACCCGCAACTGCCTCGCCTACACCAACCACACCCTGCTCACCGAAGCGCTGGAGCGGTGGCCCGTGCCCCTGTTTGAATCGCTCCTGCCGCGCCATCTGGAAATCATCTACGAAATCAACCGCCGCTTCCTCGACGAAGTGCGCCTGCACTACCCCAACGACGAATCGCGCATTGGCCGCATGTCCCTCATCGAAGAGGGCGAGCCCAAAATGGTGCGCATGGCCCACCTGGCCTGCGTCGGCAGCCATGCCATCAACGGCGTCGCCGCCCTGCACACGGAACTGCTCAAGGAACAGGTGCTCCATGACTTCAATGACATGTGGCCCAAGAAATTCCAGAACAAAACCAATGGCGTCACCCCCCGCCGCTGGATGCTCCTGAGCAATCCCCGCCTCTCGAAGCTGATCACCGAAAAGGTGGGCGATGGTTGGGTGGTGGATCTCGATCGCCTGCGGGGCCTCGAAGATCATCTCAACGACGAAGATTTCCGCAACCGCTGGCGGGAAATTAAGTATCAGTGCAAGCGGGAATTGGCGGAATATGTGCTGCTGTACAACGATGAGGAAATCGATCCCCATTCCATGTACGACGTGCAGGTGAAGCGCATCCATGAATACAAGCGCCAACTGTTGGATATTCTCCATGTGATTGGCCTGTATAACCAGATCAAGCGCAATCCCAACATGGAAATTCAGCCCCGCACGTTTATCTTTGCGGGCAAGGCGGCTCCGGGCTATTTCATGGCGAAGTTGATCATTCGCCTGATCAATTCGGTCGCCGAAGTGGTGAATCGAGATTCCGATGTGGCGGGCCGCATTAAGGTGGTCTTCCTAGCGGGCTATTCCGTTTCCCTGGGGCAGCAAATCTATCCGGCGGCGGATCTGTCGGAGCAGATTTCTACGGCGGGTAAGGAAGCGTCGGGGACGGGCAATATGAAGTTTGCCCTCAATGGCGCGTTGACGATTGGGACGCTGGATGGGGCGAATATTGAGATTCGCGATCTGGTGGGCCATGATAATTTCTTCCTGTTTGGCATGACGGCTCAGGAGGTGCTGGATCTCAAGAATCGTGGCTACTATCCCTACGGCTACTACGAGGGGAATCCTGAGCTGCGGGAGATTATTGATCGCATTGCGGCGGGGGATTTCTCGCGCGGCGATACGGAACTATTCCGCCCGATTGTGGAGAATTTGCTCTACCACGATGAGTATGTGCTGCTGGCGGATTATCAAGCCTATGCGGATTGCCAAAAAGAGGTGAGTGTGGCCTATGGTGATCGCGAAACCTGGGTCCGTAAGTCGATTTTGAATTCGGCGCGATCGGGCTTTTTCTCCAGCGATCGCACCATCCGCGAATACTGCTCCCAGATCTGGGATGCGAAGCCGGTGGAAGTGAGCCTGGAAACCTATTCCCAGGATCGGGCGGGGTTGAGTGTGCCGCCGGACGCGGCCATGGCCCACCGCAATGGCGATCGCTAGTTAATCGCTAATTATCCCTGCCCTTGGCCGTGGGGTTGAGGGCGCGATCGCGGTTCGACATTCGTTAGCTTTAGCTTGAGAAACAGGGGGTCCATTGGCCCCCTTTTTTGTTTTCCCATAAAATCTTCTATTGTAAAATAATCTACCAGCCTCACCTTCATTCCTTTCATTCTCGTCCTTGAGGAGTCTCCCTCGCGGTGTCTATTAAGCGTCTTTACTATGGCGACAATCTCAATGTTCTTCGGGACTCTATTCCCGATGAATGCATTGACCTAATTTATCTAGATCCACCCTTTAACTCCAAGGCGAACTATAACGTCCTCTTCAAAAGCTCTGGGGGCGATCGCTCCGAAGCCCAAATCACCGCCTTTGAAGATACCTGGGCCTGGGGCATTCAATCAGAACAAGCCCTGTTAGAGCTTCAGCGATCGCGGGGCGAACTGGCCCAACTGCTGGATCTATTGGTGCGGACCCTGGGCCAAAACTCCCTGTCGGCCTACCTGGTGATGATGGCGATCCGCCTCGTGGAACTACACCGTGTTCTGCGGAAAACCGGTAGCCTTTATCTCCATTGCGACACCGTGGCTAGTCATTACCTGAAAATGATGCTAGATATCATTTTTGGAGCCAAAAGCTTTCGGAATGAAATTATCTGGCAGCGGACTAACTCCCACAGCGACAGCAAAACCTGGAGTCGCCTGAGCGATTCTATTTTCTTCTATACCAAGTCGCAGCAGTTTTGCTGGAACCCAATTTATGTGCCCCATGATCCTCAATATATCGCCGATAAATATCGCTATGTGGATGAAAATGGCCGCCGATATTGTCTCGATAATATGACAAGCCCATCCCCACGGCCCAGGATGATGTATGAATGGAAAGGTCATGCTCATCCGATCAATGGCTGGCGCTATTCTCAGGAAACCATGGCGACATTGGATTCAGAAGGGCGAATTTGGTATCCAAAAACGACCAAGTTACGACCAAGATTAAAGCGCTATCTCGATGAAATGCCAGGTAATTTGATGGGCAATATCTGGACCGACATCAGCCCCATCAACTCCCAGGCGGCTGAACGGTTGGGCTATCCCACCCAAAAGCCCCTGGCATTGCTAGAACGAATTCTTTCGGCCAGCAGTAATCCCGGTGACGTTGTACTAGATCCCTTCTGTGGCTGTGGGACAGCAGTTCATGCGGCGGAGCGTCTCGGACGCCAGTGGATCGGCATTGATATCACCCATTTAGCGATTTCATTGGTGGAAAAACGCCTGCGGGATGCGTTCCCCAAACGTCGTCTGGAGGAAGAAGAGGGGACACGCCTGGTGGCAGGTGTTGAATTTGAAGTGGAGGGAACACCTAAGGACTTGGCGGGGGCTCAGGATTTGTTTGACCGGGATCCCTATCAGTTTCAATGGTGGGCCTGTTCGCTGGTCAATGCTCAACCTTTTCAACAGAAGAAGAAGGGGGCCGATGGGGGTATTGATGGCATCATTTATTTCAGTGATTTAAATGGGGAAGATCGGACAAGCCGTAAGCGTTTGAAACCTCAAATTAAGAAGATTGTGGTCAGCATTAAGGGGGGTAAGAATATTGGTGTGGCGATGGTGCGGGATCTGCGAGGCACCATGGCAACAGCGAAGGCGGAAATGGGTCTGTTTGTGACCTTGACTTCACCGACGAAGGCGATGCTTCAGGAGGCAGCGCGGGCAGGGTTTTACCGGGCGGGAAATGGGCGAGAATATCCCCGTTTGCAGGTGCTGGCGATCGCGGATTTGCTAGAGGGGCGATCACAGCCGGAGTTTTTTGATATGAGTTTGGGGGAATTGACGTTCAAACGCGCCCAGCGGGAAACACCCCAGGGTCAACAGTTGGTGATCGCGCCCCCGCCTCCCCGTGATGCCATGGATGGGCCGGATGAGGACGATGAAGACGATGAATATGACGATGATGTTCTAGAGGATGATTAGGGTTCCCAAAACCGCCCAGATCCGTAGTTCCGGGGGCGATCGCGGGGGCGGCGCGGCGAGGGATTTGGCGGCGATGATTCCGGGGGCACTTCAGGGGCGGGGCCATCGGTGGCCAGGGGCCGCGCGATCGCCCGTTCCGGGCGGGCCGGGGGGCGATCATCCTGGGCTGGGAACGGCTCGGGGGCAGCGATCGGCGGCCCCAGGGGATCCCGCAATAGCCCCCCATCACGCGGGTCATTACTACTCAGTTCATCGTCATCGAGGCCATCATCGCGAACCGCCCCCGCCTCCAGGGCCAGTTCAATCGCGCGGGAAATGGCCTCCACCTCCGACGTATGCTGATGCCACTGCACCTGGGCCGGCTGGGTTTCCAGCAATAGCCGCCCCCGGGCAATCACATAGCGCGGCAGGGCTCGGGTGCGGATCGCCTCGTAGCGACTTTCGGCATCCAGCACCACAAAATCCGCTGGCCCCCCCACCATCAGGCCATAGGCGGGCAGTTGCAGCACCCGCGCCCCATGCCAGGTCACCATGTCGTAGCAGGCGTCAATTTCCGCCGCGCCGGTCATGTGGCAGCCGTGGACCGCCAGATAGGCCCCATCGAGGGGGCTGCCGGTGCCCAGGGGATACCAGGGATCCTGTAAACAGTCCTGCCCCAGGGCCACATTGATGCCCATCTGCCAAAGCTCTTTCACCCTAGTGAGGCCGCGCCGCTTGGGGTAACTGTCGCCGCGCCCCTGCAACACGAGATTAATGGCCGGATTGGCGACAATTTGCAGGCCCGATCGCGCCACGAACCCCATCACCTTGGTGGCGTAGGCATTGTCATAGGATCCCAGGGCGCAGGTGTGGCTGGCGGTGACGCGATCGCCCAGGCCCGAGGCGATCGCCTCCGCCGCCATGACCTCCAAAAAGCGAGAGTTGGGATCATCAATTTCATCGCAGTGCATATCCACCAGCAGATCCCGCTGCTCCGCCAGACGAAACAGCCGCCGGATGGATCGCGTCCCGTCCTCCCGCGTCATTTCGTAGTGGGGAATGCCCCCCACCGCATCCACCCCCAGATCCAGGGCGATTTCCATCAGGGTTTCGTGGTCCGGGTGGCCGAACAGCCCATCCTGCGGGAAGGCCACCAGTTGCAGCGTCATCCAGTCCGCCACGCGATCGCGCACATTGACCAAGCTCCGCAGGGCCACCAGGTCCGGATCCGTCACATCCACATGCGATCGCACGAACAGCACCCCCCGCACCGCCAACTGCCGCAGGGCCGCGATCGCCCGTTCCTCCACCTCCTCCGGCGTGAGGGCCGCCTTGCGATCGCGCCAAATTTCAATGCCCTCGAACAGGGTGCCGCTTTGGTTCCAGCGGGGCTGCCCCACCGTCAGGGCAGAATCCAGGTGTAAGTGAGATTCCACAAAGGGCGGACTCACCAGCCGCCCCCGTCCATCCAGCTCCCGCCACGCCGTCCCCAGGGCCTCCGGGGGGGCCGTGCCCGCCTCCACGATCGCGGCGATGCGCCCATCCTGAACCGCCAGATCGCCCACAATCAGGCGCTGCGGCCCCAGGAGCAAATTGCCATTGCGCAAAATCAGGTCGTATTTCGGCTCGTCCACAGGTTTGCCCGCCAGCGCCTAGATCAATCCATCGGTGCCCAGGCCGGTGCCCAGGTTCCTTCCCATTGCTCCTAGCCTACTGCGATCGCCCCCCCAGGGGGCCTCGGGCACGGCGCGCAATCGGCGGGCCAGGGGTTGCCGCAGGTCATTGAGCCCCAGGAGGATTTCATGGCGATCGAGCAACCGCTGTTCCCCAAAGGGATCAAGCCACTGGGGCGGCGGCAGGCGGCGATCGCCCCCCAACACCCGTTCAAGGGCCGTCGCCAGGGCGATCGCATCCCCCACGGGCACCAGATGGCCATAGCGCCCATTCGCCAACAGATCCGCCGGTCCATGGGGACAGTTGGTGGCGATCACGGGGGTGCCGACGGCCATCGCTTCGAGGACCACGGCGGGGCAGCCCTCCCACCGGGATGAGAGCACCAGGGCCGCCGCTTGGCCCATGCAGGCGATCGCATCGGGCCTGAAGCCCGGAAAGTCCACCGCCGCCCCAATGCCCAGCTCCTCCGCCAACTGCTCCAGGGCCGGTCGCTCCGGTCCCTCCCCCAAAATCACCGCCCGCAGGGGATGGCGCGCCCGCACCTGGGCGATCGCCCGCAAAAAGGTCGCAAAATCCTTCTGGGGCACGAGGCGACCGACGGCCAAAATGACGGGAATTGGCGGTTCCTGGAGCCAGGGGTGGGTCGGGGCGCTGGCCTGCACCGTGCGCAGATCTGAGGGCAGGGGGATCGGGGCAACGGGGACAATGCGCGATCGCGGCAGCCGCGCCGTCCGGGCCAGATCATCCGCCACCCCCGCCGACGCCGCCAGGAGGGTATCGGCCCAGGGATAGATCAGCCGCAGTCCCCAGGTCTGGACCCACCGCCGCCACCGGGGCTGCCCATGCAGCAGCGCCTTCGAGGGGGGATAGCGTTCAAGGATGGTGACCCGCGTCTCCACCTGGGCGAGGTATTTGGCCGCGATCGCCGCGATCGCCCCCTCCGGATCGGTGGCCAACAGGGTCGCCGGTTGTTCCCGCCGCAGGTAGCGCCCCAGGGCTAGCCCCCAAGGGCCACGGGCATCGGCCAAATCCACCACCTGCACCGCCGCCGCCACCAGCCCTAGCCCAGACGCCTGGGGAACCCGCCGCCGGGGAGATCGTCCCAGCACCAGATGCACCCTCCAGCCCCGCTGGGCCAGACCATTGGCAAGGGCCACCATCGAGCGCCCCATGGCCCAATCCTCCAACCCCTGCACCACCAGGGCCAGATGGACCGCCCCCGTGGACCCCGGCGATCGCCCCGGAGCCTCCGAAGCCCCGCCCCGCTCCCAGGACAGCCTCACCCACTGTCGCCACGTCTCCAACCGGTAGGTCCAGAGTCGTCGCCGCCGTTGCCGCGATCGATGCTGCCACCGACGCGATCGATGTGATGCCATCGCCATGCTTTCCTCAGCCAGTCTTCGGGCCAGGTCAAACGCCGTTTTCTCGTCTCCCCCCTGTTACCTACTGAGGCGGTGGCCCAAAACCGTAATTTTCTGGCGGGAATTCCAGGTCAATCTGCTGACCAGGGCAGGACGTGATTAATACGCAACGTCCCTGTCCCAGCCCAACCCGCCGTCGGATCTCCAATCCCAAGCCCGCCCTTCCCCCGAACCTTGCCTAGTGTGCCACCACCGCGGCCCGCACCGCCAACTTGACGGCCTCCTCGAGATCGGCCACCGCGATCGCCCCAACGGCCTCCATTTCCGCCGCCAGGGCCGCCGCCTCATCCTCCAAACGCGGCACCCGCAAAATGAACCGGGGCGCGATCGCCCCCTGGAAAGCCCCCAGCACGCCCGCCTCCTCCGCCCCCGCCGCAAGGCCCGTGGTTCCATCCATACCCATGCCCGCCGCCAGGACCGCCGGAGCCTTGGCCGTCACCTGCCGCCGCGCCCGCACCTGACTTTTGGTGGCCGTGGGCATCGGATCCCGCAGGCTCTCACCGCTGCGGGGGGTGGATTTCCGGGGACCGACCCAATGGCCCCGATGGCGCAGGGCCGCCGCGATCGTCTCCAGGGTGCGGCTGACGGAAATGCCGCTACCCATGAGATTGACCAAAATAGCCTCCGGCTGGCTGTCGAGGGCCACCGACAGGCCCCGCTTGAGCTGCCCATACAAATCCGCCATGAAGTCGCCCCCACTGGCCCAGCGCAAATTAACAAACCCCGCCACGGTGCCCCGCTGCCGCCGCACCAGATCCAGCGTCGCCAGGGTCAGGCCCATGCCGTTGCAGAGGATCATCAACTGGCCGTCCGGATCCACCCGCCGCAGCCAACTGCGTTCCGGTACGGTCATGGCGATGGGGCCGTCGCCGCCTTCGGTGTCGCCATTGACCTCCAGATGGGCCAGCAGGTGCAGGAGGTCCGGGTGGCGGTTGAGGGCGCTGTCGTTGGCGGTGACCTTGCCGTCGAGGGCCATGAGGTCACCGTTGGCGGCGACGCCGAGGGGGTTAATTTCCACCAGGTCCAGATCCTTCTCGACGAAGAGGCGATACATGCGCTCTAGGGTGTCGCTGACGGTGCGCACCAGGGGACCGCTCAGGCCCATGGCGAGGGCGAGGCGGCGGGCGTAGTAGGGCGAGAAGGTTTCTTCGACGACCACCTGCTGCACCCAGTCGGGGGAGAGTTCGGCGGCCATGCCCCCCTTGGCGGATCCGAGCAGGACGGGGCGGCGGGCGTTGTAGTCCAGGACGACGGCGAGATAGAGCTCGCGTTCGACGTCGTATTTGGCTTCGGCGAGTAGGACTTCGGGGTGTTCTCCGGCGATCGGCAGTTTGAAGATGACCTGGGCGGCGGCGACGGCGTCGATGGTGTTGGCGGCGAAGCGGACGCCCCCGGCCCGCCCGCGTCCGCTGGCGCGCACCTGGGATTTGAGGACGATGGGGTAGGGGATTCTGAGGCCCTTGAGTTCCTTGGGGGAGCCGATCTGCTGGGAGGGCAGGACGGGGATGCCCACTTCGGCGAAGAGTGCTTTGGCTTGATATTCCAGTAGATCCATCCCAGTGACTGCCCCTGTGACCGTGAATTGAGCCTGATCGTGCCCCTTATCCTAACCAAGGGGGTGGGGTTGGTCGATGGGTCTGGGGGGCTGGCAGTGGTGGGGGGTGGTTAGGTCCAGAGGTCGCGATCGGGGTCGATCGCTTCCCAGTCCAGTTGCCCCATCCAGTCGCTCCGGTTGCCGCTGGGGATGGGGGCGCGCTGGGGGGAGGGGTCGGGCGATTCTGGGGCGTCCTCGGGCTCGGGCTCGGCTCCGCCGCGATCGCGCGCCGACGGGGTGGGATGGATCACAAAGGGCAAATGGGCACCCCGCAACCCCCGTGCAATGCGGGGCGGCGTTTCCGAAAACAGCACGAACAGGGGATAGATCCGCTCGGCGCATTCACTCATCACGTGGCGGTAGGCCAGGGGCATGATCCATTCATATTCGCGATCGAGCAGCAACTGGGTGCGCCGCCACCGCCCGAGCAGATCATAAAAATCCTCCTCGGGCCGATGGACAAACACGAACACGTCCGCCCCGGTTTTCACCTTCCATTCCGGATCGCACATCAGCAGCGCCACATCGCACGGCAACTGCACCGGATAGCGCCCCGGTCGATCCGCGATCGGCCGCGCCGCCCCGGCAGCGCCCCGCTGGCCCCCCATCATCCCCAGCGGATCCGGGCTCAGCAGGGCCGTATCCACCCGGATCAGCGGCAGGGGAATCGCAATCAAGCTCTCCGACGGCCGCCGCATACTCGGCAACAGCTCCAAATACGGCCGGTGTTGCTTCAGCAGCGCGATCGCCGCCCGGCGATCGCTAAACCGGGCCAACAGCTCCTCATAATCCGACGGTCTAACGGCCATCGTCGTCAACGCCCTCCCTAACCAATCGCATCCATAACCGCAAACATCGGCAAATACATCGACAGCAAAATCGAACCGACCATCCCCCCAATCACCACAATCATCAGCGGCTCCAACATACTCGTCAAACCCTTAACCGCCTGCTCCACCTCATCCTCATAAAAATCCGCCACCTTCATCAACATCTTGTCAATTTCCCCCGTCTCCTCCCCGATCGCCATCATCTGAATCGCCATCGGCGGAAACACCCCAAAACGCCCGATCGCCGCACTAATATTCCCCCCCCCCTGAATCTCCACAATCGACGCCCCCACCGCGTCCGACACCACCTGATTACTCGCCGTATCCTTACAAATTTCCAGCGCCGAAATAATCGGCACCCCCGATCGCGTCAGCGTCCCAAAAATCCGACAGAAACTCGCCACCGACGTCTTCTGGATCAAATCCCCAAAAATCGGCACCTTCAAATACACCTTATCCATCGTCAGCTTGCCTGCCGGGGTCTTGTACCACATGCCGTAGGCAATCTTCGCCACCACCAAACCCGCCACCAAAAACACCACCCCAAAACTGCGGCGGCCCTTCTCATCATCCGCCGGGAACGTCGGCCCCCGCAGGAACTCACTAATATTAATCATCGCCTGGGTAAACGCCGGTAGCTCCGCCCCCAGATCATCAAAAATGCCCGTAAACGTCGGCAGCAGGAAAATCGTCATCCCCAGGAAAATAATCACCGCCAACGACCCCACCGTCGTCGGGTAGGACATGGCCGACTTAATCTGGTTCTGGAGCCGCGCCCGATTCTCTAGCAGCGTCGCCAAACGGTTGAGCACCTCATCGAGCACCCCGCCGACCTCCCCGGCCTCCACCATGGCGCAGTAGAGATTATCAAAAATATCCGTATGCTTTCGCAGGGAAGAAGACAGATCACTCCCCTCCTGCACATCCGCATTAATTTGCAAGAGAGCCTTTTTGAGCTTTGGATTCTCACACTGATCGCTCAAAATATCTAGGCATTTCACCATGGCAATGCCCGCATTAAACATGGCGGCAAACTGTCGGGAAAACACCGACATATCCTTCACCGTCACCGACGCCATCAGGGCATTGATATCAATATCAAGCCCCCCCTTCGACTCCTTCAGCTCACGGATCTGCGCCTGGGAAATCCCCTGGGAAATCAGGATATTTCGCGCCCCGTTAATACTCTCTGCTTCGACGAATTCCCGGCGGGCGGTGCCGTCCGGATTGGCAATGGTGGCCTTGAACTTAGCCATGGCGGATTCCCCTCAAGGTTGGCACGGGCACGGTGGACATGGATGCGGTCTTCGAGGAAGTCTGAAAAGGTGCTTTTTAAGCCTTGATCCACGCTGAAATCCCGCTGGAGCCAAGGGACTGAAGCCTCTTGTCTTTGGGGTTCAATGGAGATTCAGATCAAGACAAGGTTTGCCGTTGGCCCTTCAGACCTCCTCACTGGTGTCGATTTTGAGTGTCAATTTCAAACGCGGCCCCCAGAGGTCAGAGCACAGTGGCGATCGCCGTCCGATGCAGAACGTCACGCAGCCCTAGGGGGGGAGCCGATGGATAGCCACCAGTCTAACCGAGGCCCCCAGCCCCGAGGGCCACCCTCCGCCCTAGCGCGCGCCCGCCTTCTGGGGAGACCCACCAATGAGACGGATCAGCTCATCGGGTTTGGAGCTCTTCCCGAGGGCATCTTCGTAGGTGATTTTCTTGTCCTGATAGAGTTTCGCCAGGGACGATTCCATCGTTTGCATCCCCATCTTGCCCCCCATCTGAATGGCGGAATAAATCTGGGAAGTTTTCCCCTCCCGGATGAGGTTGCCGATCGCGGGATTATTCACCAAAATTTCGTGGGCCGCACAGCGTCCGCCGCCGACCTTTTTCACCAGGTTTTGGGAACAAATGCCCACCAGGGAAATGGACAACTGGGCGCGGATCTGCGGCTGCTGAATCGGCGGGAACACATCCAGCATCCGGTCAATGGTGCCCGAAGCGGAGTTGGTGTGCAGGGTCCCGAAGACCAAGTGGCCCGTTTCCGCCGCCGAAATGGCCAGGGAAATGGTGTCCAAATCCCGCATTTCCCCCACCAGAATGATGTCGGGATCCTCCCGCAGGGCCGCCTTCAGGGCATTGGCAAAACTCTTGGTATCTTCCCCCTTTTGCCGCTGGTGGAACAGGCTCTTGATGTTGGGAAACACGTATTCAATCGGGTCTTCCACCGTCAGAATATGTTCGGCGCGGGTGCGGTTAATCAAATCCAGCACAGCGGCGAGGGTGGTGGTTTTGCCCGATCCCGTTTGCCCGGTGATCAGCACCATGCCCCGGGGGCGCTCCGCCATTTCCCGGATCACCTCGGGAACACCGAGTTTTTCAAAGTTGGGAATTTGCGACGCCAAGGCCCGCAGGCAGGCGGCCCAGCAGCCCCGCTCCCGATAGACATTGACCCGAAACCGCGACAGGCCCTTGACACCGTAGGCGCAGTCTAGCTCCCAGTTTTGCTCTAGATCTTTGCGCTGGTTGTTGTTGAGCATGCTGAAGATCAGCTTCTGGCAGTCCTGGGAATCGAGGACTTCGCCGAACTGCGGCTGGGGGGTGAGGCGACCGCTGACGCGGAAGTAGATGGGGGCACCGGCCTGGATGTGCATATCCGAGCCGCCCATCTCGACCAAAGACTCCATCACGTCTTCAATCATGTAGTCCAATGGCATAGGAAGAGTCCTCCTGGGATAGGTTCGGGGGCGCGATCGCGGTGGAGACCCAGCCCCTGACGAAAGTAGAATTGCGTGGCATTGGGCTCTGCATCCGGCATCCACGCACCGGGGCATGGGGCAACGGGCGATCGATCACCCCCAAAGGCCACCGGTCTCACTAGGATGCCCAGGGGGCCCGCGCAAATGATCGCTGGCCAACAGCCCCCCCATCATCCCTAGTCCGTGAAGCGGGGCGTCATGCAATAGGGACAGTCGAGCCATTCCTGCTGCAACTCCGCTGAGCAAACCCGGCACGTCAGGGATGATTTGCGCTTGGCCTTCAGTTCCGCCTCCAGGCCCGAATCGGTGAAGGTCACCCGCTCCACCTCCTCAAGGGTGGTGAGCCCATCGCGCACCAGTTGCAGGCTATAGGCCAACAGGGTCATCATGCCCTCCTCCACCGCCGCCTCCTTGATGCGATCGGTGGTGGCCCCTTCGGTGATGAGGGCCTGCACCTTGTCGGTGTTCCGCAGCACCTCATACACGCCGCAGCGGCCCTTGTAGCCCACCCCATTGCACTTCGGGCAGGCGGTGCCGCTATCGATCGCCCCCTTGCGCTGCTCCGACGGCAGGGTATTGGCCCGATACAGGGTCAACTCCAAATCCTGGGAGGAGGTCATGCCAAAGCGGGCCAGCTCCTCCTGGGTGGGTTGATAGGCAATGCGGCATTCATCGCACACCCGCCGCACCAGCCGCTGGGCCACCACCCCCAGCAGGGCACCGCCCACCATGAACGGTTCAATGCCCATTTCGTCGAGCCGCGCGATCGCCCCCGCCGCATCGTTTGTGTGGAGCGTCGTCAGCACCAAGTGCCCCGTCAGGGCCGCCTCGATCGCCGTCTTCGCCGTCTCCTTATCCCGCGTTTCCCCCACCAGAATCACATCCGGATCCTGCCGCAGGAACGCCCGCAAAATCTTCGAGAAATCCAGCCCCTTCTCCCGAATCACCTGCACCTGGGTAATCCCCGGCAGGGCATATTCAATCGGATCCTCAGCGGTGCTGATATTAATGCCTGGATCATTACGCTCCGCCAGCACCGAATAGAGGGTCGTGGATTTACCGGACCCCGTCGGCCCCGTCACCAGGATCAACCCAAAGGGTCGCGCCGCCATCTCCCGCACCACATCCAGCACCTCCGCGCGGCCAATGAGCTTATCAAGGCCCAACTGGGTCGAGGAGTTATCCAAAATCCGCAGCACGATCTTTTCGCCGTAGCGGCTGGGGAGGCTATTGACCCGGAAGTCCACCTTGCGCCCGGAAAAGACCCGCCGAATCCGCCCATCCTGGGTGTCGCGCCGTTCGGCAATGTCCAGGTTGGCAATGATCTTGAAGCGGGACGTGACCGCCGGGACCACCTTCTTCGGCAGGCGGAACACCTCCTGCAACACCCCGTCCTTCCGGAAGCGGATCCGCATGTCCTCCTCCTGGGGCTCCACGTGGATGTCGGACACCCCTTCCTGGAGAGCTTTAATTAAAACCTTGTTGACCAACTGGATGATCGGCCCCGATTCCGCATCCCCGAGGGAGGAGGCCAGGTCCGCCTCGTCCACATCGTCGCCCGCCTCCTCGATGGACATGGCTTCGAGGCCCTGGAGGTCGCTCTCGCCCAGGGCCACGTCCACGCTCTGGCGCATGGTTTGGTTGGTTTTGCGGGCGGCGTCGTCGAGGTATTGGGAGATGAGGGCTTGGTAGTCCTCCGGGGCGATCGCGCGGCGGATGATACCCAACCCGGACGATCGCAGCACCCGGCTGAGGTCATCCTGGGCGTCCAGGTTATCCGGATCCACCATCGCCACGATCACGGCTCCGGGGTCCGTATCGGTGCGGCCAATGGGCAGAAGCTGGTAGCGGCGGCAGATATCCACAGCCACAAAACTTTCGATCGCGCGCTCCACCTGCTCCGGCGTGATGGGGGTCACCTCCGGGTCAATGGTTTCGACGCCGTAGAGCACCTTGAGTTCAAAGAGTTGCTGCTTTTTGTACTGGCGCAGCAATTCCGGGGGCATTTCCTTGCCGGTAATTTCCGCGAGCACATTGACCAGGGTCCGGCCAGACTTTCGACTTTCCGCCAGGGCGCGGCTCATCTGCGCGGGGTCGGCATAGCCCGCCTGGACGATTTTGTTGCCGAAGGGGGAAAAATTGCTCTGAACGACTAGGGCGCGTCGATTTATGGTCATGGCCGGTACACGCGTGCGGAAGAAGGGGGAATGGATTGGGAAGCGGAACGGGGTGGGGAGCCGGAGCGATGGTGAGGTGATCGATCCGACGGGGCTCGGGGGGAACGGCAACGGTGGGCGGTAGATGCGATCGCGGTTGCCCAGCGGGCAGTCCGGTTCCAGCTTATCATCGCCTTTTTGGCGCGTTCAGGGGCTAGGGCCATCTGAACCCCGGTCCCGGCAGCGCCCCCTGCGGCCGTGCAGCGATGCCCGATGGGCCTACCATACGCGATCGCCCTGGGGCCGCCCGTTACCTGGGTTACCGCCCATCGCCCCCTTGGGGCACCGCGCGCGCGATCGCCCCGATAGTGAAGATTCCCGTAAATCCCCCCCCCGGAGCCCGCGCCGCTCGGGTTGCGTCCTACGATATACAGTGGGCTAGCGCATGGAATTTCAGAGTCGGCCCCGCTCCCCAGCCCGAGCCCGTGTCGAGGGAAGGTAGAGCCGGAGCCACCTGCCGCTGCGTTTCGCTCCTTTGCTAGTTACGTACTGTGTCGCACTGGTTGATTGATGGGGTCATGATTGACGAGGAAAATCGCACCGAAGAAACGCTGGAAACGTCAGCGGCCGCAGCGGCGGAAACGTCAGTAGATGCGGTGACGGGCGAACCCGTTGCGGAAGGCGGGACCGTTCCCACATCGGCGGAGGACGCCCCCGCCCCAGACGCGGCTCCGGCCACCCTCGATGAGCTGGATCTTTCGGAGGGGGACCTGGACCTGGAGGTGGACGGCGGCGGCGACGCAGCCGGGGACGGTCCCACCGCCACCCCCGAGGGGGCCACGGACGTGCCCGATGCCGCCGCCGAAGGGTACCAAGCCGCCATGGCCGACCTGATGCGCGAGGTGGAAGCCCTGCGCAGCCAGGTGGAGGATCGCACGGCCCAATACCTGCGGCTGAATGCGGATTTTGAAAATTTCCGCAAACGCACCCAAACGGAGAAGGAGGAGCTCGATCTACGATCGCGCTGCGACACCCTGCGGGAACTGCTGACGGTGGTGGACAACTTTGAGCGGGCGCGATCGCTCATCAAGCCCCAAACCGACGCGGAAATGAACATCCACAAGAGCTACCAGGGGATTTATAAGCAACTGGTGGATGCCCTCAAGCGTCTCGGGGTGGCCCCCATGCGGCCCGAGGGACAGCCCTTTGACCCGAATCTCCACGAGGCGGTCATGCGTCAGCCCAGCAACGAGCACCCGGAAGATACGGTCATCGAAGAGCTACAGCGGGGCTATGTCCTCGGCGATCGCGTCCTGCGCCACGCCATGGTCAAAGTTGCCGCCCCCGGTGAAGCCGTGATAGCTTCTGAGGAAAATTAGGGCCGCGCCACGGACCCCTGTGGCCTCCGTTGGGTCCACCCCTAACCGTTCCGATTGGCGCTTGGCTGATCGGACGGTTGTGCATTTCTGGCCCCGTCTGGAACCGTGGGGGGACGGGTTCACCCGAAATGCCGCCCTTGGCCCCCATCTGCCCCCGTTCCACTGCCCTCGTCCGCCATAGCTCCCCGCGATCGCGACTCACAGAAGGAATTATTGCCCCATGGGTAAAGTTATTGGGATCGATCTTGGCACCACCAACAGTTGTGTGGCCGTTCTCGAGGGCGGCCAGCCCATCGTCATTCCCAACTCCGAAGGGGCTCGCACCACACCCAGTATCGTCGGCTTCGGCAAGAGCGGTGATCGCATGATTGGCCAGCTCGCCAAACGGCAGGCGGTCACCAACGCAGAAAATACGATTTTCAGCATCAAACGCTTCATCGGCCGCCGCTGGGAAGACACCAGCCAAGAGCGCGCCAGCGTCCCCTACCACTGCGTCGCCGGGAAGGACGACACCGTTGATGTGCAGGTGCGCGATCGCACCTATACCCCCCAGCAAATCTCCGCCATGGTCCTGCAAAAACTCAAGCAGGACGCGGAAAACTACCTCGGGGAAACCGTCACCCAGGCCGTCATCACCGTCCCCGCCTACTTCACCGACGCCCAGCGCCAAGCCACCAAAGACGCGGGCAAAATCGCCGACCTCGAAGTCCTGCGCATCGTCAACGAGCCCACCGCCGCCGCCCTCTCCTACGGCCTCGACAAGCAGGGGGAAGACGTCAAAATCCTCGTCTTTGACCTCGGCGGCGGCACCTTCGACGTGTCCGTCCTGCAACTGGGGGGCGGCGTCTTTGAAGTCCTCGCCACGGCGGGCAACAACCACCTCGGGGGCGATGATTTCGACCTGTGCATCGTCAACTGGGCGATCGACGCCTTCAAGGCCCAGGAAAACATCGACCTCTCCGAAGACAAAATGGCCCTCCAGCGCCTGCGGGAAGCGGCCGAGCGCGCCAAGATCGAACTCTCGATGGCCGTGAGCACCTCCCTCAACCTCCCCTTCATCACCGCCGACGCCACGGGGCCAAAAAACCTGGAGATGGAGCTCACCCGCGCCAAATTTGAAGAACTGGCCGCCCACCTGCTCCAGGGCACCATCGATCCGGTGGCCCAGGCCATCAAGGACAGCGGCCTCACGGCGGACGACATCGATCGCATCATCCTCGTGGGGGGCTCCACCCGCATCCCCGCCGTCCAGAACAATATCGCCCGGTTCTTTGGGGGCCGCAGCCCCGATCGCTCCGTCAACCCCGACGAAGCCGTGGCCCTCGGGGCAGCAATCCAGGCGGCGGTCCTCGGGGGCGAAGTGCAGGATCTGCTGCTGCTGGACGTGGCCCCCCTCTCGTTGGGCATTGAAACCCTCGGGGGCGTCTTCACCAAGGTCATCGAGCGCAACACCACCATTCCCACCAGCCGGGGCCAGGTCTTTTCGACCGCCATGGACGGCCAAACCTCCGTGGAGATCCACGTGCTCCAGGGGGAGCGGGCCATGGCGGAGGATAACAAGAGCCTGGGGCGGTTTTTGCTGACGGGGATTCCCCCGGCCCCGAGGGGGATGCCGCAGATTGAGGTGTCCTTTGAGATTGATGCGGACGGCATTTTGAATGTGGCCGCCACGGACAAGGGCACGGGCAAGCAGCAGGGGATCCGCATTACGAACACCGGCGGCCTCAGCAGCGAAGAGGTGGAACGGATGCGCCAGGAGGCGGAAGCCTACGCCGATGAGGATCGCCAGCGGCAGCAGTTGGCGGCCATCAAAAACCTGGCGGAGAACCTGTTCTACAGCTACGAATCGACGATTGAAAATAATGCCAATTTGCTCGATGCCGCTAGCCGCTCCAATTTGGACGAGTGTGTGACGCGGCTGCGGCAGGCCCTGGCCTCGCCCCACGCGACGGTGGAGATGCTCCAGCAGCAGTGCGATGCGCTCCAGGCGGCCCTGCTGAATATTGGCAAGGCGGTCTATGGGAAGACGGGTGGGCCGTCGGCGGGGGTGCCGCCCGTGTCGGGGACGCCCGCGATCGCGGGGGAAGCCACCGTAGCGGTTCCCGAGTCGGAGATGGTGTTTGATGCGGATGCCACCGCGATCGCGGGGACCGAGATGATGGCCGCCAGCAGCGCCGCCCGGGGCAACCGCCAGCCGCCGCCCCTCGGGCCGGGGATTGAATCCCAGGTGCCACCGCCGCCGCCCCCCACCGCCGCCACCCAGCAAAGCATGGAGGAACTGCTGGCCCAACTGAGCCAGGAAATCGAAGGGGAGGATCCTGAATTTGACGATTCCACCATCTCAGCGGACTACGAAGCGGTGGAAGATTAGGGGCAAATGTGGGGCAATTGTTAAAGACTGCTAAAAATAATTGATAAAAATAGGGTAAATTGGCGACCGCGATCGCGGCGCAGCCCTACCCATCGCGGCGCAGCCCTACCCATCGCAGCCGCCCCCGGCCCCCACCGCCCCCCTCCCCACGACGACCCACACCCACCCACCGAACCCGCCCTATGGCTGCTGACTACTACGACCTCCTCGGCGTTTCCCGCGATGCGGACAAGGACGAGCTCAAGCGGGCCTACCGTCGGTTAGCCCGTAAGTACCACCCGGATGTGAACAAAGAAGCCGGGGCCGAGGAAAAGTTCAAGGAAATCAACCGCGCCTATGAGGTGCTCTCGGAGCCGGAAATGCGCGCCCGCTACGATCGCTTTGGCGAAGCGGGGGTATCCGGCGCGGCGGGGGCACCGGGGGCGGCCGACTTCGGCGACTTTGGCGGCTTTGCCGATATTTTTGAAAGTTTCTTTGGCGGGTTTGGTGGCCCTGCGGGGGCGGCGGCCGGGGGCCAGCGGCGGCGATCGGGTCCCACACGCGGGGATGACCTGCGGCTGGACCTGAAGCTGGACTTTAAGGAAGCGGTCTTCGGCGGCGAAAAGGAAATCCGCATCAGCCACCTGGAAACCTGCCGCACCTGCGACGGCTCCGGCGCAAAACCGGGCACCCAGCCCAAAACCTGCGGCACCTGCGGCGGCTCCGGCCAGGTGCGTCGGGCGACGCGGACCCCCTTTGGCAGCTTCGCGCAGGTGTCCGTCTGCCCCGCCTGTAATGGCACCGGCCAGACCATTGAGGACAAGTGCGGCGACTGCGGCGGGCGCGGCATGAAGCAGGAGAGCAAAACCCTCAAAATCGCCATTCCCGCCGGGGTGGACGACGGCACGCGGCTGCGGGTGTCGGGAGAAGGGGACGCGGGCAAGCGGGGCGGCCCCTCGGGGGATCTGTACGTTTACCTGTTTGTGAATGCGGATCCGAGGTTCCGGCGCGATGGCATCAATGTGCTGTCGGAGCTGGAAATTAGCTACCTTCAGGCGATTTTGGGCTGCCATCTGGAGGTGGAAACCATTGATGGGACGGCGGAGCTAGAAATTCCCGCCGGGACCCAGCCCGCGACGGTGCTCACCCTAGAAGGGAAGGGGGTGCCGCGTTTGGGTAATCCCGTGAGCCGGGGGGATCATTTGATTACGGTGCGGGTGTCGATTCCGTCGAAGGTGTCGTCCGAGGAGCGGGAGCTGCTCGAAAAGTTGGCGAGCCTGCGGGGCGATCGCACGGGCAAGGGGGGCCGGGGTCTGTTTGGTAATTTGTTTACCTAGGGCGATTGGTCTCGGGCAGTTGGGTGATCGGGGTTGAGTGTGCGGTGAGGGCATGGGGCGGTGACGATGCAGGCGATCGATGAGCAGTTGGATTTGCGGGGGACCCCCTGCCCGCTGAATTTTGTGCGGACGAAGCTGAAGCTTCAGCAGATGGCGGCGGGTCAGGTGCTGGAGGTGTGGCTCGATGGGGGGGAGCCGGTGGAGCAGGTGCCCCATAGTTTGGCGATGGCGGGTTTTCCGGTGGCGGCGATCGAGGCGCGGGAGGGCTTTTTTGCCCTGCGGGTGCCCCGGCCGGCCCTGGATTCGGATCCTTGACGGGGGATGCGCCGCTGGATCCGCTGGCCCTGGGGGGGGTGGTGGTGGCGGTCCAGGCGAATTATTACTGGGTGCGGTTGACGGGCGATCGCGCGGCCCTGAAGCTTCAGGCGCGGCGGTTGGGGTTGGGGGCAGATGAGCCGGTGCCCGCAAGGCTGCTGTGTCTGCGGCGGGGGCGGCTCAAAAAGATCGGTCAGCAGGTGATGGTGGGCGATCGCGTGGTGGTCGAGGAGCCGGACTGGCAGGGGCAGCGGGGGGCGATCGCCCAGGTGTTGCCCCGCAGCAGCAGTTTGGATCGGCCGCCGGTGGCGAATGTGGATCGCATTTTATTGGTGTTTTCCCTGGCGCAACCGGCGTTGGATCCGGTGCAGTTGGGGCGCTTTTTGGTGAAGGCGGAATTGACGGGGGTGCCGGTGCTCCTGTGTTTGAATAAGGCGGATCTGGTGGATGGGGCAACCCAGGAGGCGTGGAAGGAACGGCTGGTGGGGTGGGGCTATCGGCCCATTTTGACGAGTGCGTTGACGGATCCGAGCTTGGGGAGTTTGCGGGAGGCTTTGGCGGGCTATACGTCGGTGCTGTGTGGGCCGTCGGGGGTGGGGAAGTCGAGTACGATCAATCGCCTGATTCCGGCGCTGGAGCTGCGGGTGGCGGGGGTGTCGGGGCGGCTGGAGCGGGGGCGGCACACGACGCGCCATGTGGAGCTATTCGAGCTGCCCGGTGGGGGGCTGCTGGCGGATACTCCCGGATTTAATCAACCGGCCCTGGACTGTGGCCCGGAGGCGCTGGCGGCCTGTTTTCCGGAAATTCGCGATCGCCTGAAACTGGGCCAGTGCTATTACGGGGACTGTTTGCACCGGGATGAGCCCGGTTGCGCGGTGCGGGGGGACTGGGATCGCTATGGGTTTTATTTGGCGCTGCTCGATGAGGCGATCGCCTACCGCGATCGGCAGCGGTCCACGGCGGATGGGGAGGCGATCCTAAAACGCAAAACCCGCCGGGATGGCCAGGAAACCTATGAACCGCGCCTGGAAAGTAAGCGCTATCGGCGGATATCGCGGCGATCGCGCCATCAGGCCCTCGATCAGACCGTTGAGGGAATTGATTGGCAGCGATTAGAAACCTTGGAAACGCTGGACGGGGATCCGGAGGACTGGGTGGAGACGGATTAGGGGCGATTAGGGGTCGAGGCCGCGATCGCGCTCCAGGTCATCAATCACCTTGGCGAGGTACCAAATTTCCTCCTGTTGGGGATAGTCAAAGCGGGCCTGGTTGAGGAGCCGCTCGGCAATTTCCCAATGGCCTCCCACGAGCATGCGCAGGCGCTGGCGCAGGGGGGCCAAATCCGGCGGGGTGGAGCCGCCGCTGGTCGGGCGTGGGGCGGGGCCGTTGGAGGAGGTGAGGTTTTTGAGGAGGTCGAGGGTGCTTTTGTAGTCGTCCCAGGCTTCGCGATCGCAGAAAATGCTGGCGGCCCGCTGGTAGTCCTCCGTGGCGGCCTTGAGGTCTTCGAGGCGCACAAAGCTGCTGGCGCGGCCCAGGTGGGCGATCGCGCAGTCCGGGTTAGCTTCGATGGCTTTGCCGTAGGCCGCGATCGCCTCTAGGTATTGGCCCGACGCTTGCAGCACTTCCCCCCGGGCCACGTGCAGGAGGGGATCCGTGTCGCCTGCCGCCGCCGCGCGATCGAGATCCGCCATGGCCCCCGCGCGATCGCCCAGGGCCAGCCGCGCCTTAGCCCGGTTCCGATAGCCCTCGGCCCGGTTTGGATCCTGGCGCAGGAGATGGTTCAAATCCGCGATCGCCCCCGGATAGTCCCCCAATTTCGTGCGGACCACCCCCCGACAGAGCCGCGCGTCGCCGTCGTTTGGATCCACCTGCACCGCCCAGTCCAACTCCCGCAGGACCGTCGTCCGTTCCCCCGCCTCCACCCGCGCCAGCAGATGGCCGTAGATGGTCCGGGGGCTGGGCAGGGGACTCGGGCCGTTGGGGGCAGATGTTGATGGCGTTGGTGTTGCGGGCGTTGAACTGGAGGCTGGGGGGGAGGATTTTGGCTTGAGCTGTTCGAGCAGGGTGAGGCATCGGCGGGCGCTGTCGGCGTCGCGGGCAGCCACATAAAGTTCACCGGCCCGGCGCAGGGCGGCGATCGCGGCGGTCAAATTCCCCTGTTTCCGGAGCACCGTCGCCCGCAATTCCCAATCCCCGGCGCGATCGCCCTGCAACGGCTTTAGCTGATCCAAATCCGCGATCGCCCCATCAAAATGCTTCAGCACCATCCGCGCCAGAGCCCGCGCCCGCCACGCCTCCGCCAGGGATGGATCCAGCTCCAGGGCCTTGGCATAGTCAAAGGCCGCCGGGGCCACCTCACCACAGTCAAACCGGGCCAGCCCCCGCCGGTAATAGGCCATCGCACGGTTTGGATCCGCCGCGATCGCCGCATCAAAACACGCGATCGCCCCCCGCAGATCCCCCTGCTGCGCCCGCTCTATTCCCCGCTGAAACGGATCCATCTCGCCATTGTCCATGGGTGCCGCCTTTGCCATGCCACACTGCCGCCCCCATTATCGCAAATCTCCCCTCTGCCCTCGCGCACGCCCTGAGCTACCTTGGATTGAACGATCCCCTTGCAGTTATCCCCACCCCTTAGCCCCCCACGGAGAGCACCATGGCCTCCACCGGAAACCTCCATCAGCTACAGTCCAGCTTCCAGCGGGCGAACCTTCGGTGCATCCGCAAAACCTATGATCGCTGGCAGCGCGATCGCGCCCAACGCTACCTCCTGCGATCGCAACTGGGTTTCCACCGCACCGACGACGACGCCACCGCCCCCCAGCCCGCCCCCTGCCACCACTGCATCCACTACCACGGCATCGCCTACGGCACCAGCAAGGCACGGCGATCGCTCCTGGTGTGCGGCTTCCACCCCAGCGGCCCTGGCGATGGCCCCTGCCCGGACTGGAGTGGGGCGCAGGACTAGGGCTAGGGCTAGGACTTCAGGCAACGGCAACGATTTAGCCATTAACAGCCATTAATCTGTTCAGGTATTGATTCAGGGTGATCACGGCGATCGCAGGGGTCCTATGGGAGATCGTTGGCGCAGGGGAATGGGGGGCCAGGGCTGGGCGTGGGCCAGCGGCGCGATCGCGGCTTTTTACGGCCTTTTGGGGTTGGTGGGGAGCTTCTCGCGGCCCTACCTCATCCAGGACGATGCCCGTCAGCATGTGTTTTGGATGGGGCGCTATCTGGACCCGGACCTGTTTCCGAATGACGCGATCGCGGACTACTTCCAAGCCATTGCGCCGCCGATTTATGGGGCAATCTATCAAAGCCTAGCGACCCTGGGCATCGATCCCCTGCTGGCGGCCAAACTGCTGCCGGTGTTTTTAGGATTTGCGGCCACCGCCTATGCCTATCGCCTCACGGTGGCCCTGCTGCCCCTGCCGATCGCGGGGTTTGTGGCGGCGCTGCTGGCGAACCAAAGTCTGTGGCTGGAGGATGACCTCATTTCCGGAACGCCCAGGGCCTTTGCGGAGGTGCTGCTGCTGATGTTTGCCGATGGGCTGGTGCGCCGCCGTCCGTGGCCCTGCTGGATCGCGATCGCCCTGGTGGGGGGCATCTATCCCCAGGCGATGCTGCTGGCGGGGTTGGCGGCGGTCCTGGGGCTGGTGCGCTGGCATTGGCAACCGGGGCGCTGGCGGTGGCGGGGCGATCGCGCGGCCCAAACCATCATCTGGGGGTGCAGTGCGATCGCGGTGGCCTGGGTGGTGCTGTTGCGGGGTCAGGGGGGGGCGGCCCTGGCGGCGGCGGGATTTGGGCCAGCCCTCACGGCGGCGGAGGCCAGGACTTTGCCGGAATTTGGCTATGTCCTGGGGGAACCGGGGCGATCGCTCTTCTTTGACCCAAATCCGCTGCTGTTCTGGCTCCTGAGCCCCCGCAGTGGCTTACTCTTCACCGGAGTAATTAATCCCTTGGCCCTGACGGCGATCGCCCTACCCCTTTGGCTGCGGCGGCGCGATCAAGCTACGGGCTCCCCGGAGGCAACAGATCCCATCCTGGCGCAAATTTCGCCGCAAATCCGCCTGCTCGGTCATTTTCTAGCCTCAGCACTCCTGCTGTGGACCGCCGCCCACCTGCTGCTGTTTCGCCTCCATTTACCGGCGCGCTACACCCACTACATCCTGCTGCTGGTCCTGATCCCCGGCGGGGCGATCGCCATGACGGTCCTGGGGGGCAAACTGTGGCGATGGTGGCAACGACCCCACACCCTTTGGCAACGGAGGGCCGCGATCGCCCTCGCCCTCGCGATCGCCATCCCCCTGATCGTCATCCCCGCCCTACCCAGCATGGTCATCCCCAGCCACCTGCAAGTGCCGGGTCGCCTAGAGCAAACCTACGCCTTCCTGCGGCAGCAGCCCAAAACCGCCCTCGTGGCCTCCCTCAGCAAAGAATCCGACGCCATTCCCACCTTCGCCCGCCGCTCCGTCCTCCTGGGCCGCGAATTTGCCGTGCCCTACCACCGGGGCTATGGAAACCTGATGCGCCAGCGGATCGAAGACACGATCGCCGCCCACTACACCGCCGACCCCAACCAACTGCGCGCCTACCTGACGAAATATTCCATCGACTACCTGCTCGTGGAGCCCTGGATCCTCACCGCCGAGCAACTGGAAAAACAGCAGTGGCTCCACCATTACCCAGCAGCCGTCGAGCCCGCCCTCGCCAACCTGCGCGCCGGCCAAATCCCCGCCCTCAATGGCTTCATCATCCCCTGCAAAATCCTAGAGGAGCGCGATCGCTACCTCCTCGACGCCCGCTGCATCCAAACCGGCCAACCACCCCAACAGCCCCAACAGCCCCAGGGATAGCTGACCAGGCAAATTGACCAAGCAAAAGATACGCGGCCTAACCGCCGGACCTACCGGGACGCCCGCATCAGCAGCAGCCCCCCAACCCCCGTCACCACCGCGATCGGCGTCCAGGTGGCCACCACCGGCGACAGCACCTCCTTAAGCCCCAAAGCATCCATCACAAACGCAAATAGGTAATAGCTAAAAATCATCACCACACTGATGCCAAAGCTCGTCGCCCGCCCCAGCCGCTGGTGACGCCGATTCCCCAGGGCAGACCCCACCACCCCAAAGGCAAAACAAATAAACGGCAGGGCATATTTCTGCTGGAGCCGCAGTTCCAACTTCACGATCGCCGAGCGATCGCCACTGGGGCGCAACAGCTCGATCTGGTCCGCAAGCTGGGCAATATTCATCTCATCCGAACGGAAACGGCCCCGCACCGCCAAATCCAGCGCCGTCCTCGGCAGGCGAATCGTCTGCTGGGCAAAGGTCGCCACATTGCGGTAGCCCCCATCCGGCGACACGATATAGATCGTCCCGTCAAAAAACTCCCACTGGCTACTGCTCGCCTCCCAGCGGGCGCGGTTCGCCGTAATAATTTGCGCAATGCCATACTGCGAGCGATCCACCACCGTGATGTCGCTCATGAACTCCCCATCAAAGCGCTCCGCGTAGAACATGCGCGTCAGGGTAGTCTTGTCGCTGCCATCGGGCAGATCCACCTTGCCGTATTCCCGATAGAAAATATTCTCATCCCGGAAGCTGGGGGCCTCATCCTGCCCCAAGGCCCGCTCTAGGGTTGCCTTGGCCTCCGCATTGGCCGCCGGGACGATCGCCTCATTGAACGCAAAGGTCAGCGCCGTCACGCAGGCACTCAGCACCAGCGCAGGCATCACCAGCCGATAGATACTGATGCCGCAACTGCGCAGGGCCACCAGTTCACTGTCGTTAGAGAGCCGCCCATAGGCCATCAGCGTCGCCAACAGGGTGGACATGGGGAACGACAGCACCAGGAAGTAGGGCATCCGCAGCAGCAGCACCTTAATGGCCAGGGCGATCGGCAGCCCCTGATCCACCACCTCGCGCACGAGTTCAAAGAGGGTCCCCACCGCCAAACCAATGGACGAAAAGGCCGCCACCCCAAACAGGAACGGCATAATCAGTTCGCGGGCCAGGTAGCGGTCCATCACCGACAGGGTGGGCAGCCACGATCGCGGGGGGGCAGCGGGAGTACGGTAGGGCGCGGAAGTCATGGGGGGAGACGATAAGGAATACCGGCCTGCGTCACCGGGGACCAATTTCCCCAGGGTTCAAGCCCGGATCTAGACCCTAGATCTAAACCGCAGGGCATCGCAGGGGCGGCCCCAGGTGCAAAGGGAGCATTGGCCCGAGGGGCGATCGCGCTCCCGACCGGAGTAACTGCATTTTGACACGCCCCCACCGGCACCGATGCCCTAGCGCTGGAATTTTTCCCCCAGGTAATATTGCCGCACCAGGGGGTTGGCATAGAGTTCTTCGGGGCTCCCGGCGGCGAGCACCTGGCCATCGCGCAGGATGTAGGCGCGATCGGTAATTTCTAAGGTTTCGCGCACGTTGTGGTCCGTGATCAAGATGCCCATGGACCGCTCCCGCAAACTGGCGACGATGCGCTGCAACTCGGCCACGGCGATCGGGTCAATGCCCGCAAAGGGTTCATCGAGCAGGAGAAACTGCGGCCCCTGCATCCCCACCGCCAAGGCCCGGGCGATTTCCGTGCGCCGCCGCTCGCCGCCGGACACCTGCAACCCCGGCGTGCGGGCCACCCGTTCAAGGCCAAATTCATGGAGCAGTTCATTGAGCCGCCGCTTGCGCAGGTGGGGCGGCACCTGGGTTTGCTCCAGCACCAGCATCAAATTATCCCGCACGGACAGATGGCGAAAGACGCTCGGTTCCTGGGCCAGATAGCCAATGCCCAGCCGCGCCCGCTGGTGGACCGGCAGGTGGGTGATTTCGGTTTCGTCGAGCCAGACTTTGCCGCTGTCGGGGCGCTCTAGGCCCGTGGCCATGTAGAAAACGGTGGTTTTGCCTGCGCCGTTTGGCCCCAGCAGGCCCACCACTTCCCCCTGGGCGACGGAGAGGCTGACGCGGTTGACGACGGTGCGATCGCCGTAGGCTTTTTGGACATTTTCGAGAACGATTTTCAACGCTACCCTCTCGGCGGGCTGGTATGCACCGGCTTTCTAAAAGAATGATCTGGGCGTGATCCGGGACTGGTCTGGGGCAAGGGAGTTGTCAATTTCCCCGGTTGCCTTGGCCCTGGGGCTTGGGGTCTAGGGGAATTGGGGCTGGCCTCAGAAGGGGCGATCGCCCCCTGGCTCCGTGTTCAGGAGCGATTCATCCAGGGTGGGGGCGGCGTCGGGGGCGGCGGGCGCTTCGGTGACGAGGTACACCGCTTCGACCTGTTCGCCAGGTAGGGGCAGGGCCAGGGTGCGGCCTTCGTCCACCCAGTAGGTGACGGTTTCGGCCCGGAGGGTATTGCCGTCCTGGATGATCAGCACATCACCGGCCATGATCAGCCGCCGTTCGTTGCTGAAGTATTGGGCCTGGGCGGCGGTGCCTTGCAGTTGGCGGGCGGGGTAGTCCACGCGGACATTGCCCCGGGCGGTGACGATGCCGAGGGTGCTGTTGGCTTCCTGGAGGTCGGAGGTGACGGTCATGGGGCTGCGGACGGGGGGGGTGTCCTGGGCGATCGCGGGGGCGGCGGCCACCCCCAGGAGCCAAAGGGGCAAACAACGCAGGGCGATCGCGCGGAGGGGATGAAGGGCCATGGGGGCGAGCGATGGGGATCGAGACTTTCGCTAGTTTACTTTAGGGGGCGCGGGGGTTGTGGTGCGGTGTGCCGCTTTTGGGTGAGGGGATGGGGTGCCCATGGGATCGGTGGCCTGGGCTAGGTGGGTTTGGCCATGGCGCGGACCACGACCCAGAGGCCCGCGCCCGTGAAGATGAGGCCAAATCCCGGCAGAAACCAGGTTTGAAGCTGAATTCCGGGCTCTAGGAGGGCGTCTTGGGGCTGGCCGGGGCGGTAGTGGACCGTGACGGTTTTGCCCTGGGGGTAGCGGTTGATGATGCCTTCGGCGTGGCGGCGATCGCTCGATCCGTGATCCCCGTAGGCAATGCGATCGCCCTCGAACCGTTGGCGATCCACGACAAATTGATACCGCACCTGGGCGGAGTGGGTGGCGGTTCCGAGGGTGACCCTGCGGCTCCGGCGGTGGCGCTCCCTGATGCTGGAGGCCGTGATCTGCCCCTGGGCCGTGGGCCAGTGGACGCTTTCCCAGGCGCTGATGACCTCGCGGCTCCCCAGGAGGAGGAGGAGGACGCCAATGCCCAGGAATGGGAGCGAAAACAGCAATGGCAGGGATAATTTCAGGCCGTTCATCGGCGGACCCCTAGCTCCCTAGAATAAAAAGTAGCGCTGGGCCATGGGCAAGACCTGGGCGGGTTCGCAGGTGAGCAGTTCCCCGTCGGCGCGCACTTCGTAGGTTTCTGGATCCACCGCGATCGCGGGGGTGGCGTCATTGAGTTTCATGGCGCTCTTGCCGATCGCGCGGCAGTTGCGAACGGGCAGAAGGGTTTTCTGGAGGCCGAGGCGCTGGGCCAGGTCCGTTTCGGCGGCGGCTTGCGACACAAAGGTAAAACTGGTGGCGCTCTGGGCACCGCCGTAGCTGGCGAACATGGGCCGCATGTGGACGGGCTGGGGGGTGGGGATACTGGCGTTCGGGTCGCCCATCTGCGCCCAGGCGATCGCGCCGCCCTTGAGGACCATTTCCGGTTTGACGCCAAAGAAGGCCGGTTTCCAGAGGCACAGGTCGGCGATTTTACCCACCTCGATCGAGCCGACGTAATCGCCAATGCCGTGCATCAGGGCCGGATTGATCGTGTATTTGGCCACGTAGCGCTTGGCCCGGAAGTTGTCGTTGCGATCGCGCGCTTCCACGCCCTCGCGGCCCGTCAGCCAGCCCCGCTGCTGCTTCATTTTGTGGGCCGTTTGCCAGGTTCTCAACACCACTTCCCCCACGCGGCCCATGGCCTGGGAGTCCGAAGCGATCGCGCTAAACGCCCCGAGATCGTGCAAAATATCCTCCGCCGCGATCGTTTCCCGCCGGATGCGCGACTCCGCAAAGGCCACATCCTCCGGAATGGCGCGATCGAGGTGGTGGCACACCATCAGCATGTCTAAGTGTTCTTCGAGGGTGTTGACCGTGTAGGGGCGCGTCGGATTCGTCGAAGACGGCAACACATTCGCCAAACCGCACACGCGGATGATGTCCGGCGCATGGCCGCCCCCGGCCCCCTCCGTGTGATAGGTGTGAATCGTGCGATCCTTAAACGCCGCGATCGTCGCCTCCACAAACCCCGCCTCATTGAGGGTGTCCGTGTGGATCGCCACCTGAATATCAAACTCGTCCGCCACCGCTAAGCAAGTGTCGATGGTGACGGGGGTGGTGCCCCAGTCCTCATGGAGCTTGAGGCCGCAGGCTCCGGCCCGGATCTGTTCCGCCAGGGCCGCCGGTTGGGCGCTGTTGCCCTTGCCCAAAAAGCCCAGGTTCATGGGGAAGGCGTCCGCCGCCTGCAACATGCGGTGCAAATGCCACGGGCCGGGGGTGCAGGTGGTGGCGTTGGTGCCCGTGGCCGGTCCCGTGCCGCCGCCGATCATGGTGGTGACGCCGGAGGCGATCGCGGTTTCGATCTGTTGCGGACAGATGAAATGGATGTGGCTATCGATGCCCCCCGCCGTGAGGATGCAGCCTTCCCCCGCGATCGCCTCCGTCCCCGGCCCGATGATGATATCGACGCCATCCTGGGTATTGGGATTGCCCGCCTTGCCGATCGCGGCGATCTTGCCCCCCACAATCCCCACATCCGCCTTGACAATGCCCCACCAATCCAGGATCAGGGCATTGGTGATCACCGTATCCACCGCCCCGTCCCCATTGGCGATCGGCGACTGGCCCATGCCATCGCGGATCACCTTACCGCCGCCGAATTTCACCTCATCGCCATAGGTGGTGTAGTCCCGCTCCACCTCGATCAGCAGATCCGTATCCGCCAAACGCACGCGATCGCCCACCGTGGGGCCATAGGTTTCCGCATAGGCGCGGCGGTTCATGGGGTAGCTCATGGCACGGTCCTGATTGAATGAAACGGAAAAGCTAGGGAGGGATAGCTGACGATCAATGATCGAGCGGCAATCGGTGGAGGCAAGGGGTTTAAACCCCTTGTCTGAGGGATATTTGGACGAGTTGGCGACCGTCCCGAGGACTCCTCAAATGCACCTTAGGGGGCTGCACTGGGCGGCGGCACCGGGAACGGGAACGGAAAACCGGACTGCTGTTCCGATTGCTGGCGCAGGCGGGCCAGTTCCCCCGGCAGGCTGAAGGGTTTGAAGTCATTGAAGCTGGCGGTCAGCCGCAGGTTGATCAGCGACAGGGGAACCTCCAGGCTCGGATCGATGATCACCCCCGGTTCCGCCTTGGGCTGGCGGTAGGCCACCAGGAACGATTCCCCGGCGATTTCCACCGTTTCGCCCCGGGTATAGAACGTGTTGGGGCCAATGCCGAACATGGCTCCGGTGAACTGCATCATGGAGGCGGTTTCCGGCTGGCCGACGACGGTGACGATGCGCCAGCGATCATCGAGGCTGCCCAGGGGCCGGCTGGTGGGGTACGGGTCCCCTTGCAGGAGGGTTTCGAGGCTGATGTCCTGGGCGATCGCGGGGGCCGCCGAGATGCTTAGGGGGGCGACGATCGCGATCGCACCGAAGAGGTAAGGGAATGGCTTCATGGCGAGGACGGGGCCAAATCAATAGGGATTTTCCCCAACCTAAGCGCGATCGCCAGGGGCGTCGAGGGGGCCTTCCACGAGGCCATTGAACCCATAAATTTCCCGCCGCCCCGCAAAGGGCACCAGGGTCACTTCCTTTTCATCCCCCGGTTCAAAACGCACGGCGGTCCCGGCGGGAATGTCGAGCCGTTGGCCCCTTGCGGCGGCGCGATCAAATTGCAGGGCCGGATTCGCCTCAAAGAAATGGAAGTGGGAGCCGATCTGGATCGGGCGATCGCCCCCATTGGCCACGATTAGCGTCGTGGTTGGTTTGCCGTCATTGAGGGCGATCGCGCCCTCCTCCACGATCAGTTCACCGGGAATCATCAGAAAACCTCCGTAGGCGTCATGCCTGGACTGGGAAGCTGGATTTAGCGGATCGGGTCATGGACCGTCACCAGTTTGGTGCCGTCGGGAAAGGTGGCCTCCACCTGCACCTCGTGGATCATTTCGGCGATGCCCTCCATCACGTCGTCGCGCCCCAGGAGGGTGGTGCCGTAGGTCATCAGTTCGGCGACGGTGCGCCCCTCCCTGGCCCCTTCGAGGATGGCGGCGCTGAGGTAGGCGATCGCCTCGGGGTAGTTGAGTTTGAGGCCCTTGGCCTTGCGCCGTTCCGCCAGCAGGGCGGCGGTGAAGATCAGCAGTTTGTCCTTTTCCTGGGGTGACAGTTGCATGGGCGGTGGGGGGAGGGGTGGAGACTTTCAACAAAACGCGGACCCCGAATCGATCACGCGATCGTCCGGGGTCAGGGGGGCCTACATGGCCGCGAGGTAATCCTGGAGGGATTTGACGGTTAGGGGCCGCGATTGCAGCGATCGGATGGCGGCGGCTGTGGCCTTGGCCCCCGCGATCGTCGTGACGATGGGCACTTTGTAATCGAGGGCGGTGCGGCGGATGGCGCGATCGTCGTACTGGGCGACGGCCCCGGCGGGGGTGTTCAAAATCAACTGCACCTGCTCGTTTTTGATGGCGTCAAGGACGTTGGGGCGACCCTCATGGACCTTCAGGGTGAGCTGCACCTGGGTGAGGCCATGCTCATGGAGGACTTTGCGGGTGCCGCCGGTGGCGATCGCCTCAAAACCCAATTCCAGCAGCTCCTTCACCACCGGGACGATCGCGGTTTTCTCGCGATCGTTCATGGACACAAACACCGTGCCCGACAGGGGCAGATTTTGGCTCGCCCCCAGTTCCGCCTTGGCGAAGGCCGTTCCGAAGTCCAGATCAATGCCCATCACCTCCCCCGTGGAGCGCATTTCCGGCCCGAGGAGCGTATCGGTGCCCGCGAACTTATTGAAGGGCAGGACCGCCTCTTTGATGGCGATGTGCTTGGGAATAATTTCCGACTCGAACTGCAAGTCCGGCAGGCTCTTGCCGCTCATGGCCCGCACGGCCATTTTTGCCAGGGGGGTGCCGATCGCCTTCGAGACAAAGGGCACGGTCCGGGAGGCGCGGGGGTTCGCTTCGAGGATATACACCTGCGCGTCCCCGCTGTCCTCCGTGACGATCGCGAACTGCACATTCATCAGCCCCACCACCTTGAGGGCCTTGGCCAGGGCGATCGTCCAGGTGCGGATGGTGTCCAGGGCGCTCTCGGGCAGCGAGAACGTGGGCAGGGAGCAGGCGGAATCTCCCGAGTGGATGCCCGCCTGTTCGATGTGCTCCATGATGCCGCCGATGGTGACGTTGCCGTGGAGATCCGCGATCGCGTCCACATCCACCTCGATCGCATTTTGGAGATATTGATCAATCAGGATCGGGTGATCCGGCTCCACCTGCACCGCCACGGTCATGTAGCGCTCCAGATCCGCGTCGGAATAGACGATTTCCATGGCCCGCCCCCCCAGCACGTAGCTCGGGCGCACCACCACGGGATAGCCGATTTTCTTGGCGATGCGCAGGGCTTCGCCGTAGCTGCGGGCGAGGCCGTTGGCGGGCTGCGTAATATTCAACTCCCGCAGAATTTTTTCAAACCGCTCGCGATCCTCGGCGATGTCGATCGAATCCGGCGACGTGCCCCAGATTTTCGTCTTCAGGTCCGGCGATGCCTCCAGGGCCTTTTGCAGGGGCACCGACAGTTTCAGGGGCGTCTGGCCGCCAAACTGCACAATCACCCCCTCCGGCTGCTCCGACTCCAGAATATTGAGCACATCTTCCTTGGTGAGGGGCTCGAAGTAGAGGCGATCGCTGGTGTCGTAGTCCGTCGAGACCGTTTCCGGGTTGGAGTTGATCATGATCGTCTCAAAATCATCCTCCCGCAGGGCGTAGGACGCATGGCAGCAGCAGTAGTCGAACTCGATGCCCTGGCCGATGCGGTTGGGGCCGCCCCCGAGGATGGCGACCTTGCGGCGGGTTGAGGGCAACTGTTCCGTTTCCGGGTCCACCTCGCGATCGCCGTCGCCGGAGAGGACCACGCTGCCGGTTTCGTAGGTGGAGTAGTAGTAGGGCGTATAGGCTTCAAATTCCGCCGCGCAGGTGTCCACGGTTTTGTAGACCGGCACGATGCCCAAAGATTTGCGGTAGGCGCGCACCTCGTCCTCGTGGCTCTTGGTGGCGTAGGCAATCTGGCGATCGCTAAAGCCCAGTTGCTTGACGGCCATGAGGCGATCGGCATCGAGACCCTTGAGGGGCGTGCGCTTGAGGAATTTTTCCGTCTCGACGATTTCCGCCAACTTGTCCAAGAACCACGGATCGATCGCCGTCAGTTCAAAAATTTCCTCCACCGTCATGCCCAACTGCATGGCGTGGCGCACGGCAAAGACGCGATCGGGGCTCGGCGTCCGCAAACTCGATCGGATTTGCTCCAGGCTCGGCAGCATTTCGTCGCGATCGCACCCCCAGCCCGCCCGACCGGTTTCCAGCGATCGCAGCGCCTTCTGGAACGACTCCTGGAACGTGCGGCCAATGGCCATCGCCTCCCCCACGGACTTCATTTGCGTCGTCAGGACCGGCGGCGTGTTCGGGAATTTTTCAAAGGCAAAGCGCGGAATCTTCGTCACCACATAATCGATCGTCGGCTCGAAGGAGGCCGGCGTTTTCTTGGTGATGTCATTGGAAATTTCATCGAGGGTATAGCCCACCGCCAACTTGGCCGCAAACTTCGCGATCGGGAAGCCCGTCGCCTTCGACGCCAACGCCGAACTGCGGGACACCCGGGGGTTCATCTCAATGACCACCACCTCGCCATTTTCCGGATTCACGGAAAACTGAATATTCGATCCCCCCGTCTCCACGCCAATCTCGCGGATGATTTTGATGGAGGCATCCCGCAGTCGCTGATATTCCTTATCCGTCAGGGTTTGGGCCGGTGCAACGGTGATCGAATCCCCCGTGTGGACCCCCATGGGATCGAAGTTTTCGATCGAGCAGATGATCACCACGTTGTCCGCCAGATCGCGCATCACCTCCAGCTCATATTCCTTCCAGCCCAGGAGGGATTGCTCGATCAAAATCTGGGACACGGGGCTCGCGTCAATGCCGGACAGGGCGATCTCTTCAAATTCCTCTTGGTTGTAGGCGATGCCGCCGCCGGTGCCGCCCATGGTGAAGGCGGGGCGCACAATCAGCGGATAGGACCCAATTTCCTTGGCGATCAGCCGTGCCTCTTCAAGGGTGGTGGCCAGACCCGACGGACACACGCCGACGCCGATGCGCTCCATGGCCTCCTTAAAGAGTTTGCGATCTTCGGCCATTTCGATCGCGGGCAACTTCGCACCGATCAATTCCACCCCGTGGCGGGCCAGGACGCCATTTTTCGCCAGGGCCACGGCAATATTGAGGGCCGTTTGGCCACCCATCGTCGGCAGCAGGGCATCGGGGCGTTCCCGCTGGATGATTTTTTCGACCACCTCGGGGGTCAGCGGCTCGATGTAGGTGCGATCGGCCGTCTCCGGGTCGGTCATGATCGTGGCGGGGTTCGAGTTCACCAGCACCACCTCATAGCCTTCCGCGCGCAGGGCTTTGCAAGCCTGGGTGCCGGAGTAGTCAAATTCGCAGGCTTGACCGATGATGATCGGTCCAGAACCGAGCAGCAAAATCTTGTGGATATCGTTGCGACGGGGCATAGATTTCCCAAACCCTAGGTTGGCGGATGGTGCAGGCGTCTTGAACGGCGATCGGCGCGATCGCGTGGGGTCGTGCCGATCCAGAACATTCTAAGAGCAAGGTTGGGGTTTCACTGTTCGAGTCGCACCGATTCTTAAGGCGCGATGGGGCGATCGGCGGCTCAAGGGGACATGCTCGCGGGGACTGCGGCGATCGCCCTCCCAACGCACAGGGGGCCGGACAATCGCGCGATCGTCCGGCCCAAATCAATCTGTTGATGGTTATGTTGATCGTTGAATCGCCTAGCGCCGTTTCTTATCGCGCTGCTGCCGCCGCCGATCGCGCCACTCCGCCGCCGTCAGATAGGCCACGCCACCGGTCACCACCACCATCAGCAGCAGGGCCAAGGTCGCCAAAACGGTATTGAGCGACAGGGAATTGAAAGAAAGATCCACGGGACAGTCGGGGGGTCTTAAATAATCAATGGGTTAGGAAACAAGTCGGCGGATCAACCGCCAGGGGTCGCCACCGGGGGCCGGAGGGCAGGCGATCGCGCGATCGCCCGACCGCCAACGCCCCAGCGCCTCAGCACTCCGATACCGGAGCCCAGCACACCTACAGGCCGCCGCGTCCCCACACCACCATGGCGATCGAGAACGACAGCGTGGTGACCAACCCAACCCAGCCGAGGGAAACGATATCCATTGCGCTACTTGCCGTGCTTCAAAAGGTGCATGAATCGCCCTTCATCATACCCCAGCCGCATCCTTCAGGCCCGCGCTGACCCACCTACCAGGGGCTACTGATCATCGTAAAACTGCCCCAGAAGTAGGGCGCAGAAAAATCCGCCGCCTCGATCGCCAGGGATGACGGCAGCGCCACGGACCCCCGCGACAGGATCAGGCGATCGCCCTCAATGCGCACCCGCCCGGTCAACAGGCCAAGCTGCGCCTGCCGCAGGGCCTCCGCCTTGGTGGCCGTATGGCCCAACTGCTGATAGAACTCCCCCATCAGGGCCAAGGTGCCCACGTCGCTCACATCCCACAGGCTCGCCACGACGGATTTGACGCCGCTGCGCAGGGCCACCCCCGCCAGCCCCAGCTCCGCGCGATCGTCCCCGAGGGCGGTCTTGCAGGCGCTCAGCACCAGCAGTTCCAGGGGGTTGCGGTGGTTCCAGGGGAGGCGATCGAGCTCATCGAGCCCCAGGGATCCATCCCACAGTTGAATGTAGGAGGCGGACGGATTCCCCGGTCTAAAGTCCGCATGGGTGGCCAAATGCACCACGCTGGGGTTGGCCTGGAGCGATCGCCGGACATTGGTCAAGGTCACGGCCCGGTTGAGGAGCGATCGCACGGACCACTGATGCCGCCGCGCCGCCTTGCCCCGGAGAGCCAACTCGATGGCCGCCAATTCCGCCTGGACCCCCGGCAGGGGACGGAGATGGTCAAATTCTGAAACCCCGGCCGCCAGAAAGTGTCCGGGCCGCAGGGGCGCATAGTCGGTCTGGATGAGATTAAAGGCGGGAATGCGGGTCAGTTGATACTTTTCCAGCAGAAACCGTTGCCCATCGTGGAGGGCCGCCAGGGGCAACCCCCGCAGGCCATTGCCCAAACAAAACAGCAGGGTATCGATCGCGGCCCCGTCCAGATAGCCCTTTTCCACGGGCTCAACGATCCATTGATAAAGCTGCTGCGCCGCCGCCCCAATCTCCCCCGACGCCTTGGCCGCCTCTGGCGATCGGTGCAGTTCCCATTGCAGGGCCTGGACGACCGATCGCAGCCGCCGATCGGGCACGTCATACAAATCCAGCACAAAGGGCTCACGGTTTGGGGCGATCGCCACCAAATGCAAATGATCGCCCCTGGGAATCGCCCAGATCACCGCCGGCCGTTTCCCCGTTTCCTGGGCCAGCCGCCCTAGGGTCTTGGCGATCTCCTCGGGCGATTGGGTCACCTCCGCGAGATCTTCACCAAAATAGGCTTCAAATTCCTGCTCCTGACCGCGCTCCATCGCCAGGATTTTTTCACTCAGGTTTTTTTCACTGAGGGTCTGCGATCGCGCCGCCGTCGGCACCAAAACCGTCAGCAGCATCGACAGCAGTGGGAGCCCCGCTCTCCAGCCCATGGACCGACGCCCCCGCCATAGGCCATGCTTCCCTTGAAAAGCCATCGTTAAACCATCCCCCTTCCTACAACTTCATCGCGTATCACTGCTGCGATCAAACGGTTTTCACATTTCCCCGGAACAACCCCTGTCCATTCACTCCCCTGCGGTGAAGATTCCGATGGAAACCGATGATCGGCCTCATTCCCCTGGTGGGAAATGGCGGAAAACAATCCCTTCCATTCCCATATCCGAGCCCTAACCGTCCCCAACGGCCAAGACTCCAATTCCCCAAATTGTTGCTCACCGCGCCTAGTGGCCTATCCCTGAACAGCTCCACGGACTCTAGGCAACTCCATGAATTCGGGAGGCGGCGATCAATTTCGCTTCAGGTGCTTTAAGCACGGTAATCTTTACACGCTAGCATGGGAAGCCCTGGCGATCGCAGATGCTCAAGCGCCACAGCAACCCCCATGAGATACCACTTCAAACCGGCCCTTTTTTTGATAAACGGCCCCAAAAGAGGCACAGAAGTGTAAATCTGGCTTAAACCGCCGGATAATTTTTGGTAATTTTTTGAAGAAGATTTCAAGAATATGGGGGCGATTCCCGCGATCGCGCCCCAACCGCCCAAACCCTCATAGGAAATCCTGAGGCGATCGCGGTTTCGTAGGGGTCGGTTCCAGCGATCGCCATCGCCCGGACCGCCGGAGGTCCAAACCGCCCCCGCGCCGGATCTTGAGTCTTAATCTTGGAGGTAGTCGTCGCCCGTTTCCAGGGCCGCGATCGCCCGTTCAAACTCCCGCCCCAGGTAGGCCGCATGGTCCAGGCGCGTCACCGGGCAAGGATCCGTCTCCTCAAAAATCTTGACGCACAACTCCTTCGCCGTGCGGCCCACAAAAAGCGTCGTCGCCTGCCGCTGCACCGATCCACGGGCCGGAATTCGTTCCCCCGTTTCCGGATCGACCGCAAAGCCCTGATCATCAATCACATTCGTGTAGTGCTTTGCGCAGAGGGTCGCCGCCTCGCGATCAAGATAAATCACAAAATAGCCCCCCGGATCAAGGATCAATTCACGTTTCGAGAGGGCTGCATCAATATCCTGGCGACTCGGTTGCACGGCGGAAACACCCATGGCTATGGGGACTCAAGGTTACGGGCGGCATGTCCCAGCGGGGGGACTTGGCCCTTCAGGATATCGCGAAAGGGGCCTCGCCTCAGGCCGTACTGCCCACCCCTAGCCACTGGGAGGGCGCAAATCCAGGGTCAGGGTCTGGATCCGTTGCCCCCGACGATCGCGTCTCCACCATTCCTAGGCTTTTGGGGGCGAGGGCATGGCGGGCGAGGGCCTCACGCACCTTGTCCGGCGTCACCGGCTTCGAGACAAACCCCGATGCCTTCACAAATTTTGACCGCAGGCGATCGCCAAGACCATCGCGCCCCGTCAAAATCACCACCGGCGTATCCGCCAACGTACTCACCCGCCGCAGTTGGGTGCAGACCTCATAGCCATTGACGATCGGCATAATCACATCGAGGAAAATCAGGTCCGGCTTCGCCGCGATCGCCGTCGGCACCGCCTGGAGCGGATCATGGCAGCTAACGCAGCGGTAGCCCAGGGACTGGGTAATTTTCTCGATCAAGCGGCAGGTGGGGCGATGGTCATCAATGCACACCACCGTGCCGTACCACGACGACGGGGCCGGGGGCAGCAGCTCCTCCGACGACAGATCCGCCAACGGTTGAAACACCAGCCGATTCTGCTGCCGAAAATGGCGCAACAGCCGCAGCACCGCCTTATTCGAGTCCCCAAACAGCAGCACCGCATCCCAAAACGTATGCTGCCCATCAAACAAATTCTGCAAGTGCAGCACCGACTGGGACGTGCCCGCACTGGCCTCCGTCGCCTCCGCTAGCACCTGAATGCCCTGGTCCGCCGCGATCGCCCCGAGCCCCAGCGATCGCCACCCCTTCTGGAGCACCTGCACCGACTGCAACGCCGTCTGCAAATCCTGCCCCGTCAGGGACAAATGCACACTCGCCCCCGACAGCCGCCCCGACGCCCACTGGAAACTCACGGGCGATCGCAACGCATCAAACACCACCTCCCGAAACACCTGCTGCACCATGGACCGGGCCACCGTCGCCGACAACTGATCCGCCTCCAGCGCCCGCCGCAAATAAAAACACTCCCACAGGCCCCGATCCTCCGACCCCACGCGATCGCGGTAGCACTCCACCAGGGACTCCAGCCGCACCTCCGGGCAATGGAACCCCCACGCCCGCCTAAAGCGCCGCACCCGATGGCAGCCCCCCTCCGCCCAGGTCAGCCGCCCCTGGCAAAAATAAAACCGCCATCGATCCCCCCCACGACCCAACGTCAACACCCCCGTCCCCTGCCGACGGTAGAGGGCCGCCGCCAATCGCAAAAAATCCGACGGTGTAACTAACTGATCGCTCGACTGGGATTGCATCGCAGTTCCTTCGCTAGGGCTACAGGGCATTGCTCTAGGCGACTTTGCGCCGAAGCAGTCAATCAACGGTCCAACAACGTTCTGATCCAATACATTCCAGACTGATTTCCATCCATCACCACCGGCAAGTCCCCATGTCTAGGGCATTTCCAGAGCCAACTATCCATCCGCCGGTCTAGGCTCCCCCGCTACCGCTTCTGAAAAACTTCCCCCTCGGGCAGCAACCTATCCAGACGACCTAGGGCGCTCATCGAGGGGCACATTGTCGGGCGGCCATCGGCCACTAGCCTTAGCCATCTCGCCCAAACCCTAAACCCAGAAATAAGGGGAATTGTGTCCACGGTCCCGGATCCGGTCAGGCCATCCATCCATCCATCGGGCAATTCATCGGGTTGGCATGGCCCCTGGATCACTTTAGGGGGACAGGAATGGGTTGGGGCGCTTCGTGGAGATTGTGTAGATGCGGAGTTGGGAGCGATGGGTTTAGGGTGGGTTGATAGGGGCTATTCCCCTGGTGCTAAGGCGTGAATTCACCCATGAGATCACCCTTTTAATCTTCGCCAAGGCTAGCCTTCAAAATCGGGGAATGGTGTATTAAATCAAACGTTTTTAATGGGGGTTGATCATTTTGCCACGTTCCTTAGCTTAACTTAACTTGACGTCACCGGGTGTGATGCTGATCCGTTGATGTCGTGATTGAAACACGCCCCGAGGGGGACGAAAACAGTGCTGATCAGGTTCCTAGGGGGCGATCGCGGGGGGAATGGCGATCGCGTCCAGAGATCGATTAAGTAGGGGTTATGGGAACCGGGGCGATCGCGGCGGGGCTGTTTGTTGCGTTTTGGCCTCAGGAAAATGATCCCCCTGCCATGGGGCCTTAGGGCGCTTTGGGGAGGCGGCGGGGCGGTCGCCTCACCCATGCTCACAACTCCATAACCAAACAGCACTAATTCCCCAAAAAGTTCGGTGACGGCCTAATTTTTGATTGCCCTTGATCGGACCAGTTTCCGCATAAACACTCAATTGCCATTGCCGCTTATCCCCCCAAAATCCGAACCAATCCTTAAGATATACACATCGCGTACACCTTTGTGCATTTCCATCCTACCGGACCGGGGACGGGGTCGGCGGACCGGGGGGCTCGGGCGATCGCGGCGGGCTTTTGGATGGGGGGTTTTTGGCGCTTTGGGAGCTTTTAGAATGGAGAAGTGGCGGGGGTGGGGCCGTGCCCGACGGTGGCCCAGCGCAGTAGAATGGAGCGCCCCGGACCGTTGACCGCTTCGGGGGAGCTGGGGATGGGCCGCGCGCCCGCAACACGGCTTGGATCTGTCTGAAAGGAATCGAAATCGGCACGGGAGGTGGAGCGATGGCAATGCAGTTGAAGCGTCTGGGCCATGTGGCCGTCTGTGTGCAGGATGTGGCGCAGTCGGTGGCGTTCTATCGGGATCTGGGGCTGGAGGTGGTCTGGCAGGATGAGGACTGGGCCTATCTCAAGGCGGGGATCGATGGGCTGGCGCTGATGGGACCGGGCTATGAGCAGGCGGGGCCGCATTTTGGCTTTGTGTTTGATGCGCGATCGCAGATGGAGCTGGCCTACGGGGAGCTGAAGGAGAAGGGGGTGCGGGTGACGGAGATCCACGAGCATCGCGACGGTACGGCGTCGTTCTATGGGCGGGATCTGGATGACAATTGGTTTGAGTACTTGTACGAGCCGGCCCAGGGCTAGGCGGATTGCTTGGGTTAGGTGGATCAGGCTGGGCTGATCCCTAGGGCTGGGCTGGGATAACGGGTTGAGGTGTTGGCTTGAGGGAGCGGCTGGAAAGCGTGATGGGGGATGGGTCAGGGCGGGAGGCGATGGGTGGGGACTTTACCCCGATGGGTGGGGGCACAGCCCTAATCGCGGCGCAGGATCGTGCCCAGGCTGAGACGCTGGAGTTGCTGGAGTGGGGGCGGCTGTGCGATCGCGTGGCGGCCTTTGCGGCGACGGCGTTGGGGGCGATCGCGGCGCGGCGGCTGCGGATCCCTGGCGACCGGATCGAGACGGAACGGCTGCTGGCCCAAACCCGCGAGGTGACGGATCTGGAGCGGCGATCGGCGGCGGCGCTGAATTTTGGCGGCGTGCGGGATATTGGCGTCTCCCTGGAGCGGGCGGAACGGCAGGGGGTGCTCTCGGGTGAGGAGTTGCTCGATATCGCCACGACCCTGGCGGCGGCGCGGAATCTGCGGCGGGCGATCGCGGAGCATGAGGATCTCGTGGTGCTCAATGGCCTGATCGAGCCCCTGCGGACCCTGCCGGATCTGGAGCGGGAGATCCACCACTGCATTGACGATCGCGCTCGGGTGGCGGACCGGGCCAGTGAAAAACTCGGGGGCCTGCGGGACGCCCTGCGGCAGGTGCGCGACGGCATCCAGCAAAAGTTGCAGAACATCATCCAACAGCAGGGCCACGCGGTCCAGGAACCGACCATTACGATCCGCAGCGATCGCTACACCCTGCCCGTGAAGGCGGAACACAAGGGCACCATTCGCGGCATTGTCCACGATGCGTCCGCGTCCGGGGCAACGCTCTATATCGAACCCCATTCTACCGTGGAGGCCAACAACCGCCTGCGGCAACTCCATCGGCAGGAGGCGGCGGAAGAGGAGGCGGTGCGGCGGCGGCTGACCCAGGAGGTGGCCCAGGTGCTGCCGGATCTGGAACTGCTGTTGGCGATCGTCACCACGCTGGATCTGGCGGTGGCGCGATCGCGCTATTCCGGCTGGCTCGGGGCCAATGCGCCGCGTTTCGTGGAGCCCCACGAGGCCGTGACCCTGCGGCAGTTGCGCCATCCGCTCCTGGTGGATCAGGCGGCGCGATCGGGGGAAACGGTGATTCCCATTGATGTGACCGTTGCGCCCCAAACCCGCGTGGTGGCGATTACGGGGCCAAATACGGGGGGCAAAACCGTGTCCCTCAAAACCCTGGGGCTGGCGGCGCTGATGGCGAAGGCGGGGCTGTTTGTGCCGGCGCGGGAGCCGGTGGAGTTGCCCTGGTTTGACTGGGTGCTGGCGGACATTGGCGATGAGCAGTCCATTGAACAAAACCTATCGACGTTTTCGGGCCATGTGAGCCGGATTGTGCGGATTCTCACGGCGATCGGGGCAAAGTCCCCACTCGTCGCCCCCGAGTCCACCGATCCAACCGAAGTTTCACCGGAATCCGCCGATCGCGAGCCCGCCGAAACCCTCGAAGCGGATGCCATTGGCGATCGCCTCGCCAGCCTCAGCCAAGGGGGCGATGAGTGGGGGCTTCGCCCCGATCGCGCCCAAGATTTGACAGCTAATGGATCTCAAAATGCCCATTTAAGCAATGCCCTGATCCTGCTCGATGAAGTGGGGGCCGGGACCGATCCCGCCGAAGGGAGCGCCCTGGCGGAAGCGTTGCTGCTGGCCCTGGCCGATCGCGCCCGCCTGACGGTGGCCACCACCCACTACGGCGAACTGAAAACCTTGAAATATCGCGACGATCGCTTTGAAAACGCCTCGGTGGAATTTGACGACACAACGCTACGTCCCACCTATCGCCTGCTCTGGGGGATTCCGGGCCGCTCCAATGCCCTGACGATCGCGCGGCGGCTGGGCCTCGATCAGGGCATTTTGCAGATGGCGAGCGATCGCGTCGGCGGCGGATCGGAGGACATCAACCGGACAATCGCGGGCCTAGAGGCGGAACGGCGGCGGCAGGAGGCCAAGGCCAACGAAGTGAGCCACCTGCTGGAGCGGGCCGAACATCTCCACGCCCAGATCGATCGCAAGGCCAAGGATCTCAAGGAACGGGAGGAAAAACTGCGGCTGGATCAAGAAGAGGCCGTCCGCACCGCGATCGGCGACGCCCGCAAGGAAATCGCCCGCACCATCCGCCAGCTCCAGCGGGGCACCCCCACGGGCCAAGATGCCCAGCGCGCCACGGCCGCCATCGACGCGATCGCCGCCCAGTTCCTCCCCTCCCAGCAGCCCAAACCCGCCAAACCCGCCTACCATCCCGTGGTGGGCGAACGGGTCCGCATCCCCAAACTCGCCAGCAAGGGGGAGGTGCTCTCGATCGATGCCGACGCCCGCCAACTGGTCATTCGCATGGGCCTGATGAAAACCACCGTCTCCCTGGCGGATATCGAATCCCTCGATGGCCAAACCGTGCCGCCGCCGCCCCCCAAGGTGCCCAAAACCCCCGTTGCCGTCGTCCAGCGGGAGCGCACCACCGTCCGCACCAGCAGCAATACCCTTGATATTCGCGGCTATCGCGTCGTGGATGCGGAACCGGAAATCGAGCAGGCCATTGCCAAGGCGATCGCGGCGGACTCGGCGGCCCTGTGGATCCTCCACGGCAAGGGCACCGGCAAACTGCGCGAGGGGGTGTGGGCCTTTTTGCAAACCCAGCCCCTGGTGGAGCGCTACGAAAATGCCCCCCAAAATGACGGCGGCACCGGCGTGACGATCGCCTACCTCAAATAACCCCCTTCCCCCATGGCCTACCGCAACCCCGCCCCCACCGTTGATATCGTCATTGAAATGGGCGATCGCCCCGACCGGCCCATCGTCCTGATCGAGCGGCAGAACCCACCCCACGGCTGGGCGCTCCCCGGTGGTTTTGTGGACTATGGGGAATCGGTCGAAACCGCCGCCCGCCGCGAGGCCCAGGAGGAAACCTGCCTGGAGATTCATCTCCTGGAACAGTTCGCCGTCTACTCCGACCCGACCCGCGACGATCGCGGCCACACCCTGAGTATTGTGTTTTTGGCGATCGCCACCGGCACCCCCCGCGCCGCCGACGATGCCAAGGCCGTCAAACTATTTGTGCCCTGGGAACTGCCGCGCCCCCTGTGTTTCGACCACGAGCGCATCCTCCGGGACTATTGGCACTATCGCCACTACGGCCAGCGGCCCCGCCTGACGAGTCCCTAGCGATCGCTAGCGGCAAGGCCCCCCATAGGGCAAAATTTCTAACACTTTCATTCCAGTTCCCAGAGCAAGCGAGATCCCATGGCTACCCCCGAAATCATCCGCACCGATCGCGCCCCCGCCCCCGTCGGCCCCTACAACCAAGCCGTCATCGCCAGCGGCCGCACCCTCTACGCCTCCGGCCAAATCGCGATCGACCCCGCCACCAACCAACTGGTCCACAGCGGCGACGTGGCGAAACAGACGGAACAGGTGATGCACAACCTTGCCGCCGTCCTCGAAGCCGCCGGGGCCACCTTCGCGCATGTGGTCAAAACTACGATTTTCCTGAAAAATATGGACGACTTCGCCACGGTCAACGGCGTCTACGCCCAGTTCTTCGACGAAGCCACCGCCCCCGCCCGCGCCACCGTCGAAGTGGCCCGCCTGCCCAAGGATGTGCTGGTGGAAATTGACTGCATCGCCGCGATCGACTAGGGCCAACGCGGTCTAGACCATGGCCTAATTCTCTTCATTTGCCCCGCGATCTCCCCTGGCATCCTCCCCCTCCGGATTTGGGCGATCGCCGGGTCCCAGCGCCGCCGCGATCGCCTCATCAAAGAGCGCCTCCTCCCAATTGCGCGCCAACTGCACCTGGGCGATCGCCAGCCCCTGCACCGATCGCAGATCCGCCCCCCCCAAATTCGCCCGATCCAGTTGCGCCCCCTGCAAATTCGCCCCCATCAAACTCGCCCCGCTCAAATTGCAATCCCGCAAATCCGCGTGGTCCAGGAGCGATCGCTGCAAATTCGCCCAACTCAGATTGGAATCGCGGAAATCCGCCCCACTCAACTGCGCCCCCTCGAACTGCCCATGGCTGAGGTTCGCATCATCCAGGTGGGCATTGAGCAAAATCGCCTTTTGAAAATTGGCATGGCTCAGATTCGCCCGGGTCCAGCGCCCCTCAATGCCCCGGCAGCCGCTGCAATCAATCCCACTGAAATTGCCCCCCAGCGCCTCCACCGCGCTCCAGTCCGAGCCGATCGCCACCGCCTTACTCAAATTCGCCCCACTCAAGCGCGCCCCCACAAACTGGGTCAAATGCAGCCGCGCCCCCGACAGATCCGCCTCCCGCAGATCCGCCCCCCCCAGATCCGTCTCCACCAAATCCGCCTGCCGTAGGCCCGCCCGCGTCAGGTCAATCCCCCGCAGATCCGCCCGCGCCAGGGCAATGCCCGCCAGCGGCACCCCCCGCCGGTTCAGATCTTGCAGCGCCTTAAATCGCGAATAGCTCGTGGTCAGCCCCGCCGCCGTCGCCCGCTCAATGGCCTGCCACGCCTCATAGTCCGACTGCTGCCGCCGCTCCCGAGCTTCGAGCAGGTACAAAACCCCCGCCGCCAAAATACTAAAACTTTCCACATTGCCCACCGCCACGATCGCGAGCATCTGCCGCCCCAGACAGGCCACAATCCCCTCCTCCGGCAGACAAATGGGCAACCCATTCGAGTGCAGCTCCACCCCATGCACCACCAAAATCGCCCCATAGGCGATCGCCAGCGCCACTCCAATGCGGAACCGCAAGGATCGATCAAACAACCGCAGCAGCGGCTCCACCGGCTCCGGCGATCGCCCCCCTTGCCCCAACGGTCGCTTCACCTGATCCTCCTGCACCCGATCCCCCGGCCCAAACCCTAACTCCATTATCAACCGGCTCCCCGCCGCGTACCGTTTCAGCCGCATCCCTCAAAAATCCCACCAAAAAAAGCGGGCCATACAGTCTGGCCCGCCCCGCGATCGCCGAATCGCGATCGTTACACAGTCTTCAGGAATCTCAACTTAAACCCTAGGTCAATGGGTCCTAGGAAAAGGCAACCCTAGGCACGGCTCAGGGGCGTCGCGGGCTTAAAGCTCGGCACCACCACATCCGCATTTTGCTTCGTCAACTGGTCATACAACCGGTTCGTATTCGGGAAGTTCGCCGCCGGCAGCGTCGGGAAGCGACGGTAGGGCACCGTATCTTCGCCAAAGAACTCCGCATACTCCGTCGTCGTCAGCATCGCCGACACAAAGCCCTTGATGCCCTCCGTCGCCAGGATTTGGTTGTACTTGCGGATTTCCACCTGGTTCAGCGGCGCGCGACCCAAGAAGTGCTTGAGCCCCAGCTCGATCACCTTCGTATTCGGGAACGGCGTATAGAACTCCTTCACGTACAGGCTCGACGTCCCCAAGCCCTCCATGAACTCCTTCAGGTTGATCTCCCCATTCCCCAGCTTGCTTTCTAGGGCCGTGAACTCCGACCGGATCACATAGGGATCGAGATCCCGCTCGAACACCTGACGGTAGGCCGCCGCCACCACCGCCTTCAGGGCCACCTTGTCCGTGGTGGTTGTCAGCTTGAAGGTCTTCGTCTGCTCCCGCTGACGGCTCACCCCCTGGGCCACGCGATCGCCCATATCCCCCTCAGTCCGCATCGACTGGGGCTGACCCAACTCCACAAAGCGCGGCGTCGGAGCCTCAGGCTTCACCGTCGTTCCCTTGAACCCAAGGCTTGCCGGACGGGTCGTCCGCTGGGCCACCCCCGCCGGAGTCAGATAGCGCTCATAGGGCACCGTATCTTCCCCGAACGCCTCGTAGTATTCCGGGCTATCGAGGATCGCATCCACCAGGGCATAGAACCCCTTCTTCGCGCAGATGTCGAAGTACTTGTTCGTCTCCTGACGCCCATAGGTCGGCCGCCCCAGCAAGCGCCGGTGAATAAACTCCACCGCCTTCATCACATACAGCGACGTCCAGTAGGTCTTGCGGAACGCCTCCGACTTCGCCAGGATACGGATGAACTCCCGCATGGAAATCTGACCACTCTCCAGGCGCGTTTCCGCCGCCGTCAGCCGCTGGCCCGAATACACATCCCGGCCAAACACCTGCAAATAGGCCGCCCGGATCACCGCCTGGGTGCTCATCTCCGTGTAGCTGCTGTTGGTGGTGGCCCGGCTGGTGGACACCTGTTGCAGCTTGAACACCTTCGGCCCCAGGGTCCCCGGCGCTTTGCCCACGGCCCCCGGATTGCTCAACTGGTTCTCGATACCCGCCCCACGGCGAATCAAAATCCGGCGCGTATCCTTGCTGAAGGGGGCCGGACGATTCTTCGGCTCGCGGGTCTCTTTCGGGAAGATCGCCCCGAACTGGATTTCCAGCGGATCGTTGCCAATGCCGTAGGGGTGCTGATCCCGCAGGGGCTGGTTGTAGTCCGCAAAGGTGGTGATGAACTGGGGCACCTTCCGGAACGGCGCGCTGTAGTTAAACAGGTCAATCTGCTGACCCCAGTTGCGGCACTCCTGCGCCTCTTCCCCAAGGCCGCGCAGATAAGGCACCGTCTCTTCGCCGAAGTAGTCGGCATATTCCCGGGAGTCCACCAGGGCATCTACCAAGGCACCGAGGCCGCCGGCGGAGACGATCGCGAAATACTTCTGCACCTCTTCGCGCGAGGACGGCCCCCGACCGAGGATATGGCGGAAGGCCAACTCCAGGGCGCGGCTGTTGATGAACGGCTCGAAGAACTGCTTGCGGTACAGGGGCGACTTGGCCAGACGGCGCACGAATTCCTTCATGGAAATTTCGCCGTTCTTCACCTTCGACTCCAGATCGGACACGCCGAGGGAGTAGGCCCGGGTGATGTCCCGCTCGAAGATTTGGCGATAGGCCGCCTTCACGGCGTCGTTCTTCTCGGACGGGGACAGGCCCGGCTTCATGGCGAACTTGGGCCGCCGCTCCGCCGCGTTGTAGTAGATCTGCGGCAGGCTCAGGCCCTGCTGGTCGCCGCTGGGGCGCTGGCGCACCTTGTTCGACGGGGTGGGGGCCTTGAACTCGCTCAGCAGCACATCGAAGTACTGGGTGACGATCGCGGCGGCATCAGAATCCGCCCGGAAGTAGTTCACGGCGGCGGCCTTCATGCCCCCGATCGCCACAATCGTCGCCGCCGAGGAGCAGGCATTCTCAATGATTTCCCGCAGACCCCGCACATTGACGGCAATGATATTCGGGTCGCCCGCCACGATCGCGTAGGTGACATAGCGCAGGAACCAGCTCAAATCCCGCAGGGACTTTTGCATGTTGCGCGGGCCGTAGCGCGACACGTTGATGGGCCGGAACCCCGGAGGGATCGTCTCGCCACCGGGGGTCAGGAAAATATCCCGCAAGGCCCCTAGGAAGCCGCCGCCGCTGCCCTTACTCTCGACATAGGTCACCGTGCCCAGGGTCATCCCCTCCTGCAGGGCTTGGTTGCTGCTGAGGACAGCGCTGCCAGCCGTGACCGCTTCCGTCGGACGCTCCAGGAAGGCAAGGGGGGAACCGCCGGTAAAAATCCGGTTGGCGGCCCGAGAGACGATCAATTCCGCATTGACCGTCAGGATCTGTGCGATTTCTAAACGCTTGATACCAGAATTAAAAAAGGTTCGCAGTTCGCCCAGTTCGCCGTTATCGAAATAACGATCCTGCTGTTCTGCTTGCGAAATCTTCGAGACGGGAACGGTGCTGTAAAGCTGCGGACGAGCCACCGAGCTTCCACCACTTGCCTTTACACTCATGAGATTCCTAAATTCCTTTACTAGGTAACGACTGTGCCGAACGGGATCCCGAGCATCGACGCGGCAGGGGATCGAGTTCTTCAGCCGCAGGTCGGCTCGAGGCTGGCAACGCCCAACGGCTGTCGGCGAGTGCGATTTTTTTTTCGTAGGTTGATAACCGATGGCTATTAAACCCAAGAATTAGCGTAAAACGATTCGGCTCGTTCACTGGGGTTTGTTAAGAAGTGTATCGAGGGTTCAGGTGAGGAGGGATGGGATGGGGCGGGGCGCGAGGGGGTGGGGCTTGGGGCTGGGGCTGCTGCTGGGGGTGGGGCTGCTGGGGTGCGAGGGGTGGGGGCTGCGCTCTGATCGCGGGGGGCCGTCGGACCGGCGGGGGGCGATCGCGGCGACCCAGCCTGCCACCACGGCAACGCCAGATCTGACGGGCAGTCTGTGGCGACTGAGCTACCGGGATCCGGTGGAGGAAACGGAGCGGCGCTACCGCATTGGCCTGCGGCCCGGTGGGCAACTGCTCAATGGCGATGACCAGGATACGACGGTGGGCAACGATACCTGGTCCCAGCGGGGCGATCGCGTCACCTTATCCTTTAATAATGGCTATGCCGTTTATGAAGGGCGCTTGGTTGCCAACGGCCAACGGCTAGAGGGCACGGCGAACAATGCCAACACCTCCTGGCCCTGGCGGGGCGATCGTCTCCCCCAGAGCGCCGACTCCCCAAGGCCCTAGGGGCGATCGCCAGGGCCGTCTATATATATGGATGTTTTGGTCCAGCGCCCTACTTTTAGAAGTTTTGTTGAGAAGTTTTGTTTAGGAGTTTTGCCCCGTGACCGTCTCCGACGCCCGCGATCGCACCGCCAGCGACCATACTGCCAGTGACCACACGGCAAGCACCACCGCCGCCGTCCGTGGCCTCTATGACACCTATCCTTTCCCGCCGGAGCCGATCCTCGATGAGCCCCCACCGGGCTACAACTGGCGCTGGAGTTGGACGGCGGCCCACCAGTTCTGCACCGGACGCGGCCCCGATCGCCAGGACATTCGGATCCTCGATGCGGGCTGCGGCACCGGCGTCGGCACGGAATATTTGATGCACCTGAACCCCCAGGCGCAAATCACGGCCATTGATCTGAGCAGCGAAGCCCTGGCGATCGCCCAGGAACGCCACCGCCGCACCGGCAAACCGGAGGACCGCGATCGCGTCCAATTCCGCCACATGAGCCTCTATGACGCCGCCGAACTCCCCGGCCAATTTGACCTAATCAACTGCGTCGGCGTCCTGCACCACCTGCCCGACCCCATCCGAGGCATCCAGGCCCTCGCCGCCAAACTCGCTCCGGGCGGCCTCATGCACATCTTTGTGTACGGCGAACTGGGGCGCTGGGAAATTCAACTGATGCAGGAGGCGATCGCCCTGTTAGGCAGCGCCCGCACCGACGGCGACGAATCCAACCCCTACCGCGACGGCGTACAGATCGGCAGAGCCCTCTTCAGCGCCCTGCCCGACAACAACCGCCTCGTGCAGCGGGAGCGCGATCGCTGGTCCCTCGAAAACCAGCGGGACGAATGTTTCGCCGACATGTACGTCCATCCCCAGGAAATCGACTACAACCTCAACAGCCTCTTTGACCTGATCGACGCCTCCGGCCTCGACTTCCTGGGCTTCTCCAACCCGCAGATCTGGCAACTCGATCGCCTCATCGCCAAAGCCCCCCACCTGATCGAACGGGCCAGCCGCCTAGACGATCGCCAGCGCTACCGCCTCATCGAACTGCTCGACCCCGAAGCGATCGCCCACTACGAATTCTTCCTCGCCAAGCCCCCCCGCGATCGCCAGGACTGGAGCGATGATGGCAACCTCGCCGCCGCGATCGCCACCCTCAACCCCTGCCTCGACGGCTGGCCCGGTGCCACCCTCTTCAACGCCGACTACCAAATCATCCGCCTCGACCCCGACGAACAAGCCTTCCTGGAGCAGTGCGATCGCCCCAACCCCAGCCCCATCGGCGAGATCCTCCCCCAGCTCAACCGCCCCGCCCTCAACCTCGATCGCATCCGCCAGCTCATCGACCAGCGCCTGCTGATCCTCACCCCGCCAAAAAACTGAAACCAACCCCCCTAAAAATTGCCACTTGCCGCCCCCGCCAAAAGCGATCACCCCTGCGTGATATGATTGCTCAGGGTTTTAGGATTGACCGCCAAGGGCATGTAATGCAGATTCCCCGCCTTGGGCCAAATCGGGATTAACCACACCCATGGACACCTCCCAACTTGAGCGCGATCGCGTGGAATCCGCACCTGAACTAGCACCGGAACCAGATCCGGAAACGCGACAGCAGGCCATGCAGGACTATTACAAGCTCAAATACGAGCTATACGTCATAGTCTTTGCCGTCCTCGCCGTTTCATTCATTTCCGTCTGGGTGGTCTATTCCCTCAACATCGCCCTCAACTACCTGTTAGGGGCCACCGTTGGGTTAATTTACCTCCGAATGCTAGCCCGTGACGTCGAACAGCTAGGGCAAGGACGTCGCAAACTCAGCAAAACGCGCCTTGTTCCGTTCATCGCCGTTATTGTGCTTGCCACCCGGGTCGATAGCCTAGAAATTCTTCCCATATTTCTAGGATTTTTGACCTACAAAGTGGGCCTAATCCTGTACGCATTGCGCGCGATCGTCAACCCTACTAACACCTAGGAATCGGTCGCGAACTTGAGCTAGTCCGCCGCTTTTCGCGCACATCGCTATGTTAAATGTCTCGAATGTTCTCAACTCAGGCTTGATTGCCGAGTTGGAGGTCGGGCAGCATTTCTATTGGCATCTTGGCAATTTCAAAATCCACGGACAAGTCTTCATGGCCTCCTGGATCGTCATTGCCGCACTGCTGATCGCCTCCATCTTGGCCACGCGCAATGTCCAGCGCGTGCCCTCGGGCATGCAGAACTTCATGGAATATGCCCTGGAGTTTCTGCGGGACTTGACGCGCACGCAGATTGGTGAAAAAGAGTACCGGGCCTGGGTTCCCTTTGTCGGAACACTCTTTTTATTCATCTTCGTTTCTAACTGGGGCGGTGCCCTGATTCCCTGGAAGCTCGTCGAGCTGCCGTCGGGGGAATTGGCCGCACCCACCAACGATATCAACACCACCGTGGCGCTGGCCCTGCTGACCTCAGTGGCCTACTTCTACGCCGGATTGAGCCGTAAGGGACTGGGCTATTTTGCGGATTACGCGCAGCCGACGCCCATCATGGTTCCCTTCAAAATTATCGAGGACTTCACGAAGCCACTTTCGTTAAGTTTCCGTTTATTTGGTAATATCCTAGCGGACGAACTCGTGGTGGCAGTGCTGGTCTTCCTCGTTCCCCTGATCGTCCCGATTCCGCTGATGATTCTGGGGCTGTTTACGAGTGCAATTCAAGCGCTGATCTTTGCAACCCTGGCGGCGTCCTACATCGGCGAAGCCATGGAAGATCACCACGGCGGCGAGCATGAGTGACCTCGGTCAATTCAGTTGTTAGTTTTCGACACAAGACAAAGGAAAGGTTAGTTAGCTATGGATCCTCTCGTTTCTGCTGCTTCGGTGCTGGCTGCTGCCCTGGCTGTGGGTCTCGGTGCCATCGGCCCCGGTATTGGTCAAGGTAACGCTGCCGGTCAGGCGGTTGAAGGGATTGCCCGCCAACCGGAAGCTGAAGGCAAAATTCGCGGCACCCTGCTGCTGAGCTTGGCATTTATGGAAGCACTGACCATTTATGGTCTGGTGGTCGCCCTGGTGCTGCTGTTCGCAAACCCCTTCTCCTAAGCTCCAGTTTGGGGATTCAGTCGCGCTGAATTCCACAACAGTGATTGGCGATGGAGTGCTGCATCGGCGCGATCGCTAGCCACCCAGGGAAGGGTCTTGGCGGGGTTTATTAATCCGGTCCTAAGCCCTTCCCTTCCCTATGGAAGTGGATTTTGTGTTTGCCGATTCTTAGCTGTCCCATTTCGAGCGATGGGCCTTGGGGTCTGTGGTTTTCGGTGGTTCGGGAAGCATTGGTAACCTGGATGGTTTTCGGTGGGATGGGGTGTTGGTGACCTTCGGTGCAGTTAACGGCGAGGCTTTGAATCAGATACGGGAGTAATAACGGATATGCTGCATTCGGTTTTACCGAACCTGCTGGCTGCTGAAGGGGGCGGCCTATTCGACCTTGATGCCACGCTGCCGCTGATGGCGGTTCAGTTCCTGGTGTTGGCGCTGCTGTTGAACGCAACGCTCTACAAACCCCTCGGTGCGGCCCTGGATGAGCGGGCGGATTATATCCGCAACACCCAAGCTGAGGCGAAGGAAACCCTGGCGACCGTAGAGAATCTGACGCGGGAGTATGAGGTGGCCCTTGCGGATGCCCGTCGTGCTGCCCAGACGACGATCGCGGATGCCCAGGCCGACGCCCAGTCCATTGCGGCCGCTGCGATCGCCGAAGCCCAGCAACAGGCTCGGGCGGAGCGAGAGCGCGCTCAGCTAGAGATTGATCGACAAAAGCAAACCGCCATGGCGGCCCTCGATGCCCAGGTGGATGGCCTAAGTCGTCAAATCGTTAAGAAGCTACTAGGGTACGAATTAGGTTGAGTTGATCGATGAATGTCGAACTAATGACCCATTTTTGGTCGGGGACCGGGATTGGCCTGACGCCGCTCCTAGCCCACGGGGATGGCTTTGGCCTCAATACCAATATTCTGGAAACGAACTTATTCAACCTCGTAATCGTCATCGGCCTGCTGGTGTATTTCGGGCGCGGTTTCCTGGGCAAATTGCTCGGAACCCGCCGTGAAAATATCGCAGCGGCCATTCGCGAGGCTGAGGAGCGCCAAGGAATTGCGAAAAAGGCCCTCGCTGAACAGCAAACGAAGCTAGCCCAAGCCCAGCAGGAGGCGGAGCGCATCCGCGCCAATGCGGTGCAGGCGGCGGAGAAGGTGAAGGCGGAAATCCTGGCGAAGTCCGAGCAGGATGTGCAACGCATGCGGGAAGATGCGTCGCGCGATCTGGCGGCGGAACAGGAGCGGGTGGTGGCTCAACTGCGGCAACGGGCCGTGGCCCAGGCGATCGCCCAGGTCGAGTCTCGGCTCAGTGGCGGTCTAAACGAAGATCAGCAGCGCCAGTCCGTGGATCGCGGCTTGGCGTTGGTAGGAGGTGATCAGAAATGACATCCAGTTCGACGATCGCAACCATTGCCGAACCCTACGCCCAGGCGCTGCTATCCATTGCCAAGGGCAAGGATTTGGCGGCCAAGTTTGGCGAAGATTCGGCCACGATCCGGTCCACCCTGGCCGGTTCCGAAGACCTCGTGCAGGCCCTAGACAATCCCTTTGTCGCCCCGGACGTTAAGAAAGAAATTTTGCAGCGGGTCTTTGGCGAAGCCATTGATCCTTACTTTGCCAACTTCCTGAAACTGCTGGTGGATCGCAAGCGGGTTTCCCTGCTCGATGCGATCTGCGCCAAGTACCAGGATCTCCTGCGGCAGTTGACCAACACGGCCCTGGTGAAGGTGACGACGGCGGTGGAGCTGACGGAAGCCCAGCGCGCCGCCGTGATTGAGAAGGCGATCGCCATGAGCGGTGCCGCCCAGGTGGAGTTGGAGGCGGCCATTGATGCGGACATCCTTGGGGGTGTCATCATCCAGGTCGGTTCCCAAACCGTTGATGCGAGCCTGCGGGGCCAGTTGCGCCGCATTGCCCTGAGCCTCAACGCCGCCTAGGGGTTGGCGTCATTGGCCCCACTGCTGCGCTTCCCGTTGTAGCGGCCACCGCAGCAGCCCTCCCTCCGGGGATTCCATTCAGTTCAGTTAGATCGATCGGCACACCGCGAACCATGATTGCAATCAAACCGGACGAAATCAGCAGCATTATCCAGCAGCAGATCGAGCAATACGATCAGCAGGTCAAAGTTTCCGATGTGGGGACGGTCCTGCAGGTCGGGGACGGCATTGCCCGGATCTACGGCCTTGAGAACGCCATGGCCGGCGAACTGCTGGAATTTGAAGATGGCACCGTGGGCATCGCCCTCAACCTGGAGGAGAACGATGTCGGGGCGGTGTTGATGGGCGATGGCCGCTCCATCCAAGAGGGCAGCTCCGTGACGGCGACGGGCAAGATCGCGTCGATTCCCGTGGGGGATGCGATCGTGGGCCGGGTGGTGGATGCCCTGGCGCGCCCCATTGATGGCAAGGGGGATATTGCGGCGACGACGACCCGCCTGATCGAGTCGATGGCCCCTGGCATCATTGCCCGGAAGTCGGTGTGTGAGCCGATGCAGACGGGGATTACGGCCATTGATTCGATGATTCCCATCGGTCGCGGCCAGCGGGAGCTGATCATTGGCGATCGCCAGACGGGCAAGACCTCGATCGCGATCGACACGATCATCAACCAGAAAGAAGAGGACGTGATCTGCGTCTATGTGGCCGTCGGTCAAAAGGCGTCCACGGTGGCCCAGGTGATCGGCACCCTGCAGGATCGCGGGGCCATGGACTACACCGTTGTTGTGGCGGCCAACGCCAGCGACCCGGCCACCCTGCAATACCTGGCTCCCTACACCGGGGCCGCGATCGCGGAATACTTCATGTATCAGGGCAAGCACACCCTGATCATCTACGACGATCTGTCCAAGCAAGCCCAGGCTTATCGTCAGATGTCCCTGCTGCTGCGTCGTCCGCCCGGGCGTGAAGCCTACCCCGGCGACGTGTTCTACCTCCACTCCCGTTTGCTGGAGCGGGCCGCCAAACTGAGCGACGCCCTGGGCAGCGGCAGCATGACCGCCCTACCGATCATCGAAACCCAAGCGGGCGACGTGTCGGCCTACATTCCCACCAACGTCATTTCCATCACCGACGGCCAGATCTTCCTGTCCACGGACCTGTTCAACTCCGGTCTGCGGCCTGCGGTGAACGCCGGTATCTCCGTGTCCCGGGTGGGCGGCGCGGCCCAAACCAAGGCCATGAAGAAGGTGGCCGGTAAGGTGAAGCTGGAACTGGCCCAGTTCGCCGAGCTGGAAGCCTTCGCCCAGTTCGCCTCTGACCTGGACAAGGCCACCCAAAATCAACTGGCACGCGGCCAGCGCCTGCGGGAAATCCTCAAGCAGCCCCAGTTCTCCCCCCTGAGCGTGGCGGAACAGGTGGCGATCATCTACGCCGGGATTAACGGCTATTTGGATGAAATTCCCCTGCCCCGGGTGACCCAATTCGCCAGCGGTCTGCGGTCCTACCTAAAGACCGACAAGCCCCGCTACGCGGAAATCATCAAGGCGGGCAAGGCCCTGACGGATGAGGCAGAAACCCTGCTCAAGGAAGCCTTGACGGAATATAAGCAGACCTTCCTAGTGTCGGCTTAAACGGTTGCGAAGGACGGATCGCTGCTCGGGGTCGCTCACCTAGGCGGTGGTGACCTGACGGGCGGCGGTTCGCTGCTTAGAGCGAGAGGAAAGAGGCAATGGCAAATCTCAAGTTAATTCGCGATCGCATTCAGTCGGTTAAAAATACCCAAAAAATTACGGAAGCCATGCGGCTGGTGGCGGCGGCGAAGGTGCGCCGGGCCCAGGAGCAGGTGGTCAATACCCGTCCCTTTGCGGATCGCCTCGCCCAGGTGCTCTATGGGTTGCAGTCCCGCCTCAAGTTCGAGGATGCGGATCTGCCCCTGCTGAAGCGCCGCGAGGTCCAGAACGTGGGTCTGCTGGTGGTCACCGGCGATCGCGGCCTGTGCGGAGCCTACAACTCCAACATCATCCGTCGGGCCGAGCAGCGGGCAAAGGAACTGGCCGCCGAAGGCATTGGCTACCAGATGATCATCGTGGGCCGCAAAGCCCAGCAGTACTTCAAGCGCCGCGACTACCCCATCAAAGCCACCTACGAAGGGCTAGAGCAAATTCCGACCGCCGCCGAAGCGTCCCAGATCGCCGACGAGCTGCTGTCCCTGTTCCTGTCGGGATCCATTGATCGCGTCGAACTGGTCTACACCAAATTCGTGTCCCTGATCAGCTCCCGCCCCGTCATCCAAACCCTGCTGCCCCTGGATCCCCAGGGCCTTGAGGTGGCCGATGACGAAATGTTCCGGCTCACCAGCAGCGGCGGCCAGTTCCAGGTAGAGCGCTCCAAGGTGGCGGCCCCCGTCAAGGGCTTCCCCCGGGACATGATCTTTGAGCAGGATCCGGTCCAAATCCTCAACGCCCTGCTGCCCCTCTACCTCAACAACCAGTTGTTGCGGGGTCTGCAGGAATCAGCCGCGAGTGAACTGGCGGCCCGCATGAGCGCCATGAGCAGCGCCAGCGACAACGCCAAAACCCTGATCAGCAGCCTCACCCTGTCCTACAACAAGGCACGGCAGGCCGCCATTACCCAGGAAATCCTAGAGGTTGTTGGTGGTGCCGAAGCCCTCAGCGGCTGATGCATCCGTTTACCGAACCGCGATCGCCTACCCAGGTGGGCGATCGCTTTCCCATGGAAACAATTGATCCACCCTTCCCCTAGGATCCCCCGCCCCCATTGCTAGCCAGCGTTCCCCCAGCGGGTCGCCACCGAACCGATGACCAACACCTACCGCGTGGAATTTGTCACCAACGGCAGCAGCCAATCGCTCGAAATTCCAGACGACCAATTCATCCTCCAGAGCGCCCTCGACGCGGGCCTAGATCTGCCCAGCTCCTGCAATGCAGGCGTTTGCACCACCTGCGCCGCCCGCATCCTTGAAGGCCAGGTAGACCTGGGGGACTGCATGGGCCTCGGCCCCTCCCTGCAGGACCAGGGCTACGTCCTGCTGTGCGTCGCCAAAGCCAAATCCGACCTCAAACTCCAGGTCGGCTGCGAAGACGAAGTGTACGACCTCCAGTTTGGCCAAAGCGCCTAGGCCCACCGAGCCGCCCCGGCCAGGGACCACAGCCGCATCGAAAATTGCGATTACTCAAGCGATGTTAAAAACTGTTAATCGAAAATAAGGATGCGAACCCCATGCCTGAAAATGATGATTAATTTGTCGAGGGCAGTCGTCATCATCCCCCGTGCGGTTTCGCGCCCCCCCAAGGGCATAGGGCACTCGCTAAGGGCTCAGCCCCAGGGTTGAGGACCAGCGAATGAGCATCCCCGGAATCACCCACGGAACAGGCAAAACGGCGCAGTCCTTGGCTTAGGCATCTCCAGTCAGATTTTTCCTTTCGAGAGGAGTTTATTACATGAGTATCGTCACGAAGTCGATCGTGAATGCAGATGCTGAGGCGCGCTATCTCAGCCCCGGCGAACTGGATCGCATCAAAGCCTTTGTGGCTAGCGGCTCCCAGCGGGTTCGCATCGCCCAAATCCTGACGGAAGCCCGCGAGCGCATCGTCAAGGAAGCTGGCGACCAACTGTTCCAGAAGCGCCCCGACGTGGTCTCCCCCGGTGGTAACGCCTACGGCGAAGAAATGACCGCCACCTGCCTGCGCGACATGGACTACTACCTGCGTCTGGTAACCTACGGTGTGGTTTCCGGCGACACCACCCCCATCGAAGAAATCGGTCTGGTGGGCGTGCGTGAAATGTACCGCTCCCTGGGCACCCCGGTGGACGCCGTGGCCGAGAGCGTGCGTTCTATGAAGAGCGTTGCCACGTCCCTGATGAGCGGTGATGATGCGGCTGAAGCTGGCGCTTACTTCGATTACGTGATCGGCGCTATGCAGTAAGAGGGGCGACGGTTGCTGGGGGCTCCGGTCCGTTTAGCAGCGTTTCACCCTTGAATTGACATTTCGACCTTTCCAAAACCGAGCTATTTCAGAAAAAAATCATGCAAGACGCAATTACCGCTGTTATCAACTCCTCCGACGTTCAGGGTAAGTACCTCGACGGTTCGGCGCTGCAAAAGCTGCAAGGCTACTTCGCGAGCGGTGAGCTGCGGGTTCGTGCAGCGACGGCCATCGGCGCGAATGCGGCGACGATCGTGAAGGAAGCGGTGGCGAAGTCGCTGCTGTACTCTGACATCACCCGTCCCGGTGGCAACATGTACACCACCCGTCGCTATGCCGCTTGCATCCGCGACCTGGACTACTACCTCCGCTATGCGACCTACGCCATGCTGGCGGGCGATGCGTCCATCCTGGATGAGCGCGTGCTCAACGGCCTGAAGGAAACCTACAACTCCCTGGGTGTGCCCATCGGCGCGACGGTGCAGGCGATCCAAGCCATGAAGGAAGTGACCGCTAGCCTGGTGGGCGCTGACGCTGGCCGCGAAATGGGTGTGTACTTCGACTACATCTGCTCGGGCTTGAGCTAGGCAATTGGTGTTGGATTGTTCGATCGGGTGAATGCCGATTAGGGCGTTGATCTTGATTCGAGGAATCTTGTATCTAGGGCCTGAGAGGTTGTGGGGATCGGTTAAAGCGTCATAGGCGTTCTTGCAGTGCAGCTTAGTTGCTTTGGTCGAGTCTCTTTAGCCGCTCAGGTCTTTGTTTGTTGGTTTTGTGCTTTGGCGATGGCCAACGGCAGTTTTGCCCGCTCGACCCAGGTCTAGACGAAGACGGAGGTTTTCCCATGCGTATGTTTAAGATTACGGCTTGCGTGCCAAGCCAAACGCGGATTCGCACCCAGCGCGAACTGCAAAATACCTACTTTACGAAACTCGTGCCCTACGGCAATTGGTTCCAGGAGCAGCAGCGCATCCAGAAGATGGGTGGCAAGATCGTTAAGGTCGAGCTGGCGACGGGTCGTCCGGGGACGAATACGGGGCTGGCGTAGGCGCGATCGCGTCCGATGCCGGTGGCCGATGGTTTCAATCCGCCTTAGGATTGTTAAACTCGCGCAACATCTGACAAAATGCTTGGCCTGTCCTGGGTTTGGGGATGGGTGGGTGCTTTGACCGATGGCTAGCGCGAGTTTGTCGTTGGTGGCGATCATTCACGGGGGGGAGGGGCAGGGATGGGTCGAGGGCGCGATCGCGGGGGCCGACGCCGTTCCGGGGGCCGTCCTGCTCCTGTGGGGGCGGGGGGGCCAAAGGGGCGATGGGTGGGGGCTTTGCCCCGATCGCGGGGGGAGCGCTCTGGTCAAGGGGACAGCAGGGCCGCCGGGGGGCCACGGCCCGATTCAACTCCGCCGCCGGGGGAGGATGGGATTGGCCGCTGGGGCGCGGGCCTGGTGAAGTGGCTCCGGTGGCCGGCCCAGGGATGGGCGACGGAGGCGAGGCTGCTGCGCTGGCTGACGATTCTGTGGCTGGTGTTGGGGGTGGCGATGCTGCTGTCGGCGTCCTATGTGACGGCGGATTCGGCCCATGGGGATGGGTTGTATTACGTTAAGCGCCAGTTGCTCTGGATCGCGATCGGCGTTTTGCTGATGCGGGGGGTGGCGTCGATGCCGTTGCAGGGGGTGCTGCGGCTGGCGAATGGGGGGCTGCTGCTGATGCTGTTGCTCACCTGGTCGCTGCTGGTGCCAGGGGTGGGCCGCCAAGCCTATGGGGCGGTGCGGTGGGTGCAGTTGGGGCCGGTTCCCCTACAGCCGTCGGAGTTTTTGAAGCCGCTGCTGGTGCTGCAAAGTGCGCGAATGCTGGGGCATTGGGAACGCCTGACCCAGGGGCAGCGGTGGTTTTGGCTGGGGACGGTGGCGGCGGCCCTGGTGGGGATTTTGCTGCAACCGAATTTGAGTACGACGCTGCTGTGCGGGTTGGTGCTGTGGCTGCTGGCGATCGCGGCGGGGCTGCCGTGGGTGTATGTGGGGGGGGCGGCGATCGGGGGGGTGATGATGGCGGCCCTGAGCATTAGCCTGCGGGAGTATCAGCAGCGGCGCATTTTATCGTTCCTGGATCCGTGGGCGGACCCGTTCGGGGCGGGCTATCAATTGGTGCAAAGTTTGCTGGCGATCGGTTCGGGGGGCTGGGGGGGCGTGGGCTTTGGCCTGTCGCGCCAAAAGCTAGCCAATTTGCCGATCCAATATACGGACTTCATTTTTTCGGTTTATGCGGAGGAATTTGGCTGGATTGGCTCCATGTTGCTCCTGGGGCTCCTGGGGGCCTATGGCTGGATTGGCCTGCGCCTCGCCCTCAAGGCCCGCGATCGCGTCATGCGGCTAGTGGCGGTGGGGACCACGGCCTTTTTAATTGGCCAATCGATGCTGAATGTGGGCGTCGCCACCGGAGCCTTGCCCACCACGGGGCTGCCCTTCCCAATGCTGAGCTATGGGGGCAGTTCCATGCTGTCGAGCCTGATTCTGGCGGGGCTGCTGATCCGCACGGCCCGGGAAATTAATGCCGCCCCCGTCGTTGGCCTGCGGAATCTGGAGGCGCGGGGGCCGCGATCGCCCCGGCCCAACCCCTGAGCACTCCCCCCCGCCACGGCACAGCGCAGCGCCCGTCAAAAACCGCAGTTCCCGTCAGGACACCCAAAAAAATCGCCCCCCATCGGAGAGCGATCCATGACAAAGGAGAACAGCGATCCTCCAAATTTATTGGGCGCGACTGGTTCAGTCCTGCGGGCACCTTAGGCGGTGAGCCCAGACCGCGATCGCACCCTTGAAACCACTAGGGCAACGGTCCTAGGCAGCCCACTTGCTCGCCACCAGTTCCGCCAAGTCCACAACCCGCTGGCTGTAGCCCCACTCGTTGTCGTACCAGGCCACCACCTTCACCATGTCGCCACCCATCACCATCGTCAGGCTGGCATCCACAATGGTGGACTCATCGGTCCCGCGATAGTCCGACGACACCAGGGGCAGGTCGCCATACTTGATGATGCCCTTCATCTCATTTTCGGCAGCGTGGCGCAGCACATCGTTCACCTGTTCCGCGATCGTGCTCTTCTCCACCTGCACCACCAGGTCCACCACCGATACGTTCGGCGTCGGCACCCGCATGGCAATACCGTTGAGCTTACCCGCCATTTCGGGGATCACCAGGGCCACCGCCTTCGCGGCACCGGTGGAGGTGGGCACAATGTTCATCGCCGCCGCCCGCGCCCGGCGCACATCCCGGTGGCTCGCATCCAGCAGGCGCTGATCGCCCGTGTAGCTGTGGGTGGTGGTCATCGTGCCCTTGATGATGCCAAAGTTCTGATGCAAAACCTTGACGATCGGGGCGAGGCAGTTGGTCGTGCAGCTCGCGTTGCTGATGACGTTGTATTCGCCATGGGCATAGTTCTCGTGGTTAACCCCCATCACGAAGGTACCCACGCCGTTGCCCTTGCCCGGAGCCGTAATCAAGACCTTTTTCGCACCGGCTTGGATGTGCTTGGACGCGCCCTCTTCGGAGACAAACACGCCGGTGGACTCGATGATTAGATCAACGCCCCAGTCGGCCCAGGGGAGGTTGAGGGGGTTACGATCAGAGACACACTTAATGGTCTTACCGTTAACGATAATCGAGTTATCGTCAGCGGAAATGTCGGCATTACAAATGCCGAGCATAGAGTCATATTTCAACAGGTGGGCGTTGGTTTTGGGGTCAGATGTGTCATTGATGCCAACGAGATCGAGCTGGCTATCGTTACGGGTCAGCCAGCATCTCAAGAAGTTACGTCCGATGCGACCAAAACCGTTAATTGCGACTCTAATCACTACGCCTTGCCCTCGCGTTTTAATAGATTTTACAAATCCGTCGATGGTACCCCAAATCATATCTTATCGACTGAACACTTCAAACCCGCTGATCGCGAGATGGGGCGGATGGGGATCGAGGGGTGGGGGCGATCGCGCGGGGCGGCGGGCGGTGGGGCTGAGCCTGATATCATATGGCGTGATTCTTTTGAGCGGTGTGGCTGAGGAGTGGCGATGGTGGGTTCCCTGGACTTCAACGGTCGCCCGTTCCACTTTATTGGCATTGGTGGAATTGGGATGTCGGCGTTGGCGTATGTGCTGGCCAAGCGGCGGCTGCGGGTGTCGGGTTCGGATGCTCGGGCCTCGGCGATTACGGGTCGGTTGGAGGCGGCGGGGGTCCAGATTTTTTGGGGCCAGGGGGCGGATAATCTGCGGCGGTTGCAGCAGGGGTTGGGAAAGTCTGGGGGGGTTGAGGCGGCGGGGGAGTTCGGGGGGACTGGGCCTGGGATGGCGGAGGGGACTGGGGCGATCGCGGCCGGCGTCGGAGGGCGTCCGGCCAGTTCTATTTATAAGGATGTGCATCCCCAGGATGGGGCGTTCGATGGGTTGCCCCAGGTGATTTGCTCGACGGCGATCCGGGCGGACAATCCAGAATATGAGGCGGCGATCGCGTTGGGCTGTCCGATTTTCCACCGATCGGATCTGCTGGCGGCGCTGATGGCCCAGGGGCGCGGGATCGCGATCGCGGGCACCCACGGCAAGACGACGACGAGCAGCTTGGCGGGGTTTATGTTGCTGGAGGCGGGCCTCGATCCAACCATTGTGGTGGGGGGCGAGGTGGCGGCCTGGGATGGCAATGCCCGGGTGGGTGCGGGGGAGTGGATTGTGGCGGAGGCGGATGAGTCGGATGGATCCCTGGTGAAGCTGGAGGCGGCGGTGGGGATCGTGACGAATATTGAGCTAGATCATCCGGACCACTACGCTTCCCTCGATGAAACGGTGGAGATTTTCCTGGCCTTTGCGAAGCGCTGTGGGGTGCTGATTGGCTGTGTGGATTGTCCGACGGTGCGCGATCGCCTGAAGCTGGACCTGACCTATAGCCTGGATCCGGCGGCGGGGGCGGACTATTGGGCCGAGGATATTGAACTGACGGCGGCGGGGGTGCGATCGCGGGTCTTTGAACGGGGGGAGCCGCTCGGATCCCTGCAACTGCAACTGCTCGGCCGCCACAACCTCAGCAATGCCCTGGCGGTGGTGGCCCTCGGACGCCATTTAGGGTTGTCCTTTGACGCGATCGCCAACGCCCTAGCCAAATTCACCGGCACCCGGCGACGCTTTGAACTGCTGGGGATCAGCGGCGGCATCGCCTTCTATGACGACTACGCCCACCACCCCAGCGAAGTGCGCGTCACCCTAGCCGCCGCCCGCCAGCGCCTCGAAGGGATGGACGGCAACGGACGGCTGGTGGCCATCTTCCAGCCCCACCGCTTCAGCCGCACCCAAACGTTTCTAGAGGATTTCGCAACGGCCTTCGGTGCAGCGGATCTGGTGGTTCTCACGGACATCTACAGCGCCGGAGAGGTGAACACCTTCGGCATCAGCGGCCAAACCCTCGCCGACGCCATGGCCGCCCACCGCGATCGCGTCATCTATCAGCCCACCCTCGACGACGTTCGCCAATACCTCGCCCAGGAACTCCAGGCCAGCGACCTAGCCATTTGCCTCGGGGCCGGGAACCTTAACCAAATCGTGCCGGCCCTGCTGAGCGATTGTCAGCCAGATCACCGGGTAGATTATCAGGAAATGTCGGATTCACGGATTGACGCAACGGATTAGGATGACAGCGACTGGCTCTGGGGTAGCACCGGTCCATCATTCGCCGGAACGCGTCACCGGAACGAGCCAGAGGTACCCATCTAGTCCCGATCCAGTCCGTAACAGTTTGACTCCGTTGGTCGTAGGTTCGTTCGTCCTTTACTTTCACAGCTCGATATGGTGACAAGCGTGCAGTTGACTTCAGCCGCGCCGGATTGCGCTATCCAATCCCAAATTTCCCTGGCGCGCTTCACGTCGTTCCGCGTGGGCGGTCCGGCGGAATGGTATGTGGCTCCCCGAACCCTGGAGGAACTTCGGGACAGTTTTGAATGGGCCGATCGCCGATCGGTCCCCGTGACCCTGTTGGGGGCAGGGTCTAATTTATTGGTCAGTGACGGGGGCATTGAAGGGCTCACCGTTTCAACCCGCCACCTGCGGCGCATGGCCTTCGACCGGGAGGCGGGCCGGGTGACGGTGGGGGCGGGGGTGTCGATCGCGACCCTGGCCTGGAAGGCGGCGGCCCTGGGGTGGTCGGGGCTGGAATGGGCGGTGGGCATCCCCGGTAGCCTCGGGGGCAGCGCCGTGATGAATGCGGGGGCCCACGGGGGCGAGATGAAGGATGTGCTGGTGGAGGCGGAGGTGCTCTCGGCCGATGGTAACCGTCTGGAAACCTTGAAGCGCGAGGATTTTGGCTATGGCTACCGCACGTCGGTCCTCCAGGGCGATCGCCGCCTGGTGACCCAAACGACGCTGCAACTGACGCCGGGATTTGATCCGGCCCTGGTGAAGGCCCGCACCCGCCGCCACCTGGAGCAGCGCCACTCGACCCAGCCCTACCACATGCCCAGTTGCGGCAGTGTATTCCGCAATCCGGAGCCCCACAAGGCGGCGTGGTTGATTGAGCAGACGGGCCTGAAGGGGTTGCGTCGGGGGGATGCGGAGGTGGCGCAAATGCACGCCAATTTCATCCTCAATTGCGGTGAGGCGCGGGCGGCGGACATTCTGGGCCTGATCGAGTCGGTGCGGGAGGCGGTCTATCACCGCTGGGATGTGGTGCTGCATCCGGAGGTGAAGATGCTGGGGGCGTTTGGGGCGATCGCGATGTAGCGACCCTGGGTGCTCCTGGGGTGACTGCAAAAACGACGCTAGAATAGCTCGGAAAATCAGGGGGCTGGCGATCGCGCGATCGTCAGCCCCTGCCCCATTTTTAAATTTTTTGGATATGTCCCCCGATCCCGCCGCTGATCCTTCATCCGCCACGCCGGAGTCCGCCGATCGTCTGGCCCTGCCGACGGCCTTCCCCCTGTCGCCGTTGGTGCGGCTGACGCTGTTGGTGCTGTATGGGGCTTTGACGCTGCCCCTGCCGTTTTTGGCGACGGCGACGGATGCGCCGGTGTCGGGGGGCTGGCTCTGGGCAGGACTGGCGATTGGGGCGATCGCGATCGCGGCCATCCTGAGCGAGCGGGTGGAACTGGACGAGGAGGAAATTCGCGTCACTTATCCCACCTGGGTACGCTGGCTGCGGCCCGGTTGGCGGCTCCCCTGGGCCAATGTCCGCGCCCTCAAACCGCGCACCACGGGCCAGGGGGGGCTGGTGTATTACTTCCTTGACGATCGCGGCCAAGGATTTTTATTACCCATGCGGGTGGCGGGCTTTGGGCGGCTGGTGGACATTGTGGCGGCCAAAACCGGCATCGACACCCGCGACGTGAGACCCCTGGCCCAGCCGTGGATGTATTTGCTGCTGCTGCTGTTCTCACTGCTGCTGCTGGCGGTGGATGGCTGGGCGATCGCCACGGCCCTCAGTCTCCAGGGGGCGATCGCCTAGCGCAGCACCGTTGCAGGGATTGGCCGCAGGGATTGCCGCTAGGAGCCTTCGGTGGATTTCACCAGCACCCCATTGAGGAAAATATCCGCCAGCCCCTCCGCCATTTCCTGCATATCCTGGGCGGACGCATGGGCATCGATCACCGTCATGTCACTAAAACCCGCGATCGCGAACATGCCCAGGAAAATCCGCGCCACCACCTTCGCATTCATCGGCCGATAAACCCCGCGATCCATCGCCGTCTGGAAGAACGCCTCCGCCACGTCGGTCATTTTATCAATCACCTCCGTTTGGATGCGATCGCGCAGTTCCGGGTGAAATTGCGCCTCCATGAAACACACCCGCATCATGTCCGCATTGTGATGGAAATTGAGCATCCGCTTTCGCATCACCTGGGCGATCGCCTTATAGCTGCCCATGGCGCTCAACTCCATCAGCAAGTCCGTCAAAATTTCTACCCAACCCTGGGTTGCCACCTCAATGAGGATGGACTTTTTGTTTTCAAAATGGCGGAAAAGGGTCCCTTCCGCTACGCCCGCCGCCTTGGCCAGATCGCGGGTGGTGGTTGCGTTGTAGCCCCGCCGCGCAAAGAGATGCTGCGCCGCATCGAGGATTCGACTGCGGGTTTCCACTTCCGATGGGGATGGTCGGTTAAACAAGCGCATGGCGTGACTCCTATCGATCGCGGCGCGGCGGGATCGCTCCCCTCTATTTGTTATTCTCCCCTTCTAAACTGAGGGACGGTGGTTGAATGCAAGCGAACTTCATAATAAAAGTCGCGGTGGATGGAAAACTTCATGGTCAATTACAGTGCCGCCTCCAGGGTGGATGGCGATCGCGACTTCCCTGGGGTTTGGGGTGTCCGGAGCGTTCCCTGGCGATCGCGGAGCATCCAAATTAAGGGGCGGTTGCTGGGCCATCGGTTGACCGCAGGGGCCTGAAGGGGGCGATCGGGGTCCAGTTGCCCCACCGGCACAGAAAACGGCCCGTCCTTCCTAGGGCGATCGCGGCGATCACGGGCCGTAGGCTAAAGGATTTTGAATAGTCTAAAAGCTGGATGGGCTGGGGATTGCGTGGTCTGTTGGGGGCGCGATCGCGGCGCGACTCATCCCCCCCGAGATGGTTCCCGAAGGGGTTGGCGCTTGGGAAAGTGGCCACCGGCGGCCAAAACCATCCGGACGGCTCTCGATACTGCAAGGAAAGCACGCCGCACAGGGGACATCGCGATCATGGCTAGTTGTTGGGGAGGCCGCACCGGTAGCGAAATTCGAGCGTTTCTGCGGGATGAGTTGGCCCTCTCGCCCGCCATGATCGAGTTCGTGCTGGGCCAATGCCGGGTGGGGCCGCAGGCGCTGCCGACGATCCTCTGGCGCTACGGCCTGTTGACCATTGACCAGTTCGCGGCCCTCTTTGCTTGGTTGAATCACCGCGCCGCGATCGCGCCGGAGCCGCAAAAACCCAGCCCCGCACCGCGCCAGAGCTGGGAATATTCCACCCTACGCTAGGGCATTAGGCAAAGTTGACTTAACTTGCCGCCAGGATTTCCTTGGCCGCCGCCGCCACCCCCGCGCCAGGGGTGATCCCTTCCGCCCCCAGCTCGATCAACGTGGCCTCCAACGCCGCGATCGCCGTCAGGGCATCGCGATCGCTGACAAAGCCCAGGTGCCCAATGCGGAAGATCTTACCCTTGAGATCATCCTGACCCCCCGCCACGGCAATATCAAACCGCTTCTTGAGCACCGATCGCACCTTCTCCGCCTCCACCCCCTGGGGCATCACCGCCGTAATCGCCGGACTCGCGCAGTCATCCGCCGCATACAACGGCAAATTCAACGCCTTCATCGCCGAACGGGTCATGCGCTTGAGGCGATCGTGGCGGGCAAAGATCTGATCGAGCCCCTCCTTCTTCATCAACTGCAACGACGCTTGCAGGGCAAAGTACAAATTCACCGGCGGCGTAAAGGGGGTGCTGTCCTCCTTGAGGGCCTTGCGGTATTTGCCCAAATCCAAATAGAACTTCGGCAGCGTCGCCGTGGCGTAGGCTTGCCATGCCTTCTCGCTGACGGACACAAAGGCCAGTCCGGGCGGCATCATATAGCCCTTCTGGGAGCCGGAGCCCACCACATCAAGGCCCCACTCGTCCACCGGCACCGAGGTGGCCCCGAGGCTGGTGACCGCATCCACGATGATCAACGCTTCCCCGTGGGCCTTCACGTGGCGGTTGATGCCTTCGAGGTCGTTGAGGACGCCCGTCGAGGTTTCGCTATGGGTGATGATGACGGCCTTGATGGTTTTGTCCGTATCCGCCCGGAGGCGCTCCCCGAAGGCTTCCGGATCCAGGGGTTGGCCCCAGGGCGCTTCCACCAGTTCCACATTGAGGCCGAAGGCTTTGGCCACTAGGCCCCAACGCTCCCCGAATTTGCCATTGGAACCGACGAGGACGCGATCGCCCGGACTCAGGAAATTGATGATGCCCGCCTCCATGGCCCCGGTGCCGCTGGCGGCGAGGGTGATCACCTGATTTTTGGTCTGGTGCAGCCACTGGAGGTTTTCGTTAATTTCCGCCACGATCGCGCAGAACTCACCGCTGCGGTGCCCCATGGGGTGTTTGGCCTGGGCCAGCAGGACCGGTTCCGGCACGGGGGTGGGGCCAGGAATGGTCAGCATCAGTTTGTGGTCCATGGGTTCGTCCTCGTCTTCAGGAGTGCTGCATAGCAAATTCTAGGGCGCGTTGGTCCCGACGGATTGCGCACCATCGGGAATGGGTCACGGATCAATCACGAATCAATAGCGAATCTGGAGGGTGACGTTGGCCTGGACGATTTGCTCGCCCCCTTCGACCGGGGAGGTGGGTCGAGCGTCGGCCATGGCCCGGACGTTTTCCACGAAGACGGGGGGCGGCAGGGCGGCTCCGGCGACGTTGATTTGGATGATTTCGCGCGGGGCGAGGCCCAGGGCTTCTAGGACCACATTGGCCTGGTTGCGGGCATCCTGGGCGGCGGCGGCGAGGGCACGCGATCGCGCGGATTCTACGGCGCTTTCACTGGCGAGGGTTTGGAGGCTGTCGATGCGGGTGGCTCCGGCCCGGACGGCGTTGTCGATGATGGTCCCGGCGCGATTGACGGGCACCTGGAAACTGACGGTATTGCGGGCGATGTAACCGGTGATTTCCCGGCCATTTTGGTCATACATGGGCTGGAGGGAAATGCTGCTGGTCTGGAGCCGCTGGACCGATTGGCCCCGCAGGTAGGTGACCAGGGAATCGGCCTGACGGGCGGCAGCGGCCTGGGCGGCATCGGCGCTGGCTCCGCGCGTTTCAACCCCGAGCTGCACCTGGGCTTCGGTGGCTTCAATCGCGATGCGCCCTTCTCCAGAAACGGAAATGGTCCGCAGCACTTCTTGGGCCTGGGCGGGCAGGGCGGCGATCGCCGCGAGGGTCACGGCGGCGGCGGTGGTGGCAAGGCCGGTGGCAACGGTGGCCGCGATCGCCCCGGCGGACCGCCGCAGGCCCAAGAAGGGCAAACCGGACGGGGGATGGGCAACCGTCGGGTGGGTCACCGGCGCGATCGCCACGGCTGGAACCGATTGGGGGGAAACCATCAAACCATTCACTCCTAAAACCTAGTGGGAGACAACGCAAACCTGCGGGCAGCCATCTGGCCCCCAGACACACAAACGGACTAGGGATCTCCCTAATCCGTCAGCCCTAGGACCATTTACCTAAACCGCCACCGGCAGGGCCGATCTCTACAGGATCTAGGGTGGCGCGATCGCGGCGGTCCCCAGCGGCCTAATGTTCCAGTTCCACAATCTCGCTACCGCCAATGCCCACTTCACTATTGAAAATGCTAGCCCCCGACAGCCTCAGGTTCTCCATCGACGCCGCCGCCAGATTCGTATTGTGGAGCGTCGCATTTTCCAAATTCGCCCCATCCAGCACCGCCCCCCGCAGGGACGCATCATTGAGCATGGCCCCGGTCAAATTGGCCCCCGTCAGGTCCGCCCCCTCCAGGTTGGCCCCTTCCAAATTCGCATTACTGAGGTTGGCCCCCCGCAAATCTGCCCCCCGCAGGTCCGCCCCGATCAAATGGCTATCGGACAGATCCATCCGCGCCAGGTCCGCCTGCACCAGGTCGCAACCGCCACACATGCCCGTCAGCCGCAATTCCGCGATCTCATCCGGTTCCACCGCCTGGGACGGCACCGACAGCACCAAGGGAGCCAGCAGGGTTACCGCAAAACCAATGGCATTCCTCAACATGGCGAATCGCCTCCTCAGTGCACTGTCCTCAACCCCTAGGATAACAAGGGCGCTCCGGTGGCCCGGTCGGTTGGTTTTGAATCTTCACAGGGGGATTGATCGCGATCGCAACCCAGGACTTCCGCCACTCCGGTACCCTAGAAAAATTGGCATCCCAGCATTGGCACCCAAGCGATGCAGATGGCCCATCCCCCTTGGCGCTGCGATCGCTCCGCCCGATGCCCCCTACCGTTGTCGTTAACCCACCCTCACCCATGGATATCAAACGCGGATTTGTTGACACCGTAGGCAACACCCCCTTGATTCGATTGAACTGCTTCAGTGACGAAACGGGCTGCGAAATTTTAGGCAAAGCGGAATTTTTAAATCCAGGGGGGTCCGTCAAGGATCGCGCCGCCCTCTACATCGTCGAGGATGCTGAGGGGCGCGGCCTGCTCAAGCCGGGTGGCACCGTGGTCGAGGGCACGGCGGGCAATACGGGCATTGGCCTAGCCCACATTTGCAATGCCAAGGGCTATCGCTGTCAGATCGTCATTCCGGAAACCCAATCCCAGGAAAAGATGGACCTGCTGCGGACCCTCGGCGCGATCGTCAAAACGGTGCCAGCGGTGCCCTACAGCAACCCCAATAACTATGTCAAAGTGTCCCAGCGCCTTGCGGAGGAATTACCCAATGCGGTCTGGGCCAATCAATTCGATAACCTCGCCAATCGCCTCGCCCATTACGAAACCACGGGGCCAGAAATCTGGGCGCAAGCCGATGGCAAGGTGGATGCTTGGGTAGCCGCCACGGGCACCGGGGGCACCTATGCGGGTACGGCCATGTTTCTGAAGGAAAAGAACCCGAATTTGCGGGCCGTGGTGGCGGATCCCATGGGCAGTTCCCTCTATAGCTATGTGAAATGTGGGGATTTATCTTCTGAGGGCAATTCCATCACCGAAGGCATTGGTAATGGGCGGGTGACGGCCAATATGGCGGGGGCTCCGGCGGATGATGCGATTCGGGTGACGGATCAGGAATGTATGGATATTTTGTCGCGGCTTCTGAAGGAGGAGGGGCTGTTTATGGGGGGATCGGTGGGGATTAATGTGGGGGCTGCCGTGAAATTGGCGCAGCAGATGGGACCGGGGCATACGATTGTGACGGTGCTGTGCGATGGGGGCTCGCGCTATCAGTCGAAGCTCTATAATCCGGAGTTTTTAGCGACGAAGGGCTTGGTGTTTGCCTAGGTTGAATTGTTGGCGTGCGATCAGTGACGCGATCAACAACCTGGTCGGTGCGAGATCGGCGACGTTACCGGTGGGACAAGGGGCTTAAGCCCCTTGTTTCTGGGGGTTGGGGTTAGGATTTTGGATGGATAAATTGCGGCTATTGGGTGAATTGTTGAAATAGCTGCTTGCGCCATTGACTGTCTTCCTTGCGATCGCGGCGCACTTCCAAGATCCTAAGGCCGTGGGGAGGGAGGGCTTGGAGGCGATCGCGCAAATGATCCGCCGAGGTCATTAATTCCCAGGGGAGATCGTAGGTTTTGGCGAGTTGGGAAAAATCGATGGATTGGGGCGTGGCGAAATAGTCCTCGAACGGAGGATCGAATTGGGCAATGGGCAGCATTTCAAAGATGCCGCCGCCGTCATTGTTAATCAAAAGAATCGTTAAACTGCCCCGCTGATGTTGATGGAGACGCTTGGCAATTAATAAACCGTTGGTGTCGTGCAACAGGCCCAAATCTCCGGTGATTAAAACGGCGGGTTTGGGGTCATCCCAGGCGACGCCGATCGCGGTGGACAGCACCCCATCAATGCCATTGGCCCCGCGATTGCACAGGGGCACGAAGGCGCGATCGCCCGCCGGCCAAAACCATTCCCCATCCCGCACGGGCATACTGTTGTTGAAAAAAACGGGGGTTTCGGGGGGGAGGCTCTGGGCCAGGATCCAGGGGATTTGGCTTTCTAGGGGGGTGGCCGTTTCGGGGTGGGCCTGGAAGGTGGTGGCGATCGCGGCGGTCAGGGTTGCATCGGCCTCGATCCAGGCGTCCCGCAGGGCGATCGCGTCCGGGGCAGGGGCCAAATCCGGCGGCACGGTGGCGGCGAGGGTTTCGAGGCTTAAGGTCAGGGGCAGCGCGGGGCCGTGAAGGGGGTCGAGGTTGCGATCGCGCGGCTCCAGAATCCAGCGGGGCGGGGCCAGTTCCGCAAGCCAATCCCGCAGAATTTTGCTGGTGGGCAGTTGACCCAGTTGCAGCACCACCTCGGGCCGGAGGGCGGCGGCGCGATCGCGGTTCCGTAAAATGCCGTCGTAGGTGGCGATGCGTCCGGCGGTGCGATCGCCCCTGTGGCGCAGGGGAGACAGCACATCCGCCAAAATCGGCCAGCCCAGGGCCGCCGCGATCGCCGTGGCCGCGTCGTTATGGGCCACCGGATCCACCGGCCCCGTCGCTCCGGCGACAATCAAACCCCGCCGCGATCGCCACAGGTCCCAGGGCACCGCAGGGAATTCCGTCGCCGCGATCGCCCCCACCTCCGGCGTCAGATGGCTAAAAAATTTGGCTTCATCTAAAGATTCCTGCAAGGTCGCCAGCGGTTGGGCGATCGCCGGATCCGGCAGCGGCGGTAGCGGATCCCGCAGCGGAATATTTAGGTGTACCGGCCCCGCCCCCGCGATCGCCCGCCCCCAGGCCCGCAGCACCGTCTGCCGCAAATAGCTCAAATAGGCGATCGTCGGCTCCGGCAGGCCCAACTCCATCTGGCCCACCACAAACGAGCCAAATAGCTTCACCTGATCAATCGCCTGCCCCGCCCCACAAGCGCGCAGTTCCGGGGGCCGATCCGCCGTCAGCACCAGCAGCGGCACCCCCTGCTCAGACGCCTCCACCACCGCCGGTAAAAAATTCGCCGCCGCCGTCCCCGACGTACACACCACCACCGCTGGCCGCCGCGATCGCCGCGATCGCCCCAAGGCCCAGAACGCCGCCGACCGTTCATCAAGAATCGGCACCGCCTCGATCGCCGGATGACGGGCCAACGCGATCGTCAACGGCGTCGATCGCGACCCCGGACACACCGCCCCCCAACGCACCCCCAGCCGCACCAGCGTTTCCACCAGCACCGACGCCGCCAGCATATTGCCATTGGTCCAATCGAGCATCGCCGCGCCGCCGCCCGCTCCATCCATCCCCAAAATCCCTACCGCTCTAATCCATGGCCCAGTTCTTGGCCCAAACATTCTACGGGGCCGCCCCCCATCCCGTGCGGGCAAGTTTTGAAGCCGCCGCGATCGCCAACCCCCCGTGATAGTCTGACCCTTGAGCCCGATGGGATCTGGACAATCCCCATCGCTCCAACTGTCTAAATCCCTTGAACGCCATGAAACTCCTGGACGATCGCGGTCGCCTCTTCGGCAAAGTCAGCATCCTCGATGTCGGAGCCGCCCTCACCATCCTGGCGGTCGTCATCGGCATCTTCTTCATCCCCGGCACCGGCGGTTCCGTCGCCCAGGTGGGGGCCACCACCAAACCCGTGGAAATTGACGCCGTGGTGCGCGGCCTGTCGGTCCTCAACCCCGAAACGGTCATGGGCGAAATGCGCGCCAGCCGGAGCGTCAATCTAGTGGTGCGAAACCAGCCCTACGGCAGCGTCGAGATCAAGAGTCTGCGGCCCCTCTCCCGCGATGTCCTCGTGCCCCAGCCGGACGGCACCGTCAAGGCCATGGCGGACCCCCGCAGCGACATCTTCAGCACCGATATGCTGATCACCCTCGGCGGCAAGGCCACCCTTACCCCCAACGGCCCCGTCCTGGGCAACAGCAAAATGAAAATCGGCACCCCCATCGAACTGGAGGGCAAGACCTATAACTTCAATGCCAGCGTCATTGATGTGCGGATTCTGGAATAGGGCCTAGCGTCCCTCCGATCACCGTAGGGGTTGGGTCTCCCAACCCGAGCCCCAGGGATCACACCCCAAACCCGCCCAACCTCGAAACCAGGATAGCGGTGACGGGGCAAGGCAGGGAGATTCCAACCCAATCGAGGGAATGCACAAAAGCGCTCCATTGGGTCATTGATTTGACATTTTTTAAAAATTCAACGCCCTAGAGTGGATCCAGACCACCCTCGGGAGTTTTGTCATGGCCCTGGTTCGACAGATGGCGATCGCGCCCCTCACGTCCATTGCCTCCGGGATGGCTGAGTTTTATACGCCCATATCCAGCCATGAAACGATGCTGGTGCGGGTGCCACCCCAGGCGCGGGATGATTTGTTTGTGCATCATTTCCAGACCGATCGCCTGATGGCGGTGCGCGGGGAGTTTGTGTTGGTTGTGCTGCAAAACCGCCGGTACCATTACGTGCCCCTGAGCGATCGCCACCCCGCCGTGTTGACGATTCCGCCGGGATTGCCCCACGGGGCCGTGAGTTTCAGTGATGAGCCCTGTTTGGTGGTCAATGCGGTCCATCGCCACGGGGAGCCCTGCGATCGCGACTATCGCCCCATGAGGCCACCGTTCCCCTATGATTTAGCCGCCGCCCGCCGCGCGTTGGCCGAGTGCTGTCTGGTGGCCTAATGTGGGTTGTTTAACCATAGTTTTGGGGCCATGGGTAGTCGGCGGATTCAGATCAAGGTGAAGCCCAACGCCCCGCGATCGCAGCTTGTGGAGGCGGCGGACGGCAGTTGGACGGCATTTCTAAAGGCTCCGCCGGTGGATGGGAAGGCCAATGCGGAATTGATCAAGATTCTGGCGAAGCGGTTTGGGGTGCCGAAGTCGGCGGTGACGATTCGTTTGGGCCAGGGCAGCCGCCAAAAGTTGGTGGAAATTGAGGGGATTGACGGGCTTGATTGACGGGGCGGGCGGGGCAATCGCTTGAATTGGCGTCCCCTTGCGTGTATGGATTCTTAGGGGTGCCGTGGCGATCGCGGTGCTCTTAAATTCCAGCGCTTCGTTTATCCCCCGTTCCCCCACCCCTGCCCGATGACTGCTTATTTTTTGCTGGCGAGTACCCCCGGTGTTGATCTGCGTCCGGTGGCGGATCTGTTGGGGCGGCTGGGGGTGGCGATCGCCCTAGCGAATCCTGGGGCAAATCCTGAGCCGCCGAGTGATTTAGCTAGTGATCCGGCGGCGGCCCTGTTTGGGTTCCAGCGAGATTTATTGGCGGCGGCGTGCGATCGCGTGGCGGCCCTCCAATCTGCTGAAGCTGCGGATGGGGAACCGGTGGTGTCTACGGTGCGCGATCGCCTGCCCGAGTGGGGATGGAACAAGATCGAGGCGTTTGGGGGCGATCGCTTCCAGGATCCAGAAAATCGCGGGCGGCGGCTGTTGCGGGCGGCATGGGAGGCGAATGCGGGCTTGGAGCGGCCCTGGGGTTGGGGGGATGCCCGCTCGACGCTGCTGCTGGATTTCTGGCGATCGCGGCTACCGGAGGGGCGCTATGTTCTCGTTTATGACACCCCCTGGGATGCGATCGCGGCCCTGTGCAAGGGGGAAGGGTCGCCCCTGGAAAATTTGCCGATGGAAACGGTGCAGGTGTGGGCCTACTACGCCGCCCATCTGTTGGATTTCTATCAGCGCCACCGCGATCGCGTGGTTCTGCTCCACGGCCCGAGTTTGCGCGATCGCCCCGGCGCGGCCCTAGAACTGTTGGCCCAACGGTTGGGATTGGATCTGCCGACGGATTTGGATCTCGATAATTTCGTCCTGGATGGCCCCGCGATCGCGCCCCTGCCCGACAGCCATCCCCTCGCCACCTGGGTGGGCCAGGATGTGCCCTACGCCCTCCAATGGCTGCTGGATCTCGATGCGATCGCCGATTGGCCCGCCCCCCGTGATCGCGCCGACCGCTGGCACTCCGGGCGACAAAATCCCCCCTACACGCCCCTGACGGTCCAAGAGGCGATCGCCCTGCCCGCCGCCCCCGCCATCCCGGCTTTGCACAGCACCAACGACGCAATCCCCAAACTCTCCGTCATCATCCCCTGCTACAACCACGGCGACTATCTTCTGGAGGCGATCGCCAGCGTCCATAGCTGCCCCGAACCCGTTTACGAAATCATCATCGTCAACGACGCCTCGACGGAGCCGAAAACCCAGGCGATTTTGCAGTACCTGAAAACCCACGGCTACCGCGTCATCGATTGCCCCATCAACGGCGGCCTCGCCAACGCCCGCAATGTGGGCATCCGCGCCGCCCGCGCCGACTACATCCTGCCCCTGGATGCGGACAACCGCCTGCGGCCCCTCTACATCCCCCAGGCGATCGCGGTGTTTGATGCCCATCCCGAGGTCGGCGTCGTCTATGGCAATGCGGAATATATCGGCGATCGCGTCGGCCCGTGGATCGTGGCGGATTTTGACATCAACCTTCTGGCGGTGGGCAACTACATCGACGCCTGCGCCCCCCTGCGGAAACAGGTGTGGGCCGACTGCGGCGGCTATGATCCTCACATTCCTGATCGCCTCGGCTACGAGGACTGGGATCTGTGGCTGAGCGCCGCCGAACGGGGCTGGCAGTTCCATCACCTAGAGGAAATTTCCTTTGAATATCGGGTGCGGGCGGATTCCATGGTGGCCGCCTGCAACCAGCCCAGTAACCGCCGCCGCCTGATGTATTATCTGGTCAGTAAGCATTTGGCGCTGTATACGGCCAATTTCCCCGCCGTTTTTGCCTATAAGGACGTGGAACTCCTCGAAGCGCGCCAACAGACCTCAGAGCTTGCCAACCAAATTTCTACGTTTCAGCAGGAACGCGATCGCGCGATCGCCGCCGCCCAGCACCACCTGAACCTGCTCGCAGAAGCCACCCTCAAACTCCAGCCCCTCCAGCGGCAGCTCCCGGCCTACCAGCGGGAAGTGGAAACCCTGCGCACCACCGTCCAGGATCTCCAGCGGGAGCGCAATTTATTGCAGCGGGAGCGGGACGATCTGCAACAGATTCGCCAAACCCTCGAAGGGGAAATCGAGGCCCTGCGCGGCGCGATCGCCCAGTGGCAGCGGGCCTATCGATCGCTCTATGACCTGGCCAGCAGCAGTTTTGAGGCCATGCGCACCAGTAAGTTCTGGAAACTGCGCGATCGCTGGTTCACCCTCAAAAAGCCGCTGCTAAAACTGACGGGCAAAACCGCCACGCCGGAAATGGTGGATCTGGTGCCGGTGCAGTTGAACAAAATGGCGACGCTTCTGGAGGCGGGCGACGGCGCTGATGGTCCCGGCAATCCCGGCGCGATCGCGGCCCTCGGCAGCCCCAGTGATCACTACGACCTGTGGCGACGGCACCACGACCCCACGGAGGCGGACCTGCGGCGCATGGCCCGAGAGATCACCACCTGGGACAATCCGCCCCTGATCAGCATTGTGATGCCGGTCTACAATCCGCCCTTGGCTTTTCTGGAGGCCGCGATCGCCTCCGTCCGCCAGCAGGTCTATCCCCATTGGCAACTGTGCGTGGTGGATGACGCCTCGACGGATCCCCAGGTGCGTCCCCTGCTGGAAGCCGCCGCCGCCAGCGATGGGCGCATTTGCCTCAAACTGCGGCCCGAAAACGGCCACATCGTCGCCGCCTCCAACGACGCCCTCGATCTCGCCACGGGGGATTGGATCGCCCTTCTGGACCACGACGATCGCCTCGCCCCCCACGCCCTCTACGAAGTGGTCCACCGTTTACGTGAACAACCCGACGCGGCCTTGATCTACAGCGACGAGGACAAAATCGACGAGGCCGATCGCCGCAGTGATCCCGCCTTCAAGCCCGACTGGTGCCCCGACAGTTTCCTGTCGCGCATGTACACCTGCCACCTGAGCGTCTACCGGCGATCGCTCCTCACCGCGATCGCGGGCTTCCGGCCCGGTTTTGAAGGGGCGCAGGACTATGATTTGGCCCTCCGCGCGATCGAACAGATCCGGCCTGACCAGATCGTCCACATCCCCAAAATCCTCTACCACTGGCGCAGCCACCGCCAATCCACCGCCTTCCGCCTCGACAGCAAAAACTACGCCGCCGACGCTGCCCGCCGCGCCCTCACGGAGGCCCTCGATCGCCGGGGGGAACCCGCCGCCAAACTGGAATTCACGGACCACGGCCATTGGATTGTGCGCTATCAAATCCTGCGGCCCGGTCGCGTCACCGTGATCATCCCCACTCGCGATTTGGCCGATGTCCTCGACACCTGCCTCAAATCCCTCTTTGAAAAAACCACCTACGCCGATTACGAAGTTTTAATTATCGACAACGGCAGCGTCGAACCCGCCACGGAAAAACTCTTCGATCGCTGGCGGGAGCGGGAGGGCGATCGCTTCCGCGTTGTTGCTTACGATGCGCCATTCAACTATTCCAAAATCAATAACTTTGGCGTCGAACAAACCGATAGCCCCTACCTGCTCTTTTTGAACAACGACACGGAAATCATTGATGGGGATTGGATGACCGCCCTGGTGGAACAGGCCCAGCGCCCCAGCATTGGAGCCGTGGGGGTCACCTTGCTCTATCCCGATCGCACCATCCAACATGCGGGCGTCGTGCTGGGTTTGGGGGGCGTTGCGGGCCACAGCCACAAGAACTATCCCCATGGCGATCCGGGCTACGGGGCGCAGCTCAAAACCATCAATAATTATTCCGCCGTCACCGCCGCCTGTTTGATGTGTCGCCGCGAAGTTTTCCTAGAGGTAGGGGGCTTTGAACCGTCGTTGCAGGTGGCGTTTAACGATGTGGATTTCTGTTTGAAATTGCTGGAGTGGGGCTATCGCAATGTGCATTTGCCCCATGTGGTGCTCTACCACTACGAATCCAAGAGCCGGGGATTAGAAAATACCCCGGAAAAGGTGCGCCGCTTCCAGGGAGAAATTGAATATATGCGCCGCCGCTGGCATCAAATCCTAGACGCGGATCCGTGCTACAGCCCCAATTTGACCCGCGATCGCGAGGACTACAGCATCAACCTAGAGCAACTGTATTAAGGCGAACCGCCCATCGGTAAAAACGCCGTAGGGGCGGGGTTTCCCCGCCCAGCCCCCAGGATCCCTGTTCTGCCCTGCACCCGCGATTCCTGTTTCAAGGTTGAACGGGTTTGGGGCGATCGCGTGGGGGCGGGTTGGGAGACCCAACCCCTACGATGACGGAATTGATGACACGCCCTACATCCCCTGCCGCACCGATTTTTGGCCCTATTTCAGAGCCGTTTTGATGTGCGTTAATACTTCCGTTCCTGGGGTTCAAATAAACCGAGGGTGACGGGCATATAGTCCAATTTGATGGCATTAGCAGCAGGATCGGCGGAGCGATCGCGGCCCTCCGGCACCCAAAACGCCAGGGTATGTTTCAGGAAATTGACATCATCGCGGGCCGTAAAATCCTCACGGCAATGGGCACCGCGACTTTCCTGGCGATGGTAGGCCGACGTCAAAATCGCCTGACCCACCAGCATCAAACTTTCCAACTCCAGCGCCTCAATCAGCTCCGTATTCCAACAGCTTCCCTTGTCATCTAGGTAGGCGCGATCGCACCGCCGCCAAAAATCCTTAAATTGCTCCAGCCCCTCCCCCATCAGCGGCTCCGTCCGGAACACCCCGCAGTGGTAGGTCATCATGTCCTGAAACTCCTGGCGCACCTGGGCAATGCGCTCCTCCCCGTCACGATCGAGAAGCCCCTGGAGCCGCGATCGCGCCGCCGCCAAATAGGGTTCCTCATCCAGGTCCGGGCGCGACTTACCCTCCACATAGGCCGCGATCGCCGCCCCCGTCCGCCGCCCATAAACCACACATTCCAGCAGGGAATTACTGCCCAACCGGTTCGCCCCATGGACCGACACACAGGCCGCCTCCCCTGCTGCAAACAGCCCCTCCATCAGCCGCTCACCGCTCGATCGCACCCGCCCATCCGTATTCGTCGGAATCCCCCCCATGGAATAGTGAATCGTCGGGCGCACCGGAATCGGCTGCACCGCCGCATCCACCCCCAACAGCCGATGGGCCTCCTCCCAGCAGAACGGGATCCGCTCCATAATCGTCTCGCGCCCCAGGTGCCGCACATCCAAATGCACAAACGGCCCCCCCGCACTGCCGTCGCGATGGATCCCCCGCCCCGCCAGCACCTCCTTCACGATCGCCCGAGACGTAATATCCCTCGGCGCTAGCTCCATCCGGCTCGGCGCATACTCCGCCATGAAGCGATCGCCCGCCGCATTGCACAAATAGGCCCCCTCCCCCCGCACCGCCTCCGACACCAGCACCCCCACCGGATACAGCCCCGTCGGGTGGAACTGCACAAACTCCATATCCTCCAAAGGAATCCCCGCCCGCGCCGCGATCGCCAACCCATCCCCCGTACAGGCAAAATCATTCGACGTCGTATTAAACGCCCGCCCATAGCCCCCCGTCGCCAGCATCACCGCCGTCGCCCGCGCGATCGCCACCTGCCCATCGAGGATGCGGAACATCACCAGCCCCTTCGCAGCCCCCTCCTCGACGATCAAATCCATCACATACCACTCGTCATAGATCGTCACCCCCAACCGCAGGAGATTGCAGATCAACTCATGGAGAATCGCATGGCCCGTCTTATCCGCCGCATAGCAGGCCCGGTTGTGGGAATGGCCCCCAAAGGCCCGCTGGGCAATGCGTCCATCCGCCGTCCGGGAAAACAACACCCCCATCCGTTCGAGATCCCGCACCACCAGCGGCGCTTCCTGGGTCAGCAGGGCCACCGCATCCTGATCCGCCAAAAAGTCAGATCCCTTCACCGTATCGAAGGCATGGGCCTCCCAGCTATCGGTCGGGTCCGCATTCTGCAACGACGCCGCAATGCCCCCCTGGGCCGCCACAGAATGGGAGCGGATCGGATGGGTCTTCGCCACCACCGCCACATCCAAACTGGGGTTGAGGCGGGCAATTTCGAGGGCGGCGCGGGAACCCGCTAAACCACCGCCAACGATGATCACGTCGTGTTCAAGCATGGGGAGGAACCCTGGGGATCTCAATTCGGGCCAATAACAACAAGAAAGGGCACGGTATTGGCCATGCCCTTCCGAGGTTTAAGGAATTCTGGGAACTTACATCGCCTGGACGGGGCGGCCGCTGTAGTCCACCTCTTCGGCCATGGCGGCGGCGTCGAGGGGGGCCACTTCAATATGGTTCACCAGGGTGGTGACGAAGGTGAACAGCAGGAAGGGCACCGACAGCACCAAAATCAAACCCACGGTGGCCAGAGCGTACACGGGGCGGCTCATGCCCATCATGGCGATCGCGGAGGCCAAGCTCAGGAAAATGACGATGAGCCACACAATAATTTGGCCGTAGATGTCGCCAAAGGTGAGGGTGCAGCGAAAACGGTAGCGTTGCAGGGTTTCCATGGTTTTTGTAGCCTATTGAATCGGGGGTGCGATCGCCCCGGGGCTAATCGCGAAGGGCTGAAGGGGGCCGCGATCGCGCGGGGGTGGCCCGGTGAACCGGTGGCATTAAAACTCTAGGTTAAGGGCTATTTCGGGGAGTGGCGGTTTCGATCGCGTCTTTTTCAATATTTTGAGATGTGCCGCAATCTGCCGTTACGCCGGAGATGGGAAGCTAGGGGAGATAAGGGGCAAGGGAACCGATGGACACGACACTTCAAACCTCGCTTTATGAAATGACGCGCTGGGCCGATGGGCTGGTGGCGAGCCAGTTGGCGGCGGGCAGTGGGGGCAGTTTCGCGATCGTGCTGCTGGCGGGGCTGCTGACCAGTTTGACCCCCTGCATGTTGTCGATGCTGCCGATCGCGGTGGGCTACATGGGGGGCTACGGCGATGGGGGCTCTACGGAACGGCAATTTTCCTGGGGGGCGTTGGGGCGATCGGCCTGCTTTGCCCTGGGCTTGGCGACGACGCTGGCCCTGCTGGGAATGGGGGCGGCCCTGTTTGGGCGGGTCTACGGCCAGGTGGGCTGGGGTGCGCCGGTGGTGGTGAGCCTCATTGCGATCGCCATGGGCCTCAATTTATTAGAAGTGTTGCCCCTGCGGTTTCCGGCCCTCGATCGCTGGCTCCCCATGCCCGAGGGGGTGGGCGGTCCGGCGCGATCGTATCTAGTTGGGCTGACCTTTGGCCTGGTGGCGTCCCCGTGCAGTACCCCCGTCCTGGCGACCCTGTTGGCCTGGGTCTCCGCCACCGGGCGGCCCGTGCTGGGGGGGCTGCTGCTGCTGACCTACGCGATCGGCTACGTTTCCCCCCTGGTGCTGGCGGGCACCTTCGCCGCCACCCTTAAGCGGCTATTGGCCCTGCGCCAATGGGGCCAGTGGATCACCCCCGCCAGCGGCGTCGTGCTGATTGCCTTTGGGGTGATTTCCCTGGTCAATCGCCTTCCCCTCGATCGCGCGGGCCTGCTTTGATCGATCCCTAAAATCCCTCAGCCAACGCGCCCCCAATCCCTCTACCCGCCGCCCTATACGTAAACCATGAATGTCAACGACTCTAGCCCCTCACCCCTCATCGCCGCCGGTCAGGCGATCGCGCGCTTCTGGAAGCAGGATTTGCTGCCCCTTTTAGCGGACCTGCGCCTGGCGATCGCCTTGCTCCTTGCGATCGCCCTGTTCAGCATCAGCGGCACCGTCATCGAACAGGGCCAAAGCCTCGCCTTCTATCAAGAAAACTATCCCGAAAGCCCCGCCCTCTTCGGCTTCCTCACCTGGAAAGTCGTCCTAGCCCTGGGGCTCAACACCGTCTATCGCACCTGGTGGTTTTTGGCCCTGCTGATCCTGTTTGGGGCCAGCCTCACCGCCTGCACCTTCACCCGCCAACTGCCCGCCCTCAAGGCCGCCCAGGGGTGGAAATACTACCGCCAGCCGCGCCAGTTTGAAAAACTCGCCCTCAGCGCCCGCCTAGGCCAGCTACCGGATGCCCCGATCGCGCCCTTCGACCAGGCCGAGGGACTCCTCAAAGCCAAGGGCTACCGCACCTACCGCGACGGGGACGCCTTCTACGCCCGCAAGGGCATCGTCGGACGCATCGGCCCGATCATCGTCCACGCCGCCATGCTCATCGTCCTGGCCGGCGCGATCGTCGGGGCCACCACCGGTTTTCTGGCGCAGGAAATGGTCCCCAGCGGCCAAACCTTCCAGGTGCAAAATATCCTCGACGCTGGCCCCTGGTCCGCCCCCCAAATCCCCACCGATTGGGCCGTCAAGGTCAACCGCTTCTGGATTGACTACACCGCCGACGGCAATATCGATCAGTTCTACTCCGACCTGTCCGTGGTGGATCCCGACGGCACCGAACGCGATCGCCAGACCATCCACGTCAACAAACCCCTGCGCTATCGCGGCATCACCATGTACCAGACGGACTGGGGCATCTCCGCCGTGCGCCTGCACCTCAACAACAGCCCCATCCTCGAACTGCCCATGGCCCAACTGCCCGTGGCCGGGGGGCGCATCTGGGGCACCTGGGTTCCCACCCAAACGGACCTGAGCGATGGGGTTTCCCTGGTGACCCGCGACCTCCAGGGCACCCTGCTGATCTATGACAAAACCGGCAAACCCGTCGCCACCACCCGCGTCGGGCGATCGGTCCAGGTCAATGGCATCACCCTCGCGATCGATGAACTGGTGGGCAGCACGGGCTTGCAAATCAAAGCGGATCCGGGCATTCCCCTGGTCTATGGCGGCTTTGGCCTGCTGATGCTGGGGGTCGTCCTCAGCTACTTTTCCCATTCCCAGATTTGGCTGCTCAACACCCCCGAGGGCCTCTACGTGGGGGGCCGCACCAACCGCGCCCAGGTGGCCTTCGAGCGGGAACTGCTGGACACCCTCACGGCCCTAGAAACGCCGCAAACTGCCCAGGGCTAGGCCGCGATCGCGCGATCGCAACAGCCACCGCCACACCCCGTCAACAATTCTTCACGGCAGTGCCACGGGATTGTCATAACCGCCCCCTACCTTAATGGATAGCGACGGGGCGATGCGTCCAGTTCCCCCCAAGAACGACGGGCCAAGTCCTGACCGATTGGTCCGGGGAGCGATGGGAGCCAACGACCCCCCTGACCCTCCCCACGCGGCGTCCCCGTTGCGACTCTCTTACTCCTCAACGGACGTAGAGTTCGGTATAACTCCATATCTTGCTGTGAAGGGTGCCTACGGTGCCCTTTTTTTTGGGCCGGGGCCGGGGCCGCGCGATCGCCCAAGGATCCCCTGCCACCGCCCCCCGCAAACGCGCCTAATCCAGTCCCCACAACATTTGCCGCCACATCTACCCAAAACCCCAACGGAAATGCTAGAGTAGCCCCAGAGTCTGGGTATTCAGTTGCGGCATTTGTTTCAAGTCTTAGCGGTTTTTTCGCGTTTGATGTTGACAAGCTTCTCTCTGAAATCTAACTCTTTATCCGCTTCCGATCTTGGAGAAAGTTCGTGTCAATTTACGTAGGAAACCTCTCCTATGAGGTTACCGAGGCAGATGTGAATGCTGCCTTCGCAGAGTACGGTACTGTTAAGCGCGTCCAGTTGCCGGTGGACCGCGAAACCGGTCGTATGCGCGGTTTCGGGTTCGTCGATATGGATACGGAAGAAGAGGAGCAAGCTGCCATCGAGGCCCTCGACGGGGCTGAGTGGATGGGTCGCGACCTGCGTGTGAACAAGGCCAAGCCTCGTGAGCCTAGGGGGTCGTTCGGTGGCGGCGGTGGCCGTCGCGATAGCTTCTCGCGCCGTTACTAAGGTTTTGCTCTAGCTGCCCCTAGGGGTTGGCTAGAACTCTACAAACCTCGGGGTTTTACCCCAAGTTCTTAAGCAGATTCCGGTTGAAACGCTGGGGTCTGTTTTTTATGGTGCTTGGGTGCGATCGCGCTTTGTCGGGGTGGGGAGGCGTGGGGGGATTCGAGGTTGGTGGGCGATGGACGGGATGCGGGTATGGACGGGATGCGGGTGCCGATTTTTGAGCTGGAGGGGGCCGGTTGCCGATTTGGGGGCACGGAGGCGCTGGCGGGGGTTCAGCTTCGCATCGGGCCGGGGGAGCGGGTGGCGCTGGTGGGCCAGAGTGGGGCGGGCAAGAGTACGCTGCTGGGTTTATTAAATGGGTCGATCGCGCCGACGGCGGGGCGGGTGCGGATTCTGGGGCAGGATCTGCGGCGGCTGGGGCGATCGCGGCGGCGGCGGGTGCAGCGGCAGGTGGGCATGATTTATCAGCAGCTTCACCTGACGGAGAATTTGCGGGTGATCCATAACGTCAATGGGGGGCGGCTGGGCCATTGGCCCCTGTGGAAGGCGATCGCGTCGTTGGTGTGGCCCTTGGAGGTGGCGGCGGCGGCGCGGGCGCTGGAGCGGGTGGGCATTGCCGAAAAGCTCTATGAGCGGACCGATCGCCTGTCGGGGGGGCAGCAGCAGCGGGTGGCGATCGCGCGGGTGCTGGTGCAGGATCCGGCGGTGATTTTGGCGGATGAGCCGATTTCGAGTCTGGATCCGACGCGATCGCGGGCGGTGATGGATTTGCTGCGGGATCTGAGCCTAGAGACGGGCAAGACCCTAGTGGCAAGTTTGCATGATGTGGATTTCGCGCGATCGCACTTCGAGCGGCTGATTGGGCTGCGGCGGGGCCGGGTTGTGTTTGATCGGGCGGCGGCGGCGGTGGATGATGCCTGTTTGGCGGCGCTCTATAGCGAGGAACCGTCAGAGTCCATCCCCTAAATCCAAGGGTGGCGCTTGATGGCCCTTTTTCTCGTTGCAGTCGGCGCAGGTGATTTGTAAATTGCTGGGATCGCAGGCCCGGTGGGGAGCGATCGCCAGCGGCACAATATGGTCAATCGGTGAGCGGCGCAGGGGAATTGGACAATGGCAGAGGGCACACCGACCGTCCTGAGCTTCATACTGCTGGGCCTTCCAGGCTTTGCCTTCTGCGGAATTCCGCCAGCGGTTGAACCGGTTTCGGGGGGTGTATTTGGGGGCGAAGGACTGGGCGAGGGAACGGATTTCCCCTAGGGCCGCATCCGTTCGCCTTTGGGCCGCCCCTAGGGCCAAGACGGCTTCGAGAATAGCTTGAATGTCTGGATCTGGATTGGGCGTTGGTTCCTGAAAACTTTCTCGCGCCATGGCCTATCGCCTCGGGCGTCGCCCCTTGATTTCCGCCGCGATCGCGCCGATTTCCGCCAGCCGTTGGTTGGTGACCTGCTGGGCACGCAACAGGGCCGCTACGGCCCCGCCCAATTCTGGATCTTCCGCAAGCCGAAAATCCGCCGTTGCCACATTGCCCAGCAGGGGCGACAGGGCATTCAAAATTTGGCTAAGGGTTTCGCGGGTGCTGGGCCGCAGGTGCGATCGCTCACCATAGCTCCGTAGGGCTTGCATCACGTCCCGCAGGCCATAGCATTTGCTGCGACCCCGCTGACCAATCGGCTCCAGCGATCGCGTCACCGCCCGCGCGAGGTACTCAGAGGCCCCATAGCCGCGAAGTTGCGATCGCGTCACGGTCTGCAACTCCCCAGGGAAATGGGGCGAAGGTTTCACCGTTGTAGTAGGAAAACTCGCCATAGCAACCTCAACGGCTAATGTACTCTTCAACCCAAGGGAGGCTAACACCTAGTCTTTGTAGCTTTTGGTAGATCCGAGCCACCACACCTTGCCAGTAGCTGCGCTCCTCAGACAAAGCCTTTTCGTAGGCTTGATGCTTATCCACAAGTACGATTTCCAGGTCTTCCCGTTTTCGACGGTTTAGGGTCGCCTGACTTTTTTGGGCCGCCTGGAGCCGCTGCCGTTCCACCAATTCTCGCCCCGCAAAGCGCACTAGGGACGTCAAAATTTCCACCTCACCGGCTTGGGTCAAATTAAACGTCCCCAGACTACTGTGATAGGCGCGCTCGGCATCCGCTTTGGTCCAGCCGAGGCTACGCGCAAACTCGATGTAGTCTTTTTTGGTCATGGTTCGGGGGACGGTAATGGGGAGATGGGGATCGGCACCTAGGTTTATTTTAGTAATATTTCGGGATCACGTGCATTGGCCCCGTGCCCGTTAGGGAGTTTAGTTAGTCCCTAAATCATCAACAATTCCTATGGCTTCATGGCAAGATCGTGAGCCCTCGGATCGGCGTTGATTGCCCCGTGGGCCGCCGCCACCAAATCCCGGAAGAAGGGTTTGGCTAGATCCACTTCCTGGGCGCGATCGCGGGACTGGCCCAATTTGCCCACCGGTTCCCCCTCGACCACCGCCAGGATATTGCCCTCGCCGTTGCGGATCCGCAGTTCCCAGCGATCGCCGTGGCGACCGTAGGCACATTCATAGGGGCGATCGCGGAACTGAAATTTTACGCGCACCCGGCGGCGAGCCTGGGCTGGGGCCGGGGTGATTACAGCAGAATTTGTCACATAAGATCCGGGCTGATCGCGCACCTGGGGCCGTACAGGCGCGATCGCGGGGCGAATCCCCACCACATTCAGTTCAATGGTGACGTTGCCCTTCCATTCATTTTCCTTGAGGGTGTAGGCCAAATCAATCCGCTCCGGCAGGGGGAACGCATCGCCCCAGCGCCACGCGATCGCTTCCCGCTGGCCCGTCTCATCCGCCACCGTCAGCCGCAGGTGGGAACGGTCCTGGCCGATGGTCCGCTGGCCCACCACCCGCAGGTTCGGCGTCCAAAAGACCGGCTCATCATTGCCGATGCCGCAGGGGTGCAGCCGATCAATCTGTCCATATAGATCCTCGTCCAGTTCCCCCAGGGGGGCCGCCACGTCCGCCTCTACTAGGGGGCAGATGGTTTCGGGGGGGAGGCACTGGTGGCCGAATTCCCTCAGGCGATCGCGGAAAGCATCCAAATTCGCCGCTGCCATGGAAAAGCCTCCGGCGGCGCGATGGCCCCCGTGCTTGCCCAGGAGGTCGCGGCAATATTGCAGGGCGGCAAAGACATCGAATTCCGGGATGCCACGGGCGGATCCTCGGATTTTGTCCGGTTCGTGGGCCTCGTAGGTGCCGATGAACACGGGCGCGCCGTAGCGTTCCACCAGGCGCGAGGCGACGATGCCAATGACGCCGTGGTGCCAGTCCGGCTGCACGATCACGAGGACGCGCTGATCCCGCAGGTCGATTTCACTGTCCTCGAACCAGGCGATCGCGGCCTGCTCGATTTGGTTACAAAGCTGTTGGCGCTGCTTATTGATTTGTTCGCACTGCATCGCCCGCTCCAGGGCCACCCCCGGATCATCGGTGGTGAGCAGTTCAATGACCGTTTGCGGATTGTCGATGCGTCCGATGGCGTTGATGCGCGGCCCCAGACGAAAGCCGATCGCTTCGGGTTTGAGGGGGGCTTTGGTGGGTGTGGGCGCGATCGCGGTGCCCGATTCCGTCCCGGTGGCCTCCAGCACCGCAAAACCGGCCACCTGTTGCAGGGCGCGAATGCCAGGAATTTGGGAGTGGGGAATGAGTTCTAGGCCCCGGCGCACCCAGCGGCGATTGACCCCCACCAACGGGGCAAGGTCGGCGATCGTCCCCAGGGTGAACAGTTCCAGAAGCGGTTGCCAGATGGTGCCCTTGCCCAGTTTGCGCCCGAGGGACACGGCCAGGACATAGGCGACGCCCACCCCCGCAAGGCCACGGTAGGGGGAGGCGGGGTTGATCAGCTTGGGGTTGAGGATGGCGTGGGCGGGGGGGATCTGGGGCGGCACGTCGTGGTGGTCGGTGATGATCACCGTCAGGCCCAGGTCGCGGGCGTGGGCGATCGCGTCGTAGGCGGCGATGCCATTGTCCACGGTCATCATGAGGCCGACGCCCTCCCGGTGGAAGGCGTCCACGATCCGTTCATTGACGCCGTAGCCGTCGCGCATTCGGCTGGGGATGGCGTGGCGCGCGTCGCCCCCCAGCAGGCGGAAGGCCCGCAGGAGTAGGGCGGTGCTGGTCATGCCGTCGGCGTCATAGTCCCCGCAAATGCCGATGGGGGTGCCCGTTGCGATCGCGTCCGCCAGCAGATCCAGGGCCAGGGGTAAGTCGGGAAATTCTTCGATGGGGGGTGGCAGGACGGCCCCGTCGGGATCGAGAAATAGATCCGCCTCCTCGGGGGACTCGATGCCGCGATTGATCAACACCTGGGCCAGCAGGGGGGACAGTCCCGTGTAGTCGGCGATCGCGGTGGCCAGGTCCGGGCGCGCGGGGGCAATCGTCCAGCGGGAGGGTCTCATGGGCATCTCGGAGGTGGGGCGACAAACTGCAAGCGCCGGGGACCCTCATCCTAGGGTGAAGCAGGGCTAGGCGTCATCTCAATCCAGGGCGGCCTAGGGGGCGTCAGGGGGAGCTAGGGCGCGTATTGGCGACGATCCACTGCAAATAGGCGTCAAAGCCGCCGCTGGCCGGAAACGCCATCAGCTCGGGCACTTCGTAGGTATGGCGCGATCGCACAAACGCTTCAATCTCCCCCAGGCGATCCAGATCCGTATTGAGGATCAAGAGCCATTCCGCCGTCTCACAAACCTCCTCGCGCCAGCGATAGATCGACGCGATCGCACTAATCGCCACCCCCGCCGCCAGCCGTTCCTCCACCAGCGCCCGCCCCAGGGTTTGGGCCGCCGCCTCAGAATCCGTCGTTGTCAACACAATGCCCGGTGTCGCCATGCGATCGCCTCCCGCTCCGTCCACAGGTCAATCCTAGGTAAATCCCTGGGCGGTTGATCCTAAAGCCTTCCCGCGCGATCGCGCCGCCGCCCCCGGCCCCCTTGCTACAGTGGAACACGCCGCGCACCCTAGACCCATTTTTTCGAGTTTTATCATCCCCAATCACCATGCGATCAGCCGCCACCCCCAAGCCCCCCAACTGGACCCTGAGCGTCGTCGCCGCGATCGCCGCCGTCCTCCTCGCGATCGGCTTCAATAGCCTCATCGTCATCAATCCGGGCCAAGCGGGCGTCCTCAGCATCCTCGGCAAGGCCCAAGATGGCGTCCTGCTTGAAGGGATCCACGTCAAACCGCCCCTCGTGTCCGTCGTGGATGTCTACGATCTGACGGTGCAAAAATTTGAAGTGCCCGCCCAAAGCTCCACCAAGGATTTGCAGGAACTCTCCGCCAGCTTTGCGATCAACTTCCGCCTCGATCCGCTCCAGGTGGTCACGATCCGCCGCACCCAGGGCAGTTTGCAAAATATCGTCTCGAAAATCGTCGCCCCCCAAACCCAGGAATCCTTCAAAATCGCCGCCGCCCGCCGCACGGTGGAAGAGGCCATCACCAAGCGGGAGGAACTCAAGCGCGATTTTGACGAAGCCCTAGACCTGCGCCTGCAAAAGTACGGCATCATCGTCCTCGACACCAGCGTGGTGGATCTGAATTTTTCTAAGGAATTTTCCCGGGCCGTCGAGGAAAAGCAAATCGCTGAACAGCGGGCCCAGCGGGCGATCTACGTGGCCCGAGAAGCGGAACAGGAAGCCGCCGCCACCATTAACCGCGCCAAGGGCCAAGCGGAAGCCCAACGGCTCCTGCGGGAAACCCTGACGGGGGAATTGCTCCAGAAACAGGCGATCGAGAAGTGGGACGGCCATTTTCCCCAGGTGCTTGGCGGCAATGGGGCGGTGCCATTCTTGAATTTGGATATTTCGTCCGCTGGGCCAACGAAGTCCTAGGGGGCGATCGCCAGGACCGGCTGTCGGGTGGTGATGGCCTGTTCAATGAGGTCCGCTGCCCGTTCGACGCCCCCGGCCCCCTGGATGGTTTGCTGGAACTGGCGGGCGCGATCGCGGTAGCGGTTATCTTGCAGGGCCGTTGCGATCGCGTTGCGTAGCCCCTCCACCGTCAACCCCTTCAGGGGCAACCGAATCCCGACCCCCTGGTGGGCAATGCGGGCCGCAATCCCCGGCTGTTCATTGGTAATGGGCACCGCCACCAGGGGCACCCCCACGGACAGGGCGCTGAGGGTCGCATTCATGCCCGCGTGGGTGATCACCAACTGGGCGCGATCAATCAATTGCTGCTGGGGCGCATAGGGCACCGCGATCGCCCCGGCGGGCAACGTCAACCCCGCCACCTGGGCATCGGCGCGGCCCAAACTCAGGACCAACTGCACCGGCAGATCCGCGCAGCTATCGGCAATCATCTGGAAAATCGCCGGGATTTGATTCTGGAGCGTCCCCAAAGAGGCGTAAACCAACGGGCGGCCATCCAACTGATCGAAGGGAAACGGCGGCAGATCGGACCCCAGCGGCTCCCGGCGATCGCGGCGCTGGAGCGGCCCCACATCATGGACCCAACCGGGCAACTCCCGGCGGGGAAAATCAAATCCGGGCGGCAACTGGCGCACCCACAGCAGCGGCGAATAAAAATCCCGGCGGTGCTTCAAGGGCGGCAGTCCCCACATTTGGCGCTGTTGAATCACCCGCCGGTTGATGGGAGCCACAACGCGATTGACAAAGCCATTGGCCAGCCGGTTCCGCAAGATTGCCCAGGGGGCCGCGCTGTAGCCCCAGGGGGTGAATGGCGGCGGAATCGACGGTTCGCGATCAATGGGCAGGGCGTTGCAAACGGTTACGTGGGGCTGGCCTAAATATTCCGCGACGGTGTTGCCCGCTGGCGAAATTTGGTCAACGATCCATGCCTCAATGCCCAGATGCCCCGCCAACTCCGGCAGTTCCGCCAGGTAAATGTCGTTGTGTTCCACCAAGATCTGAACGCTGTAGCGCACCCCCTCCAGGCGGCTCAGTTCCCCCAACCGCCGCAGACTGGCCTCTAGGCTGCCAGGAGGATGGCGATCGCGCCCCACGCCATAGACTTCCACCCCCACATTCGCCAACTTCGGCACCAGATCCGCCGCCGTGAATAGGGTGACCCGATGGCCGCGATCGCGGAGGACTTCCCCCAGGATCAAACTAGGGTTGAGGTGCCCCGGCGACGGGGGGCAAAGGAGGCCGAAGTGAGTCATAGGATCCAGGGAGCTAACGGCAACGGGGGCACAGCGGGGCACCCTCGGCGGGATTTCGGGGCTACAATGCAAGGCGCGATCGGGATTCCCCACCGCTCTTCAAAAGTCCCCAAGGTTCTAACCCAGCCGTGCCCGAAGGTCCAGAAATCCGCCGCGCCGCCGATCGCGTGGCCGCCGCCCTGATCGGTCCCCCCATCGGCGAGGTGTACTTCGCCTTTGATCACCTCAAATCCTACGAAGCCGCCCTCACGGGGCAGCGGGTGCGGGCCGTCGAACCCAGGGGCAAGGCCCTCCTGATCCACTTTGACAACGACCTGAGCATCTACAGCCACAACCAGCTCTATGGGGTCTGGATGGTGCGACCGCGCGGCCAACTGCCCACCACCAACCGCCAACTGCGCCTCGCCCTCCACGGCGATCGCCAATCCGCCCTGCTCTACAGCGCCTCCGACATCCAAGTCCTCACACCCGAGGAAATCCCCGCCCACTCCTTCCTCAAAAAACTCGGCCCCGATCTCCTCGATCCGGCCACCACCCCCGAAGCCCTCGTGGCTATCCTTCGGAGCGATCGCGCCAAACGCCGCCGCCTGGGGGCCATTTTGCTCGATCAGCATCTCCTCTGTGGCCTGGGGAATTACCTACGCAGCGAAGCCCTTTTTGTCGCCGGTTTGCGTGCGGATCTGCGCCCCCTAGACTGCACCGACGACCAACTGCACCGCCTCGCGATCGCCGCGATCGCCCTCACCCGCCAGTCCTACGACCACAACGGCATCACCAACGACCTCGCGATCGCCCAGGCCCTCAAGGCCGCCGGTCAGCCGCGATCCGCCTACCGCCACTGGGTCTTTGCCCGCGACGGCAAACCCTGCCACCGCTGCGGCCAGACCATCGTCAAGGCGATCGCCGCCGGCCGCCGCTACTATTTCTGCCCCACCTGTCAGCCCTAGGACCGACTGGCCCCTAGCTCAGTGCTGTCTAGGGTTTGCGCGATCGCCGCCAAATTCAGCCCCGGTGGATAGGTGCCCTCGGTTTTGATGCGACGGATGTCCGCCTCCGAGAATCGGAACCCCAGCTTCTGGGCGATCGCCCGCACCGCATCGCCACGATCAACCGTCCCGGCCACCGCATCCGCCGGACTCAGGACCGTCAAACGCCCCAGCCGCAACCGTTCCAGATCACTGACCACCGTCGCCAGGGGGGTCGTCTCCCGCGCCGTGGGCACCGTCTGGAGCGGTTCCGCCAAATCCCCCACCGTCAGAAAATCCCAGCGGCTCCGCTCAATGGTTTGCAGGGCCTCGGGCCGCACCAACCCCTGATAGCGTCCCTGGGCGGCGGCGAAATAGGGGGGGCGATCGCTCTCCAGCAAATAACTTTCCACAAACTGCCGCAGGGTCAGATCCCCATTCACCGTGCGGAATTCTCGCACCATGGCATCCCCCGCCGTCACCTCCAGCAGGGCCTCTTGGAGGACGCTCAGGCGATCGTAGGCGTTGGCATTGCGGGCACAGAACCAGCCCAGCAGGGCAATCCACAGGCCGCCGCCGCCGCCGGACAGGGTGACATAGAGACCAAAGGCCACCGCCAGCCACCCCAGCACCTGCCCCGCCTGGGCCGCCCAGTGGATGCCCTTGAAGCGGTTACCCGTCACCTTCCAGACCAGGGCCTTGAGGATTTGGCCCCCGTCCAGGGGCAGGCCGGGGATGAGGTTAAAGATCGCCAGCACCAGGTTGATGCGCGAGAGGGTGTTCGCCAACACCGCCACGGGGTTATCGGTCCCGGACAGGGCGGCGGCCAGCAGACCCAACAGCAAAAACAAAATAAAACTGACGGCGGGACCGGCAACGGCCACCCAGAAGGCTTGGCCCGGAGTCTTCGATTCCCGGTCAATAGAGGCGACGCCGCCGAACATGAACAGGGTGATGGAGTTGACCTGGATGCCCTGCGATCGCGCCACGAGGCTATGGCCCAGTTCATGGAGCAGGACGGAGCCAAACAGCAGCAGGGCCATCAATAACCCCGCGATCGCGGCGAGGGGCACCCCCCAGGCGAAGCGATCGTAAAAATCGCTGCCATTGACCGTCGAATAAAGGATCAGGATCAGGAACCAGGAGGGATCCACCAGGAGGGGAATCCCAAAAATTGAACCGATGCGCCAGCCTGCTTGCATGGGAAGGGGGAGCGGGGAAACAGTGGGGGGCCTTGGGGGCGGTCCGGGGCGATCGCGGCGGACCAGAACCAAAACCCTATTCCAGGTTAACCGCTTCACCCCACCCCATCGGAGCCCAGGGCCAGGGGCGATCGGACGGCTTCCCGGCCCCGCGATCGCCTTGACTTGGCCCCCGCGCCGGTGCTAGAGCAGGCCCGCGTTCGCCATGCCCAGGATCATCCCCGCCCCGAGCAAATGGCCAAAGCTCGCCGTAGCCAACAGTTCCGGCACCCCAAAGCCCGTGAAGATGGCGGGCAGGGGCAGCGGCAGGGCGGGGCCTTGGCCACGGTTTTTGATGGCGTAGTAACCGACGGAAATGGCGAAAAGATTGCAGGTCACCATCACGGTGGCCACCTTCGGGGACCAGGCGACGGACAGGCCAGCGGCGGCCAGGATCGGGTCTAGCCCTGCGATCGCAGACAAATCACCAAACACGGCAAAGGGACTCCCAACGACGGAACAGCAAGGGACGATACGAAAAATCGCAAGCTGTTCCACAGTATCAAGGCGGCCCCCGAGCCCCCCGAAGACCGTTTCAAGAGTTAACACCCGCGCCACGGGTCGTAACTTTTTTTAAAGTATTTGGGGGCTTTCACGTCAAAAATCGTCAATTCGCTGCAAAATTCCAAAGACGAGTTTTCCAGGATGCTAGCGCCCAGGGGGCCCTTGGGGGTTTTTAGGGCGCTTTCTTTGTAGACTGACAGGGCTAGTTTTTGCGCCCGGTGCCTCCGCTGATGGGGCCGTGGGCAGGTGGGGGAGCGGTGGCGTTTCGCGTCAAGATTTGCGGCATTACGCGGCCAGACCAGGGGGCGGCGATCGCGCGGGCGGGGGCAACGGCCCTGGGGTTTATCTGTGTGGCCGCGTCGCCGCGCCATGTGACGCCGGTGCAGATTCGGGCCATTGTGGATGCCTTGCCCCGTGATCGCCCGGTGGATTGCGTGGGGGTGTTCGCCAATGCGGACGCGGATGAAATCATTGAAACGGTCAAAATGGCGGGCCTGACGGCGGTGCAGCTCCATGGGGACGAACCCCCGGCCCTCTGCGCGGTTCTGCGGGAGCGGCTGCCGTCCGTTGAACTGATCAAAGCCTTTCGGGTCAAGGATGCCCACACCCTCGATGCGGCGATCGCCTATGGCCCCCACGTCGATGCCCTGCTGCTAGATGCCTACCGCCCCGGCGTCCTCGGCGGCACGGGCGACACCCTTGACTGGCACCAGCTCCAAAATTTTCGGCCCCCCTGCCCCTGGCTCCTGGCCGGTGGCCTCACCCCCGAAAACGCAGCCCAGGCGATCGCCCTGGCCCATCCGGACGGCATTGACCTATCCAGCGGGGTTGAGCGATCGCCTGGGGACAAGGATCTTGATCGAGTTCAGGCGCTTTTCGGGGCAGTTCGGGCGATCGCGCGATCGCCCCAAACCCCCTAGGGCAGAACTTCCCTAGAACGACGGCTGATGGCGGATCAGATTCAAGAACTCCTCGCGGGTCTTCTGATCGTCCTGGAACGTGCCCACCATCGCACTGGTCACCGTCCAGGAACCGGGCTTTTGGACCCCACGCATCACCATGCACATGTGGCTCGCCTCCATCACCACCGCCACCCCGCGCGGCTCCAGCACCTCCTGGATCGCCTCGGCCACCTGGCGGGTCAGCCGTTCCTGCACCTGCAAGCGGCGAGCATACATTTCCACGATCCGCGCCAGCTTGCTGAGGCCCACCACCTTTTGGTTCGGGATATAGGCCACGTGGGCGCGCCCCATGAACGGCAGCATATGGTGCTCGCAGAGGCTAAAGAAATTGATGTCCCGCACCAGGACCATTTCGTTGTGGCCCTCATCAAAGATGGCCCCATTGACCAGCGTCTCCAGGGACATGTTGTAGCCCCCGGTCAAAAACTGCATGGCCTCCGCCACCCGCTTCGGGGTTTTCAGCAACCCTTCCCGCTCCGGATCTTCACCGACCCCCAGGAGCATGGTCCGCACCGCCTCCTGCATGTCCTCTAGGCCCACCGTCGGCGGGTTCGTGGTCTGGGAGGGCTGGCCGCCGTGGGTGTTGCGATCGGGCAGCGGCGCGATCGCCCCAACACCCGAACTACGCTCAGGGGACGCATTCGTCGGAACCGCCCCATTGGAGGCAGCATCAGAGGTGGCAATAGTCATGGTATGAGTTGCGAAAGGTTTCCAGGATCGTGGGAAAACGGGAGAGACCCCCCAGCGACGCCAGGGCCGTAAAGCCATAGCCACGCCAGCGGCAATCCCTGGCCCCCAAAGGTTAGATTCACACAGGGCAAATCGATCAACCCTCGGCGGCCACCGGCACTTCGGTAAAGGCACCGATGCGCCGAAACTTTTGGTAGCGACGTTCCCGCAGCTCCGCCGGAGAGAGGCGATCGAGCTCCGACAGGTTTTCGAGGATGGCCTGCTTGAGGGTGCGCGCCGCTTCGAGGGGATTTTTGTGGGCTCCGCCGAGGGGTTCCGGCAGGAGGCGATCAAGGATGCCCAGCTCCTTTAAATCCCAAGAGGTAATTTTGAGGGCCGCCGCCGCTTGCCCCGCCTTGGCCGCATCGCGCCACAGGATCGAGGCGCAGGCTTCCGGGGAGGCGACGGTATAGACCGAGTGCTCGAACATCATCAGACAGTCCCCCACGCCGATGCCCAATGCGCCGCCGGAGCCCCCTTCGCCAATGACGGTGCAGAGGATGGGCACCTCAAAACGGAACATCTGTTGCAGGTTGTAGGCGATCGCCTCCCCCTGGCCCAACTGTTCCGCCTCGACCCCCGCCCAGGCCCCAGGGGTATCAATGAAGGTCACGATCGGCATCCGGAACCGGTTAGCGTGCTCCATCAGCCGCAGGGCCTTGCGGTAGCCCCCCGGCGACGCCATGCCAAAATTGCGCAGGACATTGTCTTTAGTATCGCGCCCCTTTTGGTGGCCCAAAATCACCACCGATCGCCCATCCAGGGTCGCCAAGCCCCCCACCAGGGCCGGATCATCGCCCCCCCGGCGATCGCCATGGAGTTCAAACCACTCATCGCTCATGGCCTGGATATAGTCCAGGGTGCTCGGACGGCGGGGGTGGCGGGCAATTTGCAGCCGCTGCACCGACGACAGGCTGCTGTAGACCTCCTCGCGCAACTGGGCCGCCCGCGCCTCCAGATGCTGCAACTGATCCGTCACATCCACCCCATTCTCCGTCGCCAGTTGGCGGATCCGCTCGATCCGCTCCTCCAGGTCCACTAGGGGTTTTTCAAAATCAAGCAACTGGTTTTTTCGACTGGCAGCACACATAAAACTTGATTCCTACAACTCGGACAAGGCGATCGCAAAATGGCGGTCGTCCCGCCCCGGCTCTGGCCCCCTAGGGCCCCATGGCCCCCTCAGCTTGCCACCTCGAGCAGCAGGGGCGAAAACCCATGCTTCACGGACGCCTGCCCGATCTGCTCCATCTTGGCCACGGTGATCTGGTTACGGCTCCAGGAAAAATTGGTGTACCACTTCTCAAACTCCAGCAGCATCGACTCCGCAAAGCAGGCAAACACCTGCCGCGCGGGCTCCGCCATGCCAATGATCCGCATGATCTTCGACTCAATGCCGATCGCGTGCTCGACAATGCCGCCACTGAGGATATGAATCTCCGGATGCTGAATGCGGGTGCCCAAATTCTTCGGATAACCCCCATCCACAATCAGACAGGGCTTTTTGAGGCCATCCGCGTCAATCTCAACGCCCTTGGGCATACTCGCCACCCAGACGATCACATCCGCCAGGGGCAGCGCCTCCTCCATGGGCAACACCTTGCCGCGCCCCAACTCCCCCGCCAGGGCCTCTAGGCGATCCTGCTGACGGGCCACCAGCAGCAAATCCTGCACATCCAGCTTGGTGCTCAGCCAGCGGCACACGGCGCTACCAATGTCGCCCGTGGCCCCCACCACCGCCACGGTGGAGCGCCCCAAATCCAGATTGAGCCGCTCCGCCATCAGTTCCACCTGACGACAGATGATGTAGGCCGTGTGGGTATTACCGGTGGTGAACCGCTCAAACTCAAGCTGCACATTGCGCACCTGGCGCATCTGATAGAGCTTGAAATTTTCAAAGACAATCGACGAAAAACCGCCCAATGCCGTGGTCTGGATGCCGTATTTCTGGGCATGGGCCATGGCGTTGAGGATTTTGCGCACGGCGGTTTTGCCGCGATTGTTCATCAGCATTTCCGGCAGAAAGCACGAGTCGATGTATCGACCCTCGATGGTTTCGCCCGTCAAGCTGGTCAGGCGAACCGTGTCGGCAATTTGCGGGGGGGCGCTGCACCAAAATTCCAGGTCGCGATCCGCATATTCCGGAAAGCCCAGTTCCCGTGCCGCGATGTGTGCCTGGGTCAAGCTCGGGGAGTGACCAATCAAACCGAACATGCTGTTTAGACGACCTCAAGGAGAGCGGATGGATGGGGAACGGGAAATAAGTCAAGGGAAGGCGCTAGGGGAACGGGGGCCGGGGGGGATGGGGCTCGGGGGGCGCGATCGCCCCTGGGGGAGACAAATCTAGGCTTCCGTTGCCCGTACTTGCCCCGCCCTGCGCCGCCGATGCGACAGCGGCCCCAAGGCCCGTTTGGCCCGAACGACCCTAGGCCGCGAGGCCCATGGCGGACATGCGCATGATCTCGCGGGTGTTGAAGCCGATATTGCTGAGGGCTTCGCCGTACTGGATCATGAAGTCTTCGACGAGGGCTTCTTTCTCCATGCCCAGTTCCGCCGCGTCATTCTCCACCTGGTTGAGCATTTTCCAGACGAGGGGGAGGTTTTCGCGGTTGGCGGCCTCCAGGGCGTCCTTGGACTCCTCAAAGTGGGCCTTGAGCCATTCTTCGCCGAAGTTCAGGTGGCTGTACTCGTCCTTGACCACCCCTTCGGTGATCTTGCGGGCGAAGTCGTCGGCGACGGGGATGTAGATGTTGTAGGCCGCGATCGCGAAGGCTTCGATGATCAGCGCCTGGATCAGCAGACAGGCCACCACATTGCCCGTCTCGGCAGCCTTTTGGAAATTGCCGTGGAGCCCCGCAAAATACTCACGGGCGAAGTCCATATCCGGCGACACCTCCAGGTTACGACCGCAGGCCATGAACCCTTTCTTGTGGCGCGCTTCCATCCGAGACAGCCTGTGGAGTTCCTCCTGATGCTCGGGCAGCATTTCCCCTAGGCGGATGTAGTTGTCCGTCGCTTCCTGTTCACCTTCGATCACGATGGCATTGATGCGACTGTAGGCATCCCTATAGGCTTCGCTGCGGTAGTTGAGTTCTAAGGTCGCCTCAAGCTGCGGCATAGGTCTTGCGTCTCCTGGTGAGCGATGAATCGGGGGATGGACGAAGCAGCCGAGGGGATGGGTCACAGCGGGATGCGCCGCGCTTACCCTGGCTGCCACCGGTTGCTCGGGGAGTGCCCGCACGGCGTTTAGACGATGCTTGGGCGGCGGCTCCCCTGCGATGATCGCGGCACGAGTCGGCTGAGAACCACCGTGCGAGCTGGGGCCGGGTTGCGGCCGGGAAACAAATACCCAGATTCTACCATTGCCGCCCGTTTCCCTGGGGGCGCGGCGGCGGGGCAGGGGGGGCGCGATCGCGGGCAACCGGTTCTGATCCATGGGGAACGATGGCCCAGACCGGGGGGACTGAAGCCCCAGCTACGGGGACTTTTGGGCGGTTGGCGGGGCCAGCGGGGGCGGGTGGGGGAGTTTTGCAACAGATTTGTTTTTAAAATCCACTCATGGGTTGGGGGCAATTTGAGCAGGAATTCTAATGGGACTGGGGGAAGGATTGGGCTGAATCGGGCCTAAAACGGGCTGAGATTGGCCGTTGACGGGGGTTGGTTGGGGGGTTCTGGGGTGGGGTCGGTGTCGGGATCGTTTTCTAGGAGTTCGAGGATTTGGACGCGGATGGTGCGATCGCCGCCGCCCGCGAGGGGCACTTCAACCTGATCGCCCGAGAGCCGTTGCAGTTGGCTGATCAGGTGCCGCAGGTGGGGGGTGCTGGAGCCGCTTTCGACGTAGAGGCGATCGGCGAGGTCGCGGATCCTTTTCCAACTGCCGTAGGCTTTGGTGATGGCCTGTTCCAGTTGGGTGGCCTGGGCCACGAGGTCGGCGGCGACGTTGAGGGCTCCGATCCGCAGGGCTTCTTCGAGGGCGAGTTCCAGATCGAGGGGGCCGCCGCTGGGGTCGAGGGCGCGCACCTGGGTGGCGGCGTCGAGATATTTGGCGAGGTAGCGGGCCTGGGCGGTGGCCTGTTTAACGGTGTCGGTGTCGGGGGTTTCTTCCACTTCGTCGCGCAGGGCGCTTTGGTGGACTTCGGGGAGTTTTTCCAGTTCCCGCACAAGGGGGGCGAGGTAACGGGGGGGGAGGGTGTGGTCGGCGGCTTTGGCGCGGATGTTTTCGGGCAGCAGGTCGGAGGTCATCGCGGCCCATTCGTCGCTGAGTTGGCGGACGGTTTGGCGGCGGATGCGATCGCCACCGCTGGCGACATCGACAACGAGGTGCTGGACTTCGACGGGGGCTTTGGCGGTTTCCACGAAGGCTTGTTTGCTAAAGCGGTTCATGGCGGTGGGGGACAGGTCGTTGCGGGCCAGGAGCACGTCGGCGCTGTCGGCGAGTTCGATGAGTTTGTAGGCTTGGCTTTTGCTGATTTCCCGGTCCTTGAGCCAGTTCAGAAAGCCGGTGCCGCGTCCGTCGCCGCGCTTTTTTTCGCGATCGCGGATGGCCCGCAGAATCCGCCCGCGCCAGATTTCCGTTTGCAGGTCGAAGCGATCGCACACCTGCCACGCCAGTTCAATTTGGTGGCGGAAGTCGGCGTCGTGGATGCGATCATCGTCCGGGTCGGGGACGTTGAGGTTGAGGTCGCCCATGGGTTCGAGGTCCGCTTGATCGAGCCGCAGGGATGGGCGTTCCTGGGGAGTATCATCGTCGCTGGCGTCGCCACTGGCGTCGTCGCTGGGGTCCGCATCCATGGCCCAGTCGGGGGCGAAATCTGTTCCAGGATCCATGGGGTTGAGGGGATCCAGTTGTCCGTTGTCGCCCGCCATTGCGTCTGCTGCTGCCATTGCCGCCACCTCCGATTGCCTAAGCCGGTCCATTATGCGACCTTTCGGCCCCGCGATCGCCCTGGATCTGGTCGGGGGTGAGGGGAGCCAGGGGGAGGCGATCGCCCCGTCGCCAGCGATCGCGCGGTTCCGGTTGCAGAACAGCGGCGACGGCCCCATTGAGTTCGTAGAGCTGCCCATCAAGCCGCCGCCGCTGAAGGGTAGTTTGGAGGCCCGCCGCGATCGCATGGGCAACCCAATCGACGGCCATGATCGAGCGCCCCTGCCATCGGCCCGTTTGCCAGATCGCCTCGCAGCCGCTGCGGGTTTGGCCATGGTGCCCGCGACAGGCGAAGGGCCGAACCCCATAAACCGAGCAAATGCCCCCATCAAGAAAGCCGCAGGGCAACGCCTCCGTAAATCGATTCACCCCCGGTTGGTCCACCAGCCGTGTCCCGACGGCCATGACGCGGGCCGTGATGCGATCGCGCCGTTCCGGTTCCAAATTTTCCAAAGCCTCCGCCAGGGCGATCGCCTCCGGCACCGACACCGGCACCGCCAAATGGCAACAGCTACTGCACCCGGCCCCACACGCGATCGCCTGCCCTGCGCCAGAAACCCGTTCAATCGCCCGAGCCGTCGCCCGATCGCTCCAGCCATAGAGCCGGGGCAGCAGCTCCACCCAATCACCCCCCGCCCCCGCCAAAACCCGCGCCACCCGATCCACCAGCCGCCGCGATCGCCGCAAAATCCCCAGCCCCGTCATTCCTGGCCCCCAAAAACAAACCCAAAAACAAGAGGCCCCCGCGATCGCGAGGGCCTCCCATCAACTCAAGCTAAAGTCTCAGCTCAAGGCATCAGCCAAAGCCAATAAACCTAGTCGAGATCCGGCATCGTCAGCACCGGCTCCAGTTCGCGGTTGATGCCCTTCTCGAAACCAGCCACCGCCGCACGGGCGCGACCCGCATGCCACAGGTGACCAATCAAGAAGAAGAACGCCAGCACGAAGTGGGACGTCGCCAACCAAGCACGAGGAGACACGTAGTTAAACGAGTTGATCTCCGTCGCAACCCCACCCACCGAGTTCAGCGAACCCAGAGGCGCATGGGTCATATACTCAGCCGCACGGCGCGCTTGCCAAGGCTGAATATCATTCTTGATCTTGCTCAGATCCAAACCATTCGGACCGCGCAGGGGCTCCAGCCAAGGGCCTTGGAAATCCCAGAAGCGCATCGTCTCACCACCGAAGATGATCTCACCCGACGGCGATCGCATCAGATACTTACCCAGACCCGTCGGACCTTGGGCAGAACCCACGTTCGCACCCAAACGTTGGTCACGCACCAGGAACGTCAGCGCCTGCGCCTGGGAAGCCTCAGGACCCGTAGGACCGTAGAACTCGCTCGGATAAGCCGTGTTGTTGTACCACACCATCACCGAAGCGATGAAGCCCATCAGGGACAGCGCCCCAAGGCTGTAGGACAGATAAGCCTCACCCGACCAGATCAGCGCACGACGCGCCCAGCCAAACGGCTTGGTCAGAATGTGCCAAATCCCACCGGAAATGCAGATCAGGCCAATCCAGATATGGCCACCGATAATGTCCTCCATGTTGTTCACGGAGATGATCCAGCCCTCGCCACCGAAGGGAGCCTTCAGCAGGTAGCCAAAAATCGTCGCCGGGTTCAACGTCGGATTCGTAATCACCCGCACATCCCCACCACCGGGAGCCCAGGTGTCATACACACCGCCAAAGAACATTGCCTTAAACACCAGCAGCAGCGCACCGCAACCCAGCAGGATCAGGTGATAGCCGATGATGTTCGTCATCTGGTTCTTGTCCTTCCAGTCATAGCCAAAGAAGGACGAATACTCTTCCAGGGTCTCAGGACCACGCACCGCGTGGTAGATACCACCGAGGCCCAGCACCGCTGAAGAAATCAGGTGCAGCACACCCGCGACGAAGTAGGGGAACGTATCCACCACTTCACCACCGGGGCCAACGCCCAAACCCAGCGTTGCCAGGTGGGGCAGCAGGATGAAGCCCTGCTCATACATGGGCTTCTCGGGGATGAAGTGCGACAGTTCAAACAACGTCATCGCACCGGCCCAGAACACGATCAAGCCAGCGTGGGCCACGTGGGCACCGAGCAGCTTACCGGACAGGTTGATCAGGCGAGCATTACCGGCCCACCAGGCGAATCCAGTGGATTCCTGGTCGCGACCGCCCACCACCATTGCGCTATTAAAGGGCGTTTCCACGGGGCAGAACCTCCTCAGGGAATGCGAATTTTTCGTGGGGTTGATCCTGCGGAGCCATCCACGCACGGATGCCCTCGTTCAGCAGGATGTTCTTCGTGTAGAACGTCTCGAATTCAGGATCCTCAGCCGCACGGATCTCCTGCGACGTGAAGTCATAGGCACGCAAGTTCAGCGCCAGACCCACAATGCCCACGGAGCTCATCCACAGCCCCGTCACCGGCACGAACAGCATGAAAAAGTGCAGCCAGCGCTTGTTCGAAAACGCAATCCCGAAGATCTGCGACCAGAAACGGTTCGCCGTCACCATGGAATAGGTCTCTTCCGCTTGGGTCGGTTCAAACGCACCAAACGTGTTCGCTTTGTCACCATCTTGGAACAGGGTGTTCTCCACCGTTGCTCCGTGGATGGCGCACAGCAGCGCGCCGCCCAGAATCCCAGCCACGCCCATCATGTGGAACGGGTTCAGGGTCCAGTTATGGAACCCTTGCAGGAACAGCAGGAACCGGAAGATCGATGCGACGCCGAAGCTCGGGGCGAAGAACCAACCGGACTGGCCCAACGGGTACATCAGGAACACGGACACGAACACGGCGATCGGGCCGGAGAAGGCGATCGCGTTGTACGGACGGATGCCCACCAGGCGCGCAATTTCAAACTGACGCAGCATGAAGCCGATCAGGCCGAAGGCTCCGTGCAGCGCCACGAAGTTCCACAGGCCCCCCAGTTGGCACCAGCGGACGAAGTCCCCCTGGGCCTCAGGACCCCACAGCAGCAGCAGGGAGTGACCCAGGCTGTTGGCGGGGGTGGAGACGGCGACGGTCAGAAAGTTGCAACCCTCCAGGTAGGAGGAGGCGAGGCCGTGGGTGTACCACGACGACACGAAGGTGGTCCCCGTCAGCCAGCCCCCAACCGCCAGGTAGGCGCAGGGGAACAGCAGCAGGCCGGACCAGCCCACAAACACAAAGCGGTCGCGTTTGAGCCAGTCGTCGAGGACGTCGAACCATCCCCGCTCTGCGCTCGCGCGTCCAACTGCGATGGTCAT